>Ga0268250_10000002_pt1 | contig 912025 bp, 850 predicted proteins | sample AgamicAsSfe_FD_200448 | JGI IMG/M metagenome (GOLD analysis project Ga0268250, IMG submission 200448) | Agave microbial communities from Guanajuato, Mexico - As.Sf.e (v2) (version 2) | ecosystem: Host-associated > Plants > Phyllosphere > Phylloplane/Leaf | place: Guanajuato, Mexico...
CCCACCAGGGGTAATTCAAATTTTGAGGTCGTGCTGAGAGATGGTGGTGGGGGAAGGATTCGAACCTTCGAAGTCGATGACGGCAGATTTACAGTCTGCTCCCTTTGGCCGCTCGGGAACCCCACCAGGGGTAATTCAAATTTTGAGGTCGTGCTGAGAGATGGTGGTGGGGGAAGGATTCGAACCTTCGAAGTCGATGACGGCAGATTTACAGTCTGCTCCCTTTGGCCGCTCGGGAACCCCACCACGGGGTAATGCTTTTAACTGGCCTGCTTCCTGCTGGAAGCGGGGCGCATCATATCAAATGAGACGCCCCTGTAAAGCATTCCTTTAGGGAAATGAAGTTGTTTGCCTGCTTTTTATCCGTAAAGGCGCAAAGCTAATCAATTCATTTTCCGAAAGATTAAAGAATGATGGTTCTGTTACCGTAGACAAAGACACGCTGCGCCAGCACCTGATACAGGGCACGACTCAACACGTTCTTTTCAACGTCACGTCCGGCGCGCATCATATCTTCCGCGGTATAAGTGTGATCCACGTGAATCACGTCCTGCATGATGATTGGGCCTTCGTCCAGATTATCATTCACGTAGTGTGCGGTAGCGCCAATGATCTTCACGCCTCGCTCGTACGCCTGATGGTATGGGCGGGCGCCAATGAAGGCCGGCAGGAACGAGTGGTGGATGTTGATAATCTTGTTCGGGAAACGCGCCACGAAGGAAGGCGTCAGCACGCGCATATATTTCGCCAGCACCACGTAGTCCGGGTTATGCGCTTCAATGGCAGCAGCCATCAGGTTGTCGTGTTCTTCACGTGTATGGCCTTCATGGCTCACCAGCTCAAACGGAATATCAAAACGCTCAACCAGCGTGCGCAGGGTTTCGTGGTTACCGATAACAGCGGCGATTTCCACGTCCAGACCGCCGTAATTGGCCTTCATCAATAGATCGCCCAGGCAGTGAGCCTCTTTTGTCACCAGAATCACAATGCGACGACGGCCCGCTGGATTCAGCTCACGCACGGAACCTTCCGGCAGCGCGCTGTCCAGATCGGCCAGCAGGGTGGTGTCGTTGAAAATGCCTTCCAGCTCGGTGCGCATGAAGAAGCGACCGGTACGGTGGTCAACGAACTCGTTGTTCTGCACGATATTCAGTTCATGCTTGTAGCAAATGTTGGTAATTCGTGCGATCAGCCCTTTTTGATCGGGACAGATAGTGCGCAGAACTTTACGTTGTAATGATTGCATCGCCGGGAAATCCTGTTTGTATTTGCGAAGTCTGGGTTGTCAGGCGTTACTGCCCGCAACACTTTTTGAATTTTTTTCCTGAACCACAAGGGCAGGGATCGTTACGACCAAACTGTGGGCGCGTACCGTCAATATAATACCATTGCCCGCTTTCCTTTAAGAACCGGGAACGCTCGATAATGGCGCCAGGCCTGGCGTTCTCGGTAAAACGGGCAACAAAGCTGACAAAGCCTTCGTCGTCGTGGCTGCCTGGTGACGATTCAAACACGGTAAGCCCAAGCCAGTGGGTGTTGGCGAACCCGGTTTCGATCTCCTGTCTGAAATCGGCGGCGTGGCAGGACGGGTGCCAGGTTTTTATCAGGTAGTCTGCGTCTTTGATCACAAAAGCAGTATACCGTGAACGCATGAGGTGTGACGGGTCCGGTGCAACCTGATTGCCAGAAAGATATCGCTGGCAACATAGGCTATACTCCAGAGCGCTACCACAAGGGCAGAGTTGAGACACGATTCTCTTCCTGGAAAAAAATAAGGGCGTAAAACGCTTCGGGTAGCACTATGTTAACTGAGCAGTTGCGTTGACGCTATGTCAGGAATCCAGGGGAAGTAAAACAGGGCTAATGAGAAAGGTTAAAATTGGACTGGCGCTGGGCTCAGGTGCAGCCCGCGGATGGTCTCATATCGGCGTGATTAATGCCTTAAACAAAATGGGTGTTGACGTTGATATCGTTGCAGGATGTTCAATAGGATCGCTGGTCGGCTCCGCTTACGCGTGCGGCAAACTCCCTGAACTCGAAACCTGGGTACGCTCCTTCAGTTACTGGGACGTGCTGCGTCTGATGGATCTCTCCTGGCAGCGCGGTGGGCTGCTGCGCGGTGAACGCGTCTTTAACCAGTTCCGCCGGGTGATGCCTCTCGAAGATTTTACTGACTGCCGGATGCCTTTTGGCGCCGTCGCGACGAATCTCAGCACAGGCCGTGAACTCTGGCTGACCGAAGGGGATATTCACCTTGCGGTGCGTGCTTCATGCAGTATTCCAGGGCTTATGGCGCCTGTGCCCCATAATGGCTACTGGCTTGTCGATGGTGGCGTCGTGAACCCGGTTCCCATCTCTCTGACGCGTGCCATGGGGGCCGACATCGTCATCGCCGTGGATTTGCAGCACGATGCTCATCTGATGCAGCAAGACCTTATGCCGGTCAATCTCCAGGGCGAAAGTGCCGAAGTCGAAAAGCTTGCCTGGCATGAGCGCCTGCGCGGAAGAATCGGGCGTATGACCGCACGGCGATCGGTTGCCGCGCCGACGGCCATGGAAATCATGACCACCTCAATTCAGGTTCTTGAAAATCGCCTCAAACGTAACCGTATGGCCGGCGATCCACCGGATATTCTTATTCAGCCTTACTGTCCGCAAATCTCTACCCTTGATTTCCATCGGGCTGAGGCCGCCATCGCAGCGGGCTCGCTAGCCGTCGAAAAGAAAATAGACGAGTTGCTGCCGTTTGTGCGAACAGCACGTTAAGCACCTTTTTTTGACTACTTCAGCAAAATCTGACAGGCGATAGTGCCGATAGCATGCCACTATTTAGTAACTGTCAGCCAGGGGAGGAACCATGACGCAGCCATTGGCCGGAAAACACATTTTGATTGTTGAAGACGAGCCCGTTTTCCGATCGCTACTGGATTCGTGGTTATCCTCGCTGGGAGCAAACACTTTACTGGCCGAAGATGGTGTCGACGCGCTGGAAAAAATGACCGGTATGACGCCCGATCTGATGATTTGCGACATCGCGATGCCGCGAATGAATGGGCTGAAACTGGTTGAACATCTGCGCAACGAGGGTGACCAGATGCCCATTCTGGTGATCTCCGCGACTGAGAATATGGCGGATATTGCCAAAGCATTACGTCTTGGCGTTCAGGATATTCTGCTTAAACCCGTCAAAGATCTGAGCCGGCTACGTGAAACGGTATTAGCGTGCCTTTATCCGAATATGTTTAATTCCCGTGTTGAGGAAGAGGAACGCCTTTTTCAGGACTGGGACGCGCTGGTGAGTAATCCGCCAGCGGCGGCGAAATTGCTGCAAGAGCTTCAGCCTCCCGTTCAGCAAACTATTTCCCACTGCCGCGTAAATTATCGCCAGCTGGTGGCGGCCGATCAGCCTGGGCTGGTGCTGGATATTGCACCTCTGTCTGATTCTGACCTCGCATTTTATTCTCTGGACGTAACCCGGGCAGGGGATAATGGCGTATTAGCTGCGTTGTTACTTCGTGCGCTCTTTAATGGATTATTGCAGGAACAGTTATCACATCAGGGACAACGGCTCCCTGAGTTAGGCAGTTTACTCAAACAGGTAAACCAGCTTTTTCGTCAGGCTAATTTACCCGGACAGTTCCCGCTGCTGGTTGGTTATTACCATAGCGGTTTAAAGAATCTTATCCTCGTTTCAGCAGGTCTCAACGCGTCATTGAATACCGGGGAGCACCATATTCAGGTGAGTAACGGTGTGCCGCTTGGAACACTGGGAACGGCGTATCTCAATCAAATTAGCCATCGCTGTTCTTCCTGGCAGTGCCAAATTTGGGGTGCCGGGGGAAGGCTACGCTTAATGTTGTCCACGGAATAAGCAATTGGATCTTAATTTTAAGATTGCTTTACCTGTGTTTTCTCGGGAGTGCTACTATCGCTGCCCAGATTCATGCGTATTTGTCCTAATTGATCGGCAACGCGTTCTTTTCAGACCCGGACTGCGGGGCGAGGCTGATATACTCAACGCGTTATTTATTGCATAAAAGTTCAAAACTTGAACAGCTCAGGAGAATTTGAATGGCTGCCCTAAATTCGAAAGTCAGAAAGGCCGTCATCCCGGTAGCGGGATTGGGGACCAGGATGTTACCAGCAACTAAGGCGATTCCTAAAGAGATGCTGCCTCTGGTTGATAAGCCATTAATCCAGTATGTCGTTAATGAGTGTATCGCGGCCGGCATCACTGAAATTGTGCTGGTTACGCATTCATCTAAAAACTCTATCGAAAACCACTTCGATACAAGTTTTGAACTCGAAGCCATGCTGGAAAAACGCGTTAAGCGTCAGCTGTTAGAAGAAGTTCAGTCTATTTGCCCTCCGCACGTTACCATCATGCAGGTCCGTCAGGGGCTGGCTAAAGGTCTGGGCCACGCGGTTATGTGCGCACACCCGGTTGTGGGTGATGAGCCTGTCGCGGTTATTCTGCCTGACGTTATTCTGGATGAATACGAATCCGATCTTTCCCAGGATAACCTGGCTGAGATGATCCACCGCTTCGACGAAACGGGCTGCAGCCAGATCATGGTTGAGCCTGTTGAAGATGTGACCGCTTACGGTGTGGTTGATTGCAAGGGTGTGAGCCTTGAGCCTGGCGAAAGCGTGCCAATGGTTGGTGTCGTAGAGAAGCCTAAAGCCGACGTAGCGCCGTCTAATCTGGCGGTGGTGGGTCGCTATGTCCTGAGCGCTGAAATCTGGCCTCTGCTGGCGAAAACGCCTCCAGGAGCAGGGGATGAAATCCAGCTGACGGATGCCATTGATATGCTGATCGAGAAAGAGACCGTTGAGGCTTACCACATGAAAGGTAAGAGCCATGACTGCGGTAATAAGCTCGGTTATATGCAGGCGTTCGTTGAATATGGCATTCGCCATAATACGCTGGGTGAAGAATTTAAAGGCTGGCTCAAAGAGAGTATGGGTATTAAGAAATAACCCGGGCGTAAATCTCTGAAACCGGTGTGGCGCTGCCCACCGGTTTTTTTATGCCCATAAAACGCCATCACGAGCCTGTTAGTAAGCAAAACTAAATAGCCGAATAACGCTTTATGACGGAGTGTAAGAGGATGTTTGTGATAAATTGCGGGCAAAAAAAATCCCGCCAGAGGCGGGATTTTTCTGAATTCGGCGTGATTAATCCTTGATCAGGAAGTCATCCAGCTGTTTACCTTGCTCATCCATGGCTTTCTTGATTACAGCAGGAGTACGGCCCTGGCCGGTCCAGGTTTTAGTTTCGCCGTTCTCATCAACATAGCTATATTTAGCAGGACGGGCAGCGCGTTTTGCTTTGGTACCGGTTTTTGCAGCAGCCATGCTGTTCAGCAATTCATTTGGATCGATACCATCAGCAATCAGCATTTCACGATATTGCTGCAGTTTACGCGTACGCTCTTCGATTTCAGCAGCAGCAGCGCTTTCTTCTTCGCGACGTTCATTAACTACAACTTCTAATTTTTCCAGCATTTCTTCGAGCGTTTCAAGGGTACATTCTCTTGCCTGCGCACGAAGAGTACGGATGTTGTTCAGAATTTTAAGTGCTTCGCTCATTGTAGTAATCTCAAACTTATAATGGGGGGTGGTTTGTTGACCTAATAATAGAGCCATAAATTCAGATGTGCAATAGCCAGGAATGTAAGGAATTCAAAAAATACTAAATAAAGCCGCTATTATTAATTACGCTAACTTAAATTTCCTCTTCGACAGTCTCGCTTGTTATCACGATAACCTGCTTAACCCCGTCGCTTGCATCTTTTTTTTGTGACATTTACCGCAGGAATTATAGTTTCGGCGGATAAATATCAGCCTTTTGTATTAGTTCCAGGCTACGGCGCTAAGGCAGGAATAGTTAATAAATAGTGAATTTTAATGAACGCGGATTCCACTATAAAAAGAAGTGTTATGTTTGGCTAACCATATAACCTATTCATCAGCATGACCTCCATTACTCTCTGTTTTAACGGATTATTTTTGCGAAAAGAAGGTGTTTTACACCTTTCAGCACGGCATCGTTTGTGCGGCGTGTCGCTGATGACCAGACAAAATATGGTACAATGAATCATCGGGAATATTACACATTGATTAGGGTTTGACGGCCAATGGCACAACTTTATTTCTACTATTCGGCAATGAATGCCGGTAAATCCACCGCGCTGCTGCAATCCTCATACAATTACCAGGAACGAGGAATGCGTACCGTTGTTTATACTGCTGAAATCGACGATCGCTTCGGTGCAGGGAAGGTGAGTTCCAGAATAGGCCTCTCTTCGCCAGCCAGGCTTTTTAACCCGCAAACTGACCTGCTGGAGGATATCCGCGCTGCGCATGCGTCAGAGCCCATTCACTGCGTTCTGGTTGATGAGAGCCAGTTCCTGACGCGTGAACAGGTGCACGCGCTCTCTGAAGTGGTTGATGAGCTCGATATTCCCGTCCTGTGCTACGGATTGCGTACGGACTTCCGCGGGGAACTGTTTGCCGGAAGCCAGTATCTGCTTGCCTGGTCAGATAAGCTGGTTGAACTGAAAACTATCTGCTTCTGCGGACGCAAGGCCAGCATGGTGCTTCGTCTCGACCAGGCCGGAAAACCTTATGCGGACGGTGAGCAGGTGGTGATTGGCGGCAATGAACGCTATGTGTCGGTCTGTCGTAAGCATTATAAGGAAGCATTGTCCGTAGGCTCGCTCACGGCGATCCAGCACGACAACAGAAAATAATATCTGCTGTTGTTCAGACATAAAAAAACCCGCCACGAAGGCGGGTTTTTTCATCAGGCTGTCAGTTAAGCACTTTTCTTCGCTTTCTTGTCAGCTTTAATGACCGGAGCTTCTGTTTTCACAGCAGCAACGTCACCTTCCTTGAACTCACGACCATAGTAGGTATCCAGCAGGATCTGTTTCAGCTCGGAGATCAGTGGGTAGCGCGGGTTAGCACCAGTACACTGGTCATCGAAGGCATCTTCAGACAGCTTGTCTACGTGAGCGAGGAAGTCAGCTTCCTGAACGCCTGCTTCACGGATAGATTTAGGAATACCCAGTTCAGCTTTCAGGCTTTCCAGCCATGCCAGCAGTTTCTCAATCTTCGCAGCAGTACGGTCGCCCGGTGCGCTCAGACCAAGGTGGTCAGCGATTTCAGCATAACGACGACGCGCTTGCGGACGGTCGTACTGGCTGAAAGCAGTCTGCTTGGTTGGGTTGTCGTTAGCGTTATAACGGATAACGTTGCTGATCAACAGGGCGTTCGCCAGACCGTGAGGAATGTGGAACTGTGAACCCAGCTTGTGCGCCATAGAGTGGCAAACACCCAGGAAGGCGTTCGCAAACGCGATACCAGCGATGGTTGCTGCACTGTGGACACGTTCACGTGCTACAGGGTTTTTAGAACCTTCGTTGTAGGATGCTGGCAGGTTTTCTTTCAGCAGTTTCAGAGCCTGCAGAGCCTGACCGTCAGAGAACTCAGACGCCAGTACAGAAACGTAGGCTTCCAGGGCGTGAGTGACCGCATCCAGACCACCGAATGCACACAGAGATTTCGGCATCTCCATAACCAGGTTGGCATCAACGATAGCCATATCTGGGGTCAGCGCGTAGTCAGCCAGTGGATATTTCTGACCTGTTGCGTCATCCGTTACCACCGCAAATGGTGTCACTTCTGAACCGGTACCGGAAGTGGTAGTGACGGCGATCATTTTCGCTTTCACGCCCATTTTCGGGAACTTGTAGATACGTTTACGGATGTCCATAAAGCGCAGCGCCAGTTCTTCGAAGTGGGTTTCCGGATGCTCGTACATAACCCACATGATTTTCGCGGCGTCCATTGGGGAACCACCACCCAGTGCGATAATCACATCTGGTTTGAATGAATTCGCCAGCTCAGCACCTTTGCGGACAACGCTCAGGGTCGGGTCAGCTTCAACTTCGAAGAACACTTCAGTTTCGACGCCAGCCGCTTTCAGTACAGAGGTGATCTGGTCAGCGTAGCCGTTGTTGAACAGGAAACGGTCAGTCACGATGAGCGCACGTTTGTGGCCATCAGTAATCACTTCATCCAGCGCGATTGGCAGAGAGCCACGGCGGAAGTAGATAGATTTCGGAAGTTTGTGCCACAACATGTTTTCAGCTCGCTTAGCAACGGTTTTCTTGTTGATCAGGTGTTTTGGACCAACGTTTTCAGAGATGGAGTTACCACCCCAGGAACCACAACCCAGAGTCAGGGAAGGTGCGAGTTTAAAGTTATACAGGTCGCCGATACCACCCTGAGAAGCAGGGGTGTTAATCAGGATACGGGCTGTTTTCATCATCTGGCCGAAGTGGGCAACACGCTCAGGCTGGTTATCCTGGTCGGTGTACAGACATGAGGTATGACCGATACCGCCCATGGCAACCAGCTTCTCGGCTTTCTCTACCGCGTCTTCGAAATCTTTCGCACGGTACATAGCAAGCGTTGGAGACAGTTTTTCGTGAGCAAACGGCTCGCTTTCGTCGACAACTTTAACTTCACCGATCAGGATTTTGGTGGTTGCCGGAACGGTAAAGCCTGCGAGTTCAGCGATCTTATAGGCTGGCTGACCCACGATAGCGGCGTTGAGCGCGCCATTTTTCAGGATAATGTCCTGAACTGCTTTCAGCTCTTTACCCTGCAGCAGGTAGCCGCCGTGGCTGGCGAAACGCTCACGAACTGCGTCGTACACGGAATCGACAACAACAACAGACTGTTCAGATGCACAGATAACGCCGTTATCGAAGGTTTTAGACATCAGAACAGATGCCACAGCACGTTTGATGTCAGCGGTTTCATCGATAACAACTGGGGTGTTACCTGCACCCACACCGATAGCTGGTTTACCGGAGCTATATGCCGCTTTAACCATGCCAGGACCACCGGTCGCCAGAATCAGGTTAATGTCCGGGTGATGCATCAGCGCGTTGGACAGCTCAACAGAAGGTTGGTCGATCCAGCCAATCAGATCTTTTGGTGCGCCAGCGGCAATTGCAGCCTGCAGAACGATGTCTGCTGCTTTATTTGTCGCGTCTTTCGCACGTGGATGTGGAGAGAAGATGATTGCGTTACGGGTCTTCAGGCTGATCAGTGATTTGAAGATAGCCGTTGAAGTTGGGTTAGTGGTTGGAACAATACCGCAAATGATACCGATAGGTTCGGCGATTGTGATAGTCCCGAAGGTGTCGTCTTCAGACAGAACGCCACAGGTTTTCTCATCTTTATAGGCGTTGTAGATATACTCAGAAGCAAAGTGGTTTTTGATCACTTTATCTTCAACGATACCCATGCCAGATTCGGCAACGGCCATTTTAGCGAGAGGGATTCGAGCATCTGCAGCAGCCAGAGCGGCCGCGCGGAAGATTTTATCAACCTGTTCTTGGGTGAAATTGGCATATTCACGCTGGGCTTTTTTAACGCGCTCGACGAGGGCGTTCAGTTCAGCGATATTAGTAACAGCCATAATGCTCTCCTGATAATGTTTAAACTCTTTTAGTAAACCAGCGCTCGATACGTCAGACAGTATAGACAGTGCCAATACGACTTGCGTTACATAAAGTAAAACAAAGGGTTACTTTATGCTCCAGTACACTAATTTACTAAAAGAGCCTTACCTTAGCATCATCCCTTTTTGTCAGGTGACCTCCCTGGGGGCGTAATCAAGATTACTCACTTCTGAGTACAGAAATCATGATCTGCGTCAATTTTCCACTAAGCTGATACCTTTCAGCAGGGTTATTTAATGGATATATTTCCACTGTTAATTAATTAAGTAACTATTGGAAGTGGCGCTATCATTGTCTCAACATATGTTTAACATTCTGAAATGCTAACGTTTTGGCACAGATTTCTGGTGAAGTATGCTAATAAAAAGCGTATCTTCAGCGCGATTTTTCATGACAACGTACCAGTCCCGGGCATACGCAAAAGCGGAGCAAAACGTGATCCAATCGCTCTTTGATTTTCCTACGTATTTCAAATTTTTTATTGGTTTGTTTGCCCTGGTCAACCCGGTGGGGATCATTCCTGTCTTCATTAGTATGACCAGTTACCAGACGGCGGCGGCCCGGAACAAAACAAATCTCACCGCTAACCTGTCTGTGGCGATCATTTTGCTCACCTCGCTTTTCCTGGGAGATGCCATTCTCCAGATCTTTGGCATCTCGATTGACTCCTTCCGCATTGCGGGCGGGATCCTGGTGGTGACCATTGCCATGTCCATGATCAGCGGTAAGCTGGGTGAGGATAAGCAGAACAAGCAGGAAAAGTCAGAAACCGCCATTCGCGAAAGTATCGGCGTGGTTCCGCTGGCGTTACCCCTGATGGCCGGGCCGGGTGCCATCAGTTCGACGATTGTCTGGGGCACGCGTTACCATAGTCTCATGCACCTGATTGGCTTTTCTGTCGCAATTGCCGTTTTCGCGCTCTGTTGCTGGGGTGTATTCCGCATGGCGCCGTGGCTGGTGCGCTTGCTGGGGCAGACGGGCATTAACGTTATTACGCGTATCATGGGGCTGCTGTTGATGGCACTCGGGATCGAGTTCATTGTAACGGGTATTAAAAGCATTTTCCCCGGCTTGTTGCATTGATATTTCATATGAAAGAACGGCGCTGCGGCGCCGATTTTTTTATGTAATTATCAGCAAATCATATAAATAAAGTTGAAATGCTCACATATCATAATAAATTCTACTAATAATGTTCATTGCTTGTATTTCATAGAGTTATGAATTCCCCTCCAGTCCACCTGCGCAGAAAATCTTCGAACGCTCTGTTATTTTACTCACACGATAGTCTGGGGCTTGCTGAGTGATAACCGAAATGATATTAGTAATTTCAACATTCATGTAGATGAATGTGCTAAATAATAACCAGTTGTTAAATTTTTGTACAAAATCACGCGACGATAGCGCAGCGACGCGCTTGTAGAGAAAACTTTCTCTATCATTTTGAATATTATTGGTTTTTCTTAATGTTCAACGTCTGGCAGGGCCGCCACCAAAGATACGGCACTCACCGTAAAAGAGAATTGCTTAACAAATTTGCAAAATGTATTGGCGCGTGTTTACGCCATTTGATACTTTCCGGCCTAATATTTTGCAGCATAAAACAACCAGATGAGAATTATTTTCATATAGTCCTCTTCTCAGATATCCGGCACAGGTCTCAAACAGGGGAGGCCTGGCAAGAATCGACGCAAGACGGCCATACGAGCGGTCAGTAATAAAAAAGTCGGTGATAGCAAGAAGTAAAAAAAGAACCTGACAGCAGCAAAAAAAACTCCTGCGCTGTACAGGCCCCAACAGGGGATTAAACAGCTGGCGAAAGCCAGTAATTATAATGAGTGGAGTACCAACACAATGTCCATCATCACAAAAAAAAATCTGGTAGCGGCGGGGATTTTAACTGCGCTAATCGCGGGCAACGCTGCAATGGCTGCGGACGTTCCTGCAGGTGTTCAACTGGCGGAGAAACAGACGCTGGTTCGTAACAACGGTGCGGAAGTGCAGTCTCTCGACCCGCACAAAATTGAAGGCGTTCCTGAGTCGAACGTTAACCGCGACCTTTTCGAAGGCTTGCTGGTGACTGACGTAGACGGCCACCCGGCACCGGGTGTGGCAGAAAAGTGGGAAAACAAAGATTTCAAAGTCTGGACCTTCCATCTGCGTAAAGATGCCAAATGGTCCGACGGTACACCGGTTACCGCCGAAGATTTCGTGTATAGCTGGCAGCGTCTGGCGAATCCAAACACCGCTTCTCCGTATGCGAGCTATCTGCAGTATGGCCACATCGCCAATATCGATGACATCATCGCTGGTAAAAAGCCGGTCACCGACCTGGGCGTGAAGGCGATCGATGCTAATACCTTTGAAGTGACGTTGAGCGAACCTGTTCCGTACTTCTATAAGCTGCTGGTTCACCCGTCCGTATCGCCTGTACCAAAATCCGCTGTCGAAAAATTTGGTGAAAAATGGACACAGCCTGCCAATATCGTGACCAACGGTGCCTATAAGCTCAAAGACTGGGTGGTCAACGAACGTATGGTGCTGGAGCGTAACCCGCAGTACTGGGATAACGCTAAGACCGTTATTAATCAGGTCACCTACCTGCCAATCTCTTCCGAAGTGACCGACGTTAACCGCTACCGCAGCGGCGAAATCGACATGACCTATAACAACATGCCGATTGAACTGTTCCAGAAGCTGAAGAAAGAGATCCCGAAAGAAGTTCACGTCGATCCGTATCTGTGCACCTATTACTACGAAATCAACAACCAGAAAGCACCGTTCACCGACGTGCGCGTTCGTACTGCGCTGAAGCTGGCACTGGATCGCGATATTATCGTGAACAAAGTGAAAAACCAGGGCGATCTGCCAGCGTACAGCTACACACCTCCGTATACCGATGGGATGAAGCTGGTTGAGCCTGAGTGGTTCAAGTGGTCACAGGAAAAACGAAACGAAGAGGCGAAAAAACTGCTGGCTGAAGCAGGATACACCGCAGATAAACCGCTGACGTTTAACCTGCTGTACAACACATCAGATCTGCATAAGAAACTGGCGATTGCGGTGGCGTCTATCTGGAAGAAAAACCTGGGCGTGAACGTTAAGCTGGAAAACCAGGAGTGGAAAACCTTCCTCGATACGCGTCATCAGGGGACCTTCGACGTGGCGCGTGCGGGCTGGTGTGCGGACTATAACGAACCAACCTCATTCCTGAACACCATGCTCAGCGACAGTTCCAACAACACGGCGCACTATAAGAGCCCGGCGTTCGACAAGATCATCGCCGAAACGCTGAAAGTGTCTGACGATGCGCAGCGCGCAGAGCTGTACGCGAAATCAGAAGAGCAGCTCGATAAAGACTCTGCAATTGTACCGGTTTACTACTACGTTAACGCCCGTCTGGTGAAACCGTGGGTAGGGGGTTATACCGGTAAAGACCCGTTGGATAATATTTCCGTTAAGAATCTCTATATTATCAAGCATTAATGGCAATACGTGGGGCGAGCCTGGCTTGCCCCACTGTGTCTACTTTGTAACATTCATCAGGCACACGCCAGAAGGTACGGGCAATGTTGAAATTTATCCTGCGTCGCTGCTTAGAAGCGATACCAACGCTATTTATTCTAATTACGATTTCCTTCTTTATGATGCGTCTCGCGCCGGGAAGTCCATTTACCGGTGAACGCACGCTGCCGCCGGAAGTTATGGCGAACATCGAGGCGAAGTATCACTTAAACGATCCCATCACCACCCAATACTTCAACTATCTGAAGCAGCTGGCGCACGGTGATTTTGGACCGTCATTTAAATATAAAGACTATTCCGTTAACGACCTGGTGGCCTCCAGCTTCCCGGTGTCGGCAAAACTGGGTGCTGCAGCATTCATTCTGGCCGTCGTTCTCGGAGTCACCGCAGGCGTTATCGCCGCGCTCAGACAAAATACCAAATGGGATTATGCCGTAATGGGGGTGGCAATGACCGGGGTAGTGATACCCAGTTTCGTTGTCGCGCCATTGCTGGTGATGATATTTGCCATCACGCTGAAATGGCTGCCCGGGGGCGGCTGGAACGGCGGGGCTTTGAAGTTCATGATTTTACCGATGGTGGCATTATCGCTGGCATACATCGCCAGTATTGCGCGTATCACCCGTGGTTCTATGATCGAAGTGCTGCACTCAAACTTCATCCGTACCGCACGCGCGAAAGGGCTGCCGATGCGCCGGATCATCTTCCGCCACGCGCTCAAGCCGGCGCTGCTGCCAGTGCTTTCCTATATGGGACCGGCATTCGTCGGCATCATTACGGGTTCAATGGTTATCGAAACGATCTATGGCCTGCCGGGCATTGGTCAGCTGTTCGTTAACGGGGCGCTTAACCGTGACTACTCGCTCGTTCTGAGCCTCACGATCCTTGTGGGCGCGCTGACCATTCTCTTTAACGCCGTTGTCGATGTGCTGTATGCCGTTATCGACCCGAAAATCCGTTACTAACGCTGGAGCACGCCATGATGTTGAGTAAGAAAAACAGCGAGGTGCTGGAAAACTTCAGTGAAAAACTGGAAGTAGAAGGTCGTAGCCTCTGGCAGGACGCGCGCCGTCGCTTTATGCACAACCGTGCCGCGGTCGCCAGCCTGGTGGTTCTGGTGATCATCGCGCTTTTTGTGACCCTGGCACCTATGCTGTCGCAATTTACCTATTTCGATACGGACTGGGGCATGATGTCCAGCGCGCCGGATATGGAGTCTGGCCACTATTTCGGTACCGATTCATCCGGCCGTGATTTGCTGGTGCGCGTGGCGATTGGTGGTCGTATTTCCCTGATGGTCGGTATCGCCGCTGCGCTGGTGGCGGTGATTGTGGGGACGCTTTACGGCGCGCTCTCCGGCTACCTTGGCGGCAAAGTAGACTCAGTGATGATGCGTTTGCTGGAAATCCTGAACTCCTTCCCGTTTATGTTCTTCGTTATTTTGCTGGTGACCTTCTTTGGCCAGAACATCCTGTTGATCTTCGTGGCTATCGGGATGGTTTCCTGGCTGGATATGGCGCGTATCGTGCGCGGCCAGACGCTGAGCCTCAAACGCAAAGAGTTTATCGAAGCGGCGCAGGTAGGGGGCGTATCAACCAGTAATATCGTGGTTCGTCATATCGTGCCTAACGTGCTGGGCGTGGTGGTGGTCTATGCATCACTGCTGGTGCCAAGCATGATCCTGTTTGAATCCTTCCTCAGCTTCCTGGGGCTGGGTACGCAGGAGCCACTGAGCAGCTGGGGCGCGCTGCTGAGCGACGGCGCAAACTCGATGGAAGTTTCACCGTGGCTGTTGCTTTATCCGGCGGGTTTCCTGGTCGTCACCCTGTTTTGTTTTAACTTTATCGGCGATGGCCTGCGTGATGCCCTCGACCCGAAAGACCGTTAAGGAGCGCCGTCATGACAATAATTGAAACGGCCACCGCGCCTCAGGCGCAACAGCAGAGCAACCTTCTGCTGGATGTGAAAGACCTCCGCGTGACCTTTAAAACGCCGGACGGGGATGTGACCGCAGTCAACGATCTCAACTTTAACCTGAGCAAAGGTGAAACGCTGGGGATCGTGGGGGAATCCGGTTCCGGAAAATCCCAGACCGCTTTTGCGCTGATGGGCCTGCTGGCCGCGAACGGCGTGATTGGCGGTTCGGCAAAATTCAACGGCCGTGAAATCCTCAACTTACCGGAGCACGAGCTGAACAAGCTTCGCGCCGAACAAATCTCAATGATTTTCCAGGATCCGATGACTTCGCTGAACCCGTATATGCGCGTCGGCGAGCAGCTTATGGAAGTCCTGATGCTGCACAAAGGCCTGGGCAAAGCGGAAGCCTTTGAGGAATCCGTGAAAATGCTGGATGCGGTGAAAATGCCGGAAGCGCGCAAGCGCATGCGCATGTTCCCGCACGAGTTTTCCGGCGGTATGCGTCAGCGCGTGATGATTGCGATGGCGCTGCTGTGTCGGCCGAAGCTGCTGATTGCCGATGAACCGACTACCGCGCTGGACGTGACCGTTCAGGCGCAAATCATGACCCTGTTGAACGAGCTTAAGCGTGAGTTCAACACGGCGATTATCATGATCACCCACGATCTTGGTGTCGTGGCAGGTATCTGTGACAAAGTGCTGGTGATGTATGCCGGGCGCACCATGGAATACGGCAAAGCGCGTGACGTGTTCTATCAGCCTGCCCATCCTTACTCCATTGGCCTGCTGAACGCGGTGCCGCGTCTTGATGCGGAAGGGGAATCCCTGCTCACCATTCCTGGCAACCCGCCAAACCTGCTGCGTCTGCCGAAAGGCTGTCCATTCCAGCCGCGCTGCCCGCACGCAATGGAAATCTGCAACAGCGCGCCGCCGCTGGAAGAATTTGCCCCAGGCCGTCTGCGCGCCTGCTTTAAGCCGCAGGAGGAGCTGGTATGAACGCAGTAGATGAAAAACGCAACGTGCTTCTCGAAATCGCTGACCTCAAGGTGCATTTCGACATCAAAGACGGCAAACAGTGGTTCTGGCAGCCGCCGAAGACCCTGAAAGCGGTGGATGGCGTCACGCTGCGCCTGTACGAAGGGGAGACCCTGGGTGTGGTGGGAGAGTCTGGCTGCGGTAAATCCACCTTTGCGCGTGCGATTATCGGACTGGTGAAAGCCACCGGCGGCAAAGTAGCCTGGCTGGGTAAAGATCTGCTGGGCATGAAGCCCGACGAGTGGCGCGACGTGCGCAGCGATATCCAGATGATTTTCCAGGATCCGCTGGCGTCATTAAACCCGCGTATGACCATCGGTGAGATTATCGCCGAGCCGCTGCGCACCTATCATCCTAAGATGTCGCGTCAGGAAGTGCGCGACCGCGTGAAGGCGATGATGCTGAAAGTCGGCCTGTTGCCTAACCTCATCAACCGTTATCCGCATGAATTCTCCGGCGGCCAGTGCCAGCGTATTGGTATTGCTCGTGCGCTGATCCTCGAACCTAAGCTGATAATCTGTGATGAGCCGGTTTCCGCGCTGGACGTATCTATTCAGGCGCAGGTGGTGAACCTGCTTCAGAAGCTGCAACGAGAAATGGGGCTGTCGCTGATCTTTATCGCGCACGACCTGGCGGTGGTAAAACACATCTCAGACCGCGTGCTGGTGATGTATCTGGGCCATGCCGTGGAGTTAGGTACCTACGATGAGGTGTACCACAACCCGCTGCACCCTTACACCAGAGCGCTGATGTCGGCGGTGCCGATCCCCGACCCCGATCTGGAAAAGAATAAAACGATTCAGCTTCTGGAAGGGGAATTGCCGTCGCCAATTAACCCGCCGTCGGGCTGCGTGTTCCGCACGCGATGCCCGATGGCGGGGCCGGAATGTGCGAAAACGCGACCGGTTCTGGAAGGCAGTTTCCGACATGCGGTTTCCTGCCTGAAAGTAGACCCGTTATAATCGTAAGGGCTGACATGATGTCAGCCCTTATTTTTTGCGAGGTTATCGTGTCGCGTTTATTCACCTCAGCCCGTCGTCGGCTCTATCATCTTTTATTCGATCCTGAAACGGTATCGGGACGCCGTTTTGAAGGTCTCTGCGCGCTCTTTGCGCTACTCAGCGTAGTGGTCATATTTATTGAATCGGGTGTTGGTACGCAGTATCACCTGACATTTGAGGAATGGCATGCCTTTGTCTGGCTGGAATTGATTATCACCCTGGTCTTTACCGCTGAGTATATTCTGCGGGTAGTTTGTTGGCCCAACCCGGCAAAGTACGTCTTCAGCTTCTGGGGCTTCATTGATTTAGCCACTATCCTGCCGCTCTATGTGATGTGGTTGTGGCCGGAGATCAGCCTCAACTATGTTTTCGCCTGGCGAGCGATGCGTGTTATTCGGGTATTACGTATCCTGAAATTGCTGCGCTTTATGCCGTCGCTGCGGGTATTCTGGAGCGCGATCGTCAGCGCACGACACCAGCTTATTCTTTTCTATTCGTTTATTGCCATCGTCATGATTGTTTTCGGCGCGCTGATGTATTTGATAGAAGGGCCGAAATATGGCTTCGCGACGCTCAATGCGTCCGTCTACTGGGCGATAGTGACCGTTACGACCGTGGGGTATGGCGATATCACGCCCCATACGCCGCTGGGGCGGATAGTGGCATCCGTGCTGATTCTGATTGGGTACTCGGTTATTGCCATCCCGACGGGGCTTATCACCACGCACATGAGCAGCGCGTTTCAGAACCATAAACAGCGGCGCAAATGTCCGAACTGCCACCAGGCCGATCATGAACACAGCGCGCGGTTTTGCAACCGCTGTGGAAGTGCGTTACCGGATTAAATAAAAAAGGCTGCCATCGCAGCCTTTTTTATTATTCGCGCCAGAGTATATGGCACAGCTTGTGGTCTTTCTCGCGACACAGCAGGACGCGGGCGAAGATGTCGTTAATTTCCCCTCCGTCTTCGTCAGCCAGCCCAATTACCACTTCGGCAAAGAAGTCAGGATTCAGGTCGAAATCCACATGTTCGGCCCAGTCCTCTGAAGGGTCGAACAATTCGGCACCGCCGCGCTCTTCGAACTGCAGATTAAAGAGGATCACGTCTGCGGGATCGAGGTTATCAACCGCCAGTTCGAGAAAAATGTCATAGGCCTGCTCGAGCGTTTCGTCTTCGGTCAGGCGATTGTTCAGATCCATTTCCATGATGACTACCTGTTTAACATCGTTGGGCACGTTTTACAGCAACGGACTAAAGAAGTAAAACAGTCGTTCAGCTATTCGCTGCCATAGCGGACGTTTTACCCACAGCCTGGCATCCAGCAGCCGCGAGCGGGAGATATAGTCATCCTGAACCGCCGCCAGGTCACCGCCAAAGCCGGCGTCATCAATCACGAGGGTGATTTCAAAGTTTAGCCACAGGCTGCGCATATCAAGGTTAACCGTGCCCACCAGGCTTAACTCGCCGTCAACCAGCACGCTCTTGGTGTGCAATAGCCCGCCTTCAAACTGATAAATTTTCACCCCGGCAGCCAGCAGTTCGCTAAAGAAGGCACGGCTGGCCCAGCCCACCAGAAGGGAGTCATTTTTGCGCGGCAGAATGATACTCACATCGACACCGCGCTGCGCTGCAGTACAAATCGCGTGCAGCAGGTCATCGCTGGGGACAAAGTAGGGCGTCGTCATGATCAGATATTCACGCGCGGAGTAGGTTGCCGTCAGCAGCGCCTGATGAATCAAGTCCTCCGGGAAGCCTGGTCCGGAGGCGATGGTATGAATTGTATGGCCGCTGGCCTCTTCAAACGGCATGATATTGCCATCCGGCGGCGGCGGCAGGATACGCTTGCCGGTCTCTATCTCCCAGTCGCAGGAGTACACGATGCCCATCGAGGTGGCAATCGGCCCCTCCATTCGCGCCATCAGATCCACCCATTGCCCGACGCCGGAATCCTGTTTAAAGAAGCGCGGGTCAACCATGTTCATACTGCCTGTGTAGGCAATATAGTTATCGATCATGACCATTTTACGGTGCTGGCGAAGGTCCATCCGGCGCAGAAACACGCGCAGGAGATTAACCTTCAGCGCCTCAACCACCTCGATACCGGCGTTACGCATCATGCCCGCCCAGGGGCTACGGAAAAATGCCACGCTGCCCGCGGAGTCCAGCATCAGACGGCAGTGGATCCCCCGGCGTGCGGCCGCCATCAGCGACTCAGCGACCTGGTCAGCCATGCCGCCGGGCTGCCAGATATAAAACACCATCTCAATATTATGGCGAGCCAGCTGAATATCGCGAATCAACGCCTGCATGACATCATCGGACGACGTCAGTAGCTGGAGCTGATTGCCCTTCACGCCGCCAATCCCCTGGCGGCGCTCGCAGAGCTTAAACAGCGAGGAGGCGACGCTACTGTTCTCCTCGGCAAAGATATGCTTGCAGGCTTTGAGATCGTTAAGCCATTTCGCGGTGGAAGGCCACATGGCACGCGCCCGCTCGGCCCGGCGTTTACCCAAATGAAGCTCACCGAAAGAGAGATAGGCAATAATTCCCACCAGTGGGAGGATATAAATGATCAGAAGCCAGGCCATGGCAGAGGGTACGGCTCTGCGCTTCATCAGGATGCGTAACGTCACACCCGCGATTAACAGCCAGTATCCCAGAATGACCAGCCAACTCACCACGGTGTAGAAGGTTGTCATAGTTAAAAAAATCCTTTTGAAAGCGTATTGTTATGAGTGTACGCATCAGGATTCATCTGGCAAATAAAAACGCCAGGTAAAAGCGCTGGTTTGCTGCCGGGTTGGGTTTATAATGGCGACTCTGTTTGAGAAAGAGTTGTAGACATGAAGCGCAGTAGAACAGAAGTAGGGCGCTGGCGCATGTTGCGACAGGTGAGTCGTCGTAAGGCTCGTTGGCTGGAAGCACAATCCCGCCGCAATATGCGTATCCACGCCATCAGAAAATGTGGATTGACCCGGCACCGCAATGCGTTGCTGTTCGCAGTCCAGGATATCTGAAACCCATGAGGGCACCGCAAGGTGCCCGCTGATTTTATAGTGTCTGATTTTGCGAATATCGTTATTGCGGCGATATTCCGGTTATTTTTAGCAAAAGGAGGGAGAGGTGTTTGCGGAGTTTGGTGTACTGAATTTCTGGACGTATGTAGTTGGCGCATTTTTTATCGTGCTGGTTCCCGGGCCAAACACCCTGTTTGTGCTGAAAACCGGGATTGGTCACGGAGTGAAAAAAGGGTATCTTGCCGCGACCGGTGTGTTTATCGGTGATGCGGTATTGATGTTTCTGGCCTGGGCGGGTGTTGCGGCATTGATCCAGACGACCCCCGTACTCTTTAATATCGTGCGCTATCTTGGGGCCTTCTATCTGCTGTGGCTGGGGGGCAAAATGCTCTGGTCGGTAATTACCCGTCAGAATAACGCTCAAGAGAGCGGAACCGAGCCGGCCAGCACGATCATGAAACGCTCCCTCGTCCTGAGCCTAACCAATCCAAAAGCGATTCTGTTCTACGTTTCGTTCTTTGTGCAGTTTATCGACGTGAATGCGCAAAATACCGGGACCTCTTTCCTGATCCTCGCCACCACGCTTGAGCTGATTAGCTTTATGTACATGAGCTTCCTGATCTTCTCCGGGGCGTTTGTCACGCGTTATCTTAAAACCAAAAAGAAGCTGGCAAAGCTGGGGAACGGGCTGATAGGGCTGCTGTTTGTCGGATTTGCGGCGCGGTTAGCGTCGCTGCATTGATGTGAAAAGAGGCTCCTGCTGGAGCCTTTTTAATGTCTGGCGTAGCTGGAAAGCCGCGCCAGACAAAGCTTCACGTTTTACTACTAGCAGCCAAAAGCCATAAAAAGCGGCTAGGGTGTGGACACATTGCGGACACTCTGACCACCATTAGCACCTTTCAACGGGTTAAGCGAAATCGCATCCTGCAGGTACTGAGGAGCGAAGTGCGCATAGACCATCGTTTGCGCAATTTTCGTATGACCTAAGATTCTCTTTAGTGTAATGATGTTGCCCCCATTAATCATAAAGTGCGTGGCGAAAGAGTGCCTCAACGCGTGTGCCGCTTGTCCGGTCGGCAAGTCGGGCTTAACCTCTTTGAGGGTTCGCCTGAATTCAGCATAACTGGCCTCAGGAAACAGAAAGCCTCGTGCTTTGCCGACTACGTAAGCCGCAACGTCATCAGAGATCGGGACCGTGCGCGGTGTGTTGGTTTTCATCTTAACGAAAGACACCCGGTTATACGGGCAAGTGACCGGTGTTGCGCGCGCTTTCAACTTCCCCCCGATGTACTGGAAAAAATACCGTAAGGGTCAGATGACGATCCGCATGGCATTTTCCGCTATTTCACGACTGATAAAAGATGAGTGGTGGGTTAACCAGCTCAAGACACAGCGTATGCGCTGGCGCGAGGCGCTGCTTATTGCTGCCGGTGAGGTCAACAAAGACCGTTCACCCTACGCCAGCAAAATGGCGATCCGCGATGTTCACTCGCGCCGCCTGGCTAATCTCGAATATCTGAAATCCTGCGAGCTCTAAAACAAAGTCACCGGCGAGCGTATCGACCTCATTAGCAAGGTCATGGGGAGTATTTCAAATCCTGAGGTACGCCGCATGGAGCTGATGAATACTATCGCCGGGATTGAACGCTACGCGACCAGCGTTGGTGACGTGGGGATGTTTATCACGCTGACCACGCTATCACCCGACCCGTCAGGTTGGCAAAGGTGAAAGCAAAACTGTGCAGCTCAATCACGGCTGGAACGAAACAGCATTCACACCCAAAGACGGCCAGCGCTATCTATGCCGAATCTGGAGCCTGATGCGTATAGCTTTCAAAGATAACGATTTAGATGTTTACGGGATGCGCGTTGTCGAACCGCACCACGACGGCACGCCACATTGGCACATGATGCTGTTTTGCAAACCCGGTCAGCGCAAAGCCATTAACGAAATCATGCGTCGTTATGCCCTCAAAGAGGACGGACACGAAAAGGGCGCGGCAAAACAGCGCTTTGAGTCCCGTCATCTTAATCAGGGCGGCGCGGCGGGTTATATCGCTAAATACATTGCCAAAAATATCGACGGCTACGCACTCGACGGCCAGCTCGACCACGACACCGGCAAGCCTTTGAAAGATACGGCCGCAGCCGTCACCGCATGGGCGTCTACATGGCGCATCCCGCAGTTTAAACCGATTGGCCTCCCGACGATGGGCGCTTACCGCGAACTGCGCAAACTGCCGCGCGGAGTGAGTATCGCCAGCGAATTCGACGACAGGGTCGAGGCCGCGCGTGCTGCTGCAGATGCAGGCGAATTTGACCAGTACATCATCGCGCAGGGTGGGGCAAACATGCCGCGTGATGCTCAGGCCGTCAGGGTCGCCCGCAAGGTGACGGATGAGGTCAACGACTATGAGGAAGATATCGAGAGGATTGTCGGGATTTATGCCCCTCACCTCGGGGCTCAACGTGTCCATGTAACCCGTACAGCTGAATGGCGAATCGTGCCAAAGGTTTTGGCCGTTGAGCCTTTGACCTTAAAAAGCGGCTCTGCCGCGCCTCGGAGTCCTGTCAATAACTGTGGAAAGCTCTCCGGGGATGGCGATCCAGTTATGACCCCTACACCGTCTGAGCATGCCGCAGCGGTGTTGAATCTCGTTGATGACGGAGTTATCGCCTGGGATGACCCTGAAGTCGTGACGGCACTCAGAGGTGTGTTAAAACACAACCCACCGCGACCAAATCGCCAGCAAAAAAACGGCGAGCCGTTAAAACCGCACCAGATAGCGCCATCGGCGCGAATGACGAAAGCTGAACGGGCGCAGATTCCGCGCATCCTCTTCGAACTGTCGCAGAAGGGCATCACACCGAAGAGATGGGAACTTCAGGCGCTGGCGCGTGGGGCTGCGCTCGTCTACGGTGGGGGACGGTTTAATTTGAGTGTCAATGATGAGTGGAAAGGATTTCCGACTGATTTCGGGAGTGCATAACCTACTGAGAAGAACTATTATATGTGGCAACGTATTTTTTGAGCTGCGCAAGGTTTGCTTATGGAAGATGATGTTTTTCATATAACAAATGATGATATAGATAATAGCAATTATTCATCTATATTAGCCACCCCAAATTATTTTTCTGCTTATGAAATGGAGTCCTATTTTCGTTCACTCTCCAAAGAATATAAAGATTCTGACGATGAATCCTCTTGGAAATTATGTTATTTTTTACACGCTATTTTTAGTTTTCGCTTTTCACACGCTGGTGACATAATTGGTTTTGAACCTAAGCTATTACTTTATAGCCGAAGAGGTAGTCGACCTTCTGATTTCGATAGTGAATATAAAAGTATACTTTCTCATATAAAAAATAAGACAGATAATCCCTTTGTTATCTCGCGGGTGTGTGATGTCTTATGGCTTAATAATCGCAGGGATGCAGATACAGGTCATAAAGCTGTTTGCGCGTATGCTCAAATTATCAATAAAGTTTGCGATGAGTTGACTGTTGACTACCGTGCGATTGATTCAAGTCTGTTTGACATTATTGATACCCTTGAGCGAGGTCTGACTTTAGCTTCCATGCTCAGCGGAAAGAAGAAAGGTTTTGATAACCCTATTATTGATTCCGCAAGGCGACTCTATGATATTCTATTTGAAAAACAGCTTTTTAATGGATTCTTAAGACTTTCGGGATTGCTATATAAATATAGTATAATAGATGCCGTATCTCTAGCTAATAATGGAATGGTGATGGCTGACATCCATTACCATAGTGCGTATTTTGAGGCTGTTAAAAAATTACTATCATTTTCCGCTGAGCTTTTTTTACGTAAAAATTTAAATGAGCAACACAAAGAATGCCTAATAAAATGTGCTGAGTTGACATTGATCCAATATGATAAAGCTGATTCGGCTATGAATAAAGTTCATTGGTTGCGGACTGCTCTAGGAGAGTATAGAAGTATTGGAGGTATGGGGGATAAAATTTCATATATAAGGTCAAGGTTAGAGATTGAGAGAGAATTAATAAATGATGAGATGTATGTTTTTTCATCTCCGCTAGATCTGAGTGATGTCGTTAAGCAAGTTAAAGAAGATTATCTTGATTTGAAACTATCTGAAATATATAAAAGAATGCTTATAAGATTTAGTGTTCCTGATATAGGTGATCTTAAAGAAAAAGCTAAGCGCGATGCTAAAGAATATGCTTTCCTTAGCATGGTGGGTTCTGATGTTCTTGATGAAAAGGGGCGCTTGGTTGCGTACAGAAAACCTATTTCATCGTCAGATGAAATTTCTTACGAACAAGCTTGTGCTAATTACTTGAGAGGTTGTCATATTGATCATCAAATATATATTGGAGGTGAGTTTGAAGTTATACGTACAGATATTATGAATAAGTTTTCATTGAATGAGAATTCATTCGATGTAATAACCTTTCAAAGTCTTTTTGTGCCTCCTGGTCACGCGGAAATTTTCTCTCTCGGATTTTATAGGTTGTGGCAAGGGGATTATATGTCTGCTTGTTATTTGTTAATTCCCCAACTTGAAAACTCAGTGCGTTGGGTACTAGAATCAAATAAAAAAGAAACAACAAAAATTGATACTCAGCTTTTTGAAGAGGCTACAAGCCTATCTCAGATTCTCTCTAATAATAGAAGCTATATGGAAGATGTTTTTGGTCCAAGGATAGTCTTGTTAATCGATTTGCTCTTCAATATGAAAGGTGGCCCATCATACAGACATGACCTGGCACATGGCCGAATGTCAATAAATCATTGTTATTCTCCATCCGCTGTTTATGCATGTTGCTTTATATTCTATCTAACTTGCTTGCCATTATTTAGTAATTGGGACAATTTAGTCTCTCCACATTTCGACTCACAAGGATAGTTAGCCATGTCCGATTCTTTAGGTACATTGCCTTCTTCTCTTCTTTCTGCGGGGGTTGGATTAGATACTCATGCATTTCGTTATAGGCCTGATGTGACAAGAGTTGAAGATGGTACTGCAAGAAATTACTCTTTAGAGGAAATATCTGAATCTGTTATTTGGCATGCCGCAATTAGCAGTCTCAATGATCCATTTGAGGTTTATGCTAAAAGTAATAGAAATGAATTGGGTGAGTTGAGTGAAGGCGAGTGGTTTACACTCTGGATTAAATGTTTTGCTAAAAATAGTCCACTATGTGATCACATACATGTGGTGAGTACGGATTTTTTGCATAATTTATATTCGGATAATATTTTAGAAGAAAAGTTATTCATGCTTGAACGGTTTAGAGCCTATGATTTCTTTGGTGATTTCATAAAGGATTTCAGGAGTATAGTTGCGATAGCTTCGTTTACTACAAAACCCGATAGTCGGTTGATGTGGGGCTATTACTGTCAAGGAATGAAAGGGTTTTGTATTATATATAATCGTAACCGACTTCTTAAGTCTCGCATAAGGCTTGATGAAGTGGAATATGGGAGCGATGGGATTGAAATAAATTCAATGGATCATGCCTATTCTTATAGGAAAGTTAGGGATGATGAACTTTTATTTAGGATCCCAAAGTATAAGCACAAAGAGTGGTGCCATGAAAATGAATTAAGAAGTCTATGTCAATTAGAGGGAGATGATATTGGTTTCGGCAGGGCACTACAGCTAGAAGATTGTTGCATTGATGGGGTTATCGTTGGGAGTGAGGTCGCACCCGCTACAAAGTCTAAGCTTGAGGAACTTTCAAAAAAATTTAATTTCGTTCTATTTCATGCGGAAGCAAACCTTGAAAAATTCGGAGTGGATATTTCTGAGTATTTAAAATAGGTGGTGCTCTTCACTTGGCATGCGTGACATGCATTTTTTTGCATGTGTAAAGTTCTCCTTTTAATGGCTTGTGAATGTAGTGCTGGCTTGAGTCTAGATTAATCATGCAACTGCATTAAAACCGCCCCCTTAAGCGCGCAGGCGAGGCGGGGATAGCACTGCGCGCCGGACGTGGTGACAGGATTTATTTTACGCGTCTGTGCGCGTCGTGGTGGTGCGCTGTTGGATGTGGTCGGCTAATGAGGTGTTGGCGCGGTTGCGTCGCGTGTGCACCGTCTGACATGCTTTGAGGGGATGCCGCCCGAAGGCGGCAATTTGGGCGGGAGTTAGTCGGTCTCGATGCTGTAATCCTTAAAGCGGATCACCTCCATTCCTAACCAATCGTTAATCTCTTTAAACCGCTCCTGCAGCGGCGTCAGCTCGTTACGCACAAATACCCGCGCCACCTTCTCAATATCCCCCATCGAGCCGATATTTTCAGGCTTGCCGCCCATGAGCTGGAACGGTACGCGGTGCGCATCGAGCAGGTCAGCGGCGCTCACCTTCTTAATGTTAAAAAAATCATCCTTCGTGGCGACTTCACTCAGCGGCACGATCTTAATGCCATCCGGTTTCCCGTTCGGAGCGTAGAAAAACAGGTTTTTGAAATTCCCGAGTCCCTTTGAGTCACGCATCGCGGGGCGCAGCGCCTCAACGTCGGTGCTGCTCTGCGCCGCGTCGGTCACGTACATGATGTAACCCGCATGCGCGCCGTTCTGGTAATACTTGCGACGAAACAGCGTGGCGGATTCATTCAGCCAGGCGGAGTTAAGCGCGCTCAGGCATTCCGACATCCCATAGAGCTCCTGATTGATATCAGGCTCAAGTAGGTGAAACACCGAACCGGGGGCGAACTGGTGCGGATTGGTAAAGCTCGAAGCGTACCAGTAAACGCCATCCTCAACACCACGGCGGGTGTATTTGGCCGGGGATGTTTCCAGTTTAAAGAGCTGGCCGGTCACGCTCATGCGCTTTTCGAGATAGCCGTTGGCAAACACCAGATAATCAAGCACAAGGCGGCTGAAGTCCTGACTGGACAGCAACGGGTGCGGGATAAAGGTGCTGGTCAGAATGTTGCGCTTGACGTAAATCGGGGAGCTGTGATGTACGGCGGCGCGCAGGCTTTTTGCCAGTCCCGAGAAGTTGACCGGCGGCTCGTACCATTTACCGTTGTTGATACATTCGACATAGTCGAGGATGTCGCGGCGATCCAGAACGGGTGACGGCTCACCAAAGGTGAACGCCTCCATTTTCTGTGGCGTGCTGGCGGTCATGCTGGTCTGTTTGTGCTGTTTCTTTTGGCGTTTTTTCATCTTAGTTAATATCCAGAATTGAACTTGATTGCATACCGCTACCGGCGGAAAGCGGCTCGTTTAACAGCGCGTGCATGGTTGCCCACGCGATATCCGCGTGGCTGGCTTCTTCACTGCGGCTGGCTTCGGAGGTGGCGCTGCGGCCACTGATGGTCATGGTTTTGCAGATAGCCATAAATGACTGCGTGATATCGGTTGCCCCGGCGTCGTATTCCAGACACCCGCGGCGAATGGTGTCTTTTGCTTTCAGCACCATTGCGGTTTTCATTTCCGGCGTGTAGCGGATGGCGCGCGCCGCCGGGAAGAATGAGCGCACGAGCTGGTAAACGCCCTGGCCGATGCCGGTCGCATCGATGCCGATATAGTCGACGGTGTATTTCTCGGTCAGCGCCCGGATGGCCTCGGCCTGCGCGGCAAAGTCCATGCCTTTCCACTGATGACGCTCAAGGATGCGGAACTTGCCACCCGCAACCAGCGGCGGAGCCAGTACCGCACATCCGGCGCTGTCGCCGGTGTGTGACGGGTCATAGCCAATCCAGACCGGTCGCCAGTTAAACGGACGGTCGGCGAACGGTTCGAAGTCCTCCCATTCTTCCATCGCATCGACCATGCAGCGCTGCAGCTCCTCGAACGGGAATATAGCGCTGAACTGCCTGATGTTGTGCGCAGGCTGCTCACCCGCGCCGGTTGCGCCTCCGCCGGTCATTGTTTACAGCGCCTGCCCGAAGGTGAGCTATTGCCCGATACCGGGAAGCGACCCGGCCACTAATGGCGACCTGAGCGCCGATATTCGCAGGCTTGAGCACGCGCTCGCCGCCTGCGCGCTGCAGGTTGAAGCCGTCAAAGACTGTCAGGATAAACTCGATGAAGAAAACACGCAGCCTCCGCGAAGCGCTGATTAAAGCCGTTCCGCAGCTTGAAACAAACCCCGAAATGATGCGCATCTTTGCCGATGAGGGGAATATCGATGCGCGTCTCGCGGCCACGCTGTCACACGAAAAGATTTACACCCTGAATGTGATCGTGTGTGACTTTGTGGGCGACCCTGACCTGATTTTCGTGCCGGTGGCCGCATGGCTCAGGGAAAACCAGCCGGATATCTGCACGCTCGATGACGGCCGCAAAAAGGGCTACCGTTTCCAGATGGATTTGAACGACGGGGACAGCGTCGATATCAGCATCAGCCTGCAGCTCACCGAGCGAATCCTCATCAAAGAGGAAAACGGCGCGTTGCACGTAAGCTATGCCCCTGAGCCGCCGCTGCCGGAGAAGGTGACGAGTCCGACCGAGCTGTATATCAATGGCGAACTGGTGAGTAAGTGGGATGAGTGAGTTTAAACCCTTTGACGACAAGTTGGCCGGGCTGATTGGCGCGCTGTCACCGGCGGGACGGCGAAAGCTTGCCGCAGAGGTGGCGAAAGAACTGCGCAAAGCACAACAGCAACGCATCAAACAGCAAATCGCACCCGATGGCACGCCGTATTTGGCGAGGAAACGCCAGCCACTCAGGGCAAAGAAAGGCCGCATAAAAAGGGCGATGTTTCAGAAGCTACGCACCAGTCGCTATATGAAAGCCAGTGGCCGCGGTGATGTTGCCATAGTGGAGTTTACCGGGAAGGTGCAACGCATCGCACAGATTCGCCAGTACGGGCTTAAAGACCGACCAAACCAACACGCTCAGGACGTGCAATATCCTGAGCGACGATTAGCCGGGTTTAGCCAAGCAGATAAAGAACTAGTATGTAAATTTACTTTGAAGCATATTAATACTATGGCCTGAGTCTTCCCAATATCTTTGTTGTCAAATGAGTAGTTAAAAGATATTCTGAGTTTACATAGATATCAACTCGTGGTTCCTGTTCATAAGGTGCATTGGACAATGTTAGAGGAATTTAAGGAAAAATTGCTATCCGACGATATTCGCGATGTTTATCAACGATATCTTTTGGGTCATGATATTTGGTATTTTCGAGAAAAAAAAGGGTCTGCGGATTTTGCTCAAGATTATGATGATTTTAAATTGTACATGTCTAAAAAACTTGGGATACATGTAAACAATATTGCAATAGTTGGCAGTGCGAAAATGGGATTTAGCTTAAGCCCCAGTAAGAATTATCGAGTTTTCAATGACGATTCAGATATAGATATTGTTATAGTATCCGAGGGTATCTTTAAGGCATCCTGGATGGCGTTTATTGAATTGCATTCAAAGAACTATATGCCTTCATATGCTCCTGTAGCAAAGAATATATTCAAGGGTTTTGTGTCTTTAAAAGAGTTGGATATTAGGGTGGATTTTTTTGACGTTTGGTCAAGAAAAGTTGAGCCATTAAAGAAAGATATTCAAACTATTTTTGGGATACCCAATGAAATCACTTACAGAATTTATGATTCGTGGGAGTCAGTTGAGCGTTATCATATAGCTGGGTTGAGCAGCCTAAAAGATGGATTATAAGGAATGTTGTTATGAGAGCTATTGATTTAATTAGGGTGGAATCAAAGGACATTAAGTGGTTAACAGATAATTTAAAATCTGGAATTATTACAGTCGATAATTCATATCAAAGGAAATATATTTGGCAGTTAAAAGATCAAGTTGCGTTGATAGAAACTATATTGCTTGGGTTCCCAATACCTGAAATATATTTATGGGCGAACGATACTGATCCTGATACGGGTGATACGAAATATTCAATAGTTGATGGACAGCAAAGATTGACTACAATTCAAAGGTATTTAAATGATGAGTTCAAGTTAAATAAGGTCAGTTTGGACAATAAAGAATCTGATTATAGTGGAAAGTTATTTTCAGAACTATCGGTAGAAAACAAACGTGAGTTTTGGCGATACCAGTTCTCCTCGAGATTTATCAATGAAACATTACAATATGAGGAAATTGCTAAATTATTTTTGCGTTTAAATAGGACTAGTACAACCCTCAACCCGCAAGAACTTCGTAATGCTGAGTTTAATGGCGAGTTTCTAAAATTAGCTGAAAACATTTCGCAGCATGAGTTTTGGTCTAAGTACAATATTTTTTCACCATCCGATATTCGTCGCATGCAGGATATTCAATATATTAGTACTTTGCTAATCTTCTTGCGCATGGGTATTGAACAAGATAATACGCAGAAAACAATCAATCGAGTGTATGATCAGTATAATGAAAACTATCCGGAAGCAAGCGATGATAAGAATGTTTTTAATGAAGTGTTAGGTACTATTTCTAATCTTATTGATGGTCAGTCAGCATTGAAATCAGTTGTTAGGAAAAGAGGTCATTTTTATTTCATATTCGTTCTGGCTTATTATTTCTTGCAACTTAGTAAAGTGAAAAAAGTTGATATGGAATCTGTTGGGGTAAAGCTTGTTAACTTTTTCGATATATATGAATCAAGTGACCCTAGTAATTCTAATAATCTTGTTGAGGAATATAGGGATTTAAGTCAGGAAGGGTCAAAGAAAACTCATAATAGGCAGCGTAGATTTGAAATCTTGAAGGAGTTTTGCTCCTAAGGAAGTTGATGGTAGGGGGTAATGATAGCCCCCTTTGAGTTATTCGCTGTAATGAATTGAAGCTGTGTTTCAGTATTTATTTCGATTGAGGGTGGTGTCAGTTTCATACCTTGACTGATTCTGTTGTTTATCATTGGGTATTATATTTTGGTGTTTCTCATGTCGAGGTTTGGAAGGTATTGTAGGCACGTCGCGTTGAAGGTTTTTATATATTAATTGAAATGAGTTGAATAAAAACCACTTCATTTTTGCAGGCGTTCTTCATCACTGAGCCAGCAATTGTGTCAGGGCTTTTCTGTTAAATATACTTAAACTGAAATATTGTGAGTTGAACACTGAACATAGATGAACAAATCGCTATTTGTTGTTTCATCAATCACAAAACCCCGTACCATTGCCGCTGGCCTCGCCCGGCGGCAAAATTTCCCCATGAATAATCTAAATTCTCTGCAGGAAATCGTACGCGCGATCCGCAACCTTATCGGCACCGGCATCGTGACCGACGTCGACCACGACGAGGGGCTTTGTCGTGTCCAGACCGGCGGCATGGAAACTACCTGGCTGAACTGGCTAACCTGCCGCGCCGGTCGCTCGCGCGTATGGTGGGCTCCATCCGTTGGCGAGCAGGTGCTTTTGCTGGCGATCGGCGGCGAGCTCGATACGGCATTTGTGCTGCCCGGCATTTTCTCAGATGACCATCCCGCGCCGTCTGTCTCCCCTGATGCGCTTCATGTTTCCTTTCCTGACGGGGCGGTTATTGAGTACGAGCCCGAAAACGGCGCGCTCACCGTGTCAGGTATCAAAACCGCAGACGTCACCGCGTCTGAGTCCATTACGGCCACCGTGCCGGTGGTGCTGGTGAAAGCGTCGAGCCGCATCACGCTCGATACGCCGGAGGTGGTGTGCTCCAACAATCTGACGACCGGCACGCTCGAAGTGAAGAACGGCGGGAAGATGAGCGGGAACATTGAGCACACTGGCGGGACACTGAAATCAAACGGCGTGCAGGTGGATAACCACGCGCACGGCAACGTACAGAGCGGCGGAAGCTGGACTAAGGGGACGCAATGACGGTGCGTTATCTGGGAATGAACAGCCGGACCGGCCTCAGTATCTCTGAGGTTGAGCACATCCGGCAAAGCGTGCGCGACATTCTGGTCACGCCGGTTGGGTCGCGCGTCATGCGCCGTGAATACGGCTCGCTCCTGTCGCAGATGATTGACCAACCGCAGACCCCGGCGCTGCGCCTGCAGATTATGGCCGCGTGCTATTCCGCGATCCAGAAGTGGGAGCCCCGCGTAAATCTCTCGACCATTACCTTTGAACGGTCGGAGACCGACGGCGGGCTGTATGTCGATATCACAGGCACCCGCTCCACTGGCGGCCAGCCTTTTTCACTCACCATTCCACTGAGTTAAACGCTATGGCAATTGTTGACCTTAACCAGCTCGCCGCGCCTGACGTCGTGGAAGAACTGGACTTTGAAACCATCCTGAGCGAGCGAAAGGCGACGCTCGTCTCGCTGTACCCGGAAGACCAGCAGTACGCCATCGCGCGCACGCTGTCGCTTGAGTCCGAGCCGCTGGTGAAGCTGCTGCAGGAAAACACCTACCGGGAAGTTATCTGGCGACAGCGCGTCAACGAGGCCTCGCGTGCGGTCATGCTGGCCTACGCCACCGGCACAGACCTCGACCAGATAGGCGGAAATTACAACGTCCAGCGCCTTGTCATCACCCCTGCAGACGACACGACGTTACCGCCGACGCCTGCCGTGATGGAGTCGGACACCGACTACCGTCTGCGCATTCAGCAGGCCTTTGAAGGGCTGAGTACCGCAGGCTCTACCGGCTCCTATCAGTTTCACGGTCGCAGCGCTGACGGGCGGGTCGCTGATATTTCGGTCATCAGTCCCGCGCCTGCGTGTGTCACGGTCACGGTGCTGTCACGCGAAAATAACGGGATACACGACGGGCTTAGAGCTTGAGGTTAAGGTTTCGGAAGTGGAGTACGAAAGCGAAGAGTTAAGGTAGTGATGTATTTTTAACTGTTTGTTTTATAAGGGTAAAATGAGTAAAGTTAGTGCATCGGAAATTAAATGAGGTGCTCGCCATGTTTCACTGTCCAAAATGTCATCACGCCGCCCATGCGCGTACAAGTCGATATTTCTCTGATACCACAAAGAAGCGGTATCATCAGTGTACAAATATCAACTGCAGCTGCACCTTTGTCACGACCGAAACCCTTTCGCGTTTTATTGTTTCACCGGGTGAGGTGGTGCCAGCGCCGCCGCATCCGACAACGTCAGGGCAGCAGCAGATGAACTGGATGTAAGAAATATGGACCTGCAAAACAGGGTTCATATTTCTTATAATCAAAAAATTTTAATGAGAGACTAAATATTAGCACGAATCATTTTAATTTACTTGAATAGGTATTTGTTGATATCTCAAAAAAATCTGTGACTTTTATTATGTCACATAGGGTAATCAGCGCATCCAGAGAATCAATTAAACGTTCTTTCTTTATGCGCACACCACCATGATGGCTGCATGCATTTAAAACTTCTTGTGCTAGCGTTATCCTTCTCTCATCTTCTGGTGACAAATCGAGTAGTCGGAGAACGGGAGTAAGGTTTCCAAGCATTTGGTCTTGATATGGTTTGTCAAAACTGATGCCAGATCTAATGTTTATAAGCATTAAGATATATTCAAAGTACCTTCGGGCTGTATTTCCTTTTTCTTGAAGTAAGTCTCGGTCATATTCATAAATTTCCTCTATTGCATTTTTCAAAATATCGAATTTATTTTTGGCTAAATTCAAATTTATGCTATGCATGATATGTTCAGAAGTGTGATTGCTGGTAGGTACACCCGCAAGAGGTCTTGTCATGATGCAAGTTGTATAGCAATTAATGTTGGGTATCTGAATAAAGTCTTCACCTGAACGAGTCAGACGTCGCACTTCAGTCATATATTCTCCAAATGTCGAGATGCTAAATGATCTTGAGCCGGGAGAATATAGGCGATTTAAAGTTTTCGTGTCTTGATAAAAGGCCTTAACAAGAACAAAAAACATTTCTTTATAGTGTATTACAATAATAGATTCGACGGATGCATGATATAGCCAACCATCACGCCATTTCATCTCAATCTGTCTATTCGTATCGTTAAATTGTAGATCGATAATTCGATCCCAACAGCCTCTATCAATAAAGTCAACGATATTACTTCCATATCCGTCGTAATTGTTAGCAATAATGTGATTTATTGTGCTTTTAATAACATTCCAGTCGTATATTTCCTCATCATAGCGATTATTTATAATATCACTAGTATGAGTCAAGAAATCAGCATAGATCATATGGTTTTCCACAAAGGGTTACAATGACGTTAGTTCTTATAAAACGTAGTTTACTCAGTCTGCAAACTATCGAGAAGAGCAATTTATTTGTATTTTATTTCTTATTGCGACTGCCTAAAAGCATAATACAAAGTATATGTTTTTAGAGTACTAGGCATTAAACCTTTATAACTAAAAGCTATATATGCTAATTAACCGAAGTCAAAGCCCCGCATTTGCGGGGCTTTGAGTATCGATGTGGTCGATATGTGGACGTCATATGAAATAAATCCTTTTATTTCATTAAGTTGAAAGGTTCCAAAAAGCTCCTCCCGGAGCCTTTTTACATCAGAACACTTTCTTATATGGCCGCACCGTCACTTTCGCATACACACCCGCCGCAACGTATGGGTCTGCGTCAGCCCAGGCCTGCGCCGCTTCCTGAGACTCAAACTCCGCAATGACCGTGGAGCCAGAAAAACCGGCGGCTCCAGGGTCATTGCTGTCAACAGCAGGCATTGGACCTGCGGTCAACAAACGGCCTTCGTCCTGGAGCAGCTGCAGGCGAGCCAGATGGGCAGGGCGAACCGAGAGACGTTTTTCGAGGGAATCAGCGACATCTTCAGAGTAGATCACGTAAAGCACGGTGAAGCTCCTTAAGCGTAATAAAGTGTCAGTTACGTTATGTGAAAGGGCAATTAACTGCAATGTAAAGATAAAAGCAACGTTAATCCCCCGATCTGAGTGCCCCTTTTTTGACCACTCCAGCGCTTAAATTGCGCCAGAACAAAGTGTCTTATTGAATATGATTGCTATTTGCATTTAAAATCGGAGTTCGGTTTTTTAACGTTGATGATTATGACTTCGATGACCCTTGATTTACCTCGCCGCTTTCCCTGGCCGACGCTGCTGTCCGTCGTGATTCACGGTGCCGTCGTGGCGGGTTTGCTCTACACTTCGGTTCATCAGGTTATTGAAATGCCCGCACCCGCCCAGCCGATCTCGGTGACCATGGTCTCGCCAGAGGATCTCGAACCGCCGCAGGTTGCGCCGCCCCCGCCACAGCCTGTTGCTGAGCCTGAGCCGGAACCCGAGCCTGTCCCGGAACCACCGAAGGAAGCACCGGTGGTGATCCATAAACCTGAACCAAAGCCAAAACCTAAGCCGAAGCCAAAGCCGGTTAAGAAGGTTGAAGAGCGTCCAAAACGTGAAGAACGCCCGGTTGAACCACGCGCGACCCAGCCGGTCGAGAATACGGCGCCTTCGCGTCCGGTTATGAATAACAGCGCGCCGGCCGCGAAGCCGACGGTTGCCGCACCGGCAGGTCCACGTGCGTTGAGCCGTAATCAGCCTCAGTACCCGGCGCGAGCTCAGGCCTTACGCATTGAAGGCCGCGTACGGGTGAAATTTGACGTCACTGCGGATGGCCGCGTTGATAACGTGGAAATCCTGTCTGCTCAACCTTCAAATATGTTCGAGCGCGAAGTGAAATCGGCGATGCGCAGATGGCGCTACGAACCCGGTAAACCGGGTAGTGGACTGATCGTGAACATTGTTTTCCGCCTTAATGGCGGGGCGCAGATGGAATAAGAAAAGCCTCCGGAAGGAGGCTTTTTTTTGCCTGTCATTCAGGCTGGCGGAAGCTGACGAGGTTTACCCTCGCTATCGACAGCTACATAAATAAACAGCGCTTCAGTTGCTTTATAACGCTGCCCAATCGGTTCAGAAGAGACTTTCTTCACCCAGACTTCAATGTTGATGGAGATGGAGGTATTGCCGCGTTTTACGCAACGGGCGTAACAGCAAACCACATCACCTACCGCAACCGGGCGCAGGAAGGTCATTCCATCCACCCGCACGGTCACCACGCGCCCATGAGCAATCTCTTTTGCCAGAATTGCGCCGCCCATATCCATCTGCGACATCAGCCAGCCGCCAAAAATATCGCCATTGGCATTGGTGTCAGCGGGCATTGCCAGTGTGCGTAAAACCAGTTCGCCCTGAGGGGCGTTATTTGTTGTCATTGTTTTAACTCATAACGGAAGACTTCAGGCGGGATGCTACTATGATTTCACAGCGGAGAGAATAGACCAGAACGCCTGTCGAACACGTTCTGGTCAGTCAGCAATCAGTGCTTATCGTCCTGCGGCATGTGGCGATAAATATAAACGCCGCTTAGCAGGGTGAAAATCAGCGTCAGGGCCGTCAGGCCGAAGACCTTAAAGTTGACCCAAATGTTTTGCGGCAGCCAGAAGGCAATATAGATATTGGCAAGACCGCAAAGGATAAAGAACACCGCCCAGGCGATATTCAGGCGAGACCAGACCTCCTGAGGCAGCGTCAGCTCTTTGCCGAGCATGCGCTGAATCAGAGGTTTTTTCATCACCCACTGGCTGATCAGTAAGGCACCCGCAAACAGCGCATAGATCACCGTAACTTTCCACTTAATGAATTCATCATTGTGGAAGAAAAGGGTTAGTCCACCGAATACGGCGACCAGGACGAACGTCACCAGCGCCATTTTTTCAACTTTACGGTAGCGCACCCAGCTGTAGATCAGCACAACCGCAGTCGCAATAATCAGCGCCGTGGTCGCAGCATAAATGTCATACAGCTTATAAAATGCGAAAAAGACAACCAGCGGTAAAAAATCAAGAAACTGCTTCATTCTGTGATTCCATCTTCTCTGTTGAGCCGGGAAAGATCATCCTCCCGGCATCAGGATTACTGACGAATTAACATATACAGGCGGAACAGATAGACCAGCAGTACCGCTGAAATCAGGTTGCTCAGCGTATTCGCGACCACCGCGCCAACATTCGGGGTTAATACCGCAAAATTGGGTGCAAACAGGAGCAGGAGCGTTTTTGCCAGCAGCCAGCCGATCACGGCGGGCGCTACCAGACGCATGTTCGCCCATGCCAGCCTGATGCTGCTGCGCATCGCGGTAAAAATCCCCATTTTATCCTGCACGACCATCACGGGAGCAAAAGCAAGCACGATAGCCAGTAACACGCCCGGCACCACGACCAGCATAATCCCCATCTGCACCAGCATGGTGGTTAAAAAGATCAGGATAAACAGCTTAGGTAAGACCGGCGCGCTGGCTCCAATCGCCCGTAAGGCGCTGACCCGGTGGCCCGCCGACACCAGCTGAATCATCAGCAGAACGCCACCTGCCAGAATCGCATTACCAATGAGCCCGGAGAAAGTGGATGCGGCAGAAGCCCGCAGCAGAATCTGTTGCTGCTCCGGCGTCATGTTTTGCACCAGTTCAAACAGCCCCACGCTTCCTGCCAGATGGTCGCCCTGGCTCAGGCTGGCAATCTGTTCTTCACTCGGTGAGAACGCATGACCCAGCACCACAGTGATAAAGGCGCAAAGCAACGCGATCAGTAAAAAGGTAATGAACTGATTGCGGAAAAAATTTCCCGTGTCACGGTAGACAGACTTCGCCGTGATAGACATGCACTCTCCTTGAGTATTGCAGGTGTTAATTAGCCGGCAATTGTACACCGGATGCACCTGCTGTGGCAGCATCAAGGCTTGTATGGAAAAGCATATCTTTGTAAAGCGGCGGTAATCCAAAGCGTGCCCGGGCACGATTACAGGCTTCATTGACCTGCCCATCTTCGCCGGACATGGCAAATTCCCGGCACGGGCTGGGGCGATCTTCATAGATAGCGCACCGGGTAGAGATGCCCGGCTCCCCCTGTAAGGCCGCGCAGCGGCTCTGCTTTTGGTTTGTGCCGCGCATACACCGCAGAAAAGGAGTGACTGGCTCAGTGAGATGAACCGGAACGGTACCGCCGCCATCGCTGGCTTCGGCCCAGTAGAAAGAGACTCGAAAATACGCACAACAGGCTCCGCACGTCATGCACGGGTTAACTTCACTCATGGCACACCTGCAAAAGAAGAACGCATCAAATCAACTTGTGAGAACGATAAATTATCCAGCCGCCAGAGGAAGAGCAAGAGGGAGAAAAGAGAAAATTTTGTAACTGTGAAATGCTAAAAATTGACATAGAAACAACTTATTGCTTTTCAGGGCGCCACAAAAAATTAACCCAGATCAATGAATGTTAACTTACTGGTTCTAATGTGATCTGTGGCAGATCACTTATTACTCTTTTGTGAGTATATTCTCATCCGCGATTAAAACCACAACGATGGAGCGGATATGAAAAAATTAGCGGTGGCAGCCCTTGTATTAAGCAGTCTCTCTGGCGGCGCGTACGCGCATGAAGCAGGCGAATTCTTTATTCGTGCCGGTTCGGCCACGGTTCGCCCAACTGAAGGTTCGGATAACGTGCTGGGGATGGGCGGTTTTAACGTCAGTAACAACACCCAGTTGGGGTTAACGTTCACCTATATGGCGACGGATAACGTTGGCGTTGAGCTTCTGGCGGCAACGCCGTTCCGTCACCGGGTCGGTCTTGGGGCAACCGGTGATATCGCCACGGTTCACCATTTGCCGCCAACGCTGATGGCGCAATGGTACTTTGGCGATGCCAACAGCAAGGTGCGCCCGTATATTGGCGCAGGTGTCAACTACACCACCTTCTTCGATGAGAAATTCAACGATACCGGAAAAGAGGCAGGTCTCTCCGACCTCAGCCTGAAAGACTCGTGGGGCATGGCGGGGCAGGTTGGTCTGGACTATCTGATTAACCGCGACTGGCTGATCAACGCCTCGGTCTGGTACATGGACATTGATACGGACGTGCGCTTCAAGGCGGGCGGTGAGCAGCAAAGCATCAATACGCGTCTGGATCCGTGGGTGTTTATGTTCTCTGCGGGTTATCGTTTCTAATTCAGGCTGTTCGATGCGCCCCCGAAGGGGCGCATTTCGTATATTACTTCTGAATCAAATAGCGAATGGTTGGCCCGTCCTGCTGGATATCCAGCACCGTATAACCGTGGTTTTTCGCATCCAGCGGAATGTTGTTGATGGACTGCGGACAATCGCTGACCACCTCCAGAATTTCACCTTTTTTGAGCTGCGGTAGCGCCTCAAGCGTGGCAACCGCCGGATACGGGCAGGGTTCACCGACCATATCCAGTCGATAATCGGGGACGATCTCTTTCATGCAGCGTTCTCCTGCGTTTCAGTTTTAACGGTGGCGCGGCGGAAGAAACGTTTCTCCTGGGCAACAACCAGTAAAAAAGCGACCAGCAGCAGGGCATAGGTGACCAGCAGACCGCCAAGGGGGCCGAAGGTGCTCAGCAGGTTGACCTTGTCCCAGTTCGTTGCAAGTACCGGAGAGACGTCGTCCCAGTAGTACGCCAGAATGGTTGAGCCGATGACGTTACCCAGCCCGACCCACCAGTAGTGCACCTGTCCCTCTACCGCGCGATACATCCAGCCGGTCTCACACCCGCCCGCCAGCACAATCCCGAAGCCAAACAACAGGCCGCCAATCACCGCGTTTGGGCCAGCCCACATGATTTTCGGTTCCACGCCTAACTGAACGTAGCTGAAGATGCCGATGGCGCTCACCGCCATACCGGCAATGATTGCCTTCGCCATCATCGTCCGTCCGGTGATCCACATATCGCGAAACGCGGAGGTAAAGCAGATCTGCGCGCGTTCGATCAGCAGGCCAAAGCCGACGCCGAACAACATCGCCAGGCCAAGCTTCGGCTGATTCATCGCCGTGCAAATGGCCCACGCGATCATGGCAAAAAAGACCAGCATACCCAGGCGGAAACGACGCTTTGCCTGGTCCGGCTTCTGGGTTAGCGGGGACGCCGCGCTGACTTTTGTTATTTTCACCGGGATGCGGAACAGCGGCAGCAGGGTGAATTTTGCCCCAAAGTAAGAGCCGATTGCCGTGGCGACAGCAAAAAACCAGGCATGAAGCGAGAACTGCGGAATCCCCGTAAAGAAAGCGGCCAGGTTGCAGCCCATCGCCAGGCGGGCACCAAACCCGGCAATTATACCCCCTGCTACCGCCTGCAGAATGCGAATACGGCTTTTGGGCATGCGCAGCTTAACGTTGTTTGCCCACAGCGCTGCGGCGAAGCAGCCGCCAAACATGCCGACAATCATCATCCCGTCGATGCGGGTAAGCGGTGTGCCTTCCAGGTGAATCAGTTTGAAGTAACCCCACTCTTCGGTATGCACGCCTGCAAGTTGCAGCAGCTGACCACCCCAGCGGGTGAACTCGCCGGTGACGGCCCAGAAGGTGCCGGTAATGCCGAAATAATAAGTAGAGAGAATGCCTGCCGCGATGACGGCCGGAACTGGTGACCAGAACTTAACCAGGTAAGTCTGCTTGAAGTATTGCCATGACATGAATAAGCCTCTGAACTCAGAAGGTGTTAGTGAATTAAGCGGACTGAAATATATATCTTTTTCTAAATATCTAAAAGTTCTCAACAGAGATTTTCCAATTACTTACACCTTTTATGACCTCCGTCATCAAAACTTGCAACACACTGTAAACCGTATATTCTCACCATTTACTTTCAAGCTTGCTCCAGAAGATAACCGTTGGATGGAGTGGTGTAACAAAGTGAGTCTACCACCTGAGAGGGGGGGCTTAAATCTCAGGGATTAGAAACACCTGCCATGGTATATCATAAAAATAAAACCAATGAGTTATATAATAATGATTTTAACTTCCGGCGCCTGCGCGCCGGAGATGATTATTTCTCGTATACTTTCTTTATGCTACTGATGCTCATTTTCTTTATGAAAGGTCTTTCAATAAAGTGGTAAGTAATGGAAGAGAGAAGGCATATTGCCACGTAGCATAAGACTAAGATCACAAAAGTATGAACATTTAACTCTGGTTCATTGTTTGTTTTGAAGTGAAGGATTAAAGGGAATAAAATTAACCCTTGCGTCAAATATAAACTGTAGCTTATTGCACCAAGGCGAATGGCTGCTTTGGTAATTAAAAAGCCAAAAAGATTCGCGCCTGAAACTACAGAAAAGAATATCGCAAAGAGGAATAGTTTCTCGGAAGGACCGTAAAGTGTTGGTTGCGTTAACAGGGTTATAAAAATCGTGCAAATCAAAGCAGCATTGGCCAGTTTTTTTGTTATGACTATTCTGTCTTTGATTTCCCGGCATAACATTCCGGTGAAAAAATAAGACCACAAAGATGAATCGTTCGTAAAGCCGGGAAGAAAATATACGGAGAAGGCAAAAAGAAAAATGGTTAATTCAAAGGAGCATTTTTTGAACATATATAACAACGGAAGAGAAAAATAGAAAATCCATTCCCAGCGCAGTGTCCACGTCACCCCAGCCAGAGCCATAAAAGGATACTGGAAAGTAGTGACCGGCGGTTTGTCATTCCAGAGCCCTAAATCAAACCAGGAAAGCGCGTTGTTTATTACACTAAGAGAAAATTCATTTCGTTCGGTTAATAAGAAAAGTAAACATAGAGCCGCTATGGAGCAAAATACGGATAGCGGTGCAATTCTGTAAAGGCGTTTTTTATATAATTCAATCCAATCCACTTCATTTGCTTTTCTGATTTTCCCCCAAAACAAAAAAGCTGTAATCATAAAAAACAAAGCAACCCCGTATCGCCCAAAATAGAGCAACAAGTCTGATGTCGGAGCCCAATTGCCTTTTTTAATAAATGTATAAGCACAATCCATATGATGAAATATGACAAATGAGGCAAGGACGTATCTCATACCATCTATACTGTTTGACCTTGTCGGTTCAGTATCTTCATCTATAAATTTGAATAGCGGTAGGCTAAAAATCACAATTGCCAAGGCTAAGCATGTGAAAACTAAGAAAATTGAAAAGTATAAATCCATCTTCAAACCTTACGGATATTTGTATAGAAATAATTGGAAGGCTTTACCTGAGCCGGAGGCCATTCTAGCATTGCTTCTTATTATCGTCGAGATGATGTATCTCATTTAATTCCCTGAAAATTGGTTGATTTCTTTACCCCGCGGCACCGCATGACGCTATGTCGTCAGCTTCTTTTTGTCTAATCTGTTGAAAAGTGCAATTCAGTATTTATGTTCCGTTTATTTCAATGGAGTGGAACGCTGTAAAATCAAAAGGAAGTGTAAAAAAGAGGGTAACCGTCTGGCAGAGATGCCAGACGGTGGAGGGATTATGCTTTCCGCGTCGCTGCTTTCATTGCGGTCACGAACGCTTTCAATTCGTTCAGCATCTGCTCGGGCTTGTCCACGTTCTTCTCGATGATCTTCACTATCGCGGAGCCGGAGATGGCGCCAGCCGCTTTCGCCTCAATTGCCGCAGTGACCTGATCCGGAGAGGAAATCCCGAAGCCCTGCAGCGGAGGCGCGGCATGGTATTCGGCCAGCTTCTCCACCAGATGATGCAGCGGCAGTGCTGCTTTATTCTCGGCACCGGTCACGCCTGCGCGGGAGAGCAGGTAGGTATACCCGCGTCCGTAAGAGGCAATCTGGCGCAGCAGTTCGTCATCGGCGTTTGGTGGGCAGATGAAAATCGGGGCGACATTATGACGCATTGCCGCCTGGCGGAACGGCGCAGACTCTTCAACGGGCACGTCTGCTACCAGCACCGAGTCAACACCCACGCGCGCGCACTCGGCGTAGAACTCGTCAACACCACGGTTAAACACCAGGTTGGCGTACATCAGCAGGCCAATCGGAATGGTCGGGTGCTTCTGGCGGATCGCCGCCAGCATCTCAAAACACTGGGTTGGGGTTACGCCTGCGGCAAACGCGCGCAGGGTGGCGTTCTGGATGGTCGGGCCATCCGCCAGCGGATCGGAGAACGGAATGCCCAGCTCCAGCGCGTCGGCACCGGCTTCGATCAGGGCGTCGATAATCTTCAGAGACTGCTCCGGGCCAGGGTCGCCCAGGGTAACGAAGGGAACGAACGCGCCTTCCTGGCGGGATTTCAGTTCAGCAAATGCATTATCGTAGCGTTCCATCAGATTTCCCCTCGTGCTTTCAGAATATCGTGAACGGTGAAAATATCTTTGTCACCGCGACCGGAAAGGTTAACGACCAGCAGCTGCTCTTTTTCCGGGTTCTCTTTCATCATTTTCAGCGCGTGCGCCAGCGCGTGTGAAGACTCAAGTGCCGGGATGATACCTTCGCTGCGGCACAGCGTTTTGAAGGCTTCCAGCGCTTCATCATCGGTAATGGAGACATAATCCGCGCGCCCCGTGCTGTTCAGAAACGCGTGCTGTGGCCCAACGGACGGGAAATCCAGTCCGGCAGAAATCGAGTAAGACTCTTCAATCTGCCCTTCATCGGTCTGCATCATCGGGGCTTTCATGCCGAAGTAAATCCCCACGCGGCCATGCTTCAGCGGCGCGCCGTGCTCGCCGGTTTCAATCCCGTGACCGGCAGGCTCGACGCCAATCAGCCCTACGCGGGTTTCGTCGATAAAATCGACAAACATGCCGATGGCGTTAGATCCGCCGCCGACGCAGGCAATCACCGCATCCGGCAGACGACCCTCTTTTTCAAGGATTTGCGCTTTGGTTTCTTCACCGATCATGCGCTGGAATTCGCGCACGATGGTCGGGAACGGGTGCGGGCCCGCCGCGGTACCGAGCATATAGTGCGCGGTTTCGTAGCTGCCTGACCAGTCGCGCAGCGCTTCGTTACAGGCATCTTTCAGCGTCGCGGAGCCGCTGTGCACCGGGATCACTTCCGCACCCATCAGGCGCATACGGAACACGTTCGGCGACTGACGCTCAACGTCTTTCGCACCCATGTAGATGCGGCACTTCAGGCCGAGCAGGGCGCTGGCGAGCGCAGAAGCCACGCCGTGCTGTCCCGCGCCGGTTTCGGCGATGATTTCGGTTTTACCCATACGCTTTGCGAGCAGCGCCTGGCCCAGCACCTGGTTAGTTTTATGCGCGCCGCCGTGCAGCAGGTCTTCACGCTTAAGATACAGCGTGGTTTTGGTGCCTTCGGTCAGGTTGCGGCATTTGGTCAGCGCGGTTGGACGGCCGGCATAGTTTTTCAGCAGGTCGGTAAACTCCTCCTGAAACGCCGGATCTTTCTGCGCGCTCACGAACGCTTCTTCCAGCTGGCGCAGCGCGGGCATCAGGATTTGCGGAACGTACATCCCGCCGAACTCACCAAAATACGGGTTAAGTAATGTCGTCATCTTCTCTTCCTTAATATGCACGCAGAGTTTTAAACACCGAGGCCAGCTTGCTGGCATCTTTTATACCCGGTTGCGACTCTACGCCTGAATTGAAATCGAGGCCTGCACAGCCGGTTTTCGCGGCTTCCACACAGTTATCCGGACTTAGTCCGCCCGCCAGCAGGACGTTGTCCAGCTTTTCGCCGTTCAGCAGCGACCAGTCAAAACGCTGTCCGGTGCCGCCCTGGCCGTTATCGAGCACGTATTTGTCAACGTGGTTAAGATTACGTGCGGGCAGGGTGCTGCCCACGCTTTGTGCTTTCCAGATCTGAACCTGCGGTGCCAGCGCATCGCGCAGGGCATTGATATACGCCTGATCTTCTTCGCCATGGAGCTGAACGGCACTCAGGGATAACGTCGCGGCTTTTGCCACAACGTCCGCGATATCCGCATTGCGGAATACGCCAACATAGCTCAGCGGGGCCGCTGCGATTACCTTGCGGGCCTGTTCCTCATTGACTGTGCGAGGTGAGGCGTCAACGAAGATCAAACCGCCATAGATTGCCCCAGCCTCATACGCGGCCAGTGCATCCTGTTCACGGGTTAAGCCGCAGACTTTGTTTTCACCCAGCAGCACGCGACGCACCGCCGCGTTGAGATCGTCATGCTCCATCATGGCGGAGCCAATCAGGAAACCGTTGGCGAAGTGGCTCAGCTCGCGCACCTGGGCGTAGCTGTTAATGCCGGATTCGCTGATCACCGTGACGCCAGAACCCAGACGCGGAGCCAGCTGGCGCGTGCGGTTCAGGTCAATCGACAGGTCGCGAAGGTCGCGGTTGTTGATGCCGACCACTTTGGCTTCCAGCGCAATGGCGCGCTCAAGCTCTTCTTCGTTACTCACTTCGGTCAGCACGCCCATTTTCAGGCTGTGCGCCACGGCAGCAAGCTGGCGATACTGTTCGTCGTCCAGTACCGAGAGCATCAGAAGGCAGGCATCGGCCTGGTAGAATCGCGCCAGCCAGATCTGATACGGGTCGATAATAAAGTCTTTGCACAGGATCGGCTGCGGCGCGATGCCGCTGACGATCGGCAGAAAATCGAAGCTGCCCTGGAAATATTTCTCATCCGTCAGCACGGAGATAGCCGACGCATGATGCTTATAAATACCGGCGATACGCGCCGGGTCAAAATCGTCACGAATAACGCCTTTTGAGGGAGACGCCTTTTTGCACTCCAGAATAAAGGCGGTGCGTGCACCCTGCAGGGCGTCATAGAAACGACGGCTGCTTGGGACGACGTCATTCTGGAAACTGGCAAGCGGCTGCTCTGCTTTGCGGGCTTCCACCCAGATGGCCTTATCGGCAACGATTTTCGCTAAAACGGTCTGCATTCTTTACCCTCTTGCCGCAAGTGCGGTAACGCGATCGTAAGCTGCACCGGAGCGCAGTACATCCAGAACTTTTTGAGCATTGGCCTTCAGGTCTTCCTCACCGTGCAAACGCATCAGCATGGCGACGTTGGCAGCCACGGCGGCCTCATGAGCGGCCTCACCTTTACCTTGTAGTAAGCGCGTCAGAATGTCACGGTTTTCTTCCGGCGTACCGCCTGCCAGCGCTTCCTGATGGTACGGCGTTAAGCCGAAATCAGACGCCTCAAGCTGATAGCTGAGCACTTCGCCATCGTTAAGCTCGGCCACCAGCGTCGGCGCATGCAGCGAAACTTCATCCATTCCGCCGCTGTGCACCACGGCGGCGCGTTTGTAACCCAGCACGCGCAGCGTTTCGGCAATCGGCAGGACCAGCTCAGGGCTGTAAACGCCAATTAATGCCAGTGGCGGATGGGCCGGGTTGATCAGCGGGCCGAGCACGTTAAACAGCGTGCGGGTTTTAAGCTGCTGGCGAACCGGCATGGCGTGGCGGAAACCGGTGTGATATTTCGGCGCAAACAGGAAGCAAACGCCCAGATCGTCCAGCGCTTCGCGTGAACGCTCGGCATTCATCTCCAGGTTGATGCCAAAAGCGGCCAGCAGATCGGACGAGCCTGAACGGCTGGAGACGCTGCGGTTACCGTGTTTCGCTACCTTCAAACCACACGCCGCCGCCACGAACGCGCTGGCGGTGGAGATGTTAATACTGTTGCTGCCGTCACCACCGGTTCCGACGATATCGGCAAACTGATAGTCAGGGCGCGGGAACGGGGCGGCATTTTCCAGCAGGGCAGTGGCCGCGCCGGCGATCTCCTGCGGGCTTTCGCCGCGCACCTTCATGCTGACCAGCGCTGCCGCCAGTTGTTCAGGCTTCAGCTCACCGCGCACCACGGCGGAGAAGAGCTGGTGGCTCTCTTGCTGGCTCAGGGTCTGCGCCTGATACAGTTTTTCCAGAATCGGCTGCAGGGTGTTGGTCTGCTCCAGCTTCTGTAACGCCCAGTCAAGGGTCTGCTCCAGCAAGCGTGCGCCATTGGAGGTCAAAATAGATTCCGGGTGGAACTGCATCCCGCAGACGCGATCCGCATCGTGGCGTACCGCCATCACCATCCCTTCGAACGAGGCGTTGATGGTCAGCCCGGCCGGAATGTTGCTGCCGACCAGCGAATGGTAGCGCGCGACCGGGAGCGGATTCGGCAGCCCGGCAAACATTGCCTGGCCGTCATGTTCAATGCTGGAGGCTTTACCGTGCAGGATCTCGCCCGCCTGGCCAACGTAGCCGCCGTAGGCTTCCACGATCGCCTGGTGACCCAGGCAGATACCGATAATTGGCAGCTTGCCGCGCATGCGGGTCAGCAGCTCGGGCATACAGCCCGCTTCGCTCGGCGCACCCGGCCCCGGGGAGAGCATCAGCACCGGGTTTTGCATGGTCGCCAGACGGTCAATCAGGGTCTGAGCCGGAACGTGGTTACGGTAGATAACGACGTTGTGGCCATTTGCACGCAGCTGATCTGCCAGGTTATAGGTAAAGGAGTCGATATTATCGAGCAGCAGAATGTCAGCCATCAGAAAATCTCCTGTGCGTGGTGTGCGGTAGCGATGGCGCGCAATACCGCGCGCGCTTTACTGCGGGTTTCGTCAGCTTCAGACTGCGGAACAGAGTCGAGAACAATCCCGGCGCCGGCCTGAACGGTAGCAATACCGTCCTCTACATAGGCGGAACGGATCACGATGCAGGTATCGAGGTCGCCGTGGGCGGTGAAGTAACCCACCGCGCCGCCGTAGCTCCCGCGACGACGTCCTTCCGCTTCGGCGATAAGCTGCATGGCACGCACCTTCGGCGCGCCGCTCAGGGTGCCCATGTTCATACAGGCGCGGTAGGCGTGCAGCACGTCGAGGTCGCTGCGCAGCTCACCCACCACGCGGGAGACCAGGTGCATCACGAAGGAGTAGCGGTCGACTTTGGTCAGGTCCGCCACGTAGCGGCTGCCCGGCGTGCAAATACGCGCCAGGTCGTTACGCGCCAGGTCAACCAGCATCAGGTGCTCGGAGAGCTCCTTATGGTCGGTACGCATTTCCAGTTCGATGCGACTGTCCAGATCGCGGTCCAGCGAGCCATCGGCGCGACGGCCGCGCGGACGTGTGCCTGCAATCGGGTAGATCTCAATCTGGCGGCTGGTGGCGTCATATTTCAGCGAGCTTTCCGGCGAGGCGCCGAACAGCGTGAAATCGTTGTCCTGCATAAAGAACATGTACGGGCTCGGGTTGCTCTTCTTCAGCACGTCGTAAGCCGCAAGCGGCGACGGGCAGGGCAGAGAGAAACGGCGGGAAGGCACCACCTGGAAAATCTCTCCGGCGCGAATCGCCTTTTGCATCTGGCGAACCACGGCACCGTATTGATCGTCGGTCTGGTTAACCTCACAGGTCATCTTCTCGACGCGCTGCACCGGTAGCGCAGGCGGCGCTTCCGTCATTTGCTGCTGCAGTTGGGCAATGCGGTGCTCCAGACGATTTTTCTCAGCGCCAGAAGGCGTGAACAGGCTGGCCTGAATGCGGGTGTATTGTTTCTGATGGTCGATCACCATCAGGGTTTCGGCCAGGTAGAAACAGTAGTCCGGGCAGCGGTTGCCCTGCTCGGTTTCCGGCAAATCTTCAAAACCGGCAACCAGGTCGTAAGCAAACAGCCCGCCGAAGAACATGGCTTCACGCTCATCTTCCGGCACGGTCACCAGATTTTGCAGCAGTCGGAAGGCATCGAATACGGACAGCGAGCAGAGGCGCGCGTCTTCGTCCAGCAGCTGGCTTACCGGCGGGAAATGCAAAATTCGCAGGTCAGGGTGATGTTCATTGTCGATGCCCGCAGGCAGAGCCTCATCTAACAGCGGCAGCAGCGATGCGCCATTGTCAGAAAGCGCCTTAATGGTGACGGTGTCACCTAATGCGGTAATGCGCAGCGCGCTGTCGACCAGCAGCAGGCTTTTCAGATCGTCCTTGCTGTCGATATCCGCAGACTCCAGCAGCAGCGTCGCCGGACGCGCGCCGCACACCTGATGAAACAGCGCGGTCGGGTTGTGACGATAGGCCGCCTCGCAGGTCAACAGTTCAAGATGGGGTTTGGCTGTTTGCATGTTGTTGTTCTCATTTATTCTGTTCAAAAAAAAGCCCGCTGGTTAGCGGGCGGGTATCTGTTTGCATTTCACAGACGCGTGACACTGCCCGAATATCAGGTAGTGCGCCACCAACCGTGCAGAGTGAAATGTGCCGTCATTTTCAGATACCTTTATCGTGTGAACTTGCGTACTAGTTAACTAGTTCGGTGGCGTGTTGTCAACCCTTGATTTCAGAATTTCACGTTAAGTCGGTATCATGGCGGTTTCGGATGTCTCCAACCTGATATGGGAAGTGCTTTGAGCAATACCACCTACGCGATTATTTATGATTTACACAGCCATACTCAGGCTTCTGATGGCCTGCTGACACCCGAAGCCCTGGTTCATCGCGCGGTTGAAATGCGTGTCGGCACGCTGGCGATAACCGATCACGACACCACCGACGCCATTCCGGCAGCGCGCGCCGAGATTGCCCGCAGCGGGCTGGCGCTGAATCTGGTCCCCGGCGTCGAGATATCGACCGTCTGGGAAAACCATGAGATTCATATCGTTGGCCTGAACATTGATATAGAACATCCGGCACTTCTTGCCTTTTTGCAAGAACAAAAAACGCGTCGCAACCAGCGCGCGGAGATGATCGGCGAGCGCCTGGAAAAGGCGCATATTCCGGGGGCGCTGGAAGGAGCGCGAAAGCTGGCGAACGGCGGGGCGGTCACCCGCGGACATTTCGCCCGTTTTCTGGTTCAAGTGGGTAAAGCGACGACCATGGCGGACGTCTTTAAAAAGTATCTGGCGCGCGGGAAAACCGGATACGTTCCGCCACAGTGGTGTACAATAAAACAAGCTATTGATGTGATTCATCATTCTGGCGGTAAGGCCGTGCTGGCCCATCCGGGACGGTATAATCTTTCTGCTAAATGGCTGAAAAGACTGCTGGCGCACTTTGCCGAATGCGGTGGCGAGGCGATGGAAGTCGCCCAGTGTCAGCAGGCGCCCAACGAGCGCGCGCAGCTCGCGACTTACGCCCGCCAGTTTGGCCTGCTTGGGTCACAGGGCTCTGATTTCCATCAGCCCTGCGCGTGGATCGAACTCGGGCGCAAGCTCTGGCTACCCGCTGGCGTTGAGCCGGTCTGGCAGCTCTGGGAGCAGCCGCAGCAAATTGAAGAGAGGGAAGTATGAGTCAGTTTTTCTATATCCATCCGGATAACCCGCAGCCACGTCTGATTAACCAGGCCGTGGAGATCGTCCGCAAAGGGGGCGTGATAGTCTACCCAACCGATTCTGGCTACGCGCTGGGCTGCAAAATTGAAGATAAAGGGGCGATGGAGCGTATCTGTCGCATCCGTCAGTTGCCGGACGGCCATAACTTTACTCTGATGTGCCGCGATCTCTCTGAGCTGTCGACCTATGCTTATGTGGATAACGTGGCGTTTCGCCTGATTAAGAACAACACGCCGGGGAACTACACCTTCATCCTGAAAGGGACGAAAGAGGTGCCGCGCCGTCTGTTGCAGGAGAAGCGTAAAACCATCGGGATGCGCGTGCCGTCGAACCCGATTGCCCAGGCGCTGCTGGAGACCCTCGGCGAACCGATGCTCTCAACCTCGCTGATGCTGCCGGGAAGCGAGTTTACCGAGTCCGATCCGGAAGAGATCAAAGATCGCCTGGAGAAAGTGGTGGAGCTGATTATTCACGGCGGTTATCTCGGCCAGCAGCCGACCACCGTTGTGGATCTCACTGAAGATGCGCCGGAAGTGATTCGTGAAGGCGTGGGTGATGTTAAGCCTTTCTTGTAGAGGTGTAAGCAGATATACTACGCGGCCATCAAAGCAGGGCTCGGCCCTGTTTTGACCTGATTCGACGCCTGTGAAGGCGACACCTGAGGAAGCTCAATGAGCGAGAAGTTACAGAAAGTGCTGGCGCGCGCCGGCCACGGTTCACGCCGTGAAATCGAAGCCATTATTGAAGCGGGCCGCGTGAGTGTGGACGGTAAAATCGCCACGCTGGGTGACCGCGTTGAAATCGTACCGGGGCTGAAGATCCGCATCGACGGCCATCTTATCTCCGTAAAAGAGTCCGCAGAACAAATCTGCCGCGTGCTGGCGTACTACAAGCCGGAAGGCGAGCTGTGTACCCGCAACGATCCGGAAGGTCGTCCGACGGTGTTTGACCGTCTGCCAAAACTGCGCGGCGCTCGCTGGATTGCCGTAGGTCGTCTGGACGTGAACACTTGCGGTCTGCTGCTGTTTACCACCGATGGTGAACTGGCAAACCGTTTGATGCACCCAAGCCGCGAAGTGGAACGTGAATACGCGGTGCGCGTGTTTGGCCAGGTTGATGAGAATAAACTGCGCGATCTGTCGCGCGGCGTGCAGCTGGAAGATGGGCCTGCGGCGTTCAAAACCATCAAATTTACCGGTGGTGAAGGGATTAACCAGTGGTACAACGTCACCCTGACCGAGGGACGTAACCGCGAGGTGCGTCGTCTGTGGGAAGCGGTTGGCGTGCAGGTGAGCCGCCTGATCCGCGTTCGCTACGGCGACATTCTGCTGCCGAAAGGCCTGCCGCGCGGGGGGTATACCGAGCTGGATCTTACTCAGACTAACTACCTGCGCGAGCTGGTTGGCCTGACTCCGGAAACCACCTCTAAAGTGGCGGTGGAGAAAGATCGTCGTCGAATGAAGGCGAATCAGATCCGTCGTGCGGTGAAACGACACAGCCAGGTGAACAGCAATCGTCGCTCTGGCAGCCGGAATAACAACGGTTGATTTAAAAAAAGCCCGGTGAACGTACCGGGCTTTTTTCTTTAGTAATCAATGCCAATTTGTGCTTTGATGCCTGCATCAAACGCATGCTTGACCGGACGCAGCTCGCTCACGGTATCTGCCAGCTCCAGAATCTCCCGATGACACCCGCGACCTGTCACGATAACAGTCTGATGCGCAGGTCGGTTCTTCAGTGCATCCAGTACGTCCTCCAGCGGCAGGTAGTCGTAGGCGACCATATAGGTGATCTCATCCAGCAGCACCATATTTAACGCCGGGTCAGCCAGCATTCTTTTGGCGTGCTCCCAGACGGCAAGGCAGGCTGCGGTATCGGTTTCCCGGTTCTGCGTATCCCACGTAAACCCGGTCGCCATCACCTGAAACTCAACGCCGTGAGGTTCAAGCAAATTACGCTCACCGTTGGGCCATTCCCCTTTGATAAACTGGATGACCCCCACTTTTTGCCCGTGGCCGACGGCGCGGGTAGCGGTGCCAAACGCGGCAGTGGTTTTGCCTTTGCCGTTACCGGTAAAAACGATGACGATCCCACGCTCGTCTTGGGCTGCCGCGACGCGGGCGTCAACCTGTTCCTTCAGGCGCTGCTGGCGCTGCTGATGACGCTCTTCGCTCATTGCGAAATCCCCGGTTTGCGGCCCGGCTGTGCATCAAAGGTCATTCCGGTTTTGCGGCGGCTGTCGTCACCCATCAGCCAGAGATAGAGCGGCATTATGTCTGCCGGGGTTTTCAGCTTCAGCGGATCTTCTGTCGGGAACGCGCTGGCACGCATGCTGGTGCGCGTACCGCCCGGGTTAATGCAGTTTACGCGCAGATGGCGGTTCTGATACTCCTCCGCCAGCACCTGCATCATGCCCTCGGTCGCGAATTTTGAGACAGCATAAGCCCCCCAGTTTGCGCGTCCCTCTCTGCCTACGCTGGAAGAGGTGAAGACCAGAGACCCGGACTCGGATTTGAGTAATAAAGGAAGCAAGGCCTGCGTGAGGAAAAAGGTGCCGTTGACGTTAACCTGCATGACCTGCTGCCAGATATCCGGATCCTGTTCATACATCGGACGCACTTCGCCTAACAAACCGGCATTATGCAGCACGCCGTCCAGACGTGGGTAGTGGGTACTGATACGGCGGGCAAGTTCCTGGCACTCCGCTGGCGTGCATGTCAGCAAATCGAGCGTGTACCAGGGGGCCGGCGTGCCGCCTGCGGCTTCAATTTCCTTTGCGACCCCTTTGAGCTTTTCTTCGTTGCGCCCAATCAGAATGACGCTCGCGCCATACTCGGCATACGTCAGGGCCGCTTCGCGACCAATACCATCGCTGGCGCCGGTGACAAGAATGATCCGGTTCTGCAGCAGGTTTTTTTGCGGTTGATAATGCACGGTGACTCCTCAGGCGCACGGTATCTCAATCACGCCTTCATAATGACTTTTCGGCTTTATGCCCGAATTAGCGTGAGAATTCAATCAGTCTACAGGACGTATTACTGTAAAATTAACAATTTGCAAATATTTAAACCGCGGAGCGGGGATTCCTGAAGACGGCTCGCAGAGGTAATGTCACGGGCGAGACGCAGAGGCAGGGCTGTTGTACACTGCCGTGAAAGATTCGTGGTTAAATCAAGGTGGAACGCGTGGAATTACTTTCTCAATATGGGTTGTTTTTGGCCAAAATCGCGACGGTGGTAATTGCCATTGCGGTGGTTGCCGTTCTGATTGTTAACCTGACGCAGCGCAAGCGTCAACGTGGGGAGTTACGCATTACCCGCCTGAGCGTACAGTATAAAGAGATGCAGGAAGAGATGTCCCTCTCGCTGCTTGATAGTCATCAACAAAAGCTGTGGCTGAAAGCCCAGAAGAAAAAGCATAAGCAGGAAGCCAAAGCCGCGAAGGCGAAAGCGAAGCTCGCGACGCCACAGTCTGACGCAAAACCTCGCGTCTATGTGCTCGATTTTAAAGGCAGCATGGATGCGCATGAAGTCGCCTCGCTGCGCGAAGAGGTGACTGCCGTGCTGGCTGTGGCAACGCCTCAGGATCAGGTCGTGGTGCGTCTTGAGAGCCCGGGCGGGGTGGTTCACGGTTACGGGCTGGCCGCCTCACAACTGCAGCGCCTGCGAGAGAAGCAGATCCCGCTTACCGTGGCGGTGGATAAAGTCGCGGCGAGCGGTGGCTATATGATGGCCTGCGTGGCGGACAAAATTGTTGCGGCGCCGTTTTCCATCATTGGTTCAATTGGCGTGGTCGCACAGATCCCTAACTTTAACCGCTTCCTGAAAAATAAAGAGATTGATATCGAACTCCACACGGCGGGTCAGTACAAACGCACCCTGACGCTGCTGGGTGAAAACACGGAAGAGGGGCGTCAAAAATTCCGTGAAGATCTGAATGAAACCCATCATCTGTTTAAAGACTTCGTACACCGCATGCGCCCAACGCTGGATATCGAACAGGTGGCCACCGGTGAGCACTGGTATGGCATTCAGGCGCAGGAAAAAGGGCTGGTGGATGAAGTGGGTACCAGCGATGACCTGCTGCTCAACCTGATGGAAGGCCGTGAACTGGTAGGCGTGCGCTTTACCCAGCGCAAACGACTTATGGACCGCTTTACCAACAGTGCGGCGGAAAGCGCGGACCGCCTGCTGCTTCGCTGGCTACAGCGCGGACAAAAACCGCTGCTGTAAACAAAAACGCGAGGCATCTGCCTCGCGTTTTGCATTAATCGACCAGGTGATATTTCTCTGAAAGCGTATGCGCCAGGTATTTGAACATATTAAACACGGCGGTGCTTTTCGGGGTCGGTAACCCCTGCTCGTCAAGGAAGTATTCGCCGCTGAAAACCAGCACGCCATTACGCTGCTCAACGCCGGTGGCTTCAATGCCGGCGAGCGTATCTTCATGGTCACGAATAAGCTTGTTTGCTTCGATAAGCAGAGAGGCTCGGTCAATAGGTTGGGTCGTATTCTGCATAATCCACTCCTTAAACAGTGACAATAGTCTACGCCGGGGGCGCTTTGGGGGCAAATTTTCCCTGTAATGTGAGGGGATAAGATGCAGAGGGCAGGTTGGCGGGATTTGCTTTTGCATGCTAATAAAGTTGCGTAACGAATTTTATCAGGTAGAGTGTGCGCTTTCGTCATTCTGGCAACAGAATTGCTTGACATTCGACCGGGAATTCGTCACGAATTATACGAGATGTGAGAAAAATACCCGATAACTCAATGACCTGGATGTCGCCATTCTGACGTTCGGTAAGACATAGGGGTTGATATCCCCTGACGCAGTCGCAATATCATTGGCTCGTCGTCAGCGGAAGGGAAATCAACGTGCGGCGTATTCCTGGAAGAATTAAATTAGGTAAAGGTGAATATGGGTAAAGCTCTCGTCATCGTTGAGTCCCCGGCAAAAGCCAAAACGATCAATAAGTATCTGGGTAATGACTACGTGGTTAAGTCCAGCGTTGGTCACATCCGCGATTTGCCGACCAGTGGCTCAGCCAGCAAAAAGAGCGCAGACTCTACCTCCACCAAAGGGGCTAAAAAGCCTAAAAAGGATGAACGTAGCGCGCTTGTCAACCGCATGGGTGTTAACCCATGGCACAACTGGGATGCACAATATGAAGTGCTGCCCGGGAAAGAAAAAGTCGTTAACGAGCTGAAGCAGCTTGCTGAAAAAGCAGACCACATCTATCTCGCAACCGACCTTGACCGCGAAGGGGAAGCCATTGCGTGGCACCTGCGGGAAGTGATCGGGGGAGATGACAAACGCTACAGCCGCGTAGTGTTTAACGAAATTACAAAGAATGCGATTCGTCAGGCGTTTGAGAAGCCGGGCGAGCTGAATATCGACCGTGTAAACGCCCAGCAGGCGCGTCGCTTTATGGACCGCGTTGTGGGTTACATGGTTTCTCCACTGTTGTGGAAAAAGATTGCCCGCGGCCTGTCTGCGGGACGCGTGCAGTCGGTAGCCGTGCGTCTTGTCGTTGAGCGTGAACGCGAAATTAAAGCCTTCGTGCCGGAAGAGTTCTGGGAAGTTGACGCCAACGTCACCACCCCGGGCGGTGACGCGCTTCCGCTGCAGGTCAGCCATCACAACGATAAGCCTTTCCGCCCTGAAAACCGCGACCAGACCATGGCCGCCGTGGCGCTGCTGGAAAAAGCGCGATATCAGGTGCTGGAACGCGAAGATAAGCCGACCAGCAGCAAGCCTGGCGCGCCGTTTATCACGTCCACACTGCAACAGGCGGCGAGCACCCGTCTGGGCTACGGCGTGAAGAAAACCATGATGATGGCCCAGCGTTTGTATGAAGCAGGTTACATCACCTACATGCGTACTGACTCAACGAACCTGAGCCAGGACGCGGTGAACATGGTGCGCGGCTATATCAGCGACAACTTTGGTAAAAAATACCTGCCGGAGAGCGCCAACCAATTCGCCAGCAAAGAGAACTCTCAGGAAGCGCACGAAGCGATTCGCCCTTCTGATGTCTCTGTGCTTGCCGAGTCGCTGAAAGATATGGAAGCCGACGCCCAGAAGCTGTATCAGTTGATCTGGCGTCAGTTCGTCGCGTGTCAGATGACGCCGGCGAAGTACGACTCCACTACGCTGACCGTTGGCGCGGGCGATTTCCGTCTGAAAGCGCGCGGCCGTATCCTGCGCTTCGACGGCTGGACGAAAGTGATGCCTGCGCTGCGTAAAGGTGATGAAGACCGTACGCTGCCTGCGGTAAACAAAGGCGACGAGTTGTCGCTTGTCGATCTGGTTCCGGCCCAGCACTTCACCAAGCCGCCTGCGCGCTTTAGTGAAGCGTCGCTGGTTAAAGAGCTGGAAAAACGCGGAATTGGCCGTCCGTCAACCTACGCGTCAATCATCTCAACCATCCAGGACCGCGGTTACGTTCGCGTAGAAAACCGCCGTTTCTATGCCGAAAAAATGGGGGAGATTGTCACTGACCGTCTGGAAGCTAACTTCCGCGAGTTGATGAACTATGACTTCACCGCGCAGATGGAAGACAGCCTCGACGAGGTGGCCAGCCACAAGGCTGAGTGGAAGAAGGTTCTCGACAGTTTCTTCAGCGACTTTACCAACCAGCTTGAGAAAGCGGAGAAAGATCCTGAAGAGGGCGGCATGCTGCCTAACCAGATGGTTCTTACCAGCATCGACTGCCCGACCTGTGGCCGTAAGATGGGTATTCGTACCGCGACAACAGGCGTCTTCCTGGGCTGTTCAGGCTACGCGCTGCCGCCAAAAGAGCGCTGCAAAACCACCATCAACCTGGTGCCGGAGAACGAAGTTCTCAACGTGCTGGAGGGTGATGATGCGGAGACTAACGCCCTGCGCGCCAAGCGCCGCTGCAAAAAATGCGGCACGGCGATGGACAGCTACCTGATCGATCCTAAACGCAAATTGCACGTTTGCGGTAATAACCCAACCTGTGATGGGTATGAGATCGAAGAGGGCGAGTTCCGCATTAAAGGCTATGACGGCCCGATCGTGGAGTGCGAGAAGTGTGGCTCTGAAATGCACCTGAAAATGGGGCGTTTCGGTAAGTACATGGCGTGCACCAACGACGAGTGTAAGAACACGCGTAAGATACTGCGTAACGGTGAAGTGGCTCCGCCGAAGGAAGATCCGGTTCCGCTGCCAGAACTGCCGTGTGAGAAATCCGACGCGTACTTCGTGCTGCGTGATGGCGCTGCAGGAGTCTTCCTGGCCGCGAACACCTTCCCGAAATCGCGTGAAACGCGTGCGCCGTTGGTGGAAGAGCTGTATCGCTTCCGCGATCGCCTGCCTGAAAAACTGCGTTATCTGGCCGATGCGCCACAGCAGGATCCTGAAGGCAATAAGACGGTGGTCCGTTTTAGCCGTAAAACGAAGCAGCAGTACGTGGCGGCAGAGAAAGAGGGCAAAGCGACCGGATGGTCCGCCTTCTATGTCGATGGTAAATGGGTTGAAGGCAAGAAATAATCTTCCTTAACCGTAACTTACCTGTAAAAGGGCCGGACATCCGGCCCTTTTTTATTACCTTATTATTATTTTTTGTTCCGTACTATACAGTCGGGCTATAAATGATATAGTGGTTATAGTTAACCCTTTTCTTATTATCAAATCGTCTTAAGCGATTGACCGCGTGCGCTAAATCGGATGGTCTGGCATGAAATTACAGCAGCTTCGTTATATCGTTGAGGTGGTGAATCACAACCTTAATGTCTCTTCTACCGCCGAGGGGCTCTATACCTCGCAACCGGGCATCAGCAAGCAGGTTCGCATGCTGGAGGACGAATTAGGTATTCAGATTTTCGCCCGCAGCGGTAAGCACCTTACCCAGGTGACGCCAGCAGGGCAGGAAATCATCCGTATTGCGCGGGAAGTCCTCTCCAAAGTCGATGCGATTAAGTCTGTGGCGGGGGAACATACCTGGCCGGATAAAGGCTCGCTGTATATTGCCACGACGCACACCCAGGCGCGCTATGCGTTACCGGGTGTTATTAAGGGCTTTATCGAGCGCTATCCGCGCGTCTCTCTGCATATGCACCAGGGTTCGCCGACGCAAATTGCTGAGGCGGTGTCGAAGGGCAATGCAGATTTTGCCATCGCGACGGAAGCGCTCCATTTGTATGACGATCTGGTCATGCTTCCGTGCTATCACTGGAACCGCTCCATTGTGGTGACTCCCGATCACCCGCTGGCGGGCAAAGGGTCGGTGACAATCGAAGAGCTGGCGCAATATCCTTTAGTCACCTACACGTTTGGCTTCACCGGACGTTCTGAGCTTGATACCGCCTTCAACCGGGCCGGGTTAACGCCGCGGATTGTCTTTACCGCAACCGATGCTGACGTGATTAAGACCTATGTACGGCTTGGCCTGGGGGTAGGGGTGATCGCCAGCATGGCGGTCGACCCGGTATCAGACCCCGACCTGGTGCGTCTTGATGCGCATGATATTTTCAGCCATAGCACGACAAAAATTGGCTTCCGTCGTAGTACCTTCCTGCGAAGCTATATGTATGATTTTATTCAGCGCTTTGCCCCGCATTTAACGCGTGACGTGGTGGATACCGCCGTGGCATTACGCTCAAATGAAGATATTGAAGAGATGTTTAAAGATATCAAACTCCCCGAAAAATAATCACACCCGGTATCTTTCCCTGAGGGAAAGATACCGAAATATCGGCTTAAAGCTAAATTAGAATTATCATCATCTGCACTTTCCCTGTCATATATTGCCATTATCCTTTTAATTTGTGTGGTTTTAATGTCGTGAATTGGCGACAAAAATAGAAACTAATTAACGGCTACGCAAATTTTTCTTTTCAAATATTTATTTCTGGTCAAAAGATTGAATATTTCATGCCTCCTGATGCGTAAATTCACTGGCTTTTCGGCTAAAGTTTCTTTAGGATTTATCTCAACAGATGATTAATTGTACCAATTGTTTGGTCCTAAATGATAAGCGATATCGATTGTATGAGGTTAGCAATGCCTTCAGGAAGTGAAGAACCGCAAAGGGATCCTGCGCTCAAGCGTAAAGCCTGGCTGGCGGTCTTTCTCGTTTCCGCCCTGTTCTGGGTGATGGTTGCTCTCCTGGCCTGGAAATATTGGGGTTGAATATGGCAGTGACGGTACGTACAGAAACGGCAAAACGGATGTGTCAGCATCATGACACTGTTCACAAAGGACGCAAAGCCCCTGCGACAGCTGTGCCAGCGTCCTGGAAACTGACGCCGCAGCAGCAGGCTTTTATTGATGTGTTCGCGGAAGACGAACCCAAAAAACAATAATTTAGTTTATTGCGTAATGATGCAGCTAGTCTGAATAATGATTGTGCACCTTTGTACTCTTTAATAAATACACATCAGCAATATAGCACGAGGACCTGCCTCGGAATGTTTAATAAATAATGCCTGGTGTCCCTATGATGAATAACATGATGTCTCAAAAATACTGGTCATGGATCGGCGTTTTTACCCTGTCGATTCTTTTCTGGAGTCAGCTCATCTGGCTGGCCATCCACTAAATGATAAAACCTCGCTGCGGCGGGGTTTTTTGTTTTGCTCTCCTCTGGACCATTCCTAAATTTATCAATTCGGGTTGTTATCAAAACGTTACGACATCTTTGTGTTATCTTTAATTACGGCCCTGATGATTGTCAGGACATCTCTGTAATTAAGGAGGAGCTTATGTCGTTAACCCTACGCGAAGCCAGTAAGGACACATTACAGGCAGAAAATAAAACCTGGCACTACTATAGCCTGCCGCTGGCTGCCAGAACGCTTGGTGACATTTCGCGTTTACCCAAGTCATTGAAAGTTTTGCTGGAAAACCTATTGCGCTGGCAGGACGGTGATTCCGTCACTCTCGACGATATTCAGGCGCTGGCGGGGTGGCTTAAGAATGCCCATGCCGACAGAGAAATTGCCTACCGCCCGGCAAGGGTCCTGATGCAGGACTTCACCGGCGTGCCTGCCGTGGTGGATCTCGCCGCCATGCGTGAGGCGGTTAAACGCCTCGGTGGCGATACGGCTAAAGTGAACCCGCTTTCCCCCGTCGACCTCGTGATTGACCACTCCGTAACCGTTGACCACTTCGGTGATGACGATGCCTTTGGCGAGAACGTGCGTCTTGAGATGGAGCGTAACCACGAGCGTTACGTCTTCCTGAAGTGGGGCCAGCAGGCGTTCAGCCGCTTTAGCGTAGTTCCACCCGGCACCGGTATCTGTCACCAGGTTAACCTTGAATATCTCGGTAAAGCCGTCTGGAGTGAATTGCAGGACAAAGAGTGGGTGGCTTATCCGGACACGCTGGTGGGCACAGATTCCCATACCACTATGATTAACGGCCTCGGCGTGCTGGGCTGGGGTGTCGGCGGTATCGAAGCGGAAGCCGCCATGCTCGGTCAGCCGGTCTCCATGCTCATCCCTGATGTTGTGGGCTTTAAGCTCACCGGGAAGCTCTCTGAAGGCATTACCGCCACCGATCTGGTGCTCACCGTTACCCAGATGCTGCGTAAGCATGGCGTAGTGGGCAAATTTGTTGAATTTTACGGTGACGGGCTGGATTCGCTGCCGCTGGCTGACCGTGCGACCATCGCCAACATGGCGCCAGAATATGGCGCAACCTGCGGCTTTTTCCCCATTGATGACGTCACGCTGGAGTACATGCGCCTGAGCGGTCGCAGCGAAGAGCAGGTGGCGCTGGTGGAGGCGTATACCAAAGCGCAGGGCATGTGGCGTAATCCGGGCGATGAGCCGGTATTTACCAGCACGCTCGCGCTCGACATGGGAAGCGTTGAGGCGAGCCTCGCCGGTCCGAAGCGTCCGCAGGATCGCGTGGCGTTAAGCGACGTGCCAAAAGCGTTTGCCGCCAGCAATGAGCTGGAAGTCAACGTGGCGAAAAAGGACCATCGCCCAATCGACTATGTTCTGAACGGACATCAGTATCAGCTCCCGGACGGCGCGGTTGTCATTGCCGCCATTACCTCCTGCACCAATACCTCGAACCCCAGCGTGTTGATGGCGGCCGGTCTGCTGGCTAAAAAAGCGGTTGAGCTGGGGCTGAAACCCCAGCCGTGGGTCAAGGCCTCGCTGGCACCAGGCTCGAAAGTGGTTTCGGATTACCTGGCACAGGCCAGGCTAACGCCGTATCTTGACGAGCTGGGCTTTAACCTCGTGGGCTACGGCTGTACCACCTGTATAGGTAACTCCGGCCCGCTGCCTGAACCTATTGAAACGGCAATCAGGCAGGGCGATCTGACGGTTGGCGCAGTCCTTTCCGGCAACCGTAACTTTGAAGGGCGTATTCACCCGCTGGTGAAAACCAACTGGCTCGCTTCGCCGCCGCTGGTGGTGGCCTACGCGCTGGCCGGAAACATGAATATTAACCTGGCGACCGATCCCATTGGTCACGACCGCAAGAATGAGCCTGTCTACCTGAAAGATATCTGGCCGTCCTCGCGTGAAATTGCGATGGCCGTTGAAAAGGTTTCTACCGAGATGTTCCGCAAAGAGTATGCGGAAGTGTTTGAAGGTACGCCGGAATGGAAAGCCATCAACGTTGTGGGCTCGGACACCTATGACTGGCAGGACGACTCAACCTATATTCGTCTGTCGCCGTTTTTTGATGAGATGCTGGCCGAGCCTGCACCGCTTAAGGATATCCATGGCGCGCGCATACTGGCGATGCTGGGAGACTCCGTCACCACTGACCACATCTCTCCGGCGGGGAGTATCAAAGCCGACAGCCCGGCAGGCCGTTATCTGCAAAGCCGGGGAGTGGAGCGCCGCGATTTTAACTCTTACGGCTCGCGCCGCGGTAACCATGAAGTGATGATGCGCGGAACGTTTGCCAACATCCGCATTCGTAACGAAATGGTTCCGGGTGTGGAAGGGGGGATGACGCGCCATCTGCCGGGGACTGAAGTCGTGTCGATTTATGACGCAGCCGTCAAATATCAGCAGGAAGGTACGCCGCTGGCGGTTATCGCCGGGAAAGAGTATGGTTCCGGCTCCAGCCGTGACTGGGCGGCGAAAGGTCCACGTCTGCTTGGCGTTCGCGTGGTCATTGCCGAGTCATTTGAACGTATTCACCGCTCGAATCTAATTGGCATGGGGATCCTGCCGCTTGAGTTCCCGCAGGGCGTCACGCGCAAAACGCTGGGCCTGACCGGGGAAGAGCAGATTGATATTAGTGGCCTGCAAAACCTGCAGCCGGGCAAAACGGTGCCGGTGAAATTAACGCGGGCAGACGGGAAAACCGAGGTACTGGAATGCCGCTGTCGTATTGATACCGCAACCGAACTGACCTACTACCAGAACGACGGCATTTTACATTATGTGATCCGTAAGATGCTGGATTGATAAAAAAAGCCCGGCGTTTGTGCCGGGCTTTTTACTCTCACTCTTTCAGCAGATGGCCCATTTTGGCCGCTTTGGTATCGAGATAGTGGGCGTTTTTCGGGTTGCGGCCGACAATCAGCGGCACGCGCTCGACGATGTTGATCCCCGCTTCGGTGAGGATCTCAACTTTTTTCGGGTTATTGGTTAGCAGGCGAACCTCGTCCACGCCCAGCAGCTTGAACATATCGGCGCACAGCGTGAAGTCGCGTTCATCGGCGGCAAAACCGAGCTGGTGGTTGGCTTCCACCGTATCGTAACCCTGGTCCTGCAGTGCATAAGCGCGGATTTTATTCAGCAGACCAATGTTACGCCCTTCCTGACGGTGATAGAGCAGCACGCCGCGGCCTTCTTCGGCGATATGGGTAAGGGCTGCTTCGAGCTGGAAACCGCAATCACAGCGCAGGCTGAACAACGCGTCGCCGGTCAGACACTCCGAATGGACGCGGGAAAGTACCGGCGTCTGCCCTGAAATGTCGCCGTAGACCAGCGCGACATGATCCTGTCCGGTTGCCAGTTCTTCAAACCCCACCATCAGGAAATCGCCCCATGGGGTTGGCAGTTTGGCTTCTGCCACACGTTTAAGCTGCATGTGATTCTCCAGAGTAGGCTGACACGTTTCGTGCCTTACGCCTGTTTTGCTTTCTGTATTTGTTCATTTTGCCACAAGCTCAGCACGTTCGCCTAATGGGCACCATGCTATATGAACGTTAAACGCACGATCCGACATATCCACCCATCGAATGAATTTCAGTTATGATTGTGAGGCTTAGCGAAAAAGGAGAAGACATGCTTTCAATCGCCAGACGTACGGCAGCAGGCGCGGCCATTTTACTGATTATGCCTTTGGCCGTGTGGGTCTCCGGCTGGATGTGGCAGCCGGGGCAGAATGCCACGTGGCTGAAAACGTTATACTGGATAACGGAAACGGTCACGCAACCGTGGGGAATTATTACCCACGTCATCCTTTGCGGCTGGTTCTTGTGGTGCTTGCGCTTTCGATTGCGCGCGGCGCTAATGCTCTTTGCTATCCTCGGCGGCGCGATCGTTATTGGACAGGGTGTGAAGTCCTGGGTAAAGGATCATGTTCAGGAGCCAAGACCTTTTGTCGTCTGGCTGGAAAAAGCGCACCATGTTCCGGTGGATGAGTTCTACAATTTAAAGCGTAAAGATCGCGGTGCGCTGGTGAAAGAACAGCTTGCGGAACAGGAAGATATACCCAAATTCCTGCGTAAGCACTGGCAAAAAGAGACGGGTTTCGCGTTTCCTTCCGGCCATACGATGTTTGCGGCCAGCTGGGCGTTGCTGGGCGTTGGGCTGCTTTGGCCTCGACGTCGCACGATGACCATCGCGATTTTACTGGTTTGGGCGACAGGGGTTATGGGCAGCCGCTTGCTGCTGGGGATGCACTGGCCGCGGGATCTGGTGGTTGCTACGCTGATCTCCTGGATGCTGGTAACGCTGGCAACCTGGCTTGCAGAACGGTTCTGCGGCCCGCTCACGCCACCGCCTGAAGAGAAAGAAGAGATCGCCGAAAGGGAGCAAAGCGACGCCTGACTGTTGATATTGTGCATTTCGCCCATAAATCCATGACGTGCGCGTTACTTTTTCCGTTTCGCGCCCGTCGCTAAAATGGTAGTTTATAAGGCTGATTGCGGTGGGTTGAACACACTTTATTCGCTTGAACCACATAACGGGAAGTAATGTGAAATATTTACTCATTTTCTTACTGGTATTGGCGATTTTTGTCATTTCAGTCACATTGGGTGCACAAAACGATCAGCAGGTGACGTTTAACTATCTGCTTGCGCAGGGCGAGTATCGCGTATCAAGTCTGCTGGCGGTCCTGTTTGCTGCAGGCTTTGCCATAGGCTGGCTGGTTTGCGGCCTGTTTTGGTTGAAGGTTCGTGTTTCTCTTGCGCGCGCTGAACGTAAAATTAAACGACTTGAGCATAATATTGCGCCTGCGTCCGACATTCCGGAAAGCTCAGGTGTGCCGGTCGTGAAGGAATAATCGACTATGCTGGAGTTGTTGTTTCTGCTTTTGCCTGTAGCCGCAGCCTATGGCTGGTATATGGGCCGCAGAAGTGCGCAACAAACAAAACAGGATGAGGCTAACCGACTCTCCCGCGACTACGTTGCGGGGGTGAACTTCCTCCTGAGCAATCAGCAGGACAAAGCGGTAGACCTGTTCCTCGATATGCTGAAAGAGGATACGGGGACCGTAGAAGCCCATCTCACTCTCGGTAACCTGTTCCGCTCTCGCGGCGAGGTTGACCGCGCCATCCGTATCCACCAGACCCTGATGGAAAGCGCCTCCCTGACATACGAACAGCGTCTCCTGGCGGTACAACAGCTGGGCCGAGACTATATGGCCGCGGGGCTGTACGATCGCGCTGAAGATATGTTCAACCAGCTGGTAGATGAAACGGATTTCCGCATTGGCGCGCTGCAGCAGTTGCTGCAGATTTACCAGGCCACCAGCGACTGGCAGAAAGCCATTGATACGGCCGAGCGTCTGGTGAAGCTGGGTAAAGACAAGCAGCGCGTTGAAATTGCGCATTTCTACTGCGAGCTTGCCCTACAGCAGATGGGCAACGACGACATGGATAAAGCCATGGCGTTACTGAAGAAAGGCGCCGCCGCGGACCGCAATAGCGCGCGCATCTCTATCATGATGGGGCGTGTTTTTATGGCCAGCGGCGACTACGCTAAAGCCGTTGAAAGCCTGCTGCGGGTTATTGACCAGGACAAAGAGCTGGTCAGCGAAACGCTTGAAATGCTGCAAACCTGCTATCAGCAGTTGGACAAGCAGGAAGAGTGGGTGGCATTCCTGCGCCGTTGCGTGGAAGAGAATACCGGCGCGACCGCTGAGCTGATGCTCTCAGACGTGGTTGAGCAATATGAGGGGAGCGACACCGCACAGGTTTATATTACCCGTCAGCTGCAGCGTCATCCCACGATGCGCGTATTCCATAAGCTGATGGATTACCATCTTAACGATGCGGAAGAAGGGCGCGCCAAAGAGAGCCTGATGGTGCTGCGCGACATGGTTGGTGAGCAGGTGCGCAGCAAACCGCGTTACCGTTGTCAGAAGTGTGGTTTTACCGCGTATACGCTCTACTGGCACTGTCCTTCCTGCCGTGCCTGGTCTACCATCAAGCCTATTCGTGGCCTTGACGGGCAGTAATTTTTTAAAATCCCTCATTTTAGTTACAACATACTAAAGTTTTACCTCTCTCTCAGCACCGTGCGGTTTGTCGGTCTGGCAGGCACGTAAATGGATTCTGTCAATTTAGGGCGGCGGCAGGTAGAATGCTGGCCGTTTATCTGTTCCGCGCCGCTGCGCGCCCATAGACGAAAAGGGCTGGTCATGACGTCTGTTACTTCTTCCACTTCCCGCGTTATTACGGATTCTCCTGTTGTTGTCGCGCTTGATTACAATAAGCGCGATGCTGCACTGGCCTTTGTAGACGGTATCGATCCCCGCGATTGTCGTCTGAAAGTTGGTAAAGAGATGTTCACTCTGTTTGGACCGCAAATCGTCCGCGATCTGCAGCAGCGCGGTTTCGATGTCTTCCTCGATCTTAAATTCCATGATATCCCGAACACCACGGCGCACGCCGTTGCCGCCGCTGCGGAACTGGGTGTGTGGATGGTCAACGTGCACGCGTCGGGCGGGGCGAGAATGATGACAGCCGCTCGCGAAGCGCTCCTGCCGTTCGGCAACGATGCGCCATTACTGATTGCGGTCACCGTGCTGACCAGCATGGACGAAAGCGATTTGCGCGACCTTGGCGTGACGTTGTCACCAGCCGAGCACGCTGAACGCCTGGCGCGTCTGACGCAGAACTGCGGCCTTGATGGCGTCGTCTGCTCCGCTCAGGAAGCGGTGCGCTTCAAGTCAGAGCTGGGCAACGCGTTTAAGCTGGTTACGCCGGGCATTCGTCCGGCAGGCAGCGACGTGGGCGATCAGCGCCGTATTATGACGCCTGAGCAGGCGTTGGCCGCAGGCGTTGATTACATGGTTATCGGGCGTCCGGTGACGCAGTCTGCGCACCCGGCAGAGACGCTTAAGGCTATCAACGCATCACTGAAAAAGGGGGCGCAATGACCGATTCCAACAGTCGTCTGGTTTACTCAACGGAGAGCGGGCGCATAGACGAACCGAAAATGAAAGCGGAGCGTCCGAAAGGTGACGGTATTGTCCGCATCCAGCGTCAGACCAGCGGACGAAAAGGAAAGGGGGTCTGCCTGATCTCCGGGATTGATCTGGATGATGCGGAACTGAACAAGCTGGCAGCCGAACTGAAAAAGAAATGTGGCTGCGGCGGTGCCGTTAAGGACGGCATTATCGAAATACAGGGCGATAAACGCGATTTAATTAAATCGCTGCTTGAAGCCAAAGGCATGAAAGTTAAACTGGCAGGCGGTTAAAATAAATAAGCCACGGCAAATGCCGTGGCTCGTGTTATATACGTGCGTTAGTCAGACCTGAAATGCGATGCTAAATCGCCATAACGGGAAGGCTTATAGAATAATTATTTGCCGACCTGGTGACCGATAATACCACCGACAGCGGCGCCGCCTAATGTACCCAGCGTACTACCATCCGTTAATACTGCACCACCGAGCGCACCAGCACCGGCGCCAATAGCGGTGTTACGGTCACGTTTAGACCAGTTAGAGCACGCGCTCAGGGACATTGCTACAGTGATTGCCAGAACAGCGGCGGCTAATTTTTTGCTGGTTAAGGTCATAATACTTTCTCCTGAATTATCGATTCACGGAAAGATGTACACGTTAAGTATAGTCAAAATGAATACTTAATTCTTTTCCCGTGAAAGCTGGTCGCGCAGGCGTTACGTAATCACGCAAGTGATAGTCACTTCCTGTTATATCGCTAACATTAATTTTACGACTTTACGGCAGGTTAAACAGGTAAAAACTCTTAAAGGAAGGTTAGGAATCCTCTCAGACGAAGGGGGCATATGCGCCCGGCATACGGGCGCAAAATGGAGTCAGGCGGAGGTTTTAATAATATCGACAATGAGACCGTCTTCTTCCAGTTTAATACGATGTTCGTCGCTTAACCTTTCGTCGGTAATTACGCGGCTGAAGCGCGCGGCTGGACCCATGGTGTAAGGATGAACGGCACCAAATTTGGAACTGTCGGTCAACACTATGGCTTCACACTCTTTTTCCAGGACGGCATTAACCACGTCAGATCGCATCATATCCCGGCCGGTGAAACCTGTCTCCGGTTGCCAGCCGTCAATCCCGATAAACGCCTTACTGAAATGAACCTGCTGGACATACTGCCGGGTCAGCGGGCCTACCATGCTCTCACTCTTTTTCTGGTAAATGCCACCCAGTAAAATCACTTCACAGCGCGTCTCTTTGAGCAAATGGGCGATATAGCTGCTGACGGTGATGATGGTAACGTCTTTTTGTTCGGCGAGCGTACGTGCCAGCAGGGCGTTGCTGCTGCCGTTTTCAATAAAGACCGTCTCGCCTGGGTTTACCAGCGATGCGGCAAATTCTGCCAGTTCTCGTTTAAGCGCGTAGTTATTCATCATGCGCGTCTCAACGTCGTCGCTGTCCAGCGGCACGGCATAGCCATGCGCACGGCGCAGATAGCTCTGTTTTTCCAGCAGATTAAGATCCTGACGGATGGTGACTTCGGAAACGCCGGTGGTTTTCGCGAGTTCGACTACGCTTACGCGCCCCTGATCGATGACCATCTGCAAAATGAGTTGTTGTCGGGAATTCATAGCATCCAATTAATAAAGCGAAACGAGGTCTGGGACAGTGGGATTAGACTTCCCACGGCGCTTTAGGCTGTCGGTTTTCGGGGGCATTGTCAGCGCCATCCTGAGCGAGGAGTTCAGACTTCAGGATCTCGAGATTACGGATCGCAGAGTGATAATCACCCGCCACCAGGATATCCAGCACGGTATCAATACGTTGTGCTACAGCTTGTGGATCAATAGTAGACATAATCTCTCCCCAGGAACGAAAAGTTAATAATTTCAATGATGCAGAAAATAGGGTCAAAAGAGAAGGGAAAAAACGCCATAACTAAATTACATAAACGAAAGTGAACCTCTTTCTGGCCTTAACGCTGTTGTCGCGCTTGATATCGTTTTAGCCAGCGCTCGAATGCGGCAGCGGGCATCGGCTTAGCGAAAAGAAAGCCCTGCCGTTCGTTGACGCCGTTCTTGGTCAGAAAGGCGTCCTCTTTTGCATTCTCCACCCCTTCGGCAATCACCTGCAGGTTTAGCGCCTGTGCCACTGCGACAATGGCGCGCACCAGAGACTGGGAGACAGAGTGCTTATGAATATCTCTGACAAAAGCCTGATCGAGCTTAATAGCATCGATAGGAAAACGCGCCAGCTGGGAGAGGGAGGAGTAGCCGGTACCGAAATCGTCCAGATGAATTTGTGCCCCGAGCCGGCTGAATTGCTGGATCACAGAGAGCGCCAGCTCTTCGTTTTCGATAAGACAGCTTTCGGTCAACTCGACATCGATAGGGCAGTACTCAAAATGCAGATCCTTAAGCGCCTGCTTTAACTCACTGAAAATTGTCTGGTCGGCGAGCTGACGTGCTGAGACGTTCACCGCCACGCGCAGGTTAATTCCCTTGTCTCGCCATTTTGCCACCTGTCGAACCACATCAAGCATCACCCAGCGACCCAGCGGGACAATCAAACCGGACTCCTCGGCATAAGAGATAAATTCCAGAGGAGGGATCAGCCCACGCTCGGGCGACTGCCAGCGGACCAGCGCTTCAAGGCTTCTGACCTCGCCGCGCCAGGTGATTTTTGGCTGGTAGTGGATCAGGAGCTGATCGTTATCCAGCGCTTTACGCAGGTTGGTGTCCAGCCACAGATACTCAAACACGCGCTGGTTCATCTCGGGGGAGAAGACGCAGAACTTGCCACGGCCGTTTTCCTTGGCGGTGTACATAGCGGTATCGGCATTGCGAATCACGCTTTCCCGATCGTTCCCGTGTTGCGGCGCGAGGGCGATTCCCAGGGAGCAACCGGTGTAAACCTCAATCAGACCGATTCTGAACGGCTGACGCAGGCGGGTCAAAATGCGCGACGCCATCGCTTCCAGAGAGCCCTGAGAGGTATGGGTGGCCATAACGATAAACTCATCGCCACCGAGCCGCGCTAAAACTTGCCCCTCATCCAGGCAACTCAGAAGGGCAAGTGCAACCGCCTGCAGCAGCTGATCGCCGAACATATGTCCGTAGGCATCGTTGACCTTTTTGAAGTTATCCAGGTCGAGGTACACCACGCCAACCTGCGTATCGCCGCGGTTGGCTATGGCGCCTGAAATCAGCTCGTGGATCGCGTTGCGGTTTGGCAAGCCGGTGATGGTATCAGTATTGGCCAACACGCGCAGGCGCTCTTGCGCCCGCCGTTCTTCGGTAATGTCGGTCCCTGAACAGATAAGAAAAATTTCATTTTTACCGCTGCCGCTGTGAACGAATTTATTTCTGAACAGAAACAAGCGTTGCCCTTTCCGCGTTTTGATCCAGCGTTCGACTTCGTAGGAGCTGCTGTTGCGAAAGATACCCGCAATGTTGCGCTTCGAGGCTGCCGCTTCGCTGCGGCTCATGAACAGTTCAAACACGTTCTGGCCAATGACTTCGTGTTCTTTCAGACCGGTGTACTCTTCACTCAGGCGGTTAAAACGCTGGATATTGCCGTTTTGATCGAGAATAACAATGACGGAATTCGCTTCAGAAACAACCTGTTCTGCAAAGGAGAGCCCCTGAGCCAGATCGCGTGCCACGGAGGGCGTATCGTTCCAGGCGGAGGCCGTGCCGGCCCACTCGTTGCGGGTTATTTTTCGTCCGACAAGATGGACGGGAACTTCTTCGCCATAAAGAGAAAGGTTCATAGAAAGGCTGGAGGTAATCACCGTTAGCTGGCGGATCAGTGCGGCCTGATCGTCGGTCAGCGTGACCACCTGAGTGACGTCTGCATTTTCGCTGGCAGCAAGGTGCAGAGCGTTGCTATCAGCCGACAATCGCCACCACGGGCTGTGAGTACCCGTGTAACGAAACAGCAAATTCTGCACAAGTTCGTCGATCATGATTTCTCCCGCCGCGACGTATTAGCGCACAAATTATTCATTTGCCGTCGACTTTTCCGTTGAAAATTGCGGCAAAGCCGCAGTAAACGTATTTTTTCCCTGTTTTCTTACAACATAACGCGTCAGGCAGAAAAGAATGCTGAGCGTATAAAATTCACGTGACCGGGTAGGACAGCACTCTTTTACTGTAGATAATTATGGCCATTTTGGGCGAGCCGGGACTAAAAAAGTAAGAAAAATGATGCTTTTGCGGGGGGAAAGACGGGAGAAAAAATTGTCGGCCTTTCCGAGCGGAAATGACCGACAATTTAGCAGAGGTTATCAGGCGACAGGGCGCGCAATAATACTGCGGGTTTCCATGCGAACTTCAGCGATAGTCACGTCAATCACGTCAGTGACTTTGTAAACCGTCTCGCCTTTAATTTGCACGGTGCCGCTTTCCTGACTGCAGATCAGTTCGTCACGAACGGCGTGCAGGAACGGAGCAGGGATAAAGGCTACCGCACCGTTATCCACCAGGCGTACGCGCATTCCGCCACGGCTGATATCAACGATCTCCGCCGCGAAGCGGGTATCGGTACCGGCTTTATCCTGCAGGAAGCGCGCATAAAGCCAGTCTCCTACGTCACGTTCCGCCATGCGGTTCAGACGGCGACGCTCGGCCATCTGTAGGGTCGTGTCGTCCTGAGGACGGGCAATGGTTTCACCCTTGATAATCGCTTTCAGCAGGCGGTGGTTAACCATATCGCCATACTTGCGGATTGGGGATGTCCAGGTGGCGTAGGCCTCCAGACCGAGGCCGAAGTGCGGGCCTGGCTCGGTGCTGATTTCCGCGAAGGACTGGAAGCGGCGAATACGGCTATCCAGGAAACCGGACGGCTGAGCGTCCAGCTCGCGGCGAAGCTTGCAGAAGCCTGGCAGCGTCAGCACTTCTTCCGGATCAACATGCACATCGTGATTCTTCAGCAGAGCCGCCAGCGCTTCGGTATTGGCCGGATCGAATCCGGTGTGAACGTTGTAAATACCAAAGCCCAGCCTGTCGCGCAGCACGCGTGCGGCACAGATGTTGGCGGAAATCATTGCCTCTTCAACGATGCGGTTCGCAATGCGTCGCGGTTCGGCCACGATGTCCAGCACTTCACCTTTCTCACCCAGAACAAAGCGATAATCTGGTCGGTCTTTGAACACCAGCGCGTGGGTTTTACGCCACTCGCCGCGGTTCAGACAGATGCGGTGCAGCAGACGGAGCTGCGCGGCTATGGCGTCTGATTCAGGTTTCCAGCTACCGGTATTTTCCAGCCAGTCGGAGACGTTATCGTAGGCCAGCTTGGCTTTGGATTCGATGGTGGCAGCAAAGAACTCGATATCGTCTTCAATCGCGCCATCGGCGGCAATGGTCATGCGGCAGGCAAGAACCGGACGCACCTCATTTGGGCGCAGCGAGCAGAGGTCGTCAGACAGTTCGCGCGGCAGCATCGGGATGTTAAAGCCCGGCAGGTAGTTCGTGAACGCGCGGATTTTCGCCGTTTCGTCCAGCTTGCTGCCTTCTACGATCCAGGCGGTGGGATCGGCAATGGCGACGGTCAAATGCAGTTTGCCATCGGCGCTCTCTTCAGCGTAGAGCGCATCGTCCATATCTTCGGTGCTGGCGCTGTCGATGGTGACAAACTCCAGCGCGGTGAGATCGCGGCGCGTCAGACCTTCATCCTGCATCTCGGTTGCCACGCCGTTCGGCGCTTCTTTTTCAAGATTATGGCGCGCCAGCGTGACCCACCACGGGACGAAATGGTCGTCGCCAAAGGTGATGAACTGGGTCAGTTCAGCATAGAAACCGCGGTCGCCTTTCAGAGGATGACGGCGCATTTCTGCTACGGCCCAGTCACCTTCTTTAAAATCATGCTCAACGCCGCGGGCGGCGCGGCACGGAATGGCATCTTTCAGCAGGGGGTGATCCGGCACGACAGAAAGACGATCGTCCTTTCTCTGCACTTTGCCCACAAAGCGGGTCAGGAACGGCTCGATCAGTTCTTCCGGCTCAGCGGATTCACGTTCTTTCTCGGTATGGATGACGGCCATGACGCGATCGCCATGCATCACTTTCTTCATCTGCGGTGGCGGAATGAAGTAGCTTTTCTGCGCGTCAACCTCAAGGAAGCCAAAGCCCTTTTCCGTGGCTTTCACGACCCCTTCTGCACGCGGCGTCTGGGAATGCAGTTGCTGTTTAAGCTGCGCTAGCAGCGGGTTGTCCTGAAACATAATGTTCTATTTTCGTAGCCATTGAGCGGCTGACAGTTTTACGCGATTCTCACTGCTACAGCAAGCGCTCTTTGGGGAAAGAGTGTGGTTATTCCGCTTTGCCGGAAGCGACTTTTAGCCGATTGAGCCAACCCTCCAGCGCGCATTGGCTCAGCAGGTTGATCGCCTGAACGGCAGTAAGTTCTTCTTCCGTTAGCGGGGTAAATTGTGCGGCACTGAAGCGGTCCGGTGAGCGTGTCAGCAATTCGGCTGCTGCCGTAAGCGCCGGAGGAGGATGCGAAATCGTTTCCCGGCTGTTTATCAGGATCTCACCCGTCAGGTCGAGCAAGGTCGGTTCATGACACAGTACCGGCGTCAGCGCCTCAAGCGCGGGCTCTGCCTGCCAGCGGGAGAGGGACTCAAGTTGATGCGCACTGGCATAGCGAAGCTCGACAACGGGCAGAAGCACTATCCACGCGTCGGAGCACGCCGGCAGGCTGTGTGGCTGAATATGATGGCCCGGCAACCAGCGAACGGGATGGCCAAGCAGCGCCTGAAAGACGGCGACCACGCGCGCCTGAAAACCGATAAAGCCGATTATCTGGTTAATCACCACTATGTCATAGATAGACAGACCTACCTCATCAAGCTCGTTTCGCGCCTTATCATCAATGACGTCAGGCGAGCTGGCGAGCTGGCGGGCGTACTGGGTGATTTGCGCCAGCCGTCGGTTACTTTCGCGGGAGGAGTCGGGACCCGGCAGCGGGGCGAGGAGGGCGGCGTAATGGTTGCAAAGCCGCTGAACGCCGCAGGCCTGCGCCACCGTCAACGCGGTACTTAACCGATCGTAGGCGCTGAGCGTTCGCAGGCGGTTTACGGGAAGTGAGAGTGGGAACAGCTGGTGGCATAAGGATCTGGCTGGAGCAAGCCAGCCGGTACAGGCGGCGACAATCTCATCTGGCAGGGCTAAATCGAGCAAAAAACGATCGTCGACGTTAGCGGCTTCGGGCACCAGAGGCAGCACATCCGGCTGCGCGTGGTTTGACTGGGTTTCGTGATACCAGTGGCCTTTGCCGGAAAAACGGCGTTGTTCCATGTGCGTTCCTTGATCTCAAAATGGCGATCAATATCCTGGCGTAAGGCAGATAAAGGGAAAAATATTGTTAGGTGATAACAAATAGCAGAACGGAATAACGAAGGGGGGAGTACGGAGGGGGAAAGCTCTCTTCCCGTGCGGGAAGAGAGCCACAGCTTATTTAATTTCCAGCTCGTTCATTGCAGCGATGTTGAAGCCGCCGTCAACGTGAACCACTTCGCCGGAGATACCAGCGGAAAGATCAGAGCACAGGAATGCAGCAGAGTTACCCACATCTTCAATGGTAACGGTACGACGAATCGGGGTAACCGCTTCGCAGTGTGCCAGCATTTTACGGAAATCTTTGATGCCGGACGCCGCCAGGGTACGGATAGGACCCGCAGAGATGGCGTTAACACGCACGCCTTCTGGACCCATTGCGTTTGCCATGTAGCGTACGTTGGCTTCCAGAGACGCTTTCGCCAGACCCATAACGTTGTAGTTAGGGATAGCACGTTCAGCGCCCAGGTAGGACAGGGTCAGCAGGGCTGCGCCCGGGTTCAGCATCGCGCGGCAGGATTTTGCCATCGCTACGAAGCTGTAGGAGCTGATGTCGTGAGCGATTTTGAAGCCATCACGGGTAACCGCGTTCACGTAGTCGCCGTCCAGCTGGTCGCCAGGAGCGAAGCCAATGGAGTGAACGAAACCGTCGAATTTCGGCCATGCTTTTGCCAGTTCAGCAAACATGCCGTCGATGCTTTCGTCTTGTGCAACGTCACATTCCAGAACAATGCTGGAACCCAGCTGCGCGGCAAACTCTTCAACACGGCCTTTCAGCTTGTCGTTCTGGTAGGTGAACGCCAGCTCAGCGCCTTCGCGATGCATTGCCTGTGCGATGCCGTATGCGATGGACAGTTTGCTGGCAACGCCAGTCACCAGAATGCGCTTACCGGAAAGAAAACCCATAGCTTTAATCCTTATATTCATTGCTTATTTTGCCTTGTAATTCATAGCGTTACAGGCAGTATTTCAAAATCATTCGAAATTAGCTCGAAATTATAGCCCACTCACGGCCCCTTGTGTCACGATATTTCTCGCCGATCTCTGAAGACGAATGCCCTAAAAGGTGAGGCGCGGGCTGGCGGGGGCTCAAAATTTCAGCATTCGTCCAGTATATCACCCGGCAGCAGCTTCGCCTCATCCAACCAGCGAGGATCCGCTATCCGTCCCTGGCGTCTTCAACGAAACGCGCAACGACAATAAAGAATACCGGGACGAAGAAGATCGCGAGAAGCGTACCGCTAATCATGCCGCCAAACACCCCGGTGCCGATAGCGTGCTGCGTGCTGTCACTCGCGCCACGCGCCAGCATCAGTGGCACCACCCCTAACGTAAAGGCTAACGATGTCATCAGAATAGGGCGCAGGCGCTGGCTTGCGGCCTGTATCGTTGCCGCCAGCAGGGATTGTCCTTCCCGGTGGAGCTGCCTTGCAAACTCGACAATCAGAATGGCGTTCTTGGCGGAGAGGCCTATCAGGGTAATAAGACCGACCTTAAAGAAAACATCATTCGTCATACCTGCAACGGAAACGGCAGCCACCGCACCGATAAGCCCCAGGGGAACGACCAGCATCACCGCAAAGGGAATTGACCAGCTCTCATACAGGGCGGCGAGCACCATGAACACGACCAGTATCGACAGAACGATCAGACCCGGGAGTTGAGATTCGGATTTTCTCTCCTGCAATGAACTCCCGGCCCACTCGCCGGCCATCCCCTGCGGTAAATCTCGTGACAACGTCTCCATGGCCTTCATTGCGGTACCGCTGGATGTGCCCGGGGCTGCACTGCCGGTAATGCGGATAGCAGAATATCCCTGATAACGCGTCAACTGCTGCGGCGCAACGTTCCAGGAAAGCGTCGCAAACGTAGATACTGGCACCATCTGCCCCATACGGTTTTTTACCGATAATTTCAGGATCTGCTCAGGCTGCATGCGGTAAGGGGCATCGGCCTGAATAATGACCTGCTGAACGCGGCCATTGTTCGTGTAGTCATTAACGTAGTTCGACCCCATGGTGACCGAGAGCGTCTGGTTGATTTCATCAAATGAAACGCCCAGTGCTTCTGCTTTTTCCCGGTCAATGTGAAGGGCCAGGCTTGTTCCTTCCGGCAGACCGTCTATATACACGTCACTCAGTTCAGGACGCTGATTAGCCTTCACAACCAGCGCATCGGCCGCACTCTTTAACGCCTCGTAGCCCAGTCCCGCCCTGTCCTGCACGTACCAGGTGAAGCCCGAGGAGGTGCCCATATCCGAAATGGCCGGCGGGAGCAGGCTCATCGTGACGGCATCAGAGACGCTCGCCATGCTGGCCTGTATATGGTCAGCTTCATTTTGTGCCGTCGAGCCCTGCCGATCTTTCCAGTCTTTCAGCGTGGTGAAGCCCATGGCCGAATTCGGGCCCGATCCTGAAAAACCAAACCCCAGGATCATAATGTTGCTTTCAATATCCGGCCGGGCCGCAATTTCCTCTTCAAATTTTTTAACCACGTTCAGGGTGCGCTGCATTGTGGCATCGGAAGGCAGCTGAATTGAGGACATAAAATAGCCCTGATCTTCATCCGGCAGAAAGGACGAGGGCAGCGAAGAAAGCCCCAAAAACAGCGCAGCGCAAAGCGCAACGTACAGCAGCAGCATACGCCCGGTTCGTCTCAGCACCGCGCCCAGCCCGGATTCGTACCACCTCGTGAGCGTACGAAAGCGGGCGTTAAACCCTGCCGCGAACCTGCCGCCACCGTGCTTCTCTGCGCTGTGAGGCTTAAGTAGCGTCGCGCAAAGCGCGGGAGTCAACGTGAGGGCAAGAAATGCCGACAACAGTATCGATACCGCCATGGAGATACAAAATTGTCGATAAATAATACCGACGGATCCTTCGGCGAAACCCATGGGAATAAAGACGGCGGTAAGCACCAGCGTGATCCCGATAATTGCCGGCGTGATTTCATTCATGGCCTCCCGGGTCGCGTCGCGCGGAGAGCGTTTTTTTTCTTCCATCAGACGCTCAACGTTCTCCACGACCACAATAGCGTCATCTACGATAATCCCTATCGCCAGAACCATGCCGAACATGGTCAGAATATTGATGGAGTATCCACTCAGTAGCATCACCGTGAAGGTGCCAAGAAGTGCGACGGGGGCAACAATCGCCGGGATAAGCGTACAGCGTATCTTGTGCAGAAACAGCAGCATCACGAGGAAGACCAGGACCATCGCTTCTACAAATGTCTGCACCACCTTCATGATGGAAAGCTTCACAAAAGGCGCGGTATCGAAGGGAACCGTAAACATCATTCCTTCCGGCAACACCTGAGAAAGTTCGTCGATGCGCGCGCGTACGCCTGCAGCCGTACTCATCGCATTGGCGCCGGGCGATAACTGGACTGCCGCAGCCGTTGCGGGTACCCCATTTTCGCGGATGCCGAAAGCGTAGCTTTGCAGGCCGGACTCAATGCGTGCGACGTCGGACAGCTTCAGCCTTGCGCCGGACGCCTCTGATTTCAGTGTAATATTCCTGAAAGCCTCTACGGAAGCGAGCTGCCCCTTGACGGCGATCGGATACGTTACGCCTTGCCCTTCAGATGCCGGTTCATCTCCCGTCTTGCCGGGTGAAACCAGGGCATTTTGCTGGCCAACAGCGGTAAGCACATCGCTCACAGAAAGTCCGTAGCTATGAAGCTTCATTGGGTCCAGCCAGATGCGTAGCGCTTTTTCGCCACCAAAAAGCTGAATTTTCCCTACTCCAGGTACGCGGCGAAGTTCGTCGCTGACATGCCGGGCGAAATAATCGCTTAAATCGGCCTCCTCAAATTTACCGGTTGGAGATTTCATTCCCACCATCATTAAAAATCCGGAATTGGCCGCCTCGACGTTGATACCATTTTGCCTGACCGCCTGTGGCAAACGCGGCTCCACAATTTTGATCTGGTTCTGAAGGTCCATCTGCGCCAGCTTGATGTCCGTGCCGGGCTTAAACGTCACGGTAATAGACGCAGAACCGGTTGTGTCACTGGATGATTCGAAGTAGAGCAAATTATCGACGCCAGATATTTCGCGCTCAATTAACGACACCACTGAAGTATTCATAATATCGGGGCTGGCACCCGGGTAGGTGACAGAAATAATGATCCCAGGCGGTGCCACCGCCGGATACTGCGCAACCGGCAGCCGGGGGATAGACAAAACACCTGCCAGGACGATAAAAAGCGCCACTACCCAGGCGAAAATTGGACGTTCAATAAAAAAATGAGGCATTAATTTAACTTCCAGATACGTGAATTTCGTCGTCGGTTGACACGCGCTAGCCGGTATCCCTGAGGAGAACGACGGTTATTAGTGAGGTTTATCATTATGGGTAACAGGTATATGGCTATTTCAGTGAGTTATTTTTGTTCAAATGGTGTGATGGAAACTCTACAGCTCGCCTGTTTAGCGGACATGGGCGGTTTATGGAGAGAGTGTGGAGCGAAACAGCGCGGTTGTTTAAATCATTCTCATGATGAGGTAAAGCGGTGCACCGCCAAAAAACAGAATTAAATAACACTCGTAGTAAAACACCAGATCGTTAAAATCTGGCGTAGCGTTCAGCAGAACAGTGAACGTAATAATGAGATAAACAAAAATCACCATCAGCCAGAAGGCGATGAGAAGTAATTCTGTGAACGCACCTGCTTTGTTTTGTATTATCAGAGAGACAACCGACAAGGCAATGCAGCCATAGATAATGGGGGAAGAGGGCAGCGTTGTGGCGACTTTTTCATCCATTTTATGCATCAGTATCAGCCACGTATAAAGTAATCCCCACGTTAGCAGCAGGAACAGGGAGAATATGCCGATTTTTTTAGGAGAGAGGTATTTCGAAAGTTCCATGTTCATTATCTCAACCAAATTCAGAAAGCCTTTAAGCGACAGGGGTATTTACTACGTTAAACGGAAGATGGTTTAACTCCGAATAACTATTCTGGACTGTCATTGTCGAGCCTTTATTGACTGAATGTGTAGGCTGTATGGAGAAATTGCCGGACACTTAAATTAACCCAGGAAATTTTCGCGGCCACGGCACTTTTTCCCGGAGCCTGTGTCTTATTGTGCTAAAGATATCTGATAGCGTGCTCAAAGGGATTTCACCCGCGGAGATAAAATGAACAAAAATACTCTAATCCTTGTTGTTGAAGATGAAGACGAAATTGCCGATATACTGATGAGTTACTTAGAGCGTTCAGGGATGAAAACGCTGAGAGCCCGGCAGGGCGAACAGGCGATAGCGCTCAATCGACTCCATAAACCGGATCTTATCTTGCTGGACATCCATTTGCCCCTGTGCGATGGCTGGAGCGTACTCACGACGCTCCGCCAGGAAAGTACCGTGCCTGTTATTATGGTGTCCGCTCTCGATCAGGACGTGGATAAGCTTATGGGGCTGCGGCTTGGCGCGGATGATTACGTCATCAAACCTTTCAACCCATCCGAAGTGGTCGCGCGGGTTGAAGCGGTGCTGCGCAGAACCAAACCGGCTCTCCAGCAGGCGGGGGCCGTGCCTCTCAGGACGCCTTTTATTACGGTCTATCCGGACGATTTCTACGTTGAGGTCACCGCTGGCGAAGAGGTGGTCTCGCCGGTATTAACGACGACGGAATTTAAACTTCTTACTTATCTGGTGAGATACCCGCGTAAGGTCTGTTCCAGGGAAGAGTTACTCAACGCATGTCTGCCGGAGGGCGATACGCTCGACAGAACGGTAGACAGCCATATGAGCAAGCTGCGTAAAAAGCTGGAGCTTGCGGGCCTTTATGGCATTCCTGAAAGTATTCGGGGGATGGGCTATCGGCTTGGGGAGAAAAAATGAACAGAGATTCTGTCCTGAGTCGGCAGATCTTAACGTATATGCTGCTGCTGACGTTTACGATAATTGCCATTGCGGTACTGGGCTCCTGGTTTTTTTACTCTTTTATTCTCGATCACCTCCCCGGCGGCGCCGTTGCGGGTGATGATGAGCAGATGACGATGTGGGACTGGGTGTGGATCGGGACCGCCACAACAATCAGTCTGATAATCGCGATATTTTTAACGATCAAACTTTCTTCGCGAATACTCACCCCGTTAAACGCGGTAGCGTCCAGCCTGAGAAAAATTTCTCAGGGTCAACTGGACGCCCGGGCTTATTGTGCCAGCTCCCGGCTCGGAGAGGTCAATCATCTGGTCACGGATTTCAATGAAATGGCGGAAAAACTCCAGACGCTGGATATTCAGAGGAAATCCTGGAATGCCGCCATTGCCCATGAGCTGAGAACCCCGGTTACGATTTTACGCGGTCGGCTTCAGGGGCTGGTTGACGGCGTCTTTGAGCCAGATCCGCAACTCTTTAATAACCTTCTCAGGCAGACTGAGGGGTTAACCCGTTTGATTGAAGATCTCCGGGTGATCAGCTCGGACGGCGGGGCGGGTTATACGTTGTATAAATCCAGAACAGACCTCAAAGCCACAATCCAGGATGCGCTTGATACTTTCATGCCCGAGTTCAAACGCAACCAATTTACGCTTAAGACTGAGCTGAGAGAACAGCGATGCGTGTTCGACCCCTTGCGCATCAATCAGTGTCTGGCCGTTCTGTTTGACAACGCATTACATTATTCAACTTCGCGGAAACTCATCGTAAAAAATGGCGTCTCTGATAAAGGCAATTTTATTCTTATTCAGGATGGCGGGCCGGGCATCCCCAGAGAATTTCATGATTTCTTATTTCAACCCTTCCAGCGGGATAATGGTGCCAGAGAGTTGAATCCTGAAGGATGTGGTTTAGGCTTATCGGTGGTAAAAGCCATCATGTTGGCTCATGGTGGCGACGTAACGTATACCTTATCGAAGCAAAACCACTCCCTGTTCAAGCTGACCTGGCCCGATGCCTGAGCCCTGGCGGGAGGTCAGCCTGGCCTGTCCGCCGATAGCGGCAACTGCCATATAGCGCCTAATTTTGTATCCCACTCCATCGGGGTAATACGCAGTTTGCCTCGTTTTGGGCTTAAGGTTATTTCACTGAAGTAAATTTCATTGCTTTTTAGCATGAGGTCAACGCGGCAGTAGTCAAGGCCATTCGCCAGTTCCTGAGCGGCCAGCAAAGCCTCACGGAACAACCCCGGCTCGCCGGGCGCTACCGGCGTATTAGGGTATTCCATCCGGAAAGGCTGTAAATTCCAGTATCGGTCGTAAACGTTGATAAACTCTCTGCCGCGGTCATCCGTAAAATCGGCCTCAACATAGTGTGCGATGCCGTGAAAACAGTGAATTCGCAGCATTTCCGGCGTGCTGTTCCTGTCCGCATTATTGAAAAGATCGACATAAGGCTCACACAGTATAACGGGTATAATATTTTTGTACTGCCACTCGCGCGTGGTGTAATACAAATTCTTCTTTAATGCGAGATTGAGCTTTTTTCGGGCCTGCCGGTAATTGAACTGGTCTTTGTTTGTACAGATTATTGTGCTACCACTATCATGATTGCACTTAAGGACGAATTGATCGGGCAGTGTTGAAAAATCAATATGCGAAAACCTGCGGTATACTCCAATCAGAGGCACCGCTTTTACTCGCGTTGTTCTGGACGCAACGTATTCACGGACTGCGAGTTTATCGGCAAGCATTGTGTAGAGATTATTATGGTCATAGACCAGTCGATGGCATATTTTTTCACTCAACGTAGTGGGTGATTTAATGTCAGGGGTTTTCCCTGATGTCTTTTCAAGCCTTGCAGTATGAAAATTAAGGTCCGTCATTAAATATGAACGGCATTTTCTGATGAGATACTCTGCGTATTTCAGAACATAAGTGGCGGTGTTCATTTCTTCTCCTCCGTAATATCCGGATATTCTGGAGAAGAACTGTTGATGGATAGTGCTTAAACTATGGAGCAGAGATGGAGACAAAAAATTAAAGGATTAAATAGCGCGTGCAGACTATTTAATCCTTATTTAAGCGGAGCAATCTGTGTTTACCGCGGCACTTAACGGTCCTTTCTCCACGCATCGGCGGTCAATGCTTCACCGAAATGACCGGCAATCAGCCTTTTCGTCAGCTCATGAAGCGGGGAGGCCATCACATCCGCCGTGCTGCCGCGCTCGACGACTTCCCCCTGGTGCATAACCATCACCTGGTCGCTGATGTGCTTCATCATCCCCAGATGCTGGGTGACGTAGATATACGAGATCCCCTGTTTTTCCTGCAATTCCAGCATCAGGTTAATCAGCTGCGAACGCATCGACATATCCAGCGAGGCAAGCGCTTCGTCAGCAACGATCACTTTCGGGCGCAGAATCAACGCGCGCGCCAGGCCCAGACGCTGTTTCTGACCCGGGGCCAGCATATGCGGGTAGTAGCTTTCATGATCCGGTAACAGCCCAACCATACGCAGGGTTTCGAAGATACGCTTGCGGCGCGCCTCTGGCTCCAGTTCGGTATTCAGACGCAGAGGGAAATCAAGGATCTGCGAAATGCGCTGGCGTGGATTAAGCGAGGTTGACGGATCCTGGAAGATCATGCGGATGCGCTGGCTGCGGAAAGAGTAATCGCCAAACTGCAGAGGATGATCGTCAATCAATACTTCGCCAGCGGTGGGCTCGACCATGCCGGCAAGCATCTTCGCCAGCGTGGATTTGCCGGAGCCGTTTTCGCCAATGATCGCCAGCGTCTGTTTTTCACGCAGGGTAAAACTCAGCGGCTTCACCGCTTCGACAGTCTGACGATGAAACAGCCCCGTGCGGTAGCGAAAGGTCTTACTCAGATTGCGGACTTCCAGCAAGGTTTCGACCATTTCACTCTCTCTCCATGTTCAGCGGGAAATGACAGGCGTAAAGATGATTTTTGGCGCCGGTCAGGCGCGGTGTTTCGATACATTTACGCTGAGCATACGGACAACGCGGCCCCAGACGACAGCCTATTGGCAATGATTCCAGCAGCGGAATCGCCCCGGGCAGGGTATTCAGACGGCTCTTGTGCGGCATGGCGCTGCCAAAATCCGGAATGGCGCGGATAAGCGCCTGCGTGTACGGATGGTGCGGCGCGGTGATCAGGTCTTCACTGGGGGCAGTTTCGACCGTTTGTCCGCAGTACATCACGTCAATTTTATCCGCCCACTTGCTGAGCATTTGCAGGTCATGGCTGATCAGCAATATGGTGGTGTTGTTGTTCTGGTTCAGGCGCGACAGCAGGCGGAAAATTTGCGCCTGCGTGGTTGGCTCCATTGCGTTAGTCGGCTCATCCGCAATCAGCAAACGCGGCTGATTAGCCAGCGCGATGGCAATCATCACTTTCTGGCACTCGCCGTCGGTCAGCTCATACGGGAAGCTGCGCATCGCGTCTTTATGATCTTTGATCCCGACGCGGTGCAACAGCTCAATGGCGCGGCGTTTGCGCCAGCCGAAACGCTGCCACCAGCGGCCTTTATAGGTCCAGCCGGGAATGTTCTGCATCAGCTGTTTGCCTACGCGCTCGGACGGATCGAGGCAGGACTGTGGCTCCTGGAAAATCATCGAGACGTTATGGCCGACCAGCTTACGCCGCTCGCGCGGGGAGAGGCGCAGCAGGTCGATATCGTCAAATCGCATACGGTCGGCGGTCACGCGCCAGTTATCTTTCGCCACGCCGCAGATAGCTTTGGCGATCAGGCTTTTGCCCGAGCCGGATTCCCCCACCAGCCCGCGAATCTCGCCCTCGGCGAGGGTGATGCTGATGCGATCGACGGCTTTTACCCAGCCTTCACCGGTTTTGAATTCAATGGTGAGGTTGCGAATATCAAGAAGCGGCATTATTGCACCCCCGCGTTAATTGCACGGCGAATACCGTCGCCCAGCAGGTTGATCAGCAACACGCTTACCATAATCGCCGCCCCCGGCAGCATAACCGTCCACGGTGCCACGTAGATCAATTCCAGCGCGTCACCGAGCATCGCCCCCCATTCAGGGGACGGCAGCTGCGCGCCGAGGTCGAGGAAGCCGAGCGCAGCGATGTCCAGCATCGCCATCGACAGCGCCCGGGTGATTTCGGTGACCAGCCCGGCAGCGATGTTTGGCAGAACGGCAAACCACAGAATGTTGAAGGTCGTCGCACCGTCCAGACGGGCCGCAACGACATACTCTTTTTCCAGCTCGTCATGCACCATGCTGTAAACCGAGCGCACGATGCGGGGCAGGATAGCCAGCCAGACGGCGAACATGGCATGTGACAGATGCGGGCCGGCAAAGGCAACCACGATGATTGCCAGCAGCAGAGAAGGAATCGACAGCAGCGTGTCCAGAATGTGGTTCAGCACCGCCGAGCGAAGGCCATGCGTGGAGCCCGCGAAAATACCGAGCGCCAGTCCACAGATCGTCGCCGCGAGCGTCACGACAAACGCGCCGCCCACCGTCGGGGCGGCCCCGCTTAACAGACGGCTTAACACGTCGCGTCCGAGGTCGTCAGTGCCGAGGAAGAAAGAGACTTCGCCGTAGCGAGACCAGGAAGGCGGCAGCAGCTGATAGCCAAGGAACTGCTGATCGATGCCATAAGGCGCAAACCACGAGCCAAAGAGGCAAAGCAATACCAGACCGGCACAGCCATAAAGACCAATCATTGCCGTGGTGTCACCATAGAACTTACGCCACACGGTACGCAGCGCACCGGGCGTGCGCTTTTCACTGTATACGTTATCGTAAGGCATACCATTCCTTATGCTTCAATGGGTTAGCCATCGCACCCAAAATATCGGACAACACGTTAACAATAATGACCAGCGAACCAATCACCATCACACCCGCTGAGATAGCGGCGTAATCCTGCTGGCGGATGGCGTTAATCAGCCAGCGTCCCAGCCCTGGCCAGCTAAAGACCATCTCGGTGATCATGGCCAGCGTAAGCATGGTGGAGAACTGCAGCCCAAGACGCGGAATCACCGGCGGCAAAGCGTTGTGCAGGACGTTGCGGCGCAGTATGGTCAGGCGCGATAATCCGCGCGTGGCAGCAGCTTTGACATAGTTCTGCTCAAACACCTCGATGGTGCTCAGGCGCATCAGGCGGATCACCTCGGTCGTCGGCGCAACCGCCAGCGTCAGCACCGGCAATACCATATGGCGCAGGGCGCTGACGATCATCTCATGGCGCCACACCGAATCGGAAAGCCACGCGTCAATGATGGCAAAACCCGTCACCGTTTTAACCGTATAGAGCAGGTCAAAACGGCCAGAGACCGGCAGCCAGCCCATCGTCAGCGAGAAGAATAGCGTCAGCAGCAGCGCCAGCCAGAATACCGGGATAGAGAAGCCGAGCAGGGCGAGGGCGCTGATAAACTTATCCTGCCATTTGTTGCGGTAGATCCCGGCCAGCATGCCCACGGGGATACCCACCATCAGGGCAAAGCCGAAGGCCAGAATGCACAGCTCCATCGTGGCCGGGAACACCTCTTTCAACTGCTCGGAGATAAGCTGCCCATTTATGCTCGACACGCCGAAATCCCAGTGCAGCAGACCGTTAAACCAGAACAGCCAGGCATCCCACAGCGATGAGCCCTGAAGCGGGGCGTGCGGCGTAAAATAGCTCAGGCTGAAGCCGACAAAGGTCAGCAGAAAGAGCGTCACCAGCAGCAGCAGGAGTCGACGTAAGGTAAAAATAATCATGGTTTTTTCACCTCTTGTTCTTTTTCGCGCGACACGCCGGCGAACGAGGCGTTGCCGAACGGACTCAGCACCAGACCTTTAATATCGTAGCGATAGGCCTGAAGACGCAGAGAAGAGGCCAGCGGTAGCACGGGCAGTTCCTGAGCGAGGATCTTCTGCGCTTCATCATAGGCGTCAATGCGCGAGGCCAGTTGCTGGGAAGCGAGCGCTTTTTGCAGCACGGCGTCAAACTCCCGGTTACACCAGTGAGCGTAGTTGGTCTGCGAATTTATCGCCGCACAGCTCAGCAGCGGCCGGAAGAAGCTGTCCGGGTCGTTACTGTCGGTGGCCCAGCCTGTCAGGGTGAGATCGTGATTCATGTCCATCAGGCGCGCCTCCTGAAAACGGCCCTCAACCGGTACAATGATCACTTTGACGCCCACCTGCGCCATATCCGCCTGCAGCAGCTCGGCGGTTTTCAGCGGGCTCGGGTTCCACGCCTGGGAACTGGTTGGCACCCAAAGCTGCAGCGTCAGGTTTTCTGCGCCCAGCGCCTTCAGCTGTTCACGCGCCTTTGCCGGATTGTATTCCGTAATTTTAGCCTCACCGTCGTAGGCCCACGAGGCGCGCGGTAAAATTGATGCTGCGGTTTCTGCCGTGCCGTAGTAGATCGACTGCATCAGGCGCTGATTGTTAATCGCCAGCGCCAGCGCGTGGCGAACGGCAGGGTTGTTCAACGGCGGCTTATCGGTGTTAAAGGCCAGATAAGCGATGTTCATACCCGGGCGTAACGTCAGACGCAGACGCGGATCGTCGCGTAAAATCGTGAGCTGGCTGGCGGCAGGCCAGGCGAGCACGTCACACTCCCCGGTGAGTAGTTTCGAGAGCCGTCCCGTTCCGCCAGAACCGAGATCGACCACCACCTGCGGCATCAGCGGCGTGCCGCGCCAGAAATGTTCGTGACGCTGCAGGCGAATATATTGCCCCGCGCGGTATTCGGCCAGCTGGAACGGCCCGGTACCGACCGGTTGGCGGTCGAGCAGTTCCTGGCGATCTTTTTTCGTCAGCTTCGCCGCGTATTCGGCGGACATGACGGATGCATAGTGGGTCGCCAGGTGCCAGAGGAAGGAGGCATCCGGGCGCGCCAGCGTAAATTCAACCGTCCGGCTGTCCAGCTTGCGCACGCTTTTAACAGTGTCTGCAAACTGCAGACTGTCGAAATAGGGGAAATTATCCCCGTTAACGTTATGCCACGGGTGGTTACGGTTAAAGATGCGCTGGAAGGTGAAGACAACGTCATCCGCGTTCAGCTTGCGCGTGGGGGTAAACCACGGCGTGCGCTGAAACGCGACATCGTCGCGCAGGCGAAAACGGTAGGTTGCACCGTTGTCCAGGACTTCCCAGCTTTCCGCAAGTTCAGGCACCAGGCGGTAGGTGTATGGGTCGACATCAAGCAGGCGGTCATACAGCTGCGCGGCGAGCGTATCCACAATAAGGCCGCTGCCCGCTTTTTGCGGGTTAAAGGTATCTACCTGGCCGCTCACGCAATAAACGAAGCCGCTGTCACGGATGTCAGGCTGCGTAGTTTGCCCGGGCGCAGCAAACGCCAGGCCGCTGAACAGACCGAGTGCAAAAAAGGACGATAAAACCAGACGCATAATTTTTAAGGTTTTTAGGTTCGATCTGCAAAGTGTATCGCACTTACGCCTGCTTCGTAAAAATGTCTGCGGGCAAGTGCCGATATTGTCAGCGCGTTTGATGCTTTTTGAGCAATGCCCGTAACTGATGGTAGGTCAGGCCCAGAAGTTCAGCCGCCCGTTTCTGGTTATATTTCGCCGCCTTCAGACTTTGCTCAAGCAGCTGTTGCTCCTGGTCGTGCTGGAACTGGCGTAAATCCAGCGGGAGAGTTGGGGCGTCGCCTGAAGACGATGGCATGGGTAGCGATGGCGCATTGCGCTGAAAAGGATCGATAATGATATTGTCCAGCTCCGTCTCGCTGCTGCCGTGGCGGTATACAGAACGCTCCACAACGTTCTTCAGCTCGCGGATATTTCCCGGCCAGCGGTAGGCCAGTAGCGTCTCCCGCGCATAATCGCTGAAGCCGGGGAACAGGGGAAGGCCGAGCTCGCGGCACATCTGGATCGCAAATTGTTCAGCCAGCAGCATGATGTCGCTTCTCCGATCGCGCAGGGGCGGAAGCTGAACGACGTCAAAGGCCAGACGGTCAAGCAGATCGGCACGGAATTTCTCCTCCGCAACCATCTCCGGCAGATTGGCGTTGGTGGCGCAGACCAGGCGCACGTTAACCTGCAGCGGTTGGCTGCCGCCGACGCGTTCCAGTTCGCCATACTCAATGACGCGCAGCAGTTTTTCCTGCACCAGCATCGGCGCGGTGGCGAGTTCATCAAGGAACAGGGTACCGCCGTCGGCGCGCTCAAAACGCCCCGGATGACGCTTCTGAGCGCCGGTAAATGCCCCCGCCTCGTGGCCGAACAGCTCGGTGTCGAGCAGGTTTTCATTCAGCGCCGCACAGTTAAGAGAAATGAAGGGGCCGTCCCAGCGTCCGGATAAGTAGTGCAGACGGTTGGCAATCAGTTCCTTACCCGTGCCGCGCTCGCCGATAATCAGCACCGGTTTGTTGAGCGGCGCAAGGCGAGAAACCTGTTCCAGCACCTCAAGAAAACTGTTGGCTTCGCCGAGTAAGTTATCTTTATATTGAGCCATGATGAAATTAACCACTCCTTAGCGATATTCACCAGGTCAGCATAGTTCTGCAATGAATAAAAATCAATCACACTCTGGAAAATCAATAAGATAAAAAGTTGGCACGGGAATTGTATTATCAGTACAGCAGGGCATAGCCCGATAACAGAACTATGAGGATTTGATTATGGGTATTTTTTCTCGTTTTGCCGACATCGTGAACGCCAACATCAACTCGCTGCTGGAGAAAGCGGAAGATCCGCAGAAGCTGGTGCGCCTGATGATTCAGGAGATGGAAGACACGCTGGTTGAAGTGCGTTCTACCTCCGCCCGTGCGCTGGCTGAGAAAAAACAGTTAACGCGCCGTATTGAGCAGGCCACCGCTCAGCTCAATGAATGGCAGGAAAAAGCGGAACTCGCCCTGCGCAAAGATAAAGAAGATCTGGCACGCGCGGCGTTAATTGAAAAGCAGAAGCTGGCGGAGATGATCGCTACGCTTGAGCATGAAGTAACGCTGGTGGACGACACGCTCACCCGCATGAAGAAAGAGATTGGTGAGCTGGAAAATAAACTGAGCGAAACCCGGGCGCGTCAGCAGGCGCTGACCCTGCGTCATCAGGCGGCAAGCTCTTCTCGCGACGTGCGTCGTCAGCTGGACAGCGGCAAGTTGGATGAGGCTATGGCGCGTTTTGAGTCATTTGAGCGTCGTATCGATCAGATGGAAGCGGAAGCAGAGAGCCACAGCATGGGTAAGCAAAAGTCGCTGGATCAACAGTTTGCCGACCTGAAAGCGGACGATGAAATCAGCGAGCAGCTGGCGGCATTGAAAGCCAAAATGAAGCAAGATAACCAATAATAATGTTGCGGCACCTGAGCGTGCCGCTAAGCATCCTACGACAAGGAGTACACATGAGCGCGCTTTTCCTGGCTATTCCCCTGACGATTTTCGTGCTGTTTGTTTTGCCGATTTGGTTATGGCTGCACTACAGCAACCGGTCATCGCGGGACGATTTATCCCAAAGTGAACAACAACGTCTGGCGCAGCTTACCGAGCAGGCGAATAAGATGCGCGATCGCATTCAGGCGCTGGAAGCTATCCTGGATGCAGAACATCCTAACTGGAGGGACCGTTAATGTCAGGACTGAATCTGAATAAAAAATTGTGGCGAATTCCACAGCAGGGCATGGTGCGCGGCGTTTGCGCCGGGCTGGCCCATTATCTTGACGTTCCGGTCAAACTAGTTCGCGTGGTCACGGTGCTGTCGATATTTTTCGGCCTGGCGTTTATCACTTTCGTGGCATACATCGTTCTGTCGTTTGTACTTGACCCGATGCCGGAAGGAGAGCTGGCTGCCGAAGGCGCGCCTACCAGTAACGATCTTCTCAATGCGGTTGACGATCAATTGGCAGCCGGTGAGAAGCGGTTGCGTGAGATGGAGCGTTATGTCACATCCGATACCTTTACGCTGAGAAGTCGTTTTCGTCAGCTTTAAGAGAGAACATACATGAAGAAAAACTGGCAACAGGCCGGTCAGAAGGTAAAACCCGGCCTGAAAATCGCAGGTAAACTGGTTCTGATGACGGCGTTACGTTACGGCCCGGCAGGTGTGGCGGGCTGGGCGATCAAATCTGTTGCCCGCAAGCCGGTCAGAATGTTGCTGGCCGTAGCCCTTGAACCCCTGTTGCAAAAAGCGGCAAAGCGCCTGTCACGCCGCTACCTATCCCGATAATTTACGCTCGCGTTAGCCCTTTCTCTCCCTGGAAGGGCAACGACATTTCATCCTTTCCCCTCACTTTCTTTGCGGCAGCTCACATTACTGCACAGAGCTGCTTTGTAATTGCGTTTTTCAGCCTCCCGGTTCGTTGACAGATATTTTTCAGGGGAGTAGATTGCCCTTCGTGGGACCGCTACCATGGAAAATAATGTGAACGCAAAAATTAAAAATTTTATCAATCATATTTACGGTGAATCATTTTCTGAAGCACATTTTAAAATGTTATTAACAAAGCTTGAACAAGCTGCTGTTGATATTACAGAAAAGCGTAAATCAGGCTGGGATGAAAAAGATGTTGTTCTGATTACCTACGCCGATCAGTTCTCCGCGAAAGGGGAGAAAGCGTTGCCGGTATTTACCCGCTTTTATAATGAGTGGCTTGCTCGCACGTTTTCCCATGTCCACCTTTTACCTTTTTATCCGTGGTCCTCTGATGACGGGTTTTCCGTTATTGATTACCACAACGTTGCGCCTGAAACCGGAACCTGGCAAGACGTTGCTGATTTAAAACAGTCCGCCAGTTTAATGTTTGATTTCGTGTGCAACCATATGTCAGCAAAAAGTGAATGGTTTGCTAATTATCTTGCGCAGAAACCTGGCTACGAAGATTTCTTTATTGCTGTCGATCCTGAAACCGATTTATCTGCGGTAACGCGTCCTCGCGCATTACCGTTGCTGACGCCATTTACGCTGCATGATGGCAGCGTGCGTCATCTTTGGACCACCTTCAGTGATGACCAGATCGATCTCAACTTCGCCTCGCCTCAGGTGCTGATTGCGATGGTTGACGTGCTGCTCCATTACCTGGCGGAAGGGGCGCGTTATATCCGTCTGGATGCCGTCGGGTTTATGTGGAAAATCCCTGGAACAAGCTGCATCCACCTGGAACAGACCCACTGTCTTATCCAGCTTTTCCGTGCCATTACCGAGGCCGTGGCGCCAGGAACGGTGATCATTACTGAGACTAACGTTCCTCATAAGGACAATATCTCTTACTTCGGTGACGGTGAAAATGAAGCCCAGATGGTCTATCAGTTCTCCTTGCCACCGCTGGTGCTGCATGCAGTGCACCGTCAGGATGTTAAAGCCCTCTGTCAGTGGGCGGGATCGCTGGCGCTGCCTTCAACAAAAACAACCTGGTTCAACTTCCTGGCGTCTCATGACGGTATCGGTCTGAACCCGCTGCGCGGCATTTTGCCGGAATCAGAAATCCTCGCACTGGTTGAGAAACTTCAGCAGGAAGGGGCACTGGTCAACTGGAAAAATAATCCTGACGGAACGCGCAGTCCTTACGAAATCAATGTGACCTATCTTGACGCGTTAAGTGCGCAAAACAGTTCCGATGATGAACGCATTGCGCGCTTTATTCTGGCGCATGCGGTGCTGTTAAGTTTCCCAGGCGTACCTGCCGTGTATATTCAAAGCATTCTTGGCTCCCGTAACGATTATGAAGGGGTCGAGCGCCTCGGCTATAACCGCGCGATAAACCGCAAGAAATATACCGCGGGTCAGGTTGATCTTGAACTTAATAATAAAAATAGCATTCGTCATAAGATTTATTCCCGTTTAAGCGAATATATTGCGATCCGACGTGGGGAAAGTGCGTTTCACCCTGATGCACAGGCAATTTTTGAATCACTGGATGAACAAATTCTTAAAATTGTTCGCGTGGCTGAAAATGGTGAGAGAATTACAGCGCTGTTTAATTTTAGTAATAACGTTCATACCGTTTATGGGGACACGCTTACTGGTATGGAATTACTATCAGGACAAGCTGTTAGCGGTAAAGAACTGACCCTCAATCCATGGCAAGTTATGTGGATTAAAGAAAACTAAAAAGGACCCTAAAATGAAAATGCCCAAAATTGTGCTGTTATCAGCGCTGGTTTCGTGCGCCCTGTTATCAGGCTGTAAGGATGATAAAGCGTCTGCTGTGACCATTGAGTTCATGCACTCGTCAGTAGAGCAGGAGCGTCAGGCGGTTATTACGAAACTGATCGAAAAATTCGAGAAAGAAAACCCTGGCATTACGGTGAAGCAGGTACCGGTGGAAGAAGATGCCTACAACACCAAGGTGATTACGCTCGCCAGAACGGGCGCGCTGCCTGAAGTGATTGAAGTCAGCCATGATTACGCGAAAGTCATGGATAAGGAACAGCTGCTGGATCGCAAGGCTGTCGGCGACGTCATTAAAGCGGTAGGCGAAAAGACCTTCTATGACGGGATCCTGCGCGTTGTACGTACCGAAGACGGTACAGCCTGGACAGGCGTGCCGATGAGCGCCTGGCTGTCCGGCGTCTGGTATCACAAAGATGTGCTTGCTGCCGCGGGTATCCAGGAGCCGCATAACTGGGAACAGCTGCTGAACGCCAGCCAGAAACTTAACGACCCGGCCAGGAAACATTACGGCATTGCACTGCCCACCGCGGAAAGCGTCATGACCGAGCAGGCGTTCTCTCAGTTTGCTCTGTCCGGCGGCGCGAACGTTTTTGATGCCAACGGAAACGTTGAAATTGATACCCCTGAAATGGCGAAAGCACTGGCGTTCTATAAAGCGCTGGCCGCGACCACCATGCCGGGCTCGAACGACGTTATGGAGATCAAAGATGCCTTCATGAACGGTTCTGCACCGATGGCCGTTTATTCCACCTACATCCTGCCGGCAGTATTCCAGGATGGTAACCCTGCCAACCTTGGCTTCGTCGTGCCTACAGAAAAGTCCTCTGCCGTTTACGGCATGGTCACGTCGCTGACGATCACCACCGGCCAAACCGAAGAAGAAACGCAAGCGGCTGAAAAGTTTGTGACGTGGATGGAGCAGGCTCAAAACGCAACCGACTGGGTCATGATGTCGCCGGGCGCGGCGCTGCCGGTGAACACGCTGGTGGTAGGCACGGACACCTGGAAAAACAACGACGTGATTAAAGCGTTTGGGCAACTGCCTTATGAGCTGATCGCCCAGTTCCCGAACGTGCAGGTATTTGGCGCTGTCGGCGACAAAAACTTCACGCGCATGGGCGATGTGACAGGCTCCGGCATTATCAGCTCCATGGTGCATAACGTCACTGTGGGTAAACAAGATCTCAGCGCAACGCTTAGCAAGAGCCAAAAGCGACTGACTGACCTGATTTCACAACGATAGGAGCGCTCTGCGGAAGGAAATTATGAAGACGTTGTTTTCTGGTCGTTCAGATATGCCTTTCGCCATGCTGCTGTTGGCCCCCAGCCTGATTTTGCTGGGGGGCCTGGTGGCCTGGCCAATGATTTCCAATATTGAAATCAGTTTTTTACGTCTGCCGCTTAACCCGCGTATTGATGCGGTGTTCGTCGGCCTGGATAACTACATCCGCATTCTGGGGGATGCTGCGTTCTGGCATTCACTGTGGATGACGTTCTGGTATACGGCGCTGGTCGTGCTCGGCAGCACCGGGCTGGGGCTTGCCGTCGCCATCTTCTTTAACCGTGAGTTTCGTCTGCGTAAGACGGCGCGTTCGCTGGTGATTTTATCCTACGTGACGCCGTCTATTTCCCTGGTGTTTGCCTGGAAATACATGTTCAACAACGGCTACGGCATTGTGAACTATTTGGGCGTCGATCTGCTGCATCTGTATGACCAGGCGCCGCTCTGGTTCGACAACCCTGGCAGCAGCTTTGTGCTGGTGGTGCTGTTCGCCATCTGGCGTTACTTCCCGTATGCCTTTATCTCATTCCTGGCAATTTTGCAGACCATTGATAAATCGTTGTACGAAGCGGCAGAGATGGATGGGGCAAACGCCTGGCAGCGTTTCCGTATCGTCACGTTGCCCGCCATCATGCCTGTGCTGGCAACGGTGGTCACGCTGCGAACTATCTGGATGTTCTACATGTTTGCGGATGTTTATCTGCTGACCACGAAGGTCGATATTCTGGGCGTGTATCTCTATAAAACCGCCTTTGCATTCAACGATCTGGGTAAAGCAGCCGCCATTTCCGTTGTGCTGTTTGTGATCATCTTCGCCGTCATTCTGCTGACCAGAAAAAGGGTAAACCTCAATGGCAACAAATAAACGCATACTGGGCCGTATTGGTTTCTATCTGGGGCTGGCGGTATTTCTGATTATCACGCTGTTCCCGTTCTTCGTGATGCTGATGACGTCATTCAAGAGCGCGAAAGAGGCCATATCGCTGAATCCGACTATTCTGCCGCAGGCGTGGACGCTTCAGCATTATGTCGACATCTTTAACCCGCTGATCTTCCCGTTTGTGGATTACTTCCGTAACAGCATGGTGGTGTCGCTGACGTCGTCGGTAATTGCGGTGTTTCTCGGCACGCTGGGCGCTTACGCCTTGTCCAAGCTGCGTTTTAAAGGACGCACGACGATCAATGCGAGCTTCTACACCGTCTATATGTTCTCCGGGATATTGTTGGTGGTGCCGCTGTTCAAAATCATTACCGCGCTCGGCATTTATGACACTGAACTGGCGCTGATCATCACCATGGTGACCCAGACATTGCCTACGGCGGTATTCATGCTGCGCAGCTATTTCGACACCATTCCGGACGAAATAGAAGAGGCCGCGATGATGGATGGTCTGAACCGACTGCAAATCATCTTCCGCATTACCGTGCCGCTGGCCATTTCCGGTCTCGTGTCGGTGTTTGTTTACTGCTTCATGGTGGCATGGAACGACTACCTGTTTGCCTCCATTTTCCTGTCCAGTGCCAGCAACTTTACCCTGCCGGTCGGGCTGAACACGCTCTTTAGTACGCCAGATTATATCTGGGGTCGCATGATGGCGGCATCGCTGGTGACGGCGCTTCCGGTAGTCATCATGTACGCACTCTCTGAACGTTTTATTAAAAGTGGTTTGACCGCCGGTGGCGTCAAGGGCTAAGGCGGCCAATTTTTTTTATCAGGAGCAAGTTATGAAGAAATTAGTTGCGACAGCGCCACGCGTGGCGGCGCTGGTGGAATATGAAGACCGTGCTGTGGAAGCACATGAAGTGAAAATTCGCGCCCGCTTTGGCGCCCCGAAGCACGGAACGGAAGTCGTGGATTTCCGCGCGGCAAGCCCGTTTATTGATGAAGAGTTCAACGCAGAGTGGCAGATGTTCACACCGCGTGAAGAGGGCGCTGCGCGCGGTATCGAATTCGGTAAGTTCCAGCTGGGTAACATGATCGTTGGCGACATTATTGAATGCGGTGCAGACGTGACGGAATACCAGGTCGGCGACAGCGTCTGCTGCTACGGCCCGCTGCAGGAAACGGTCATCGTTAACGCGGTGAACAACTATAAGCTGCGTAAAATGCCGCAGGGCGCGTCCTGGAAGAATGCCGTTTGCTACGATCCGGCGCAGTTCGCCATGAGCGGCGTGCGTGATGCCAACGTCCGCGTGGGTGACTTTGTTGTCGTGGTCGGTCTGGGAGCCATCGGGCAGATTGCAATTCAGCTGGCGAAAAAAGCCGGTGCGTCAGTGGTTATCGGCGTTGATCCGATTGAACACCGCTGTGAGATCGCTCGTCGTCACGGTGCGGACCACTGCCTGAATCCAATCGGTACCGATGTGGGTCTGGAAATTAAAAAGCTGACCGGCAAGCAGGGCGCAGACGTGATCATCGAAACCAGCGGGTTTGCGGATGCACTGCAGTCTGCGCTGCGCGGACTCGCCTATGGCGGAACCATCTCCTACGTGGCGTTCGCCAAGCCGTTTGCCGCGGGTTTCAACCTCGGCCGCGAAGCGCATTTCAACAACGCGAAGATTGTCTTCTCCCGCGCCTGCAGTGAACCCAACCCGGACTATCCGCGCTGGAGCCGCAAGCGTATCGAAGAGACCTGCTGGGAATTGCTGATGAACGGTTATCTGAATTGTGAAGATCTGATCGACCCGGTCGTGACCTTCGCCACCAGCCCGGAGAGCTATATGAAGTATGTCGATCAGCACCCGGAACTCAGTATCAAAATGGGCGTCACTTTTTAAGCTAAGGACAGCAAATCATGAAGATCGCAACACAAAACCAGGCCTTTTTCCCGTCCAGCATCATGGAAAAATTCGAGTACATCAAAGCAATGGGTTTTGATGGCTACGAAATTGACGGCCGCCTGCTGGTTGAAAACCTCGACGAAGTGAAAGCCGCTATCAAAGCCACTGGTCTGCCGGTGACGACAGCATGTGGCGGATACGATGGCTGGATCGGTGATTTCATCGAAGAACGCCGTCTGAACGGGTTACAGCAGATCGAACGCATTCTGGAAGCGCTGGCGGAAGTCGGCGGAAAGGGCATTATCGTGCCTGCTGCCTGGGGGATGTTTACCTTCCGCCTGCCGCCAATGACCTCCCCACGCAGCCTCGACGGTGACCGCAAAGCGGTTAGCGCCTCGCTGCGCTGGCTGGATGAGGTGGCGGCGCGCACCGGTACTACCGTCTACCTGGAACCGCTGAACCGCTATCAGGATCATATGATCAACACCCTGGCAGACGCGCGTCGTTATATCGAAGAGAACGGCCTGAAGCACGTGCAGATCATCGGCGACTTCTATCATATGAACATTGAAGAAGACTCGCTGACGGACGCGCTGCATCAGAACCGCGATCTGCTGGGTCATGTGCACATTGCAGATAATCATCGCTATCAGCCAGGCAGCGGCAGCCTTGATTTTGCCAGCCTGTTCGACCAGCTGCGTGCCGATAACTATCAGGGATACGTGGTATATGAATGCCGTGTTCGCGCCGAGGATCCGGCTAAGGCTTATCAGGACTCTCTCACTTATTTGCGTGAATGCTAAGGATGACGAGCGTGATGAGTGCTTCTACACCTTCGCCTCTGCGCATCGCCATTATTGGCGCCGGGCAGGTCGCGGACAAAGTGCATGCCTCGTATTACGCCACGCGCAGTGATGTTCAAATGGTGGCTGTCATGGACAGCCGCCTTGAGCAGGCACAGGCGTTTGCGGAACGTTATGCTATTCCATCGGCATGGCAGGACGCTCACGAGATGTTGCAGGCAATAAAACCGGATGTGGTGAGCGTCTGTTCGCCCAACCGGTTCCATTTTGAACACGTGATGGCGGCCCTTGCAGCAGGTTGCCACGTTATGTGTGAAAAGCCCCCGGCGATGACGCCGGAACAGGCCGACCAGATGCGCATCGCGGCGCGCAAGGCAGGAAAAGTCCTGGCGTACGATTTTCACCATCGCTTTGCCCTGGATACCCAACTGCTGCGTGATGCGGTAATGAACGGGACGCTCGGTGAAGTTTACTTTACCTCGGCGCAGGCGCTGCGCCGCTGCGGCGTACCGGGATGGGGCGTTTTTACCAACAAATCGTTACAGGGTGGCGGACCGCTGATTGATATCGGCATTCATATGCTTGACGCCGCAATGTATGTTCTGGGTTTCCCGGCGGTAAAACGGGTGACCGCGCACAGCTTCCAGAGGCTGGGAAACCGTAAAAGCGCCGGTCAGTTTGGCGAGTGGGATCCTGCGCAATTTACCGTGGAAGATGCCCTGTTTGGCACGATTGAATTCTGCAACGGCGGCATTCTGCGTCTGGACACCTCCTTTGCGCTTAACATTCGCGAGCAGTCCATCATGAACGCCTCTTTCTGCGGAGAAAAGGCGGGTGCAACGCTGTTCCCGGCGCACATCTACAACGACGAAGCCGGTGTTTTAGAAACCGTTACCCAGCGCGAAGAGGCGGACGATCAGCGCCATCTGCGCAGCATGGATGCCTTTGTGCGCCATGTGCAGGGAGAGCCCGTCATGATTGCCGATGCAGAACAGGGACTGGTTATTCAGCAGCTTGTCGCCGCGCTGTATGAATCAGCAGAAACAGGGGAAAGCGTGACATTATGCTGAACGTGTCTGTATTAACCGATCCGGGCTTTTGTCCTCACAGCCTGAATAAATATGCCTCTGTCATGGCCACCGGCAATGGCTACATGGGCATTCGCGCTGTGCACGAAGAAGATTACACCCAGCAGACCAGAGGCACGTATCTCGCGGGGCTGTATCATCGCGCGGGGCGCAATGAGACCACTGAGCTGGTCAATCTGCCGGATATCACCGGGATTGATGTTGAGCTGGATGGCATCAATTTCACCCTCCTTTCAGGGGAAATCCTTGAGTGGCAGCGCGAGCTGGCCTTTGCGAACGGCGAGCTGCATCGTAACGTGGTCTGGCGTTCACCCAACGGGAAGTGCTATAAGCTGGAGAGCCGTCGTTTTGTGTCGCTGGACCAGTTGCCTTTAGTGGCTATGCAGCTCTCGATCACGCCTCTTGATGACGCCACGCACGCGGTGCTGAAAACCGGCATCGACGCAACGCAAACGAACAGCGGCAGACAGCATCTGGATGAAGTCTCGGTCAGGGTTTTTGACCAGCACTACATGCAGGGCGTGTATGAAACGCAGGATCGGGCGTCAGAGGTTGTTGTTTCGGCGTTTTGTCAGCTCTCAGCGAAGAGCGACAGCTGCTTCACCGCCAAAAATCGACGTCTCAGCGTTCACCATTCGCTGACGATTGCTCAGGGTGACACTGTCACGCTTGAGAAAATCGTCTGGCTGATGCATCGCAGCGATAAAGCGCTGTCACAGGAGTCTTTTGCACGCAACGCACTGGCCGATCTCAAAGTCTCTGCGGCAAGAGGTTACGACGCGTTGCTTGAAAGCTCAGCGTATGCCTGGAAAGACGTCTGGCGTGACGCGCGGGTGGAGGTGGCTTCCGCTGAACATCAGGATCAGATGGCGCTGGATTATGCTGTCTGGCATCTGACCACGATGACGCCTGCCCATGATGAGCGAAGCAGTATTGCTGCAAAAGGGCTGACGGGAGAGGGTTATAAAGGCCACGTTTTCTGGGATACCGAAATTTTCCTGCTGCCTTTCCATCTGTTTACCCGCCCGCAGATTGCCCGTAGCCTTCTGCGCTATCGCTGGCTTAATCTCTCAGGCGCCCGGGAAAAAGCCCGTCGTAACGGCTGGCCTGGCGCGCTGTTCCCATGGGAAAGCGCCGCAAGCGGAGAGGAAGAGACGCCAGAGTTCGCGGCGATTAACATCCGCACCGGGGTACGCCAGAAGGTGGCTTCCGCACTCGCTGAACATCACATCGTGGCAGATATCGCCTGGGCAGTAGTCGCTTACTGGCAGGCGACGCACGATGATGCCTTTATGCGTAACGAAGGCCTGACGCTGCTGATGGAAACGGCCTTGTTCTGGATGGGACGCGCCACTGAAATCAATGGTCGTCTGGAAATCCATGACGTGATCGGACCGGACGAATACACCGAGCACGTGAACAACAACGCCTACACCAACTATCTGGCCTGGCACAACGTTGCCTGCGCGCGCCAGTTTATGGCGATGTTTGAGCGTGAGGATACGCGTTTCACGGAGAATGCCACGCAGTTCCTGGCGCGCTTATGGCTGCCAGAGGCTGATGCAGACGGTGTGATCCCGCAGGATGATACCTTCATGTCTAAACCTGCCATCGATCTGAGCCGCTACAAAGCCAAAGCGGGTAAACAGACGATTCTGCTCGATTATTCCCGCGCGGAAGTGAACGAGATGCAGATTCTTAAGCAGGCCGATGTGGTGATGCTTAACTACCTGTTGCCGGAGCGGTTTACGCCACAGCAATGCGCCACCAATCTGGCGTTCTATGAGCCACGCACGATCCATGACTCATCCCTGAGCAAGGCCATTCACGGGATTGTCCTCGCGCGCTGCGGTGATACGCAGGGGGCCTATGCCTTCTGGCGCGACGGTATCGCCATTGATTTGGGCGACGATCCGCACAGCAGCGATGAGGGCATTCATGCCGCGGCCACCGGTGCGATCTGGTCTGGCGCAATTCAGGGGTTTGCTGGCCTGCAAATCATTGAAGGGGAACTGCATCTCGCGCCGAAACTGCCTGCTCACTGGCAGAAACTCGCTTTCCCTCTGCGGTGGCGGAACGCAACCATGCACTTCACCTATGAAAACGAGGTGTTAACCATTGAAACCACGGCACCTGCCACGCTGACGCTGTGGGGCAAAACGCTGCACGTATCTGAACGGAAAGTTTGCGCCTGTAAGGACTTTTCTGCATCCGCAGTTGGGACCGCTACCACGGAGGGGCACCATGACGCTTAAGGCTGTCGTATTCGATCTGGACGGTGTGATCACCGATACCGCACATCTCCACTTTCTGGCGTGGCGCGCCGTGGCGGAAGACATTGGCATCACCTTTGATGAAGTTTTTAACGAACAGCTGAAGGGGATAAGCCGCATGGATTCCCTCCAGCGCATTCTCAAGCATGGCGATAAAACGGGGATGTTTAGCGAGGAGCAGTGCCTGGCGCTTGCGACGAAAAAAAACGCGCTTTACGTCCAGTCGCTGGCATCACTAACGCAGGATTCTCTGCTGCCGGGGATCCGCGACGTGCTGGCGGAGATCCGTGCCGCGAAGGTCAAAATTGGGCTGGCATCCGTATCGCTCAATGCCCCAGGGATTTTGCACGCGCTGGGCATCGATCGGGCCTTCGATTTTTGCGCTGATGCTTCCCGCATTCGCCGCTCAAAGCCGGACCCGGAGATCTTTCTTGCGGCCTGTGCGGGGCTGAATGTGCGCCCTGAAGAGGCCATCGGCATTGAAGATGCCGCTGCGGGTGTTGAAGCAATCAACGCCGCAGGAATGCTGTCGGTCGGGATTGGGCCTGGCCTTAACCATGCGGGATTACAACTTCATTCAACGCGGGAATTGACCTGGAAATGCCTGACAGATTTCTGGGCGTGCCGGGCGTATTGATAAGGAATAAATTATGGCTCAACTGTCTCTGAAACATATTCAGAAAATCTATGATAACCAGGTCCACGTGGTTAAAGATTTCAACCTCGAAATTGAAGACAAAGAGTTTATTGTTTTCGTCGGTCCGTCGGGATGCGGTAAATCCACCACACTGCGAATGATTGCCGGTCTTGAGGAGATCAGCGCGGGTGAACTGATTATCGACGGCGTTTGCATGAATGACGTGCCCGCCAAGTCTCGCGATATTGCGATGGTATTCCAGAACTACGCGCTTTATCCGCATATGACGGTCTACGACAACATGGCGTTTGGCCTGAAAATGCAAAAAATAGCGCCCGCGGTGATTGAAGAGCGCGTTAACTGGGCGGCGCAGATTTTGGGGTTACGTGAATATCTGAAGCGTAAACCCGGTGCTTTATCGGGTGGTCAGCGCCAGCGCGTGGCGCTGGGCAGGGCGATCGTGCGTGAAGCGGGCGTCTTCCTGATGGATGAGCCGTTATCCAACCTCGATGCCAAGCTTCGTGTGCAGATGCGTGCCGAAATCAGCAAGCTGCACCAGAAGCTTAACACCACCATGATCTATGTAACGCACGACCAGACGGAAGCCATGACGATGGCGACCCGCATCGTGATCCTAAAAGACGGCATCATTCAGCAGGTGGGTGCGCCGAAGCAGGTATACAACGAGCCGGCAAATATGTTTGTCGCAGGGTTCATTGGCTCTCCGGCGATGAACTTCATTCGTGGCGCTATCGACGATCGCTATTTCGTAACGGAAACGCTGCGTCTGGAGATCCCTGAGGACAAGCTGGCCGAGTTGAATGCGCAAGGTTACCAGCGTAAAGCGGTCGTCTTCGGGATCCGTCCGGAAGATATTCTCACCCTGCAGAGCAGCGGAGAAGATATCACGGCGAAAGTCAGCGTCGCTGAGCTTACCGGAGCCGAATTTATGCTTTATGCCACCGTGGGCGGCCATGAACTGGTTGTCCGTGCGGGCGCGGCCAATGACTATGTAGCCGGAGATACTATCGGCATTCAGTTCGATATGAATAAGTGCCATTTCTTCGACGCCGATACCGAAGCGGCTATTAGATAAGAAAGGTGTTTGCCGGAAATGCAAATTTCCGGTTTTTTTGTTTGTTAATTATAAAGGGAATATTTAATGAGTACTCTACTAAGAAGTGCTGCGCTCGTTCTGTGCGCAGGGGTTAGCTGCGCGCAAGCAACAGAATCCGCAAAGCAGTGGGCGTTTAATATCGGTGCCATGTATGAAATTGAAAACGTCGAAGGTCAGGGCGACGATAAAGATGGATTATATGAACCTTCCGTGTGGTTTAATGCAACATGGGATGCCTGGACGATCTCTCTGGCAATGTATCAGGAAGGACCGGTTGATTATAGCAGCATGACGCGTGGTACCTATTTCGATCGCCCGGAATTTGAATTACGCTATCGCTTTATCGGCACCGATGATTTTACTTTCGGTCTGACCGGTGGCTTCCGCAATTATGGTTATCACTTTAAAGATGAGCACGGTGCCAAAGATGGCAGCGCTAATATGCAGCGCTACAAAGTTCAGCCTGACTGGGATATTAAATTAACCGACGACTGGCGCTTTGGCGGCTGGTTTGCCATGTACCAGTTTGCCAACGATCTGGAAAAAACCGGTTATTCTGACAGCCGCGTCGAGACTGAAACGGGCTTTACCTGGACTATTAATGAAACCTTCTCCGCCAAGGTGAATTACTATTTAGAGCGCGGCTTCAATATGGACAGCTCGCGCAATAACGGCGAGTTTTCTACCCAGGAAATTCGTGCCTATCTGCCGATTTCGTTAGGCCAGACGACGTTAACGCCTTATACCCGACTGGGTCTCGATCGCTGGTCAAACTGGGACTGGCAGGACGATCCAGCGCGTGAAGGGCATGATTTCAACCGTTTGGGTATGCTGTACGCCTATGATTTTAACAACGGTTTATCCATGACGCTGGAATATGCCTACGAATGGGAAAACCACGATGAAGGTGAGAGCGATCGCTTCCACTATGCGGGTGTCGGCGTGAACTACGCGTTCTGATAACGTTTTACCAGGGGCGATTGCCCCTGGTTTTTAGCGCAAGGACGCTGCATCCGAAAAATGCGTTTCAACCAATACCTTATGCGGCGCAGGTTTACCTGCAATACGCTTAAATAACACGTTGCAGCTCTCTTCGCCGAGCTTTCTCGTCGGGATATCAAACCCACCGGGAGCAGGAGTTAATATGAGAGACAGCATCGGATCGCTGTATCCTGCCATGGCAACCTGCTCGGGAACCATCAGATTTAACTCATCCGCTGCCCGATAAAGACCCAGCAATTTCATGCTGTCTGTGGCAAAAACGGCATTGGGCGGGTTATCGGACGAGAGTAATTTGCAGGCTGCCTGAAGCGCGCTTTCATGGGTATATCCGCCATCAATGACCCAATCCGGGTTAATGGCGATACCCTGCTTCTCAAGGCTGGATTTATAGCCAGCAAGGCGATCGATAGAAACGTGATAATCGAGCGGGGCATGCAGACAGGCAATTTTTGTTCGTCCATGTTTAATAAACGAATCGACCAAAATAGCGCTGTCGTGGAAATTGTCCGTATCAACAGAATAAATATTCTGGAACTTACCTTCTACTTTCCCAATAACCACTACGGGCACACCGTATTCGTCCAGCGTGGTGAAAAAAGATTCGTTTGCTGGTGAACTCAGCATGATGATCCCTTTGATCATCTTCTGCTTTATTTTCCCTACGCACTTCTGCAGATCGTCCTCACTGCTTTTCGAGGTTTGTAAAATAACGTCGAATCCTTCTTCTTCCGCTTTTGCCGTAATGGCATGAAGAACGTCGGAGAAAAAAGGGTTACCGGCTGTGGTTTTGGTCGAGCGGGTCGAAATAACCATAATGGCATCGAAGCCAGAAGAGGTCAGGGCGCGGGCCAGTTTGTTGGGCTGATAATTTAATTCGTCTATCGCCTTCAGCACTTTGTCTCGCGCTTCAGGGGAAATATTCGTTTGTTTATTCAGAACTCGGGAAACGGTTGATTTCGATACGCCCGCAACCCGTGCGATATCATAGATGGTGGGTGACATACACCTTACTCACTCCGGACTGACAGCAATGTGGTTCATCTTACTGGAGAGAAAACGGCAATAGCAATAAATAAGAATTGATAATCAACGATCTGCCCCCATTTATTGTATTCTGAAGCCATACATTCCAGGCTTCCGGGCAATGAAGGATGGCGATGAAGCGATTTAAGAACGAATTCAACTCACTGGTGAACCGCGGCGTTGATCGACATCTGCGTCTGGCTGTCACCGGCCTGAGCCGCAGCGGTAAGACGGCGTTCATCACCGCGATGGTAAACCAGTTGCTGAACCTGCACGCCGGCGCGCGCCTGCCGTTGCTCAGCGCCGTGCGGGAAGAGCGTCTGCTGGGCGTTAAGCGCGTCCCTCAGCGTGATTTTGGCATTCCGCGTTTTACCTACGACGAAGGGCTGGCGCAGCTTTACGGCGATCCGCCCGCGTGGCCGACGCCGACGCGAGGCGTCAGTGAAATTCGCCTTGCGCTGCGCTTTCGCTCTAATGAATCGCTGATACGTCACTTTAAGGATACCTCCACCCTGTATCTGGAAATCGTCGATTATCCTGGCGAATGGCTGCTCGACCTGCCGATGCTGGGGCAGGACTACCTCAGTTGGTCTCGTCAGATGACAGGCTTGTTGCAGGGGCAACGCGCAGAGTGGTCGACGAAGTGGCGACAGCTGTGCGAGGGCCTGGATCCGCTGGCGCCTGCGGATGAAAACCGTCTGGCGACCATTGCTGAAGCCTGGACGGCCTATCTGCATCAGTGCAAACAGGAAGGGCTGCACTTTATCCAGCCGGGCCGTTTTGTCTTGCCGGGTGATTTAGCAGGCGCGCCCGCGCTGCAGTTTTTCCCGTGGCCGGACGCGGACGGCGCAGGCGAGTCGAAGCTGGCGCAGGCAGAAAAACACACGAACGCCGGAATGCTACGCGAGCGTTACAATTACTACTGTGAAAAGGTGGTCAAAGGTTTTTATAAAAACCACTTTTTACGTTTCGACCGCCAGATTGTGCTGGTGGATTGCCTGCAGCCGCTCAACAGCGGGCCGCAGGCATTTAACGATATGCGCCTCGCGCTGACGCAGCTGATGCAGAGTTTCCACTACGGGCAGCGGACGCTGTTCCGTCGTCTGTTCTCACCGGTGATCGACAAGCTGCTGTTTGCAGCCACAAAAGCCGATCACGTTACGGTCGATCAGCACGCCAACATGGTTTCTCTGCTGCAGCAGCTGGTGCAGGACGCCTGGCAAAACGCCGCGTTTGAAGGCATCAGTATGGATTGCCTCGGGCTCGCATCGGTGCAGGCGACGCAAAGCGGCCTGATTGACCTTAACGGCGAGAAAATACCGGCATTACGCGGGAATCGGCTCAGTGACGGCGAGCCGCTTACGGTCTATCCCGGCGAAGTCCCCGCGCGGCTGCCGGGCCAGGCCTTCTGGCAGAGCCAGGGCTTCCAGTTTGAAGCCTTCCGCCCTCAGACCATGAGCGTCGATCGGCCGCTACCGCACATCCGTCTGGATGCGGCGCTGGAGTTTTTGATTGGAGATAAATTGCGATGACGGAACCGTTAAAACCGCGCATAGACTTTTCCGGAACGCTTGAACCTGATCGTCAGGACGCCTTTAAAACGGCGCAGACGTTCAGCGGCGCGCAGGCGGAGAACTTTGCCCCGGCGCTGCCGGACGATCCCGCCGTTGAGGAAGGTCCGGCGGAGGCGGTCGTGGAAGCCGCTCTGCGCCCGAAACGCAGCCTGTGGCGCAAGATGGTCACCGCCGGTCTTGCGCTGTTTGGCGTCAGCGTGGTCGGGCAGGGCGTGCAGTGGGCGATGAACGCCTGGCAAACCCAGGATTGGGTCGCGCTGGGCGGTTGTGCCGCGGGCGCGCTCATCGTGGGGGCGGGTATCGGGTCGGTTGCCACCGAGTGGCGCCGCCTCTGGCGTTTGCGACAGCGCGCGCACGAGCGTGATGAAGCGCGGGATCTTCTCCACAGCCACGGCACCGGCAAAGGCCGCGCCTTCTGCGAAAAACTGGCCAGCCAGGCCGGTATCGATCAGTCACATCCGGCGCTTCAGCGCTGGTATGCCGCCATCCATGAAACCCAGAATGACCGGGAGGTGGTCACGCTCTATTCCCATATGGTTCAGCCGGTACTGGATGCGCAGGCGCGACGCGAGATTAGCCGCTCGGCGGCGGAGTCTACGCTGATGATTGCCGTCAGCCCGCTGGCGCTGGTGGATATGGCCTTTATCGCCTGGCGTAACCTGCGCCTCATCAACCGTATCGCGAACCTTTACGGCATAGAGCTGGGTTACTACAGCCGGCTCAGGCTGTTCAAACTGGTCCTGCTCAATATCGCCTTTGCGGGCGCAAGCGAGCTGGTGCGCGAAGTGGGAATGGACTGGATGTCGCAGGATCTGGCGGCGCGTCTCTCCGCCCGTGCCGCTCAGGGCATTGGCGCGGGCTTACTGACGGCGCGTTTGGGTATCAAAGCGATGGAGGTGTGCCGACCGCTGCCGTGGATTGATGGCGATAAGCCGCGGCTGGGGGATTTCAGGCGTGAACTGATCGGTCAGCTGAAAGATACGCTCAATAAAAAGCCGGTTCCGTGAGGCGTTGTTCATTAATCGTGCTGGCTGTCAATATTTGTTGACAGCCATCTTCCGGTTCACCGTGTTCTGACATATCATTTTAAGGTTATTGGCTTAAAACGGTGAATTTCCCATGCGTCTTGAAGTCTTCTGTGAAGACCGTCTCGGTCTGACCCGCGAGTTACTCGATCTTCTTGTTTTACGTAGCATTGATTTACGTGGCATTGAGATCGATCCTGTCGGGCGAATTTACCTCAATTTTGCCGAAATTGAATTTAACACCTTCAGCAGCCTGATGGCGGAAATCCGCCGTATCGCTGGCGTTACGGATGTACGCACCATCCCCTGGATGCCCTCCGAACGTGAGCACCTCGCCCTGAGCGCGCTGCTTGAAGCGATGCCTGAGCCGTTCCTCTCTCTGGATCTGAAAAGTAAAGTCGAGCGCGTTAACCACGCGAGCTGCCAGCTTTTCGCGCAGAGCCAGGAGAAGCTCAGCAACCACCACGCCGCGCAGCTGATCCCCGGTTTTAACTTCCAGCGCTGGCTGGACAGCAATCCGCAGAATACGCATAGCGAGCACGTGGTGATAAACGGGCAGAATTTCCTGATGGAGATCACCCCGGTCTATCTGAAAGGGGAAGGAGACACCCGCGTATTGACCGGTTCGGTGATCATGCTGCGCTCGACGCTGCGCATGGGTCGCCAGCTGCAAAACCTCTCCAGCCAGGATGTCGGCGCGTTCAGCCAGATTATTGCCGTCAGCCCGAAAATGCGCCATGTGGTTGACCAGGCGCGCAAGCTTGCCAGCCTGACCGCGCCGCTGCTGATTACCGGCGATACCGGTACCGGGAAAGATTTGCTGGCGCACGCCGTGCACCTGGCAAGCCCGCGTGCGGCAAAACCGTATCTGGCACTTAACTGTGCCTCGATTCCGGAAGATGCTGTTGAAAGCGAGCTGTTTGGTCACGCGCCGGAAGGCAAGAAAGGGTTCTTCGAGCAGGCCAACGGCGGCTCCGTGCTGCTGGATGAAATCGGCGAAATGTCGCCGCGTATGCAGGCCAAACTGCTGCGCTTCCTGAACGACGGGACCTTCCGCCGCGTCGGAGAGGATCACGAAGTGCATGTGGACGTGCGCGTTATCTGCGCCACCCAGAAAAACCTGGTGGAGCTGGTGCAAAAGGGGATATTCCGTGAGGATCTCTATTACCGCCTTAACGTCCTGACGCTGAACATTCCGCCGTTGCGTGACTGTCCGCAGGACATCATGCCGCTAACGGAGCTGTTTGTGGCCCGCTTTGCCGACGAGCAGGGGGTACCGCGTCCGAAGCTGTCTGCCGATCTCGGCACGGTGCTCATGCGCTACGGCTGGCCGGGCAACATCCGTCAGCTTAAAAACGCCGTTTATCGTGCGCTGACCCAGCTGGAAGGCTATGAACTGCGCCCCCAGGATATCCTGTTGCCGGATTACGACGCCGGGACGGTGTCGGTAGGCGAAGAGGCGATGGAAGGCTCGCTGGATGATATCACCAGCCGCTTTGAGCGCTCCGTGCTTACGCAGCTGTACCGCAGCTATCCCAGCACCCGAAAGCTGGCAAAACGTCTTGGCGTCTCGCATACCGCGATTGCAAATAAGCTACGTGAGTATGGGTTGAATCATAAGAAAGGTGACGAATAACAAAAAGCCTCTGTAAAGAGGCTTTTTTGATGATTATTCCTTTGCCAGCGGGGTGGTTACGATTTCTGTTTTTGTCTCTCCCTGAATCGACGCAATCCTGCTTTCGACATCCTTCACCTGCTGCGCGCTGTGTAGCAGGGTATAGGTCAGATCAAACTGAGCGCTGGCCCCTGGCGACAGCTGCTTAACCCGCTTCTGCTCGCGTTCAATGGTGACGGGGTAGGCGTAGCTGGTGCCCGGCTCAATCCCCGTGACATAGCCCTGTTTTGGCGTATCGGTATTTTTCCACAGGGTGAGCACCGGGAGCTGGCGGGTATCAAACTGAATCGACGCGCCTTTGTCACCGGCTTTATTCACCACCGCTGCGAGGGTTTCGTGGTTGCTGTCGGCGAGCGGTTTGATATTAAAGACCATCTCATCAAAGCCTTTTGTCGGCCCGGCGTAGGTTTGCCAGTCGTTAACGCCCGCTTTCGCGTAATCATTGAACGGGCTTACGCTTGCCGCGGGGGCAAGGAAGCGCGCGCCTTCTTCGAGGACTGGCGCCCCGAAGTTGCTGTGATAGATGATTTGGTAATCATGAGGGTAATCGGCATGGTTTGTCAGAACGTCATGCAGGCTGAACTGGTTGGTTCCCGGAACGTAACGCAGTTCGGTCATAGTTTGCAGATCCGCTTTTTTAAACGTGCTTTCTTTTATGAGACCGCGAATACGAATTTCATGCGGGGCAGCATCCGCAATTTCTACCTCCACCTGAGAGGCCGGGGTGTTGCCTGCCTTACCGTGCAGAGTGTAAATCTGGCCGTCAGCGGTGACCGGGTGCCCAGTCCATTCGTAGCCACAGCGGACCATCATCTCGTTGAAACCTTCCAGCCAGCCAAGCCCGTTTCGGCTTTCCAGATTAATATACGCCGGGTTAACGACCTCCTTAACGGGCGAGTTCCAGCCCAGTCTGGTGCCAAATCCTTCCACATGCAGAAGGTTCATCCCGCGCGTCGGGCTTAAGGTGATGGTCAGGCCATTTTTACTGCTGATGACGATAACTTTACTGCCTTCCTGCCTGCCGCCGTGCAACACTTTTTGCTCAATGCTGAACGTTCGATCGTTAATTTTCAGCTCATCGCTGGAAATCTTCCAGTTTCCTTTTTCCACGCTGCTTTCAGCGCTTGTCAGCACCCAGGTTTTAGCTGCGGCATGGCCCGAAACCAGTACCGAAAGGAGCGTTAAAGCCAGTTTTATTTTCATATTTATCCCTTTTTGCTGAAACGATTATTTAACATCGTAAGCAAATCTAATGTTTTGGCGATGAGGGAAATGTGATGTGCCTCACTGAGGGTAAATACAGGGATATTTAACGATTGATTTGCGGGTATGATCGCTTTATCGATGAATTTTCAACGCTATTTTGCATAAATATTGTGATCCAAATTGATTAATGCTTTAACGATTCAGCAGGCGATTAATAAAAAACCCCGCCATAGCGAGGTTTTGAAAAAACGGTATAAAATGCTAAGTAATGATTATGCTTTCAGCTTGTCCAGCGCGGCGGTGTAATCCGGCTCGGTAGTGATTTCATTAACCAGTTCGCTGAAGACGACAGTGTCGTTTTCATCAAGAACCAGTACCGCGCGTGCTGCCAGACCTTTCAGAGGGCCTTCGGCGATGCTGACGCCGTAATTTTCGAGGAAATCCGGGCTGCGCAGGGTGGAGAGAGTGATAACGTTGCTCAGGCCTTCAGCGCCGCAGAAGCGAGACTGAGCGAACGGCAGGTCAGCAGAAATGCACAGCACAACGGTGTTGTCCATTTCAGTTGCCAGCTGGTTGAACTTACGCACGGAGGCGGCGCAAACCCCGGTATCAATGCTCGGGAAAATGTTCAGCACTTTGCGTTTACCCGCAAACTGAGCCAGTGTGACGTCAGACAGATCTTTAGCCACCAGAGTAAAAGCCTGCGCTTTGCTGCCAGCCTGCGGAATGGAACCTGCAACAGCAACCGGGTTGCCCTGGAAATGAACGAGTTGTGACATAGATATCTTCCTGTTTACATATAGTTAACGTCGGGGCTAGTGTATGCCATCCGCGGATAACACGGCAAACCAAATTTTTCGCCTTTTCGGGCCGCAAGGAGTCAGTGATGAGAAGCGTTAAGGTCTATGAAGAAGCCTGGCCATTGCATACCCCGTTTGTGATCTCTCGCGGCAGCCGTAGCGAAGCCAGCGTGGTGGTCGTTGAAATCGAAGAGGACGGTTTTAAAGGCGTAGGGGAGTGCACGCCTTACCCACGCTATGGAGAAAGCCTCGCGTCGGTGATGGCGCATATCATGACGCTGGTGCCGGACCTGCAAACCGGGCTCACGCGCGAGGCATTACAGCAGCGTTTGCCCGCCGGTGCCGCACGCAACGCTATTGATAGCGCGCTCTGGAGCCTGGAGGCGGCGAAGCAGCAACAATCGCTGACAGCATTGCTGGGCGTGGCGCTACCGGAATCAGTGGCTACCGCGCAAACGGTAGTGATTGGCGAGCCGGAACAGATGGCCGCCAGCGCAAAAGCGCTTTATGACGCCGGGGCCCGGCTTCTGAAGGTGAAGCTCGACGATCGTCTGATTAGCGAGCGAATGGTCGCCATTCGCTCGGCGGTACCCGCAGCCACGCTAATTGTTGATGCCAATGAATCATGGCATCCGGAAGGGCTGGCTGCCCGCTGTCAGCTGCTGGCCGACCTGGGGGTGGCCATGCTGGAGCAGCCTCTGCCAGCAAAAGAGGATGCGGCGCTGAAGAATTTTATCCATCCGTTGCCCGTTTGTGCGGATGAAAGCTGCCACACCCGCGCGAGTTTAAGCGAGCTGCAGGGCCGCTACGAGATGGTCAATATTAAGCTCGACAAGACCGGCGGGCTGACAGAGGCACTGGCCCTGGCGGAAGAAGCCCGGGCGCAGGGTTTTTCGCTGATGCTGGGCTGTATGCTCTGTACGTCCCGGGCGATCGGCGCGGCGCTACCGCTGGTCAATCAGGTCCGTTTCGCCGATCTGGACGGCCCGACGTGGCTGGCGGTTGACGTATCACCCGCGCTCCATTTTACCAGCGGCGTGCTTCATCTCTGAGGCTGCCAGCGCAAAAGCTCCACCATGGCTTTTAAGTATTTTTCGCTGGCTTCGTCGGACGAGATTGCCGGGAATTCAGCGGTAATACAGGGCAGGCTCAAATCGGCGCACCAGCTACCGAACGAGCCTGGCGTTTCATAGCCCACGCTGGTCACGAGCGGCAGGGCGAACGCGTCTGCCAGCCACGCGCCGAGCTCAGAGTGGCGCGGATCTTCAATGCAGGCCAGCGGATCGTGGAAGGAGACCACCCACGCGGGGTGGATCTTATGGATTAGCTGGCACAGCGCCTGGGTTTCCGGCTCTGAGCCCGGCTTATCTCCCGTCAGCAGAACCACATCACGCTCCTCGGCGGAGCTGTTCCAGCGATACACCGTTTCCCCGGCGCGCCAGTTTGCTGCCGGAAAATTACGGTTTAAGTCAACGCCTCGCGCATTGGCGCGAAGCCCCAGCTGACAGCCGTCCGGATTTACCGCCAGAATCACATGATGACGTCGCAATGAAGGCGTCAGCGTCCGCAGCGCGCAGGAAAGCGTCACGATGGAGGAGTTCTCGTCCCCGTGTGTGCCGGCAAGAATCAAGCCGCTGTCGCGGTCTGCGTCAGGGGCGGGGAACCAGATCAGCGATGCGCCTAAAAACGAGCGGCCATATTGCTCAGCGCCCGGTGGAAAGGCGCCGCGTTCCGCTCTCGGTCGGGTGGTTGCCATACGAAATCCTGATAAAGAAAGCACTACTGGCAGTGTTGTGCAAAACACGCTGTTAATCAAATAGTTTCCGTAACGGCTGAGAATTGCCTTAAATCACTATTCAGGAGTAAGTTATTTGCATTTCTCTTTGTCGAAACAAATAATTACGCATCTGCTTATTACCTGAATTTATTAAAGGGGATCTTATGAAGCATCCTGTTTCGCGTCTTTTTGCCGCACTGTGCCTGTGCGGACTCTCTTCACTTACTTTTGCTGCTGATGTGCCGCAAGGCACTGCGCTGGCGCAAAAGCAGGAGCTGGTCAGGCATATTAAAGACGATCCGGCTTCGCTGGACCCGGCGAAAGCCGTGGGATTGCCAGAGATTCAGGTGATTCGCGATCTCTTCGAAGGTCTGGTTAACCAGAATGAGAAAGGGGAGCTGGTGCCGGGCGTGGCGACGCGCTGGCAGAGTAATGATAACCGCATCTGGACGTTTACCTTACGCGATGACGCGAAATGGTCCGACGGTTCCCCTGTCACCGCCCAGGATTTTGTCTACAGCTGGCAGCGTCTGGTTGATCCGAAAACCACCTCTCCGTTTGCCTGGTTTGCCGCGCTGGCGGGAATCAATAACGCGCAGGCCATTATTGACGGTAAAGCCGCGCCCGATACGCTGGGGGTGACGGCGGTGGATGCCAGGACGTTACGCGTCCAGCTGGACAAACCGCTGCCGTGGTTCAGCAACCTGACGGCGAACTTTGCCTTCTATCCAGTACAAAAAGCTAATGTCGAAAGCGGTAAAGAGTGGACGCGGCCGGGCGCGCTGGTGGGGAACGGCGCTTACGTTCTGAAGGACCGCGTGGTGAATGAAAAGCTGGTTGTGGTGCCCAATACGCACTACTGGGACAATGCCAAAACGGTACTGCAAAAGGTCACCTTCGTGCCGATTAATCAGGAATCGTCGGCCACCAAACGCTACCTGGCAGGGGATATTGATATTACCGAATCGTTCCCGAAAAACATGTATCAGAAGCTGCTGAAGGATATTCCGGGGCAGGTGTATACGCCGCCTCAGCTGGGCACGTATTACTATGCTTTTAACACGCAAAAGGGCCCAACGGCCGATGCCCGCGTCCGTCTTGCGCTGAGCATGACTATCGACCGTCGCATTATGGCGGAAAAGGTGTTAGGCACGGGAGAGAAACCCGCCTGGCACTTTACGCCTGACGTGACGGCAGGGTTTACCCCGGACGCCTCGCCGTTTGAGCAGATGTCGCAACAGGAGCTGAACGCCCAGGCCAAAACCTTGCTGCAGGCCGCAGGCTACGGTCCTCAGCGCCCCCTGAAGCTGAACCTGCTGTACAACACCTCGGAAAACCACCAGAAAATCGCCATTGCGGTGGCCTCCATGTGGAAGAAAAATCTCGGTGTGGATGTCAAGCTGCAAAACCAGGAGTGGAAAACGTACATCGACAGCCGTAATACCGGCAACTTTGACGTGATCCGCGCCTCATGGGTAGGCGATTACAACGAGCCATCAACCTTTTTGTCGCTGCTGACCTCAACCCACAGCGGCAATATCTCCCGTTTCAGTGACCCGGCCTACGATAAGATTATCCACCAGGCGACGCTGGAAACCACGGCGAAAGCGCGTAATGCCGACTACAACATGGCGGAGAAAATTCTTATGGAGAAGGCGCCCATCGCGCCAATTTACCAGTATACCAACGGCCGCCTGATTAAGCCCTGGGTGAAGGGTTACCCCATCAACAACCCGGAAGACGTGGCGTATAGCCGGACGATGTATATTGAAAAGCACTAATCAAGTACTGGCGCGGCTTGCGGCGCCAGTTCCTCCTTCTGACCATCACCCGTCACAGCTGAAAGCATCACTTTTCTGACGGTATTTTTGGCCTGTTCAGATGGTTTGCCCGCCCGACACTTCAATGCGCTGTGCGGTTACCCAACGGTTATCATCACGCAGCAGGCTGGCGACCATCGGCCCGATATCGTCGGAAACGCCGACCCGCCCGAGCGCGGTCATGGCGGCAAACTGCGCGTTGACATCTGCGTTGTCGCGAACCAGGCCGCCGCCAAAATCGGTTTCAATGGCGCCTGGCGCGATGGTATTGACGGTGATGCCGCGCGGGCCCAGCTCGCGTGCCAGATAAACGCTGAGCATTTCCACCGCCGCTTTTGCCGCCGCGTAAGCGGAGAACCCAGGGTACGATACCCGAGTCAGGCCGGACGAGAAGTTGATGATGCGCCCGCTGTCCGCCAGCAGGGGTAAAAGGGTCTGGATCAGGAAAAATACCCCTTTGACATGGACACTGAACAGCCCGTCGAACTGCGCTTCGGTGGTCTCGCCCACCCCGGCAAACTCGCCATGACCTGCGTTATTTATCAGGTGGTCGAAGGTGTCGCGCTGCCAGACCTCGGCGAGTTGTTGACGCAGAGTTTCGGCAAATGCCGGGAAAGTCGTCGTCTCCGCCACATCCAGTTGAATCGCAATCGCCTTACGACCAAGGGTGCGGATTTCCGCGACAACCGCTTCAGCCTGAGGGGTATTTCCTCTGTAAGCGACGATAATATCGCCCCCCTGACGCGCGACAGAGAGGGCGGTGTTACGGCCAAGACCACGATTGGCGCCGGTGATAAGTGCAATTTTACTCATGGTGTATCCTCTGTTTGGTGGAGCTTTTACAGTAGGAGAAGGCCACTCATCCACTTTGCCTGATTCTGGTTATCTTTTGCCTGTTTCTCTTTTCATGGTTTGTTCTGTTGAGAATGACCGCATACTATGGCTTAAAAACTTGCCTGAAAGAGTGTCTATGCGCGATCTCCTGTTCGATCTCTGCCGCCGGTATGCCGATGCTCACGTCGACCGTAGCGGGGTTGCCGTAACGCCGGTTCCAGGGTTGACGATTATCCGGGCTTTGCATCCGGGCGACCTGCAGGCGGCGATCAACAGACCGCTGATGGCGATGCTGTTGCAGGGTCGCAAACGCGTCGCTACGGGGACGGAAAGTTTTGAATATGGCCCCGGCGAGGCGATGGTGATTGCCGCCGATGTGCCGACCCTCAGTCAGATTACCCAGGCCAGCCTTCGCCATCCCTACTATTCCCTGGTGCTGGAACTGGATATCGCCATCCTGCGCGAGTTGCAGGATGCTGTGCAAGCAGAGCAGAGGGACGCGCCTTGCGTTGGGGTTGAGCCAATGAATGCTGACGTGACGGATGCGGCTTACCGGCTGGCCAGGTTATTTGAACAACCGGAGGCGATGGCGGTTCTTGGGGATGGGCTACGGCGAGAGCTGCATTACTGGTTGCTTCGCAGTGTCCATGGTCCTGCTATTCGCGCCCTGGGCGCGGCGGATAGCCACTCCGGACGAATTAGCCGTGTGGTCGCAATGTTGCGTAAGGAGTTTACACGTACGATAAGCGTTGAGGAGCTTGCTGACGTGGCGGGCATGAGCGTGTCCGTATTCCATCAGCATTTTCGTGCGATAACCACGATTTCGCCCCTGCAATTTCAGAAACAGCTACGCCTTATCCATGCCCGCCGCCTGATGCTTGTCGATGGCGCAGGGATCGCACAGGCGGCGTATACGGTCGGTTATGCCAGTGTTTCGCAGTTTACCCGTGAATATGCCCGTATGTTTGGCGCGCCACCGGGGCGGGATAAACGCATGGCTACATAACGGTTTTAAGCCATGATTCAATATCTTGAGTCGGTATATTATTCTGTACATTCCAGGTGTTACTCATCGGCCACCACATGCCGTCTCCTCGGGCGAAGGCCGCGCGATAGCGGAGCATCTGGTCATCCGGATTTAAATGCAGTGCATCCAGCAGATCCGGGAGCGTTAGAACGTTTTTGGCAAAGGCTTGTCTTGTCGTGCGTTCAACCGTTTCGGCCAGTTTCCCATAAGAAGTGGTTTCACCTGCGACAAATATCACCTCATTTACGATCTGCGGATGATGCAAATAAATTTCGGTGGTCAGCCGACCAATATCCGCGGGAGACGTGACTGTGACCTGCGTGTCCCATCCTCCGAGCGCATTAATGGTTTTTTCGGATAAATTCACCACATTAAATGCCGGTTCGAAGAGAAAGCTGGTAAACATACCGGTTGAAACAATCACCCATTCCGTCGCGTTCTGTTCCCGCAAGAGCGCCCTGACATCATACTGCTCGTCCCAGACGGGCTGGCCGCTCCCTTTGCCGACCACATCGTAATTCACGCCGAACTGCCAGGGGAAATAGCGGTTTACGCCGGCTTCCAGTACCGCGCGGGTAATTTTGAGCTGTGTACCCGCTCCGGCGACAAACCCCATGCAGTTGATCACGGTGTCAAAACCCACAAAACGGGTTTTTAACGTTTCAGTGGAGCTGACGGCGACATCGACCGCGATGAATTCTGCCCCTGCATCAGCCAGTTTTTGATGAATTTCGGACTGAAGTTTACCCCGGCTATCCCAGGATCCGGGCGATACGATAACGGTAACAGCGCCATCGCGCTGCGTGACTGCCGGAACCAGATACTCCAGTACGGCAGCGCCCAATTGTCCTGCACCAAGCACTAATACTTTTTCGCCTGTCTTGATATCACGTTCTTTCATGCTGAGCCTCTCTTTGTTAAATCGCCTTTCTACTGCAACTTGAGCAAGGTTATGTCAGATAGCTGCATTCGATAAGACGACAGGCATAAGTTAGACTGTTCGTAATAATGGGATAATCGATCTTTCAGGCGCGGTGGGAACATGGATAAACTGGAATCAATGCGGGTATATGTTTGCGTGGTCGACACCCATAGCTTCGCCAGGGCGGCAGAAGCGCTGGGGCTACCACGTTCAACCCTATCGCGGGTCGTTAAGGAACTGGAGACATACCTGGGTATTCAACTTTTACAACGCACCACCCGGAAGCTCAGCGTGACCGCAGAGGGCCGGCGTTACTATGACGAGAGCAAACGGCTGCTGGCGGATATTGCGACAGTGGAGTCTTCCTTTCCCGCCAGATCCGCACAGCCCAGAGGCCGTTTAAAAGTCGGGATGCCGCAGTCTCTTGCCCGACACTGCATTCTTCCCTGTCTCCCGGAATTTCTGCGCCAGTATCCCGGGCTGGAGTTGGTACTCTGTTCGAGCGATAGCGTGGAGGACATCATTCAGGAAGGGTATGACTGCGTGATCCGCACCGGGAGGATCGAAGATTCAACGACGCTGGTCGCGCGCCCTCTGGCGAACTTCAGATGGGTTATTCTGGCTTCTCCGGGCTATATAGACGCCTGTGGTAAGCCGGAAAATCTCGGCCAACTGGAAAAGCATTGCGCCGTCGGCTACCTGAACCACCGTACCGGGCGCACCATCGACTGGTTTTTTACGCGTGATGACGGCGATTGTGCAATTCACATGAAAGAGTCGCTGATCGTCGATGATACCGACGCCTATATCCAGGCTGGAATTCAAGGGCTCGGATTAATTCGCGTGGCCAGCTATCTGGCTGAGCCGTATCTGAAGAGCGGGGCGTTGGTTCGCTGTATGGAGAACCTCTCTTACGATTTACCGCTTTCACTTGTCTATCCACAAAACCGCTATCTTCCGCCTTCGGTGCGCGCCTTTTATGACTGGAGCAGAACGGTGCTGCAACAACATGGCGACTGATGGACAAGAATCGTTGTTTTGCTTAATAGCCGGAAATAAAAAAAGCCCGTCAGAGAACGGGCGAAATAAGCAAATGATTTAGTGATTCGTTATCAACATTGTTGGAGGATAACGCCGCGTATCTTACGTGGCTAAGGGCAATGCAGATACCTGACAAATTCGGTAGGTGAAACAATAAATTAAACGTGCACTACAGTGCGTCAAAAGTGGGGTAGAGACTGTTTTCCAGATATTCAACGAAATACCAAATCTCGCCGCTGAAAATAAACCATAAGCCAAATATAATAAGCAAGAAAATAATTAAGGTGAGTATTAATTCTGTCTTTCCCATTGTCGCCACAACCCACCGTCGTTAATTTACTTAAGCTGGGCATTGTAACGGGGCTTTTCCCGATACTCCAGTTTCATGCCGCAAGGACTTTATTACGCCCATCGTTTTTGGCGCGATAGAGCGCATCGTCGACACGTTTAAACAGCGCGTCGATACTCTCTTCCGGGTCATGCCGCGCCACGCCAATGCTGACGGTAAACCGTGGTAAGCCAGGAAGGGTAATATGGGCGACCGCCGCACGGACGGATTCGGCAATCTTCAGAGCCGTTTCAAGAGACGTGCGCGGCAACAGGATGACAAACTCTTCACCGCCCCAGCGGAACACCAGGTCATCTTGTCTGCAGCAGGCTTCCAGCGTTCGGGATAGGGCGATAAGCACTTCATCACCTTTCAGATGACCGAAAAGATCATTGATGTTTTTAAAATGATCGGTATCCACCAGCAGCAGGCTAAACTGCTGCTGTGCAGAAAGGTGGCTCAGGCTGGTTTGGTCGATAACATTGTAAAACTGTCGTCGGTTGAGTAACCCCGTCATCGAGTCACGTGATGCAGCATTTTCCAGCTCCTGCTCAAGCCTCTTTTGCTCCGTAATATCATGGATTATGCACAGCATCAGTTTGTCACCGTAGATCTCGATGGGTCCCGCATAGGTCTGGACATGGCGGGTGGTGCCATCGGCAAGGCGGTGAATAAAATTGAGTGGCTTATGTCCGCCGGGCAGTGCGGCGATCTCCGTCATGATGGGCATGACGCCTCTGCCAAGCGTGTTAATTTCCCAGGTATGCTTGCAGCACATCTCATCATGCGAATAACCGTAAAAGCTGAGCGCGGCCAGGTTTGCATCGACAACTTGCCCGTCACGGGCAGGATCGATGAGCAGCATCGGCGCGCTGTTGGTCAGGAAAAAGCGTGCGTAAAATCCCTGTTTTTTGCGCTGATAGGTTGCGGAACGGCTGGCTTTCAGGCCTGAGGGGGCGTGGGAAGAGATCCCTTCGAAAACGATAACATCACCATACGGCGTGGCGTGGGTGAGTGAGAGGCGACAGCTTAAGGGGGCGTCCTGCCCGCCCCGGCTAATTGTCCAGATCTCGACAATATCGTGATGATTTTTCAGTTCGGGAACGTACAACGACAGTACGGTTTGCGCACTGGCAGAACAGGAACCTTTGCGCAGGTCGTTCAGCGTTTTATTACCCGTCAGCTGTATTGCGGCCACATTTGCAAAAACAATCTGTTCCGAAACAGGAGAAATGAGCCACACGGGCGTTTTAATTGCATTAAGCGCATCAAAACTATTTTGCGACATAGTATTTTCCTGTTCATCGGCACGATATGCCTGACAATCATGGCGGAATTGACTCGCATGTACTCCCTTGAAACATACTCTACTCAATCCCGTCAGGCATGATTTTTTGTGAAATAAATGCGTTGTCCGTTTGAATTTTATTCATGGGTATAATTTGTTTATCTGAGTTTTTCTGTAGCAGTAGCCATGGAACCTGTTCAGCGGGCAGAGGGCGGGAGAAAAGGTAGCCCTGGAGATAATCACAGCCGAGGCTGGTCAGTATTGCCTGCTGCTCGTCCGTTTCAATTCCCTCGGCAACGACACGCATCTCCATGGTGCGGGCAATATTAATAATGGTTTCCACCAGCTTGCGGCTTTTTTCATTTTCCAGCATAGAGGCCACAAAGCTCTTGTCGATTTTTAGCTCTTTTGCCGGAAGAACGCTCAGCATCAGCAGGTTGGAATAGCCCGTACCAAAATCGTCAATAGAGACGGTGATCCCCGCATGGTTAAAGGCATTGAGCAACTCGATGCTGCGATCGAGATTTTTTAGCGCGGTACTCTCCGTTACCTCCAGGATCAGCCTTGAAGGCGACAGATTATATTTTTCCAGCATTGAGGACACGATGTGAAAGATATCCGGCTGTTCGAACTGAACGGGGGATAAGTTGAGCGACAATGTCCACTGGCTGAAGCCTTGTTCAGTCCAGAAATGAAGCTGCCGACACGCGGCCTCAATGGCCCAGTTGCCAACCGGAATAATCAAACCCGTTTGTTCCAGCGTGGGCAAAAAAAGACCTGGCAGCAAAACGCCTTGCTCCGGATGCCGCCAGCGCAGAAGGGCCTCAAAACCGTGGATCGTCTTATCTTCAGCATGCCAGGTTGGCTGATACCAGAGTTCAAACCGATCGCGTTCCAGCGCCTGAGAAAGTTCCTGCAGAAAACCCGGCTGCGCCGGAACTGCCGTTGACATTTCAGGGCAGTAAATCGCCCAGCCGTTACGACCGTCTTGCTTAACGTGTTGTAAGGCGGCATCCGCCTTAAATTTCAGTTCATGCAGCGTTTCTCCGTCCTGAGGATAGAGGCTAACACCCGCGCTCAGTGTCGTACTCAGCGTATGTCCGCAAAGCGAAAACGGACGGCGCATATCCGCGAGCAGCGTCGTGAGCAGGGCAGTGAGCTTTTCTTCGTCACATTCGGGAACCAGCAGGATAAAGGCATCCCCACCCAGCCTGGCAAGCGTCATCTCGCGGGTAAGCCGGGACGTGATGCGTTGGGCAATGGTGATTAATAACTCATCGCCGACGCTGTGGCCCCAGGTATCATTCACGCGTCTGAAGCGATCGACATTCAGGAAGATCACGGCAAATTGTTTGTTACTCAACAAGGCGCTGTGCAGACAATCCTGCATTCGGATATCCATCTGGTGGCGGTTTGCGAGGCCGGTGAGAGCGTCAAAACGGACCTGTAGCTCAAGCTGACGGTTGAGCTGGCGTAAGTTATCCGTCAGCCGACTGGTCCGCCAGTGCGAATCAATAAGCGAAATAATTAACATCATGCCGAGCAGGGAGAGCGTGGTGACGGAAACCCAGATGGATAATCCCAGTTCGCTGACCCCGCCGGGGAGCGTACGCGCCATCTCATGGAAATGTGCGGCACTCATGCCTGTATAGTGCATTGCACAAATGGCGGCACCCATGACTAACGCGGCGAGAATGCGAGTAACAAAGACCCCTTTGTGCTTATCCCTAAGGCGGAAAGCCAGCCACAACGCCACGCCTGAGGCGACAACGGCAATGACCACGGATAAACTCACAATGCGCCGATCCCAGAGGATGCTTCCTTCCAGCATCAGGGCGGCCATACCGATATAGTGCATGGAGACCACGCCAGTGCTGAGGATGACCGTGGCGAAGAACAGCCGAAAGAGCGAGAGGTGTTTGCCCGTAACGGCAATGTTAATTGCTATTGTGGAAGCAACAACCGCCACGCCGAGAGACGCCAGGGTTAGCCATAGGTCATAGCTCATCATCATCGGCATTTGCATGGACAGCATGCCGATGAAGTGCATTGACCAAATCCCGATACCAAGCGTGACCCCGCCGGCAATCCGCCAGAACAAAGCCGTTTTTCGGCTGGAAAGGGGAATTTTCCCGGCGCTATCCAGGGCCACAAAGGAGGCGATAAACGCCACCAGACAGGAGACAGCGATCAACACAGGGTCCCACGATATATTGAGCATTATGCAATCCCACGCCTGAGAGGGTTACCGATTTCGCCTGCCGGCACGTCTTTATCTGGCAACGAACATGCGCATTCAAACCATATTAGTTATTTATCGTGAAAAATGACCAGTCATATAAAATGCCAAACTTACTCGTAATATAAAATATATTCTTTTTTATTGAACATTAAGCACTGCTAAACATAGTCGAACAATTGTAGCAAAGCGTCTTAAATATGTGTGCAAATGGCCGATTTTACCGCAGGTGATGGTATCGCTTCAGGGGGCTCTGGACCAGCAACACAGCATGCTGAACAGAACATTTCTGCTAAAACGCCTTTTTTGTCTGACTTAAGTTAAATACTGGGTGGGTAACGGCGAAACGAGAAGCCAGCGTATTTTGTGAGGACAAACGCAAAAGTGAATGCTATAAGTCTTAATGCCGACCAAAATATAAGTTGTGGGTAAAATCATGCTAAGAAATATTAGTGTCAGGACCTTCATTGCCTGGTTCCTGCTGTGCCTTTTTTTTGTGAATGCAGGTATCGTTGTTCTATTTTCCAGCAATCTTTCTCTTTTCGTTTCGATTAATGTGGTCAATTTCGTTGCGTTATTTTTGCTCTGGAGTTATATGACGAAGTTTCTTGTGACGCCGATCAATACTGTGAAAAAAAGTATTGAAGAAGTGACCGCAGGCAACTTAGGCGTCTCTATCCCCGAGTTTGGCAATAACTGCGCGGGGCGGTTAATTCCCGGGATTAATAGTCTTTCCAGCAACATTGCTACGCTGGTGCGTGAGATCAGGGCTTCATCACAAAACGCCATGACCTTGTCGGATCAGCTCTCTTCCCGCAGTGCTCAGCTCTCGGTGAAAACAGAGCAGCAGTCTGCATCTCTGGTGCAAACTGCGGCAAGTATGGAGCAGATGGCAGCAAGTACCCGAAATAATGCCGATAACACCAGGCTGGCGAGCGAGCAGGCGAATGCCGCGACGGTGCAGGCGCGCAAGGGAGGAGAGCTGATGGAACAGGTTGCCAGCAATATGCAATCCATTACCGAATGCGCGCAGCAGATGACGGAAATTATCTCGCTGATCGACGGCATTGCATTCCAGACGAATATTCTGGCGCTTAACGCGGCCGTCGAGGCTGCGCGGGCAGGCGATCACGGTAAAGGGTTCTCCGTTGTTGCAGAGGAAGTACGAAATCTGGCGCACCGCAGTGCGGAGGCGGCGAAAAATATCAAAACGCTGATTGACGTTACCAGCAGTAATGTCACCCAGGGTGCCAGCGTTGTGTCGGAAGCGGAGAAGAATATGCATGACATCGTGACCGGATCCAGCAACGTCAGCCGGTTAATGGATGAGATTTCTACCTCGACCGCAGAGCAGGAGAAGGGCATTTCCCAGATCACGCTGGCGCTGTCCGAACTGGAGCGGGTCACGCAGAGCAACGTTGCGATGGCGGAGGAGCTCAACGGTTCCTCTGATGTGCTGCGTAATCAGGTGATCGAACTGCAGACGCGGACACGAAATTTCAGGCTGGACCAGGGGCACTCCTCGTCACCCGTGACCGATTCTGTCTCGTTCCTTCAGCGCCCCGGGCACTCACTCTGACAGCTTTCCGAAGCCTGGCATGCCGGGCTTTTCTATTCTCGAAATACAGCATGTACAATTCCTGAGCGATTTCAGCGCGATGCGAGACATAGTTGTTGCTTAACCCCTGATGGAAGCTAGACTGACATCGAAAGAGCCAAACAGGGGAGGCACTGTGGAGAGCATTAAAGGATCTGAACTTAACGTTCCTGACGCAGTTTTTGCGTGGGTGCTGGACGGTCGCGGCGGTGCGCGACCGCTGGAAGATGATGATGTCATTGATAAAGAGCATCCCTGCTGGCTACATCTGAACTATACCCACCCGGACAGCGCTGACTGGCTGGCCTCGACTCCGCTACTGCCTAACAACGTACGTGATGCGCTGGCGGGTGAAAGCCTGCGGCCCCGCGTGAGCAGGATGGGGGACGGGACGCTTATCACCCTGCGCTGTATAAACGGCAGCACGGATGAACGTCCCGATCAGCTGGTTGCGATGCGCGTCTATATGGACGACGGGCTGATTGTTTCCACCCGCCAGCGTAAAGTTCTGGCGCTGGACGACATTGTGAACGACCTCAAAGAGGGGACCGGACCGGTCGACTGCGGCAGCTGGCTGGTGGATGTTTGTGACGCTCTGACCGATCATGCGAGCGAATTTATTGAAGAGCTGCACGATAAAATCATCGACCTGGAAGATAACCTGCTCGATCAGCAGATCCCCCCGCGCGGCTTTCTGGCGCTATTGCGCAAGCAGCTGATCGTGATGCGTCGATATATGACGCCACAACGGGATGTGTATGCTCGTCTGGCCAGTGAAAGACTTGGCTGGATGAATGACGATCAGCGCCGCCGAATGCAGGACATTGCTGACAGGCTGGGACGCGGACTGGACGAGATCGATTCCTGCATCGCCCGAACGGCGGTGATGGCGGATGAAATCGCCCAGGTGATGCAGGAGTCGCTGGCGAGAAGGACCTATACGATGTCCCTGATGGCGATGGTCTTTTTACCGAGCACATTTCTGACAGGGCTTTTTGGCGTCAATTTGGGCGGTATACCCGGCGGGGAATATCGGTACGGCTTCACTGCGTTTTGCGTCATGTTAGTTGTTTTGATTGGAGGTGTTGCATGGTGGTTGCATCGTAGTAAATGGCTGTAAATTTACGTTTTTTTCACCTTTTACGGGGATTAAAACGCTCTTTTAATTGAGCGAAGTCAATAAACATTTACCCCGTAAGGTGCAATATTACTCCCGCAGGTGAATGCAACGTCAAGCGATGGGCGTTGCGCTCCATATTGTCTTACTTCCTTTTTTGAATTACTGCATAGCACAATTGATTCGTACGACGCCGACTTTATAGTCGGCTTTTTTTTGCCTCCTGTTTCTCAGCGTCTACCCTAAAAGGGACGACAGCAAATCCTGGAGGGAAAGATGAGTATTTTACTCGCTCTGCTACTGCAACACTCGCGTCAGTCCGATCCTGTCCCCACCGATCCCGTGCCGATGCCCGATCCCATTCCGCGTCCGCAGCCGATGCCAGATCCGCCGCCGGACGAAGAACCGATTAAATTGTCGCATCGAACCCCGAGATCTGCGAGGATACGCGCCATCTGACCGTAAAGATGACCACGAGAGACTATTGTGACCGCTTTTTCTACCCTGAATGTTCTGCCTGCCGCCCAGCTCGACAACCTCAACGAGTTGGGATACCTCACGATGACGCCTGTTCAGGCGGCCGCGCTGCCCGCTATCCTCGAAGGCCGTGACGTGCGCGTGCAGGCGAAAACGGGCAGTGGGAAAACGGCCGCTTTCGGTCTTGGCCTGCTGCAGCATATTGACGTGTCGCTGTTTCAGACCCAGTCACTGATCCTGTGCCCGACGCGAGAGCTGGCAGACCAGGTCGCGGGTGAACTGCGCCGCCTGGCACGCTTTATGCCCAATACCAAGATATTAACCCTCTGCGGTGGGCAGCCGTTCGGCGCGCAGCGCGATTCGCTCCAGCACGCGCCGCACATTATTGTCGCGACGCCAGGCCGCCTGCTGGATCACCTGCAAAAAGGCACCGTCTCGCTGGATGCCTTAAGCACACTGGTGATGGACGAGGCGGATAGAATGCTGGATATGGGCTTCAGCGATGCCATTGATGAGGTGATCCGCTTCGCACCAGCCGATCGTCAGACGCTGCTGTTCTCTGCGACCTGGCCGGATGCCATCGCCGCGATTAGCGGTCGCGTGCAGAAAAACCCGCTCACCATCGAGATTGACAGCGTCGATGCCCTGCCAGCCATCGAACAGCAGTTCTTTGAAACGTCGCAGCAGGGGAAAATCCCGCTCCTGCAAAAACTGCTGAGCCAGCACCAGCCTGCGTCATGCGTGGTGTTCTGTAACACCAAAAAAGACTGTCAGGCCGTCTGTGACGCCCTCAATGCGGCGGGGCAGAGCGCGCTGTCGCTGCATGGCGATCTGGAACAGCGCGATCGCGATCAGACGCTGGTGCGTTTCGCCAACGGTAGCGCCCGTGTTCTGGTGGCGACCGACGTGGCTGCGCGCGGCCTGGATATCAAATCCCTTGAGCTGGTAGTGAACTATGAGCTGGCGTGGGATCCCGAAGTGCACGTCCACCGTATTGGCCGTACGGCACGCGCCGGGAACAGCGGCCTGGCCATTAGCTTCTGCGCCCCGGAAGAGGCGCAGCGGGCCAATATTCTTGCTGAAATGCTCCAGATCAAGCTGAACTGGGTGAACGCCCCGGGCAGCGTCAGGCTCGTGCCGCTGGAGGCCGAAATGGCGACGCTGTGCATTGATGGCGGCAAAAAGGCCAAGATGCGTCCGGGAGATGTGTTAGGTGCGCTGACCGGCGATGTGGGTCTGGACGGGGCGGACATCGGGAAGATTGCGGTGCATCCGGCACATGTTTATGTGGCTGTTCGCCAGGCGGTGGCCCATAAGGCGTGGAAGCAGCTGCAAAACGGCAAGATTAAAGGCAAAACCTGCCGCGTACGTCTGCTGAAATAAGGCATAAAGCGTCTCAGAAGACCTTTCTGAGACGCTAGTCGCTTATTTCACTTCAAGCACGTTCAGACGTAACTCTTCGAACTGATTGTCATCGTCTTCCGGCTGCCAGCCCGCAGGCTGCGTGGGGATCTCTTCCCGGTCAAACGCCAGATCGCCGCCATTCACCACCTCCGATCCGTGGTTGATACCTTTGAAGTCGAACAGCTCTACATCCGCGAGGTGGGAAGGAACCACGTTCTGCATCGCGCTGAACATGGTTTCGATGCGCCCCGGATAGCGCTTATCCCAGTCGCGCAGCATGTCGCCAATCACCTGACGCTGCAGGTTCGGCTGAGAGCCGCACAGGTTGCATGGAATGATCGGGAACCCTTTCGCCTGAGAAAAACGCTCAATGTCTTTTTCACGGCAGTAGGCAAGTGGGCGGATCACAATGTGCTTGCCGTCATCGCTCATCAACTTAGGCGGCATGCCTTTCATCTTGCCGCCGTAGAACATGTTCAGGAACAGCGTTTGCAGGATATCGTCGCGGTGATGGCCCAACGCGATTTTGGTCGCGCCCAGCTCCGTCGCGGTACGATAGAGAATGCCGCGGCGCAGACGGGAACAAAGCGAGCAGGTGGTTTTCCCTTCCGGGATCTTCTCTTTCACGATGCCGTAGGTATTTTCTTCGACGATTTTGTATTCAACGCCCAGCTGTTCCAGGTACTCCGGCAGAATGTGCTCCGGGAAGCCCGGCTGTTTCTGGTCAAGGTTGACCGCCACCAGAGAAAAATTCACCGGCGCGCTTTGCTGAAGATTACGCAGGATCTCCAGCATGGTGTAGCTGTCTTTACCCCCTGACAGGCAAACCATGATGCGGTCGCCTTCTTCAATCATGTTGAAGTCTGCAATGGCTTCGCCCACATTACGGCGCAGGCGCTTTTGCAGTTTGTTCAGGTTGTATTGCTCTTTCTTTGTACTCGATTGATTCTCTGGCATTTTTATTTGTCTCGGGAGGCGTCAGGGCACCATAGGGGTAACCTCTTTCTAAATCGACGGCCGTACTTCCGGCATGACGATCAGATTCTGGCTCATTTCCGCTATCCTGCCCCGTAAATTTCGTAAACCCTTTTCGCGTTTTCAAGCCCTTCTGATCGGCAATGAAAGACGGGATAGCGCTGGCAGATAAACGCCAGCAGGCGTAGGCATGCCGCGTATGGTACGGATTACTACGACGAATTCAATACGCTTAGGGATTGCATCGAAAGATTTAGCCTGACAAGAAGGAAAAGGGATGCAGGTTAACAACTCGTGATGGACAAGAGGTTAGTGCCTTTCATTACAAATACAACGCGTTAATTTTCGGCAAGTAACTTGCTGATTGTGTATCACCACTTATATTTATTCATGCTTCCTTTCATTAAGCGCTTAATAACAAAAACCTCTATGTGATGTAGCAGAACGTTGAGAGGTTTTTAAGAAATTCAACATGATAGCCAAGAGCTTTGCCCTGCGAACGGTATTTCTCGCAGGGACGTTTTCCACGGCTGTCCGTCGGCATGATGTTAATACAATGCCTGGTGAAAACGCATAATTCATGAAATACAGGTAGATATGAACAGGTTAGCGCTCGCTCTATTATTATGTTTACTCTATTTCCCTGCTCATCCCGTTTTGGCTGCCGAACCCCGACAGGAACCGACTGAAAGTGAGCGGGCACGCACGCTATATATCTTCCATCAACCGATCGTCATGCTGCAGGCAAAGTTCGGTTTCACCACGCCAGAAGAGCGTGTATTACGGATTCGAAATACGTTACGTAATTTCTCGCAGGAAGATGTTAGCAAACCTCTGACAATTATCCCTGTCACCCGGTATAACCAGCAGGGAAGACTGTTCGTGATGAATGGTAAGCCGGTCATGCTGCTGACAGAATCAGATCTGGATGAAGGGGACGATCTTACCCTGGATCAGGCCGCTCAGCGCGTGCTGGCACGTCTGGAAGCGCAGCGTAACTCACTTCGCGATCAATATGATACCCGATGGCTGCTGCTTTCCACCGCTAAGACTGCGACCGGTATTTTGATTTGGTTCCTGCTTGGCTATGTTGCGTTGCGCTCCTGGAAATGGGTAAGAGGGCACTATCGTCGAAAGGTCGCAGAGAAGCGGAGCTGGGTACCCCAACGCTGGCGCCGTTTCATCGGCCTCATCGAAGCGCGTCTGTACGGCCTGTTGATGTTGGTTGTGATGATTTTGGCTTTTTACGGCTGGCTTAGCTGGTCGTTCAGCCTGTTTCCCTGGACGCGAGTCTGGGCAACATCGTTGGGTGACTGGACGTTGCATGTCATACGGCAGATTGCCTTAGCCGTTGCCTCTGCGCTGCCAGGACTGGCAATTGTTTTCATCATCTTCACCATCACTGCGGTAATCCTCAAAGTGTTAAAGGTGGTACTCAACCAGGTAGAAGTGGGGCGTTTACAGTTTCCAGGGCTGCACCCTGAAACCGTCGGGGCAACCAGAAAACTTCTCTCAGTTGTGGTGTGGTTGTTCGCGCTCTCCGCCGCATACCCGTTTCTTCCCGGGGCTAATTCGCTGGCCTTTAAGGGCATAAGCGTCTTCTTTGGTCTGATGCTGACGCTGGGTTCTGCTGGGGTGATGAATCATGCGATGAGCGGTCTCGTACTGATTTATTCGCGCGCGCTGCGCAAGGGCGACGTCATTCGGGTCGCGGATAACGAAGGGAAGGTGAGCGAAATTGGTATGCTCGCCACCAAAATTATCACCCGCGAAAACTATGTGGTCACCGTGCCCAACGCCGTCGTGGTGAGCGGCAAGATAACGAACCTCAGCGCCCAAAACAATGACGGCAGCGTCAACTTAACCGTAAGCGTCACCATTGGGTATGACACCCCCTGGCGGCAGGTGCATGCCATGCTTGAGCTGGCCGCCAGGCGGACAGCGTGCGTGGATCCTTCAACGCCGCCGCTGGTGCGTCAGCTGTCGCTAATGGACTGGTATATCGCCTATGAGCTTCAGGTCAGGCTGCTACCCGGGGAGCCTCTGGCCGTCGCGCGCAATGCGCTGTTCAGCAACATTCAGGATGTCTTTAACGAATATAACGTGCAAATCATGTCGCCCAACTTTGTCATGCAGCCTGAAGGAAGCGTCATGGTCGCCAAAGAAAACTGGTATTCCGCTCCTGCCGTCGCACCGAGCGGGACGCATAACGCTGACAGGTGAGGGTGTGAAGACGGCGCAGGATAATAGAGATGCTGAATGGGTCTGTTTGACGAAAGATGGCCTCAGGCTGATACATGCGTAAGAAAGCGTATAATGCCTTTCGAAATCCGCATACCTGTCCAGTGGCTGTCACTATGACTTTGAATCGTTTTTGCTTTTTGCTCCTGCTCATCGCTGCAGCTGGCAGCGTTTTTACCGCGTATCCCTGCGCCATGTGGTTCTTGCTGATTAACGTTCTGACGATAGCGATTTACGGCGCCGATAAAACCGCTGCGCGGAAAGGGATGCGCAGGGTACCGGAGAGGACGTTACTGGTATTTGGCGTTGTAGGCGGGTGGCCTGGCGCTATTGTGGGCCAACAGCTCTTTCGCCATAAAACGCAGAAGCAGCCATTCAAAACCTGGTTTTTACTGAGCGTCGTCGTAAGCGTCTCGGCTACGGCGGGACTGTTTTATTTTTATCCCTTTATTCCCAGTTGAGCATCAGCAGGACCGCACAAATTCACCGTTGACCTCAAGTTAACTTGAGCTTTTAAGATGACTTCGACACGTTAATAGAGGAGTAACATCTTAAAATGAAAGACATTGACGTAGGATTCACTCATGTTGCGTTTATGGTCCGGGATCTGGAGAAGAGCGTTGCTTTCTACCGCCGATATGCCGGGATGGAGGTCATCCACTCGCGTGAGCCCGATCTTCCCGATGTCCGCAAAGTGGCGTGGCTAACTGACCATACGCGTCCTTTTGCGCTGGTTTTGGTGCAGTCTGACAACGTGACCGATACGCCGCTGGGGCATTTTGGCCACCTTGGGATTGCCTGCGCCACGCGTGAAGAAATTGACAGAAAAACCGCGATGGCCATCGAAGAAGGAGCGTTACGGAAAGCACCGGAAGATCTGGGCGATCCCGTTGGGTATTATGTATTCTTTGCCGATCCCGATGGAAATACCTTAGAGCTCTCGTACGGCCAGCGCGTCGGGCTGACAGCGATTCAGTGAATACGGCCTGACGCTGCGTTTTTAAAAATCCTGCTACGCTTGTTTGTTGTATCAGGAGCATGAGTATGAAGAACAAAGACGAACAAACAGGATTAGTGGGGCTGGCGATTGGTGCCGCCGTTATTGGGCTGGTTTCCGCCCAGAGACCGATCGATCGCGACAGCATTGTTGAAGAGCTGGTCAGGCTCGGCAGGCAGAAAGGCGATGGTGTAGAAGATGAGGTTTTCGTTAAGGCCGCCGAGTTGGTGAGAAAAGGGGTCTAACCGATGACAGATATTCGTCATGCACAGTGCCATTGTGGCGCGGTGGCATTTTCCGTCGAACTCACGGACGGTTTTAATACTGCGCGGCGCTGCAGTTGCTCTTTTTGCCGCATGCGGGGCGCAGTTGTGGTCTCTGCACCGTTGTCGGGTATTACCGTGACAAGAGGTGAGGATAAGCTGACGGAGTACCGGTTCAACACGGGGACGGCGCGGCATTTCTTTTGCTCGGTCTGTGGGATATACACGTTCCATCAGCGTCGCTCTAACCCAAATGAATACGGCGTCAATGTGGCCTGTTTTGAAAATGTGTCGCCGTTTGATTTCCCCGTAGTGACGGTGATGGACGGTGTGAACCATCCGAGCGATGGTGAAAGCGGCGTTTTTGGTTACCTCTCGTTTCGCAAAAAAGAGAGCAATATAGGTTGATTACCGCCTGGCCAGGATCTGTTCACACTGGCTATAGTGGGTAGTGGGTAACTGAAACAGGAGACATTATGCTCTGTGTTGAAAAAGACGATCCGCGCGAGGCCCCCGAATCAGGGGATAAAAAACCTCAACCCGTGAAAAAGTAACGCTCGAAATGCGTATGACCGCCACCGGCAAAGCTGGTGGCTTTTTTCTGGGAATGACTGTTAATGGCGATCCAGATGGTTTAACAGCGTGCCGAGATGCCCGACAATATCGCGAAAATCAAAGATCAACGCCATCCATAAACACGCCAGAAGAGTCAGTATGGTAACGGATATGCGGCCAAACAACGCTATCATCCTTAGTGAAGAAGGGGATATGCGCGCAGTCTAACCCGTTTTCTTTCAACTTATCCTCAACAATACCGAAATAAAGCGCTCTTTTGAGACGAAAATCAAAAAAGAATGAGCCCGCGTAACGCTGCGGGCTCTGACCATCAGAACTGGTAAACCAGGCCTAATGCAACGACATCGTCGGTGCTGATGCCGTTGTTTTTGTAGAAGCTGTCATCTTCATCCAGCAGGTTGATTTTATAATCAACATAGGTGGACATGTTTTTGTTGAAATAGTAGGTTGCGCCTACATCTGCATATTTCACCAGGTCCTGGTCGCCCTGACCGTTACCCAGGTCTTTACCTTTTGACTGCAGATAAGAAATTGCCGGACGCAGACCGAAATCGAACTGGTACTGCGCGGTCACTTCGACGTTCTGAGTTTTATTCGCCACGGCGTCGGTGTTATCACCATAAGGCGTCATGTTACGGGTTTCAGAATACATGGCGGCCAGATAGATATTATTGGCGTCATATTTCAGGCCAGCTGTCCAGGCATCTGCTTTGTCACCGCCCGCAGTGGTATGCGTAACCTGGTCGTTGGTACGGTCAGATGAGGCGTAGGCGGCACCGGCGCTGATCCCCATGCCGAAATCATAGGTGGTAGAAATACCGAAGCCGTCGCCATTCTCATGACGCGTGTCGCGGCCGTTGTTGGTGCCTTCCTGATTGTTGCTGGCATCTTCATTGTTACCCTGATACTGCAGCGCGAAGTTCAGGCCCTGCACCAGACCATAGAAATCAGTGTTACGGTAGGTTGCCACGCCGTTAGCGCGCCCGGTCATAAAGTTATCGGCATAGGTGTAAGAGTCGCCGCCGAATTCAGGCAGCATATCGGTCCAGCCTTCCACGTCGTACAACACGCCGTAGTTACGGCCATAATCGAAGGAACCGTAGTCACCCACTTTGACCCCCGCGAAGGCCAGACGCGTCCAGGACTGGTTATCAGACCCTTCGGTATTATTTGCCTGAATGTTATATTCCCACTGCGCGTAGCCGGTCATCATGTCGTTAATCTGCGTTTCACCTTTGAAACCCAGACGCATGTAGGTTTGATCGCCGTCTTTAGAGGCATCATCGGAGAAATAGTGCAGACCATCCACTTTTCCGTACAGATCCAGTTTGTTGCCGTCTTTATTATAAATTTCTGCCGCATGCGCGGCGCCAGCCATTAACAGAGCCGGAATCATCAGAGCCAGTACTTTTCTTTGCATAGTGATATTCCTTTGCAGTTGTTTTTATTTGATTACCTGTTGAACTTCCCGAATAAGAAAGTTGTCTCATGCTAGATCACTCCTGTGGAATAGTAATAAAATAGAATTGTTACGAATTAAGTAAAATCTAAACCAGATAAAACTGCAGAAATGGTCATTTGTTTTATGAATGAGTTAAAATAAACCATATTAAATAAAAATTATTAATTAGCGGTTAAATCAGGTAATCTCTGCCCCGTTATATGCCTTTAAGATTATTTATCCATAATTATCGTGAATGTCTTTTGGGAAACTAAAGAGAGATTCATTAATTATCTGGATTAGCCCGATGTGAAAACATCGGGCTTTTTTTATGGAAAAAAAATGCCCGGACGAGCCGGGCATAGGGTTTAGTCGCTGGTGGATTTTTCAGCTTTTCCTGCCAGCTGCGCCAGGAAGTCATACCGTTTTTGCAGATCCGCGGCGGCGTCTTGCCAGAGCTGCTCTGCCACCTCAGGCTGCTGCGCATTCAGGCGGCGGAAGCGCTGCTCCTGCATTAGCGTCTCTGCCAGGGCATCGGACGGCGGACGCGAATCCAGCGCCAGCGGTAATTTCCCCTCATCTGCACGACGCGGATCGAACCGGTAGAGCGGCCAGAAGCCGGTGGCCGTCAGTTGACGCATCTGATCGTGGCTGAGAGCCAGGTCGTAGCCATGCTCTTCGCACGGGCTGTAAGCAATTATCAGCGACGGACCCGGATACGCTTCCGCTTCCTGGATCGCTTTCACCGTCTGGTTAAGCTGCGCGCCCAGCGAGATTTGCGCGACGTAAACGTGGCCGTACATCATCATGCTCACGCCCAGATCCTTACGCGCCTTGCGTTTACCGTGCTCACCGAATTTCGTGACGGCGCCCAGCGGCGTGGCTTTCGACGCCTGACCACCGGTATTGGAATAACACTGCGTATCCAGGACCAGAATGTTGACGTTTTCGGTCAGGCTCAATACGTGATCCAGCCCGCCAAAGCCGATGTCGTAAGCCCAGCCGTCGCCGCCAATCAGCCAGATCGATTTTTCGACCAGGGCATCAGCGTCGGTCAGAAGCTGTTCAGCCCCGGCCACCCCCTGAAGGGCGTGACGCAGCTCGGCCACCTGCTCGCGGCGCACCTCGGGCGTGGCGTCAGCGTGTAGTGCGGCATTGAGCTCGGCAGGGATCAGCCCGGCAAACTGCTCCAGCAGGCGCATCACGCGCGCGCGGTGCTGGTCAACCGTCAGGCGGAAGCCCAGGCCAAACTCGGCGTTATCTTCGAACAGAGAGTTTGCCCATGCCGGACCGCGCCCATTCGCATCGGTGGTGTAAGGCGTGGACGGTAAATTACCGCCGTAGATCGATGAGCAGCCGGTGGCATTGGCAATCAACATCCGGTCGCCGTACAGCTGGGTAAGCAGCTTAATATACGGCGTTTCGCCGCAGCCGGAGCAGGCACCGGAGTACTCGAACAGCGGCGTAATCAGCTGCGACGTACGAATATCAATGCGCTCCAGCTTGCTGCGGTCGATTTCCGGCAGGTTCAGGAAGAAGTCATAGTTCACTTTTTCTTCTTCAACGTGCTCAAGACGCGACATCATATTGATGGCCTTGATGTCCGGGTTCTGCCTGTCTTTCGCCGGGCAGACCTCAACGCACAGGTTACACCCGGTGCAGTCCTCCGGTGCGACCTGCAGAACGTATTTCTGGCCGCGCATGTCGCGGGATTTTACATCCAGCGAGTGCAGGCTGGACGGGGCATCTTCCATCGCTTCCGGCGACACCACTTTGGCCCGAATGGCCGAGTGCGGGCAGGCCGCGACGCAGTGGTTGCACTGGGTACAGAGCTCTTCTTTCCAGATGGGGATCGCTTCGGCGATGTTGCGTTTTTCCCAGCGCGTGGTGCCCATCGGCCAGGTTCCGTCCGGCGGCAGCGCAGAGACGGGCAGGGTGTCACCCAGCCCGGCCAGCATCGCGGCCGTCACGGTTTTCACGAAATCAGGTGCCGCATCCGAGACCACCGGAGGGCGATTCGGGCTGGCGTCATTTACCGGCTGCAGCGGCACCTCGAACAGTGATTCGCGCGCCAGCGCCAGCGCCTGCCAGTTACGCTCTACCAGCTCCTGGCCCTTGCTGCTGTAGCTTTTGGCGATGGCCCCCTGCAGTTCCACCAGCGCGCTGTCGCCCGGCAGGATATTGGTCAGATGGAAGAAGGCCATCTGCATCACGGTATTGATACGCGCGGCCAGGCCACATTCACGGGCAATTTTCGCCGCGTTGACGACATAGAAACGGGCTTTTTTCTGGTTCAGCACCGTCTGTACTTCCTGCGGCAGGCGCGCCCAGACCTCATCGGCGCTGTAAGGCGTGTTGAGCAGGAAGATACCGCCGGGCTTCAGGCGCTCGGCCATCTGGTACTTGTCGATAAACTGCAGCTGATGGCAGCCAACAAAGTCGGCCTGAGAAATAAGGTAGGCAGAGCGGATAGGCTGCTCGCTGACGCGCAGGTGAGAAACGGTCAGACCGCCGGCTTTCTTGGAGTCGTAGACGAAGTAACCCTGCGCGTACCACGGCGTTGAATTGCCGATGATCTTGATGTTGTTTTTGGTCGCCGAGACGCTGCCGTCGCTGCCCAGACCATAGAACAGCGCCTCAAGTTTGGCGGTCGAGGGCAGGGTGTTTTCCGGCAAGGGCAGGGAAAGATTCGTCACGTCATCATAAATACCCACCGTAAAGCGCGGCTTGGGTTTTGCTTCCCTTAGCTCGTTAAACACGGCCAGCACGCAGTCCGGCCCAAACTCTTTGGAAGACAGGCCATAACGACCGCCGATAACGCGCGGTAGCGTTTCACGTTCGCCGTTATTAAAGGCTTCAGCGAGGGCGGTCATCACGTCCAGATAGAGCGGTTCCGCGTGTGCGCCCGGCTCTTTGGTTCGATCGAGCACCGCCACGGTACGCGCGCTTTCTGGCAGCGCAGCGAGCAGATGTTTAGCCGAGAACGGACGGTAGAGACGCACTTTAAGCACGCCGACCTTTTCGCCGCGGGCCAGCAGCTCGTCAACGACCTCTTCACAGGTGCCGATAGCAGAACCCATCAGCACAATCACGCGCTCGGCCTGCGGGTGGCCGTAGTATTCGAACGGTTTGTACTCGCGTCCGGTTGCGGCGGCAAAGTCGTTCATTGCCTGCTCGACATGGTCATAAACCGCGTTGTACCACGGGTTTGTGGCCTCACGGGACTGAAAATAAGTATCCGGATTTGCCGAAGTCCCGCGGATAACCGGATGCTCCGGATTCAGGGCGCGGGCGCGATGCGCGTCGATTTCCGCCTGCGGCAGCAGATCCAGGATAGTGTCGTCCGCCAGCGGGACGATTTTGTTGATCTCGTGAGACGTACGGAAACCATCAAAGAAGTGAATAAACGGAACGCGGCTTTTAAGCGTGGCGATATGCGAAATTAAAGCAAAGTCCTGGGCTTCCTGAACGCTGCTCGCGCACAGCATCGCACAGCCGGTCTGACGCACGGCCATCACGTCGGAGTGATCGCCAAAAATAGAGAGTGCGTGGGTGGCCACAGTACGCGCCGCGACGTGCAGGACGAAGGGGGTCAGTTGACCGGCGAGTTTGTACAGCGTTGGGATCATTAACAACAATCCCTGAGAGGAGGTAAACGACGTGGAGAGCGCGCCGGTTTGCAGTGCACCGTGGACCGTGGCAATTGCTCCCGCTTCGGACTGCATTTCAACCACTCTCGGGACATCGCCCCAGACGTTTTTTAACCCGTTCCCCGCCCAGGCATCCGCCTGCTCGGCCATGGTAGAGCTTGGCGTGATCGGATAGATGGCGATAACTTCACTGGTGCGAAACGCGACTGAGGCAACTGCACCATTACCGTCAATAGTTTGCATAGGACGACACCCTTACATTGCGCAAAAACAGAGAGGCTGTCATAAGGCGACCAGCCCTGAATATTATCTCTGTAGTCTAGCAAACAGGGGGTTTTACGATTTTCGCTTTTGTGTCCTCGGTATTCTCACCATCAATGGTTAGATCAAACTTAGGGCGAAAAAATTGCGAGAAATTGTTTCAGTAGCGCATAAATACGCACTTCCGCTCTCGACGACACGGGATGTGATGCCTATTATGCTTAGGTTTCGCACTATTTACGGGGAAGAGAGCATGCGTTCAGCATTTTGGGTAGGGTGTGCCGCGTTATTGTTGTCGGCATGCAGCAGTGAACCTGTTCAGCAGGCCACGGCGGCCCACGTGGCGCCGGGAATGAAAGCGGCAATGTCCAGTTCAGGCCAGGCCAACTGTGCCATGATTGGCGGCTCGCTGTCCGTTGCCCGCCAGCTTGATGGTTCGGCTATCGGGATGTGCGCCTTGCCAAACGGCAAACGCTGCAGTGAACAGTCGCTTGCCGTTGGAAGCTGCGGTAGCTACTGATTACTCCGCGCGCTTAAACATCAGCGTCTTATCGGCCGTCGCCAGCGTCAGCTGGTCTTCAGTCAGGTCGACCTGCGCCCCTTTGCGCAGCATGTCGCCGATGGCCTGATCCAGCTCGTTAAGCTGCGGTTCGGTACAAAGTTTGCGGGTCATCGCCAGCGTTTTAACTTTTAGCTCACCTTCGGACAGCTTTCCCTGCCCGTTGAAGCGGTTACACATCTGGCCGGAAACGCTAATGTTATCAACGAGGCTGATATCGGGAAGCGCGTTAAAAGCGATCTCAGGCTGCGCAGTCATCCCCTTCACGGCTTTGCCGTCCACGTTTTCCAGCACAAAACGGTGGCTCTTCAGTTGATCCGGCTGAACGGATGCTTTGCCAGGATTAACGCAGCCGCTAAGGACAAGGCTGATAACACTTAACGCGATGAGCTTTTTCATTTTTCTTCTCAAATTATAAATTCTGTGAATCTTTTACCAGTGTAACGATACTCTGCGGTGCGTTAATGGGGTTTATCTGAAAGTGCGGGGTGGTGCCGGGCAACGCAGGGCTGCCCGGAATGAAGTTTAATGAGATTTAAACCCGGCAGCCGTCATCAGCATACGGAAGAGCATACTGACCGCTGCCAGCGCCAGTACGCTGCCGCCCCAGATAATGGCCAGCCACAGCAATCTTTTCCAGACAGGTTGTTGCATCAGTGATAACCCTCCCCAGGCTGAACTTTGCCGCGAAAGACGTAGTAGCTCCAGAAGGTGTAGACCAGAATGACGGGAATGATCAACAGAGCGCCCACCAGCATAAAGCCCTGGCTTTGCGTCGGGGCGGCGGCCTGCCACAGGGTGATTGACGGCGGTATGATATGCGGCCAGATGCTGATCCCAAGCCCGCTAAAGCCGAGGAAGATCAGCCCCAGCGTCAGAATAAACGGACGAGTATGGCTATCAGGATTACTCAGGCAGCGCCACTGGTAGAGGCTAAACATGACGACCAGGGCAGGGACCGGCAGCAAATAAAACAGATTCGGCAGCGTAAACCAGCGCGCCGCGATGGCCGGGTGCGCCAGCGGCGTCCAGAGGCTGATCGCCGCGATAAACGCCAGCAGCACGATTAACAGCGTTTTCGACACCTCACGCATCCGCTGCTGCAGCGCGTTTTCGCTTTTCATCACCAGCCAGGTCGAGCCTAACAGCGCGTAGGCCACCACCAGACCCGCGCCGCAAAACAGGCTGAACGCGGTAAACCAGTCAAAGGGGCCGCCGGTATAGGCCCTGCCAGTCACGGTAAAGCCGTTGATGACGGCACCCACCGTCACGCCCTGGGTAAAGGTCGCCAGAACGGAACCGCCAATAAACGCCTTATCCCAGAAAGGACGGTGGGCCGGCGTGGCTTTAAAGCGAAACTCAAATGCCACACCGCGAAAAATAAGTCCGATCAGCATTAACGTCAGCGGAATAGTGAGGGCATCAACGATCACCGCATAGGCCAGCGGAAACGCGCCGAACAGGGCAGCACCGCCTAGCACCAGCCAGGTCTCATTGCCGTCCCAGACCGGCGCGACGCTGTTGACCATCACGTCGCGATCGTCGGCGTTTTGCGTTGCCGGGAACAGAATACCGATCCCCAGATCAAACCCGTCCATGACGATATACATCAACGTGGCAAAGACGATGATGACAAACCAGATAATGGAAAGATCGATACCCATTATGGCTGCTCCTTCTGTTCAGTTGTGACGGCAGAAAGCGGGCGCGTCGGGCGTCCGTCGGCCTCGGTGGCGAATGATTCATACGGCTGTGGCCCTTTTCGGATGAGGCGCACCATATAGCTGTAGCCCACGCCGAATACCGAGGTGTAGACGACGAAGAAGGCCAGCAGGCTCACGCTCATATGCAGATCGCCATGGGCAGAAACCGCATCCTTCGTTCGCTGAAGCCCATAAACCACCCACGGCTGGCGGCCCACTTCGGTGGTGACCCATCCGGCCAGAATGGCAATCAGCCCGGATGGTCCCATCAGCAGCGCAAACCACAGGAACGGACGTGAAGAATAAACCCGCTTTTTATAACGCAGCCAGAGCGCCGCTACCCCAAGCAGCAGCATCAGCATCCCTAAGCCCGCCATAATGCGGAACGACCAGAAAACGATGGTGGAATTAGGACGATCCTCCTTTGGAAACTCTTTGAGCGCCGGGACCTGTTTATCCAGGCTGTGCGTCAGGATAAGACTACCCAGCGCCGGGATCGCCAGTCCAAAGCGAGTGCGCTCCTGCTCCATATCCGGCCAGCCAAACAGCAGCAGGGGGGTAGGCTCGCCCGGCGGGTTTTCCCAATGGCCTTCAATGGCGGCAATCTTGGCGGGCTGGTGCTTTAAGGTGTTCAACCCGTGCATATCGCCAACCAGGGCCTGGAGGGGGGCGACAACCAGCGTCATCCACAGCGCCATCGAAAACATCGCCCGGATGGCGGGGGTATTATTCCCGCGCAGCAGGTGCCATGCCGCGGATGCACCGACAAACAGGGCGCTACTCAGGAATGCCGCAATCGACATATGCAGCAGGCGGTAGGGGAAGGAGGGATTAAATACCACGGCGAACCAGTCCACCGGCACGACCTGACCATTGACGATCTCGTAGCCCTGCGGGGTCTGCATCCAGCTGTTCGAGGAGAGGATCCAGAAGGTGGAGATAATCGTGCCCAGCGCCACCATGCAGGTGGAGAAGAAGTGCAGACCTGGCCCCACTTTATTCCAGCCGAACAGCATCACGCCGAGGAACCCGGCTTCGAGGAAGAAGGCGGTAAGCACTTCATAGGTCAGCAGCGGGCCGGTAATGCTGCCCGCAAACTGTGAAAAGCCGCTCCAGTTGGTGCCAAACTGGTAGGCCATCACCAGCCCGGAGACCACGCCCATGCCAAAGTTGACGGCGAAAATCTTCGACCAGAAATGGTACAGCGAGCGCCAGACCGGATTTTTTGTTTTCAGCCACAGCCCTTCGAGCACGGCAAGATAGCTTGCCAGGCCGATGGTGATGGCCGGGAAAATAATGTGAAAGGATACGGTGAAGGCAAACTGTATCCGTGCAAGGTGAAAAGCATCTAAACCAAACATGCACAGCCTCAATGTCAAACGGTGTGCTGTTATGGTATAGGGGCAAAGATCGGAGAAGCAGACGCAGAAAAGCGAATTTTAACCATAACAGTTAGCGTAAATTTCACCCTTTAGCCATCTGATATACCTCGCAGTTGTGGAATAAAAATATTCTTTTTATGATTTTTACGCATTAAACCGCTTGCTTTGTCGTCACCACCGTGCGTTAATGGTCTTCTGGTTTTGAGTCCAAATAAATATCTGACGTAGTTTTATAAAGCAGTTCTCATCACGTTGTGCCTCTCCGCAGCCTCTCTTGGGTCTTTATCTACATTCCGATTAGTTTTGTTTAAAACCATTATGCCCAATCGGCCCATTAGTAATTTACGTTTTTACGTTTCAGGAGAATCCTATGACTTCTTATATCCATTTTCGCTGCCCGTGCTGCCATGGTTCGCAGTACCGTACCTCAGCCTTTGACGTGTCTGAGAAGAACCCGTTTGGCGCGAAATGCATTTTTTGCAAATCGCCGATGATTACTCTCGACCACCTGGCCGCCGCACGCTCCGCTCAGAGCCACGTGACCGAATACCGTAAGTAATTCATCTTCCAGACTATAACAGTTAGCAAAATCTTCTCTTTTTCTCCTGCTGATATACACTGTCGGCAATAAGGAGAATCTGATGAAAAAATACCAGCGTCTGGCGCAACAAATTATCTCGCAGATTGAGCTTGGCGTATGGCTGCCGGGCGATAAGCTGCCTTCCCTGCGAGAGCAGGTGGCAAGCAGCGGCATGAGCTTTATGACCGTTGGCCACGCGTATCAGATGCTGGAAAGTCAGGGGCGCATTGTCGCCAGGCCGCAGTCGGGCTATTACGTTGCCTCGCGCCCGACCGCACAACAGCCTGCGCCGCCTGCCCAGGTGATGCGTGATGAAGCGGTAGATATCAACACCTATATCTTCGAGGTCTTACAGGCCAGCCGCGATCCGTCCGTTGTTCCTTTCGCTTCCGCCTTTCCCGACCCCCGACTTTTCCCGCTTCAGCAGCTCAACCGCTCACTGGCAAACGTCAGTAAAACCGCTACCGCAATGAGCGTGATTGAGAACCTGCCGCCCGGTAACGCTGAACTCCGTCACGCCATTGCGCGCCGCTACGCGCAGCAGGGGATGAACATCTCGCCGGACGAAATTGTCATTACCGCAGGCGCCCTTGAAGCCCTGAACCTGAGTTTGCAGGCGGTGACAGAGCCAGGAGACTGGGTGATTGTCGAAAACCCCTGTTTCTACGGCGCGCTGCAGGCGCTGGAGCGCCTTAAGCTAAAAGCGTTGTCGGTCGCCACAGACGTGCGGGAGGGTATCGATCTGAATGCGCTGGAACAGGCGCTGAACGACTACCCGGTAAAAGCCTGCTGGCTCATGACTAACGGCCAAAACCCGCTTGGCTTTACGCTGAGCGCAGAGAAAAAAGCGCGTCTGGTCGCGCTCCTGACGAAGCACAACGTCACCCTGATCGAGGACGATGTCTACAGCGAGCTCTATTTTGGCCGGGAAAAACCCCTTCCGGCGAAAGCCTGGGACCGAGAGGAGATGACGCTGCACTGTTCCTCCTTTTCAAAATGCCTGGTGGCCGGTTTTCGCATCGGCTGGGTGGCGGCAGGAAAACACGCGCGACGCATTCAGCAGCTGCAGCTGATGAGCACCTTATCAACCAGTTCTCCCATGCAGCTGGCGCTGGTGGACTACCTGGCGACCAAGCGCTACGACGCCCATCTGCGCCGCCTGCGACGCACGCTCGCCGAGCGGAAACAGCAGGCCTGGCAGTCACTTCTGCGCCATATGCCTGCCGGCGTCAAAATTCACCACAACGACAGCGGCTACTTTTTATGGCTGGAACTTCCGGCGCAGCTGGACGCGGGCCTGCTCAGCGAAAAGGCCTTAACGCACCACATCAGCATTGCGCCTGGAAAGATGTTTTCCACCTCTGACGCGTGGACGCCGTTCTTCCGCTTTAATACGTCCTGGGCATGGGGCGAGCGGGAAGAGCAGGCGGTCATTCAGTTAGGTAAATTAATTAGCACGATGCTGGAATAATCCTTCCCTCGTTATTTAAATAATCATTTCTTATCCTGACGACGGCACGGCGAATATTTTTCGGTGCCGTATCATATGAAATCTGCATACCGGCCTTCGCGTCTAACTCCTTGTCTATAATCCAGTTAACGGGGAATGCGTCCTCGGTCACACCTTGATGAAATTTCCTTAAGCCGAACGGTGCGGCGCATACGTGCGGTCTACGTTTAATAAGGGAGATATTTTTACGGCACGGCTGCCGCTAAATTTCATTGCGACAGGAGTAACCCTTATGAGCAAAAAATTTGCCCGCAGCAGCCTGTGCGCGCTCGGCATGACTATCATGACCGCGCAAGCCACAGAACCACCAAAGGCCATCGGCGACGGGGAAGGTCGTCTGGATATTATCGCCTGGCCGGGATACATCGAACGCGGACAGACGGATAAAAATTATGACTGGGTCACCCAGTTTGAAAAAGAGACCGGCTGTGCGGTCAACGTCAAAACGGCGGCCACGTCCGACGAAATGGTCAGCCTGATGGCAAAAGGCGGATATGACCTGGTCACCGCCTCAGGTGACGCCTCCCTGCGCCTGATCATGGGCAAACGCGTTCAGCCGATTAACCCCGAGCTTATCCCTAACTGGAAAACCCTCGACCCGCGCATCGTGAAGGGCGAGTGGTTTAACGTAGGCGGCAAGGTCTATGGCACGCCGTATCAGTGGGGGCCAAACCTGCTGATGTACAACACCAAAACCTTCCCGACGCCGCCGGACAGCTGGAGCGTAGTCTTTACCAAACAGGATCTGCCGGACGGTAAAACCAATCAGGGACGCGTGCAGGCGTACGACGGCCCGATTTATATCGCCGATGCCGCGCTGTTCGTTAAAGCCACGCAGCCGCAGCTGGGTATTAGCGACCCGTACCAGCTCACTGAACAACAGTATGCCGCCGTGCTCAAGGTGCTTCGCGACCAGCATGCGCTGATCCACCGCTACTGGCATGACACCACCGTCCAGATGAGCGACTTCAAAAACGAAGGCGTCGTAGCCTCCAGCGCCTGGCCGTATCAGGCGAATGCCCTGAAGGCTGAAAACCAGCCCGTTGCCACCGTCTTCCCGAAAGAGGGGGTAACCGGCTGGGCGGATACCACCATGCTGCACGCGCAGGCAAAACACCCTATGTGCGCCTACAAATGGATGAACTGGTCGCTCACGCCGAAAGTGCAGGGCGATCTGGCGGCATGGTTTGGCTCGCTGCCCGTCGTGGCTGAAGGATGTAAGGCCAGCACGCTGCTGGGCGACAAGGGCTGCGAAACCAATGGCTATAACTATTTTGACAAAATCATGTTCTGGAAAACCCCCATCGCGGAAGGCGGTAAATATGTACCTTACAGCCGCTGGACGCAGGATTACATCGCCATTATGGGCGGCCGTTAATCGTCCGGGAGCTGAACATGACGTACGCAGTAGAGTTTAACAATGTTTCCCGGCTGTACGGCGACGTGCGGGCGGTGGATGGGGTCACCATTGCGATTCATGACGGGGAATTTTTCTCCATGCTGGGGCCTTCTGGCTCCGGCAAAACCACCTGCCTGCGTCTGATTGCCGGCTTTGAGCAGCTGTCAGGCGGCACGATTTCTATCTTCGGCAAAGAGGCGAGCGAACTGCCTCCCTGGGAGCGGGATGTGAACACCGTCTTTCAGGACTACGCGCTGTTCCCACACATGTCGATCCTCGATAACGTCGCCTACGGGCTGATGGTCAAAGGCATCGACAAGAAAAAACGCCATGCGCAGGCCCGTGATGCGCTGGAAAAAGTGGGCCTGAGCTTTGCCGTCGCCCGCAAGCCTTCGCAGCTTTCCGGCGGCCAGCGCCAGCGTGTTGCCATTGCCCGGGCGCTGGTGAATGAACCGCGCGTCCTGCTGCTCGACGAGCCGTTAGGCGCGCTCGATCTCAAGCTGCGGGAACAGATGCAGTTCGAGCTGAAGAAGCTTCAGCAGGAACTCGGCATCACCTTTATTTTTGTCACCCACGATCAGGGCGAGGCCCTATCCATGTCAGATAGGGTCGCGGTGTTCAATAACGGGCGCATCGAGCAGGTGGACACCCCGCGCGATCTCTACATGCGTCCGCGCACGCCGTTTGTCGCCGGTTTTGTCGGCACCTCTAACGTCTTCGATGCGGGTCTGGCGCAGAAAATATGCGGCATGGAAGGCAGCTATTCCCTGCGTCCGGAACATATTCGCCTTAATGAGGGCGGAGACGTTCAGGTTCAGGGCGTCGTGCAGGCCGTTCAGTATCAGGGGGCCGCCACGCGGCTGGAGCTGAAGCTCGCCGACGGTGCCAAACTGCTGGTAAGCCAGGCCAACCTCAGTGAAACCTCGCCGCTGAGCGGCATTGCGCCGGGGCAGGCGGTCACGGCGTCGTGGTCACGCGAGGCGATGATTCGCCTGCAGGAGGAGAGGTGAAATGGCTATGAGCGTTGCGCATCCTCCTGTCTCCCGCAGCCGCGTAAGCCGCGTGACGGCTCTGTTCTGGCGTAAACCGTCGCTCGGCCTGTTCCTGCTCCTGCTCGCGCCGCTAATGTGGTTTGGCATCGTCTATCTGGGATCGCTTCTTACCCTGCTGTGGCAGGGGTTTTACACCTTTGACGATTTCACCATGGCCGTCACGCCGGATCTGACCCTGGCGAACATTCAGGCGCTTTTCAACCCGGCAAACTACGACATTATCCTGCGCACGTTGACGATGGCGATTGCGGTGACGATTGCCAGCGCCATCCTGGCATTCCCGATGGCCTGGTACATGGCGCGATACACCCGCGGCAGGTGGAAAGCATTCTTCTATATCGCCGTGATGCTGCCTATGTGGGCAAGCTACATCGTCAAAGCCTACGCCTGGACGCTGCTGCTGGCGAAGGACGGGGTGGCGCAGTGGTTTCTTAATCATATGGGGCTGGAGCCGATCCTGACCTCGATCCTTACGCTACCCGCGATTGGCGGCAACACCTTGTCCACCTCCGGGCTGGGACGGTTTCTGGTCTTCGTCTATATCTGGCTGCCGTTTATGATCCTGCCGGTTCAGGCGGCGCTGGAACGTCTGCCTGCCTCGCTGCTGCAGGCCTCAGCCGACCTCGGCGCGCGCCCGCGCCAGACCTTTCGCTACGTCGTTCTGCCGCTGGCGATCCCGGGTATTGCGGCAGGCTCAATATTCACTTTTTCCCTGACGCTGGGGGATTTCATCGTTCCGCAGCTGGTAGGCCCGCCGGGCTATTTCATCGGTAACATGGTCTACTCGCAGCAGGGGGCCATTGGCAATATGCCCATGGCCGCCGCGTTCACGCTGGTGCCCATCGTGCTGATTTCACTCTATCTGGCGTTCGTGAAGCGTCTGGGAGCATTCGATGCACTCTGAACGCGCACCGCTGTTCCTGAAAGTGGCCGCCTGGGGAGGGGTTATCTTCCTGCACTTCCCGCTGCTGATTATCGCGACCTATGCCTTTAATACCGAAGACGCGGCCTTCAGCTTTCCGCCGCAGGGGCTGACGCTGAAGTGGTTTAGCGCGGCGGCGGGGCGCGGCGATATTATTGAATCCGTGACGTTGTCACTTCAGATTGCAGCGTTATCCACCGCGATAGCCCTTGTGCTTGGCACGCTTGCTGCAGCGGCGCTGTGGCGAAGCGAGTTTTTTGGTAAGAACGCGATCTCGCTGTTGCTGCTGCTGCCGATTGCGTTACCGGGGATCATCACCGGCCTGGCGCTGCTGACGGCCTTCAAAACAATCAACCTGGAGCCGGGATTCTTTACCATCGTGGTTGGGCACGCCACCTTCTGCGTGGTGGTGGTGTTTAACAACGTGATTGCCCGGTTCAGACGCACCTCCTGGAGCCTTGTGGAAGCGTCGATGGATCTCGGGGCCGACGGATGGCAAACCTTCCGCTATGTGGTGCTGCCCAATCTGGGTTCCGCGCTGCTGGCCGGGGGAATGCTGGCGTTTGCCCTGTCGTTTGACGAGATAATCGTCACAACGTTTACGGCGGGACACGAGCGCACGTTACCGCTGTGGTTGCTCAATCAGCTTGGTCGTCCGCGCGACGTGCCGGTCACCAACGTGGTAGCACTGCTGGTGATGCTGGTGACAACTATCCCCATTCTGGGAGCCTGGTGGCTAACCCGCGACGGCGAGAACATCGCCGGCAGCGGGAAATAACAGTGATTTCAACAGGACAATGCTATGCAAACACAACTGCTGATAGAGGGAAAGCTGGTAACCGGAGAGGGAGAAAAACAGCCGGTCTATAACCCGGCCACCGGAGAGGTGCTGCTGGAGATTGCTGAAGCGTCTGCGGCACAGGTCGACGCGGCGGTTCATGCGGCCGACCGTGCATTTGCGGCATGGGGGCAAACCACGCCGAAAACCCGCGCCGAGTGCCTGCTGAAGCTGGCGGATGCGATTGAAGCGCATGGGGAGGACTTTGCCCGGCTCGAATCCCTCAACTGCGGCAAGCCGCTGCACTGCGTGCTGGGCGATGAAATTCCGGCAGTTGTTGACGTTTTCCGTTTCTTTGCCGGGGCCGCCCGCTGTCTGAACGGGCTGGCAGCCGGTGAGTACCTTGACGGGCACACGTCTATGATCCGCCGCGATCCGGTGGGCGTGGTTGCCTCTATTGCCCCCTGGAACTACCCGCTGATGATGGCGGCCTGGAAGCTGGCCCCCGCGCTGGCGGCAGGGAACTGCGTGGTGATTAAGCCCTCAGAAATCACACCGCTGACCGCGCTGAAGCTGGGAGAGATGGCAAAAGATATCTTCCCGGCAGGCGTTCTGAACGTCCTGTTTGGTCGCGGTAAAACGGTGGGCGACCCGCTTACCGGCCATGAGAAAGTCCGTATGGTCTCACTGACCGGGTCAATTGCTACCGGGGAACATATCATCGGCCATACCGCGTCCTCCATTAAACGCACCCATATGGAGCTGGGTGGTAAAGCGCCGGTTATCGTGTTTGATGATGCCGACCTGAATGCGGTTGTCGAAGGGGTGCGGACGTTTGGTTTCTACAACGCCGGGCAGGATTGTACGGCGGCCTGTCGTATTTATGCTCAGAAGGGCATCTATGCCCAACTGGTGGAAAAGCTGGGCGCAGCGGTTGCCAGCCTTAAAATGGGTGTCCCGGACGATGCCTCTACCGAACTGGGACCGCTCAGCTCGGCTGCCCATCTTTCACGCGTCTGTCAGGCCGTCGATGAGGCGAAAGCGCTCGGCCATATTCGCGTTGTCACGGGCGGGAGCAAAAAAGAGGGGGCGGGCTACTACTTCCAGCCAACCCTGCTGGCGGGGGCAAAGCAGGACGACGCCATTGTTCAGCGAGAGGTGTTTGGCCCGGTAGTGAGCGTTACTGAATTTGACGACGAGGCGCAGGTGCTGGCCTGGGCGAACGATTCGCAGTACGGCCTGGCGTCATCGGTCTGGACCAAAGACGTGGGCCGTGCCCATCGCCTGAGCGCGCGCCTGCAGTACGGCTGCACCTGGGTGAATACCCACTTTATGCTGGTGAGCGAAATGCCGCACGGCGGCATGAAGTTATCCGGCTACGGCAAAGATATGTCGGTGTACGGGCTTGAGGATTATACGGTCGTGCGGCATGTCATGATCAAACATTAATTTATAACGGCGTGGCTGGGTTAATCGTTATATTTATTCCGGCCACGTTTGAAAAACCAGTCAATAATACGGAGGTTAATTTCCCTGGGCTTTATAGGAATATTTAAAAATATAATTTTACTCTCCTTGAAATCCAGAAATCTTCGGTAAAAATTAGATTGAATCATATCTCTTATCGGTGAAACCATGGATACATTAATATGTCCTGCAACGCCTGTTCAGACGTTCCCGCATTCTGTTGCACCTAATACATATAATCCTCGTTTACATATAAAAGTGAGTTTGCTTGCATTACTTATTTCCGCTTCTCTGACAAGCCACGTTCGGGCAGAGGACTATACGGATACCGTTATCAGCGACGATCCGGATATACCAAGAGTGTTCCTGAGCGGAGACACCATCACCGTGACGGACAGCGATGCGTCCGCGATTCGCGCCGAAAATGGAGGGGGCGTTTCGGTACCGGATGGTGGAGTCGCCATTACCGTGACTGGCACCGGTACGGCTGATGGATTAAATAATAATGTGATTATTATAAACAGTGGCTCGGACGTAAATCTTGGAACCGGAACCACCATCAGCGCTTCCGGTAAAGCTCTTGGGATCCTGCTAAATGGATCGACAGACGCGAATGACCCTCGCCCGCAGTTTAAGGCCAGAGATTTGTCCATAAATACAAGCGATATGGTTCTTGGGGGAATAGATAGCCCGGGTATTAGTGCTAACTGGCATAGCGATGTGGAATTAACGGGGGATTACCGGGTCACTAATGCCGGGGCTAACAGTGGTGCCCTGTTATCGGCTAACGCTGGCGCCCATATAACGATGGAAAATGCTGAACTGAATGCGGGTACGGGTGAAAACCCGGCATCGGGCACCTCCTTCGGTATTGTCTCGCAATTCAGCAGCAGCATTACGGGCAGCGGAACGACGAATTTAAATTACGACGGAAGCGGAAACTTTTTTGGCGTGGTAGCCGGTGCCAGTCTGTCGGGCGAGGATGCTGCCCGGGTACAATTAAACGATATGAATTTACAGATCCGCTCTGACGGTGGGGCGGCAAACGGTCTCTGGGCAACCCAATCCGGGACAATTAACATCACCGGGAATGCAAACCTGACTGCGCAGGCCCCTTCCGGCTATCTCGTCAGGGCCGACAGAAACGGGACGGTTACCCTTTCAGGGGCCTCAACTGGCACACTCACGGCAGATACTGCATGGGGTGTCTGGGGGGCGGGGCTTGGAAATCTGTCACTGAATCAAAGCCAGCTCGCGGTGGAGGGTACAGATGCCGCCGCCGTTATTCGCGCTGATAACAGCGCTGCCGCTGGAGAAAACCGCTTTTCCTTTGTCGATTCAGTCCTGAGCAGCAATAAAGATGGTGTGCTGGTTACCGCCGGGGATGCGACCATTACGCTGACAAACACCCGTCTTAGCGCTGATAATGGGGCAGTGATTAACGCCGCTGGCACGGGCACAACCCGCGTGGTGGCGGACAATAATTCACAGTTAACCGGGCGAGTGCAGACGGCAGAAGGCGGCACGACAAATCTGACGCTCGGCAGTGGCTCTTCCTGGAACGTCACGGAGGATTCCAGGCTCAGCAACCTGACGCTGGATAACGGTACCCTGCGCTATGCTGGCGCGGCGGCACTTACCGCGACCGATGGCATAACCCTGAGTGGCGGTGGTGGCACCATTGATACCAGCGGCAATGCAATCCTTATTTCATCTGTCCTGACGGGCGATGGCGGTTTAACAAAGACCGGCAGCGGAATACTCACCCTGACGGGTACCCATTCCTATACCGGTGGTACAGCGATCAGCGAAGGTACGTTGCAACTTGGCAATGGTGATAACCCGGGAACGATTGCCGGTAATATCATCAATAACGGTACGCTCACGCTGAATAATAACGCTGTCCAGCAGCTAAACAATGTCATTACTGGCACGGGGCAATTCCGCAATGAAGGCGCTGGCACTACCATCCTGACGGGTGATAACACCTGGACGGGGGGAACCCTGATTAACCATGGGACAGTGCAACTGGGTGATGGTGGAACGCAGGGGAGCATCAAAGGTGATGTGACGAACAACAGTGCGCTGGTGGTGAACCGTAGTGATGCTCTCACACTAGATGGCGCGATTGGCGGTTCAGGAACGTTGAGAAAACAGGGAAGCGGGGAGCTGATCCTTTCCGGCTTATACAGCCTGACGGGCGGAACCTATATTGATGCCGGGACGCTGACATTTTCGGGCAACACGGCAACGACTAATGTGACAGGCCAGAGTGGCTCGATACTGAACCTGAAGAACAATGCCACCCTCACGGGTTGGGTTGATCCGCTGGATATGAATATTGAAAGCGGCTCGACCTGGAATGTCACCGGTACCGCCGGACAGAACGTTCTGGATACGCTGACGCTTGCCGGAAATATTAATTTCCCGGGTGCGACAGGTGGCACTTTCACACCTAACACCCTCACGGTAAAAAATCTCAATGGGCAGAACGGGACGGTCGGCCTGAATGCCGATCTCAGCAACGGAACAGCGGATCGCATTATTGTAAACGGTGGCGCTGCAACCGGGAGTACTAACCTGGCGGTTAATAATGTCAGCAATACGGGGGCACCAACGCAAGGGAACGGTATTCTGCTGGTGGAGACCACCAATAACGGAACGACTGCTGCCGATGCTTTCCGGCTGAGCAGCCCTGTTTATGGCGGGGCATATCGCTACTCCCTGCTGCGTGGCGCCAGTGATGGCAGTGCGGCTGATAACTGGTATCTCACCTCTGATCAACCCGGTTCGCAAAACCCTGGTTCGCCAAATCCCGGTACGCCGGTATGGCGTCCGGGTGTCTCGGTGGCGGCAGCCACGCCGCTGATTGTCGCTGGGACTAATATGGCGATGATGAGCAACTTTTATGAACGTACCGGTTTTTATGGTCTGAACAACAGTGATGTAACACCGACAGCATCTATGCCCTGTGAGGAGGATCTTACGCTGTGGTGTGCCAGAGAATCACGGGCCTGGGGACGTTATATCAACGATAACATTACGCATAAAGGTGATGGGAAGGGTATCTACGGCGATGCCGGGGCAAAGTATGATCAACACATTAACGCCATTCAGTTCGGGAATGATATCTGGCGCAATGTTGATGATGCGGGTAACCGCAATTACGCCGGTCTGTATGCCACGATCGGCAACAGCAGAAGTCACGTGACGGATTATGACGATAGCGAGGCGGGGCTAAGCCGCCTGGATGCTTACACCCTCGGCTCCTATTTTACCCATGTTCATCATAATGATGCCTGGACGGATATGGTATTCCAGGGTTCATGGTTAAAAGCACGTAACCAGGCCGAAGACAATACCCGTTACGATACAGAAGGGTTCGCTCTTGCGACATCTCTTGAAGGTGGATTACCGGTGTACGAGACAGGGAGCATAAAAGTAGAGCCGCATGCGAGAGTAACCTATCAATATGAAAACCTGAATGATGCCAATGATGGCCTGACCGAGATCCGTTTCAATGATTTCCAGTCACTGCAGGGTTCCGCAGGGATCCGGGTCAGCAATATCGGATTGGTGAACAATCTCAAATATTCTGTCTGGCTGGATGCCGGTGCCGGCCAAGAATTTATGGGTAAATCGAAGACGGAGTTTGTGATGACGGAGAAAACCGAAACGATTACCACCCGGACGCGTGGCGGCTTTGCTGATGTGAAGGTCGGGGGCAGCCTTGATCTCAACAAAACGCTTGCTGTCTATACTTCTGCGAACTGGACGCCGCGCTTTGATAATACAGAGTACAGTCTGGGGGCCTCGATAGGCGTGAGAGGGACCTGGTAACCTGACGGGTGCCGTTCTCATTATTTTACGCATGCCCATGAACGATCCTCATGGGCATTTTCATAAGTTGTAGCGAAATATACTCAATTGTTATTAACCATAATATTTAAGTGGTTATTCTGTAACGAAAAAACTTGATCTGTGTCAACATATGACGCATATTGCGTGCGGTTATTTTTTCGGCTCTGGTATACAGAATGACGTTGTATCAAAAGATGTTGGTTTTTTACGCAATCATGGCTTCCATCTGCGCATTAATTACCTGGTTCCTTTCTAAAGATCGCAAGCGCATTCGCCTGCTTAGCGCGTTTCTGGTAGGGTCGACCTGGCCGATGAGTTTCCCCGTTGCGCTGCTGGTCTCGCTTTTCTGAAGCATCCTTCCATTTTTAAACGATGAATATGGCATTCCGGTTATGATGACTGTATAAATAAACAGTGCATCGTAAAAGGAGTGCTTATGAACAGTTTTTACTCGCAGCACGCGGGTTGCACCGTGCGCTGGCATGATTTGCCCGGCTCTGGCGATCCCGTAGTCTTCATCCACGGATTGGGCTGCGCCTCTTCCTATGAATATCCCCGCGTCGTTTGTGACCCGCTGTTTGGCACGCGCAGAGCGATTCTCATCGATTTGCCCGGCAGCGGTTACAGCGATAAACCTGACCATTACAGCTATAAAACCACCGACCAGGCACGCGTTGTGGCGGAACTGATTGACCATCTTCAGCTGGATGCCTTTTGGCTATATGGCCACAGCATGGGCGGCAGTATTGCTATCGAAACGGCAGGGCTGCTGGCAGCACGCATAAAGAGATTGATGGTGTCAGAGCCCAATTTTCATGCGGGCGGGGGCATGTTCAGCCGATCTATCGCAGCGCAAACTGAACAACAGTTTCTGGAACAGGGCTATAACGCCATGCTCGGCGCAGAAACCACCGCATGGGCAGGGTGCCTGAAGAGTAACGCGTCATATGCCGTCTGGCGGGGCGCATCGAGCCTGGTGGCGGGCGTTGAGCCGGACTGGGAAACCCAATTTTTGTCGCTGCCTTGCCCGGTGACGTTGATTTTCGGTGAACTCTCACTGCCGGATGATGATGTAGACAATCTGAAGCAGAAGGGCGTTGAGGTAAAAATTATCCCTGCGGCGGGGCATTCCATGTCCTGGGAAAACCCGTCCGCACTGGCAAAGACGTTAGCCGAGTGTATGGCGGCGTGATTATTGTGCAGTTTATTATCGTTGCGGAATGTTGGCCGGGTAAGCGCAGCGCCACCCGGCAAAAAAGGCGGCTACATGATTAAAGTCCGTAGTGCCCGACGTGCGTCAGGCTGAACATCATGCGGATGCTGATAATCAATATTCTCTATTGCCCGGCTATAGAGTGCGACCAGCCAGTCGTAAACGTACGCGGTGGCCGCATGGACCGGCTGTTCCCCCAGGCACGTCAGGCGCGGTGCGGCACTGCTGACGACGGGCGTAACAAAGATTGCCTGACCTTTGCGGATGCGGCTTGCGGGGCGCTCTGCTGCAGGTGACTGGTCGTAACCCAGCCAGCCAATGAAATTCCCCATCACGGCGTGCAGCTGCGCCGCGCTGCTTTTATCCGCTTCGACAATTCGCTGAAGCTGTTGCGGCAGATTAAGCCGATAGCTGGTTACCACCAGTACATCCGCGATTTGCTGCAGTACCGCAGGCTCCAGCCCAAGACGGGCGGCCGTAGCTTCATTGCGGCTCCACTGGCGCAGATGATTTATCCATACTTTGTGCGCCAGACGCGCGTTGTCTTTTGTCTGGAACCGTCCTGCGCTTTCCTGGGCGTTATCGGCGAACAGATCGATGGTGTCCGTAAACAGTCCGTTCACCTGCTCCTCGCGCGGCTGCTGAACGGCGAGCAGCGTTTCAAAGGCTTTCAGCGGCGGGAGCAGGCCCTCAAGCAGCTCGCCGTGACGGGCAGCGCTGCTTTGCAGCGTGCGCACCATGTTTTCGGCCTGAGCGCGTCGCGTACCCGGTTCCTCAACCAGCGGCGCCAGGTAGCTTTGCATCAGCGACGCGATCTCCTGCCGCAGCAGGTTTTTCAGCGTGCCGAGACGCTTCTGCCGCTGTGCGGGTAGCGTAGCCTGAGACAACCACTCAATGACGCGCTGCATGCTGTGGCTGTCCAGCGCCTGCAGTGTTCCCCAGCGCAGGCCTGGCTTGCCAAGCAGATGCTGTACGGCTTCATCGAAATTCTGTCGGGTGGTGAAGCGAGCGTCATGCGGGGTGATCGCCCACACCAGACCCGGCAGGGCAGACTCCTCGGCAGGCTGGGTCTCTTTTACCCAGTTAGTTAACACTTTTGCTTTTTGGGCAGTCTGCTCGTGCTGCGCCGTCGCATTGCAGATCACCAACACATCCGGCTGGAGCTGCTGGCGGTAATGTTCAAGCAACCACTGGCATTTAGCCTGTACTAAAGGATCGGCACTGTGGTCTTCAAAGACCGGAATATCAATGATATCAACATTATCCAGCGCACCGTTCTCAACCGGCAAGGCCAGCTCGCGGGTCAGGAAGGCAAGCACGTCGACCGGGATGCTGATGGCGTTGAGCATTTCACCGTTGTTCAGCGGATGCAGCAGCGTCTCCTGAGCCTCCTGCTGGGTTAAGGTGCCGTGCGTCAGGAAGCCTTCGCCGGGCAGGCCAAAGCTGTCCACCAGCAGGCTCAGCGGCGCAGCCAGCTCGCCGGCATGGCTGGTCTGATGCAGCACGTGGGCAAGCTTCAGCCACTGCTGGGTTAACTCCTGTTGCTCGCCCCACAGCAGCGACCAGACGCTGGCGCGGGTGCTGAGATCGAGCGATGGCACCAGTTGGGCAAACTCATGCCACAGGGCATCGTCAATTTGCTGTTTCGCGGCGGGTACGGTGCTTTGCCAGAAGCGGGCAATCGCACCTACTTCCTGAGCGGTGATGCCGGGCACGCCCTGTGGCTGGCGCAGGCCGCGCCATTTCTCCAGACGCGTCTCAATGACCGCTTTATCCACCGCGCGCATCTGCGGGTGCAGCGTCGTGCGGGCAATAAACAGCTGTACCAGTTCGGCCTCGGTGACGAGGCTCAGACGCAGCGGAAACGCCTCATCCGCTACCTCCGGGATGTCGCGGGTGAAGCGCACGGCCATGTTGGTCAGGGCATGTCCCGGATTGATATGCGAAAAATAGTCAAAGGTGCGCTGGCCCGGCGTCACGTTCAGGCGCCCGTTACCGCTGCCGCACAGCGACAGCAGCAGGTGTGCTTTGGCGCTCTGAGAATGACCGTAAAGCCCAATGCTGCTACGGCGGGTAAGGGCGCGTTCAATGGCCTGCTCCCGCGCCTGCGCCGTGTTGATGCGAGCAAGCAGGGCGTCAGCATCGTTATCCAGCACAGGGGCGTTCAGGCGCGTCTCGTTAATCCACTCGATTAAGGCCTGAGTGGTGGTCGTCGTCGCTGTCATTTCAGGTATACGCTCCCGCTGTCGATCCAATAGTGGCTGCCGCTGTGTCGGCGATCGGCCAGAGTATTCAGTTTGAAGGTTAACGCGTCAGGCGCTACCGGCGTGCCGTCCTGTAGCCAGGCATCGCTCAGCTCGAAGGCCTCCGGGCCCTCCTGCTTGCTGCCGCCGCAGAGCTTAAGCCGCACGTTCAACACGCCGTCGCCGGCAATCGCTTTTGCCAGCTCAGCCGAGTTGATGCTGAGCGTATAAAGCGGCGTAGCGGGCCAGCGCGCGTTTGCCAGCTGGCGGAAGCCGAGGGTGACGTTGCCGCGCAGCGGGAAGTGCAGACGCGCGTCGAGCTTCGCGCCCGGCTTATCCAGGTCGATATCCTGATACCAGACGTTTTCCTCGCGCAGGGTATTGACAGTGTTATCCAGCACGCCGAGATAACGCACGGTGGAATACGCGCCAATGTCAGCGGCTTTGAAGTTGAAGCGCGGCAGACGCAAATCGAGCGCCAGGCTGCAGAGCATGGCCCCCACCGCGGCGGTCGATTTCGGGTTGCCTATGCGCCCCTGCTGGCTGAACGGATACCACTCGTGCACCTGGTATTTATCCAGCCAGACGATGCGATTAACCGGCACCGGCTGCAGGTGACGAATCAGCGCCTGAACACCCGGCAGGCAGCCTGGACGCCCGGTGATCAGCAGAATATCGCAGCTGTAATGGGAAATCGCTTCACACACAGCGTGGAGCGGCGAGGTCAGCGTAAACTGACCGGCCAGCATTGCATCCTGCATTTCGCGGAAATTCACGTGCAGCGGCACGGCGAACAGGTCGAAGGCTTCTGAGCCCGCCGGCAGGGCATGATCGATCGCCTGCTGGAGATAATTCATCACGTTGCGGGTCGGCTTCTGCGGCAGCAGATCGCCGAAGGTGGCATGCAGGCCCGCCAGCGGATCGTCAATGTCGCTGGCTTCCCACGCGGAAAGAATGGCGTGGCCAATTGGCATAAAGAGCTGAAGCGCCGTTTGCTGGCGCAGTACCGCCTGGGTATCAATACGTCCGGAGTCGCCGAACAGCGACGCCATCAGCAGCGAGGCGTCCGCAATGCCGGATTTCTGCAGCTGCGTTTGCAGGGCGGGCAGGACATAGCGCTGAATCACGTCCAGCAGGGTATCGTCGCCCGCCACTTTAAACCCTTCGCGGAACAGCAGCTGCGGGGTAATTTTGACGTTATTACCGGAGCCGTCATCAAGCTGGTAGTGGGTGATCGCCATATCCGTGGTGCCGCCGCCGATGTCGATAGAGGCGACGCGTAATGCGCGGCCCGGCAGCACCCCTGGCTCTGGTTCACGATCCGTGCGGGCGAGGGAGGCGAAAAAAGCTTCCGTCTGGCCGCCAAAACGGGAGATCGCTTCGTTATACAGCCAGACCAGTTGACCACAGCTGGCTTCATCCCACTCCATCTGGATCTCAGGGACCGGCACCACGCTTTTTTCCTGCTGCTTGCGGGTAGCAAAATCTTCATCCTGCGGATGCCAGCCCATCGCTTTCCAGACGATGGCAATGGCTTCAAACATGCGGCGACGGAAAATCTCGCGCTCCTGCTTCGGCATAGCCGAGGGCAGGGTCAGTATCAGCGTGCGCAGCTGGCGCGGCGAGGCCGGGAAGCCCAGCCGCAGGCGCGTGGCGACGCTGTTGATCTGACCCAGCGCCTGCGCCAGCAGCTCGCACAGCATGTGCGTCATCAGCGTGCTGCGGCTGTACTGCGGCGAAAAGACCGGCAGCCGTTCGTCCTGCGGTAGCGTAAACAGCGGTTCACCGTCATCGTTCATCAGGTTCATCAGCGGAAACGCTGTGGCGAGCGGTTCACGCTGGGTTTTGCCGTTCATCTGGCTAAAGCGCCAGTCCTGCACGACCGGCGTTTCATCCCACAGGTAGCGACGCGGGCTGGAGATGCCGCTGTTACCTTCGGTTCCCAGACGCTGCATCGCCAGCTTGCGGGCTTCATCACCCACGCGAACAATCGACGGCCAGACAAACGCATCTTCGCGACCGCTTTCCACCGAGAAGTGCTGTTTACCAAAGCGCGCTTCGGAGAACTCAAGACGGCTGGTGAACAGGGGCTCGTTGAGGAACTGCGGCTCGCTTAACGAACGAACCTGCAGCTCGGCGGTCTGCCGAAGCCCATCGTTTGCATCACCGTGGTCTTCAATAATCACGCCGCAGGTATGGGTGTTGCCCACGTCGAGGATCAGGTCGACCGGAATGGCAGGCGTGCTGAGCGTATGGGTGACAAATTTCACTTCCGGCACGGTGAGCTGTTCACCGAGCATGGTCAGCAGGTTGAGCCAGTGGGCCTGATATTCAAAACTGCGCATCGCCTGATGCAGGTCTCGTTCAGAGCGGTTTTCAACGCCGTCGGCATACTGGGTAAACGCCTCGCGCAGCCAGCCGTCAATCCAGGTCTGGTCGAGGAAGCTTTCAACCTCATTATCCCGCCAGGCCAGCGCAAAGCGGGTTCCGTTCAGAATATCGTTTTCAACCGGCGACAGGGCGGAGGTGGCATGTTCCGCGATCTGGCTGTCGAGCGCGAGGGTGACGCGGTGCGTGTTGCCTGCCGTGTCGGGTTTATCGAGCTTGCGCACCTGAACGCGCGCCCAGTTATCCGGTCCTTCCACAAAGGTCCGCGGCGGGTTAAAGCGCAGGAAGGGAACGGGAAGCCAGACGCCGTCAAGCACGGCAAGGGACTGATGCAGCGGGATCGTCGTTTCCGGCTTAACCACTTCAGGCTGCCCGCCGTTCGTCCCCGGCAGGGTATAGCGCCCGTTCACCAGGTCGAAATCGAGTCGCAAAAGGGGGCCGTTCGCGGTTTTACGTACGAAGCGTCCGTTGCTGGCGGTGTCCTGTGGCGTCAGACCGAAATCCAGGAACTGCACGCCGCTGTTGGCAATAAGCGTGACGCTTTGTTTATAGTCGCAAAGATTTACCAGCATAGGATCAGGCACCTGCTTTCTTGAACGTCAGTGGAACGACGGTGTTGGCATCATAACGCGCGCGACATTCTGCGATATCGCTGGCCCCGGCTTTACAGGCGACTTCCGGCATCGGGTAGCGGGAACCGTCGGTGCAGCGGGCGGTGCCGCGACTCTTAATCATCAGCTCTCCATTGCTGTGCAGCCCGGAGAAGATCTCCGCGCGGCAGACAACGTTGTCGCCGTGCACGATGCGGGCGAAACCTTTATTGTTCTGGATTTGATAGCGCATGGACGGCGGCTTGCCGGTGACCGGATCTTTCACGTCGAGAACCGCTCGCCAGGTACCGTTCAGGAAGCGCGTTGACCCGGCTTTCACCTGACTGGCTTCCATCACCATGGCATCTTTCGGGATTGGAACAATCACCACCGGCGCGGCTTCAGGCGCAGGAGCGGGTTCTTTTTCTTTACTTGCTACGACCTCAGCCTGATGCAGCGGTAAATTCATGGCCAGCGGCTCCACCGCTTTAATCGGTTTTGGTGCGATAGCCACAGGCTCTGGAGTCGGTGCAGGTACGGGCTCTGCCGAAGGGCCCTGTTTTGGCCACAGCAGCGGCGCGGCAACGGCGGCAACGATCACGGCGGCAACCGGCAGCGTCCACAGGGGGACGCGGCGCTTTTTCGTGACGGCAACAGGCGCAGGCTCCTGAGCAGGTTGCGCAACAACCGGCGCGGGCTCCGGCTCATACAGTTCTTCCGGCGTAATGCGCACGGCGGCGACAGGGGCTACCAGCGGCTCGTCTGCTTTTTCAAAGGTGATAACGGGCTGGGGCTCAGGCTCCGGCTCGGGATCTTCAATCACAACGGGCGCGGGCTCGGGGATCAGCGATTCGCGCAGGCAGTCGAGGACATCGTCGCGCGCATTTTCGTTCAGGTTTACAAACCCCCAGAAGCTGATGACCGGCTTTCCGTCTACCAGGAAGAGGAAGTTTTCACCCGGGAACTGAAACGCCTTCGACAGCAGAGAACCAAAAAGCTGCTGCGCGGTTTTAGGCGACTGGAGGCATTTCTTACTTAACGACTCCACGCTGGCGAGCGTATTTTCCAGATAGCGCAGGGCGCGATAGCGGTCATCTTCATCGGCCGATTTCCAGCTGGTTACGCTCCCTTCAACAGGAGAGTACCAGTCCACGCGGTCACCGCTGTCGTTGACCTGAGGAATAGCCAGACAGTCCACAATGGCCTGCTGTTTGCGCAACCGGAGCGCTTCCCGGATTTGTAACGCTGATTCAAAAACGGCCTGTCCGCCGCCGCCAACGGCCTGAAAATCATCCAGATTACCGCTGCGTAAAAGAGTTTTTGCCACGATTTGATCCCATATACTTCTTCACACCGTTACTTTAACGAAATGAGGAAGCAACCAAACGGAGGAAGAGACGCTAAAAGCGCCGATTTCTTGCGGCATAGAAAATGACGGTTGTGCTTGACGAATAATGGCCCTTAAGGCAAATCACGGTTTTTTGCGCTGACGGTTAAATCAGCAAAAAACGCGGCTTTAGAATAACCTGATAGTGTTTCGTTATTTGCCAGGTCATAACGGCTGTGCTGTTATTACTGACCTATATAATAAAACTGTCAGGGTTATAACCATGTCTACAGGGAAAACACTGCTCGCCCTTGCGCTGAGCGCTCTTTTACCAGCCGGTGCCGCATGGGCGGCAAACAACGACACCCTCATCTACTGCTCGGAAGCCTCCCCCGAGTCGTTCAACCCGCAAATCGCCAGCTCCGGCCCGTCTTTTGTCGCCAGCTCTCAGGTGCTGTACAACCGCCTGATCAATTTCGATCCGGTGAAAAATACCCCGGTCCCGTCTCTGGCGGAATCCTGGACAATTTCACCGGACGGCAAGACCTATACGTTTACCCTGCGCAAAGGGGTGAAGTTCAACAGCAACAAATACTTCAAACCAACCCGCGACTTTAACGCCGATGACGTTATTTTCTCGGTGATGCGTCAGAAAGACCCTAAGCATCCGTACCACAATGTCTCGCAGGGCAACTACGAATACTTTAACGACGTTGGGCTCGATAAGCTGATTCAGGACGTTAAAAAGGTTGATGATTACCACGTCCAGTTCACCCTGAGTGAACCAAACGCCGCGTTTCTGGCCGACTGGGGGATGGATTTCGCCTCGATTCTTTCCGCCGAATACGCCGATGCGATGCTGAAAAAAGGCACGCCGGAGAATGTGGACACCTGGCCAATTGGTACCGGGCCGTATGTGCTGCAGCAGTACAAGGTAGACTCGCTGATCCGCTACGTCGCTAACCCGAACTACTGGGATGGCGAGGTGCCGACCAAACATCTTATCTTCTCCATCACGCCAAACGTGGAAACCCGCCTGGCGAAATTGCAGACCAACGAATGCCAGATTATTCCTGCGCCGTCTCCGGTCCAGTTTGACGTGATTAAAAAGAACAAAGACCTGACGCTGCACTCGGTCGATGCGCTGAACGTCGGCTATCTGGCGTTTAACACCGAGAAAAAGCCGTTCGATAACGTGCTGGTGCGCCAGGCGCTGAACTACGCGACCGACAAGAAGGCCATCGTTAATGCGGTCTTTATGGGATCTGGCACGGTGGCAAAATCGCCGATCCCGCCAAATATGCTGGGCTTTAATAAAGACCTGAAGGACTACGGCTACGATCCTGAAAAAGCGAAAGCGCTGCTGAAGCAGGCGGGTCTGGAGAAGGGGGCGGAAGTCACACTGTGGTCAATGCCGGTTCAGCGTCCGTATAACCCTAACTCGCGTCGTATCGCGGAGATGATCCAGAGCGACTGGGCGAAAGTCGGCGTGAAGGCCAAAATTGTCTCTTACGAGTGGGGGGAATATCTCTCCGGCATGCGTAAAGGCGAACATGACTCCGCGCTGTTTGGCTGGATGTCCGATAACGGCGACCCGGATAACTTCGCCGACGTGCTGCTGGGCTGCAACAGCATTAAAACCGGATCAAACGCCGCGCGCTGGTGCGATAAGGGTTATGATGCTCTGGTGCAAAAAGCGAAGCTGACCAGCGATCCGGCCGAGCGTGCGAAACTCTACGGCCAGGCGCAGGAGATCTTCTACCAGCAGGCGCCGTGGATCGCGCTGGCAAACGGCAAAACATTTTACGCGACCCGCAGCAACGTGACCGGATACAGCGTGAGCCTGATGGGCAGCGATTTCTCCAAAGCGAAGCTGAACTAGTTTGTTGCCCGGTGGCGCTGCGCTTACCGGGCCTACGGTTCCCCTGTAGGCCGGGTAAGGCGTAGCCGCCACCCGGCAATTAACAAGGAGTGACAATGTCACATTTAAATGAAGTTACCGCCCGTGTGGATGCCGCCATTGAAGAGAGCGTGATTACCCACATGAATGAACTGCTGATTGAACTGAGCGATGATGCCGATCTCAGCCGTGAAGATCGCTACACCCAGCAGCAGCGTCTGCGTACCGCGATTTCACACCACGGCAAGCAGCATAAGGAGGAGATGGACGCGCGTGAAGAACAGCTGACCAAAGGCGGTACCATACTGTAATAGTCAAAACTGGCGTCGCGCCACCAGCCAGGCCCCCACGACCAGCATCACCGCGCCGCACGCCGGGCCTATCAGGGCGCGCAGCGGAACGCCGTGGCTCCTCAGTACGTCCAGAACCAGCCCGCCTATGAGCTGGCTTGCCACCAGCACGGCGATGGTCGTCGCCGCGCCCACGTTCTGGTAGCCGCTAATGCTGGCAAATACAAAAAACGACCCCAACAGCCCCGGGATCAGCGTCCACCAGCGCACCGTTGCGGCCAGCTCGCTGAATCCGGCGACGCCCTGCTTCAGCAGCAGAATACTGACAAACAGCACAATGCCGACCAGGGAGTTCAGCAGCATCGCGATAAGAATGGTGGAGGAGGACTGGGTGATACGCACCATTAAGGTGTTTTGCACCACCAGACCGATCCCCGCCGCCACCAGAAACGCCAGCGTCAGTGACTGATTCATGGGATAGCGTCCGGATCGCTGCGCTCGTCCAGCTGAAGCTGCATAAAGGTTAAGTCCAGCCAGCGGCCAAACTTGGTGCCCACCTGAGGCATCTGCCCCGTGGTGACAAAACCGAGCGTTTCGTGGAGGTGAATTGAGGCCTTATTTTGCGCCTCAATGCCGGCCACCATCACGTGTTTGCCGATGATGCGAGCCTCGTTAATCAGCGCTTTCATCAGCGTGCGGCCAATCCCTTTGCCCTGATGGGCCGGGTGGACGTAGACCGAGTGCTCAACCGTATGACGGAAGCCGTCGAAGGCGCGCCAGTCACCAAAAGAGGCGTAGCCGGTGATAACACCGTCTTCTTCACTGACCAGAACCGGGTAACCCGCGAGCGTGCGGGCCTCAAACCACGCGATTCGGTTATCGGTATCGACGGTTTTATCGTTCCAGATTGCGGCAGTATGCAGTACCGCGTGGTTGTAGATCTCTCCTATCGCGGCGCAATCTTCCTTGCAGGCATGACGAACGATCATGATTAATCCTCTGTGTGTTGTTCACTATAGTATTACGTTATAGAAACGATATTACACAACTGCTTCCTAAGAGCGCTACGTCATAAAGCCTGTTTTTTTGTTATTAGAACCCCATTGAAATGCCGTCCATACACTATAGTATGACGTCATGAGCACAATAACAGACACAATGAATCAACGCATTAGCGCCAGAATTCGCCTTGAACGCGAGTCTCGCGGATGGTCTCTGAGCGAGCTGGCTGAGCGGGCAGGCGTTTCTCGCGCCATGATCCACAAAATAGAGCGTGGAGACAGCAGCCCGACGGCAACCCTTCTGGCACGCCTGTCCGGCGCGTTTGGGATCAGCATGTCAACGTTGATTGCCAGAGCCGAGATGCAGGAGGGAAAACTCCTGCGACTGGCAAACCAGCCCGTCTGGCGCGATCCCCAAACGCACTATCTTCGTCGCCACGTTTCCCCGCGTACCGATCTGCCTATCGACCTCGTCCAGATTGAACTGCCAGCGGGAAGCGATGTCCCGATGCCTGCGTCGTCATACGCGCTCGCACGTCAGCTTATCTGGCTGCAGTCCGGCGAGCTGGTATTTCAGGAGGGCGATACCCGCCACGAGATGAAGGCCGGAGACTGTCTGGAACTGGGGCCGCCAAACGACTGCCGTTTCATCAACGAAACCAATGAAACCTGTATCTATCTTGTGGTCCGGCTTAACCAGTCTGCCTCGTAATGTTAAGGCGATAATGCCGATCGTGAGCCAGGCTGTAATGACATTTGTACCAGAAGGAGTTCCTGATGAATCAATCTGTTTCGCAAAATCGCCGCTGGGTGCTGGCCTCTCGTCCACAGGGTGCGCCGGTGGTGGAGAATTTTCGTCTGGAAGAGCAGCCTGTTCCTGCACCTCAGGCGGGGCAGCTGGTGCTTCGCACCGTCTGGCTGTCGCTGGATCCTTACATGAGGGGGCGCATGAGCGATGCGCCATCCTATTCTCCGCCGGTTGAGATTGGTGCGGTGATGGTGGGGGGAACGGTTAGCCGCGTTGAGCAGTCAAATCATCCCGACTTCAAAGCCGGGGAGTGGGTGCTGGGCTACAGCGGCTGGCAGGAGTACGAACTGTCAGACGGCAGCGGCCTGGTGAAGCTGGGCGAAAATCCGTCACATCCTTCCTGGGCGCTGGGCATTCTTGGGATGCCGGGCTTTACCGCCTATATGGGGTTACTGGATATCGGGCAGCCTAAAGCGGGCGAAACGCTGGTGGTGGCCGCGGCGACGGGCCCTGTGGGCGCGACCGTTGGGCAGATTGGCAAAATTAAAGGCTGCCGGGTGGTTGGCGTAGCCGGTGGGGCAGAAAAGTGCCGCCACGCCGTAGAGGTTCTCGGGTTTGACGAGTGTCTGGATCACCACGCGGCGGATTTCGCTGAGCAGCTGAAACGCGCCTGCCCGAAAGGCATTGATGTCTATTTTGAAAACGTCGGTGGGAAAGTGTTTGACGCCGTGCTGCCGCTGCTGAATACCTCCGCGCGCGTGCCGGTGTGTGGCCTGGTGAGCGGTTACAATGCAACGGGCCTGCCTGATGGGCCGGACCGTTTGCCGCTTCTGATGGGCACCATTCTGAAGAAACGAATTCGGATGCAGGGCTTTATCATCGCCCAGGACTACGGTCACCGCATTCATGAGTTTCAGGAAGCGATGGGGCGCTGGGTGCAGGAGGGCAAAATTCACTATCGCGAACAGGTGACGGACGGGCTGGAGAACGCGCCTGAGGCGCTGATTGGCCTGCTGGAAGGAAAAAACTTCGGCAAAGTCGTGATTCACGTCGCGGGTGACAATAAATAAACAGCACTATGGCGGGGTTTCCCGCCATATTTATTTGTGAAGATACGATATATTGTCTTTAATTAACGGACATGGCTTTTCGCGCCATCATCCCGGATGAGCCCGAAACCGATAAAAAAACACATTTTGCATTTTTGGCTGTTTTACGTACTTCCCACCACCAGGCATGACGATACAGGATATATCGGACCAGCGTCGTTTTATTAAAACTGACGTTTATAAATAGCATTAAGTTTTAGCTACAGGAATTGAACATGCTTGATTTGGATCACTTAGAAAAAGCCCAAAGGATCAGTCTTACCATGCAAGTTGAACTCAGTTTGAAAGGAGCGTTAATTACGGGCTCCCTTAAACCTGGTGCACGACTGATTACGAAAGAGATCGCCGATAAATTAGGAACCAGCATTACCCCAGTACGCGAGGCGCTGCTGCGTCTGGTGTCAGCAGGGGCATTACATGCCACGCCAGCACAGGCATTTCTGGTGCCGGAGGTCACGCTGGACCGTTATAACGAAATCAACGCTATTCGCAAGCAGCTTGAGCCCATGGCGGTTGCCGCAGCCTGCCAGAATATGTCTGAACAAAAGCTGGAGACGTTGCGCAAATTGTCGGAAGCGTTTCATGAGGCCATGCGCAACGGAAACGTACAGCAGGCACTGCATGCGAATCGCGTTTTCCGCTTTACGCTTTACCAGTATGCGGAAATGCCCACGCTTAATGCCTTAATTGAACAGCTTTGGGTGCGCATCGGCCCGTGCATTAACTATCTGCACCAGGAGCTTAATGACATTAAAGAAGCGACGTATCACTATGACGAGTTGCTTTCAGCCCTGGAACGCCGGGATGTCGACGCCAGCCAGAAGGCAATAGAAAAGTTGATTGATGAAGCGAATACGCTTTTACAGCGACAATATTTTAACTGAGAGATTATTTAACAGAGCGACTATATACGCTATCCAATTATTTATATGGTGAATAACTCCTGATGGCATATTGCCATCAGGAGCGTTATTTTCTTTATAAAATAAACTTTACTTATTTCTTACTCGAATCGATAAGAGACAGACAGCCCTACGCCGTAGTTGCGGCCCGGCGCGGGCTCGTAATACCGCCCGTTGGATTCATTTACAATAACTGAGCCGACGTACTCTTTATCGAACAGGTTATCTACGCGGCCAAAGACGTCCATCCCCCAGTTACCATAGTTGAATTTGTACCCGGTATTCAGCCCGACCACCGTGTACGACGGCGCTTTCGCCGTGTTCTCGTCGTCGGCCATGATATCGCTCATGTAGCGCACGTCCGAGCCCGCGTACCAGCCTTCTTCAGGCTGCCAGCCAAATGACGCGTAGCCCATATTGCGGGCAATGCCCGGCATGCGGTTGCCGTTACAGTCTGCGTCGCCGCAGACGTTGGTGCGGTAGGTGGCGTCCAGATAGGTCCACGCCATTTTCAGCTTCCAGTTTTCAGCAAACTGCTGATCGAGAGACACTTCGACTCCCTGACGACGGGTTTTCCCGGCATTTTTATAGCTTGTCCGGCCGCCAGCGCTGGCATCCACCACGATCTCGTCATCCGTATCGGTGCGGAACAGTGCTGCCGTCAGCAGGCCATTGCCGATGCGGGTTTTGCTGCCCACCTCATACGTGTTGTTGGTGGAGGGCTTCAGGCCAATGTTCAGGCCGCCCTGGTTATCGGCGCGATAGGAGAGCTCGTTGATGGTTGGCGTTTCGAATCCACGTCCTGCGGCAGCGTAGAGGTTCCATGCGTCCGTCACCGCATACTTCACGGCGCCCGCCGGGAGCCACTTGTGATAGCTCGCATCACCGCTGTCGTCGCCGTTGCCCGGCGTAACGTAATGGTCGTTGGAATCAAACCAGACCGAGCTGTAACGCACGCCCGCATCGACGGAGAGTTTCTGCGTCAGCTGCCAGCGGGTCTGCAGGTAAGGGTCAACGTTCCACATCAGGTTACGTTCGTTCCGGCGTTTATCACCTTTCACGCCGTAGTCCGGCACCCCGTTATTCATCACGAAGTTCTCGTACCCGCGGCGGTCTTCACTCATGTTTTCATAGTTCAGACCGGTGGTGAAGGTGACCGGCACCAGCAGCTCGCCGCGGTGCGTCCAGCGGGTATCAACCCCCTGATAGTGACGCTGCATATCGATCACGCCGCCGGAGTGAGAAGGCCTCAGCTGCGGCTGGTAGGGAATCGACTGGTACTGCGTCATTTCACGCTCGCCGGCGTACATCATCACGCTGAGATCGTCCTGAGCACTAAGCTGTCGGTCATAGCGCAGCCCCGCCTGGGTCTGCTTGATGGTCTTGCGCGTGTTGTACTGATCGCCGCGCGGGGACTGACGTGGGTTATCCTGCCACTCCTGATAGCTCAGCCCGCCCGGATCGTTGGCCTTCATATCCACGCTGTTGAAAACCAGCGTCAGCTTGCTGGCGTCGTCAATGCGTACGCCCAGTTTGGCGTTAGCGAGATTCTTCCGCGCGCCGCTGTGGTCGCGGTAGCCTTTGGTGGTGAAGCGGGTGGTGGATACGGTGTAATCCACATCCCCCGCGTGGGTGCCGTCACCCAACGCGCCGGTGGCTTTCATGCCGTAGCGCCATGTCCCGTAACTGCCGTAATAGCTGCTGGCTTCAATGTTTGGCGGCTGCTGTCCGGTCTGGGTGTTGATGTTAATCACGCCGCCAGAGGCGTTGCCGTACAGGGCAGAGAAGGGGCCGCGCAGCACCTCGACGGTATCAATGCTGGAGAGATCGATGTTGGAGGTCTGGCCCTGTCCGTCCGGCATGGTGGCAGGAATACCGTCGACATACATGCGGATGCCGCGCACGCCAAACGTTGAGCGGGCACCAAACCCGCGCATCGAAAGCTGGAGATCCTGAGCATAGTTCTGACGGTTTTGAATCTGTAATCCCGGAACGCTGCCAAGCGATTCGGAGAGATTAATGCGCGGCGCGGCGTGGCGCATATCATCGCCATTCACGACGCTGACCGCCGCCGGGGTATCAAGCTCTGATACGGTTTGCGGCGCGGCGCTGACGATCATGGTCTGTTCCTCGGCGCTCATTGCACTCAGAGGTGCAAAAACAACGGGAACCAGCAGCAGCGGGAGAGATGCCCTACGGGCAGATATGATTTTCATGAGTAAAACCGGTTGTGATGTATAAACGAACCAAATGGAACATGTCCATACATGTTAAAGGTTTTGTAAATGTTTTGAAAACTATAACCGCACATTGCGTTAATGAAAGGCAACAGGGAAAAGAAAAACTCCACATTCAGCTCATTAATGATTACTATTCTCATTATCAAAAGGCGATGCCATGACGTTGCCTGCCGGAAGTGATGTCAGCGGAAACCCCTCTTTTCAAAAAAGGAATTGTTATGTCTTTACGCCATCTGTGCTCGCCACGCCTGAGTACGTCTCTGCTGTCTGCCGCTTTACTGTTTGCCGGAACCTTCCAGGCGCATGCCGCCGAAGAGATGCTGCGTAAAGCGGTGGGTAAAGGTGCCTATGAAATGGCGGTCAGCCAGCAGGAGAACGCCCTGTGGGTTGCGACGTCGCAAAGCCGTAAACTCGACAAGGGTGGCGTTATCTACCGCCTCGATCCAGCCACGCTGGAGGTGACGCAGGCCATTCACAGCGATCTCAAACCGTTTGGCGCCACCCTCGACGGCGCGACGCAAACCCTGTGGCTGGGTAACACGATCAACGGCGCGGTGACGGCCATTGATGCCAAAACGGGCGACGTGAAAGGGCGTCTGGTGCTTGATAGCCGTCAGCGCAGTGAAACCGTCAAGCCGCTGCAGCCGCGTCAGCTGGTGGCGGATGATGCGAGCAACACGATTTACATCACCGGTGTCGGCAAAGAGAGCGTGATTTGGGTCGTGGATGGCGCAACGCTGAAGCTGAAAGAGACCATTGCCAATACCGGCACATACAGCACCGGTCTGGCGCTGGATGCTAAAGCGAAACGCCTGTATACCACTAATGCTGACGGCGAACTCGTCACCATTGATACCGCCACCAATAAAATCCTGAGCCGTAAAAAAGTGCAGGACGACGGTAAAGAGCACTTCTACCTGAACCTGAGCCTCGACACCGCCGGCCAGCGCGCGTTCCTGACCGATTCAAAACAACCGGAAGTGCTGGTGGTGAGCCTGAAAGACGGCAGTGTGATCGAGAAAATCGCCGCGCCGGAGTCCCTGGCGGTCCTGTTTAACCCGGCTCGCAATGAAGCCTACGTGACGCACCGTGAGGCCGGTAAGGTGAGCGTGATTGACGCGAAAACCTACAAAGTAACGAAAACATTCGATACGCCGGTCTACCCGAACAGCCTGGCGCTCTCGGCGGATGGCAAAACGCTCTATGTAACGGTGAAGCAGAAATCTACCCGTCAGCAGGAAGCGACTCAGCCTGACGACGTGGTGCGTATCGCGCTGTGATATAAAAAAGGGAAGGCAGATGCCTTCCCTTTTTAATGCTTAATTGGTGCTTAACGCGAGGTCTCTTCCACCAGCGGCGCGTCGTGTTTTTCATCATCTGGATGAACCGGCGCGGTGCTGTGAATTTCGTGAACGCGCTTACGCACGCCAAACCAGCCAGCGATCAGCAGCACGGCAAGCAGCGGAATGGTGGCGATGGTATAGGTACCGTTCGGGTAGTCGAACGCCATCAGAACCAGCACGCTGAACAGGAAGAGCAGGGTGAGCCATGAGGTCACCGGGGCGCCCGGCAGCTTAAAGCTGACGTCAGCGGCTTTGCCTTCTTTAATGGCTTTACGCAGACGCATCTGGCAGACCACGATGAAGCCCCAGGAGGCGATAATCCCAAGTGCGGCCACGTTCAGCACGATCTCGAAGACCTGAGACGGCACCAAATAGTTCAGGAATACCCCGAAGACGTACACCACCAGCGTAGCCAGAATGCCGGCGTACGGTACGTGCTGCTTGCTCATTTTCGACATGAACTTCGGCGCGGAACCGCCCATGGACATGGAGCGCAGGATACGTCCTGTAGAGTAAAGGCCAGAGTTCAGGCTGGAGAGCGCCGCCGTCAGCACAACGATGTTCATGATGCTGCCCACGTAAGGCACGCCGAGCTTAGAGAAGAAGGTCACAAACGGGCTCTGACCGGCCTGATAGGCGTTCCACGGCAGCAGCAGAACCAGCAGCACCACGGAACCGACGTAGAACAGACCGATACGCCAGATCACACTGTTAATGGCTTTTGGCACCATGGTCTGCGGGTCTTTACATTCACCCGCTGCGGTACCGACAAGCTCGATAGACGCAAAGGCAAACACCACGCCCTGAACCAGAACCAGCGCAGGCAGCAAGCCGTGCGGGAAGAATCCGCCGTTATCGGTTATCAGGTGGAAACCGGTGGCATTGCCATCCAGCGGCTTGCCGCTGCCGAGGAAGACCGTACCGACCACCAGGAAAATCACAATGGCGAGCACTTTTACCAGCGCAAACCAGAACTCCATCTCGGCGAACCACTTCACGCCGATCATGTTCATGGTGCCGACAATGGCCAGCGCGCCAAGGGCAAAGACCCACTGCGGCACGTCACCGAACGCGCCCCAGTAGTGCATATACAGCGCAACAGCGGTGATATCAACGATACCGGTCATCGCCCAGTTGACGAAGTACATCCAGCCGGCAACGTAGGCCGCTTTTTCACCGAGGAATTCTCGGGCGTAAGAGACGAAGCTTCCGCTGGAGGGGCGATGCAGTACCAGTTCGCCCAGCGCGCGAAGAATGAAGAAGGAGAAGATCCCGCACACCAGATAAACCAGTGCGAGAGCCGGGCCCGCCATCTGCAGACGTGCGCCAGCACCTAAAAACAGACCCGTACCGATAGCGCCGCCGATGGCGATCATTTGAACCTGACGGTTGCCCATCGCTTTGTGGTAGCCCTCTTCGTGGGAGTTCAACCAGCGACGTTTCGCAGCATGATGATCGGCTGCGCTTTTATTGCTTGTTTTCATTGAGTTACCTGTTTGCCTGTCTGAACCATTATCGTGATAGTCCTGCCTGGCAGAAAGCAATACAAACGATTGCTTCTGCGCAAACACATGCCGCCTTCCCAGTCATTCTGCGTATGGATAAGGCGAAACATGGCGAGGCATCCTACCTGCAATTCATAAGCGACGCAAAATATAACCGTGCCGAAAGTGATGCACGTCGAAGGAAATCGTGTGGTCAGAGCAGACAATGATTACAACGCGCTGAATCGTGGTGAGTTTTTAGACAAAACAAACAGTGAAGTGCTGCTTTAATCATCAGAAACCCTTAATAATTACGTTGAGGTAGAGCGCCAGGAGGTGCGCTTCGCTGGCGTTTCATTAACAAAACTAAAACGATATGATGCGATCCCTTTTCTTCAGCACGATCGGGCGGAACGGTGAAAATCAATATTATCGGTACCAGCGGAAGTGGAAAAAGTACGCTTGCCAGACGCATCGCGACGGAGCTGTCGCTCCCGTATATTGAGATGGACAGGTTGTACTGGCGCCCTGACTGGCAGGGCACACCGGATGAAGTGCTGCTAAATACGCTGGCGGATACGCTCGCTGCCACGCCCGGCTGGGTGCTTGACGGCAACTACAATCGCACGCGCCCGGTGAAGTGGCGTGATGTAGATGTGGTCGTGTGGGTGGACATCGGGTTTACCCGTACGCTCTGGCAGGCGGTCACGCGCGCGTTCACACGCGCATGGCACCAGCAGGAGCTTTGGCCCGGCACCGGAAACCGTGAAAGCTTTCGCCGCTCATTTTTCAGCCGGGAGTCCATCATCATCTGGACAATTAAAACCTGGCGCAGCAACCGCGAACGCTACGAAGCCGACATGAAAAACCCGCAGTACAGCCATATCAAGTTTGTCCGAATCACCCGTCGTCAGGAGGCGGATGCGCTGATTTCATCGCTGAAATCACACCCTTAGCAGGGTCATGTATATCTGATTTCCGGCAAACCAAATGTAAATTAATTGTTTCTCTGTGGTGAAATACGTCTTTAATAATGTCGACATGTTAAGTCAAACGAGAACGCAACATGTCATGGCGAATCAGCATTCTGGACAAAAGCCCCATCGCTGAAAACGAAACGGCAGCCGATGCACTGGCGCGCACCCTGACGCTGGCGCAGCAGGCAGAAAGTCTGGGCTATCACCGCTTCTGGATTGCCGAGCATCACAACACGCCACACCTTGCCAGCCCCTCGCCGGAGCTGCTGATTGCCTGGATCCTTGGGCAAACCACGCGCATCCGCGTCGGTTCCGGCGGCGTGATGCTTCAGCACTACAGCCCCTATAAGGTAGCCGAGAATTTCAACCTGCTGGCCGCGCTGGCGACCGGTCGCGTGGATCTCGGCGTCGGAAAAGCCCCCGGCGGGCTACCGCTCTCGACCCGCGCGCTGCAGCAGGGTCTGCATCAACAGGAAAAAGGCAGCTTTGCCGAACAGCTGGCCCAGCTCGATCGCTGGATCCGTCCTGAACGTCAGTCTGCGGATGAAGCCGTTCGCGCCACGCCGCTGCCGCCGGTTCCTGCTCAGGGCTTTTTGCTGGGCGCCAGCATCGAAAGCGCGCTGCTTGCCGCCTCGCTCAACTGGCACTTCGTCTTTGCCGCACATCTCAACGGTGACCCGGAACTGCTGCGAGACGTGGTAACGACCTGGCGTAAGAGCAGCACGCGGGACGTAATTGTGGCGGTACAGGCGATTGTCGCGCCGACGCAGGCCGAGGCAGACGCGCTGGCGCAAAAGGTCGAAGTGTGGGGCGTTGAGCTGGCAAACGGCCAGCGTGTCACCGTGGCCAGCGAAGAGCAGGCCTACGCCTTTGCGCGTCAGGCGGGAAGCGAGCCGGTTCGCATTGCCCGTCGGGCCCAGTCGCTGCTGGCGGGCACGGCTGAGTCGGTGCTGGAGCAGCTCAACGCGCTGCACCAGCTGTGGGGCATTGACGAATTCATCATCGACACGCCTGTCGCGGAGGGGGCAACGCGCGTCGCGTCGCTGCGTCTGCTTGCCGAGGCGCGTCTTAACAGGGAGGTCACCGTATGAGCTTTAGCGAACAGCTGATAGCCTGGCGCCGCGAGCTGCACCAGAACCCTGAGCTGTCCGGTCAGGAAGTGGAAACCACGGCACGCCTGCGCCAGTGGCTGACGAATGCCGGGATTACCCCACAGCCTTACGACCTGTCGACCGGGCTGGTGGCAGAAATCGGCTCGGGCAACAAACTGATTGCGCTGCGGGCAGATATTGATGCTCTGCCGATTGAGGAGCGCAGCGGCGTGCCGTTTAGCTCGCAGCGTGCAGGCGTGATGCACGCCTGCGGACACGATATCCATACCAGCGTGATCCTCGGCGCCGCGTTAAAGCTAAAAGAGCGTGAAGCCTCGCTCAACGGCCGGGTGCGTATCCTCTTCCAGCCTGCCGAAGAGAACTTTGGCGGGGCGAAGAGCATGGTGCGGGCCGGTGCCCTGCGTGACGTCAGCGCGATTTTCGGCATGCACAATGAGCCCGGCCTGCCGGTCGGTGAGTTCGCCACCCGCGGCGGACCGTTCTATGCCAACGTCGACCGCTTCGTGATCCGCATCACCGGCAAAGGCGCACACGCCGCGCGCCCGCACGAAGGCAACGACGCCATTGTGCTGGCGAGCCAGCTTGTAACGGCGCTACAAAGCGTCGCCAGCCGCAACGTCAATACGCTGGATTCAGTGGTGCTGAGCGTGACGCGCATTGCTGGCGGCAATACCTGGAACGTGCTGCCGGAAAGCGTCGAGCTTGAAGGCACGCTGCGCACCCACCGCACGGAGGTGCAGCAGAACGTGAAGGCCCGCGTGGGCGAAATCGCCGCCGGGTTTGCCAGCGCCTTCAGCGCACAGATTGATATTACCTGGTATGCCGGACCCACCGCGCTGGTGAACGACGAGCGCTGGGCCGATTTTGCCACCTCGGTTGCCCGCGAGGCGGGGTACGAAACCCGGCACGCGGAACTGCATATGGGCGGAGAAGATTTCGCGGTTTATCTGCAGTCTATTCCCGGGGCGTTTGTCAGCATCGGCAGTAATAGCCCGTTTGGTTTACACCATCCGGCATTTAATCCGGACGAAGCATTAATTGAGCCCGCTGCTCGCTATTTTGCACAGCTTGCGGAAAAAGCGCTGCAACACGTTTAATTCTGGAGAGGTAAATATGTCTGCACATCGTCAACTGCGGCTCGGGACCATTTTGCATGGTGCGTCCGGAAATATGTCTGCCTGGCGTCACCCTGAGGCCGTCGCCGATGCCAGTATTAATTTTAATTTCGTAAAAGAAACGGCATTAAAAGCGGAGGAGGGCAAACTCGATTTTTTGTTCGTTGCCGACGGCCTCTATATAAATGAGAAATCTATTCCGCACTTTTTAAACCGCTTTGAACCGTTAACGGTACTCTCCGCGCTGGCAAGCATCACTTCACGCCTGGGGCTGGTGGGAACCTTATCCACATCCTACAGCGAACCCTTTACCACGGCGCGCCAGTTCGCCAGCCTCGATCACCTGAGCAACGGCCGAGCGGGCTGGAACGTGGTGACTTCCCCGCTGGAAGGGTCAGCAAAGAACTTTTCCCGCGAAAAACACCCCGAGCATGCGCTGCGCTACCGCATTGCCGATGAGTATCTCGACGTGGTGAAAGGGCTGTGGGATTCCTGGGAAGACGACGCCTTTGTGCGGAATAAAGAGAGCGGCCAGTTTTTTGACCCGGCAAGGCTGCATACGCTCGATCATCGTGGGGACTTCTTCCAGGTCGCCGGGCCGCTGAATATTGGTCGTACGCCACAAGGGCGACCGATTGTCTTTCAGGCGGGCGCGTCGGACGACGGTAAAAAACTGGCGGCGAAACATGCTGACGCCATTTTTACCCATCACGAAACCTTAGAAGAAGCGAAAGCGTTTTATCGCGACGTGAAGCAGCAGCTGGAAACGAACGGCCGCCGCGCGTCAGATCTACATATTTTCCAGGGCGTCAGCGTGATAGTGGGGAAAGATGCCGATGACGTGGAAAACCAGTATCAAACCACGGCGGCGCTGGTATCGATTAACGATGCCCTCAACTACCTCGGACGCTATTTTGAACATCACGATTTCAGCCAGTATCCGCTCGACGAGCCGTTCCCGGATATCGGTGACTTAGGCAAAAACAGCTTCCGCAGCACTACCGATGAAATTAAGCGTAATGCCCGCGAGCGCAGCTTAACCCTGCGTCAGGTGGCGCTTGAAGCCGCTTCGCCGCGCCCGCGCTTTTCCGGCACGCCGGAGGAGGTGGCTGACGGTTTGCAAGCCTGGTTTGAAGGTTATGCCGCAGACGGCTTCATCATTCAGGGCGGTACGCCGGACACCTTCCCGCGCTTTGTTGACCAGGTTGTACCTGTTCTGCAGGCCCGTGGCCTGTTCCGCACCGACTATCCGGGCACCACGCTGCGCGAGAGCCTGGGCTTAGACCAACCAAAAAACCAGTTCACACAACAATAAAAGAGAACACCGCTATGCAGAAAACATCGCTTATTCTGGCGCTCGCGCTGGCCTTTACCCCTGCCGTCTGGGCAGAGAATGTGAATATTAACGGCACTGGCGTGAGCATCGAGGCCAACAAAACGCCGATCAACACCGCCAAAAACAGCGAGGCGGTGGCGCAACTCCCGAAAGATTATCGCTTTGCCGTGCCGGGGAAATTTACCGTGGCGGTGGCGGGCCTTAATCAACCGCCGCTGACGGTATTTTCCGACGACAACAAAACGCTGCTCGGCAGCGAGGTTGACGTCGCCCGTCTGGTGGCCGACAGCCTCGGGCTGGAGCTGAACGTGGTGCCGACCTCGTGGGAAGACTGGCCGCTGGGGGTGGCATCGGGGAAATACGATGCGGCCATCAGCAACATTACCGTCACCAAAGCGCGCAAAGAGAAGTTTGATTTTGCCACCTACCGTAAGGACTCCCTCGGTTTCTACGTGAAATCGACCAGCCCGATCAAATCGCTTCAGAAAGCGGAGGACATTGCCGGGCTGCGGATTATCGTCGGTTCCGGCACCAACCAGGAGGCCATCCTGCTGGCGTGGAATGCCGAAAACCTGAAGAAGGGACTGAAGCCCTTTACCCCGATCTACACCAAAGACGACGCGGCACAAACGCTGGCGCTGCAGTCCGGGCGCGCGGATGCCTACTTTGGCCCGAACGTGATTGGTGCCTGGAAAGCGGCACTGAACGGGAAAACCAAACTGGTGGGTAGCGTCGACGGCGGCTGGCCTAAGGCGGCGCACATCGCGGTGACGCTGAAAAAAGGCAGCGGGCTGGTTGAGCCGGTGCAAACCGCGCTGAACGGCGTCATCAAAAACGGCGATTACGACAAAGTGCTCAACCGCTGGGGGGAAGGCGTTGAGCGCATTCCTCAGTCAGAAGTCAACCCGGCTGGCCTGGGCGATTAAGGGGGCGCTATGAGTGAACGATTTCGTGACGTGTCGCCGGAAGATGACGAGCTTCAGCCCATCATCGAGGGGCTGTTCGGTGAATATGCCGCCCGCTACGGGGACTACTTCTCTAAAGACGCGGAAGTGGAACTCACCGAGTGGTACTTAGCGCCGCAGGGGCTGTTTATCGTCCTGGAGCGCGACGGGAAGATTATCGCCACCGGCGCGTACAAGCCCTTCGACGAACGCACCGCGGAAATCAAACGCATCTGGACGGACAAAACCCTGCGCCAGCAGGGACTTGCCGGGCGCGTGTTGCAGGAGCTGGAGCGCAGGGCAGTGCTGGCAGGGTACAGCCAGATCTACCTGACAACCGGTTTTCGCCAGCCGGAAGCGGTCAGGCTTTATCTTAGCCAGGGCTATCAGCCGCAGTTCGATCTGAACCGGGATCCGGAAGAGTACAGCCAGCCGCCCTTTGACGGTCGGCTGCGCTTCACTAAAACGCTGGTACGCGAAGCGTTCAGTAAAACCGCATGAGGAACGACGATGAGCAACGTTGAAACCATTAAGGTAGTCCCGGCGCGTTATCCGCTGCGGGCCGTCGGCGCCGCGGTGGCGCTGTTTGTCCTGGCCGTCGTGATTCAGTCCGTGGCCTTTAACCCGCGCTGGGAGTGGGCGGTGTTCGCCCGCTGGTTCTTTGACCCGGTGATCCTCGAAGGCGTAGGGCAGACCCTGCTCCTGACGCTGATCGGCACCGCGCTGAGCGTGGTGATTGGCGGCATGCTGGCTCTGGCGAGACTGTCCTCGTCATGGCTGTTGAGCAGCCTGGCGTGGGCCTACATCTGGCTGTTTCGCTCGCTGCCGCTGATCGTGGTGCTGATCATCCTGTACAACTTTTCCTATCTCTACGACACGCTCTCTCTCGGCGTGCCGTTCACCGGCATCACCTGGGGCAGCTTTGAGACCATTAACGTGCTGGGGCAGTTCTCCACCGCCGTGGTGGGGCTGACGCTGGTGCAGAGCGCCTATACCGCCGAGATCATTCGCGGGGGATTCCTTGGGGTCGATCACGGCCAGTATGAAGCCGCCGCCGCGCTGGGTCTCCCGGCCTGGCGCCGCACGGTGCGGATCATTTTACCTCAGGCGCTGCGCACAATCCTGCCGTCGGGATTCAATGAAATCATCAGCCTCGCCAAGGGCACGGCGATGGTGTACGTCCTGGCTATGCCGGAGCTGTTCTACACCATCCAGATGATCTACAACCGCACGCAGGAGGTGATCCCGCTGCTGATGGTCGGGGCTGCCTGGTACCTGGTCATTACCACCGTCTTGTCCGCAATTCAGTATGTTGTCGAGCGCGGTCTGGCACGCAGCGAACGCCGTTCCGCCGTGAATCAGAACCGCGACACCCGCCGCGCCCGTTCCGTGACCACCACGCCAGCACAGGAGCCAGTCCATGCAAGCCTCTCCTGAAGGACATATCTCGATCACCGGCGTCAGCAAGTTTTTTGGCCGCCATAAGGCGCTCGACAACGTTTCGCTTGAGATCCCTCCCGGGTCAGTAACGGTGATCCTCGGGCCGTCCGGGTCGGGCAAATCGACGCTGCTGCGCACCATTAACCACCTGGAGCGCGTCGACGAAGGCTTTATCCAGATTGACGGGGATTACATCGGCTACCGTCGTCAGGGCGATAAGCTCTACGAGCTGAAGGAGAAGGAGATCCTCAGGCAGCGCGTCAACGTGGGCTACGTGTTCCAGAACTTCAATCTCTTCCCGCATCTTACGGTGCTGGAAAACCTGATAGAGGCGCCCATCGCGCATAAAAAACTCGGCAAAAAAGAGGCGGTGGAAAGGGCGTACAGCCTGCTGGACGTGGTTGGGCTGCGGGATAAAGCCGATGCCTGGTCACGCCATCTTTCCGGCGGTCAGCAGCAGCGTATCGCCATTGCCCGCGCGCTGGCGCTGCGTCCCCGCGTGATGCTGTTTGACGAGCCCACCTCGGCGCTCGACCCTGAACTGGTCGGCGAAGTGCTGGACGTGATCAAAAAGCTCGCCCGTTCCGGCACCACGCTGGTGGTGGTCACCCATGAGATCGGCTTTGCCCGTGAAGTGGCGGACCAGGTGGTGTTTATGGTTGACGGGAAAATCGTTGAGCAGGGGAGCAGCGACGAGGTGTTGAACCGCCCGTCGCACCCGCGAACGCGCCAGTTCCTCTCGAAAGTCTTATAAGGAGTGCCAATGAAATATGGGCTTCTGGCGGGGCTGATCTTCACAACGGCGAGCCACGCCAGCATTGATCTGAAAGCCAACGAGCAGCCGCTGCCGGTGACGGTGGATCCGCAGGCCGTGGCGAAAATCCCCGCCAATTACAAATTCGTTGAGCCGGGTACGCTGACGGTCGCCATCTCGATGCTGAATTCTCCGCCGCTGGCGCTGCTGGCCAGCGATAACCGTACGCGCATCGGCAGCGATCCGGATATGGCCCGCCTGCTGGCGGGTAGCCTGGGGCTAAAGCTGAAGCTGGTGCCGACGGCGTGGGAAGACTGGCCGCTGGGGATTGCCTCCGGGCGATACGACGTGGCGCTGGTGAACATTGCGGTGACCGAGCAGCGTAAAGAGAAGTTTGATTTTGCGACCTACCGCGTCGATTCTCTGGCGTTTTCGGTGAAATCCACAAGCGAGATCCAGTCAATCAAAAGCGCGGAAGATCTGGCCGGGAAAAAGGTGATTGTCGGCTCCGGCACGAATCAGGAGCGCATTCTGCTGGGCTGGAACGAAGAGAACAAAAAGGCGGGGCGGACGCCCGCGCTGCCGGTTTATCTCCACGACGATGCCTCGGGCAATCTCTATATCCAGTCCGGCAGAGCGGATGTGTTCTTTGGCCCTCAGTCGGTTTCAGCTTACAAAGCAGCGCTTACGGGCAAAACCCGCGTGGTCGGTTTAGGGCCAAAAAAAGCCTATGTTGCGACCACCACCAAAAAAGGTAATGAGCTGGTGTACGCGCTGCAGGCCGCGCTTAACGGCGCGATTAAGCGGGGAGATTACCAGAAAGTGCTGGCGCGCTGGGGCGAACAGGGGGAAGCGGTGACGCAGTCGGAGGTCAACCCGCCTGGGATAACCTACTAATGGTGCTCTACACTTAGGGTTTTCATCCCGCAGGGGGCAACATGATTAAACTCTATGGCGTACCCGGCTGGGGCTCGGCGATCGGTGAAGCGATGCTCACCCTGGCTGATATCCCTTATCAGTTTGTGAACGTGGACGGGTTTGACCAGCCCGGCCCGCAGCGCGAGCTGCTGCAAAAGCTCAACCCGCTGTGTCAGGTGCCAACACTGGCGCTGGAAAATGGCGCCATCATGACCGAAACCGCGGCAATTGCCCTGATGGTGCTCGACAGATGTCCCGATCTTGCTCCACCCGTGGGGCAGGCCGAGCGTCAGCAGTTTCAGCGTCTGCTCATCTGGTTTGTGGCCAACGTCTATCCCACGTTTACGTATGCAGACTATCCCGAACGCTGGGTGCCGGATGCGCCGGAACAGCTGCAGAAAAACTGCATCGAATACCGGAAATCCCTCTACTTGTGGTTTGAAAGCCAGCTTAAGGCCGCCCCGTTTGCACTGGGGGAACGGCTGACGCTGCTGGACGTATATATTGCGGTGGCGCGCACCTGGGGGCCTCGGCATGACTGGTTTGCGGCAAACACGCCCAGGTTTACGGCGATTGCGGATACGGTGTGTCAACTGCCGGAACTGCACAAGGTGTTAAAGGCCAACAACATAATCTGATAACGTGGAAGGCTCACACATAACAGGAAGCCTGCATATGCCACACGTAGATATCAAATGTTTTCCCCGCGATCTTAACGACGAGCAAAAAACCGCGCTGGCGGCAGATATCGCCGAGGTGATTATTCGCCATTTCAACAGCAAAGACAGTTCGGTATCGGTGGCGTTGAACCAGGTGAACCAGGAAGACTGGAAAGCCCAGGTCTGGGATACCGAAATAGGACCGAAGCTGGACGAGTTAATTAAGAAGCCTGGGTATTCAATGTAATTTTGGGGGCCGGGTAGCGTCGTCTTACCCGGTTTCTCCTGACTCTCAGACCCTCATTTCGCAAAAAACGATAAAAGTGAGTTTTATCCGATCCGTTACACTTAACGTTTCTGACTGACATTTAATAAATCCTTAGGAAAGATCGCCAACAGAATCAATTAAGGACAGCAACGTTAAAGGATAATTTTCTCATGACAAAATTACCCCGGTTTTCACCTGCCTTTTTCCACCCTCGATACTGGCTAAGCTGGACAGGCATCGCCGCGCTGTGGCTCATCATGCTGCTCCCTTATCCGCTACTGTTCAGAATCGGTCATGGCCTTGGTCGGCTGGCGATGCGCTTACTTCCTCGCCGCGTCGAGATTGCCCGCAGAAACCTGGAGCTTTGCTTTCCGCAGATGAAATCAGAAGAGCGTGAATCTTTGCTGCAGCGTAATTTTGAATCCGTTGGGATGGGGGTAATCGAAACCGGCATGGCGTGGTTCTGGCCTGCATGGCGGGTGCGGAAATGCTTTACCGTGACGGGTTACGAGCACATGGAAAAAGCCAGGGCGCAGGGAAAGGGCGTGGTGCTGGTCGGGATGCATTTTCTGACGCTTGAGCTGGGCGCGCGGATATTTGGCATGCTCAACCCCGGTATTGGGGTGTATCGCCCTAACAATAATGCGCTCCTGGACTGGCTACAGACGCGCGGGCGTCTGCGCGCCAATAAAACCATGCTCGATCGCCATGATTTAAAGGGCATGATCCGCTCGCTGAAACAGAATGAGATTTTGTGGTACGCCCCGGATCATGACTATGGCAAAGCCAATAGCGTGTTTGCGCCGTTTTTTGCGGTTCCGGATGCCGCCACGACCGCTGGAAGCTATATGCTGGTCAAAAGCGCGAAACCTGCCGTGATTCCATTCGTGCCGCGCCGCAGGGCGGACGGTACAGGATACGAGCTGATTATTCTGGAGGATATCAGCGAGGCGTTACAGGGCAGCGACAAAGTCGCCGTGGCGACGCAGATGAACAGGGCGATTGAGCGCGCCGTGCGGATGGCACCTGAACAATATATGTGGCTGCACCGTCGCTTCAAAACGCGTCCTGAAGGCGTACCTGACCGGTATGCCCGCCAGAAACAGACGGCAACACGGAGCGATCTTCTCTCCGCCAGCGATTTTTCTGACCGCTCGGGCGTTCAGCACTAAAAGCGTGCCGTTTGCGCTGAGCGCCACGCTGCAGAAGGTTTGGATTAGGTAACCTGACAGGGGAAGCAGGGGGCACACCGCCCGGCTTACCCCTCTATTGACGGCACAATCTGAACCTGGCTTCGCATGACCTCATGGCCCTGCGTATTCACATAGCCAATGCGCACCGGTTCACCACTCGCTTTATCCACCAGCGTGATATGCGGTGCGGTGTGTAAAACATGCAGGTGTCCCCATTCCATCAGAGATAGCAGCACCGGGGCAAGAGCGCGGCTTTTGTCGGTAAGCTGGTATTCATACCGTTCCCGCGATCCTTCTTCCCGGTAAGGTCTTCGGGAAAGCAACCCCAGCTCCGTCATCAACTTTAAGCGCGTTGCTAACGTCTGCTTAGTGATGCCGGTATGGTTGCGCATGGTCTCGAAGCGAGTGATGCCGTAAAAAGCCTCCCTCAAAATCAGCAAAATCCATTGATCGCCAACGATTTTAGCCCCTTCTGCGAGCCCGCACAGTTCGGGTGAGAGATAAGGCAATGATTTATCTTTTGACACAGGGTGTTTTCCTTTCTAATCTGAGTATGATTTTTAGACCTTGATTCTAGGGAGGATACAATGCCATTTGTGAATGTACAAACGATTAAAGGGATCATGAACGCCGAGCAAAAAAGGGAATTGCTGCGCCGAATGACGGACTTAATGGTGGAAATCGAGGGGAAAGGGGATCCGGCATTCCGGAATTCGGTCTGGATCCGTATTGATGAACACGAGCCGGAGCAATGGAGCCTGGGGGGATTACAGCCTACTGCTGAAATGATTGCGAAGAAATTCGCGTCGACGCAGTCGTCCTGATACGTTCGGGAGGCACATATCCCTCCCGGCGATAAGAGGTTTAATGAGCACGTAAAAGGATGTCCATCAGCCCCGGAAAGCGGGCATCCAGATCCTCTCTTCGCAATGAAATCATATTTTCTCGTCCCTGCGGACGCTGCCAGATGACCCCGCTGTCGCGTAGAACGCGCCAGTGATGGGTCATCGTGGACTTCACCACGTCGTCCGGGCGCAGCGCGTTACAGCTGAGTTCACTGCCATCGGCCAGCCGGCGGATAATCGACAGCCGGAGCGGGTTGCCGAGGGCAAACAGCACATTTTCCAGCAGTATTTGTTCAGTTTCAGGGTGGTTTGGGATCATCGTTTTCCTGCGTTTGGCGTCAGATTGAGCTATATCAACAATAGGTCAACCGTTAAAAAATAGTTCGATAATACTCGTACAATAGGACTATTATAGCAAACGAACGAATGCACGACCATCCCGGTCGTCACAGACAAGTCATGAGACTTAAGGAAATATCATGCCCCGACCCATCCCTCTCGAACGTTATCGCAACATCGGTATCTCCGCGCATATCGATGCCGGTAAAACCACCACCACTGAGCGCATCCTGTTTTATACCGGGATGAGCCACAAGCTGGGTGAAGTACACGATGGCGCGGCAACCACTGACTGGATGGCGCAGGAGCAGGAGCGCGGGATCACGATTACCTCCGCGGCGGTCAGCTGCTTCTGGCCGGGTATGGACAGAGGGTTTGAACCGCACCGGATCAACATCATCGACACCCCGGGACACGTGGACTTCACCATTGAAGTGGAGCGTTCTATGCGCGTGCTCGACGGTGCCGTGATGGTGTATGACTCTGTGGGCGGCGTGCAGCCGCAGTCGGAAACCGTCTGGCGTCAGGCCAATAAATATCACGTTCCGCGATTGGCCTTCGTCAACAAAATGGACCGTCCGGGCGCCGATTTCTTCCGCGTGGTGCGGATGATGCAGGAACGCCTGAAGGCCAATCCGGTGCCGATTGTCATCCCGGTGGGTGCCGAAGACCATTTCACAGGCGTGGTGGACCTCATCAAGATGCGCACCATTCTGTGGGACGATGCGACGCAGGGCATGGTATTTACCTATGCGCCCGTGCCGGATGATTTAGTCAGCACCGCCAGAGAATGGCGGGAGAAAATGGTCTCTGCGGCGGCGGAAGCCAGCGACGATCTGATGGACAAATACCTGGAGACGGGCGATCTCGACGAAGCGGAAATCATCAGGGGACTGCGTATTCGCACCATCTCGGGCGAAATCCAGCCGATGCTGTGCGGCAGTGCGTTCAAGAATAAAGGCGTACAGCGCATGCTCGATGCGGTGATTGAGCTGATGCCGTCGCCGCTGGACGTGCCGGCCATTGATGGCGTGGATGAAAAAGGGCAGCACGCGGAGCGTCACCCGAGCGATGATGAGCCGTTCTCGGCCCTGGCATTCAAGCTGATGAGCGACCCGTACGTCGGGCAACTGACCTTTATCCGCGTGTATTCTGGCGTGCTGCGCAAAGGCGACGCGGTGTATAACCCGGTGAAAGGGAAGAAAGAGCGCATCGGTCGTATCGTGCTGATGCATGCCAACGATCGCCATGAGGTGGACGAACTGCGCGCGGGCGATATCGCAGCATGCGTTGGGCTGAAGGACGTGACCACCGGTGATACGCTCACCGATCCGAACGCCGTCATCACGCTTGAGCGCATGGAGTTCCCGGACCCGGTTATCTCGCTGGCGATCGAGCCAAAAACCAAGGGCGATCAGGAGAAAATGGGGATCGCGCTCCAGCGTCTGGCGGCGGAAGATCCGTCGTTTCGCCTGCACACTGACGAAGAGTCCGGTCAGACGATTATCTCCGGGATGGGCGAGCTACACCTTGAGATCATCGTCGACCGCATGAAGCGTGAGTTTGGCGTCGAGGCGAATATTGGTCGTCCGCAGGTGACGTACCGCGAAACCCTGCGCAAGGCGGTGAAGGATATCGAAGGCAAATTTGTCCGGCAGTCCGGTGGTAAAGGGCAGTACGGCCATGTGGTCCTGAGCCTGGAGCCGCTGGAGCCCGGAAGTGGCTTTAAATTTGAAGATGCCACCAAGGGCGGCGTGGTGCCGCGCGAGTATATCCCGTCCGTTGAGAAGGGGCTGCGGGAGGCGATGAACAGCGGCGTGCTGGCGGGCTATCCGGTTGTCGACGTCAAAGCGACGCTGACGTTTGGCTCGTACCACGACGTCGACTCCTCGGAGATGGCGTTCCGCATGGCGGCAATCCTCGGCTTTAAAGAGGGCGCTCGGAAAGCGGATCCGGTTATCCTTGAGCCGATCATGCACGTGGAGGTGGAAACGCCGGAAGAGTACGCCGGTAACATCATGGGCGATCTCTCTTCCCGCCGCGGCATGGTGCAGGGGATGGCGGAGCAGTACGGCAGCCAGATTATTCGCGCTGACGTACCGCTGGCGGAGATGTTTGGATATGCCACGACATTGCGCTCGATGTCCCAGGGACGCGCGACGTATACGATGGAGTTCCATCATTTTGCGGAAGCACCGCGGAATGTTGCGGATGAGATTATTTTACGGCGTGCGAAGTAATAAGATCACCCTCTCCCTGTCGGGCTGAGGGATCCCCACAAAATAATGCCTGCATGGACGACCCCCTCTCCCTTGAGGGAGAGGGCTGGGGTGAGGGGGAACATACGGCTCTGGTGGTCATTCCGTTCACTTTATGTTCCTTGCTACTCTGTAACGGCATGGCCTGTGAACGTGCAAATTACTGGGGATTCCTAAGCCCTGTGGGAGAATTTCTCAATCCAGTGCCTTGACTATTTTCCCGCTCGCCACAAATGTCCCCGCGCCCAGATGATGCAGTGTATTCAGCTTATCCCCGTCAAACTGCCAGCGACCGGCGACAAACGCGCGGTCATCGGCCGCCGCGGAAACCACTTCGCCAAACAGCGTATCGTATTTTTCTGCCGCGGAAGTGACGGGTAGCAACCGGCACTCCATCCACGCCAGGCATTTCTCTTCAATCACCGGCAGGCCAAGTTCAGGACCGTTAACGACCGGGATCCCGTAGCAGTTGAATTTGTCTTCATCGCGCCCGCTGACGCTACCGACCGCATATGTCCAGTTGGCCGCCGCCACGCCGGGGATGACGATGCCAAACTTTCCGCTGCGCTCGATCAGCTCGCGTGACCAGGTGCTTTTATCCACGACTATCGCGATGCGCGGCGGTTCAAACTCAACGGGCATTGACCATGCGGCGGCCATCACGTTGCGTCTGCCGAGGGTGTCATCACGGCTGGTGATAAGCACAGTCGGGCCGTGGTTCAGCAGACGGCTGGCATGACGTAATTCAACAGGGCGAAAGTGATTCATAGAGGCTCCTTATTTACTTTGATGAGTATGACGAAAAAGCACGTAAATCAAAGTGACTGCGTAAAATTAGTTTATAAACAGAACATCACAATCAAAGGAAACTGATGTATGTCCCCATTTCTGACCGCTTATTTCGCCCGCATCGGCTGGGCGCAACCGACACGGGTGGATATCGATACCCTGCGCGCGCTGCATTTACACCACAACTGTGCGATCCCTTTTGAGAATATTGATGTTGTTCTGCCGCGCGAAATCCATCTTGAAGATCAATGTCTGGTGGACAAGCTGGTGACGGCGCGGCGCGGGGGATATTGCTTTGAGCAAAACGGTCTTTTTGAGCGCGTTTTGCGTGAAGTCGGGTTTACCGTGCGCAGCTTGCTGGGTCGGGTCGTGCTGGCAAATCCGCCGCAAATGCCGCCGCGCACGCATCGCCTGCTGCTGGTCGAGCTGAATGGCGAGCGCTGGATTGCCGACGTGGGGTTTGGCGGACAGACGCTGACGGCGCCGATTCGTCTGCTTGCCAACGAGGAGCAGGAGACCCCGCACGGGCTGTACCGTCTGCTGAGCGAGGGCAACGACTGGGTGCTGCAGTTCCGCCACCACGAACACTGGCAGTCGATGTACCATTTTGACCTGACGACGCAATATTTCAGCGATTACGTGATGGGGAACTTCTGGTCGGCGCATTGGCCGCAGTCCCATTTCCGTCATCATCTGTTGATGTGTCGCCATCTGCCGGACGGCGGCAAGCTGACGCTGACCAACTTCAACTTCACCCACTGGCAGAACGGTCACGTGGAGGAGCAGATCCATTTACCGGATGCCGGGGCGCTGTATCAGCTGATGCAGGAGCGCTTCGGGCTGGGCGTTGACGATCCGAAGCACGGTTTTTCACTGGCGGAGTTGACGGCGGTGATGGCAGGGTTTGAAACTCAGGGGAAATAGCCTCCTCGCTATCGGCCGCGAAACTCGCGCCGATAGCGAGATGGCGAGGTATTAAGCAGCTTATGAAAGTGACGGCGCAAGGACGTTGTTGAGGGAAAACCGACACGCTCGGCAATGTCATCCACAGGCTGGTCGGTTTTTTCGAGATAGCGTTGTGCGACGATAATGCGCTGGTTGAGCAGCCAGCGCGAAAAACTCTCACCGGTGGTTTGCTGAAAACGCCGGGTAAAGCTGCGACGGCTCATGCAGGCCTTTTCCGCCACGCAGTCCAGCGTGAGCGCAAGCTGGAGGTTTTCCGTCGCCCAGGCTAGCGCGTCGGTAAAGTTATCTCCACGACGCGTGTTCTGAACCGGCAGTTCTACGTATTGACGTTGTCCACCCTGGCGATGGGGCGGTACCACCAGCAACCGCGCTACGCTATTTGCCACTTCCGCACCCCAGGCCTGACGCACCAGATGCAGGCAACAGTCGATACTGGCCGCCGTGCCCGCAGAAGTGACAACGTCACCATTATCGATATAAAGAACGTCTTTATCCATCTGCACGGAGGGATAAAGGCGCTGAAAATCAGCCGCCCATCGCCAGTGCGTCGTCGCAGGGCGATGTTCCAGTAACCCGGCGGCGGCAACCACAAACGCGCCCATACACAAACCCACAATACGCGAACCCGCGGCATGTGCTTTTTGCAGGGCCTGCAGGAGATCGGGGGCCGGGGCATGCTCGGGACTGTCCCAGCTTGGGACGATCACCATATCCATTCCGGCCAGCTCATCAAGCCCACGTTCGACAACGATAGAGAATCCGGCATTGGTTTTAAGTGCGCCGGGCGTAGTGGCGCAAACGACCAACTGACAAAGGGGCTCGCCTTGTGGCGTTAGCGCTTTCTCAAATACGGCATAGGGCACCGAGAGGTGAAAAGGGATGATGCCATCAAATACCACAATACCAATTTTAAGCGTCATAAAAGCCTCCATGTGCCAGCCAGTATAGAAGCCTGGCTGGTGACAGGGAGCAAGCCCGGTCTTATTTTGTGACCGGCAGTGCCATAACGTCTTTGGTGGTCATTACCTCAGCAAATACATCGGCCACACCGGCTAATGCCGCCCGCTGAAGCGTTTTGTGATCCACCACGCCACCCTGACCGTCATCCAGATCGCGTGTTGCCGTTGCATCGTCAGGAATAATCACGCTGTAACCCAGCGGTACAGCGTCACGCGCGGTGGACGAAATGCACATATGCGTCATCAGGCCAATCACAATCACCTTTTTAATCCCTTTTTTCTTTAATTGCGCATCCAGATCGGTGCCAACAAAAGAGCTCGGGGTCGCTTTGGTGATAATGGCGTCTTGCGCAGAAGGCTGCAGATCTTTATGGAACTGCGCATAGATGGATCCCTCGGCAAACAGTGGACTGTCTTTCGGCCCCATATGACGAACGAAGTAGACCGGCATCCCCTTTTGGTGGGCATAGCTAACCAGCTTTTGACTATTCTTCAGTACCTTATCACCATCAGGGATCACCATCTGACCACGAAAATTTTTACCTGCGTAATATTCGTTTTGGATATCCACCACGATTAACGCAGTTTGTGAGGCGGATAAAGACGAAGTCGCCGTTGCGCCTGTCATTGCACGAATGGTTTTGCTATTCCTGTCGGTTATTTCCTGCTCGCTAGCATAAGTGGAAAAAGTGCTCATCATGCCGATCAGCAATGCTGTACGAAAAAATGTTTTCATCACGCGAACTCCTTCTGTGTTGTGTTCGGGAGCCATTATTTCGCACTGTCGCTAACGGTATGAGTCACCTGGAGAACCAATAACGATACTTTTGGGCCAAATTACTGAGTAAATTTGCTGATCCAGGGGCTGTTGTTTTCACCAGACCAAAGTTGAACAAGCATCTCTCTGAATTTTTCCGCAGCCGGGCTTAGCGGCGTTTCACGGCGTTGGACCAGCCCCAGCGTACGCCGTATGACGGGTTCAATCAGCGGACGGCTGACAAGAACATGATGTTCGTCGGTCGGCATCGCCAGGCTGGGAACGACAGACACGCCAAGACCCGCTTCTACCATCCCCAGTGACGTTGACAGATGACGCACTTCATAAAACCAGTTCGGTTTCCAGGCCATTTTCTCGAACGCCTGATCGATAAGCGAACGGTTCCCACTGGAGCGCCTTACGCCAATTAGCTTCATGCCTGCCAGATCGTCCCATGTCACCAATGGTTTCTTCGCCAGCTCATTGTCTCGTCGGCATGCCAGAACAAAGGGTTCATTCACCAGCGGCGCAAAATCTATATTGGGATGTGTGACGTTTATCATATTTATGCCGAAATCTGCGTCGCCATTTAACACCGCTTCGAGACAATCGCTGGCACTGTGCTCAAGTATACGGATACGGATGTTTGGATAGTCATTGTTATAATCTCGTATCACTGAAGGCAGAAAATAGAACGCGGCAGTTGGGATACAGGAAACGGTAATAACCCCTGCCTGATGCGTCGCCATCTCTTTAATACTCAGGATCGCGCTTTCATAAAAATCTATTAAATTCTTAGCTTTAGGTAAAAACTCCCTTCCCACGGTTGTGAGCTTGACGCTGCGCGTGGACCGTTCAAACAGCGTGGTTCCCAGGCTCTCTTCCAGTTTCTGAATTCTTCGTGTTAAAGCCGGTTGTGAAATATGAAGAAATTGCGACGCTTTTGTAAAACATCCGATTTCTGCAATTTTTACAAACGCTTGTATTCCCTGTAATTCATGCTGCATATCCGCACCTGATTATGACTTTTCTATACCCACAGTATCGTAATGGCTATTAATACGCAAAGCGTATTAATCCTGCTTTTTTTGACATTAGAGTTATCAACAGGAGTGTGAAAACCTTATTGCGTTCCTGATAAACGCGAAATGAGAAAAAGACATGTTAAAGATCCCTTGCGTATTAATGCGTGGCGGCACCTCAAAAGGCCCGGTCATTCTGGCCAGCGATCTGCCTGCGGAAACTGAAGCGCGTGACGCGGTTTTACTCAGCCTGATGGGCGCAGGCCACGAACTCGAAATTGACGGCATTGGCGGTGGAAGCCCGCAAACCAGTAAGGTGGCGATCGTCAGTCCGTCCGACAGCCCGGATGCTGATGTGGATTACTTATTCGCACAGGTGATGGTGAACGAGCGTCGCGTCGATACCACGCCAAACTGCGGCAATATGCTCTGTGCCGTGGGCCCCTTTGCCATTGAAAAAGGGCTGGTGAAGGCGCAAAGCCCGGTGACGACGGTGCGGATACGCAATCTCAATACCGGAACGCTGGTCGACGCAGAAGTGCAAACGCCTGATTATCGGGTCGAGTATGAAGGTGATACCCAGATTGATGGTGTTCCGGGTACGGCCGCACCCGTTGGCTTAACCTTCCTGAATTCTGCGGGTTCAAAAACAGGGAAATTGCTGCCGACGGACAGCGTCATAAACGTATTCAACGGTATTGAGGTTACCTGTATTGATATGGCAATGCCGATGGTATTGATAGAGGCATCGGCCCTTGGGAAAACAGGAGGGGAGTCACCCGCGGAACTGGATGCCGATACGGCGTTTAAAGCAAGACTGGAAAACCTGCGTCGTCAGGCGGGCGAGGCGATGGGCTTAGGGGACGTGGCAAATAAAGTGATCCCTAAACCGGTTCTCCTGAGCCGGGCGCGTAACGGTGGAACGCTTCAGGTGCGGTATTTCATGCCACACACCTGTCATAAATCACTGGCCATTACTGGCTCGATTGGAATTTCGACCGCGACGCTTATTGAAGGCTCCGTCGCCGCTAAAATTGTCGCCGATCGACCAAAAGAGCGCTTTACCAATATTATTGATATTGAACACCCAAGTGGAAAAATATCCGTATCATTACTGAGGGACGGGAATAATATCGAAAACACCCGAGCCGCGGTAATTCGCACTTCCCGTAAGCTATTTGAGGGTGTTGTCTGCGTACCTGAAAAAATGCTCTCTGAAGTTGATTAGGTAAAAGCCAGACTAAGAAATATATCTACCTTAAACAATTACATTCTGTACCTTAACTATAATACTGAGGTTATTATGGCGTTAACGCATGCTAACAATACCCTGAAAGCTCCCGATCCGGTAAAAGCCAGCGCGCATATTCGCGTGATTCTGGCGCTGGCATTATCCGGGCTTGCGGAACTTGCTTCGTTGTTTTTTATTCAGCCACTGCTCCCGACGCTTGCTGTGGAATATAATGTTCCGGTCAGCCAGGTGAGTATTATCTTATCCGCAGAAACGGCATTGCTGGCAATTGGGCTGCTGTTTACCGGAACGTTATCCGACCACTATGGCAGGAAGCGGTTAATTATCGTCTCCCTCCTGTTGGGCGGCATTCTGACGCTGCTCTGTCCGCTGGTGGAATCCTGGGCGATGCTGGTGGCGCTGCGTGCGGTGATTGGTCTGGCGCTGAGCGGCATCGCGGCGGCGGCCACCGCCTACATCAGTGAAGAGGTCGCCCCGGTGGCGGCTGGCATCGTGACGGGCTATTTTGTCTTCGGTAACTCTATGGGCGGCATGTCCGGGCGTATTGTTGCCAGCCAGCTTATCGATCACGTTTCCATCAATGTCATCTTTTACGGGTTTGCGGTCAGTCTGATTGCAGTTGCCATTCTGGTGAAGTTCCTGCTGCCAGAATCGAAGAACTTCACGCCTACGCAGAGTCTGAACGTGATGCGCATGGTAAAAGGGGCGGCATCGCATTTCAAAAACAAAAATCTGGCGCTGGCATTTGTTATCAGCTTCATAATTTTCGGCGCATTTACCTCACTTTATAACTATCTGGCCTTCTTCCTGAAAGGCGAGCCGTTCCATATTTCACCGGCAAACGCGGGTCTGCTCTCCTTTAGCTTCGCCCTGAGCTTCTTTACGGCTCCGCAGGCAGGTCGCTTATCGGCGAAATATGGCGCTATGAAAGTCTTGCGCGTGTTGTTCCTGATCATGGCGATCGGCATGCTGCTGACACTCACGTCGAATGTGGTGACCTTTATCGTTGGCGCCGTGATTTTTACCGGCTGTTTCTTCGGCTGCCACTCTATCGGTTTAAGCTGGGTCAGTAAAAACGCAACGCATGCAAGAGGCCAGGCCGTCGCGCTCTATTTATTCTTCTACTACATGGGCGGTTCGGTTATTGGTTTTATTAACGGTTTTGTTTTCCATTCGATGGGCTGGCAGGGGATGACCGGATTTATTCTGGCATTGCTTGGGGTTGGCGTCGTGGTGGCGACGTATCTGGCATCCGGTAATAAACCGGTACTGGTACCCGCCCAGTCCGCAGAATAAAAAGCAGGCAATGTGTTCACGCCCTGGGGCGTGAACACAGAAAGAACACGTATATCAATCGGGTATTATCATGAAATTAGCAAGCTATATTCATCAGGGCCGTAAAAGCTACGGGATTTATACGCCATCCGGCTTTATTGATTTGGGTAATAAAATTGGCCATCAATATGCGACATTGAAAGACCTTCTTCAGTGGGACGCGATAGACGTCGCCAGACAGTATCTCGATTGCCCGGTGGATATTAGTCCTGAAGAAATCATCTTTTTGCCCGTTATAGAAGAGCCCGGAAAGATTTTCTGCGTGGGTATGAATTACGCTGAAAAAAGAAAAGAGTTTGCTGAGACGAATAATGCCCCCACGCTGTTTATCCGTTTTCCTGATTCGCAAACCGGGCATGCGCGGCCGGTAATAAAACCGGTTCTCTCCAGCGAGTTCGATTACGAAGGCGAGCTGGCCGTGATCGTCGGTAAACCCGGCAGCCGGATTGACGTCAATAACGCGCTCAGCTATGTCGCGGGATACAGCTGCTATATGGACGGCTCCGTTCGCGACTGGCAGCACGCCTGGTTCACCGCCGGTAAAAACTGGACGCAAACCGGCGCCTTCGGCCCGTATATGACCACGGCGGACGAGATCCCCGATCCTCACGCGTTGACTATTCACACCTGGCTGAACGGTATGCTGGTCCAGAATGACTCCACCGGCAGCATGATCCACAAAGTGGCGGATCTTATCGCCTACATCAGCACGTTCACCTCCCTCAGCGCCGGCGACGTCATTATTACCGGTTCGCCGGGCGGGGTCGGCAAAAAGCGTAACCCGCCTCTGTTTATGCACGACGGCGATCGCGTTGAAGTGGAGATCGAAAACATTGGCCGACTGGTTAATACCATTGTGGAAGCTCAACCGCAGCCACAAGCGTTAGCTGTCTAAACGCTCAGGAGAGAGAAGATGTACACCGACAGAACACCCGAGTTTGAGGTTATTCACGCCGGTAACGCCCAGTCCCGGGAAGAGGTTGTCCGCTTCCTGGCCCGCAACGGTTTAGGCATTGATGATGATATTGAGCAATTTATTGTTGCGCGCTATCAACGCAATCTTGTCGCCTGTACCGGCATTGCGGGTAACACGCTGAAGTGCATCGCGGTGGATCCCGCGTGGCGGGGCACGTCGTTAAGCCTGACGTTAATTCATGAGGCCGAGCTTCAGGCGGAACAAAACGGTGAACATCAGCTCTTTCTTTTTACCTGTCCGGATAACGTGAAATCGTTTCGCGGATGCGGGTTTTATCCGCTGGTGACGGTCGAGAACCGTGCGTCATTAATGGAGAATACGCCGGTAGGTATTCATCGTTATTGCAGCCAGCTGCGCCGCCTTCATTTCAGGCCGGGGAAAAATATCGGCGCCATTGTGATGAACGCCAATCCGTTCACCCTCGGCCATCAATATCTAATTGAACATGCGGCAAGCCGGTGCGACGCGTTACATGTTTTCGTGGTCCAGGAAGATGTCTCCGCATTTTCGTTTAAAGAACGGTTCGCGATGGTCAGGGATGGGTCGCGGCACCTGCCAAACGTCACCGTTCATCCGGGGTCGGCATATATTATTTCGCGCGGCACTTTCCCGGGCTATTTCCTGAAAGATAAGCAGGTCATCGATAAAACCTACGCGGCCATTGATCTCCTGCTGTTCAGAAATTACATCGCCCCCGCGTTGAATATCAATCATCGTTTTGTGGGTACCGAGCCGTTTTGTCCGTTAACCGCCGAATATAACCGGGCGATGCACCGCTGGCTGGAAGAAGAGACGAGCGCGGCGGCCCGTATTAACGTACACGAAATAGCAAGAAGAACGGACGGTAATAATGTGCCGGTATCGGCTTCAGCCGTTCGTCGTTTATTAAAAGAAAATAACATCGCTGCCGCCAGCCGCATGGTGCCTGCCACCACGCGCGCGTTTCTGAATAACGGATCGCTGCATCAGCCCTGTTTATCCGAGCCGCTGACGGCAGCGGTTTAAGCGCATTATCACAGGAATAAGAATATGAAAATTGTGCAAGCCGCGATGGCGGGAACGCTGGAGTCCAGCGACCTGATGGTTAAGGTCAGTCCCGTCGAGAGCGGGCTGGATGTGGTCATCCAGAGCGAAGTGTATAAGCAATTTGGCGACCGAATTACTGAGGTTGTCAATGAAACCCTGGCCGCGTTCAACATCGAGCAGGGGCTTGTCGTTATTGATGATAAAGGCGCGCTGGATTGCGTGATCCGCGCCCGCGTGCAGGCTGCTCTGCTCAGAGGTGCAGCCCGGGAAGACATTGCATGGGAAACGTTATGATGAAAAAGTTACGCCGCAGTATGTTATTTATTCCCGGTTCAAGTGCCGCTATGCTGTCGACGGCATTTATCTATAAACCAGACTCAATTATGTTTGACCTGGAAGATGCCGTTGCGCTGAAAGAAAAAGACAGCGCGCGTCTTTTGGTATTTCACGCCCTGCAACACCCGATGTACAACGATATTGAAACCGTTGTCAGAATTAACCCGCTGAATACCCCTTTTGGCTTAAAGGATCTGGAAGCCGCCGTCAGGGCAGGGGTGGACGTTATTCGTCTGCCGAAAACCGATACTCCGGAAGATATTTATCAGCTCGAACGTGAAATCGTCCGCATTGAAGAAAGCTGCGGGCGTCCTGTTGGCTCAACGAAATTAATGGCGGCAATCGAATCCGCCGTCGGCGTCATTAATACTGTCGCCATAGCGAAATCCTCCGACCGTTTAATGGGGATTGCGCTCGCCGCCTTTGACTACGTGATGGATATGCAAACTGAGCGGGGCGATGGGACCGAACTGTTCTATGCCCGCTGTGCCGTACTGCATGCCGCGCGCGGGGCAGGGATCGACGCTTTTGACGTGGTGTACGCCGACGTGAATGACGAGGTCGGTTTCCTGAAAGAAGTGGATCTCATCCGCAGGATGGGCTTCAACGGAAAATCGCTGATTAATCCGCGACAAATTGAAATTCTTCACAACGCCTACGCGCCCACGCAGGAAGAAGTGGATTACGCCCAGCGCGTGATTGCTGCCGCAGAAGAGGGAGAACGCAACGGACTGGGGGTGATTTCGCTGAACGGAAAAATGATCGATGCGCCAATCATCAACCATGCCCGCGTCGTTATCGAGCGCAAAAATGCCTCGGGCATTCGTCAGTAATCCCTTTAACAGCAAGCGACAGGATGAATAATGAAAAGTCTCACTGAAACCCTGCACCACATTCCTGGCTCTCGCCGTGAGTACGTCGCCTTCAGCGGCGCCAACGCGACGACGCCTTATCTTGCTGATCCTCAGCAAAAGTCTCACCGCAAGCTTTTTGCCAGTGTGGACGACGTGCTGGCCCGCTGCGATCTGCATGACGGCATGACCGTATCCTTTCATCACGCGTTCCGCGAGGGCGATAAGGTCATTAATTACGTGATGGATAAGCTGGCTCAGCGCGGTCTGAAAGGGATCACTCTCGCCTCCAGTTCATTGATGTCGTGTAATGCGCCGCTTATTGAACACATTCGCAGTGGCGTGATTGGCAAAATCTATACCTCCGGCATGCGTGGCGAGCTGGCGGATGCGATTTCACACGGGCTGATGGACGAGCCGGTACAGATCCACTCCCACGGCGGGCGGGTGAATCTGATTCAAAAGGGTGAAATTGCCATTGATGTCGCCTTTCTGGCGGTGTCCTGCTGCGATGAATATGGCAATGCCAGCGGCAACGGCGGCACATCGCAGTGCGGCTCGCTCGGTTACGCCATGGTCGACGCGCAATATGCCAAAAAGGTGGTCTTGCTTACTGAAACCCTGAAGCCGTTTCCCAACCTGCCGGCCAGTATCGTTCAGGATCGGGTTGACTATGTGGTGCAGATTGAGAGCGTCGGCGACCCGGCAAAAATCAGCGTAGGCGCCGCCAGGGTCACCAGTAATCCACGTGAGCTGATGATTGCCCGTTCTGCCGCCGACGTTATCGAACATTCAGGCTATTTCCGCAACGGCTTTTCCATTCAGACCGGTTCAGGTGCGGCGTCTACCGCCTGTACGCGGTTTATGGAAACCCGTATGCGCAAACACAATATTGTCGCTCGTTTTGCGCTCGGCGGGATCACCGGCAGCATTGTCGATCTGCATCAAAAGGGGCTTATTGAAAAGATCCTCGATACGCAAAGCTTTGATGGTGCTGCGGCCGCTTCCATGACCGTCAATCCCGACCATGTGGAAATTTCCACCAACGTCTATGCGAACCCGGCTGCAAAAGCTGCCTGCTGCGACAGGGTAGACGTGGTCATCCTCAGCGCGCTGGAGGTGGACACGCAGTTCAACGTCAACGTGCTGACCGGTTCTGACGGCGTGATGCGCGGCGCGTCGGGCGGGCATTGCGACGTCGCCGCGGCGGCCAATCTCACCATTGTAGTTGCCCCGCTGATCCGCAGCCGAATTCCTACCGTTGTCAGGCAGGTCACCACCCTGGTGACGCCGGGCGAAAGCATTGACGTTTTGGTTACCGATCACGGTATTGCCGTTAACCCGGCGCGTCCGGAGATTCGCGAACGTCTGATTAACGCCGGGCTGGCCGTTGTCGATATCGATGCGCTGTACCACAAAGCGCTGCTCATCTCGGGTGAGCCTAAGCCTGTCGAATTTACTGACCGGATCGTGGGCGTGGTGCGCTACCGCGACGGCAGCGTGATTGATGTGGTTCGCCAGGTTAAGGAGTAATTCCCATGACGGATAAAGCCTCAAACGTGAAGGTCTCTCTGGAACAGGTGTTGAACGGCAGAGAGCAACGAGCCCGTCGCCAGCAGGCGTGGCTGTTTCAGTCGGATCATGCGGTGGTTTCCGTCACTCTGGTCTGGCCGGGGGAGGTCAAAGATACCGCGCTGGCCAGACGGGTGATGGCCGCCGCCAATGACGCGATCGGTGACCTGTTACGGACCCATCAGTGGACGGTCTGCCGCCAGCAGACCCTACAGCTAGTCACGGGCCCGGAAGCGCTCTGGTCGGTGGCGGCCCCCGCGTGGATGATCAAACACGTGACGGCGCATCTGGAAGATAGCCATCCGCTGGGACGCTTATGGGATATCGACGTGCTGTGTCCGAAAGCGGGCCTGCTAAAAAGAAATGCCATCCAGCAACCGATGCGCAGATGCTTTATCTGTCATGAACCTGCTCATGTTTGTTCCCGCATGCGACGTCATTCGCAGGCCGAGCTCACGCGCGTAATCGAGGCGTTAACCGATGACTACTTCGCTTGCCAGATGTAATGCGCCGGACGTCCAGCAACCCTTCGCGGAGCTGGCTGTCGAGGCGATGTACCGGGAAATTCGCTTGACCCCAAAACCGGGTCTGGTGGATCGCGTAAACAGCGGGGCGCATAAGGATATGGATTACGCCCTGTTCATGGCCAGTATCGCGGCGATTGCCCCCTGGTTCTCAACGTTTTTTAACGTTGGCAGAGAGACGGCTCGTCTTGCTGGCCCGCAAACGCTGCGGGCGATAAGGCCAACCGGTCTGGCCTGCGAGCAGGCGATGTTTAACGCCACCTGCGGGGTGAATACCCATAAAGGCGGGATCTTCTCGCTGGGGCTGCTGTGTGCGGCGGCGGGACGTCTGACGCAAAGGGATGAAACGCTCACGCAGCGCAGTTTATGCCATGAGACCCGCATTATCTGTACCGGCATCGTTGAGCAGGAGCTGAAAACCACAGGCATCGCCAGAACGAAGGGCGAGCAGCAGTTCCAGGCATACGGCTTTACCGGGGCGAGAGGGGAAGCTGCCAGTGGTTTTATGACCGTCCGCCAGGCGGGTCTCCCGCCCCTGCACACCGCGTTAGGTCAGGGCGAATCCGAAGACGTGGCGCTTTTGAGGATGCTGCTGGGTTTGATGGCCGCGAATCCGGATACCAACTTGGTTTCCCGTGGGGGAATAGAAGGTCTGAACTACGCCAGACGCTATGCGAGGCGGTTATTAAAAATAAAACGTCTCCCGGCGGATAAATTGGTTAACGCGCTGCTCAGAATGGACGCGGAATTTATCAAACGCAATTTAAGCCCCGGGGGTAGCGCCGATCTTATTTCCGTTGGCTGGTTATTGTCGCAGTTTCCACCCGAATAATCGCGAATAGCGTAACAGGAAAACGTCATGATTGAACAACGCCTGCAGCAGCTCAGTAACGTTTATACCCCTATTCTGGTGCCGGGGCTGAGAGACAGCGATGAACATCACTGGCAAAGCTGCTGGGGGCGGCATTTTCCTTTCTGGAAACGGATCCAGCAGAAAAACTGGTTCGAGCCCGACATTGAAAACTGGGTCTCCGCCATTTCCCGAGAGCTGGCAGCGTGTCAGCTGCCCGCCATTCTCGTCGGCCACAGCTTTGGCGCGCTGGCGGCATGCCGGCTGCTGCAAACGCGTCAGGTCAACGTCGCCGGGGTGGTGATGGTCGCGCCGGCAGAACCCGCTTTTTTCGGCCTGGAAGAGGCCATTCAGCCAGCGTCATTACCGGTTCCCTGCCTGATGTTTGCCAGCAGAAACGACCCCCTGATGCCTTTCGCGCGCGCTCAGATCTGGGCGGCACGCTGGGAGGGACACTTAATCGATATCGGTGAGGCCGGGCATATTAATGCCGAATCAGGCTTTGGTGAATGGCCTTACGGGCTCGAACGACTAACAGAATTTTGTGAACAACTTTAGCTTTAACAGGAGTACGTATGTTAGATGATTATAATCAGCACCTGAAAGCGCGTGCTGAATCGGGTATTCCGGCAAAACCCTTAACTGCGGAGCAGACCGATGCGCTTATTTCTCGTTTAATTCACGATGCGCCCACGCATCATCCGCGATTAATCGATTTATTAACCCATTGCGTTCCCCCGGGCGTCGATCCCGCGGCTAAGTTAAAAGCCGAATTTTTATTTAAGCTGGCACTACAGGAATACCGTATTGACGGTCTCTCTCCCGAAGCGGCCACGACACTGCTGGGTTCCATGCAGGGTGGCTATAATGTTCAGCCGCTTATCGATCTTCTGGACCACCCGAGCCTGGCACCGCTGGCCGCACAGCAGCTTTGTTCGACTATCCTTATCTTCGAAAAATTCAGCCAGGTGGAAGCCAAAGCGCTGAACGGTAACGTCAGGGCAAAAGAGGTGCTTCAGTCATGGGCAAATGCCGAGTGGTTTACCCGCCGTCCGGCGATGCCTGAAAAAATCACCCTGAAGGTGTTCAAGGTTCCGGGCGAAACCAATACCGACGATTTGTCTCCGGCACCGGAGGCGTGGTCACGTCCGGATATTCCGCTGCACGCGCTTTCCATGCTCAGTAACGCCAGGGAAGGGGTTGAGCCTGATGAGCCCGGCGCGCGCGGCCCTTTGCGCCAGCTGGCAGAATTAAAAGAGCCAGGCTGGCCGCTGGCGTACGTCGGCGACGTCGTGGGAACCGGGTCATCACGCAAGTCCGCCACCAACTCGATCTTATGGCACATCGGGAATGATATTCCTTTCGTGCCGAACAAGCGTAACGGTGGGTTTGTGTTCGGCGGTAAAATTGCCCCGATTTTCTTCAATACGCTGGAAGATTCCGGTGCCTTGCCGGTAGAGATGGACGTCTCCTCGCTGACGACCGGGATGCTGATCGATCTGTATCCCTACAAAGGCGAAATTCGCGAGACGGAAAGCCAGCGTCTGGTGACGCGCTTTACGCTTAAAACCGAGGTGCTTCTGGATGAAGTGCGGGCCGGCGGGCGGATCCCGCTAATTATCGGACGCAGCCTGACCGCGAAAGCGCGGGAATCGCTGAAGCTTGCGCCTTCAGAGGCATTCCGCAAGCCCTCCGCTCCAGCGCCATCCACCGCCGGTTTTACGCTGGCACAAAAAATGGTGGGTAAAGCCTGCGGCGTCGCGGGGATCCGTCCCGGACAGTATTGCGAGCCGAAAATCACGACCGTGGGCTCTCAGGACACCACCGGCGGGATGACGCGCGACGAGTTAACCGATCTTGCCTGCCTGACGTTTTCAGCCGATCTGGTGATGCAGTCTTTCTGCCACACCTCTGCGTACCCTAAGCCCGTCGACGTTCAGCTTCATGAGACCCTGCCGCAGTTTATCACCCGTCGTAACGGGGTCGCGCTGAAACCGGGCGACGGCATTATCCACTCCTGGCTTAACCGTATGCTGCTGCCGGATACGGTGGGCACCGGTGCCGACTCCCATACCCGCTTCCCGCTGGGGATCTCTTTCCCGGGCGGTTCCGGGCTGGTGGCGTTTGCCGCCGCAACCGGCATTATGCCGCTGGATATGCCGGAATCGGTACTGGTTCGCTTTACGGGTGAGATGCAGAAAGGGATCACCCTGCGCGACCTGGTGCATGCGATTCCGCTCTACGCCAGAAAGCAGGGCCTGTTGACGGTGGAGAAAAAGAATAAGCGCAATATTTTCTCGGGCCGGATCCTCGAAATTGAAGGGCTGGAAACACTGAGTGCAGAGCAGGCGTTTGAGCTGGCTGACGCCTCCGCTGAACGGTCCGCTGCCGCCTGCGTGATGCGCCTGGCGGAAGACAAGGTCGCGCAGTACCTGCGTTCCAACGCGGTCCTGCTGCGCTGGATGGTTAAGCAGGGATATGAAAACGCCAACACGCTTGAACGACGCATTGCTGAAATCGAGGCGTGGCTGGCTAACCCGTCGCTGCTGTCGGCCGATCCTGAAGCGGAATATGCCGCAGTCATTAACATTGATCTCAATGAAATCACCGAACCGGTGGTCTGTGCACCTAACGATCCGGATGACGCTCGCTTACTTTCTGAGGTGGCCAGCACGCCGATAGAGGAGGTCTTTATTGGCTCCTGCATGACCAACATCGGTCATTTCCGCGCTGCGGGTGAAATCCTGGCCGACGCCCGTGAAAGCCAGGCGCGGTTGTGGATTGCGCCTCCCACCAAAATGGATGCCGGGCAGCTTTCCCGCGAGGGCTATTTTAGCCAGTTTATAAAGTCGGGGGCACGAATCGAGCCTGCGGGCTGCTCCCTCTGCATGGGGAACCAGGCGAGGGTACGCGAAGGGAGCCACGTGGTATCGACATCCACCCGAAATTTCCCGCATCGTCTGGGAACGAATGCCAGCGTGTTCCTTGCCTCGGCAGAATTAAGCACCGTCGCGGCCATACTGGGTAAAATGCCAACCGTTGAAGAATATTTAAGCTATACGGAAAAACTTCATGGCGCGCATGAAAATATCTATCGCTATCTCAGTTTTGAGACCCTGTCCGAATATAAAATCACAGAAGGTGATAATATCCCGGTTGTAGGTGTGTAGTTTCTTATTATTTATTTAGAAAATGTATTTATCCGGCAGAGGCGTCTCCCAGGAGAATCCTCTGCTATTCAGGGACCCTTTTCTCATGGGTGAGATATGCTTAAGTCCAATATTTTAAAAACAATCTTACTTGCCGTAATAATATTATTATCAATATTTATCCCTCCGCCTGATGGATTAACTAAAGAGGCGTGGATACTGGCAGGAATATATTTGTCCGCTATCGTTGGCCTGGTCATTAAACCGTATCCCGAACCCGTCATCATGCTCGTTGCGGTCGCGTTAACCTGTTTTACCGTGACAAAATTCCCGGATTCACCTGTCAAATCAATGGATGTGCTGAGCGGATACGCCGCAGGCACAACCTGGCTGGTGTTCAGCGCCTTTACGCTTAGCGCGGCGTTTGTTACGACCGGCCTGGGAAAGCGGCTTGCTTACTGGTTCATCCTCAAATTTGGCAGTACGACGCTAAGGCTGGGGTATGTTACCGCCTTACTGGACCTGGTGCTGGCACCCGCGACGCCCTCCAATACCGCGCGGGCAGGTGGGGTGGTTTTTCCGATTATTAACAGTATCGCGACCGTACTGGGGTCAACGCCAAAAGAGACACCGTGCAAGGCAGGCCGTTATTTAATGGTTAATGTCTATATGGTCACTAAAACGACCAGTTATATGTTTTTAACGGGCTTTGCCGGAAACGCGTTAGCGCTTCAGCTCATTTCAGATATTTTCCATATTCGTATTAGCTGGATCGGCTGGATGCTGGCGGGTGCCCCGCTGGGGTTATTGATGCTGTGTATCATTCCCTATATTTGCTACCGAGTAGCCTCGCCGGAAATTAAGCATATTGATAATGTCGCGATTGCGACCAGCGGGCTGGAAAGTCTTGGGGCAATGAGCCTTAAAGAGAAGGGACTGGTGGTTATTTTTATCGCCGCTTTATTGGGCTGGATCTTCTCACGTCATCTTGGACTCACTGAATCCGCCGTCGCTATTATCGCGATGGGGGTGGCGCTGCTGTTTAATATTATTGGCTGGAGTGATGTTCAAAAAAATAAAGGCGGCTGGAATACCCTGATGTGGTACGGGGGTATCATCGGTCTGAGCGCCACCCTGAGCAAGGAGGGATTTTTCCGCTGGCTGGCGGATTTCCTGTCTGCGCATCTGGATTTTCTCAGCGCCGGTAATATGACTATCGTGATTATCGTGTTTCTCAGCGTGCTGGTTCGCTATTTCTTTGCCTCCGGCGGGGCATACGTTGCGGCCATGGTGCCGGTGTTTGCCACCGTAGGTCTGGTCACCGGAACGGCGCCTGTTCTGCTGGCGCTTGCTATTCTGTTTTCCAATTCCTACGGCGGATGTATCACGCACTATGGTGGCGCAGCAGGACCAATTATCTTCGCCTCGGGGTACAATGACATTAAGTCATGGTGGACAATCGGCACGATCGTGGCGCTGTGCACGTTTTTAGTCCACATGTTCCTCGGCATTCCCTGGTGGGGATTCCTCATGCAGCACGGGATGCTGCAGTTTTAATCGTCCGGTAGCGGCATCGCCTTCCCGGGCCTACACTAGCTTGAACGCAGGTCGGGTAAGGCGAAGCCGCCACCCGACAAAATCAACGGCGCGATCTCACCACCTGATACCGCCGGGTAAAGTACTCAAACGGCGCGCTCCACACGTGCACCAGGCGGGTGAACGGGAAGATAAGGAAGATCGTCATCCCCAGCACCAGATGAACGCGGAAGATCGGCGCAACGCCGCTCAGCATCTCCGATGAGCCCCCCTTAAACGTCACGATCCCCTGCGCCCAGCCGACCAGCTTCATCATCTCGCTTCCGTCAGGGTACTGGGCGGAGAAAGGAATGGTTGAAAGCCCGAGGATGCACTGGATCAGCAAAATACTCATGATAATGATATCCGGCGTGGTGGACGTGGCGCGCACCCGCTGGTTGAACAGGCGGCGGTAAAGCAGCATTGACCCGCCAATCAGCGTCAGCACGCCGCAAATTCCGCCCGCAATCATGGCTAGCTGTTGCTTAACCGCGACGGGTAAAAACCAGGCGTACATCCAGTGCGGGGTTAACATGCCGAACAGGTGCCCGAAGAAGATCCCCAGAATCCCGATATGAAACAGGTTAGAGGCCCAGTTCATACCGCGCTTGCTGAGCATCTGGCTCGACGAGGCGCGCCAGGTGTACTGCCCGTAGTCGTAGCGCAGCCAACTGCCGAGGAAAAACACGGTGGCGCAGATGTACGGATAAATGTCATAGAAAAACACGTTCAGGTAATGGATCATTTTGGGCCTCCGGCGCTGACGTCGACGTACTGCGGCGCGACGTCCTGGCTAAAGCGTCGTTGATATTGCTGCATCGGCGAGCTGTCGCACGATGTAGCGTTGTCTTCGATAAACTTCACCTGTTCCTCTTCCCATACGGCGTCCAGCGCCTGGCGGGTATCATCCCGTTTTTCACCGGATACCTGTTTCGCCACGCTGTCGCTGGAGAGCCGCGTGCCAGCCAGCGTCAGCAGGGCATCAAACAGCTGATAGTGCGCCACGCCGCGCTGCTTCAGGCGGCCGCCAATCAGCGCCAGGATCGGTGCGACGTTCTGCAATCCTTCGCGCGCCTCTTCATCAGTAACGATGCTGAGGTACTCCAGGTAGAGCGGCAGATAGTCCGGCAATTCGCGGCAGTCGAGCTGTAGCCCGGCTTTCTCATACTGCCCCATCAGGTCGACCATCGCCTGACCGCGATCGCGGGACTCGGCGTGAACGTGCTCGAACAGCAGCAGCGAGGTCGCGCGCCCGCGTTCAAACACTTCACACCATTCGGCCTGCTTATCCAGCAGCGGGGCGCTCAGGTGCTGCTGCGCAAACGGCAGCAGCATGGGCGCGTCCTGCTCAACCAGGGAAAGCGCCTCATCGCGGTTTTCCCACAGCAGCTCATCGGGATACTCAATCAGCAGCGCGATGATTTTAAGGATCTGCATTATTCTCCCTCCCCGTGTTCGCGCACCTCGGTGATGTTGATCGCGTCGATGCGACTGCTGTTGAAGAGGTTGAATTTGGTGTCGGAGCCGTGGCAGCCGTCGCCAAAGGTGAAGCCGCAGCCGTTTTTCTCCGGGAAGGCGTCGCGCGCCATTTCGCGGTGGCTGGTAGGGATCACGAAGCGGTCTTCGTAGTTGGCGATGGCCAGATAGCGGTACATCTCCTCAACCTGCGCTTCGGTCAGGCCGACCTCTTCGATGGCGCGGGTATCGGTTACGCCTTCCACGGTCTGGGAGCGTTTGTAGTGACGCATCGCCATCATGCGCTTCAGGGCGCGCAGCACCGGGCCGGTATCGCCCGCGCTGAGCATGTTTGCCAGGTACTGCACCGGAATACGCAGGCTTTCCACGGCAGGCAGGACGCCGTCGCTCTGCGGCAGGCCGCCGGCGTCCGCGTAGGACTGAATCGGCGACAGCGGCGGCACGTACCAGACCATCGGCAGAGTACGGTATTCCGGGTGCAGCGGCAGGGCGAGCTTCCAGTCCATCGCCATTTTGTAGACCGGCGAACGCTGGGCGGCGTCAATCACGTTCTGCGGAATACCCTGTTTCAGCGCTTCCTCAATCACCGCCGGATCGTTCGGGTTGAGGAATACGTCGCACTGGCGCTCGTACAGATCGGTTTCATGCTCGGTGCTTGCCGCCTCTTCAATGCGGTCCGCGTCGTACAGCAGCACGCCGAGATAGCGGATGCGCCCGACGCAGGTTTCCGAGCAGACGGTCGGCTGGCCGGACTCAATGCGCGGATAGCAGAAGATGCATTTTTCTGACTTGCCGCTCTTCCAGTTGAAGTAGATTTTCTTGTACGGACAGCCGCTGATGCACAGGCGCCAGCCGCGGCATTTGTCCTGGTCGATCAGCACGATGCCGTCCTCTTCGCGCTTGTAAATCGCGCCGCTCGGGCAGGTGGCAACGCAGCTCGGGTTCAGACAGTGCTCGCACAGGCGCGGCAGGTACATCATGAAGGTGTTTTCGAACTGGCCGTACATCTCCTTCTGGATCTTCTGGAAGTTGCGGTCGCGGGCGCGTTTTTCAAACTCGCCGCCCAGCAGCTCCTCCCAGTTAGGGCCCCAGACGATTTTGTCCATCCGCTTGCCGTCAATCAGCGAGCGCGGGCGAGCGGTAGGGAGGTGATCCCCTTCCGGCGCGCGGTGCAGATCCTGATAGTCAAAGGTGAAGGGCTCGTAATAATCGTCAATCTGCGGCAGGACGGGGTTGGCGAAAATTTTCGACAGCACGCCCATTTTACCGCCGAGGCGCGGCGTCAGCTTGCCGTGTATGCCGCGGATCCAGCCCCCTTGCCACTCCTCCTGATCTTCCCAGTTTTTCGGGTAGCCGATGCCCGGTTTGGTTTCGACGTTGTTAAACCACGCATACTCCATCCCTTCGCGCCCGGTCCAGACGTTCTTGCAGGTGACCGAGCAGGTGTGGCAGCCAATGCATTTATCGAGATTCAGAACCATGCCAACCTGTGAGCGTATCTTCATTTTTTCGCCTCCTGTACCTGATCCCGACCTTCGCCGTCCAGCCAGTTAATGTTTTTCATTTTGCGGATCATGATGAACTCGTCGCGGTTGGAGCCGACGGTGCCGTAATAGTTAAAGCTGTACGCCAGCTGGGCATAGCCGCCGATCATGTGCGTCGGTTTCGGGCAGACGCGCGTTACCGAGTTGTGGATCCCGCCGCGCCGTCCGGTCACTTCTGACCCCGGAATGTTCAGGATGCGCTCCTGGGCGTGGTACATCATGGTCATACCCGGCGGCACGCGCTGGCTGACCACCGCGCGGGCGGTGAGGGCGCCGTTGGCGTTGAAGGCTTCGATCCAGTCGTTGTCCTCAATGCCCAGCTCGCGCGCGTCGGTTTCGCTGATCCAGACGATGGGGCCGCCGCGCGACAGGGTCTGCATCAGCAGGTTTTCGCTGTAGGTGGAGTGAATGCCCCATTTCTGGTGCGGCGTCAGGAAGTTGAGCGCTTTTTCCGGGAAGCCGTTCGGTGGGATCTCGCGCATATGGGTGACGCTGCGGGTGTCAATCGGTGGACGATAGGCCACCAGGCTCTCACCGAAGGCGCGCATCCAGGGATGATCCTGATACAGCTGCTGCCGACCAGAGAGGGTACGCCACGGGATCAGCTCGTGGACGTTGGTATAGCCCGCGTTGTAGGAGACATGCTCGCTTTCCAGACCGGACCAGGTCGGGCTGGAGATGATTTTACGCGGCTGCGCCTGGATATCGCGGAAGCGGATCTTCTCGTCTTCCTTATTCAGCGCCAGGTGGGTGTGATCGCGCCCGGTCAGTTCCCCGAGCGCTTCCCAGGCCTTCACCGCCACCTGGCCGTTGGTTTCCGGCGCGAGGGCGAGGATCACCTCGGAGGCATCAATGGCGGTTTCAATACGCGGTCGGCCTTTCGCCGGGCCGTCGAGCTTGACGTAGTTGAGCTTGCCGAGGAAATCCACCTCGTTCTGGGTGTTCCACGATATGCCTTTTCCGCCGTTGCCGAGCGTGTCCATCAGCGGGCCGAGGGAGGTGAAGCGCTCCCAGGTTTCCGGGTAGTTACGTTCGACCACGGCGATGTTCGGAGCCGTTTTACCGGGGATCAGATCGCATTCCCCTTTGCGCCAGTCCTGAATATCAAACGGCTGCGACAGTTCCGCTGGGGAGTCGTGCTGTAACGGCTGCAACACCACGTCAGTTTCAGTGCCCAGGTGGCCGACGCAGACCTCGGAGAAAACTTTGGCGATGCCTTTGTAGATCTCCCAGTCGCTGCGCGATTCCCACGCCGGGTCGACGGCGGCCGAGAGCGGGTGAATAAACGGGTGCATGTCCGAGGTATTCATATCGTCTTTTTCATACCAGGTGGCGGTCGGCAGAACGATATCCGAGAACAGGCAGGTGCTGGACATACGGAAGTCGAGCGTTACCAGCAGGTCCAGCTTGCTCTCGATGGCGGCGGTTTGCCACTCCACTTCCTCAGGCTTCACGTCGTCCGTTGAGCCTAAATCCTCGCCCTGAATGCCGCTCTCGGTGCCGAGCAGGTATTTCAGCATGTACTCGTGGCCTTTCCCGGACGAGCCGAGCAGGTTAGAGCGCCAGACGAACAGGTTGCGTGGATGGTTCTTACCGTTGTCCGGCTGCTCGCAGGCGAAGCGGATATCGCCGGTTTTTAACGCCTGAACGGTGTACTCCTGCGGCGTCATGCCCGCCGCGTCCGCGCGGGCTTTTATGTGCAGCGGATTCAGGCTGAGTTGCGGCGCTGACGGCAGCCAGCCCATGCGCTCGGCGCGGACGTTGAAGTCGATCAAGTGTCCGGTGAATTTCGACGTATCTGCCAGCGGGGAGAGCAGTTCCTGCGCGGTCAGCTTCTCATAGCGCCACTGGCTGGCGTGGTTGTAGAAGAAGGAGGTGCTGTTCATCTGGCGCGGCGGGCGGTTCCAGTCCAGCGCGAAGGCCAGCGGCAGCCAGCCGGTTTGCGGGCGCAGTTTCTCCTGGCCCACATAGTGGGACCAGCCGCCGCCGCTCTGCCCGACGCAGCCGCAGAAGACCAGCATGTTGATCATCCCGCGGTAGTTCATGTCCATGTGGTACCAGTGGTTCACCCCGGCACCGAGGATGATCATTGAGCGACCGTGCGTTTTGTGCGCCGTGTCGGCAAACTCGCGAGCGATTTTTTCAATCAGCCAGGCGGGCACGCCGGTGATCTGCTCGCCCCAGGCGGGGGTATAAGCTTTGATCTGGTCATAGCCTTCTGCGGCGTTACTGTCTTCCAGGCCGCGATCGAGACCGTAGTTAGCCAGCACCAGATCGTAAACGCTGACCACTCGCTTCTCGCTGCCGTCGGCGAGCGTCAGGGTTTTGCTCGGCACGCGGCGGGTCAGCACCGGCTCCTGCTTCACGCTGCGGAAGTGCGGGTTTTCGTTGCCGCCAAAGTAGGGGAAGGCAACGTCCGCAACGCTATCGTGGGTAATGAGCAGCGAAAGCGTCAGTTCGGTTTCCTGGCCTGCGGCAAGTGATTCCAGGTTCCATTTGCCTTTTTCTCCCCAGCGGAAACCGATAGATCCGTTTGGCACCACCAAATCCCCGGCAATATTGAAGGCGACGGTCTTCCACTCTGGGTTATTAGTTTCCCCCAGCCCGTCGACAAGGTCCGAGGCGCGTAGCATGCGGCCCGGCACCACGCGACCGTCTGCCTGCTCATCCAGCAGGACCAGCATCGGCATGTCGGTATAGCGGCGGCAGTAGTTAAGGAAGTAATCGCTCGGGTTATCGAGGTGGAACTCTTTGAGGATCACGTGGCCCATCGCCATAGCGAGGGCGCTGTCGGTGCCCTGTTTAGGGGCAAGCCACTGGTCGCTCAGCTTAGCCACTTCAGAGAAGTCCGGCGTAATGGCGACGGTCTTGGTCCCCTTGTAGCGCACCTCGGTGAAGAAGTGGGCGTCCGGGGTACGGGTTTGCGGCACGTTCGAGCCCCAGGCAATGATGTAGCTGGAGTTGTACCAGTCGGCGGACTCCGGCACGTCGGTCTGCTCGCCCCAGGTCATCGGCGACGCCGGCGGCAGGTCGCAGTACCAGTCGTAGAAGCTCAGGCAGGTGCCGCCCAGCAGGGAAAGATAGCGCGTGCCGGCGGCGTAGGAGACCATCGACATCGCCGGAATAGGCGAGAAACCGGCCACGCGATCCGGGCCGTAGTGTTTGATGGTCCAGACGTTGGCGGCGGCAATCAGTTGGTTTAGCTCTTTCCAGTTCGAACGGATAAACCCGCCTTTACCGCGCGCCTTCCTGTAGCTCTGCGCCTTTTGCGGATCGTTTTGAATGGCATCCCAGGCCAGCACCGGATCGGTATGCTGCGCCAGCGCCTCGCGCCAGAGTTCAATCAGCCGGCGGCGCACCAGCGGGTATTTGAGACGGTTGGCGCTGTAGAGATACCACGAGTAGCTTGCGCCACGCGGGCAGCCGCGCGGCTCGTGGTTGGGCAGGTCAGGGCGGGTGCGGGGGTAATCGGTCTGCTGGGTTTCCCAGGTCACCAGGCCGTTTTTGACGTAAATCTTCCAGCTGCAGGAGCCGGTACAGTTCACGCCGTGGGTGGAACGGACAATCTTGTCGAACTGCCAGCGCTGACGGTAGCTGTCCTCCCAGTCGCGGTTGGTGTGATACACCTGCCCGTGCCCATCGGCGAAACTGTCACCTTTTGTTTTGAAGTAACGGAAACGGTCCAGCAGTTTGCTCATGACATTTCTCCTGCTTCGATAGCATGGCCGGAGAGTGCTGCATCACGCTCCGGCGAAGATGTAATTTTTATTTTTGTGAGGATTTGCGGCCGTACACCAGCCAGGTGACAAGCACGCAGACGATGTAAAACGCGAGGAAGACCTTCATGGCACCGACCGGTGACCCGGTCATCGCCAGCGAGGTGCCAAAGGCTTTGGGAATAAAGAACCCGCCAACGGCGCCGATGGCGGAGATAAAGCCCAGCGCGGCGGCGGTCTCCGTCACCGCTTCGTGCTGCGCCTGTTCGTCCGTGCCGCCCTGCTTTTTGACGCGGTCGAGGGTGATTTGGCGGAAGATAATCGCGATCATCTGGAAGGTCGAACCGCTGCCCAGCCCGGCGGTAAGGAACAGGCCCATAAACACCAGATAGAAGGCGACAAAGCTGCCGGAGCCAGAGCCGGGCAGGGTCAGGAAGATCAGGGCGCTAAAGAGGGCCATAAAGACGAAGTTAATCAGCGTGACCCGCACGCCGCCCAGTTTGTCAGAGATCATCCCGCCCGCTGAACGCGCCAGCGCGCCGATAAGTGGGCCAAAGAAGGCGAGGTGCAGGATGTTCACGTCCGGGAACTGGGTTTTTGACAGCATGGCAAAGCCCGCCGAGAAGCCGATAAAGGAGCCGAAGGTCGCCAGATAGAGCAGGCTCAGGAGCCAGAGGTGAAAGCGCTTCAGCACCGGCAGCTGGCTGGCGATGGAGGCTTTTGAACTGGCAATATCGTTCATGCCAAAAAACGCCGCAAGGGTTGCCAGCAGCAGCAGCGGCGCCCAGATCCAGGCCGCATTGGCCAGCCACATCGTCGAGCCGTCCTCCTGCGGCACGCCGTGCACGCCGAGGAAGGTAAACATCGGCAGAAATATCACCAGTGGCGCAACCAGCTGCATCACGCTGACGCCCAGGTTGCCCAGCCCGCCGTTGATGCCCAGCGCGCTGCCCTGTCTGGCTTTCGGGAAGAAGAAGCTGATGTTACCCATGCTGGATGCGAAGTTGGCTCCGGCAAAACCGCAGAGCAGCGCGATGATGATAAAAACCCAGTACGGGGTGGCCGTATTTTGAACGGCAATCCCCAGCCAGACGCAGGGAATAATCAGGATAACGGTACTCAATACCGTCCAGTAACGTCCGCCAAATATTGGCACCATAAACGAGTAGGGGACGCGTAATATCGCGCCGGAGAGCGAAGGTAATGCCGTTAGCATAAAAAGCTCATCGGTGGAGAAATTAAATCCGACTTTATTGAGGTTGACCGCAACGGCGCTAAATAGCATCCACACGCAAAACGCAAGGAGCAGACAAGCCACAGAAATCCATAGGTTTCTTCGTGCGATATGTTTTCCTTTATTCTCCCAAAATTGCGCGTTTTCAGGTTTCCAGTTACTCAATAGATGCTGATTATTCTTTTCACTTTGTTGCGACATATCGCCCTCTTGCTTACCTTGACGGAGAGAAAAATGAAGTAAAAACAAAAAGATGGGTGGTTATGTATTATTGGGTTTTTAGGATGTTTTGGGATACATCTGAAAGGATAGATAAAAAAGCGAACCCCCGAGATTAGAATGGAAATAAGGGTTCGCTTAATGTGTTACTAATTGTAACTAGTGCAAAAATTAATACTCCAGAAGGAGTATTAAAACAATTCCAGCGTGATAAGTTTGTCGAGATGCTTATTAAACGCCGCCTCGTCCATTTCTGGCATATTTAATACGGCGATCCCATCCAGGCCACAAACCAGCCCTATTAAACGCCAGGCGATATTTTCCGCCCGATCGCTAAGCGTGAACGCGCAGGCAGCCGCCCCGGCACGGATAATCGCCACGGTCTCCTGATGCCACATCTCCATGGTCAGGACATAAGCCGCTTTGATCTCGGGATCCCGGCTGGCGAGAATTTGGGCTTCCCGCCAGAGGCGAATGTAAGGTTCAAGGCCACCGTCGTCACTGCCGAGCATGCTGTGCAGCCGTTCCCGCCAGCTGGCGTTTTCGCCCACCACGTCGGCATCCAGCAGCTCGCGGATCACGCGCACAAACGCCAGCGATTTTAACTCGCCGCCGGAGGCAAAGTGGTGGTGGACCTGTCCGGTCGCGACGCCCGCTTCTGCGGCAATGCGCCGTACCGTCATAGCGGCCAGCCCCTCGCTCATGGCCACACGCATCGCGGCCTGGAGGATTGCTTCCCGTCTCTCTTCCTTGTTCAAATACCGCATTTTTTTTCTACCCTCAATAGGACCGAAACGAGTGTAACAAAAAGCTGGACATGCGTTCAACTTTACGTAGGATCGCATCCTGGACATGTGTCCATGTTTGAAATAAAAAGGAAATTTATGTTTCGTCAGTGGTTAGCGTTAGTGATTATCGTGCTGGTGTATATCCCGGTGGCGATTGACGCGACGGTGCTGCACGTGGCGGCGCCGACATTGAGCATGACGCTGGGCGCCAGCGGCAATGAATTGCTGTGGATCATCGATATTTACTCGCTGGTAATGGCGGGAATGGTGCTGCCGATGGGCGCCCTGGGTGACCGCATCGGTTTTAAACGGCTATTGATGATCGGCAGCACGCTGTTTGGCCTGTCGTCGTTGGCGGCCGCGTTTGCCCCCTCTGCAGGGTGGCTGATAGCGGCGCGCGCCTCGCTGGCGATCGGTGCGGCAATGATCATCCCGGCTACGCTTGCGGGGATCCGCACGCTCTTTACCGACGCGAAAGATCGCAACATCGCGCTCGGCGTCTGGGCGGCGGTGGGTTCAGGCGGGGCGGCGTTTGGTCCGCTGATTGGCGGTATGCTGCTGGAGCACTTCTACTGGGGCTCGGTATTTTTGATCAACGTGCCGATCGTGCTTATCGTCGTTACCCTTGCCGCGCGCTTTGTCCCGCAGCAGGAAGGGCGCCCTGAGCAGCCGTTAAATATCAGCCATGCGATCATGCTGATTGTGGCCATTCTACTGCTGGTCTACAGCGCCAAAACTGCGTTAAAAGGCGTTCTGTCGCCGTGGCTTGTGGCGTGTACCTTGCTCACGGGGGCCGTGATGCTGTTTATTTTCGTGCGTATCCAGCTGCGCGCCCGGGTGCCGATGATCGACATGCGCCTGTTCTGTCACCGCATCATTTTAAGCGGCGTGGTGATGGCGATGACGGCGATGATCGCGCTGGTGGGCTTTGAACTGCTGATGGCGCAAGAGCTGCAGTTTGTCCACGGCTTTACGCCCTTCGAGGCGGGCATGTTCATGCTCCCGGTGATGGTGGCTAGCGGATTCAGCGGGCCGATCGCCGGTGTGCTGGTGGGCCGTCTGGGGCTGCGCATTGTCGCTGCGGGTGGTATGGGCCTCAGTGCGGTCAGCTTTATCGGTCTGTCGATGCTTGATTTCAGCACGCAGCAGTGGCCGGCGTGGGGCCTGATGGTGCTGCTGGGCTTTAGCGCCGCCAGCGCGCTTCTGGCCTCGACCTCGGCCATTATGGCGGCCGCGCCGAAAGAGAAAGCTGCCGCCGCAGGGGCCATTGAAACCATGTCCTATGAACTGGGCGCCGGGCTGGGGATCGCCATCTTTGGTCTGCTGTTGACCCGCAGCTTCTCCGCGTCAATTAATCTGCCGCAGGGGCTCAATGCATCGCTCGTCGACCAGGCTTCGTCATCCATAGGTGAGGCAATGAAGGTAGCGCAGGATCTGACGCCAACGCTGGCGGAGCCGGTGATTGAGGCGGCGAAAAGCGCGTTTATCACCTCGCACAGCGTGGCGCTGGGCAGCGCAGGAGGAATGCTGTTGCTGCTGGCCGTCGGGATCTGGTTTAGCCTGGCGAAGGTGCCGAAGCCGTAAAATGTGCCAGGTTGAGCTTACCGGGCCTGCGGGAGCGTTTTTGCAGGCCCGGTAAGGCGGCTTATGTGTCCTGCGCGGCGGCAAGCACGCTGTGCAGCAGCACGTTTGCCCCTTTCTCTGCCCACTCCGGCAGGATCTTCTCGGCTTCGTTGTGGCTGATACCCTTCACGCAGGGAATGAAGATCATGCTGGCAGGCGCGACTTTGCTGACGTAGCAGGCGTCGTGTCCCGCGCCAGAGACCATGGATTTCGACGAATAGCCTAGTTCCGCTACTGCTTTCTCCGTGCGGGCCAGGCATACGGCATCAAACGCAATCGGCGCGTAGTCAAAAATCCGTTCCACATCAGCCGTTACGCCCCGCGCGCTCAGGCTTTGCGCCGCCAGATGCAGCGCTGTCTCCATCGCTTCCAGCGCCTCCCGGGCAGGATGTCTGAACTCCACGCTGCACACCACGCGAGACGGCACCACGTTGCGCGAGTTTGGCGTAACCTGCGCCATACCGATCGTCGCGCGTCCGTCCGGTGCATGCCGATAGCCAATCTCTTCCACCTTCAGCGCCAGATCGGCAAATGCGGTTAACGCATCGCGGCGGCTGTGCATCGGCGTGGTGCCTGCATGGGCGGCGAATCCATCCAGCGTGAGGGTAAACCAGCGCTGGCCCATAGCCGCACGGACTAACCCGATATCGACGGCTTCATCTTCCAGGATCGGGCCCTGTTCGATGTGCAGTTCGTAGCAGGCGTGAACCGGAAACGCGCGGGCAGGGGCTTCCCCCCGGTAGCAGATGTTATCCAGCGCTTCCCCCACGGTGATGCCTTCGTTATCCGCGCGGGAATGCGCGTACGCTTCGCTAAACTGTCCCGCCCAGACCCCTGAAGCGAGCATGGCCGGTGCAAAGCGCGCGCCTTCTTCGTTAGTCCAGTTCACCAGCACAACGTCACGTTCAGTCTCAACGTGATAATCGTTAAGGGTTCGCAGCAGCTCCAGCCCGGCCAGCACGCCGTACACCCCGTCGTAGTTACCGCCCAGCGGCTGGGTATCCACATGTGAACCTGTCATGACCGGAGCAAGCTGCGGGTTTTTCCCGGCGCGGCGGATAAACATAGTGCCCATGCTGTCGATGTCGCAGGTGAAACCCGCGTCCAGCGCCCAGTCGCGCAGCAGGTTACGCGCAATGCGATCTTCCTCGCTCAGTGCCAGACGGGTCACGCCACCGGCGGGCGTGCCTCCGATCTGCGCCATCATCTCAAGGGTTGACCACAGCCGTTCGGCGTTAACGCGGATCATGTCTTGTCCTTACTGCTGCGGTAGCGGAAATCACAGCACGAACCGCCCTGCATGATGGTGGTCGTGCGGGTCAGCTTTACGTCCGGCGCATAGCCAACGATGAATTTTTCATCGCGCGCGCAGGAGAGCAGATGACCAATCTCGCCCAGCCCCATTTCGTGATACATCTCCGCGTAGCGGCAGCGGGTCACGTTGTAGTTGTACTGCTGGTCGTCGGCGTCGATCACCTTCACGTCAAGCGCGTTATCTTTTTCCCACAGATACTGCAGAGCGATGAAACTCTTGACGTCCGCGCCGTTGGGTTCTTTGCTGGCAAACGCTTTGCCTGCGTCAATCGCGGCCTGCTCGATAGCCTCGCCAATGACCGCCTGTGCGCGAGCTTTTCCTATCTCGCGCACCAGGATTTCATAAATTGGCTTAATAATTTCTGCTTCAATTTTGCGGCGGGCGAGAATGCCCAGCTCGTTATTATCACTCATCACATTGCCCTCACTGCGTTACTTCGCTTTTGCGCCACCCAGCACGGTCTGCGGCTGCCATTTGCCATCGACAACTTTGTAAACGGTGAAAGACGGCGATTTCAGGTTACCTTCTTTATCAAACGCGATCTGTCCGGTGACGCCGGCGTAGCTGATGGCGCGCAGGGCGGGCAGATAGTCGGACGGCTCAACGGAGTCTGCTTTTTCCATCGCCGCAACCAGCACGCGGGTAGCGTCATAGGCGAACGGGGCGTGCAGTTCGATATGGGTGTGGTAGCGTGACTGGTACGCCTGTTCGAACGCTTTACCGCCCGGCATCTGGTCTACCGGCAGACCCGGCTCCAGCGCGACCACGCCTTCGCCTTCTTTCTGCGCCAGCTGCAGGAACGTCTGGCTGACAAATCCGCCTGCGCCCATCAGGGTGGCGTTCATGCCCAGCTGTTTGATACGACGCGCCAGCGGTGCGGCCTGGCTGTCGACACCGCCGAAGAAGATCAGATCGGCGTTTTTACTCCGGATAGCTGTCAGCACGGCGCTGAAGTCCACCGTTTTGTCATCCACATACTGACGATCGACAACCTTCACGCCCTGCGCTTCAAGCGATTTAATAAACTGGTCCGCCAGACCCTGACCAAAGGCGGTACGGTCGTCGATCACCGCAATGCGTTTGGCTTTCAGCGCGTTGACCGCGTACTGGCCGGCGAGCTGGCCGCCGTCATCGTCGTGGCCCATCACGCGGAAGCTGGTGTCAAAACCCTGTTTGGTATAGGCATGGCCGGTTGCGACCGGTGCCACCTGGGCGATGCCCGCATCGTGGTAAATGCGGGCCGCAGGAATGCTGGTGCCGGTGTTCCAGTGGCCGACCACACCTGCCACGCCGCTGTCGACAAGGCGCTGCGCGACGGCTACGGCAGTGCGCGGGTCTGACTGATCGTCTTCGGACTGCAGTTTGAAGGTTACCGCTTTGCCGCCGATGGTCGGGTGCTGCTTGTTGATGTCATCGATAGCCAGCTGCGCGCCGTTTTCCAGATCTTTACCGATACGGGCGGACGGACCGGTGAGCGGGCCTGCCAGACCGATAACCACGGTTTCCCCTTCGGCTGCCCAAGCTGCCGTCGAGGCAAAGCTGCCGAGGAGGATAGCGGCGCTGAGCGCACTGATTTTTACTGTTTTCATTGTATTTCCCTGATGTTGGCTGGTGTTGTTAAACGGGCATTTCGCCCAAATAAATCTGTGCAATCTGGTCGTCATTGAGCAGCGCTTTCGATTCGCCATGATGAACAATGCTGCCGCTGTCCATGACCCACGCGCTGTCGGTGACTTCCAGCGCGAGACGAGCGTTTTGTTCGATGAGCAGCAGGGCAACGCCGCGCTCGCGCAGGTCGGCGATGACGGAAAAAATGTTTTCTACCATCTTCGGCGCAAGGCCCATCGAGGGTTCGTCGAGGATCAACAGCCGCGGGTGACTGAGCAGGGCACGGTTAAGGGCCAGCAGCTGTTGCTCACCACCGGACAGCAGGCCGGCAAGCTGATGCTGGCGTTCGCCCAGACGCGGGAAGCGCTCGAAAATCTCGTTCATCTCGCGCTTGACGGTGACAGTGTCACGCCTGAGCCAGGCGCCCATCTGCAGATTTTCCAGTACCGTCATGCGGGAGAAGATCCCGCGTCCCTCCGGCACCATGACCAGACCGTCGCGGAGCAGGGCTTCGGGGCTGTGTTTACGTACCGCTTTACCGCTGAATTCAATGGTGCCGCTAAAGCTTTCCAGCCCGGTAACGGCGCGCACGGTGGAGCTTTTCCCCGCGCCGTTAGCGCCGATCAGCGTAGCCTGTTCGCCCTCGTGAAGGGTAAAGGAGACATCGCGTACGGCCTGAATGCCGCCGTAATGCACGTCCAGACGTTCTACTTTCAGTAATTCAGACATGGGCGTTGCCTCCAAGCCAGGCGGCGATCACCGCCGGGTCGCGACGCACGCTTTCCGGCGTGCCGGTGGCGAGCGTTTTGCCGTAATCGAGCACCGTCAGACGGTCGCAGATGCCCATCACCAGCTTGACGTCATGCTCAATCATCAGCAGGGTTTTACCGTCATCCCGGATACGGGTAAGTAGTTCGCCAAGCGCCACTTTTTCCGCCGCGTTCATCCCGGCGGCCGGTTCGTCCAGCGCCAGCAGCAGCGGTTCCGTTGCCAGCGCGCGGGCAATTTCGAGACGGCGCTGGTGACCATAGGCCAGATCGCGGGCGCGGTAGTGGGCGAACTTCGCAATACCGGTGTACTCCAGCCAGTGCCAGGCCAGCTCCCGGGTCTGCCTCTCTTCCTCGCGTGCACGTCTGTGGCGGCTCAGCGCGGCCCACAGACCGTTACGGGTGCGCACGTGGCGGCCCACCATCACGTTTTCCAGCACCGACATGTCGTTAAAGAGGCGCACGTTCTGAAAGGTGCGCGCAATCCCGGCGGCGGTAACGTTCTCAATGTGCTTCGGGAAATAGGGCTTATCGGCAATAGAAAACTCACCGCTGTCCGCCGGATAAAGCCCGGTGATCAGGTTAAAGCAGGTGGTTTTTCCCGCCCCGTTAGGGCCGATGAGTCCGTAGATCTCACCCTTATTTACGCAGAGCGAAACGTCGTCCACGGCGGTAAGGCCGCCGAAGCGTTTTGACATATTACGCACGGTTAACAGACTCATGTATTCACCTCTTTGTGGCGTACCGGCCAGATCCCAGAGGGGCGCACCAGCATGACCAGTACCAGCGCCAGGCCGTAGAAAAGCTGACGCAACACTTCCGGGTCAATCAGTACCGTGCCGAACAGCGCCTGCTGTATCGGGGCTGCCTGGCTGCGCAGCAGTTCCGGCAGGGCGGTAAGCAGTACCGCGCCGAGGATCACGCCGGGAATGTGCCCCATACCGCCCAGCACCACCATCGCCAGCACGGCAATGGATTCCTGTAAAGTGAAGGATTCCGGGGAGACAAAGCCCTGAAACGCGCCGAACAGGGCGCCCGCCACGCCACCAAAAGAGGCGCCCATCGCAAAGGCCAGCAGCTTGTAGTTACGCACGTTGATGCCCATCGCGCGGGCCACATCCTCGTCTTCACGGATGGCGTGCCAGGCACGACCAATACGGGAATGCTGCAGGCGCAGGCAGACAACAATAATCGCCACAATGACCAGCATCAGCAGGTAGTACCACAGCCACAGGGCAGGCACTTTAACGCCGAACCAGTGATAGACGCCGCTGAACTTCAGGCCGAACAGATTCAGCGTATCTACCCCAGTGATGCCCTTTGCACCATTGGTGATGTTCACCGGACGGTCGAGGTTACGCATCAGGATGCGGATAATTTCCCCAAATCCGAGGGTCACTATCGCCAGGTAGTCGCCACGCAGCTTCAGCGTGGGAGCACCCAGTAAAATGCCGCAGACTGCGGCAACAAGCGCAGCCAGCGGAATAATCAGCAGATATGATGTGTGCAGCCCGTCCGGGAACCAGACGCCGAGGAGAGGAAATACCTCCAGCAAATGTGGCGAGGCCATTAGCGCAGCGAGGTAAGCCCCGACCGCGTAAAAGGCGATAAACCCCATATCCAGCAGGCCGGTATAGCCCACCACAATATTGAGCCCCAGCGCCAGCATGATGTAGAGCAGGGCGAAGTCGATAACGCGCACCCAGTAGTTGCCGCCCAGCTGCGTGGCTACCATGGGGGCAACCAGCAGCGCAAGGCAGAACAGGCTCATGCCTGACCAGAATTTGCGCGTTGTTGCCGGGGTCTGGAGTTGAAGTGTTGTCATGGTATTCCTTACGCTCTGTGCGCCACGCGCTCGCCCAGCAGGCCAGCCGGACGGAAGACCAGCACCAGGATCAGCACCATAAAGGCAAAGACGTCCTGATAGTTGCTGCCAAATACGCCATCGGTTAGTTCACCAAGGTAACCTGCGCCCAGCGCTTCGATAATGCCGAGCAGGATGCCGCCAACCATTGCGCCACGAATGTTGCCAATGCCCCCCAGTACGGCGGCGGTAAAGGCTTTAATCCCGGGCAAAAAGCCCATCGAGAAGCTGGCGTTGCCGTAGTTGCTCGCCATCATCACGCCTGCCAGCGCGGCAAATACGCCACCAATGGCAAACGTCAGGGTAATAATGGCGTTTGGGTTAACCCCCATCAGCGTGGCCACGCGTGGGTTTTCCGCAACGGCGCGCATGCCGCGCCCCAGGCGGGTGTATTCCACCAGCAGCCACAGCCCAGTCATTACCGCCAGCGCCAGGACAACGGTGACGATACCGGTGACGGTGATGATGGCGGGAGGATGCGCTTCGCTGCCGGATGTGACGGCGATAGGGTCCATCGGCAGGATCTGCGGGAACATCAGCGGGTTGCGCGTCCAGATAATCATCGCCAGGGTTTGCAGCAGGACGGAGACGCCGATACCCGAGATCAGCGGCGCCAGGCGCGGGGCGTTGCGCAGCCGGCGGTAGGCAAAGCGCTCAACGGCCATGGCCAGCAGGGCGCAGACGGCCATCGCAATCACAAGGGCAACACCAAGCTGCAACAGCAGCGGCATGTGCGGAAAGGTGGCGTTCAGGGCGTTAATGGCGGAAAGCGTGGTGAGCGCCCCGACCATCAGAATATCGCCGTGAGCGAAGTTAATAATGCGCAAGATGCCATACACCATGGTATAGCCCAGCGCGATCAGCGCGTAAATGCTTCCCAGCATCACGCCGTTGATCAGTTGTTGTATGAGTGTATCCAACGTTTGTACCCGCAAAGAGCTTCTTCTGCGGCTACCATCCGATAAATGAATTAAATTGTAAAATACACAGATATTATTTCTTATGATAAACCGATATTGCTTTATCTTGATGATTTATATAAAGATAGTGTAAGCCTGTTTTTGGCGGATAAGCCTAAAGAAATCAATATATGAATAAAACAGAACAATTAGCGGATGCGTCTGCTTATGCAGACAGTCGCCTGGCAAACGATCCACCGCTTCGGGCCGTACGTGCCTTTGAGGCCATTGCCCGGCTGGGCAGCGTCACGCTGGCCGCGCAGGAACTTGAGATCTCACCGTCGGCTGTCAGCCATCAGCTCAAGGTGCTCGAAGGCTATCTGCAAATGCCACTGACGGAGCGTCAGGGGCGAAGGCTGGTGCTGAGCCAGCACGGACGTGAATACTACCGCTCGATCCGTGCGGCGTTTAACGTGCTGCGCCAGGCAACGGAACATCTGGCTGAGCAGGCGCAAACGCGTCAGGTCACCATCAGCCTGATCCCGCTCTTTGGCATGGGGTGGTTTATCCCGCGTCTGCCTGCTTTTATGCGCGCGAATCCGCAGACCGAGATCAACGTAGTGTATGCCAACCATCGTAACTATCTGAGCGATGCGTCGGATATGTCGATTCGTTTTGGTAACGGTCAGTGGGCGGGCTATCAAAGTGAAAAGCTAATTTCCGGACAGATGGTGCCGGTGTGCAGCCGCACGTTTTTGCGTATTCATGGCCATATCGACACGCCTGAGCAGCTGCTGCAAATGCCGCTGCTGCATGATGAAGAGCGCACCACGTGGGCGCAGTGGTTTCTGTTGCAGGGGGTAAAACGTCCTCTCCGGCGCAGCGGCCCTCTGTTTGAAGACGGGCTGTTGACGCTGGCAGGTGTGCAGGCCGGGCTGGGCTGCGCGTTAATGCGCGAGCCGCTGATCGCACCTTACCTGGAGAGCGGTGAGCTGGTGAAGATATTTGACCTACCCATCGATGACGGGCGCGACTATCACCTCTGCGTACGTACAGATTCAGAGATGACCGAGGACGGTAAGCTGCTGCAAAACTGGCTTCGCAGGGCTGCGGGCGGGGAGTCGTCTGCGGGGTAAAGAGAAGAAAAAAGCCAGCTTATTCAGCTGGCTTTTGTACAAACAAGGTTTAGAACTGGTAGGTCAGACCCAGCGCAACGATGTTGTCGGTACCGATACCTGCCTGGCGAGTGAACTGGTTATCGTCCAGCAGGTTGATTTTGTAATCCACGTAGGTGGACATGTTTTTGTTAAAATAGTAGGTCGTGCCAACATCGATGTATTTAACCAGATCCTGGTCGCCGAAGTTCTCGATGTCTTTACCTTTAGACTGCAGGTAAGCAATGGATGGACGCAGGCCAAAGTCGAACTGGTACTGAGCCACAACTTCGAAGTTTTGCGCCTTGTTTGCGAAACCGTAAATGTCGCTGCGGTTGCCGTTAGAGGTACCGAAGCGGGTCGCGTTGTAGGTCTGAGAGTACTGCGCGGCAAGGTAGATATTGTTCGCGTCGTACTTCACGCCGCCGCTGTACACTTCAGCGCGGTCGCCTTCACCGTATACGCCAGCCGCATTCTGGTCAGCGGTACGTTTGGAGGAGGACATTGCCCCCCCAACGCTGAAGCCTTCACCCAGATCGTAAGTCAGGGATGCGCCGTAGCCGTCGCCGTTCTGGTTCAGCAGGCTGCGGCCGTTGGTGTTTTCACCGCTTACGCTGCCGTTTTTACCCTGGTACTGCAGGGCAAAGTTCAGGCCGTCAACCAGACCGAAGAAGTCCTGGTTACGGTAAGTTGCTACGCCGTTTGCACGAGACTGCAGGAAGTTGTCTGCGCCGTAGGTGTCTCCGCCGAATTCTGGCAGAACGTCGGTCCAGGAGGTCACGTCGTAAACCACGCCGTAGTTACGACCGTAATCGAATGAACCGGCTTCAGCGAACTTCAGACCTGCGAAGGCCACACGGGTCCAGGACTGGTTGTCGCCTTCGTCTTTGTTACCCTGAATCTGGTATTCCCACTGGCCGTAACCGGAAAGCTGGTCGTTAACCTGGGTTTCACCCTTGAAGCCGATACGCATGTAGGTTTTATCACCGTCTGCGCCAGCGTCATCAGAGAAATAGTGCAGACCTGTCACTTTACCGTACAGATCCAGCTTGTTACCGTCTTTGTTATAAATTTCAGCTGCGTTTACAACGCCTGCTGCCAACATGGAAGTGACTGCCACTGCAACTAATTTAAGTTTCATCTTAAATATTCCTTATAATTTTTTTTCAGTATTTCCTGAACCATTGCGAGCAATTTCTATACGAGGCTGTTCGACAACGGCGTGCTATTTTTAAAAATCTTGTCGCTGCCTTTCAATAATAAGTTTCAAAATATGAGTAATAATTTCATTTAGTGTGATCGAGATCGGGTTAATGACGCCATGATAATTTGAGGTGGCGAATATTTAATCGGCGTGGATTTATTTTTAAACGGTTCCGGAGGCGTTGACTATTGCATTTCTTACTATTAAGGACGGTAATATTCGCAGGGAAGTAGTTACGCGCAGGTGTCAGGTTATGTCAATTTAAGATGTGTGGAATTTACGAAAGGAAGATAATATAAACAGAACCTAAACGATCTCACTAATGTTCAGATTAATATTTTCTGGTGCGATCACATATTAAATTTATGTTAATTTTCTGCCGGGTTTAATCACACCCGGCAGAAATCCGGACGCTATTTCCGGGTGGCGTACCAGCAGAGCAATGACCCGGCGCAGACCATCAGCGCGCCCTGCCAGAACGAGAAAGAGAGGGGAGAGCTCAGCAGCACGGCAGCAAGCGCGGCAGAGAGAACGGGAGTAAAATAGGACACGGCAGCCAGCACCGTAACGTTACCGTGCAGAATGCCAATATTCCATGCGGCATAGCCAAACCCAAGCGCGATACCGCACATAACGAGCTTCACGATAACCGGAAAACTGAACACCATTTCCGGCTGATCGCTCAGAGAATATTTCACCCACAGGCTGAGCGCAGTTAACAAAACAAAGAGGGTAATACCGTTTTGGCCTCTGGCAAATTTAGCGGTTAACGTGCAGTAAGCGGCCCAGATAAATGCCCCCGCAAAGGCCAGTGTATAGCTGAGCGGGTTCGAGACGATATTGCGGATTATTTCATCAATATGTAGCCCTTGCTCACCGCCTAATACCCAACACACGCCGAGCAGCGCGATAGCTAACCCGGGAATGACCCACAGCGTTGATTTCTGTCCGTTGAATAAAATAGCAAAGACGATCGTCAGGCTCGGCCAGAGATAATTTACCATACCGACTTCAATGGCCTGCGCTCGCGTGGCGGCATAGCCTAACGACAGCGCCAGGCAAATTTCGTAACTGACAAACAGTACGCTGCCTGCAATAAGATACCCGGGAGAAAAACGTTTAATATCAGGAAATCCTACCGTCACCAGGCAAAGCAATCCGCTGAGGGTATATATCATCGCCGCGCCGCCGACCGGCCCAAGCCCTTCACTCACGCTGCGAATCAGGCCCACCATGGTGCTCCACAACAGTATTGCCGCCAGTCCCGTGAGCGTTGCTCTCTTTCTGTCCATTACGTCTTCATCGCTAAAAAAACAAAGGAAAAATGTATCGCATTAATCCTGACCCTGTCGCGAATTATTCTCTCAGGCGTTTAACCCTAAAGGATTATTCAAACGCGGCAGCGGTGACTATTAAGGGGGCGAAGTCAGGCGACCTTGATTTGACGCAAAAAAAACAGGGACTTTGCTGTTAGTTTGCGGCGCGAAGTCTTATCAGATAACGAGGACAACAATGGACGTCAGCCGCAGACAATTTTTCAAAATCTGCGCGGGCGGTATGGCCGGAACCACAGCCGCAATGCTGGGATTTGCTCCCAAAATGGCGCTGGCTCAGGCACGCAACTATAAGCTGCTGCGTGCGAAAGAGATCCGTAACACCTGCACATACTGCTCCGTGGGTTGTGGGCTATTGATGTATAGCCTGGGCGATGGCGCGAAGAACGCCAGAGAAGCGATTTACCATATTGAAGGGGATCCGGATCATCCGGTGAGCCGCGGGGCACTCTGCCCGAAAGGGGCGGGCCTGCTGGACTATGTCCACAGCGAAAACCGCCTGCGCTACCCGGAATACCGCGCGCCGGGCTCCGACAAATGGCAGCGTATCTCCTGGGATGAGGCTTTCTCCCGTATTGCAAAACTGATGAAAGCCGACCGTGACGCCAACTTTATTGAAAAGAACGAGCAGGGCGTAACGGTCAACCGCTGGCTCTCTACCGGGATGCTGTGCGCATCTGCGGCAAGCAATGAAACCGGCATGCTGACACAAAAATTTGTGCGCTCTCTCGGCATGCTGGCGGTAGACAACCAGGCGCGCGTCTGACACGGACCAACGGTAGCAAGTCTTGCTCCAACATTTGGTCGCGGTGCGATGACCAACCACTGGGTTGATATCAAAAACGCTAACGTCGTGGTGGTGATGGGCGGTAACGCCGCTGAAGCCCATCCGGTGGGGTTCCGCTGGGCGATGGAAGCGAAAAACAACAACGATGCGACGCTTATCGTCGTCGATCCGCGCTTTACGCGTACAGCATCTGTGGCCGATATCTATGCGCCGATTCGCTCCGGTACGGACATTACGTTCCTGTCCGGCGTGCTGCTGTACCTGATCGAAAACAACAAAATCAACGCGGAATACGTTAAGCACTACACCAACGCGAACCTGCTGGTGCGGGATGATTTTGCCTTTGATGACGGGCTGTTCAGCGGCTATGACGCTGAAAAACGCCAGTACGACAAGTCCTCGTGGAACTATCAGTTCGACGAAAACGGCTATGCGATGCGGGATGAAACCCTGACGCATCCGCGCTGCGTGTGGAACCTGCTGAAGCAGCACGTTTCCCGCTATACGCCGGACGTGGTGGAGAACATCTGCGGCACACCGAAAGCGGACTTCCTGAAGGTGTGTGAAGTGCTGGCCTCCACCAGCGCCGCCGACAGAACCACCACGTTCCTGTATGCGCTGGGCTGGACACAGCACACCGTGGGCGCGCAGAACATCCGCACCATGGCGATGATCCAACTGCTGCTCGGCAACATGGGGATGGCAGGCGGCGGCGTGAACGCGCTGCGCGGCCACTCTAACATTCAGGGCTTAACCGATCTCGGTCTGCTCTCCACCAGCCTGCCGGGCTACCTGACGCTGCCGTCTGAAAAGCAGGCCGATCTGCAAGCGTATCTTGAGGCCAATACGCCAAAAGCGACGCTGCCGGATCAGGTGAACTACTGGAGCAACTATCCGAAATTCTACGTCAGCCTGATGAAATCCTTCTACGGCGACGCAGCGCAGAAGGAGAACGACTGGGGCTTTGAGTGGTTGCCGAAGTGGGACCAGGCTTACGACGTCATCAAGTATTTCAACATGATGGATAAGGGCAACGTCACGGGCTATATCTGCCAGGGCTTCAACCCGGTGGCCTCCTTCCCGGACAAGAACAAAGTCGTTCGCAGCCTGAGCAAGCTGAAGTACATGGTGGTTATCGATCCGCTGGTGACCGAGACCTCCACCTTCTGGCAGAACCACGGGGAGTCAAACGATGTCGATCCGGCGTCGATTCAGACCGAAGTGTTCCGCCTGCCATCTACCTGCTTTGCGGAAGAAGATGGCTCTATTGCCAACTCCGGCCGCTGGCTGCAGTGGCACTGGAAAGGGCAGGACGCGCCGGGCGAAGCACGTAACGACGGCGAAATCCTGGCCGGCATTTACCATCGCCTGCGCGAAATGTACCGCACTGAAGGCGGCAAAGGCGCTGAGCCGCTGCTGAAGATGAGCTGGCACTACAAGCAGCCGGATCGTCCTGAGTCTGAGGAAGTCGCGAAAGAGAACAACGGCGTGGCGCTGGCAGATCTCTACGACGCCAACGGCAACCTGGTGGCGAAGAAAGGCCAGTTGCTGAACAGCTTCGCGCTGCTGCGTGACGACGGTACCACGGCATCATCCTGCTGGATCTACACCGGCAGCTGGACGGAGCAGGGTAACCAGATGGCGAACCGCGACAACGCTGACCCGTCAGGCCTGGGCAACACGCTGGGCTGGGCTTGGGCATGGCCGCTGAACCGTCGCGTGCTGTACAACCGTGCGTCCGCCGACGTGAACGGCAAGCCGTGGGATCCGAAACGGATGCTGATCCAGTGGAACGGGACGAAGTGGACGGGGAACGACATCCCGGACTACAACACCGCCGCGCCGGGCAGCAACACCGGGCCGTTTATCATGCAGCCGGAAGGTCTGGGACGCCTGTTCGCCCTCAACAAGCTGGCGGAAGGGCCGTTCCCGGAACACTACGAGCCGATGGAAACGCCGCTCGGCACTAACCCGCTGCACCCGAACGTGGTCTCCAGCCCGGTGGTGCGGATCTACGAAGAGGACGTGCTGCGCTTAGGTAAAAAGGACAAATTCCCGTATGTCGGAACGACCTATCGCCTGACCGAGCATTTCCATACCTGGACCAAGCACGCGCGGCTTAACGCCATCGTGCAGCCGGAACAGTTTGTGGAGATAAGCGAAACACTGGCGAAAGCGAAGGGCATTGCCAACGGCGACCGCGTGAAGGTGAGCAGCAAGCGCGGCTTTATTCGCGCGGTGGCGGTGGTCACCCGTCGTTTGCAAAGTCTGAACGTGCACGGCCAGCAGGTAGAAACTGTCGGTATCCCGCTGCACTGGGGCTTTGAGGGCGTTGCGCAAAAAGGCTACATCGCCAACACCCTGACGCCAAACGTCGGCGATTCCAACTCGCAAACACCGGAGTACAAAGCGTTTCTGGTCAACATCGAGAAAGCGTAAGGAGCGATTAAATGGCGATGGAAACACAAGACATTATTAAACGCTCCGCGACCAACCCGATCACCCCCGCGCCCCGCGCGCGGGACTATAAGGCAGAAGTCGCCAAGCTTATCGATGTCTCCTCCTGCGTGGGCTGTAAAGCCTGCCAGGTGGCCTGTTCGGAGTGGAACGATATCCGCGACGAGGTGGGGCACTGCGTCGGGGTCTACGATAATCCGGCGGATCTGAGCGCCAAATCCTGGACGGTGATGCGCTTTAGCGAAACCGACCAGAACGGCAGGCTGGAGTGGCTCATCCGCAAAGACGGCTGCATGCATTGTGAAGATCCGGGCTGCCTGAAGGCTTGCCCGTCTGCCGGCGCGATTATTCAGTACGCCAACGGGATCGTCGACTTCCAGCAGGACAACTGCATCGGCTGCGGGTACTGCATCGCGGGCTGTCCGTTTAATGTCCCGCGCCTCAATAAAGAGGATAACCGGGTATATAAATGCACCCTGTGCGTGGACCGCGTCAGCGTCGGGCAGGAGCCTGCCTGCGTCAAGACTTGTCCCACTGGTGCTATCCACTTCGGCACCAAAAAAGAGATGCTGGACGTGGCGCAAGAGCGGGTGGACAAGCTGAAAGCGCGCGGCTACGACAAGGCGGGCATTTACAACCCGCAGGGCGTGGGCGGCACGCACGTAATGTACGTGCTCCACCATAACGATCAGCCGGAGCTGTATCATAATCTGCCGAAAGATCCGGCGATCGATACCTCCATCAACCTGTGGAAAGGGGCGCTTAAACCGCTCTCCGCGGCGGGCTTTATCGCCACCTTCGCGGGGCTGATTTATCACTACATCGGTATCGGGCCAAACAAAGAGGTGGATGACGACGAGGAGGAGCATCATGAGTAAGTCGAAAATGATTGTGCGCACGAAGTTTGTCGATCGCGCCTGTCACTGGACGGTAGTGATCTGCTTCTTCCTGGTGGCGGTCTCCGGGATTTCGTTCTTCTTCCCAACGCTACAGTGGCTGACCGAAACCTTCGGTACGCCGCAGATGGGGCGCATTCTGCACCCGTTCTTCGGCGTGCTGATTTTTGTGGTGCTGATGTTTATGTTCGTGCGTTTTGTCCACCATAACATCCCGGACAAGCAGGATATCCCGTGGGTGAAAGGGATCGTCGAAGTCCTGAAGGGCAACGAGCATAAAGTCGCGAAGGTGGGCAAATACAACGCCGGACAGAAGATGATGTTCTGGACCATCATGAGCATGATTTTTGTGCTGCTGGTGACCGGGGTGATTATCTGGCGTCCGTATTTTGCGCACTATTTCCCGATCCAGGTGATTCGCTACGCGCTGCTTATCCACGCGACGTCGGCCATTATTCTGATCCACGCTATCCTGATCCATATGTATATGGCGTTCTGGGTAAAAGGGTCGATTAAAGGCATGATTGAAGGGAAGGTGAGCCGCCGCTGGGCGCAGAAACACCATCCGCGCTGGTATCGTGATGTGGAACGTCTGGAAGCGAAACAGGAAAGTACGGAAGGGATCAAGTAAGACCTGCGCCGTCGGCTTTGCCCGGCGGCGCTGCGCTTGCACGGGCCTACCCCTGCTATATCAGAACCGCTCTTCCACATACCGGAACGGATATTTTGTGGGTTTAACTTTACCAATTTTACGTTTCGGTAAATCCACCTTGTCTACGTGTATTTCTTTATAGGGGATTTGCGTCAGCAGGTGCGAAATAATATTCAGGCGCACGCGTTTTTTATCTTCTGAACGGGCCACAAACCACGGCGCCCAGGCGGTATCGGTGGCTTCAAACATGGCGTCGCGGGCGAGGGTATACTCGTCCCACAGGTTAAAAGATTTAATGTCCATGGGGGACAGCTTCCAGATTTTGCGCCCATCGTTGATGCGGTCGCGCAGGCGGCGCTCCTGCTCTTTTGGCGTCACCTCCAGCCAGTATTTCAGCAGGATAATGCCGGCATCGACCATCGCTTTTTCCATGACCGGCGTGCCGTCCAGAAATTTCTCCACCTGTTCTTCGGTACAGAAGCCCATCACGCGCTCGACGCCCGCGCGGTTATACCAGCTGCGGTCGAAGATGACGATTTCGCCCGCTGAGGGCAGATGCGGCACGTAACGCTGGAAGTAGAGCTGGCTTTTTTCTTTATCGGTAGGCGCGGGAAGCGCGACGACGCGAAAGACGCGCGGGCTGACGCGCTCGGTAATCGCTTTGATGGTGCCGCCTTTACCGGCGCCGTCGCGCCCCTCAAAAACGATACACACCTTCAGTCCTTTGGCGACAACCCACTGCTGGAGCTTGACCAGTTCAACGTGCAGGCGGCGCAGCTCTTTTTCATATTCTTTAGTCTTTAGCGGAGCACTCTTTACGACTTCAACAGCGACAGGGGCTTTCTTTTTACTTCCCATAATTGTCATCCTCTGGTTGTCCGGCACGGGAAAAACGAGGCCGCACGACAAAGTGTAATCCACCTGAATTAATGGATTAATGTGTCAGCCAGCTGATTTGAACTGGCTCACCATACAAGATTGTTCAATAATGCCCGTCGCGAGTTTTTAACCTGTGGTTGCGGTATGAAAAAGACAATTTTTTCGCTGGCGCTTGGCACGTTTGGCCTGGGAATGGCTGAATTTGGCATTATGGGCGTGCTAACCGAGCTGGCGCATGACACCGGCATTTCGATTCCCTCCGCCGGGAATATGATCTCGTTTTATGCTTTCGGTGTGGTGGTTGGCGCCCCGATTGTGGCGCTGTTTTCAGGCAAGTTCTCCTTAAAAACCACGCTGCTGTTTCTGGTGGTGATGTGCGCTGTTGGCAATGCCCTGTTTACGTTTTCTACGTCGTATTTCTGGCTGGCGCTGGGGCGGCTGATTTCCGGTTTTCCGCACGGGGCCATTTTTGGCGTCGGGGCGATAATCCTCTCCAAAATTGCACCACCGGGTAAGGTGACGGTCGCGGTGGCCGGGATGATCGCCGGTATGACCGTAGCCAACCTGGTGGGCGTGCCGCTGGGGACCTGGCTGGGGCACGCCTTTAACTGGCGCTATACCTTTTTCCTGATTGCGGTGTTCGACGCGCTGGTGATCCTCTCAGTTCTGCTCTGGGTGCCGGATATCCGCGACACGTCAGAAATCAAATTGACCGAGCAGTTCAAATTTCTGAGGAAACCTGAACCCTGGCTGATTTTTGCCGCCACGATGTTTGGCAATGCCGGGGTGTTCGCGTGGTTTAGCTTCGTTAAGCCCTTTATGGTCAATGTTTCCGGCTTTTCGGAAGGGCTGATGACGGTCATCATGATGCTGATGGGGCTTGGCATGGTGTTAGGTAATCTGCTGAGCGGTAAGCTCTCTGGCCGGTTTAGCCCGCTGCGCATTGCGGCGGCTACCGACATGGTGATTGTCGCCTCACTGCTGCTGCTTTTTGCCTTTGGCGAACTGCAAGCGGCCTCGCTGGTCATGGGCTTTATCTGCTGTGCCGGGCTGTTTGCGCTCTCCGCGCCGCTGCAGATCCTGCTGCTGCAAAATGCGAAGGGCGGTGAGATGCTGGGGGCAGCAGGAGGGCAGATGGCGTTTAATCTCGGCAGTGCGATCGGTGCGTACTTCGGCGGGATGATGATTACCCTCGGCTTTAGCTGGCGCTACGTCACGCTGCCAGCGGCAATACTCTCTTTCTCGGCCATGAGCGCGCTGCTGATTTACGGTTACCTGCGGGCGAGACGTGCCCAGGCTAACGCTCGCGCGCTAGCCTGATGGGGTTTACGCAAGCCAGGGTTCACCCAGGGTCAGCATCAGCCGGTTGGCCCAGGCGAAGAACGCGGCGGACTGCACCAGGTCAAGCTGCGCCAGGGTATCCAGCCCCTCTTTTTCCAGTGCGGCGAGGTGTAGCGGCGTGGCGGCAGGCGGCGTGACAGACAGCGCCCCCGCAAAGTTAATTTCCGACTGCCAGCGTGCAGACTGCCCCTCGCTGAGGGACTGCCCCGGCCGCACGGCCAGCAGGGCCTCTACCGCAGCGTCATCCTTTGACAGCTGGCTGGCTTTACGCGCATGGACAGATGCGCAGTAGATGCAGCCGTTAATTTTACTGGCGACCGTTGCGGCCAGCTCGCGCTCGGCGCGCGGCAATCCCCCCGGCGTATAAAAAATTCCTTTATCCGTTAGCGTGCGCTGTTCAAGTACCGGCAGGTTGCGCCCCAGCAGGCGGAAGTAGTCGGAATCGGTATGGCCAAATTTCGCCAGGATGGCAACCTCATCGTCACGGAAGTCCGTCAGCGGTTTGGCCGCTATCCACGGTTCCCATCCCAGCTCCTGCTGGGTGAACGCGACGGGTGCCTCCTTCCCGGTGACCGTGGTTGCGGTCGTGTGCCAGACGCCTGCCGCCACCGACGTTTCGCTTGCCGCGACGGGCCTGTCGTTCAGCAGACGCAGCCCGGCGACGAGTCGGCTCTGGAAGCTCACAAACGCGACGAGCTGTGCCAGGGTAACGATGCCTTCCTTGCTCCACCCGGCCTGGGTCAGCGCCGTTAACGCGGCCGGCGTGGCTTCGACGGGTGAAAACGTCAGCAGGCGCGCGAAGTTCAGCGCCGGGGTCAGGCGTTCCGAGGTGGGATCGGCCAGTCCAAACCCCGCATAGTGCGCGGCCAGCGCCTCCGCGCTGTGCCACCTGGCGACTTTGGCCGCCACGGCGAAGCGCTCGTCGAGTGCAAAATCATTATCCTGCTGGCTAAACAGAATTTCGTAGCTGCCCTGGGCGTGGCGTGTGGCGGCATCTCGCGTAGCGCGCGCCTCTGCCAGAGGGGAACCGGGTTTAATTTCCGCCAGCTCGGCGAGAATGTCCTGACTTAATGACATAGGTGTCTCCTCAAAGGATGTGGGGGGCAATCTGTTCTGCGATCAGCTCAACGGAGCGCAGCGTGTCGCGGTGCGTGGGTTCGACCGAATGGACCTGGAATGAAATATCCGTTGCGCGCCTGAGAACGGAGTCAGCATTCAGCGAATGCAGGACCGTATCGGGGGAACCGATATGCGCGTCAAACTGGCGGATATAATCGGTGACGGTGTCACCTTTAACTGCGTACCCGGCAGCGCGATGCTGCCGGGCCTGTTTCGTGAGGCCCGGCGTTGCGACCCTGAGTGCATAGTCATCGCTGTCGGCGACGAACGCCGTACGGGAGGCCAGAATACGCGGCGCGATGTCCGCAGGTAGCGCATCGAGGTAGGCATCCACAATCGGGTTCTGGATCGCGTCGAGCGTTAAATCCGGGCGGTCTGCCGGGCGAGGCTGCGTGCGGGAGAGCATTAAACCGTGTCCAGCCCGGGCGGCGCGAACGGCACCGTCAACGGAGAAGGTGGCAATCCAGATACGGTCGGCAAGCTGTGGCGCCGGCGGGTAAAGGTGGTTATCCGGATGGGTCAGTGAATCCCCGCGCCAGGCGCTTTGGATCACATGCAAATGGTCCGCAAAGGCCGCGCCGCGACCCTCAAACGTCAGGCCGAACGGCAGAAATGAGGTCGGTGTGCCGCCCGATCCAAAACCGACTTCAAGACGGCCATCGGCGAGTAAATCGAGCACGGCGGCATCTTCCGCCACGCGCAGCGGGTTTTCCATCGGCAGGGTAATGATGGCCGTGCCCAGTCGGATGGTTTCGGTATGCGCGGCCACGTGCGCCAGAAACAGCAGCGGTGACGGCAGGCCGCCTTCACTTTCGTGGAAGTGGTGCTGCGCAATCCAGGCGCTGTCAAAGCCGTGGCGTTCGGCGTGGCGGATCTGTTCGGTTGCCAGACGATAGCGCTCCTTCGGCGTGGCGTCGTCAAGCAGGCGGGTGAAAAATCCCAGGCGTTTTCGCGTCATGCGAGCTCCTCCGTAGCGGGTGAAAAATGGGGAATGGCGTCAATCAGCTCCCGGGTATAGTCGTTCTGCGGTGACGCGAATAAGGTTCCGACATCGCCCTGTTCGACCACCTGACCGCTGCGCAGCACCGTGACGCTATGGGCGATCCGGCGGACGGTGGACAAATCATGCGTGATGAAGAGGTAGGTCAGTCCCAGCTGCTGCTGCAACTGCTGAAGCAGAGCCAGAATCTGCGCCTGCACGGTGACGTCCAGCGCGGAGGTGGCTTCGTCCAGCACCAGAATGGTCGGCTCCAGGATCAGTGCCCGGGCGATGGCAACGCGCTGACGCTGTCCGCCTGAAAGCTCCCGGGCGGTGCGGCTCAAGATATCGACCGGCAGGGCAACCCGCTGTGCCACGGTCTCGACCCGGACTTTGCACTCCGCCTTACCGAGGCGAGAAAAGTTCTTCAGGGGCTCTTCGATGATGTCAAACAGTGTCTGACGCGGGTCGAGAGAGGCAAACGGGTTCTGGTAAACAAACTGGATCTTCTGGCGCAGCTGGCGGCGGGCCTCCCGGCTGAGCGCGGTGGCATCAATATCGTCAATGATGACCTGCCCGCTGTCGGCCTGTTCAAAACCCAGCAAAATACGGGCGAGGGTGGTTTTCCCGGAGCCGGATTCCCCGACCAGCGCGTGCGTGCTGCCGCGCCTGACGTCAAACGTCACCCGATCCAGCGCCTGAAGCTGATGACCTTTGCCCAGGGCGAATTGTTTGCTGATGGCGCGGGCGCGAATGGCCGGAGACGCGAGCGGGCGGCCGGCCACCGGGGCGATGGTCAGGCGCTGGCCCTGGAGATCGCTCAGCAGCTGGCGGGTGTAGGCGTGCTGCGGCGTGCGTACGATATCGGCGGTGTTGCCTTGCTCCTGAACCTCGCCATCGCGAAAAACCAGCAGCCTGTCCGCGCGCTGCGCGGCCAGCGCCAGATCGTGGGTGACAAACAGAACGGCGGTACCCGATTCCCGGCGCAGGATATCCAGCAGATCGAGAATGCGTTTTTGCACCGTCACATCCAGCGCGCTGGTGGGCTCATCGGCAATGATGATGTCCGGGCGCAGGGCAATGGCGATAGCAATCAGCACGCGCTGTTTCATCCCGCCGGAGAGCTGATGGGGATACTGCGTCATGCGCTGTTCGGGGTGGCTCAGGCCGACCTTTGTCAGCAGGGCGAGCACCTGCTCGTCGCGCCGGGCGCGGGTCACTTTCTGGTGTAGCTGAATGATTTCTCCGACCTGAGCGCCGATAGTTTTCACCGGGTTGAGCGAATTACCCGGATCCTGCGGAACCAGGCTAATTCGCGCCCCGCGAAGGGTATCGAGACGCTTAGCGGACCATAGGCTAATCTCTTCGCCGTTGAGCGATATTTTTCCCGCATCGCGCCGGGCGTTGTCGGCCAGCAGACCAATGATCGCCTGTGCCGTGGTCGTTTTGCCGGATCCGGATTCACCGACAAACGCCAGCATTTCCCCTCGCCCGAGCGTGAAGCTGACGTTATGCACCACCTCTCGCCACTGGCGCGCGGTACGGTAGCTGATCGTCAAATTTTCCACTGAGAGAACGGTCATTAGCGACCTCCGCTGAACTGTTGGCTGATACGGTTGGTGGCCAGCACCACGGCGATGACGACGACGCCGGGGAAGGTGGTTAACCACCAGGCGGTAGAGAGATAGTTACGGCCTTCGGCAATCAATAAGCCCCATTCCGGCACGGGTGGCGGGGTGCCGTAGCCGAGAAAGCTCAGCGTGGAAAGCGCCAGGATGGCCTGACCAAACTGCAGCGTGGCAAAGGCGAGGACGGCGGTTAACGCGTTGGGCAGAATGTGTCGCCACAGCACGGCGAAAAACGTCCCGCCGCTGCCAAACGCCGCCTCGACGTAATCCGTATGCCGGATGCGCACCACTTCACCGCGCGCGAGGCGGGCGAAGCTGGCAATGGAGGCAACGCCTACGGCAATCGCGGCGTTAACGGTGCCAAACCCGAGCAGAATAATGACCGTCAGTGAGAGCAGCAGAGACGGGATGGACAGCAGCACGTCGACAAAACGCATCAGGAAAGACTCGACGCGTCCGGCGAACGCCCCGGCAACCACCCCTAAGCCGGTACCCACCACCAGACCCATCGTCACGGCGGCCAGCGCTGCGCTCAGGGAGTGTGAGGCACCGTACACGATGCGCGTGTAAACATCGCGGCCAAGCTGATCGGTGCCGAGCCAGTGTCCCGCCTGCGGCGCCAGGCGTTGTGCCCCGGCGATGCCCTCAATCGGGCTGTAGTGGGTTAACAGGCCGGGCGCCACGGCGGCAAAAGCGGCGAGAATAATCACCCCCCATGCCAGCCACAGTCCCGGTTGCCATTCCACTTCCTGCCACGCTGGAACGCGCTTTCGCGCGGCGGCGGCGTAATCGACCAGGCTCATGAAGCACCTCCGGTAACGGTTTGCAGACGGGGATCCAGCAGCGGCATCAGCAGATCCACCAGCAGATTAATCAGGACAAAACCGAGGGCGGAAATCATCACTACCGCCTGAAGTACGGCGATATCCTGGTTATTCACCGCCTGCTGGGTCAACTGGCCGAGCCCGCTGCGGCCAAAAACGGTTTCGGTGATCAGCGCCCCGGCAATCAGCTCGCCCAGCAGCAGCCCGGCAATGTTCAGGACCGGTAGCAGGGCGTTGCGGGTGACGTGACGCCACAGAACGGCGGTTTCACTCAGCCCTTTGGCCCGGGCAACGGCGACAAATGGCTGCGTTGCCACCTGGTCCAGGCTGCGCATCAGGATTTGCGCCAGCGGGGCGGAGATCGGGATCGCGACGGTGACGATTGGCAGGATCAACCCCTGCAGCGGCGTCGGGTTAATCACCGGGATCAGCCGCAACTGAAATGAAAAGAGCTGGATGAGGGCAATCCCCAGCCAGAACGTGGGTAAGGAGATAAACAGGACCGGCAGCGACTGGAGGGTATTGCTCAGCCAGCGCAGACCCGGCAGACGCGATGCAAAAGCCAGCGCAAACGCCAGCAGGACCGCGAGCACAAACGCGGGCAGGGCAAGACTCAGGGTATCCGGCAGATTGCTGGCAATCAGCTCGCTGACCGGCACCCCTGCCTGTAACGAATAGCCGAAATCCCCGCGCAGCATCGCCAGCAGCGTGTGGCCGTATTGCTGCCACAGCGGGCTGTCTGCGCCGTAGGCCACGCGCATCTCCTCGATTTGCGCCGGGCTTAGGCCCAGGTCCGGGTTCTGAAATTTAATCAGCACCGCGTCGCCCGGCAGCACCTGGAGCAACACGAACGAGAGGGTAAAGGCGGCCCACAGTACCAGCAGCCCGTGCCCAAAGCGTTGAAGAAGTGCGTGGCGCATCGTCAGCTCCTCAGTGTTTCTCAATCCACGCGCCGTAGAACGACGGGCGGCCTACCGCTTCAAAATTGACGCCTTTCAGCCACGGCGCACCGGCAAAGACCTGCGGCTCCTCGAAAATCGGGATGACGTAGGCGTTATCCAGCAGGTAGCGCTGGGCGTCGCCCGTCAGCTGCAGGCGTTTTTGCGGATCGACCTCAGCAGAAATATTCACCAGCAGCTCATTCAGCTTGTCGTCACGGAAGTTTTTGACCTTGTCGCTGGAGCCGCCCTTTTGCAGCAGCGCGTCGCGGTTAGCCGGGTAGAACATGCTTTTCACCACGTCAGGATCGGCGCGGCCTACTTCGGAGACGGTTAACGGGGTTTTCAGCGGGTCAAGGTTATCCAGCGTGCGGCTGCCTGCGTCACCGGCTTTGACGCTCAGCGCCACGCCCACCTGTCGCCACTGCTGGGCAACCAGCTGCAGCACCTCTTTGTTTTGCGGCTGCGGCAGGGATTCATACACCGTTAGCGCCAGTCGTTGGCCGTCTTTGGCGCGGACCCCGTCGCTGCCCGCTTTCCAGCCCGCGTCGTCCAGCAGCTTGTTGGCTTTTACCGGGTCAAAGGTCAATTTGTCGCTGAGATCGACAAAGCCTGCTGCGGAATCGGCAATCACCGACTTCGCCTGCGGATAGTTGGCCGAGAAGAGGGTCTCGACCACCTGTTTTGCGTTGGTGGCATGCAGCAGCGCCTGGCGTACGCGAATATCGGAGACCAGCGGGTTATCCGGACGGAAGCTGATGCTGTCGTTCACCCCACGCGTTGGGGCAGCGTAGATTTTATAGCCCTGGTCGGTCGCCTGCTTTTCGTCATACGCCTGCACCTGGCGAATAAAGTCGGCCTGGCCGGCCAGCAGGGCGCCGATGCGCACGCTGTCTTCCTGAGTGACGATAAACTTGATGCCGTCCAGATTGGCTGGCCCCTGCTGCGGCAGGTTTTTGGGCCCCCACTGGTAGTCTTTACGGGCTTCGAGCGTCACTTCACGCCCCAACTTCTCGTCCTTCACCACAAACGGCCCGGAGCCAATGATGTGGCGGGCGTCACCCAGTTCTTCAAAGTTGCGCTTCAGCGTGCTGAGCGAGACCAGACCCGAGCCAATGGTGGCGGTGCCCTGCAGGAACCCCGGCGACGGTTTTTTGAAGTAGAACTTCACGGTCAGCGGGTCGATGACTTCGCTACGATCATAGTTATTGATCACTTCTGACACCGGCAGGCGCTGCGCCTTGTTACCTAAGCCGTAGGTATCAAAGTTTTTCGCCACGGCGTTAGCATCCAGCGGCGTGCCGTCGGAGAAGGTAATACCGGGACGCAGTTTAAAGGTGTATTCGGTTTTATCGGCGTTGGTGGTCCAGCTTTCTGCCACCCAGGGTTCCACCTCCAGCGTCTTTGGGTTCTGCCACGTCAGTTTGTCGGTGATCTGGTTCAGAATGCCGCCGTTCGGGTAGAAGCCGCCGGCAGGCGGATAGAGGTTGGTGTGCGCCTGTTGCTCCAGATAAATCAGCGTGCCGCCTTTAACAGGCGCATCCGCGGACCAGGCTGCGGTGGTCGTCAGAATCAGCGCCGTCAGCAGCGGCAGACGAAATGGGGTTTGCATGGTGAATTCCTTTGTTATCTTCTTGTTAGCGTCGGATTCATCATCGGGCGCGCGGGAAAACAAGTGAACAAAGGAATTAAGATAAGGATTGCCGGAAAATGGCTATAAAAAAACCGCCCCGGTAAGGAGCGGTGATGTACGGTGGGTGATTACGAACGCAGGTCAATCACCATACGACCACGGATCTGGCCTTGTTCCATCTCTTTAAAGATGGCGTTGATGTCTTCGATCGGACGCATCGTCACTTTCGGCACCACTTTGCCCTCGGCCGCAAACTGGAAGGCTTCCTGCAGATCCTGACGGGTACCGACCAGCGAACCCACCACCTGAATGCCGTCCAGCACCAGACGCGGAATATCGAGGCTCATCGCTTCCGGCGGCAGGCCAACCGCCACCACGCGGCCACCGGCACGCACGGCATCAACGGCGGAGTTGAATGCCGCTTTGGCGACGGCAGTGACGACTGCGGCATGGGCACCGCCGGTTTTCTCCTGCACAATTTTCGCGGCATCTTCGCTGCGGGAGTTAATGGTTAAATCTGCACCCATGCTGGCCGCCAGCTTCAGCTGTTCGTCGTTAACGTCAAGGGCGATGACTTTGGCGTTAAAGACGTTTTTAGCGTACTGCAGCGCGAGGTTACCCAGCCCGCCGAGACCGTAAATGGCGATCCACTGGCCCGGTTTGATACCCGAGACCTTCACCGCTTTGTAGGTGGTAACGCCAGCGCAGGTGATACTGCTGGCTGCAGCGGATTCCAGACCGTCCGGCACTTTTACGGCGTAGTCAGCGGTGACGATGCACTCTTCCGCCATGCCGCCGTCAACGGAGTAACCGGCATTTTTAACATCGCGGCACAGGGTTTCGTTGCCGGTATTACAGTATTCGCAGTGGCCGCAGCCTTCAAAGAACCAGGCCACGCTTGCGCGGTCGCCGACTTTCAGCGACTTCACGCCAGGGCCGACTTCTTTCACGATACCAATCCCTTCATGGCCCAGGATCACCCCGGTTTTATCGCCGAAATCACCGTTCTTCACGTGAAGGTCGGTATGGCATACGCCACAGCATTCCATCTTCAGCAGGGCTTCCCCGTGCTTTAGCGGGCGTAAGGTTTTTTCGGTGACGTTGACCTGATGATCCTGAGTAACAACAGCAGCCTTCATGTGTATCTCCTTGTTCATGATAAGTATCTGCATAGCAGGGTAATACCTCTTAAGGATTAATACATTAGCCTGGTAATGCAAGGCAGCAGCAACATAATGTCATCATTTAATCCGATTTCAGATTAAGAAAAGGGCGTTCCTCTAATAATTTAGGGGGAAACTACTGGCCCGACGAGATGCTCGCCGGGCGCAGCGTTACAGCTGTGCTTCTATCTCCTCAATCTCCTTACGCCATTGCGCCTGCAGCTGCGGCTTTTGATGCTTCGGCTTGCGCGCCAGATCGTCTTTCAGCAGCGTTTCCAGCGCGATCAGCCGTTCAAGCATATTGTCGTACGGGGAGGAGGGGTGAACCTCCCCAGCGGCGATGGCGGGCGCGGTGGATGTCACCAGCCCCGCGCTTTCACGCAGGCGCTCAAACACCGCTTCTGCATCGTGCCACTCGCTCAGCTTTCCCTCTTCAATCAGCCAGAAGCGGTTGCAGCTTTGGCTGATTAACTGTCGGTCATGGCTGACCAGCAGCACGCCGCCTTCGAACTGTTGCAGCGTTTCCGCCAGCGCCTCTTTGCCTTCCATATCGAGATGGTTGGTGGGTTCATCCAGCATCAGCAGGCTATAGCGGGGAAGCGTCAGGCCGACAAACAGCAGACGAGAGCGCTCGCCACCGCTGAGCGTACTGACTTTTTGCCCGTGACGCGCCCATGGGAATCCCGCGCTTATCAGTGCCATTTTGCGGTTCTGCGGATCCGGCGCGAAAGGCTCCAGCGCGTCGAGCAGCGTGGCGTCATCCGGCAACTGATTCAGTGTCTGGTCGTAATAGCCTGGCGACACGCGCGGATGGATTTTCAACCCGCTGTCTGCGGGCATATCGGCAAATTGTTGCCAGATAATCCTCATCAGCGACGATTTACCGCAGCCGTTACGACCGACAACCGCCACGCGGTCGCCGCTTTTTAGCCGCGCAACGTCGATGTTAAACAGCGGTGGTAGCCCCGGAGCAGGCGGAACGTCGAGGTTTTCCATATCCAGCAGACGGTCTGCCCGCAGCGCGTCACCGCGCAGGGTTAACGTCCACTGGCTGCCTGCCGTTACTTCCGTCTGGCTTTCCTTCAGCCGTTCGACCTGTTTTTCCATCTGTTTGGCCTTGCGGGCCAGGTCTTCGTTGTCGTAAACCTTGCCCCAGGTCGCCAGCCGCTTCGCGCTGGCGGTTACGCGGTCGATCTCCTTTTGCTCCGCCTTGTGGCGCTGCGCGTCGCTTTCATCTTTTGCTGCAAGCGCCCTGCGCGCGGCGGTGCAGGGAAGGGCGAAGTAGTGCAGCGTCTTATCGCGCAGGATCCAGCTGCCGTTGGTGACGGCATCAAGCAGCTTTCTGTCGTGCGAGACCAGCACGAAGCTGCCTGACCAGTTCTGTAGGAAGTGTTCCAGCCAGAGCATGGTCGGCAGGTCCAGGTGGTTGCTGGGTTCATCGAGCAGGAGCAGATCCGGCTCGTGAATCAGCGCCCGCGCCAGCAGCAGGCGGGTGTGTTGCCCGCCGCTCAGCGTGGCGGATTGCAGCATCATATCCTGCGGCGTGAAGCCCATGCTGGTCAGCAGGGTTTCGGCTTTCCAGCGCAGGCTATCGCGCTCAGCTAAGGGCAGCTGTGCGAGTACCGCATCCAGCATGGTCAGCGGGAAAATGGCGTCCGGGAGATGTTGCTCCACGCGTGCCATCAGGCAGTGCCCGGCCAGCGCGACCGTTCCGGCGGCAGGGGAATCTGTGCCGTCCAGCACCTTCAGCAGCGTACTTTTGCCGCAGCCGTTGTCGCCCAGCAGGCCAATGCGGTCACCTTTTTTCAGCGTAAAGGAGAGAGAGTCGAAGAGCGTGCCAAACGCCGTATCAACGCGTAAAGATTGTGCAGTGAGTAAAGTGCTCATTGTTGCTTACCCAAGAGTTACAGGCATGTTTATGCCTCGTCAAACATCGCTGACGATAACTCAGTAAGCCCGAGAGAAGGGATTTTAGGGGTTGGTGTCTTCGCTCAAGCAGAAGTTATCGCAGCACGATACCGATAACGCTTGAGCTGGTGCGATCACCAAATGTATGTGAAACATTGAAAATTTCACGATACAGCATAAATGGCCTCCTTATATATTCAGTGAGTTAATGGATGAAAGGAGTGTAGCGGGGGAAAAGGGGTTTGGCTAGTGGGTATTCAATGGTGCGGTCTGATGCCCTCACCCTAACCCTCTCCCACAGGGAGAGGGAAAACACCCCACCCGTAGGCCCGGTAAGCGAAGCGCCACCGGGCGATTGGGCCGCACCGCGTCTCCCACATGGAGAGGAAACGGTCGGAGCGGATTAAATCGAGGTCCGGCGATAGCTGCGGTATTCAGGCATCCAGAAGTTATCGTCAATAGCCTGCTGCAGCGCGTCGGCAGAGATTTTCACCGCCACGCCCTGCTGCTGCGCCATTTTACCTACCGCAAACGCGATAGCGCGCGACACCTTGTGAATGTCTTTCAGCTCCGGCAGCACCAGCCCTTCACCGTTGTTGACCAGCGGCGAGTAACCCGCAAGGGTTTCGCTCGCCGACATCAGCATCTCATCGGTAATGCGGGACGCGCCGGAGGCGATCACGCCCAGACCAATGCCAGGGAAGATATAGGAGTTGTTGCACTGGGCAATCGGATAGGTTTTATCCTTCCACACCACCGGATCGAACGGGCTGCCGGTGGCGACCAGCGCGTTACCCTCAGTCCACGCGATGATGTCCTGCGGCGTCGCCTCCACGCGGGAGGTCGGGTTGGACAGCGGCATCACGATAGGGCGCTCGCAGTGCTTGTGCATCTCGCGAATAATCTCTTCGGTGAAGAGACCGGTTTGCCCGGAAACACCGATCAGAATATCTGGCTTCACGTTGCGCACCACGTCCAGCAGGGATAGGACTTCGTTGTCGGTATCCCAGTTTTTCAGGTTCTCGCGCTTCTGCACCAGCTTGGTCTGGAACGGCAGCAGGTTCGGCATGCCGTCGGTCAGCAGGCCGAATCGGTCCACCATAAAGACGCGGGAGCGGGCCAGCTCTTCGCTTAAGCCTTCACGCTGCGTCTGGGCGATAATCTGCTCGGCGATACCGCAGCCCGCAGAGCCTGCGCCCAGGAAGACGATTTTCTGGTAGCTCAGCTGGCTGCCGGCCGCGCGGCTGGCGGCGATAAGCGTCCCCACGGTCACGGCTGCGGTGCCCTGGATGTCGTCGTTAAAGGAGCAGATCTCATCGCGGTAGCGGTTCAGCAGCGGCATCGCGTTTTTCTGCGCGAAGTCTTCAAACTGTAGCAGAACGTCCGGCCAGCGGTGCTTCACGGCCTGGATGAAGTCGTCGACAAACTGGTAGTACTCGTCGTCGGTAATGCGCGGATGGCGCCAGCCCATGTACAGCGGATCGTTAAGCAACTGCTGGTTGTTGGTGCCGACGTCCAACACTACCGGCAGGGTATACGCCGGGCTGATGCCGCCGCAGGCGGTGTAGAGAGAGAGCTTACCGATTGGGATCCCCATCCCGCCAATGCCCTGGTCGCCGAGGCCGAGAATACGTTCCCCGTCGGTGACCACAATCACTTTAATATTGTGATTCGGCACGTTCTGCAGGATGTCGTCCATATTGTGACGGTTCTGATAAGAGATAAAGACGCCGCGTGAGCGACGGTAGATCTCAGAGAAGCGTTCACACGCCGCACCCACCGTTGGGGTGTAGATCACCGGCATCATCTCTTCGAGATGGTTTTGCACCAGGCGATAGAAGAGGGTTTCGTTGGTGTCCTGGATGTTGCGCAGGTAAATGTGTTTGTCGATCTCGGTTTTGAAGCCCTGATACTGGATCCACGCACGCTCTGCCTGCTCTTCGATGGTTTCAACCACTTCCGGCAGCAGGCCCAGCAGGTTAAAGCTGCTGCGCTCTTCCATGCTGAAGGCGCTACCTTTGTTGAGCAGGGGGAATTCGAGTAAAACCGGGCCGGCATAAGGGATATATAAGGAACGATGTTTTTTCAGTTTGTTGTCCATGTCACTCACTCTTTTTTTGAAGATCCGTCCCTGACACTGCTGTTTGTCATCTTTCTGGCCTGTGCTACGGGGTGCGGTCGGGCGGTATTATAAAGGAGCTAAATATTAATTACCGCAACACATAAACAAAAACACCATCGGGATTACCGATGGTGTTCTGGATCTCAGTCTGGAACTTACTTGCCCGCGTGGCGTTTTCTGCCGGTGGCGTGAGTGACCTGCGTTTCGTGGTCGCCTTCAATCACCACTTTACGCTGATTAGAAAGCTTGTAGTTCAGTCCAAGAATGTGGCGTGCCTGACGGTTCGATTTCATGTTAACTCCTCAATCCTGTTGATAGTTTTAAGGACCAGTTTGCTTTCGCAAACGAAATGTAACCCCTTAGGTTGCAGATCCAGCTTAGCAGGTTTTTACAAAGTTGCGTTTTGCCCGCTGACGACGTAGTTAATGGTCTGCTGGTAGATGTCACTGAGGATGTCATTATCCGTGGATTCCACCCATTTGGTCAGTTCCATCAAAATGTCATCTTCAGTCACAGCACCGTGCTCGGCGTGAAGACCCTGCGCAATCGCGTTAACGAGTTCAGGTTGTGCTGCTGCGGTATTAGCCGGGTAATAAGTAAACATGCTGCCTCCGTGTCGTTGTCTGTTTAATGGTACGGCTCGCAAAAAATTTAATTCACAAACAGAATGGCAAATATTTTCCCGGTTGTGGCTCAGATTCATCTTAGAAATAAAAACGACATAAGTGTATGCTTTTATGCGCTTTTAAAATGTGGGGATATATTGATATGTAGCGGTGAAGATATTTTTGGGAGCTCCTGCCATCACGAAAATATAGCAGGAGCCGTTTTTAAGTTACCACTTCATTTCGCCAGTATTCACTTTGGCGCTTAATTCCAGAGAGCTCTCTTCAGCCAGGCCCGGATACTGTTTTTTCAGGGTACCGATGACGCCCGCTGAGTTTTTATGTGCCGATAACGCCTGTTCAAAATGCTGCAAATAGCCACGGGTAAAATCAATCGCCCCGGTTCCTGCAGGCGGAGTACCCAGATAGTGGCCCGGGATCACGCGTTCCGGTTTGTGCGCGGCCATATTGTCCAGGGTTTGCTGCCACTGCTGACGGCGAGCCGGCGTCTGGGTATCTGCCGTCCAGACGTGAATGCCCCAGGAGACGCCGGTGCCGCCAAGGATCGTTTTTGCAGACGGGATCCACACATAGGCCGCGTAGCTGTCCGGCTGCTCGATATCGATCTTTTCACCGTCAATCATGAACGTGGTGGAGGCGAGCACCTGCGGCACCACCAGCTTAGTCGGCGCGCCGTCCTTCATCTGCGGGCCCCAGAAGGCGAGCTTGGCGTCTTTGGTGGCCTTAATATGGTCAACCACCTGCTGCGTGGCCACCACTTTGGCATTCGGGAAGGCTTTCACCAGCGGCTGCAGGCCAAAGTAGAAATCCGGATCGCCGGAGGTGATCACAATCTTATTCAGGGTCTTACCGCTGCGGCGAATTTTCTCTACCAGCGCTTCGCCATCCTTCACGCTGAACTGCGCGTCAAACAGCACTGCCTCTTTCGGGCCGGACACCAGCGTGGAGGAGACCGCGAAAATGCCTTTTTCCTGCGGGTTATAGGTATCAATGGTCAACGGTGCGGCAAAAACAGCCGGAGCGAAAAGGGTGGAAAGCAGGGCAATATGAGTGAGTTTCATGCTGTTGTCTCAGTTGTTCAGGAATATCGCTATTGTACGGATATTCTCATTTGCCAGAATTCCTGAAACAAGACATGCTTAGTTTCATAAATCGAGCAGATGGAGCTTTTATGGATCGCGTTATTGCCGCTCAGGTCTACAACCGGATATGTGAGCTGGGAAGCTTGAGCGCGGCGGCGCGCGCGCTGGGCATTTCCCGCCCGATGGTGAGCCGCTACCTGGAACAAATGGAGAAGTGGGCGGGTACGCGGCTGGTAAACCGCTCCACGCGCAAGCTAACGCTGACCGCGGCGGGTGAAAAGGTGCTGCAAAAAACGCGGACGCTCTCGCAGATCTCGCAGGAAATTGAAGGTCAGTCGGTAAAAGATTTGCCGTCCGGCACGCTGCGGGTGGCCTGCGCGCACTTTACCGCGATGCACCTGATTGCGCCCGTGCTGCCCGGACTGCTCTCGCGCTACCCGCAGCTGCGCATCGAGCTGGACGTGAACAATCATCCGGTCAGCCTGGTGGGAGAGCGCATAGACGTCGCCGTGCGCATTACGGATAACCCCGAACCCGGCATGATTGCCCGCCGGCTGGGGGAGTGTCGCTCCGTACTCTGCGCCTCGCCGGCGTACCTGGCGCAGCACGGAACACCCGCCAGCCCCGAAGAATTAGCGCAGCACAACTGCCTGCACTACAGCTTTTTCGCCGGGCAGTCCTGGCACTTCCTGACGCCGGAAGGCGAAAGCCTGAGCGTGGCCGTCAGCGGCAACCTGAGCGCCAGCATCTCTTCGCTGCTGATGGACGCGGCGATCGAGCACTGTGGCATTGCCATGCTGCCGGAGCGCGAAGCGCGTGCCGCGCTGGAGAAGGGATTGCTGGTGCCGGTGCTGGAGGCGCTTAAGCCGAAACCGCTTGCCATCCATGGCATTTATCAGTCCCGGGAGTATCAGCCTGCCGCGCTGCGCGTGTTCCTCGACGAACTTTCGCGCTACCTGACATAAGAAGGGATTACTTCGCCTTTAGCCAGGGAGACGCCGTGCTCCAGAAAATAATATCGGCCCCGAGATAGCTTTCGCCGAAGCGGACAAATTCCGCTTTGGTAAAAGGCTTACCGGTTTGTGGATTCTTATAGGTCAGGGTCGGTTCCTGAACCGCCATGGCGATGAGCGGCAGCGCCTGTTTATTTTTATGGAAGAAGGGATAGGCATTCTTCATGTGTGCCTTGCGGTTGGGAACAATGTCCGGCCCGCCCAGGCCGATATTGTTGGCGCTGGCATACGCAAAAAGACGCCCCATGTAGTTGTGGTCATTGTCCCACTCGCACGGCCAGAAGTTCACGTATTGCACCACGTGTGATTTCTGAAAAGCCTTGCGCGCAAAGGCCAGATTTTCCATCTCCCCTGCGAAATAGCTGTCGCAGGTAAACCCCGCTGGCGGATTTTTTTCGTCGATATCAATGGCGGTTTCAGGCAGGTTTACGCCATACACCTCGCCGTCAAAGCGTTTTGCGAGCGCTGCCAGCAATGCCTGGTAGCGCTGGCGCACCGTGGGGTCCCACTGGCGCGCTACCCATCCCGCGCCGACAGGCTTGCCTTCTCCGGGGTTATCGAACTGGGGTGCAATCCCGCCGTTGTATTGCTTATCGTGCATCAGATAGTCCGGCACGTAGCGGGCGTCCGGCTCAAAAAAACGATCCTGGATCTGAATAAAGAGTTTTTTCCGGGCGGATTTAACGCGCGCCAGATCCTGCTCAATTCGCGTGAAGTCATAGCTATCCTTCTCGGGTTCAAGCAGGCGCCAGTTGTACACGATCTGCACGCCGCCGATGTCGCTACGCGCAACAAGCGGGAGCGCCGCGCCGAGGTCGCCCGAGCTGGTATAGATAAAGTTCTCCGGCGTTTTGGCCAGTGAAGACAGTGAGAGAGCCAGCGTGGTTACCGCGACGGCCATCCTGATTTTTAGCGTCATATCGTTATCCTTGTTGTCGGTACAGCAGGTGAAAGTCCCGGAATCGTCTGTGTTCCTGGGCGTGTCAGATGCGTAGTCTATACTTAACCCTTTGTAAGCCAAAAGGAGAGCAAGAATGACGATTCATAAGCACGGTTCGGCACACTGGTCTGGCGACATTAAGCGCGGAAAAGGAACGGTTTCCACCGAGAGCGGCGTTCTCAATCAACAGCCTTATGGTTTCAATACCCGCTTTGAGGGTGAAAAGGGGACCAACCCCGAAGAGCTGATTGGCGCGGCACATGCGGCCTGCTTCTCAATGGCGCTGTCGCTGATGCTCGGAGAAGCGGGCTATACCGCTGATTCGATTGATACGACCGCGGACGTCTCTCTGGATAAAACCGACGGCGGCTTTGCCATCACAAAGGTTGCACTGCAAAGCAAGGTAACCGTTCCGGGCATTGCGCCACAGCAGTTTGACGGCATTATTCAGAAAGCCAAAGCGGGCTGTCCGGTGTCGCAGCTCCTGAAAGCCGAGATTACCCTGGACTATAAGCTTAACTAAGCCCCAGCCGGGTTCGCGCCCGGCTATCCCTTCAGCGCGGCGGGGAACACCTCAGCCAGCCAGGCGATAAATACCTTCAGCCTGTGCGTCAAATGCCGGTTCTGCGGGTAAACCACATGAAACGGATAGGCGGCAGGGCGCCAGTCGCCGAGGATCGCCGTCAGCGTTCCCGCCAGCAAATACGACTTTGCCGAATACTCAAAGGTCTGAACGATCCCCAGCCCCGCCGCGGCAGCAGCCAGATGGGCATTACTTTCATTGACGCCAAGATAGTGCGGAATATTGATTTCCAGCGCCTCGCCGTGTTGTCTGAAACGAAACGGAAATGCCCGCCCGGTGACGGGCGAAAGGTAGCTTATCAGCTTGTGCCCGTTGCACAGCTCCTGCGGATAGGCCGGGACGCCGTGATTTTTCAGGTAACCCGGCGTCGCGCAGGTGACCATTTCGGCGTTACCGAGATGACGGGCGATGAGGGTCGAGTCGTCCAGCGGCCCGCCGCGGATCACGCAGTCTACGTTACCGCTGATGAGATCGACCGGCCGGTCGGCTACGCCAAGGTCGATGCGGATATCCGGGTAGCGCCGCATGAATTCCGGAAGCAGGGGGATGAGCACGTCCCGGGCGGTGGAGCCGCCCACGTCAACCCGCAAATGCCCTTTTGGCGTCGCGCGGGAAACGCGAAACGAGGTGTCGATATCTTCGATATCTATCAGCACCCTGAGCGCTTTTTCATAGTATTCCATCCCTTCCGGCGTCGCCACCACCCGGCGAGTCGTCCGGTGCAGGAGGCGTATCTCCAGATGCGTCTCAAGCGATTTTACCAGCTTGCTCAGGGTGGCGATCGGCATATTCAGCGAGTCCGCCGCGCGGGTAAAACTGCCGGACTCCACGACCCGCGTAAAAGCGCGCATCGCCATGAGCTGGTCCATAATGACCTCTGATTATTTCTGTGGATGAATAGTCATTTTCATTTTTGCCTGTTTTTCACTAATGCCGCAAGGGCTAAAGTCTGTCCAACGCAAACCCAACAAAAGGTAAATGACATGAACACGACTCTCTCAGGAAAAATCGCACTGGTCACCGGCGGCAGCACCGGTATTGGTCTTGCCACGGCGCAGGAGCTGGCGGCTCAGGGCGCGAAGGTATACATCACCGGACGTCGGCAGGCCGAGCTGGACGCGGCGGTGGCTGAAATTGCTTCAACTGCGGTAGGCATCCGCGCGGATGTCTCAAAGCTTGCCGATCTGGATGAGGTCTATGCCCGGATAGCCAAAGATGAAGGGCGTCTTGATATCCTGTTCGCCAATGCCGGTGGCGGCGATATGCTGCCGCTGGGCGCGATCACCGAAGAGCAGTTTGACCGTATTTTCGGCACCAACGTTCGCGGGGTGCTGTTCACGGTGCAGAAGGCGCTGCCGCTGCTCTCCGCCGGATCGTCGATTATTCTGACCGGCTCGACGGTGTCCATTAAAGGGACGGCCAACTTCAGCGTCTACAGCGCCAGTAAGGCCGCCGTACGCAACTTTGCCCGCTCCTGGGCGCTTGATTTGCAGGGCCGCGGGATCCGCGTCAACGTGGTAAGCCCGGGACCGATCAAAACGCCGGGTCTCGGCGATCTGGTGCCGGAAGAGCACCGTCAGGGGCTGTACGACGCGCTGGCCGCGCAGGTACCGCTGGGGCGTTTAGGCGCGCCGGGTGAGGTGGGTAAAGCGGTGGCGTTTCTGGCCTCCGACGCTGCCAGCTTTATTAACGCCACCGAGCTGTTTGTGGACGGCGGGATGGCGCAAATTTAACCCAGATTACGCCAGCAGCGAACGTTACGGCCCTCGCGTGAGGGCTGTAACGGCTGGGGACGTTCACACCCCTGCGCTGCCATCGGGCAGCGGTCGCGGAAAAAACAGCCTTCGGGCAGATGACGGTTGCCGGGAAGCTCCGTTTTGCGTAACGCCAGCGTTTCATCCAGCGGTTCACCGGTGCGGGGAACCGAGTCGAGCAGCAGGCGGGTATAGGGATGGCGCGGCTCGCCAAGCACCTGCGCGGCGCTGCCCAGCTCAACAATCTGCCCAAGATACATCACCGCCACGCGGTCACTCATGTGTCTGACCACCGAGACGTTATGCGAGATCAACACGTAGGTCAGATTACGCTGCTGCTGCAGGGTCACCAGCAGGTTAAGGATTTGCGCCTGCACGGAGATATCCAGCGCACTGGTGGGTTCATCAAGCACGATAATATCGGGGTCGGACGAGAGCGCCCGGGCGATGGCGATGCGCTGGCGCTGCCCGCCGGAGAAGGCGTGCGGAAGTCTGTCGAGATATTCCGGGCGAATGCCCACCTGCAGCGCCAGATCCTCCGCCAGCTGACGGCGCTCGTGCTCGCTGCTGCGTTTTTGCACCCACACCGGCTCGGTGATGATGCGCCAGACCGGCAACCTCGGGTCGAGCGAGGAGAGCGGATCCTGAAACACCATCTGCATGCCGCCCGCGTGGTGCGCCCGCAGGCACGCGCCGGTGCTGGGCTTCAGCATGCCCATCAGCAACTGGGCCAGCGTGCTTTTCCCGCAGCCGGATTCCCCGACGATGCCGAGCGTTTCACCCCGACGGATCTCAAGGTCCAGCCCGTTAAGCGCATGGACATGTTCCGTCACGCGGCCCAGCCAGTTTTTACGCGCCGCAAAGTTCACGTGCACGCTATCCAGTTCCAGCAGTACATCAGACATGGTGTTTCTCCCGTTGTGGATACCAGCAGGCAGCCTGTTGGCCTTCTGCGCCAGTGGGCGCTAAGCGCGGGGTTTCGCTGCATTTCGCCCCGGCGGCAAAGCAGCGCTCGCGGAACGCGCAACCCTGCGGAAGCTGGCTGAGGTTGGGCACCGTGCCGGGGATGGCGGGAAGCGGGGCGCGCGGCTGGCCGTTTTCCGGCGCGCACCGCAGCAGCCCAATGGAATAAGGATGCACGGGGCGGTGGATCAGCGTTTGCGTGGCGCCGCTCTCGATCACGCTGCCGGCATACATCACGTACATTCTGTCGCAGAGCTGCGACACCACGGCCATATCATGGCTGATGAACAGCACCGAGGTGCCGCTGGCCCGCGCCTTATGCTTCAGCAACCGCAGCACCTGGAGCTGGACGGTAACGTCCAGCGCGGTGGTTGGCTCGTCGGCGATGATCAGCTCCGGCTCGCAGGAGAAGGCAAGGGCAATCATCACCCGCTGGCGCATGCCGCCGGAGAGTTCAAACGGATAACGATCCATGACCTGTTTCGCGTCCGGGATTTGCATCTCTTCCAGCAGGGCGATCGCCTTCTGCTGCGCCTCGCGCCGGGAAAGCGGCTGATGCTGGCGGATCACCTCCACCATCTGTTTGCCAATCCGCCGCGTCGGGTTGAGAGCGGTCATCGGCTCCTGAAAAATCATCGCCACTTTAGCGCCGCGCCACTGACGGAGCTGTTTCTCGGACGCCGTCAGGACGTTTTCACCGAGTAATCTCACCTGACCGTGATGAATACGGTAGCTGCCCTCCGGCAGAAGGCGCATGGCGAGCATGGCGGTAACGGATTTGCCCGACCCTGATTCGCCCACCACACCGACAATTTCGCCCCTGCCGATCTCCAGCGAGACGTGGTTCAGCGCATGAACCTCACCGCGAAAAATCGGGAAGCTCAGGTGCAGGTCTTCAATATTGAGTACCGATTCGGTCATCACTGTTTTCCTCCCGATTTCGGGTCCAGCAGATCGCGGATGCCATCGCCAAACAGGTTAAAGCCCACGGCAGTAATCAAAATCGCCGCACCGGGAAACGCGCAGTACCACCACTGGTCCAGGACGTAGTTACGGCCAACGGCCACCATCGCGCCCCATTCGGCAGTGGGCTGCTGCGCGCCCAGGCCAATAAACCCCAGCGTGGCGGCCATCAAAATGGCGCTGCCGATATCCAGCGAAGCCTGCACAATCAGTGGCGGCAGGGCGTTGCGCAGGATATGCCAGCGGATCAAATGCCAACGGGAAGCACCAAAGGTGCGTGCGGCCTGCACGTAGGTAAACTGGCGCACCACCAGGGTTTGCCCGCGCGCCAGGCGGACGTAAAACGGGATGCGGACAATCGCAATCGCCAGCATGGCGTTGAACAGGCTCGGACCGAGCGCTGCGGCCAGCGCCATGGTCAGCACCAGAGAGGGAATGGAGAGCATAATGTCCATCACCCGCATGATGATGGCGTCGCCGCGCCCGCCCAGTACACCGGACAAACAGCCCAGCAGTGAGCCAATGCCGCCCGCAATCACCACCACCGCCAGCCCGGCGGTAATCGACTGCTGGCTTCCCGTCAGCACGCGGCTGAACAGATCGCGTCCTACCTCATCGGTACCAAACCAGTGCTGCGCAGACGGCGCCTGCAGGCGGGCGGTCAGATCCAGCGCGTTCGGGTCATGCGGCACAATCCACGGTGAGGCCACCATCAGAAAGAGCATCGCGATCATAATGACGCCGCCAACGATCGTGAGCGGGCTTTGACGCAGCATCCAGAACAGCTTTGCCCAGTTGACGCGTTGTCTGGCGGTTTTCACCGGGACGGGCGTTTCCTGCGTTAACATCATTCGGCACCTCCGCGCCCGATTCGCGGGTCAATCCACAGGTAAAGCAGATCGACCACCAGATTAACCAGCACGTAGGCCAGCGAAACGACGACAGCAAAGCCCATCACTGCCGGGAAATCGAGCGCCTGAATGGACGTCACCACCCAGGCGCCCATGCCAGGCCAGGCAAAGACGGTCTCGGTCAGTACGGCACCGTAAAGCAGATCGCCCAGCGCCAGCCCGAGCACGGTAATGGACGGGATCATGGCATTGGGCAGGGCGTAGCGCAGGACGATGTACCAGCCGGGCAGGCCGCTGGCGCGCGCGGTGCGGATGTAGTCCTCGCTGAGCTGCTCCAGCATCGCCGAGCGAACCTGGCGCGCCACAATCCCCAGGTGAACAAACGCCAGCGTTAGCGAGGGCAAAATCAGGTGCTGCAGCGCGTTAAAGAACACTTCACCGTTGCCCTCCAGCAGGGCGTCCAGCAGATAAAACCCGGTGACGTGCGTCGGCGGGTCAAGCCAGTCGTCCAGCCTGCCGCCGCCGGGCAGAAGCTGCAGGTGCCCGTAGAACAGGACAATGACGCCCAGCCCAAGCCAGAAGGCCGGGGTGGAGATCCCGGTCATCGCCATTAAACGCACCAGGTGATCCAGCCAGCGGTTGCGGTAGACCGCCGACAAAATCCCCAGCGGCACGCCGATCACCAGCGCCAGCAGCAGAGAACAAAAGGCCAGCTCCAGCGTGGCGGGGAAAAAGGCCTTCAGGTCTTCCGCAACCGGGCGTCCGGTACGGATGGATGTGCCTAAATCACCGTGGGCCAGGGCGTCCACGTAGCGGCCAAACTGAACATACAGGGGCTGGTCCAGCCCCAGCTGCTGGCGGATGTTCTGCACGATTTCGTCGCTGGCGCGATCGCCCGCCAGCAGACGGGCCGGATCGCCGGGGATCAGATGTGAAATAATAAAGGTAATGATACAGACACCGGCCACCACCAGGAGTAACCCCCAGCAGCGCTGGCGCACTATGCTCCAGAACGTCATACGCTTTCCCCCGGCGAGAACCGTTATTTACTCATGGTGGCGATGTTGAATACCTGCTCCAGCATCGGATTAAAGGTGAAGCCCTTGACCTCTTTGTTCATCGCCAGCTGGTAGTTTTTCTGGAACAGATAGACGTAGGCCGCTTCGTCGATGACCACCTTTTGCGCCTGCTGGTAATCTTTGGTGCGTACCGCCTGGTCAGTAGTTTTCAGCGCGGCCTGCAGCAGCGAATCCACCTCTTTGTTCTCATAGAACGAGCGGTTACCCGGCAGCCCTTTTTTGTCCGATTCGAACCAGTAGTTCATGAACATATACGGGTCGGCAAAGTCCGGGCTCCAGTTGCCGATGGCAATGTCGTAATCGCCTTTGCCGACGCGATCGCGCATGGTGGCATTGGCCAGTTTCTCCAGCTTGACGTTAATGCCGATCTTTCCGAGGCTGGCCTGAGTGGAGAGGGCGATAGGCTCCCAGTTTGGATCGTTGTCCGAGTAGAGGAAGGTCAGGCTGGCGGGTTTGTCTTTGACCTTCTCCAGCGCCGCTTTGGCTTTGGCCTCGTCGAAGCTGTACTGCATTGCCGCGGCGTCAAAGCCCCACATACCTTCCGGGATCGGGCCACGCATCTGCTTGCCGTTGCCGCTCAGAATGCCTTTTACCATCCCCTGGTAATCCGTCGCCCAGGAGATAGCCCGGCGTAAATCCACCTGATTGAGCGGCGCTTTGCTGTTGTTGAGGTAGAGATAGGTCACGCGCAGGGACGGGTATTCGGCGACGGCGACTTTGCCTTCCTGCTTCAGGGCCGCGAGCTGATCGACCGGCAGAGAGTCGGCAATGTCCAGATCGCCGCGGGAAAGCTGCAGTCGGCGCGAAGCGCTCTCGCCGATAATTTTCACCGAGACGCGCTTAAAGTGCGGCTTGTCGCCCGGCCAGTGGGGGTTAGGCACCAGGATCAGCTGCTGGCCTTTCTGCCAGCTTTTGAGCATAAACGGCCCGGAGCCGGCGGTGTTTTGCGCCAGAAAACCGCGCGCGTCGTCAGCGGCATTCGCCTTCAGCACCGCCGGGTTAATGATAGACGCCCCGTCGTTTGCCAGCGTGTAGAGGAAAGGCGCGAACGGCTGGCTGAGGGTGAATTTCACCGTGTGGTCATCCACGGCATCAATTTTCAGATCTTTCGGGAAGGCTTCAGACGGCCCCTGGCTGAGCTTCAGCAGGCGCTCAAAGGAGAGCTTGACCGCCTCGGCGGTGACCGGCGTACCGTCGGAGAATTTGGCGTTATCCGCCAGGGTAAAGATCCACTCTTTCTGGTCGTCGGATGCCTTCCAGCCCGTCGACAGATCGCCCTCCACCTCGGTAGAGCCAGGCTTGTACTTGACCAGACGCTGGTAGGACGGATAGGTGACGGTCCAGTCGTTGTTATCAATGGTGATGGCGGGGTCGAGCGTTTGCGGATCGGCGGCTTTACCGATTGCCAGCATGTCTTTCGGAACGGCAGCCAGCGCCAGCGGGGTGCTTAAAACCAGCGTGGCGGCAATCAGGGTTGTGAGAAGCGTTGTTTTCATGGCAGTGCTCCAGGTTAAAGAGAGGTGTGCGTCAGGGGAAAACAGGCAAAACGGTCTTCCAGCAGCGGGTAGCTGGCAGCGTCCGGCAGTTCGAAGTGCCACCATTCGCTGCTAATCCCCACAAAACCGCCGCCGAACATGATGGCGTTCAGCAGCAGACGGTTGCGCTGGGCGTGCGGGGGTACGGAAGGGTGATAGGGATGCGATCGGTCATGCATTTCGTCAAAGCCGGCGCCCATATCCAGCACGCTGTTATGTTCGTCCATCAGGGTGACGTCGATGGCCGTCCCGCGGCTGTGATTAGAGCCAATCGCCACGTCGACCACGTATTCCGGGTTCGGGCAGGCGTCCCACAGCTGGGCCTGCGCCTGCTGCGGGCGATAGGCGTCGTAGACCACCAGCTTCAGCCCGGCCAGCGCGGCAATGCTGATGGCTTTTGCCAGCGCGGTGGCCGCGTCGGTATGCAGCAGGCACAGCGCCTCCTGATAGATCGGGCGGCCGGTGATGTTGTCGGCGGTGGCGTACTTCAGATCGATGTGCAGCGTGGGAAACGTCTTCGCCACATCAATCAGTTCACTCTCTTCGGGCATAGCTCCGCTCCTTTAGCGTTCGAATTGACCAAACTCTTGTTGTAATTGTCGGTTTACCGCCAGGCGCGCCGGGAGTGCATCACCCAGCGCTTCCACCACGCCCGACAGCAGCAGGTTGAACAGACAGCTCACGGGGGCAAGTGAATCCCAGAAATGACCGGTATCGGTTTTCACCTGCAGTAAATCCATCGGGTAATCCCGAGCCCACGGGCACCAGATGTCGGTAATCAAGGCCAGCGGAATGCCTTTCTCGCTGGCGACGCGGCAGTACTGGCGGGCCATCGCCGAGTAGGTGCGCGTGTCGGTCAGCACAACATAAGGGTGCGAAAAACCCGAGTTCAGGGATTCCACCCAGCTGCCGGAAGCCCCCTCTGAATAGCTCACGCGCGGGCGGAGATATTCGAGGTGGCTGAAGAAGGCGTTGGCAATCCCGCGCGTGGACTGGATCCCCAGCACAAACACCGCGTCGGCGTGGGCGAGGTTGTGCACCACCTGCCGGAAGGCGTCCGTTTGCGCCAGCTGATACACCTGCGTGATGGCGTCCACCTCCAGCGCCAGGGCGTGCTGAAGGCGGTTGGGCAAGGGGGGCTGCTGCTGCCAGGAGTCCAGCCGCTCGTTCATGCCCCAGGGCTGATACGGATCGCGCAGGCTTTTTTTGGCATCTTCCAGGTTGCGATACCCCAGCTTGCGCAGGAAGCGTCCGACGGTAATTCCGCTGGTCCCGCTCGCCTGGCCGACGCTCTCCGCCGTTTCAAACGGGATTTGCGCGGCGTGCGCCAGCAGCCAGCTTCCGACCCGCTTTTCGCTGGGCGTGAGCTGGCTGAACGTCGCTTCGATACGGCTCAACATCTCGGGTTTCGTCGTCATACCGCCTCGCTGTTAACTGGCTGTCAAAAGCTGGATGAGTGTTATCCGGTTAACAATGCACGACGCGTGCCATGTTCACAGAGCGGGCAAAGCCCGCTGTGCTGTAAACTTCATGCAATATTTGGTTAACCGATGATCAACATTTGTGCAGAGTAGTTCACTTTTGGTGCAGTAGCTGACGCGGCAGGTATGAATTTGGTGAATACGTCAGCCCGTTCACATTTTTGATAAGATAGAAGCATTGTGAACATAAAAAGGATCCCGGCATGGCGAATTTGCCCTGGCGAATCAGCATGCGCCTGGTGGCGCTTGCAAAGAAAACAGGGATGGTCGTGGGGATCGTCCTTGTCGTCCTGCTGGCGGTGCGGGTTTATCTCTCGCAGCAGGGGCCGGAACTGCACCTCTGGCACACCTGGCGGGCAGATGAGATGTCCGAACGTGAAATGGATAACGCCGACTTTGCCGGTTATGTCGCCCGGGAAAACGCCATTTTCGCCGATCTCGATAACGCCGTGACGGCGAAAACGGGGCGCGAGGAACAAACGCCGCTAAACCGTTATTATCGCCAGAGCCTGGTATGGCCGGGGCAGTTTACGCCCGATGCCAACCGCTCCTTTGTGCTGATGCCTGCCGGGAAGCCGCGCGGCGCGGTGGTGTTGCTGCACGGGCTGACGGATTCGCCTTACAGCGTCAGGCACCTCGCCGAGAACTATCAGCAGCGCGGCTTTGTGGCCGTGGCTCCGCGCCTGCCCGGACACGGCACCGCGCCCGGTGCGCTGACGGACGTTGACTGGGAGATGTGGCTCGCCGCAACGCGTCTTGCGGTGCGGGAAGCCACACGCCTGGCGGGGGAGAACGTGCCTCTGCATCTGGTGGGCTATTCCAACGGCGGGGCGCTGGCGATGAAATATGCCCTCGATGCGCTGGAATCACCTGCGCTTCGTCGGCCGCAGCAGGTGGTACTGCTTTCACCGATGATCGGCGTGACGGCCTTTGCGCGGTTTGCCGGTTTCGCCGGGCTACCGGCGCTGCTGCCGGCGTTTGCCAAAGCGGCGTGGCTGAATATCTCCCCGGAATATAACCCGTATAAATACAACTCGTTCCCGGTGAACGCAGCCCGCCAGTCCTGGCTGCTGACGAAGGCCCTGCAGGAGCAGACAGGACGCGAGGCTCGGGAAAACAGGCTGGCGAATTTGCCGCCGGTGCTGGCGTTCCAGTCGGTCATGGATTCCACGGTCAGCACCCGCGCGGTGGTGACCGGCCTGTTTGACCAGCTTCCGGCAAACGGCAGCGAACTGGTGGTGTTTGATATCAACCAGGCGGCCAGCTTCCGTCCGCTGTTCAAGCCGTCGTCGTGGACAGCAACCTCGGCGCTTCTGCCGGTTGCGCAGAGACGTTACAGTGTCACGATTATCACCAATGCCAGCGAGCACAGTTTCTCGACGGTGGCGAAAACCACCCCGGCAGGCAGCATGCGGGAGACGGTTGTGCCGCTTGCGCAGGCCTGGCCGCAGGATGTCTATTCCCTGTCGCACGTTGCGGTGCCGTTCCCGCCGGATGACGATCTCTATGGTCGCGAACCTGGGGTGAAAAACCGCTATGGCATCAGCCTGGGGACGATTGCGCTGTGGGGAGAAACGTCCGTGCTGAGCGTCGGAAAAGAGGCGCTGATGCGGGTCACCTCAAACCCGTTTTATGGCTATATGCAGGAGAGGATTAACAGCCGGATTGGCGACGAGAAAAAGTAGCGTTCTATACGTGGTGTGAATGTGTTAGGTCACATTGTTAAAGTATGTTAAACAGTAGCTTTAAGGCACCTTTCATTCATCGGAACACCTTTTTGTGCTGACCACGCTGATTTACCGAAGCCAGTTAAAATTATCCTGTCAGTCCTCCGTGCTGAGGGAGCTGGTGGAGCACGCCCGGATCCGCAATGCCAATCTGAATATCACCGGGGTTTTGCTCGCAAAGGGCAGTGACGTGCTGCAAATACTCGAAGGTTCTGAGGAGAGCGTGGTTAAGCTGTTCCATAAAATCCGCGATGACAAGCGGCACAGTGGGGTGGTTGAACTGATGCGGGATTATGGCCCGCGCAGGCGTTTTGAAAATGTCGGTATGCTGCTGTTCGATCTGCAGACGCAGTCACCGAAAGAGGTGCTGCAGTCGGTTCTGAATTACAGCAGGCTGGACAGCTATCTGACATCCGATGACCGGGTGTTCAAATTTATTCAGACCTTTACTATGGGCAAACGTCCGGCCCCGTCGGTGGGACGCTACGATCCGGCAAAGTGGACGCTATCAACGGAAACCTTGCCTCTGGGTGAGAGCCTGGATCTGATTGCCAGCCAGCGTTGCCAGTTTGCGCTTCAGCCCATTGTTGAGCCCTCGGAAGGCAAGATCAGCTCCTTTGAAGCCCTTATCCGCGGCAATGACGGCGGCAGCCCGGAGCATTTCTTCAGCTCTCTGGACCCGGCCAAAGTTTATGAAGTCGATCTACAGACGAAAGCGTATGCCTTCGCGCTGGCCGAAAAGCTGGGGATTGGCAGCCATAAGATTGCGGTCAATCTGCTGCCGATGTCGCTGGTGAATGTTCCTGGCGCAGTGGCGTTTCTGGTTGATCAGATTAAACAGCATGGGCTTCAGCCGGAGCAGGTGGTTATTGAAATCACAGAAAACGAGATGATCTCCGGACTTAACCAGTTCAACAGCGCCATTAAGCAGCTTCGCGGCGAGGGCGTTGGGCTGGCAATTGATGATTTTGGTTCCGGCTATGCCGGTCTTTCGCTGCTGACCCGGTTCCAGCCGGATAAAATTAAGATTGACCGGGAGATAGTTAGCGATATCCACCTCAGCGGCCCGAAGCAGGCGATTGTGCGCTCCATCATCAGCTGCTGCTCCGATCTTGAAATTACCCTGGTGGCCGAAGGGATCGAGAAGTTAGAGGAGTGGTGCTGGCTCGAATCTGCCGGGATCCGCCGCTTCCAGGGCTTTCTTTTTGCTCGTCCGCAGCTTAACGGCGTCGGCGATATCCGCTGGCCGCATCTGAAACGTTAGGCAATTTTCCTCCCGCGTTATTTCCCCTTTGGCCTGCCTGTGCTTAAATAGCTAAAACGGTTTAACATAGTTTAGCTTCGAGGGTCACATGGAAAAAATTTGGGTACTTGGCGATGCGGTAGTGGATTTATTGCCCGATGGTGAAGGGAAATTACTGCAGTGCCCCGGCGGCGCACCGGCAAACGTCGCGGTGGGCATTGCCCGTCTGGGCGGTCAAAGCGCGTTTATCGGCAGGGTTGGCGACGATCCTTTCGGGCGCTTTATGGCGAAAACTCTTGCTAACGAGCGGGTCGACGTGAAGTACATGCGCCTTGACCCGACGCACCGCACCTCTACGGTGGTGGTCGATCTGGACGACCACGGCGAACGCTCGTTTACCTTCATGGTGCGCCCGAGCGCCGATCTGTTTCTTGAACCTGCTGACCTGCCGACGTTCAGCGCGGGCGAGTGGCTGCACGTCTGTTCCATCGCGTTAAGCGCAGAGCCGAGCCGTTCTGCGACCTTTCAGGCGATGGACGCCATCCGGAAAGCGGGCGGTTATGTAAGCTTTGACCCCAATATTCGCCCTGATCTCTGGCCGGATGAAAACGCGCTGCGTCGCTGCCTGCAACAGGCCCTGCAGAGCGCCGACGTGGTGAAACTTTCCGTTGAGGAACTGACGTTTTTAACCGGCGATACGGATGTAAAAGACGGTTTGAACGCGCTGATGCAGCGCTGTCCGGCGCGTCTGGTGCTGGTGACGCAGGGTAAAGAGGGCGTTATCGCCTGGCATCAAGGCGAGGTGAAACACTATCCGGCTAACCCCGTGCAATGCGTCGATACCACCGGCGCGGGCGATGCCTTCGTCGCCGGGCTGCTCTACGGGCTGGCCGCCGGTCAGGAGCTGGTCCCGGTAATCGCCTTAGCCCAGCGCTGCGGCGCGTTAGCCACTACGGCAAAGGGGGCGATGACCGCGTTGCCCTGGCAGCACGACCTGTAATCCTTCCTTCACGGGCCGCCGACCGGCGGCCTGAATTGTCGCCTCGATCACACTTACTAAAACGGTTTAGCAAAAAAGATTGCCGATCCAAAATTCCGGGGTTTAGTATCAGCAACCTAAACCGGTTTAGCAATTTAGCACGTTCGATTAATACTTTTAGGGATGCGACAAAATGTATAAAAAACGCAGACTTGCCGTGATGATAGGCATGCTGGCCGGCAGTACCTCTGTTTTTGCTCAGACTGATATAACAAGTATTGAAGCGCGCCTTGCCGCGATGGAGCAGCGCCTTCAGGCTGCTGAAGCGCGTGCGCAGGTCGCTGAAAAACGGGCCACCGAAGCCGAACAAAAAACGCAGCAGCTGGTAGCCGCCCAGCAGCAGACGCAAACCACGGCCCAGGCGGTGGCGCAGCGCACCACCGCGCTGGAGAAAAAAGCGGACCAGAGCAGCGGGTTTGAATTCCACGGCTACGCCCGTTCCGGCCTGCTGATGAACGATGCGGCCTCCAGCAGCAAAAGCGGTCCTTACCTGACCCCGGCCGGGGAAACCGGCGGTGCGGTAGGGCGTCTGGGTAACGAAGCCGACACCTACGTCGAGCTGAACCTGGAGCACAAGCAAACTCTGGATAACGGGGCGACCACGCGCTTCAAGGCGATGCTGGCCGACGGTCAGCGAACCTATAACGACTGGTCAGCCGATACCAGCGATCTCAACATTCGCCAGGCTTTTGCGGAGCTGGGCAACCTGCCTGATTTTACCGGCGCGCTGAAGGGCAGTACCTTCTGGGCGGGTAAACGCTTCGACCGCGACAACTTTGATATTCACTGGCTGGATTCCGACGTGGTGTTTCTGGCCGGTACCGGCGGCGGCGTCTACGACGTGAAGTGGAACGATTCACTGCGCAGCAACTTCTCGATCTACGGCCGCAACTTCGGCAGCGTGGAGCAGACAGACAACAACGTTCAGAACTACATCCTCAGCATGAACCACTTCGCCGGGCCTTTGCAGGTAATGGTGAGCGGCCTGCGGGCGAAGGATAACGACGACCGGAAAGACGCTAACGGCGATCTCATCAAAACCGACGCGGCAAATAACGGCGTTCATGCCCTGGTGGGGCTGCACAACGAGAGCTTCTACGGCCTGCGTGAAGGTAGTGCTAAAACGGCGCTGCTGTACGGCCACGGGCTGGGTGCGGAGGTGAAAAGCATCGGCTCCGACGGCGCGCTGCTGTCTGATGCTGATACCTGGCGCTTCGCAAGTTACGGTGTCACGCCAATCGGCGGTGGCTGGAGCGTTGCGCCTGCCGTGCTGGCGCAGAGCAGTAAAGATCGCTACGTCAAGGGCGACAGCTATGAGTGGGTGACGCTCAACACCCGCCTGATTAAAGAGGTAACCCAGAACTTCGCGCTGGCGTTTGAGGGAAGCTATCAGTACATGGACTTAAATCCGGAAGGCTATAAGGACCGCAACGCCGTCAACGGCAGTTTCTACAAGCTGACCTTTGCGCCAACGTTAAAAGCGAGCAAAATCGGCGATTTCTTCAGCCGTCCGGAGCTGCGCCTGTTTGCCACCTGGATGGACTGGAGCAGCAAGCTCGATAATTACGCCAGCGATGATGCCTTTGGCAGCAGCGGCTTCAACGCCGGCGGGGAATGGAACTTTGGGGTCCAGATGGAAACCTGGTTTTAACCCATCACGCTCCCGCCCGGCGGGGGCGTTTCGCACATCATAAAAAGAAGTCAGGCAGAGGTATCTATGGATGTTAATCAAATCGCCCGCGAGCTTATTCCGCTGCTCGGTGGTAAGGAAAATATCGCCAGCGCGGCGCACTGCGCTACGCGTCTTCGTCTGGTGCTGGTCGATGACGCGCTTGCCGATCAGCAGGCGATCGGTAAGGTCGACGGCGTAAAAGGCTGTTTTCGTAACGCCGGGCAGATGCAGGTGATTTTCGGCACGGGCGTGGTGAATAAAGTCTACGCCGCGTTTATCCAGGCGGCGGGGATTAGCGAGTCCAGCAAGTCTGAAGCGGCGGATATCGCGGCGCGCAAGCTGAACCCGTTCCAGCGCATTGCTCGTTTGCTTTCCAATATCTTCGTTCCGATCATTCCGGCGATTGTGGCGTCCGGCCTGCTGATGGGCCTGCTCGGCATGGTGAAAACCTACGGCTGGGTCAACGCGGATAATGCCCTCTACATTATGCTGGACATGTGCAGCTCGGCGGCGTTTATCATTCTGCCAATCCTGATCGGCTTTACCGCGGCGCGGGAATTCGGCGGGAACCCGTATCTGGGGGCGACGCTGGGCGGCATTCTGACCCACCCGGCGCTGACCAACGCCTGGGGCGTGGCCTCCGGCTTCCACACTATGAACTTCTTCGGCCTTGAGATCGCGATGATTGGCTATCAGGGCACGGTATTCCCGGTGCTGCTGGCCGTCTGGTTTATGAGCATCGTGGAGAAAAACCTGCGCCGGGCGATCCCGGACGCGCTGGATCTGATTTTGACGCCGTTCCTTACCGTCGTTATCTCCGGCTTTATCGCCTTGCTGATTATCGGCCCGGCGGGGCGCACGCTGGGCGACGGCATCTCCTTTATCCTCAGCACGCTGATTGAACACGCGGGCTGGTTGGCCGGGTTACTGTTCGGCGGGCTTTACTCGGTGATTGTGATCACCGGTATTCACCACAGCTTCCACGCGATTGAAGCCGGGCTGCTGGGTAACCCGTCGATTGGCGTAAACTTCCTGCTGCCGATCTGGGCCATGGCGAACGTGGCGCAGGGCGGCGCATGTCTGGCGGTGTGGTTCAAAACCAAAGACGCGAAAATCAAAGCCATTACCTTACCGTCGGCGTTCTCTGCCATGCTGGGCATCACCGAAGCGGCCATTTTTGGTATCAACCTGCGCTTCGTGAAGCCGTTTATCGCCGCGCTGATCGGCGGCGCGGCGGGCGGGGCCTGGGTGGTGTCAGTGCATGTCTACATGACCGCCGTCGGGCTGACCGCTATTCCGGGCATGGCTATCGTGCAGGCCAGCTCGCTCCTTAACTATATTATCGGCATGGTGATTGCCTTCGGCGTGGCGTTTACCGTCTCGCTGCTGCTGAAATATAAAACGGACTCTGAATAATGACGTTACCTTCCCGCTGGCCTGCGATCCTGCAGGCCGTTATGAAAGGTCAGCCTCGCGCGCAGGCGGATAGCCACTACCCGCAATGGCACCCCGCGCCGGTGACGGGGCTGATGAATGACCCGAACGGGTTTATCTGGTTTGCCGGCCGTTACCACCTGTTTTATCAGTGGAACCCGCTGGACTGCGAGCATCGCTTTAAGTGCTGGGGGCACTGGAGCTCTGCGGATCTGGTGCACTGGCGGCACGAGCCACTGGCGCTGATGCCCGACGAAGCGTATGACCGCAACGGCTGCTACTCCGGTAGCGCCGTGGACAACCACGGCGTCCTCACGCTGTGCTACACCGGCAACGTTAAGTTTGATGATGGCAGCCGCACCGCCTGGCAGTGTCTGGCGGAGGAACAAACGGACGGAACCTTTAAGAAGCTGGGGCCGGTGCTGGCGCTGCCGGAAGGCTACACCGGCCACGTGCGCGACCCGAAGGTATGGCAGCACGACGGGGAGTGGTACATGGTGCTCGGCGCGCAGGATGTGCAAAAGCGCGGCAAAGTGCTGCTGTTTAAATCAGCCGATTTGCACGCCTGGGCGTCCTGCGGGGAGATCGCCGGTCACGGGGTCAACGGCCTGACGGACGCAGGGTACATGTGGGAGTGCCCGGACCTGTTCGCCCTCGACGGGACGCACGTGCTGATCTGCTGCCCGCAGGGGCTGGCGCGCCAGCCGCATCGCTATCTCAACACCTATCCGGCCACCTGGATGAGCGGGGCGTTTGACTATGCAAACGCCGCATTCGATCACGGCGAGCTGCACGAGCTGGACGCGGGCTTTGAGTTTTACGCCCCGCAAACCGCGCTGGCGGAGGACGGACGCCGCATTCTGATCGGCTGGATGGGCGTACCGGACGGGGAAGAGATGCTTCAGCCCACGCGGGCGCACGGCTGGATGCACCAGATGACCTGCCCGCGAGAATTGCGCTTTAGCGACGGCAGGCTCTGGCAGACCCCGGCGCGCGAGCTGGCGGCGCTGCGTGAAGATGAGCAGCGCTGGCAGGGGCGCGCCAGCGAGGCGCCGGAACTGGACGCGACGCGCCTGGAGTTTGAGCTGGGCGCATCGCAGGTGAATATCGATTTTGCCGGCGCGCTGCGCCTCACGGTCGATGAGCAGGGTTTACGCCTTGAACGCGCGGGCCTGAAAACCGGTGAAACATTGACTCGCTACTGGCAGGGGGAGGTTCGTCATTTACGCGTTCTGTGCGACTGCTCCAGCGTTGAAATTTTCATCAATCACGGTGAAGGGGTGATGAGCAGCCGCTATTTTCCTGACCATCCGGCCCGGGTGCGATTCGAAGGTGCGTCCGACATCACATTACGCTACTGGTCGCTGCGCGCCTGCATGATAGAATGAGGGTTTTGGCAGCCGGATCTAAGTCGTTGTGAGAAAAACAAAACGCGTCACCATCAAAGACATCGCGGAGCTGGCGGGGGTGTCAAAAGCCACCGCCAGCCTGGTCCTGAACGGGCGCAGCAAAGAGCTTCGCGTGGCGGAAGAGACGCGCGAGCGTGTGCTGGCGATTGCAAAAGAGCACCACTATCAGCCCAGCATTCACGCCCGGTCGCTGCGCGATAACCGCAGCCACACCATTGGTCTTGTCGTTCCGGAGATCACCAACTACGGTTTTGCCGTGTTTTCTCACGAGCTGGAAACGCTGTGCCGCGAGGCCGGCGTTCAGCTGCTGATCTCATGCAGCGATGAAAACCCAGGGCAGGAGACAGTGGTGGTGAACAACATGGTGGCGCGTCAGGTGGACGGGCTGATTGTGGCCTCCAGCATGCTGAACGATGCGGACTACCTGAAGCTCAGCGAGCAGCTGCCCGTGGTGCTTTTTGACCGCCACATGAACGACAGCGCGCTGCCGCTGGTGATCACCGACTCCATTACCCCGACGACGGCACTGGTAGCGGACATTGCGCGTCAGCATCCGGATGAGTTCTACTTCCTCGGCGGACAGCCGCGCCTGTCTCCGACGCGCGACCGCCTGGAAGGGTTTAAGCAAGGTCTGCGAGAGGCCGGCGTGGCGCTGCGCCCCGAGTGGATCGTTCACGGCAACTATCACCCGAGCTCCGGGTACGAGATGTTTGCCGAACTCTGCGCCCGCCTTGGGCGTCCGCCAAAAGCGCTGTTCACCGCCGCCTGTGGGCTGCTGGAGGGGGTTCTGCGCTATATGGGCCAGCATAATCTGCTGCAAAGCGATATCAGGTTAGCCAGCTTCGACGATCACTATCTCTACGATTCGCTGACGATCCCGGTGGATACCATTCGACAGGACAACCGCCAGCTGGCGTGGCACTGCTTTGATCTGATAGGCAAATTGATCGAAGGGGAGACGCCGCAACCATTGCAGCGGAAGCTGGATGCCACTCTGCAGCGGCGCTATAAGCCAGCGGTATAGCCCCGCGCGATACATCAATAACTTTAATTAATTTAAGTTTTGGAAGCGCCGATAACCATAAGGAATAATTCTCCTTGAGGTATTGGTTTATGTCGTTGAAAAAGTCGTCCCTGATTGTCCTGTTCTCGCTGCTTTTGTTCTTTATCGTCAGCACCGTGACGAGCGTTGGCCTCATCATTAAAAGTAATAACTCCCTGGATAACGTGAACAAAGAGATCCAGGTGGTGCTGTCCATTATCGATCCCATCAACCACAGCCGTACGCTGCGCGTGCGGGTGATGGAGTACGTGAAGATGGTGGAAGCGGGCAACTCGACAGACGAGTCTGCAAAGCTTGCCGCAGTAAAAGAGGCGCTGACCAAAGCCGACAATGCCTTTGCGGCCTTTATGGCTTCGCCGCGTCTGACGGATGAAGCGCCGCTGGTGAGTGCCTATCAGGACGCCTGGCAAAACTACCGCAACCAGGGGCTGGCACCGCTGATCGATGCCGCGGCGGTGCACGATGTCGCTAAATTTAACGCCCTGATCCCGGAAGTTTCCCGCCTCGACCGTCAGTACGAAATCGTGCTCGACCAGGTGCTTTCGGTTCACCAGAAATACGCCAAAAGCCTGAACGAGGATGCGCGCAGTAATTTTGTCTCCGGCCTGGCGATGATTGCCGTTATTGCCTGCCTGTTTTTGGCGGTGATTGTCGCGGTCAGCCTCTTTATGAAGCGCTTCGTCTTTGCCCCGGTTAACCTGGCGCGCGAGCACTGCAGCCAGATTGCGGCGGGCAAGCTGGACACTCCGGTGCCGGTGAAGGGGAGTTCACATAACGAAATCGACCACCTGATGGGCTCGATGGAGCAGATGCGTCAGGCACTGCTTGCGACCATCGCCCAGGTGCGCGATGCGAGCCATACCGTGACGCACGCGGCCCAGGAGATTGCCTCCGGGAATATCGACCTGGCGTCACGCACCGAGCAGCAGGCTTCCGCCTTAACCCAGACGGCGGCCAGCATGGAAGAGCTGAGCGCGACGGTGGCGAACAATACCGACAACGTCTATCAGGCCGGTAAACTGGTGCAGGACGCGGTGAAAAATGCCCACACCGGTGAAGCGGTGACCCGCGAAGTGATCGACACGATGAACACCATCGCGGCGAACTCGAAGCGCATCGAAGACATTACCAGCGTGATTAACAGCATCGCTTTCCAGACCAATATTCTGGCGCTGAACGCGGCGGTTGAAGCGGCGCGCGCCGGTACGCAAGGTCGCGGCTTTGCGGTCGTGGCCAGCGAAGTGCGCACCCTGGCGCAGAAAAGCGCGGTGGCAGCTAAGGATATCGAGAGCCTGATTGCGCAGTCGGTCTCCAGCGTGAAAAACGGTGCGGAACTGGTCAGCCGCTCGGGCGAGGTGATTGACTCGATTATTTCGTCGGTGAATAAAGTGAATACGCTGATGGAGCAGATCTCCGTCGCCTCCGAAGAGCAGAGCCGCGGGATCAGCCAGGTCGGGCAGGCAGTGACCGAGATGGATGGCGTGACCCAGCAGAACGCCGCGCTGGTGCAGCAGTCCGCCGCCGCAGCGGCCTCGCTGGAAGAGCAGGCGCAGCAGCTTTCACGGAGTATTTCGAGTTTTAGGTTGCCGGTGCAGGCTTGATTTGAAGTGAGGCCCCTGAGAGGGCCTCGTCGTTTACTACTTCCACCGCAATTTTATAATTCTGACAGTTTTCGGCGGTGATTTTTTACATTTGTAATGACTAACATGCTTTTTTTGATTTGCTATGGAGCGAGGTAGCTATTCGCAAATGTAGTGAACATTTTTAGTGTTCGGTAGGTCTTTTTATTAATCTATTTTTACCGGAGTATGTTTGTATATCGCTCTGTCTGAAATTACATTCGAAACAAACAATACAAAACAAGATATCTGTAAAATATATGGAGCTAAAATGGGTGGCTTTATAGTTGCAATGCCTCTTATAGGGGTATTCGCGAAAGCCACCTTCTATAAAAGTGGTCGAAGGTGGTCTTTTACTTTTTTCTATGAGGTCTGATTTTGCATTGATAATTTGTAATTTACTACATGAGTGCTAGCACGGTTGAATTGGTATAATGAAAAACCCCACAGGACGCTAGTGATGCAATAAATGTAAGATATAAGTTTTAGCGTGTTTTTTCTGTTATTTACAGACTGGATTTCTTTTTCAAGCCACCATATATACGACAATCTATCATCAAGTAGCTTCATGCATGCTATGGAGAACATCGAGTCCTTAGCGATAGAGTTCGGGATACTCTTGCAATCCTGTTTACTATGAACGGTGGCGTTATCAATGGATCTGTTAAGTGCTGTTATGATCAGCTTTTCTTTAGAAAGGTAATAACTAAATTCCTTGTGGTCGATCTTGACGAATCCATCTACAATCTTGGTTTGCTCAATCCATGCATAATTTCCCATGCAAAATATAACCAACCCCATTAAAGAGGATAAGATTAATTTCTTTTTCGACATTTTTATGGTGATGTCTCCCCATGAACTGGTAAATAAAAACCATGATGGCTTTAACACCCCCTCATTTAACCCTCTTTGGATTAGTCGCGCGTCGTTTAGGTTGGTGGTGTTAATTCCGTTGGTGATTTTGAATAGTTGGATATCAAACCATTTCTCATCAAGTTCTTTCATTCTTACATCTGAGTAGCCAATTGCCAAGTAGCGAAAGATAAACCTTAGTAAATTAGACATTCCGTACGCTCTGTATACAATTAACATAAATATAGCGCCATAGATAAAATAAATAATAAAATCTTTATTTTTAAAAATATCAGAAAGCATTTTGGGGTCTCAAAATTAAGTGGTAACTTATAAATCGGCAGTTTTAAGTGAAACTTTAATGCCTTGAACAGGATGTTGCTTATGATTTCTGTGCCATTTTAAATAACCTTGCAATATCATTACCTTATTATCATTTATCATGTTTGATAGAGGAGCAACAACGGAAATGGGAAAGCGCAAGAGTGCTTTGGTTTATGTCCTGACCGTCATTATATTTTTGCTTATTATTCCTGAGATCATTCTGCGTGTATGCACGTCCGAGCAACTTGGTCGTATCAGCGACTTCACCAGTTTAGGTGGCTTGTTAAATCCGCTATTGTCCTTGCTCATCTTCCTCGCTCTGGTGTCGATCATACTGGCCGCCATCGCTATCGCATTCGTTAAGCGAATTATTCGCAAAAAATGATGGTCTGAAGGTGACTCATAGCGAGCGCCAGCCCTAACCGCTATGAGTCCAGTTTCCGCAGCACAAAAAATTTTATATTCACCCCAGCAATATTTCTCTTCCTCATCCGTCTACCTCATCACAAGCCATAATCAGTTACTGTAAACGAGGTAAACACCATGAGAGATTTTGAACTGCACGGCAGGGGTCACGGGCGCGGATTCGGTCGCCACCGTATGGGTAAGGGCTTAATCATCGGCGCGGTAATTTTCATCGTGCTCGGCCTGCTGGTGATGTCCCTGTGGAACGCCTTGCTCCCGGCGATCCTCGGCGTGAAGGCCATCGGATTCTGGCAGGCGCTGGGCATTCTGGTGCTGAGCCGCATTCTTTTCGGCGGGCTGGGTTTCCGCCCGGGGATGTTTGGCGCGCACCGCCGGATGCACGAGCGCTGGATGAACATGACGCCCGAGCAGCGTGAGGCGTTTATTCAGCAGCGCCGCGAAGGCTTTGGTCGCCACGGTCGTGGTCACTGCGGCTGGCATGGCCATCGTGACGATAAGCACGATGACGCCGCGCCAAAAGCGCCGGAAACCGAGTGAGCGAAATGAAAGCCGGGGAGGCGGGCGGATCCATGCTGATGTCGGCGCTCAACGCCTGCCGCGCCCGGCTGAAAGCTTTTATTCGCGGACGGACGTCCGTTCGCGATGATGCCGACGACATTTTGCAGGAAGTCACCTATCAGCTGATGAAAGTGGAGCAGCCGGTCGAAAACGTCGCCGCCTGGCTGTTTCGTGCGGCGCGTAACGAGATGACCGACCGGGCGCGTAAAAAGCGTGAGGTCTCGCTCTCCGGCTATTTTACGGGGGATGACGACGAGGGTTTCCCGGAAGACGAGCTGGCTGAAACCCTGTTCGGCGTACCGCAAACGCCAGAGGAGGAGTATCTCAAAACACTGCTGTGGGAAGAGCTGGGGCAGGCGCTGTCTGAACTGCCGCCGCCGCAGCGCGAGGTGTTTGAAAAGACCGAGCTGCACGGCTACAGCATTAAAATGCTGGCAGAGGAGACGGGGGCCACAGAGCAGGCGCTGTTATCCCGCAAGCACAAGGCGGTGCTGTATCTGCGTACGCGGCTGCGGGATATCTACGACGCGCTGACGGGTGAATAGCGGCGACAGACAAAACCTTACACTCCGGGCACTTGTAGATTCATCACTATCGTTTATGATCGGGGCGTCTTGTTACTCTGGAATATTATGCGCAACCGTCAGCTCCTCGGAAAATGGCTTTTGATTATCACCTGTCTCGCGATGGCGCTTTGCCTCGTGCAGCGTGCGGTGATGCTCAACCATTTTTTACAGGGACTGGATCCGCAGATTTCACTGAGTGCAGATGCCCCAACGCAAAGCAGCAAGACTGAGCAGTCCGGGCCATCGCCCTGCCAGTTAGGCGCCCAGTCGCTTCTTTGTGCCCAGCCGCTGTTCTTTGACGGCGCGCTGCCGGCCATCATTATCTTCTTCGCGCTGTTACAGCTGCTGACGCAAGGGCGGGCCTTTGCTCCCGCGGAACAGCCCGTTCAGGCACCGCCTCCCCGAATACACCTTAAAAACTGCGTTTTCCGTGAATGAAAATCATCGTCACCACACGATAATTTTTCACTGTTCACGGAGTAATACATGGTTAACCTCTTCAGGGGATTCGTCTTCCTGTGGCTGTCCTGCATCGGCATTGCCCATGCGGCAGACACCGGCTGGCTTGTCTCCCCACAAAACGATCACGCCCGCATCCGCTTTCAGGCGGAGAGGGAACAAACGCACGTAAAAGGCCTGCTCACCGTTGAGCTAAAACCCGGCTGGAAAACCTACTGGCGATCGCCGGGAGAGGGCGGCGTCGCGCCAAAAATCAGCTGGCCGGAAGGCGTAACGGACAGCTGGTCCTGGCCGGTTCCATCGCGCTTCGATATCTCCGGCATGACGACGCAGGGGTATCACGATAAGGTCACGATTCCGATCGTTCTCGACGGAGTGAAGGGCGACACACTCGACGGAACGCTCACACTCTCGACGTGCAGTAACGTCTGCCTGCTGACGGACTACCCGCTGCATCTCGATTTTACCCAGCCGGTGGATGAGGGCTTCCGTAGCGAGTTCGAGCAAGCAATGCGCACTGTTCCGGGCACGTCTGGCGTATCCGCAGATCTTTCCGCCTGGCTCTCTGGCGACAAGCTGGTGATTACCGGCACCACGGACGGGAAGTGGGTCAATCCAGGGATCTATTTTGACCCGCTGGAGGGAGACATTCTTCCCGGCGAGCCGGTTATTAAGCACGACGGCAATACGCTTCGGGTGGCGGTACCCGTGACCGACGAATGGGGCGATAAACCCGCCTCGCTGGAAGGCAAGAGGCTGTCGTTTGTGCTGACTAATGGCGGTAACGCGCAGCAAACTACCATGACCGTTGGGGCAACCCCCGCAGAGCCTTCCGCGCCTGAAGGGATGGGTAAAATGGTGCTCTTTGCCCTGCTGGGCGGACTGATCCTGAACCTGATGCCCTGCGTGCTGCCGGTCATGGGCATGAAGCTTAACAGCATCCTGCAGGCAGGATCGGACAGGCGCGCCATCAGGCTGCGCTTTCTGGCCACCAGCGCCGGGATCCTTACCTCCTTTATGCTGCTGGCCGCGATGGTGACCGCGCTGAAGCTGGCCGGGGCATCGCTGGGGTGGGGCATTCAGTTCCAGAACCCGTGGTTTATCGGCCTGATGGTCACCGTCACCTTCCTGTTTGCGCTGAACCTGTTTGGGGCGTTTGAAATGCTGCTGCCTTCCTCTGCGGCAGGACGGCTGGCGACGGCAGGGGGAGCGGGGATCGGCGGCAGCTTCTGCGAAGGGATGTTCGCCACGCTGCTGGCGACGCCGTGCTCCGCACCGTTTCTCGGTACGGCGGTTGCCTTTGCCCTTGGCGCGCCGCTGCACTCCCTGTGGCTCATCTTTCTGATGCTCGGCGTGGGCATGAGCCTGCCGTGGCTGTTTGTTGCCCTGGTGCCGAAAACGGCCATGCTGCTGCCAAAACCCGGCCGCTGGATGAACACGCTCAAAACGATCCTGGGCCTGATGATGCTGGCCTCCAGCCTCTGGCTGGTCACGCTGCTGAGCCTGCATCTGGGCGAGGCGGTCAGCCAGATCGTGATGCTGGTGCTGATCGCTATCGCGCTGGCGCTGTTCGCGAAGAAGGGGCAAACCTCTTCGCCGTTGTTCTGGATCGTGGTTATCGCGCTGTCGGTGTTCGGCGGGTATCAGCTGCGCGGGTTGCTTAACTCACCGTCTGACGCCGTGGCGCGGAATGACGCTCAGACTATCCCGTGGCAGCCGCTCAGCGAGGAGGCCATCCAGCTGGCGCTGGCGCAGGGGAAACGGGTGTTTGTGGATATCTCCGCGGACTGGTGCGTGACCTGCAAAGTTAACGAGCACCGGGTACTGACCCAGCCGGACGTTATTGCCGCGCTGAGCCAGCCGGACGTGGTGGCCCTGCGCGGAGACTGGAGCCAGCCGTCCGCGCTAATCGCGGATTTCCTGGCGAAGCGAAACCGCTACGCCATTCCCTTTAATGAGGTCTATGGCCCCGGCACGCCTGAGGGGGAGATCCTCTCCCCGCTGCTGGATAAGCGCACCCTGGTCACCACCCTGAACAACGCAAAAGGCTAACTGTGTCATGAAAAAATTCCTTATAACACTTCTGCTCCTGCTGGCCCCGCTTCAGGTGTTCGCTGCCCAGCCGCTGACGCCGGACCAGGAGCAGCGCGCGCAGAAAATGATCGCTGATTTCTTGTTTAACGATCCGAACTCACCGCGTATCGGCGCGAAAAATCCAAAGCTCACCCTGGTGGTGTTTACCGACTACAACTGCCCGTACTGTAAGAAATTCGATCCGTACCTGGAGAAGATCGTCGAAAAACACCCGGATGTTGCGGTGGTCTTTAAGTTTTTACCTTTCCGCTCGGAAAGTTCATTGACCGCCGCACGTGACGCGTTAACCGTCTGGCGCGCACATCCCGAGCAGTTTATGAAATTTAACCATACCCTGATGGCAAAAAAGGGATACCACGATGACGCCAGCATTCAGGAGGCGCAAAAACGGGCCGGGGTGAGCGTCACCGCGCCGGATGATGAGAGTATGGTGTCGATCAAACGCAGCCTGATCGTCGCAGAAAAAATGGGAATTCAGGGCACGCCCGCCACGCTTATCGGCGAAGGGCTGCTGCCCGGTTGGGTTCCGTTTGAACAGTTCGACGAAATGGTCAGTGACGCTCTGAAAAACCGCTAACCTGAAGGGGGCGGAATGCCCCCGACAAACCGGAGAGGGAAATGAAAAAATTATTGTTACTTTCGGCGCTGGTGACCTCAGGGCTGACCCAGGCCGCTGATACCATACCGGATGTGGTGAAGCAGTTCAGCGAACAGCAGCAGATTAAAATCATTAAAAAACTTGATGCTCCCGGCGGCGCACCGGCCTGGCTGGGGCAATATCAGGACATGGGCGTGACGATCTTTTTAACGCCGGACGGCAAGCACGTCATTTCGGGCTATCTGTACGATGACAAAGGAAAAAACCTCAGCGAGGGCTATTTCCAGAAAGAGATCTATGCTCCGATGGGACGCGAGATGTGGAAGAACCTGAACGCGGCGCATCCCCTGAAGGAAGGAGCGGATAACGCCCCGCGTAAGGTCTTCGTCTTCGCCGATCCGTTCTGCCCGTACTGCAAGCAGTTCTGGGCCGAAGCGCAGCCGTGGGTGAAGGCGGGCAAGGTTCAGCTCAACACGCTGCTGGTGGCGTTTCTCAACCCTAACAGCGGGCGCAATGCCTCTGCGATCCTGAATGCGAAAGATCCGGTCTCCGCCTGGCGTGAATACGAGCTTTCTGGTGGGAAAAAATTGCCCAGGCCAGAAGGGGACGCTTCCCGTGAAACGGTAGAGATCCTGCAGAAGCACCAGACGCTGATGGACAGCCTGGGCGCTAACGCCACGCCGGCCATTTACTATCTGAATGCAGACAATGAGCTACAGCAGGTGGTCGGAATGCCGGACGCGCAGCAGCTTGAGGCGATGTTCGGGCCGAAGCCGTAAAAAAATCAGGCAGAAACGCCCCGTTTCTGCCTGATGGTTACTTAGCTTCCCCAGCGCCCTTTCAGATAGTTCACCGCCTGCTGCGTCTGCGGCTGGTTCAGGTAATCTTCCCGGAACAGGATGGTGCCGTTGACGTTGGGCAGCGAATCGTTGAGATCGAGCTGCTTTTTCAGCTCCGGCACGCCGCCCTGAACCGTCCAGTCCGGCTCATTTTTCGAGGGCTCGCCCACCTTGTAGAACGCAATGCCGATATACAGGCGCGTGTGGGTCGGCTTCACCACGTCGGCCCACCATTTGGTCAGCACGTCGTAGCGCGCGGCGTCCCGGGAGAAGGGCCAGTAAATCTGCGGCGCGATGTAGTCGAGCAACCCCTGTTGAACCCACTGACGCGTATCTGCGTAGGATTCATCATAAGCCGCGGCGCCGCGGGTGTCCGAGCCTGCCGGGTCAAAGGAGCGGTTACGCCACATGCCCGCCGGGCTGACGCCAAACTCAACGTCGGGCTTCGTCTGTTTAATCGCGCGGGACACCTGCACGATCAGCTGCTGCGTGTTGTGTCTTCGCCAGTCGGCCTTTGAGGCAAATCCCTGACCGTACTGTCGCCAGGTCTGCGCGTCGTTGAGCGCGGATCCCGGCGATTCGGCATAGAAATAATCATCAAACTGCACGCCGTCTACCGGGTAGTTTGCCACCACTTCGGTTACCACTTTGGTTATCCAGTCGCGCACTTCGGGAATGCCTGGGTCGAGAACAAAACGATCCCCGGAGACGCGCACCCATTCCGGGTGCTGCACATAGACGCTGGACGGAGAGAGAGATGAGGTTCGGTTCAGCGCGGCGATGGTTGACGGCTTCGTGTTGGTCGACACGCGGTATGGGTTAAACCAGGCATGGACCTTCATGCCGCGCTTGTGCGCTTCATCCAGCATAAACTGCAGCGGATCGTATCCCGGGTACTCGCCGATGTTGCCCGTCAGCATATCCGACCACGGTAAAATTTTTGATGACCAGAGCGCGGTGCTGTCCGGCTTCACCTGGAAAAATACCGTGTTAATCCCGAGGTGCTTAAGATTGTCGAGCTTGCTGGTGAGCGCCTGCTTTTGCATGGCGATGCGCTGGTCGTCGCTGCGGCCATTCACCGAGGCCACCGGCGGCCAGTCGAGACGCGAAACGGTCGCCAGCCAGATCCCGCGCATCGGCGCGTTGGCCTGCGGTGTCGGTTTGCTCGCGGTGGGAAGAGGGGTAACCAGTGATTTGGGTGGTTTTGAGGAGCAGCTTACAAGTAAAAGTGCGCAGGCAGCCAGCGCACCGATCCGTTTTACGTGTCGCGTCATTTGCGTATTAGCTCTTGATAATCCGACTGTTAGCCCAGGGATTAAAGGCGGGCACCGCCTGTTCTGTGCTTTCCTCGTCGTTAAGGGAGTCCAGATACAGGGCTTCAACTTCCGCCCGCGCCCAGGGGGTGCGGCGCAGAAATTTCAGGCTCGATTTAACGCTGGGATCCTTTCTGAAACAGTTAATTTTGATGCGGTCACCCAACTCGCTCCAGCCATATTTCGCCACAAGGGCGTTGACCATCATCTCCAGCGTTACGCCATGTAAAGGATCTTTGGAAATGTGTGCAGTCATAGACATCGAAGGTCTCAGTTTTAGTGGGGGTGGGTTTACCGGTGAAAGGGTACAAGAAAGCAGGGGAAGCGGCAATTTTAGCGTGAGATTCTTCACCCCAGAGGGGTGAAGAAAAGAGAAACGTCCGTTTACTTTTTGTCTTTAAACAGCTCCGGCGCCCACGGACGCGGATCCACCTCCATAAACGGTGCGCGCTCGAAGCGGTCCTTCAGCGCCCACGGCACCGTGCAGTCGAAGATGGTCTTGCAGGAGATGCCGTTTCCGCGAATCGAGGTGCTGTACTCCGGCGACTGGGACGGATCCAACTGGTGGCCGCGGATCCCCGGAATATTGGTAATGCTGACATCGCCCTGCATGCGGGTGGTCATCGCCCACAGGATGTCGTCGCTGTCGAAAATATCCACGTCTTCGTCGACAAGGATAATATTCTTCAATTCCGAATAGGTGGCTAAGGCGATAAGCGCCGCCTGGCCCTGACGTCCTTCGTCCGACGGCTGGCGCTTTTTTACCTGCAGTATGCCGAGGAACTTACCGCCGCCTGCGGTGTGCGCATAGACGTTTTGCAGGAAGCCTGGAATCGCCTCCTCAACGGCATTGCGGATGCTGGCCTCCGTCGGCAAACCGGCCAGCGTGGTATGTTCTTCTCCCGGTCCCACCAGCGTTTGCAGGATCGCGTGGTTTCGCATGGTCACCGCTTTCACTTTGATCACGGGCAGGGAGGGGTTCGCCTCGCCGCAGTAGCCCGGGAACTCCGGCATCGCGTGGCCGGTGTTGGTGTGCTGATCTTCTCTTACGCGCACGCCCGGGAGCAGTTCACCCTCGATGATAATCTCCGCCCGCGCTATCGCTTTCTCTTTTACCGCCACGCCCTGTACCAACTCGACCGGCTGCTGGCGCAGCGCCCCGGCGACGCCCAGCTCGTTGTAGCCAAACGGGGTGGTAGGGGCCTCAAAGCACGCGCCGATATAGATGGCCGGGTCGAGCCCCATGTTGATGGTCACCGGCAGCGGTTTTCCGGCCTCTTCCGCCTTTTTGCGGAAGACTTCGATATGGCGGCCGGCGGCAAGGAACATAGAAAGCTCGTCGCGCTCCTGGACGCAGAGGCGGTGAATGGTGACATCCGTCAGCGAGCTATCTTCAGGATCGCTTGCCAGCACCAGCCCCAGGCAGAAGAACGGGCCTGCATCAATCGGCGTATTGGTCGGTGCCGGAAGGAGTTTACGCAGATCGAAGTCAGGATCGTCAGCGTAGAAAACCTGCTCCTGACACGGCGCCTGCGAGGCGGGGACGACAACGGGGGCGACCGGCTTTTTCACCGCCTGGCCGACGCGTTTTGCCAGCTCAGAGGGCTCGCAGCCCAAGAGCAGCGCCGCGCGCTCGCGGCTGGCGTGCATGCCCACCAGAATGCGGGAGCCCGGATAGCCCTTCACGCTGTTGAACATCATGGCCGGGCCAATGCGCGTCGGACGTTTTACCGTACCGCCCGCGCCGATATGACGGTACACACCCGCCAGCTCCGCGTTGGGATCGACCGGATAATCGGTTTCAAGATAGTGCCCTTCGTGGCGCTGAAGCAGGGCGATGGCGCTGCGGAGATCGTTGATTGGGTTTTCCATATTTTCCTCCCTCGTTTGAATACCTCCATTTTTATGGCAATGACCAATAGCATCAATTGCATCATCACTGTTAAATTGATAAGTGAATTCATATCAAAATAAGGAGGCGTTCCGTGCAGTTTCGTCAGATGCGCCATTTCATCGTCGTTGCCGAAGAGCTCCACATGCATCGGGCCGCCGAGCGTCTGAACATGGCGCAGCCAGCGTTAAGCCAGCAGATAAAGGCGCTGGAAGAACGTCTAGGCGTTACGCTCTTTAGCCGGGCGAACCGCCGCTTAACCCTGACGCCTGCGGGCGAAGCGTTTCTGGTGAAAGCCAGGCTCGCCATCTCCCTGACCGAGCAGGCGGTTCTGGACGCCAGACAAACGGCACGAGGTGAGCAGGGGGTGTTAAACCTGGGGTGCGTATCGAGCGCGATGTTTGACGGCAGGTTGCCCACTGCGCTGCGCCAGATGCACACGCGCTGGCCGGCCATTACCATGTCGCTGGTGACGGGAAACGTGCAGACGCTCTACTCTGCTGTGCAGAGTAACCAGCTGGATGTGGCCATTATCCGGGCACCGCTGCCGTCGCTGCCTGACGATCTGCAAAGCCGCCCGTTCGCGTCAGAGAAAACGGTCCTGGCGCTTTATCGTCAGCATCCGCTGGCGGGATCGTCCGCGCTGACGCTTTCGTCGGTGAAAGATGAAAAATGGATCTCCCTGCGCGACCCGGAGGGAATGGGGCTGGAACAGTATTTTTTTGACGCCTGTAGCGGCGCGGGCTTTCAGCCGGACGTGGTACAAAACGCGACTGACGTGCCCACGGTGATAAGCCTTGTCTCGGCCGGATTTGGCCTGGCGCTGTTGCCGGCGTCGGCAAAGGCGGTGAGCGTCGAGAATGTGGTTTACGTGGACATCCTGGACCGGCTCCGGGAAAGCGAGCTGACGCTGGTTTGCCACCGGATTATTCGCTCAGAAGTGCTTAAAAAGTTTCTGGTTACCCTCGATCACATTTGACGCCCGGCCGCCTCCAGCAGCTGCTCGCGCAGCCAGACGCTCGCCGGATCCCGGCTGTTTTTCGGGTGCCAGTACATGTAAATGGTAATCGGCTGGAGCGGCAGCGGCGGGGGAAAAATATCCAGCGTGCTGGCGAACTGTCGCAGCATCCGTTCCGGTAAGGTGCAAACGAGATCGGTACCGGCGACAAGCGCAGGCGCCATGGCGTAGCTCTGGGTGGACATCGCGACGTGCCGCTGATGGCCCAGCCCGGCCAGGGTCTGATCGACAAAGCCGGTAAACGGATCCCCGGCTGACGACACTACCAGATGGGAAAGCGCGCAGTAGATTTCCAGGTCTAACGTACCGGTCCCGCGCGGATGGCCTTTGCGCTGGGCGGTGGCAAACGCGTCGTCGAGCAATTTGCGCCTTACCCAGCCGTCATGGGCACCCGCGCTCACGCCGATATAGATATCGACATCACCGTTTTCCAGCTGCTGCGGCAGGGCAGCCATCTCCGGCAGGGCGAAGCGCAGGCGGATGCCGGGAGCATCGGCCATCACCTGATTAAGCAGCCCGGTGCCCAGCATCAGCGCCGGGTTTTCATGCAGCGCGATGACAAAGGTCCGGGTGCTGGTCTTCCCATCAAACGCGGCGGGGGCAAACATCGCGCTAATGCCGCGCAAAACGCTCTCTACCTGCGGCTTCAGCGCTTCCGCTCTCGGCGTGGGTAACACCCCGCGTCCATGTGGAGAAGGAATAAATAGCGGTTCGCCAAAGAGCGCGCGCAGACGCGCCAGGCGAGCGGACAGCGCGGGCTGGCTGATGCCCAGCCGCGCGGCCGCGTGGGTGATGTTCCTGTCCTGAAGCAGAGCGTCCAGCGTCAGGAGCAGGTCTATGTCCATCTCAGAAACGGGCGCCATCTTATTTCGCGCTGCTGGCGTCCCGGTTGGTATAGGTGACAGGTACCCAGGCATAGCCGCCTTTCTCTCCTTTCGTCACATACCCGATGCCCGGGAAAGGCAGATGGGGTGCGGCAACCAGGTCTCTGTTTTTCACAAACTCTGCGAACGCATGCTCGCGCACGCGTGCTGCGCCGTCCTGATCCTGATCGTAGGCGATAGTAACCTCAGGCTGCGGGAACTGGACCGCCGCAACGTGAATAACGTCACCGATGAAGGTGATCTTCTCGCCTTTACTTTCAAGCGTGTAGAAGGCCGAACCCGGCGTGTGTCCGGGGTGAACCGTGCCGGTAAGCCCCGGAAGAATCTCAGAGGTTCCGCTAAACGGCACCACTTTGCCGGCGTCAAGATAGGGCTTTAAGGTTTTCTGCGCGACGTCAAAGTAGTTCTGGTCGTAGCCGGTTTTTTTCTGATTGTCTTCGTTAAAGAAAAAGTCGACGTCCGGTTTGCCGACGTAAACGCGCGCGTTGCTGAACACCACCTTGCCGTCTTTCACCAGGCCGCCCGCATGGTCGGAATGGGCGTGGGTCAGCAGGACTTCAGTGATGTCCCCGGGTTTGATTCCCCTGGTGGCGAGGCTCTCAATCAGACGTCCGCCGTTACCGGGGCCAAAGAGCTGGCCGGAGCCGGTATCGACCAGGATTTTGTGTCCGGGCATCGCAATCAGAAAGGCATTGATGGACACTTCCGCCGGGTTGGTCTGGAAATTTTTCGCGAGCAGTGCGTCAGTTTTTTGCTCTGTGGTCCGGCGCAGCAGCTTGTGCAGATCCTGCGCGACGGTCCCGTCGGTAAACGAGGTCACCACAACGTCGCCGACCTGCACGCTGTAACCGCCTGCCGATTGTTTAACGACGTGCTGCGGCGTCTCCGCCGAGGCCTGCAGCGTAGGGTAAAAAAGCATTGAACTTGAAATCAGCGTGGAAAGAGCAAGTTTTTTCACGGTAAGCATACGAGTCTCCTTTGAAAGTGCTCATCTTACTGCTCCGTAAAAGTATAAGAACCTGCCCGGAAATGATAGGACCTATAAACGAGATAAATAGCTCAGCGCAAAAGCCGGGTGACAGTGAAGCCTTTCCCGGCTCGTAAAACGTTATTTTTTCAGCGATGCGTTCCAGCCGTCCGGCGTGGCTTTCGACCAGGAGCCATAAGCGGCATTAGGCAGCACAATCCAGTCATTACCGAAGTGTTCCGCGCTGGCCTCAACCAGCTCGCGCTGCTGCTCGCTCGGCTTTTTGTTTTTAAACTGCACGGCGAAATCCGGCAGGCTGTCGCCAAACAGCATCACGATCTGCTGCTTTTTGAGGATGCTCTGGCGACGCTCTTCCTTGCTGACCGTATCCAGAAGCACGCTTTCATCGGACACCTGCGGAAGTCCCAGGGCTGTTAACGTTCTGAGCGTATCGGCTTTATTTTCCTGCATGCGGTCCGAGACGTAATAGATACGGACCTTGCTTTGATTAACGTGGTCAAGAAATGCCTTCGCTCCCGGAATTAAGCCGGGTTTTCCCTGTTTCTCCCAGTCGCTCCAGGTATCCCATTTCGTATAGTCGTGACACTGCTCCATGTCGCGCACCAGCAGGGGGGTGTTATCCAGTACCGTTTCATCCAGGTCCATTACTACGGCGTAATTTTCAGGCGTTTTCAGATCCTTTAACTTCTCGTTGAAGCGCTCGGTGGCAAACCGATACGTCTGCAGCTGGAGGGCCATAATCTCTGCCGATTTCTGCTGATAGCGCAGCGCCATTTCGTACGCTTTTGGTTCACACAGGTCTCGCCCGGCGGCCGTCGCCGCTGCACTCATAACAGGTAATACCAGCAGTAATGCCTTAGCCATTGAATTCACACTTCTTTCCTCAACACCGTGGTTAAAATCCCGAAAGCGTAATGAAGTTCAATGACAGAAATATGAAGGCTGCATCGCTACACCAGCATGTAATACCAGAACAGGGCGACTTCGTCTTTTTCCGGCAAGGCGTTGTAGAGATAACGATCGTATCCGCCCATGGTAAACCCGTAGTGACGGTAAAACAGACAGGCAGAGACGTTCACATTTTGTGTTTCAAGCCGTAATCCCGGCGCGTTTACGCTCCGGGCCCAGACGTGCGCGGCGGCCATCAGCTTTTGCGCGGCGCCGGTTCGGCGTTTCGTGCGCTCCACGGCGATGTAATCCACCGAAATAAACTTATTCCAGCCGATCGAAGCGGTAATAAATCCGGCTATTTGACCGTCATCCGTTTCAGCAACAAGAAAGATGGCATCCGGATTAACACAGTGGTTTTCAAGGGTTTGGATGTCGAGCTCGTAGGTTTTTATCCAGGGCTCGGCAACGGCTTCAATATGCAAATCACCGTGGATAAAAGGCTCTCTGGCGATGCGGCTAATAGTGAAAGAAAAGTCACAGCATTCAAGGCGTGGGAGATCGGTATTTAATCCTTTTCGAATCTGCATAGTATTCCCGGTAGTGAGTTATTTCATAAAGAATAGACGAAGCGGTTAAATCCGCTGAGCTAACGGACTTTTAATCCTGAACTAAGCTTGTACTTCGTTCCGCGTAAAATGTGGGTCATTCGAGGACAATGAATGGAATTCAGGACATTTCAAAAGCAGTGGGGTGCTGAGTTTATTTCCGATGACGTTGTACGTTTTCGCGTCTGGGCAGAAGGACAGAAAGAACTTACGCTACGTCTGGCCGCCATCGACGTGCCGATGACGGCGGTGGGGCACGGCTGGTTCCAGGCAGACGTTCATGGCGTCACGCACGGTGCAGAGTATCAGTTTGTCCTGCAGGACGGCATGGCGGTACCCGACCCGGCGTCGCGCGCGCAAAAGGGCGATGTTAACGGCCCCTCCGTCGTTATCGATCCCCGACGCTATCAGCCGGTTAACCGGGACTGGGCAGGGCGGCCGTGGGAAGAGACGGTTATCTACGAGCTGCACATCGGCACCTTTACCCCGGAGGGCACCTTCCGGGCGGCCATTGACAAGCTGCCTTATCTTGCAGAGCTGGGTATCACCCAGCTTGAAGTTATGCCCGTCTCCCAGTTTGGCGGTTCCCGCGGCTGGGGCTACGACGGCGTGCTGCTGTATGCCCCGCACTCTGCCTACGGCACGCCGGAGGATTTCCACGCGTTTATCGACGCCGCGCACGGGCTGGGGCTTTCCGTGGTGCTGGATATCGTGCTCAACCACTTCGGCCCTGAGGGGAACTATCTACCCCTGCTGTCGCCCGCGTTTTTCGATGCGAATCGGATGACGCCCTGGGGCAACGGCATCGCTTACGAGCGCGAGCCGGTGAGGCAGTACATTACCGATGCGCCGCTCTACTGGCTGACGGAATATCATCTGGACGGGCTGCGTTTTGATGCCATCGACCAGATTAAAGACAGCGCGGAGACGCACATTCTGGAGGAGATTGCCGCGAAGATCCGCGAGGCGCTCCCGCACCGTCACGTTCACCTGACCACGGAAGACAGCCGCAACGTGATTTTCCTGCATCCGCGCGATGAACAGGGCAACACGCCGCTGTTCACCGCCGAGTGGAATGATGACTTCCACAACGCTGCCCACGTGTTTGCTACCGGCGAAACGCACGCCTACTACCAGGATTTTGCCTTTGAGCCGGAGAAAAAGTTCGCTCGTGCGCTGGCGGAAGGGTTTGTCTACCAGGGTGAGATTTCGCTGCAAACCGGGGAATCTCGCGGGGTGGAGTGCAGCACGCAGCCGCCGCAGTTCTTCGTCGATTTTATTCAGAACCACGATCAGACCGGGAATCGCGCCCAGGGCGAGCGGCTTATCACCCTCGCGGGGGCCGATAAGACGCGGGTGCTGCTTGCCGCGCTGCTGCTTTCTCCCCATATCCCGCTGCTGTTTATGGGCGAAGAGTTCGGTGAAACGCACCCGTTCCTGTTCTTCACCGATTTTCACGGCGATCTGGCAAAAGCGGTGCGGGAAGGGCGCGCGAAAGAGTTTACTGGCCACGCCGGGCACGATGAAACCGTCCCGGATCCGAACGACGTGAACACCTTCGTTCGATCAAAGCTCGACTGGCATAAGATTGCCACCGACGAAGGTAAAACGTGGCTGCGCTTCACGCGCCACCTGCTGACGCTGCGCCATCGCCATATCGTTCCGCTTCTGCGTCATGGCGGCACCGTTCAGGGCAAGGTAATCAAGACCGTGCCCGGCATGGCGGTGGTGAGCTGGCACTTCCCGTCCGGGACGCTCTATCTGGCGCTGAATATCGGCAGTAAGCCTGTCGCTCTGCCTGTGCTTTCAGGGGAGACGCGCTTTGCCTGGCCGGAGGTAACGGACGTTTTGCCGCCGAACAGTATTGTCGTTCGCTTTGCTGATGGAGACGCATCGTTATGATCCCTTCCGCCACGTACCGTATCCAGTTCCGCAACGGCATGACGTTTGACCGCGCTGTCGAACTGGTGCCGTATCTGAAAGACCTCGGCATCAGCCACCTCTACGCCTCGCCCGTATTTACCGCCACAACGGGTTCCACTCACGGCTATGACGTGACCAACCCGAATGAAATTGATCCCGCGATCGGCGGTCGGGAAGGCTTTGACCGCATGGCCGCGGCGCTCAGGCAGGCCGGCATGGGGCTGATTTTGGATATTGTCCCAAACCATATGTCCACCTCGCTGGAGAACGCCTGGTGGCGGGACGTGATTGAATACGGCCAGCAGAGCCGCTATTTCCGCTATTTCGATATCGACGCGTCGCGACCACTGACGCTGCCGTTTCTCGGCGACACCTTTGAGGCGGAGCTGGAGAAGGGGGCTATTACGCTAGAACGTGACACTGTCACTAACAGGGCCTCTCTGGTCTATTACGACACCGCGTACCCGCTCAACCCGGGCACCTACAGCGAGGAGAAAAGCATTGCCGAACTGCACGACGCGCAAAGCTGGCGGCTGATGTCCTGGCGGGAAGCGCCGAAGCAGCTCTCGTGGCGGCGCTTCTTCGAGATCACCGGTCTGGTGGGCGTTCGGGTTGAAGACGAGGCGGTCTTCGACGATACGCACCGGCTGATCCTTGAGCTGGTTCACGCAGGCGTCGTAGACGGCCTGCGCATTGACCATATTGACGGCCTGGCCGATCCGCTGGGTTATCTGCAGCGCCTGCGGCAGAAAACTGGACCCGACTGCTACATCACGGTCGAGAAAATTCTCGCGAAGGGAGAGCAGCTGCCCACCGACTGGCCGGTTTCCGGTACCACCGGGTACGAGTTTATCGCCTCGCTGGCGGAGGTGCTGGTCGATGACGATAACCTGTCGCGTCTGGAGACCATCCACGACGAGACGCTGGGAATGACGGTCGATCGCCATGCGGAACTGCGCGATGCCAAGGGCCTGATGACCGATCGTAATTTTGAGGGCGAGTTCACCACGCTGCTAAACCTTGCTGACGATCTGGCCCGCCGTAATGAGGTTGCGCTGCCGCGCGAGGAAATCCGTCACGCGCTGCGCGAGCTGCTTATTGCGTTTCCGGTGTACCGCACCTATGGCACCCGGGAGGGGTTAACCCCGCCGGACGTGGCGCTGCTTAGCCGCGTGGTCGCCGGCGTAAATACGTCCGAGGCGGCCCTGAGTCTGATTGTGTGCATTCTTACTGGCGACCTGCCGGAAGATTGCCGCGAGTCCGCCGCGCTTTTCAGAACACGCTTCCAGCAGCTGACCGGGCCGCTGATGGCGAAGTCGGTGGAAGACACGCTGTTTTTCCGCCTGAACCTTGAGCTTGCGCTCAATGAAGTGGGCGCTGACCCGACGCCGCGCGCGTTTTCACTATCCCGCTTTCACCAGGAGATGCGCATTCGTCTGGCCCGTCAGCCGGACGCGCTGCTGGGCACCTCCACGCACGATACCAAGCGCGGAGAAGACGCCCGGGCGCGTCTCTACACCCTGACGGAGGCGCCGGAACGCTGGGGAGAAAATCTCGCCCGCTGGCGGCAGATTAACCAGACCCGGGTGCGTTTTCTTAATGACGGCACCGCGCCGAACGCCGCAGATACCTGGATGATCTACCAGGCGCTGGCGGGCGTCTGGCCTGCCACGCTGTCACCGGACGACGCTGAAGGGCTTGCATCACTGGAGACGCGCTTCCTCGGCTTCCTTGAGAAAGCGCTTCGCGAGGCGAAGCAGCGCACCGACTGGATCGACAGCAACGAGAGCTACGAGAGCGTGGTGTTGAGCTACGCGCGGCACCTGTTGTCCTCGGATAACAGCCTGTTCCTGCACGATTTCAGCGAGGCGATGCAGCCCTTTATCCGCGCCGGGCTGATGAACAGCCTCAGCCAGACGCTGATCAAGCTGACAGCTCCCGGCGTGCCGGATATCTATCAGGGCAGCGAGGCGCTCAACTTTAGCCTGGTCGACCCGGATAACCGACGGGAGCCGGACTTCCCGGCCCTGGTGCAAAACCTCAGCGCGGCGGATGCCACGGTGTTTGACAACCCGGCCTGCTGGCGTGACGGGCACGTTAAACAGTTCGTCACCGCCACGCTGTTACGACTTCGACCGCATTACGACGCGCTTTTCCGCTACGGCGACTGGCTGCCGCTCAAGGTTTCCGGCGAGCGCGAGGAAAACCTGATTGTCTATGCGCGGGTTAAGGACGACGAGGCGCTGATCGTTGCCGTGCCGCGTCTGGTTTTTGGCGTCACCGATAATCATCAGCTGTGGGTCAATACCACGGTAGCGATACCCGACGAACTGGCCGGGAAGCGCTATCGGGATCTGTTCAGCGGTGAAAGCCGCATTCTGCAAGAGACGCTGGATTTAACGTCAGAAAAGGGATGTGTACTGGTTCTGCTTACCTGCGAATAATCGTGGAGAACGAAAATGGCAAAGGATACTACGTTTGAAATTCGGGCCGGTCATGGCCAACAGCTGGGGGCGAATTATGACGGGAAGGGCGTTAACTTCGCGCTGTTCTCCGCGCACGCTGAGCGGGTGGAGCTCTGTCTGTTTGACCCGTCCGGGAAAACGGAAATCGCCCGGCTGGAGCTGCCGGAATATACCCATGAGGTCTGGCACGGCTATGTGCCCGATCTGAAGCCCGGCGCGCTGTATGGCTATCGCGTCTACGGACCTTACGACCCTGAAAACGGTCACCGTTTTAACCCGCATAAGCTGCTTATCGACCCGTATGCCCGTGAACTGGTGGGCGATATCGACTGGAACGATGCCCATTTCGGCTATGAGCTGGGGCATGACGAGTTAGATTTAAGCTTTGATACGCGGGACAGCGCGCCGTTCACGCCGAAATGCAAGATTATCGACCCGAACGCTTTCGACTGGCAGGATAACAACCGGCCAAACGTGCCCTGGCCGCATACCGTTGTCTATGAGAGCCACGTCAAGGGCTTTACCCAGATGAACCCGGCCATCCCGCCCGAGCTGCGCGGAACGTTTGAGGGGATGGGACATAAAGCCTCGGTCGACTACATCAAAAGCCTGGGCATTACCTCGGTGGAGCTGCTGCCGGTTCACTGGTTCCCGGACGACCAGCATCTCCTCGACCGTGGCCTGAAAAACTTCTGGGGCTATAACACGCTGGGCTTTTTTGCCCCCGCGTCGCGCTACTACGGCCCGGCGGGGATCCAGGGCTTTCGCGACATGGTGCGCGCCTATCATGACGCGGGCATTGAGGTGATTCTGGACGTGGTCTATAACCACACGGCGGAAGGTAACGAGCTAGGGCCTACGCTCTCGTTTAAGGGGATCGATAACTACAGCTATTACCGAACCCTGCCGGACCAGCACCGTTACTACATCAACGACACCGGGACGGGGAATACGGTCAACACCTCGCACCCGCGTGTGCTACAGATGGTGATGGACTCCCTGCGCTACTGGGCGGAATCGATGCATATTGACGGTTTTCGTTTCGATCTGGGGACGATACTGGGCCGCGAGCCCGAGGGGTTTGACCCACGCGGCGGTTTCTTCGACGCCATGACTCAGGATCCGGTGTTATCGAGACTCAAGCTGATTGGCGAACCCTGGGATATTGGCCCCGGCGGGTATCAGGTCGGCGGTTTCCCGCCGGGCTGGGGGGAGTGGAACGATAAGTATCGTGATACCGTTCGCGAGTACTGGAAGGGGGATAACGTCTCCACCGACTTTGCCGCGCGTCTGCTGGGCTCCGGGGATCTGTACGACCTGCGCGGGCGTCGTCCGTGGGCCAGCGTCAACTTCATCACCGCTCACGACGGCTTTACGCTGAATGATCTGGTGTCGTACAACGAGAAGCATAACGCCGATAACGGAGAGGACAATAACGACGGGCATAACGATAACCGCTCGTACAACTATGGGGAAGAAGGACCGACGGAGAACCCGGATATTATTGCTACACGCGAACGGCAGAAGCGCAATTTCCTGACCACGCTGCTGTTCTCCCACGGCACGCCGATGCTGCTGGCGGGGGACGAGTTTGGCCGCACGCAGAAGGGCAACAACAACGGCTACTGCCAGGATAGCGAGATCTCGTGGATTGACTGGAAGGGGCTCTCCGAAAACGACGCTGCGCTGCGCGAGTTTACCCGTCGTCTCATTGCCCTTCGCGCGCAACAGCCGCTGCTGCGCCGTGAAAGCTGGCGCGATGGGCTGGAGATCCGCTGGTTCAATGCCGGAGGCGGCCCGCAGCAGGCCGAGCAGTGGGATGAAGGTTCGACGCTTGGGGTCTCCATCAGCAGGCCGGATCTCAGGCAGGAGGACGGCATCTGGCACGACGTGCTGATGCTGTTTAACCCGTTCGAAGGCACCGTGCCGTTCCAGATCCCGCAGTTTGGCGAAGGGGGATGGGTTCTTGAACTGTCTACGGCGGATGACGCTGCCGCCGGAACAGCGATCACCGACACCGTAGAGTACGAGCTGGCCGGACGCAGCATTACCCTGTTCAGACGTCCGTAGTTCAGAGCGATGCCGCCGCGCGGGCGGCGGTGTCATACAGGGAGGAGATCGCGCGTAGCAGCTGCGCGGTTTCGCCGATCGCTTTCCCGGAAATGCCGCTCTCCGCGTGGATGGCAATTAGACACGCTTCCCGCACGTCCCGGTACTTCATGCACAACGCTTTCCCTTCCTCCGTGGTGGAGAAAAAGAGCTCTTTACCCGCTTTCTCACTCGTCACGTAGCCCGCTTTGACCAGCTTCTTCAGGGCATAGGTCACCACGTGGGTATCTTCCACGTTAAGCACGAAACAGATGTCGGCCAGCTTTTTCTTGCGGTCGCGGTGGTTCACGTGATGCAGCAGCGAAACGTCAAAGGCGCCCATATCCGGTTCGCCGGCTGCGGTCATGCAGCGCACCATCCACTTGTTGAACGCGTTGCCGGTCATGATCAGCGCGTACTCCAGCTCTGACAGTTCTGCGCAGCGCTCGGATACCAGGTGGCGGGAAGAGACGATCCGGCCATCGTTGATATCGTCGCGATCGGGTGAAGCACTCTTTTTCGAGGTCATAACGTTCCTTAGCCAGAAATGTAAACTCGTCGATAAAATAAGAACATTTTATTGATAATTTGTTTACATGTTTTTGAGGTTCAGATATAGCTTTTTAGCGCAGGTTTTGTGAAGCCTGACGTAAAACACAACATCGCTCGCCGCAAATTAAAAAAATAGCCGTCGGCGCGCAACGCTCACTTTCGATAGGGTAAACGTTATGGACGGTACTACGCTGTTGCCGCTGATCGGGATACCGATCGTGGTTATTGGTTTTGCACTGCGCTTCAACCCGCTGCTGGTAGTCGTGGTGGCGGGGCTGGCGACGGGCCTGCTGGTCGGGATGGATTTCGGGATGCTGCTGGAAACCTTCGGCGAGAAGTTCGTCAATAGCCGATCGCTGGCGACCTTCATCCTGATCTTGCCGGTGATTGGTCTGCTGGAATACTACGGGCTTAAAGAGCGCGCCCAGGCCTGGGTCGCGAAGATCGCCAGCGCCACCTCGGCGCGTATCCTGATGCTCTACTTCGTGGCGCGTGAAGGCACCGCCGCGCTGGGGCTGATGTCGCTGGGCGGTCATGCCCAGACTGTACGTCCGCTGCTGGCGCCGATGGCTGAAGGGGCCGCCCTGAACGAATATGGCGAGCTGCCGCAGCACATTCGCGACAAAATCAAGGCCCATGCTGCGGCGTGCGACAACATTGCGGTCTTCTTTGGAGAAGACATCTTTATCGCCTTTGGTGCGGTGCTGCTGATCGACGCGTTCCTGAAAGAGAACGGTATTCAGGGCATCGAACCGCTGCATATCGGCCTGTGGGCTATCCCAACCGCCATTGCGGCATTGATTATTCATATGACGCGCCTGCTGCGCCTGGATGCCAGCATCCGTCGCGACGTGATGGCCTGGCGTGCAGAGCAGGGAACGCAGGGGGCCGCGCAATGATGACGCTTATCACCATTAACCGCGTGTATTACCTGATCGGCTTCGTCGTGATGCTGCTGGTCGTGATGACCCTGCGCGATCGCGCCAATCCGAAGCGTTTTACCACCGCGCTGTTCTGGTTTTTATTCGGCGGGATCTTCCTGTTTGGTGACCTGATGGTGCAGGAGCTGGGGAAATCGCTGGCGTACCGGATCGTTGGCGGGTGCGTCATCGCTATCGCGCTGCTGGCGGGTTTTGGCCTGGTCGGGAAAGGGCACTACAAAATGGCCTCCGAGGAGGAACGCGTTGCCTCGTCAAAGCGCCTTAAAAACTGGCTGTTCCTGCCCGCGCTGATGATCCCGGTGGTAACGGTTATCGGGACGCTGTTCCTGAAAGGGGTGTCGGTTGGCGGCGTGTTCCTGCTCGACCAGAAACAGCTCACCCTGGCGGCGCTGTGCGTGGCCTGCGTCGCGGCGATCCTCACCGGCTGGTGGCTGACGAAGGGGACACCGCTGCATGCTATTCGCCAGTCTCGTCGTCTTGTCGACACTATCGGCTGGGCGGTGATCCTGCCGCAGATGCTGGCGATGCTCGGCGGCGTGTTTGTCGCGGCCAATACCGGGGATTCGGTGCAGAAGGTGGTCAGCCTGTTCGTGAACCCGGACAGTCGCTTCATGCTGGTGGTGATTTATTGCGTGGGGATGGCGCTGTTTACCATGATCATGGGTAACGCCTTTGCCGCTTTCCCGGTATTAAGTGCCGGTATCGCCTTACCGTTCCTGATCAACGTGCATCACGGCAACCCGGCGCCGCTGCTGGCGATTGGCATGTACGCGGGCTACTGCGGCACGCTGATGACGCCGATGGCCGCGAACTTCAATATTGTTCCCGCCGCCTTGCTGGAGCTGAAAGACAAATATCAGGTGATCAAGATCCAGATCCCGACCGCGTTAACCCTGCTGGTGGTGAACGTGTTCCTCATGTATTTCCTCGTGTTTCGCTAAGGAGCTGTTATGGAATTGACGCAACATCAGGCTGACGCGTTTGCCCGCATGCCTTTAACCTATTTGCGCCAGGAATACCCGAACCACATCATGCACCTGCTGAATGATGATGGTGACGTTCTGCCGCCGCGCGAGCTGCACCCGATTTTCTACGGCTGTTTCGACTGGCACTCGGCGGTGCACGGCTACTGGCTGCTGCTGCGCTGCGTGCGCCTCTATCCGGAGCTGCCGAGCCGGGACGCGATCGTCGCGCTTTTCGACGAGCACCTGACGGAAAAGAACGTGGCGAAAGAGCTGGCCTATTTCACCGCGCCGTTCCGCGCCTCGTTTGAGCGCCCGTACGGCTACGGCTGGCTGCTGGCGCTGGCCCAGGAGCTGAAACAGTCGTCGCTGCCGCAGGCCGCAGGCTGGTATCAATCGCTTGAGCCGCTAACGCAGGATATTCGCCACAGGCTGGTGGATTACCTCAGCAAGCTCACCTATCCAATCCGCGTCGGGACGCATTACAACACGGCGTTTGCCCTCGCGCTGGCGCTCGATTACGCGCGAGGCGTGGAGGACAGCGCGCTTGAGCAGGCGATTGTCACGGCGGCGGAGCGGTTTTATCTCGCCGACACGCGCTATCCTGCTCATTATGAACCCGGTGGTGATGAGTACATTTCCGGGGCGCTGACGGAAGCGCTGCTGATGAGCAAGGTTTTGGAAGATTTCCCGGCCTGGTTTGACGCGTTTCTGCCGGATGTCGGCTCCGTTGCGGCGCTGATGAACCCGGCGGAGGTGAGCGACCGTACCGACCCGAAAATCGCCCATCTCGACGGATTAAACCTCAGCCGCGCGTGGTGTATGAAGCATATTGCCAAAGCGCTTCCCGCAAACCATCCGGCGCAGCAGGCGCTGCGTGATGCCGTGGCGAAACATCTGACGGCAAGCGTAGAGCACGTGGTGGGCAGCCACTACAGCGGCGGGCACTGGCTGGCGAGCTTCGCGCTGCTGGCGCTGGAGTAAACGAGCGAGTCGTCTTTTTTGCCGGGTGACGCTGCGCTTACCCGGCCTGCATTGTGCAAGCGTAGCGCCGCCGGGCGAATCAGGCTGATGCCCGAACCGCAGGGCGCAGACGACTCGCGCTAAACAACACCGACCCCGTTGAGGCGATGACGGCGATCCACAGCGCAAAATGCACGGCCCGGTCATGGTCTGATTCGGTCGTCGCAAGCAGCACGCCCACCGCGGCGGCACCAAGACACTGGCCAAATGTCCTCACAATCGACAACACGCCGGAGGCATAGCTGGCATATTCCCGCGCCACGTTAGCGAGCATTTCCCGGTTATTGGGGCTCTGGAAGCAGCCAAACCCAATCCCGCACACCAGACTGCGCAGGCAGATATTCCATACGGAAGGGCTGTCCGGCAACGTCGCCAGCAGAACCAGCCCACCGACAAAAATCATCAGCCCGACAGTCGAGATCAGCGGCGCGGAAAGGGTATCCGCCCAGCGCCCCGCGTGCGGCGCGATCAGCACGATGCCAATCGGCCACGGGGTGAACAGCAGCGCCGAAACCACCGGGCTGTAGCCATACACGCTCTGAAACAGGAACGGCAGCGCGACAAAGGTAATGCCCTGGCTGACAAACGAGGCCAGCGAGGTCAGGGCTGCAAGCGTAAAGCACCCATTTTTGAAAATAACGGGCGGCAGTATGGGACTTTGCGCGCGCCGAATACGCCAGATAAAGGCGAGGGCGCTGGCCAGCGTGAGGAGCCCCCAGCCTGTGGCCGCCGGGTTGATACCTTGCGTTATGTGCTGAAGGCTGTCGGCCAGCATGATTGCAGAACCTAACAGCACGGCGGAGAGCACGGCGCCCGGCGTATCAAAGGGGGACCGATCAACCTCCGGCTGGCGCGGTAACGCCCGCCACGCCAGCAGCAGGGCAACGCTGCCCGGGATGATGTTAATGGCGAACAGCCACTGCCAGCTCAGCGCGTCCAGTATGGTTCCGCCCAGGACAGGGGCAATCGCCGTGCTGGAGGCGATAAGCAGGGCGTGCAGCCCCAGAATTCGGCCAAGCAGTCGACCCGGAAATACGGATCGCAGGATCGCCGGGGCGATACTCAGGGTGGCCGCCCCGCCGATGCCCTGCAGAATACGCATGCCGATCAACATGTCGGGCGTCTTCGCCAGCGCGCAGCCGAGCGAGGTGAGCGTAAAGGTGGCAAGCCCGGCAAGAAACACCGGGCGATAGCCCACTCGCGCCGCCAGCGCCGCGAAGATGGCCAGCGTCATGGCCGCTGACAGCAGATAGCCGTTGGCAAACCAAACCGCAACGTTCGCGGGCACCTGCATTGCCTTTGCCATGGAGGGCAGCGCGATGTTGATCATGGTGCCGTCAAAGACGCCCATCAGCGTGGTGGTCATGACGGCGGCCATCACCCTGGCGCGTTCATGACCGGGTAATCCTTCATCGCCGGGCAGGTTTGAAAATAGCGTCATCGTCGTTACTCCGGATAAGAATAGTGATGACGAAACTATAATCATGGGGTATACAGGGCGGAAGACGCAGCGTTTGCACTTTATCGTTGCATAGAACGCCTTATCTGAGGAGCCATCGTGTCCGATCCTGACTTTAACCTTCTGGTTGCGCTCGACGTTCTGCTGGCCGAGGCCAGCGTGGCGGGCGCGGCGCGACGTTTGAACCTGAGCACCTCCGCCATGAGCCGTACCCTGAGCAGGCTGCGGGAGGTGACCGGCGATGCTATTCTGGTGAGGGCCGGGCGCCATATGGTGCTGACCCCCTGGGCTGAAGCCACGCGGGACCGCGCCCGAAGCGCCGTGCATGAGGTGAGGGCGGTGCTGCAGCCCTCCACCGACACGCTGAAGGTGGAAAGTCTCGAGCGGCTGTTCACCATCCGGGCCAACGACGGTTTTGTGGTGGCGTTTGGGCCACTGCTCATAGCCGCCGTGGCGAGCGTTGCGCCCGGAGTGTGCATCCGCTTCGCTCCCAAACCAGAGAAAACGTCGCGCTATTTGCGGGAGGGGCTTGTCGACCTGGAGATCGGCGTGCAGAACAATATGGGGCCAGAAATACGCCTGCAGCGGCTTTTTCAGGATCGGTTTGTTGGCGCGGTGCGCAAGGGGCATCCGCTGTCGTCACAGCCTGATGTCAGCCTTGACGATTATGTCGCGTGGGGCCATGTGGTGGCGTCGCCTGATGGGGCATTACACGGGTCTGTTGACGATGCGCTGGCGGAACGGGGGATGAAACGAAAGATCGCCAGTGTGGTGCCTGGATTCCCGACGGCGTTATCCGTGGCGCTGGCCTCCGATCTTATTGCCATGGTGCCGGCGCTGTACCTGCTCAATCAGGCGATGACCGAGCGCGTGCACGTCTTTGAACTGCCCTTTAAGACCCGCACCATTACGGTGTCACAGATGTGGCATCCTCGCATGGAGCGGGACCCGGCGCATCGCTGGCTCAGGGAAAAGGTCCTTGAGGTATGCCGCGCTGTTTGCTGACGCTCAGAACACTTTTCCGGGCACGGTGAGGATGAAGCGCGTCGACACCGCATCCGACTCCACGCGGACTTTGCCGTGGTGCGCCGTGACGATGGACTTCACGATAGCAAGCCCAATTCCGCTGCCTTCACCTTTGCGCTGTCTGGACGGATCGACGCGATAAAAGCGGTCAAACAGCTTTGGCAGATGCGCCTTCGGGATCGGCGTGCCGGGGTTTTCTGTCACCAGCTCAACGTCGTTATCCCGTTTTCTGATGGAGACCGTTATCGTTTTCCCTTCCGGCGTATAGCGCAGGGCGTTGGAGAGCAGATTATTGATTGCTCTTCTGAACATCTGCGGATCGCCTTCTATCAGGCAGGGCATCCCGTTAAATTTCAGTGAGATGTGGCGTTCTTCCGCCCAGGCTTCGAAGAAATCGAACACTTTCATGACCTCGGCGCTTAAATCAAACATCACCCGGTCTGGGATCAGCTGGTTATTATCCGCCTGCGCCAGAAAAAGCATATCGCTGACCATGCGGGTCATCCGGTTGTACTCTTCCAGGCTGGAGTAGAGGACATCTTCCAGCTCTTTCTGGGAGCGGTTCTGGCTCAACGCAATTTCCGTTTGCGTCACCAGGTTGGTGATGGGGGTTCTGATTTCGTGGGCGATATCGGCGGAAAAATTCGCCTGCCGGGTAAAGACATCTTCAATTTTCCCAATCATATGGTTGAAGGAGATCACCAGCTGTTCCAGCTCAACGGGCACGCGGGACGGCTCCAGCCGCACATCCAGATTTTCGGAGGTGATATTTTTAATGGCGGTGCTGACGTTACGCAGGGGCAAGTGTCCCTGGCGCACCGCGATACGGATAACCAGCACAATCAGCAGGCTGATCGCTGCGGCTATGGCAAAAAGATTCTTCTTCAGCGCCTCAAGGTAGTGGAGATGAAAATTTATCGAGAGCCCGATCAGCATGACGTAGTTCTGGGTTTTGCCCTGCAGTGTCGCCGTGCCTGAAGAGGCGATAATTCGGTAGGTTTGCATTTTCATGTCGGACCCGGCGTGCAGGGGGGCGGCAGGGTCTTCAACCGTCCAGAGAAACACATCCTGTGCACGACGGTGTGCGCTAAAGTTCGCCGTATTCATCGCCGGGCGCAGTGCCGCCCCTTGCGCCGAGCTGAACAGGGTATTGCCCTGCGGATCCAGAAGCAGGACGGTCACGTTGCGGTAGCTGGCGACCGACTCTTTAATCTTGCTGATTTTCTTTTGGTCGGGATCGGCCGGAGACTGGAGGATGCGATGCATCGCGCTGCTGATCTGCTGTAAGTCGCTGATGTCCTGCTCGGCAAAATGTTTTTCAACGGAATGGAGCATAAACCAGGTAAAGGCGAAAAAGGCCAGTATGGTGGAGAGACTGATAAAAAAGGTCAGTCGCAAGGCAAGAGAAAAAGGGCGCCCGGGAAGCTTAACGTGCATCCGGTACCTCCAGCATATAGCCCACGCCGCGCACCGTCTGGATCAGCTTCGGTTCAAAATCGTTATCGATCTTTGCGCGCAGCCGCTTTACTGCCACGTCAATTGCGTTCGTGTCGCTGTCAAAGTTCATGTCCCACACCTGGGAGGCAATCAGGGAGCGGGGAAGCACCTCTCCCTGATGACGCAGGAAAAACTCCAGCAGGCTGAACTCTTTGCTGGTGAGCAGGATGCGATTGCCCGCCCGGCTGACCTTTCGCGATACGAGGTCAACCGTCAGGTCAGCCGCCTGGAGCTGGCTTTCCGCGATCACCGTATTCCCGCGTCTTAACAGCGTCCTTACCCTGGCGAGCAGCTCAGCGAAGGCGAACGGCTTAATGAGATAATCATCCGCGCCCAGCTCAAGCCCTTTAACCCGGTGTTCAATCGTTCCGAGAGCCGTGAGTAACAGGATGGGCATCCCTTTACCGGCCGAGCGAAGCATGCGGACAATATCCCAGCCGTTCACATCGGGCAGCATGATATCCAGAATCAGCAGATCGTATTCAGCGGTCATGGCGAGGTGGTAGCCGTTCAGGCCGTTATGCGCGTGGTCCACGACAAACCCCGCTTCCGTCAGCCCCTTGCTGAGGTACTCACCGGTTTTCATTTCATCTTCGACGATCAGTATTTTCATCGTGCTCCCCCTGACTGGCTGCTGACGACATTCTAGTGAGCCTGCGACCGTTAACAATGACTTACGCTAAAAATGACAACATTGTCATTATCCTGTCACCCGTCAAACAGGATGCGTTCCGTAGAGTAACCCTAAAACTACTCTGGACTTCATTTAAACCGTTATGTTCCTGTTAAAACGACTAAGCATCAGTACGGTATTTATTCTGGCAGGCTGCGTCTCGCTGGCACCTGAATACCAGCGGCCGGAAACACCAGTACCCCAGCAGTTTTCGCTCTCGCGTAACGGCCTGACGCCCGCGGCGGCGGGGTACCAGGACACCGGCTGGCGACGCTTTTTTGTCGATCCTCAGGTCGCCGGGCTGATTAGGGAAGCCCTGAAGAACAACCGGGATATAAAAATGGCCGCCCTGAAGGTTGAGGAAGCCCGCGCGCAGTTCAACGTGACGGATGCGGATCGTTATCCTCAACTGAATGCCTCCTCGGGCATCACGTACAGCGGCGGGCTGAAAAGTGACAAACCCACTTCACAACAGTATGACGCGGGGCTGGCGCTTAGCTACGAGCTCGACTTTTTCGGCAAGCTGAAAAACATGAGCGAGGCCGATCGACAAAACTATTTCGCCAGCGAAGAAGCCCGTCGCGCGGTGCATATCCTGCTCGTCTCTAATGTGTCGCAGAGCTATTTCAACCAGCAACTGGCGTATAAACAGCTGCGTATTGCGCGGGATACGCTGGCCAATTACCAGCACTCCTATGCGTTCGTTGAGCAGCAGCTGGTGACGGGCAGCACTAACGTCCTGGCGCTGGAACAGGCCCGGGGACAGATCGAAAGCACGCAGGCAGAGATTGCCAAAAGAGAGGGGGAGCTGGCGCAGGCCAATAATGCCCTGCAGCTGCTCCTCGGCACGTATCGCGCGCTGCCGGGCGACGGTGGCATGAACGCCAGTGACGTTGCGCCGGTAAAACTGCCTCCCCATCTTTCATCAGCGATACTGCTGCAACGCCCGGATATTATGGAGGCGGAGTATCAGCTTAAAGAGGCCGATGCAAATATCGGCGCGGCACGTGCTGCTTTTTTCCCGTCCATTTCGCTGACCAGCGGGCTTTCAACCGGCAGCACGGAGTTGTCCAGCCTGTTCACGTCAGGGAGCGGGATGTGGAATTTTATTCCTAAAATCGACATTCCCATTTTTAATGCGGGCAGGAATAAGGCCAACCTGAAGCTGGCCGAAATTCGCCAGCAGCAGTCGGTTGTGAATTACGAACAAAAAATTCAGTCCGCCTTCAAACAGGTTGCCGACGCGCTCGCGCTGCGGGACAGCATTAATCAGCAAGTTGAAGCGCAGCAGCGTTATCTTGATTCGCTGCAAATTACCCTGCAGCGGGCCAGAGGATTATATTCCAGCGGTGTGGTCAGCTATATCGAGGTGCTCGACGCGGAACGTTCTCTTTTCTCCACGCAGCAAACCATTCTCGACCTTATTTACGCCCGCCAGGTGAATGAGATTAATCTCTTCACCGCGCTCGGCGGCGGTTGGGTTGAATAACTTCATTAAAGAGGAAAATAAAAATGCGTAATTCACTTAAAGCCGTTGTATTCGGTGCGGTCTCTATTGTGTTTTCTGCCAGCCTCCAGGCTGAGGTTCATCAGCACGAGATGGTCAGTGCTGCCAGTGAAGGGACCTCAGAGCAGCTCATCACCGGGACCGGTATCGTGAAGGACATTGATCTCACGAACAAAAAAGTGACGATTTCTCATGAAGCCATCCCGGCGATTGGCTGGCCCGCGATGACCATGCGTTTCACCTTTATTCAGGCTGACGAGAGTATCAATGCCTTAAAAGTCGGCAGTCACGTTGATTTTTCGTTTATTCAGCAGGGCAATATCTCTTTACTGAAGAGCATTAAATAGCGAGAAACGGCATGGCCTCATTAAAAATAAAATATGCTGCCATGATAGTCAGCAGCCTAATTGTGGGAGGGCTGATATCGGTGACGGCATTGCAGGTTTTTCATTCATCTGTAAAAACGGAAAATAGCGCACCAGAAAGAAAGGTGCTTTTCTGGTATGACCCGATGAAGCCCGACGTGAAATTCGATAAGCCCGGTAAATCGCCGTTTATGGATATGGATCTGGTGCCGAAATATGCGGATGAAAACGACAATAAAAGCAGTGTCGGTATCCGTATTGACCCAACACAGGTTCAGAATCTCGGATTAAAAACGCAAAAGGTGACGCGTGGAACGCTGAATTATGCCCAGACCATCCCGGCCAACGTCAGCTATAACGACTATCAGTTTGTCATTGTGCAGGCGCGCGCGGAAGGCTTCGTGGAGAAAGTGTACCCGCTGACGACGGGCGATAAGGTGAAGAAAGGCACGCCACTTATTGATATTACCATTCCTGACTGGGTAGAGGCGCAGAGCGAGTTTCTGCTGTTATCCGGCACCGGCGGAACGCCGACGCAAATAAAAGGCGCTCTGGAACGTCTTCGCCTGGGCGGTATGCCGGATGAGGATATTCAGAGGCTGCGTGCCACCCGAACGATCCAGACGCGCTTTACCATCAAGGCGCCGATCGACGGAGTGATCACGGCTTTTGACCTGCGTACCGGCATGAATATTTCCAAAGATAAGGTAGTGGCGCAAATTCAGGGGATGGATCCGGTCTGGATCGGCGCGGCAGTGCCTGAATCCATTGCTTATCTGCTGAAAGATACCTCGCAGTTTGCTGTTTCGGTACCGGCTTATCCGGATAAAACCTTCCCGGTTGAAAAATGGAGTCTTCTGCCGAGCGTGGACCAGACCACCCGCACGCTGCAGGTTCGCCTGCAGGTCTCTAACAAGGACGAGCTGCTGAAGCCGGGCATGAACGCCTATCTGAAGCTGAATACCCAAAGTCAGGAGATGCTGCTGATCCCCTCCCAGGCCGTTATTGATACCGGCAAAGAACAGCGCGTTATTACGGTAGATGCGGACGGGAATTTTGTCCCGAAAAGGATCCACGTTCTGCATGAATCTCAGCAGCAGTCCGGCATTGGTAGCGGACTGGAAGAGGGGGATTCAGTCGTGGTCAGCGGTCTGTTCCTGATTGACTCGGAGGCCAATATTACCGGCGCGCTGGAGCGCATGCGTCAGGCTGAAACCTCGGACCACGCGCATTCCGGCCATTAAGGAGACGATGATGATTGAATGGATTATCCGGCGGTCAGTCGCCAACCGTTTCCTGGTCATGATCGGGGCGCTGTTCCTCAGCGTCTGGGGGACATGGACCATTATCAACACCCCGGTCGATGCCTTGCCCGATCTCTCTGACGTTCAGGTGATTATCAAAACCAGCTATCCCGGCCAGGCACCGCAGATTGTTGAAAACCAGGTGACCTATCCACTGACTACCACCATGCTCTCGGTTCCCGGCGCAAAGACCGTGCGCGGTTTTTCGCAGTTTGGCGATTCGTACGTGTATGTCATTTTTGAAGATGGCACCGATCTGTACTGGGCCCGTTCGCGCGTGCTGGAGTATCTGAACCAGGTTCAGGGCAAACTGCCTGCCGGCGTGAGCTCTGAAATCGGTCCTGATGCCACAGGCGTGGGCTGGATATTTGAGTATGCGCTGGTGGATCGCAGCGGAAAACACGATCTCGCAGAGTTGCGCTCGCTGCAGGACTGGTTCCTGAAATTTGAACTGAAAACAATCCCGAACGTGGCTGAAGTGGCGTCGGTGGGCGGCGCGGTTAAGCAGTATCAGATTCAGGTCAATCCGTTAAAACTGGCTCAGTACGGCGTTAGCCTGCCTGAGGTTAAGCAGGCCCTTGAGTCGTCTAACCAGGAGGCAGGGGGATCGTCAGTTGAAATGGCGGAAGCGGAGTATATGGTCCGGGCCAGCGGCTATCTGCAGACGATGGACGATTTCAATAACATCGTCCTGAAAACCGGAGAAAACGGGGTACCGATTTACCTTCGTGATGTTGCCCGCGTACAGGCGGGACCGGAAATGCGGCGCGGTATTGCGGAGCTGAACGGGCAGGGGGAAGTCGCTGGTGGTGTGGTGATCCTGCGTTCGGGCAAAAACGCGCGTGAAGTCATTACTGCGGTAAAAGATAAGCTGGAGACGCTGAAGGCCAGCCTGCCGGAAGGCGTTGAGATTGTGACCACCTACGATCGCAGCCAGCTGATCGACCGGGCAATCGACAACCTGAGTTCCAGGCTGCTCGAAGAGTTTATCGTGGTGGCAATTGTCTGCGCGCTGTTCCTCTGGCACGTTCGCTCTGCGCTGGTCGCGATTGTCTCTCTGCCGCTGGGCCTGTGTATTGCCTTTATCGTCATGCATTTCCAGGGGCTGAACGCCAATATTATGTCCCTGGGAGGCATTGCCATTGCGGTCGGCGCGATGGTGGATGCCGCTATCGTCATGATTGAAAACGCGCACAAGCGGTTAGAAGAGTGGGATCACCAGCATCCGGGAGAGCAGATTGATAACGCCACGCGCTGGAAGGTGATTACCAACGCCTCTGTCGAAGTTGGCCCCGCGCTGTTTATCAGCCTGCTGATCATCACCCTGTCATTCATTCCCATTTTCACCCTGGAGGGACAGGAAGGGCGGCTGTTTGGTCCGCTGGCCTTCACCAAAACGTACTCCATGGCGGGCGCGGCTGCGCTTGCCATCATTGTTATTCCTATTTTGATGGGGTTCTGGATCAGGGGTAAGATTCCCGCTGAGACCAGTAACCCATTGAACAGGCTGCTGATTAAAGCCTATCACCCGTTGCTTATCAGGGTTCTTCACTGGCCAAAAACAACGCTGTTAGTCGCAGCCTTATCGATCCTCACGGTGATCTGGCCGCTCAGCCAGGTGGGCGGCGAGTTTTTACCGAAGATCAACGAAGGCGATCTGCTGTATATGCCCTCAACATTGCCGGGCGTTTCTCCGGCAGAAGCGGCCGCACTGTTACAGACCACGGACAAGTTAATTAAAACCGTGCCTGAAGTGGCCTCAGTTTTCGGCAAGACGGGTAAAGCCGAAACGGCTACGGATTCCGCGCCGCTCGAAATGGTGGAAACCACCATTCAGCTCAAGCCTGAGAATGAGTGGCGGTCCGGCATGACGATTGACAAGATTATTGACGAGCTCGACAAGACCGTTCGGTTGCCCGGTCTGGCGAATCTCTGGGTTCCGCCGATCCGCAATCGGATAGACATGCTTTCCACCGGGATCAAAAGCCCGATTGGTATCAAGGTGTCCGGTACCGTTCTGTCGGATATCGACGCGACGGCGCAAAGCATCGAGACGGTAGCGAAAACCGTGCCGGGCGTGGTGTCTGCCCTGGCTGAACGTCTGGAGGGCGGGCGCTACATTGATATTGATATCAACCGGGAAAAAGCCTCCCGCTACGGAATGACGGTGGGTGACGTGCAGCTGTTTGTCTCCTCGGCCATCGGCGGGGCGACGGTGGGTGAAACTGTGGAGGGCGTTGCCCGGTACCCGATTAATATTCGCTATCCTCAGGATTACCGGAACAGCCCGAACGCGTTGAAGCAGATGCCGATCCTGACGCCGATGAAACAGCAGATCACGCTGGGCGATGTGGCTGATATTAAGGTCGTATCTGGCCCGACCATGCTGAAAACGGAGAATGCGCGTCCTGCCAGCTGGATTTACATCGATGCCCGTGGCAGGGATATGGTGTCGGTGGTGAACGACATGAAGACGGCCATCAGCCAGAACGTGAAGCTGAAGCCGGGAACCAGCGTGTCATTCTCCGGCCAGTTTGAGCTCCTCGAACATGCCAACAAGAAGCTGAAGCTGATGGTGCCGATGACGGTGATGATCATCTTTATTCTGCTGTATCTGGCGTTCCGTCGCGTGGAAGAAGCGTTGCTAATCCTGATGAGTCTGCCGTTCGCCCTGGTCGGAGGCATTTGGTTCCTGTACTGGCAGGGCTTCCACATGTCTGTCGCAACCGGCACCGGGTTTATCGCTCTGGCGGGGGTCGCGGCAGAGTTTGGGGTGGTCATGCTGATGTATTTACGTCATGCCATTGAGGAGAATCCGGCGTTGTCCCATCGGGACACGTTCACCGAGCAGGAGCTTGATGACGCGCTTTATCATGGCGCCGTGCTGCGCGTGCGGCCGAAGGCGATGACCGTGGCGGTGATTATTGCCGGTCTGCTGCCCATTCTCTGGGGAACCGGTGCCGGGTCAGAGGTCATGAGCAGGATAGCGGCGCCTATGATTGGCGGGATGATCACGGCGCCGCTGCTGTCGCTGTTTATTATTCCTGCGGCGTATAAGTTGATTTGGTTGCGCAGGTATAAAACAAACACAGCCATTTGTTGAGATGACAGGGGAGTTAATACCTGATAAATTAGCTATTCAATAACCTATTCATAAAGCTATTCAATGCCATGATAAATCGATCCGAAACGCTACGACAATTGCTGAGACAAGGCCCTGTATCGGTAAAGCAACTCACTGATATTATGGGTATTAGTCAGCCTACTGTTTCGCGTTCGATTAAAGCGCTTGGCGATGAGGTTGTTCGCATTGGCTCTGGTCCATCTATTCACTATGTGCTTCGGGATACGCATCGTGGATTCAGTTCGGCTCCTGTCTACCGAATATCGGAAGAGGGTCAGGTTAAATCGCTGGGTAAACTCATTCCGGTTTATCCCGACGGATTTGTAATGGAGCAAGCGGATAATATATGCCTCCATAGCGATGGGTTGCCGTGGTGGTTGTTTGACATGCGGCCTCAGGGATACCTTGGCCGCGCGTATGCCTCCCGGTTTTCATCCGAGCTGGGCCTGCCGCCGAATCCTGAGAACTGGAGCGACACTGAGGTTATCAGGGCCTTGCTGGCTCATGGACACGATGCGGTGGGCAACCTGCTAATCGGAGAGCAGGCGCGGAATCATTTTATAGAGATGCCGTCTCCTGTTGCAGTGGACCGGGCAATCGCATACCCGTCGTTGGCGCAGGCCGTGAGCGCCGGCGATGTACCGGGTTCCTCTGCTGGCGGTGAGCAGCCGAAATTCTGTACTTATACAGAACGTGGCCACGTCATTGTGAAATTCACGGCACCTGACGATAACCCTGTAAGTGAACGTTGGCGAGATTTGCTGCTGGCGGAACATCTGGCGCTGAGCGTGCTTGGCGTCGAAACAGAGGTGTTTGATTTTGGAGGACAGCGCTTCCTTGAAATCCCACGGTTCGACCGTACGGGGCCGCTTGGTCGTAAGGGGCTTTTTTCTTTACGTGCGCTTGAGGCGGAATTTGTCGGCCGGGCAAGAGAGGCCTGGCCAGTTCTGGTTAATGAGCTGGCAAATCAGGGTTGCGTTCACCCGGATGCGGTCGCCCGCACCTCACGGCTTTGGGCGTTTGGCATGCTGATCGGCAATACCGACATGCACCATGGAAATCTGTCGTTTATCAGTTCCCATGGACGGCCATATGATCTTGCGCCAGCCTATGACATGCTGCCCATGGGATTTGCCCCGAAATCAGGAGGCGCACTGGTGAATACGCTGCGTCCGGCCATGCTTATTGACGCGATCGCGGGAGAAACCTGGCATGAAGCACTGGCGCTGGCCGAGCGCTTTTATACACTGGCCACCGGTTGCAGCCGTTTTTCGGCCAATTTTGCGCCATGTCTTGCCGCATTGCGCAGCCATCTGGACGAGGCGAGATTAAAGGTGTCGCGTCTTGGATAATGAGCGCGGTATTTTTACGGGGTGCATACTTAGTGCGGCATGTGTGCATCGCGAGTTTTCCCGATCAGCTAAGGAAGAGGGTGTTTCTTATGGATAAACCCAGGATGCAACTGAAGGAATTGAGGTTAGGGTAACGGCCATATTTGATTTAACTATTCTGGGTTTGAGGAATATACATAATTTACTTCAGCAACAGAAACAGTATAACAAACTGTTTTAAATGGATATTAATCAAATGGCAATTCAAACTCACAGTTATGAACTCAGTTTTGGTTCATAACTGTGTTAAACGCTGTCCAGAAATCACTCGATGTTACGTCTGTTAGTTCATGAACTGTTCGTTCTAATTTTATGATGTACTTCAGGTTTTCGTGTTAAGTAATATTACCTTTTACTCGATGAGCGATTGCTTAATACCTCTCCGACAACAGGAGCAGCTGTAAATGCGTTTGGCCAGCCAGCGTAAAACGCGGCTTGGGTAACGATCTCCCCAGCTTCCTCAGCAGAAAGTCCATTATCCATCGCTCTGTTGAGGTGATAGCCAATCTGCGCGCTCTGTCCAGATGCGATTAACGCGCTGACCGTAATCAGGCTTCTGTCGCGGGGTTTCAGCGCGGGTCTTTGCCAGAGATCCAGGAACAGTGGGTCAGCAGTAAATTTAACCAGACCAGGTGATATCGGTCCCACGTTTTTTTCCACTGTCTCTGAACGCTGCTTTTCTGCTTCCTGATTGAGAGGAAGCAGGTCCGGAGAAGCGTCAGGAAGTGCATCTGCCGTGACGCCACGAGATTCAAATACTGCTTTGGTCACGCTGACGGCTGACATTGCATTTGGCCAACCTGAGTAGAACGCCAGATGGGTAATGATTTCTGACAATTCCGCTGGCGTAACGCCATTATCAAGGGCAATGTCTATATAGTGCTTAAGGTCACCAGGCTGGTTTCTGGCAATTAGCATGGCGACGGTCACTATACTACGATCCCTGGGCGAGAGGGCATCGCGTGTCCACAGATCTTCAGTAATAGCTTCTCGACCAAAGCGGGCAAGAGCCGGTGAGACAGAACGAATATCAGCTTCAGGAATCGCTGAAGGTTCAATTTTCATCATAGCTTTACCTCTTGTTTCCTCAGCATTAGCAAAATCAGAAATAACAAGCGACATGGCCGCCGCTGCAATTACGCTTTTCATGTTAATCCTCACTGGTCAACGGTGCGGATCCTGTGTGATTCCGCCTTTGTTACGAAGAAATACCGGTTTTACCGGGATAGCGTCCTTACTGGCGCTCATATGCGCCGTTTGCCTGAGATAGTCCCGGAAGTGTGGCGTTTGTCGGTGCAGTTGATACGCTTCCTCACTGGCGTAAACCTCATAGAAGTACCAGCGGTTTGGCGTCTGTGAGTCTGTAGCGGCATACATGGCTAACACGCCTTTCTCTACTTTTAGCGACTCAGCCATTTCAGGCAGAACGATGTTTTTAAATTCGGTCTGAAATTCAGGCTTTACCTCGACGATCACCAGATTATTGATGGTCCGCTCATCCGGTAGGATGTGTTTGTCCCCCAGAAACTGTGGCTCCAGGGTGATTTTCTTTTTTCGATCGATAATGTCAGGTGCCCGGGCAGCGAATGCCTTGTACGGTTCGGCATTCAGATGTTTTCGGTAAGCACTCTCGTTTTCATAGAGTTCGACCATGAATACCTGACGTGGATTGTCGCTTCGTTGCAGGGCGTACATCGCCAGCGTACCTGCTTCATGATCAACCGAAGCGGAAATCGTCTGCCTGGCCACGTCTGCAAAAACTTTGTCCCGATCGGGTCTGACGCCAAGCTCGAAGATATTCATCACGGGCTTATTCTGCGTGTCCGGTTTTGTTGCAAAGACAGGGCTGCTTATTAGCATACAAATTAAAAACATAAGGGGCTTTTTCACGTTGATCCTTTTACTGAAATTACTGTTTGCTACCGCGTCCAGACCTGCTTAACGTCTTTCGTTTGCGGCGTGTTTTGCGCCATGATCCCCCTCAGAACGTGCGGCTGGTAGGTTTCTTCCAGAAACCGGATTTCCTCCGGGCTCAGTTGAAGATTTACGGCGTTTACCGCGGCATCGACGTGATCTTTTTTTGTGGCCCCTACGACAGGTGACGTGACTTTTGTCAGCAGCCAGGCGAGTGAGATTTCCGTCATGGACACCTGATGTCGTTCAGCAAGTTCGGCGACACGCTCAATAATGAGCCGATCCTGTTCAGCCGTGCTGTCATATTTCCCGCGCGCATAATCATCCTCCGTGGCTCGCCGCGTGTGGCCTTCTTTCCGGGAGAGACGACCGCTGGCCAGCGCGCTATAGGGGGTCATGGCGATATCATCTTCAGCGCACAGACCGAAGAGCTCTCGTTCATCTTCACGCATAATCAGGTTGTAGTGGCTTTGCACGGAAACAAAGGGCGTCAGCCCTTCGCGTTCGGCAAGGGCGTTCGCTTTCGCAAGCTGCCAGGCATAGCAATTGGAAATACCAATAGCGCGCACTTTGCCCGCAGTAACGGCGGCATGAAGCGCTTCAAGCACCTCAATAACGGGCGTGTTGTAATCCCAGATGTGGTAGATGTAGAGGTCGATGTAGTCCATCCCCAGATTCTGCAGGCTCTGGTCGAGCGATCGGGCTATTGCCTCTTTTCCGCCGATCCCCGCGGCAATTTGCGCGGCGGTTCGCGGCAGAAACTTGGTGGCCAGCACCACGTCCTCGCGTTTTGCCATCTCCCGCAGCGCCCGGCCAACGTACCGCTCGCTGGAGCCGTTCTGATAGGCGATGGCGGTATCGTAAAAATTGATACCCTTTTCGAGACCGTAGCGGATGATGTCCCGGCTTGCTGTTTCGTCCAGCGTCCAGCTATGCTGGCCCGTTAACGGGTCGCCAAACCCCATACATCCCATACAGATGCGGGAGACCAGTAAGTCACTTTTACCGAGCCGGGTATACTGCATCGTTATTCTCCCTCTGGATTATTCACGACGGAATTGAGCAGATCGACAAGCCTTGAAGCGTGTTCCCGGGCAAGCGTTTTTTGCTGCGCGATTTTGTCGGCATCCCGGTCGGCATAGCTGATACCGCAGGTATAAACCGGCGCCAGCAGCTCAAGATTGCACAGTTTTGCCGTGGTCTCGAACGGAATAAGATACTCTTCAATGGCATGGACAAAGAAACCGTCAGCGGTATAGAGCGCCTGTGGCGCCCCTGTAGTGAAGGAGAGGAGCAGCTTTTTACCGCCCAGTTTCGCCGTTGAGCCATGCGCGAAGCCGTGGACAAAGACCTCGTCCAGCCATTGTTTCATTAACCCGGGCAGCCCATACCAGGAAAAAGGAAACTGCCAGACAATCACATCGGCCCTGAGCAGGCTTTCCTGCTCCGCAGCGATATTGAATTTGCCGGCCGGATAGAGCCAGTCCAGACGACGAATTTCAGCATCGGGAAGGGCGGTCGCCACTTCATCAAGGATAGTGGCGTTGGCGGCGGAATTGTTCAGCTCAGGATGACCTGAAATAACAAGGATATTTTTCATTTCAATACGTTAAAGAGGCTGGTGAATTTTTAACCCAGTATAGAGTGACACCATTATTTTTTTTAGAGCAGTAAAGGCTCATTCACTTTTAGACAAAAACTAATAATGGTCGACGGATCTCATTGTGTCTGGTCATCATGAACCCGTGAACTACGCCGTGATGCCCAGTAACCGTTCTGCATTGCGAAACGCGATGGCCTCTTTTTCAGCATTGTTGACGGGCAGACTGTCGATATATGTTTTTACACCGTCCAGGGTCTGATAGGGGTAATCAACGGAGAACAGGATCCTGTCTACCCCCATTAACGCGTAGATAAACTGGAAGTGCGGCAGTGTCAGCATACCTGACGGGGTAACGTAAACGTGCTCCTGGAAGGTTCTCGTTAGCGTGCGTGACAGACCCGTTGCAGCCAGCGGAAGGCTGTCATCAAGACGCTGCAGCCAGAAGGGCAGCATCTCCCCCCAGTGGCCACTGATTACCTGCAGGTGGGGATATTTATCAAATGCGCCCGATAACATCAGCCGTAACAAATGGATCCCGGCTTCGTGATGCCAGCCCCAGCCAAACATGGAGAGCCGGGCGTTGACCTCTGCATTGAAGCCCGTGAAGTAGGCCTGTTGCACGCTTTTAACCGGTAATCCGGGATGAAGATAGAGTGGCACATTCAGTTTATTAAAGCGGGAAAGCAGGGAGTCATAGTCAGGATGATCGAGAAAGCATGAAGAGGGTCGGCCATTCAGAAGAGCCCCCTTAAACCCCAGTTTTTCAACTGCGCGGACAAGCTCTTTTTCAGCCTCTTCCGGCTGTGCCCAGGGAAGTGTGGCAAATGCCGCGAAGCGATCCGGATGATTTCTTACCGCCCCGGCAAGGCGGTCGTTTGCCGCCGTATTTAATGTTACCGCTTTATCACCGGGAGCCAGCTGGGGGAATCCGCCCACAGAGAGGATCTGCAGGGTAATTCCAGCCTCATCCATATCCCTGAGGCGGCGGCCTCCCAAATCAGCGCCTTTCGCGTTTATCAGCGCATTCTTTTCTATCTGCGGCCGGCTTCGGTCAGGATTATGACCATCAGCGACGGTTTTCCCCCAGTCGCCAAGGAAAGGTGCCTGCTCAAGCGCAACAGGCATACACGCTCGCCCTAACTCGCTGTCGAGATAATGTTCTTCGAGGCAAATGATTTTCATATTCTCACCCTTCATACAAAGCAGTAAAAGTGATGCAGATTAGGATCGCCCGGAACAGCCCGTTCGTGAGTGTCATTCATGGCAGTCTGTCCCGGACAGGGTTTACACCATCGGTTTTTCCCAGGCGCCTCGTGTATCCACTCTGGTCTCTGTGGCGAGTTGTTCCAGCAGGATGATTTCCTCATCGCGTAACTGGATGTCTGAAGCGCAGGCGGCGTCCAGAACGTGATGGACTTTAGTCGCACCAACGAGGGGAAGGGTACCTTTTGCAATAGCCCATGCGATGGCTATCTGTGCCACGCTGGCATTCCTTTCGGTTCCCATTTTTTTCATGGCGGCGGTTAATCTTTCTATCTGCGGCAGTACTTCGTTATAACTTTCGGCCCGGCCACTCCCGGCAGGCATGGGATGATTTGAATCATAACGACCGCTGAGCGCGCCTTGCTCCAGGACCATGTAAGCAAAGAACGTGATGTTATTTTGTCGGCAATAATCAAGGATCCCGGCCTCTTCAGAAGCGCGATAGAGCAGGCTGTAATGATTCTGTACTGCACTGAGGGAATAACCGGAAGCGTTAAGGATTTCGTTGGCGCGTCTGATTTGTGCCAGATTGTGGTTGGAAACACCTACGCGTTTTACCTTACTGCTTTGTAATAGTGGGATCAGTCCTGGCGTCCATTTCTCAACGTCGAGGGGATTGTGGATCCAGTAGATATCAATCGCGTCCACACCCAGACGTCCGAGGCTGGCCTCAAGCATATCGCTGACAGGCTGCGCTGACTGTTCGTTCGCAATCTGCGGCGTGAATTTGGTGGATAAAATCATATCCTCGCGGGGGAACTGACGGACTAATGCTCCCAGCGCTGCCTCGGAACTCCCCATGCCATATACTGCTGCGGTATCCCAGAGATTCAGACCCTTACTCATGGCCGTGGTGAACACGTCTGCCATCTGAGTATCAGAAAGATGATTGCCGAAGACGGTGTCGCCACCGGCGAAGCCTGTGCCCCAGGACCATGTGCCCAGCGCGACGGAAGGTAGTGTTTTCATATTCAGCTCCTGTAAAAAGGCCGGAACGTTGCTGACTTAAACCGGCCAAAGAGGGTGAGTAACGATAAAAGACAGATGAATGAATTAAGTTGGCTGGCGGAGGGCATTTAACAGCGCCACACCCACACCGTGCGCTGAAGCGGGATTCTGCCCCGTGATAAGGCGTCCATCGGTAACCACGTTTTCAGACCAGTTCGGGGCCTCATGATGAAGCGCGCCATGCTCGCGGAGTGCAGTCTCAAGCAGGAAGGGAACCACATCTGTGGTGTGAACTTCTTCCTCTTCCTTGTTGGTAAAGGCCGCCACGTTTTTGCCTTTCACCAGGTATTCGCCGCTGCTGAGCTTTGCGTCAACCAGTGCCGCAGGTCCGTGGCAGACGGCTGAGACAATCCCATCACTTTCATACACTTCGCGGATAATACGCTGGGCATCCTGGCTGTCGCGGAAATCCCACATGGTTCCATGCCCGCCCGCAAAGAAAACGGCGCTGTAATCGGTACCGTTCAGCTCGGATAACGAAGGCGTTGTGGCCAGGCGCTGCTGAAAATCGGTTTCGTTCCAGAACCAGGCGTTGACAGAGTCACTGAGGTCAAATCCATCCACCGGCGGCTGTCCCCCGCGAATGCTGGCTATCGTCGTTTTTAGTCCGGCATCTTCCAGTACTTTCAGCGGATGCGTCAGCTCAGCCAGGAAAAAACCGGTTGGTACACCGGATGCGCCTTTAATCGGATGGCTGGAAACGACACACAGCACGGGTTTATCTGCAGGTTTCATATCGGGCCTCACTCTTTATTTTTAAATTCAGCGGCAAAGAGATTTTCCCAGTTAATAAAGGAGCCAAGCGGAATGCACTCAAAGCTTAATAAGCCTGCTTTTGCCAGCGGGAATTCGGCCATTACGTTCATCGCTTCATCGACAGAGTCACATTCAAGAAAAATAGCGACGCCAGGTCTGTCCTGACGGAAGTAGATGTCGCGGATGAAGCCGGATTTATACAATCCCCAGGCGTGCAGCGCTTCAGCGTGAAGGTGTGGAGCATATTTTTCCAGCGATGCTCCAGGTGCGGGGATATCCAGACATAAAATTCGCATCATAGTCTCCTGAACTCGGGTTGTTGTAGAAAGAGATAAAAGTATAAGAGGCGAATTTCACGAAGATTAGAGGGGCATTGACTTAAGCATCTTTAGGCTGTACTTAATAATTAAGCCGTGATTGCTTAAGGAACACATTATGAATAACGCCCTGTATAACCAGATACGCATCTTTCAGAGCATTGCACGTGAGGGCAATATTTCGGCAGCCGCAAGAAAACTGGAAATTACGCCTCCCTCCGTCAGCAATGCGCTTAAACTGCTGGAAGAGCATATTGGCCATCCGCTTTTTGTGCGTACGACCCGCCGTATTGAGCTGACGGAAACCGGGCAGCTGTTGCTGGAACAGACCGCTGCGGCGGTGGAGTCGCTGGAAAATTCGCTTGAAAGCATTCGCGACCAGAATCAGGAGCCCTCTGGTATCGTGCGTATCACGCTCTCGCGTTTTGCCTATCTGTTAATTCTCAAGCCTACAATGGCGGAATTCTGTCAGCAATACCCGGGTATACAGCTGGAAATATCGGTTTACGACGGTACCGTGAATATCATCGAAGAGCGTTTTGATCTTGGGATCCGTTTTGGCGATATTCTCGAAGGTGGGGTGGTGGCACGGCCGTTAATGAAACCCTTTCGTGAAGGGTTATATGCATCCTCAGCTTATATTCGCGAGTATGGAATGCCCGAGGTGCCGGCTGACCTCAGTCAACACAAGCTGATTGGCTACCGTTTTATTACTAACAACCGCATCCTTCCGTTGATTCTTAACGACCGCGGAGAGCAGTTGACGGTTGAGATGCCCGGGCAGTTAATCAGTAACGATATCGACGTTATGGCTGACGGGATCCGTAACGGGCTGGGAATTGGACGCCTGTTTGAACCCATCTGGCAGTTACAGCCCGACAGGGAGCACTTTATCCCCGTGATGGAGAGTTACTGGAAAACCTACCCGCCGGTCTATCTCTATTACCCTAAAAATGCGGGTAAAACGAAAAGAGTGAAGGCCCTGATTGATTTTCTGATATCCGCTACGGGGCGATAAAGACGATAACGCATCGTCCCGTATGGAAGCGCTATTTCACAACCCCAGCGGCCTGGCCTCCTGTATGAACTCAATCAAAAGGCGAAGCCCGGTCGGCAGTTGCCGGCGGCTTGAATAATAGATATAAAAACCTTCCTCCAGCGGGGACCATTCCGTAAGCACCAGGCGGAGCCGTCCATCCTTCACATAGGGTGCAACAAGAGGCTCCGGAAAATACATCAGGCCGGCTCCACCTAATACGGCCACAAGGCCCGTTTCAGCCTGGTTGACCGTCACTGAGCCAGGCACAGTGATTTGGTACGTTTCGCCGTTTCGTTCAAGTTCCCAGCGATAAATCCGATCGTCGCCGAGACGATTGCTTATACAGCGATGGTGTAATAAATCATCCGGATGTTCAGGCGTTCCGTAGCGTTCAAGGTAGTCGGGGGATGCTGCGATAACCCAGCGAATATCGGCAGATAAACGCCGGGCAACCATGTCTTCCGGAACGGTGCCACCATAGCGGATACCGGCATCGAAGCCCGCATCAGTGACGTCAACCATACGGTTGCTGGCAACAATATCGATTTCAATATCGGGATAGCGATCCATAAAAGCGGGCATGACCGGCGCAAGCAAAAGATTGGCCGCTTCAACGGCAGCATTGATGCGGATACGTCCGGTAGGGGTATTACGATACCGGTTAAGCGATTCAAGCGCGCCTTCTATTTTGTCGAAAGGTTGAAGGACAGACTGAACCAGTTCTTCACCTGCAGCCGTAGGTGTAACGCTCTTGGTCGTGCGATTAAGGAGGCGAACCCCGAGCCGTGTTTCCAGTCCCTTCAGGGCATGACTAAGCGCTGATGCACTGACACCTAATTCAATCGCCGCACGGCTGAAACTGCGATGACGTGCAATAGCCATGAAATAAATGAGATCGGCGACATCAGCTCTGCTTATTTGCATACAGAATCGTTTTCCTTGTGCGTTAAGGCCCGAATGCGTTGATACGGAAATGATATACACCATAGACCGACCAGGGCTAATCCGTTGCTGAATTTATTTCACAAGTCCATCCACTCATCGCCTCTCACTGAACACGTTGTGCTTCGTTATTCTTGAAAATTATGCGCTCTGGCCGTCGGTCAGGGCGGAATATTCATCTAACGGAGCCGTGTATGAACTATACGCATCTTGGCCGCACCGGCCTGAAAGTCAGCCGCCTTTGTCTCGGAACCATGAATTTTGGTGACGTCACCGACGAGAAAACCAGCGCCCGCATTCTGGATGAAGCGCTTGAGGCGGGTATCAATTTCATTGATACAGCAGACGTGTATGGCACTGAGCAATCACCCGATATCCAGCAAGGTTCGGGGCTGTCTGAAGAGATTATTGGTCGCTGGCTCCAGCAGGGTGGCCGCCGTGACCGTATCGTTCTGGCGACGAAAGCCTATCAGCCTATGGGACCGGGTCCGAACGATCGCCGTCTTTCTGCTTATCATATTCGCAAGGCCTGCGAGGACAGTTTGCGACGGCTTAAGACCGACCATATTGACGTCTATCAGATGCATCACATCGATCGTTATACACCATGGGAAGAGGTCTGGCAGGCCATGGAGCTCCTTGTTCAGCAGGGAAAAGTGCTTTATATCGGTAGCAGCAATTTCGCAGGCTGGGACATTGCGACTGCGCAGTCAGTTGCCACGGCCCGCCATTCCCTGGGCCTGGTTGCTGAGCAAAGTCTCTACAATCTGACTGCCCGAACCGTTGAGCTGGAGGTCATTCCCGCATGCCGTCATTTTGGCCTGGGACTGATTCCCTGGAGTCCACTTGCCGGAGGGTTGCTTGGCGGCGTACTGAAAAAGATGGCCAGCGGGCGCCGTGCGAGGCCCGCGTTTGCCCGTCTAATCGAACAGTATCGTCCGCAGCTGGAAGCCTACGAAGGATTATGTGAGGACCTCGGCGAAACCCCTTCCGATGTGGCGCTTGCGTGGCTCCTGCAGAATCCTGTCGTTACTGCGCCACTTATCGGGCCTCGTACGGTCGAGCAACTCCGGGAGGCGCTTCACGCAACGACAATCACGCTATCAGACGACACCATGAGCTGTCTCGACGAAATCTGGCCCGGACCCGGGGGAGAAGCGCCCCAGGCTTATGCCTGGTAATGACCAAATTAATGAATCCTTTCTACGCTATAGGGAGTTCCAGTTTATGAGCAAGATGATCCATGACCAGCATTCTGCTTCCGTACCCGCTTCCCGGGATCGTCGCAATTTTCTGATCGCTGGCGCCGGTCTGGCGTTGGCCGCTTCCACCCTTGGCAGGAGCGGAGCAGTGATGGCTAAACCGGCTGGTCAGGACACGTCGAACGACCCTTCGGACGCTGTTCCCGTCCAGAAGGAGACCTTAACCACGCGTAAACTCGGCTCGCTTGAGGTTTCAAGCATGGGACTCGGGTGTCTGCCTATGGTGGGTTATTACGGCGGTGGTCCGCGCGATCGTAAAGCCATGGTTTCGCTCATCCGGGCAGCCTTCGAACAAGGCATCACGTTCTTTGATACTGCCGAGGTGTATGTCCCCCATCTCAGTGAAGAATTTGTCGGGGAAGCACTGGCCCCCGTTCGCGATCGTGTGGTGATTGCCACTAAGTTCGGTTTCGGCGTGGAGGAGGGGAAGCCAACCTCCCTCAACAGCCATCCTGACCATATCCGCCGCGCCGTAGAGGGCTCGCTAAAGCGTCTGAAAACGGACCACATCCGGGTACGACGCAATATCCGCACCTGATAGAAAATTGCGGTGCACCGCAAGTCCGGTTGACGGACAGCGAGTTACGCGAAATCGATGCAGCGCTTGCCAGGATCCCATTGCAGGGCGGTCGCGCAGATCCGTTTACCGAAAGTCAGTTTGATAAAAGTTAAATGGTGATGGCCACCTTTTTTCACATCAGTGGCCAGGGAGACCCGGCAACGCCGGGCCAGGGTAGGGCATTAACAGTCCTGTATTGCTGAAGGCGGCGTGAGTGAAGGTGGCGTATCCGGAAGCGGGGGAATGATCCCGTCGACGGGGTGCGGCAGATAGTGTGCCTCGAGTTCCATGATTTCGGCATCGCTAAGTGAAAAGTCCAGCGCGCTGATAGCCGTAGAAAGATGTTCTGGTTTTGTCGCGCCTACGATCGGTGCTGTGATGACCGTTTTTGATAGCAACCAGGCAATTGCAACATGGGCTCTTGGCACATCGTGCTTTTCGGCAATTCTGGCAACAACATCAATAACGGGCTTATCCAGAAGGGCTGCGTTCTCATACATTTTTAACGCAAAGGCATCGTTTTGCGTTCGTCGGGACGTGACACTCCAGTCGCGCGTGAGCCTGCCGCGTGCCATCGGACTCCAGGGGATCACACCAACGCCCTGGTCTTCACACAGGGGCAACATCTCGCGCTCTTCTTCCCGGTAAAGCAGGTTGTATTGCGGTTGCATCGTAATAAATCGGGTCCAGCCGTTACGCTCTGCAGTATGCTGCATTTTTGCAAAGCGCCAGGCTTCCATAGATGATGCGCCGATGTAACGTACTTTTCCTGATTTAACGAGGTCATGCAGAGCCTCCATGGTCTCTTCAACAGGCGTGGAGTGGTCAAAGCGGTGAATCTGAAAGAGATCCACATAATCCATACCTAAGCGCATCAGGCTATCGTCAATAGACTGAAAAATGGCCTTGCGGGAAAGAAACCCGGTATTGGGTGAGTTGCGCCACGGAAAGAAGGTCTTTGTCGCCACAACGATCTCATCGCGTCTGGCCATTTCTCTCAGCGCTTTTCCAGTGATCTCTTCAGAACTTCCGCCCGAGTAGATATTCGCGGTATCAAAAAAATTAATGCCCGCTTCAAGCGCCTGACGAATGAGCGGACGTGACGCCTTTTCATCCAGGGACCAGGGTTGAGGCAAACGTTCAGGTTCACCATAGCTCATACAACCGAGACAAAGACGGGAGACTTGCAAACCGCTACGACCCAGATTCACATACTTCATTCTGTGTTCCTTCTTTTATTGCCAGCAATTCTGTATGTGACAGGGTATTGCACAGACATGAAGGGAAACAGCATGCGCCATCGAATGGTGTTTTGAGTTTTTTTCACAAATCGTCGTAATCGACAGTGAAAGACGAGAAGCGAGAGGGAGGTCAGAATTAGTAACAGATTGATGTATCGGCCCGTGATTAACTATCAGATGTCATTTAACATAATATACATTATGCGCATTAAGATGAAGGCAGGGAAAATCTGCCTTTCTACGGTCGTGATTTGCCCTGGTTATAGAACGCTTGTGAGCTGCCAACTTCTACGTTTATACAAGGTTAAAAAACGTTTGATATACTCAAGCCTTTGACCACCGCTCCCGCAGACTTATGGAAATTGAACTCGATAAAAGCTTTAAAGAAAGGATTTTCCACGCTGTCATTTTTGAAGTGACGGCCAACGTCATTATCGCACTGTCTCTTGCATGGTTGATGAACGTTTCGGTATTCCAGTCCGGTTCGTTGTCCGTGATATCCGCACTTACCGCAACGGCCTGGAATTTTGTCTTCAATAAGCTCTTTGATTCCCTGCAGAAAAAACATCAGTTTCAACGAACATTCCTCGTTCGCGCCATCCATGCGGTTGGTTTTGAAACAGGCCTTATCGTCTCCTTAATTCCTGTAGCCATGTTCATGCTGGATTTAACGATCGCTGAGGCATTTTTTGTTGAGATTGGCCTTGTTCTGTTTTTTCTGCCATACACGATGCTCTTTAACTGGCTTTATGATTACCTGCGTTGGACATTCGTTGGGCGGAAACGGTCTGCTGTGTAGCGAATCTTGATATCGGTCACATTCACAACCCCTTGATCGCATTGGACTCCACTCTCTTTCTATACTTCCCATTTCGTTATCACTTTTTGAGGAGTCCATAATGTTTGATCATGTGAAATTCGGCGTCAGCGATTATGAGAAAAGTAAAGCCTTCTTCCTCATGGCGCTTCAACCGCTCGGTGTCGAACTCGTCGATGAAGGCTCTCCCGACTATGGCGTCGAAATGAGTTCCGGCGACGTTTCTCTTTGCCTTTTTCAGTCGAATGATAAACCCGCTCCGCTTCATCTGGCCTTTGTGGCCACGACACGCCAGCAGGTTAATGACTTTTACCATGCCGCGCTGCACGCAGGCGGACGCGATAATGGCGCACCGGGATTGCGCTCCTACGGCAAAAATTACTATGCAGCATTTGTCATTGCGCCTGACGGTCATAATATCGAAGCGGTATGCCATGCCCCCGAGGAGGAATAATTTAACTTCGTAAATATGCATGATAATGCTTGATATTGCACGATAATGCCGATTATTATCCCCGTAATGTGACACGCAAACCTGCAACATCATGCAAAAACACTTAACGAGGTGAATATGACGCAACAGCTGATTTTGATTGCCGGCCCCTATCGCAGCGGAACCGAAGGCGTTCAGGCACGCATTGATGAAAATCTTGCCCGTCTTGAACGTGCTGCATTAGCCGTTTACCAGCTCGGCCACGTTCCGGTGATTGGTGAATGGCTGGCGCTTCCACTGGCGAAGGCCGCGGGCTCAAAGTCTGTAGCCGATGAGGTCGCAGAATCGATGCTGTATCCAGTTGCGCACCGGCTCATCGCAAAGTGCGATGCGATTTATCGTATTGCCGGCGCGTCTCAGGGCGCGGATATGGACATAGAGGTTGCCCGTAAACACGGCCTCAAGATTTATACCGCACTTGAAAGCATTCCTCAGGCTTAACGGTGCCCGCGCCAGCCAGTTTTCTGGCTGGCTCACGCGGTAGCCAGCACGATCGATACCCCTTTTTCCGATACCGCATTCACCCAGCCACGATCGGTATCGCCTTCGACGACAATCGTATTTGCCAGGGACACATCGCCTATTACAAATGATGACGCCGTGTTTATTTTTTCCGGCGACGCAAGGACAACCGTTTCGGCGGCTCTGCCGGAAAATGCACGTTTGATGCACGCCTCTTCGAAATCACCGGTCGTCAGCCCTGCTTCCGGATGGATGCCGGTCACGCCCATAAAGAACAGATCCGCATGAATGTTTTCAATGCCTTCAATAGCCGCCGCGCCGACGGCCACAATCGAGTGCTTATACAAACGGCCACCGATCAGAATCACTTCGATGGAAGGGTGATTAACAAGCCCCAGAGCAATGCTCGGACTGTGCGTCACCACGGTAATACGCAGGTCATGCGGTAAGAAGGCGATCAGCTCTGAGGTGGTCGTTCCTCCGTCAACGATCACCACCTGGCCCGAAGAGATCAGCTGCGCTCCCTTCTGCGCCACCTTTCTTTTAGCATCCATTTTCACGGACTGTCGTTCCGCGAAAGGCACAATAGCGGAAGACGACGGCAGCGCGCCGCCGTGAACTCGCTGTAAACGCCCTTCTGCCGCCAGCTCGCGTAAATCGCGTCGGATGGTGTCTTCAGAGACGTCGAAGAGAACGCTTAGCGCTTTTGACTGAACCTGACCTTCGGTGCCGAGCTTTTCGAGGATCAACTGTTTTCGCTGACTGGTGAGCATCATGGATTCCTGATGTTGCATGTTTAATCTTGAAACTGCACGTTAATGCTGTTATTGATAGTTACTCTACGTAAGGAGGATGAAACGTGCAATCAAAACGTGCAGATGTGCGCATCATTGACAGTGAAACGCTGTCCGATAACTGGTACTTACTTAAAAAATATACGTTTGACCTGCAAAGACGCGATGGCGAATGGCAGCGGCAAACGCGTGAAGTTTATGACCGGGGGAATGGCGCCACGATCCTGCTCTACAACCGTGACCAAAAAACGGTGATTCTGACCCGCCAGTTCCGCTTCCCGGTCTTTATTAATGGCCATGAGGACGATCTGATTGAGGCGGCGGCCGGCCTGCTCGATAACATGGATCCGGAAAGCCGCATTAAAGCAGAGGCGGAAGAAGAGACCGGGTTTAACGTGTCGAGCGTGCAGAAAATCTTTGAAGCCTATATGAGCCCTGGCTCCGTCACGGAGAAACTCTACTTCTATCTTGCCGAGTATCAGCCGAAGGACAAAACCAGCGCAGGCGGCGGTATCAAAGCGGAGGGAGAAGATATCGACGTACTGGAAATGCCCTTTGAAGAGGCATTGCGGGCAATTGATGCGGGCAAGATCGTCGACGGAAAAACCATCATGCTGCTCTATCATATTGCGCTAAAAGGCATTCTGTAACCTGCCGCTCTCGACGCCTGCCCCGGTGCAGGTGTCGGCCTGTGCTATCCTTGCTGAAACACGCAAAACGGAGATCTGAAGATGGCCGACTGGAACCCTTCGCTTTACCTGCAATATGGCGCCGAACGAACGCGCCCCGCCGCTGAGCTGCTTGCCAGAATTCCCCTCGATGACGTAGCCACCATCGCCGATCTGGGCTGCGGGCCGGGCAACAGCACGGCGCTCCTGCACCATCGCTGGCCGAAAGCTCAGATCGTCGGCGTCGATAACTCACCAGCCATGCTTGAAGAGGCGCGCAGCGCACTGCCCGGCTGCCAGTTCGTTGAGGCCGATATCCGTCAGTACAGGCCTGGCCAGCCGCTGAGTCTGATTTATGCCAATGCTTCGCTGCAATGGGTTCCTGACCATTACGATCTTCTGCCTCATCTTGTCTCTCTGCTCGCGCTAAATGGCGTACTGGCGATCCAGATGCCTGATAACTGGCTCGAACCCACGCACGTGGCGATGCGCGAAGTGGCGCTGGAGCAGGACTATCCTGACCGCGGCCGCGAACCGCTGCCAGGCGTGCATGCCTATTACGATATCTTGTCGGAGGCCGGCTGCGATGTGGATATCTGGCGGACAACCTATTTCCATAAAATGAGCTCGCACCAGGCCATTATTGACTGGGTCAGCGCCACCGGTTTGCGGCCGTGGCTACAGGATCTGAACGAGAGCGAGCAGAAACGTTTCCTGAAACGCTATCACGAACTGCTGGAAGAGCAGTATCCACTCCAGGAAAACGGGCAGATACTGCTGGCTTTCCCGCGGCTGTTTATTGTGGCTCAGCGTCAGCCCTGAACGGGGCTATGAACGTGCCTCTTTGAGCAGCTGCTGAATAACTTTTTCCTGCTGCTCATAATCACCTTCACCAAAGGCGGTATAGCGCAGCTGGCCTTTTGCGTCGAAATAGTAGTGCGCGGGCCAGTACTGGTTGCCGAAAGCGTTCCAGATTTGATAGTTGTTGTCCGTTACAACCCGGTACGGTAGTTGCCATTTATTTACCGCGTTTTTCACCGAGGCGATCGGTTTCTCCCAGGGATATTCAGGCGTGTGTACTCCTATGACGACCAGGCCCTGAGACTGGTATTTTGTTGCCCAGTCGCGCACGTGCGGAAGCGTATGCTGGCAGTTAATGCAGTCCCAGGTCCAGAAATCGATCAGAACCACCTTCCCGCGTAATGATTCAGACGTGACAGGGTCACCGTTCACCCACCCTGTCCCACCGCTTAATGAAGGCAGCTGGCTGCTGGGCTCGGTCATCACTACCGGCTGAAGCTTCGGCGACTGCGTGGCGGGTTTCGCCAGATTCAGCAGCGTGGTTTCAAGGCGATCCGCGACGCCGTTCGCGCCCTGCAGAACCGACGTCATCCCCGTTGCGTTAAAGACGACGGCCGCTAACATTACCACGCCTGCCCCCTGACGTAGCTTTTCCATCAGCGCCGATTTGGCTTTCAGCGGCGCCATCAGCGTGCGGCCTCCGAGAACGAGTAAACCCAGCATCAGCGCGCAGCCGCTACCATAGGCGGCCAGCAAAGCGCCTGTGGCAATGGCCGAATGTCCGGCAATATTGATGCTGAAAATGGCGCCCAGGATCGGTCCCGCGCAGGGAGACCAGAGCAGCCCGACCGCAAGCCCGGCCAGAAATGCCGATGCCATACCGCGCGTTTGCCCGCTTCGGGCGTTGAGGACATTTCCCGCGCTGACAGCCGGCCCCGCAATACGCTGGGCAAAAGCAGGAAAAATTAAGGCCAGCGCGGCCGCGGCCAGAATGACGAGGGCGATCCAGCGCCCAACGATGGTTGCCTCGGCGATCCACTCGCTGGCAACGGTGACGACCATCGCCACCAGGGTGAACATGACGATCATCCCCGCGAGCAGCGCCAGAATGTGCCGCCGCTGCCCCTGAAAACCGGCGAACAGGAGTGGAATAACCGGGAGCGTACATGGACTGAGCAGGCTTATCATCCCGCCCAGAAAAGCAATTATCAGAAACATAAACACCTCACAATACAAGTCCTGCGACGCTGCAGTGAGGTTATTTCATCGTACGGATGTGTTCAGGACATGTGTAAAAGCGTGGTTTTTGTCTGGCTCTGTATCGCCCTTTCCGGCAGATACAAAGCCGTACAATTAACGGCGCGGGAGTGTAATCGAGACATCCAGCCCGCCCTCTGCGCGGTTTGCCAGCTTCAGCTTACCGTCCAGCTGTGCGGTGAGCTGCGCAGCAATCGCCAGGCCAAGGCCTGTCCCGCCAGTATCGCGGTTGCGTGATGTTTCCACCCGATAAAACGGCTGTAATACTGCCTCCAGTTCGGCATCCGGTATACCCGGCCCGCCGTCCATGATGTGAATGGTCACCTCTCCGGTAGTCGAGTCATCAATGCTAATGGTGGCGTACTCGCCAAATTTCAGGGCGTTATCCAGCAGATTGGTCATCACCCGGCGAAGCGCCTGAGGACGCGTGACGATGGGCAAACGGGTTTCACCTGCCTGAAACTGCACGTTTTTACCGATGTCCTGATAATCGCAGGCGATGCTGTTTATCCAGGCATTAAGCTCCAGCTTCAGCGAGGTTTCTTCCAGTGATTCTGATGACCGGGCATACGCAATGCCCTCCCGCACCAGACGCGTCATATTATCAAGGTCGTTTAAAAGCTTGTCGCGCAGTTCAGGCTGTTCGGCCATCTCAACACGAAGCTTCATGCGGGTAATGGGCGTCTGGAGATCGTGCGAAATGGACGCCAGGATCTGCGCCCGCTCCCTGAGATAGGACTGAATTCGCGCCTGCATCGCGTTGAAGGCATGCGCTGCACGCTGCACCTCAACCGGACCCTTTTCCGTCATTGGCGTGTTGGCGGCCGGGTCCAGGGAATCTACCGCGCGGGTAAATTGCGAAAAAGGCCTCACCACCTGCCGCACGGCAATCCAGGAGCAGGCAGCCAGCACGAGCAGCTGCAGAATCAAAACCACGGGCAGCCAGCTGGCGACCGGCGGCATCCGTGGGATCAGATCGATGGTCAGCGGCGCGCCATCGCGTAACGTGAGATGCGCCTGAATGTGTGAAATGGCGCCGGGAACGGCAGTGAAGCTGAGCGGGTACTGTGCCGCAAGCGTCGCTTTTAAGGTTCGGATGGCGTCCCGCGAACGCTTATCCGTCGGCGCGTTGCCGGGTTCTCCTGGCCCCAGAATATAGCGGTAGTTACCGCGTTCAAGTCGCGGCAGCCAGGCCGCGCGTTCATTGGCGGGTAAGCGGTCCAAAATAGCCACGCTGGTCGCGACATCGTATTCCAGATTACCGAGCATCACCGTTCGGGCGCTGTGCATTCGCTCAATCATGACCAGCGTCAGGCTCAGGGCGTTGGCCAGCAACAGTCCGGGCAGCACGACGATCAGCAAGCGGGCCAGCAGCGAGCGGGGCCAGAGCGTCATTCGTTAGCCTCTTTGATGGTGACCGGCATGGTAAAAACGTAGCCCTCGCTGCGTACGGTTTTGATATACGCGGGCGTGCGGGCATCTTCATTCAGACGCTGGCGAACCCGGCTAACCAGTAGATCGATTGAGCGTTCAAACAGTTCGGCGTCACGCCCCTGCGTCAGGTTGAGCAGCTGATCGCGGGTCAGCACCCGCTGCGGGTGGTCAAGGAAAACGCGCAGCAGGCGATATTCTGCCCCGCTGAGCGCCACGATCACCCCTTCCGGGTCAATCAGGTGGCGGGCAACGGTATCGAGCTGCCATTCACCGAACGTCACCAACCGCCCTGCTTCCGTGACCTGTAAATTGGGCGGCATTGTGCGGAAACGGCGTAAAATCGCTTTGATACGTGCCAGCAGTTCGCGGGCGACAAACGGCTTCACCACGTAGTCATCCGCGCCCATCTCCAGACCGAGGATCCTGTCTGTCTCCTCATTGCGGGCCGTCAGCATCAGAATGGGCAGATCTTTATATTTCCCGACGCGTAATTGCCGACACAGCGTAAGCCCGTCGTCGCCGGGCATCATAACGTCCAGCACCACCAGGTCGATATGCTGCTTATCCAGCACGACGCGCATCTCTTTGCCGTTTGCCGCGCCAGTGGCGCGATAACCGGACTTAACGAGATAGTCGATAATCAATTCACGAATATCCCTGTCGTCATCGACGACAAGGATATGATCAATATGCTCCACCGAAATCTCCAGACCGAAGGGTAACGTATTGAAAATAGCACATTTCAGAGTTTGTCAGCATCAACAACTGCCTTGACGAAATCCTGCGGATCTTCCTGAGGGGGATTGTGCCCCACGGTTGCGCCGAAGGTACGGTGTTCATATTTACCGGTAAATTTACCCGCGTAGGCCTGCGGTGCCGGATGCGGCGCCCCGTTGTTTCCGCCTTCGATGGTGATCGTTGGAACGGTGATATTCGGCAGCGTGGCCAGCTTTTGCTCGTAGCTGTCGTATTTGCGCTCGCCTTTTTCCAGCCCTAAGCGCCAGCGATAATTGCTAAGCGTCACCGCAACGTGATCCGGGTTATCAAGGGATTTGGCGCTGGCGTTGAAGGTTGCATCGCTAAATTTCCAGTCAGGCGAGGCCTGAGACCAGATCAGACGGGCGAAGTCATGGGTGTTTTTGGCATAGCCTTCAGCACCGCGCTCGGTGGCGAAATAGAACTGATACCACCACTGCTGCTCCGCTTTTGGCGGCAACGGCTGTTTGCCAATCTGCTGGCTGCTGATGAGATAACCGCTCACCGAAACGAGCGACTTAACGCGTTCTGGCCACAGCGCCGCAACGATATCCGCCGTACGGGCGCCCCAGTCATAGCCTGCAAATACCGCCTGCTTGATATTCAGGGCGTCCATCAGGTTCACGATATCTTTCGCCATTGCGGAAGGCTGGCCGTTGCGCGGTGTTTTTGCCGACAGGAAGCGCGTGGTACCGTAGCCGCGCAGGGAAGGTACAATCACGCGGTAGCCTTTTGCCGCCAGCGCAGGCGCGACTTCAGCGTAGCTGTGAATATCGTAGGGCCAGCCGTGTAATAAAATAACCGGTTGGCCGTCTTTAGGACCAATGTCGACATACCCGACGTTAAGATCGCCTGCGTTAATTTGCTGTGGACGATCGAAAGCCGCCGCGAAGTTAGTGCCGGTGACTTCGGCCTGACATGACATGACGGTGCCAAGGGAAACGGTGAGAGCAAGCGTTGAATAAGCGAGTTTGCTGAACATGTTGGTATCTCCGGTTGAGTACAATTCACGGGGATATAACAACACTGCAATGTATAGCGGATATGTGCGAAAGCGGGTTTATTGCAAGCCTGCGTATGTATCCGGCATGCAGATACAGTGTGATACAAACACAGGCGCTGTTGCCTTACAGAGAGATTCGATAGCGGACGTAATCGTCAGCGTCACCGTATCGATCGTAGAGCTTACGTGCCGGATTGTTCTCCCGGGTGACCCAGTACAGTTTTGACCACCCTTCACGCTTGCCTTCCGCTATCAGGGCATCAATAAGCGCCTTACCCGCTCCCGCGCCACGTTCGTCGGCATCAACAAACAGATCTTCCAGATAGCAAATGGGCGCGGTTGACCAGGTTCCTTCGTGCAGAACACACATTGCGAAACCGATGACCTTTTCGTCTTTCTCTACCACGCGGCAGAACATCGGAGAATGCGCTGAGAGCGCCCTTTTCCATGTCGATGCGGTGACGGGCTCGTCAAGGTAGCAATCATAAAAATGGGTATAGCCATCCCACAGCGGTCGCCACTGGGAATAGTCGTCTTCGCGGAGAGGTCTTACCGTAACAGCCATGCGTTCCTCACATTACAAGTCGATTGCCATTTCAAAACAGCGTAAATCAGCCCCCGCCATACGCGAGTGATGATAGTTTTCGCCCAGCGTCACAAACCCCAGCTTCTGATAAAAGGATTGGGCGTTAGGCGTTGCATCCAGCCTCAGGCGGGTTATTCCCCGACTGCGCGCCTCGTTTGTAAGCGCCTTGATAATCCGGGTCGCCATGCCTCTCCCGGTGGCTGAGGGCAAGGTGAATATGGCCTCCAGGCAATGGGTATCAAGATCCAGGTAGCCGGTTGCCGAAATGACGCCCTTCTCGTCTTCCACCACGTAAAAAGGGTATTGAATGATCGTTTGACGGTAATGCTCGGGCATCAGATCCGGCGTCCAGCGTGCAATCACGTCAGCGTCGTAGCTGGTTTTGCAGCCGTGACGAATCGCCTGATTGCGTATATTCCAGAGTATTTCGGCTTCCTGGGGTTGAGCAGTTCGTAACGTCATATCACCTCATTAATGGCTTTTTAGCCGCATTTCGCGTGCCAGTCTGGCAAGACGCTGAGTGCGACAATAGAGCGTAAACAGCACAAAGCCTCTGCTGTTCATCACCATCCGACAAAGTAGCAGAGCAAAAAATGCGATGACCAGTGGCCAAAGACTTCCGTCATGAGAAAGCAGTATATGGAGCGCCTGAACGAGGGTCGTTATCAGCAGAATGATGAACAAGGCCATAAACCCCAACAATCCAGACGTCTTTCCACGGGCCAGAAGTACGCTTATCGCAATGAGCACGCCTGTCATTGTTAATGATGGTATGAAAAAACTCAGTGCATGATGTAATGGCGATAAGCCCGGCAATGCGTGAAGAAAAGGCAAAAGGTTTAACGCAAATGCCACTAAAAACAGAGGTAACAGCGCCGCTACCGGATAAGGATTTTGACGCGGAAGCTCGCTGAGCGGCCGGGAAAAATACCGTTCCAGCTCGGGAGTGGAATGGTTTAAAAGGCGGCTATCGCGACGAGCAACAGCCTCTTCTATCTCTTTGCCATGCAGCAGGAGATCCTGGAATACGCGTCCGGTTAAAAAACTCAGAAAGCTCATCAGAATACCGCCAGCGACTGAATGGTACCGATAATGTATTTACCCGTCCGTGGTATGTTACCGGGTGACGCAACCAATACCACTTTGACCATTAGGATGACGCTGACCAGAACGAACCAGGTATCGTTGAGCTCCATCAGCATAAATGATCCCGGCTTGTGTGAATTCGCGATTACAGTCCATTGCGGAACCCAATGCTTTGAAATCGAAATCCGCAGCTCCAAAACCTGCCATGCGAGCATAATCATATCCGGGTAGATTTTTCTCAGGATTCATTCCAGGCAAAACCATACATTACTCCTTATGTTTGTGGGTAGGTTAACCCAACTAATCTGACGGTAATCGAGAGATCTGCAGAGCAAAATTTTGGTAGTAAATAAGTTACAACGCAACTAAACAGAATGTGATAGAAGTGAAAATACCAGAACGCAAACAAAAACATAACGCTTAAATATGGAGATCCGCAGATGACGATACCGACACTCACGACAGAACGTCTCCTGCTGAAACCGCTGGTTGCCGAAGATGCGGTTCAGATTCAAAAGCTGTATCCGCGTTGGGAGATTGTCCGCTATATGGTCTCTACAGTGCCCTGGCCCTACCCGGATAACGGCGCGGAAAATTATGTCAACAACGTAGCGCTGCCGGATATGGCAAAAGGGATTGCCTGGTTCTGGAGCATCCGCCGTCGCGAGGTGCCGGATGAGTTGATGGGGATTATCTGCCTGTACGACGTTGACGATAATAACCGCGGATTCTGGCTGGCGCCGGAGTTTCAGGGACAGGGGTATATGCGTGAGGCCAGCATTGCGGCGACGGATTACTGGTTTAATACGCTGAACAAACCCGTTTTGCGGGCGCCGAAGGCCGCCGCGAACAGCCGCTCCCGTCGTATTTCAGACAGCAGCGGCATGCGGCTTATCAGAACGGAAAAGAAAGCCTACGTCAGCGGGATGCTGGACTCCGAACTGTGGGAGATCACCCGCGACGAGTGGAACGCCCGTCAGGTCAGCTGATAGTGCTTATCCGGCATCAGCCTTTCCGGAATGTTCTCTTCATCGTTCATCTGCAGCAGATCGCGTTCCATCATGTTGCAGATGGCGTCCAGCGGCAGGTCGTTATCTTCTGTGCCAAACGGGTCTTCCAGCTCTTCTGCCAGGGTATCCAGCGAGATAAAGGTGTAGGAGATCAGCGCCGAGACAAACGGCGTCATGTAGTGCAAGTCCACAACCAGCGCGAACGGCAGCATAATGCAGAACAGGTACACCGTGCGATGCAAAATCAGCGTATAGGCAAACGGCACTGGCGTTGTCGCAATGCGCTCGCACCCGGAAAGGACGATGGACATATCGTTCAGACGGTTGTTCAGGCTGTGAAACAGGATGTCTGAGAGTTGCCCGTTACGCCGCCGTACGGCCAGCCACTCCCCCATGATCAGTAAAATACGGTTCGCCGGCGAGTTGGCGCCCATTACCTGACGTAAAGCGTCCGGAGCCAGATAGCGAGAGAGCTGCTCAGCATCCATATCCCGGCGCAGGGTCATGCGCAGGCAGTTGGCAAAGGCGATCTGCAGGCGGACAAACTCCCCCAGGTGCTTATCGTCAGGCAAGGTGTTTTTTACCTCGCGAAACAGCGAGCGTGCCGCTATCATCAGTTGCCCCCAGAGCAGGCGAGCTTCAACGTAGCGCGAATAACAGGCGTTGTTTCTGAAACCCAGAAAGATAGCAATTGCCACGCCGAGAATGCTAAACGGTGCCACGGTAAATTTGATGCCGAGTGAGGTATACCACGGCAGCATCAGAATAACGGCGATAGAAAGCAGGAAGTTGAGCAGCAGTCGGGTATAGATTTTAGGAAGTACCGAACCATGCCAGACAAAAATCAGTTGTAGCCAGTGCTGTTTAGGACGAACGATCATAGTGAGTTTCAGGCAAGAAAAGAGCGTGGCTATTAAACGTGATCCCCGTCACGGTTGCAAGCATGTTAACGGAACATTGCTTTTTCTCATCTGAAGAACGTAAACCGCACGGTGCTGCATGTTTTTTTTAAGTAATGGCAAATAGTATGTTGTAACTAAAGCAATACTTGTTTAAACCCGGCCGAAGCCGGGTCTCGTTATTAGCAAAGCGGCTTCACCGCCGCGCGCATACCCTTCAGCAGGATGGCATCAAGATCGAGCGTTACCTGGTCGACGAGACCGTCCAACTTCGTCAGGTCCTGCCCCCAGTGCGCTTCCACGCTCAGCACGGCGTGCACCAGTTCACGGGTAGCGATCTGATTATCGCGATGCTGCGTCCATAGCTGTTGATACCGTTCCAGCCAGAACGCATCATCCTGCACCGGGTAGCTCTCCCCTTTACGCTCCGCGCGATAAAATGCGATCAGTGCCGCCAGGGCAAACGTCAAACGTGCGGGTAATTTTCCCACTGCCTTCTGCCCCGCCAGCAGCTGCGGAAGAATACGCGTGCGATACTTGGTCATGCCATTGAGCGCAATGGAAAGCAGCTGGTGTCTGATATAGGGGTTCCGGAAGCGCCCTGTCACCGCGCTGGCGAAAGATTCCAGCTCGTCGCGGGGCAGATCGAGGACCGGGACTATCTCGTGATAAATCGCTTTTTCGACAAATGCGCAGATCGCTGCATCGTTCATCGCCTCGCCCACCGTATCCAGCCCGGACAGGAATGCCACCGGCACCAGCGCCGTGTGCGCACCGTTCAGGATGGCGACTTTGCGCTCTTTGTAGGGCTTGATGTCGTCCACGATTAGCACGTTTAGCGGATACTGATCCAGGCGCAGCTCGCGGGCAAGAGATTCAGGCCCCTGAATAACAAACAGATAGAAGTGTTCAGCCGTATCCAGGAACCCGTCGTGATACCCCAACTCAGCCTCCAGCGTGGCCGCTTCGTCGCGCGGATAACCGGTCACGATGCGGTCAACCAGCGTTGAGCAGAAGCTGTTCGCCTCGTTCAGCCACTGGATAAAAGCGGCAGGCAGCGTCCACTCCTGCGCATAGCGCAACACGAGTTCACGCAATGCGTCACCGTTGTAGTCAATCAGTTCACACGGAATGATGACCCAGCCTTTGTCAGGCGCACCGTTGAAGTGGCTAAAGCGCTCAAACAGCAGCCGCGTCAGCTTCGCCGGATAGCTCACCGCAGGGGCATCGTCGAACTTATCCCCCGCGTGGTAGCTGATGCCGGCTTCGGTGGTGTTCGAGAAAACAAAGCGCATATCCGGGTTGTGGGCCAGCTTAAGAAATGCGTCGTATTCGTCGTAGACGCTGATTTCACGGTTAACGGAGCGGATAAGTCGAGCGTCGCTCACCTCTTCGCCCTGCTCATTCAGGCCACGAATGATGGTGGTGTACAACCCATCCTGTGTGCTTAGCGAAGGCGGGAAGTCGCTCTGAATAGGACGAACGATAACCACACCGGCGTTGAGATCGGTATGTTCATTCAAGAGGTCAATTTGCCAGTCGACAAACGCACGCAGGAAATTGCCTTCACCAAACTGAATGATGCGTTCGGGGTACTGCGCACCGGGAAAATCACGACGGTTGAGCGTGTTCACAAGGGGGTTCCTTTTATGATTAGTCATACAGCCTGATAAGATTGGTACGATAACTTATCAAAACTTTACGACCAGAAACCCTGTTTCGATCAATCCCGGGCGTGGTTGTGAAATAATTACAGGAATTTATAGAACACCGACGTGGCCGTCATGGCGCCGTCCGGCATCAGGGCGTAGCGTGGGATCTCACCGACCTTTTGCCAGCCGGCACGCTGGTAGAAGGTTTCCGCGCCGCTGCCGGTGGAGGTATCGAGCACCAGAACCGAAATGTTTCTTGACCGGGCCTCAGCCTCCAGCGCTTCCATCAGCGCCATTGCGGCTCCTTTACGCCGCGCCTTTTCATGAACCAGCAGCTTTGCCACATCCGCACGGTGCGGCTGGTTTTCCGGCTGGTCGGTAATCAATTGCACTGTGCCGATAACCCCCTCCTGCGGATCGATACTGGCCAGCACAACGCGCTCGTTGCGCCCTACGCTGTCAGCTATGCCGAGCCAGAATGAACGGGCCTTTTCCGGGCTAAAAGGCAGCATGAAGCTGACGGATGCGCCGCCGTTAACGCAGTTTTCGAGGATTCCGGACAGCGCATCAAGATGGGTAAGAATATCGTCCCGGGTGAGGATTTTAATTTGCAGTGGGGTATTCATTGTTGAGTCCTTACGTTGAATACCCTCACTTTGCATTTAACATTTTATTAACGCAAACGAAACGGCCATACGGTTTTGTTATGTTACCTGGCCCGCTGCCGCTGCTGCTTCATGGCATACATTTTTTCATCGGCATCTTTGAGCCACTGCTGCAGGTCGTTGCTGTTATGATCGAATTCGCTGAGCCCCCAGGAGAACATAAGCGACCACGGATGTAGCTTGCGCGCATTGTAGTTTTCGACCTGCTCGGCGAGATACTGCATGGCAATCCACGCGCCCTTCTCATCCGTATCGGCAAACAGCACGGCAAACTCATCGCCGCCGAAACGAACCAGCAGATCCGCTTCGCGGAAAGAGGCGCGCATCAACTGCGCCATGGTTTTTAAAGCCTTATCCCCCTCTTCGTGCCCGTAGCGATCGTTAATTTCCTTAAACCGATCCAGATCCAGCCAGCCGAGCGTTAACGGCTCAGCCCGGCGTCGGGCTATGGAGAGCGTGAAGCGCACCAGCTGGTTAAAGCCCCGTCGGTTGAATAATCCGGTCAATTCATCCGTGGTCGCCGCGCTGATTGCCGCAAACTCGTCTTCAGCAAGCGCGCCCAAATCCCCCAGCACGGCGAGATCGGCCGCTGAGAACTCCCGCGGTGCGTAGTCAATCAGGCAAAGCGAGCCAACGCTTGCGCCGTTGCGCAGGCGCAGCGGAAAGCCTGCGTAAAACCGCACGCGAGGTTCGCCGGCCACCAGCGGGTTATCTGCAAAACGATCGTCCTGAAGCATATCCCCCACAATTAGCGGTGCTTCGGTGAGGATGGTATGACCACAAAATGAGATATTACGCGGAACGGAACCGGGTGCCTGCCCATCAGCCGACTTAACGATCAGCGTATGCTCATCAATAAGGTTGACCATTGCCAGCGGTACCTGGAAAAAGCGCTTTGCCAGACGCGTTAAGCGGTCAAACGCCGGGGAACTGTCAATCTCAAGCAGACCCGATTCGCGCAGCGCGTTAAGTCTGTCCATTTCATTTTCAGGTGTTGCAGGTGCTTTCATAATGTCTCCTGACGTAAAGCGTTACTCAAAGCGTAGCTTAAACAGAGACATTGTCAGTGTTCGACATCCTGTTAAGCCGCTATCCATTTTTACGTCAATGCGTTATGACGATTTGCTCCTCCGCCAGCCGGGCGCGAGGCTGGAATGCCCGATGGCGTTAAGAGCAGAACGTATTAAATATCATTTTTGGGCGTTCATCTGTATCACCAGCCAGTGGTGGATAACGTTGACGATATAGTGCTGCTGCTGCGCGTTCAGCTGCACGCCCTGGGGAATGTTATGCCATTTTGCCAGACAACCCCGACAGCAGGTCGCAGTGGCATGCTGGGCGATAAACACCGGATGGCCGCGCATGGGCGTCTGCTTACCGTCGTTTGCGGGCTGCGCCGGTGCAAGGCGTTTAGCGACAAAATCGGCGGCATGCTGGTCAATAGTTTCGGGGCCTTTGTCCCAGCAGTACTGCCGTTCCTTATTGCCCAGGCGAAAGCGCGAGCGAAACGTCGATCGCGCCAGGCGGGAAAAGAGAGGATCCAGGTCAGACATCAGTATACGGAACGTCCAAGACGTTGAGTCAGCTTCTCCAGAACTGCCACGCCGGCAAGTGAATTTCCCGTTTCGTCCAGCTCCGGGCTCCAGACGGCAATCGCCATTTCATGCGGCACAATCGCCACCACTCCGCCGCCAACGCCCGATTTGGCCGGAAGGCCAACCCGCCAGGCAAACTCGCCGGCGTTCTGATACATGCCGCTGGTTGCCATCAGGGCGTTAACCTGACGCGCCTGAAGCGGGGAAACCACCTCCTGATCGAGATGCGGCGCGTGTCCCTGGTACGCAAGGAACAGAAACGTCTGGGCCAGCTCAACGCAGCTCATCTTCAGGGCGCAGTAATGGAAGTAGTTTTGCAGCACGGTCGCCACATCGTTGTGGAAATTGCCGAAGGATTTCATCAGCCAGGCAATAGCCGCGTTGCGGGCGGAGTGTTCAAACTCCGAGCGCGCCACCACTGAATCGTAGGCAATGTCATCCACGCCCGAGAGCTGACGCACGATCTCAAGCATTCGCTGACGCGGTGCGCTGAGGCGGCTTTGCAGCATATCGCAGACCACCAGCGCCCCGGCATTGATAAAGGGGTTGCGCGGTTTACCCTGCTCGATTTCGAGCTGAAGCAGTGAGTTAAAAGGCTGGCCGGACGGATCTTTCCCCACGCGCTGCCAGATCTCCTCTTCCTCGTACTGGCGCATCGCCGCGACCAGACTCAGCACTTTAGAAATGGACTGAATGGAGAAACGTTCAGTCGCATCGCCGGCCTGGTATCGCTGTCCGTCTATGGTACAGATAGCGATGCCCAGCTTATTCCCGCTCACCGAGGCAAGGGCCGGTATATAGTCGGCAACCTTACCCTTTCCCAATAACGGACGAACCTGCGCCAGAATCTCGTCCAGCATCTCATTATGGATGACCGCAGCCACTCTTATTGCTCCTTGCCCTCAGGCTAAAACGGGCTGCGAGTATAACAGAGGCTAATGTATTGCGTCAGGCGCTAAGACGAAAACGCGAAACGGCCTGCAATAAAAGATCGGACTGCTTTTGCAGGCGTTCTGAGGCTTCCGAGGCGTCAGAAACCAGCAAATCCGTCTGGCGGGAGACCTGATTCAGCGCCTGAAGCTGGCGCGTCATCTGGTGAATACTCTCTCCCTGGCTGAGCGTGGCGGTTGAGATCTCATTCAGCAAACTGCTTAAATTTCCCACAAGCCCAGTGACCTGCTGCAGATTCTCTTCCATCAGGTTAACGGCACGAGAACCGTCTTCAATGCCCTGCAGCGAGCGGTTAATGAGTTCCTGAATGGTCTGCGTCGAATGGCTGCTTTTTCTGGCCAAAAGCCCGACTTCCCGCGCGACGACGGCAAACCCGCGCCCCTGGTTTCCGGCATGGGCGGCCTCAATGGCGGCGTTCAGCGCCAGAATGTTAGTCTGAAACGCCACGCTGTCTATCATCGCCACGATCCCGCGCATCTCTGAAGATCGCTCGACGATCGCCTGCATGGACGCATTCACGGTCGACATCATCTGGTCGCCGCCCACCGCGGCCTGACGCGCTTCATCCGCACGCGAGCTGGCGAGCCGGGCATAGCCGGTATTGCCTTCCACGTGGGTTTCCAGCGCCGCGATATGCGTTGTCACCTCCTCCAGCTCTTTTGCCTGACGCGCCGACTGCTGATACAGCTTCTGGTTTCCCTCTGCGAGGGAGCCAATGTTCTCCACCATCGTGGCTGTGGCGTGGCTGACCTGGGTCACCAGCTGCTGAAGGCCGCGCTGCATGGTGGCAACGCTTTCGCTGAGCTGCCCGGTCTCCCGGTTAAAACGCATAACGTCGGGCGGCGTGCCGGAGAGATCCCCGGCCGCCAGCCGGTTAATATGCGCAATCAGGCGACGCAGCGGCGTAATCACCCAACGGGACATGCCGAACCAGACCGCTACGGCGATGGCGAGCAGCAGAACAGGCGCCAGCAGGAACAGCGTTTGCAGACCGGAGAGCTGCGCCATCAGGGCCTGACGCCCCTGCATGGCCTGCTTTTCGCTGGCCTGCTGGTAGCGCGCGTAGTTGTCGTTAAAGTCGGTCTGAAACGCCTGCGCCGGCACGGCAAAGAAAGCGTCAATGGAGTTGGTTCTGACAAGCGCTTCCGATTGCTCTTTAATGGCATCGTAGAAAAGCTGGTAGCTGTTAATCAGCGCCTCATCTTTTTGCGGGCTGAGCGCCATCCAGGCCTTCCACGCCTGCTGTGAAACCGCCAGCGACTTTTGCGCCTCCTCCATCAGGCTGTGCCAGCTTCCTTCCGAGCCGGTCTCTTTATCCTGCATAAACCAGACGCCGGAGCGGTTGAGCAGATCGCTTGCTGCCAGCAGGGAGACGCGCGCCAGATCCAGCTTGTTCTGCTGCTGGTACGCCAGCAGATTTTGCTGTTCGTTGCGCTGAGCTTCCTTCAGGGAGGCGTTAAGCAGAAAGGATGAGGAGAGCTGCAGCGCGGAGAAAAGGCCAATGATGCAGAAGATACCCGTCAGCAGGCCAAACTGGCGAGGGATAAGACGCTGCGCAATACGACGAAAAATTTGCGTTAGGTTCATAATTTTCTTCAGTAACAAGACGTTAGACGCGTGCGAGTCTACGAAACGAAAATGACAGAACCATTGCAGAAAAATGACAGGCGACGCCGTCTTGCCTGAGGTGCAAGCGCGGCGCCGCCGGGCGATAAATTACACTCTGTTCTTCCACACCGTCTGCACATTACAGAATTCATGCAGCCCGAAATGAGAAAGCTCGCGGCCAAAACCGCTCTTCTTCACGCCACCAAAGGCCACACGCGCGTCGCTGGCGCTGTAACCGTTGATAAACACCCCGCCGCACTCCAGCTCGCGAGAGAATTTATCCGCAAGCGCTGCGTCACCGGTAAAGACCGTCGCAGACAAACCAAAGTCGCTGTCGTTGGCAAGCGTGAGGGCGTGATCCGCATCTTTCGCGACCGTAATGGCCGCAACCGGACCAAACAGCTCCTGGCGGAAGGCTGTCATCGACGGAGTGACGTTCGCCAGCACGGTGGGCGCGTAATAATTCCCGTCGCCGCTGATTTTCTCACCGCCCAGCAGCAGCGTTGCCCCTTCTGCCAGGCTCGCCTGCACCTGCTGATGCAGTTCATCGCGCAGGTCATAGCGCGCCATCGGGCCAAGGTAGTTCTCTTCTTCATCCGGCGCGCCCATCTTTAACGCGGCGACGGCGTCAACGAAGCGTCTGGTAAAGGTATCCGCAATACCCGCTTCCACAATGAAGCGTTTGGCCGCCGCACACACCTGCCCGGTATTCTGGTAGCGCCCTGCTACCGCCGCCTTCACGGCAAGGTCCAGATCGGCATCGTTGAGTACGATGAACGGGTCGGAGCCACCCAGCTCAAGTACGCATTTTTTCAGCGCCGCCCCCGCCTGCGCGCCAATGGCGGCCCCGGCGCGCACGCTGCCGGTGACGGTCACCGCCGCAATGCGGCGATCGTTAATTGCCTGGCTTACGCCGTCATTGGTGGCATTCACCCAGCCGAACACCCCTTCAGGAAAACCGGCATCTGCAAAAATCTGCGCGATAAGTTCCGCCGAGCCGAGCACGTTCGGCGCGTGTTTGAGCAGATAGCTATTACCTGCCAGCAGGATCGGCACCGCGCCGCGCAGAACCTGCCAGAGCGGGAAGTTCCACGGCATTACCGCCAGAATCGGCCCCAGCGGACGGTATTCAATGACCGCGTTGTGGTTTTCCACAAGCGTAGGTTCCGCACGCAGCATCGCCGGGCCATGATCGGCATACCAGTCGCACAGACCCGCTGATTTCGCCACTTCCGCTCGCGCCTGCTGAATGGGTTTTCCCATCTCGCGGGACATCATCCGGGCCATCTCTTCCGCACGGCCGCGCAGCGCGGCGCCGAGATCGCGCAGCTTCTGCGCCCGATGGTCAACGCTTTCGCGCCGCCACTGACGAAAGCCCGCATCAGCCAGCGCGATGGTACGTTCAACCTCTTCCTGCGTCGCCCACGGACAGGCGGCGAGCGTTTCGCCCGTTGCCGGGTTAACTGACAGGGCATGTGTAGCAGATGAATATTTCATGATGTTCTCCACGCATTACGGTTGATTAAGTGTGGCTCACTCTGCTATTTCTTAAAAATGAATAATACTGACCACCTTATTCACGAAACGAGAATGCTATGGATTTAACCCAGCTTGAAATGTTTAACGCCGTCGCGCAGACGGGCAGCATCACCCAGGCGGCACAGATGGTGCATCGCGTTCCCTCGAACCTGACGACCCGCATCCGCCAGCTGGAGGCCGATCTTGGCGTTGAGCTGTTTATTCGTGAGAACCAGCGTTTGCGCTTATCTCCCGCCGGGCATAACTTCCTGCGCTACAGCAGGCAGATTCTGGCGCTTGTGGATGAAGCGCGCATGGTCGTCGCGGGCGATGAGCCGCAGGGGCTGTTTGCCCTCGGCGCGCTGGAGAGCACCGCTGCCGTGCGCATCCCTGAGACGCTGGCGCAGTTTAACCAGCGCTACCCGCGCATCCAGTTTGCCCTTTCTACCGGGCCGTCCGGGACGATGATTGACGGCGTACTGGAGGGAACCCTGAGCGCCGCTTTTGTCGACGGACCGCTGTCGCACCCGGAGCTGGAGGGGATGCCGGTCTACAGGGAAGAGATGATGCTGGTCACGCCTGCCGGGCAGGCGGAGGTCACGCGCGCCGCGCAGGTGAGCGGCAGCGACGTTTATGCCTTTCGCGCGAACTGCTCGTATCGCCGACACCTTGAAAGCTGGTTTCATGCGGACAGAGCCACGCCCGGTCGCATTCATGAGATGGAGTCCTACCACGGCATGCTCGCCTGCGTCATTGCGGGGGCAGGCATTGCCCTGATGCCGCGCTCAATGCTGGAAAGTATGCCGGGCCATCATCAGGTTGAAGCCTGGCCGCTGGCGGAAAACTGGCGCTGGCTCACCACCTGGCTGGTGTGGCGTCGCGGGGCGATGACCCGCCAGCTGGAGGCGTTTATAGCGCTGCTAAACGAACGTCTTCAACCAGCGCCTTCTCCATAAACAGGCTGAGCGGGTCGTCAACGTAGGGGGCAAAGGCCGGACGCAGTTCGTATCCGCACTGTTCATAGAGACGAACCGCAGCGCGTTGCTTAATGCCCGTTTCCAGCCGCACCGTGTGGCAATGACGGCTCAGGGCCTCGTCTTCCAGGGCGGCCAGCAGCGTCTCTCCGAGATGCTGGCCCCGATGGGCCGGATCGATATAGACCCGCTTCATCTCTCCCGTTCCGTCCCCGTTGAGCACGATGGCGCCGCAGCCGACGGCCTGAAGCTGCTGGTCGCGGACGATCATCAGGATCAGCGACGTTTCCGGCAGCGCAGCCAGATCGAGCAGATGATTACTTTCGGCGGGATAGAGTTCGCTTTGATAGCGGTCAAGCGCCGCGATCAGTCTGGTAATGTCCGGATGGCGGGCAGATTCAGAGGTAATGGAATACATGGCAGGCTCCTTGTTGTTTTTATTTCAACATAGCGCAGGCCTGCCTGGGTGCATCATAGTATTAACTTATACGCCGTCCGGCTAACGCAAAAAGACACGCCCTTTCAGATACAGCGTTGCCTGGCCGCCAATCAGCACGCGGTCGCCCTTCAGTTCACAGCGAAGATCCCCGCCGCGGTACGACACCTGGCGGGCGTTCAGTGACGTCTTACCCAGCCTTTCGCTCCAGTAAGGGATCAGCATGCTGTGCGTGGACCCGGTAACCGGATCTTCCGGTACCCCTTCGCCCGGGCAGAAGAAGCGGCTGACGAAGTCATATTCTCCCTCGCCAGGCGCGGTCACGCAGACCATTTTATCCAGCGGTACCATCGCGCCAATATCAGGCGTTAACGCCTCCACCTGCTGTTGGCTCTCCAGCACCACCATATAATCTCGCCCGACGCGCACCTCTTTCGCCGCCGGGATGCCCAGCGCGCTAAACAGCGCCGGCGGCGGGTTATCTACGGCTTCCGTCGACCACGCGGGGAAGTTCAGCGTCAGCCAGTCACCGCTGCGTTTGACTGTCAGCTCGCCCACGAAGCGCGTGGTAAAGTGAATTTCCGTATGTGGGTAGTCCAGATACTCAAAAATGACGTGCGATGCCGCGAGGGTCGCATGGCCGCAGAGGTTAATTTCATGCAGCGTGGTAAACCAGCGCAGTTCAAACCCACCGTCTGTTCGCACAAAAAAGGCGGTCTCAGACTGGTTATGCTGCTGCGCCATCTTGAGAAGCGTCTCGTCGGGCAGCCACTCTTCCAGAGGACATACCGCCGCGGCGTTGCCGCCAAAGGTTTTGTCGCTGAAGGCATCCACCAGATAAAAATCAATTTCCCGCATTGTCTCTTCCTCTCTTGTTATCAGTTTTAGCGCAGATACACAGTGCCTTTCAGGTAGCACGACGCCTGACCGCTCATCAATACGCGCTCCCCTCGCAGCTCGCAGCGTACATCCCCGCCGCGGGCCGAGACCTGACGGGCAAACATCGCCGTTTTCCCCAGCTTTTCGCTCCAGTAGGGGATCAGCATCGTGTGCGCGGATCCAGTGACCGGATCTTCCGGAACGGAAACGCCCGGCGAGAAGAAGCGGCTGACAAAGTCATACTCCCCTTCGCCCGGTGCCGTCACGCTCACCTTATGCTCGCCCGGCGTCATCGCCGAAAAGCGCGGCTCAAGCGCTTCAACCTGCTGGCGGTTTTCCAGCACAATCACCCAGGCGCGGCCCTTACGGGCTTCAACGTAATCGCGGATACCTAGCGCCGCAAGCATCTCCGGCGGCGGCGTCTCTTCACAGGTCGGACACGCCGGGAAGTCCAGCGTCATCCACTCTCCCTCCCGGCTGACCGTCAGGCGACCGGACGCGGTGTCAAAGTGGATCCGTGAGTCGGGATAATCCAGTTCATTAAACAGAACGTACGCGGCGGCAAGGGTAGCATGACCGCAAAGATTGACTTCGGCGAGCGTGGTAAACCAGCGTAGCTCAATGCCGCCTTTAGTGCAGACGAAAAATGCGGTTTCCGACTGATTATGCTGCTGCGCCATTTTCAGTAGCGTCTCATCGGGTAACCACGCTTTCAGCGGGCAAACCGCCGCCGGGTTGCCGCCAAAAGCGCTTTTGCTGAACGCATCTACCAGATAAAAATCAATCTCCTGCATTGTCTTACCGCCTGTTTTTGCTGTGTTGTACTTTTATATTCAATGAAAACAGTGCCTCCGGCTACCGCTTTCATAAAGTAAATATTGAGATCTGCGTCACATAATGGTTGAGTTTTCGCCGTTCAACGTTTTAAGATCGTCTCCTCTTCTTTCCAGCAACGTATCTCCACATCCCTATGACAACGAACACAGTTTCCCGCAGAGTTGCGTGGCTACGCGTGGTCACGCTGGCCATTGCCGCGTTTATTTTTAACACCACAGAATTTGTTCCGGTTGGGCTGTTGTCTGACATAGCCGAAAGCTTCCAGATGGAAACGGCGCAGGTGGGCATTATGTTGACCATCTACGCTTGGGTCGTGGCGCTGATGTCGCTGCCGTTTATGCTGCTGACCAGCCAGATGGAGCGGCGCAGGCTGTTGATCGGTCTGTTTACTTTGTTCATTGCCAGCCATGTCCTGTCGTTTATGGCGTGGAATTTTACGGTGCTGGTCATTAGCCGCATCGGCATCGCTTTTGCCCACGCGGTCTTCTGGTCGATTACCGCGTCGCTGGCTATTCGACTCGCGCCGGCGGGTAAACGCGCCCAGGCCTTGAGCCTGATTGCCACCGGTACCGCGCTGGCAATGGTGCTGGGGCTGCCCATTGGCCGCATCGTGGGACAATACTTCGGCTGGCGTACCACCTTCTTCGCCATCGGCATGGGCGCGCTGGTGACGCTGGTGTGTCTCATTAAGCTGCTGCCCGCGCTGCCGAGCGAACATTCCGGCTCGCTGAAAAGCCTGCCGCTGTTGATGCGTCGCCCGGCGCTGCTGAGTATCTACCTGCTCACCGTTATCGTGGTCACCGCGCATTACACGGCGTACAGCTACATTGAGCCGTTTGTGCAGATGGTCGCGGGCTTTAGCGCTAACTTTGCCACCCTCTTACTGCTCATCCTTGGCGGCGCGGGCATTATTGGCAGCGTGCTGTTTGGCAAACTGGGTAACCAGCATGCCTCCCTGCTTGTGAGCAGCGCCATCGGCCTGCTGCTGGCGTGCCTGGTGCTGCTGCTGCCTGCGTCAGGCAGCGAAAGCCATCTGGCGATCCTGAGCCTTTTCTGGGGCGTAGCGATTATGATTATTGGTCTCGGCATGCAGGTGAAAGTCCTGGCCCTGGCGCCGGATGCCACGGACGTGGCGATGTCGCTGTTCTCGGGGATATTCAATCTGGGGATTGGCGCGGGGGCGCTGGTGGGAAATCAGATTAGCCTGCACGTGTCGATGTCGGCGATTGGCTATCTGGGAGCCATTCCGGCCCTGGTGGCGCTGATCTGGTCGGTACTCATCTTCCGCAAGTGGCCGGTGGCGCTGGAGGAACAGGGGCAGCACGGGTGAGGTTTGTTTATGCCGGGTGGCGGCTTCGCCTTACCCGGCAATTAACTCAATGGTAGGTCTTAATAATCTCCAGCACGCCGTTAATAATAAACTGCACGCCCATACAAACCAGCAAGAAGCCCATCAGCCGCGAAATGGCTTCAATCCCGCCCTTGCCTACCCAGCGCATAATGGCGCCAGAGCTGCGCAGCGACGCCCAGACGATAAGCCCGATAATCGCAAAAATCAGCGGCGGCGCAACCGTCAGCACCCAGTCCGGGAAGGTTGCGCTGTCGCGCACCGTCGACGCGGAGCTAATGATCATCGCGATGGTACCCGGCCCCGCCGTGCTCGGCATGGCAATCGGTACAAAGGCGATATTGGCACTCGGTTCGGTTTCCAGCTCTTCGGATTTACTGGCCGCCTCCGGCGACTCGTGCGCCTTTTGCGCCGGGAACAGCATGCGAAAGCCGATAAAGGCCACGATCAGCCCCCCGGCGATACGCAAGCCAGGGATGGAAATCCCGAAGGTGTTCATCACCACCTGTCCCGCATAGTAAGCCACCATCATGATGGCAAAGACATACACGGCAGCCATCATCGACTGATGATTGCGCTCGGCGCTGTTCATATTCCCTGCCAGCCCGAGGAAAAGCGCCACCGTCGTTAACGGGTTAGCCAACGGCAGCAGTACCACCAGCCCAAGCCCAATTGCTTTAATCAAATCCAACATAGTGCGTCGTTGTCCTTATCCACATTTAACATCGCAATTATAGGGTGAAAGTGTGACGCTCAGCCATCAGCGCAACGTAACGATTATTTTCTTAAGGTAATGATAACCAGCAGTTATCTATATGATTTACAAGCTTTCAAATAAAGTTCATGAAACGTTTTAGCAATTCGTGGCATCGGCCGATTCATTCAGTTGACTTATACTTGCCTGAGCAATAATATCTGCCGTGACTAAACTACTTGCCAGGGCAACCATTGTGAAAAACACCAGTGATATCTTCAACGACGTTGTTCCACTGGGTCGTCTTATTCATATGGTTAACCAGAAAAAAGATCGCCTGCTCAATGACTATCTGTCACCGCTGGATATCACCGCAACACAGTTCAAAGTGCTGTGCTCCATTCGCTGCGAAGGGTGTATCACGCCGGTTGAGCTGAAAAAGGTGCTCTCTGTCGATCTGGGTGCGTTAACGCGCATGCTCGATCGTCTCGTCTGCAAAGGATGGGTAGAACGAAGCCCTAACCCAAATGACAAACGCGGCGTACTGGTCAGGCTCACCAGCGATGGCGCGGCTATGTGCGAGCAATGTCATCAATTAGTAGGACAAACACTGCATCAGGAACTAACAAAAAACTTAACGGCAGATGAAGTGGCAACCCTTGAGCTTTTGCTGAAGAAAATACTGCCGTAAACAGAAAAAGAGGTATGACGATGTCCAGACGCAATACTGACGCTATCACTATTCATAGCATTTTGGACTGGATCGAAGATAACCTGGAATCGCCGCTCTCCCTTGAAAAAGTGTCTGAGCGTTCAGGTTACTCCAAATGGCACCTGCAACGGATGTTCAAAAAAGAGACCGGTCATTCATTAGGTCAATATATTCGCAGCCGCAAACTGACGGAAATTGCCCAGAAACTGAAAGAAAGCAATGAGCCGATCCTTTATCTGGCGGAGCGTTACGGATTTGAATCACAGCAAACCCTGACGCGTACGTTCAAGAACTACTTTGACGTGCCGCCTCATAAGTACCGAATCACCAGCGTACCGGGTGAATCCCGTTATCTGTATCCGTTAAAACACTGTAGTTAAACATCGCCTGTAACAGACGTAACCGAGGAAAAAATGAACGTTACCGCCTCCGCCGCCCTCGCCTTGCTGGTGCTGTTTTCCAGCCAGACCTTCGCGGAGCAAACCCCAGGTGCAACGCAGCAAAATAATCGTGACACGATGATTTTGCCGTCAGCACATGACCAGTCACCTTTTGATTTCAACCATATGGGTGCTGGTAGCGACAAATCCGACGAATTAGGCGTGCCTTATTATAATCGGCACGGCCTCTGATTCGTTTTTGCCCCGCATACGCGGGGCTTTTTTATGCCTTTCCACTCACCCGCGCCGCCCGACGTACACGCAGACCAAACACGTTGATGTACAGACCGGCCATGATCAGCACGGCACCGAGCAGCTGCAGCGCGCTTAGCGTTTCATCCAGCAGTATCGCCGCACTGGCAAGCCCCACCACCGGAACCAGCAAAGACAGCGGCGCGACGCGCCAGGTCTCATAGCGCCCCAGCAGCGAGCCCCAGATCCCGTAGCCCACGATGGTGGCGACAAACGCCAGATAGATAAGAGAAAGGATCGTGGTCAGATCGATGTCGACCAGGCTGTTCAGCATCACCTCCGGGCCATCCAGAATAAACGACGCCGCCAGAAACGGGATTATCGGGATCAACGCGCTCCAGACCACCAGGGACATCACCTGAGGCCTCGCCTCGTGCTGCATAATCAGCTTGTTGAAGATATTGCCGCAGGCCCAGCTCAGCCCCGCCGCCAGCGTGAGCATAAACCCGAGCAGCGCCACGTCCTGACCGTTCAGGCTGCCTTCAATCAGCACCAGCACGCCAAACACCGCGAGCGCGATCCCCGCCAGCTGTTTGCCCTGTAAACGTTCGCCAAACACGAAGGCGCCGAGAATAATGGTAAAGAACGCCTGCGCCTGTAACACCAGCGAGGCAAGACCGGCCGGCATCCCGAACTTAATGGCGCAGAAGAGAAACGCGAACTGGCCAAAGCTGATGGTCAGGCCATAGCCCAAAAGCAGTTTTAACGGAATCTTTGGACGGGCGACGAAAAAGAGCGCCGGGAACGCCACCAGCATAAAACGCAAACCGGCCAGCAGCAGCGGGGGCATATTGTGCAATCCCAGCTTGATGACCACAAAATTGAGCCCCCATACCACGACCACCAGCAACGCCAGCAGCCCGTCTTTACGCGTCATACCTTGCCCCTGAATTATTAATAATTTGTTAACACTTCAAGGTAACAGAAAAAAGTGTGTCGCGAGAAGATCATTATTTCTGGCAGGGAGCTGAAGCACTTAGGGATAAATCGGGTGCTATACAAGCCCCTTATGTCGTGATACTCCTTTTAGGACACAACATAAAAAGCATAAGCAATTGTCGGGCAGGAATATGAAACCATCTCTCAGACGCTCAACCGCAGCGCTACTGGCATCGTCATTGTTATTAACCATCGGTCGGGGGGCAACGCTGCCGTTCATGACCATTTATCTCACGCGCGTGTTTAATATGAGCGTCGAGAATATTGGTTATGCCCTGACGATTGCGCTCACCGTCGGCGTAGTGTTCAGCCTGGGATTTGGCATTCTGGCCGATAAGTTTGATAAAAAGCGCTACATGCTGATCGCGATCGTGGCCTTTATCGCCGGTTTTGTCGCGATCCCGCTGGTGGATAACGTCACGCTGGTGGTGCTGTTCTTTTCCCTGATCAACTGCGCCTATTCTGTCTTTTCGACGGTGCTGAAGGCCTGGTTCTCCGACGTGCTCACCGCAAGCCAGAAAGCGCGCGTCTTCTCGCTGAACTACAGCTTCCTGAACATTGGCTGGACGATCGGGCCGCCCATTGGCACCCTGCTGGTAATGTACAGCCTGCAGCTGCCGTTCTGGCTGGCCGCCTTCTGCGCCGCGCTGCCGCTCGGGTTTATTCATTTCTTCGTGCAAAAAAGCGTCGCGCTGGATACCGCCGAGGAGAAGATGCCCTGGCAGCCGTCGGTGCTGCTGAAAGACCGCGCCCTGTTCTGGTTCACCCTCTCCGGCCTGCTCGCGTCTTACGTGGGCGGATCGTTCGCCAGCTGCATTTCGCAGTATGTTCTGGCCGCCAATGCCGACAGCGATTTTGCCCAGAAGGTGGTCGCCGTGGTGCTGCCCGTTAACGCCGCCGTGGTGGTGACGCTGCAGTACGCGCTGGGGCGCAAGATCTCCGCCAGCAATATTCGGCCTTTAATGACCGCCGCAACGCTGTTTTTTATCCTGGGGCTGGGGGGCTTTATGCTCTCCGGAGAGAACCTGATTTACTGGGGCATCGCCGCCGCCGTCTTTACGCTGGGTGAGATTATCTACGCACCGGGTGAATACATGCTGATCGACAACATTGCCCCGCCGGGGATGAAGGCGAGCTATTTCTCAGCCCAGGCGCTGGGCTGGCTCGGCGCGGCGGCAAACCCGATGATCACCGGTATTATCCTGACCAACCTGCCGCACTGGTCGCTGTTTGTCATCATGATGGTCGCCATCGTCATTGCGTGGCTGATGATTTTGCGCGGGATGAGCGTGAAGGCGTGGTGCGAAGTGCCCAAAGTCGCGTAACCATGTAGGCCGGGTAAGGCGCAGCCGCCACCCGGCAATAAAGCATCAGTGGTGCAGCATCTCCTCCACCACCTGCTCTTTGTACATCTCGTTTGGATAATAGGTCGGCCAGTTATCCATCTCTTTCAGCAGCGCCTCGTGGGAGGTGTTGCCCATGAAAATATGGAAGTGCGAAGAGGCCTTCGGTCCGATGGTGTGGTCGCTGAACTGCACGAACTTCGGCGCCTTGCTGTCGGCATCTTTACACTCAAACAGATAGCGAACGCCTTTCTTACCTGACGCATAGGTCAGAATTTTGTAGCCGCTGTAACCATACTGACAGCGGCTGACCGCTTTGCCTTTATGAAATTCCATCACGTTATTTTCGATGCCGATGGCATCCACGTCCGTCGCATATCCCTTGCGGTAGTACGCTTTCACCTCGTCAAAGGTTTTGCTTTTTTCCTTCTGCGCTTTCTGCCTGAAGACCGGATCCAGCGAGCCGTCCAGCAGGAACGGATAAACCGACTGCCAGGTCCCGTACCAGTCTGACAGTGCTCTGTCCTTCACGTCCTTATCCTCAAACACGCCGTTTGCCGCCTTCTGTTCCGCTTCGGTCATCTGATGACCGTGCGAGTGAGCAAACAGCTGGCCGCTGACCAGCAGCGCCCCCAGAGTCATGGCAAATTTTCCAATATGTGCAGCCAAAGTAACGCCCTCGTTCCGTTTTATAAGAACGAGAATGTTATATTATAACATTTCAGATCGCAACCAGCCCGCGAACGCCCTCCTGCTCCATATTTTCACCCCGCCCGCGCTGAATAATGGTGCCACGGGACATCAGCAGATAGCTGTCGGCCAGCTCTGCGGCAAAGTCGTAAAACTGCTCAACGAGCAGGATCGCCATGTCGCCTCTGTTTGCCAGGGTGCGGATCACGTGGCCAATCTCTTTGATGACGGATGGCTGTATGCCTTCGGTGGGTTCATCCAGGATCAGCAGCTGCGGACGGCTCGCCAGCGCGCGTCCAATCGCCAACTGCTGCTGTTGCCCACCCGAGAGATCGCCCCCGCGACGATGCTTCATCTCTTTGAGCACCGGAAACAGCTGCCAGATTTCGTCAGGCACCTGCTTCGCCTCGCGGGCGGGAAATCGCGACAGCCCCAGCAGAAGGTTCTCTTCCACAGTTAAGCGCGGAAAAATCTCGCGCCCCTGCGGGACATACGCCACGCCAGACTGCACCCGCTGGTGCGGCCTGCTGTGGGTGATCGTTTTACCCTGCCAGATGACCTTCCCGGTTTTCGCCGGGATCAGCCCCATAAGACACTTCAGCAGCGTGGTTTTCCCGACGCCGTTGCGCCCCAGCAGGCAGGTTACTTCGCCGGTGACGGCTTCAAAGCTCACGCCGCGCAGGATATGGCTGCCGCCGTAATACTGATTCAGTTCGTTAACCTGTAACATCATCGCTCCTTAGCGCCCCAGATAGACCTCAATCACCTGCTCGTTGGCCTGCACCTCGCGAAGCGAGCCCTCCGCCAGCACCCGCCCCTGATGCAGCACCGTGACGTGGTCGGCAATCGTTTCAACAAAGCCCATATCGTGCTCCACCACCATCAGGGAGTGCTTGCCCGCCAGGGTTCTGAACAGCTCGGCGGTGTATTCCGTTTCTGCGTCGGTCATCCCGGCGGCGGGTTCATCCAGCAGAAGCAGGTGCGGGTCCTGCACCAGCAGCATGCCGATCTCCAGGAACTGTTTCTGCCCGTGCGAAAGCAGCCCGGCGCGGCGATCGCGCTCGCTGCTAAGGCGCAGCAACACCAGCATTTCATCGATCCGGTCGCGCTGCTCGCCGTTGAGTTTTGCCCGCAGACTCGCCCAGACGGATTTGTCGGTTTTCATGGCGATCTCGAGGTTTTCACACACCGTCAGCGCTTCAAAGACCGTGGGCTTCTGGAATTTTCGACCAATCCCCTGACGGGCAATGGCCGCAGGCTCAAGCGCGGTCAGGTCGATGGACTGATCGTAAATCGCCCTGCCGCTCTTTGGCCGCGTTTTGCCGGTAATGACGTCCATCAGCGTGGTTTTACCGGCCCCGTTGGGGCCAATCACGCAGCGAAGCTCGCCCACGCCGATATTCAGCGAGAGATCGGACAGGGCCTGAAAGCCGTCGAAACTGACATTAATGGCCTCAAGCTGAAGCACCGGATCAGTCTGCTCCCGGTAGCGATCGCCGGGCAGCTGGCGGGTAAATAATCCTTCCGTTGGCTGCATTATTTCTCTCCCTTACGCAACAGACCGTAGACGCCGCGCGGCAGGAACAGCGTGACGGCAATAAAAATCAGTCCCAGAAAAAGCTGCCAGTACTCTGGCATGGCGACGGTGAAAAAGCTCTTCGCTCCGTTGACCAGCTCCGCGCCAATCACCGGCCCCACCAGCGTGCCGCGCCCGCCCAGCGCCACCCAGATGGCGGCTTCTATCGAGTTGGTCGGCGACATCTCTCCGGGGTTGATAATGCCCACCTGCGGGACGTACAGCGCCCCCGCCAGGCCGCACAGCACGGCAGAGAGCGTCCATACCAGCAGCTTGAACCCGCGCGGGTCGTAGCCGCAAAACGTCAGGCGGTTTTCGGCGTCGCGAACGGCGGTCAGGATGCGGCCAAACTTGCTCTTCGCCAGCGCAAATCCGGTACCCAACGCCAGGAGCAGCAGCAGCACGGTTGCCAGGAACAGCGCGATGCGGGTGGCCGTTTCCGTCACCGAAAACCCGAGCAGAGTAGTGAAGCCGGTAAAGCCGTTATTGCCGCCAAATCCGGTTTCGTTGCGAAAGAACAGCAGCATGCCCGCGTAGGTCAGCGCCTGGGTCATAATCGAGAAGTAGACACCTTTGATCTTTGAGCGGAAGGCAAACCAGCCAAACACCAGCGCCAGCAGGCCCGGTACCATCACAATCAGCACCAGCGCCCAGGCAAAGTGCTGGGTGCCCCACCAGAACCACGGCAGCTCGCTCCAGGAGAGAAACGACATAAACGCGGGCAGGCCGTCCCCTGACGCCTGACGCATCAGGTACATCCCCATCGCATAGCCGCCCAGGGCGAAGAAGATGCCGTGCCCAAGAGAGAGCATCCCGGCATAGCCCCACACCAGATCCAGCGCCACCGCAACGATGGCATAGCAGAGGATCTTGCCGATGAGCGTCAGCATCCAGGTCGACAGCGCCAGCGGATGCGTCGCAGGCAGCAAGGCAAAAAACGGTAATATCAGCAGACATGCCACCAGGAGGCTGCCTGCAATCTGCGTGACGCGCGGCGCTTTACGCGCCAGCGTTAAGGTTAGCGGCTGGCTCATCAGTCAATCACCCTCCCTTTCAGCGCAAACAGCCCCTGAGGACGCTTCTGAATAAACAGCACGATCGCTACCAGAATCACAATCTTGCCCAGTACGGCCCCCATCTGGGGCTCAAGAATTTTATTGAAAATGCCCAGCCCAAATGCAGCGGCTACGCTGCCTGCCAGCTGGCCCACGCCACCGAGAACGACCACGAGGAACGAGTCGATGATGTAACCCTGACCGAGCTCCGGCCCGACGTTCCCAAGCTGGGATAGCGCCACGCCGCCTAACCCGGCGATCCCTGAGCCCAGCCCAAACGCCAGCATATCGACGCGCCCGGTCGGTACCCCGCAGCAGGCGGCCATGCTGCGGTTCTGCGTTACCGCCCGCACGTTGAGCCCCAGACGGGTTTTATTCAGAATGAGCCAGGTAAAGAACAGCACCATCAGCACAAAGCCCAGCACCACGATGCGGTTCCACGGCAGCGTCAGGTTGGCAAAAACCTGCACCCCGCCGGACAGCCATGCCGGGTTTGCTACCTCCAGGTTCTGGGCGCCAAACGTCATGCGAACCAGCTGGATAATCATCAGGCTGATCCCCCACGTTGCCAGCAGCGTTTCCAGCGGGCGACCATACAGGTGACGGATCACGGTGCGCTCCAGCACCATCCCGATGCCCGCCGTCAGGCAGAACGCCACCGGCAGCGCGATAACGGGATAGAGCGCCAGCCACTGGGGCGCAAGCCCGGCCATCGCCTGCTGCACCATCCACGTGGCGTACGCGCCCAGCATCAGCATCTCGCCGTGCGCCATATTAATGACGCCCAGCAGGCCGTAGGTGATAGCGAGCCCCAGCGCGGCCAGCAGCAGCACCGATCCCAGGGACAGCCCCATAAACGCCTGGCCCAGCAGGTCGCCCCACATCAGTCGATGCTGGATCTGGCTAAGACTCTCCTGAGCGGCCGCGCGCACGCTGGCGTCCGGCTCGGTCTGCGCCTGAGTGAACGGGGTGAGTCTGGACTGCACGTCCGGATCGTCTGACTGGCCTAATAATTCGACAGCCTTGTGGCGCACCTCTGCCTGCGGGCTGGCCAGCTGGAGATTCGCCACCGCCAGTAAAAGCGCCTGGCGTGCGACAGCGTCCGTTTCATCGTTTACCCGCTTTTCGAGAAAAGCGAGCATCCCGGGCTGGGCATCCCGCTGAAGCTGACGCGCCGCTGCTCGTCTTTCTGTGACACCGTCACTAACCAGCTGATGTGTAGCGATGGCCGTAGCGGCCAGCACGCGCAGCCGGTTGGTCAGACGAACGGCTTTGGCTGGCCCTTCGGCCACGCGGGCTTCACCGAGCGAAACCATTTGACCATTGCGCTGCGCAAAGGCGTGCTTTTGGCTGTCGGTATACAGGTTTTCCTTTTGCAGAGACTGAAGCAGCGGCAGCCGTGCGGCATCCGGCGCGGCGGCCCACTGCGTGAGTAAATCCGCCTGCTGGCTGCGGGTGGCGGCAACAAAACGATCGGCATCCGATGCCTGCGCCATCCCTGGCAGCAGTCCGGAAAGCCATACAAGAGCGATGAACATGCGCATGGCGTTCATGACGTTTCTCCCTGCGGTGATGGCTTAGTTGCTGGCGGTTTTCATCGGCTGGTCGGGCTTTTTGTCATTCCCGTCGATGAACGGGCTCCACGGCTGGGCGCGTACCGGCTGCTCCGTCTGCCAGACCACGTTGAACTGGCCGTTGCCTTCGATTTCACCGATCATGACCGGCTTATGCAGATGATGGTTGGTGGCATCCATGGTGAGCGTAAAGCCTGAAGGCGCCTTAAACGACTGACCGGCCATCGCCGCACGCACCTTATCCACGTCGGTGGTGCCTGCTTTTTCCACCGCCTGCGCCCACATATGAATCCCCACGTAAGTAGCTTCCATCGGGTCGTTGGTCACCACGGTATCGGCGTTCGGCAGCTTGTGCGCTTTGGCATAGGCTTTGTAATCCGCGACGAAGGCCTGGTTGGTCGGGTTATCCACGGATTCAAAGTAGTTCCACGCCGCGAGGTTACCGACCAGCGGTTTGGTGTCGATCCCGCGCAGCTCTTCTTCGCCTACGGAGAACGCCACCACCGGGACATCGGTCGCCTTCAGCCCCTGGTTAGCCAGCTCTTTGTAGAACGGCACGTTGGAATCGCCGTTGATGGTCGAGACCACGGCGGTTTTGCCGCCTGCGGAGAATTTCTTGATGTTGGCGACGATGGTCTGGTAGTCGCTATGACCAAACGGGGTGTAAACCTCTTCGATGTCCTTATCCGCCACCCCTTTCGAATGCAGGAACGCGCGCAGGATCTTGTTGGTGGTGCGCGGGTAAACGTAGTCGGTGCCCAGCAGGAAGAAGCGTTTCGCCCCGCCGCCGTCTTCGCTCATCAGGTATTCCACCGCCGGAATGGCTTGCTGATTCGGCGCCGCGCCGGTATAGAAGACGTTTGGCGACATCTCTTCGCCCTCATACTGCACCGGATAGAACAGCAGGCCGTTCAGCTCTTCGAAGACCGGCAGCACCGATTTGCGCGAAACCGACGTCCAGCAGCCGAACACCACCGCCACTTTATCCTGACTCAACAGCTGACGCGCCTTCTCGGCAAACAGCGGCCAGTTTGAGGCCGGATCCACCACCACCGGCTCCAGTTTCTTACCCAGCACGCCGCCTTTGGCGTTAATCTCATCGATGGTCATCAGCGCGACGTCTTTCAGCGGGGTTTCGGAGATGGCCATCGTGCCGGACAGAGAATGCATGATCCCCACTTTGATGGTATCGGCCGCCTGCACGCCAAAACTCATTCCCATCGCCGCGACGGACGCGGATAACGCAAAGGCTTTTAATAAGGTACGACGCTGCATATTTTCACTCCTGAAAAAGAACGCTGTGCGAAAACGTCCGTTACGGCATGGACGCGGAAATAAAGGTGTCAGCGAAGCAGGAGCAAAAAGGATGCCAGAATGAAAAATGCGCTATTACAGGAAACAGAGTGCAGGATGTAAAGAGAACGACTCAGAATGGCACAGCCCTGCACTTTTATAATGCAGCGCTGTGCCGGAAGGTTTACCAGACTTCGCTGGCAATCTGCGTGACCAGACGGACTTTATCCCACTGCTGGGTTTCGCTCAGGCTGTTGCCCTCTTCTGTCGAGGCAAAACCGCACTGCGGGCTGAGGCAAATCTGATCTTTCGCCACGTACTTCGCTGCCTCTTCCAGACGCGCCTTGACGCCTTCCGGGTTCTCCAGCTCACCGTTTTTCGTGGTGATCAGCCCCAGCACCACCTGCTGCTTGCCCGGACGAACGAAGCGCAGCGGCGCGAAATCCCCGCTGCGGTCGTTATCGTATTCGAGGAAAAAGGCGTCAACGTTAACCGTTCCGAACAGCACTTCCGCCACCGGCTCGTAGCCGCCTTCGGAAATCCAGGTGGAACGGAAGTTGCCGCGGCAGACATGCAGCCCGATGGTCAGATCCTCCGGCTTGCCTTCCAGCGCCTTGTTCAGCACGCGGGCATAGATTTGCGCCAGCTCATCGGCATCATCGCCGCGCTCGCGGATCTGACGGCGCTGATCGTCCGAACAGAGATAGGCCCAGACGGTGTCGTCCAGCTGCAGGTAACGGCAGCCCGCGTCGTAGAATGCGCGGATGGCGTCGCGCCAGGTGGTCGCCAGGTCCTCGAAATAGTCGTTCAGATCCGGGTAAACCGTCGCGTCGATGTCTTTGCGCCCGCCGCGGAAATGGAGCACGCTTGGGCTGGGAATGGTCATCTTCGGCTGGGCATTGCCGCTGATGCTTTTCAGATAGCGGAAATCTTCCAGCATCGGGTGGTCGCCAAAGCCCAGCTTGCCGGTCACGCGCACGCCGTGGGCCTTGGTTTGTACTCCGTTGAACTGAATGCCCTGCTGTGAATCGTAACGCTCAACGCCCTGCAGACCGTCAAAGAAGTCGAAGTGCCACCAGGCACGGCGAAATTCACCGTCGGTCACGACATGCAGGCCGCACGCACACTGCTGCTCGACGACGTGGCGAATGGCCTCGTCCTCCACCGCACGAAGCTGTCCGGCATCAATTTCGCCGCTGGCGAACTTCAGGCGCGCCTGTTTAACGGCATCCGGACGTAAAAAGCTGCCGACTACGTCGGCGCGGTATGGGGCGTGCTGTCGTTGCATGGAAATCTCCTCAGTCTGCCGGCGATAATTGCCGGCAGTGATAATTCATCATTTGAATATTTAGACTTCTGGATGTCTAAATGTCCAAAAAAGATGTCATACGTCACCGCTTCCGGCAAACGAGAAAATTTCACGGGTATTGAAAAAAATTCATATTCACAGCGCGGCGACGGACGCCAGGCTGGCAAACGCGTAGTGCTCATCTTCCCAGCCGGTAATGCCGCCAAGCATGATTTTGACCGGTAGCCCGAGACGCGCCAGCTTCAGCGCGGCTCGGTCAGCCCCGTTACAGTGGGGCCCCGCGCAGTAGACGACAAACAGCGTCCCTTCCGGCCATTGGGACATCCGCTCGGCGGTAATCTGGCTCCAGGGCATATGCAGTGCCCCCGGCACATGGCGACGGGCAAACTGTTCCGGGCTCCCCACCACGTGCAGCAGCACAAAGTCCTGCTCATTATTGGCGATGGCATGATCCACGTCGGCGCAGTCGGTTTCGACGCTCAGGCGACGCAGAAAATGGGTAACGGCTTCCTGCGGCTCGGCAGCCGGAAATTCAGTAACATAGCTCATGATCCTTCCTCATCTTTGGCGTTTGTGTTAACACTACTCTATCCACAAATTCAGCTCATGAATGCGCTTGCTTATGCCAGAAAACAGCAAAAAGATGACAAACTTAAGACAGATTTCCCGCCCGCAGGTGGTGGTGCTGGCTTATGACGGACTGTGTACCTTCGAGTTTGGCGTCGCGGTGGAGATTTTTGGCCTGCCGCGTCCGGAACTGGGCGATGACTGGTATCGTTTTGCGGTGGCGAGCGTGGATAGCGGAGAACTGCGGGCGACCGGCGGGATCCGCATGGTTACTGATGGCGATTTGAGCCTGCTTGCGTCGGCAGATCTGATCGTGGTTCCCGGCTGGCGCGGGCTGGATGCACCGGTTCCGGACGCGCTCTGCGAGGCATTGCGCCAGGCCAGCGCGCGCGGGTGCCAGCTACTGTCCATCTGTTCGGGCGTGTTCGTGCTGGCCGCTACGGGGCTACTGAACGGCCGCAAGGCCACAACGCACTGGCGCTATATTGACGCGCTTAAGGCCTGCAACCCTGAAATCGAAGTGGTTGAGGACGTGCTCTACCAGGACGAGGGAGACATCCTGACCTCTGCGGGCAGCGCGGCAGGGATCGATCTCTGTCTGCACGTCGTCCGGCGGGATTACGGTTTGGAAACCGCCAACAGCGTGGCGCGGCGGCTGGTGATCCCCCCTCACCGTGACGGCTCGCAGCCGCAGCAGCTGAGCCGCCCGGTGGCGCAGCTGCGTGAGAGCCAGCGCCTGGGCCAGCTGTTTGACTATCTGCACCAGAATCTTATCGAGCCGCACAGCCTCGACTCGCTGGCGCGTCGGGTCGGTATGAGCCAGCGCACCTTCCTGCGCCGCTTCGAGGCGGCGACGGGGATGACGCCCGCACGCTGGCTGATCAATGAACGCCTGCTGAGAGCGAAAGATTATCTGGAAAGCAGCCGGTTGAGCATCGACAGCATTGCTGAACAGACCGGGTTCGGTCAGGCCTCGACGCTGCGCCATCATTTTCGCCAGCAGTATGCGCTTTCGCCTGCCCAGTATCGTAAACAGTTTTCGCCCCCTGATGCTGGCCGCTAAACGGTCAGTCTTTTCGATTACGTTTGAATACGGAGCTCCTGATGGTCACCACACACGTTTTTATCGCTGTCAGTCTTGATGGCTACATCGCCAGAGAAAATGACGATATCGACTGGCTGCTGCAGCGCGATGACCCAACAGAAGATCATGGCTATGACGCGTTCATCGCCGATAAAGAGTGGATCGTGATGGGCCGGGGTAGCTACGAAAAGGTGCTGACCTTTGACGCATGGCCTTATGACCGGCCCGTGCTGGTGCTCTCCCGACAGCTGGCCGGAACGCCCGTGCCCGAGGCGCTGAAGGGCAAAGTGCAGTTCTCACGCAGCACGCCAAAAGAGGTTCTCGGCGATCTGGCGGCACAAAACGTAAATCGCGTCTATATCGATGGCGGGCAGGTGATACAGTCCTTCCTGCGCGAAGGGCTGGTCGCCGATATTGTTATCACTACCGTACCCGTGCTGCTCGGCTCAGGAAAACCGCTTTTTGGCACGCTGTCCCGGGATATTGATTTAACCCTGGTATCAAGCCGCAGCTTCCCTTCGGGACTGGTACAGTCACACTATCAGGTGAGATCATAGGGGCATGGCACAAGCGAGTTGGCAAAAAAAACCGCCATTTTCTGGCGGTAAATGCTTGCATGGATAGATTTGTATTTTGGTCTCTACGTCCCCGACACTCCATGGTCGGGCAGCGGATCTCGAACAAACTAACACCGGCTTCCTCAACGAAAGCTCAACAGCCTTATTAACGATTAACTCGCCCTGGTGTTGATTTGCAAATAGCGCATCAGACCCTGCTCAGCGCTCTGTTTTGCATCATCGTTAAGGGCTTCGAGATAAAACGATCGCGAGACACCATAGGGTGCTTTTTCAGAGGGATACACTGCGAACTGGAATGTTTTTCCCCCAGACTGATGCGTGCAGTCTAATTCCCAGCGTTGTTCATTTACTTTTTTGCTATTACAGGCTACGCGTCCGTATTCGCTGGTTAAATAGGAACCAACGCGGGTTTCTGCGGACTGAATATATTCTGGTTCGCCATTCTCGATATAGCGGAACCCTGCGGTAGCCCCTACGGCCGCCACAAGGAGCGCAAGCGCGATTATTTTTTTCATTAATTAAGACCCATTCCTTAGCCAGAGAACCTCTATTATATAGGATTATCCTTAAAGCAAACGTCTCTTTCAGTACCAGAACAGGTAGTTTACAACGCCACAATCATATTTAGGAAATTTCCTAAGACGAATTCCGATCCAACAGTATTTGACATTTTCTTTGCCGTACTTTGAATAAAAGAATAATAACACGAAGAAACGATCGGCATGCTTATTCCGCAATGTTATTCAGCGGTGAACACCATGCTAAAAAAAGGGTTATCTGTCGTCCTGCTTATTTGCGCTCTGTTTTCAGGCCAGCTTATGGCCGGGCACAAGGGCCATGAATACGTATGGGTAAAAAATGTTGAACATCAGCTGCGGCATGAGGCCGACAGCGACGAGTTACGCAGTGTGGCAGAAGAGTCGGCGGAGGGTTTGCGCGAACACCACCAGTGGCAGAAATCGCGCAAACCGGACACGCACGTAAGGTAGTTAACTGCCTTTACGCTTCGGCAGGGTTTTCATCAGATCGTCAGGGCTGACGGACGCGACGATGCTGCCCGGCGGCGGCATTTTGAAGATGTGGTTTTTCATCTTACCAATAACGTGCATTTCGCACGGACGGCAGTCAAACTTCAGGGTCAGAACTTCGTCGCCGTTAACCAGCTGCATGGGGGTCGCCTTCCAGCTCTTGATATTCCCTTTCGCCTGCTTAGGACACAGGTTAAAAGCAAAGCGGAGGCAGTGCTTGGTGATCATCACCGGCACATCGCCCTTCTCTTCGTGCGCTTCATAGGCCGCGTCGATCAGCTGCACGCCGTGACGATGATAGAATTCACGCGCTTTATGGTTGTAAACGTTCGCGAGGAAGGATAGATGGGTGTCCGGATACACGGGCGCAGGAACAGATTCGGCCTTACGGCTGCCGCGCGGATACTGGGCCAGACGCGCTGCATCCAGCATCTCTGCCGTTTCACGGCGGAACTGGTTAAGCAGGCTGTTCGGTACGAACAGCGCGTCCGGCAGATTAACCTCTATCGCGCGTGCGTAGTAAATTGTCTGGCCCAGCTTCGCCACGCCATCCTTCAGGCTGTTAAGCGCTTTTTCCGCGTTGTTTGCCACCTCGAACAGGCCGTCGAGCGTATGCGTCACGCTGATGCCGTCTTCACAGGTCATGGTCAGAACCAGCTGCTCTTCCCAGCCGCCCAGCTCAATATCCACCGCGATGCGACGCTCGCTGGAGGTTTTAAGCAGCGCCTGCTGCCAGTTATGATCCAGGTTACGGTTAAGCGCCGCGTTCGGCCTTGCCTTGTAGAGATCGGCAGGCATTTCATTCGGCCATACGCGGTAGCGGTTCTCGCCGGTTTTCTCGACCGTGTTGGCGCGGAAGCCCACGACCTCACGCTTAATCATCACGTTAAGGCCATCACCGTTCGCCAGCGGTTCCGTCACTTCAACGTCAAGGTGATCTTTCGCCACTTTCAGCACTTCACCAACCGGTAAGCCGATAAACTTCGGTGAGTCAAACGCGCCGATATCCCCTTTACGGGCATTCACGAAATAGTCCGTGCTGCCGCGGTGGAAGGTTTTGTCCGTCGACGGAACAAAGAAATGCTCGGTACGCCCGGCTGACGCGCGCGCCAGGTCACCGCGATCTTCAATGATGGCGTCGAGCATCTGGCGATAGTGCGCGGTGATGTTCTTTACGTAGCTCATATCTTTGTAGCGCCCTTCAATCTTGAAGGAACGCACGCCCGCGTCGATCAGCGCGCCCAGGTTAGCCGTCTGATCGTTATCCTTCATGGAGAGCAGGTGTTTTTCGAACGCCACGACGCGGCCCTGATCGTCTTTCAGGGTATACGGCAGACGGCAGGCCTGAGAGCAGTCGCCGCGGTTGGCGCTGCGGCCGGTCTGGGCGTGGGAAATGTTGCACTGGCCGGAATAGGCCACGCACAGCGCCCCGTGGATAAAGAATTCAATCGTCGCGTCCGTCGCCTGGTGAATATCGCGGATCTGATTAAGGTTCAGCTCGCGCGCCAGAACAATCTGCGAAAAGCCGACGTCGGAGAGAAACTTCGCCTTTTCTACCGTACGGATATCGCACTGGGTACTGGCGTGCAGCTCAATGGGCGGAATATCCAGCTCCAGGACGCCCATGTCCTGAACGATCAGGGCATCAACGCCGGTCTGGTAGAGATCGGTAATCAGACGCTGCGCGGGCTCCAGCTCATCATCATGAAGAATGGTGTTCAGGGTCACGAACACTTTCGCCCCGAAACGGTGGGCGAACGGCACCAGCTCGGCGATATCGCTCAGGCTGTTACTGGCGTTATGGCGGGCACCGAAGCCAGGGCCGCCGATGTAGACGGCGTCAGCGCCGTGAAGGATTGCTTCACGGGCAATGGCGGCGTCGCGGGCCGGGCTTAAAAGTTCAAGATGATGGGATTGCAGGCGCATACTTCGTCGTTATCCGTTATGGTCAAAATGGCGGCTATTGTAGTCAGAAGTATGCGACAGCGAAACAGTTTTGCGTAGCCTCAGCGGGGATAATGGATCAGAGAGTGAAAATGCACCGGCCGGTCGGTGCTGTTGCGGTAGGCGTGTGCTTTATCGCCGGCAAAACGAACGCCAGAATCGGCATAAACCGTCTGCCACTCCCCGTTGATGTTCATCTCCAGCTCGCCGTCAATCACCACCACGTGTTCGATCACCCCCGCCTCGTGCGGCGTGGACTCGCTCAGGGCGCCCGGTGCCAGCGTGATGGAGAAATGATCGAACCTGAGCGTCTCATCCCAGGGAAAGAGCGGTTTAATCACCATCGCCTGCTGCTGCGAATCAAACACCGCCGGCCTGTCCGCCTCGGGCGTGATGAACGCGGAAAACGGGACGTTCAGCCCGGTGGCAATTTTCCACAGCGTCGACACCGTCGGGCTGGACTCATTGCGCTCGATTTGCCCGAGCATCGCTTTCGACACGCCGGTTTCGTCCGCCAGCTTCGACAAACTCCAGCCGCGGGCCTGGCGCAGCGTTTTCAGCGTTGCTGCAAGATGTTGTGTAATGTCCATGCTCCCTCCTGATGGCGATGAGCATACCACTTGTACGCTATAACGCACAGTGTTACCTTATCGCGGACGTTATAACGCACAACGGAGTTCCCATGCGCCCTTCCTCTCATCTCGTTCCAGCCGCACTGGCTGGATTTGTCGCCGTCCTGGTCGGTTACGCCAGTTCTGCAGCCATTATCTGGCAGGCCGCGGCGGCGGCGGGCGCCAGCGCGCAGCAGATCGCTGGCTGGATGACCGCGCTGGGGACAGGAATGGGCGTCAGCACCCTGGCGCTTTCCTGGTGGTATAAAGCCCCGGTGCTGACCGCCTGGTCTACGCCCGGCGCGGCGCTGCTCGCCACAAGCCTGCACGGCGTAACGCTGGCTGAGACGATCGGCGTGTTCATCTTCGCCAACGCGCTCATTTTACTCTGCGGCGTTACCGGGCTTTTTGCCCGTCTGATGAAGCTAATCCCCCATTCGCTTGCGGCCGCCATGCTGGCGGGCGTACTCCTGCAGTTTGGGCTGCATGCGTTTGCCCATCTGGACGGGCACTTTCTGCTGTGCGGAAGCATGATTGCGGCGTGGCTGGTAGCGAAAGCGCTGGCACCGCGGTATGCCATCGTCGTTACGCTGCTGGTGGGCGGGATCGTGGCGTGGGCCGGAGGTGACGTTGTCACCGATAAAATCACCCTCTCCCCCGTGATGCCTGAGTTTATTGCCCCCGCCTTTACCTTCACCAGTCTGGTAAGTATCGGTTTGCCTTTCTTTCTGGTGACCATGGCCTCGCAAAATGCGCCCGGTTTCGCGACGATGAAAGCGTCCGGCTATCCGCTGGCGGTCTCACCGATCATTATTTTTACGGGCGGGCTCGCGCTGCTGCTGTCCCCCTTCGGCGTCTTTTCCATCTGCATAGCCGCCATTACCGCCGCTATCTGTCAAAGCCCGGATGCCCACCCGGATGCCGCTAAACGCTGGCTGGCGGCCATCGCGGCTGGCGGGTTTTATCTGCTGGCGGGGGTGTTCGGCGGATCTATCACCGCGATAATGGCAGCACTGCCGCTCAGCTGGATCCAGACCCTTGCCGGTCTGGCGCTGCTGGGTACCATTAGCGGAAGTTTATATCAGGCGCTGAATCATGAAGCGGAGCGCGACGCGGCCATCGTCACGTTTTTGATGACCGCGAGCGGCGTTACGATCCTCGGCATCGGTTCGGCATTCTGGGGGCTGGTGCTGGGTGGGGTGTGCTACGCCCTGTTCTCACGCGCTCGCCGCGCGTAGCTGAGACGGCGTGATGCCCATGACGCTACGGAAACGGTTACTGAAGTGGCTGGCGGAGTTAAACCCGCAGGCCAGCGCGATATCCGTGAGCGGCGTCGAGGTATGCTGTACCAGGTTTTTCGCTTTTTCCATGCGCCTTTGCATGACGTACTGATGCGGCGCCAGCCCCGTCGACTGGCGGAACATGCGGGCAAAATGGTATTCGCTGAGGGCAGCCTGCGCCGCGAGCTCAGCCAGCGTCAGGGGCTGCCCGAGGTTACCTTCAATGAAAGCCAGCACGTTGCGCAGAACAAACGGCGATAACCCGCCGGTAACGACCGGCAGCTTCCACTGAACGTTAGCGTAGTTTTGCAGCAGGTGGGTCAATAGCAGCGTGGAGGCCGTACTCAGGGTGAGCTGATTGGCCTGCTGCTGCCAGTCGCAGCCGAGAAGAAACTGGCGGTACAGCGCGGTGATCTTCGGGTCGCTGCCAAAAATGCGCTCGTCCAGCGTCAGCGACAGCGGCCGCTTGTCCCAGATTTTTTCGCCCACATCGCGCAGGTGTTCGTCGGTGCAGTAGAGATGGACAAAAGACAGGTCGTCGCGGATATCCCACGTCGATTCACTCTCTTTCGGCATTAAACAGAAACGATCCGGTCCCCCGCCGTTCTTCCAGCCGCCCGGCGTCTTTTGATAGCTCTCGTAACCGTCGGCGACGTACAGACTGAGGGTGTGATGGTTGCTCTTAACCGTTATCGTATCGCGCTTGTTGTACCACGCCGCCAGCTGAATGCCGGAATTCAGCGAAACGGTTTCCCGCAGGACCGCATTCTGCTGGCGTAGCGTTTCAAAGGTATCGTAAGCGTGAGACATAACCGTTAGCGCGTTATTGAGTGAACTGTCAGTCTAAGAACTGTTGTCCCCCGTTGCCAGCCCCCGAAAAAGAAAAAAGCGCAAGATTTTGCAAGTCTACCGCAAGCCGGTGAAAGTCCCCTGTCGCTCTCCGCGCCATACTGCGGGCTTCCGTGGTTTGAGAAGAGAAAAAATATGAACGCATTATTATACGGACTGGTGGTGATCATCTGGGGAACCACCTGGATTGCCATTTTCCTGCAGCAGGGTCCCGTGGCGGCCCCGGTGTCAATTTTCTGGCGCTTCGCGGTGGCCAGCGCCACAATGATGGTGGTGTTACTTGCCCTGCGCCGTCTGCGCAAGCTGGCCCTGCGGGATCACCTGTTCTGCCTGCTTCAGGGATGCTGCGTCTTCTGCTTTAACTTCTGGTGCTTCTATACCGCGGCCGCGCACATCAACACCGGGCTGGAATCGGTGATCTTCTCCATGGCGGTGCTCTACAACGCCATTAACTGTTTTATTTTCTTCGGACAGCGCCCGCCCGCGCGTTTCTGGACGGCGGCGGCGCTGGGTCTTGTGGGGATCGTGACCCTTTTCTGGGACGACCTGCTGGCCAGCGGCTGGAGCGTATCGCTTCTGACGGGCATTGGCCTTTCCGCCCTCGGCACGTATGGGTTCTCGCTGGGCAATATGATCAGCATGCGCCATCAGCGCAGAGGTCTGGAAACCATGACCACCAACGCCTGGGCGATGCTTTACGGCACGCTGGTGATGGGCGGCATTGCGCTTTGCAGAGGCGACAGTTTTACCCCGGAATGGACGGTCACCTACATGGGCGCGCTGCTCTATCTGGCCCTGTTCGGCTCGGTGATAGCCTTTGGCGCCTACTTCACACTGGTGGGACGTATCGGCCCCGGGAAAGCGGCTTACAGTACGCTGCTCTTCCCGCTGGTGGCGCTCTCCATCTCAACGGTGTATGAAGGCTACGTCTGGCACATTAACGGTATCGTCGGGTTACTGCTGATTCTGGGCGGGAATATGGTGATGTTCACAAAACCAGAGACCTGGTTCAGGCGCTTGCGGACAGCATAAAAAAACGGCCTGCAAACTGCAGGCCGCTTACTGTTATTTCGCTGTTTTATGCACGTCGAACATGGTGGCATCCGTCGCCATGTCATCAACAACCTGCTTCAGCGTGGCAAAGGTCATTGGCGTACTTTCGTTGGTCAGCTCTTTACCTTCGCCTTTACGAACCACCTTCATCACCGGTTTGTTGGTGGCCGCATCGATCAGCTCACCTTCAAAGAAGAGATGCGTATCCATGGTGCGATGGCCGGTTGCCATCTGCGTCCCCGCAACCACCAGCGCGACCGGCACCACTTCATAGAACTGCAGACCCTCTTTCTGCGAACTCACCCCGGTGATTGCACCGCGGAAAATCAGGCTGTGTTTACCCGGCGTGCTCACAATCGGCTTACGGGTACCAATCGCCGTTTTCATTTTGTTATTGGTGTAATTCAACAGCTCATCAAGCGTTCTTTTACCAATCTGCGTGGTTGGCTTAGGCGCAGGATAATAGGTAATCGGCGTCCAGATAATACTGTCGTAATTGGCTTCGTTGTAGGAAGGATCGACCCAACGCAGCGTGGGTTTACCCGTCGCAGAGGTCGTCTGCTGCAGGCCGGAGTAATCTTTTAAAAAGCCTGAATATTGTTCTGGCGCGGCGACTTTTGAAGAACAGCCCGCCAGTGCCAACAGACCCGTAAGCACTGCAACTTTAAAAAAAGTTTGAGGACGCATGATAGTTTTCCATGTTATCTGCAAGTATGCATTTGAAGTTATAGCAAAAGTCTGGTGGGTTTGTTGTGACAAAAAATGATGCGGACAGCACAAATTGCGAAAAGAGTGCCCGGCAGCGTACCGGGCAGTGAAAAATTACTGATTAATATCCACCTGCCAGAATAAATGCTTGCCAAACGGATCGATTTCGTAGCCTGTCACCTCTTTGCGCACCGGTTCGAAGATCGTTGAATGCGCAATCATGACCGCCGGCATCTGGTCATGCATGATTTGCTGCGCCTCTTTGTACAGCGCCACGCGTTTATCGCGATCGGTTATCGATTTTGCCTCGGCGATGATCTTATCAAACGGCTTGTAGCACCACTTCGCCGAATTCGAACCGCCGTTTGCCGAGGTGCAGGTAAAGAGCGGACCAAAGAAGTTATCCGGGTCGCCCGTTGCGGTCGTCCAGCCCATCAGCGCGGCCTGATGTTCACCGCCCTTCACGCGCTTGAGATATTCGCCCCATTCGTAGGTGACAATTTTGGTCTGCACCCCCACCTTCGCCCAGTCGGCCTGAATCATCTCCGCCATCCGTCTGGCGTTCGGGTTATAGGGCCGCTGGACGGGCATCGCCCACAGGTCGATACTCATGCCGCTGGCCAGGCCGGCCTCTTTCAGCAACGCTTTCGCTTTTTCAGGATCGTAATCGTAATCCTTCAGTTCGCTGTCAGCGCTCCAGACGCCCGGCGGCAGCAGGTTTTTCGCGGCGGTTCCGGTACCGTGGAATACCGCGTCAATGATGGCCGGTTTATTGATCGCCATCGCCAGCGCCTGGCGAACCTTCACGTTATCCAGCGGTGGCTTTTGGGTATTAAACGCCAGGAAACCGGTGTTCAGCCCGGCCTTGCTCATCAGGTTGATTTCTTTGTTCGCCTTCATGCGCGGCAGGTCCGCCGGGTTCGGGAACGGCATCACCTGACATTCGTTTTTCTCAATTTTGGCAAAACGCACGGAGGGATCCGGGGTGATGGTGAAGACCAGCCTGTCCAGCTTCGATTTTCCCTGCCAGTAGTCGGCAAATGCCGTGAACAGAATGCGGGAATCCTTCTGATACTGCGCCAGCTTAAACGGCCCGGTGCCGATCGGCTGCATATCCACCTTCTCCGGCGTGCCCGCTTTCAGCATCGCATCGGCATATTCCGCGGAGAGGATCGAGGCAAAATACCATGCCAGGTCGGCGACAAACGGCGCTTCCGGGTGTGCCAGGGTAAAGCGCACGGTATGGTCATCAACTTTGTCAATGGCGGTAATCAGACTACCAAACTCCAGGCTTTCGAAGTTGGAATAGCTGCCGTTAGAGACATTGTGATACGGATGATTCACGTCCTTCTGGCGCATAAACGAGAAGATCACGTCATCGGCGTTAAAGTCACGGGTCGGCGTGAAGAATTTATTGCTCTGGAACTTCACGCCCTGACGCAGATGGAAGGTGTAAACCTTGCCGTCGTCGCTCACCTCCCAGCGCTCAGCCAGGCTCGGCACCAGCTCCGTGGTGCCGGGTTTGAAATCGACCAGCCGGTTATAGACCGGCACGGCGCTGGCGTCCACGCTGGTGCCCGAGGTGTATAACTGAGGATTAAAGTTTTCCGGTGACCCTTCGGAGCAATACACCAGCGTTTTCGCGGCTACGGTAGAACTGACCGTGAGCGCAGCGAGTGCCAGCGTTAACATTGTGCGTTTGCTTGTCATCATTTATTCCTGTCTTTTTAATTCGACGGCTAATTAATTCTTTTGCCATTTCATAAATAACATTAAAGTGAAGTGGCAAACACCTGAAAAATAAATAAGGAAGAAAACACTATGGGCTCGCCGCTTTCCAGACAATTAACGCACCGTTTTTTCCGCTATCTTGCGATTACCAGCCAGAGCGATCCGAAAGTAAAAACTCTGCCCTCAACCCCGGGCCAGCACGACATGGCGCGAGAACTGGCGCAGGAGCTGGCGCAGCTGGGTTTAGACGACATCGTGATTGACGAGTTCGCTACCGTGACGGCGGTAAAAAAAGGCAACGTGCCCGGCGCGCCGCGCATTGGCTTTATTACCCATATTGATACCGTGGACGTGGGATTATCACCGAATATTCATCCGCAAATATTAACCTTTACCGGTGAAGATCTCTGTCTGAATAAAGAAAAAGAGATCTGGCTGCGGGTGAAAGAGCATCCTGAAATTCTGGCTTACCCGAATGAAGAGATTATTTTCAGCGACGGTACCAGCGTATTGGGCGCAGATAATAAAGCGGCGGTAACCGTGGTGATGACCGTACTGGAAAACCTCACCGCTGAGCATCAGCATGGCGACATTGTGGTCGCGTTTGTGCCTGATGAAGAGATCGGCCTGAACGGTGCAAAGGCGCTGGATCTTAAGCGCTTCGACGTCGACTTTGCCTGGACCATCGACTGCTGCGAGCTGGGGGAAATTGTCTATGAGAACTTTAATGCGGCAGCCGCTGAGATCCGCTTCACCGGCGTGACGGCGCATCCGATGTCCGCCAAAGGGGTACTGGTGAACCCATTATTGATGGCGACCGATTTCATCAGCCATTTCGACCGCCAGCAAACGCCAGAGTGCACCGAGGGTCGCGAGGGCTACATCTGGTTTAACGGCATTCAGGCCGGACAGAACGACGCCGTGCTAAAGGCCAACATTCGTGATTTTGATAAAGCCGGCTTTGCCGCCCGCAAGCAGCAGATTGCGGACGTCGCCGCGCTGATTGCCGCCCAGCACCCGACGGCGAAGGTCGACTTTAGCATTGAAGATACCTACAGCAACATCAGCAATGCGATTGGCGAAGACCGGCGCGCCATCGACCTGATGTTTGAGGCGATGGAATCGCTCGGCATCACCCCAAAACCGATCCCTATGCGCGGCGGCACCGACGGCGCGGCACTCTCGGCAAAAGGGTTACTCACCCCGAACTTCTTCACCGGCGCGCATAACTTCCACTCGAAGTTTGAATTTCTGCCACTGTCGTCGTTCGAGGCGTCTTATAACACTGCCCTGCAGATCTGCCTGCTGGCCGCCCGTTAAGCGGGCTTGCGCGCCAGCATGGTGGCAAAGCGCAGCTTGATGCGGTTGCCGTTTTCATCGGTGCGGTGCAGCTCGCCAACCTCTTCGTTGTATTTGAGCAACTCCCAGCCTTCATAGTAGTTGCTCAGCTCACCGCTTTTGAACGCAAACGGGAAGCCGACGGTGCACGGATAATCTGCCGTGTCCATCGCGGCAACGATCAGGTTGTAGCCGCCAGGTTTGGTGCAACGCTGCATGTTGTCGATAAGGCCCGGGATGGTTTTCGCCTCCAGGAACATCAGCACCACGGTGGAAAGAATAAAGTCGTACTCGCCGTCAAAGCTCAGGCTGTTAAGATCTTTGACGGCGGTATGAAGATTCTCAATCCCTTCTGCTGCCTTGATGCGCTCGATGTTATCAACGCTCATCGGGTTTTTATCCCAGGCGGTCACCTCGTGGCCGTTGGCCGCCAGGTAAAGGCTGTTGCGGCCATTACCGCAGCCCAGATCCAGCGTCTTACCGGGCTTTACAATCCCCGCGCTGTACAGCACTTCTGAATGCGTGCGGGTGAGTCCATATTTCTCTGTGAAGTAATTCTCATCGACGGTCATTGTTTTTCCTGCGTTCTCATAAATTGAAAGTGCATTTTACATGCCATTTTAAGGCGTTTACCGTCTGGTTGCCAGCCGTTCGAAAATCGAAAAATTTGCTACGTTTAGTGAAGACGCTTATCAGAGACTTGAAGATGAACAAATACCGCCTTAGCGACGAGACCCGCCTCTGGCAATGGAAAAACGGCGAAACACCCCACTCAACGACGCTGCGGCAGGTTATCGCCACGGTAGATTTTAGCGACGTGACGGCCGGCACGAAAGGCGGTTGGGTTGACGATGAGCGTGCCCTGTCCCAGGAGGGAGACTGCTGGATCTACGATGAAAACAGCGTGGTGTTTGCCGGTGCAACCGTGTCCGGCAACGCGCGCCTGACCCTGCCGTGTACCGTCAGCCACGACGCGCATATCGGCGGTAACTGCTGGCTGGACGCAGCAGAGGTCAGCCACGGGGCGCGAATAAGTGACAACGTCACCGTTCAGCACTCCTGCGTGCGTGGCGAATGCCATCTCTTCGGCGACGCGCGCGTCCTGCACAACAGCGTCATCATAGGTGCCAAAGGCCTCACGCCGGACCACGACCAGATCCTGCAAATATACGACAGGGCGACGGTAAGCCGGTCGCGCATTGTGCATCAGGCACAAATTTACGGCGAGGCGATGGTGAATAACGCGTTTGTTGAGCACCGCGCCGAAGTGTTCGACTGCGCGATCCTCGAAGGTAACGAACTCAACAACGTCTGGGTGTGCGACTGCGCCAAAGTGTACGGCAACGCCCGCGTGATTGCCGGCTTTGATGACGATGCCATCCCGACGGTGCGCTACAGCTCGCAGATTGCGGAGAACGCCGTGGTGGAAGGAAACTGTGTCATCAAGCACCACGTCCTGATCGGCGGCCAGGCCTGGCTGCGCGGCGGGCCAATCATGCTGGATGATAAAGTGGTGATTCAGGGACGCGCGCGGATCAGCGGCGACGTGCTGATAGAGCATCGGGTTGAAATCACCGACGATGCGGTGATTGAAGCCTTTGCTGGTGAGAGCATTCACCTGCGCGGTGAAAAGGTGATCAACGGCGACCAGCGCATCACCCGTACGCCGCTGCTGGGGGCGCTATAGGGTATAAATTTTGCCGTAGACGTTCACATCGTCATAGGCGCCATTCAGGTATTCCGCTTCCCGCAGGCACCCTTCCAGCGTAAAACCGTTGCGCAGGGCCACGCTGTTGCTCTGCTGATTCGCCACCCGACACTTGATCACAAAACGGCGGATCTCACCGCGCTCAGCGTAGTAGCGCATAAACGCCTGCAGCGACTGCGAGAGGATCCCCTGCCCCTGATGTGCTTCATCCAGCCAGTAGCCGATGTACCCGGCTTTGTTGGCTGGCTCAATCGCATTGAACGACAGTACGCCGACCAGCGCATCCTCCCTGAAGATCAAAAACATTTTGGCGTAGCCGCGCTGGTGCAGCATCTGGTTACTCTGCACGTTGCGTCGGGTATCGTCCTCGCTGCCCACGTGCTGCGCCCAGTCAAAAGCGGTTTGCAGAAAGGCTCTGTTTTTGACGACGAGGTTATGCAGTTCGGTGGTATAGCGCTATTCGACGGCGCGAAGCTCGAGAGCGTCAGATACGGGAATAGTTTCGGATTGTGTTGCGGTCATTGCCCCTCACCCTAACCCTCTCCCGGAGGGAGAGGGAATCGATCGTTAACGCATTACCCGGTCATCAACGTAATGACGTTTATCCGGCACTGGCGGGAAATACTGATACAGCCAGGTTTCGCTGATGGCATCGCCCTGGCAGCGCAGGAACAGGCGCATATCCACCGGCTCCGTCGAATCCGACGTTGGGTACCAGTCAAACAGAATGCGATAGCCGTCAAACGGTTCAACGTAAAGGATTTCAACCTGCTTTGCTTCACCACTGGAGAGCGTAATCACCGGCTCGATGCCCTTCGGTGCGGCGGCCTTCAGGTCCCCGCCGACGAAGTCGATAGCAAAGCGACGGGCCCACACTTTCGGGTAATTTTCGCCCGGCGCCCAGCCTTCCGGGAAACCGCCCATGCCGGTGCGGGTCGCGTAGACGTTCGCCAGCGGGGAGCGCACCGGCGGCTGTGCGCTCCAGTACAGACGATATTTGAAGTCCAGCTCGGCGCCCGCTTTCACCGGTTTTTCCGGCTGCCAGAAGCAGACCACATTATCCAGCGTTTCACCGGTGGTCGGGATCTCCATCAGCGCGATGGATCCTTTACCCCAGTCGTTGCGCGGTTCAACCCACAGGCTCGGGCGCTTGTTATACCAGCCCATCACGTCCTGATAGTGCGAGAAATCGCGATCGAGCTGCAGCAGCCCGAACCCTTTCGGGTTTTTGTCGAGGTAGGCATTGAACTGCAGCTTCTGCGGGTTATTGAGCGGACGGCAGATCCACTCCCCGTTGCCGCGCCACATAGCAAGGCGGTCAGAGTCGTGGATTTGCGGGTGAATGGTGTCGCACATGCGGCGTTCGTTATTGCCGCAGCTGAACATGCTGGTCATTGGCGCGATGCCGAGCTGCTTGATGTCCTTACGCGCGTAGAGATGGTTTTCCACCTCCATGATCACCTGGCTTTTTTCGCAGTGGATCACGAATTTATAGGCACCGGTGATGCTCGGGCTGTCCAGCAGCGTGTAGACGGTAAAGGTGGTGTCACCCGGCTTAACGGTTTCAAACCAGAAAGAGGTAAAGTCCGGGAACTCTTCCGGCGTGTCGGTAAAGGTATCTACCGCCAGACCGCGGGCGGAAAGGCCGTACTGGTAGGTATCATCCACCGCGCGGAAATAGCTCGCCCCCAGGAAAGAGACAATATCGCGACGCGCCAGCTCTGGCGCTTTAAAGGCGCGGAAGCCCGCAAAGCCGAGATCGCTTTGCCCTTCCAGCTGTTTGGTATCCACCCCCGTTTCGCCGTAGCTGAACAGCTCAGGACGGAAGTGGATCTCGCGCGCCATCGAGGTCGACTGGTCCAGCGAGAACATCCGCACGCGGCGGCGGAACCCCATTCCCATATGGAAGAACTGCACGTCCAGCTGACGCCCTTCAATGTTGTTCCACAGTGACTGCTTTTCATCGTAGCGGATGGCGTTGTACGCCTGCGGCGTCATGGTCGCCAGCGTCTCCGGCAGCGGACGCGGCGCGCCCCCCCACGGGGTTTTCGCCAGGTCATGCGCCATGGATTGCAGTACGGAGAAGTCAAAACGACGGCTCTGGCCGTCAGCAATGTCAGAGTCGGCCGCGTATGCCGCTTTGGAAAACAGGGAAGCAAGGCCAGAGGTACCGCTCAGGGCTGCCACTGCCAGCGAGCCTTTTAGAAAACGTCTGCGATTCATGCCTGGAAAAACGTCCTTATGGTCGTGTGAATGTGTTTCGCGCTCGGCGAAATGACGGCAAGAAAGAACGCACAGCCTAAACAAAAATGGTTAAGAATCCAATTGTTGGCCGGTGATTATCTGAACAAAGTGAGAAATATTTTCTGTCGACCAGAACGGCCCGAAAGTGGTGTAAAGAAAGCCTGGAAAATGTGTATAAAAATGCCCCGTCAGGACATCAGCTGACGGGGCAAATGAGGCGGTTATTTTACGCTGACATCGATACCCGGGAAGTACTTATCAGCGAGTTTAGCGATCGTGCCGTCGGCACGTACTTTATCAATCGCGGCATCAAGCTGCTTTTTGGTGGCCTCGTCCCCTTTACGCAGCCCAAAACCGATCCCACTGCCGAGGATAGTGTCGTCAGACACCGGTTTGCCGATGAAGCCAAACCCTTTCCCCTGCGGCTTGCTGAGGAAACCTGCCTGCCCGGCCGCGGACATGACCAGCGAGGCGTCGATACGGCCATTCAGCAGATCGCCCCAGGCCATATTCTGATCTTTATAAGACACCACGGTGACACCCTGCTTTTCCCAGTGCTCTTTGGCATAGGTTTCCTGAATGGAGCCCTGCAGCACGCCGATGGTTTTCCCCTTCAGCCCTTCAGGCGTCGCCTCAACCGCCGTCCCGGCCTTGCCGACCAGCTGCGACGGAATACGGTAGATCGGCTGGGTGAAATCAATGCTCTTGCGGCGCTGTTCGGTGATATTCATCGCCGAGTTGATGGCGTCAAACTTCTTCGCCACCAGCCCCGGGATCAGCGCGTCAAACGAGGTTTCCACCCAACTGCACTTCATCGCTGCCGCTTTGCAGATGGCGTTACCCAGCTCAACGTCAAACCCTTCCAGCTCGCCTGAGGCATTGCGGCTCTCAAACGGCGGGTACTCCGCTTCCAGACCGTAGCGCAGCTCGGTGGCCGCGAAGGACGAAAAGGTACACAGCAATCCCATGCCGACAACTAACGCGCGTAATTTCATCTCATACTCCTTAGCGTGGTTTAACCCGACACAGGGCTTGAGCACCTGCCCGTAACGTCGCCTCATCTTTCGCAAAAGAGAGACGAATCAATTTATTATCCGTGCCGTCCGCATAAAACGCCGACAGCGGAATGGTGGCAACACCGTACTCAACGATCAGCCGTTTCACCAGCTCGCTGTCCCGCTCGTCGCTGAACCGGCTGTAGTCCGCCAGCATAAAGAACGATCCGGCGCTCGGCAGCAGGGTAAACGGCGAATCGGCCAGCAGGCCGTGCAGCAGATCGCGCTTGCGCTGGTAAAATGCCGACAGCGACAGCCAGGTTTGCGGATCGGTCATGTGTTCTGCGAACGCGTGCTGCATTGGCGTATCGGCAGAGAACATCAAAAATTGATGGACTTTACATATCTCGTCCATCAGCTCTGCGGGTGCCACACAATAACCCACGCGCCAGCCGGTGACGTGATAGGTTTTTCCGAAAGAAGAAATAATCACGCTGCGCTCCGCCAGCTGCGGGTGCGTGGCCATCCCGTGGTGCGGTTCCCCATCGAACACGACGTGTTCGTACACTTCGTCAGACAAAATAATGATGTCGGTATTGCGCGTCAGCGCCGCCAGCTGCTGCAGGTCATTGGCCGTGAAGACCTGGCCGCTCGGGTTGTGCGGCGTATTGATGATGATCATGCGCGTGCGCGGGGTGATGGCGGCACGGACCTCGTCCCAGTTGACGGCAAAATCCGGGACCGTAAGCTTGATGGCGACAGGCGTTGCCCCCTGCAGGCGAACAATGGGCGCATAGCTGTCAAACGACGGCTCAAAGTAGATCACCTCATCGCCCGGGTGCACCAGCCCGCTTATCGCTGAATAGAGCCCTTCGCTGGCACTGGCCGTCACCAGCACCTCGCTGGCAGGGTCATACTGCGTGCCGTAGAGGGCGGCAATTTTATCAACAATACGTTCCTTGAGCGGCTGCAGGCCGGTCATTGCCGCATACTGGTTATGTCCTGCCTCCATCGCGCGGGTGACGCCGGCGATCAGCTTCGGGTCGCAGGAAAAATTCGGCGCGCCCTGAGAAAGGTTAATGGCATTATGCTGGGCCGAAAGCTGGCCAATAACGGTAAAAATGGTGGTTCCCACGTCTGGCAGCTTGGAGCGCGTTTGCACTGGCGTTCGTAAAGTCATCCTCTTTCCCTTCTCATGGACATTGCATAACTATTCAAACAACAAGTGCGTTGCCGGGACAATCGAATTGTTGTCATAATAGCCATGAGAAAAATGCATAGCTGAGGTGTTTTCATGTCGCGCCGTTCGCTCCCGCTCAATGCCATCGACGCATTTTTAGTCACCGCGCGTCACCTGAATCTGACCCACGCCGCCGCAGAGTTGTGTCTGACGCAGGGGGCCGTGAGCCGCAAGATTTCCTCTCTTGAGACGTGGTTTGGTTTTCCGCTCTTTGAGCGCCACGCGCGCGGGCTGCGCCTCTCGCCCCAGGGCAGCGCCCTGCTGCCTGAGCTGCAGTCCGCTTTCGGGCAGCTGCTGACCGTAGCCGACCAGGCCCGCAGCCTGCACACGGTGATCCGGCTTAAGGCGCCTACCTGCGCCATGCGCTGGCTGGTGCCGCGTCTGCTGGAGGTAGAGCGCGAGCAGCCGGACCTGCAGATCGCGCTCACCACCACCACCGATCATAACGTCAATTTCAAAACCGAATCTTACGACGCGGCCATCGTCTTCGGCACGCACATGAGCGCAGGCGATCTGCTGTTCGAAGAGGCGCTAACCCCGGTATTCAGCCCCGTCAGGGCGGGTGCCGCACTGGGTTCGCTGACGTTTCTTCACCCGACAAGGGATAAGACAGACTGGTCACTGTGGCTGGCGAATCAGGAAGGTCCGGGCTTTGCTATGCACAAAAATCAACACTTCGATACGATGGATCTCGCCATCACCGCCGCCATTCAGGGGCTTGGTGTTGCCATCGCCGACGAAACGCTGGTGGCAGAAGATGTCCGCGACGGAAGACTGATGCGCCCCTATGAAGCAAGTGTAAAAACCGGCGCGAGCTACCGGCTGGTGCTACGCGAAACGCCTTGCCAGGAAAATGGTCTGTCGGCGTTTCGCGCCTGTTTGCTTAATCGAGGCTGACGTGGTGCTTCATCACGCGTTTGAAGAGGCTCATGCGGGCGCGCATAAAGCGGTTTTCAAGCCTGAAACCTGCATGTTTATTCACGCCAATACGTAACAGCACGTCCCGCCCTTTGCGGCAGGCTGGCCAGCGCGTCGGCCCGTGAAGGCAGTCATGCGTTCCGGCATCGCGCGCAAAGCTTACCCAGTAATCAGCCACCTGGGCGGCAAACTGTAGATCCCGCTCATTGACATACTGACGTGAAGGCTCCACCTGGCCGAGGGTATCGAAGACATAGGGAACTTCGTTGCCGTGCCAGGCGCCGTTGATATACGTGCCATGTTCCGCTTCGGCCACATAGTCAAACCAGTAACGCCAGCAAAGCCCGCCGACGCGCTGCTGGGCCTGCATCACCACGTAGCCCATGGTGGTGAAGGCCATGTCGCGGCATACCTGCCTGCCGAGCTCCTCATCGCCCTTCACGCCCGGATAAAGCAGCTTGATGAGCCCCAGACCGAAGCGGCGCTCCCGGCGAAGCTTCTGGATTTGCCCTGCGAGGTCGACCCCAAACACCGCCATCACGCTGGCTTCATCGCTGTTGGAGCCAATCATCACCGGCACGGGATGCTGGCGGGCGGCGAAAAAGACGTCCAGCATCGCCTCCGGCAGAACGCAATCCCCGACGATGGGCGCCGGGGCGACGTTCAGCGGCGCGGTCAACGGCCAGAACGCCTCGGGCGGAATGGCGCGCAGCTGCTCTGCCGTCGCGTTCTCCAGACCAAAATGGGCGGCCAGCGCTTCCCCTTTTTGCAGGGCCTGCTCGCGCGGCGTGTCCGGCAAGGTGTATCCGCTTTGCACTATCGCCTTATGGAACAATCCTGCTGCCAGCGGCGAGGCCAGCAGAGAAAGCACGCTGCGCGCGCCGGCGGATTCGCCAAACAGGGTGACGTTATTGGGGTCGCCGCCAAACGCGGCGATATTCTCCCTCACCCATTCGAGCGCGGCGATCTGGTCCAGCAGGGCAAAATTATGCACCACCCGCTCTTCTTCCCCCTCCAGCGCGGGATGGGCGAAAAAGCCGAGATGGCCGAGACGGTAGTTAATCGTGACGACAACCACCCCGCGTGATGCCAGGGCTTTGCCGTTGTACGGCGGCAGGCCACCGGCGCCGATCGTAAAACCGCCCCCGTGCAGCCAGACCATGACCGGGAGCGACCCGGTACGGTCAACGGGGGACCAGACGTTAAGATAGAGGCAGTCTTCAGAAAACTGTCCGGGATCGCCCCCGCCCAGCTCCTGACAATATTCACTGCTTTGCCAGCTTGAGGGCGAAAAGGCGGCGGCTTCACGCACACCTTCCCAGCGTTCCGGAGGCCGCGGCGAGCGCCAGCGCCACTCGCCAACGGGCGGTGCGGCATAGGGAATACCGCACCAGCGGTGAACGTTTTCATCGGTTAAACCAGACAGTGCGCCCTGGCGCGTTTCAACCACAGGGGCGGAAGGATTTTGCATAACAACCTTATTTTTTCCATCACACCCCTGAAGAGTAACGATTTCAGAGCAAACCGCAACGCTGTTTGCTGCGCGTTTCCGCCTCCTCGTAGAGCGTAAACTCGTCATACACCGGGCAGCCGAGCGCGGCTTCAAACGCATTGCGGCTGGCATTACCGTGGCTGCGGGCCTGGGTTTCGTTCCCGAGATTAGACTGGAAAATCCCCGCCGCGCTGACCGGGAGGAAATCCTCGTAGGTGATCGGCTGAGCAACCACCCACCCGCGCTCGATCAGCGGTTGCGGATCGTCTCCCGGACGAAACGCGTGGCGATGGGCTTCTCCCGCCGGGGTCAGGCGATAGCGAAAATAGGCCAGCTCCTGACGGCGCAGGAACATTTCGCTGTCCGGGAAGGCGCTGAAAATCTCCTGCAAATGCAGCTGGTGCGTGAGATTATCTTTACCGGTTCCGGCCTGGGCCAGCAGGCTATCGTACAGTTCCCGGCCTTTCGGGGTCAGCGCCACGCCGCGCTGTTCAATTTCACCGAAGCGCGCGGTGTGGGTGCCTTTGTGTTCACCGGCGAAAAGCACCGGCTCTTCCAGCGCCTTGAAGCTGGTCTGACGCAGCAGGATCGGCACTTCACGACGCGGCGGCCCTTCGATCAGAATTTTTGGCTCAATGCCATACTTCGGCATCAGCTCCTGCACACGGTCAATGTCCAACGTGCGCGGCGTGAGGTGGTTGATATGGCACCCGGGGAAGCAGACCACGTCGGCAATCAGACGGTGCTCGTGACTCAACGCCAGGTAGGTCTCCTGGTCGACCGTTGCATGACGGTGCCAGCGGAAGGTTTCTAACGCTTCCTGTACAAACTCGTGCGCCTGCGCTTCGTTAAAGCCCCCTTCCAACTCGTGGAGATCAATAAGTTCCAGACAGCGTGGCGTAAAGATGTTTCGGTGAGAGAGGATCTCTGCCGCCCGCTCGCGTAACGCCAGGTTTTCAATCAGCTCAAGGCGCAGCAGAGAGGTAAAGATACGAAACGGATTGCGGCACAGCGCCGCATCATCAACCGGACGAAACGCCGTCGAGTGGACCGGCACCCCCGCCTGGGAGAGATCGTAATAGCTGACCGGATACATGCCCATAATGGCAAACATACGGCGCAGGGTGGAAAGCTCTTGTGCCGTCCCGACGCGGATCGCCCCGTGACGCTCCACGTTAAGGCGCGCCAGCTCGTCGGCATTCGCCAGTTGTTCATGTAAGAGTGGGTTATTTTCCAGAACCGCCAGGTTTACGTCCGCAACCAGTTCAAGCAACGTGCCGTACTGCGGAACTTCCTGCTGGTACATCGCCGACATAGCCTGCGAAAAATGTTCCCGAATATCATCAGCCGTGATGGTGTTCGCCATGATGTCATGCCTCCAGTGAATATTACCTGGAGTGTAGAGAAACCCGTTCCTTCCGGGGGGAAGAATTTCTGATTTGTGATCTTAAGACGACAGTGGTCAAACCGTGTGCTACCGGTCGCTGACGCTCCCTGCCGAAACGCGCTTTTCGCCTCGTCATCTTTTTCCAGGATTTTCCTTATAATTATTTATGGCTCAGTTTTCTAGCTATAAAGTATTAATTTTTCGCACGGTGCCGATTGCAAAATAATCAGTCATGGCACGCCCTTTATTTTATCTTCACCTTTCAACTTTTTAGTCGAAACTTAGGACTAATCTTAGCTAACGTTTACAAGTCCCTCCCACTTCTCAATATTTTCCCGTCAGGCGAAGCGCAAAGCGTTCAATATTCAAAAATAACGCAACCGCAAATAGCAAGACGCATTTGACGAATGCCCCATAGCGACTAAAGTTATTAATCGAACGACGAGTGATACGGAATATTTTCGTATCGTACTGACATAACCAATATATGAATATGAGGTTTAATATGGCAGAGCATCGTGGTGGTTCCGGTAATTTCGCTGAAGACCGTGAAAAAGCATCAGAAGCTGGACGTAAAGGTGGCCAGCACAGCGGTGGTAATTTTAAAAACGATCCGCAACGCGCATCTGAAGCGGGTAAGAAAGGGGGACAGAACAGTCACGGCGGAGGCCGTAAATCTGATAACTCCTGATCTTATTTAGTACTCTTTTAATAAAACCAGAGAGCATGCTGCGGGCTGAAAAGCTCGCAGTACCCTCTCCTTATTTTACCGGAGCGTAATAATTATGAATATGAAAAGTGTTGAGGATGTATTTATTCATCTTCTCTCGGATACCTACAGTGCGGAAAAACAGCTTACCCGCGCGCTGAGTAAGCTTGCCCGCGCCGCATCCAGCGAGAAACTGAGCGCGGCCTTTACCGCACACCTTGAAGAGACGCAGGGCCAGATCGAGCGTATCGACCAGATCGTCGAACAAGAAGACGGTATCAAACTCAAACGCATGAAATGCGTGGCGATGGAAGGCTTAATTGAAGAAGCCAACGAAGTCATCGAAAGCACGGAAAAAAATGAAGTCCGTGATGCTGCCCTAATTGCCGCTGCGCAAAAAGTAGAGCATTACGAAATTGCCAGTTACGGTACTCTAGCAACGCTTGCAGAACAACTTGGCTATAAAAAAGCCGTTAAGCTTCTTGCCGAAACGCTGGAAGAAGAAAAAGAGACCGACCTTAAACTCACCGATCTGGCCGTTGGAAATATTAACCAAAAAGCGCAGAAATGACGCAATAACACAGGTTAAATAAAATGAGCATCAGTCCCAGGACAATTAAACGGTGCCATTTAACGGCAGCTATAATATGGTTCATTCTCGCTATCCCTTCCGTAATATGGTGGAAGAACAGCGTGCTATGGGTCATTATCATCAGTATTTACGCCAATATTGTCGGCCATTTATCTGGCTACAGTGCCGCGCGTGCCGATCAGGCTGCTGAGAGTGAGACCAAATAAGCGAACCCCTAATGAGGATACAATGATGAATCACGTAGAACACTACCATGACTGGCTACGCGATGCCCATGCGATGGAAAAGCAAGCCGAGTCAATGCTGGAATCCATGGCCAGCCGCATCGATAATTATCCCGATGTTCGCGCCAGAATTGAACAGCATATTAATGAGACAAAACGGCAAATTACATTGCTGGAGGAAATCCTCGACCGTAATGATATTTCTCGTTCGGTTTTAAAAGACTCGATGAGCAAAATGGCGGCGCTGGGTCAGTCCATCGGCGGCATGTTCCCGTCTGATGAAATCGTTAAGGGCTCAATCAGCGGCTATGTTTTCGAACAGTTTGAAATTGCCTGCTACACCTCCCTGCTCGCCGCCGCAAAAAAAGCGGGCGATACTGCCTCCGTGCCCGCCATTGAGACGATCCTGGCGGAAGAGCACGAGATGGCCGACTGGCTGATTCGCCACATCCCGCAAACGACGGAACAGTTCCTGCTGCGTTCAGACGCATCGGGTGTCGAAGCGAAAAAATAACTCAGGAGATTCTATATGTTTCGACACGTTAAACAGCTGCAATACACGGTTCGCGTTGCTGAACCGAACCCGGGTCTCGCCAATCTACTCCTGGAACAGTTTGGCGGGCCGCAGGGCGAACTGGCGGCCGCCTGCCGCTACTTTACGCAAGGGTTGAGCGATGACGATCCTGGCCGTAAGGATATGCTGATGGACATTGCAACCGAGGAGTTAAGCCACCTCGAAATCATCGGTACGTTGGTCGGCATGCTGAACAAAGGTGCCAAAGGCGCGCTGGCGGAAGGGGTGGAAAATGAGGCTGAGTTCTATCGGTCCATGACCGAAAACGGGAACGACAGCCACATCACTTCCCTGCTCTACGGCGGCGGCACACCGCTCACTAACTCGGCGGGCGTGCCCTGGACGGCGGCCTACGTCGATACCATCGGCGAGCCAACTGCAGATCTGCGCTCGAACGTGGCAGCAGAGGCCAGGGCGAAGATCATCTACGAACGGCTGATCAACGTCACTGACGATCCCGGAGTAAAAGATGCGCTGGCGTTTTTGATGACGCGTGAGGCGGCGCATCAGCTCTCCTTTGAAAAAGCGTTACAGTCCATTCGTAATAATTTCCCGCCGGGGAAACTGCCGCCAATCGAGGAATTCACCAACAAGTACTACAATATGTCAGAAGGTGGAGAGGTTCGCGGAAGCTGGAACAGCGATAAGCACTTTGATTACGTTGAGTCCCCCCAGCCTGCGGTGGATGGCGGTGACGGCAGCGCCAGTGTGACGCTCACAACCGAACAGGCAACCCTGGTTAAGGCGATGTCTGCCCGCACGAAGTCCGATCCACATTCCGACCCGCTGACCGGTGCCGAGCTGGGCGCCGGAAAGACTAAACCGTAATCGGTTTTGCCGGTAGCCCTGCGCTACCGGTAATTCTCGTGCCCCATCGCTTCAGAGGTACGGACAATGTTCGAACTTGATGCATTCCATCTCGCCAGAATTCAGTTCGCTTTTACCGTCTCGTTTCACATTCTTTTCCCGGCGATAACCATTGGTCTTGCCAGCTATCTTGTCGTGCTGGAGGGCATGTGGCTGCGCACCAAAAACGACGTCTGGCGTTCGCTTTACCACTTCTGGCTCAAGATATTTGCCGTTAACTTCGGGATGGGGGTGGTTTCGGGGCTGGTCATGGCGTATCAGTTCGGTACCAACTGGAGCGGGTTCTCCCAGTTCGCGGGCAGCATTACCGGCCCCCTGCTGACCTACGAGGTGTTAACCGCCTTCTTCCTGGAAGCCGGCTTCCTGGGCGTTATGATGTTCGGCTGGAACAAGGTCGGCCCCGGGCTGCACTTCTTTTCAACCTGCATGGTGGCGCTCGGCACGCTGATGTCGACCTTCTGGATCCTCGCCTCCAACAGCTGGATGCACACCCCGCAGGGTTTTACTATCGAAAACGGACAGGTTATTCCGCAGGACTGGCTGGCGATTATCTTTAACCCCTCCTTCCCTTACCGCCTTATCCATATGGCCATCGCCGCGTTTCTGAGCAGCGCGCTGTTCGTCGGCGCGTCGGGCGCATGGCACCTGCTGCGCGGAAACGATACCCCTGCCATACGCACCATGTTCTCGATGGCGATGTGGATGGCGCTGCTGGTCGCCCCCATCCAGGCCGTGGTGGGCGATATGCACGGCCTGAACACGCTTGAGCATCAGCCTGCCAAAATTGCCGCCATCGAGGGGCACTGGGAAAATCCGCCCGGCGAGGCCACGCCGCTGCTGCTGTTTGGCCTGCCGGATATGGACGAGGAGCGCACCAAATACGGTCTGGAGATCCCCGCCCTCGGCAGCCTTATCCTGACGCACAGCCTGGATAAGCAGGTGCCGGCGCTGAAAGACTTCCCGAAAGAGGATCGCCCAAACTCAACCATCGTCTTCTGGTCGTTCCGCATCATGGTCGGGATGGGCCTGCTGATGATTACCCTCGGCCTGGTCAGCCTCTGGCTACGCTATCGCCACAGGCTCTATCACTCGCGCCCCTTCCAGTGGTTTGCCCTCTGCATGGGGCCCGCGGGTCTGGTGGCGCTACTCGCCGGCTGGGTAACCACCGAAGTGGGCCGCCAGCCGTGGGTCGTCTACGGTTATCTGCGCACGATTGACGCGGTCTCCCTGCACAGCACCCTGCAGATGAGCATCAGCCTGCTGGCGTTCTTCGTTGTCTACTCGTCGGTGTTTGGCGTGGGCTATGTTTACCTCATCCGGTTGATTAAGAAAGGCCCGCAGCCTGTCGATACGCTGACCTCAAACACGTCGGGCACCCCCGCCCGTCCGCTGTCTGCCGCGGAGTCTGTTCCGGAACAGGAGAGAAACTGATGGGCGTCGATATCTCTGTTATCTGGTTTGCCATCATCGTCTTTGCCACGCTGATGTACATCATTATGGATGGCTTTGATTTGGGCATCGGCCTGCTATTTAACTTCGTGGGCGACGCGAAAGAGCGGGATGTGATGGTCAACAGCGTAGCACCCGTGTGGGACGGCAACGAGACCTGGCTGGTGCTCGGCGGCGCCGGGCTGTTCGGCGCGTTCCCGCTGGCTTATGCGGTCATTATTGATGCGCTGACCATCCCCCTTACCGCGATGCTGATCGGCCTCATCTTTCGTGGGGTAGCCTTTGAGTTTCGCTTTAAAGCGACGCCTTCACACCGCAAATTCTGGGACTACTCTTTCGCCGGTGGCTCCCTGCTCGCCACCTTCAGCCAGGGGATCGTCGTGGGGGCGGTGATCAACGGCTTTGAGGTTGAGGGCAGACGATTTGTGGGCTCGCCGCTCGACTGGCTGACGCCCTTTAACCTCTTCTGCGGCCTCGGACTGGTCGTCGCCTACACGCTGCTGGGCACCACCTGGCTTATCATGAAAAGTGAAGGCGCATTGCAGCACCGGATGCGCGAGCTGACCCGCCACGTGCTGCTGGCCCTGGTGGCGGTCATCGCGGTCGTCAGCGTCTGGACGCCGCTCGGCTGGCAGTACGTAGCCGACCGCTGGTTTACCCTGCCCAACTTCTTCTGGTTCCTGCCGGTTCCGCTGCTGGTCGGGCTTTTCAGCGTGCTGATCTGGCGCCTGACCCGCAACCCGGCCAGCCACTCGCGTCCCTTCCTGCTTACGCTGGGGCTGATTTTCCTCGGGTTTAGCGGGCTCGGTATCAGCCTGTGGCCGAACATTATTCCGCCGCGCATCACCCTGTGGGAAGCCGCGGCGCCCCCCGCCAGCCAGCTGTTTATGCTGGTCGGGACCCTGCTGATTATTCCGGTGATTCTGGTGTACACCGCCTGGAGCTACTATGTTTTCCGGGGAAAAGTGTCGGATACTGAAGGCTATCACTGAGGAACGCTATGACGGACTGGCATACACGAGCCATTATCTACCAGATTGATACCGCGCTTTTTTACGATATAAACGGCGATGGCTGCGGGGATATCGCCGGGATAGCGGCCAAGCTGCGCTATATTCGCCGCATGGGGGCGACGGTTATCTGGATCACCCCGTTTTACCTCACGCCCTTTCTGGATGAAGGCTACGACGTCAGCGACCATCTGCAGGTGGATCCCCGCTTCGGAAAACTGGCCGATATTATCGCCTTTATCGAACAAGCCCGGGAGCTGGGCATGCAGGTCATTATTGAGCTGCTGATCCAGCACACCTCCGACGCCCATCCCTGGTTCCAGCAGGCTCGCCGCAGCCCCACCTCGCCGTATCGCGACTACTATATCTGGTCGGATAGCGACGACGACGACACGCGACCCATGTTCCCCGGCGTGGAAAAGAGCATCTGGAGCTGGGATGACGAGGCGGGACAGTATTACCGGCATATGTTTTATCGTCACGAGCCGGATCTGAACCTGACCTCGCCCGCCGTGCTTAAGGAAATTGAGAATATTATCCTCTTCTGGCTCAAGCTGGGGGTGTCCGGGTTTCGCCTCGATGCCGCGTCCCACCTCACTACGCAGGCGGGAAAAGGTGACGAAAAGAAGGGCCTGTGGATCCTGGAGCATATGCGCCGTCTAATCCAGGAGCGTAATCCGGACGCCATCCTGCTCGGTGAAGTGGACGTGGACGTTGAGACCTATAAAGACTACTTCGGCAATAACGACCGCCTGCATCTGGTGCTTAATTTCTGGCTCAACAAGTATTTCTACGTCAGCCTGGCCAGGAAAAGCGCCCGCCCACTGCGCAACGCGGTGAAGAAAATGATCGTCCCGCCCGATTCATGCTGCTTTGCCAACTGGCTGCGCAACCATGACGAGCTGGATCTGGAAGGGATTAGTCAGAAAGATAAACAGTTTGTCCTCGACACCTTCGCCCCTGACGAGGAGATGAACGTCTATCAGCGCGGGATCCGCAGACGCCTGGCGCCGATGCTGAATGGCGATCAAAAGCGGCTGGCGTTCTGCCACGCGGTGCTCTTCTCCCTGCCGGGCGTGCCGGTGATGCGCTACGGAGATGAGATCGGCATGGGTGATGACCTGGAGCTGGAGGAACGCTACGCCGTTCGCACCCCGATGCAGTGGGCAGGTTCGCAGGGCGGCGGTTTTTCGGCGGCCGATCCTGAAAAATTTATTGCGCCGATAATCGACCACGGACCCTATCGCTATCAGAAAATCAACGTCGCCGATTCGCTGCTTCACCGCAACTCGCTCCTGCACCGGATAATCGATATTGCCAATACCCGCTCGGAGTTCCCCGAAATTGCCGTGGCGCCCTTTCGCCTCATCACCCTCGATCATGACGCGGTGCTGGGGATCTATTACGAGACCGACGAGCGCAGCATCCTGACCTTCGTTAACTTCAGCGACCAGCCCGTTCAGTTCACCGCAAAGGGGATCCGCCACGCCACCTGGACCGCCTGCCTTGAGGACAAACGCTACGACGACGCGCTGGTTTGCGGCAAAACCGTCGAGCTCAGTATTAGCGGCTACGGCTACCGATGGTTCTGGACGCACCGCAGCGCGCTGCGCTGATTAGCGTTTCCGCCGGGCGATCAGACGGGTCAGCATAATCCCCGCCACCGCGAGCGCCCCCAGCGCCACCTTACCCGGCATACCGGAGGTGACGGACGGGGCGCGGTCTTTTGCTTCGTCCGTAAAACGCCCATGGATTTTGTGCAGGTCGTTAACCGGCTGGTCGAGATAGTCCCGGCGATCCGCTGCGTTCAGATCGTCGGTCATCTGGCCTTCCCAGGCCTTTTTCACCATCAGCCGGTCAAGATAGCCCGGGAAGAGAAATTGCCCGACGATGGACTGGATGGTGCTGCTGCCCACCCACAGCTCGCGCACCGGTTTCTGTGCAACTTTAAAGATGGCCCTGGCGGCGACTTCAGGCTCAAAGACCGGCGGCACCGGGCGCATAGCCCAGGCAAACTTATTCCTCGCCCATTCGAACTGCGGCGTATTGAGGCCCGGCATTTGAACCATCGAAAGCTGTACCCGGCTGTTCTCGTGCATTAGCTCAGTTCGCACCGCATCGGTGAACCCGCGGATCGCCGCTTTGGCTCCGCAGTAGGCCGACTGCAAAGGGATGGAACGGTAGGCCAGCGCGGAACCCACCTGAATAATCACGCCCCTGTCGCTAGGCACCATCAGCTCCAGCGCGGCGCGGGTGCCGTTGACAAACCCGAGGTAGGTAACATCCGTCACGCGACGAAACTCATCCGGCGTCAGGGTACGAAACGGTGCCAGCACGGCCCCCATCGCATTGTTGACCCAGACATCAATCGCCCCGAGGCGATACTCGATCTCATTAGCCGCATCCACCACCGCCTGGCTGTCGGCGACGTCCGCCTGCACCGCATGGGCATTAACACCAAAGCGGCGCAGCTCTTCCTGGGTTGAGTGCAGGCTGGCTTCATCGCGGGCGATAATCCCCACATTGTAACCTGCCTTTGCAAAGTGCAGCGCCGTGGCTTTTCCCACGCCCGCCGTCCCGCCGGTAATCACTATGACCGCCATAGAACCTCCGCGTGAATTTAGCCGTTATTGCCGTCCGACAGTTTTGTTACCAGTTCCGCGAGCGAGTAGTGCACCGCTTTCTCCACCACATCCTCACAGTCGCCGGAGAAAAGGACGGTGCGGGTTTCCGTCTCGCCGCGCACATTCCAGGCAAAGCAGACCGTACCCGCCGCGGTGCCGTCATCGCCCCCTTCCGGGCCCGCATAGCCGCTGATAGCGATGCTGATATCCGCCCGGGCAATGTCGCGGATGCTGGCGGCCATCTCGGTCACCGTCTGTTCACTGACGGCGGTGTAGCGCGCCAGCGTCTCAGGACGCACGCCGAGGATCCGCGATTTGGCTTCATCGCTGAACACAACCAGCCCGACATCATAAAAATCGGCCGTGTTTTCCTCTGCACACAGCGCCACCGAGAGCTTTCCTCCCGTGCAGGATTCCGCCGTGGTTAAGCGCAGCCCGGCATCGGTTAATTTACTCGCCAGCTTTTTGGTGAGTTCACTCACGGTAAAATGACTGTCGTGTAAAAGATTGCTCATCTTTCCGCCTCTTATTTCTCAAAAGGAATGATTGAAATATGACCATTGCGCTCAAGTATGGCATATTTAATTCCACTCATTTCTGTAATGCCATTATTCTGTCGCGCTGACACCAGAATATCATCACAGGACACGTCGACTTTTTTTAGCTTATCCGCGAGCGGCACGCCGTTTTCAACCAGAATTACCGGCGTACCATCCAGAATATTCTCCACCGGTGAAAAATACTTCTTCATAAGCCCAAATATAATGTCAACTACCACCAGTGTGGTAATGGTAATCATCGCGCCGGTGACGGAGAAATCCTGACCCAGAAGCGCCTGTTGCGTCGCCTCACTAATAATCAAGAGGAGGATGAGATCAAAGCTGGTCATCTGCAGCAGCGCGCGACGCCCCGCCACTTTAAATACCACCACGAGAAACAGATAAATCGCCAGCGCGCGAAAGACCATATCCATATCAGCCTCCTACGGATAAATAAATTGCCAGATATTTATCTCTGGCTCGTTGTTGACGCGGATGACGGTGTTCCATTTACCGGCTCTGGAAGGTGTCGTGAAGTATAAAACTAAGAAATTGTCTGATTTTTGCAGGTCGTCATAGACCAAATAGAGGGTTTTACCATGGCTATACATTTTGTCCGGCTGCGGCCAGACGCTGCCGGGCTCGTACACGTCGCTGCTGTCGCTGGTCAGGCTGAGGGTATAGCTGCCCTCCGTTTTCACCGGGAACGTGAACTGCATTCTTGACTCCGTCTCCCGCCTGCCAAAACGTTCATAGTTTATGCTCAATGAGTTAGCGGTATTGGTTTTGGCCGTCTCGCTCACCATTCCGCTGGAAAAAAGACCGGCAACCGCTGCGATGATAATAACCAGGAGGACCACAAAACCCACCTGCCGAAATGTATATTCGAACCTCAGCAAGCGATAACTCTCATCTATCCCGGGTAACTTTTCATTTTCACGCTTCATGGCCGTCGTCACCGTTTCGCTTATTTAATGATAGTTTTGATTTCAAAAGAGAATGTTTTTAAGACTTATCACATTTGCCACATAAAGGAATAGCAACAATACTTAATATGTCAAGACACTCAAAAATGAAGGATATCAGATGAAATTATCACTTATTTCCGCTTTTTTGATATTTCTGGTTCCAGCCGCATGGGCTGATAATAACGGCGGGTTACAAAAAGGTGAAGCACCGCCGCCACCCCACGCGCTGGACAGCGGATATCGTGGAACCGACGACGCGCGTATTATGACCATCGAACAGGCAAAACAAATGCACGATGGCGCGACAATTTCATTGCGCGGTAATCTTATTGACGGTAGCGGCGATAAGTTTGTATTCCAGGATAAAACCGGAAAAATCGACGTTATTATTCCCCAGGCAGTCTTCGACGGCAGAACGGTAAAACCCGATCAGATGATCAGTATCAACGGTTCGCTTGATAAAAAATCATCTCCTGCCGTCGTTCGTATTGATCGTTTGCAGAAATAATTCAGCGAAGCGTTAACGCTGCAACTATCCATCAAATCTCACCCCTTGGCTTAAGGAGTCAGCTATGAGTGATACTACACAACGTACGAACGCTTACCCGCAACCCCCGTTCCCGGAACAGCCGCAAACGCCGCCGGGACTGGCATCCGAAATGCAGCCGGTACCCGACCACGGGGAAACAAGCTACAAAGGACATGGCCGCCTTGCCGGCAAAAAAGCGCTGATTACCGGTGGTGACTCCGGTATTGGTCGCGCGGTGGCTATCGCCTATGCGCGTGAAGGCGCTGACGTTGCGATCAACTATCTGCCTGAAGAAGAGAAAGATGCCGCCGAGGTCATCGATCTGATCAAAGCGGAAGGTCGTAAGGCCGTCGCGCTCCCGGGTGACGTCCGGGACGAAACCTTCTGTCAGAATCTGGTCGAAGAAGCCGTCTCGAAACTGGGCGGGCTGGATATTCTGATCAACAACGCAGGCCGTCAGCAATACCGGGAATCCCTTGAAGAGCTGACCACCGAAGATTTTGACGCGACGTTTAAAACCAACGTTTACGCCCCCTTCTGGATCACTAAGGCGGCTCTGCGCCACCTGAAAGCGTCGTCCGTGATCATTAACACCTCCTCCGTTCAGGCGGTGAAGCCCAGCCCCGTGCTGCTAGACTATGCCCAGACGAAGGCCTGCCTGGCGGTGTTTACCAAATCCTTAGCCAAACAGCTGGGTCCGAAAGGAATTCGCGTCAACGCGGTCGCCCCCGGCCCGTACTGGACGGTATTGCAGTCCAGCGGCGGGCAGCCGATGGAAAAAGTGAAGGAGTTCGGCGGTGATACCCCGCTGGGTCGTCCGGGGCAGCCCGTCGAGATTGCTCCGCTGTACGTCACGCTGGCCTCCGATGAATGTTCCTTTACCTCCGGTCAGGTGTGGTGTTCTGACGGCGGGGACGGCGTGATTTAAAAATGCGTTACCCTTTTCTCCCTTCCTCGCAGTGAGCAATAAATGAACAAGGACGTTCATCACCCGCCTTGCCTGAAAAACATGTTGTAACTCAAACAGATCAAATGTTAAAAATATTTTGCTATCAGGTTATCAAAATTAAACAACTTAACTTGTCACCCGCATCGCTCTGTTTTTAACATCGCCTATGGAAAAAAATGGTCTGTTCAGTCAGCGCATACGCTTGCGCCATTTGCATACATTTGTGGCCGTCGCTCAACAGGGAACGCTGGGGCGTGCGGCTGAAACTCTTAACCTGAGCCAGCCTGCGCTCTCTAAAACCCTCAACGAGCTGGAACAGCTGACCGGTGCCCGGCTATTTGATCGCGGTCGGCTGGGGGCACAGCTGACTCTGGTAGGCGAACAGTTCCTGACGCACGCCGTGAAGGTGCTGGATGCGCTCAACACCGCCGGCCAGTCCCTGCACCGAAAAGAAGAGCTCTCCAGCGAGGTGGTTCGCGTCGGCGCCCTGCCAACCGCGGCGCTGGGGATTCTGCCGCCCGTTATTGGTCAGTTCCACAAGCAGCAGCGCAATACCACTATTCAGGTTGCTACCATGAATAACACCATGCTGCTCGCGGGGCTTAAATCCGGTGAACTGGATCTTGGTATCGGTCGAATGTCCGACCCTGAACTGATGGGCGGCCTCAATTATGAACTGCTGTTTCTGGAATCGCTGAAGCTGGTGGTTCGTCCCGATCACCCCCTGCTTCAGGACACCGTGACGTTAAGCCGGGTGATGGAGTGGCCGGTAGTGGTTTGCCCAAAAGGGACCGTTCCGCGCCAGGCCGCTGAAACTTTGCTGCAGATGCAGGGGTGTACGCTGCCTTCAGGGTGTATCGAAACGCTTTCGGCCTCCCTTTCGCGTCAGCTCACCCTGGATTATGACTACGTCTGGTTCGTGCCTTCCGGTGCGGTAAAAGACGATTTGCGACAGGGGACGCTGACCGCCCTGCCGATCACCTCCCCCGGTGCGGGCGAACCCATCGGCATTCTGACCCGTGTGGATACCCCACTTTCCACGGGCGCACAGACGCTGCTGAGCGCCATTCGCAAATCCATGCCTGTTTGACCTCTTACCCCTCACCCTAACCCTCTCTCCTTAGGGGAGAGGGAACTGGCCTGTGCGTTAATCAAATAATGCGGAATGATTCATTAACAATTGCGCAAAACAATTTAACAGTTTTATCATAGCCACGAATTCACCAAATGGTTCGCATATCATTTTATAAATACGAATTCACTCGTGTTAATCATTGCATTCCCCGCATTTATTACCCAAATGGTACACACCCAGCACGACGGGGGATTTAAAGGAGACAGAAATGGCATTTGGCAGCGCGCCGCGCGGGGTACCTCGTATTCTGCAGTGGCTTCTTGTCGGACTGATGATGCTCATCGGTCTGGCGGTCGGCGGGTTGGGCTTTAAGCTCGCCACCGTAGGCGGAAGTATTTACTTCCTGATAATGGGCGTGGTGATGGTCGTTGCCGCGCTCCTAATTTTCCTCAATCGCAGCAGCGGGATCCTGCTTTACGGCATCGCGTTTATTGCCTCGCTGTTCTGGGCAGTAAGCGATGCGGGCTGGGATTTCTGGCCGCTCTTCTCTCGCCTGTTCACCTTTGCCGTACTGGCCTTCCTCTGCGCCATCGTCTGGCCTTTCCTGCGTGCTGCGAACCACAGCGCCGCGAACAAGGCGCCCGCTTTTGGCGTCGCGGCCGTGCTCGCGCTGGCGATGCTGGTGAGCCTCGGCTGGATGTTTAAGCCACAAAACCTCGTGGCCGCGAACGAGCCCGTTCCGGTTAAACCCGTCGCACCCGGCGAGCAGCAAAAGAACTGGGAGCACTGGGGCAATACCACCCACGGCGACCGTTTCGCCGCGCTGGATCAGATCAACAAGCAAAACGTCAGCGATCTAAAAGTTGCCTGGGTTGCGCACACCGGCGATATTCCGCAAAGCAACGGCTCCGGCGCGGAAGATCAGAACACGCCGCTGCAGGTTGGCGACACGCTGTATGTCTGTACCCCGTACAGTAAAGTACTGGCGCTGGACGTGGATTCCGGTAAAGAGAAATGGCGTTATGATTCCAAAGCCACCGCCCCTAATTGGCAGCGCTGCCGTGGCCTGGGCTATTTTGAAGATCGCGCAAGCGTGACAACGTCACAAACAGACACATCGCCTGCGGCCTGCCCTCGGCGTCTGTTCCTGCCGACCACCGATGCCCGCCTGATTGCCATCAATGCGGATACCGGCAAGGTCTGCGAAGACTTCGGCGACCATGGCACCGTTGATCTGAGCGTCGGCATGGGCGAGATCAAGCCCGGGTATTATCAGCAGACCTCCACGCCGCTGGTGGCCGGCAATGTCGTTGTCGTCGGCGGCCGCGTCGCGGATAACTTCTCCACCGGCGAACCGCCGGGCGTGGTGCGCGCCTACGACGTTCACACCGGTAAACTGGCGTGGGCGTGGGATCCGGGTAATCCGAACCTGACCGGCCTGCCGCCGGAAGGCCAGACCTACACGCGTGGCACGCCGAACGTCTGGTCAGCGATGTCTTACGACGCTAAGCTAAACCTGATCTATCTGCCAACCGGCAACGCCACTCCGGACTTCTGGGCGGGTGAGCGCACCGCGCTGGACGATAAATACAGCTCTTCCATCGTCGCCGTTGACGCCGCCACCGGACAGGTCCGCTGGCATTTCCAGACCACCCACCACGATCTGTGGGACTTTGACCTGCCTTCCCAGCCCCTGCTGTACGACCTGCCGGACGGCAAAGGCGGCACCACGCCTGTGCTCGTCCAGACCAGCAAGCAGGGCATGATCTTCATGCTTAACCGCGAAACCGGCAAGCCGGTGGCGAAGGTAGAGGAACGTCCCGTTCCGGCGGGTAACGTTGAAGGTGAACGCTACTCACCGACCCAGCCGTATTCCGTGGGCATGCCGATGATTGGCAACCAGACGCTGACCGAGTCCGACATGTGGGGGGCGACGCCTGTTGACCTGCTGCTGTGCCGCATTCAGTTTAAAGAGATGCGTCATCAGGGCGTCTTCACCCCGCCGGGTCTCGACCGTTCTTTGCAATTCCCAGGCTCGCTCGGCGGAATGAACTGGGGCAGCGTCTCCGTTGACCCGAACAACAGCCTGATGTTCGTCAACGATATGCGCCTGGGTCTGGCAAACTACATGGTGCCGCGCGCGAACGTGGCGAAAAACGCCAGCGGCATCGAGATGGGGATTGTCCCGATGGACGGCACGCCGTTCGGCGCGATGCGCGAACGCTTCCTGTCGCCGCTGGGCATTCCGTGCCAGAAGCCACCGTTCGGGACTATGTCGGCCGTTGACCTGAAAACCGGCAAGCTGGTGTGGCAGGTCCCTGTCGGCACGGTGGAAGATACCGGCCCTCTGGGCATTCGCATGCACATGCCAATCCCGATCGGTATGCCGACGCTGGGCGCGTCACTGTCAACCCAGTCCGGCCTGCTGTTCTTCGCCGGCACCCAGGATTTCTACCTGCGCGCGTTTGATACCGCCACCGGGAAAGAGATCTGGAAGGACCGTCTGCCGGTCGGCAGCCAGTCCGGCCCGATGACCTACGTCTCGCCGAAAACCGGCAAGCAGTACATCGTGATTAACGCCGGGGGCGCCCGCCAGTCGCCGGATCGCGGTGATTACATTATCGCGTACGCGTTACCCGATAAGCAGTAACAAATGAAAAAGGGACCGAAAGGTCCCTTTTTTTTGCCCGGTGGCGCTACGCTTAAACGGGCCTACAAATACAAGTAGGTCGGGTAAGGCGAAGCCGCCACCCGACAAAACACGCAACTCAGAACGTCTCCCAGTTATCCCCCGAAACCGTCGCCGCCGGGCGCAACGGCGCGCTCGTCGCCACTGGCGCTGACGCCACCGCGCGGTTCGGCTTCGCACCGCTCAGACGAAACGCCCCGACCGCCTCGGTCAGACGCGCCCCCTGTTCTTCCAGCGACGCCGCCGCCGCGGAGGCTTCTTCCACCAGCGAGGCGTTCTGCTGGGTCACTTTATCCATCTCCGAAATGGCCTGGCTTACCTGCACGATACCGCGGCTCTGCTCGTCAGATGCGGCGGCAATTTCCAGCATGATGTCGGTCACGCGCTTAACCGCTTCGACGATCTCATTCATGGTGTTGCCTGCGGCAACGACCTCACCGGAACCCTGGTCAATCAGCGACACCGATTCGTTGATCAGGCTTTCGATCTCTTTTGCGGCGTTGGCGCTGCGGCTGGCCAGAGTTCGGACTTCGCTGGCCACCACGGCGAACCCGCGCCCCTGCTCGCCCGCGCGCGCCGCTTCTACCGCCGCGTTAAGCGCCAGGATATTGGTCTGGAAGGCAATACTGTTGATCACCGCGGTAATCTCAGAGATTTTCTTCGAACTGGTCGAGATATTGCCCATGGTTTTCACCACGCCGGAGACCATCTGGCCGCCGCGGCTGGCTTTCCCGGAAGCATCCTCCGCCAGCTTGCTGGCATGATGCGCGTTATCGGCGTTCTGCTTCACCGTGGCGGTCAGTTGCTCCATGCTCGCGGCTGTCTGCTCAATGGCCGCGGCCTGCTGCTCGGTGCGCGAAGAGAGATCGGTGTTACCGGCTGAAATCTCGCTGGTACCCCGGTAGATCTCCTCCGCCCCCTGACGGACGGTGCCGACCGTTGTTTCAAGGGAGTGCTGCATGGTTTGCAGATCGCGCGTCAGGCGGCCAATTTCGCTGCGTCCGGCCACGTCGTCCGGCATCGTCAGGTCTCCTTTGGCGATATTCTCGATACGTTTCGCTGCACGCTGCAGCGGATTAATGACCGTGCGGCGCAGCACAACGAAGGTCATCGCGGTCAGCACCAGCGCCAGCGCAAACGCCCCCACCATAAACATCAGGCCCAGCTGCGTGCGGCTGTGCGCCTGTGCCGTCAGCGCATTGGCGCGGTCGGTACGGATCTTAATCGCCTTCAGCAGAACGGCGTTATAAGCGTCATCCAGCGGGCGGGCGGTTTCATTTTCGTGGTTGATGATCGCCTCGAACATGCCGTTTTTGGCAAATTTGACCATCGGCTGCAGGCCCGCAATATAGGCGTCGTAGCGTGCCTTCAGGTCCGCATCCAGCGCTTCGTCCGCCGGGCTACGCACGGAACGATTCATATAGGCGGTAAAACTATCCTGGGACTGCTTAATTCGCGTTTCCGCCTCGCGGATGTTCTGCTTCATCGCTTCCATCTCCGCGATACGGCTTGCCGCCCCGGCGTGGATCATATTGATACGCGCGGTTCGCAGATGGTTTGAGCTGTTCGACAGCCCCATACGCACCTGAATTTCAGATGTAACGTCCTGCTGATCGTTATCGGCCTGCAGCAGGAAATACCCCGCCAGCCCTGAGCTCAAGGCAAACAGCAGAATAATGCCACCGAGAATGGAGGAAAACAGCGGAACCAGCCTGATGTGATGCAGGAAGCCCAGCTTGCGCTGCGCCTGCATCGAAGTAGTGTTGTCCATGACCGTCGACTCTCTTGTAGGTAAGATGCGTAAAAACATGCGTGTTAAATAGTCATCGGCACGGTGGGGATTTAGATTACGGCTAAAAACGCCGCACTGGTCACACTTTAGAGAAGATTATTAAAGAAATGCCAGCGGCTAAAAACCGCTGGCAGAAGAGTTACTTGTCGCCGAAATGAATGACGGTGCGGATGGATTTTCCTTCGTGCATCAGATCGAACGCGTCGTTGATCTGCTCCAGCGGCAAACGGTGGGTAATGAACGGGTCGAGCTGAATTTTACCGACCATCGCATCCTCCACCATGCCAGGAAGCTGGGTACGCCCCTTCACGCCGCCAAAGGCGGAGCCGCGCCAGACGCGTCCGGTGACCAGCTGGAATGGACGGGTTTTGATCTCCTGGCCCGCCCCGGCCACGCCGATGATGATGCTCTCGCCCCAGCCTTTATGGCAGCACTCCAGCGCGGAACGCATCACGTTCACGTTGCCGATACACTCGAAGCTGAAGTCCACGCCGCCGTCGGTCATCTCTACGATGACCTCCTGAATCGGTTTCTCGTGATCTTTCGGGTTCACAAAATCGGTCGCGCCCATTTCGCCCGCCAGCTTGAATTTTTCCGGGTTGGTATCGACCGCGATGATACGACCGGCCTTCGCCTGGACTGCGCCCTGAATCACCGCCAGACCAATGCCGCCAAGACCAAAAACCGCCACGGTGTCGCCCTCTTTGACTTTTGCCGTGTTATGCACCGCGCCAATGCCAGTGGTTACGCCGCAGCCCAGCAGGCAGACTTTATCCAGCGGCGCCTGAGGGTTCACCTTCGCCAGGGAGATCTCCGCGCAAACGGTGTATTCGCTGAAGGTACTGGTACCCATGTAGTGATAGATTGGCTCACCGTTGTAGGAGAAACGGGTGGTGCCGTCCGGCATCAGCCCTTTCCCCTGGGTGGCGCGAACGGCCTGGCAGAGGTTAGTTTTGCCGGATTTACAAAACTTACACTCGCCGCATTCCGCGGTATACAGCGGGATAACGTGATCGCCAGGCTTCAGGCTGGTCACGCCCTCGCCCACTTCCACCACAATCCCGCCGCCTTCATGACCCAGCACCGCCGGGAAGACGCCTTCCGGATCGTCACCGGAGAGGGTAAACGCATCGGTATGGCACACGCCGGTATGGGTGATTTTGATCAGCACTTCGCCTTTTTTCGGCGGTGCTACGTCGATTTCGACGATTTTCAGCGGCTGGCCGGGGCCAAATGCGACAGCAGCGCGAGATTTCATAGTGACGTCCCTTATTGTGAGGTGTGTGGGTTTATTTTAGATAAGAGCGCAGCAAATGGCCGACTTCCGCCATGCGTACGGCTCGCTGATCCGGCGTTGTGTCTCCCGTCACCAGCTCGTCTTTGAGATGAATTTCAACCATTTCGCCCATCAGACCATTGGCAGCGCCGCGCACGGCGGCAATTTGCTGCAGGATGGCCAGACAGGGGTCGCCCGACTCCAGCGCGCGTTCAAGGGCATCAACCTGGCCCCGAATGCGACGAACGCGAGTAAGAATACGTTTTTTATCTTCGGGTGAATGCGGCATACGCCCTCCTGATACTATAGGGGGGTATTGTATCTTTTAAAGCAACTTTATGTAAACATTAAGTTTTATATGGTTATTAGCCGGTTTCTTAACATGTTAAAAGTTTCGGTACGCAACTCTTATTCTCCCTGCCCTATTCGTGATATTAGATAAAAAGCGAAGAGGTATCTGAAAATGATTTTCTGCTGCCTGAATTAAATACCCGGCGACAGTCAGGAAAAATGAGGATGTGTCAAGATCTGAATACTATTCAGAAAAACGCAAACCATAAACTAGCTAAGCAGGACGTTTTTGTGTTAAATGGTGACATCAATCAGCAGGTGGTCATCGTGAAATTTTTTTGGCTAATTTTAAAACTCATAACAGCATCACTTTATGTGTTCCTGGTAGTTTTTAGTTCTGGGTTTGTAGGTTCGAGTACAGCCAATGCAATTAATCTTGAAACACTTAACCTAAACTATGAATTAATTGCAAAGGATTCGGCGGCATACGCAATCTGCGCAACTGGTGCGACATTAATTGTGCCACCTGTCTTATATTTAATTCAGCATTATGTCTGGCCTGTATTGAAGTTTATCGGCCTGAAGATTCGCTACTTCTTTCATGGATACTAAAACTTCGCAGGTTTTTAAACGAAGGCAATAACCCATCGCTAGACGCTCGATGAGCAGGATTAACTGACTGTAGGTTAGGCATTCAATACGCCTGATAATGTAGTAAAATAAAAAGCGTAAAGTCTCATCCTGATGAGCCGATAAAAACAGGGTCTTTTTTATTATAGGGAAATTACATGCGTAAACTCATCTCCTCCATTGGGCTCATAGCGGGTATGGCTGCAGCCTCACCCGCAGTTCACGCCAGCACGTTGACACAAAGTTTGACCCGTTGCGACTCAACCTTTTTCAGCGAGATTTATCATCAGCGAGCCAAACTCAGCCGCTTAGCCCCCTTAACGCTTAACAAGCATTCGCAGGCCTGGTTCAAAGCCCCTGAAGACGGCAATCGCAACGTCTGGTTTACCCAACCACTGCATGAATTAAATCTGACGGTATCGGGATATTATATACAAACCAGCAATCTCGATGAAATCAATTACGGTAAGTACTATTACTGGGGACTAATTTTCAAAGAGTCACCGGAAGAAGTAATGTCCAAACTCGATCGTTTATCCTGGAAAAAGGCGGGAGACGATTATGTTTCTCAGACGATGATTAAAATCAACCCAAACAGTGACTGGGAAGACAACGCGCAGGCGGTGTCAGGTATTGCTCCGGCAAAAGAAAGTACCGAAAAGCTGTTAATGCTCAGCAAAGGTAAAGACGGGACATTATTGCTCTGTACCGTTCAGGGGAATGTAACGCCTGACATGCTGACGACATTACGACCTGATTTATCCGCAGGGGGTGCGAAATGAAAAAGCTAACATGGCTGGTATTACTTATGCTGACAGGTTGTACCGGGATAGGTAAACCCCTGCTGCAGTCTACGCCCAAGCCACCGGCTGGCGTCATAAAAATTCTTGAAGATCAAAAAGTCACTTCATATATCGATCTTCGGGTGATTTCAACTTATCAGGGTAACGACCACTTGCGCCGCTTTTATTTCATCAATAACTACGCCGAGCAGGAACTCATCATAAAAAATCCTCCCGTCTACGTAGCGAGTTCCCGGGCAATCGACGTGATTAATTGCGACAAAAACGAGCGTGCCATTATGGCGCGAACCTATTTTTCCAAACCGTTCGCGGAAGGCGATGTCATACATGTGTCACAGGATGTGGGGCAATGGGAAAGTTTCCCGAAAGGCTCTCTTTTTGGGATAATAGCTGAAAGCATGTGCAGTATTCCCGTTGAAAAACTCAAGCCAGAGCCGGCGAAAGAAAGTCGCAAACCGTTACTGGATTGATAGAACCTTCACGACCTAAGCTTCTATGGACAAACTAACAACACTCTACATTAAAGCGCGCGCTGGGCTGTCCCCCTACGAAAAAACGCCCGAATCCTTATTGATAAAAATGGCAAAGCAATGTGGTCGCAATGAGATAGCCGCTATCCATATCAGGCTCTAACAGTTCCGCTCAGAGCTTGCAATGGCTGAAGAATGGGACGGTGATGAGCAGGACATGATATGGGAAGCAATTGACGAGCACTGTAAGTTGTTAGGGCTGATCGCTGACAAATAGTCCACCTTTTTCGGAGGACAAATTTAACTTCATCCCTCAGTCCATTCAGCGTTGATAGCGCCGAAAATATTGTAATGCCAGGGGATCAACCTGGCATTCGTGTCCCAGATTCCTTCCCCGCACCTGCGTAATGACGCGGGTTAAAGCCAGAACAATATGGCCCTCACAGGAAAAAACTTTGTCAACGATGAAACTAGTCAGCAAGATCGGTCAGGATTATGTCCATTCGGTGAGGCAAAGTGGGTCATCAGGAGGATGCAATGAACGATGCAATCAAAACGGCCTACCGCGAGCGCTTCACGATGGTGTGCGACTATATCGCCAACCATCTCGATGAACCGCTTACGCTGGAGAAGCTCAGCGCGTTAGCCTGCTGTTCGCCTTATCATTTTCACCGACAGTTTCTGGCGTTTAGCGGTCAGCCTCTGTATCGCTATATCCAGTGGCTGCGTCTGCGTCATGCTTCCTGGCGACTGGCGTTTAATCCTCAGGATAAGGTGATTGATATTGCGCTCGATGCCGGGTTCCAGAGCCCTGAATCGTTCAGTCGCGCCTTCAGAAACGCGTTTGGAAAAAGCCCGCGTCAGTTTCGGCAGCAGCCGGACTGGCTGAACTGGCACCAGCGCGTACCGAAAATGACCTTTCAGGAGCAAAAAACGATGGAAGTTAAGATTGTCGATTTCCCACAGACCCAGGTGGCAATGCTGCAGCACCGTGGCAGCCCGGATCGGGTTAATGACAGCGCGGCGAAATTTATTGCCTGGCGTAAAAGCACGGGCCTATCGCCAGTACACGAAAGCAGCACGTTTGGCATTGCCTGGGATGACCCGGCAACCACACCCGCAGACGCCTTTCGTTTCGATATCTGCGGCAGTATCTCGGAACCGATACCAGAGAATGAATTTGGCGTTTCCAGTGGTGAAATTGACGGCGGACGTTACGCTGTTGGCCGTCACACCGGTTCGCTGGATACCATTTCCGCCACGGTGTGGGCAATGTTTCGCGACTGGCTACCGGCCAGCGGCGAAACGCTGCGCGATGCCCCGGTGTTTTTCCATTACCTCAATTTTATTCACGAGGTGCCAGAACATGCGCTGCAAACGGATATCTACCTGCCGTTAAAGTGACTATCCCTTATTGACCGCCATTTCTGCCGGGCGGCACAGCGCTTGCCCGGCCTACAGTCCCCTGCCAGCCTGCGCCAGCGTTTGCAGCTCCTCCTTAAGCCATCGGGTCGCGCCCCGCTGGCCGCTGCGTTTATGCGAGTATATTTTCACTTCAAACGTGTGTATCGAAAACGGTAAAGGAAAAATCCTCAGGTCCGCTGCCGTCGTCAGCTTCTCAGCGGCAAAACGAGGGATCGCCATCAGCAGGTCGCTTTCCGCAACGATAAACGGTGCGCTCAGCATCGACGGCGTTTTGATCGCAATGTGCCGCGTATAGCCCAGTTGCTCAAGCCGTAAATCCAGAACGCCCTGCTTCTCGTTCCACGGCGTCACCACCAGGTGTCGGGCAGCGAGATAATCCTCCAGCGTCAGCCGCGTCCGGCGCGCGTTGCTGATGACCACATACTCATCTTCAAACCAGCCGATCTCCTCCAGTTCCGGATGGCGGATATCATCCGGCGTGCTGAAACCGAGCGCCAGATCCACTTCACCCGCCAGCAGTTCCGTCAGCGCCGGGCTGTGCGGCAGATAGCGCAATTCAAAACGCAAGCCCGGGGCAGCAGTCTGCAGCTTGTGCATCAGGGCGGGAAAAATGCACAGCGCGGTAAAGTCCGTAATCCCAATTTGTACGCTTTCGGTACTGCTGGCCGCGTCAAACTCCGGCTGCGGGGTAAGCTCCTGATTAAGAAATGACAATGCGGAAGCAATGGAAGGCGCGAGCTGAGAAGCATACACGCTGGGGGACATACGATGCCCTTCCCGAAAAAAGAGCGGATCGTTAAGGGTCATGCGCAGACGCGACAGCGCATGGCTTAGCGCCGAGGTGCTCATCGCCAGCTCGTCGGCTGCGAGGCGAACGGAACGGTGGCGGTAAATGGCGTCAAAAACGGGCAGCAGGTTTAAATCAAGACGTCTCAGAGCCGGATGCATAATATTCATCATTTGTTGATTTCATTGCACTTAATTCTTCGGACAATACTCCGTATGCTTAACGCCATCAATCGCGAACCATGCAAAAAACAGGAAAAACAATGAGCATAACCCTTCGTCAGGCCCGTCCCGAAGATGCCGCGGCCATTTACGCCATGATCTATGAGCTGGCGGTATATGAAAAAGCGCCCGAAGAGGTCGTAACCACGCCGGACGAGATCCGAGAAACCCTCTTTGGTGCGAGCAGTAAAACCGAGGCGTTGATCGCTGAGTTTGACGGCAGGATCGCCGGCTATGCCGTGTTCTTCACCAGCTATTCGACCTGGCTTGGACGCAACGGTATTTATATGGAAGACCTCTATATTTCCCCGGACTATCGCGGTAAAGGCGCGGGCAGAGCGCTGCTTAAACATATCGCGCAGCTCGCGGTAAAACGGCAGTGTGGCCGCCTTGAATGGAGCGTGCTGGACTGGAACCAGCCCGCCATCGATTTTTATCTGAGCATTGGCGCGCTGCCGCAGTCCGAATGGGTGCGCTACCGTCTTGACGGCGAAGCGCTGCTCAAATTTGCCGAATAATGACCACCTGAGCCGTATGTTCCCCTCACCCTAACCCTCTCCCCAAAGGGGCGAGGGGATTGTTCGCTGCTTGCGTTTATTTATGAGGATCCCTCAGCTCATCAGTACAGTCTGAATAGATTAATAACGTGTGCTACAATTCAATAAATTTCATTAACATATTGTAGAGCAACATGAGTACGACTCCTTTCGTCCGCCCGCAACTCCCCCTGCCCAACGGCGCTGATAAACTTCTGCTGCACTCCTGCTGCGCCCCCTGCTCCGGTGAAGTAATGGAAGCCATTCAGGCCTCGGGTATTGATTACACCATTTTCTTCTATAACCCCAATATCCATCCGCAAAAGGAATACCTCATCCGCAAGGAGGAGAATATCCGTTTTGCGGAAAAACACGGCGTGCCGTTTGTCGATGCCGATTACGACACCGATAACTGGTTTGAACGCGCGAAAGGCATGGAGTGGGAACCCGAGCGCGGCGTTCGCTGCACCATGTGCTTCGATATGCGTTTCGAGCGCACAGCGCTTTATGCGGCAGAAAATGGTTTTAGCGTTATCAGCAGTTCGCTGGGGATTTCCCGCTGGAAAAATATGCAGCAGATAAACGACTGCGGCCAACGTGCGGCAGCGCGCTATCCGGGGATGGTCTACTGGGACTACAACTGGCGCAAACAGGGCGGCTCATCACGCATGATTGAGATCAGCAAGCGGGAACAGTTTTACCAGCAGGAATATTGCGGCTGCGTGTATTCCCTTCGGGACAGCAACCTGCACCGCAAGTCTCAGGGCCGCCCGCTTATCCGGATTGGAAAACTGTATTACGGCCAGGATGAGAACGAAAAATAACGCTCTCATCTCGTGTAGATATATCCGAAAACAGGTCAATCCCCTCCGAAATTTAGCGTTACGCCTCTCATCTTTTCAAAGAGAGGCTATCCTTTAACTATCAACAAAAGGAGGCAAAAATGTCTGATTTCGGTACTGATAAAAACACCCAGTTTGCTGAAGACAAAGCAAAAAATAAATTTGATGAGCTTGCAGGTTCAGCCCAGCAGCAGTTCGGTGAATTTGTTGATTCACCAAAACACCAGGTAAAAGGCGCTGCGAAAAAATATGCGGCGCAGGCCAGCGATGCCGTCTCTGACGTCACTGAAGCGGTCAGAAATAATCCGCTGACCGGTCTCATCGCAGCGGGTGCCGTCGGTATTGTGCTTGGCTTGTTGCTGGGACGTAAATAATCAAGGCCCTTCGGGGCTTTATTTTTTAGCTGAACAATCTCACCATACGGTCTAACTCCTCCTCTTTCACGGCGCGCGAAAGATAATATCCCTGAAAGTTTTTCACACCCAGCTCAACTAATTTTTCAAATTTCTCTTCACTGTCAACGCCCTCTGCAATGCAAGCCGTTCCGGTCATGTCGCTGTAAATCTGTATCGCTTTAATCAGATTATAATCGTTGTCGTTCGCCACAAAATGATCGACGATGTCCCGGTCCAGCTTTAGCCCATCAAAATGCACCTGCCTGACGGGGAACATGGCGTGATGGCTTGAGAAGCAGTCGTCAAGAAACAGTCTGCACCCCGTATTACGCAGATGGCGCATGGTTTCAGGGATATTTTTGTCTTTCGTAACATCAATATCTTCCGCGAATTCAAAGACCAGCTTTTCCGCCCACTGGGGGTTGAGCAGCATGCCGATGGCTTTCCTGGCCATCTCTGGCAGTGCATTCCCGGACGCCAGGCGAGGCGGTATATTCACTGAAAAATAGAACTTACCATTATATTTATTAATCCCGGAAACGGCGGCATGAATCACCAATGCCGTAATTTTTAGCCATACTTCATAATTATCGATATCATTCAAAAAACGGGCGGGCTTGACTATTTTTCCGTTTTTATTCCAGCGAATGAGTATCTCAAACCCCACTCCTTTTTTGTCACAATCGGTAATAATTTGATAAGCGGGGAATATTTCCCTTTTTACCAGCGCATTAAAAACCTCCGCTTCTTTATCCGTGAAGTCCACTCTTTGACTTTGGCTTTTAATCCGCTTTTCCACTTTGAATGTGTGCGGTTCATTCAACCATCGTTTAATATAATGTAATTTCTGCAAACCTTCTTTACGATGGGTATAAACCGTTTTATTAGAAAGCCTCAGTCTGTCGCACATATCTTTTATGGACATGCCGCGATAGAAATTTAATAAAACATCAACCTCTCTTCTTGTCAGCCATTTAAGGTTTTCACGCGACGAGCAATCCAGATAGTAATCGCGTAATAAGCGCGAGCGGTCTCTAAACCCATTATTGTGGGTGTGGAAGCAGGTTATTACATCAGAAACGCTGGCTATACGAATCAGTGATAATTGATAGCTGTTATTTAAAAGGCTACCCAGAGTTCGATAGAGCCAGCTGTCGGGTATATCACCATACAGGGTTACACAACGAATAACAGGAAGTGCATTGAGTACGGAAGCCAGTCGCGTCAGGCTCTCCAGCAGAGTTACCGTACCTTTTCCCAGGAACACTACGATGTGAGCATTCTGATGAATAAGGATATTTTCCTTGTCCAGTTGAGATAGCTCATCTCCATCAAAATGTATATGCGCAGCCTCTATTCCGTACTTTTTGAGCAGCAGGCGATACCCCTGAAACGTAAAACCGCAGGTTGAAATGACAAATCTTTGCTCATTGCTCGCGACATTACTGAGTGAAATTTTATGGGTCATAACCTGCTCCTGGGCACGAAAGCGCCATTATTATTATGAATATGTAAACCAACAGCGGTGTGTATAATAATTTTACAATACACCTCCAGGTTAAGATACTGTTATCAACGCCACGCACCGGAACATCTTTGCGTTAATCACCCTTTTCCACGCACCGATATAAATATATGTTTCTTTTAAAATAACGACCTCAAGCCACTTTTTCTCAGGTATAATGAAAATTCCGAAAAAGAAGGCTGGATACTTCATCTATCGGCTCATCAAATACGAGAAAAATGCTATGGATAATCACATCTCATCCAGGGCCTTGCTACATCGAAGGGATGTTATAAAGAGCAACCCGCGATTTAGTGAGGCAATATTAGAGCACTACACAATCAATGACGCCATCTACAAAAAACAACCTTTGTTCTATAAGACAATGCTTCAGGAATCACGGTTTAACATTATCCTCTCCATGTGTTGTTTTATATTTGGCAATCAGGCCGAATCTGTTTCAGAGATTAAAGAGTTATGTTCCCGCTATAAAATAGCCAGCCCCAACAGCGTAATTGCGATCATTACAATACTTCGGACCACGGGGCGCATCAGGACCTGGCGCTGTACGGAAGACCGGCGCAAAACAAGAATTGCCCCAACCGAAAAAGGATTGAATGAACTCAAGCGCTATATGTCCGGTGCATTTTTGCCCGTCAGCACTCTTTACCCGACGTTTAATATTGATGTAAACCTGCTGGATAATGACACGTTGAGAAATAATTTCTTCCGCCGCGCGGCGGAGTATCTCTTTCGTGGATTAACGTTCAGAAAAGTTTTACCGGAGGTAGGGTTATTTATAGATAAGGACGGAGGCCGCATGATTATGCTGTATCTTTACCTGCAGGCCATAAAAAACAAATCTGCCCATGGCGCGGTTATTGAATATTCCGCCAGCACGCTCGCGAAAGAATTCTTTGTCTCCCGGATCCACGTCAACCGAATTATCAAATCGGCGCAAGAGGCAGGCTATCTGAAAGATCGCGGTGACGGTCGCCTGTCGGTGTATCCGGCGTTTTTCGAACTGGTCGAAAACTATGCCGGATTATATTTCGCCTACGTCACACATTACATTAACGTGGTGCCGAAGGAGCGACGCCACCCAAACATCGTAACGTCAACGGTATAATGCAGATGGCGTTCGGTATCCCGAACGCCAACCCTTATCTCTCGCGCAGCGCCTCTTTTGCCTTGTTCAGCGGTTTCAGCAGATAATCCAGGATAGTTTTGCTGCCGGTTTTGATATCAACGGTAGCAATCATGCCCGGAAAGACCGGAAAGGCTTTGCCCTGCTTATTGGTCAGATGGTTACTGTCGGTACGGATGTAGACGCGGTAGTAGTAGACATCTCTTTTCACCTCGTCCTGCAACGTGTCCGGTGAAATCATGGTCACCTCGCCCTCCAGCCCGCCGTAAATGGAGTAGTCATAGGCCGTAATTTTCACCAGCGCTTTCTGGCCGGGGTGGATAAACGCAACATCACGCGGCGAGATTTTCGCCTCAACCACCATCTGGTCGTCCAGCGGCACCAGGCTCATCAGCTTGCCGTTCGGAGGGATAACGCCGCCCACGGTCGTAACGTCAATATCCTTCACGATCCCGCGCACCGGCGCGTTGAAGGTCAGCCGGGTCAGGGAGTCCTCACGCCCTTTCATCACCGAACGCTGGGCTTCAATCTCCGCGTTGGCTTTCGCCAGCTCTTCGCGGGCGCGGACGTAATACTGGTTTTTCATCTCGGTAATTTTGTTCTCAAGCTCATTTTTTTGACGCTCAAGACGTAACACCTCAACCTTGCTGGCCGCCCCCTGGGTGACCAGCGGACGGGTCAGCGACAGCTCGCGCTGGACCAGCTCGGCGCCCTGACGTAAGCCGGCCAGCCCTTTTTCAAGGCTCTCGCGACGGGACTGATAAAGCGCCGTTTCCTGTTTAACCAGCTCAACGTCATCGTCCAGCTCCTCTGGAAACGCGAGCTCCGTGTCGTTGACTTCGGCCTTCAGACGCGCAGCCGTTGCCAGCGCCGCGTTCAGACGAGACTCGCTCTCCAGCACGCTGGACTCGGTTTTGGTCCGGTCAAGCTGTGCCAGCTGCTGACCGCGTTCCACAATGTCACCTTCGCGCACCATCAGGCTGTGAATAATCCCCCCTTCCAGGGACTGAATCACCTGCTCGTGGGAAGACGGTATCACCTTGCCGCTGCCGGTCGTGACTTCATCCAGCTGGAACAAGCTCGCCCAGGCGATAAACACCGCCAGCAGGGCGAACAGCGACCATGCCACCAGTGACGATCGCGGCATGCGAGGCTCTTTCAGACGGCTGTTAAAACGGGAGAAATCGTTCATGCCACGCCCTCCGTTTTCATGGTAACAGTACGCTGCGGTGCTTTCTGAGGCGCCAGCCCGTGCTGATGCAGGATCGCGTCGCGCGGGCCGTCCATCACCACTTTGCCGTTTTCCAGCACGATGATGCGGTCGACCAGGTCCAGAATCGGCAGGCGATGGGTTGCCACCACCAGCGTCCGGCGCTTGCCCAGCCATTTGTGAAGATGTTGTATAAACTGCTTCTCGCTCATTTCGTCCAGCCAGGCGGTAGGCTCGTCCAGCAGCAGGATATTAGGGGAAGTGATCAGCGCGCGCGCCAGCAGCAGCGCCTGACGCTGGCCGCCCGACAGGCCAGCCCCGCCTTCGTTGATGATATAGTTCAGCCCCATTTTCTGCTTGCGCACAAACTCCAGCGCGCCGCTGTTGACCAGCGCCTGATGAATTTCATCGTCGGTGGCGAGCGGATTCCCCATCAGGATGTTGTCCCGCACGGAGCCAAAGAACAGCCGGGCCTGCTGGCTAAGCAGCTGCATGTCGCGACGCAGGTCGGCCGGGTCCAGGTGATTGAGGGCAATATCGTCCAGCAAAATGCTCCCCTGCTGCGGCTCCTGCATGCCAGCAAGAAGCTGCAGCAGCGTGCTCTTGCCGGAGCCGTTACGCCCGAGCACCGCCACGCGCTCCCCGGCGCGGATTTGCAACTTGCTGATGTTGAGCACGGTAATTTTCTCTTCCTCGTCGTAATAGAACCCGACGTCTTCAAGTGCATAGTCGCCGCGCAGGTGGGCTTTGTGCACTTTTTTGCCGTGCTGCGGATCGTCAATCGGACGCTGCATCAGGTCGTCCAGCCCCTTGCGGGCCACTTTTGCCGACTGCCAGCGCGAGAGCACGCCTGAAATCTGCGACAGCGGCGCGATGGTGCGCGACGCCAGAATCGAGGTCCCGACCAGCGCGCCGGTGGTCATGTCGCCGCTGATGACCAGGTAGCAGCCCACCAGCAGCACCACCGCATAGACGATGGACTGCACCTCCTGCGTCCAGGTGAGCAGCAGGCCCGTCAGCCAGCGCTGCTTCATGCCGACGCTGGCGGCCACGTCGTTGGTGTTGTTCCACTGGTTCTGGAAACGCTGCTCGGCGCGCATCAGCTTGATGTCTTCAATGCCCTGCACCGCCTCCACCAGCGTGGCGTTACGGATGGCGGATTCGCGCATCCCTTCGCTGGAGAGCTTCCCCAGCGGGCGCTGCACCAGCAGGCCGGGGATGAGCAGCAGCGGCACGGCGAGCAGAACCACCAGCACCAGCGGGCCGCCAATCATCCACAGAATAAAGACGAACAGCAGGAAAAACGGCAGATCGGAAATCGCCGCAATGGTGGTCGAGGTGATCAGCTCGCGCACCGACTCCAGCTCGCGGATCTGGGCGATAAAGGATCCGGTTGATTTCGAGCGCGCGCCGTTTTTAATCCGCAGCGCGTGGGCAAAAACGCGTTCAGAGATGCGCAGGTCGGCGCGCTTCCCCACCACGTCAGAAATATGCACCCGCAGCATGCGCATGATGAATTCGAACACGATGGCAATCATCACGCCGCCAAACAGCACCCACAGCGTGGCTTCCGACTGGGACGGTACCACCCTGTCATAGACCTGCATGGAGAAGACCATGCCGGAGAGCGCCAGCACGTTAGCCACCAGCGCCACCAGCATAATGTCGCTGTAGCGTCGCCAGTCCTTCAGCGCCAGCTGCCAGAACCAGTTTTTCTCATACGGTTTGATGTAGTCGTCCACGCGGGCATCCGGCGTGGATTCGAGGGGGCGTAACACCATCAGCCCCTTTAACCGTGCCCCGAGTTCGTCACGCGTCAGCGTCGTCTCCAGCCCGCCGTCGCCGCTGAACTGCAGGCTGACGTTGCCATCGTTGTCCATGCGGTAAATAACCGCGATTTGTCCGCCAGTGAATTCCGCGAGAAGCGGCAGGCGCCATGGATCGAGAGAGACCGCCTCGGCCGCCACCACACGCATCCCCAGCCCAAGCTGGCGCGCCATTTCCTCCAGCACCAGCTGGCGCGGAGACTGGCTTTCATGGTTAATCGTGACCCGAACATGCTCCGCGGAAAAGTCCAGCCGGTAGTGCTTCGCGATGATGAGCATGCCCTGCAGCCAGGGTTCGTACTGTGGATGTGTCTTCATAATGCTACGTCCTGTCCAGGGCGATAATTTCGCCCTGAAATGATACCTTTACGGGGTGATTAAAATTCGAACACTCTTTAAACGAGCCCACAAAATAATCTTGTGAAATATAGGGTTATGGCTATTCATGTAAAGAAACGCAAAAGGCCGCGAGGATCGCTCCCCGCGGCGTTGTTTTACGCAATTAACAGCTGATGGTTCGCCAGCAGCGTTGCCAGATCCGTCTGCACGCCGTTCAGGGTCACCAGGGTGGTTGGCGAGAACTGACCGCCATTACCGTCCAGGTCAACCTGGATCTCGGTATTGCTGCCGTTTTGCACCACGCGGATGTAATCGCTGATATTGCCCGCGCTGCTGTCCAGCGTGGCCACGCCGTTCACGTAGCTCGCCGAGCCCGTGCCGGTATAGCCGCTGCCGGAGAGCAGATCGCGCAGGTCGATGCGATCCGTGTCCGCGGTCCCTTCCCAGGTGCCGACCGTAAAGCCGTTCACCACGTCGTGACCGTTACCGCCCGTCGCATCCGAGGCGTTGATCAGCTTGTAGAGCAACGTATCGTGACCGCCGCTGCCGATGTTGAAGGTGTCGTTCCCGCCGCGGCCTTCGAACTGGTTATCACCGCTGTTGCCGGTAATGACGTCGTCGAAGTTCGAGCCGTTGATTCCCTCAATGTTGAGCAGTCGTGACGTACCGAACCCGGTGTCCTGCGCGGTTGAAAGGCGCAGGTCAACGGTCACGCCGGAGGTCGCATTGCGGTAATCCACCACGTCCATCCCACCGGTGTTGCTCCAGGTGTCGTAGTCGGAATGGGTATTCCAGCCGCCGGAGCCGTTGTAGGTATAGGTGCCATCTTCTGCGATAAAGGTGTCGTTATACCCGGTTCCGGTAATGGTCCCGCTGTGGCCCCCGGTGGCGGCTTCGGCCGTCAGGACATAGCCCTCTTTGCCGTTGCCCGCCTCCAGGCCGCTCCATGTGACGTTATCCGATACGCCGTTGGTGATCTTCAGGATCTCGGCCGAATAGGTTTCATTCGGATCCAGCCCGTAGAAGCTCACCAGCGCAGAGGTATCGTTTGAACCGATACCGGACTGGGCGTTGATGATCTGCGAGGCCACCAGCACGCCCGCGGCGTTGTACAGATTGACCGTGTTGCCGTAGTAGGCGTTGATGCCCTCGCTGTCGACAATGTGCAGGTGCATCGCAGTACCGTCAGCAATTTTGGCGCTGTTTTGCACCAGCACCACCTTGCCGTTCTGCTGCGACACCAGCAGATCCTTCGCGCCGTCCCAGTTGTAGTCCAATGCCGCCACACCGGTGGCGTAGGCAATACCGGACGCCAGCTGGCTTGAGGTCCAGGTAGAACCGTAACCGTTGTTAGTGAACAGCGTCGCCGTCTGTGAACCGCCGTAGGTGCTGAGCTTGATGATGTCCATCTGCCCGTCCCCGTTCCAGTCCACCGCCACCGACAAATACCCCGCCGTGGCGTTAGAGGCTTCCACCGCGCTCTTGGTGGCAGAGAGCTTCCCGGTACCGTCGTTGTAGTAAATCACCCCGCCGTTGTTGTTGTAGCTGCTGCCCAGGTACAGATCCATGTAGCCATCGCCGTTGAAGTCCGCCCACGTCATCGACGCCGCCGTGGTGGTATTCGAGGCGTTCCCTACAAACACGTTGGTCAGGTTCTGGCCGATGGATAGCGTGCCGTTGCCGTTGTTGTTGATCACGGTTAACGAGTTCGCGCCGCTGCGGTTGGTGTGCTGAACCACATCCACGGTGCCGTCATTGTTAATATCGACGCCGGAGATTTCACGCATGGTGGTGAACTGTCCCCAGAAACCCGCGCCGCCGTAGGTGCCGTCAGGCGAGAGTACTCCATTGTTGTTGATCAAATAGGTGATGGAGTCCGCGCCTGAGTCACCGTACGCCAGATCCAGATAGCCATCGCCGGTTTTATCGTACGCAATCACGCCGCCGTACCAGATGGTGGTGCCCATTGCCAACTGGCTGGCGTTATAGGTGCTGCCATCATAGGTCCACATCACCTGCGTAGAGCCCGAGTAGGTGGTCTCCGTCGCGAAGATATCCTGCGTGCCGTTACGGTCAAAGTCGGCGGCGGTCTGGCTCACCACGTAGTAGTTACGGGTATTGGTCAGCGTATTGCCGGCATAGGTCGAGCTATCGCTGCTGGAGTAAGACTGACCGTTAGCGATGATATTCCACAGACCGCTGCTGTTGATGCCGAAGGTCATGGTCGAGTTGTTGCTGTTCCCCGCCGTGGTCGCCCAGTCGGTATTCACCGAGGTGGCATCAATCACCAGGCTGCCCGTCGCCGTACCGGTGGTATTGCCGTTACCCGCGCTGCTCTTCACCTGCGCCGTCACGCTGTAGCTCGCCACGCTCAGGGCGTCGCCATCCGGGATCTGCAGATACCAGGTGTTATGATCCGGGTCGACCACCACCGCGCCGCCGGTCTGGGAGGTGTAGGTTTTTCCGTTCACCGTTACCACCAGGTATTCACCGTTCACCAGGTCAGCGGAGACGGTACCGCTGACGATCGGCGTGGTGTCCGACGTAGTCTGCGCGGTAATCGCCGCTGTGGTGGTCGGGATGCTGGTATCCACGTTCAGCACGAAGCCATCGGATTCCGTGTAGTTACCGGCCCTGTCGGTGACGCGCACAATGTAGATGTGGTTGCCATCGCTCAGGCCGTTGTCCTGGAAGGACCAGCTTGCGCTGCCATTCATGGTCACCTGGCCGAGCAGAACGCCGTCACGGTAGAGCTGAACAATTTCACCGTCATCCGGGGCGCGGTTAAGCGTCCCGTTGATCAGCGGCGCGTTATCGTCCGTTGCCACCGCACTGCCAAAGGTGCCCTGACGCTCGCCTTCGCCGTCGGTATAGCTCACTACGCTGCCGACCGTGGTAGGCGGCGTGGTGTCCACCGTCACCACCTGCGACGCGGTGGAGCCAACGTTGCCCGCCTGGTCGATAATCCGCACCTGGTAGGTGTAGTCCCCGTCAGGCAGATCGCGGGTATCGGTGTAGCTCCAGCGCTGGTTGGTGACCGTGGCGTCTGACCAGGTATTCCCACCGTCCAGGCTGATCTGTACGCGCTCGTCGTTTGCCAGCGCGCTGCCCAGCGAACCGTTGATGGTCAGCGTGGTGTCCATGGTGATGAAATCACTGCCGGACTGTCCGGTATCTTCGCTGATGCTGTCGATGGTGATGCCGTACTGCGGCGCCTGGGTATCAACCGTCACCGCCTGCGAGGTGGTTGCCCCAACGTTGCCTGCCTGGTCAACGACCCGCACCTGATAGTTATGGCTACCGTCGGTCAGGGTACGGGTGTCGCTGTAGCTCCACTGCGTACCGCTTACGGTGGCGTACACCCAGGTGCTGCCGCCATCCACGCTCACCTGCACGAATTCACCCGCGCCGAGTTCTGCGCCGAGCGTTCCGTGCAGCGTGTACGAGGTCGAACTGGTCAGGAAGTCGTTATTGTCGAAGCCGGTATCCACGGTGATGTTATCCACGGTCACTGTAATCGCTGCATCCGGCGCGACCGTATCGACGGTCACCTGCTGATGGGCGCTGGCGCCCACGTTGCCCGCCGCATCCACAACGCGAACGTAGTAGTCATAGGTCTGGTTACCCAGCGTGCGACCGTCCACGTAGTACCAGCTGTTGCCGGTGACAATCACGTTTTGCCAGGTAACGCCACCGTCGATGCTGATCTGGGCATACTCACCGTCCGCCAGCGTCGCGCCGAGCGAGCCGTGCAGGGTCAGGGACGTATCGTTAGTGATAAAGTCGCTGCCGCTCAGACCGGTATCGTCGCTGATGCTGTCGATAGCGATAGTTTTACTGGCGTCCGGTGCAACCGTATCAATGGTCACCACCTGGCTGGCGGTGGCGCTGATATTGCCGGCGTCGTCAATCACGCGCAGCTGGTAGTTGTAATCCCCGTCGGCCAGCGTGCGGCCATCAACGTACGTCCAGCTCAGGCCGCTGACGCTGACGTCGATCCAGGTAACGCCGCCGTCCAGACTGATCTGCGCGTGGTCGCCGCTGCCCAGCGCCGCGCCGAGCGTCCCTTTCAGGCTGATCTGGTTGTCGCTGGTGATAAAGTCGCTGCCGGACAGGCCGGTATCCTGGGTGATGGAATCGACCGTAATCGTCGTTGCCGCTGGCTTCGTCAGGTCAATCACCACGTCCTGGCTGTCCGTCGCACCCACGTTGCCCGCGTTATCGATAACGCGCACCTGGTACTGGTACGTACCGTCCGTCAGGGTGCGACCATCGGTGTAGCGCCAGGTGGTGCCGGTCACGGTCAGGTCAATCCAGGTGGTGCCGCCGTCAAGGCTGATCTGCGCCTTTTCGTTATTGCCGAGCTGCGAGGTCAGCGAGCCGTTGACCACCACCTGAGCGTCGTTGGTGATGAAATCACTCGCGCTCAGGCCGGTGTCGTTTTGCAGCGAATCAATGCTAATCCCCATCGACGGCGCGGTGAGATCCACCGTGACGGTGTGGTTATCGCTGGCGCTGTTGCCGATGGCGTTGCTGACCTGCGCGTTGATCACGTACGAACCGCCGTCCGCCAGCGCGGCCACGTCTGCGCTGCCCAGCGTGTAGCTCCAGGAGCCGTCATTCTGCACGGTCGCCGTATAGGTTTTACCGTTCAGGGTGATGGTCACCGTCTGGCCCGCCGGGGCGTCGGTGGTGCCGCTGACAATCAGCGGCGTTCCGTGCTCGGCGGCATTGACGATATCGTCCTGCGCAAAGGTGTTAATGGTGATGGTTGGGACATCGCCGTTCAGCGTCACGTCGTGCGTTGCGCTGCCCGGGTTGCCCGCCCTGTCGCTTACTGAAGCGGTGATGGTGTAATCCCCGTCGCTCAGGCCGAGGAAATCGCGGCCCGGCACGAAGACCGACCACGATCCGTCCGCACCAACGGTTGCCTGATAGCTGTGCCCGTTGAAGGAGACGGTCACCGTCTGGCCCTGTTCCGCCGTGGTGGTACCACGGATCGTCTGGCCCGCCAACTGCTCCGCGTTGTTGACGATATCGTCATCCGCGACAGTGCTGATGGTCACGGTTGGCGCGACGGTATCGACCGTTAAGGTATGCGTGGTCTGGCCGCCGTTGCCGGCTTTGTCGTTGACCGATGCGGTGACCGTCAGCGCGCCCTGGCTCAGGGCGGCCAGATCTGCCGCCGGCACGTCGAGCGTCCAGGTGCCGTCGTTTGCCACGGTTGCGGTGTAGGTCTTACCGCCCAGGGAAACGGTGACGCTCTGGCCCGCCTCCGCGCTGGAGGAGCCGTGCACGGTCAGCGGCTGCTGCGTTTCAAGCGCGTTCAGCATGTCGTCACCCGACAGCGTCGCAATGCTCACGACCGGCGCGGTGGTATCCACGCTGATGCCGTGCGTCGCCGACGCGCTGTTGCCCGCGCTGTCCTGCGCCGACACAGACACCTGATAGCTCGCGCCATCGGCCAGGGCGCCCACGTCTGCGGCCGGAACGGTGGTCGTCCAGCTGCCGTCGCTCTGGATGGTGGCCGTATAGCTCTTACCGTTCAGGGTCACGGTGACCTGGGTTCCGCTGGCGAACTGGGCGCTGGAGCCGTTAATCACCAGTGAGCTGCCCGCTTCTGCCGCGTTAATGACGTCATCGCCGCTGATGGTGTTAACCGTCAGCCCGACCGATGCAGTATTGACCTCCACATCGTGGGTGCGGGTGCTGCTGTTGCCCGCGCTGTCGGTAATCGTCGCGCTGAGGGTCACGGTGCCGTCGGTCAGCGCGGAAATCACGCTGGCCGGAACGCCCACGCTCCAGTTACCGCTGGCGTCAACGGTGGTGGTGTACTGGTTCGAACCGATGGTGATGACCAGCTTATCGCCGACGCTCGCGCCGGTTGCCGTGCCGCTGACAATCTGCGCCTGCCCGTGCTCCACGCTGTTGATGACGTTATCGCCCGCGACAGCGTTAAAGCTGACGGTCGGCGGCGTGGTATCAAGCGTAATCGTCTTGCCCGCGCTGCCCGGGTTACCCGCGGCGTCGCTCACGCTGGCCTGCACGGTGTAGCCGTTATCCGCCAGTGCGGACAGGTCTGTACCCGGCACGTTCACGCTCCAGATGCCGCCCTGCTGCACCTGCGCGGTATAGCTCTTACCGCCCAACGTCACGGTGACCGTCTGCCCGGCTTCCGCCGTGGTGGTACCGGAGACGGTCACGCCCGCAGCCGCTTCGCTGGCGTTAATCACGTTATCACCGGCCACCGTATCAATGGTCACGGCAGGCGCGGTCGTATCCACGCTGTACTCGCGGCCCGCCGAGGCGCTGTTGCCGTGCGCGTTGGTGACGTTCACCTGCACGCTGGCATCGCCCTCTTTCAGGCCCGCGAGATCCGCAGACGGTACGGTTGCCATCCAGTTACCGTCGGCGTCCACTTTCGTGGTGTACGTCTTGCCGCCGAAGGTAACGGTAACGGTCTGGTTTTCCTCCACGTTCGAGGTGCTGCCCGAGAGCACCAGATCCGCGCCTTTCTCCGCCGCGTTAATCACGTCGTCGGTGGCAATCACATCGATACTGACGGCAACGACAGACAGATCGACGGTGACATCGTGGCTGATGGTCACCGGGTTGCCCGCCGCGCTCTGGCCAGCAACGGTCACGGTGACCGTGCCCGCAGCAAGGGCACCAACGTCTGCCGCCGGGATCGCCGCGCTCCAGCTGCCATCTGCCAGCACGGAGGCCGCATAGGTTTTGCCATTGACGGTCACGGTGAGCGTGGTGCCCGCCGCCAGCCCGTCGCTGGAGCCGGTGACAATCAGGTTCTGACCGTGCTCGATGCTGTTGATCACATCGTCGCCCGCCACGGTATCAATGCGCAGACCCGGCAGGCTGGCGTCTATAACGATTTCGCGCTCGCCCGCGCCGGTGTTGCCGTGGCCGTTGGTGACGGTCGCCGACACGGTCAAATCGCCGTTGCCCAGCGCTGTCAGGACGGATTCCGGCACGCTCACGGACCAGGTCAGATCGCTCTGCACCGTTGCGGTATAGCTGTTGCCGCCGATATTCACGGTTACCGTGTTGCCCGCTTCCGCGTTCGCTACCTTACCGCTGATGGTCTGGCCTGCCGCCACTTCCGCCGCGTTGATGACGTTATCGCCCGCCACGGTGTTGATGGTGACGGTTGGCAGCGCGGTGTCCACCAGAAGGGTCGCCGTATTGCTGATGCTGTTGCCCACGCCGTTGGTGGCGGCGACGCTCAGGGTGTAGTTCGCTTCGCCCAGCCCCGCCAGATCCGCTGCCGGAACGGTCAGGCTCCAGGTGCCGTCTGCCGCCGTCGTGGCCGCGTAGTTTTTACCGTTCAGGGTCACGGTCACCACAGTGCCTTCCGCCAGGTTGGCGCTGGTGCCGCTGACGCTCAGGTCCTGGCCTTTCTCCACCGCGTTCAGCACGTTGTCGCCGCTGATGGCGTTGAACGCCACGGACGGCAGGCCGGTATCGACGGTCACGTTATGCGTGCCGGTGCCGGTGTTGCCCGCCGCGTCGGTGACTGACGCAGTAACGGTTACGGTGCCGTCGCTGAGGCCGGAAATGACGCTGGCCGGTACGCCGACGCTCCAGTTGCCCGCCGCGTCCAGCACGGTGGTGTACGTCTGGCCGCCAATCGTGACGGTGACCTTATCGCCCGCCGCCGCGCCGGTGGCGGTGCCGCTGACGATCTGCGCCTGAGCGTGCTCAGCGATGTTAATCACGTCGTCTCCCGCCACGGTGTTGATGGTCACCGCAGGCACGGTCACGTCCACCGTCAGAGTGTGATCAACCGACGCCGGGTTGCCCGCCTTGTCGCTGACGCTCGCCGTCACGGTGACGCTGCCGTCGCCGAGCGATGCCAGATCCGCCGCCGGAACGTTCAGCGTCCAGCTGCCGTCCGCGCCTGCGGTTGTGGTGTAGTCTTTGCCGTTCAGCGTCACGGTCACGGTCTGGCCAGCTTCGGCGGTGGTGGTGCCGGAAATGGTCAGATCGGACTGCGCTTCTGCGGCATTCAGAATATCGTCGGATGCCAGGGTATTGATGGTCACGGACGGCGCGGTGGCATCCACGCTGTACTCGCGGCCCGCCGAGGCGCTGTTGCCGTTCACATTAGTGACGCTCACCTGCACGCTGGCGTCGCCATCCTTGAGGTGTACCAGATCCGCAGACGGGACGGTCCAGGTCCAGTTACCGCTGTCGTCTACTGTGGCGCTATAGATTTTGCCGTTCAGGCTGATAGTCACGGTCTGCCCGGCTTCCACGTTGGTGGTCGCACCGGAGAGCACCAGATCCGCGCCCTTCTCCGCCGCGTTAATCACGTCGTCGGTAGCGATGGAATTGATGCTGATGGCAACGGTCGCCAGATCCACCGTCACGTCGTGGCTGATGGTAATCGGGTTGCCCGCCGAGCTGTCGCCGGTAACGCTGATTTTGACGGTGCCTTCCGGCCACGCGTTCACGTCGGTGGACGGGATCGCCGCACTCCAGGTGCCGTCCGCCAGCACCGTCGCCGCATAGACTTTACCGTTGACGGTCACCGTCAGCGCCGTGCCCGATGCCAGCCCGTCGCTGGAGCCGGTGACAATCAGGTTCTGCGCGTGCTCAATGCTGTTGACCACATTGTCGCCCGCCACGGTATTGACGCGCAGGCCCGGCAGGTTAGCGTCAATGGCAATGTCGCGCTCGCCGGAACCGGTGTTGCCGTGGCCGTTGGTGACGGTCGCCGTCACGCTCAGGCTGCCGTTGCCCAGGGCGGCCAGCACGTCAGACGGCACGTTCACGGACCAGGTCAGATCGTCCTGCACCGTTGCGGTGTACGTGTTTCCGCCGAGGGTGACGGTAACGGTGTTACCCGCTTCGGCATTCGCCACGGTGCCGCTCAGGGTCTGGCCCGCTGCCACTTCCGCCGCGTTAATGACGTTATCGCCCGCCACGGTGTTGATGGTGACGGTCGGCAGCGCGGTGTCCACCAGCAGGTTCGCGGTGTTGCTCACGCTGTTGCCCACGCCGTTGGTGGCGGTCGCGTTCAGGGTGTAGTTAGCCTGGCCGAGGCCGGCCAGATCGGCGGCCGGAACCGTCAGGCTCCAGGTGCCGTCTGCCGCCGTTGTCGCCGTGTAGTTTTTACCGTTCAGGGTTACGGTCACCACGCTGCCTTCCGCAAGGTTGGCGCTGGTGCCGCTGACGTTCAGATCCTGACCTTTTTCTGCCGCGTTCAGAACGTTATCGCCGCTGATGGCGTTGAAGGCCACCGATGGCAGCCCGGTATCCACGGTCACGTTATGCGTGCCGGTGCCGGTATTGCCCGCCGCGTCGGTGACTGACGCCGTGATGGTCACGGTGCCGTCGCTGAGGCCGGAAATCACGTTCGCCGGTACGCCCACGCTCCAGTTACCCGCCGCGTCCAGCACGGTGGTGTAAGTCTGGCCGCCAATCGTGACAGTGACCTTATCGCCCGCTGCCGCACCGGTGGCGGAACCGCTGATGATGTGCGCCTGGCCGTGTTCTGCGATGTTAATAACATCGTCGCCCGCCACGGTGTTGATGGTCACCGCAGGCGCGGTGATATCTACCGCCAGGTTGTGATCCACGGACACCGGATTACCCGCTTTATCGCTTACCGATGCGGTGACGGTCACGCTGCCGTCGGTTAACCCAGCCAGATCTGCCGCCGGAACGTTCAGCGTCCAGCTGCCGTCTGCGCTGACGGTTGTGGTGTAGTCTTTACCGTTCAGCGAGACGGTGACGGTCTGGCCCGCTTCGGCGGTGCTGGTGCCTGACACGGTCAGATCGGCTTTCGCCTCCGTCGCGTTCAGAATGTCGTCCGTCGCCAGGGTGTTAATGGTCACGGACGGCGCGGTCGCATCCACACTGTACTCGCGGCCCGCCGAGGCGCTGTTGCCGTTGACGTTGGTGACGCTCACCTGCACGCTGGCGTCGCCGTCTTTCAGGCCCGCCAGATCGGCTGATGGCACCGTGGTCGTCCACTTGCCATCGGGGCCTACGGTCGCGGTATAGCTCTTGCCGCCGAAGATGATGGTGACGGTCTGGTTTTCTTCCACATTGCTTGTGGTGCCGGAGAGCAGCAGATCCGCGCCCTTCTCGGCCGCGTTAATCACATCATCGGTGGCGATGGCGTCAATGCTGATGGCGACGCTTGCCAGATCCACCGTCACATCGTGGCTGATGGAAACCGGGTTACCCGCGCTGCTCTGGCCCGTGACGGTCACGGTGACCGTGCCTGCGTGCAGCGCGCTGACGTCTGCCGCCGGAATAGCCGCGCTCCAGGTGCCGTCGGCCAGCACGGTCGCCGGATAGGTTTTGCCATTGACGGTCACGGTGAGCGTGGTGCCTGCCGCGAGCCCGTCGCTGGAGCCGGTGATAATCAGGTTTTGAGTACGTTCGATGCTGTTGATCACGTCGTCACCCGCCACGGTATCCACGCGCAGGCCCGGCAGGTTAGCGTCTATCACGATTTCGCGCTCGCCCGTTCCGCTATTGCCCACGTCGTTGGTAACGCTGGCTGACACGGTCAGATCGCCGTTACCCAGCGCGGTCAGCACGTCGGACGGCACGTTCACGGACCAGGTGAGATCGCTCTGCACCGTTGCGGTGTAGCTGTTGCCGCCAATGGTCACGGTCACGGTGTTGCCCGCTTCGGCATTCACCACCTTACCGCTGATGGTCTGCCCGGCTGCCAGCTCCGCCGCGTTAATAACGTCATCACCCGCGACGGTGTTGATGATAACCCCCGGCAGAACGGACTCGACGTTCACGGCGTGCGACGCGCTGGTGCTGTTGCCAACGCTGTCCGTCGCCGATGCGGTGACGGTGTAAAGCGCCTCGCCCAGTTGACCTACCTCGCTAGCCGGAACGGTGGTGGTCCATTTTCCGTTGCTGTCTACCTGCGCGCTGTACGCTTTGCCGTTCAGCATCACGGTCACCACCGCGCCCGTCGCCAGGCCGGAGGCCGTACCGGAGATCGTCAGTTCCTGGGTTTTCTCGGTATTGTTGATCACATCGTCACCGGAAACGGTGTCGATGGTCAGCACCGGCGCGGTCAGGTTCACCTCCACGCCGTGCGTGGCGCTGTTGCTGTTGCCCGCCTTATCGGTCAGCGCCGCGGTGATGGTGTAATCCCCGGCAGTGAGAGCGGTAACGTCTGCCGCAGGTACGCCCACGCTCCAGTTGCCGGAGGCGTCCAGGGTGGCGGTGTACGATTTGTTATTGAGGGTAACGGTGACCACGTCGCCCGCAGCCGCGCCGGTCACGGAACCGGTGACAATCAGGGCCTGCGCGTGCTCGACGCTGTTGATCACGTCGTCGTCGGAAACGGTGTTAATGGTCAGTTGCGGGACGGTGGTATCGACCAGCACGTCGCGATCCGCAGAGGCCGGGTTGCCCGCCTTATCAGACACGGCGGCGCTGATGGTGTAGCTACCGTCGCTAATGCCGCTCAGATCCGCGGACGGCACGGTCACGCTCCAGCTGCCGTTTGCCTGCACGGTGGTGCTGTAGTCCACGCCGTTCAGCGTCACGGTAACGGTCTGGCCCGCTTCGGCGTTAGTTACGCCGTTAACGACCAGATCCTGCTGCGCCTCGGCCGCATTGATGATGTTGTTATCGCTGACGATCTCGATAGACACCGTCGGCGCGGTGGCGTCCACGCTGTACTCGCGGCCTGCCGACGCGCTGTTGCCGTTCACGTTGGTGACGCTCACCTGCACGCTGGCATCGCCGTCCTTCAGGCTGCCCAAATCGGCAGACGGTACGGTCGCCGTCCAGTTGCCGCTGGCATCCACGGTCGCGGTGTACGACTTGCCGCCGAAGGTGATGGTGACGGTCTGGTTTTCTTCCACGTTGGTGGTCGAGCCAGACAGCACCAGGTCCGCGCCTTTCTCCGCCGCGTTAATCACGTCGTCGGTGGCAATCGCGTCAATGCTGACGGCGACCGCCGCCAGATCCACCGTCACGTCATGGCTGATGGAGACCGGGTTGCCCGCCGCGCTATTCCCCTCGACCTTCACGGTGACCGTGCCTGCACCGAGCGCGCTGACGTCTGCCGCCGGAATGGCCGCCGTCCAGGTGCCGTCCGCCAGCACCGTTGCGGCGTAGGTTTTGCCGTTGACGGTGACTGTTAACGCCGCGCCCGCTGCCAGGCCGTCGCTGGAGCCGGTGATAATCAGGTTCTGAGCGTGCTCAATGCTGTTGATGACATCGTCGCCCGCCACGGTATCGACGCGCAGGCCCGGCAGGTTGGCGTCAATGGTGATGTCGCGCTCGCCGGAGCCGGTGTTGCCGTGGCCGTTGGTGACGCTGGCTGACACCGTTAGATCGCCGTTACCGATGGCGGTTAAGACCGTGGACGGCACGTTGACCGACCAGCTCAGATCGTCCTGAACGGTGGCAGTATACGTATTACCGCCGACTGAGATAGTGACAGTGTCACCGCTCGCCGCACCGCTCACTTTGCCGCTCAGGGCCTGCCCGCTAGCCACTTCCGCTGCGTTAATGACATCGTCCGTGGCAACAGGGTTGATGGACACCTGCGGCAGCGCGCTGTCGACCAGCACGTCATGGCTGGCGCTTGCGCTGTTGCCCGCCGCGTCGGTCACTGCTGCCGTCACGGCATAGTTCGCTTCGCCCAGCGCAGCAACGTTTACCGCCGGAACGGTGACGCTCCAGCTGCCGCTGGCGTCGGTAGTAGCGGTGTAATTGATGCCGTTCAGGGTCACCGTAATGGTGGTACCCTCAGGCTGGTTGCTGGTACCGGACACCTGCAGATCCTGACCTTTCTCGACGGCGTTAATCACGTCGTCACCCGCCAGGGTATTGATGGCAATGACCGGCGCAGTCAGGGAGACGTCAAACTCGTGCGTCGCGGTGGTGCTGTTACCGGCTTTATCGGTGAGGGTCGCGGAAATCGTCTGGTCGCCGTTTGTCAGCGCACCCACGTCCGTCGCCGGAACGCCCACGCTCCAGCTTCCGGATGCGTCCAGCATGGCGGTGTAGTCTTTGCCGTTCAGGGTCACGGTAATCACGTCGCCCGCCTGCGCGCCCGTCACCTTACCGGAGACGATCAGCGCCTGGCCGTGCTCGGCAATATTCACGATGTCGTCGCCCGCAACGATGTTAAAGCTAATCTGCGGTACGGTGGTATCCACCAGCACGGAAGCATCCGCGCTGGCCGGGTTGCCGGCTTTATCGGAAACGGAAGCGGTGACCGTGGCGCTGCCGTCGGAAATACCCACCAGATCGGCTGCCGGCACGTCCAGCGTCCAGCTGCCGTCCGCCTGAACCTGCGCGCTGTACTGCTTGCCGTTGAAGTTCACGGTGACCGTCTGGCCCACCTCGGCAGTAGAGGTCCCGCTCAGGGTCAGATCCTGCGCCGCCTCTGCCGCGTTCAGCATGTTATCGCCGCTGATGGTGTTAATCGTGACCATCGGCGCGGCGGTATCGACGCTGAATTCCTGCGCAGACGAAGCCGCGTTGCCGTTGACGTTAGTGACGCTCACCTGCACGCTGGCGTCGCCGTCTTTCAGTCCACTCAGATCGGCTGCCGGAACGGTGTACGTCCAGTCGCCGTTGGCATCCACCGTCGTGGTATAGGTTTTACCGGCGAAGGTGATGGTTACGGTCTGACCCGCTTCAACGTTGGACGTGGAGCCGGAAAGCACCAGGTCCTGGCCTTTTTCCGCCGCGTTGAGCACGTTATCGTCGGTCACGCTGCTGATGGTGATGGCGACAGGCGCGAGATCGACGTCCACGACGGTGCCGATGGTCACCGGGTTGCCGGAGGCATCTTTTGCGCTGGCGCTGATGGTGAGCGAACCGTCCGCCCACTGGGACACATCGGCCGCCGGTACCGCCGCATGCCAGGTGCCGTCCGCCAGCACTGTGGCGGAATAGGCGTTGCCGTTAATGGTCACCGTGACGGTGCTGCCCACTGCCAGATCGGTGCTTGAGCCGGACACAATCAGGTTCTGCGCGTGTTCGATGACGTTAATGACGTCATCGCCCGCCACGGTATCAATACGCAGGCCCGGCAGTTGGGCGTCGATGGTGAAGTCCAGCGAAGACGAACCGGTATTGCCGTGCGCGTTGGTAACGCTGGCGGATACGGTCAAATCGCCGTTGCCGAGCGCGGTTAGCTGGCTCTGGGTTAACGGCAGGCTCCAGGAGAGATCGTCCTGCACGGTTGCAGTGTATGTCTGGCCGCCAAGAGCAATCGTGACAGTGTCACCTGGCGCCGCATTCGTCACCTTGCCGGTCAGGGTTTGCCCTGCAGCCACTTCCGCCGCGTTAACGACATTGTCGCCCGCCAGCGCGTCGATCGTTACAACCGGCAGCGAGCTATCCACCAGCACGTCGTGTGAGGTTGAGGCGCTGTTGCCCACGCTATCGGTGACGCTCGCCGTCACGGTGTAACTGGCTTCGCCCAGCGCGCTGACCGCGGCCGCAGGCACGGTCACGCTCCAGTTGCCGCTGGCGTCAGCGGTGGCCGTATAGTGGATACCGTTCAGGGTCACGGTAATGGTCGTGCCTTCCGGCTGATTGCTGGAGCCGGAGATCTGCAGATCTTCGCCTTTCTCTGTCGCATTGATCACATCGTCCGCCGCCAGCGTGTTAATGCCGATAGCTGGCGTCACGGTATTCACCACCACGTCCAGTGAACTGCTGCCGGTATTTCCGGACTGGTCGGTCACGGAGACGTTAATGGTCCAGGTGCCGTCCGCCAGCCCCTGCACGACGGAGGCGGGCAGGCCGAGGCTCCAGTTGCCCGCCGCGTCCACCACGGTGGTGTAATCCACGCTGTTAATGGTGACAGTCACAAGATCGCCCGCTGCCGCGCCGGTGACGGAGCCGCTCAGGATCTGCGCCTGTGAATGGGCGAGCTGATTAACAGTGTTGGTGGCGGTGACAAACTCGTTAATGGTTACCTGCGGTACGGTTGCGTCCACCAGACCCACGCGATCGGCGCTGCTGGTGTTGCCCGCCACGTCGCTGACGGTTGCCGTCACGGTAACAATGCCGTCTGCCAGCGCGCCCACGTCGGCCGCGGGCACGCTCAGTTGCCAGGTACCGTCCGCCTGGACGGTGGTCTGATAGTTTTTGCCGTTCAGCGTCACGGTGACCGTCTGGCCGGGTTCCGCCGTGCTGCTGCCGCTTAACGCTAAATCCTGCTGCGCTTCCGCCGCGTTGATAATGTTGTCGTCGGTCAGGTTATCGAGCGTAATCGCCGGAGGCTGCGTATCCACCGTGACCACGCGCGCGGCGTCCGCGCTGTTGCCGCTGATGTTAGTGACGCTCACGCTCACCTGCGCGCGCCCGTCAATCAGCGTTTCCATGGCGCTGGCGGGAACGGTCAGGCTCCAGGAGCCATCCTGCTGAACCTGCGCGGTAAAGGTCTGGTCGGCAAATTTCACCACCACGGTTTGCCCCGCCTCCACGCCCTGCGTCTGGCCGGAAAGGGTTAAATCACTGCCTTTTTCAGCCGCATTCAGCAGGTCATCGCCGGAGACGGTATCAATGGTGACCGCCACGGCGTTGAGATCGAGTTCAATCGGGTGTTCAGCCGCAACGGTATTGCCCCAGGCATCTTTTGCGCTGACGCTAACCGTCACCTCTCCCGCCGTCCAGGCCTGAAGGTCCGCAGCAGGAACACCAATGCTCCAGCCGCCGCTGGCGGTAACCACGGCGTTATATTCGACGTTGTTAATGGTGACGGCGATCGGCGTGCCCGCGGCCAGGTGGGTGCTGGCGCCGGTGACGGTCAGGTCCTGCTGCTGCTCGATGGCGTTGATAACGTCATCGCCGGAAATGGTGTTTACGCGCAGCCCCGGCAGTTCCGCGTTGATATTGATATCGCGCTCGCCGGTGCCGGTATTGCCGTGCGAATTGGTCACCGATGCGGTGAAGGTTAAATCCCCGTCGCCAAACGCCTGAAGATCCGCTGACGGGATTTTCACGCTCCAGGTCAGATCGCTGCCCACCGTGGCACTGTAGCTCTTGCCGCCCACGGTAACAGACACCGTATCGCCCGCCGCCGCGCCGGTAACGCGACCGCTGAGGGTTTGGTCCACGCCCGCTTCGGCGTTATTGACCAGGTTGTCGCCCGCAAAGGTGTTGATAATAACCTGCGGAAGCACGGTATCCACCAGCAGCGTCGCCCCGGCAGAGCCGCTGTTGCCCACGCTGTCGGTGCCGCTGACGCTGACGGTGTAAAGGGTGTTCGCCAGATTGAGGACGTCGGACACCGGCACCTGGACCGCCCAGATACCGTTTTCGACGGTAGCGTGATAGCTGACGTTGTTCAGCGTCACGGTGACGGCGCTGCCGTCCGGCAGGTTGCTGGTTCCGGTCAGGCTCAGCGGCTGCATCGCCTCCCGGGCATTCAGCACGTTGTCCTGGCTGATGGCGTCAATCGTGAATTCCGGCGGGTTGCCGCTCAGCGAAATGCCGTGCGTGGCGCTACCGGTATTCCCCGCCGCATCAGTGACGGAGACGGCAATGGTGTGGTTGCCCTCACCCAGCGCGCCGATGACGGAGGCAGGAACGCCCACGCTCCAGCTGCCGTCTGCCTGTACTACGCCGGTGAAGATCTGGCCGCCAACGGTCACGGTGACGACATCCCCTGCCGCCGCGCCGCTCGCCTGCCCGGAAATAATCTGCGCCTGGCCCTGCTCGCCGGTGTTCAGAATGTCGTCACCCGCGACAGTATTGATGGTGACAACCGGCGCGGTGGTATCCACCGTGAAATCTGCGGTCACGGACGAGCCGTTGCCCGCTTTGTCACTGACGTTCACCGTCAGGGTATGGTTTCCCTCATTAAGGGCCTGCACCTCGCTGGCCGCCAGCGTGACGGACCAGGTGCCGTCGCTGCCCACCGTGGCGTTATAATTTTTGCCGTTCAGCGTCACCGTCACAATCTGCCCGGCTTCCGCGTTGGTTTTGCCACTCAGCGTCAGCGGCTGGTTGTGCTCGGCGGCATTAATGATGTTGTCCTGCGCGAGTGTATCGACGGAGAGGGTTGGCGCGGCAGTATCCACGCCAATCGTCTGGCTTCCGCTCACGGTATTCCCCGCCGCGTCTTTGCCGCTGACGTTGACCGTCCAGGTGCCGTCGCCGAGCGCCTGCGCGTCTGCCGCAGGGACGTTAACGCGCCAAGCGCCGTCTGCCCCCACCTGAGCGGTGTAGGTTTTACCGTTCAGCGTCACGGAGACGTCGGTTCCCTCAGCCAGATGCTGGCTGCTACCGGAGAGCGTAAAGCCTGCGGACTGCTCGCTGGCGTTAATCACGTTGTCCCCCGCCGTTGTTGCCAGCGTAAGCGTGGCCTCGGCCGTAGAGACGGTGACGGTGATGCTGCCCGCAGAGGTGGTTTTACTGCCGTCGATCTGCACCACCGACCAGGTGTGCTCTCCGTCGGCCTGGGTCGGAAGTTTTACCGTCCAGGTACCGTCTTTACTGACCATCGCGCTGGCGATGGTGCTACCGCTGCCGTCTTTAATCTGGATGGTCGCGCCCGGCTGACCGGTACCGCTAAAGGTCGGCGCGTTGTCGTCCGTGATCGCGTTTGCGCTCAGTACTCCCTGCTTGTCGCCCACCTTGTCCGACAGCAAAAAGGTCGGCGTGGCGCTTTCTACTTCCTTCGTATTATCAATAACTTTGGTTTTTGTTTCGCCATCTCCGCCGTGGGCCAGCAGGGCGCCAATAGCACCACCGCCTAATGCCGCCCCTGCAATCCAGCCCCACGGCGCATCGCTCAGGACGCTTCCCTGCTCCAGGAAGGGTTCAATGCTGCTAATGGGTGTGGCCTGCGCGGATAATTCAGTGACGGCAACGCCTGACGCTTCACCGGTATCGGCAAAAGAGATATGAGTCAGCTCCTGCCCGTCGTTGAACACCAGCTCTGACTGATGTTGGGTGTCAGGATCTTCGACAAAATAGTTATTGCAGCGAATAACGCTGCCGTCCTTCATATAAATGAGAAGGTCTTTACCCTGGCGGACATAACGCACCACGTCCTGAGCAGAGCCCTGAATTTCAATCACGCTCGGCGATGAAATTGACACCGACAGATTTCCTTCGCCGGTTAATTTCGTTTTCTCCGCCGTTTTACGAATGATGACATCAACAACCTTTACGTTACTCATATTCTTCTCCTTGCAGGTGTACGGATTCCTGTGGATATGTCCACCAGACGGATGTAGCTATCCCTGGGAAAAAACACCCATTATTTTCAGACTTATTTCGCGCAGCTATGCGTGGCTTTTGTTAACTCAAATCGGGTAATTTTGCGGCAGCGTTTTTCTCTATTCCAATAAGCGGCATTAAATTATCAACCGCGGAAGCATAATTAATTGCCGAACTCCAGCCATCATACTCGGCAATTATTTTCGCCGACGTGGCCTGCCAGACATCCTGCTCAACGCTGAGCAAATCATTAATGCTCCGCTTGCTCAGGGTGTATTCATTTTTATAAACCTCGCGGGCCCGCAGCGCGTTTTCCAGCTGCCGCTTCCCGGCCTCCATTCTTCCCCGTGCGCCGGTCCAGTCAGCCTGTGCGACGGAGGCCTTTTGCAGCACGTCGAAACGCGCCTGATCGACCTGAGAGGACGCCATCGCCCGTGCGCCTTCAGCCTGCCGCACGCGTGCGGATACCGCGCCGCCCTGATAAAGCGGTGCGTCAATATTGAGCTGGATCTGGTCGTCCCAGTAGGAACGGTTGTCCGATTCGTAACGTGTGCGTCCCCCTTTCAGGCTCAGGGTTGGCCAGTGCTGGGACTTCGCCGTTTCAACGCCATACTGGGCAGAACGTTCCATGTTTTGCGCAGCCATTACCGCTGGTATCAACGAATAATCAATGCGGTTGAGCGAATCCGGCTCAACCGCAAGGTTTGCGGGTACCGGCGAATAGTTATCCGCCTGCATCCCGGTTAATACCGCGAGCCGCGCGCGGGCGCTGTTCAACGCGGCGTTATACTGCGCCACCGTCGCCTGCATGCCGGCAATCCGCGTGCGGGTCTGGAGCTCATCGGAGGTGGAACTCACGCCCGCATCGGCGCGCAGTTTGGCCAGCTGCTCCACGTTTTTCAGCGCCTGAACGTTATCTTTTGCCGCCTGTAACAGGTCTGAATAGCGTTTAACCTCCACGTAGCCGAGCGCCGTTTTTTCCGCCACATCAGAAAGTGTGCTCATGAGCTGATAGCGGTAGCTATCGCGCCGGGCGGAAGACTGGCTGATGCTGTTGTTGGTCTTGCCAAAATCGTATATCAGCTGGGTAAGGCTCAGCCCCCAGGCCGCAGAATTCTTCAGCGAACCGCTGGAATCGGTGGTCTGGCTGTGCCCCGTGCTCCCGTTTAAGGCTATTTGCGGCATCCAGCCGCTGCGCGCCTCATCTATTTGTGCCTGACCAATACCTAACTGCGCGGCCTGCTGGCTAACAGAGGGGTCGCGGTCGATAGCAAAAAGGATACTTTCTTTTAAGGTTGTCGTTGCCACCGGGGCAATACCCACCTGGCGACTATTGGCGTAAGCCGTATTAATGGCTAGTGAAATTAATGCCAGCGCAGCTATAAATTGGCGTGACACAGGCTTGTGCAATATCGTCATTTTTATCTCCCTGACTCTGAGTGATACTCAAAACAATTACCCAAAAAGAGGTATAGATAATTAGACAAATATCTTTTTCGCTCCCTCACTGAATTTCAGGTAAAACGTCCCATACCCATTTCCATTGGAGATGAGAAGCGCCTTCGTCTTATTAAAATTAAGAATTTACTTATTTCTTAAGTTGATTTGCAGCATAACAAAATGTGGTATAGGCCACTACACCCGTAATGTTAATGCGGTGTTACAAATAAGAAAAAACATGGGGTTTCTGGACAAAACTCCGAAAATGGCCTTTCAGATGAAACATCAAAACCCTCTGTTATTTAAGGAAAATTCTTAATCTCCTCTGCGTACATTTTTGCGTTAATTTCTCGGCGGGTCAGACACAAAGATTTTCAAAGAAGTGTCAATTTAAGTAACCAACACACTTATGTTGACATTAAATTCCATTAAAAAACTAATGTAAGAAATTAAATGCTATCAATATTGTTTTTATCAGAACATTAATCCCATTAAAGGTTGCGCACTGGTTACATAATCCAAATCATTAATAAAAACAAAACAGTAACACTCTGGTTAACATTCAGAACGGCTTAATGATATCTGTTTAATATAATTTCAATAATCACCTATCTGAACGATTTCTCTCGTCGTCATTGCGATTCCATTCTCACCCTTCCCTCTGCTTCAAAATGCTGTATTATGCAAACTATTGCGACATTTTGCAGGATTACTGCCATGCACAAAACCGCACGTCAGCGCTATGTCCTTGATATTCTCAGTGAACAAGGTCAGGCCAGCATCACCGAACTGGCAGAAAAGCTGCAGGTTTCAGCGGATACTATTCGTCGGGATCTAACCGATCTGGAAAATCAGGGCCTTGCCCAAAAGAATCACGGCGGGGCAATTGCACTCAATCTTTCGGCCATGAATCGTCAGGGCCGCAATACCCTGCTGCCGGAAACCAAGCAGCGCCTCGGGAAACGGGTTGCGCAGGCGGTTCCGCCGGGTTCCACCCTGTTTCTGGATGCCGGCAGCACGGTGATGGCCGTGGCCACTTTTCTACAGGGGCCTCACACCGTGATCACTACCTCGCTGGATATCGCCCAGCATTTTAGTGACCGGGAGGACATAGAGCTTGTTCTGCTCGGCGGAAACTGGGACCAGAAGCAGCGCCTGTTTTCCGGAAGCGCCACCTTGTCCCTGCTGTCCCGCTATCGGGCAGATATCGCCATACTTGGGGCGTGCGCCCTTCATGCCGAACTCGGTTTGAGCGCCGGTAAAGAAGCGGATGCCGAGGTAAAACGCGCGATGCTCGCCGCCAGCCAGGCAGGCTGGATTGTCGCCGATCACCTGAAGGTTAACCGCTGCGAACCGTATCTGGTCTCCGGGTTAACCGACATTCATCAACTCTTTTTAGATCGTCCCTGGCCTGAACTTGGGGACCCAGGCGCATTGCAGGTCACGGTGTGCGTGAATTAACGTGGAGAAGGTCATGAGTAAAGTTCAAACAATCAACATTGCGCTGATCGGGTATGGATTTGTGGGGAAAACGTTCCATGCCCCGCTGATCCAGTCCGTGGACGGGCTTAAGCTGGCGGTGGTCTCTTCCCGTGATGAAGAGAAGGTTAAACGCGATCTGCCGGACGTACAGGTGGTGGCAACCCCGGAAGAGGCCATTCAGCATCCCGATATCGACCTGGTGGTGATTGCCTCCCCTAACGCCACCCACGCGCCGCTGGCGACGCTGGCCCTGAACTCGGGTAAACACGTGGTCGTGGATAAGCCTTTCACCCTCGATATGCAGGAAGCCCGGGACCTGATTGCCCTGGCGGATGAAAAGCAGCTTCTGCTCTCCGTTTTCCACAACCGTCGCTGGGACAGCGATTTCCTCGGCATTAAGCAAATTATCGAGCAGGGTACGCTCGGCAAGGTTAAGCATCTGGAGTCGCATATTGACCGCTTCCGCCCGGAAGTGCGCGTGCGCTGGCGCGAGCAGAACGTGCCCGGCAGCGGCCTATGGTTTGATCTGGGGCCGCACCTGATCGACCAGACGCTTCAGCTGTTTGGCCTGCCAGATTCTGTGCAGGGAAATATCGCAACGCTGCGCGACGGCGCAGAGATTAACGACTGGGCGCACGTGGTCTTAAATTACCCGGAACATAAGGTGGTTCTGCACGCCAGCATGCTGGTGGCTGGCGGTACGGCGCGCTTTACCGTCCATGGCGACAAAGGCAGCGTGGTGAAAGCCAGAATCGACCAGCAGGAAGCGCAGCTGCTTGCTGGCGTGATCCCCGGCAGCGACGCCTGGGGCGAAGACGACGACAGCATGGTGTTCTTTGGGGCTGACGGCGAACCGCAGACGATCCCGACCCCGAAAGGCGATCAGCGCCAGTATTACGTCAACGTACGTGATGCACTACTCGGGAAAATCACCAATCCTGTCCATCCTGTCGAGGCGTTAGCGGTCATGGCTGTTCTGGAAGCGGCGGTGATATCGTCAGAGACGGGGTCAACGCAGACGCTGGCGTTAACTGATGAAGAGCGTGCGCTGCTGGGTTAAAAAACACGCCGGGTGACGCGTAGCGATCCCGGCCTACGATTCAGAGCCGTTTGTAGGCCCGTGCAAGCGGAGCGCCGCCGGGCAAGAAAGGCGGCGACAATGTATCAGCACTACTGACGCTTTTTCGGCATCATGCGCAGAAGAGTATTATCTTTCCAGAAATAGTGATGCATCAGCGCCGCCGCCGCGTGCAGACCAATCACGAAATAGCCCAGGTTTGCCAGCGTCTCATGCCACTCCTTCAGCACATCCACCAGGTCAAAATTACCCTCCGTCGCGTGCGGCATCGCCAGACCGAAGGCGAACCAGTCGTTTCCGCGGTTATACATCATCACAATGCCAATCAGCGGCAGCGCAATAAACAGCAGATAGACAATCAGATGCCCAAGGTGGGACATACCGGTGATCATCGCTTTGGGTTTCGGCTGAATGGGCGGTGCGGGAAACTTGAGGCGGATCAGCAATCGCGCCACCATCAGCACCAGAACCGAGATCCCGCAGGAAACGTGGATCATGTTTATAAGCGGACGGTCAGTACGCGGGAAAAAGCCTCTGAATTCCATCGCGCTGTATGCGACGACGATTAACAAAAACACCAGCCAGTGAATCGTGATTTGCAGGCTTGTATATTTAGTGCGCATGGGATTTCCTGAAAAAAAACAGTCACCGCGCCAACATAATCTCCTTTCCTTAAAAATTCATTAACTTTTCTGTATGGTTTTTCAAATACTTCCCGTCGTATGAAGTATCTTCAATTGCCGCCCTGCCCGTGATGGTCTAAGCCTGGATGAGTTCAAACTGTCGTATCGACACGTTCACAGGAGAACATCATGAGTAAAATTGGCATTAACGGATTTGGACGCATTGGACGCCTTGTGCTGCGCCGCCTTCTTGAAACCCAGGACAGCAATACCGTCGTCGCCATCAACGACCTTACCTCCCCGAAAGTCCTGGCCTACCTGCTCAGGCATGATTCCAACTACGGTGGCTTCCCGTGGAGCGTGGACTTCACCGAGGATGCGCTGATCGTCGACGGTAAAACCATCGCGGTGTACGCCGAAAAAGAGGCAAAGCACATTCCGTGGAAAGCCGCGGGCGTGGATATCGTCGTGGAGTGCACCGGCTTTTATACCTCAGAAGAGAAATCGCGGGCGCACCTGGACGCCGGAGCGAAGAAAGTGCTGATCTCGGCACCTGCGGGTGAGATGAAAACTATCGTCTACAGCGTGAATGACGACACCATTGACGCCAGCGATACCATTATTTCCGTCGCGTCCTGCACCACCAACTGCCTCGCTCCGCTGGCAAAAGCCCTGAACGACGCGTTTGAAATTAAAGTGGGCACCATGACCACCATTCATGCCTATACCGGCACCCAGGCGCTGGTGGATGGGCCGCGCGGGAAGGACCTTCGCGCCTCGCGGGCAGCGGCAGAAAATATTATTCCGCATACCACCGGTGCGGCGAAAGCCATCGGTCTGGTGATCCCCGCGCTCAGCGGCAAACTGAAAGGCCACGCCCAGCGCGTGCCGGTGAAAACCGGCTCCGTTACCGAGCTGGTAGCGATTCTGGGTAAAAAGGTGACGGTCGAGGAGATCAACGCCGCGCTGAAAAAGGCGACCCAGGGGAATAAATCGTTTGGGTATACGGATGAGGAGATTGTCTCGTCCGATGTGATTGGCTCGCACTATGGTTCGGTCTTCGACGCCACGCAGACGGAAGTGTCAGAAGCGGGAGATCTGCAGCTGGTGAAAGCCGTGGCCTGGTATGACAACGAATATGGTTTTGTGACCCAGCTGGTGCGCACGCTGGATAAGTTTGCGGCGCTGTGATTTTCCAACCCTAACCCTCTCCCCAAAGGGGCGAGGGGATTGTTCCGTGCTCAGATTATTTTACGTGCGCCCTTCAGGACCGGGTCCTGTTGTAACCGTCTCCATGCGGCGGTGACGACCTCTGGGAACTCAACGTGAGCGATATAATCACGCCCGGCCGGGCCATAGCCGTTAACGTCATCATACAGCCGCGGCAGTTCACCCAGAACCAGTGAAAGATAGCGGTCAACGGGCCACAGCCCGGCGGTGTCCTCGCTAAATTCCACGCCCTCTTTTCCGTTTTGCAGCATCGGCGTAAATCCGGGATGGCTTATCCACTGCGGTGGCGCGGGCTCATCGCGGCACACGCGGGCAAAGGTTGCCATCGTGCGGCGCTGCATCGTCGGGTCCTGCACCACCAGCATGTGCCCGCTTGTCCGCTGACGCTCTTTCAGCATGTTCCAGCTAAAACGTGCATTTTCACCGCAGTTGGTGGAGCGATCTTCAATCCACACGCGCTCATCGGGGATCTGCCAGAACTCCCGCGCAACGTCGGCAAGAATGCTTGCTTCCGCCCGCCCCGCGACCGGTAGAGTGTGATAACGCGGGTGGTTGCGGATCGCTTCATATAAAAACGTGGTCGAATGGCCGATGCCGCCGCTAATCAGAAGCGGCACGTTTTTCTGAGAGGCAATACGGCAGGCCGCGTCAATGGTCGGGATCACCGCGTTGCCAGCCAGAATCACCACATCGACCGCCGGGGGCTGACGGGTCTCGCTCAGGTCGTCCTGCGCCAGCCATGCGCCGACAGTATTGATGGCCGCCAGCGTGGCATCCGCCAGAATGGGAAAATGGGGCTGAACCATGGTCAACTCCTCATGTTGTTGAATCGCCGAATTTATCGTTTTTCTGAAATAACCAGAAACATCCAAATATCATCAGGTTGCACCTGCCTATTATGCTTTTGATTTCCAGCCTTACAAAACATTGTATTGTACAGACGTCATGGAAAAGCACCCAACGCTGCTTATTTCGCCGTGATCTGACCAGTTTCCACCCCCCTGCGCTTGCCAAATACAACATCCAACCCTAAGTTGCTTAACAATTTGACAACCTTTTTCATCATCACGGGTTGCACCTGAAGCGCGCCAGGTGACACCTCATACATCATCAACGTGGCGGGGTTTCAGGTCATGACAGAACATGAAAGTACGACGACGGTATTACGAAAAAATAAGAAGGTGTTAATCGCTAGCCTTACCGGGAGCGCCATTGAATGGTTTGACTATTTTCTCTACGGTACGGCGGCCGCGCTGGTCTTTAATAAGATCTTTTTCCCGATGGTCGATCCGGTGATCGGACTCATTCTCTCGTATCTCTCTTTCTCATTAACCTTTTTTATCCGTCCGATTGGCGGGGTACTTTTCGCCCATATCGGCGACCGCATTGGCCGTAAAAAAACCCTTGTACTTACCCTCTCTTTGATGGGAGGTGCAACCGTCATGATCGGCCTGCTCCCAACGTATGACATGATTGGCCTGTGGGCGCCCGCTCTGCTGATCCTGATGCGTATTATTCAGGGGATGGGCATAGGCGGTGAATGGGGCGGCGCGCTGTTGCTGGCCTACGAATACGCGCCCGAAAAACGTAAAGGCTTCTTCGGCAGCATTCCACAGGCGGGCGTGACCATCGGCATGCTGATGGCGACCTTCATCGTTTCGCTGATGACGCTTTTCAGTGAGGAAGATTTCCTCTCCTGGGGCTGGCGCATCCCGTTCCTGCTGAGTTCGGTTCTGGTGTTGCTTGGCCTGTGGATCCGCAAAGATATCGATGAAACGCCTGATTTTAAGAAAGTCAAAGCGTCCGGTCAGGTGGCTAAGGCTCCCCTGCGCGATACGCTGAAGCACCACTGGCGTGAAGTGCTGATTGCCGCCGGTCTCAAAGTCGTGGAAACCGCGCCGTTCTATATTTTCTCTACGTTTGTGGTGAGTTACGCCACCAGCACGCTGACCTATCAAAAATCGCAGGCGCTGGAGGCCGTGACGCTGGGAGCCCTGGTGGCTACGATAATGATTCCGTTAATGGGGCTGCTCTCGGATAAAATTGGCCGTCAGCGTATGTATGCCACAAGCGTCTTTATCCTCGGTTTGTTTATCGTGCCGTGGTTTATGTTGCTCAATACCGGTACAACCTGGGGCATCGTGCTCGCAACGGTCATCGCCTTTGGCGTGCTGTGGGCACCGGTAACGGCGGTACTCGGCACGCTGTGCTCTGAAATCTTTAGCGCAAACGTACGCTACACCGGCATTACCCTCGGTTATCAGCTCGGTGCCGCGCTGGCTGGCGGTACTGCCCCGCTGATTGCCACCGGTCTGCTGGCAAAATATGACGGCGACTGGGTTCCGGTGGCCTGGTATCTTGCCGTCACGGTGGTCATCTCCTTAATCGCGATCTTCTGCGCCAGCCGCGTTAAGCGTGCAACACTCATCCAGGCGCAGCCCGAACGTCTCTGACCTTTCCCGGCCCGTCCCCCGGGCCGCTCTTTTTACTTAAATTTTTCTTCTACATTTGATTAACATGCGTAAATCATATTCACTTGAATTATCATTTGCGGCAGACGTAGAATCGCCAGCCCGCTAATTATTCAATTATTTCTAAGGTAATGACGTTATGCGCCTGCCCGAACGCGACCCTTATGCTCCTCGCGAGTGGCAGCCACATGAGAAACCCGCCCTGCTGGGTTCACCTTCCACCCCGGAGCACAGTACGCCAAAACGCATCGCCTACGGCGTCGTTGGCCTGCTGGTATGTCTGACGGGGGCGCTGGGAAATGCGGTGGTGACCGCCAACCTGCAAAACCTGCAGGGAACCTTCGGGGCCTGGTCGACCGAAATCGCCTGGCTACCCGCGGTCTATGTGATGACCAACATCTCCATCAACCTGCTGCTGGTCAAATTCCGCCAGCAGTACGGCCTGCGCGCCTTTACGGAAGGTTTTCTGGTGCTGTACGTACTGGTCACCTTTTTCCACCTGTTCGTTAACGATCTCAGCTCGGCGCTGATGGTGCGCGCCGCGCACGGGATGGTGGCCGCGGCGCTCAGCTCGCTGGGGATTTATTATCAAATACAAGCCTGGCCTGCGAAGCACCGCCTGAAGGCGCTCACCATCGGCATCACCGGATCGTCGCTCGCTATTCCGCTGGCGCGTCTGTTTTCCACCGAACTGCTGCAGCTGGACGAGTGGCGCGGGCTCTATTTCTTCGAGCTCGGGCTGGCGCTGATCTCCCTTGCCTGCGTGATAGCCTTAAAGCTGCCGCCGGGGGATCGGCGCAAGGTCTTTGAGAAGAAAGACTTCATCACCTTCTTTTTACTGGCTCCTGGTATGGCCCTGCTCTGCGCCGTGCTCTCGTTAGGCCGCCTTGAATGGTGGTTCGAGGCGCCGTGGATCGGCTGGTCGCTGGCGCTATCGCTGGTGCTCATTGTTTCCGCCATCGTGTTTGAACATAACCGCAGCAACCCGCTCCTGAACACCCGCTGGCTGTCGAGCGGCAGCATCGTCCGTCTGGGGCTGATCATGCTGCTGATCCGCATCGTGCTGGCGGAGCAAAACACCGGCGTCATCGGCTGGCTGCAGTACGTGGGGTTGCAGAACGAGCAGATGACCCACCTGGCGTGGTCCATTTTCGCCGGGATCGTCTGCGGGATCGTCACCAGCTGTCTCACCATCAAGCCGACGAAACTTGCGTGGCCGATCATCACCTCTCTGGCGCTGATGATTGTTGCCTCGCTGCTGGACAGCCAGTCCAACAACCTGACCCGCCCGGATCAGCTGATGGTCAGCCAGTTCCTGCTTGGCTTCGGCAGCGCCTTCTTCCTGGCACCCGCCATGCTGGCCGCCATTGGCGGGGTGATCGCCGACCCGCGTAACCTGGTCAGCTTCTCGGTCATGTTCGGCATGAGCCAGAACCTCGGTGGCCTGCTGGGGTCAGCGATTCTCGGCACCTTCCAGACCTGGCGCGAAAAGTACCACTCCAGCCTGCTGGCGGACCAGCTCACCACGCTCAACCCGCTGGTCAACGAGCGAATTCAGCTATATACCCAGATGTATAAAAGCCTGATTGGCGACAGCTCGCTGCTGGGAACGCAGGCCATTACCCAGCTACAGACGGTGACCACCCTTGAGGCAAACATTCTGGCTTACAACGATACTTATCTTCTGACGGCGAGCATTGCCGCCGCCACGCTGGTCTGGATTTTATGGCGCTTGCTGCGCCTGCGCATCACTGCCCGTATGGCGCTGAAGAACGCCACCGGCAACAAATAATTGAATTATTTCTGGAGAATTTATGAGTCAGCAGGATGCCGCCAAAGAGCAGGCCAACACCCGCAAAAATGTGCGCATTGTGTCCGTTTTTACCGCCGCCGCCATCGGTATTGTCGGCGTACTGGTGATCCTTTATGCATGGCAGCTGCCGCCGTTTACCCGCCACGTGCAGTTTACCGACAACGCCTACGTGCGCGGCCAGACGACGTTCATCAGCCCCCAGGTTAACGGCTATATCACCGAGGTGAAGGTTCAGGACTTTGTGCAGGTCAAAAAAGGTGACCTGCTGTTGCAGATCGACGACCGGATCTATCGTCAGCGCGTCCATCAGGCCGAGGCACAGCTGGCGATGAAAATTGCCGCCCTGAATAACAACCTGCAGCAGCGTAAAAGCGCCGAAGCGACCATCGCCAAAAATGACGCCGCGCTGAAAAATGCCCGCGCCCAGAGCCTGAAAACCCAGGCGGATCTAAAGCGCGTGAAGGATCTGACGGCAGACGGATCGCTTTCCATTCGCGAACGTGATGCCGCGCTGGCCAGCGCCGCCCAGGGCAGCGCCGACATCGACCAGGCGAAAGCCACGCTTGAGATGTCGCGTCAGGATCTGCAGACGGTGATTGTGAACCGCGGCGCGCTGGAGGCGGATGTTGAAAACGCCAAAGCGGCGCTGGAGCTGGCGCAGATTGACCTGCAAAACACCCGCATTATCGCCCCGCGCGACGGCCAGCTCGGTCAGATTGCCGTGCGTCTCGGGGCGTATGTAACCGCCGGAACGCACCTCACTACCCTTGTGCCGCCTCAGCACTGGGTGATCGCCAACATCAAAGAGACCCAGCTGGCGGAGCTGCGCGTCGGCCAGCCAGTGAAATTCACCGTCGATGCCTTAAACAACAAGGCGTATCAGGGCCGCGTGGAGAGCATCTCCCCGGCGACCGGGGTTGAATTCAGCGCCATCACGCCAGACAACGCTACCGGCAACTTTGTAAAAATCGCCCAGCGTATTCCGGTGCGTATTGAGGTGCTGGGTGAAGAAGATGCGTACAAACTGCTGCGTCCGGGTATGTCGGTACAGGTGACGATTGATACGCGGGAGGCGAAGCAATGACTCTTCGCCCGATAGCCGGTCTGGTGCTGGCGGTCATGCTGGCCGGATGCCAGTCCGTCGATGTCAAACCGGCGCAACCGACGCTGCAAATTCCTGCCCAGTGGCGTGCTGACGCCGGTCCTGCCAGCCCGACGGAGCAGCTCTGGTGGCGTAATTTTCATGACAACAACCTCAACCGCTACGTGGATCAGGCGCTTAAGAACAACAGCGACGTGCTGATCGCCCGCGAACGAATTAACGAGTATCAGGCGCGGGTCTTTGCTGCCGACGGCAGCCTGTTTCCGTCCCTTGACGCGGGCGTAACGGGGACGCGCGCCCGGTCGCAATCCGCCGCGACCGGGCTGCCGGTCTACGGCACGCTGTACAGAGGCAGCCTGACGGCGAGCTATGATGTTGATATCTGGGGCGTCAACCGCAGCACAGCCAATGCCGCCGAAGCCTCGCTGGCAGCGCAAAAAGCCGCCGCTGCCGCCGCGGATCTCACCGTCGCGTCGTCCGTTGCCTCCGGGTACGTCACCCTGCTCTCGCTTGACGAACAGCTGCGCGTGACCGAATCCACGCTGAAATCGCGCGAGGAGGCGTTTAAGCTCGCCAAACGCCAGCTTGAGACGGGCTACAGCTCTCGCCTGGAGCTGATGCAGTCGGATTCCGAGCTTCGCTCAACGCGGGCGCAGGTGCCCGTGCTGCGGCATCAGATAGCGCAACAGGAGAATGCCCTGAGCCTGCTGCTGGGAAGCAATCCCGGCGCGGTGGCTCGCAGCGAAAGCTTTGCGGCGCTGACGCCGCTCACGCTGCCGTCGCAGCTGCCTTCTACGCTGCTGAATCGCAGGCCGGATATCGTTCAGGCCGAGCGACAGCTGGTTGCGGCTGACGCCTCGCTTGCCGCGTCACGCGCCAGCCTGCTGCCGTCGATCAACCTGACCGCAACCGGATCGATTCAGGATCGTACGCTTTCCGGCCTGCTGGACAACCCGCTTCAGCTCTGGAGCGCAGGCGGCAGTATTCTCGCCCCGCTCCTTAACCGCCAGGCGCTGAACGCGCAGGTGGATATTTCCCAGTCCCAGCGTAACCAGGCGCTGTACGCCTATGAAAAAACCGTGCGTAACGCGTTTGCCGAGGTGAACAACAGCCTTGATGCCATTACGCGCTATCAGGAACAGCTGACGGAGCTGCTTGCCCAGCAGGATGTGGCCCGGGAGACGCTGCGCATTGCCCAGAATCGCTATCGCAACGGCTACTCCTCTTATCTGGACGTGCTGGACGCGCAGCGCACGTTGTACTCGGTCCAGACCAGCGTGGTGCAGGTGAAAAATAACCTGCTGCTGGCGCAGATTGATTTGTACAGGGCGCTGGGCGGCGGCTGGAAGAACGCATGAACCGCCTTACGCGCTGATGCCCTCACCCCGACCCTCTCCCACAGGGAGAGGGAGAAAAATCCAAGGAGTCACTCTATGCAACAACAATGGTCTGCAGTAGATAATTACATGATTTCTTCGCTTATCCCTGACGATGACGTACTTCATCAGGTACTGGAAAACAACAAACGCGCCGGGCTACCCGAACACGACGTAGCGGCCAATCAGGGGCAGTTGTTGGCGCTGTTCGTACGCATGACGCAGGCGCGGCGGATACTTGAGATCGGTACGCTGGGTGCCTATAGCTCAATCTGGATGGCGCGCGCCCTGCCGCCGGATGGAAAGCTGATTACGCTTGAGGCTGACCCGACGCATGCCAATGTTGCCCGCCAGAATATTCACCTCGCGGGGCTAAACGATCGCATTGAACTGATTGAAGGCCCGGCGCTGAACTCGCTGGAGAATTTCGGTGACGTTTCCCCGTTCGATTTAATTTTTATCGATGCCGATAAGCCCAACAATCCCGGCTATCTGGAGTGGGCGCTGCACTATTCCCGTCCCGGCACGATAATCATTGGCGATAACGTGGTGCGCGACGGCGAAGTCATTAACGGGGAAAGCGACGACGCGCGCGTGCAGGGCGTGCGGCGTTTTATCGAGATGATTGGGGATAACCCGCGCTTAACCGCCACCGCGCTGCAAACGGTGGGGGTTAAGGGTTGGGATGGGTTTACGCTGGCAATTGTGAACGGGTGAAAATTGTGCGGCCTGATGCCCTCACCCCGCCCCTCTCCCACAGGGAGAGGGAGAAAACCGGGGCTTAAGCGGAAATCTGCTCCATCGCCTGCAGAATACGCTTATCCGAAATCGGATACGGCGTACCGAGCTGCTGGGCAAAGAAGCTGACGCGCAGCTCCTCGATCATCCAGCGGATCGCCTGCACGTCTTCATCGTCGCGGCGCGCCGGCGGCAGCTTGTTTAGCCACTGCTGCCACGCCTGCTGCACGCTTTCGACCTTCAGCATCTGCGCGCGATCGCGGTGCGGATCGATGGCCATTTTCTCCAGACGTTTTTCAATCGCCTGGAGATAACGCAGGGTGTCGCCCAGGCGTGCGAAGCCATTCCCGGTGACAAAGCCGCGGTACACCAGCCCCGCCATCTGCGCCTTCACGTCCGAGAGCCCCAGCGCCATGGTCATATCCACGCGCCCCTTCAGGCGCTTGTTGATATTGAACACAGTAGTGAGGATCTGCTCGACCTGTTTGGCAATCTCCACCACGGTGTCGTTCAGCTCGGCGCGCACCTTCTCATGAAGCTGTGCAAAGCCCTCTTCCGTCCAGACCGGACCGCCTGCCTCGTGGATCAGCTTGTCCACGCCGCAGGAGATGCAGTCGTCAATCAGATCCAGCACCTTGCCGTACGGGTTAAAGTACAGCCCCAGCTTGGCTTTGTTCGGCAGCTTCTCGTGCAGATACTTGATCGGCGACGGGATGTTCAGCAGCAGCAGGCGGCGCAGCCCGCGCCACATCATCTGCTGCTGTTCCTGCGGATTATCAAAGAGTTTGATCGCCACGCTGTCGCGCTCGTCCACCAGCGCAGGCCAGGCCTTGACCTTATAGTTCCCGCGCTTCTGCTCGTAGCTTTCCGGAAGCTGGCCAAAGCTCCAGATGTGCAGCCCGCTTTGCTCGATACCGTCGTCCGCCACCGCAGAAAGCGTCTCCTGAACTTTCCCCTTCAGCGCCTCTTTCAGCTCGCTCAGCGAACGCCCTTCCAGCAGCTTTTTGTTTTTATCGTCCACTACGCGGAAGCTGATTTTCAGGTGATCGGGCACTTGATCCCAGTTCCAGTCTTCGCGGTCGATGGTGGTACCGGTCATGCGGCGGAACTCGCGCTCCAGCGCGTCCAGCAGCGGCAGCTCCAGCGGCGTGACGCGGCCCAAAAACGCTTCCGCATAGTTTGGCGCAGGTACAAAGTTACGGCGCACCGGTTTCGGCAGGGATTTGATCAGCGCAATCACCAGCTCCCGGCGCAGGCCGGGGATTTGCCACTCAAAGCCGCCCTCATCGACCTGGTTTAACAGCGGCAGCGGAATATGAACGGTCACGCCATCCGCGTCGGCACCCGGTTCAAACTGATAGGTCAGCCGCAGCTTGAGGTTTCCCTGATGCCAGAAGTTCGGGTAGTCGAGCTTGCTGACCGACTCCGCCCCCTCTTTAATCAGCATGCTCTTTTCGAAGTTGAGCAGGTCCGGCGTCTCTTTGCTGGCCTTTTTCCACCAGCTGTCGAAGTGGCGGGCGGAGATAACATCGTGGCTGATGCGCTGGTCGTAAAACTCAAACAGCGCCTCATCGTCCACCAGAATATCGCGACGGCGGGACTTGTGCTCAAGCTCCTCCACCTCGGCACGCAGCTTCAGGTTTTCACGGAAGAAGGCGTGACGCGTCTGCCAGTCCCCCTCCACCAGCGCGTGGCGGATAAACAGCTCGCGGCTGAGTGCCGGATCGATTTGGCTGTAGTTAACCTTACGCGCGGCGACCACCGGCAGGCCGTAAACGGTCACTTTCTCGGTCGCCATTACCGCGCCCTGCGCGCGTTCCCAGTGCGGTTCACTGTACGAGCGTTTCAGCAGGTGCTGCGCCACCGGTTCGACCCATTCCGGATCGATACGCGCGGCAATGCGCCCCCACAGGCGGCTGGTTTCTACCAGCTCGGCAACCATGGTCCACTTCGGCGGTTTCTTGAACAAGCCGGAGCCAGGGAAGATGGAGAAGCGAGCGTTGCGCGCGCCGGTGTACTCCTGCTTGTCCGCATCTTTCATCCCGATATGCGACAACAGGCCGGTCAGCAGCGCGATGTGAATTTCGCGGTACTCCGCCGGCTCACTATTAACCGGAATACCCAGCTCTTTCACCACCTGCCGCAGCTGAGTGTAGATATCCTGCCACTCGCGCACGCGCAGGTAGTTGAGGAAATCCACGCGGCACTGGCGGCGGAACTGGTTCGAGGAGAGCGCTTTCTGCTGCTCGCCGAGATAGTTCCACAGGTTCACGAAGGCGAGGAAGTCGGACTCTTTGTCGTGGAAGCGACGATGCTTTTCGTCAGACGCCTGCTGTTTGTCCATCGGACGCTCGCGCGGGTCCTGGATGGAGAGCGCCGAGGTAATGATCATCGCCTCGCGCACGCAGCCGTGCTTTTGCGCTTCCAGCACCATACGGGCCAGACGCGGATCCACCGGCAGTTGGCTGAGCTGGCGGCCCAGCGGCGTCAGCTTATAGATGCTCGCCTGTTCGTCGGTGGTAATGGCGCCAAGCTCTTCCAGCAGACGTACGCCGTCCTGAATGTTGCGCTTGTCCGGCGCTTCGACGAACGGGAACGCCGCGATGTCGCCCAGCCCCAGCGCGGTCATCTGCAGGATAACGGACGCCAGGTTGGTGCGCAGAATTTCCGGGTCGGTAAATTCAGGGCGTGACAGGAAATCATCTTCGGAATAGAGACGAATACAGATCCCTTCCGACACGCGGCCGCAGCGGCCTTTACGCTGGTTAGCAGAAGCCTGAGAGACCGGCTCAATCGGCAGTCGCTGAACCTTCGTGCGGTAACTGTAGCGGCTGATGCGCGCTGTGCCCGGGTCGATCACGTATTTAATCCCCGGCACGGTGAGCGAGGTTTCCGCCACGTTGGTCGCCAGAACGATACGGCGTCCGCTGTGCGGCTGGAAGACGCGGTTCTGCTCGCTGTTTGACAGACGCGCGTAAAGCGGCAGGATCTCCGTGTGGCGCAGGTCGCGCTTGCTGAGCGCATCGGCGGTATCGCGGATCTCGCGCTCGCCGCTCATGAAGATCAGAATGTCGCCCGCGCTTTCGTTGCCCAGCTCGTCAACAGCGTCGAAGATGGCCTGCAGCTGGTCGCGCTCGGTATCATCCGCCTCTTCCACAATCGGGCGATAGCGCACTTCAACCGGATATGTGCGTCCTGACACCTCAATAATCGGCGCATTGTTGAAATGCTTCGAGAAGCGTTCCGGGTCGATGGTTGCGGAGGTGATGATGATTTTCAGATCCGGGCGACGCGGCAGCAGCTCTTTCAGGTAGCCGAGCAGGAAGTCGATGTTCAGGCTGCGCTCGTGCGCTTCGTCAATGATGATGGTGTCGTACTGCATCAGCAGGCGATCCTGCTGAATTTCCGCCAGCAGAATACCGTCGGTCATCAGCTTGACCATGGTGTTATCACTAACGTGGTCGCTGAATCGCACCTTATAACCAATGCAGCCGCCCGGCTCCGTCTGCAACTCTTCGGCAATACGGTTCGCCACGGTACGCGCCGCCAGACGACGCGGCTGGGTGTGGCCAATCAGCCCTTTTAGCCCTCGCCCAAGCTCCATACAGATTTTCGGCAGCTGGGTGGTTTTTCCCGAACCGGTTTCACCCGCGACAATCACCACCTGGTGGTCGCGTACGGCCTCAAGGATGTCCTGTTTTTTCTGGCTGACGGGGAGGTTTTCCGGGTAGGTAATCGCCGGACGTGCGGCTTCGCGCAGCACTACCTTCCCTGCCGCCTGTTCAATCTCTTTAGCCATCTCCTGGTAAATGGCCTGTTGTGCATCAGGATTTTTAACCTTCTTCACGCCGTGCAGCCGGCGTGAAAACCGCTGTTTATCGCGCAGCATCAGGGAATCAAGCTGTTGCAGGAGCATCGGGAAGGTGATTTTTTGTTGTTCTGTCATAGCATTAATGGGCAGTGCTCTGCCGGGTAAAATCTCTTTTTAATGATTGCTATAGAGTACCACATCGACGCTTTCAGCGCCTTATTCAAAAAATTCGAACATAGGCTTCGATATATTGCGCTATCCCTGCGACAGGATTGTGAATAGAGTGTCAACAAGCAACGGGGCAACCCCCTTCAATCAAATGCAAAAACAGGAATCACCCATGAGCAAAGTATTAGTTTTGAAATCCAGCATTCTGGCAGGGTACTCTCAGTCTGGTCAGCTGTCTGATTACTTCGTTGAACAGTGGCGTGAACAGCATTCCGCAGATCAAATCACCGTGCGTGATCTGGCTGCAAACCCAATTCCTGTGCTGGACGGCGAGCTGGTTGGCGCGCTGCGCCCAAGCGATGCACCGCTGTCTCCACGTCAGCAGGAAGCGCTGGCCCTGTCCGACGAGCTGATTGCTGAGCTGCAGGCGCACGACGTTATCGTTATCAACGCCCCAATGTACAACTTCAACATCCCTACCCAGCTGAAGAACTACTTCGACCTGGTGGCGCGCGCTGGCGTAACCTTCCGCTACACCGAGAACGGCCCTGAAGGTCTGGTGAAAGGTAAACGTGCGATCGTCCTGACCAGCCGTGGCGGCATCCATAAAGATACCCCAACCGACCTGGTTGCGCCGTACCTGAGCCTGTTCCTGGGCTTCATCGGCATCACCGACGTGAACTTCGTTTTCGCTGAAGGTATCGCTTACGGTCCGGAAGTGGCGACCAAAGCGCAGACCGATGCGAAAGCCGCCATCGACAGCCTGGTAGCAGCGTAAGATTTTGCCCTCTCACCGCCCGGTGGGAGGGTTTTTCTTTTTCCCCGCATTTCGTTATCATCCGCTCCCACTCTCCAGCCGGGCGGCCTGATGTCTGCGATTATCGATTCTTTTATAGCCCCACCTTGTCACGACGACATCAATATCCTCTGGCAGGATGAACATCTGCTGCTGATCGATAAGCCTTCCGGCCTGCTCAGCCTCTCGGGCAAAAACCCGCAAAATCTTGATTCTGTCCATTATCGTCTGGTCCAGATGTTCCCCGGCTGCACGCTGGTACACCGTCTGGATTTCGGCACGTCCGGGCTGATGGTGGTTGCGCGCAATAAGGCCATCAACGCGGCGCTGTGCCAGCAGTTCAGCCAGCGCAGCGTGGAGAAAGTCTACAGCGCCCTGCTTTGCGGACATCTGGAAAACGATGAGGGAGTCATAGACGCGCCGATTGCCAAAGACCCGGCGCTGTTCCCGCTGATGTCGATCTGCGCCATCAACGGTAAACCCGCCCGCTCCCGCTATCGGGTAGTGGAACGGTTTTATCAGGGAACGGGAGTGCCGTTAACGCGGGTTGAACTCACGCCGGAAACCGGGCGAACCCACCAGCTGCGCATCCACTGCCAGCGGCTGGGGCACCCGATTCTGGGCTGCGATCTGTATGGCGGTCTTGACGCGCCGGGGGCTGAGGGAACGCCCCGGCTGATGCTGCATGCAAGCGTTCTGAATTTTATTCATCCCGTGAGCGGAGAGCCGGTTAACGCCCGTCACGCCGCCCCGTTCTGAATGCGGTTTACCACATCAAATCGTCAGGGATTTTGAAGTCCGCGTACGGATCGTCTTCGTCCTGCTCTTCCTGGCTGAGCGCGCTGTTTAACACGATGCTCTCGGCATCGCGCTGGGCGATTTTATCGGCCACTACCGCCGGAATAATCGCGTATTCGCAGTCGCCGCTGGCGTTAGTCACCAGACGGGCAATCGCCAGACGACCGTTGATCAGCTGAGTTTGCGTCTGCTTGTCGACCTCGATTTTTTTGATGAGAGTACCGTCGGTGAAGTTAAAGGTGATGTTGCCTTTCGCCACGGTGATGCGGTTCATCTCGATCAGCTGCTTCACCTGCGCTTTAAACTCTTTCGCGAGTACGGCCTGCTTCTGCTGCTCGCTCAGCAGTTTGTCACGCTCGATCTGCGCCTTCTTGTTCTCTTCTACCGCTTCCCGAGCCTCACGCGCCTGAACGCGTGATTTCTTTGCCGTGCGCTGCACTTTCGCCGCTTTTTTGCTGCTGACCAGGCCCGCTTTCAGCATCTGCTCTTGTAAGGTGAGTTTTGTCATGATCGTTTCTAAACCGGTTGGAAATTTTGGGGATTATAGCGTCATTAAGCGCGTGCCGAAACATAAGTAAAACATAGGACGACTCAACTTAACCGTCTGATAATTTGACGTCTGCAAAATAAAGCTCAATGGAATCCTCCAATGATAACGATTAAAAAAGCCGACCTGCACACTTCTGAATCCCTGCGTCTGATTGAAAAATTGTCATCAGAACTGGCGAATATCACCGGGGATGGCGGCAGGCGTCATTTTAACGTCGACTCGATGATGGCCGAACGCGCCCTGTGGGTTGTCGCCAGGAATGAAAAAGATAAAGCCGTTGGATGTGCGGCTTTGCGCCCCCTCTCCGGACAGGTTGCGGAGCTGAAACGCATGTATTCCGACAGGAGCGAGCCGGGGATTGGTAAGGCTTTACTGGCTTTTCTTGAAGCGTCGGCGCTACGTCTAGGCTATAGCGAAATCTGGCTAGAAACCCGACACGTTAATGCACGTGCGGTGAAATTTTATGAGCGAAATGGCTACCGTGTAATTGATAACTATGGCCCCTACATCGGCAGGCAAGAAGCCGTCTGTTTCGCAAAAAAACTGACGCTGCACGAGAGTCGTGGGAATTTGTGATCAACATCATGAACTTCGCTCATGTTGCATTGAAATTAAGTCACTTCCCCTGCGCCGCGGGCTCAGGCATAAATTATGCATCGGTAACTTCTTAGCAACATGAACTTAGGATGCATAACCACAATGAGCAAAGCTTTCACATATACCCTTAAGCGCAGTTGCTTCGATGAGAATTACAACCCGTCTGAAAATACGCGTACGACCACCAACTTTGCCAACCTGGCACGCGGGGAAAAACGTCAGGAAAATCTGCGCAATACGCTGGTGATGATCAACAACCGCTTTAACGCCCTGGCGCACTGGGATAACCCAAATGCCGATCGCTACGCGGTTGAGCTTGAAATTATCTCAGTTGACCTGAACATTGGCGCGGAAAAGCCGTTCCCGGCCATTGAGGTATTACAAACGTATATTGTCGACAAGAAAAATAACCAGCGCATCCCTGGCATTGTCGGGAATAATTTCTCTTCTTACGTGCGGGATTATGATTTCAGCGTGCGGCTGCTGGAACACAATAAGAACCAGCAGCACTTTAGCATTCCGGATAAATTTGGCGAACTGCACGGCAATATTTTCCGCCATTTTATAAATTCCCCGGAATATAAAGAGAGCTTCAAAAAGGGCCCGGTAATCTGCCTGAGCGTTTCCAGCAAAGACACCTACCGCCGCACCGGCAACCAGCATCCTGTGCTGGGCATTGAGTATCAGCCCGATGGCGAGTCATTAACGGAACTGTACTTCGCCAAAATGGGCCTGAAGGTGCGCTACTTCATGCCGGAGAACAGCGTGGCGCCTTTCGCGTTCTTCTTTACCGGGGATTTACTGAGTGATTATACCGATCTGGAACTGATTGCCACCATCAGCACGATGGAGACGTTCCAGAAAATCTATCGCCCGGAAATTTATAACGCAAACTCGGCGGCGGGACTGTTTTATCGCCCTGATCTGAACCAACAGGACCATTCATTAACCAAAATTGTTTATGACCGCGAAGAGCGAAGCCGCCTGGCGATTGAACAGGGTCGATTTACTGAAGAATATTTCATTAAGCCTTATAAACACATTCTTGAGCAGTGGTCTGATAACTACGCGCTTTAATTTATCAAAAAAGGTCTTTTATTATGAAAACATTGCTCCCGACGTCTACAGCTGGCAGCCTGCCTAAGCCGACCTGGCTTGCGCAACCTGAAACGCTCTGGTCTCCGTGGAAGTTGCAGGATCAGGAACTGCTGGCGGGTAAACAGGATGCGCTGCGCCTGTCTCTGGATGAGCAGATCCGTGCGGGAATCGATATTGTCAGCGACGGGGAACAGACCCGCCAGCACTTCGTCACCACCTTTATTGAACACCTGAGCGGCGTCGATTTTGAGAACCGCCAGACGGTGCGCATTCGTAACCGCTATGACGCCAGCGTGCCGACCGTGGTTTCTGCCGTTGCGCGTCAGAAGCCGGTATTCGTGGACGATGCGAAGTACCTGCGCCAGCTTACCGACAAGCCGATCAAATGGGCCCTGCCCGGGCCGATGACCATGATCGACACCCTTTACGACGCGCACTATAAAAGCCGCGAAAAGCTGGCCTGGGAATTCGCCAAAATCCTCAATCAGGAAGCGCGTGAGTTAGAGGCCGCAGGCGTGGATATTATCCAGTTTGATGAACCGGCATTTAACGTCTTTTTTGACGAGGTCAACGACTGGGGCATCGCCGCGCTGGAGCGCGCAATCGAAGGGCTGAAGTGCGAAACCGCGGTACACATCTGCTACGGCTATGGCATCAAGGCCAATACCGACTGGAAAAAGACGCTCGGATCCGAGTGGCGTCAGTACGAAGAGGCCTTCCCTAAGCTGCAGACCTCTAACATCGACATCATCTCCCTGGAGTGCCACAACTCCCGCGTACCGATGGATCTGCTGGAGCTGATCCGTGGTAAGAAAGTGATGGTCGGCGCGATTGACGTAGCAACCAATGCCGTTGAAACGCCGGAGGAAGTGGCCGATACGCTGCGTAAAGCGCTGCAGTTCGTCGATGCGGACAAGCTTTACCCGTCAACCAACTGCGGCATGGCTCCGCTTTCACGCCAGGTGGCTAACGGCAAGCTGAAAGCACTCGGCGCCGGCGCAGAGATCATCCGCAAGGAGCTCGGCGCGTAATTGCCTTACGCTTGCCAGTATAGCGGCGAGCCGAAAAACGCTACGTAATAATCAATCACCGCCCTGACGTTCAGGGGCGGATGACGTGCGTTAGGGTAAATCGCCGCGATATTCAGTTGCTCCGTGTTGATGGCGCAGGCCATTTCCGGCATAAGGGCGACCAACTCCCCCCGCTGCAGCCTGTCGCCAATCAACCAGTCCGGAAACAGGACGATCCCCATCCCACCCAGCGCGGCAACGAGCAGCGACTCCGCACTATTGGACGTCATCAGCGGCGCGACAGGATAGTGCACCCAATTCTCCCCCTTGCGCCGCACCAGCCAGCGGTTAGGCCCGGACGAACCGCGATAGACCAGGCATTTATGCTGGCTCAGCTCGGCCGGATCGACCGGTACGCCGTGTTGACGCAGGTACGCGGGCGATGCGGCAAGGTGGTAGCGCTGCTGCCCGAAAACACGGGCGTGGAACGTTGAATCCGTCAGCGTGCCGATGCGGAAGATGAGATCGGCGGCATCCCGGTGCGGGTCGATAAAGTCATCGGTCAGCGTCAGCTCTATGGTTAACCGTGGATAACGCTCGGCCAGGCCTGCCAGGCCGGGTGCAACGTGCCTCTGTCCAAAAAATACCGGCCCGTTAATGCGGACCGTGCCGGAAGGTTCGGTCGAACGCTCATCCAGCTCCCGCCGCGCCTCTTCGAAGTTATCGACCATCGCCCGGGCATAGCGGATAAACAGATGCCCGCTTTCCGTGGGGATCACCGCCCGGGTATTGCGATAGAAGAGCTGCTGGCCGAGCGCGTCCTCAAGCTGATGAACAATGCGCGACACCTGCGATGCAGAAATCCCCTCCCGCCGCGCAACGACGGAAAAGTTTTGCGTTTCATAGACGGCAATAAACAGCAGCAGCGATCGAAGGTTCATGCTTCCGGCATCTGGCATTAATGCATTTCCTGCAAAGGTGTTTCCTGCATTATGGCATTTTTCTCACGAGTCTACAGACGTAATCTTCTTCGCCTGAAAACGGAGGAAGCGTAATGCAATTTGTATTGATTTTACTGGTGATTGCCGGCGGGATGGGCCTTTCCGTCGAGGCTGGGCTGCTGGGGCCATTAGGGGGAGAAGTGGGCGATTTATGGGCCACGTTCAGCATTTTCGGGGTCGGCGCTGCGCTGACCTTTCTGCTGATGCTGTTTTTCAGCCCGCGTAACAGCCCGTCGTTTTTCGCCCAGCCCGGCTGGCAGCTGCTCGGCGGCGTTCTGGGTCCTGTTTACGTTGTCATTCTGACTATCGCCACGCCCGCCATCGGCATCGCCCTGACGATGATCGGTATTCTGGCGGGCCAGATTTTTAAAAGCCTGATCATTGACCACTTTGGCCTGCTGGGTACGCCGCACAGGAAGATAAACGCAAAACGTATCGTGGCGCTGGTTTTTATTATTGCGGCACTGATTCTGGTCGCACAGGGGTGATGATATGACGCTGATAATGATTCTTCTCGCCGTCTGCGGCGGCGCCACGCTGAGCGTCCAGGCGGCGATTAACGGACAGCTCGGCAGCAATGTCGGGGTATTTAAGAGCGGGTTTCTGACGTTTTCCGTCGGCGCGCTGGTCACCGCCCTGCTGATTTTCTTCTTTGAACCTAAGCAGGCCATCAGCCTGCTGGACGTGCCGAAATGGCAGCTCCTCGGCGCTATGTTTGGCGTGCCCTATATCGTAATCATGGTGCTCGCCGTTCAGCGCATCGGCACCGCCGTCGCCACGGTCGCGGTGATCTTCGGCCAGCTCACCATGAGCATGCTGATTGATAACTTTGGCTGGCTGAACAATCCCGCCATTCCGTTTTCACCGAGCCGTCTGGGCGCGGTGGTTTGCCTGGGGATTGCCCTGTACTTCATTTACTCCAGCAGCAAAACCGGCAATGTTCGCGACTAAGCTTACGTCTTCCGGGTGAAGAACAGCGTCACCGTGGCGACGGTGACGCCAAATTTCTTCATCTCGGTTTTATTAAACAGATGCGTTTCATCCTGCAGGTACATCCAGTCGTCAAAGTTCAGCAGCCAGGTTTTGCCGTTGGCCTTCACGTTCATGCTGTAATGCCAGTTAAAGGCGTTGCCTGCGGCCTGCCCCGTGGCAACCCCTTCAATATCCCCTGCCGTTCCCTCGTAGCGGTCGTTCCCCACGCGGCGAATATGCCAGACCCGCTGCTGCTTCTCGCCATCGTCGTAAACGAACTGCTCGTTCAGCGTCAGCGTATCGCCAATAACGTCCCCGGCAATCTCAACGTGGAAACGGCGGATCTGCTTGCCGCTGCGATCCTGCACCATGCCCCACGCTTCGGTTTTGCCCTGAAAGTAGTTAAAAATATCAAGCCGCGGCTGCTGCTGGCGATACTCGGACACGTCGGTGCTACAGCCGGCCAGCAGCATCGTGAATGCCAGCGCCAGCCTCAGGATTCGTTTCATTTTTGGCCTCCGATTAACTGCTGACGCAGCTCAGGATATTGCGTGCGGGGATCGAGCCAGATGGCCAGAAAACGGGTGCTGAACGCTTCTGACTGTCGCGGCCCGAGCGGAATAAAGGATGTTTGCGCCGCTGACGCGCGATACCAGAACTGCCCTTGCCCGTCGTCGAGCACAAACGCCAGCTGTGCGCCAGGCCGGACATCCGGCCACAGCGAGCGGAGCATCTGTAACCAGGCTTCACTCCGGGGTTCCCGTTTCAGGATCCCCTGCGCCTGCCACTGATCGCGGGTCGCCTCGACCAGCTCATCGCGATCGATATCGCGCGCATAGGTAATAATCAGCGCCTGATCCTGGTTCTCCCGACCGTAACGCCCGTCCGGAGTACGCAGCTGGGAGGTATAAACGGTGAACGGCCCCCAGGTCAGCGTGGCGTCGCCCACCTTACGCCAGGCCAGCCAGTCGGCGGCCTGGGCCCCGGGAACAACCAGCATCAGCCAAAGCAGCAGAATCGCAGCTCTCATTTTTGTCTCCCCATCAGCAGGTGGAAAAACAGCATCAACACCAGCCAGCCCGGCACCATCCAGCTGACGACGATAAAGGTCGGCTCCAGAAACGTGATGGCGCCCAGCCGCTCGCCAAACAGGTAGGCCACAGGCCCCCCCACGGCGGCCAGCAGGGTCAGCAGCCAGCCGGGTAACGTGGTGGTGCGCGTTAGCTGCGTCCAGACGGTGGCGAACATCAGCCACAATGCCACCATCCAGAGCGGCATCAGGGAGTCGCCCGTGAAGGCAATCAGCCCCGTCAACGCCCAGAGCGCATCCAGCAGGCTGCCCGCCGCGGCCAGCCCAATGGCGTATAGACGGTAAGCTGACGGCAATAACATACACGCCAGGACCGCCAGCCCGAGCCAGATAATCAGGCCCTGTTCGCGAAAAAGCACCACTAGCGCCCAGTAGACATCGAACGCCACGGCCAGCAGAAAGACCTGAAGGTAACGTCTCATACGCGCTCGGCGGTCAGCTGCACCACGCTGATAGTGCGAGCGTTAAACCCGGCTTCACAGTAGCCGAAGTAGTACAGCCACATGCGGCGGAACCGTTCATCGAAGCCGAGCTTTTCTATCTCCTGCCAGGCGTGGACAAAGCGCTGCCGCCAGTGGGCCAGCGTGCGGGCGTAGTCGGGGCCCATGTCGAAGAGATTGCGCACCACGAAATCGGTGTGGCGCGTCATCAGCTCGTTCATCGCAGTGATACTCGGCAGGAAGCCGCCGGGAAAAATGTAGCGCTGGATAAAATCGACGCTTTTGCTGTAGTCGCGATAGCGCTGGTCCTGAATAGTGATGGCCTGAATTGCCATCCGTCCTCCGGGGCGCAGGCGCGCCTGGCAGGTACGGAAGAACGTCGGCAGATAGCGTTGCCCGACGGCCTCAATCATCTCTATCGAGACCAGCTTGTCGTACTGTCCGGTGAGGTCGCGATAGTCGCAGAGCAGTACCTCAACGCGATCCTGCAACCCGGCGCGGGCGATCCGCTCGGTCGCCCAGATATATTGCTCCTGCGACAGCGTAGTGGTGGTCACCCGACAGCCATAATGACGGGCGGCGTATTCCGCCATCGCCCCCCAGCCGGTGCCAATTTCCAGCAGGTGGTCACCCGGACTTAGCGCCAGCTGGTCGCACAGGCGCGCCATTTTGGCCTGCTGAGCCGCAGTCAGATCCTGCTCGTCAGCGGTAAACAGCGCGCTGGAGTAAAGCAGCTCCTTATCCAGAAAATGGGCATAGAAGGTGTTGCCCAGGTCGTAATGGGCGGCAATATTTTCGCGAGCCTGGGCGCGAGAGTTACGCCGCGTCCAGTGGCGCAGACGCTCCAGCGGCCTGCCGAGCAGCCGGAACCCTTTCTCCAGACGACCAAGCACCTCGCCGTTTAGGGCCAGGATTTGCAGAAGCGGCGTAAGCTGCGCGGTTTCCCATTCGCCGTCCATCCATGCTTCTGCCGCAGCAAGGCTCCCGCCCGTTAAGACGCGCCAGTAGACGCCGGGCGTGAGGATCTGCACGTCCGCGTGCAGCGCGGAGGATGTCTCGCCAAAATGGAAGGTCTGCGCCCCTTCACGCAGGGTGAGCGAGCCGCCGCGAATGCCGCTTAACAGACGAAACAGCAGCCAGCGCGCAATGCGAGCGTTGCGCGGGAAATCGGGTTCTAGCGCAAAGACGGGATCGGTCATGAGCGTTCACTCCTGCTGACGGGATGGTTATACAGCGGCACGCGCTTGAGCCACAGCCTCAGCGCCTGCCAGTAAATGGCGAAAACGGTTTTCAGGGTCATCAGCGGGATGCGCAGCAGCAGCGAGCGCAACGTCGGGCGGGTCAGAGGTTCCCGGCGCAGCGCCAGGGTGGCGTCAAAGACCTTCGCCTCCTGATGATTTTCAATGTGCATATGCAGCGTGTTGTCCGGGTTGTTGAAGCGCCAGTGGTAGATCATGTCCATCGGGTTGAAGGGGGAAACGTGAAACGCCTTTTCCGTGGGCCGGGCATTTTGCCCGTCGACCGCGTAATAATGACGCTCGTTCCACGGCGTGTTGCGCACCTCGGCCAGCACCCAGCGAAGCGCGCTGTGTTGGTCATAGCAGTAGTAAAAGTTGACCGGATTGAAATGGAACCCGAAGTAGCGCAGTTGCGTCAGAAGCATGACCCGCCCCTCCGGACGTTCCCCGGTCAGGCTCTCCAGCCTGTTAAGCACGTTGTCTTTAAGCGGCGAGCCGAGCGGATAGTCCGCGTCGTGGAAAGAAGCGGCGGCAAAGCGGTTGCGCCGCACGCCAACGGAGGCCAGCAGCGGCAGCTCATCAAGATCCAGCCAGGCCATAAAGACGCCGTAGCTGAATTCGTGGGTTTTCGGCTGAAGGCGGCGGTGGCGCAGTACGCCGTGATAGAGGCAGCTATTCATCTCAGTTCCCCTCCCCGGCGGCTATTTGATTGACCACGTCCAGCGCGCTGCGCACACCGTCTTCATGAAAACCGTTGTACCAGTAAGCTCCGCAGAACCAGCTTCGGTTATGACCGTTGATCTCGCCGCGACGCGCCTGCGCCCGCCAGCTTTTCGGGTTAAACAGCGGATGCTCATAGACAAAGCGTTGCAGGACGAAGCGTTCATCCACCGGCACGTCCGGGTTCAGGGTGACGCAGAACAGCGGACTGCCCGCAGGCAGCCCCTGCAGAATGTTCATGTTGTAGGTCACGCAGGCGCTGGCCTGCTCCTGCACGCTCAGGCGGTAGTTCCAGCTGGCCCACGCGCGCTGCCGCACCGGCAGCCAGCGCGGATCGCTGTGCAATACCACCTCGTTGCGCTGCCAGCCGATATCGCCCAGCACCTCGCGCTCGGCGGGCGTCGGGTCCTCAAGCATTGCCAGCGCGCTGGCGGAGTGGCAGGCAAAAATCACCCGATCGAAGGTATGGCTGCCGTTTTCGAGCTGAAGCGTGACTCCATGCTCTTGGCGGCTCACGCGCTGCACCGGTGAATTAAGATGCAGATTCAGACGGTCGCCCAGCTTGTCGAGCATGGCGCGGATATACTCCCGCGAGCCGCCCGGCACCACGTACCACTGCGGGCGTTGGGTGATATCCAGCAGGCCGTGGTGGTGGAAGAAGCGCAAAAAGAGCGGCAGCGGGAAACGCTTCATCTCCTGCAGCGACGATGACCAGATGGCGGCCCCCATCGGCAGAATGTAGTGGCGCGCAAAAAACGGCGTGAAGCCGTGCTGGTCCAGAAACGTCTGCAGCGTGGCGTTCGGGTCCACTTCACCGTCCAGCGCCTGTTTCGCCAGACGATTGAAGCGGACGATCTCCCCAAGCAGCCGCCAGAATGCCGGATTCACGAGGTTTCGGCGCTGGGCAAACAGCGACGTCAGGGTGTGGCCGTTGTACTCCAGCCCCGTCTCGGGGTTGTGCACCGAAAAGCTCATCTGTGTTTTTTGCCCACTGATGCCAAGCTCGCTGAGCAGGCCCATAAAGCGCGGATAGGTGCGGTCGTTGTAGACGATAAACCCGGTGTCGATCGCGTATGTGCCCTGTGGCGTTGAGACGTCAACCGTCGCGGTATGGCCGCCGGGCGTGGCGCCCGCTTCAAACAGGGTTACCTGATGGTGCCCGGCCAGACGCCAGGCGCAGGTCAGCCCGGCGATGCCGCTGCCGATAATCGCAATGTTCATGAGCGCACCATCCTGCGCAGCAGCGCGCGCTGCAAAAACGCGGGCAGCCCGGAGAGCAGCCGCAAAATGAAGCCGAACCCGGCGGGAAACGCGATATGCATTTTGCCTTTCGCCAGCCCGGTACGGATCGCCTTGACCGCCTCGTCGACGCTCACCCTGCCCGGCATGGCAAAATCGTTTTTGCGCGTCAGCGGGGTATCGACAAAGCCCGGAGAGACGACCGTCACGTCAATCCCCTTTGGCTCCCAGTCCAGCCGCAGGCTCTCGGCAAACCAGCTCAGCGCCGCTTTGGACGCGCCGTAGGCCTCTGCCCGCGGGAAGGGAAGCCAGTGGGCCATCGAGCTCACCAGCACCACGCGGTTGCCGGCGGCCAGTTGCGGCTGCAGCGCGGCCAGGCAGTTCACCGGACCGAGGAAATTGGTGGATATGACCCGCTCCACCAGCGCCACATCTACCACGCCACCGTCGAGGTATTCGCAGGTTCCGGCGCAGAGAATAACCAGATCGGCGTAAACGCCGTTAAGCGCCTGGCGACAGGCGTCCCTGTCTGTCATATCGAACAGGCGAACGGTGAGATTGGGGCAGGTCTGATGCAGCGCTTCAAGCCGCGCCGGATCGCGCCCGCAGGCAATCACGTGGAAGCCGTCAGCGGCAAAGGACTTCGCCAGCCCCGCGCCGATGCCCGAGCTTGCGCCGGTAATCAGCACCGTCTTCATGATTTGACCCTCCGCTTCACGCCGCGTACCGCCCAGCCCAGCAGAGGGAGGTGTTCGTAGATCATCTCTCCCGCATCGTAGTAGTCCCGCTGATGCATGATGAGATCGTTTTCCGTCTCCACCACTGAACACCCAGGCAGTTCAAGCGGCTCGCCCCCGGCGATCCGCGGGTGCGACCAGTGCATTATCCAGGTGACAACAAACCGGTTACCGCTGCACAGCGGCGTGTCGATGGTAAAACGGCACTTCTCGACATTGGCCAGCAGATGGGTGAAATAGCGCTGAAGCGCGAAAATCCCGTCGTGCTCGCCGAATGGATCGATAAGCGTGGCATTCGAATGGTAAAGCCCCACCAGCGCGGAAGGCGGCTGGCTATCCAGTGCGGCGTAGTACTCAACAAACCGACTCACGACAGAGGGCAAAGTGCTCATGGGTCACATCCTGGCTGTAAACAACGTGGCGTAATCGCATAATTAAAACTTACACAATTAACGTTATTTGTCCAAGTTTGTGGTTATCTATTTTTTATTACATATACATATCAATAACTTATTGACGGTCAAAAAAGTAACTTTTGTAGTCAGGGTAAGGCGTAGCCGCCAAGCGGCTTTCACTTTCAGGATATCCTTAAGGCAAATTCGTCGGTCTTCTTCCAGGCTTATTCTTTTTAATTCATAAGGATGCCTGACATGAAACGCTTCTTTCTCTCGCTTTTCTCCAGCCCCGAATCTTTGCTCCAGGTGATGAGCCAGCAGGAAATTATTGAAGCCGTCGAAGATGGCGATCGCATCATTATCGACCAGGACGGGAACGCCTCGGTGAACTACAAAAGCAACGAGGTGCGGCAGGATTTTCTGCGTCACGTCAACGCGCTGAAGAGGGCCTGAAATGGGAACGGCGATATTTATGGTGCTGATGGTATGCGGGTACTGGTACACCAGCCGGGATCTGTCGACGCGCTTTAAAATCAAGCGTTCCTTCGGCTGGGACGTCTATTTTCTCGTTGCGCTTTATGGCTGTATTTTCGTTCTGCAGGGCGTGATTGCCACCGGTCTGCTCTGGCTATTCTTGCTCGCCCTCTCCGCCGCGGACAACACGTTTCACTTTACGTCGCAGCAGTATGCCGACTGGCAAGTCGACTTTATGAACTGGAGTTTTTTGGGGATTCAGGCTCCGGTGGTCGTGATGCTGGCGTTTGCCATCCTGTTTTGCCTCTACCGCTCTAACTGGGCGGGCAGCGCCAGGCTGGACGGTGAAAGCCGTAAAAAGCTCTACAAACGTCTGGCCCAGTCGAGCGGTATTGAACAGCTGCTGTACCAGTGTATGGAGCAAGGCGAACTGGCGCAGGTCACGCTCCGGTCGAGGCGGATTTACGTCGGCATGATCCACACCGCGACGCTGGAATATGAAAAAACGGCCAATATCGTGTTGATCCCGATGCTAAGCGGGTACAGGGACGCGAAGACGATGAACTTTCGCATCGAGAATAATTACAGCAGGTGGTATGCAGAGCATGACATCACGCTCGACTCTGAACCCCAAAGCGCCATGTCGTTCCGGAAGGTGATTTTACTCAATCAGATTGAGAGCATCTCGCTGTTCGACCCCGCCAGCGCCAGCGCGCTGTCGCTGGCACAGCATGACACGCTTTCTAAAGAGGCATCCTCATAATCCTGAGAATGCGCTGCTGCGATGGGTCATGGGCGCTCTCCGTGCTAATAACCCGCGTTAACGAACGGCGAATGACAACAACTTTAAGGTGTCATTCGCCGTTGGGAATGTTGAGAGCACTTCCATCGGTTGCCTGGCTCGCGTAAGCCTCGCGTTTTTCTGCCCATTTCAGCATGGCATCCAGCGCCGGGCACAGTGCCTGCCCCCAATCGGTGAGGCGATATTCCACTTTCGGTGGTACCTGAGGGTAGACCATCCGCGAAACAATACCGTCGGACTCAAGCTGTCGAAGCTGCTGCGCCAGCATCTTCTGAGAAATACCGGGGATCAGCTTTTCGAAATCAGAGTAGCGCTGCACTTTTCCGTCGAAAAGATGAAAAAGAATAATTAATTTCCAGCGCCCTTCCAGCAGCCGTAATACTTGCTCCACGCCGCTTGCGGCAGATTCCGGACTATATAACTTACTCATAATTTAGTAACTCACTTTTTCGTGCGTACTTGTCAATTTCTCAGTCTATGTTGAATATGCCTGTACTGTAAATAACGGGAGTTATTGGTCATGTCATTAGATATTAATTTCACCGGTAAGCGCGTGCTTGTTACCGCTGGCACGAAAGGGCTGGGAAAAGCAGTTGTCGGGCTTTTAAAACAGCTCGGCGCAACGGTATTCACCACTGCGCGCCACGAGCCAGACGTAAATATCGCTGATACGTTCGTAGCCGCTGACCTTACTACGGTCTCCGGATGTGCCGCTGTTGCATCTGCGGTGCAGGAACAGATGGGAGGGGTCGACGTGATTATCCATGTTGCAGGCGGTTCAACCTCCCCCGGTGGCGGTTTTGCTGCGCTTGACGAAGAAGCGTGGCAGCAGGAACTCAATCTTAATTTGTTACCTGCGGTACGCTTAGACCGCGCCCTGCTTCCCGGAATGCTCGCGCAGGGAAATGGGGTGATTATTCACGTGACGTCTATTCAGCGCGACCTGCCGTTACCGGAATCAACCACGGGCTACGCGGCGGCTAAAGCAGCCCTCTCAACCTACAGCAAGAGCCTGTCAAAGGAAGTCTCGCCGAAGGGCGTTCGGGTAGTGCGCGTTGCACCCGGCTGGATCGAAACTGAAGCGGCGGTGGCACTCGCGGAGAGACTGGCGAAGCAGGCAGGAACAGACTACGAAGGTGGCAAGCAGATCATTATGAAGGCGTTAGGTGGAATACCGCTCGGACGCCCCGCCAGACCGATTGAGGTGGCTAACCTCATCGTCTTCCTCGCCTCATCACATGCTGCGAGTATTACCGGTACTGAATTTGTCATTGATGGCGGCACCATCCCGACGGTATGACACGGGGGCTTAATCGGCCCGGGATAAGGGCCGATTAAGCACGGGGAAATATCACTGACCCGTCAGTTTTTCTAAGCCCGTTTTTAACGCGTTTATTACCGCTTCGGTATCCATTCCCATTTGGGCATGAATAATAGCCCCGTCAATAAGCATCATAATGTCATTACTGGTCTTTTCATCCGTTATACCGGCGAGCGTTTCGATTTTTTTCTTTGTTTCTGCTTTATGGTCGCGGCATATCTCTTTTATTTCATTTTCAATCTCTTCGGACTTTGCCTCTGCGCTGGCGTTAATAAACGCACAGCCGTGGAATTCGGACGAATTAAACCATTCGCAAAGCGTTGCAGATATCGCGTCAGAAAGTACCTGACCTTCGGCGAGGTTACGGCGCAGAGAGGCCTCAAACCAGTTCATCCATATTTCATGCCGATAGTGCAAATAGGCGAGAATAAGCAAGCTCTTACTCGGGAAATGGCGATAAAAAGTCACCTTGGTCACTTTTGACGCTTTAATCAGCGTATCCACCCCCGTCGCCCTGAAGCCCGTGGAATAAAACAGATCGTGCGCCGTCAATAATATCTTATCCCTGACGCTAATTTTTGTATCGTTGCTTGCGGATTGTGTTTTCATTTTTTCGGCGGCCTCAAAACAGATATTGACAGCGTTATTTCACAGGCATAGATTACATCAGGTAGACAGACCTGTCTACTTCATCTAACGCTGAGGTTACCGCAATGAACACACGTCCTCCTTTACCGCCCTTCACTCGTGAAAGCGCCATCGAAAAAGTCAGGCTGGCAGAAGATGGCTGGAACAGCCGCGATCCAGCGAAAGTCGCGCTGGCCTATACGCTGGATACCCAGTGGCGCAACCGCGCAGAGTTCGCCACCAACCGAGAAGAAGCCCGGGCGTTTCTGGAGCGGAAATGGAAAAAAGAGCTGGACTATCGTCTGATTAAAGAGCTCTGGGCATTTACGGATAACCGGATCGCGGTGCGCTATGCCTATGAATGGCATGATGATTCCGGCAACTGGTTCCGCTCGTATGGCAATGAAAACTGGGAGTTTGAGCCGGACGGACTGATGAAGCGCCGCTTTGCCTGCGTAAACGATATGCCGATAAAAGAATCCGAGCGCCTGTTCCACTGGCCGCTGGGCAGACGCCCGGACGATCACCCCTCGCTGAGCGATCTTGGCTTATAGGATTTTCGCATCAACCGGGCCGTATTGTTCTCGATGAGCCAGTTAGCCACAATCTTTCCATCATCGATCTCATAAATATCCGTATGCATCTGTGGACGCGAAGAAAGTATTGAATTTCGTGAAGGAGCAGATGCCTGAACTGGCTGTCAGAAATATAAGGCCGCATCGGTTTTGCGGCCTCTTCCCACTTGTCGATTAAAACGTATCGATACAAGGCTGGCCGACCTTGTTAATGGCGTTTTTTATCCTGGCTCTGAGCTCAATTAACGCCGCTTCTTTCTCTTCAAGCTGCTGCAACTTGCGCTGTAAAGAATCGCGTTTTTGCTCAGCGGTAAATTTGTCGTCAACCCAGACAGCTAAAACCTCTGAAATTTCGGATAAGGTAAAACCCAGCATTTTGGCATGCTTGATCATGTTTAAACGCTGTAAATCGACGGCGGAATAAACTTTGTAGTTATTACTGCGATTGGGCTGCGGGATATTCTCTAATAGCCCCTGCCGCTCATAGTAACGCACCGTCTCTTTCGACAATCCCGTTTTCGCACACAGTTCACCAATTCGCATCGCGTCGCCCTCACCTCGAAAAAAAACACTTTTCGAATGCGCTGTGGGGAGAGTATCGCTCAAAGGGCATCCGCGTGCTGGCGCTTTGCCCCGGCGCAACGGATACGGCCTTTTTTGATGTGGTGAATGCTGAGGAAGCCTCGGTAGGTAAAAGAATGCCCGCTGACAAAGTGGTCACCCTGGCGCTGAAGGCCGTGGAGAGTAACCGTAGCTACCTGATTACCGGATGCGGTAACTGGCTTCTGGGGCAGCTACACCGCTTCGTGACGCGCAGGCGTCTGGTGCTCATCGTCGAAAAATTATTGCGTCCACGCTCGGCTTAAGCAAAAACGGCTTTGTTCAGTGCAAGGGAGTTGCGCTGAAATCCTCGCTTATCGCAGACAGATAGATGCCATAGTGCGCGAAAAACAGTGATACACTCACCCCACCTGGTTGATCGTCCCGTCTGAACGGCGCATGATGAATGACGGTAACCAAAGTACAAAATGGTCACTCGTTGTTAATCGTAGCCTGTCACGCTAAGCTTAAATAATGACTAAAAATATGAATCCCCCATCAGCACGTGGTCCCCTTGACCACGCTGTCAGAGAACAAATCGTCGAAGCGGCCTTTGAGCACTTCGGTCACTACGGCTATGAAAAAACCACCGTCGCCGAGCTGGCGAAATCTATTGGTTTTTCAAAATCCTACATTTATAAGTTCTTCGATTCCAAACAGGCCATCGGCGAGGTGATCTGCGCTAACCGTCTGGAGCTGATTATGGCGGCGGTGCTTTCCGCCATCGAGGATGCACCGTCAGCAAGCGAAAAATTACGCCGTCTTTTCAAGGCGCTCACCGAAGCGGGGAGCGAGCTGTTTTTCCACGACCGTAAGCTTTACGACATCGCCGCCGTCGCCGCGCAGGAGCAGTGGCCTTCAACCGAAAAGTATTGTGAAAGCCTGATGAAGCTGATTGAGAGCATCATTATCGAAGGCAGACATTCCGGCGAGTTCGAAAGGAAGACGCCGCTGGATGAGGTAACCTGTGCCGTCTACATGGTGATGTGCCCTTACATTAACCCCGTCCAGCTGCAGTACAACCTTGAAACCGCCCCAACGGCAGCGGTACTTCTCTCCTCATTGATCTTAAGAAGCCTGGCCCCCTGATTAGTGACCATTGACTTTATTGGTCACTAATCACAGAATGCGGAAACTGTCCTGTTACCTCAATAAGGGTTTCCCATGCTCAGGCTCACTTCAGCCCGCGTTGCCGTTTGTCTCCTGCCGTTTGCCCTCGCGGCATGCGGCGATATTTCCGCGAGTGACGATCCGCGCACAAAGCCACCGCTTGTCCGATCCGTCTCCGTCGAGCTTGCGAACAATACCGCCCGCGCCTTCACGGGCGTGGTGGTTGCCAGAACGCAGAGCGATTTAGGCTTCAGGGTTCAGGGGAAAATCCTTGAACGCCTGGTTGATACGGGTCAGACCGTCAAACAGGCCCAGCCCTTGCTGCGCCTGGATCCAGTTGACCTGAAATTACAGGCCCAGGCGCAGCAGCGCGCGGTGGACGCAGCCCAGGCGCGCGCGAGAAAAGCCTCCAGCGATGAGGCGCGCTATCGTGGCCTGGTGGCCACCGGCGCGGTGTCCGCCTCCGAGTATGACCAAATTAAAGCGGCGGCGGATACCGCCCGAGCAGAACTCAGCGCGGCACGGGCGCAGGCCAGCGTGGCGCACAACGCCACGGGCTATGCCGTCCTGCTGGCGGATTCTGACGGCGTGGTCATGGAGACGCTCGCCGAGCCGGGTCAGGTCGTCAGTGCCGGACAGGTGGCGATCAGGCTCGCCAGAGCGGGACAGCGTGAAGCACTCGTGCAGCTTCCGGAAACGCTGCGCCCTGCCGTCGGCAGCGAAGCGCAGGCCACTCTGTATGGCAATGAAGAGCACCCGGTCACCGCAACGCTGCGCCTGCTGTCTGACTCGGCCGATGCCACAACCCGCACCTACGAAGCTCGTTACGTGCTGGACGGGCCGCTGGCGAACGCGCCGCTGGGGGCGACCGTCACGATTAACATTCAGCACAATAAAGCGGAAGGTCAGGTCATGCAGGTCCCGCTGGCCTCGCTCTACGATGCGGGCAACGGCCCCGGCGTCTGGCGCATTTCTGCTCCGCCTGCAAAGGTCGCCTGGACGCCCGTCAGGGTGCTGAGCGTGGGTGAAGATGCGGTGCAGATCGCGGGCGGCGTGAAGCCCGGCGAGAAGATTGTGGCGTTAGGCGCACACCTTTTGCATGAAGGTGAAATTGTCAGGCTTGTCGCGCAACGCAATGCCACGCTTGCGGAGAACGCGCCATGAGCGGAAGCCGCTTCAACCTGTCAGCGCTGGCCGTGCGTGAGCGTTCCGTCACGCTGTTTCTGATCGTTCTCGTTACCATCGCCGGAATTTACGCCTTCTTTGGGCTCGGGCGCGCGGAAGACCCGCCCTTCACGGTGAAGCAAATGACGGTGATAACCGTCTGGCCGGGGGCGACCGCGCAGGAGATCCAGGATCAGGTCGCCGAGCCGCTGGAAAAGCGGCTGCAGGAACTTAAATGGTATGACCGGACGGAAACTTATACCCGTCCCGGCATGGCGTTTATCACCTTGTCGTTGCAGGACAAAACCCCGCCTGCCGAGGTGCAGGAGGAGTTCTATCAGGCGCGGAAGAAGCTTGGAGATGAATCGCAGCGTCTTCCGACGGGCGTCATCGGCCCGATGATCAACGACGAATTCTCGGACGTCACCTTTGCCCTTTTTGCCCTGAAAGCGAAAGGCGAACCGCAGCGGCAACTGGTACGTGATGCCGAAAGCCTGCGCCAGCAGCTTCTGCACGTTCCCGGCGTCAAGAAAGTGAACATTATTGGCGAACAGGCCGAGCGAATTTATATCGCCTTCTCCCATGACCGTCTGGCGACTATGGGCCTCGCCCCTGAGGACATTTTTAACGCGCTTAACGGCCAGAACGCGTTAACCGCGGCGGGCTCCATCGAGACCCGAGGCGCACAAATCTTTATCCGCCTCGACGGCGCGTTCGACGAACTGCAGAAGATCCGCGATACGCCCGTTGTGGCCCGGGGCAAAACGCTCAGGCTGTCCGACATCGCCACGGTTGAACGCGGCTACGAAGATCCCCCGACGATGCTGATACGTAACCAGCATGAGCCCGCCCTGCTGCTCGGCATCGTGATGCGCGAGGGCTGGAACGGCCTGACGCTGGGTAAAGCGCTGGATGCGGAAACGGCGAAAATTAATGAGAGTCTGCCGCTTGGCATGACCCTGACCAAGGTCACCGACCAGTCCGTGAATATTCGCTCGTCGGTCGACGAGTTCATGATTAAATTCTTTGTCGCCCTGCTGGTTGTCATGGTGGTGTGTTTTGTCAGCATGGGCTGGCGCGTGGGGGTGGTGGTTGCGGCGGCGGTGCCGCTGACGCTGGCGGTGGTCTTCGTGGTGATGGAGGCGGCGGGGATAAACTTTGACCGCGTCACGTTGGGCTCCCTGATCCTCGCCCTCGGCCTGCTGGTTGATGATGCCATTATCGCCATTGAAATGATGGTGGTGAAAATGGAGGAAGGTTACGACAGAATCAAAGCCTCGGCCTACGCCTGGAGCCACACCGCCGCGCCGATGCTGGCCGGTACCCTGGTGACGGCCATTGGCTTTATGCCGAATGGTTTTGCCCAGTCGACCGCCGGAGAATACACCAGCAACATGTTCTGGGTAGTTGGTCTTGCTCTTATTGCTTCGTGGTTCGTCGCCGTGGTGTTCACGCCCTATCTGGGGGTGAAGATGCTGCCAACGATTCCTAAAGTAGAAGGAGGCCATGCCGCCATCTATAACACGCCTCGCTATAACCGTTTTCGCCAGCTGCTTGCCCGTGTTATCGCCAGAAAATGGCGAGTGGCTGGGTCGGTGGTCGCCATTTTCATCCTGGCCGTGCTCGGCATGAGTCTGGTAAAAAAACAATTTTTCCCGACCTCCGATCGCCCGGAAGTGCTGGTTGAGGTGCAGATGCCCTACGGCACCTCGATTGAACAAACCAGCGCCGCAGCGGCAAAAATCGAAGCGTGGCTGGGCCAGCAGCCTGAAGCCAACATTGTCACTGCCTATATTGGTCAGGGTTCGCCCCGCTTTTATCTGGCGATGGCGCCTGAACTGCCCGACCCGTCTTTTGCGAAAATTGTGATCCTGACGGACAGCGAGACGTCACGCGAGGCGCTCAAGCTCCGGCTGAGAGACGCTGTCGCCAACGGCCTTGCGCCCGAAGCGCGCGTACGGGTGACGCAGCTGGTGTTTGGCCCGTACTCGCCCTTCCCGGTCGCCTGGCGTGTGTCAGGCCCGGACGTGGGCAAGGTGCGCGACATTGCTGATAAGGTGAAAGCCGTGCTTCAGGCAAGCCCGATGATGCGGACCGTCAACACCGACTGGGGGTCGCGCGTTCCGGTATTGCATTTCACTCTCGATCAAAACCGCCTGCAGGCGACCGGCTTAACCTCCAGCGCCGTTGCCGAGCAGCTTCAATTCCTGCTATCAGGCGTGCCGATAACCTCCGTACGGGAAGATATTCGATCGGTAGAGGTCATTGGACGCGCGGCGGGTGATATCCGTCTCGATCCGGCGAAAATTGAGGGCTTCACCCTGGTCGGCAATGCGGGACAGCGCCTTCCGCTGTCTCAAATCGGCAAGATTGAGATCGGTATGGAAGATCCGATTCTGCGCCGTCGCGATCGTACCCCCACAATCACCGTGCGCGGTGATATCGCCGACGGCCTTCAGCCACCGGACGTGTCGGTCGCCATCATGAAGCAGCTCCAGCCGATTGTTCAGACGCTGCCGGCCGGGTACCGTATTGACATGGCGGGTTCGATTGAGGAATCGGGAAAAGCCACGCAGGCAATGATTCCATTGTTCCCGATCATGATTGCCCTGACGCTGCTGATCATCATTTTGCAGGTGCGCTCAATCTCGGCGATGGTGATGGTGTTCTTAACCGCCCCGCTGGGGCTGATTGGCGTGGTGCCGACCCTGCTGATTTTCAATCAGCCGTTTGGCATCAACGCGCTGGTCGGCCTGATCGCCCTTTCCGGGATTCTTATGCGCAATACGCTGATCCTGATTGGCCAAATCAATCATAACCAGAACGAGGGTCTCGATCCGTTCCGGGCGGTGGTCGAGGCAACGGTCCAGCGAGCCAGGCCCGTCTTGCTGACGGCACTGGCGGCCGTGCTGGCGTTCATCCCCCTGACGCATTCGGTGTTCTGGGGCACGCTGGCTTACACGCTAATCGGCGGAACGCTGGGCGGGACGATCGTCACCCTCGTCTTCCTGCCCGCGATGTATGCGATCTGGTTCAGGATCCGCCCGGCGGAACAACGTGTGCAGCACCCCGCAGAAAACGTGTAAACTACCATGAGTAGATAACAGTTCAGAGGAAAGCATGGTTGTTAAGCGCTTAAGAAAAGAGGACCGCCGCGTGCAGCTGCTGGAGGTTGCGCGCGGAATCGTTCGTCAGCAAGGCACAGAGGCGCTGACCCTTGGCTACCTGGCGGAGCGAGCCAACGTGACCAAGCCTATCCCCTACGACCACTTCGGCGATCGTGAAGGGCTGCTGATGGCGCTGTACCAGGACTATAGCGATCGGCAGCTGGCGAAGTTCCGCGAGACGCTGGCGGTCGACAGCAAAACGCTGGAAAAGACGATCCGCTTTTTCAGCGCCGCTTATATCGACTGCGCCATAACCGCCGGGCCTGAAACCGGGCCAATCGCAGCGGCGCTGTCCGGCTCCCGCGCGTTGCAGACGTTTCGGGAGGCATGCGTGGCCGAATGTGCCGACTGCCTGCGTACCGCGCTTTCCCCGTTCGTCGTACTGAAAGGCGTTCAGGGAGAAGCAGCTCTGACGGCCATTATCGGTGCGGCAGACGCGCTCAGCACGGCCGCGGGTAACGGCGTGCTCGCCCGGAACGTGGCGGAAGATACGCTCAGCAGCGCGATGATCGGGGTGCTGGAGACCTACGTGAATAGCACAAAATGATCGCCTGGGACGGATTGACAGCTAAGTTACCAATAGTAATATAGACATCAGTTCTCACCCATTGCGAGGTCGCTATGTCTGCTACACACGCCATCAATAACGCGCTGATCGTGACGGCTCACCCTGTCGACACGTCCTTATCCCATACGCTGGCTACCCGCATTGCCGGGAAATTACGCGAGCAAGGTACACAGGTTGAGATCGCCGATCTGCATGCTGAAGGGTTTAATCCGGCGATGACCCGCGCCGATCTCGATTTCTATCACGGCGATCCGAGCGCGCTTCCCGACGATATTTTGCGCGAGCAGCAGCGCGTCGAGCGGGCGGATATGCTGGTGTTTGTCTTCCCGGTGTACTGGTGGTCGGTCCCCGCGCTGTTGAAAGGCTGGTTCGATCGCGTTTTAACCCTGAACTGGGCGTATAAGGTGGCCGACGACGGACGGATTGTGGGCAACCTACGGGACGTTCCCGTCCGCCTGATTGCCACCGGCGGCAGCGATCTCGCCGGATTCGACAAACATGGCTATTCGACGGCGATTCAGACGCAGATTATCGAAGGTGTATTTGGCTTCTGCGGGTTGAAGAACGTTAAGCTCGATATCCTTTACCAGGCAGACACGGCTACGCCTGAGCAGGTTGAGGATTTTCTGGAGGGGCTTGGGAGTATTAAATAATCCCGGCTATCCAGTCAGCAAAAGCGCGCACGACAGGAGAAAGATAACGCTGGTGGGGATAAAGCAGCGTGACGGGCACCGACGGCGGCTGCCAGTCCGCCAGCACCTCCACCAGCCTTCCCTCGCGCAGATGCTCTGCGACAATATTCCCGGCAACCTGCACCAGCCCAAAACCCTTAAGACACATCTGGATATAAAGCTCCGTATCATTGACGGCGGCAGCACCGCTCACTGGAACAGACCGCATTTCATTGCCCTGAACGAAGCGCAATTCGTTCGCGCGTCGTCTCTGCCCGGAAAAATAGTGAACCGCCCGGTGCCCGCTCAGCGCATCGGGCGACTGGGGAATACCGTATTCCCGGAGATAGTCCGGCGAGGCGCAGGTGACCCAGCGAAAACGGCCCAGAGGACGGGCTACCAGCGTGGAGTTATTCAGTTCCCCTGTTCGAATTACACAGTCGACGCCCTCTTGCACCAGGTCAACCTGGCGATCGCTGACGCCGATCGTCAGGTAGATATCCGGATAAAGACGGCAGAACTCGTCCAGATGTGGCATCACGATGTGATGAGCAATCCCGGCAGGCATATCTACCCGCAGGCGTCCCTGTGGCCGACTGCCGGAATCGCTCAGGCTGGACTCCGCCTGCTCGATTAATGAGAGAATTTCCCGACAGTGCGTCAGGTACTGTAAACCTTCCGGCGTCACGCTCACCCGCCGTGTCGTCCTGTTCAGCAGGCGCACCTGCAGGTATTTTTCCAGATTTTTAATCGTGCTGGTGACCGTTGATGAAGGCAGGAAGAGTGTTTCAGCCGCGCGAACGAAGCTGCCGGACTCCGCCACCCGCACAAAGATTTGCATTGCCTGGATACGATCCATTTGTCCCAAAGCCTTTATAAATTTAATTATTCGCTAATTATGAATAATGAAAACGCATTGCGCATCTTTTTCGCGTTAATTAAGTGGCGTAGCGTTTCGGTACTAATGACAGAAAGAGACTGAAAATGACCGGCTACGCAAGAAATATTGTGAATAATCAAAACACCACTTCCCCGGCGACGCTCATCCGTGGCGCTACGATCCTCAGCATGGATGAGAGCGTGGGCAATATTGAACGCGGCGAGATCCTGATCGCCGGGCCCACCATTGTGGCTGTCGGCGAAAACCTGGAGGCAAAGGGAGCGAGGGTTATTGATGCTACAAACATGATTGCTATGCCGGGGATGGTGGACACCCATCGCCACGCCTGGGAGGGGCAATTGCGTCGCATCAACCCCAACGCGGAATCGCTGGAAGACTACTGCAACGCCACGCATTTCTCATTTGCGAAATACTACCGCCCTGCCGATATGTACGTTGGCAACCTCCTCTCCGCGCTGGGCTGTATTGACGCCGGGATCACCACCGTCATTGATAATTCCCACAACAGCCGCAGCGCAGCCCATTCGGATGCCGCCGTCGAGGCGCTTCTGGATGCGGGGATCCGCGCCATTCACGCTTCAGGCGCACCGGTTTCCGGGGAATGGGATACCGCACACTGGCCAGGAAACTGGCAACGCCTGCAGGAAAAGTATTTCCGGGACAACCCGGACGGACTTGTGTCGCTGGCGGTGATGGCGCAGCTGGAGCCGGAGATGTGGGCTGAGGCGCGCAGGCTCGGGCTGCCGATCGTCACTGAATTTTTCGGCGGTGAGATGGCCTCACGGCTTGCGGTATTGCAGCAGGAGGGACTGCTGGGCGCGGATAATATCTTTAATCACTGCACGGCGCTGCCTGACGAAGGCTGGGCGATCCTGAGAGATGCTGGCGTGAGGGTAAACGTCTGCCCTCGCTCCGACGCACACTACGGCATTGAGGACGGGATGTTTGCCATTCAGTCAGCGATGCGCCACGGCATTCACCCTGGCCTAAGCGTGGATAATGAAACGTCCTACAGCGGTGACATGTTTATGGAGATGCGCGTAGCGTTTTACCTGCAGCGTGTTATGGGTATGCATCAACAACACGGCTGTCGCAGCGCACATTCCCCGAAAACGCTTCAGGCAGCCCAGCTTCTGAAGGCCGCCACTCTCGATGGCGCGGCGTGCGCCGGTCTGCAGGAGAAAGTCGGCAGCCTGACGCCGGGCAAGAAGGCCGATCTGATCCTGATTAACGCGGGGGATCTGAACCTTTACCCCTCCGGAAATGCCTTTGGCACGGTCGTGCATGCAGCAGAGCGCAGCAATATTGACACCGTGATGATTGGCGGACGCATCGTTAAGCAAGGCGGCAACGTGCTGGGCGTGGACAGAGCACGTCTCCGTGCAGCGATTGATGAATCACGTCAGCATCTTTATACCGCTGCAGGCTATGAGCCTGACATGTTTGCAGACGCCTTCCTGCCGCTGCATCAGGCCCCTACTCAAGTTGGTGTATTGAAGGAATGAGTTAAGCAACGTTATAACTAACGTGATAATTCCGTATACAGCGGAATGTATTAACAAAGGCCATGTTATGTATCAGTCAGTTCAGCCAACAACCACCCTCACCACCACCGGAACCTTCGGCGGTGCGAGCGTATCTGTAGCGAACGACTGACAAACAGAACCTCAATCCCCGCCGGCCAGGACGGGGAAATATCTCTCCGTTCACCACCCTCTGAATGGAGAAAGAAAATGGTTTCATCTGACAATGCTCTCTTAATCATCGACATGCAGCAGGGCCTCTTCCGGGGCCCGGTTTCCCCCAGTTCCGCCGATGCCGTTCTGGCAAATATCCGTTTATTAATAGCCAACGCGCGGCACGCGCAGGTACCCGTCTTTTTTGCCCGCCATATCGGACCAGACGACTCCCCCTTCTCAGAGAAGGGTCCCTTAACACAGCTGATACCGGAGCTGGACGTGAAGGACCATGATGTTGTTTTCACCAAGCGCTATCCCAGCTGTTTTCGGGAAACCGGTTTGCAGCGTGAGCTTAATCAGAGAGGCATCAAACAGCTGGTCATTGCCGGGATGAAAACAGAATTTTGTGTCGACACCACCTGCCGGGCCGCGCCGGAGCTGGGTTTCAGGACGATATTGATTTCAGATGCGCATACCACAATGGATAATGCACATTTATCCGCCAATGACATCATCGCGCATCACAACAGCACGCTGGCCGGTCCGTTCGTGACGCTGTCGACTGCCGGAGACTGGCATTTTAATACGGTCAGTTGAGTTGGTGGAATCGTCTCCCTCTTTCCCTGCGCGCCTTTCAGCGCGCTGGGGATATGAGAGCACAATTACAGGGTAAAACCCCCGTCACCCACCTGCGCCTGAGCGTACCATTTCATCAGCGCCGCGGTACCGGGCGCGTTTTCCGCCGGTGACCAGGGGGCGGTATCCTGCTCAGGAACAGGCTGGTAGCCGCCGTGCTTAACCTCAAAAATAACGCCGCCTTTATCCAGCGACAGCACGGCATGCCAGGTGCCGGCATCCATCTCCAGCACTTTGCACTCTTCGCCTAACACCACGCGCCGGGTCACGTTCCCGCTGTCATCGAAGTTCAATACCAAAAAGCGACCGCTCAGCGCCGTCAGCAGCTCAAACGTATGCGGGTGGCGATGGGGGCGAACATAGGTGCCGGGCTCCATGGCGATAGCCAGGCGCTGCACCGGGTCGCTCAGCTCAGGATGTAAATTACGGTGCGCCCGTAAGCGAGGAGAATTTGCGGCCTGCTCGCTTTGCTGCTGCAGGTCACTGAAGGTAATTTGTTTCATATAAGCCTTTGTGAATGTGGGCAGTCTACGGCAATCCGATAGCCGCACGACGTTATACCATCCTGAAAGGTCGATGAGCGATGGCATTTATGAAACAAAACGCTGCATGGGGTTCGCATGTTCTGTTACAACGTGCTCAAAGCAGACAGAGGGACTCATCCAGCCAACCGGGGAGATGTTCTCTGTACCAGGTCAGGTAGAGATTAAAGTCGCTCTTTTTCCTTTCGTGCAGGAGTAACACGACTTCAGTCACAATCCATGCCTTGGCGAGAGCGATTTCTCTGACTAACCTGTCTGCGTCCAAATGCGTGGCAAAAACACAGTAGCGCTCGGCAAGTTGTAAAATGCTTTGTTTTGAGCCCATCCCCTTAACCAGTGGAGCAAGGTCGATAGCCGGGCTGCCGGTGCCGAATCTTTCCCAGTCGAAAAGTATCGTATCGCCGTTTTCTCTTCTGCCCCAGTTACCCGCATTGGTATCGCCTGAAATTAAACATTCCTGAAGAAACAAAACGCTGCCCGCTTGTTGAAAACGTCGCATCTGCCGCTCAGCGCGGGCGGGCAATTCCAGAAGAGACAGAGATTTTTCAAGCGCTGACGCAGACCAGGTATGGGGGTGATATATCCATTCGGCGTCGGCAGGATAATTGTGAAGGCGTGAAAGTTGCCTCAATATCTCGTTCCCTGCAACCTCATCCTGGGAGATCTTATGAGGAACGTATTCGAGCGTCAGGCTGCGTCGGCGTGGGTCGGCGTGAAGCAGCCGCGGGGATTCAACAACGCCGCTGAGTGGTTCCGCCGCACGCGTATAAAAGCCATATTCAACATCGCTAACAGGGCATTTTTCTATTACCTGATTGCCATGGCGATCCGCAATCAGGCGGACTTTTGCTGCGCCCATTCTGGATAAGTTCTCGCCAGACATACCACCCTCATGTCACTGGTTCGGGGCATAAGTATAGTGGATCATTATGCAATGCTATGAAAATACCCCTCTGAACTTACTAATCTTTTAGTTTACAATTACCCCTTTAAACGGCAACTGCTAAACACCTGCTATACACAAGCGCCCCCATTTTCATTAACGCAGTGGATTAAAAAATGACAAAGTCTGGATTTAAAATCACTTCATTTATTTCGCCTACAATACAATTCATATTAGCATTCGCAACTTTTATACTTAGTGTAACCTTCAGCCTTGAGCAAAATAGAATATCAAAACTCCAATACTCACCACTTTTTATTTTAAGCATCAACCAACTTTTCGGAAAAGATTACACACCAACACAATCAGAAAAATTTGATATATTCAACGAAGGTTATTCCACAAACAATTATAACTATAAACTCCATTCAATCATGAATGTTGCATATACCCTTAACAACAAATCATATGAAAAAAATTCTACGTTGATTACTTCTCTGTACAATCAAAGAAGTCCGGCGGAAAAGATCGCATGTCAGGGGGCATAGGTGAGAACAACATCTTATTATTCAGCAACCTAAAAAAACAAATCATAAAAAAATTTAACGATAAAGGTATCAATCTAATAAACATTGAACTTCATCATTATTCTGAAATAAGTTACTCCGATACAGAACTCAAGGGGAATTACGTCTACTTCGCAGATTCCGAGCGTGTAACAAAAGATATTTATGACAATTATTTAGCTGGGATTGATGGTTACTATACAATATCACTCTACAGCCCAAATATAGATGAAATCATATCAAGAACCTTACGAGGCAATTAGTTAAATATTGAATATATGCAACTCTAATATTGCGAGTTGCATATGAATTATTTGAATTGCTCCACAGGGTGTGGTTCTCATAATCCACCCACGCCACTGAGAGCGGGCTTTCGGTTCGGATTTTAGCGGCAAAGGTTAAGTCCCAGCCGCAGAACTTTGCACGGGCCAGTGTCTTCAGTGTCTGCAACGGTGCGCAGAACTACCTGGAGACAGGAGTGACCTCGCGGCGTACCAGGGAATAGTCATGTAAATCAGGGCCGAGTTTGGGTATGCTGAGTTCCAGCCATAGTCGTTACTCCTATTAACGATTTGGTTAGACGCCTCGGCAGTGTTCCACCACTTCAGGGCGTTGCTTTTTATGGTATTCGCATATAAAGTGGTTCATACTATTCAAATTAACGCTAACACAGTGGCATGAACCAATGTAAGAGAAGAATGCCAAAAACAAAACTGATCGTTCAAATAGCACAAGAAAGATCATCCGCATCGAAGATGAATTACTTAATCAAATAGACATTTTGGCTGGTGAAGGCAATTTTAGCTCATGGGTAAAAAAAAGAGTGCAGAGAAAAAATTCGCAAAAGTGGAATAGATCCTAAAGGTTAATGGGATTTTTAAAAAATATCAACAGCGCGTAATTAAACTGACAAGATATTGATTTAAGGAGATTGTATGAATAAAACAACAATATATTTTTTCATAGATGAATCTGGTGACAAAGGTTATTCAAACTCAAGACCCTTCCACGAAATAGGAGTAATGGCCGGATTCCTTATTAATGACTGGAATGTCCCAATCCTACAAGAAAAGATAGAGAGTGGATTAAGCAAACTCAACCTCGATCCCATAAAAAAACTTCACATGTCAGAGTTAGATAAAACTCAGCAAGCCAAAGTCATTGATTTAATCAAAGAGTTATTTAAAAAATTTAATCTAAAGTTTTTTTATTCTGTAATATATACCTCATCATATGCATCTTTTGTTGGACTCAACCCGGAACAACAAAAAGAGTCCATGCACTCTCAGTTACTACAAAACATCTTAATTACAGCTCTATCACTCTGTACCCGTATAATTGAAAAGTTCAACACCGATGTGAAATTACAAATTGTAAGTGATAACATAGATTCCGGCGTATTAAAAACAATGAAAAAAGATTTTTCCCGAATAGTTAATTTTTTAAATGGGGCAAGGAATAGAACATACATAACCAAAACCGAATATGTCGAATCAGAAATAACCAATTTATCACATGATCCGAGACCCAAAAATGGGAAGTTCGAAGTTGATATTCGCGTTGAAAACTCAGCAATCACGTTTATTTCCGATGTATTATCTTACACAACATTTCAACATTTAATTAAGTTTATGCAAGATAATCCTACGATGGATCTTAATACATCAAAGGCTAGCTTCGGTCATCCCTTAGAAGAGTTTTTAATGCTGCAATTCACCCCTGACCTTGAAGAGATGAATTTAATCGGAAAAATATTTGGACCAGGTAGAAAAAATTAAAATAAGTACAGTCTCTTTGCTCTTTGCGCTTTTCACTGGCATAGATATCACACCAGTAATCGATAGCGTTCTACACAGTTACTGGAGTGAACAGTTTCTCTTTGGTGAGTTTGTTCTCTTTCCGTGGATCGAGTCCCGGAGAAAACCATGCCCGGCACTCGTCCCTTTTCTCTCTGGCCTGTTTAAGTGTCATATCTGGATACTTGCCTAACGTCATCCAGACGGGGGCGCTTTGTCGGCCGGAATGTCTGAAGAAATAAACAAAGCTCACAGCGCCACTCATACTGACTCTGGCGGACAGTTCCCGTCCATCGGCCAACATCTTTTGACGCGGCAGCGGTTTACCATGTAGGCTTTTAACGCCTTGTCGCTTAACTTGTTCTCGCCCGCCATAACACCTCATTCTGCAATACACACTCAACTGCAACGCCGAAAAACAGTATAAAAGCAATGCAAACAACATTTCTTTCTTCTTCATAATTAACAATGAGTTAATGAATGAATCCGGTTTTTCATGCGTACCCATGAGGTAGTGTGAAGGATAGTAGATCATCATCCCACGTTGAGTAAAACTCACATTGACTGCCACTATTTATCGTTTTTCAAACCTATCCGCGTTGAAATACCATCCCTTCATCCCTGGTATATTGCTGGCCAGAAATTGATAGCAAAATTCAAATAATAATATATGTATATGGAGCACCTATGACACTCGATGTTTTATTTCATCTAATGAAAACGATCTCACCTGAAAAAAACACCGCCGGTGAAAATATACATGCGATCATCACGTTACTTTCGTCAGATAGCGAACGCGCTGAAGCGCTTTCGCCACTTATCCATCGACTTCATCTCCTGTCTTTCGCTCAACGCAATCCGGGTAACGCCGAAGCGTTGCTCTCGGCACACGTTCCAAAAGACGATGCAGCCCTTACCCTGCCTGACTTCGCTGACTGGCCTCGGGTGCGTTACGCAGTGTCCGGGGAAGTCCAGACGCCGGAATCAGAAGAGTATTTCAGCAAAATGACCTCGGCTGCCAATGTGATACGCGCGGCACTGATCGACGCCGAGCGCGCAAAAGGAACGCCTGCGCTTTATATTCTGGACAAATTACTCGATCTGAACAGTGCGCTGCCGGAAAGATATAAGAAAATGGCAAATATTCCCTACGCCTGAATACATTTAACAGGCAGGATATTCCGCGAGAAATATCCTGCTTTTTATTTCATACACGCTTTTCATTATAATCAAGACAGACGATGTCCAGCGAAGGAACAACCGGCGCGTTAAGATTAAGCCAAGCCAGCAACCGTTCAATACTCTGTCCTCTGAGCGAATGTTTCGGCCAGACGAGGTAGTAGCCATCTCCCGTTGCTATCGCCTCCCTGAAGGGCAGCGCGAGCAGGCCGCTTTTCAGCGCGTCGAGCGTGAGGCGGAGATCGGCCATCGCCACGCCGTGACCGTGCATGGCGGCCAGACTTCCCTGCTCTAACGTGTCGAAAACAATCCCGCCGCTCATGTCGAGACCGGGAAATAACCCCGTCGTTTTAAGCCAGCGCTTCCAGTCCCGCCTGTCCGGTGAGGGATGGATAAGATCGCACTGTTCAAGCCGATGCCGGGCAGGTTCGAGCAGCGACGGGGGACAAACCGGAATAAGCCATTCGCTGAAAAGCAGGCTGCTCTCCGTTGACTCGCCGAAATAACCGTTACCGAGGAGGATCGCACAATCGTATGGCTCACGGCTGAAGTCAACGGTGTCGAAATCCATCCAGACGCTGGCAATTTCGATTTTCGGCTTCGCATGGTTCTCGCGAAAAGATTTCAGGACACTAAGAAGCCATCGCATCGTCAGGGTACTGGGGGCCTTGAGGCGCAGAAGGTGATTTTCACTCCTGAACGCGCGGCAGGCCCACTCAATATTCGAGAAACTTTCGCTTAGCTGCCCGGCAAGAATACGCCCGGCGTCACTGACCTCCACTCTCGGCCCCTGCCGCTTAAACAGCTCGCAGTCGAACCACTGTTCAAGGGTCCGGACATGCCTGCTGACCGCCCCCGGAGTGATATTCAATGCTTCAGCGGCTTTGCTGAAGGAGTTCAGCCGCGCGGCAACTTCAAACGCGCGCAGCGCATACAGTGGCGGTAAAGACATACGTTCCCTTTTAATGAGGTTTGATCGTGGCGTTTTTTATCGCCCCCGTAACTTATCACCTGGTTGATTAGACGGAAACGTCAGCAGTCATTGCTCGGTTGCCTGAATGGCGCGGCTGCCCTCATTTCGAGGCTTTACTGAATCCATGGCTACAGAATGCTCACACATGAAGTCGGGACAGCGCATGCTAAAACCCGTATAACGTTTCTTATCATCGACAGTTTTAAAGGGTTCTTAATGGTTACGGTTGAGGAAATTAGAGTGAAATATCCAGGCGCAGAGGCCTGGCAAATGGGTGACAGTCCGGAGCTGGCCAGCGAGCTTGCGGATCTGATTAAAAAAGGGATTAAAACGGCCTCGTGCGGATCTTTTGCCTCTTACCAGCAGGAACAATCTGCTCCCAGGATCGGGAGCTATAACATTATCCTCGATGGTCAGAATGTCCCTGTTTGCGTAACCAGGCTCGTTTCAATGCGGCTGGTGCGTTTTTGTGATGTTACTGAGGCGTTTGCCCGTAAAGAAGGTGAAGGTGATTTAAGCCTTGAATACTGGCAGAAAGAGCATCAGCGATTTTTCACCAGCGAAGGTCATTTTTCTGAAGATATGGAGTTGATTGCAGAAGAATTTGAAGTGACTGAGGTGCTGTAGGATAACGAAACGGGCCGGCATTTATAGCAATGTCGCTCGTTACAAAAGTGAACATCAGCATTTCGGACGTTATCGACGCCAGGCAAGTTCCAACACCTACAACGCCTGGCTTCCCAGTGCGGCGACAATCGCCCCCTCCATTTTCTCGGGCGTAGTCATCGGTGCAAAACGCTTGAGCGGTTTACCGTCGCGTCCAATCAGAAACTTAGTAAAGTTCCACTTGATACGCCCCCCCAGCACGCCGGGCAATTCATCTTTCAGATAACGAAACAGCGGATGCGCTGCGTTACCGTTGACCTCGACTTTCTCAAACATCGGGAAACTCACGCCGTAGTTGATGTAACAGGTTTTCGAGATTTCGTCGGTGCCGCCAGGTTCCTGTTTGCCGAACTGGTTGCAGGGGAAGCCCAGCACCACTAACCCTCGTTCGGCATATTTTTTGTATAGCGCTTCAAGACCCGCATATTGCGGCGTAAAGCCACAGTGGCTGGCAGTATTCACGACCAGAACCACTTTCCCCGCATAGTCGGCCATAGAGATAAGCTGCCCATCCAGACGGGCGGCGGTAAGCTGATGAAAATGAGTCATGTTAATGATGATCTCTTAGAAAAACGGTTAGCACATCCTTTGGAGGGGTTATGCCCGTTTCAGAAAGCATCCAGCCCACAGCGCCGCGATGATAGGTACCGTGAAACAGCACATGATTAAGCATATCCACCGCTTTCATTTCACCGTGTCCGCCATCGACGAAGCGGAATTTGATGATTTCAGAAAGTCCGGGAATGTCCATTGAACCTGCGTGCTTAATATACCAGTCAGTGCATTCAGTCATGTTATTCAGAAGCTCGTCTGCAGACGGCGTTTCTGGCGTATTCAACGCGGTGTATTGATGCGTTTGACCAGTAATATTTGCTCTGAAAATCATATCCACGACATAAACATGATTCATAAGTCTGAGCATCAGATGGTGCTTTTCAGGATTGGCTGAGGCATCAACCCTCTGTATTGCTTGTAAGGTTTCCGTGTCTGCCCAGCGTTTGAATTTGAATAACGTGACAATCGTGCTTGTGTCCATTTTCCCCTCCTGATTAACAATAAATTATCATATCAGCAACATTGTCAGGTGGATATCGCTTCCGTTCCCGGCACAAAATTGACGGTAATTGGGTCACCCGAAAAATTCCCTCATGGCAGGCTAAGTGTGGTACATTCCTGGCGCGTCAATGATCACCACACTCGCTATCAGGTATGCAGAACACAACAAAAAAAATTCACTGGCTTCTGCTTACTCTCCCACTCCTCAGTGGTTGCGGCACGCTCTCACAAATGTCCTCCCCGGAAGGTACACAGGAACTTCTCACCCATGAGTCGCTGGATGGCGACGTTGACAGCGTGGTGCGTCACTACATGGCGCAAAAGTCCGTTCCCGGGATGACGGTCGCGGTGATCCATAATCACGGCTCACCGCAGTTTTATACCTGGGGAGTAACCGATGCGGTCAATCGCTATCCGGTCAGGCCCGACACCCTGTTTGCGCTCGGCTCGCTCAGCAAAGGGATCACGGCGGAAGTGGTGGCCTGTCTGGTGAGTGAGGGGCAACTGAACTGGAACGACAGCCTTGCGACATTGCTACCGGCGGGAACGCCGCTAAGCAAGGATGCACAAAAAATCACTCTTCTGGAGCTGGTAACCCACACCTCCGGCCTGCCGCGCCAGAATATGGATGTTCCGATGCTCGGAAAATTCATCCGCTATTTAAGCACGGGTGATAACTTCTACGGTGAGCTGGACAGCGATAACGTGCTGAATTATCTCGCCAACTGGCGAGCGCCGAAGGATAAAACGCCGCAATACTCCAATACCGGCTACGCCCTGATCGGCTATATCCTGAAGCACAAAACCGGGGAAGATATTCAGAGTTTAGCCTCACGCTATATTTTCCGTCCGCTGCACATGGCTAACAGCAGTTTTACGCCCCAGAAGCTCAAAGGCTACCCGCAGCGGGCGCTCGGCCACGCGGGCGATCAGCCGAAATTTATCCCGCGCGGGCAGCTCACCCCGGACTGGCATTTTTCTAACAACATGGTGGCGGCAGCGAGCTTGTACAGCAACGCCGAAGATCTGGCGGCCTATGCCCGCTATCACGTCTCAACGACCCACAGTCCCTTGCTGGACAGCGTTTTTGACGAAGTCAGAAATACCGATATTCAACGCCCCGACGGAGTGCAGGGTATTGCCTGGACCACCGACTTTATCGGCCTGGAAAAAATCACCTATCAGGTCGGCTATATCGGCGGCTACTCCAGCTTTATCGGTTATGACAAAGAAAAAGGCAATGCGGTGGTGGTGCTGCAAAATACCTTTAACTGGAGTAATTACATTGGCATTGCGCTATTGATGGATATGGCGAAAAAAGACGACCTTACCCCTGGTTCGCCGACTTCGGCCTTAAATTCTCGTCAAACGTCAGCCGTTTCCGGTCAGGCTCTACCTCGCGCAGCGGTTCAACCTGGTGCATAGTCAGCTTGCAGCGCTCCACCAGCACCTGATACTCCCGCGTGCCCTGCCGCTTCCACGCCAGCTCCTGCTCGCTTAGCTCACGGATCGCTTTGGCCGGGCTGCCGATAATCAAATGGTTGGCGGGCATCTCCGCTTTCGCCTTCACGAACGCCGCCGCGCCGACGATGCTGTTTTCACCGATGACCGCGCCATCCATGACTACCGCGTTCATGCCCACCAGCGCGTTACGGCGGATCACGCAGCCGTGGAGAATGGCGCTGTGGCCGATATGCCCGTCCTCCTCCACCACCGTGTCCTGCTCCGGGAAGCCGTGCATCACACAGTTATCCTGAATGTTCGCACCGTCTTTCACGACGATACGGCCAAAATCACCACGCAGGCTGGCGTTAGGGCCAACATAAACGCCTTTACCCAGGATCACGTCGCCAATCAGCACCGCCGTCGGGTGAACATAGCTCTCGTCAGGCACGACCGGGGTCAGACCGTCAATTTGATAAACTGGCATCTTCACTCCTTATGCGCTTGTAAGACCACCAAAGCGTTGATAGTAGAGCGTGCCGGGCACGGGCAGTTCGCCCACGGAGGTTTCGCCCTTCTCGCTGACAAACGCCAGCGCCCCCGGCGCGACACGCTGATAGATATTAATGCAGAGCTGTCGGGCGCTTTGCCCCGCCCAGTGCGCGGGCAGCAACTCTTCCGGCAGCAGCGGATCTTTCAGCACCACGCGACGATAAAAGTGAATCAGCAGCAGCTGGATCTGGAAGCAGCGTTCCGGCGTCAGCTCCTCCGGCGCGGCCTCTTTTAACAGCGGCAGCAGCGGACGGAACGAGTTGATAAACGACTCGTACATCGCGTTTTGCTCGGTTAACTGCCAGCACTCCTCCACCCGCGAACGCAGCGCGGCGCGGGAGAGCGCCAGCGGCGAGTGGGCTTCAAAGAAAATCACGTTTTCCGCCACCCCGGCATCGTGAAGCAGGGACTGCACGTCCGCCAGATGCTGTGACGGCGAGGCCATCAGGCTCGGCGCCAGCGTGCCGAAACCCTGCCAGATCAGCTGTTTTTTGACGTCGGCAAGGGTGGTTTTATCCAGCCCCTCGGAGAGCAGCAACAGCCATTTGCCGTCCCAGGCGGGCAGTTCCGCGCGGTAAATCTTATTCTCCGCGCGGCGCGTCAGGCGAAGCCCCTTATCGCTCAGGCGGTAAAAGCTGCGACGCCCGATGCGGGAAACATCCAGCCAGCCCTCTTTGTTGAGGCGAAACAGCGCGGTGCGCACGAAACGCTCGCCGAATCCCATGCCTTCCAGCAAGGCGGCCAGGCTGCCGAGCCAAATCTCACCGCCGCGGTGGGAAAGCGCGTCACCGTATAGCGAGGAGATAAGCGATGTCCCGCTGACGGGAACGGAGCTGACCGCGTGCTGGATGAAGGCGTCGAGTTTATTCATGTGATTCATTCTGTTGTTATTTTTGTCCTGGATGAATCATAGCATAGGATTCTGGGATAGCCCCTCACCCTAACCCTCTCCCAAAGGGAGAGGGAACTTTTTACACCCTCTCCCTTTGGGAGAGGGCTGGGGTGAGGGAAACTCAACCGTTGGCCGCAACTTTACGTAAGTCAAACACCCGGCAGGCCTTCCCCTCGGAGCGCGGAATGCTGCCGCAGTTCACAATCATTACGTCGGTGGAGATCCCCACCATCGACTTAATGCGGTGGCGCAGCTGGTGGCACACCTGGCAACGCTGCTCGTGCGTCAGCGTGAGGCTACTCTCTTTCAGCTCCACCTTCACGGAAAGTGAATCAAGATGCCCGCGACGGTTCACCTCCAGCTGGTAGTGCGGAGAAAGATGCTCGAACTTCACAATCTCCTCTTCCAGCTGCGACGGGAAGACGTTGACGCCGCGAATGATCAGCATATCGTCACTGCGGCCGCTGATCCGGTCCATGCGGCGCATGCTGCGCGCGGTGGCCGGGAGCAGACGCGTCAGGTCGCGGGTGCGGTAGCGGATCACCGGCAGGGCCTCTTTGGTCAGCGTGGTGAACAGCAGTTCGCCCTGCTGACCGTCATCCAGCGGCGTGCCGTCGTTCGGGTTGACGATCTCCGGGTAGAAGTGATCTTCCCAGATGGTCGGGCCATCGGCGGTTTCGATACACTCCATCGCCACGCCCGGCCCCATCACCTCGGAGAGGCCGTAAATGTCCAGCGCCGTAATCCCTAAGCGTTTTTCAATTTCGCGACGCATGGCCTGCGTCCACGGCTCGGCGCCAAAGACGCCCACGCGCAGGGAACAGCCGCTGGCATCGCCGCCCATCTGGCGCTCCAGCTCCTCAATCAGGTTGAGGCAGTAGGATGGCGTCACCATGATCATGTCCGGCTGGAAATCACGGATCAGCTGCGCCTGTTTCTCCGTCTGGCCGCCGGACATGGGGATCACCGTCGCCCCTAAACGCTCGGCGCCGTAGTGCGCGCCCAGCCCACCGGTAAACAGGCCATAGCCATACGCCACGTGAATTTTGTCCTTCGCGCTGCCGCCCGCCGCGCGCAGTGAACGTGCCACCAGGTTGGCCCAGTTGTCGATGTCGCCCTGCGTGTAGCCGACAACGGTCGGTTTGCCGGTAGTGCCGGATGACGCGTGAATACGCACCACCTGCTCCATCGGCACGGCAAAGGTATCGAACGGATAGTTATCACGCAGATCCTGCTTGGTGGTGCACGGGAATTTGCGGATATCCGCCAGCTCGTTGAAATCGTCAGGGTGAACGCCCGCGGCGTCAAACTTGCGTTTATACATCGGGACGTTGCTATAGGCGTGGTGCAGCGTCCATTTCAGACGCGCGGTCTGCAGCGCCTGCAGTTCATCAAGGGAGGCCGTTTCAATCGGATCAAGCTTTGTTGTATTTGTCATCGCAGGGTACTCACATTGTTTTTATGCTCAAACACGCTCAAGGATCATGGCAATGCCCTGACCCACACCGATGCACATCGTACACAGCGCGTAGCGCCCGCCGCGTCGGTGCAGTTCATTACTCGCGGCCAGCGCCAGCCTGGCGCCGCTCATTCCCAGCGGGTGACCCAGCGCAATCGCGCCACCGTTCGGGTTGACGTGCGCGGCATTATCCGGCAGGCCCAGCTGACGCAGAACGCCCAGCGCCTGCGAGGCGAAAGCTTCGTTAAGCTCGATCACGTCCATATCGTTAATGCTGAGTCCAGCGCGCTCCAGCACCTTGCGGGTGGCTGGTACCGGGCCGAGGCCCATCAGACATGGCTCCACGCCTGCCGTCGCCATCGCCACGATCCGGGTGCGCGGGACTAATCCCTGCGCCAGCGCTATCTTCTCGCTGGCGACGATCAGCGCCGCCGCGCCGTCGTTGACGCCGGAGGCATTTCCCGCCGTGACCACCCCGTTCTTACGAAACGGCGTTTTCAGACCAGCGAGCTGCTCGAGCGTAGTGTCCGCCCGCGGATGTTCATCCACGCTGAATTCCGTGACTGCCCCTTTTCTACCTGGGATCGAAACCGGCACAATCTCCTGCGCCAGGATGCCATTCTGCTGCGCCTGCGCGGTACGCTGCTGGCTGCGCAGCGCGAACGCGTCCTGATCGGCACGGCTGATATTTAACAATTCAGCTACATTCTCTGCCGTTTCCGGCATACTGTCAGTTCCGAATTGCTGATGCATGAGCGGATTCACAAATCGCCAGCCGATGGTGGTATCAAAGATCTCCGCCTGACGCTGAAACGCGGCGGTGGCTTTACCCATCACAAACGGCGCGCGGGACATCGACTCCACGCCGCCCGCGATCAGCAGGTCACCATCGCCCGCCTTAATGGCGCGCGCCGCAAAACCAATCGCGTCCAGCCCCGACCCGCACAGGCGGTTAATGGTGGTCCCGGACACCGTCTGCGGCAGCCCGGCCAGCAGGGACGACATGCGCGCTACGTTGCGGTTATCTTCCCCCGCCTGGTTAGCGCAGCCGAAAATCACGTCGTCAATCCGCTCCAGGTCGAGCTGCGGGTAGCGGGCCAGCAGCGCGCGCAGCGGCACGGCACCAAGATCGTCAGTTCGGACTGCGGAAAGCGCGCCACCGTAGCGCCCCACCGGAGTTCGAACGCCATCACATATAAATGCGTCACGCATCAGGCCTCTCCTGTCACATTGCCGCCGATGCGGTGAGATTTTCCGCGAAAAAGGGCGACGGTTTTCTGTTGCTGATTCTGGATTTCAATGTCATACACACCGGTCAGCTTGCCCTGATGCATCACCCGCGCGGTGGCGGTGAGCGTGTCCCCGGCAAAGCCCGGACGCAGAAAATCAATCGAGCAGCCGGAGGCTACCGCCGCCAGCCCCTGGCTGTTGCAGGCGTAGGCAAAGGCGGTATCTGCCAGCGAAAATAGCTGTCCGCCGTGGCAGGTTTTGTGGCCATTAAGCATCTGCGGGGTGATGGTCATGGTCACCACAGCGTAGCCCTCGTCCATCTCGACAATGTCCATCCCCATCGCCTGCGCGCAGGCGTCCCGTTCGTACATGGCGCGGGCGTTATGCCAGGCGTTATGACTCATAGCTACTCTCCAGAAGCGCGCGCTGGCGCAGCAGGGAACAGGGGCGATAGCGTTCTTCGCCGTAATGACGCTGCAGGTTTTCCAGAAGCGTTAGCAGCCGTTGCCAGCCCAGACGCTCGCCCCAGGCAATCGGCCCGCTCGGGTAGTTGACGCCCAGGCGCATGGCGGTGTCGATGTCCTTCTCGCTGGCGACCCCTTTTTGCAGGGCATCCAGCGCTTCGTTGGCAATCATCGCCACCGTGCGCCAGACCAGCAGGCCGGGATAATCGGCAATTTGCACTACCCGGTTACCCTGCTGCTGCAGATAGCGGATGGCTTTTTTCGTTGCGGTATGCGGGTTGCTGGCAGCGGCGGCGATCACCGCCACGTCGCGCTCGATGCGGTCCACCACCACCACCGGGCCGTTGAGCCGCAGCGCCAGCGCCTGGGCGGTTTCTCCGTGCGTTTCAATCAGGTATACATCATCAATTTCGGTGACACCGTCACGTCTCTTTTCCACGCGCATCGGGCTGTAGCTGTCGTTCACGGCATCAGCCCAGCGCGCCTCGGGCCTGTCGCCCTGCCAGTCGTAGACGCCCTTCCCGCTCTTTTTGCCAAGCCTTCCCGCCAGCACCAGCTCCTGCTGCACCAGCGAAGGCAGAAAACGACGCTCCTGCCAGAAGGCGTTAAATACCGAGCAGGTCACCGCGAAGTTCACGTCCTGACCAATCATGTCGGTCAGCTCCAGCGGCCCCATCGGGAAACCGCCGCCTTCGCGCAGGGCGGCATCAATCACCTCCGGCGGCGCGACCTGCTCTTCCAGCGCGCGCCAGGCTTCGGAATAGAACGGACGGGCGACGCGGTTGACGATGAACCCCGGCGTTGACTGGCAGCGAACGGGCTGTTTGCCCCAGTTCAGCGCCAGCTCGCACAGCGCGTCGGCCACTTCCGGGGAGGTCGCCAGCCCGCTGACCACCTCAACCAGCTTCATCACCGGCGCCGGGTTAAAGAAATGCAGCCCTGCGACCCGCTCCGGGTGGTGGATGTCCGCGGCAATCGCCGTGACGGAGATGGACGAGGTATTGCTGGTCAGCACCGTCTGCGGCGGGCAGATGTCAGCCAGCTGCGCAAACAGCGCCTTTTTCACCTCCAGCCGCTCGGATGCCGCTTCAATCACCAGTTCGGCTGTGGAGAGCGCAGTGATATCCGTGACCGGAACCAGCCGGGCAAGGATCTGGCTCCCGGCATCGGCGGAGAGTTTTCCGCGCGTCACCCGGGAGGCCAGACGCTGGCGGATCCCGTCGATAGCGCGGGATACCGCATCGCTGGAGATGTCGTAGAGCAGAACCTGATGCCCATGGCTGGCCGCCACTTCGGCAATCCCGGCGCCCATCGTGCCGCTGCCAATCACGGCGACAGTCCGTACGTTCAGCATCTTATTTCCCTGTAAAGTTCGGTATGCGCTTCGCCAGGAAGGCGCTGACGCCCTCGCGGTAGTCGTCGCTGCGCCCGGCCAGCCGCTGATAGTCACGCTCCAGATCGAGCTGGGCGTCCAGGGTGTTGGTTTCCGCGGCATTGATGGCCTGCTTGATCAGCCCCAGCCCGAAGGTCGGCTGCGAGGCAAAGTGCAGCGCCATCTGCTGCGCCGTAGCGGAGAGCTCTTCATCATCCACCACCTGCCAGATCATCCCCCACGCCTGCGCCTGTTCGGCGCTGAGCTTGTCGCCGAGCAGCGCCAGCCCCATGGCGCGGGCGCGTCCGGCCACGCGCGGCAGCAGCCAGGTGCCGCCGCAGTCCGGCACCAGGCCGAGCTTGCTGAAGGCCATCACGAAGTTGGCGGAACGGGCGGCAATCACCATGTCACACCCCAGCGCCAGCGTGGCCCCCGCACCCGCCGCCACGCCGTTAACGGCACAGATGACCGGCTTCGGCAGCTTTGCCAGGCGGCGCACCAGCGGGTTGTAAAAGGTTTCAACGGACATGCCCAGATCCGGCGCCGGGCCGTTGGGGTCGACGTTGCGGTCGTTCAGATCCTGCCCGGCACAGAAGCCGCGTCCCGCCCCGGTGATCAGCAGGCAGCGCACGGTGTCATCACGCTCGGCCTGTTTCAGGCACTCGGCCAGCTGCTGGTGCATCACGTCGTTGAAGCTGTTCAGACGCTCCGGACGGTTCAGCGTAATGGTCATCACGCCCTGTTCTACATGACTGAGAATAAATTCCACAATTAGCGTCCTTTAAAGTCGGGGGTGCGTTTTTGTAAGAAGGCGTCGATGCCTTCCCGGCGGTCTTCGGTGGCAGAAAGCAGCGTAAACAGCTGGCGCTCCTGGGCCAGACCGGCCTGGAGCGGCACCTCCTGAGACTGGCGCAGCGCCTGTTTCGCCGCCTGCAGCGCCAGCGGCGAGTGGCGCGCCATCAGCGCCGCCTGCTTCAGGGCATACTCCAGCGTCAGCGCGGCCGGGAAAACATCGCTGACCAGCCCGGCGCTCAGCGCCTGCTGCGCGGAAATACTCTCGCCGGTCAGCACCATTTTGCTGGCAAGGGATTTACCGACGCTGCGGATAAGACGCTGGGTGCCGCCCGCACCGGGCATAATCCCCAGCGTGATTTCCGGCAGGCCAAAGCGGGCATTATCGCCAGCAATAACCACGTCGCACAGCAGCGCCAGCTCGCAGCCTGCCCCCAGCGCGAAGCCGTTCACGGCGGCGATCAGCGGTTTGCTGAACGCGTTAATGCGCGCCCAAAGATGCGGGCGGATATCGTTCAGGGTGGCGGGCAGGTCTTTCTCCGCCATTTCGTTGAGATCGGCCCCGGCGGCAAAGCAGCGCTCGCTGCCGTAAATCACGCAGACGGCGATGTCGGCATCCACGGCGGCAGCCTCAAGCTGCCCAGCAAGTTCGGTTAACAGCGCGTTGTTGAGGGCATTGCGAGCTGCCGGACGGTTGAGCGTCAGCTGCAGCACGCGGCCATGACGGGTAACAATCAGTTCGCTCATGCCATCCCCTTCGCGTCGAAGTCGACAATCACGTCGGCGGTTAACGGCAGCGACTGGCAGCTCAGCACATACCCGGCGGCCAGCTCGTCCGGCTCCAGGCTGTAGTTGGTCGCCATATCCACCTTCCCGCGCAGCACTTTGCATTTACAGGTGGCGCACACGCCGCCCTTGCAGGCGTACGGCAGATCCGCCCCCTGACGCAGGGCGGCGTCGAGGATGCTTTCGTCGTCCGCCGTCAGGGTGATTTCACGGTCACGCCCGTCCTGGCGAACGGTCACTTTCTGCCCTTCCGCCTGGACGTGCGCCGCGCGTTTAACGGTAGTGCCCGGCGTGTTAAAGCGCTCAAGGTGAATGGCTTTGTCCGGCATCCCCAGCGCCTTCAGCGTGGCTTCGGCATCATCCATCATCGCCGACGGGCCGCAGATAAACGCCTCGTCGTACTGACGGAAGTTAATCAGGGTTTTCGCCAGCGCCTGCAGCTTTTCTCCGTCGATGCGGCCAAAGAGCAGATCGCTGTCCAGCCGCTCCTGGCTGAAGATAGAGACCAGCTGCAGCCGCTGCGGGTATTTGTCCTTCAGGTCCGCCAGCGCCTGGCGGAACATCATGCTCTGGCTGCTGCGGTTGCCGTAGATCAGGGTGAAATGGCTGTTGGGTTCGGTCGCAAGCGTAGCGGAGATAATCGCCAGCATCGGGGAGATCCCGGAGCCTGCCGCAATCGCCAGATAGTGGCCTTCACGTTCGGCCCGCGGCTGGTAGCCAAACTGCCCCTGAGGCACCATCACCTCCAGAGCCATACCCGTTTTGATCTCATCCCGGGCGAAGCGGGAAAAGCGCCCGCTGTCGATGGCTTTGACCGCCACGCTGATCTCACCCGGGGCGTTACTCCGGCAGATGGAGTAGCAGCGGCGCAGCTCATCCCCGTTAAGCTTCGTTTTTAACGTCAGGTGCTGGCCGGGGCGGAAGCGGTAGGCGTCCTGCAGCGCCTGCGGCACCGCGAAGGTAATGGTCACCGCGTCGCGGGTTTCGGGTTCCACTTTTGCCACTGTTAATGAATAAAACGTTGTCATGGCAGCCTCAAATACATTTGAAATAGTCGAATGGCTCGCGGCAAGTGTTGCAGCGGTAGAGCGCTTTGCAGGCCGTCGAACCAAATTCACTGATAAGCGAGGTGTCGGTGCTGGCGCAGCGCGGGCAGCTCACCTCCAAAGGCGCGTGCGCGTGACAGCTATGCCCCACGGGCGGGCTAATGCCGTACGCCCGCAGGCGCTCGCGCGCGTCGGCGGTCATCCAGTCGGTGGTCCAGGCGGGTTCAAGCTGGAGCACAATGTGCACCGGGGTAAAGCCGTGCGCGGTCATCGCGTCGCGGATCGCCCCCAGCAGATGTTCCGTTGCGGGGCAGCCCGAGTAGGTTGGCGTGAAGCCAATGACCCAGCCTTCCCCCTGCGCCTTCACGCTGCGCACCATGCCTAAATCGGTGATGGTTAATACCGGCACTTCCGGATCGGGGATCTGGCTTAACAGCGACCATATCTGCGGAATTTGCGCAGGCGCGATGTCGACGAGGCGTTGCATGGCGTTCTCCTTTACCACTGCTGACCGGGATACGCGCGCTGGAGATACTGCATTTCCGCCAGCATCGGACCCAGATGTTCAGTATGCAGCCCCTTCTTGCCCCCGGTGCGGTACGCCACCTCTGCGGGAACCTGCAGGCAGGCTTCATGCACACCAGCAAATACTTCGCTTTCCCACGGCTGGCGCAGAGTTCGCGGGTCCACCGCCACGCCGGCGTCAATCAGCGCCAGCTCGACGTCATCGGCTTCAAACAGCTCCGCCGTAAAACGCCACAGATTGTCGATAGCCTGCTGCATTTTTTGCGCGGACGCTTCGGTCCCGTCGCCCAGACGCACCAGCCAGCCGCGGCTGAAGCGCAGGTGGTAGCGCACCTCTTTAATCGCTTTGGCGGCAATGGCGGCAAGCTGGGCGTCGCGGCTTTGGGTCAGACGCTCATACAGCGCCACGTTCCAGGCATCCATCAGGTACTGGCGGGCAATGGTGTCGGCGAAGCTGCCGTTCGGCTGCTCCACCAGCAGGACGTTGCGGAACTGACGCTCGTCGCGGCCAAACGCCAGCGTGTCTTCATCGCCCTGGCCTTCTGATTCCGCGGCATAGGTCAGGAAATTGCGCGCCTGCCCCAGTAGGTCGAGACCGATATTGGCGAGCGCGAGGTCAATCTCCAGCTCCGGCGCGTGGCCGCACCAGGCGCCGAGGCGCTGGGAGAGCACCAGACCGTTGTCGCCCAGACGCAGGGCATAGGCAGTCACTGAATTCATTCTTTGCCTCACATATGCTCGATGCCGTCAGGGATGGTATAGAACGTCGGATGGCGGTAAACCTTGCTTTCCGCCGGGTCGAAGAACTCACCGCTCTCTTCCGGCTGGGAGGCGACAATCTCGCTCGCCTTTACCACCCAGATAGAACACCCTTCGCTGCGGCGGGTGTAGGCGTCGCGCGCATTTTCCAGCGCCATGCGATCGTCGGCGGCATGCAGGCTGCCCACGTGACGGTGGGATAACCCTTGTTTGCTGCGTACGAACACTTCGTACAGCGGCCAGTAGACATTGCTCATTGTTACTTCCTCTTATGCGGCCTGACGGGTACGTTGTTTTTCCGCATGCGCCAGTGCGGCTTCGCGCACCCACGCCCCCTCTTCCCAGGCTTTACGTTTCGCGGCCAGGCGCTCGTGGTTGCAGATGCCGCGCCCGTTAATGACCTCGTCAAACTCCTGCCAGTCGATCTCGCCGAAGCGGTAGTGGCCGCTTTCTTCGTCAAAGCGCAGGTCGGGATCCGGCACCGTCATGCCCAGCATCTCAACCTGCGGCACCGTGTTATCAACAAAGCGCTGGCGCAGCTCGTCATTGCCAAAGCGTTTGATTTTCCAGGCCAGGCTGCGGGCGCTGTTCGGCGAGTTGTCGTCGTTCGGCCCGAACATCATCAGCGCTGGCCACCAGAAGCGGTTGATGGCGTCCTGCAGCATCTGGCGCTGGGCCTCACTGCCCTGCGCCAGCGCCATGCAGGCTTCAAAGCCCTGACGCTGGTGGAAGCTCTCTTCTTTACAGATTTTCACCATCGCCCTGGCATACGGACCGTAGGAGGTCCGGCACAGCGCCACCTGGTTGACGATGGCGGCGCCGTCCACCAGCCAGCCGATCACACCGATATCGGCCCAGCTCAGGGTCGGATAGTTGAAAATGGAGGAGTATTTCATCCTGCCGTCGAGCATCTTCTGGTAGATGTCTTCCCGCGCGCAGCCCAGCGTTTCCGCCGCGCTGTAGAGGTAGAGCCCGTGTCCGGCTTCGTCCTGCACCTTCGCCAGCAGAATGGCTTTACGGCGCAGCGTCGGCGCGCGGGCGATCCAGTTTCCTTCCGGCAACATGCCGACAATTTCGGAGTGCGCGTGCTGACCAATCTGGCGGATCAGCGTTTTACGGTAGGCTTCCGGCATCCAGTCCTGAGGCTCAATCGCCGTCTCCTGCGCTATGCGCTGCTCAAACCGTTGTTCTTGCGTCACGTCTTCACCTTTATGATTCGTTAGTTTGCAAATTAAAGCGAAATGTTGAATCACTTTGTTTTTTAAAAGTTACACAAAGGTTAAATATAACCCCAAGAATTGTTTCCCGGTTTTGTGATGCTGCTCGCAAGGCTTTTACTACAGGCCTTGCAGAAAGCGCCTTTAGGCGAGGCAATTCGTCCAGCCAGATCACAACGTTAACAATTCATTAAAAACACAGCTTGATTTTTATGATTCGCGATCAAACTATTAATAGTGAAATAACGAAACATTTGGAGATAAGCGATGCAGCAGTTAGCCAGCTTCGTGTCCGGTACCTGGCAGTCTGGCCGGGGCCGCGAACGCGCGATACATCACGCCATCAGCGGCGAAGCACTCTGGGAAGTGACCAGCGAAGGGCTGGACATGGCGGCCGCCCGTCGCTATGCCATTGAGCATGGGGGCGAGGCATTGCGCGCCATGACCTTTATCGAACGTGCCGCCATGCTGAAGGCGGTGGCAAAGCACCTGCTTAGCGAGAAAGAGACGTTTTATGCCCTGTCAGCCCAGACCGGGGCAACGAAGGCGGACAGCTGGGTAGATATTGAAGGCGGGATCGGCACCCTCTTCACCTATGCAAGCCTGGGCAGCCGCGAGCTGCCGGACGACACGCTGTGGCCGGAAGATGAGTTAATCCCCCTGTCGAAAGAAGGCGGCTTTGCGGCGCGCCATGTTCTGACCTCCAAATCCGGGGTGGCGGTGCATATCAACGCCTTTAACTTCCCCTGCTGGGGAATGCTGGAAAAGCTGGCGCCGACCTGGCTTGCCGGGATGCCCGCCATCATTAAACCCGCTACCGCTACCGCGCAGGTGACGCAGGCGATGGTGAAATCCATCGTCGACAGCGGGCTGGTGCCGGACGGTGCCATCAGCCTGATCTGCGGCAGCGCGGGCGATCTCCTCGACCAGCTCGACGGCCAGGACGTGGTCACTTTTACCGGCTCTGCCAGCACCGGGCAAAGCCTGCGCGTGCACCCGAATATTGTGGCGAATTCGATACCGTTCACCATGGAAGCCGACTCCCTGAACTGCTGCGTGCTGGGGGAAGACGTCACGCCGGAGCAGCCGGAGTTTGCGCTGTTCATCCGCGAAGTAGTCCGCGAGATGACCGCTAAGGCCGGGCAAAAATGCACGGCCATTCGCCGCATTATCGTTCCGCAAAACCAGATTGACACCGTCAGCCAGGCGCTGATTGCCCGCCTGGAAAAGGTGGTGGTGGGCGACCCGGCGCAGGAAGGGGTGAAGATGGGGGCGCTGGTCAACGCCGAGCAGCGCGCGGACGTGCAGGAGAAAGTGGATCGGCTGGTCGCCGCAGGCTGCCAGATCCGTCTGGGCGGCAAAGCGGACCTGCAGGCCGCGGGGGCGTTCTTCCCGCCGACCCTGCTGTTCTGTGCGCAGCCGGACGAAACGCCCGCCGTGCACGATACCGAAGCCTTCGGCCCGGTCGCCACGCTGATGCCGTATCGCAGCGCAGACCACGCGATGCAGCTTGCCCGCGCGGGCGGCGGCAGCCTGGCGGGCACGCTGGTAACCGCAAATGCGGCGATTGCCCGCCAGTTTATTGCCGGTGCGGCGCGCGCCCACGGGCGTATTCAGATCCTTAACGAGGAATCATCAAAAGAGTCCACCGGCCACGGCTCCCCGCTGCCTCAGCTGGTGCACGGCGGTCCGGGCCGCGCGGGCGGCGGCGAAGAGCTGGGCGGCCTGCGCGCGGTGAAGCACTACCTGCAGCGCACCGCGATTCAGGGCAGCCCGTCGATGCTGGCCGCGATTGGCAAACAGTGGGTACGCGGCGCAGCGGTGCAGGAGGATCGCGTACATCCGTTCCGCAAATACTTCGAGGAGCTGCAGCCGGGCGACAGCCTGCTGACGCCGCGCCGCACCCTCACGGAAGCGGACATTGTGAACTTTGCCTGCCTGAGCGGCGACCACTTCTATGCCCATATGGACAAGATCGGCGCGGCAGAGTCGATCTTTGGCGAGCGCGTGGTGCACGGCTACTTCCTGATCTCCGCCGCGGCGGGACTGTTCGTTGATGCGGGCGTCGGGCCGGTGATTGCCAACTACGGCATGGAAAACCTGCGCTTTATCGAGCCGGTCAAGCCGGGCGATACCATCCAGGTGCGTCTGACCTGCAAACGCAAAACGCTTAAGAAACAGCGTACCGCCGAGGAAAGACCGACCGGCGTGGTGGAATGGGCGGTTGAGATCTTCAACCAGCACCAGCAGGCCGTGGCGCTCTATTCCATTCTGACGCTGGTGGCGCGCCAGCAGGGTGATTTCAGGTAACGTCGCCCCTCACCCTGACCCTCTCCCCGAAGGGGAGAGGGGAATGTTCACTGCTTGCATTTATTTGTGGGGATCCCTCACCCCACCGGGAAAGGGGGATTGATCTGCACGGGCATGTGATTTCCCCCTGCTCCTTTTTTAACCTGGCAAGACCAACAAATAACCTGGCAGATGCAGGCAAACGCTTTTCTCAGGCGCCTGTCAGGATAAGGCTGTCACAACACAATAAACACAACAAGATGAGGTCTACGATGGGAAGCAATTCTTCTTTTTCTGCCCGTAGAACGGCGCTGGCCATGGCCGTTGCGCTGTGTTGCGCCTGGCAATCCCCTGTTTTCGCCCACGGCAGCGAGGCGCATATGGTCCCGATGGACAAAACCCTGCAGGACTTTGGCGCGGACGTGCAGTGGGATGATTACGCACAGATGTTCACCATTGCGAAGGACGGCGCCTTTGTGAAGGTCAAACCGGGCGCAAAGACGGCCATCGTCAACGGTCAACCTCTCAAGCTTGAGGTGCCGGTAGTGATGAAGGGCCAAAAAGCCTTTATCTCAGAGACCTTCATCAACGATGTTTTCCAGTCTGGTCTTGACCAGACCTTCCAGGTTGAAAAACGCCCTCACCCGCTAAACGCGCTGACGGCGGACGAAATTAAGCAGGCCGTTGAGATTGTGAAAGCCTCTGCGGATTTTAAACCGAATACCCGCTTTACCCAGATTGCCCTTGCGGAACCAGAGAAGGCCAAAGTGTGGGACTTTGTCCTCAACGGTACGGCAGTGGATGCCCCTCGCCAGGCGAAAATCGTCATGCTCGACGGCAAGCACGTCATCGAAAGCGTGGTGGATCTGAAGGATAAGAAAATCCTGCATTGGGAACCGGTGAAAGACGCGCACGGCATGGTGCTGCTGGATGATTTCACCGCGGTTCAGCAGATCATCAACGAAAGTACAGAGTTCGCCGAGGTGCTTAAAAAACACGGCATCACCGACCCGAAAAAAGTGATTACCACGCCGCTGACCGTCGGCTATTTCGACGGAAAAGACGGCCTGAAGCAGGAAGACCGCCTGCTGAAGGTGGTGAGCTATCTGGACGTCGGCGACGGCAACTATTGGGCGCACCCGATTGAGAACCTCGTGGCAGTGGTCGATCTTGAGCAGAAAAAGATCCAGAAAATTGAAGAAGGCGCCGTTGTGCCGGTTCCAATGACCCCGCGCCCCTATGACGGCCGAGACCGCATAGAGATGCCGAAAAAACCGCTCGACATCATCGAGCCGGAAGGCAAGAACTACACCATTACCGGCGATATGGTGCACTGGCAGAACTGGGATTTCCACCTGAGCCTCGACTCCCGCGTCGGCCCGATGATTTCGACCGTCACGTATAACGACAACGGCAAAAAGCGTCAGGTGATGTATCAGGGATCGCTCGGCGGCATGATCGTCCCTTACGGCGATCCGGACGTGGGCTGGTACTTTAAAGCCTATCTCGACTCCGGTGACTACGGCATGGGCACCCTGACCTCGCCGCTGGTGCGCGGTAAGGACGTGCCGTCCAACGCCGTGATGCTCAATGAAACCATCCCGGACTACACCGGTACGCCGATGGAGATCCCGCGCGCGATCGCCATTTTCGAACGCTACGCGGGCCCGGAATATAAGCATCAGGAGATGGGTAAGCCCAACGTCAGCGCCGAGCGCCGCGAGTTGGTGGTGCGCTGGGTCAGCACAGTGGGCAACTATGATTACATCTTCGACTGGGTGTTCCATGAAAACGGCACCATCGGCATTGATGCCGGCGCGACGGGTATCGAGGCGGTGAAAGGCGTTCAGGCGAAAACCATGCACGATGCCACCGCTAAAGATGACACCCGATACGGCACGCTAATCGACCATAACATCGTGGGCACTACACACCAGCACATCTATAACTTCCGGCTTGATATGGACGTGGACGGCATCAACAACAAGCTGGTGGCGATGGATCCGGAAGTGAAGCCGAATACCGCCGGCGGCCCGCGCACCAGCACCATGCAGGTCAATCAGTACGATATTGATACCGAACAGCAGGCGGCGCAGAAGTTCGACCCTGGCACCATCCGCCTGCTGAGCAACACCAGCAAGGAGAACCGCATGGGCAACCCGGTCTCGTACCAGATCATCCCTTACGCGGGCGGTACCCATCCGGTGGCGACCGGCGCGAAATTTGCCCCGGACGAGTGGATCTACCATCGCCTTAGCTTTATGGACAAACAGCTTTGGGTGACCCGCTACCACCCGGATGAGCTCTACCCGGAAGGGAAATTCCCCAACCGTTCCATCCACGACACGGGCCTCGGTCAGTACAGCAAGGATAACGAGTCGCTCAACGGCCAGGATGACGTAGTCTGGATGACCACCGGTACAACCCACGTGGCGCGCGCGGAAGAGTGGCCGATCATGCCGACGGAATGGGTGCATACCCTGCTTAAACCGTGGAACTTCTTCGACGAGACGCCAACGCTTGGGAAGAAAAAAGACGAAAAATAACCACCTGCCGGGCAATAGCCCGGTTTTTTTTGCCCCAGCGTTTGAGGATCGTCCGGGCTTGCTTATAGTTACTGATATCTCACCTGAATGATTTATCCCCCGGACGGGAAAGGATTTTATGGAAAAAAGAAAAAAACCGACGCTTGAACGGGCAACCTGGCCGACGCGCCATGCCATGGTCATGCACGGGCTGGCGATGAATCTGCCCTGGCTGGCCTTCGTCAACGTTAGCTTCGCCGTGATGATCCTGCTGCGCCACGTCCTGCTTAAGGCCAGCGATCCTCTTTATCCCCACTCGCCGCCGCTAACGAAAATGGTCGATGCCTCCATGCTCGGCATCATCATCCTCTCGGCTGCGCTGATCCTGATGGCCTGGCGCCGCATCGCCGGCATCAGCGTGGTGCTGTTTATCTGCAGCGCCATCTGGTCGGTCTCCTGCTTTTGGTTTATCACCCAGCTTCTGCTACCGCACGTCTGGCCGCTGTGCGTCATTTTATTGCTCGCCGGCTTAACGGCGCTCTATTTTTACCCCGAGGGGCTGCTCGCCTTCGTGCTCCCGCTCTGGATCACCCTGCCGATAGCGAGCTGGGTACTTAATGATGGCCTTAATCTTCATTTCGTTATCATCTGGAGCGTTTTTTCGCTGATCCTCATCTGCGGGCGTTTCATCCTGCTGAGCTGGTTTGACGAGGCCTGGCGACGTAACCAGCAGAACCAGCTGCTGATCTCACGACTGGATGCGCTGGCGCATCAGGATCCGTTAACCACAACCGCCAATCGCCGGAGGATGGAAGTGGTGCTGGAGAACGCGGTTGAGCAGAAGAAACCGTTCTCGCTGATTATGCTGGATATCGACTATTTCAAGCGCTACAACGACACCTACGGGCATCAGGCGGGTGACGACTGTCTGACGCGCGTGGCGCGGGTGCTGAAGCAGTCGGTGCGAACGCCCGACGACGTGGTGTCACGCTACGGTGGCGAAGAGTTTCTGGTGATTCTGTTTAATTGCCCTGAAGCCATCGCGGAAAAGGTCGCCCTGCGTATTAAGGACGGCCTGCGCGCGGAGTCCATACCGCACGGCTCCTCAACCGTCAGTGACCACGTCACCGTGAGCATGGGCATTGCGAGCATGGCGGAGGGATTAGCCGGCACCGAGATCATTGCCCGCGCCGACGCGGCGCTGTACCGGGCGAAAGAGGCCGGGCGGGATCGGGTATGCCGCTGAGAACGACGGCTATTCCTTATGCCGCTCGGCGATCCACTTACGGTATTGCCCGGGCGACATTCCTGTCACGCCAGAGAATGCGCGTCTGAATGCCGTATCGTCAGCGTAACCGCAAGCCTCGGCAATCTGCCCTATCACGTTTCCCGGCTGCTCCAGGAGCCGCATCGCCTTTTCAATACGCATGCGCGTCAAAAAGTTTTTAGGGCTTTCATTCATCTCTTCCGCCATTTTTCGATGCAGGGTACGGGTGGTCATATTCAGCGCCCGCGCAAGCTGCTCCACGGTAATCGCCGGATTTTCATACCGGACGATGTGCTCCGCTTTCATAATCATCGGGTGTACTGAGTTTAAAAAACCAGCCGGCGCGTAAACCTGCTGAGACAACGGCTGGCTGTCAGCCACGGCCATATCGGCCGTCAGGCGCGCCAGCTTCTGCCCCGCGTGCAGACGAATGATGTGCAGCGCCACGTCAACCCACGAGAGCGGGCCTCCGGAAGTGATAATCCGCGCGTCCTGCACCAGCGCCTTCCCCCAGACCGGTTTGCTGAGTGGATAACGCTGGCGGAAAGTGTGGTAAAGCCACCAGGTCGTCGTGCATGTCCGGCCATTTAGCACCCCCGCTTCGGCGAGAACCAGCCCGCCGGCACAGGCTCCCGCCAGCAACGCCCCCTGACTATGCTGGCCCCGCAGCCATTCGCCAGCCTCGTGGACCGCCGCTGGCGAGACCGGGCGCTTTTGCTCGTCAAGCTTCATCCCGCTGACAATCACGAGATCGAAGGTTCCGCCGGTTGTAAAACTCCCGTCGGCGTCAATCAGCCGGCCCTGTGCGTCCGGAACCGGCGTCCCCTCCGCGGTGATGATGGCCGCTTCAAAAGCAGAAATGCCCTCGCCGTCCGGCTGCTGGGCAATCACCTCGTTGGCCAGCCAGAACATATCGCAGATCCCAGCCACGGCGGATTTCATGCTGCCGGGTAACGCTAAAATGCCAATTTTCATGATTCAGGTCTGAGCAGAATGTCTGATTTCGTATGATAACCGTCATTTCGGACACTACAAGCGTCATTACACCTCTCGTTACACTGTGCCTCACCGTCCCTCAGGAAATTACGTCACGCCTATGAAACCGACACGCTTGCCCGTTCTTCTTACTTTGCTGTGCCTGGCCGCATCGCAGCCAGTGCAGGCGCGGATTAATAACATCATCCTCGTGCACGGAGCCTTTACCGATGGTTCCGTCTGGCAGGCGGTAATCGGCCGCTTGCAGTCCCGGGGCTACCACGTCACGGCAGTGCAGAACCCCCTGACTTCGCTGGCAGATGACGTCGCCGCCACGGAGCGCGTCATCGATCGCCAACAAGGGGATGTCGTCCTTGTCGGGCACTCCTGGGCCGGCACGGCGATCGCCCAAGCGGGCAATAACCCGAAGGTGAAGAAGCTGGTTTTCCTTTCCGCCCTTGCCCCCGATAGCGGAGAATCGGTCGCCTCTCTTCTGACCCGTCTTAACGCGCCGATGGCGGACATGCGCCCGGATAAGCAGGGATTCATTTGGCTGGACGATCCCGTGGCTTATCAGCGCGTTATGGCCAATGACCTGCCTCTCAGACGCGTAAAAGTACTTACGGCGACCCAGCAGCCTATCGCGGCGAGCGCCTTTAGCGAGAAGATTGAGCACGCCGCCTGGCGTGAAAAACCCTCATGGTATTTGCTGACCGAAGACGATCGCGCCCTCTCTCCCGGCGTCCAGCAGCAGCTTGCCGGTGCCATGAACGCCACCGTCATGCGGATAAAGAGTAGCCATATGTCGATGATTTCCCACCCGGACGCCGTCAGCCAGCTTATCGAACAAGCAACCCAGCCCAACGTAAAGGAAACCAAAAAATGAAGATCCTGCATATAGATTCAAGCATTAACGGCGAGTTCTCACTTTCACGTCAGCTGACGGCAGAGGTGGTTCGCCAGCTCGCGTCAGACAAGGTGGTCTATCGCGACGTCGTTAAGGCGCCCGTTGCCCATCTCACCGGCGCCGTTGCCGCCGGCTTCCGGACGCTGCGGATAGCCACGGACGCGACGGCGCAAGACGTCCGCGAACGCCAGCTGTCCGGGGAGCTGGTGAACGAATTTCTCGACAGCGACATTATCGTAATAGGCGCGCCTATGTATAACTTCTCCGTTTCAACGCAGCTTAAAGCCTGGTTAGATCGGCTGGCCCAGCCGGGAAAAACATTCAGCTATACCCCAACGGGCCCGGTGGGACATGCGACCGGCAAGAGGATTATCGTCGTTTCTACTCGCGGCGGGATCTATCACGGTACGCCAATCGCAGACATGGATTTTCAGGAGCGATACCTGCAGAAGTTTTTTGGCTTTCTGGGCATCGACAGAGTGGAATTCGTGCGTGCTGAAGGGGCGACGCGCGGTGAGGAGATCCGCGCTAAAGGCGTTGCGCAGGCGTTTGACGCAATTCCGTCCGTCATCGCCGCCTCGCTAAATTAGTCATCGGGTGAAAGCATGCCGGGTAAGCGTGGCCGCCACCCGGCTTTTTTTAGTACCGCACGCAAACCGACTTGGTTTCGCACCAGCCGTCCAGCCAGTCCGGGCCAAAATCACGTCCTGTACCAGACTGCTTCATCCCGCCGAACGGCAGGTTGGCGTCAATCAGCGTATGGCTGTTCACCCATACGGTGCCCGCCTGCAGCCGATCGGTGTACTCCAGCGCCTTGCTGATATTCTGCGTCCAGACGCTGGCCGTCAGGCCATATTCGGTGTCGTTTGCCAGCTGGAGCGCCTCTTCTCCGTCGGATACCCGCACCAGGTTGACCACCGGACCAAACACCTCTTCTCGGGTTAACCGCAGCGCGGCGTCCGGGTTCACCACCAGCGTCGGCGAAACGTAATAGCCTTTGCCCTCCGGGCCCCGGTTGCCGACAATCAGCTCCGCGTTGCGCGACTTTGCTTCATCAAGGAAGGTCTGCACCTTGTCGCAGTGCGCGCGCGAGACCAGCGGGTTGATAAAGGCCTCCGGCGACATGCCCGGCCCGACGCTGAGGGATTTCACCGCCTGCTCAAACCCGCTGACCAGCGTGTCGAACAGCGGCGCTTCAATATAGATGCGTGAGCTCGCCGCGCACACCTGCCCCTGGTTCAGGAAGCTGCCAGTCATTAACCCTTCTATCACCCACGCCGGATCCGCATCCTTCAGCACGATGGCCGGGTTTTTCCCACCCAGCTCCAGGGTTACTCCGGTTAGCGTGTCCGCCGCCGCGCGGGCGATTTGCTTACCCGTCGCCGTTGAGCCGGTAAAGCTCACCTTTGCAATATGCGGATGCGAGGTCAGCGCTGCGCCACACACCGCGCCGCTCCCGGTCACCACGTTGAAGACCCCGTCCGGGATACCCGCTTCGCTTGCCAGCTCGGCCACGCGCAGCAGTGTCAGCGGCGTGGTTTCCGACGGCTTGATGACAATAGAGCAGCCCGCGGCCAGCGCAGGCATCACTTTCCACATTCCGATCATCAGCGGGAAGTTCCAGGGCACAATCCCGGCCACCACGCCAACCGGCTCCTTACGCGTCCACGCCTGATAGCGCGCCCCCTGCGGCAGCGGGATGGAGAGATCGAGGGTTTTGCCCGCAATTTTGGTGGTCAGCCCGGCGGTATAGCGCATCCAGTTGAGGGTGCAGCCGACTTCAAAGGCCCGGGAGATGTTAATCGATTTGCCCTGCTCCAGCGTTTCAAGCTGGGCCAGCTCCTCGCCGTGCTGTTCGACGAGATCGGCGAAATGAAGCAGGATCCGCTCGCGCTCTGCCGGTAATTTTCCGGCCCAGGAGCGGGCGACAAACGCGCGCCAGCCGGACATAACGGCCCGGTCAACGTCATCGACGCTGGCATCGGCGGTCGAGGCAATCACCTCGCCCGTGGCCGGGTTGTAGACGTTCAGCCGCTTTTCGCTGTCCGACGCGGCCTGACGCCCTTCAATCCACAGGCCGTGGTGTCGGTCTAAAAACTGCTGCACGGCAGGCAGAATGGCCACCAGTGATTCAGACATAGGATACTCCTTCGTTGTTATTCTCAGGGTGTTCATCCAGTCTACGTGCGGTTTTGCATTCTCGCTTTTGTCTCTGTGACATTCGCTTTGCCACCTGTGACAGGTGCCGCAATTCGCGATAATCGTCGCTTATATCGCTGTTACCGGTGAGTGTTCTTTCCTATAGTCAGCCTCATAGCTCTGACAAAATGCAACACAAATGCAACAATTCGAAAACGTTGACGGTGCGGCGAGAGAAACGATGGCGTGTGCAAGTGAGCAGGAACAGTATCAGCAGTGGCTGGCGCAAATTAACCAGGTTTGCGGCCGTTTTAACGCGCAGCCCACCGAAGGCAAATTCTTCGGTGAGCTGGAGACCAGCTACGCGCGTAGCCTGAAGCTCAGCACCGTTACCGCAGGCGGCGTTAACCTGTTCCGCTCCCGTCAGGAGATTACACAGAGTAACGATGCCTGGTTCTATACCGTGTTCCAGCTCGAAGGCAGCGCGGAAATTGAGCAGGATGAGCGTCGCGCGGTGCTCAGAACCGGCGATATTACGCTGATTGACGCCGCTCGCCCCTGCTCGATAAACTGGCAGGAAAAGTCCCGCCAGATTTCGCTGCTGGTTCCCCGTCAGATTATTGAGCAGCAGTGTCGCTTCCAGGAGATAAGCTGCGCGCTCGCCCTTTCCCGCTCGTTGCCCACGGTACAGCTGAGCCATCGCCTGCTGATGGAAAGCATGAGCAACCCCGACCTGAGTGACCGGGAGAGTGAAGCGGCGCTCGAGGCGATGGTCTGCCTGCTGCGCCCCGCTTTCCAGCAGCGCGAAATCATTCAGCCGCGCAAGGAGCGCCAGTTCCAGCATGTGGTGGCGCTGATTGACGACCATATTCAGTATGAATCGCTGCGCCCGGAATGGATTGCCGCCGAGAGCGGAATGTCCGTGCGCAGCCTGTACCGCATGTTTGCCGAAAAGGGGCTGGTGGTGGCGCAGTACATCAAAAACCGTCGTCTGGATCTCTGCGCGCAGGCATTGCAGTCAACCGGCGATGACGAAAAGCTGGCGGGCATTGGCTTCAGCTGGGGATTCACCGACCATAGCCACTTTTCAACGGCGTTTAAGCAGCGTTTTGGCGTCTCGCCGGGGGAATACCGCAAGCGCTACCGCTAGCTATTTTTTCAGCCACTTACCGTTAATGCCCTTCACGTACTCGCCCGGCTGCGCGCGGGCTACCAGCTTTTGCCCCGCCATTTTCGCCACTTCATCAACCGGTAAATTGTTGCTGTCGGCGAGCTTCTGATAGCTCTCCGTGCGCGCCGCGTTAATGCGATTTACCAGTTCCAGCGTTTCGGCATCCTGCTGGATCGGAGCAAGATAACCGCTCAGGGTTTCCCCCACGCGCCCCTGCGCGCGGGCATCGTTTAAGGTCAGCGCAGCCGCCTGCACGTTCATCCCTAGTGCCAGTAAAATCAGAGCTACTCGTTTCATGGCGTCCTCAGAACAGATCGCTGCGCGATTTCAGCAGGGTTTCAACGTCTTTATCAACCTTAATATGGATCTCGTGTTCGATTTTGACATTCATGTTGATGGTAATCGGCTCCTTTGGCGCAGCGACTTCAATGCGCGGCGTACAGCCGGTCAGTAGCGCGGCAACGGTGAGCGCACCAGCCATCTTTTTCATTGTTGTTCCTCACTTTCCTTGCCGGTCGAACTGCGGGGAGCAGGTATCACCGCATGTTGCTCAAACCAGGTTTGCAGGTTGTCTCCAAAACGCAGGCTGCGCCAGAGGGTAAAGACATTCTCGTCATGGGTATAGTTCAGATTGACGGAGCTGCTTTTGCCGTCCACCCGGCTGGTCCCTTTGATGGTCGCCTGCATGGTTAATTCACCCAGGTTATCTAAATTGATTCTCGTCCACGACCGCGAGATCTCCATATAGCGGAGCCAGTTAATCGCCGCGCCCGCGACCATATTATCTTTCACGATGGCGTCTGCCGTATCTTTGTCGATGCGCAGCGTCATTGGCCCAGGGTTGGTCAGCCAGCCATCTTTAATGATCCATTTTTCATTGTCCAGCCAGAACGGCAGCGCCCCGCTCACCGGACCCGACAGGGTAAACTGCTTCGGGTTGACAGCGCTAATGAGCTCGCTTGAGGAGATATTGTCCACGCGCAGCAGGGCCGGATCGTGCTGCGGCATCCGCAGCTGCTGCATGGTGATTTTCCCGCCGAGCATTTCCACCTTGACGTTGGTGAGCAGCAGCGGGTTGTCCTCCGTCCAGGGATAATCCCCCTGCAAGTCTGCGGTAATGTTGCGCGCGGTCACCAGGTTTTCCACTTCGCCAACGCGTAACGTGACCGGGCCGCGGGTACCCAGGGACCAGGTCCCCTCGCTGAAGCGGAACGGCAGCACAAAATCGACGCCGTTGATCTGGTTATCCGGCATCCAGGCGCTACCGGATTTCAGCACGCCGTGCCCGCCCGCCTCAAAGCCCTGATCGGGGGCCGCAGAGAAGGCAACCTGCGCATAAAGTTCCCCGTCACGCAGCGTCATTTTCCAGTCCGGCGGGACCAGCGGCTGGAAGACGGTGAGCGACTGTTTCGGCCACCAGGCCTGTCCGCGAAGGCGCTCCCCATCCCAACGACCGTTCACCTGCACCGGGCCGATGGCGTCCGCATGCAGGTTACCCTTAAACTGAAAAATGGTCGGGTCGGTGCCGTCGACGCTGAAGGTCAGGACCGACGGCGGCAAAACGCTGCCGCCGGAGAAACGGGTTTGCCCGGCATTGAGCGACAGCGCGCCGCTGAAGGTAGGCTTTTCGGGATCGCGGACCCAGCGCACCGGTTGCTCCAGCGCCAGGCGCGGCTTGCTGACGTCCATCGTGCCGTACTGGAGCTTGTCAAAACCGGTGGAAAGCGCCGTCAGCTCAATGAGGTTGTCGCGCCACTCGCCTTTCCCGGCGACATCCCAGCGGGCATTCATTGGCGTAAAATGCCCTTTGCCCCAGTAGCGCCACTGCCACAGGCCGTTGTCAGGGAGAAAATCGTTGGCCTGGCCGTCCAGGTGGAGTTCAAAATCACCCATCTCGTTTTCATGGGCGCGCAGAATAGCCTGCAGACGACCGTCGACACCCTTCTGCGTGAGCTTCACGCCCGCCAGCGGCCAGCGGATTTCATCGATATCTAGCGAGTCAATGATGCGCCCGCGCGAGCGAAGCAGCGCGCCCGGCGCAAAGGCCAGCTGCGGTTCATACAGGCTGCCGGTCAGTTTTGCCGGCAATCTGGCGTAAAGAATGAGATCGTTTTGCTTCGCCTCGCCGCTGAGATGCAGTGGCATGTCGCTGTTTTCCATGCTGAGCCTGCCCGGCCCAATATTCAGTACCGCATTGCCTTTCCCCGCGTCGCCGCGCGTAAGCACATTCAGACGTCCGATCAGGGTGGTTTTCTCCAGCCCCTGCTGCCAGTTGTCGGCGCGAAGGGAAACCCGGCCGCTCGCTGGCATACCGGAGAGATCCCAGTTCCAGCGTCCGTCGCTGATGTTCAGCTGTTCCGCGGTGATCTGCCACGGCAGATCGAGCAGCGGCTCGGGGTTGTCTCGCGCCATGACCACCAGCTGCCCCTGATTGTCTTCCCAGTCCAGCTCGGCATCGACCAGAGACGTTAGCTGAGGCACGTTAAAGGTCGCCACCGCGTGGCCTTTCACCGGCACGCCATCCGGTACCAGCGGCAAGGTAAACTCGCCCACCAGCTTAATCGGCTGCGGCTGATCCGGGAGCTGAACATTAAACTGGCTGACCGAGAGCGTCTGGCCGCGAAGCGTGCCTTTAATGCTGACCTGCTCGCCTTTATAGGCGATCTCCTGAATGGACGGAGTCAGCGACGCATGCAGCTCGCCCTGCCACTGTTGCCAGGGCGAGAGCGTCAGACGGTGAATGGTGAGCCAGGTATTCGGTAACACCGCCTGCCACTGGGCCAGCGTTTTTGGTGCTACCGTGGACGGGGCTGACTGAGGAATCTTGCTCAGACAGACGGCGTTAAGGTCCAGCGAGCCGACATCCAGTTTCCAGCGGCTCGGATGTGACAGCGTCACGTTATTGATACGGGCAATTTCGCAGTCTTCAACCAGATAGCGAAGATCGGGGATCACCAGCGCATGGCGGGTAAGTTTTGGACTCTCTTCAAAAGCGATGCGCGTTCCGACGGGAAGCCAGATCCCGGCGAGCGTCGGCACCCACTGGGCGAGCGTCATCAGCAGCGTCAGCGGCACCAAAATTAACAGCAGTAAAACCGCAATGGCGGCTTTGTATTTACCCTTCATGGGCAGTTAATATCCTGATTTTTCGAAAGAATTAAGCCGACAATACCGAATATTGTCGCATGTTTAGCGGGTCAGTTGAAGCCAAAGCCAGATTTAAGGATAGATGTTGTAGGGTTAAGTGGTAAATTTTTGCAAGGCATAACCCATTGAACAGATTTATTATTCAATGGGTTATGCCTGGTGTAGCGTTGATTACAAATTAGAATCTGTTCCGCGGCATCGCCAGCAGGTAAAGCATGGAGAAAACCAATGACCCCCAATACACTGAATCGTACCGCCAAGGATCAAAGTCAATGTGTAAAAAGCCGCTAACAAATTCATAGCCGTTGGCAAAAACGTTAATCTGTATTGCTGCGATCGCTATCACAAACAGGGTATAAGCAATAAAAAGGGGATATTTTCGAAGCCTGTTTACCTTGAGTTTTCCCATGTACAGAAAAAAGAAAATGGCAATGGATACAATGAAATAGCACAAAGCAGGAAGTATGGGTGGGGTTAATGACAACTCAAACTGTTCCGACATAATCAATTCTCTTTTGCTATCTGGTACATCTGCCAACCGGTGACGCTTCCACTGGTCAAATCCAAAGCCATCGCGGTTTTAGAGGCCTCTTGCCATCCTCTGATATAATCAGATTCTATGTTGCGAAATAAACTCCATGATTTTTCCCTTGGAGCGAGGACTCGCCTGCCCGCACCATAGGCTGATAATGAGATATCTACCACACCATAGACAATATCAGCTTCATTATTTCCATAGCCAAGTTTCGCTGCTGCATATCGGTATGCATCTCTTAGCGTTCCTGACCGATCTTCGCGATAGAGAAGATAGTACCCATTCTCATACATATTATTTAACCCATGCGTAATCATAGGTGCTCCATATGCTGCACATGCCAAACCAAGAGAACCGACGCATAAACTAGCACCACCATAAACTTGTGCACCGCCAGCAACGAAACCAATCTGTTTAAGAGCTAATGTCGTCGTGGTTGTGCGATTTTTTTCAACGACAATGAACATTTTGGCTCTGTTAAAGGTAAGCAAATCATCCTGTTCCTTCAGATGATCTATGTGTTCATCAAGTATTTCAATCCCACCTGACCAGGTCAGGCAATGCGATTCGATCTCCTTCCTTAGACGATCAACAAGTTGTTGAGTCTCGAAAAATATGCCAGAAGTACCATAAAGCAAATGCTTTGTGCCAATTCGTTGTGCAAGATTTTCTATCTCTACCGCTTTCACTTCGAAATGACTTTTATCCCGATTATGGTTGTACATTCGGTCTCCCTGTCATTTTTAAACATTCCTCATAATACTACCTTCAATATCAAGACATTCAAGGGCGCCGGGCATATCAAATCTGAACGTATTGCGTGCTAGATGTTGTTAAATCTCTTATATAAACATACATGCGTGCCGTGACGGTCACTTCGTTCTTTTCAACCCTACGCCAGGACTTGCAGGCGTGCCTCGGATAAAATTCCTGCTTATGAATTTGATGGAACTGAATATCATGGAGTTAGAATGCTTAGATGCTCTAGAATAATTGATAGAACTTATTGAATTCAATAATATTTTATAAATTGTAAGATAATTTTAATCATGCTAACGTGAATGCAAAATCACTGGAGAAAGTCTTATGAAACTCGCGGTATATAGCACAAAGCAGTACGACAAAAAGTATCTGCAACATGTTAACGAGGCTTACGGGTTTGAGCTTGAATTTTTCGACTTTCTACTGTCCGAAAAAACCGCCAAAACGGCGCACGGCTGTGAAGGCGTCTGCATTTTTGTTAACGACGACGGCAGTCGTCCGGTGCTGGAAGAGTTGAAAAAACAGGGGGTGAAGTACATCGCCCTGCGCTGCGCGGGCTTTAATAACGTGGACCTCGACGCGGCGAAAGAGCTGGGTCTGAGAGTGGTGCGCGTTCCTGCATACTCCCCGGAAGCCGTCGCGGAACACGCTATTGGCATGATGATGTCGCTCAACCGTCGTATTCATCGCGCTTATCAGCGCACCCGTGACGCCAACTTCTCTCTGGAAGGGCTGACCGGCTTTACCATGTACGGCAAAACCGCGGGCGTGATCGGCACCGGAAAAATCGGCGTCGCCGCTCTACGCATTCTGAAAGGCTTCGGCATGCGTCTGCTGGCATTCGATCCGTACCCAAGCGCCGCGGCGCTGGAGCTGGGCGTAGAGTACGTTGACCTGGCGACCCTGTTCTCGCAGTCAGACGTGATCTCCCTGCACTGCCCGCTGACGCCGGAAAACTACCACCTGCTTAACCAGGCGGCGTTTGACCAAATGAAAGACGGCGTGATGATCATCAACACCAGCCGCGGCGGTCTGGTTGACTCTCAGGCCGCTATCGAAGCGCTGAAAACCCAGAAAATTGGCGCGCTGGGGATGGACGTCTATGAGAACGAGCGCGATCTGTTCTTTGAAGATAAGTCCAACGATGTGATCCAGGATGACGTGTTCCGCCGCCTGTCTGCCTGTCATAACGTGCTGTTTACCGGCCACCAGGCATTTCTGACTGCCGAAGCGCTGATCAGCATTTCAGAAACCACGCTGGGCAACTTGCAGCAGCTGGAAAAGGGTGAAACCTGCCCTAATGAACTGGTTTAACGTGACCCCGGGTGGCGCTATGCCCCACCCGGCATGCTGTCTGTTTCCCAGGTCCGGTGTGCGAAGCGCCACCAGAGCAGGACGGCCACCAGCGCAATCGCGCTCAGCACGCTGAACGCCGTCGCAAAGGAGTAGTGACCGGCAATCGTGCCGGTTAACGCCGGGCTCATGGATGCGCCAACGCCCTGCATCAGCATCACCACGCTCTGTCCGGCATTGACGTGCCCGCTCCCGCGCAACAGCACCACGATAAACGACGGAACCACAACCCCCAGGATCCCTGCCGCCAGCCCGTCGAGAATTTGTACCGGGATCATCATTAACGGCGCGTCCGTACTTGCTGCCAGCGCCGCGCGCACCGGCATAACCAGCAGCGCCAGCATAATCAGGCGCCAATAGCCGTAGCGTTCTATTCGGTGGGCGACCCAGATGGCGACGGGGATCATCACCGCCTGAGAGATGATGACGGTGCCCGCCGCGTACAGGCCGGGGTTGATCGAGGCGGGTGCCGCAGCCACCCTCATGCTCAGCATCGGCAGCAGCGCGGCGTTCGCCAGGTGGAACAGCAGCAGCGTCAGCCCGGTCACAAACAGCGCCCGGTTTTTAATCAGCACCGCGAAGCCGGGGACAGGCACGCTTCCTGAGGATGAAAGCCCTCGCGCCGCGTCGTTATCAATGTCCTCGTTGCGGATGGCAAGTAGCGCGCAGAGCGTTAACAGCGTGGTACAGGTCATCAGCAGGAAAATCCCGCCGACGCCCCAGTACCAGGCAATGCCGCCGGCAATCAGCGCGGTAACAAAGTTGCCGCCGTGATTGAACGCCTCATTTTTGCCCATCTGTGCGCTGAACCCGCTTTGGCCGGTCAGCCCCAGCGTAATCCCGGCGACGAGCGGCCCGACAAACGCCGCGCAGATGCCGGTGACCATTTGTGAGACGGCGACAACGCTGGTCTGCTGGCTAAACCAGAGCAGCAGCGTGCTCAGGGTGATCAACATGCAGAGCAGCGCCAGCAAGGCACGTTTGTTCCGTGAGGTGTCGGTGATAACCCCCGCCGGCAACGTGGCCAGTAATCCCGCCAGCCCACCTGCCGTCATCAGAAAGCCGATATCATCGGGGGTCCAGTGACGCTCAGTGAGGAAAATACCGAGAAAAGGGCCGAGGCCATCGCGGACGTCGGCAATGAAAAAACTTGTGAGGCATAACGCCCGCAGCGAACGAAGGGACATACTTCCTGCCTTTGCATATTGTCGCCTGAAAAGAACAAAACGTAGTATACCGGGTATTTTGAAAACCAGAGGAACGCTGAAAAACAATTTTCCCGATCTTAAACAAATCCTCACGGACCCTGCTTTTTCGCTTTACTCATTAATACGTCTGATTATACTGACGATAAATTCATACAGGAGCTCTTCGTTGGACAGCCATTTTATATACGATACGAAGGTAAGCTAACGCGATTTTCTCGCTGCTTACCTTAACGGTGGGCAGCAATCTCTTCCAGACGATTGCCTCCCGATACATTTACAAAGACTAAAATTGTGGGTAATCGCGATGGTCATGTTTAAACATTCCCTTTTCCCGCCGCCTTCGCCTGAAATGCTTTGCGTTTAAACGGCGTTATCGCGCGCTTTGTGAAGCGCTGACGCTTATTATTTAATACGTTAACAGGCGACAGGCTGATGTTCCCTTATATCTCTCATCTGCTCGCAGCAATGCTGCTGGGCGCAATTATTGGCGCGGAAAGACAGTGGCGCCAGCGCATGGCCGGACTTCGTACCAATGCACTGGTTGCCACGGGTGCGGCCGTGTTTATTTTAAGTTCCATATCTACGTCTTCTGATAGCCCTGGGCGCATCGCAGCGCAGATCGTCTCCGGAATAGGCTTTCTTGGCGCAGGCGTCATTATGCGTGAAGGCATGAACATTCGCGGTTTGAATACCGCCGCAACGCTGTGGTGCTCGGCCGGAATTGGCGTACTGTGCGGCTTAGGCCAATTCTGGAATGCCGCCACGGCAAGCTTAATTATTCTCAGCGCCAACATATTGCTTCGTGAAGCCGCGCAGCGAATCAATCAGCTGCCCGCGCTCCACGAAGACGAAAAATGCTATGTCCTGACAATCACCTGCAATGATGAGCATGAAGATGCAGTGCGGAATAGCATCGTAAATATGGCCAAAGAGTTGACGTTAAGTCTGAAAGCGATTTATTCCGCTACGGCGCACGCCGAGGGAAAAACCGAAATTCGGGCTGAGGTGATGACCCGTGAGGAATACCGAAAATTACTCGATCTGATTATGGGGAGTATGGGCGGAAATAAAATTATCGCGTCCGTCAGCTGTCACGCAGTATAAATACTAAACCGGGCATTACGCCCGGTTCTGTTTTAGCATAATTTTACGCTACTCTGCTCGCTGCCCATAAAAAGGGACATGCGCCGATCAAGGCTGAGCGCCAGCTCGCCCATAAAGCGAGAATGTACATAGTCACGACGAAATGCCAGGCAAGTTTGACTGCACAAATACTACAGAACAGAAATTTGTACCCGTTATGACACGTTGCTCTCTGTTTTCCTGAAATTAACGGTCTAACCTGAACTGTGTAAAAAACACTCAGGAGGGACATATGTACAACTCTATTTTGGTTCCGATTGACATTTCCGAGGATAGCCTGACCCACATGGTTATCCCGTTCGTTCAGGCACATACAGCACTCAACACGGCCAAAGTCCATTTTCTAACTGTTATTCCCTCGCTACCCTACTATTCATCTTTAGGGTTGGCATACTCAGTGGAAATGCCGAAGATAAAAGAGTTCCAGCATGCGGCCTTAGCAAAACTGGATGAAATTGTTAAGCAGTTCAAAATTCCTCCAGACAAGATACAGACTCATGCCGTGACGGGATCCCCTAAAGATCAGATTCTTAAGCTCGCTGACACGATCGGCGCTGACCTGATTATCATCGCATCCCACAAGCCTGACATATCAACGTATCTGTTAGGCTCAAATGCTGCAGCAGTGGTGCGGCATGCTAAATGTCCGGTACTGGTCGTAAGATAGAAAACCGGGCGAGAAGCCCGGTTTTTTTCGTTGATGCTTCCCTGAGTCAGGACTGAAAAAACGCGTTTAAACACTCAGTACGTTCGCGTTTAAATTGAGATCGGCAATGGCAGCCGGTTTTCCAAGCAGGTAGCCCTGAACCTCATCGCACTTATTTTTTTTCAGGAACGACAGCTGTTCGATGGTTTCCACCCCTTCTGCGGTTATCTCCATCGAATAGGCTTTACCCAGATCGATAATTTTCTCGACGACCGACTGGTTCTGCGGTGAATCGCCTAAAGCAAAAATAAAGCTTTTGTCGAGCTTGAGGCCATCAAACTGAAACTTCCGAAGATAGCTCAGAGACGCATAGCCCGTACCGAAATCATCAATCAGAATGCGCACGCCCATTTTTTTAAGGGCCTTCATGGTCAGCAGCGTTTGTTCAGGATCGGAAAGCGTGACGTTTTCAGTCACTTCAATTTCCAGACGGTTGGGCTCAAGCCCTGTTTCATGGAGGATCTCTTTTATCCGTTCAGCGAGATCGCTTGCCTGGAATTCAATAGCAGAGATGTTTACGGATACCGATAGTCCTGGTAATTTACCTTTTGTTTCTACACACGCTTTACGAATAACCCAGTTGCTGAGGCTAATAATTAATCCTGTTTCTTCAGCCAGCGGAATGAACCGATCGGGCATTATGGTTCCTCTAACCGGGTGCTGCCAGCGCACAAGCGCTTCCACGGCATCTATTCGGGAATATCTGAGGTTATAACGCGGCTGGTAGAGCAGGCAGAGCTGGTCTTCACGAATTGCCGTCTTCAGTTCTAATTCCAGCTTCCTGCGCTCGGTCAACTTTTCTGACATATCCGGACGATAATAGACCCATCTGTTTCTGCCGGATTGTTTAGCCTGATAAAGCGCAATATCCGCATAGCGTAGAAGCTCGTTTGCGCTGCTGCTATCGCGCGGAGCCAATGCAATTCCCATGCTGACGCCTATTGTCACCTCATTACCTTCAATGGAGAAAGGACGGTTAAGTTCCTGCACGATGCGTTGACACACCTCTTCAATACGATCTATTTGGCTGGTGTTGCCGAGGAGCAGCATAAATTCATCTCCTCCCTGCCGTGCAACAAAATCACCGTCACGAATACAGCCCTTAAGTCGTGACGCGACTTCACCAAGCAGGGCGTCGCCCGTGGAATGCCCAAATATATCGTTGACGGGCTTAAACTTGTCTAAATCGAGGCAAATCATTGCAAAGGGGCTCGCGTTGACGCCTTCTTGAGCTAACTGGCCCGCCAGAAACTCCTTGATGTGGTACCGGTTCGGGAGCCCCGTTAATTCATCATGGCGGGAGAGAAACTCCACGCGTTTTATTGCCTCTACTTCCAGAGAGACATCCGTTGCCGCCCCGCGTAAAACTACCGTTCCATCAGCCTGAGCAGAAAATTTTGCCAAAAGCGTGCAATAAGAGGTGGAGTGCTGATTATTGATATAAGGACAGTTCCTGAATTCAAAGCGTCCTGTTAATTCCCGATGGCTGACACAATCACGAAGCAGGTCTCCTGTTGAAGGAAAGAGTTCACCCAGCCTGCGACCTATCCATTTGCTGTTTTCATATCCCGTAACAGTGGAAAATCGGCCTGATAGCCACGTTATAGTTAACGATAAATCTGTTTCCCAGAACCAGTCGCTGGTTGTTTCGCTGACATCCCTGAATCGTTTTTCACTGGTGATAAGATTCAACCGTGCCTGCTCAAGGAGAAAGGCATTTTCGTCATGAATTTTCGCCTTGTGCATAATATGACGCATGAGAATTACCGTCATCGTTATTGTAAGCAGTACGGAAAGAATAAGTAACGGCAGAAAATAGACGATCAACGCCTGGCCGGGATTTTCGCTGTCCCAGATAATCCGCACATCACCCTTCTGGGTGCTTAATGTTAATTCCGTCCGATCGTTTATTTTAGAAACCAACGCGTTGGGTAAAATACGAACATTTTTAATGGCGGCATCATGCCCCATCGTGAGAAGTTTTTTAGCCGTTAATTTATCTACAAACACCATTGCCGAAGGCCGGCCCGGTAAGGGGTGTACACTGGTATCATCGCCCGTTGTTATCCATTCAGCAGATACAATGGCAGGCATGGAATCAATTAGCGTTAGTACAGAAACCGGCAATCCCTTATTTTTGCTCAGTTCGCTGAGTAAACGGTCTTTTGTCGATGTACCTAACCAGCGCTCCAGTTCTTCCTGTTTCAGTTTCCCGTCAATCACGCTGTAGCGCGTGGTGCCTTCCGGGGAGAGGACAAACGCGCCCTCATAGCCAAAGTTGTCATACAGCGACTTGCCCAGATTCTGCTTGTCCCATGCCCAGTGCGTATCCATTTTCTGATGGAGGTGTTTGTAGGCATCGCCCCACTCTGCATAGTCTTTCAGATGACTGCGGATGCTCTCCTGGCGGGCCTCTAACGCTTTTCTTAATAAAAATTCGTCATGCTTGTCGCTGATTTCATTAACATTATTTTTTATTACCAGCAAAGATACTATTGCCGCCGCAAAAATACCGACCAGCAACGTTACAACATAGGTAAAGGTTTTATTTATCAGCCTTTTAGATTGCTCGACATCCGTAAAGCCAGAGGTGGTCAGAGGTAGGGTCATCATTCGCCTTCTTAACTGCTATAACGTCAATTTTTTCTCATCTTCATTTATCGGCATAAAAAGGAAAAAATTTACAGTGAAAAACACACCTTAAATCAGCGTTTATTTTTATAACCCGGACAATTTTAATAAAAGGCGCTATTCGTGATAAAGATAATTGCACCGCGTATATTCTGGAAAACGTCACTGATATTTATTGAAATAGCAGAAGAAGAGAAAGGAGATAAAAAACCGGGCTTCGGCCCGGTTCTGTTTTCATCCAAACATGACGCTATTCGCTCAACCCGCGATTCTCCAGCATCGGTTCAATCTTCGGATCGTGCCCGCGCCAGTTTCGATACAGTTCGGCTAAATCAGCGCTGTTGCCACGAGACAAAATCGCCTCACGGAACGTTTGCCCGTTCTCGCGGGTTAAGCCCCCCTGCTCAACGAACCACTGATAGCCATCGTCCGCCAGCATTTGCGTCCACAGGTAGGCGTAATACCCCGCAGCGTAGCCGCCGCCAAAAATATGGGCAAAGTAGCTGCTGCGATAACGCGGCGGTACGGCGGGCAGATCCAGCCCCTCTTTTTTCAACGCCGCAGCTTCAAATTCTTCAACGCTCGACACGACCTCGCTGATGCCGTGCCAATTCATGTCCAGCAGCGCCGCGCTCAGCAGCTCCGTCATGTCATAACCCTTGTTGAAATGGGTCGCGTTGAGCATGCTTTCCCGCAGCGCGTCCGGCATGGGTTCACCGGTTTCGTAGTGACGGGCATAGTGGCTAAACACCTGAGGATGGCTGGCCCAGTGCTCATTGATTTGCGACGGGAATTCAACGAAATCACGCGGCGTATTGGTACCGGACAGCGTAGCGAAGCGCTGGCTGGCAAACAGACCGTGCAGAGTATGGCCAAACTCGTGGAACAGGGTTATCACGTCATCCCAGGAGAGAAGCGCGACGCCGCCGTTACCCGGCTTTTGGTAGTTGCAGACGTTGTAGATCACCGGACGGGCAGCAAACTCGAAGGATTGCTCGATAAAATTCCCCATCCAGGCACCGCCCTGCTTGGAATCGCGGGCAAAGAAGTCGCCGTAAAACAGCGCCATGCCCTCACCGGTGTGGTCGAAAATTTCCCAGACCCGGACGTCCGGGTGATAAACCGGAATATCGAAACGTTCCACAAAGCGGATGCCAAACAGCTGGCTGGCCGCCCAGAATACGCCATCCTGCAATACGGTATTGAGCGCAAAATAGGGTCGAATCTGCGATTCATCGAGGGCGTATTTCGCCTGGCGCACGCGCTCGGCATAAAAGGCCCAGTCCCAGGCCTGCGCGGTGAAACCGCCCTGCTCGTCATCAATGACCTTCTGAATATCGGCCTGCTCGCGCTCTGCACGGGCACGCGCCGCGGGCACAATCCCGCGCATAAAGGCCAGCGCGGCGTCTGGAGTTTTCGCCATCTGGTCGGCGATGCTCCAGCTGGCGTAATCTTCAAAGCCGAGCAGACGGGCCTGGCGCGCGCGCAGCGCCGTAAGACGCAGGATCAATGCGCGGGTGTCGTTTTCATCCCCTTTCTGGGTGCGCGTCCAGCCAGCGTTGAACAGGTTTTCACGCGTCTGGCGATTGCGCAGCGCGGCTAGCGCAGGCTGCTGTGTCGTATTCAGGAGCGGGATCAGCCAGCGGTCGTTAAGCCCTTTTTCCGCGGCGGCCTGCGCCGCGGCAGCAATCTCTTCTGCGCTGAGGCCTTCAAGCTGGTGCGCGTAATCCACCACCAGCCCGCCCGCGTTGTTGGCGGCCAGCAGGCGCTGGTTAAACTGGCTGGTCAGGGATGCGGCCTCGGTATTCAGCGCCTTCAGCTCGGCTTTTTCCGCTTCATTCAGGCGCGCGCCGGCCAGAATAAAGCGCTGATACGTCTCTTCGACCAGCCGACGGGATTCGGCGTCCAGCGCGGCGCGGTCCTGCCAGACACTCCCGACGCGGGCAAAAAGGATGTCGTTCAGCCAGATGTCGTTCGCCAGCGCGGCAAGTTCGGTGGAGAACTGCTCTTCCAGTTCCTGCAGATACGCATTGGTGTGCGCGGAGGTCATGGCGAAGAAAACGCTGCTGACGCGCGCGAGCATGAGGCCGCTTTTCTCCAGCGCCAGCACGGTGTTAGTGAAGTCTGGCGCAGCGGTTTGAGAGACTATCGCGTCTATGTCCGACCGCTTCTGACGAAGCGCTTCATCGAAGGCCGGACGATAGTGCTCGTCTTTGATGGTATCAAAATGGGGAGCCTGATAGGGCAACAGGCTGATGTCAAAAAAGGGATTCGTGGCCGTCATCTTTCACTCCTCAGAACGGGTATCCTCCCAGAGTAGGCCAGGCCGCCATCGCCTGCAACGCCGTCATACAAATGTTGCCTTAACGCACACTCTGCGACCGTGCTATGTTAGTACAACACAAAAAGCGTTGAGGAACAGTGAGATGATTATTTTAGTTACCGGGGCAACGGCTGGTTTTGGTGAAAGCATCACGCGTCGCTTCGTCGCCAACGGACACAAGGTTATTGCAACCGGCCGTCGTCAGGAGCGCCTGCAGGAGCTGAAGGACGAATTAGGTGACAGCATCCTGACCGCACAGCTGGACGTGCGTAACCGCGCGGCCATTGAAGAGATGATTGCTAACCTGCCGGCAGAGTGGCGCGCCATCGACGTACTGGTCAACAATGCCGGTCTGGCGCTGGGCATGGAGCCTGCCCACAAAGCCAGCGTTGAGGACTGGGAAAACATGATCGACACCAACAACAAAGGGCTGGTGTACATGACCCGCGCGGTGCTGCCGGGCATGGTGGAGCGCAACCGCGGCCACATTATCAACATCGGTTCTACCGCCGGGAGCTGGCCTTACGCGGGCGGTAACGTCTACGGCGCAACCAAAGCCTTTGTTCGCCAGTTCAGCCTGAACCTGCGTACCGATCTGCACGGCACCGCCATTCGCGTCACCGATATCGAACCGGGCCTGGTGGGCGGCACCGAATTCTCCAACGTGCGCTTCAAGGGCGATGACGCGAAAGCGGATAAAACCTACGAAAACGCCAACGCGTTGACGCCGGAAGATGTGACCGAAACGGTCTGGTGGGTGGCAACGCTGCCAAAACACGTCAACATCAATACCGTAGAGATGATGCCGGTCAGCCAGAGTTTTGCCGGACTTAGCGTCCATCGTGGCTAACTATGCCCTTCCCGGCCTGCGGGCCGGGTCTGTTTCGGGTTGTAAAAGAATGGTAGTATGTTCAGGCTAACTCTCTGAGAACTGACAACTCATGGCCGCTGAATCGCAACTCAATCCCACCCAGCCCGTAAACCAGCAAATCTATCGCATTTTGCGACGTGATATTGTCCATTGCCTGATCCCGCCGGGAACGCCGCTTTCTGAAAAAGAGGTCTCCGTGCGTTTTGACGTGTCCCGCCAGCCGGTGCGTGAAGCGTTTATTAAGCTTGCTGAGAACGGCCTGATTCAGATCCGCCCGCAGCGCGGCAGCTACGTGAACAAAATTTCACTCTCTCAGGTGCGCAACGGCTGTTTCGTCCGCCAGGCGATTGAATGCGCGGTGGTGCGCCGTGCTGCAACGCTTATTAATGACAACCAGTGTTACCTGCTGGAGCAAAACCTGCATCAGCAGCGCATTGCGATTGACCGTAAGCAGCTCAACGATTTCTTCCAGCTTGATGACGAGTTTCACCAGAAGCTGGCGCAAATTGCGGACTGCCAGCTGGCCTGGGATACCATCGAGAACATCAAGGCCACCATTGACCGGGTGCGCTATATGAGCCTCGATCACGTCTCCCCGCCGGAAATGCTGCTCCGACAGCATCACGATATTTTCAGCGCGCTGGAAAAACGCGACCCGGACGGCGTGGAAAAAGCGATGACGCTGCATCTGCAGGAGATCGGCGAATCCGTGCAGCTTATTCGTCAGGAAAATAGCGAGTGGTTTAGCGAAGAGTGATATTTGCCGCCCCATTCGCGGGCGGCGTTGTGATTAGCGAACGACTAACACCGGGATGGTGGCGTAGCGCAGAATAGATTCTGCATTTGATCCCAGCAGATGGGTAGTGATGCCCGGATTTTTCGACCCGATGACAATCACGTCATATTCCCCATCTTTGCTCAGTCTGATAATTTCATCGCGGACGTTACCAAAACGAACCAGAGAGTGAATATTCTCCGCAGAGATATCGAACAGTCTTTTTAACGCGTTCATTTTCTTCGCGGATTCCGCGGTCATATACTCTTCAAACTTTTTAATATCGGCGTTGAATCCTCGCAGCAGAGACCGGCTGCTGGCTGGCAGAATATTGACCAGGGTAATCGACGCGCCCTCAGCCTTCGCGAGGTTAGCCGCGTGGCGAACCGCTTTGTCGCTCAAATCCATTTCAAACACGTCAACAGGCATCAAAATCTTCTTATACATAAGCCTGACTCCTTATTCCGATGAAGGGTTATTTCCTGTACCCAGAATGGCATCGGGAATATAAACCAACCCTCAACGCTTCCTCTTCGAAACTATAAACAAATGAAAATAACGGTCTGCTTTGTAAATTGGCGTTGTTAACCGTCAGCACCCCACGGAATAAAGAAAAAAGTGTGAGTTTGATCAAAAACAAAAACATAGCTGGCAGACAGGCGTATTTATAGTGCCCCGTGAACGGCAAAAGCTGTAATAGCGCCGTAACGGATAGTTTAGAGAGGAGAAAATACCATGTTGACATACGACCGTAACCGCAATGCAATCACCACCGGCAGCCGCGTCATGATTAGCGGCACCGGCAAAACCGGCGTGATTAAGGCAATCCACAGCGACGGGCTCGATGCCGCGCAGGTGCGCCGTGGCAAAACGGTGGAAGTGGAAGGATGCGAAGGTAAGTTCGAACCAATTGAACTGATTCGTCTGGGTATGCACTAAATTGTGCGCCAACATGCCGCCGCGAACGGCGGCATGTGTTGAATTACAGATGTGACACGCACTCCGCCACCGTGTTCTTTGCCCCCTTCTGCAGCAGCGTCAGATATGCGCTCATCACGGCGTCTGTGAAGGCTTTTTCTCGCGGCAACTCTTTCCCAAAAATGGACTCAATGCCGAGCAGCGCGTTAACCCGGTTTTCCCCTTCGGCACTCCCTTTCACCGCCGCCTGAATCACCGCCAGTTGCGGATCACTCACATCGATGGCATTACCCTGCTCGTCAACGCCGCCGACATAGCGCATCCACCCTGCCACGCCCAGCGCCAGGAGTGGGAAAGGCGTCTGGTGTACCAGGTGCCAGCGTACGGAGTCCAGCATACGCTGCGGAAGCTTCTGGCTGCCGTCCATCGCAATTTGCCAGGTGCGGTGACGCAGGGCCGGGTTGCTGTAACGGGCAATCAGCAGGTCAGCGTAGCGTTCTAAATCGACGCCCTTCACTTTCAGGGTCGGCGCCTGCTCGTTGAGCATCAGCGCGTGGGCGGCGACGCGGTAGCTCTCATCTTCCATACAGTCGTTGATATGCTGGTATCCGGCCAGATAGCCCAGGTACGCCAGGAACGAGTGGCTGCCATTGAGCATGCGCAGCTTCATCTCTTCAAACGGGATCACGTCTGAAACCAGCTCGGCGCCCGCTTTTTCCCACTCGGGGCGCCCTGCCACAAAGTTATCTTCGATCACCCACTGGCGGAACGGTTCACAGGCCACCGCCGCCGGATCGCGCACGCCGGTCAGCTTTTCGATTTTATCCAGCGTATCGGGAGTAACCGCCGGCACGATACGATCCACCATGGTTGACGGGAAGGTGACGTTTGCCTCGATCCAGTCCGCCAGCTCGCCGTCTACCGCCCGGGCGTATGCGCAGGTCACGTTGCGCATCACGTGGCCGTTCTCCGGCATGTTGTCGCAGGACATCACGCTAAACGCAGGCAGACCCGCCGCTTTGCGACGCGCCAGCGCTTCCACCACCACCCCGGGCGCGGATTTCGGCTGGTGCGGGTTTTGCAGGTCGGCGACGATAAACGGGTGATCGAGCATCAGTTGCCCCGTCGCCGGCGAGTGGCAGTACCCCTTCTCGGTGATGGTCAGCGAAACAATCGCCACCTGAGGTTCACACATCGCGGCCAGCACGCTCTCCAGGCCGTCAACCTGCGCGTGCAGTGCCTTTTTGACTACGCCAACCACGCGGGAGGTCCAGGCATCGGCAGACATTTCCGCCACGGTGTAGAGATTATCCTGCGCGTTCAGATCGGCAATCTGCTGCTCGCCACCAATCAGGTTAACCTCACAGTAGCCCCAGTCGCTGCTGTGTTCAGCCGCGAGGATATCGGCATACACCGCCTGATGCGCGCGGTGAAATGCGCCGAAGCCTAAATGTACAATGCGTGCTTTAAGACTGTCGCGATCGTACTGTGGCAGCGTCGCGTTGGCCTGTAATAAGGTGTTTTCCATGATTAAGACTCGCTAATTAGAAAGCTGTGGATCGCTGCCGCTCCTTCTGAAGCGGCAGCGCCTGCTGACTACACCAACTAGAATGGCAGTTGGGGTAAAAATAACTGCCATCAACCATACTGATACTGCCGTTTGAGATTTTGATTTATATTAACTTTTGCTCATGTGGTGTGACATAAATAAAAAGTTGTGTGATAAGTCACGCAAGATATAAACCACTAGCGTCGCGTGGAGATCGCACCGTAGCCCACGCTCGCTTTTGGCGCGGCCTCCGCTGCATCTTCCGCCGCGCTCAAATCGCGGTCGCGTACTTCCGGCATCAGGAACGCCGAGACGAGGCCGATTGCGGAATAGGCCACCAGCATGGCAACGATCGGCCACCAGGAGCCGGTCATGTTGCAGAAGATCCCCGCCAGTACCGGACCAAAGCCCACCGCTACCAGCCCGCCCGCTTCTTTAGAGATAGCCATGCGGGTAAAGCGATTCCGCGAGCCAAACATCTCCGCCATGGTGATATTTTCCAGCGCAAACAGCCCCAGCACGGCGAAATTATGGATAACGATGATCGAGAGCATGATTGTCCCCGGCGCATAGCTTTTATCGACGATAATCGACAGCATCGGGTAGGCCAGAATAATGGCGGAGATATTAAGGATAATGTACGGCAGCCTGCGCCCCACTTTATCGGAAAGCCAGCCCAGCAGCGGGATGGAGACAAACCCGAGAATGGAGCTTATCATCAGCGCATCGGTGGGAATCGCTTTATCGAACAGCAGCGTCTGGACCAGATAACCCGCGAGGAATGTCTGGATCAGCCCCGAGTTGCCCGCCTGACCGAAACGCAGGCCGGTCGCCAGCCAGAAGGATTTACTTTTCACCATTGAACCCAGTGAGGTGTCCGGCTGCACGGTTTCTGCATCGTTTACTTTCTCAAACACCGGGCTCTCCTTGAGGTTCATTCGCAGCCAGATGGCAAAGACCATCACCACGACGCTGGCGAGGAACGGCACGCGCCAGCCCCAGGCGAGCAGCTGTTCACGGTCGAGGGCAAAGAACATAATGGCCCAGATCGCCGTGGCGCTCAGCGTTCCGCAGTTTGTACCCATCGCCACCAGCGAGGAGATGATGCCGCGCTTCCCCTTTGGCGCATACTCCGCCAGCATGGTCCCGGCCCCGGAGATCTCCGCCCCGGCGCCCAGCCCCTGAATAATACGCAGCGTCACCAGCAGTACGGGTGCAAAAATGCCGATTTGCGCGTAGGTCGGCAGCACGCCAATCAGCGTGGTGCATATCCCCATCATGGTGATGGTAATGAACAGCACCTTCTTACGACCAATGCTGTCGCCCATTCTGCCAAAGATAAAGGCCCCGACGATGCGCGCAATATAGCCAGCGCCGTAGGTGCCCATCGCGAGGATCAGCGCCATCGCGGCGGACTGTTCCGGGAAGAAGATCTCATGGAAGACCAGTGCGGCGCCCAGCGAGTACAGCTGGAAATCCATAAACTCCAGGGCGGTGCCCAGCCAGCCGGAGACGGCGGCTTTCACCAGATCGGAGGTGGTTCTTTGAGGTTGTGCTTGCGTCATAATGGCTATCTCTAAAAGGTAAGATGCGTACCACCAGAGCCTGTCTTCGCAGGCTCTTAACCGCGTATAGGATTATTGTCCGAACGTGAGCAAGACTTTGCAGCACTGCCGCTGGTCTTTTTCAAACAGTTCGATGGCGTCTGTTACATGGTGATAGTCAAAGGTATGGGTGATCAGTTTGTCCGGGTCGATCAGCCCTTTTTGCAGCCAGTCGATGACGACCGGGAATTTGTTAGCATTCAGGCGCGAAGAGAAGATCGCCAGCTCTTTACCGGTGATGCCCTGCTGGACTATCTGGCTCGGCTCGCTGGAGAACCCCATCAGCACGATGCGCGCCGCCGGAGAGGCCAGAGTGACCGCTTCGTGCAAAATCGCCGGGTGACAGGCGGCATCAATGATTAACGTCGGCTTGATGCCTTTTTCGTCCAGCGCGGCCTGCAGCGACTGTTCGCTGTTATTTAAGACCCAGTCCGCGCCGCTGCGCCGGGCCATCGCCAGGCGCTCGTCTATGCGGTCAACAACGATAATCTCCTTCACCTTATAGACACCCTTCAGCGCCTGCACGGTGACCAGCCCCATCGGCCCTGCGCCGTAGATCAGCGCAATGTCCTGTTCGGTGGGATTAGCCTGCCCCGTCACGTTGGCGGCGATGGTGAAGGGCTCAACCATGACGGCGTGCTTATCAGGAATTCCGTCCGGAACAGGCCAGGCATTTTTAGCGGGCACTACCGCATATTCACTGAAACCGCCGTCACGGTGTACGCCCAGCACCACCAGCGAGGTGCAGACGTTCGGTTTTCCGACGGAGCACGGATAGCAGTGTCCGCAGCTGATCACCGGATCAACCGAGACGCGCTGGCCCAGGCGCGCGCTGTCTACCCCCTCTCCCACGGCGTCAATCACGCCAAAGAACTCGTGGCCAATCGTGCGTGGATACTTCGCAAACGGATTATGGCCGCGGTAGATGTGGCTGTCCGAACCGCAGATCCCCGCCAGCGTGATTTTGACGCGGACTTCACCTGCGCCGGGCTCCGGTCGTGGCCGCTCTTCAATCACCAGTTCGTTCGGCTGTTGAATCACTACGCTTTTCATCGTTCATTCCTCGCTTACCAGTTCCACAGCGTGCCGTCTTCAAGACGGGCCACCGGCAGATAGGCCGGATCGTAGGGGTATTTCGCCGCCAGCTTTTCGTCAAACTCGATGCCCAGGCCCGGCTTGTCGCCCGGGTGCATATAGCCGTTATCAAAGCGCCAGCTGTGCGGGAAGACTTCAAGCATCTGTTCGGAGTAGCCCATATATTCCTGGACGCCAAAGTTTGGCACCCACAGGTCAAAATGCAGCGCGGCCGCGTGGCATACAGGCGAGAGATCCGACGGGCCGTGCGAGCCGGTGCGCACCTGGTAGAGTGACGCGAAGTCCGCGATGCGGCGCATCCCGGTGATCCCGCCAGCATGAGTGATGGTGGTGCGGATATAGTCGATAAGCTGCTCTTCGATGAGCTGCTTGCAGTCCCAGATACTGTTAAACACTTCCCCCACCGCAATTGGCGTGACGGTGTGCTGGCGGATCAGGCGGAAGCATTCCTGGTTTTCCGCGGGCGTTGGGTCTTCCATCCAGAACATGCGGAATGCTTCAATGCTCTTGCCGAAGCGCGCCGCTTCGATGGGCGTCAGGCGGTGGTGCATATCGTGCAGAAGATGTTCATTGAAGCCAAATTTGCTGCGTACCGCGTCAAACAGCTTTGGCGTGAAATCGAGGTATTTCTCGGTGGACCAGAGCTGCTCTTCCGGCCAGTCGCCTTTAGTGGCGGGCTCGTAGGCCAGCCCCTTCCCTTTGGCCATGCCGTAGGTGGTTTTCATGCCCGGCACGCCGCACTGCACGCGGATCGCCTTAAAGCCCATCTCCTTATGGCGGGCGTAATCTTCCAGCACGTCGTCAATGGTGTGCCCGGTGGTGTGGCAGTAGACCATTACGCCCTCACGGGATGCGCCGCCCAGCAGCTGGTAAAGAGGCATATTGGCCGCTTTGGCTTTAATGTCCCACAGCGCCATATCCACGGCGGAGATGGCCGACATGGTGACCGGCCCGCGACGCCAGTAGGCGCCCTTATAGAAAAACTGCCAGATGTCTTCGATACGGTGCGCGTCGCGGCCAATCAGCTGCGGGCAGAGATGATCTTTCAGGTAGGAGGCAACGGAGAGCTCACGCCCGTTCAGCGTAGCGTCACCGAGGCCGACAATCCCCTCATCGGTGGTGATTTTAAGGGTGACAAAGTTCCGCCCCGGGCAGGTAACAAACACGTCAGCCGCGACAATCTTCATAATTCCTTTCCTTACATCGTTCGTTATGATGCTGGAAATTTACCCACCAACCCTACTACCATACAAGTATAATGATCATAAAATCCGCCAACGATCACAAAACCAGGGGCTCAGGCCCGCCCCCATCCCGCCACAATGATCAGCATACCGCACAGAGCAACCAGCGCGCCGGCCCAGTCGTAGGCGCTAAGTTTGACGCCGTCCACCACGCGCAGCCACAGCAGCGCAGTACAGACATAGACACCACCGTATGCGGCGTAGACGCGGCCACTGGCAGCCGGATGCAGCGTTAACAGCCAGACAAAGAGAGCCAGCGCGACGCTTGCCGGGATGAGCAGCAATACCGACCCTCCCTTCTTCAGCCAAAGCCACGGTAGGAAGCAGCCGATGATTTCGCATAGCGCGGTAGCAAAAAAAAGCAGCGTCGTTTTGAGCATAGTTAACGTCAGGTGAGGATCTATTTAGACATCATACCCGATAATGTCCTTTACTTTTCCATACCCGCTCCGCGGGTATGCCGTTATTGCTCTTTGGTGTAGAATCTGAACGGGGAAACTTGCTCATCTGCACCCATTTTAAAGGAAACGCTATGACTACATTAAGCAAACGCCTTTGTCTGACAGCCCTGCTGGCGCTGTCATCGTTCGCCTTTGCCGCCTCTGCGACAGCGGAAACCAGCAAGCTCGTTATTGAGTCTGGTGACAGCGCGCAAAGCCGCCAGAACGCCGCGATGGACAAAGAACAATGGAATGACACCCGCAGCCTTCGTCAGAAGGTCAACAAACGTGCTGAGAAAGAGTGGGACAAAGAAGATGTCGCCTTCGACGCACGCGATAAGTGTCAGCAAAGTGCGAACGTCAATGCCTACTGGGAGCCGAACACCCTGCGCTGCCTGGATCGCCGCACTGGTCGTACGGTTGCCCCATAATGTCGGCGCCCTGTGACGTAAAACTCCGGCCGCTGGAGCGTGAAGATCTGCGCTTTGTCCACCAGCTCGACAATAACGCCAGCGTAATGCGCTACTGGTTCGAAGAGCCGTACGAGGCCTTTGTCGAGCTGTCCGATCTCTACGATAAGCACATTCACGATCAGAGCGAGCGTCGTTTTGTGGTGGAGTGTGAGGGTGAAAAAGCGGGGCTTGTGGAGCTGGTTGAGATCAACCACGTTCACCGTCGGGCGGAGTTCCAGATCATTATTTCGCCTGAGCACCAGGGGAAAGGCCTGGCCTCACGGGCGGCGAAGCTGGCGATGGATTACGGATTTAACGTCCTGAACCTCTACAAGCTTTACCTGATCGTGGATAAAGAGAACGAGAAAGCGATCCATATCTACCGTAAGCTGGGCTTTATGGTAGAAGGCGAGCTGATTCACGAGTTCTTTATCAACGGCGAATACCGCAACACCATCCGCATGTGCATCTTCCAGCATCAGCACCTGGCGGGACACAAGCCGTCAGGCGCCAGCCTGCTGAAACCAACCGCGCAGTAACCTGCGCGGTTTTATTCTCAGTAGTACTCAATCGTATTCTTGATGGTGTACTTGCGCTCAACGGCAGGCTTAACGCTGTCGTCAGTGATGGTGAGATCGCAGCTGACCGGGTTGTTGTGTCGATCGTAGTCGCAGCTCTGCGTCACGTTGCCGAGCGGCTTGTCGTTTAACAGGCTCACGGCCGAGTAATCCATTCTTTTGCGCAGATCCTTTGACGGTGTCGACTGCACCGATAAATGCTGATCCCCGGAGACAGTGGTTTTGCCCAGCGGATAGCCATCCGCATCGTATCGATACTTCACTTCCATCTCTTTGCCGTGCGCGGCCACCACAAAGCCGTTGTCGTCGGTATCCCACGTCACCCCGGCTGACGGCAGTTCGGCCAGCTGGCATTTGCCCTGCAGCTTCACCTTACGCTGCTGGGTTTCTGCATCAATGTAGTAGTTGGCATCCAGCACCAGCGCTACGCCCGTGTTAGCCTCCAGGTCGTGCAGTTCCAGCGTATCGAAACACCCTTCCGCCGACACGGTGCCGGTAACCCGTTTGGACACTTCGCCCTTCTCGTTGAACAGCGTCTGGGTAAAGTCTTTGACCGGGCCGCGCAGAGGGTCGAAATCAAACTCGTTTGAAAAACTCGCCATCTCCGGCGTAAACGACAGCGGCGCGGAGTTGTTGTCACACCCTGCGAGAGCGGCTGCCAGGAGCGTTATCGCTGCATATTTCTTCACATTCTTTACCAATACAGAGAGATTATTCCCAATCATATTAGCAAATACAGTTGTTTACACGAAGCATGCTAAAATTAATCTATACACAGAGAAAAGGAGCTACAGATGAAACGGTTACCCTGGATTACCGCCCTGCTGTTAATGAGTGCTTCAACCGCCGCGCTGGCGGCACCCGACTCCTGCGAGCGCGTGAAAAGCGACATTCAGCAGAAGATTATCAACAACGGCGTGCCGGAGTCAGGTTTTACGCTGAGCATTGTGCCGAATGATCAAGCTGACCAGCCGGACGCGCAGGTGGTGGGCCACTGCGCCAACGACACCTTTAAAATTTTGTACACCCGTACAGGCAATGGGGCTGCGGAATCTCAGTAATTTACCTTCAATCCCCTTTGATTTGATGAGGATTAAGATCTAATACCTCCAAATAAGTAACACTCACCCCATCATTAGCCCGGTTGTAATCACGGGTAAAAATAATACGTAATCTCAATCTTGGGGTGAGCCATGTCTGAGGTCGATCATCACGGCGGTATTAGCCGCCGAACTCTCGTGAAATCTACCGCAATAGGTTCTCTGGCGCTTGCCGCTGGCGGGATCTCGCTTCCTTTTGGTCTAAAAAGCGCAGCCGCTGCGGTGCAAAATGCCGTCCAGCCTGCGGAAGATAAAGTGGTCTGGGGTGCCTGCTCGGTCAACTGCGGCAGCCGCTGCGCGCTGCGCCTGCACGTCCGCGACAATGAAGTGTACTGGGTCGAAACGGATAACACCGGTGAGGATATCTATGGTAATCACCAGGTCCGAGCCTGCCTGCGCGGGCGCTCTATTCGCCGCCGCATCAACCACCCTGACCGCCTGAACTACCCGATGAAACGCGTGGGCAAACGCGGTGAGGGCAAATTTGAGCGCATCACTTGGGATGAAGCGCTGGACGCTATCACCGCCAGCCTGAAAGACGTGGTCGACAAATACGGCAACGAAGCGGTGTATATTAACTACTCCTCCGGCATTGTCGGCGGCAATATCACCCGTTCCTCTCCTTACGCTTCGCTGGTGGCGCGCCTGATGAACTGCTACGGCGGTTTTCTGAGCCACTACGGCACCTACAGCACGGCGCAAATCGCCTGCGCCATGCCCTATACCTACGGCAGCAATGACGGGAACAGCACCTCGGATATTGAAAACACCAAACTGGTGGTGATGTTCGGCAATAATCCGGCGGAAACGCGCATGAGCGGCGGCGGGATTACGTATTATCTGGAGCAGGCTCGCGAGCGGTCCAACGCGCGCATGATCGTTATCGACCCACGCTATACCGATACGGCAGCCGGACGCGAAGATGAATGGATCCCGATCCGTCCGGGTACTGATGCCGCACTGGTGGCAGGTATTGCCTGGGTATTGATCGACGAAAACCTGGTCGACCAGCCGTTCCTGGACAAATACTGCGTTGGCTATGACGAAAAAACGCTGCCGGAAGGCGCCCCCGCGAATGGTCACTATAAAGCGTATATTCTCGGCCAGGGGGATGACAACACGGCGAAAACGCCTGAATGGGCCTCGCACATCACCGGCATTCCGGTAGATCGTATCGTCAAGCTGGCCCGCGAAATCGGCTCCGCGAAGCCGGCCTACATCTGCCAGGGCTGGGGGCCACAGCGACAGGCAAACGGAGAACTGACCTCCCGCGCCATCGCGATGCTGCCGATCCTCACAGGTAATGTGGGGATCAACGGTGGCAACAGCGGCGCGCGCGAATCCAGCTACACCATCACTATCGAACGTATGCCGCTGCCGGAAAATCCGGTTAAAACGCAAATATCCTGCTTTAGCTGGACGGATGCCATCGTCCGTGGCCCGGAAATGACCGCCCTGCGCGACGGGGTGCGCGGTAAGGATAAGCTGGACGTGCCGATTAAGTTCATCTGGAACTACGCGGGCAACACCATTATTAACCAGCACTCCGATATCAATAAAACTCACGAGATCCTGCAGGACGAAAGTAAATGCGAAACGATCGTCGTCATTGATAACTTCATGACCTCGTCAGCGAAGTACGCCGATATCGTGTTGCCGGACCTGATGACCGTCGAACAGGAAGACATCATTCCTAACGATTATGCAGGCAACATGGGCTACCTGATTTTCCTCCAGCCCGTGACTGCACCGAAGTTTGAGCGTAAGCCCATCTACTGGATCATGAGCGAAGTGGCGAAACGCCTCGGGCCGGATATTCATCAGAAATTTACCGAAGGGCGCACGCAGGAAGAGTGGCTGCAGTATCTGTATGCCAAAATGCTCGCAAAAGATCCCACACTACCGTCCTATGACGAGCTGAAAAAAATGGGCATTTATAAGCGCAAAGATCCGAACGGACACTTTGTGGCCTATAAAAAATTCCGCGAGAACCCGGAAGCCAATCCGCTGAAAACGCCATCGGGCAAGATTGAAATTTACTCCAGCAAGCTGGCGAAGATTGCGGCGACCTGGGAGTTGGCAAAAGACGAGACCATTAGCCCACTGCCCGTGTACGCATCAACCTTTGACGGATGGGATGCGCCCGAGCGCGCGCAGTTCCCGCTGCAGCTGTTCGGTTTCCACTTTAAAGCCCGAACCCACTCGAGCTATGGCAACGTCGACGTGCTGAAAGCGGCCTGCCGCCAGGAGGTCTGGCTTAATCCTGTCGATGCCGAAAAACGCGGCATTAAGAACGGCGATACGGTGCGCGTCTTTAATAGTCGCGGCGAGGTGCGAACTGAAGCAAAAGTGACGCCACGCATCATGCCCGGCGTGAGCGCTATGGGCCAGGGAGCCTGGCACGATGCCAATATGAGTGGCGATCGTATCGACCACGGCTCATGCATCAACACGCTGACGACCCATCGACCTTCTCCGCTGGCAAAAGGCAACCCGCAGCACACCAATCTGGTGCAGATTGAGAAGGTGTAAAGAGTGAAACGCGAGACCATAGTTGATTCAATGGTCAGTGTTATCGGTTATCACAGTCGCGCGGGCGTCGTCCGCGCAAGCAAGGAAAGTTTTATGGAAGACGTCTCACATCGTGAATCGTTCGCGTTCAGCGCCAGGGTACTGGGCGCGCTGTTTTATTTCGCTCCCGACAGCGAGCAGGCCGCGCCGCTGGTGAGCGCTCTTACCGCTGGCGAATGGGTTCAGGACTGGCCCCTGCCGCCGGAAGCGCTGCAGCCTGTTGCCGATACGTTTGCCTCATCTTCCGATGAACCGCTGACCGACGCCTGGCAACGGCTGTTTATTGGTCCTTATGCCCTGCCCGCTCCGCCGTGGGGTTCCGTCTGGCTGGACCGTGAATCCGTGCTGTTTGGCGATTCGACCCTCGCGCTGCGACAGTGGATGCGGGAGAACAATATCGCGTTTGAGATGCAGCAAAAGGAACCGGAAGATCACTTTGGCACGTTGCTAATGCTCGCGGCGTGGCTGGCCGAGAATGGCCGCGAAGCGGAGTGCGCTCAACTTCTGGCGTGGCACCTCCTGCCGTGGAGCACCCGCTTCCTGTCAGTGTTTGTCGATAACGCCGGGCATCCGTTTTATACCGCGCTGGGCAGGCTTGCGCAGCTGACGCTGGCGGACTGGCGATCCGGACTGCTTATTCCGGTTGCGGAAAAGACGCTGTATCGCTAGAGGTGTGGCTTGCTCGCCGGTGGCGGGCAAGCCTTTAACTTATACCTCGCCACCTGATTCACTCGCACTCTCTTTACTCTGAATGAACCGAAGTGCCAGATAGAGGTCTGGCGCCAGAATCATGTCATCATCATTCATCGTTGGCCGACTCTCTTTAAACCAGCGCGTTAATTCCGTTTTTCTGCCCGCCAGGATTAACGTAATCTTTCGCCCCTTCAGGTCACGCTTTAACTCATTAATGGTTGCCAGGACGCTGATGTCTGAATAGGTGAAGCAAGCAACGGCATCAATGACCACCCATTTAGGTTGTAATGCAGTACCATCAACCAGGTTCAATACCCGACGTTTAAAATAAGCCACATTAAAATAGGTCAACGGTGAGTTAAATCGATACATCAGCACGCCCGGGACCATTTTAATATCGGTTGTATTACCTAATGAGTGAATCATTCCATCTTCGTCAGTGCCCAACAAGTGCTCAGAGGGACGAAACACTGTACGAAGGAACTGTAACAGGCCAAGCAACACCGCAAGGCCGATCCCCTGGATAACGCCGATAATTAAAACACAGCCAAAAGTGAAGAAGGCCAGGCGGAATGCCTGTTTATTTCTGCGCCTCAGGTTCCAGAGCCCACGTAAATCAATTAATGACCACGAGGCATACATTAGAACAATACCTAATGCAGATACCGGAATAAATTGTAATGGCTGGGTGAAAAATACCACAACGATACCGATGAGTAAGGCCGCGACTATGGAAACCAGCTGACTTTTCCCACCCACTGAATCATTAACCGCGGTCCGGGAATCAGCACCACTGATAGCAAAACCCTGGGATAACCCAGACATAATGTTCGCAATACCCAGCGCTCTGAACTCAGCATCAGCATTGATTTCATAACCATTTTTCGCGGCAAAACTGCGGGCGGTCAGCATCAGACTCACAAAACTGACCAAAGCCAGGTTCAGCGCCGGGATCACCAAATCACGCATCGGACCAGGCTGGAATTCCCCCCAGTTAACGACGGGTAAGCCAGACTGGAAACCATCTCCCCCAATCGTGGCGATACCATACTGTTGCGCAGCTGTTCCCCACACCAGAACCGTTGTCAGTACAATGGCTATCAACGGTGCTGGCCAGTGGCTACGATACGTTTTAATAACCATTAAAATAATTAACGTTAAAAGTGATATCCCTATGGTTAATAAATGGCTGTCTGACAATCGGCCTGGCAAGGCTATTATTTTTTCAATAACCTGTGCTTCATCTAGCTTGATCCCTAAAACCTTGCCTAATTGCCCGACAATAATCGTCACGGCTACGCCATTTAGCAAACCCGTAAGAATGGGATGAGAAAGCAGATCGGCAAGTGCGCCCAGACGAAACTTACTGGCAAGCAGGCACCACCCGCCCATCATCAATGTCATGATAATCGTCAGTTGCCAGTGCAGTTCGGGATTACCTGCAGAAAGCGGAAAGACGACGGCCGCAATCACCGCGCAGGTCGTGGCATCAGGGCCAACAATAAGCTGACGTGAAGAACCAAACAGTGCATACGCTATCATCGGTAAAACGCACGAATAAAGCCCCACTATTGCCCCAACACCTGCCAGCTCAGCATAAGCAATAGCTACGGGTAGCGCTACAGCCGCAACGGATAACCCGGCTTTAACATCCTGTTTTAGCCAGCTTTTATCGTAGGCTAACAAATTTTGTAGACCTGGCATGTAGTTTAATAAAACTCTTCCGAACACGTTATTCTCCGGATATAGATATCACCCACGTAATATTGGCACACTTCTTTACGAGGTTCTGGCTTTCAAATGCTCCGGATAAAGGATCGCGTTGCATCGACCCGTTGTACTCACAGCCAAAAGCGGACGTTATGCTAATCAATGACGAGAAGATCAGGTTGGTTCTTACGTTTAGCCAGTTTCTTTTGCAAAATGATAACGATGATTGGGAACCCTAATGCGGAAATGGCGCTTACCGTTAGTAACGTGTTCATTTTTTGTTGTGACATGTCATGCCCAGGTAATAAAAAAGAAGACAAAAAAAATGCGATCGTTGTAATCAAATACATCATTGATGTTTGTAATGACATGAATCCTGCGCGTTGCCTGTTATCAGGAAACTGAATCGTAACCGCCGAAGATGAAACCAGACGACTATAAGATGCACCGAGAAATAAAGTAATAAATAGCGCCGGATGCGGAAGCCCCAGGATGGGTATGAGCAAACTCAGAATAAAAATGATAGTTGAAGCTGTCGCCAGAACTACAGCAGAAAAACGTGTCGTTAACACGCCTGTCATTTTTGTCGACAGGTACCCTGCCATCCCCCCGCCGAAGAATAGCCAGGACAACATGTCCGAAGAAGCGCCAGGCTGCTGTAACAATAATGGTACCAGAACAGGAACGACCAGCATTGGGCTAAACTGTACAAGCGCATTAGCGGAAGCAAACAGTAAAATATCCACATTGAGAGGCTGTGAATGGGGTGTCTCGAAAGAAACGCGATCTTGCGGAATGATGGTGACAATCAGTGGCATCGCCAACAAACACAGCGTACTGATGAACCACAAAGCAATATGCCAGCCATAATGAGTACATAAAAATAATATTGTGGGCATTCCAGCAATGCTTACTATCGAAAATGACGCAATCACCGTCGCTAACATTTTTCCACGCAAGTGAGTCGGTGCGTGGTTTATCAATATACTGGTACCCACCCCCATTGTGGTACCGCCCAACAATCCTGCACAGAATCGTAATGTAAGCAAAAGGCTAAAACTGGAAGTCAATGTCGTTAAAAAGGTCAGCAGCCCCAGGAGAGCCATATTGGCGATGAGAAAGCGTTTCTTATTAAAACGACCGATCCAGTAAAAAGCGATAATGCCCGACAGAACGGCACCTGTTGTGTACAGGCCAGAAACGTAGCCTGAGAAGGATACGGGAACAGCAAAATCAGCCGCCATAAAAGCAAAAATAGGGTTGAACATCATATATTCCAGCGCATTCGTGAACTGGATAAAAGCAATTACAGCAGCGATTCGTATGAGGGTTTTATGATTTAACGTTTTTGTGACCAGTGGCATAGCAGGCGACCTGTGGATGAAAGATATCCGAGTTTAACCGCTATCAAATCTGTTCATTAGATGGTAAAAATGGCACTTATTGTTATCATTTATGGGATAATCAATGCGGCCGCCTCTGGATTTTAATACCCTGAAAGTGTTCATTGCTGTGGTTGAAAAAGAGAGTTTTGTTGGGGCATCCAGGGCGCTGGAAATGCCGACATCAAATGTGAGTCGTTGTATTTCTCAGTTAGAAGACAAACTCAATCTTCAGCTTATAGAGCGCAGTACCCGCCATATGAAACTCACCCAGGCGGGCCACCTGCTCTATAACCGAGCGAAGCCAATACTGGAGGCACTTGAGCAAACTGAAACAGAATTAACGTTGCGGCAAATGCAGCTTAAGGGCCCGTTACGTATCTGTATTCCTAATGAAATAGGCCCGGTCTTGCTGGGATCTATAGTTGCCGATTTCGCCTGTCAGCACCCGGATCTGGAAATTAGCTGCGTCACAAATTTGTCTGGCTTTGAATCCGTTCGTGACGATCTGGATTTAGCGATCATTGTCACCCGTGGCCAGATGGATGACAGTGACTACATCGCTCGCCATCTGGTGACTATCCCTTGTACCATCGTTGCTGCACCTTCTGTCATTCAACGTTATGGCACCCCTTCTCATATACAGCATTTTGAAGAATTACCCTGTATTACAACCGTAAGCGCACTTAAAGGTGCTCCCTGGCAGTTTGTTAATAAAAAGGGGGGATTCGAGACGATAAAGGTTAAAGGCCATTACCGGGTAAACAGCGGAGAGACGGCAGGACGAGCGGCTGTAGCAGGTGTCGGTTTTGCCATTCTATCGAAACAAGCCTGCCAACCCTACATCAACGATGGACGGCTAATCGAGCTTAACTTTGAACAATCCCCTGCTCCACTGCAATTGTTCGCACTTTATTCAGATCGGCGCTACTTGCCTGCTAAAACACGAGCGCTCATAGATTTCATGCATCAGAAATTGAGTAATATATCTTGCGTAACATAAGGCTCACGATCGTGCGCAACAGGTCATCTTAAGGTTCACAGGCATAAGCACCCAGCAGACAGATTAGACTTTAAGTTATTAACTATGCTCAATTAATAAGCCGCAGTTGAGGATAACGTTCTAACCACCGCTTCTCTTCAACGCGCCGCCTGAAGACGTCATATTTTTCCCGCTCAAACGCAGGCGTTGGTCTTAAACTCAGCTCAAACAGGTCATTAAGACCATAGGGTGCAATGACCTCAATAACATCGTTAGCGCCCAGCCTGACGCCTACAGCCGTCGCAGTTTCGGGCCAGTACAACAGCGCATTTTCTGTTGAGTGATAGGGATTATCACCATTACGCAGATGCATCCTGGCTTGATTCTTTACAGACCAGTCAAAAGCGGGCATCCGTTGCTTAAGTTTTTCTTCCAGATGACGTTCATCGTCTGGCGTACACCATTCGGGATCGAACCAGACCACATCCACATCGCCTGAAAAGGACTTTTTCCAACAGGCATGCAAGTGATCCCATACGGCATCCCTGACAAAACCCGCGCCTATCCAGCAATCAGGAAGTTGCAAATCATGAACCGCGTAAAGCACCTGCATTCGTGAAGGATCAAGTGACAATATTCTCTGCAATGAATTTAGATAATCCATCATTATTCCCGTCATCAAAAGCACCGCCCCGTCATCTTAACCGGAGCGGCTCAAATTCGTCTCTATTGCGCGCTCAAACTCATAAGCAACCGCCATCAAAAACTGTACGTCACCTTCAAACTCCCCGTGGGGGACGTTTTACGTTGTACGATCGGGCTGTCACCCGCATCCCCCGTCAGTTGCGTAACCCCCGCAGCGGCAAGCACGCTCCAGCGCGAGGTGAGCTTGTGGGTCCAGTCAAGATTCATAGACCAGGCATAAATCCCGGCCCCGGCGTCATGTCGGGCAAACCCCGATGCGCTCGACTGAGCGTCACTGACGCCATAGTACGTCTGCATATACTTGCCGGATCCCCAACTGCCGGTCAGCGCCAGCGTCACCTCATTTTTTGATGAGGTATAGAGCGGGCTGGAAATACCGAAATGCACCGCCTCTCCGTTGTCTCTCTCAGAAACCGGCGCCTCAGCCTGCAGCTGCAGATGAAGCCAGTCGGTCACCTTGTACCCCAGCCCGGGCACAACGATTGCCGAGCCTTTTATCTCGCCCATTCCACGCAGCTCGTCGCTGCCGGAGGCGATCGAATCGCTGCTGACGTCTTTATCTTTACGGCCTGCGCGATAGCTCAGGGCAGCGCTGTAATCGAAATTACCGATGTTATTGCCGTAACCGATACCCCGCGTGGTGCTGATAAAGAAGCCATTCGCCATCGAGTAATCCACCACCTGAGCCGCGCTGACGCGGCTTTTATCCGAACCCGAGTAGCGTGGCGCGACGTCCGCGCCGCCCCCCAGAGTTAAGACATTACCCTTCTGCTCTGCCGCCATTACCGGGGTGGCCAGTAACGCCAGAACAACGCCCGGCACTATGCTTTTTAGTCTGAAGCCCGAAAGTGAATGGAGGGACGTATGACGCAGTTCGATGTTTCTCATTAAAGAAGCCCTTATGGATTCAAATGGTTGCGATGCAAGCGGTTAAACGCCAGGACGCCCATTTTGAATACCGACCCTAAGGTTCTTATGAGCCGAAAATGAAGAAACGCTGAAGCACGAGCCGGTGCTGTAAACCGGACGGATTTCCTGCTACCGTTTTTTTCTTAAGTTGTTCTTCATCCACGGTTGTTACAGTTATCAATGTGAAAATTTTACTAATCGAAGACGACCTGGATCTCGGCAATGGCGTTCGTATCGCCCTTTCAGATCAAGGATTTGATGTCATATGGGTTCGCCGTAAAGAGGATGCGCTGCATCAGCTTGACGTCTGCGCGCCGGAACTTGTTTTGCTCGACCTGGGGCTGCCCGACGGCGACGGCATGAGCCTGATGACGCGTTTGCGCCAGCAGCTGAAGGGGATCCCCGTCATCATCCTGACGGCGCGAGGTACGCTGCAGGATCGCCTGTGCGGGCTGGATGCCGGTGCAGACGACTATCTTGTCAAACCCTTCGTTCTCGCCGAACTGCTGGCGCGAGTCAGGGCTCTTGCCCGACGCAGCTACGGTTTTGAAAATGAGGCAATAGAGATCCGGGGCTTATCGCTTCATGTACCGACGCGTCGTGTGACGGTGAGTGCGCGTCACGTTGAATTGACGGCCAGTGAATATGCGCTTCTTGAAACGTTGATGCTGCGCGCTGACCGGGTGATTACCCGACGTTTTCTGGAAGAAAGGATATTCGGCAACAAAGAAAATCTCAGTAATGCGCTCGACGTCCATATGGGGAATTTGCGGCGGAAAATTGGTGAAGGCTATGTGCGAACGGTGCGGGGCGTCGGATACGTCATTGATACCGTTGCTGTTCAGAAAGTGACGGGTTAATGCGAAACGTCTGGTACCTCCTGAAGCGTCCCACGCTGGTACGGCGAATTATCATCGCCCAGATGGCGCTGCTCACCCTGCTGTGGTGTATTTTTTTGACCTTCATATTGTTGGAGGACCTGCGTAGCCCTCCGATACTCACGGGCAGTAAGACCTACGAAACCATTTTTACTCTGGTTGATCATATTGGCGAGCGCCCGAAGGACCGTAACGAGGTGCTGGAAGCGTTCAGTAAGGCGTTGCGGGAAGGCTATGGCGGCGGCGAAGATCCCGCATTATCAATCAACCTCATCGTTCGCAAGAATAACGCAATCATTTTTTCATCGGATGGCGCTCCGACGGGGGTAATGAACACCAGGCTTGGAGAAATGCAGCGTGTTCAGAGTGACGGTCGTACCTGGACCAGCCGTACCCTTAAGTCCCCTCGTTCCGACGTGGAAGTTACGCTTTTCACCCCGGCCGGTAGCTGGAACTTCTTTATCTATCTGAACTCACGCGGCTACTACATTATGCCGCTGCTGGTCTGTATTCCTTTTCTTCTGTTTCCCGCGTGGCTGTCGATCCGCATTGCGATGCGTCCCTGGAGCAAGGTGGTGAATGAAATTTCATTACGCAGGCCAGACGATCTCTCTCCCTTAAAAGCCGGCCCCAGGCACAGGGAGCTTCGCAAAATGGTGGACGCGATAAACGATTTTCTTGCCAGAGTGCGGGAAAGCGCTGAACGGGAACGGGTTTTCATTGCGGATGCTGCACACGAGCTGCGTACGCCCCTGGCAGCGATGCGCATCAACGTGGAGGCGCTGCAATCCTGGGCGAGCAGCGAGAGCCAGCGGCAGCTGCTTGCAGGGATTGTGCGCAGCAACAGCCGGGCGGCTCGGCTCGTCAACCAGCTGCTGCTGATGATGCACAGTGAAGCGCGTATTGACACCGCGATGGAGCCCGTGCCGCTGACGTCACTCATACAAGAGCGAATGGCTGCGCTGGAGCCGCTGGCGTCCGGGCGCAGGATTGAGCTGGAATTCTTCGCTGAGGATGAAATCTGGATCGCTGGCGTCCGGGAACGTCTGATGTCGCTGATAGACAATCTTATTGAAAATGCCGTGAAGTACAGTCCTGAGGGCGGACGGATTCAGGTAGAGGTACGCTCAGCAGATAAATCAGCCCAAATACGCGTCTCCGATGAGGGGCCGGGCATTCCGGTTGAATTGCGCGAGCGCGTCTTCGACCGGTTTTTCCGCGATCCCAATCAGGTGCAGAGCGGAAGCGGACTGGGGCTTGCCATCGTCAAAGCGGTTGCACTGCAACATAACAGCAGTGTAAACCTGAGTACCTCAGCGGAAGGTGGCCTCCTGGTGACGGTTGACTTCCCGGACCGCACGTTTAGCTAAACCGGAACAGGGTGTTCGATCGCAAATGCCGCAGATTGCTTCAAAAAAATTACCGTATTTGTTATATTGTTGTTTATTGCTTATTCACCTCTGCGGTGCCAAAAAGAACAAGATTCACCGCTACCCAGGAAAGAGAAATGTTAGATTACCGCTTCCCGACAGCTTTGCAGATGGTTCTCAGCGTAGCGATGGCGGAGCAACTAGGTGAACGTTCGACAAGTGCAATTCTGGCCTACGGCCTGGAAGCCAATCCGAGCTTTATCCGCAAATTGATGGTTCCACTCACGCGCGACGGCATTATCGTCTCAACGCTTGGCCGCAACGGCTCTATTCATCTTGGTCGTCCACCGGAAGAGATCACCCTGCGCGATATCTACCTTTCGGTCACCGAAGATAAAAAACTCTGGGCGTCGCGCCCTGACGTGCCGGCCCGCTGCGTGGTCAGCGCGAACGCCTGCTGGTACTTTAAATCGATTTCCGAAGAAGCGGAGCAGGCATCGCTCGCGGTACTAGCGCGCCACACCGTGGCAAGCGCGCTGGACGAGGTTAAAAAAGCCGATACCAGCGGGTGCGATCCTTTACCTGAACTTATTGCCCAGTACAAAAAAGCCCATTAATTTTCGCGAAAAAAAACCGCCTTTACGATAAAGGCGGTTTTTTTGTTATCTGCGATATCCCTACGCGGGCAGAACCTCTCTTTCCACTTTGCCGCGCGTCACAAACTTACGCAGCGTCACGTAGAATACCGGTGTCAGGAACAGGCCAAACAGCGTTACGCCGAGCATCCCGGAGAAGACCGTGATCCCAGTGACGCCACGCACTTCTGCGCCCGCGCCGTGGCCGAGGATCAGCGGAATGGTCCCGGCGATAAAGGCGATGGAGGTCATCACAATCGGACGCAAACGCAGGCGGCACGCTTCAAGCGCAGCTTCCATGATGCCTTTGCCCTGAATTTCCAGCTCGCGGGCAAACTCCACGATAAGAATCGCGTTTTTACACGCCAGCCCCATCAGCACCACCAGCCCCACCTGCACGAAGACGTTGTTATCACCACCGGTCAGCCAGACGCCAAACAGTGCGGAGAGCATCGTCATCGGCACGATGAGGATCACCGCCAGCGGCAGCGTCCAGCTTTCATACAGCGCCGCCAGCACCAGGAACGCCAGCAGCACCGCGACCGGGAAGACGATCAGTGCCGTATTGCCCTGGGTGGCCTGCTGGAAGCTCAGGTCCGTCCATTCAATGTTCATCCCGTTCGGCAGGATTTGCTTAGACATCGCGTCCAGCTGCGTCATCGCCTGAGCGGACGAGAGCACGCGCGGGTCGGCATCGCCGATCAGATCTGCCGCCGGGTAGCCATTGTAGCGGATCACCGGGTCCGGCCCGTAGGTGGTCGTGATTTTCACCATGCTGCCAATCGGCACCATTTCGCCCTGGCTGTTCCGGGTGCGTAAATTCGCAATATCCTCCACGCTGTCGCGGAATTGCCCGTCTGCCTGCGCCATCACGCGCCAGGTACGTCCGAACTGGTTGAAGTCGTTCACGTACGACGAGCCCAGATAGGTTTGCAGCGTACCGAACAGATCGGTCAGCGACACGCCCTGCGCTTTTGCCTTATCGCGGTCAACCTGCACGTCCAGCTGCGGAACGTTAGCCTGGTAAGTGGAGATTGGGAAGTGCATTCCCGGCGTCTGCATAATTGCACCGGACATGGTGTTCACCGCGTTTTGCAGCGCACCATAGCCCAGACCCGCGCGATCCTGAATGTACAGCGAGTAGCCTGACCCCTGGCCCAGGCCCAGAATCGGCGGCGGCAGGATGGAGAAGCCAAAGCCCTGCTGGATTTGCGCGATTTTGGCGTTGATCTCCGCGTTAATTTCCGCCGCTGAGTGCTTGCGCTGGTCAAACGGCTTCAGGCCAAAGAAGACCGTCCCGGTATTCGGCGTGTTGGTGAACTGCAGCGCGTTCAGCCCTGGAAACGCGACCGCGTAATCCACGCCTTCGGTGTTCATGCCAATTTCGCTCATTTTGCGGATCACCGCGTCGGTGCGGGCCAGCGACGAGCCTTCCGGCATCTTCACGCCGCCAATCAGGTAAAGCTTATCCTGGGTCGGAATAAACCCGCCGGGCACCGCTTTAAACATGACGCCCGCGGCACACAGCAGCAGAAGATAAACCACAAACACCGCGCCGCGTCGGCCAAGCGTTTTGCCCACCAGCCCCTGATAGCCGTTCGAGCTACGATGGAAAAAGCGGTTAAACGGACGGAAAATCCAGCCGAACAGGCGATCGATAAGCCGGGTCGGGAAGTCTTTCGGCGCGCCGTGCGGTTTTAACAGCAGCGCGGCCAGTGCCGGAGAGAGCGTCAGCGAGTTGATGGCGGAGATCACCGTGGAAATCGCGATCGTCACCGCAAACTGCTTGTAGAACTGACCGGTAACGCCGGAGAGGAACGCCATCGGCACGAACACCGCGCACAGCACCAGCGCAATCGCGATAATCGGCCCGGAGACCTCACGCATCGCCTGATGCGCCGCCGCAAGCGGCGCAAGCCCCTCTTCGATATTTCGCTCGACGTTTTCCACCACCACGATGGCGTCGTCCACCACGATGCCGATGGCCAGCACCAGCCCGAACAGGCTGAGGGTGTTAAGCGAAAAGCCCAGCAGATAGAGAATGCTGAACGTCCCCACCACCGACACCGGCACCGCGATCAGCGGAATGATCGACGCGCGCCAGGTTTGCAGGAACAGGATCACCACCAGTACAACCAGCACCACCGCTTCCAGCAGGGTTTGCACCACCGCACGGATGGAGTCGCGCACGAAAACCGTCGGATCGTAAGGTGCCGCCCACTTCATATCTTCCGGGAAACGGGTGGACAGTTCCTCCATTTTCGCGCGCACCGCGTTAGACAAATCGATGGCGTTTGCTCCCGGTGACTGGAAGATACCAATCCCGACCGCGTCTTTATTGTTAAGCTGTGAACGCAGCGCATAGCTGCCGGAACCCATCTCGATACGCGCCACGTCGCGCAGGCGGACGACCGAACCGTCCTCCGACGTTTTCAGAACAATGTTGCCAAACTCTTCTTCGGTATGCAGACGGCCCTGAGCGTTAATGGAGATCAGGAAATCGCTCTCTTTCGGCAGCGGCTCGGCGCCAAGCTGCCCGGCGGACACCTGCACGTTCTGCTCCTGCATTGCCGTGACCACGTCCGAGGCGGTCAGCCCGCGGGCCGCAACCTTGTTCGGGTCCAGCCAGATGCGCATGGCGTATTCACCGGAGCCAAAAATCTGGATCTGCCCGACGCCGGGCAGACGCGCCAGCTCGTCCTTCACCTTCAGCGTGGCGTAGTTGCGCATGTACAGTGAATCGTACTTACCGTTGGGCGAGAACAGATGCACCACCAGCGTAAGCGTTGGCGACTGCTTCTGCGTCGTGATGCCCAGGCGCCGCACGTCTTCCGGCAGACGCGCCTCGGCCTGCGCTACGCGGTTTTGCACCTGTACCTGCGCCTGATCCGGATCGGTACCTGGACGGAACGTGACGGTCGTGACCAGCACGCCGTCCGAGCCGGCGACGGATTTCATGTACATCATGTTCTCGACGCCGTTGATCGCCTCTTCCAGCGGCGTCGCCACGGTCTCGGCAATCACTTTCGGGTTGGCGCCCGGATACTCTGCGCGCACCTGCACGCTTGGCGGTACGACGTCAGGATACTCGCTCACCGGCAGCAGCGGGATGGCGATTAATCCTGTGATAAAAATCAGAATCGACAGTACGGCAGCGAAAATGGGCCTGTCGATGAAAAAGCGGGAAAAGTCCATGGGAAGGATTCTCAGGTCAAGTGATCAGTTGAGGGCGGCGCTGGCGGTCATGGCGACGGTTTTCGCGTTCACCGGCATACCCGGCATAAACACTTTTTGTAAACCGTCGACGATGACTTTATCGCCAGGTTTCAGCCCCTGCTGCACGATGCGTAAACCGTCGGCCAGACGCCCCGGCGTAATATCGCGACGCTGCGCTTTGCCCTCTTTATCCACGATATAGACATACTTGCGATCCTGGTCAGTCAGCACCGCTTTGTCGTCGATAAGCATCGCCTGGAATTCTGCGCTGCCCGGCAGGCGAACGCGGGCAAAAAGTCCCGGCGTGAACTGGCGCTGCGCGTTATCCAGCAGCGCGCGCATGCGGATCGTACCGGTACTCGGCGTGAGCTGATTATCCAGGAAGTCCACTTTACCCTGATGGGGGTAGCCCTCCTCGCCGGCAAGGCCGATCTCAACCGGTAGCGCCGTATGATGGCTGGACGCCCCCTGCCCGCTGCGCGCCAGATTTTGATAGTGAAGATAGGTTGACTCATCCACGTCAAAGTAGACGTAAACCGTCTTCTGCGAGACCAGCGTGGTGAGCACACTGGCGCTGTCGCCCGCGGAGACCAGATTGCCGCTGGTGATTAACGCCCGGCTGGCGCGGCCATCAATAGGTGCCGTCACTTTGGTAAAGTCGAGATTCAGCTGCGCGGCGTCGACCGCAGCCTGGGCTGCGCGAATATCGGCCTGTGCCTGGATGGCGGCCGAACGGCGCTGCTCCCACTCTTCACGGGATACCAGGTTGGTATTGATTAATTTATCGGTACGGTTAGCCTCGCTTCGCGCCAGGCTGGCCTGCGTTTTGGCCCTTTCCAGCGTCGCCTGCGCCTGCTCCAGCGCGGCGCGATAGGTTCGGTCATCAATCGTGAACAGCACCTCGCCCTTTTTCACTTCCTGGCCGTCGGTGAAATTCACTTTGTCGATGTAGCCAGAGACGCGGGGACGAAGCTGCACGCTTTCCACAGCTTCAATCCGGCCGTTAAAGCTATCCCACTGGCTAATGGATTTAACAACCACGTCAGCAGCATTGACGGCGGGCGCGGGCGGCGCGGCGTTTTGCGCGACGCTGTCATCACATCCGACAAGCAGCACGGAGAGCAGCATCGCTCCCAGCGCATTCAGATGATAGTTTCCCCAGGTTTTTTGCAGGCTCATTATTTTTATTCCGGTAATTGTAGCCGCCGGGCAAGACGCAGCGGGAGGCGCCGCGCCACTTCCTTTGTCCGGGCTGGCTTAAGGCCATTTGTGTCGTTCATCGCCACAAAACTGTAACAGTTTCGAATACACTATCGCGGCGATTGTAGGAATGCGCCTAACTAAGTGCAAGAATAATTGTTGCACTTTATGTGCTATTTGCGTCGACGATAAAAGGCCCGTTTCGGGCAAAGATTTAAATGCAACAATAAAACTTGCAATTACCGTAAAACCAGGCCACCTTAAAGTGCAACAGACAAAGATACTTTTCTATCGCTGCGTGGGGGAAACCTGATGAACACTGGCGCATTTATGCATGATTTACTCGACTGGATCGATAACAACCTCGACAGTCGCCTGGACATTGAGACCGTCTCCAGACGCTCCGGCTATTCGAAATGGCACCTCCAGCGCCTGTTCAAAGAGCACACGGGCTACCCCCTCGCCGGATATATTCGCGCGCAAAAGCTGCAAAAATCGGTTGAACGCTTAGCCCACAGCGATGAGCCTATTCTGAACGTGGCAATCGCGCTCGGTTTTGACTCTCAGCAGTCCTTCAACCGCAGCTTTAAGCGTCAATACGGCCAGGCTCCGGGCGCATGGCGACGCAGTATCGGCAGCCGTGAAACCCAGCCGATGCACCAGTAGTTCACTTTTTACTGCAACATCATCCCGGATCTGTTATACTGTATATAAATACAGTACGAGAGGTGCGTGATGGCTGTTGAAATAAAATATGTTGTCGTAAGAAAAGGTGAAGAGAAAATGACATTTGCCAGTAAGAAAGAGGCTGACGCTCACGACAAGCTGCTCGATATGGCAGACGCGTTCACCGACTGGCTGTTGCAAAGCGGAATGCAGATGGATGAAAACCAGGCTGAAGATCTTGGTCTGTATCTCGCCGAGCAGAAAGAGACCGTGCAGCATATTCTGCGCACCAGCAAGCTCCCTGCTCCCGATGCCCCAACGGCTGACGATAAAGCCGAGCCAGCTGAAGCTGACAGTAAAAAAATCAGAGCGGTAAAAGCTGCCTGATCGCCTCATCGTCACCGAGCCTTACGCCGTATGCAGCATGCTGCTTGCGGCTTTTTTTTATTAACGTCAGCGCCTGGCGCATCACGCGCCGGATTGCGCCGAGTGGCGCGGCAAGGCATCGATCATCGCCTGTAGCTCATTGTACAGTCTTGCCACATGGAAACCATCGCACACGGAATGATGAACCTGAACGGCGAGGGGCAATAATACTTTGCCATCTTGTTCGTAGTATTTTCCAAGCGTAAACATAGGGGCAAAAAAGTTCTTCATGTGTGCAACGTTGACGTTAAAGCTGGTAAAACTTACCCAGGGAATACCTGATATGAAAAAGATATTCTCCCGGGATTCTTCTTTAGGCCAATAAGCAAGATTATTACCGTAGCGTGCAATGTCTTCAGTATAGGTGTTCTGGAAGTGCTGAATATTGCCATCGTAATGGCTCCATAATGATGAAAAGGTCTCTGTTTCATTATGGAAAATGGTATAGTTTGGATGGACTTCGTTCCATATAATAAGCTCATTGTCCTTCATAGCCATACGGAACTCCGGATGACTGTTGACGATTTTCGAAATGAGAAAAATAATAGTCGGGTAAAATTTCCAGCCCACCGCTTTGATATGTTTTAACAGCGCAGTAATATCAATTAAAACCGTCTGATTAAATGTCGATTGAGCAAAGCCCTGAAATATCTCAAAATGTTCTTTCCTTGCCCAACGAGATAAGTCAACGGACGTATATTCAGGGGTTATTTTTTCCATTTCTAAGCCTTTAATGAGCAAGCATATCTCTGATGTTAGCCTAAATTTTTTCCCTGCATTAAGCAAGCAGGCGCCTCTGGAGAAAACGGCGCGGAATAACCCACATTACGCACCCTGAAGACGTAACGTTTCCGCTTAAAACGCGCTGACCTGCCCGTACAGAGCACTCCTCACTCAATATTACCCCTCCCTCTTCGCGCAAAGGGTGTATTGTTTTTAAATGATTAATCCCCCTGAAGAGAAGCGGCGTCATGATTAACATCCTCGGTAAAACCACCTCCATCAACGTTCGTAAAGTGCTCTGGACCTGTGAAGAAGCGGGCATCCCTTATCTGCAGGAAGACTACGGCAGCGGTTTTGCCTCAACAGAAACGGATGACTTCCGCGCGCTGAACCCCAACGCCATGGTGCCGGTGCTGATGGATGACGATTTCGTGCTGTGGGAGTCCAACGCCATCTGCCGCTATCTGGTGCGCAAGGCCGGACGTCACGATCTGCTGCCTGCAGAGCCGCAGGCCTGCGCCAACGTTGAGCGCTGGATGGACTGGCAGGCAACTGAATTCAATAACGCCTGGCGCTATGTCTTCCCGGCGCTGGGACGAAAAAACCCGGACTTTAACGACCCTGCGCGCATTGCGGCGGGAATAAAAGAGTGGAACCACTGCATCACCATTCTGGAAAACCAGCTGCAGCGCACCGGGGCCTTTGCGGCGGGAGAGACGTTTACCCTTGCGGACGTGGTGCTTGGGCTGTCGGTGAATCGCTGGAAGATGACGCCGTTTGACAAGCCCGACGTGCCGGCGATTGAGGCCTGGTTTGAACGTCTTAACCAGCGCCCGGCGTTTTTGCGTCACGGCAATAACGGCATGATATAAAGTATTTACGCCCCCACCTTGAGCAAGGATATTTTATTTAATTACTAAACCCTGATTGGCGTCAGAGGGAATAATAATTAAGCCATATCCTGGACAGCCCGTTGCACCGCTTTGCTAGCCTGACTATTCAGGCAAAGCTCAACCCGGAGGTATTCTTGCTGATTAGACTCAAGAAAGAACGAACGCATAAGGAGGATCGCCGGCTTGCTCTCTGGCTGGCGACCTCGGCAGGTTTACTGAACGCCATCGCCCTTGGGGCGTTTGGCTTCTTCCCCTCTCACATGACCGGCAACACCTCACAATTATCCAGCGAAGTCTCCTCCACCGATCTGAGCGATATCATTTTCTTTGGCTCGATCATTCTCTCCTTTGTTGCAGGTGCAATCCTTGCGCGTCTCATTGTGTTATGGGGGATTATCCATAATATCCGGCTGGTTTTTTGCCAAATCCTATTCGTCGAGGGGATATTATTGACCGGCGTATCTCTCTACGAAATGTATTTCCACGCCCTCACGAGCAACCGCGAGATTATTATTTTCCTGTGCGGCCTGATGGGCATTCATAATTCGACCTCGACGCAGCTCTCCGGAGGGCGGGTAAGATCGACGCACATTACCGGCACCCTGACGGATGCGGGCATATCACTGGCCTCCGTGCTGGTGGCGATGCTTCGAAGGGATTACTCGAAGGATACCGCAGCGCAAAAAAGTCAGCTCAAGACCCACTTAACCACCCTTTTCTCGTTTATTACGGGCGGCATCGCGGGGCTGCTGCTGTTCAGGTGGATTGGGTTTAACGCCATGCTGGCGCTGGGGCTGATGCTCGCGATTGTTGCCATTTTTTCTATCATTAGCATCTCGGTTCGCGTTCGCCGGGTTCGTGCCTCCCTCTGTAAATAACGATGTCATCGGCGTAAGGGCCCTGTATTTTGTGACACTGTCACTTATGCAAATTCGCTTTAGGACTATTCTGCCTGGCACGCAACCAGCCCTTACGCCGTAAGGCTTTAATTAAGGTTGTCACTAATTTCATAGGGTTACTGATTTCCCCCCTTCGCTGGAACCCTTCCCAAACGCTTGCTATAGCTCAATTACCCCTGCCGAAACATGGCATAACAACAGGCAACCGGTGGTTGCTATAACGCATGCGCACAGGGAGACACACCGCAATGCACCCATTACTCAAACGTTCGCTGCTGTTTGTCGGCGCCATTATCGTGGTCCTCGCCCTCCTCGTCTGGGGTATTGGGCTTGAGACAATCAAGGCGCGCCAGGTTGACCTGATTTACCTCGGGCAACAGCACATGATTCTGGTTTTCTCCTCGATGTTTTTTGCCCTGCTGGTGGGCATTCCGGCCGGGATTCTGCTGAGCCGCCCGGCCGCGCGGGGCGTCGCCGAATATGTGATGCAAATCTTCAACGTCGGCAACACCCTGCCCCCGCTGGCGGTGCTGGCGCTGGCGATGGTGGTGATTGGCATCGGCGATACGCCTGCCATCATCGCCCTGTTCCTCGCCTCGCTGCTGCCGATAGTGCGAAATACCTACGCCGGGCTGTGCTCGGTCCCTGCGTCGCTGCTGGAAGCGGCAAATGGGATTGGGATGACCAAATGGCAGCGCCTGCGCCAGGTTGAACTGCCCAACGCATGGCCGGTCATGCTCTCGGGGATCCGCATCGCCACGGCCATTAACGTCGGTACCGCGCCGCTGGCCTTCCTGATTGGCGCCAGCAGCTACGGCGAGCTGATTTTCCCGGGCATTTACCTGAACGATTTCCCGACCCTGATCCTCGGCGCGGCGGCCACCGCTCTGTTCGCCCTGATCCTCGACACCCTGCTGGCCGCGCTGGGTCGCGTGATGAGCCCCCATCTCGCTCGATAACAATAACAAGGAGCTTCTATGAGACTGTTTTCCAGCCTGACGGCGCTGTGTGCCGCGGCGCTGTTCACCGGCCAGGCGATGGCAGCCCCGCTGATTCTGGCGACCAAGAGCTTTACCGAGCAGCACATTCTCTCGGCGATGACCGTGCAGTACCTGCAAAAAAAAGGCTTCCAGGTTCAGCCAAAAACCAATATCGCCACGGTGATCTCCCGCAACGCGATGATCAACAAGCAGATTGATATGACGTGGGAGTACACCGGTACGTCGCTGATCATCTTCAACCACATCAATAAGCGCATGTCGCCTCAGGAATCTTACGAGACGGTGAAGCGCCTCGACGCGAAGCACGGTCTGGTCTGGCTCAACCCCGCCGACATGAACAACACCTATGCCTTCGCCATGCAGCGCAAGCGCGCCGAGGCGGAACATATCAACACCATGTCGGAGATGGTGGCGAAGATTGAGCAGATCCGTAAAACCAACCCGGACAAAAATTGGCTGCTGGGCTTAGACCTGGAGTTTGCCGGGCGCAGCGACGGCATGAAGCCCCTGCAGGAGGCCTATAAGCTGGATCTGGACCGCCCGCAAATCCGCCAGATGGACCCCGGTCTGGTCTATAACGCGGTGCGCGACGGCTTCGTTGACGCTGGCCTGGTATACACCACCGACGGGCGCGTGAAAGGATTCGACCTGAAGGTGCTTGAGGATGATAAAGGCTTCTTCCCGAGCTACGCGGTCACGCCCGTGGTGCGTAAGGACACGCTGGAGGCCAATCCCGGTCTGGAAGAGGCGCTCAATACCCTCTCTGCCCAGCTCAACAACGACGTTATTACCGAGCTGAACAAAAAGGTGGATATCGACCATCAGTCACCGCAGCAGGTCGCCCGCGATTTCCTGCGTAGCAAACAGCTGCTGTAGGAGGCGCTATGGATACCGTTCACTACATTCTGGACAACTGGGACTATCTGTTAACCCTGACGCTGCAGCATCTGTGGCTGGTGGCGCTGGCCGTGGGCTTAGCGATTCTCATCGGCGTCCCGCTGGGCATTCTGATTGTCCGCCACAAGTGGCTGGCGACGCCGGTGCTGGGGATAGCCACCATCGTGCTGACCATTCCATCTATCGCGCTGTTTGGCCTGATGATCCCGCTATTTTCGCTGATCGGTCAGGGGATTGGCGCCCTGCCCGCCATTACGGCGGTGTTTCTTTACTCGCTGCTGCCGATTGTGCGTAACACCCACACGGCGCTCGACAGCCTGCCGCCGGGCCTGCGCGAAGCCGGACGCGGCATTGGCATGACGTTCTGGCAACGTCTGCGCTGGGTGGAAATTCCGATGGCGCTGCCGGTGATTTTCGGCGGGATCCGCACCGCCGTGGTGATGAACATCGGCGTGATGGCAATCGCCGCCGTGATTGGCGCGGGTGGGCTGGGCCTTCTGCTGCTTAACGGCATCGGCGGAAGCGATATTCGCATGCTGATTGCGGGCGCGTTGATGATTTGTCTTTTAGCGATTGTACTCGACTGGTTGCTGCACCGTCTGCAGGTGGTTCTGACTCCGAAGGGGATTCGATAATGATAAAACTGGAAAACCTCACCAAACAATTTTCACAGAAGCATGGCCAGACCTTTAAGGCCGTCGATAACGTCAACCTGAACGTGCCTGAAGGGGAAATGTGCGTCCTGCTCGGCCCGTCCGGGTGCGGGAAAACCACCACCCTGAAGATGATTAACCGCCTCATCACCCCAAGCAGCGGGAACATCCTGATTAACGGCGAGGACACCAGCGGGATGGACACCGTGACCTTACGCCGCAACATCGGCTACGTGATCCAGCAGATTGGCCTGTTCCCGAACATGACCATTGAAGAGAACATCACCGTCGTGCCGCGCATGCTGGGCTGGGATAAAGCGCGCTGCAAAACCCGCGCCGAAGAGCTGATGGACATGGTGGCGATGGATCCGCACAAGTTCCTTCACCGCTATCCGCGCGAGATGTCCGGCGGCCAGCAGCAGCGTATCGGCGTCATCCGCGCCCTGGCGGCGGATCCTCCGGTACTGCTGATGGATGAACCGTTCGGCGCGGTGGACCCGATCAACCGTGAGGTGATCCAGAACCAGTTTCTGGAGATGCAGCGCAAGCTGAAAAAAACCGTCATGCTGGTGAGCCACGATATCGACGAAGCTCTGAAGCTCGGCGACCGTATTGCGGTGTTCCGTCAGGGGAAAATCGTGCAGTGCGCCAGCCCGGATGAACTGCTGGCGAAACCGGCGAATGAGTTTGTCGGCTCGTTTGTCGGTCAGGACCGCACGCTGAAGCGCCTGCTGCTGGTCTCCGCGGGAGACGTCACCGACCAGCAGCCGACTATTACGGTGCGGGGCTCTACTCCGCTTCCCGAAGCTTTTGCGACCATGGATGATAATGATATTCGTGCCGTTACGGTGGTCGACGAGCACGGCAAACCGCTGGGCTTTGTGAAGCGTCGCGAAGCGCGTAACGCCAGCGGCACCTGTGCCGACATCCTGCATCCGTTCCGCATGACCGGCAAGGCCGAGGACAACCTGCGCGTGGTGCTTTCCCGTCTGTATGAGAGTAATACCAGCTGGATGCCGATCGTGGATGAGGACGGGCGCTATAACGGCGAGATTTCGCAGGACTATATTGCCGAGTACCTGAGCTCCGGGCGTACGCGTCGGGCGCTGAATATTCATAGCGACAGCTAACCTTTCTGGCCGGGCATCGCCCGGCTTTTTCGCACGCAGACCTTTTGCTAACCCCGCGTTTTCCCGCCACAATATCGTATCGTTCCCGTTAAAACGCGACCCATGCAACGTCTTCATACCTACCCAGACATCCGTGCGATGTTTCGCCGACTGCTGATTGCCACCGTAACCGGCGTGCTGGCCGCGCTGGCCGTTGCGGCGTTCCGCCACAGCATGTACCTGCTGGAGTGGCTGCTTCTGAGCAACGACAGCGGCAGCCTGGTGAATGCCGCCGCGTCGCTTTCACCCTGGCGACGCGCGTTAACGCCTGCGCTTGGAGGGCTGGCTGCCGGACTGCTGCTCTGGGGATGGCAGCGCCTGACCGCCCAGCGTCCCCACGCCCCGACCGATTATATGGAAGCGCTGGAAACCGGCGACGGTCAGTTTGACTACGGCGCCAGCCTCGTTAAATCCCTTGCTTCGCTGCTGGTCGTTGCCAGCGGAAGCGCCATCGGCCGGGAAGGTGCGATGATCCTGCTTGCCGCCCTCGCCGCCTCCTTTTTTGCCCGTCGTTTTACGCCCAAATCGGAATGGAAGCTCTGGATCGCCTGTGGCGCCGCCGCCGGGATGGCCAGCGCCTACCATGCACCGTTAGCCGGAAGCCTGTTCATCGCTGAGATTCTGTTTGGCACGCTGATGCTGGCCTCGCTCGGTCCGGTGGTGATTGCGGCGGTGGTGGCGCTTCTCACCACGCAGCTTCTGGCTCCGGGCGCCGGTACGCTCTACGTGGTCCATCTGAGCGGCATTCTCACCGCGGCCGATTATGCCCTGCTGGTCGCCATGGGCCTGCTGGCGGGTCTCTGCGGGCCACTGCTGATGTGGCTGATGGCCTTCAGCCACGGACTTTTCCTGCGCCTCAGGCTTTCGCCACCGTGGCAGCTGGCGCTTGGTGGCTTGATCGTCGGGCTGCTGTCTCTACTGACGCCGAAGGTGTGGGGGAATGGCTACAGCGTGGTTCAGGCTTTTCTGCTCGCGCCGCCGCTGCTGTCGGTGATTGCCGGGGTGTTCATCTGTAAGCTGCTGGCGGTACTGGCGAGCAGCGGTTCGGGCGCGCCGGGCGGGGTGTTTACGCCCACGCTGTTTGTCGGCATGGCAACGGGGATGCTGTTCGCGCTATGGCTGCCGGGCTCTGAGACGGCGATTCTGCTGGGGCTGGCAGGAATGGCAACGCTACTTGCCGCGACCACGCATGCGCCCATTATGTCGGCGCTGATGGTCAGTGAAATGACCGGGCAATATTTTTTACTGCCCGGTTTACTGGTCGCCTGCGTGATGGCGTCCGTGCTGTCGCGGACGTTACGCCACGACTCGATCTACGGTCAACACGCCACCGAGGGCAGAGAGATCGATGTACTGCGCTAGCTCGCGCTGCTCGGCGCGCGGCAGATAAGGCAGCTCGCCCACCAGCGGACCAGGCAGCTTGGCGCTCAGCACGTCGATGATTTCAGCGTAGTGCGCGAGGCCCGGATTAATGCGGTTTGCCACCCAGCCAATCAGCGGCAGGCCGTCATTGGCAATCGCCTGCGCCGTCAGCAGCGCATGGTTGATGCACCCTTCCTGAATACCCACTACCATCACCACCGGCAGTTGCTCCTGCACGACCCATTCGGAGAGCGGGCGCAGGTCATTCATCAGGCTGCGCCAGCCGCCCGTCCCTTCCACCACCACGTGATCGACCTGCTCGCTCAGGTTCGCCAGCCCGTCGGACAACAGGGAGTAGTTAATCAAGCCGCTGTGCGCCACGCTGCTCTCCTCTTCGCTTAACGCAATGGGATTGACCGCGTGATAAGGCAGTTCCAGCGACGAGACGCTTTGCAGCACCAGGGCGTCTTTATTACGCAATCCCTCTGGCGTCTCTTTACTCCCTTTTGCGACCGGTTTGAACCCTGCAACGCGTCTACCGCTTGCTGCCAGCGCCTGCAGCAATGCGCGGGATACGACGGTCTTGCCGACAGAGGTATCTGTACCAGTAACAAAGAAACGCTTAAGCATGACTCACTCCACCTCTTGGGTATGCTTCGAAAATATAAACCAGGTAAATAATTCAGTGGAGGAAGTCTACGGGATGCGTGCGCTACCCGGCTTGAGATAGCGCAATTTTTCTTACATCAGCGGAAAAGAGTTAACCCTGTAACAGGCGGATAAGCAGCGAGCCGTTATACATGGCATCTTTGACCAGCGCCGCGCCGGCCATCGTGCCCTGGTTGGAAAACTGGGTGCTTTCTACCGCAATATTTTTGCTGTAGGCGGGAAGCGACTGCTGATGGATACAGGCCGAGATCGCCGGGAAGAGGATTTCCGCCGCCTGGCTCAGCGGTGAGCCAATGAGGATTTTTTGCGGGTTGAAGAGGTTCACCATAATGGCCAGAATGCGGCCAACGTTATTCCCTACTCCAGTAATGATGTCCTTCGCCAGCAGATCGCCCTGGCGCGCGGCGGCGCAGAGCGAGTCCACCGTTAAGGGTTGTCCGTGCAGCGAGGAGCTCATGGACTGGCTGAGTCGGACCTGCGCCAGTTCCAGCACGCTTTCCACGCTGGCAATCGTCTCCAGACAGCCGTGGTTCCCACAGTAGCAGCGCTTACCGTACGGGTCGACCTGGGTGTGGCCGATTTCCACCAGGCTGCTGCTTCCGGCGTGGAGAAGCCGACCGTCGGTGATCACCCCCGCCCCGACGTTATGGTCGATGACCACCTGAATGACGTCCCGCGCACCGCGAGACGCGCCAAACAGCGCTTCCGCCATCGTCCAGGCGCTAATGTCGTGCTGAATATAGACCGGCACGCCGGTATGGTTTTTCAGCACCTCACCCAGCGGCATCTCTTTGACGTCGTCGTAAAACGGCATGCGGTGCACAATGCCGTTTTCGGTATCGATAATTCCCGGCATGGTTATGGCAATCGCCGTCAGCCGCTCAAGCCGCTGCTGATGGCGGATAAAGAAGCGATCGATGTGCGAGACAATCGCGTCAAGGAGCGGTTCCTCGGCATTGAGCGGTAGCTCAAGCCGGTCTTCCACCACCAGCTTGCTGCTGAGATCGCGCAGCGCAAGGAAGATCTCTCCGCGGCTAATGCGCAGTGAGAGGTAGTGCCAGGCTTCCGTCTCAACCACCAGCCCGACCGCCGGACGGCCACGGCTGCCCGGCTCCTGAATTTCCGTCTCCTGAACCAGGTGCGCTTCCAGCATTTCGCGGACAATCTTGGTGATACTGGCAGGTGCCAGCTGTGCCAGGCGCGACAGATCGATACGCGAAACCGGACCAAGCTGATCAATCAGGCGATACACCGCGCCAGCATTGGTCTGCTTAATCTGATCAATATGCCCTGGCTGACTATCAGCAACCACCTCGCACTCCCTTATTTTCGAGCTTCGAAATAAACTATTGGCTATGGTGAAGCACTTCCATGGGTGTCGTCAAATATTTACTTAGCCATGTGATTTACCGCACATTTTTACCCGTTTTCCCGGGAAAAATCAGGCTGCGGAGGCCTGGATTAACTGCTGTTTGAAGCGCTGCGCAGCATGACTCTGTTCGCGATGTTTTGACCACACCAGCCACATCTCCGAAACGGCATCCTCTTCGGCAATGGCAACCCAGCGCATTTCGCGCAGCTGTACCCGCTTAAAGGAGGCCGGGAGTATCGACACGCCCAGCCCGGCGGCAACCAGGCCAATAATGGTCATCGCCTCTCCCACTTCCTGGGTAATGACCGGCGCCAGATCGTAGCGGCGCATCAGCCCCAGAATATCATCATACAGACCCGTTCCGACCTGCGGGTCAAAAAAAACAAACGGCTCTTTTGCCAGCTCTGCCAGCGAGACCGCCGGACGCGACGCCAGCGGGTGATCGAGCGGGATCATGGCCATCAGCGGTTCGCGCAGGATCACCTCCCACGCCAGCGTGTCCGGCAGTTGGGTATTACGCATCAGCCCCAGATCGAGCGCACCTTCATTCAGCGGCGCAATCTGCTCGCGGGTATTAATTTCGCGCGTCTGAATATGCACATCCGGAAAATGACGGCGGAATGACGAGAGCGTCTGCGAGACGGCGCTGATAAACGGCGCGGACGAGGTAAACCCGATTCGCAGCTCTCCGGCTTCCCCGAGATAAAGCCGTTCCGCCCGGGCGGCGGCGTCATCGACCATGCTCAGGATTTGTCGGCTGTCGATCAGAAACTGCTTCCCCGCCGCCGTCAGGCTCACGCTGCGGTTGGTGCGGGCCAGAAGGCGCGCCCCGACCTGCTGTTCCAGGATCTGAATCTGCTGGCTTAAGGGTGGCTGAGAGATATTCAGCCGCGCCGCCGCGCGACCAAAATGCAGCTCCTCAGCGACGGCGACAAAGTAGCGAAGATGACGCAGCTCGATATTCATATTTTTAAGGTATCATTTGAGATTATTAATATATTAGACAGAATATTTACATTTTCCTACCCTGAACAGGTGGTCATACCCGTCACCAGAAATCACGGGGATGTTTAAGCAAGGAAACTGTGTGAGTCGTACAACTACTATTGATATCGATCCGGCAAGAGATATCAATGATTTACCCGCAGCACCGCAGCCGGTCCAGTTCATTAAACGTGGTACCCCCCAGTTTATGCGCGTCACGCTGGCGCTCTTCTCCGCCGGTCTGGCAACATTTGCCCTGCTCTATTGCGTTCAGCCGATCCTGCCCGTTCTCTCGCACGAGTTTGGCGTATCGCCTGCCAGCAGCAGCGTTTCACTCTCTGTTTCTACCGGCATGCTGGCGATTGGCCTGCTCTTTACCGGGCCGCTGTCCGACGCCATTGGCCGTAAACCGGTGATGGTAACCGCCCTGATGCTGGCCTCGGTCTGCACGTTACTCTCGACCATGATGACCAGCTGGCACGGTATTCTGGTAATGCGCGCGCTGATTGGACTCTCGCTCAGCGGCGTAGCGGCGGTCGGGATGACCTACCTCAGCGAGGAGATCCACCCGAGCTTCGTTGCCTTCTCTATGGGGCTCTACATCAGCGGGAACTCGATTGGCGGGATGAGTGGACGCCTGCTGAGCGGGGTCTTCACGGATTTCTTTAGCTGGCGTATTGCGCTGGCGGTAATCGGGTGTTTTGCGCTGGCATCAGCCCTGATGTTCTGGAAAATTCTGCCGGAATCGCGCCATTTCCGCCCGACCTCTTTGCGCCCAAAAACGCTGTTTATCAACTTCCGCCTGCACTGGCGCGACAAAGGTTTGCCGCGACTGTTTCTGATGGGATTCCTGCTGATGGGCTCCTTCGTGACGCTGTTTAACTATATTGGCTATCGCCTGATGCTCTCGCCGTGGCATCTGAACCAGGCCGTTGTAGGTTTGCTTTCCGTGGCCTATCTCACCGGCACGTGGAGCTCGCCGAAAGCCGGGGCGATGACCGCGCGCTTCGGCCGCGGCCCGGTCATGCTGTTCTTCACGGTGGTGATGCTGGTCGGCCTGCTGCTGACGCTCTTCACCTCCCTGTGGCTGATTTTTGCCGGAATGCTGCTCTTCTCCGCAGGATTCTTCGCCGCACACTCGGTCGCCAGCAGCTGGATTGGCCCGCGCGCGCGTCGCGCCAAAGGGCAGGCATCGTCGCTGTATCTGTTTAGCTATTACCTGGGTTCCAGCATTGCCGGGACCCTCGGGGGCGTGTTCTGGCATCACTACGGCTGGAACGGCGTGGGCGGGTTTATCGCGCTGATGCTGTGCGCTGCGCTGCTGGTGGGAGCACGTCTTCATAAACGTCTGAGATAATAAGCCTGCGGGCTGATGCCCGGTAAGACGAGCGTTGCAGATAAACGGCACCAGCGTACTGGTGCCGTTTCACGTTCAGGAATCCCAGGCCTGCTCTATCTTACCGGCTTCAAACTGCGGAGGCGGTTTGCGGAAACGGCGCGTTAGCCATGCCAGGTAAAGGACCCCCAGCGCCGCCCAGATGAGGCCAAGCGTTAGTGACGTCGCTTCGAGGTTTATCCATAGCACGCCGACCGTTACGGCACCAATGAGTGGCAGCAGGAAATAGTGGAACCGATCTTTCCACGTTTTGTTCAGCCCCTTACGCCGCCAGAAATGGTTGTACACCGAGAGATTAACAAACGTAAACGCCACCAGCGCGCCAAAGTTGATCAGCGCCGTCGCGGTCACGAGATCAAAGTACAGGGCCGACAGTGCCACTATCCCTACCATAATGACGTTCAGAGCCGGAGTCCGCCATTTCGGATGCACGTAACCAAACACCCGCTCCGGAAAGACGTTGTCACGCCCCATAACATACAACAAGCGTGAGACGCTGGCGTGCGAGGCCAGGCCTGAAGCGAGCGTATTTACAAACGTGGTACACAGAAACACCGACTGGAAGAGCTTGCCGCCAACGTACAGCGCAATTTCCGGCAGCGCGGCGTCCGGGTTCTTGAAGCGCGCGATCGTCGGGAAAAAGAGCTGCATGAAAAACGAAGCAACAATGAATATCAGCCCGCCATACAGTGCAGTCAGGAAAATGGCTTTGGGAATCACCCGCGCCGCGTTTGGCGTCTCCTCCGACAGCGTGGTGACCGCGTCAAAGCCGAGGAAAGAAAAGCAGACGATAGTTGCGCCGGTAATAATCGGGATCAGGTGGGCGTTCTCGCTGATAAACGGCTGCAGCGACCAGACGGTGCCGACGCCCTCACCCTTGTGCAGGCCATGTACCACGAGTATGACAAACACCACCATGATGGCGATCTGCACCAGCACAAACAGGGTGTTAAAGTTGGCGACCAAATTAACGCTCTTCAGGTTCGCCAGCGTCAGGATCGTCACAAACCCCACCACCCAGACCCACGGTGGGACTTCCGGGAACAACGCGGAAAGGTAGATCTTCGCCAGCAGCACGTTGATCATCGGCAGGAAGAGATAGTCCAGCAGCGATGACCAGCCGACCATAAAGCCCAGGTGGGGTCCGATCGATTTCTGCGTGTAGGTATACGCAGAGCCCGCTTCCGGGAACTGACGCACCAGTTTGCCGTAGCTGATGGCGGTAAACATAACGCCCGCCAGCGCCAGGAGATACGAGGCGGGCACGTGGCCATTGCTGATACCGGACACAATGCCGAAGGTATCAAACACGGTCATGGGGGTGAGGTAAGCCAGGCCCATCATGACTACCTGCCAGAGCTTGAGGGAACTGCGAAGCCGGGTTCTTCCGGCCATGCCCGGCGAATCAAGAGAGGTGTTAGTCGCCATAAACCGTCCCCCCCATGCTTACCGTGGTTTGCAATCGCGTTGTCCTTAACGCAAACCTGCTTAGCAAAGGGGGTAGTTGTAAATAACATACGCGATCGTACCAGCGCAGCATCTCTCGCTCGCACTCACAGCAGGCGCCTGACTGGCCCCCTTCGCCCTGCGGATAGTTGAACATCTGCATCATTTCCTACCTCGTCACACAGTGTCGTTAAGAAAATCCCTGTGCCGCCTGCGCTCCATAACGCGACTCCCGGGAGATAGCTGGCATGCCAGCGAACAGTTAGGCCAGGCTCCGCGCAGGCCGTTTGGTGATACGTATGCGATGAAACAAAGCGGCCCCTTACCGGGGCTCGTCATCAGGCGTTTTTCAACATCCACTCAATTTCCGTTTCGGTAATCAGGCGTTCAAACTGCAGTAACTCATCATTTTTGCAGGCGTGATATACGTGGCAGAAACGTTCGCCCAGCCGCTCGCGAAGATGATCGTTTTGCATAAATTCCCACAGCGCATCGCTCTGACGGATCGGGAACGGCAGCCCGTCCTGCTCCAGACCATTGCCTTCCACTTCTTCCTGCAGGGGTAAATCGTTATCCAGCCCGTGAAGAATGCCGGCAAAAATCGCCGCCATCACCAGATACGGATTCGCGTCTGCTCCCGCCACCCGGTACTCGACCCGATGGTTATGGCGATCGCCGCAGGGGATACGCAGGGCAACCGTGCGATTATTGTGTCCCCATGATGCCTGCGTCGGCACGTACATTCCCGGCTGGAAACGGCGGTAGGAGTTGACGTTAGGTGCCAGCAGCGCCATGGACGCCGGCATCAGATCGATCATCCCGGCCAGCGCGCGTTTCAGCAGCGCGGAATCCTCGCCGCTGGCGTCTGCGAGCACGTTTTCGCCTCTGTTGTTTTGTATGCTGATGTGAATATGCATCCCGCTGCCCGCATGCTCTTCATACGGCTTTGCCATAAACGTGGCGTGCATCTTATGTTTTTCCGCCATCTGCCTGACGAGACGCTTTAGCGCCAGCGCATCATCGCAGGCGTCGAGCACGTTTTCCGTATGGTGCAGGTTAATCTCAAACTGGCCCGGGGAGGCCTCAGCCACCGCCCCGTCGGCGGGGATCAGCTGCAGCTGCGCCAGCTCGTCAATGTCATTCAGCACGTCAGCAAAGTGGTTCAGGTTATCTACCGAGTAGACCTGGCTCTGCGTGTTACGCACGTCGGTCCCCGGCGCGCAGGGCGGCTGCAAATAGCCGTCGGCATCGCGTTGACGGTCAAGTAAATAGAACTCCAGCTCTACCGCTACCACGGGGAACAGACCGCGCTGGCGCAGCTGCTGCCAGAGTCGGTTGAGTACATTCCGCGGCTCAACGTCAAAGGGAGCGCCATCTTCATCAACCATGGTGAGCTGCACCTGACCAATGTATTCCGGGTCGGCGGCGGACGGTGTCAGGGTGCCCGGTACCGGCACGCAGATACAGTCCGGCTCGCCGAGCTCCTGCCCCAGCCCCGCCTCTTCCACGACGTTACCCAAAATGTCCATGGCGAAAACCGATGCCGGGAAATAGCAGCCTTTTTCAAGCTTGTTCAGTCCGGCAACCGGGATACGTTTGCCGCGAAAACAGCCGTTCAGGTCGGTCAGGAGGACATCAATAAACTGGGTGTCAGGATACTTTTCTAAATAGCGCTTCACTTCCTGCGTAAAGGCGCTGCCCCGCCTCTCGTCCGTGTGCTGCACAAAGTTCTCAACTTCTACGATATTGGTTTCCATGATTTACCACCGTTTTTGGGATTTGCGTTCGCTGCTCTGGACTGTCAAATATAATGTCCACCCTATCGAATCTGTATGCAAATAAAATGTTTGTCAAATGTTAAATTAAGTTTGCAAAAGGCAGATCCCGTTGCTAGATTGAGAAAATATTGAACGAAAAGGCCGTTTCACAGGCGAAAATGGCCTAAATTTAGTCCACTTTGTGAGGGCGATCATGGAAAATATAATGAACAAGCCAGTTATTGGCGTGGTGATGTGCAGAAACAGGCTTAAGGGTCATGAGACCCAGACCCTGCAAGAAAAGTACCTGAATGCCGTTATTAACGCGGGGGGCTTACCCATTGCCTTACCGCATGCGCTGGCAGAGCCAGAGCTACTTACCGCTCTGCTGCCCACCCTGGACGGGATTTACCTGCCGGGCAGCCCAAGTAACGTGCAGCCGCACCTTTATGGTGAAAACGGCGATGAGCCTGACGCCGATCCCGGGCGAGATCTTCTGAGTATGGCGCTGATTGGTGCCGCGCTCGAAAGGCGCATCCCCATTTTCGCCATCTGCCGGGGGCTGCAGGAAATGGTTGTTGCGACGGGAGGGACGCTGTATCGCCGCCTGTTCGAGCAGAACGACCTGCTTGAGCACCGGGAAGACCCTGAACTGCCGGTTGAGCTACAATACGCCCCGTCTCATGAAGTTCAGGTTCAGGAGGGAGGACTGCTGTCTCAATTAATACCAGGCTGTAACACATTTTGGGTAAACTCGTTACACGGGCAAGGTGCACGAACGTTAGGACCACGGCTTCGCGTGGAGGCCCGCTCGACGGATGGGCTGGTCGAAGCGGTCAGCGTTCAGGACCACCCTTTTGCCCTCGGCGTGCAATGGCACCCCGAATGGAACAGCAGCGAGTACGCCCTGTCACGCATGTTGTTTGAAGGTTTTATCACCGCCTGTCAAAGCCACATTGCCGAGAAGCAACGGCTTTGACCTCTACCGTAAAGGAAATGCAACTATGAGCGATGACGGACTGGCGCCAGGGAAACGTCTGTCTGAGATCCGCCAGCAGCTGGGTCTCTCGCAGCGGCGTGCCGCCGAACTGTCTGGGTTAACACACAGTGCCATCAGCACCATTGAGCAGGACAAAGTCAGTCCTGCCATCAGTACGCTGCAAAAGCTGCTGAAAGTTTATGGGCTGTCGCTCTCGGAATTCTTTTCGGAACCGGAAAAACCTGATGAACCGCAGGTGGTTATTAATCAGGAAGACCTTATCGAAATAGGCAGTCAGGGGGTTTCGATGAAGCTGGTTCATAACGGAAATCCGAACCGTACGCTGGCGATGATTTTTGAAACTTACCAGCCTGGAACCACGACCGGAGAGAGGATCAAACACCAGGGTGAGGAGATTGGTACGATACTGGAAGGTGAAATAGTGCTGACCATTAATGGTCAGCCTTATCACCTGGTTGCGGGGCAGAGCTATGCCATCAATACCGGCATACCGCACAGCTTCAGCAACACCTCGGCAGGCATCTGCCGCATTATCAGTGCCCACACCCCCACCACGTTCTAATAACCACTCAGTCCCGGCGTAAGCACGCTTACGCCGGGACAAATAAAAACGATCAATGTCGGCATTCAACGGGTTAATTCCCGGGATGCCTCACGGCTTCGTATTGCCTGAAACGGCCATGCCTTTATTTATCTGATTGCGAAAGAAAGGAGTGAATATGCATTTTCAGCACCTGACTTACTGGCAGGATAAAGCAAAAAACAACGCCATTGAGACCCGGTTATTTATTAACGGTGCCTATTGTGACGCCGCCGATAACGCCACGTTTGAAACCGTCAATCCTGCTACCCAACAGACGCTGGCGAACGTGGCCCGCGGCAAGCAGGCGGACGTAGACCGTGCGGTTCAGGCCGCGCGTGAGGTATTTGAGCGCGGTGACTGGTCGCAGGCGTCTCCGGCGCAGCGCAAGGCCGTGCTGAATAAGCTCGCCGATTTGATGGAACGCCACGGCGAAGAGCTGGCCTTACTGGAAACGCTGGACACCGGTAAACCCATCCGCCACAGCCTGCGCGACGATATTCCCGGCGCGGCTCGCGCCATTCGCTGGTACGCCGAAGCGGCGGATAAAGTCTACGCCGAAGTGGCGCCTACGGGTCCAGGCGAGCTGGCGATGATCGTGCGCGAGCCGATCGGGGTGGTCGCGGCCATCGTCCCCTGGAACTTCCCGCTGCTGCTGGCCTGCTGGAAGCTGGGCCCGGCGCTGATCGCGGGCAACAGCGTGGTATTGAAACCGTCGGAGAAATCGCCCCTCACCGCCCTGCGGCTGGCCGGGCTGGCGAAAGAGGCGGGCCTGCCTGACGGCGTGCTGAATGTGATAAGCGGTTACGGCCACGAAGCGGGCCAGGCGCTGGCACTGCATCCGGAGGTCGAGGTGCTGACGTTTACCGGCTCTACCCGTACCGGCAAGCAGCTGTTGAAGGACGCGGGAGAAAGCAACATGAAGCGCGTCTGGCTGGAGGCGGGCGGCAAGAGCGCCAACATTATCTTTGCCGACTGTCCGGACCTGGACAAGGCCGTGAGCGCGACCGCCGCCGGGATTTTTTATAACCAGGGGCAAGTCTGTATCGCCGGTACCCGCCTGCTGCTCGAAGACAGCATCGCCGATGACTTCCTGGCAAAGCTAAAAGCGCAGGCCCGTCACTGGCAGCCGGGCGATCCGCTCGACCCCGACAGCACGATGGGAATGCTCATCGACGCTGCGCACGCCGATACCGTCCACACGTTTATTCGCGAGGGAACAAGGAAAGGTACGCTGCTGCTGGACGGGCGGGAACAAGCATGGCCTTCCGCAGTCGGTCCCACAATTTTTGTCGACATCGACCCAGCCTCCCCGCTGTGCCGGGAGGAGATTTTCGGGCCGGTGCTGGTCGTCACCCGTTTTAAAACCGAAGAAGAAGCCTTAACGCTGGCCAACGACAGTGAATATGGGCTTGGCGCGGCGGTATGGACCCGCGATCTTTCCCGCGCGCACCGTATGAGCCGCCGTCTGAAAGCAGGCTCGGTCTTCGTCAATAACTATAACGATGGCGATATGACTGTACCTTTTGGCGGCTATAAGCAGAGCGGCAACGGTCGCGACAAGTCCCTGCACGCGCTGGAAAAATTTACCGAACTGAAAACCATCTGGATTGCCCTGGAGCCTCAATCATGACCGAACATACCACCAGCTACTACGCGGCCAGCGCGAACGCTTACGAACCTTTCCCGACGCTAAACGAGTCGATCAGATGTGACGTGTGCGTTGTGGGCGGCGGCTATACCGGCCTCTCCTCCGCGCTGCATCTCGCCGAAATGGGCTACGACGTCGTGCTCCTTGAAGGAGCGCGCATCGGTTTCGGCGCCAGCGGACGCAACGGCGGCCAGCTGGTTAACTCGTACAGCCGCGATATCGACGTGATTGAGAAAAACTACGGCCCTGATGCCGCCAGAGTCCTCGGGAGCATGATGTTTGAGGGCGGGGAAATCATCCGGGAGCGTATCCAGCGCTACCAGATCCAGTGCGACTATCGTCCCGGCGGGCTGTTTGTGGCGCTAAACCATAAGCAGTTGGAGACGCTGGAGGAGCAAAAAGCCAACTGGGAACGCTACGGCAACACGCAGCTGGAGCTGCTGGACGCTAACGCCATCCGCCGGGAAGTTGACAGCGAACGCTATACCGGCGCGCTGCTGGACCGCAGCGGGGGACACATTCATCCGCTGAACCTGGCAATCGGCGAAGCGGACGCCATTCGCCTGAACGGCGGGCGGGTGTATGAACAGTCCCCGGTGACCGCCATTCAGCACACCAGCCCGGCCGTGGTGAGCACGCAGCATGGCCAGGTGACGGCCCGCTATGTGATCGTCGCCGGGAATGCCTATCTGGGCGATAAGATAGAACCGGAGCTGGCAAAACGCAGCATGCCCTGCGGCACCCAGGTGGTGACCACCGCCCCGCTGCCGGAAGCGGTCGTCCGCACGCTGATCCCCAATAACTACTGCGTGGAGGATTGCAACTACCTGCTGGATTACTACCGTCTCACCGCCGACAACCGCCTGCTGTACGGCGGTGGCGTAGTCTATGGCGCGCGCGATCCGGACGATGTCGAGCGCCTGGTGATGCCAAAGCTGCTGAAAACCTTCCCGCAACTGGCAGGCGTCAAAATCGACTACCGCTGGACGGGCAACTTCCTGCTGACCCTGTCACGGATGCCGCAGTTTGGTCGTCTGGACAAGAACATCTATTACATGCAGGGCTACAGCGGTCACGGCGTGACCTGCACCCACCTGGCCGGACGGCTGATCTCGGAACTGTTGCGCGGTGACGCTGAGCGCTTTGATGCGTTTGCCAACCTCCCGCACTATCCCTTCCCGGGCGGTCGCAGCCTGCGGATTCCATTCACGGCGATGGGCGCGGCGTACTACAGCCTGCGCGATCGTCTTGGCGTATGATCGTTTCGACAAAAGGGTATCTGACATGAGTAACCAGGAATTTCATCAGCGCAGACTTTCTGCCACCCCGCGCGGCGTAGGCGTAATGTGTAATTTCTTTGCCCGCACGGCGGAGAATGCCACCCTCACCGACGTGGAAGGCAATGACTATATTGATTTCGCCGCCGGGATCGCGGTACTGAACACCGGCCATCGCCACCCTGAACTGGTGGCCGCAGTGGAAAAACAGCTTCACCAGTTCACCCACACGGCCTACCAGATTGTGCCGTATGAAAGCTATGTTTCCTTAGCCGAAAAACTTAACGAGCTGGCCCCGGTGCAGGGCCCGGCCAAGACGGCGTTCTTCACAACGGGCGCGGAAGCGGTGGAAAATGCCATTAAAATCGCCCGGGCCCACACCGGCAGACCGGGTGTGATTGCGTTCGGGGGAGGCTTTCATGGCCGAACCTATATGACCATGGCCTTAACCGGCAAGGTCGCGCCCTATAAGCTGGGGTTTGGTCCGTTCCCCGGGTCGGTTTATCACGTGCCGTATCCCTCTGAGCTGCACGGCATTACGACGCAGGATGCCATCACGGCGATAGAGCGCCTGTTCAAAGCGGATATTGAGGCGAAACAGGTGGCGGCGATTATTTTTGAACCCATTCAGGGTGAAGGCGGATTCAACGTCGCCCCGCCAGAACTGGTGGCCGCCATCCGCCGCATCTGCGATGAGCACGGGATCGTGATGATTGCTGACGAAGTGCAGAGCGGCTTCGCCCGTACGGGTAAACTGTTTGCCATGGAACACTACGCGGACAAGCCCGACCTGATGACGATGGCGAAAAGCCTGGCAGGCGGAATGCCGCTGTCCGGCGTGGTGGGCCGCGCCGAAATCATGGACGCGCCGGCTCCCGGCGGTCTGGGAGGAACCTATGCAGGCAACCCGCTTGCGGTGGCCGCCGCGCACGCGGTGCTGAATATTATCGACAACGAGTCACTGTGCGCCCGCGCCTGCCATCTGGGCGATCGACTGAAAGCCACGCTGGAGGAGATTCAGGGCAGCTTTCCTGCGCTCGTGGCAATAAGGGGAAGAGGATCGATGATTGCGGCGGAGTTTTTTGACCCCGAGAGCCGTGAACCTTCGGCCGCCATCGCGCAGGCGATCCAGCAAAAGGCGCTCGCCCAGGGCCTGCTGTTGTTGATCTGCGGCCAGTACGGCAACGTGATCCGCTTCCTTTATCCGCTGACGATTCCGGATGCCCAGTTCACCCAGGCGCTGGCGATCTTGCAACAGGTTATGCGTGATAAGTCCTGAGTACCCATCGAAAACCGTCTCCCGGAATGCCGGGGACGGTTTCAACGGAGGAGATCGGCACAGATTTCCTCCGTGTGGGAAATGTTGGGGAATTTGGTCTGTTTCATTGTATGCTCCCTGAAACACATCCCTGGCATGAGGAAATAAGAATTGCAAAAAACATCAGCCTATCAGTCACTTGTCAAAACCTTCCAGCGTCTCTCCCGCTTCTCGCACCTTACCTCCATCGCCAGCTGGGACATGTTCACCATGATGCCGCCAGGCGGCAGCGCCGCGCGCGGTGAAGCGCTGGCGGAAATGAGCGTTCTGCAACATCAGATCCTGACCGATAAAAAAGTCGGCGATCTGTTAGCGGCCGCAGCAGGAGAAGATCTGAACGACGTTGAACAGGCTAATCTGCGCGAAATGACGCGCCACTACCAGCAGGCGACCCTGCTGCCGGAATCGCTGGTGGAAGCCAAATCGCTCGCGGGCAGCAAATGCGAGCACGCCTGGCGCACACAGCGCCCCGCCAACGACTGGCAGGGCTTTTCCGCCAACCTGAAAGAAGTGGTGAAACTCAGCCGCGAAGAGGCCCGCCTGCGCGCCGAAGCTAAAGGCTGTACGCCATACGACGCGCTGCTGGACATTTTTGAGCCGGACATGACCAGCGCCCGTCTGGACGTTCTGTTCGGCGATATGAAGTCCTGGCTACCGGACCTGCTGGCAAACGTGGTGGAAAAACAGGCTCAGCGGTCGTTCGTTCCGCCGCAGGGCCCCTTCCCGACGGCAACCCAGCGCGAGCTGGGTCTGGAAGCCATGAAGATGCTCGGCTTCGATTTTAACGGCGGACGGCTGGACGTAAGCGCGCACCCGTTCTGTGGCGGCGTTCCGGAAGACGTGCGCATCACCACACGCTATGATGAAGACGAACTGCTCAGCGCGCTGTTTGGCGTGATCCACGAAACCGGACACGCCCGCTACGAACAAAACCTGCCGCGCGCCTGGGCCGGACAGCCCGTGGCGCTGGCGCGCTCAACGGCAATCCACGAATCTCAGAGCCTGTTCTTTGAAATGCAGCTGGGACGCAGTGAAGCCTTCCTCAAGCATCTTCTCCCTGCGGTGCACGCCCGTTTTGGCAGCCAGGCGGCGTTTAGCGAAGAGAACTTTATTGCCTGGAACCAGCGCGTGAAGCCTGGCTATATCCGCGTCGATGCGGACGAAGTGAGCTACCCGGCACACGTGGTGCTGCGCTATGAGATTGAGCGCGCATTGATCAACGGCGAGATCGAGGTGGACGATATCCCCGCCCTGTGGGATGAAAAAATGCAGGCCTGGCTCGGGTTATCCACCAAAGACAACTACCGCAACGGCTGCATGCAGGATATCCACTGGACCGACGGCGGGTTTGGTTACTTCCCGTCATACACGCTGGGCGCGATGTATGCCGCGCAGCTGTTCCATGCGGCAAAGACCGCGCTTCCGGGACTGCAGGCTTCCATCGCCGAAGGCGATTTTTCCGCCCTCTTTGAGTGGCTGCGTCAGAAAATCTGGCAGCACGGCAGCCGCTTCAGCACGTCGCAGTTAATCACCCAGGCGACGGGCGAGGATCTGAATATCCGTTACTTCCGCGAACATCTGACCTCGCGCTATTTGTAATCTGTTTGGCCGGGGGTGAGGGACCTCAAGTAAAAGAGCCGTATGTTCCCCCTCACCCCAGCCCTCTCCCTCAAGGGAGAGGGGGTCGTCCGTGCAGAACCCCGGCCTTGTACATATGGTTACACGCCGATACCAATCACTCACGGAAACCCCGAATTTACAGGGATATAGTTATTTCAACGGCCCCGCAGTGGGGTTAAATGAAAAACCAAATTCGAGGGTATGAACATGAAAAAAGTATTAGCTCTGGTTGTTGCCGCTGCTATGGGTCTGTCTTCTGCTGCGTTCGCTGCTGAAACCACCGCTGCACCAGCGGCTGCGGCACCTGCTGCAACGACCACCGCGGCGCCAGCAAAAACCGTACATCACAAGAAACACCATAAAGCCGCTAAACCGGCTGCAGAACAAAAAGCGCAGGCGGCTAAAAAGCATCACAAAAAAGCCGCTAAACCAGCCGTAGAGCAAAAAGCCCAGGCGGCGAAAAAGCACCACAAAAAAGCCGCTAAACCAGCCGTAGAGCAAAAAGCCCAGGCGGCGAAAAAGCATCACAAAAAAGCAGTAAAACACGAAGCTGCTAAACCAGCTGCACAGCCAGCTGCGTAAGAGTACAAGCTTAACCGTGCCCTGCGGGGCACGTTGGTAAACCGGCGCTGAACCGGAAAAGGTTCTGCGCCGTTTTTTTATCCGGAGGGCGTATGCTGCGACGCTATCGGTTTGAGCTGATTCTGATCCTGCTTATTTTATGCGCGCTCATCGCAAGCCATTTTTATCTTTCCTGACTGTAGCACGCTGATTTTACTCCCACTTTAGCGCCGTCCCGTCTATAGTATTTTCATAGGGTTCACTTTTAATAATCATAATTACCCCCACCAGAGTGTGATATGCGTAAATCTGTTGTGTTGTTGCTGGGAACGTTTGGCCTTTTTTCTGGATTTTCACAGGCGGATGATGGCGATGATGGTGCCATTAGCGCGAAAGAGCTAAAGACGCTTTTTTTCGGTCATGACGATCGTACTCGCGTCTCCGACCCTACCCAGGCCCCCTGGGATGCGATCGGGCAACTGGAAACCGCCAGCGGTAACCTGTGTACTGCAACCCTGATTACCCCGCAATTAGCTCTGACGGCGGGCCACTGCCTGTTGACGCCACCCAACGGTAAGCCAGACAAAGCGGTAGCCTTACGATTTGTGTCGCAAAAAGGGATCTGGCGCTATGAAATCCACGGCATTGAAGGCCGGGTTGATCCTTCTCTCGGGAAGCGCCTGAAGCCGGATGGTGACGGCTGGATAGTGCCGCCCGCGGCAGCCTCATGGGATTTTGGCCTGATTATTTTACGCTACCCGCCTTCGGGTATTACGCCGCTGCCCCTGTTTGACGGAGATAAAGCGGCGCTGACCGCCGCGCTGAAAACCGCCGACCGCAAGGTGACGCAGTCTGGCTATCCGGTCGATCATCTGGATGCGCTCTACACCCACACGGACTGTATCGTGACGGGCTGGGCACAAACCAGCGTGCTTTCGCACCAGTGCGATACGTTGCCGGGCGACAGCGGTTCACCGCTGATGCTGAAAACCGATAACGGCTGGCAGCTGATTGGCGTTCAAAGCTCCGCCCCGGCGGCGAAAGACCGCTGGCGAGCCGATAACCGGGCCCTGTCCGTCACCGGCTTTCGCGATAAGCTGGAAGCGCTGGCTAAAGAGTAAGCCAGCGCAGTTGTCAGTGAGTAAGGGTTACCGATTGATCAGGCGAGTTTTATCATGATCATGCCCGCAAGCAGCAATATCAGCCCTATCCAGCCTTTATTATTTAAACGCTGCCCGAAAAGCACCCACCCGGCGGCCAGGGTGGCGGCGATACCAAAACCGCCCCACAGCGCATAGGCCACTGAAAGATCGATACCTTTGACCGCCTGTGACAGGGCGCTAAACGCTCCCAGCACCGCGGCAATCGACATCAGGCCGTATATTTTACGGCGAAAACCGTCGGAGAATTTCAGCAGAACGTTAGCGAAAATTTCCAGCACGATAGCGAAGCCCAGCCAGGCCGCATGAACCCATTCAAACTGTTGCATGGTTCTGCTCCTTCTGCTGTTTAGTCGGTTTACGGGTACCTGATTTAATCAGCACGATGCCCGCAACCAGCGTCGTTAATCCTGCGATTTTCATTGTTGTTAATGTTTCGTCAAATATCAGGACGCTGAACAGCGTAATCAATAAAATACCAATACCTTCCCAAAGCGCATACGCCACGCCCAGCGCAATTTTTTTCACCGCAAACGAAAGGAAAATATAGGAAAGTGAAATCATCACCAGCATTAAAATAAAACCGGTATTACCCTCGCTGACGCTTGCCCACTTCATAGACAGCGTGCCGGTAATTTCAGCGACAATCGCCAGAGCTAATAAGATCCAGTAAAACATGTTTTTCTCCTGCTTGAGAATATAATCCATCGTGGCCCGCCGCATGCAGCAAACCCAAAAAATATGAAATTAAATCAGACAGCTAAGCGCGTAGCGCCAGCTCAGGCAGAAGAGATAACTATAGTGCGGTGCGCCAGTGTTGCTCACCAGCAAGCAGGGAGAAGGAGGTGGTAAATACAGCAGTGTTGTTTGAAGAATACGTCCTGAACAAATTGTCCATAAAATTACAATTATCCGCGTTGTTGCTTCTCGTCTTTGCGGATGAAAATTGTCCTCGGTAGTTGAACACGCTAGATTTGTACCATAAGCCAGGATTTTACTCAAAGTCTTTTCAATTCTTTACCCGTCCCGTTTGATTTTGGTTAGTTTATTGCAGAGCGTTTACCCTTTATTATGAAGAAAAAGCGTTTTTCGGAGTCACCATGGCTAAACCCATTATTACCCTGAACGGGATAAAAATTGTCATCATGCTGGGCATGCTGGTGATCATACTGACGGGCGTTCGTTTTGCCGCCGACATCATTGTGCCCTTTATTCTGGCCCTGTTCGTTGCGGTGATCCTTAACCCGCTGGTACAGCGCATGACGCGGCTGCGCATCCCGCGCGTGCTGGCCATTACCCTGCTGATTAGCGTCATTATTTTCGCCATGGTGTTACTGGTTGCTTATCTGGGTACCTCGCTGAACGAACTGGCGCGAACGCTGCCGAAATACCGCTCCTCACTGGCGATACCGTTGCTGCAGCTTGAGCCCTGGCTACAGCGCGCGGGAATAGAAGTCTCCGTTGAGGAGCTTCTTAAATATATCGACCCTAATGCGGCAATGACGATCGTCACAGGCCTGCTGACGCAGCTTTCCAATGCCATGACCTCCATTTTTCTGCTGTTTTTAACGGTCGTGTTCATGCTGCTGGAGGTGCCACAGCTGCCCGCAAAGTTACAGCATATTATGGTTCGTCCGGTTGAAGGAATGGGGGCTATTCAGCGCGCGCTGGACAGCGTTTCCCGCTATCTGGTACTGAAAACCGCCATTAGCCTGGTTACCGGGGTGGTGGTCTGGGGAATGCTGGTGGCGCTGGACGTTCGCTTTGCGTTCGTCTGGGGGTTACTGGCGTTTGCGCTCAACTACATTCCCAACATCGGCTCCGTGCTGGCAGCGATCCCCCCTATTCTTCAGGTGCTGGTGTTCAGCGGATTTTATGATGCGCTGATTCTGCTGGCCGGCTATCTGGCGATTAATCTGGTATTCGGTAATATTCTTGAACCACGAATGATGGGACGCGGGCTGGGACTTTCGACGCTGGTCGTCTTTTTGTCCCTGATTTTCTGGGGCTGGCTGCTCGGCCCCGTAGGCATGCTGCTCTCCGTTCCGCTGACCATCATCGTGAAGATTGGTCTGGAACAGACGGCGGGCGGGCAAAGCATCGCCGTACTGCTGAGCGATATGAGCCATCAGTAGCCGTCATTCCGCCATCGACAGGAGGGGCTTGCTTGCCCTTCCGCCTTCACGATAAACCCTGAGCGCCTTCTGCCAGTCCGTCAGAGGGTATACCGTACCGGGGCTGTACTCGCTGGCGCGCATCCGGGGCCAGATTTGATCGAACTCCGCGCGCCACGCCTCAGCGCTGAGCCTGTCCAGATAGTTACGAATATGGAACCACGCCACGCGAGGCAGGGGCCGCTGCTGGCGGAAGGTCTGCCCGGAGAGCAGCCCATAGCAGACAAATATACCCTGCTCAGGCATCACGTTCAGGATCGCTTCCGCAAGCGCCCCGCCGGTTGCATCGTAAACGACGTCGGCACGCGAGGCGACGCTGGCGATCTTCTGCATGTCATGCTGTGCGACAGGAACAATCCCCATCGCCGCCAGCCGCTCAGCGTGAACGGGCGAACGATGAATACCGTACACCGCGTCAGCCCCCGCCAGACGCGCCCACTGCCCGAGCAGAACGGCGCAATCAGAACCGGCGGCCGTGAGCAGCACCCGCTTTCCCTGCGGTGGATAGTGGGTCAGCATCATCTGCGCCGCCAGAGGATTGATATAGGCCCGCGCGGCCAGGCATGAATCGAGATCGTCCGGAACGGGGATAGCATACTCTGCCGGGCAATCGACATAGCGCTGCCAGGTGCCCTGCCCGCGCAGCGGCAGAACGCGTTTACCCTCCAGATGCGCAAACGACGCGGGCGCCTGAATGACAACGCCGACGCCTTCATACCCCACGACGGCGGGTAACGGAGTTCTGTGGCGATAGGCGCCGGTAATGGGAATGAGATCGGACGCGTTCACCGGTGCAAACAGCATTCGCACGCGGAGGTGTCCCGGTGCAAGCGCGCCCGGCGACGCGGTTTCAGGTTGCAGAACAGATTCTGGCTCGCCAAAACGGCGATACCAGAGGGCCAGATTTTCCATTACGATCTCACGGCTGACGGCGGAATACCTAATCGCGCCAGCCCATTGCCGGTGCGACATGTTTGAGAATGGACTCAATCACGTGCGCATTGTAATCCACACCAAGCTGGTTCGGTACGGTCAGTAATAATGTATCAGCCTCGGCAATCGCCTCGTCCTTTTTCAACTGCTCTATCAGCTTGTCAGGCTCTGCGGCATAGCTGCGTCCGAAGATCGCGCGCGTTTTCTCATCAAGATACCCCACGCTGTCGCTGTCGTTGCGGCTGGCGCCGAAGTACATCCGGTCGCGGTCGTCCATCAGTGCAAAAATACTGCGGCTAACCGAGACGCGCGGCTGTCGCGTATGCCCGGCCTCTTGCCAGGCCTGGCGGTACGCGCGGATCTGTTTTGCCTGTTGAATATGGAACGGCTCGCCGGTTTCATCGTCTTTCAGGGTTGAGCTTTGCAGGTTCATTCCCAGCTTTGCGGCCCATACGGCCGTCGCATTCGAACCGGCACCCCACCAGATACGCTCCCGCAAACCTTCTGAATAAGGCTCCAGGCGCAGCAGCCCCGGAGGATTCGGGAACATCGGCTGTGGATTCGGCTTTGCAAACCCTTCTCCGCGCAGTACCTCAAGCAGCACCTCGGTATGACGGCGCGCCATGTCCGCTTCGTTTTCTCCTTCCTGCGGGACATAGCCGAAATGACGCCAGCCATCAATGACCTGCTCCGGGGAGCCCCGGCTGATGCCAAGCTGCAGACGACCGCCGGAAATCAGATCCGCCGCGCCCGCATCTTCAGCCATGTACATCGGATTTTCATAGCGCATATCAATCACGCCGGTACCGATTTCGATGGTTTTTGTTTTGGCGCCGATTGCGGCCAGCAGGGGGAACGGCGAGCTAAGCTGTCGGGCAAAGTGGTGCACGCGGAAATACGCGCCGTCTGCCCCCAGCTCTTCGGCCGCCACGGCCAGGTCGATGGACTGCAGCAGCGTATCTGCCGCCGAACGCGTGCCGGACTGCGGAGAAGGCGTCCAGTGACCAAATGATAAAAACCCGATCTTTTTCATAACAGTGTGTCCTGATAATGCATTGCGTTCTCTCTACTTTACGCATTACCCGGTGAGAATAAATGCCGTTTATTTAACGGAAAGCGTCAAATAAATTGACGGAATTGAGTGGTTCGTCATTCCGCTTCATAATGGGATATAATATCCCCCACTTTTTTCATGGCAGGTAAAACCGGCAATGGCTCTGATCCCTAAAAACTACGCGCGACTGGAAAGCGGCTATCGCGAAAAAGCATTAAAAATCTATCCCTGGGTCTGCGGACGCTGCTCGCGGGAGTTCGTCTATTCCAACCTGCGTGAATTGACGGTTCACCATATCGATCACGACCATACCAACAACCCGGAAGATGGCAGCAACTGGGAACTGTTGTGCCTGTTTTGCCACGATCACGAGCATTCGAAATACACCGAAGCGGATCAGTACGGCACCACCGTGGTCGCCGGTGAAGATGCGCAAAAAGATGTGGGCGTCGCCACGTTTAACCCGTTTGCCGATTTAAAAGCGATGATGGATAAGAAGAAATAATCCCCTCGCCCACATCGCGCTCCGCGAATTAGAATGTCCAGGTGATAGCGGCGGTTGCAGACCCCTCATTGCGCCGCATCACAATCGGGCTATCATTGGCATGGTCGCCAAGCCAGGTATAGTCCGCACTCAGCACCGTCCCCCAGTGGGCATCGAACTGATGGCTCCAGGTCAGACTGGTTTCGACGCCATAAAATCCACCCGGCGCTGAATAGCGGCGATATCCGCTGCGGCGGCTCTGCTGCTCGCTGACCCCATACCAGGTATTCAGATAATGGCTGTCGCCAAACAGGGCCGCAGACTGAAAGGCGACCGTATCCTGGTTATTTTGTACGGGGACTAGCGTCACGGAGGCCTGATAGCTGGCCCCCTGGCTGTCCGTTAAAGGCAGCGTCGCTTTCCCCTCCACACTCAGCCAGGGCGCGGCCTGCCAGCCCACTGCAAGGCCGGTATTCAGGGTGGTATCAATGTCCCCCATCCCTTTCAGATTGTTTGCGCCCTCACGCCAGCCAGAATTTTTCTCAGCCCTTCCGAAGTCATAGCCCAGCGTGTGTTCGAAGTACCAACCGCTGTCGTTTTGCAGGTCATATCCCACCCCTTTTTGCGCATCAATAAAGAAAGCGCCTTTACGACCCTGCAGCACCGGAACCACCTGCCACACCTGCTTGTCTGAGCCTGAGTAACGCGGGGCATACTGCCCTCCCAGCCCGACGGTTAAGGAATCGGACGCGGAGCCATCATCCGCCTGCACGCCGGACGTCACGACCATCAGAAGCGGGACGGACATATACAGGACTTTTTTTATCGCTATCATATTGCTCTCCATACAGACGCTGGCGTCACTTGATACAGGGGCGGCCACATAATGTTGGCGCAGTATGATTTGGCTGAATCAATGAATCGTCGGGATAGTGTTAAGAAATGGTCAAGGTGAACGGATGTTGTCGAGAAGAGTGCTGATTATTGAAGATGACGCCGATGCGGCTGGCGTGCTCGAAGCCTATTTACGGCGTGAAAATTACGACGTGACCATTACCGGAGACGGTCTTTCCGGGCTGGATATGGCGCAGCGGTGGAAGCCCGACCTCATCCTGCTGGACGTGATGCTGCCGGGGCTTAACGGCACCGAGGTGCTGGCTGGTCTGCGCCGTAAAAGCGATGTGCCGGTGATTATGGTCACGGCCATGGGGGATACCCCCGACCGCATTGGGGCCCTGCGGTACGGTGCCGATGATTACGTTGTGAAGCCTTATCATCCGGGGGAAGTGGTGGCTCGGGTACAGGCGGTGCTGCGGCGCAGCAGTAAAAAAGAGACTGACGAAGCGATCCTTCGCTGGCAAACGCTGGAGGTGGATGTGGGCGCCATTGTGGCGAGCGTGGATAACGGCGGCGACGCGCCTGTGATGCTCGATCTTACGCCAACGGAATTCTCGATTCTGGCAACGCTGCTGCGTTCTCCTGCGCACCCGTTCTCCCGCCAGTATTTACTGGAACACTGCTTGCCGGAAAGCGAGGCGCTGGAACGCGTGGTGGACACCCATATTTATAACCTGCGTAAAAAACTCGAAGTGGCGGGTATTTCCGGCGTGCTGATCAACGTTCGCGGCGTGGGTTACAGGTTCAGACAGCCATGATAAAAAACCGGCACTCGTCTCTGTGGCGCTGGATTTGCGCCCGCATCTTAGCGCTGGCCATCGGCAGCGTGATCGTCATTGCCACCTGCATGTGGCTACGTTATGCGGTGCAGAACTACTGGATATTGGGCAAAATGCCAGCGGCGGTCCGGCAGGAGTTTCTTACGCTCAGCCAGAACCCGCAGGCCAATCCGGCCCGCTTCCACACGATTGTGGACACCTGGTGGGGCCTGAGCTACTCCACGCCGTCTATCGCCTCAGCCGACTGGGTCACGGTGGCCCTGCTGGTGCTGGTAATGATCCCGTTTATTGTGGTGATGGGGCTAAAACACGCCCGGCCGCTGGCGCAGCAGTTCAGCCGCCTTCGCGATGCAGCAAAGGATGTCGCCGACGGGCAGTTTGGCCGTCAGGCAGAGCTCATCAAGGATGCACCGGCGGAAATGGTCAGCTTTGCGACCGATTTTAACTCCATGACGGGGCAACTCGCCCGCTATGAAAAAGAGCTCCGCGCCTCACACGTCGCGATGGCGCACGAGCTGCGCTCGCCCCTGACGGCCGCCATTGGGCGTCTGCAAGGCATGTTAGACGGCGTGTTTGATGCCAGCCCGGCGCAGCTGGGCATGGTGATGAAACAGCTCCAGCACCTCAACCGCCTCACCGATGAGCTCCACCTTCTCTCGTTGGCCGACGCGGGTAACCTTGTGCTGGAGGACCAGCCGTTCTGTCTGGATGAGCTGATTCAGGAGCGGGCAGCCTGGATCATGCCCCAGGCTGATGCGCATAATTTCCGGATAATCCTTCGTAACCCGCGTACCTGCCCCTTCAGAGGCGATGCGTTCCGCCTGGGACAGGTCGTTACTATCCTCATGGAAAATGCGCTACGTTACGGACGCGATGGCGGCCACCTTGAGGTGGCACTGTACTACGCCCGCGGGCATTACACCCTTGAATTTACCGATGACGGGCCGGGCGTATCGCCCCAGTTTTTACCGGAAATGTTTAAACGTTTTAGCCGCGAGGAGCAGTCCCGCGCGCGGCATTCCGGCGGCAGCGGCCTCGGCTTGTCCATCGCACGGGCGATTTGTCAGGCGCATGGGGGTGAGATTAGCGCGTCGTTACCGGAAACCGGCGGCCTCACCGTGCGCATTTTGCTGCCCTGGCATCCGTCCCATAATGAAAATCGCCACTCTTGATAAAGCCTTGACAGAACATCGAATCTTTCTCGACGTAGCACGCATTTAATAACGCCATTCCCTTTATGGAGCGGCGTTATGTCAGACGAATTTTTTCTCTCCCTCCGCCACTGCCTGCATCATTTGTACGGCGTGGCGCGCACCCTTTCCTGGCTGCATTTTCTTCCCCTGGCCCTGCTTGCGCTGGCGATTTTTCCGCTGACCGGCTGCGGTGATAAACACGAAAATAAGCCCGTCCCTGCACGGGCGGTACGCTACGTCGTCGTTGGCACCGCTCAAACCCTTCCCGCGCTGGAAAGAACCGGTGAGATCCATGCCCACGATGAAACGACCCTGAGCTTTCGTACCGGGGGCCGGATACTGACGCGCAGCGTTGATATTGGCGACCGGGTCACTGCCGGACAGCTGCTGGCCACGCTTGACAATACGACCGGGCAGAATCAGCTCGACAGCGCTGAGGCCGACTATGAAGGCGCCAAAGCCTCCGCGCAGGTCGCCGCGCTTAACGTCAGTCGAATGCAAAAGCTCATGCCAACGGGGGCAATAGCCCGCACGCAGCTCGACAGCGCCCGTGCGGACTGGCTTGTCGCCCGCGCGCGCTTAAAAAGCAGCGAGGCCGCGCGGCGAAATGCCCGCGAAAGCCTCGGCTGGACGCGCCTGATCGCGCCACAAGCGGGCATCATCACGGCCGTGAACGCCTCTGCGGGACAGGTTGTCAGCGACGCTCAGTCCGTGCTGACGCTGGCGACCGGGGAAGAACGCGATGTGATGTTTGATATTGCCACTCCCGATGCGATCCCGCCTCTGGATAAGGCGGTGTTGCGGGTTTCCCTTCTCAGCGCCCCGTCAGTACAGGCGTCTGCCGTGCTGCGGGATATCACCCCGCAGGCCGATCCTCAGACCCGCACCTGGCGCGTCAGAGCCACCCTGCAAAACCCGCCGTCGGCCATGGCGCTGGGTGCCAGCGTTACCGTCACGTTGCCATCGTCAGCCCCGCACGGGTACACCCTTCCCGCATCCGCGCTGACCCGTGCCGGCGACAAACCGGCGGTTTTTGTGATTACCCCGCAGTCGCGGGCGCAGCTGCGCGCGGTGGTACCCGCGAGCTATACGGCTACCTCCGTCATGATTGCCTCCTGCCTTGAGCCCGGCGATCGGGTGATTACCGCGGGCGTGAGCACATTGCGGTCCGACGAGCCGGTGATGGCCGGAGAGGTTCAGCCATGAACACAGGACAGGAAGCCAAATTTAACCTCTCCGCCTGGGCGCTGAAGAACCAGCAGATGGTCAGCTTTTTTATGCTGCTGGTGATTGCGATGGGCGTGTTCTGCTATGAGAAGTTGCCGCGTAACGAAGATCCGGCTTTTACCATTAAAACGGCCGTCGTCTCCGCGCAGTGGCCGGGAGCATCCGTGGCGGATACCACCCGCCTGCTGACCGATACGCTTGAAAAAAAGCTGCAGGAAACACCCTGGCTGGACTATCTCGAAAGTGAAACCCGGGCCGGACGCACCGTTATCCATGTCAACCTCCGTGACGATACGCCCCCGCAAAGCGTGCCGGACATCTGGTATCAGGTTCGCAAAAAAATGCAGGACATCGCGCCGTCCCTGCCTGAAGGGGTGCAGGTTCCTGCCGTGGACGACGAATTTGACGACACGTTCGGCACAATTTATGCTTTTATTCCCGAAGGTTTCACCCTGCGGGAGGTGCGGGATCGCGTAGAGACCTTACGACGCGAGCTTATGTCCCTGCCGGATATGGGCAAAACAACCCTGCTGGGCGAACAGCAGGAGCAGTGGGTTCTCGCCTTTTCTCCAGCACGCCTGGCCGGGATGGGGCTCGATATTCAGACGATCGCCGACGCCCTCCGGGCGCAGAACGCGGTTGTCCCGGCAGGCACTATGCGTACCGGACAGGAGAACATGGCGATAAAAGTCAGCGGGGCGCTCACGACCGAAGAGAGTTTACGGGCCGTCACGCTGCACGTGAACAATCGCTATATACCGCTGACCGACATTGCCACCGTCACCCGGGAAATCGCCGAGCCACCGGCCCCGGCCTACCGGGTGAACGGCAAACCGGCTATCGGGCTGGCGGTGTCGATGGCGCCAACGGGCAACATGCTGCGTTTCGGTGCTGCGCTGAACGCCAGAATGGCGGCCCTCAGCGCCGGGCTGCCGCACGGTATCGAGATGGTGAAAGTCGCCGATCAGTCAGCGGTGGTCAGTGACGCGGTAAGTGGGTTTATCCGGGTGCTTATCGAAGCCGTTATTATCGTGCTGGCGGTTTCATTTGTCTCACTGGGTTTACGGGCCGGGCTGGTGGTGGCGACGGCCATCCCGCTGGTGCTCGCCATGACGTTTGCCGGCATGATGTTCGCCGGCATTGGCCTTCAGCGCATCTCGCTCGGGGCGCTGATTATTGCCCTGGGCCTGCTGGTGGATGACGCCATGATCGCCGTCGAAACGATGGTCTCCCGGCTGGAAGCGGGGGATTCCCGTCGGCATGCGGCCACCCATGCATTCAAAACGACGGCCTTCCCGATGCTCACCGGTACCCTGGTGATGATTGCCGGTTTTATTCCCGTTGGTTTTGCGGCCTCCAGCGCCGGTGAATACTGTTTTTCCCTGTTTGCCGTGGTGCTCATTGCCCTGCTCTGTTCCTGGGCTGTCGCGATCCTGTTTTCGCCGCTGACGGGTACGTGGCTGCTGCCGGAAAAAGTCAGACATCACGCGGCGGGCCCCGGAAGGATCGCGCGCGGGTACGGACGGCTTTTACGCCTGGCACTGCGCCACCGGCTCGCTACCGTACTGATTGCGCTTTTCGCGCTGGGGCTGTCAGCGTACGGCACGACATTTATGCAGGGCGAGTTCTTCCCCGCCTCGGACCGGCCTGAGCTGCTGGTCAGCCTGACGCTTCCGGCCAACGCGTCGCAGGCGGAAACGCTAAGAGAGGTGGAAAAGCTGGAAAAGGCGCTGGCAGGCAACGGCAACATCAATCGCTATTCGACGTACGTCGGGTCCGGCGCCATCCGTTTTTACCTGCCGATGGACGTGCTGCTGGAAAATGAAAATATCGCCCAGATGGTTGTGGTGGCTAAGGATCTTGAGGCGCGGGATCGTCTGCATGCGCAGCTCAACAGGATCCTGGCGACGCAGTTTAGCGATATCATCACGCGCGTGTCGCCCCTTGAGCTGGGGCCCCCCGTCGGCTGGCCAATCAAATACCGGGTGAGCGGGCCTGACTATCTGCAGGTTCGGGCGTTTGCGAACCGTCTCACGGACGCGATTGGGCAGTCCCCGTTCTCACGCGACGTTAACCAGACGGCCGGAGAGCCGGAGAGGGTCATAACCCTTGAGGTGAATCAGACGGCGGCCAGGGCGGCGGGAATATCATCAGAGAGCCTCGCCCGCACGCTGAATACCGTCTGGTCCGGCAGCGTTGTCACGTCTATCAGGGATAACGACCGCCTTGTCGACGTGGTGCTCCGGGCCACGGACGATGCACGTCACAGCACCGCCACCCTCTCCTCGCTCACGATCCAGGGGAATGACGGTAAAAAAATTCCGCTCAGCGCCGTCGCGACGCCGGTCTGGGGCGTGGACGATCCGGTCATCTGGCGTCGGCAACGCGTGCCCTTTATCACGGTGCAAACGGATCTTGCCCCGGGGCTGAAGGCTGAAGCGGTATCTGCAGCGCTGCGTCCGGCGGTCGATAAACTGCGCGCGAGCCTGCCGGCAGGTTACAGCATTGAAGAAGGCGGCGCGGTTGCCGAATCGGATAAGGGGAACAGCTCCGTCTTCACCGTTCTTCCGGTGACGCTGGTCATCATGCTGTTGCTGCTGATGCTTCAGTTGCGGCGATATTCCCGGATGCTGCTGGCACTCCTGATGGCCCCGTTTGGTTTACCGGGGATCGTGCTGGCTATGCTGCCCGGCGGAACGCCGATGGGGTTTGTCGCGCTGCTGGGCGTCATCGCACTGGCGGGGATGATCGTGCGTAACGCGGTGATATTGATTAGCGAGGTTGACAGCAATCTTGCTCAGGGGATGACAAACGATGCCGCGATTATGGCGGCTGCGGAACACCGGGCCAGGCCCATCTGTCTGACCGCCTGTGCCGCCATTCTGGGCATGATCCCCATTTCTCACCAGGTATTCTGGGGCCCAATGGCCTATGCCATTATCGGCGGGCTGCTGTCTGCGACGCTGGTGACGCTGACCGTGTTACCCACGTCGTTTAGCCTGCTGTTACAGTGGGGAGCTCAGCGCAACGCCACAGAAGACGGACTGCGCTGAGGCTCCACCGTTCCCCGGCTGATTACGCGGCGGTCAGCGCAAAACGGTCCTTCAGGACATGGCGAATTTCATCCTCCGCCAGCTGCCGCGTTTCAGTGCCGTTCGCCGTGATGGTTTTCAGCATATCGCCCAGCAAAATCTCGCGTCCTTCGGGGCCATGCTGCACTACCACCCGCTTCTGCACAAAGATCGCATCCGGGTGCGTGGAGTTAAGGTAGTTAGCCGGGACGAAATCAATCCATTCCTGAGGCGTCAGATCAAAACCGTATTGATTAGCCCATTCCCCCTCCACCTTCGCCTCAAGCAGATACTCGCCTTCCGCGCTGCGGCTTAGTCGAAACGTGTCGAAATCCTGCGTGATATCCACATCAAGCGTGTCTAACGCCATCGGCGCGCGAATGCCGTAGCTGCCGAACCCGAGGTCGCAAAGCCACAGTCGGCTATCTACCTCAGCGATGAGCGCCATATGGGTTTTAGGTCGCCGCACGGGGTAGAACATCGGCCGCGCCGCCACGAAACGGTAAGGTATCCCTAACGCCACCAGCGCCATGGCAAAAAGCCCGTTCACCTCATAGCAGTAGCCGCCGCGCCCCTGCGTTAACACCTTATCGGCAATGTCGTCTGGCGCCAGCGAGACAATTTTACCCGCCTGCACGTCCAGATTCTCAAAGGGAACGGAAAAGAGCTGATGGCGCATCAGCGCATGCAGGGTGGCCGTATCGGCAGCCGCCGGTCCGGTGTAGTTTATGCGTTTGAAATAGGTGGAAATGTTGAAATTATCGCTGTGCATAATGCCTCCTTGTCCTGAACATGCCGGACACTATAGATGGCGTGCATCATTGGCTGTATAGTCAGTTTTATCGAAAATTAGCCTGAACAGATCCCCATGTCCGCCCCGTCCCAGTCGTCCCCACACTATCGCCGAATTGCTGAGATGCTGCGCCTCACGCTGACCTCTGGCGCGCTGCGCGCCGGTGACAGGATGATCTCCGCACGTAAACTGGCCGAGCGCGAGCACGTTAGCCTTCCGACGGCGCTGGAGGCCCTTCGCTGCCTTGAGGCTGAAGGGCTGATTGTTGCGCGCCCGCGTTCAGGTTATTACATCCGCCAGACCAGCCTGCCTCCGCGCGTGGAGCCCGCACGTTCCTCACCTGGCCCGGTCCCCGTCACCATGTCCGCCGTGGCCCGGTCGCTGTTCAGCAGTGCAGAAGCCAGGCTGATCCCGCTGGGCGCCGCCCTGCCCGATCCCGCGTGGCTGCCGGGAGATGCACTGCAGCGGGCGCTGCACTCTGCGGGTCGTCGTCTGGACGCGCATGGACAGAGCTACAGCCTGCCTCCGGGAAGAGGGGATTTGCGAAGTAAGATTGCCGCGCGTTCTGCACAGTGGGGAGCCCGGTTCGGCGCAGACGATCTGATTATTACCGCGGGTGCGACGCAGGCGCTGCGCCTGGCCCTTCGGGCCGTGTGTCAGCCAGGTGATGTCGTGGCGATTGAGCAGCCCGCCTACTTTGGCACGCTCCTGCTGCTGGAGGATTTAGGCCTGAAGGCCTTAGCTATCCCCACCGACCCTGTCGAAGGCCTGCTGCTGAAACCGCTGGCGGACGCCATTCGCTGCCACCGCCCTGCTGCCGTTCTGGCCTCGCCCACCGTGCAAAACCCGTTGGGTGCCAGCATGCCCGTCGCGCGCAAGCAGGAACTGGTTGCCCTGCTTGAAGAGGCAGAAATTCCTTTGATTGAGGATGATGTTTACGGTGACCTGGTCGGCGAGGGGCAACGTCCTCCGGCCTGCAAGGCGTTCGACCAGAGCGGGAATGTGATTTACTGCAGTTCCCTGTCAAAAACGCTTGCGCCGGGCTGGCGAATCGGCTGGATTGCCGCCGGACGCTACCACCCGCAGGTCTTACAGGCCCGCATGGCCGGAGACTGGGCCGGCACGCCGCTGCTGGAAGCCGCAACCAGCGAGATGCTGGCAAGCGGCGACTACGATCGCCATCTCCGGAGGCTAAAGCGCCGGGTCGCAGAGGGGATCCACGCCGTTGTCGCGCGGGTCGAGGCCAGCTTCCCACCCGGCACGCGTGTTAGCGTACCCGCAGCCGGTTTCCTGCTGTGGGTAGAACTGCCTCAGCAGGTCAGTGCGCTAGAGGTGCACCGTCGTGCGCTGGCGCTGGGCATCGGCGTCAGCCCTGGCCCCCTGTTTTCCCCGAGATCAGAGTTAACGCATTTTCTGCGGCTGAACTGCGCAAACGAACCCACGCCCCGCCTGCTGAACGCCGTGGACCAGATTGGCGCGCTGTGTCACGAGCTGGCCGCTTTCACACCAGACTCTCCAGCCACTCGGTAAAGACCCGCACCTTGCGGGAGAGGTGACGGTGTGGATAGAGCAGCGACAGCTTGCGGTCCGGCGAGCGATAGTCTGGCAAGACTTCAACCAGAAGACCGCGGTCAATGTAAGGCTGGAGAAAAAGATTCATCCCCTGCATTAACCCCAGCCCGGCAAGGCCAGCCGCAATGTAGGCTTCGGAGTTATCCACGACAAGCTTACCGGGCAGGGTAATCTCCGCGATGCCTTCCGGCGTGGTAAACGTCCACGGCTGAATGTGTCTGCTGCGGTTATTAATCCAGTTGATGGCCTGATGTTTGCGTAAATCATCCGGCGTTTCTGGCGTACCGTGTTTTGCCAGCCAGGCCGGGCTGGCGCAGGTCGTGATGTTGATGTTCCCGATTTTACGCGCGATATACTCGCCGTCCTCCAGCTCTCCCACCCGCAGCACGCAGTCAAGACCGTCCCTGAGCATATCCCGACGGCGGTCAGAGCTGCTCAGAATGATGTCGATTTCAGGATGCTGCCGATAAAAATCAGGCAGATTAGGGATCACCCGTAGCGTGGCAAAAGAGACCGGCATATCCACACGCAGCTGACCGTGTATTGCCCGGTCCGTACCAAACGACTCCAGTAATTCGTCCGCCTGCGCCAGCAGAGGTTTACTCCGGCGATAAAACGCATCGCCATCCGGCGTCAGACTGATTCGACGCGTTGTTCGCTGCAGCAAACGCGTGCCGCTGTGCTGCTCCAGAAGCTGTAACGCTTTGGTGACCGCCGGGCGATGGACCTGCAGATTTTCCGCAGCCTGGGTCAGGCTCCCCGACTCGACAATTTCAATAAAAATTCGAATAGCTTCAAAGAGGTTTATTTGCATAAGGGATGCTTTTGCCGCGATCAGAATAACGTTATTGTTATTAATTTTATAACAGTGATGAATTTTTTTGGCTATTTTTCCTAACAATCCTGCGCCCTACACTCTTCCCCATTCAAACGTAAGGGAGAGTCTGCTATGAAAAATAACCGTATTTGTCAGATCCTGGGTATCGAAAAACCTGTTATTCAGGGGCCGTTATCCTGGCTCACGGATGCCCGCCTGGTCGCCGCGGTCAGCAATGCCGGCGGGCTCGGCGTGCTGGGGCCCAATGCCGGTTTAACCGCCGACACGGCGGTCTCCACGCAGGAAGAGACCGCCGAAAAAATGCGCGAAGAAATTCGTAAAACCAAACGGCTGACCGAAAAACCGTTTGGCGTGAACCTGATCCCCACGGCCGTTAATGACGTCTGGACTGGGCCTATTCTTCAGGTGGTGAAAGACGAAGGCGTCAGGGCCGTGGTGTATACGGGCTACGGGGAAGGCAGCATTATTCCCGCGCTGTTCAGCGAGTTAAAAGAGGCGGGTATCGCCATTATCTACCGCGACATCAATCCAACGCCGGAGAACACCCGCCTCGCAGAAGAAATGGGTGCTGACATTATCGTTGCTACCGGTTTTGATGAGGGCGGAACGTTACCCGCAACGGTGCTTGGCACCTTTTCCATCGTGCCGCTGATTGCCGATGCCGTGAAGCACATCCCGGTGATGGCCGCGGGCGGCATTACCGATAATCGCACCGCCAGAGCGGCCCATGCATTAGGCGCGGAAGGCGTGTTTGCCGGGTCGGTCTTTATCAGCACGGAAGAAAGCCGCGTGCCGCAGGGAGTCAAAGAGAAAATTGTTGCTGCCAACGGTCTCGATTTGCTGCTTTTCCGCACCGTGCCCCATTACTACCGCGCTCTTCCCGGCAAGCTGGCGGAAAAACTGGCGTCGATGGATAAAGCAGGCGCAAGCAACGAAGCGCTGGGCAAGGCGATGGGAGGATTACGGGGTCTGCGCCTGGGCATGCTGGAAGATAATACCGATGAAGGCTATATCGCGCTCGGCACGGGGATTGGGAACATCCGCAGCGTGAAAAGCGTGGCCGAGGTTGTTAATGCCTTAACGGTTGAGTAAATCCCCCGGCGTCCTGGCTTGCACCTGGACGCCCAGATTTATCAGGGAATAATCCGCGCCGCTCTCAACTGCGCGAACAGGCTGAAAAACATCTCATCCGTCGCCTGCATCCGCGTGAAGCCCGACCGCCGCAGCTTGCTCCCGTCACCAAACATGTCGTAGTTCCAGCTGAAGACGAAATCGGCAAACTGCCCATCGCTCAGCTGCAAAATATCCGCTTCCACCAGCCCTTCCCCGGCAAGATCGCGCCATACGCCGCGATAGTCCGTAAACAGCTGGTGAAACGACAACCTCACCGGCGGCGCAGAGTCCAGTTCAAACCAGCGGGCAATGCGCGGCCACAGCTCGCTCCAGCGCCAGATATCGCCATTATTCACGTTGAACGCCTGATTCTGTGCCGCCGGTGACGTAGCCGCCCACAGCGTGGCCTCCGCCAGCAGTCCGGCATCGGTGTAATCCACAATGCTGTGCCAGGTCTGTTCCGAACCGGGAAAACGCAGTGGTAACCCCAGCGCCTTACACAAAGAGGCATACAGAGCGATACTCAGCGCAAGGTTCATGGTATTACCGGGCACCGCACTGCCCACCACGCCCGGCCGAATGGCATTCCAGTGCCAGCGTTTCCCCTGCTGAAACTGGCTGAGCCACGCGAGCTGCGCGGCGTTAAATTCTGCACCGGGCACGCCAGGATCGCTTTCGCGTGCCGGAGTTTTAAACGGCCCCAGGTGTGCGCCATACACTTTGTAGCCTTGCATCAGGCTGACCGTCTGCAAAGGTGCCGTTTTTTCGAGGGTGCTGACCAGGTTACGCAGCATAGTGACGTTCGGCTCAACCATCTCTGTCCAGTTCGCGGCGTTCACCCAGGCGCTGTAAAAGAGATGGGTAACCCTGCTCAGCGATTGCAGCGCCCGCGCGCTGTCCTTAGCATCCAGCAAATCGACGTTCACCACTGGAATACCGTCAGGATGGGATAATGCCTGACGGCTCAGGCCGATCGCTTCCCATCCATTGTGCAGAAGCGTTTTGACAAGCTGTCTGCCGACAATTCCGCTCGCGCCCGCGACCAGGGCGACATTTTGTTGCTGCATCTTATCCATAGTGTTTCTCCAGAAAGGGTGACAGACGCAGTGTCATATATTATTTTTTTAGTGAATATCCCCTCCATCCGATATCACTTATCAGAAAAACCATTAAATGAATAATAAGCTCAACGCCATTTCCACCTTTCTTTGCGTCGCGGATGCAGGCTCTTTTTCTGCCGCAGCCCGTCGGAGCGGGATGAAGCAGTCCGCCGTTAGCCAGCAGATCGCCGCCCTTGAACAAGAACTGGGCGTGGTGTTACTGCACCGAACAACGCGTGCAATGAAGCTGACCGAACAGGGAGAACGTTACCGCCGCGACATGCAGCTGCTGCTGGACGCCATGCGGGAAGCGGAGGGACGGCTGGCGCCGGTCGATCATCAATTTCAGGGAAGCGTTCATGTCCAGCTGCCGAGCGGCCTGGGGCAGATCGTCTTGCCACATCTACTGGAGCTGCAGCGCCTGCATCCAGAATTACATCTCAGGCTTTCTCTTGATGACCGCCTTGCAGACCTGGTGACGGAGGGCGTGGACGTCGCGATTAGGCTGGGCAGTGAGCCCCCGCAGGCGCATGCGGCCCGCGTGCTGGCGCGTATTGAAAGCGCGCTGTTCGCCGCCCCCGGCTTTCAGGCGGTGCACGACGTTAGCGAGCTGACCACGCTGCCCCACGTGCGCTTTAGCGGCATCCCGCTGGATGCCCCCCTGCGGCTCATCACGGATGAAAAAGCGATCGAAGTAAAAGTGAATACCGTTTTCCGCGCCAACACCAGCGACGCGCTGCTACGGGCGCTGGAGGCAGGCATCGGTATCGGCGGTATGCAGCGACCGCTTGCGGCCAGGGCGCTGAAAACCGGCACGCTGGTGCCGGTATTGCCCGACTGGCGGTTGCCCGATCGCGTCCTCTATGCCGTCTATCCTGACGCCCGCTTTATTCCGCAACGCGTGCGAAGCGTCGTCGGCGTGATTGAGCAATTGCTGATTGAGATCGCGGAGCACGCCCCCGCAAAATAACCGCCTCCTACCGCGCCACCGGTAAATCCGCGTACCGCGTCGTATAAGCCGGTGACAGCATCTCACGCTTCATCGCCCAGGATTTCTCAATCCCCTGCCCGGCAAACCATATCTTCCCTTTGCCGGAGTGATTCAGGCTGTCGATCGTCTCCATCAGCGCCGCACTGTTGGCGCTCGGGCGGTTATCGTCAAACAAGTTAAGCTGAGCGACGCCGCTGCTGAAAAAGTCCGCCAGCATGACCCCGGCTTTCATATAGCGATACCCGTCAAGCCAGATACGCCCCAGCGCCTCCGTGGCGGCGCGGATGATATCGCGCGAGTCATTGGTGGGCGTCATCAGGGTGACGGAAGCCTGATTGCCGTAATAAATTTCGTTGTCCGCGTGCGGGCTGGTGCGTACAAACACGCTGATAAAACGACAGTATTGATGCTCGCCGCGCAGTTTCTCTGCTGCGCGTTCCGCATAGGCGCAAATGGCCTGGTGCATCTCCTCGTACTGCGTAATACGGTGTCCAAACGAGCGGCTACAGATAATTTGCTGCTTCGTAGGGGTAAACTCTTCCAGATCGAGGCAGGGCTCACCGCGAAGCTCGCGTGCCGTGCGCTCCATAACCACGTTAAAATGTTTGCGGATGACCCAGGATGACGCTTCCGCCAGCTCCAGCGCCGTGGTAATCCCCATCGCGTTGAGCTTTTTCGTGATGCGTCGTCCTACTCCCCACACCTCCTCCACCGGAACCTTTGCCAGCAGCTTACGCTGCCGTTCACGATCCGAGAGATCGACCACGCCCCCGGTGGCTGACCACCGCTTCGCCGCATAGTTGGCCAGCTTCGCCAGCGTTTTGGTCGGCGCAATCCCGACGCCAACGGTTAAGCCTGTGTTTTTGAAGACCTGCGTACGCATCTGATGACCGAATGCTTCCAGCGACAGGCAGTTGCTGACACCCGAAACGTTCACAAATGCTTCATCAATGGAGTAGATCTCAATGGCCGGCGCGAGATCGGTCAGCGTTTGCATCACCCGGCTGCTGAGGTCGGCATACAGCGCATAGTTCGAGCTAAAGACGTAAACCCGCGACGGATAACCCTTCTCTTTGAATTTAAAATAGGGTTCCCCCATTTTTATGCCGAACTGCTTTGCCTCTCGCGACAGCGAAATAATGCAGCCGTCGTTATTGGACACCACCACGATGGGTTTACCCACCAGATCGGGGCGAAACACCCTCTCGCAGGAGGCATAGAAACTATTCACATCAACCAGCGCGAACATGTTTATGCGTTTTAAGCGTATGAGTGACGACACCGAAGATTTGCAGCTCCTCTTCGGACTGAAAGGCGATCGGCTGATAGCGGGCATTACGCGGCAACAGTCTCAGAACCGGACGGGTCTGTAGCTCTTTCACCGTGAACTCACCGGCGACCGACGCCACAACGATATCCCCATGTTCAGCATTCAACGAACGGTCGACCACCAGCAGATCGCCGTCGCTAATCCCCGCGTCGATCATGGAGTCCCCGCTCACTTTGATAAAGTAGGTCGCACTGGGGTGCCTGACTGCCAGCCGGTTAAGATCGAGACTATCCTCCACATAATCCTGCGCAGGGCTTGGGAAGCCACAGGCAACGCGCTCAAGATAGAGAGGTAATTCAATAGGTTGTTTTGGATGATAAGAAAAGAGAGTGTCCATAAATGCCTTCCCCGCCAGATACTGTATATAAACACAGTATTACGGATTACGGCACAGGATCAAGGTCATTTCCGACAAAGACCGCAAACGCCTTGAAGTTTGAGCGGATTTAATTCAGCAACCTCTTGTGCGGGCGGTCGCAGATGGGTTAGACACAAGTCATAAGAAAGTCATAAGCAAACACTTTAAAATCACTTAAAGTGAAAAATGAAAGATCACCAAATTACTACACAAACACTATCAATTGACTTTTATATAAGAGTGACGCATATTTTAGGGCACGAATCATCAAGACTTTTGGAGGACCTTTTCTATGCCAGCCCGTGACTATCCCGACAAGCGAGTTGCCCGCGGTTTAGCAAAGGAGGCCGATCTCAGGATGTTGAGCGCCCGCATTGAGCCTGATTTGATGGAATACATCAGAATCACCGCCTTTGAGACGCGTAAAAGCAAGCAGGAGATTGTGGCAGAAGCGTTAGCGCTTCACAGACAGAAAAGTCAATGCGGAGTCTGATCGGGCAAAGTCTGGAAGTGTCCTTCCGGCTTTGCCCATGCCGTGATTAACCCATCAGAGCATTCAGTTTTTCAAGTGCTTCAGGCGGCAATTGCACCTCTCCCGCCGCAAGGTTTTGCCGCAGATGCGCCACGGACGAAGTACCGGGGATCAGCAGGATGTTCGGCGACCGTTGCAACAGCCATGCCAGCGCAACCTGCATCGCCGTTGCGCCCAGGGAATCCGCGACGGCCTGCAGGCCGGTAGACTGCAGTGGCGTAAAGCCTCCCAGTGGGAAGAACGGCACATACGCAATCCCCTGCTGCGCCAGTAAATCTACCAGCGCATCATCGCCGCGGTTCACAATGTTGTACATGTTCTGCACGCAGACGACCTGCACCATCTTCCGCGCTTCCGCCACCTGCGTGGCCGTGACGTTGCTCAGGCCAATGTGGCGCACCAGGCCTTGCTGCTGTAATTCTGCGAGGGTGGAAAGCGGTTCAGCAATCGATCCCTCCGCAGGGCCGTGTGCGCTAAACATGATCCGCAGATTCACCACGTCCAGCACATCCAGCTTCAGATTACGCAGGTTGTCATGCACCGCCTGAGTCAGTTCCTGCGCGGAAAAGGCGGGCAGCCAGGCCCCTTTGTCATCACGGCGGGCGCCGATCTTGGTGACGAGGGTGAGATCGTCCCGGTAAGGATGAAGCGCCTCGCGGATCAGCTGGTTCGTCACATGCGGACCATAAAAATCGCTGGTATCAATATGGTTCACGCCCGCCGCCACGGCTTCGCGCAGCACGTCCAACGCGGCTTGTTTATCCTTCGGCGGGCCAAACACGCCCGGCCCGGCAAGCTGCATCGCCCCGTAGCCCAGTCGTTTAACCGTTCGCGTTCCGAGCGCGTACGTCCCGCTTTTATCAATGCTGCTCATATTAACCTTCCTCATCAAAATGATCCGGATTTACAACAGGTTCCTGACCGAAGCCCTAAGTTAAGCGCGAGTTAAATTAAAGTTTAAATTCTATACGACGATAGTATTGGTGTACCTCTGCATCTTTTCTAACGGACGACCGCTATGCTGAAAAATCTGCACGTGATTACCGGAATTATCTTTGCCCTCACCATATTCTGTCTGCTGCAAGTTGTCACGGGAGGGTTGTTCTACTCTGCCGTCAGCAACGATCGCCATAACTTCCAGAACTCCGGCGTGCTGAATGCCCAGCAGGAAAGCCTGAGCGACAGCGTGAATACGCTGGTGAAAACACGTGTCACCGTCACCCGCGTGGCAATTCGCTACCTGAAAAACCAGCGCGATCCGGCATCCCTTGCCGCAATTAACAAACTGCTCGGCACCGCAGGCGACTCTCTGGCTAAAGCGGAAACCTATAACAAAGAATGGCAGAAAATGCCGCAGGTTAACGGCCAGAATGCGGCGTTAACCGACGAGATGCAGAAATCCTGGAATCAGATGCATGAAGTGATGCGTTTGTCGATTGAGTATCTGCGTGCCGACAACTATCAGGCCTATGGCGATCTGGACGCTCAGCAGGCTCAGGACGATATGGAAGCGGTCTACAACCGCTGGCGCGCCGAAAACAACACGCTGCTGAAAGCGGCAACCGAAGAGAACCAGAGCAGCTTCACCCAGATGCAGTGGACGCTGGCAGCTATTTTCCTGGCCGTTATTGCCGTTCTGGTGGTGATCTGGCAGGGTTTACAGCACCTGCTGTTAAAACCGCTCAACGCCATCATGAACCATATTCGCGCCATTGCAGGAGGCGACCTGACGCAGAATATCGCCCTCTCTGGCCGCAATGAAATGGGTCAGCTGGCCGCCGGCCTGCATGAGATGCAGCAATCGCTGGTAACCACCGTCAGCGCCGTGCGCGGCAGCACCGATTCCATCTACACCGGCGCGGGTGAAATTGCCGCAGGGAGCAACGATCTCTCCGCCCGCACCGAAGAGCAGGCTGCCTCGCTCGAAGAAACTGCCGCCAGCATGGAAGAGCTGACCGCGACGGTTAAACAGAACTCCGATAACGCCCGTCAGGCGACGTTGCTGGCGAAGAACGCCTCTGAAACAGCGGCTCGCGGCGGCCACGTCGTGGATAACGTGGTTCGCACCATGAACGAAATTGCCAACAGTTCGCAGCAAATCGCCCACATTACCGGCGTGATTGACAGCATTGCGTTCCAGACCAACATTCTGGCGCTTAACGCCGCGGTGGAAGCCGCGCGCGCCGGCGAGCAAGGCCGCGGTTTTGCGGTTGTCGCCGGTGAAGTCCGTACGCTGGCCAGCCGCAGCGCGCAGGCGGCGAAAGAGATTAAAGGGCTTATCGAGAACTCCGTCAGCCGGGTGAACACCGGTTCTGAGCAGGTCAGCGAGGCTGGCACCACCATGAAGGAGATTGTCGCCGCCGTCACCCGCGTGACCGATATCATGGGCGAGATTTCGTCCGCGTCCGACGAGCAGAGCCGCGGTATTGAGCAGGTGAGCCTCGCCGTGTCGCAGATGGACAGCGTGACGCAGCAAAACGCCGCGCTGGTGCAGCAGTCCGCCACGGCGGCAGCGGCGCTGGAAGACCAGTCCGAACAGCTGCGCCAGGCCGTGGCCGCGTTTCGCCTGAACGGTAAAGTCAACGCCACCGCCCCGCGCCCGGCCAACGTTAAAACGCCGCAGCTGCTGCGTCCGGCAACGGCAACCGCCACCCCCGACAGTAACTGGGAAACGTTTTAAGCCTCAGGCGGGCGAAGATATCGCCCGCTAGCGGCTGCGCTTGGCGTGCCGCTCCCAGTTGTCCTGTTTTGCTTCATCGGATTTTCGCAGGGAAACATAGCATGCCCCGCTGCCGCCGTGATGCGGCAGCGCCACGCAGAAAGCCTGCACTTCCTCGAACTCGGTTAACCAGCGAGCAAGATAGCTGCGCACCACATTAGGGTGCGAATTCTGCTCGCGCCCTTTCCCGTGAATGACGATCAGGTTACGTAGTCCGTCACGACTGGCCTGGCGAATAAAGGAATACAGCATCTGGCGGCAGCGTTCAGCGGGCTGGCGCAACAGATTCAGGCTGGCCTGTCGGGAGTATTTACCCGAACGCAGCTTATCAATAACGCCCTGCTGAACGCCTTCGCGCTGAAAAGCCAGCGGCTCGTCAAGGGGCAATAGCTCAAGGAAACCCAGGGTCAGAAAGTTGTCGAGCTGTTCGGTATCGATGTCCTGGCGAGCCCGGGTATTACGGCTTTGCTGCCAGTGGATATCGGTGCAGCGCTTCAGGGGCTGGACATCCTCCATGGCGTCAAGAAAAAGAGATTTGTCGTCAGGGTTCATGGAAATCCTCCGGCTACATCTGAGAGACGTACTATACCCATAGAGGATAACGGGCTCAATGACAAACGGGTACATGGAGAAGAGCGCTTTAATTACCGGGGAAGGCATATTTTAAAAGCGCTAAACATATTTGCGGAATGATTATCTTTAATAAGACTTAACTAAAACTTTACGACACTTAAACTTCAAATTTAAGTTAAAATTTTGTGAATTCAATCAGTAAACACGCTGTCATTTTCCGGCGCGTATGCTATATATAAAAAACCTGCTGTAAGGGAAAAAAGCAAAGTGGGCTTGCGAAAGGAAGCACTGCTGTGTGTTCATGGGCCTGACGATGTCGGCAGGCCCAGTTTTTTTCGCTGCTATTTATAACGATTTATTGCATGCTGTTTTGTCAAAGTCAACGTAGCGTACATCCCCCTTGACATACATGGTAAATTCTTGCCTGACCAGTTTGTCTTTCCACTGACAGAAAGAACCATCATTTTTTACTTTTTTGATAAGTATATCTCTATTGTATAACTGCGCCTGGCGGGTTGGCCAGATACTGGCATTTAAAATAAAGGTATTGTGCAAAATATATTTTGTATAGGGGAAATTAGCGCGAACGTTGCTCGCCTGACGTAGCCAGACACGATCTTTCGCGTAATATGGTGCAACCAAAAATATTTTCTCAGGCAATGTATCATTGACCGGGTAGTTTAAAATTACGTCAAGCAACCGATCTTCATACTGATATTGTGCCAGAATAGCGCCGGTAATCGCCGCATTCAGGCTTGCCATCAACGTAAAGAAAATTACCCAGCCCGCGCAAAGATATTTAAGCATTATCTTCGGCAGATAAAGCAATGGGAAGAACCAAATAAGCATCACGAACTGGTTCCCCGCCATCGCCCTTCCCGCATAAAGAGGAGCACGCAACAGTGCCTGGGGCAGCAACGCCATCAGCAGTCCAAGCACGCAGGATAACAAATAGATCGTTAGACAGAGCCATCTGTTACGCTGAATACGCGTTGCCGCCACTATCACACCCGCGATGGAAAACATAAATAATATGATGAGAACCACTCCGGCCGTACCGTAAAATGGCGAAAAAAACACATCCAGAAGATACCGGAGATGAGTTGAAACCTGCGCAGGGAAAATAATACTCAGCGTCAGCATTTTGCTGTGAATTAATACGTACTCCCTTAGCGGCAGCAGCAGAATAAATACTTTATACGTAACAAATCCAGCAAATAACGTAATGATGACATTCCCGGCGTGCTGCCGCGTGGCAAGACTTAAGGTTCCGGTGTCAAAAAACTCTTTTAACAGAAAAACCGCGATAATCAAAAACGGGGCAACCAGGAAAAGCTGATAAAAACAGAGAGAAAGAAAATAGCAGCCATAGAAGAACAGATAGCCGCGCCAGTTACGTTTACCAATAAATGGAAGCGCAGTCAGAAGCAATGCGGCTCCCATTGACACTGAGTCAAAGCTGTACTGGATACAATGAATAAACCAGGGAGAGAAGACGACCGTCAGGCAGACCAGAAAACCGCTCCATGTCGCTTCCTTGATGATTCTTTGATAGACAATCCACGCTACGCTCGCCACGCACATAGCGCTAATGAGTTTGGTTAACGGTGCAAGGTTAATAGCCACAACGTCGGTTGAACGACCGATCCACCCGGAGAGCAAGCGAATGAGGATTTCCGCGGCCGGACGACCGCTGTCAGCATATTCACCTAAACCTGTGAATTCGTACCTGCCGTAACCTAATGCATTACGCCCAATATCATCATTGAACAGATAGGTTTGGCTCAGAGCGGGGAAAAAATAAATAAAAGCACAAAGTGCGAATAACCCCAACATTGCCGCATTATTTTTTAACATCATCACACCCTTCACTTCCTTGCTTAAGAATATAACGCGGGCGACCTTTTACCTCGATAAAAATCCTGCCGATATATTCACCCAGTACACCAATACTGACTAGCTGCACGCCGCCAATAAATAAAATCGCCACCATTAATGATGGATAGCCTGGAACATCATTTCCCCAGATGAGTTTATCGATAATCATCCATAGAGCGTAAGTCATAGAAAGGGTGGCGATAAAAAAACCCAGGTAAGTCCATAGCTGGAGCGGAAAAATGGAAAATGAGGTAATGCCTTCCACCGCCAGCCTCCATAATTTCCAACCGTTGAATTTGCTGATCCCCGTACGGCGGGGATCACGGGAATAAGCCACAACCGTGGTTTTTCCTCCTGTCCACGAAAGCAAGCCTTTCATAAAAAGCGTTCTTTCTGGTAATTGAAGAATCGCGTTTACCGTCTCACGTGACAGGAGCCTGAAATCGCCAACGTTCTCCACAATGCCTGGTGAGCTAATTTGATTATGTGCTCGATAAAACCACTGTGCCGTTTTTCGTTTTAGCCAGGTATCACAACGGCGATCGATGCGCTGGGCAAGCACGGTATCAAACCCGTCCTGCCAGCGCGAAATAAGCGCAGGTATGACGTGAACAGGATCCTGTAAATCTACATCAACAGGGATCACCGCGTCGCCCGTTGCCGCCCGCAACCCGGCCAACAGTGCAGCCTCTTTGCCAAAGTTACGGCTAAACTCGACAAGACGAACGCTGCCGGGAAACGTTTCCCGACGGATCGCCTGGACAGTATTATCGCGACTACCGTCGTCGACAAAAATCAGTTCAAGCGAGTAATGAGCCAGGAGGGGCTCGCATCGCAGCGCGTTGAAAAACAGTGGAATAGCCTGTTCCTCATTAAAAACGGGAATCACAAGTGAGATAACCATATTCAATCCCTGAATATAAAACATTTAGAAAGTAAAAAGCCGAGCACCATGCTGACAGAAGAGAACGTGAGTAACGTGAATAAAGCGGGAAGTCCGGCAACCTCCGCCAGCTTGCCCGTCAACCACGCCAGACACGCCATCGCCATGACAAAAAGCAGATATTTATGTAAGGTCCGTTTTTTTTTGAACGTCCAGGTAGCGTTAGCAACAAAACTAAATGATGCCGCAACAAAAAAAGCAGTTACGTTAGCCAGGCTTTGCGAAAATGAAAATAAAAAAAAGGTTAGGAGAAATACAGCGGTATGAATAGCGGTATTCAGCACACCGACGGAGACAAACCGAATGAATAAATATAAGGACGCACGCATAATTAATCCCAGACACAATTAACCATAGTATATGCTAACGCCTTCGGAAATTATTCCTCCTGCATGTAAATATAATCTGAAAAACTACTCCTCTTGTTCCCACGCAACATCTTGAACATCCCGAAATTTCCCGACATGATAATGGCTTTGGTTATTCAGGTATCGCTTATGCTAACGCTATTGCAGGAATTGATCCCCACGCCGCTGGGGCCGCTATGGGTCATATGTGATGAACAGTACCGCTTAAGAGCTGTAGAGTGGCAAGAGCACAGCGATCGCATGGAGGTGCTGCTCGCCATCCATTACAGTAAAGAAGGCTATCAGCGCCGGAATGCGGTTAACCCCGGGGGGTTGTGCGATAAGCTCAGCGCCTATTTCGAAGGCGATCTCAGCATCATTGACACTCTGCCAACCGCCACAGCAGGCACGCCTTTTCAGCGGGAAGTGTGGCAGGCGCTGCGGTCGATTCCGTGCGGGCAGGTCATGCATTACGGCCAGCTCGCGGAGCAGCTAGGCCGCGCGGGGGCCGCACGCGCGGTGGGTGCCGCGAACGGCTCTAACCCGGTCAGCATTGTGGTGCCCTGCCATCGCGTCATTGGCCGCAACGGTACCATGACAGGCTATGCCGGCGGCGTGCAGCGAAAAGAATGGCTGCTGCGTCACGAAGGGTATCTCTTGCTCTAGATCCCAGGCTTTTTGTGCTTAATTTTCTTCCGGTTAGGCTAAAAATCCATAATCAAGCTGTGGAATTTCAAGAAGATGGCGACACAATGTCGCCACTTGTCCTTATTGAGGGTTTGTCAGGCTTACGTACTTACCAAAAAGATGTTAAAATTGACCAATATCAATTAAGGCTTGAGCAAACCTATGATCCCGGAAAAGCGAATTATACGACGCATTCAGTCTGGCGGTTGTGCTATCCATTGCCAGGATTGCAGCATCAGCCAGCTCTGTATCCCGTTTACCCTGAATGAGCATGAACTCGATCAGCTTGATAACATCATCGAGCGCAAAAAGCCTATTCAGAAAGGGCAGACGCTGTTTAAAGCGGGAGACGAACTGAAATCGCTCTATGCAATCCGTTCTGGCACCATCAAGAGCTACACCATCACCGAACAGGGTGACGAGCAGATCACCGGCTTCCATCTGGCTGGCGATCTGGTGGGCTTTGATGCCATCGGCACTGGCCACCACCCGAGCTTTGCTCAGGCACTCGAAACCTCGATGGTTTGCGAAATCCCGTTTGAAACCCTGGACGATCTGTCCGGCAAGATGCCTAACCTGCGTCAGCAGATGATGCGTCTGATGAGCGGTGAGATCAAAGGCGATCAGGACATGATTCTGCTGCTTTCCAAAAAGAATGCAGAAGAGCGCCTGGCCGCGTTTATCTATAACCTCTCCCGCCGCTTCGCCGAGCGCGGTTTCTCGCCGCGTGAGTTCCGTCTGACCATGACCCGTGGCGATATCGGTAACTACCTGGGCCTGACCGTGGAAACCATCAGCCGTCTGCTGGGCCGTTTCCAGAAGAGCGGTATGCTGGCCGTTAAGGGTAAATACATCACTATCGAAAACGGTGAAGCGCTGGCCGTTCTTGCCGGGCACGCCCGCAACGTGGCATAACTCTCCGCATGCTGATAACCAGACTGATAAATTCACGTGATTTATTGGTCTGGTATAATCGCCCCCGTTTCAAGACATTTTCACCGTAGCACGTCCCTACACAGCGCCTGAAAGGTTGTCGTTGAGGTTATGAATTGAGAGAAAGTTTGTTTTTCGTTTCAGTCGTGATTGCCTCTGTGACCTTTATCTTCATCTGGATCATGCTTGTCGGCCCAATGAAGGGGGAGGAAAAAACCTACGTTCAGGATTCCACGACCTTTGCGATAGCGGTAATGGTGCTGCTGTTCATTGCGTTTATCGCGGTGACAACCACCGTGCTTTTCCTCTGATAAATTTTCATGAATTATTGATCTGGCAAAAGCTCCCCTCTGTTTCATTCAGGATATATAGGTTACTCTTTTAATTACAGACTGTGGTGACAGTAGTAAGGAGACCTGTATGGCAAAGTATCAAAACATGCTGGTGGCTATCGATCCGAATCAGGACGATCAGCCGGCATTACGACGTGCTGTGTATTTACATCAACGGATTGGTGGCAAAATCAAAGCGTTTTTGCCGATCTATGACTTCTCGTATGAGATGACCACCCTTCTGTCGCCTGACGAGCGCACCGCTATGCGTCAGGGCGTCATCAGCCAGCGTACCGCGTGGATCCGTGAACAGGCGAAGTATTACCTGGAAGCGGGTGTGCCTATTGATATTAAAGTGGTCTGGCATAACCGACCTTTTGAAGCCATTATCCAGGAAGTGGTTGCCGGCGGGCACGACCTGCTGCTGAAGATGGCGCACCAGCACGACAAGCTGGAATCCGTGATCTTCACCCCGACCGACTGGCATTTGCTGCGTAAATGCCCTTGCCCGGTCTGGATGGTGAAAGACCAGCCGTGGCCTGAAGGCGGGAAAGCCGTTGTGGCGGTGAACCTTGCGAGCGAAGAGGATTATCACAATTCGCTCAACGAGAAGCTGGTGAAGGAGACCATCCAGCTTGCTGACCAGGTCAACCACACCGAAGTGCATCTGGTGGGTGCCTATCCGGTTACCCCGATCAATATCGCCATCGAGCTGCCGGAATTTGACCCTAGCGTCTATAACGACGCCATCCGCGGCCAGCATCTGCTGGCGATGAAAGCGCTGCGCCAGAAGTTCAGCATCGACGAGAACATGACGCACGTGGAAAAAGGGCTGCCTGAAGAGGTGATCCCGGATTTAGCCGAGCATCTGCAGGCCGGGATTGTGGTCCTGGGAACCATTGGCCGGACCGGTATTTCTGCCGCTTTCCTCGGCAATACTGCCGAACAGGTGATCGACCATCTGCGCTGCGACCTGCTGGTCATTAAGCCGGATGAGTATCAGACGCCGATTGAGCTGGACGACCCGGAAGACGATTAACGTAATTTAAAAGCCCGCCGCTCCGGCGGGCTTATCTCATCAGCTCTCCATTACCGGCTTCGGCTGTTCACCTGACTCATCCTGCATCCACGGCGCGTGCAATACCATGCTGGGCAGCGCCAGCTTAATCTCCTGGGCGTTCAGCCCTTCAAGAATACGGATATTGATCTCCTGCTGGATGTCCATGTATTTGTTGTAATCCGCGGTATTAACAATATGGACGACTTCAAACGTCAGGCGGTCGCGGTCGAATCCGAGAAAATGGGCGCGATCAAATTTTGTCTCACCGACATCGGTAATGATCTGCCTGACCATATCCCCCACGTAGCGCAGCTTATCGGGCGGCGTGTCACTGGCAACGCCAAAGGTAAAGACGATGCGGCGCGTCTGCATGCGTTTGTAGTTGTGAAGCGTCTGCTGAAGCAAAATGGCGTTGCCGCAGACGATCTGCTCTCCGCTCAGGCTGCGGATACGGGTCGTTTTCAGGCCAATGTGCTCTACCGTCCCCGCCACGTCGTTGAACACCACGAAATCGCCAATTTCGAACGGTTTATCAAAGCCGATAGAAAGCGAGGCAAACACGTCGCTCAGAATCGTTTGTACGGCAAGGGCAATGGCAATACCCCCTACCCCAAGGCTGGCAACCAGAGCAGTGATGTTGACGCCCGCGTTAGCAAGGATAGACAGCAGCATCACTGACCAGACGATGGCACGGAGAATAAGCCCCGTGATCACCAGCGTAACCGGGTTTTTATGGCTTCCCGGCGCCAGCATGACGTGACGAAGCCACGACACGACCCCCTGATCCATCCACAGCGCTACCTGGATGGCGAAGACCAGGAACCAGGCGTGGCTGACGGTGCCAAAAAGATGATCGGGCAGGTCAACGAAACGCAGGCTGAGGAGCAGTGCCACCACAAACAGCAGGAAGCGGCTGGTGCGGTTAAGCATATCCGTCAGGATAAAACGCATCCGGTTGGTGGCCGGGTGCTTGTCGCCCCAGGTGGTGATGCCTTTCTTAACGAACGCTATCAGGCGCGTCAGCAGCCAGTACACCAGCAGCGTCACAAAGACAACCGTGGCGGCGCCTATCCAGAATGTCGGCGTCATCATCAACGCGATGAAGTCGAAGCGGGACAGAAATTGCATTACACCTCCTCGTATTACACAAAGGGTAAAGCATAGACAGAGGAGAAAAGCTGACCGCAGAAATAAGAAAACCGCCCCGAAGGGCGGTTTGTCAGGAGAAAGCGAATTACAGCGCTTTCAGAATCGCATCCACGCTGGCCTTGGCGTCGCCAAACAGCATGTGGGTGTTCTCTTTGAAGAACAGCGGGTTCTGTACCCCGGCATAGCCGGTGTTCATGGAACGCTTGAAGACAATGACGTTCTGCGCCTTCCACACTTCCAGAACCGGCATCCCGGCGATTGGGCTACCCGGATCGTCCTGTGCAGCAGGGTTAACGGTGTCGTTGGCCCCAATGACCAGCACGGTGTCGGTGTCGGCGAAATCATCGTTGATCTCATCCATTTCCAGCACGATGTCGTAAGGCACTTTCGCTTCCGCCAGCAGCACGTTCATGTGGCCCGGCAGACGGCCCGCCACCGGGTGAATACCAAAGCGAACCTTGATGCCTCGCGCGCGCAGCTTCTCGGTGATTTCCGCCACCGGATACTGCGCCTGCGCCACCGCCATGCCGTAGCCCGGGGTGATGATCACGGAATGCGAGTTTTTCAGCATGTCTGCGGTATCTTCCGCAGAAATTTCACGGTGCTCACCCACTTCTTCATCCGCACTGGAAGAAGACCCATCGGTCCCGAAACCACCGGCGATAACGCTGATGAACGAGCGGTTCATCGCCTTACACATGATGTAAGACAGGATCGCACCGGAAGAACCCACCAGCGCACCGGTGACGATCAGCAGGTCGTTGCTCAGCATAAAGCCCGCAGCCGCCGCTGCCCAACCGGAGTAGGAGTTCAGCATTGAGACAACCACCGGCATATCCGCACCGCCGATGGACGCCACCAGATGCCAGCCGAACGCCAGCGCGATGATGGTCATCACCAGCAACGCCAGCACCTGCAGGCCCACGCTTTCGGTACGCACGAAGACCACCAGCAGCACAAACGACACCACCAGCGCCGCCAGGTTCAGCTTGTGACGGTTAGGCAGCATCAGCGGTTTAGAAGAGATCTTACCGCGCAGCTTGCCGAACGCCACGATAGAACCGGTGAAGGTCACGGCACCGATGAAGATGCCGAGGAACACTTCGGTCAGATGAATGTTGACCAGAATCGGTTCCATGCCCGGTTCGTGATACAGGTAGCTGTTGAAGCCCACCAGCACCGCCGCCAGCCCCACGAAGCTGTGCAGAATCGCCACCAGCTCAGGCATCTCGGTCATTTCAACGCGCTTCGCCAGGCGAATACCAATCGCGCCGCCGATGATCATCGCCACCAGGATCCACGCCACGTTGCCGGTATCCGGCCCGAAGATGGTGGCAATCAGCGCAATCGCCATCCCGGCGATACCAAAGTTATTTCCCTGCTGAGACGTTTCGTGTTTGGAAAGCCCCGCCAGACTGAAAATAAACAGGATTGCAGCAACAATGTATGCGGCTGTGACTAATCCTCCAGACATATGCTACCCCTTAGCCTTTACGAAACATTTTCAGCATGCGCTGAGTCACGGTGAAACCACCGAAAATATTGATACTGGCGATCAGCACCGCGATAAAGCTCAGGAAGCTGATCCAGCCGCCGTGTCCAATCTGCAGTAACGCCCCCACTACGATGATCCCCGAGATGGCGTTAGTGACCGACATCAGCGGCGTATGCAGCGCGTGGGAGACGTTCCACACCACGTAATAACCTACAACGCAGGAGAGCGCGAAGACGGTAAAGTGGCCGAGGAACTCTTTCGGCGCAACGTCAGCCAGCCAGCCGAACAGAATGATAACCAGCGCCATGATGGCGTATTTACGCCACGGCGAAGCCGGTTTAGCAGGTTCTTTTGGCTCGGGTGCCGCTTTCTGCGCCGCCTGAGGCTGAGCAGAAACCTGAATAGGTGGCGCAGGCCAGGTAATTTCACCTTCGCGTACCACGGTGACGCCGCGCACCACCACGTCATCAAAATCAACGGTGATGTTGCCGTCTTTCTCTTTGCAAAGCAGCTTCAGCAGGTTAACCAGGTTGGTACCGTACAGCTGGGAAGACTGGGTTGGCAGGCGGCCAGGGAGATCGGTATAGCCGATAACCTTCACGCCGTTAGCGGTCGTGGTCACCTGATTGGCAACGGTATACTCGCAGTTACCGCCGTTTTGCGCCGCCAGGTCGACAATCACGCTGCCTGGCTTCATGGAGTCCACCATCTCGCGGGTGATCAGCTTCGGCGCGGGTTTACCCGGAATAAGCGCGGTGGTAACAATAATGTCGACGTCTTTCGCCTGCGCGGCGAAGAGTTCCATTTCGGCTTTGATAAAGGCTTCTGACATCACCTTCGCATAGCCATCACCGCTGCCCGCTTCTTCCTTAAAGTCCAGCTCAAGGAATTCGGCCCCCATACTCTGAACCTGTTCCTTCACTTCGGGACGGGTGTCGAACGCGCGCACGATAGCGCCCAGGCTGTTTGCCGCACCGATTGCAGCAAGACCCGCCACGCCCGCGCCAATCACCATCACTTTCGCCGGCGGGACTTTCCCCGCCGCGGTGATTTGACCGGTAAAGAAGCGTCCAAATTCGTGAGCGGCTTCGACAATGGCGCGGTAGCCGGCAATGTTTGCCATGGAGCTGAGCGCATCCAGCGACTGCGCGCGCGAAATACGCGGCACGGAGTCCATCGCCATCACGGTCACGCCACGGGCCGCCAGCTTCTCCATCAGTTCAGGATTTTGTGCAGGCCAGACGAAGCTCACCAGCGTTGTTCCCGGATTCAGCAGCGCAATCTCGCTCTCTTCCGGCGCGTTGACTTTCAGAATCACGGGAGACTGCCAGACTTCAGCACCGTCCACCACTTCTGCGCCAGCCTGAATAAAGGCCTCGTCATCGAAACTCGCCAGTTTGCCTGCGCCGCTTTCAACCGCGACGGTAAAACCCAGCTTAAGCAGTTGCTCCACCGTTTTCGGTGTTGCCGCTACGCGGGTTTCATTGGCTAACCGTTCTTTTGGTACCCCAATACGCATAGTTTTCCCTTCCATCGGTTTTTGATGATGGTTTGTCGATAAATGCCCGCGGTTTGTATCAATTTTCGCCAGTATGATAGCGACGAGAAATGAGTACCCCCGCAAAATAAAACAGTAACAAACTGTCTATAACCTACTGAAAATAGCGCTTGTGATCTACCGCCAGAAAACACTATTTCTTACTTTATCTGTGAAAAATAAGCGATCGGCGTCACTGACAGTGATATTTACCTTAAATTCATCGCCAGAACCGATAAATCGCGCAAGCGAAGCGGTAAAAACATGATATAGCGCCATAAGAGAACAAGTTATTAACATTAAATTAACTTGTAAAAGTCATATGCTTTATCAGTTTTGCTTGTCAAACGCCTGTTTTTTTCAACATATCACTAAATGTTATCGAATTCGGTAATTCAGTGAGCACAGGCTGTGAAAAATGGCGCAGACAGCGACGGGTTTTAAATGCCATAATCGGGACCGTCTCAAATAAACAACAATACCAGTACATGGTTTGCGCAAGGCGAAGGATTATTTTTATGAAGCTTAAGAACACACTCCTGGCGTCCGCACTTCTCTGTGCGACCGCCCTGTCTGCGAATGCCGCAACAGAGTTAACGCCGGAGCAAGCGGCAGCATTAAAACCTTTTGACCATACGGTCATTGTGGGTCGTTATAATTCTATTGGCGATGCCGTCGCCGCCGCATCAAAAGCCGCTGATAAAAACGGGGCGGCCTCGTTTTACGTTGTTGACCAGTCCGATTACGGCAACAGCGGTAACCAGCGCGTGACCATTGCGCTGTATAAAGATAATGCACCAAAGGCTGACGCACCGAAAAACCGCGTGATCAACGGTATCGTTGAGCTGCCGAAAGATCAGGCCATTGAGCTGGAACCTTACGACACCGTTACCGTTCAGGGCTTCTATCGCAGCCAGCCTGAAGTGAACGATGCCATCACCAAAGCCGCAAAAGAGAAAGGTGCCTACTCTTTCTATATCGTGCGTCAGGTGGATGCTAACCAGGGTGGCAACCAGCGCATTACCGCATTCATCTACAAAGAAGATGCGAAAAAACGCGTTCTGCAGAGCCCGGATGCCATCCCTGCGGACTCTGAAGCAGGTCGCGCAGCGATAGCCAAAGGCGGCGAAGAAGCGAAGAAAGTTGAAATTCCAGGCGTCGCGACCTCTGCTGCGCCAAGCGCTGAAGTGGGCCGTTTCTTTGAAACACAATCCACGAAAGGTGGCCGCTACTCCGTTACGCTGCCGGACGGCACTAAAATTGAAGAGCTGAACAAAGCCACTGCCGCGCAAATGGTGCCGTTCGACAGCATCAAGTTCACCGGCAACTACGGCAATATGACGGAAGTCTCTTACCAGGTCGCGAAGCGTGCGGCGAAGAAAGGGGCGAAGTATTACCACATCACCCGCCAGTGGCAGGAACGTGGCAACAACGTGACCATCAGCGCCGATCTGTACAAGTAACAAAATCGTTGACGAAAGGCGGCGCAATGCCGCCTTTTTTTGTTACTTTTTTCGAATTTCTGCCACACATCATTGCATGCTTTCGTTACACTCCGTAAAATCCCGCGCCTTAGTGTGATCCACCATTTTTATGCGCCTTAGCGAAATAATTATTCTGGATTGGGACTTTTCATAACAGGAAGCCAATGGAAAAGAAACTTGGCCTGAGTGCTCTGACTGCACTCGTTTTAAGCTCAATGCTGGGTGCGGGCGTATTCAGTTTACCGCAGAACATGGCGGCCGTTGCAAGCCCTGCCGCCTTGCTCATTGGCTGGGGCATTACCGGTGTCGGGATATTGCTGCTGGCATTCGCCATGCTGCTGCTGACCCGCGTTCGCCCGGATCTGGACGGCGGTATTTTCACCTATGCACGTGAAGGTTTTGGCGAGCTGATTGGCTTCTGCTCCGCCTGGGGCTACTGGCTGTGCGCGGTCATCGCTAACGTCTCTTATCTGGTGATTGTCTTCTCGGCGCTCAGTTTCTTTACCGATACCCCTGAGCTGCGCCTGTTTGGCGACGGTAATACCTGGCAGTCTATCGTCGGCGCCTCGGCGCTGCTGTGGATTGTTCACTGGCTGATTTTGCGCGGCGTCCAGACCGCCGCCAGCATCAACCTGGTAGCGACGCTGGCGAAACTGGTGCCGCTTGGCCTGTTCATCGTGCTGGCCTTCATTGCGTTCCGTCTCGACGTGTTTACGCTTGATTTCAGCGGAATTGCGCTTGGCGTTCCGGTCTGGGAACAGGTGAAAAACACGATGCTGATTACACTGTGGGTGTTTATCGGCGTTGAAGGCGCGGTGGTGGTTTCTGCCCGCGCGCGTAATAAACGCGATGTGGGCCGCGCCACGCTGCTGGCCGTCCTGGCGGCGCTGGGCGTGTATCTGCTGGTAACGCTGCTGTCGCTGGGTGTGGTGGCGCGTCCTGAACTGGCCGAAATGCGTAATCCGTCGATGGCAGGCCTGATGGTGAAAATGCTCGGCCCCTGGGGCGACGTGGTGATTGCCGCAGGGCTGATCGTCTCCGTCTGCGGCGCTTACCTGAGCTGGACCATCATGGCGGCTGAAGTGCCGTTCCTGGCCGCGACGCACAAGGCGTTTCCACGCCTGTTTGCCCGACAAAACAAAAATAATGCGCCATCAGCCTCACTCTGGCTGACCAACATCAGCGTTCAGGTCTGCCTGGTGCTGATCTGGCTCACAGGTTCAGACTATAACACCCTGCTGACCATCGCCTCCGAGATGATTCTGGTACCCTATTTCTTAGTGGGTGCGTATTTGTTAAAAATCGCCACGCGTCCGGCGCACTATGTCGTGGGCGTTGGGGCCTGTATTTACGGCCTGTGGTTGTTGTATGCTTCCGGGCCGATGCATCTGCTGCTGTCGGTAGTGCTGTATGCGCCGGGCCTGCTGGTATTTATCTACGCCCGCCGCACGCATCAGCTGGAGAACGCACTGAAACGCCGTGAAATGGCCTTAATCGGGCTGTTACTGGTTGCTGCCGTACCGGCAACCTGGATGTTAATGGGATAGCACTGTCTTTCCCATTGTTGAACTGTAAAGGAGAATACGATGGGAAATGCACCGCTTCGCCCAATATTGATCACCGGTGGAGGCCGCCGTATCGGCCTCGCCCTCGCCCATCACTTTCTCAACCTTCGCCATCCGGTCATTGTCAGCTACCGTACGGAATACCCGTCGATTGAGGGGTTGCGCAAAGCCGGAGCGGTTTGCATTCAGGCTGATTTTTCCACCGATGAAGGCATCCTGGCCTTTGCGGAGCAGGTGAAATCCACCGCGACGGGGCTGCGCGCTGTGATCCATAACGCCAGCGCCTGGTGTGCCGAGAAGCCCGGCACGTCCCTCAGCGATACGCTATCCGCCATGCTGCAGATCCACGTCAACGCCCCTTATCTGCTTAACCACGCCCTGCAGGATCTGCTGCGCGGTCACGGCCATGCGGCGGGTGACATTATCCACTTCACCGATTATGTGGTTGAGCGCGGCAGCGACAAGCACATCGCTTATGCGGCCAGTAAAGCCGCGCTGGACAACATGACGCGCTCCTTTGCCCGCAAGCTTGCGCCCGAGGTGAAGGTGAACGCCATCGCCCCGGCGATGATTTTGTTTAACGAAAACGATGATGCGGAGTACCGCCAGCAGGCGCTGAATAAGTCGCTGATGAAAATTGCCCCAGGAGAGAAAGAGGTGATCGACCTTGTGGATTACCTCCTCACCAGCTGCTATGTCACCGGCAGAACCTTTGCCGTGGACGGTGGACGCCCGCTGCGCTAGTGAAAGCGGCCCCAGAAGAATATTAACACCCAGGCGCTGAGTGCCCAGCAGATCACCGCCCCGCCCAGCGCCAGGGGAAGCCGCAGAAAACCGGTGAAATACCACAGCGAAAGCAGGTAGAGAAAATACGGGATGATCGACCACATGCCAAACACAATGGTCGTACGTAACGCCTCCGTGCCCCGTTCAGAAGCCACAATATAGTGGGCAATCAGCGCGAAGGTCGGGAACAGCGGGATCAGCCCGGCAATATAGTAGTTTTTGGTTTTTGCCAGAATGCCAATCATTAACACCACCAGCGCCCCCAGCGCGGCTTTGATCACCAGCCCCATATTTTTCCCTATAAAAATCAAGTAGCAATAGACGTCAGAATAACGGAAGCGGCGTTAATTTTGAAAGATTAATGGAAGGTTAAGGTTCCGCGGTGTATGTTGGCTTTTTTCACGAAAACAGACGTTGTATGAATAAGATTGTTTATGTTGAAGACGAACCCGAAGTCGGGCAATTGATCGCCGCCTATCTGGGTAAACATGATATGGACGTCATTGTTGAGCCTCGCGGCGATCGTGCCGAAGAGGTGGTCGTCCGTGAAAATCCGGATTTAGTGCTGCTGGACATCATGCTGCCAGGCAAAGACGGCATGACGCTCTGCCGTGACCTGCGCGCGCGCTGGGACGGCCCTATCGTTCTGCTCACCTCACTGGACAGCGATATGAACCATATTCTGTCGCTGGAGATGGGCGCCAATGATTACATTCTGAAAACCACACCGCCTGCCGTCCTGCTGGCCCGCCTGCGCCTGCATTTGCGCCAGCACGCCAGTATCGAACGCGAAGCGCCCACACCGTCTCTGACGCCTCACAAAGCGATGCGCTTCGGTACGCTGTCTATTGACCCGGTTAACCGCCAGGTCCTGCTTTCCGGCGAGCTTATCGCCCTCTCCACCGCAGACTTTGACCTGCTGTGGGAGCTGGCAACGCATGCCGGGCAAATCATGGACCGCGACGCGCTGCTGAAAAACCTCCGTGGCGTGAGCTATGACGGAATGGATCGCAGCGTTGACGTGGCGATTTCGCGTCTGCGTAAAAAATTGCAGGATAACGCCACCGAGCCCTACCGCATTAAAACCGTGCGTAATAAGGGTTATCTGTTTGCCCCGCACGCCTGGGAAACCTGATAAACGATAACGTGCGCGAAATGAAGGCATTACCCGTCGATGTCCCCTCTTTCGCGCGTTAATTTGCCCGTTTGCGCAACAATTAACTTGATAAGCCCGCGAACTAATCCATAATTAACATTCCTACAATCTTTTCTTAAAGCCTCACCGGGCCGGCTATAACCCCACATCTTTTCAGCACATTTCTCCCATAAAATCTTGAAATGAGGATTTAAGCCCATGAACTATGTATAGCTACCGTGAAGTAGAAGTCATCAAAACCAATCTTGAATGGATTGTTAATCAGGCGGCAGTTAGCCATTCCTCCCTCTCACGCGCCGATCAAAAAGCGCTCATTGATCTCCTTGAACTCATCCAGTTTTACGAAATTCTTCTGGATTTAATTAACGAATTTGGGACCGCCGTGATTGAACCGCACATTGCGGAAGGACTGGCCGTAACGGAAACACTCATCGCCAGGGTAAAAAACAGCGCGAAAGCCATGTAACACGCTTCACAGACATGAAAATATCGACGGGTTTTCATGTATATTCTGCACAAAGCGTTTTTTCGGTGAGATCCAATGAAAAAGCTGTTTGTGCAGTTTTATCTTTTGCTGTTTGTCTGCTTCCTGGTGATGACCATGCTGGTCGGGCTGGTCTATAAGTTCACCGCCGAACGTGCGGGCAGGCAGTCGCTGGACGATCTGATGAAAAGCTCGCTGTATCTGATGCGCAGCGAGCTGAGAGAGATCCCGCCGCACGACTGGGCAAAAACCCTCAAAGAGCTCGATCTGAACCTGTCGTTTGATTTACGCATCGAGCCGTTAAAAGATTTCGATTTGGATCCGCCCGCGATGCAGCGCCTGCGCGACGGGGATATCGTCGCGCTGGATGAGAAATACACCTTTATCCAGCGCATCCCGCGCAGCCATTACGTGCTGGCCGTCGGGCCGGTGCCCTATCTCTATTATCTGCACCAGATGCGTCTGCTGGATATGGCGCTGATGGCCTTTATCGCCATTTCACTCGCGTTTCCGGTCTTTATCTGGATGCGCCCCCACTGGCAGGACATGCTGAAGCTGGAGTCCGCCGCCCAGCGTTTTGGCGAGGGGCATTTTACCGAGCGCATTCACTTCGACAGCGGTTCCAGCTTTGAGCGTCTGGGCGTGGCCTTTAACCAGATGGCTGATAACATCAATGCCCTGATCGCCAGTAAAAAGCAGCTGATCGACGGGATTGCGCACGAGCTGCGCACGCCGCTGGTTCGTCTGCGCTACCGTCTGGAGATGAGCGAAAATCTGACGGAAGCGGAGTCTCAGGCCCTGAACCGCGACATTGGCCAGCTTGAAGCGCTGATTGAGGAGTTGCTGACCTACGCGCGTCTCGATCGTCCGCAGAACGAGCTGAACCTCAGCACGCCGGACCTGCCCGCCTGGCTGCAAACCCACATTGATGATGTTCAGAGCGTAAACCCGCAGCGCACGCTGTTGACGCGCGTCACGCCGGGTGATTACGGCGCGCTCGATATGCGCCTGATGGAGCGCGTGCTGGACAACCTGATGAACAACGCCATGCGCTACAGCGAGAGTACGCTCCAGATTGGCCTGGATTTGCAGGGCAACCGGGCCAGCCTGACGGTGGAGGACGACGGACCGGGAATTGCCCCGGAAGCGCGAGAAACCGTGTTTGAACCGTTTGTCCGCCTCGACCCCAGCCGCGATCGCGCCACCGGTGGATGCGGCCTGGGGCTGGCAATTGTTTACTCAATCGCGCAGGCGATGGGGGGCACGGTGCATTGCGAGGAGAGCGAGCTCGGCGGCGCGCGCTTCTGTTTTAGCTGGCCGGTGTACCATAACATCGCCCTTCCCGTTCCTGCCTGACCTCACCTCACCCGCACGCTGGCCTGACCCGGCGTGCTGTGCTATATGATAAGTATGTTGTAACTAATGAGGATGTTTATGGCACCCTACGATCTCATCGAACGGCTGAACAGCACGTTTCGGGAAATAGAACATGAACTACTGACCCTGACCGAGCGCTTGCAGGCCTGCCGTCTGCTGGCCGCGCGCGTCTTTACCCTGCCCGATGTGGCTAAAGGGGCCGAGCACGATCCGCTGGATGCCATCGAGGTCGAACAGCACATCGGCAATGCCGCTCTTGAACGGGCACTGAAGCACTATCGTCGCCTGTTTATCCAGCAGCAGTCAGAAAACCGCAGCAGTAAGGCCGCCGTGCGCCTGCCGGGCGTCATCTGTCTGCAAACCGATGCGATAACGCGTGAAGCGCTGGAAAGCCAGATTACGCATATCAACACCCTGAAAGCGGCCTTTGAAAAGATCATCACCGAAGAATCCGGCCTCGCGCCTGCCGCGCGGTTTGAGTGGGTGCACCGCCAGCTTCCGGGGCTGATTACTCTGAATGCCTACCGAACCCTGACGGTACTGCGTCACCCCGCCACGCTGCGCTTCGGCTGGGCGAATAAACACATCATTAAAAACTTCACCCGGGATGAGATTCTGGCGCAGCTGGAAAAAAGCCTGAAGACGCCGCGCACCGTCGCGCCGTGGTCGCGTGAACAGTGGATTGAGCGCCTGGAGCAGGAGTACCACAGCATCGCCTCGCTTCCGGCGGATACGCGCCTCAAGATAAAGCGGCCGGTGAAGGTGCAGCCTATCGCCCGAGTCTGGTATTCTGGTCAGCAAAAGCAGGTGCAGTATGCCTGCCCGACGCCGCTGATTGCGCTTTACGATGCCGACCAGGGCGCGGTGGTGCCCGATATTGGGGAACTGCTGAATTACGATGCTGAAAATGTTCAGCACCGTTACAGACCTCAGGCGCAGCCGCTACAGCTGATTATTCCGCGGCTGCACCTGTACGTGGCGGGATGATTATTTCAGGCTGCCGACCATCGCTTCCGGACGAACCCAGGCGTCAAACTCCGCCTCCGTGAGATAGCCCAGCGCCAGGGCGGAGGCTTTCAGCGTCAGCCCCTCTTTATGCGCTTTTTTAGCGATCTCCGCGGCTTTGTCATAGCCGATATGGGTATTGAGTGCGGTCACCAGCATCAGGGATTCATTGAGCAACTGGCTGATACGTTCGCGGTTGGGCTCAATCCCTACCGCACAGTGTTCGTTAAAGCTCTCCATCCCGTCCGCCAGCAGACGAACAGATTGCAGCACGTTGTGGATCACCATCGGGCGATAGACGTTCAGCTCAAAGTTGCCGGACGCTCCGCCCATGTTGACGGCCACGTCGTTGCCCATCACCTGACAACAGAGCATAGTCATGGCTTCGCACTGGGTCGGGTTCACTTTACCCGGCATGATAGAGCTGCCCGGCTCGTTTTCCGGGATGCTGATTTCGCCGATGCCGCAGCGCGGACCGGAAGCCAGCCAGCGCACGTCGTTGGCAATTTTCATCAGCGAGGCCGCCAGCCCCTTCAGCGCGCCGTGGGTATGGACCAGCGCATCGCAGGTCGCCAGCGCTTCGAACTTGTTGGGCGCCGTGACGAACGGCTGTCCGGTAATGCTTGCCAGCTCTTCCGCCACGCGTACCGCGTATTCGGGGTGGGTATTTAACCCGGTACCGACCGCCGTCCCGCCGAGCGCCAGCTCCGCCAGGTGCGGCAGGCTGTTCTCGATATGCTTCAGATTGTGCTCCAGCATCGCCACCCAGCCGGAAATCTCCTGGCCGAGGGTCAGCGGCGTGGCGTCCTGCAGGTGCGTACGGCCAATTTTGACGATGTCGCGGAAGGCCTGCGCTTTCTCGTTAAGCGTGGATTTCAGCACGTTGAGCTGCGGGATCAGCTGCTCGTGAATGGCGATTACCGCCGCCACGTGCATCGCCGTCGGGAAGACGTCGTTAGAGCTCTGGCTTTTGTTGACGTCATCGTTTGGGTGGACCTTACGCTCCATGCCGCGCACGCCGCCAAGCAATTCGCTGGCCCGGTTCGCCAGCACTTCGTTCATGTTCATGTTGCTCTGGGTACCGGAACCGGTCTGCCAGATAGCGAGGGGGAATTCATCAGGATGTTTGCCCGCCAGCACTTCGTCGGCGGCGTTGATGATAGCGGTGGCTTTATCGGCGTCCAGCAGGCCCAAATCCTGGTTCACTTTGGCGGCGGCGCGTTTGGTGAGCGCCAGCGCCTGAATCAGCGAGACGGGCATTTTTTCAGTCGAGATACGGAAGTGCTCCAGCGAACGCTGGGTTTGCGCGCCCCACAGCTTGTCGGCCGGAACCGCGATTGCGCCCATAGAATCTTTCTCATGGCGTACCGTTGTCATTACTTTCTCCTTGATAACAAAAGAGGGATTGCTCACATGCTTAAGGGATAAGTATTGATGACTTCTGGGAAACGATATGGCGCTTTGTGCGCTCTTTTTGGTGTCGGGTGGCGCTGGCGCCACCCGACAATTTACAGAATTACTTCACGCACGCCGAACACTGGGAGGACTGGATCTGCTTGAAGAAGTCGTTACCTTTGTCATCCACGAGGATAAACGCCGGGAAGTCTTCCACTTCGATTTTCCAGATCGCTTCCATACCCAGCTCCGGGTACTCCACGCACTCCAGGCTCTTGATGCTGCCCTGGGCCAGTACCGCCGCCGGTCCGCCGATGCTGCCGAGGTAGAAGCCGCCGTGCTTGTGGCAGGCGTCCGTCACCTGCTGGCTGCGGTTGCCTTTCGCCAGCATGATCATGCTGCCGCCGTTGGCCTGCAGCTGGTCAACGTACGAGTCCATACGCCCTGCCGTGGTTGGGCCTAACGAGCCAGAGGCGTAGCCTTCAGGCGTTTTCGCCGGGCCCGCGTAGTAGATCGGGTGATCTTTAATGTACTGCGGCAGCCCTTCACCGTTGTCCAGACGCTCTTTGAGCTTCGCATGCGCGATGTCGCGGCCCACGATAATCGTGCCGTTCAGGGAGAGGCGGGTCGAGACCGGGTACTGCGAAAGCTGCGCCAGAATCTCTTTCATCGGACGGTTCAGGTCAACGCGAACCGCTTCACCCTCACCCGCTTTACGCAGCTCTTCCGGGATGTATTTGCCCGGGTTGTTTTCCAGTTTTTCGATCCACACCCCTTCGCGGTTGATCTTGGCCTTGATGTTGCGATCTGCAGAACAGGAGACGCCCATCCCGACCGGACAGGATGCGCCGTGACGCGGCAAACGGATCACGCGGATGTCGTGGGCAAAGTATTTGCCGCCAAACTGCGCGCCGAGGCCCAGATTACGCGCCTCTTCCAGCAGCTCCTGCTCAAGCTGCACGTCACGGAATGCCTGGCCGTGCTCGTTACCTTCGGTAGGCAGGCCGTCATAGTATTTGGTTGAGGCCAGCTTGACGGTTTTCAGCGTGCTTTCCGCCGAGGTACCGCCGATCACGAAGGCAATATGGTACGGCGGGCACGCCGCGGTGCCGAGGGTGCGCATCTTCTCAACCAGGTAGTTCTTCAGCTTGCCCGGGGTGAGCAGCGCTTTGGTTTCCTGGTAGAGATAGGTTTTGTTGGCTGAACCGCCGCCTTTTGCGATACAGAGAAATTTGTACTCGTCACCGTCGACGCTGTAGAGATCGATCTGCGCGGGCAGGTTGGTACCGGTGTTGACCTCTTTGTACATATCCAGCGCCGCGTTTTGCGAATAGCGCAGGTTGTCTTCGGTGTAGGTGTTGTAGACGCCATGCGCCAGCGCCGCTTCATCACCGCCGCCGGTCCAGACACGCTGGCCTTTTTTACCGACGATGATCGCCGTGCCGGTGTCCTGGCAGGTTGGCAGAATGCCTTTCGCCGCGATGTCTGAGTTACGCAGGAACTGCAGGGCAACGTATTTATCGTTCTCGCTGGCCTGCGGGTCGCTCAGGATATCGGCAACCTGCTGCTGATGCGCGGGGCGGAGCATAAACGAGGCGTCGTGGAAAGCATGCTGCGCCAGCAGCGTCAGCGCCTGCGGATCCACCTTGAGGATCTCTTGTCCTTCAAACTCAGAGACGGAGACGTGATCGCGGGTTAACAGGTAATACTCGGTCTGATCCTTGCTGAGGGGGAAAGGATCCTGATAATGGAAGGGTTTATTCGACATTGTTCTCTCACTTACTGCTTCGGTCTGTTTATTCAGGGCAGATGTTCCGCTGCCCGGCTTAAAAGCGAGTCAGCTTATCCTACACAATTTTTTAACAAAAACTGAGACTAGTACGACTTTTTACATCCACAGGTTACTTCCACGTGGTTTATTGCTTTAATACCCGGAGTTAATTCCACATTTGAATCAGGGCTTGATAATGCAAAAACTCATTAACTCAGTGCAAAACTACGCCTGGGGAAGTAAAACTGCGTTAACGGATCTCTACGGTATCGCGAACCCGAACAACCTGCCGATGGCGGAACTGTGGATGGGGGCGCACCCGAAGAGCAGCTCAAAAATTGAAGACGCCAGCGGCCAGGTTCGCAGCCTGCGTGACGTGATTGATGCCGATAAAGCCGCGCTGCTGGGCGACAAGGTGGCTCAGCGCTTCGGCGAACTGCCGTTCCTGTTTAAGGTGCTGTGCGCCGACCAGCCGCTCTCGATCCAGGTTCACCCGAACAAGAAAGCCTCTGAAATTGGCTTCGCGAAAGAGAACGCGGCGGGTATCCCGTTAGACGCCGCAGAGCGTAACTACAAAGATCCTAACCACAAGCCGGAGCTTGTGTTTGCGCTGACCCCGTTCCTGGCGATGAACGCGTTTCGCGAGTTTTCAGAGATTATCTCCCTGCTGCAGCCGGTCGCGGGTGCCAACAAGGCTATCGCCCACTTCCTCGAAAACCCGAACGCAGACGCGCTGAGCCAGCTGTTCGCCAGCCTGCTGAATATGCAGGGTGAAGAGAAATCTCACGCGCTGGCGGTGCTGAAAGCGGCCCTGGACAGCCAGCAGGGTGAGCCGTGGGAGACCATCCGCCTGATTTCCGAATTCTACCCGGACGACAGCGGCCTGTTCTCCCCTCTGCTGCTGAACGTGGTGAAGCTGAACCCGGGCGAAGCGATGTTCCTGTTCGCCGAAACCCCGCACGCCTATCTGCAGGGCGTGGCACTGGAGGTGATGGCCAACTCCGACAACGTGCTGCGCGCGGGCCTGACGCCGAAATACATAGACATCCCTGAGCTGGTTGCCAACGTGAAGTTTGTGGCGAAGCCTGCCGCGGAGCTGCTGACTCAGCCGGTGAAAAACGGCGCAGAGCTGGACTTCCCGATTCCGGTTGAGGATTTTGCGTTTTCTCTGCACGACCTGAGCCAGGCCGAAACCGCCATTGCGCAGGAGAGCGCGGCGATCCTGTTCTGCGTGGAGGGCGAAGCGACGCTGCATAAAGGCGAACAGCGTCTGGTGCTTAAGCCCGGTGAGTCAGCATTCGTTGCAGCCAATGAGTCTCCGGTTAGCGTAAGCGGCGCCGGTCGCCTGGCGCGCGTTTTTAATAAGCTTTAAGCACTTACTGAATTTTTTAACAACTCTTGCTAAGCTAGTTGCAGGCTTAATATCTCCGGGCGGTTTTTACCGCCTGGTTTCATTTTAGGGATAGTCGCAATGAAAAAATCGGTCGTAGCGGTTGGAGTGATTGTAGCGTTAGGCGTGGTCTGGACGGGTGCCTCCTGGTTTACCGGGAAACAGCTGGAAAGCCGTCTGGCTGAGATGGTGGCACAGGCTAACGGAGAAATTAAGCGCAGCGCGCCGGAGGCGGGTCTGGAGCTGAGCTATCAGAACTATCAGCGCGGCGTGTTTACCAGCCGTATGCAGCTGGTGGTGAAGCCGGTGGCCGGTGCGGCAAACGGCTGGCTGAAGCCGGGCCAGAGCGTGGTGCTGGATGAAGTGGTAAGCCACGGTCCGCTGCCGCTGGCGCAGCTGAAGTCGTTTAACCTGATCCCGTCCATGGCGTCCGTTAATACCGTGCTGGTGAATAACGACGTCACTAAACCGCTGTTTGACCTGGCAAAGAATGAGTCACCTTTCGACATTAATACCCGTATTAGCTACTCCGGTGATACCAGCTCTGATATCGCGCTGAAAGCGCTGAACTACGAGAAAGAGAACGAGAAAGTCGCCTTCAGCGGCGGTCATTTCAAACTTGATGCAGATCGGGATGGCAACGTCTTCTCCATGACGGGTGAAGCGGAAAGCGGCCTGGTCAACGCCGTGAACGAATATAATCAGAAGGTTCAGCTCACCTTCAACAACCTGAAAGCCGACGGCAACAGCCGTATGACCGACTTTAAAGAGCGTATCGGCGACCAGAAGCTCTCCGTTGATAAGATTGCTATCGCAATTGAAGGGAAAGAGATGGCCGTGCTGGAAGGCATGGACGTTAACGGTAAATCCGACGTATCTAAAGACGGTAAGAGCATCAACACCCAGCTGGATTACACCCTGAAGAGCCTGAAAGTGCAGAATCAGGATCTGGGCACCGGCAAGCTGTCGCTGAAGATCGGCAATATCGACGGTCAGGCGTGGCACGAGTTTAGCCAGAAATACAGCAAAGAGAGCCAGGCGCTGCTGACCGACGCCGCGCTGCAGCAGAACCCTGAGGTGTACCAGCAGCAGGCGATGGCGGTGCTGTTCAATAACCTGCCGATCCTGCTGAAAGGCGAGCCGGTGGTCACCGTTGCGCCGCTGAGCTGGAAAAACAGCAAAGGCGAAACCAGCTTTAACCTGTCGCTGTTCCTGAAAGATCCTGCAGCCGCAACGGGTGAACCGCAGACGCTGGCGCAGGAAGTGGATCGTAGCGTGAAGTCGCTCGACAGCAAGCTGACCATCCCGATGGATATGGCGACCGAGTTTATGACCCAGATTGCGAAGCTGGAAGGCTACGGCGATGAAGATGCCGGCAAGCTGGCGAACCAGCAGGTGAAAGGTCTGGCGGCCATGGGCCAGATGTTCCGCATCACGAAGGTGGATAACAACACGATTTCTACCAGCCTGCAGTACGCCAACGGCCAGGTCACGCTCAACGGCGACAAAATGCCGCTGGAAGAGTTTGTCGGCATGTTTGGTATGCCAACGCTGGGGATGCCGGAACCGGCTGAACCGGCAGCGCCAGCCGACCCGGCGGCACCGCAGCAGTAAACAACAAAACCCCTCGCATGAGGGGTTTTTTTATTACCGTTATCCCTTCCATCCCTGCAGGAAATCCAACAGCAGTGCGTTAACTTTCTCAGGCTGTTCCTCCTGAGGCAGATGGCCGCACTCGTCGATACCGTACGCCCGAAGATTATCCGCCATTTCAGCCCAGACGCTTTGCATATCGAAGAGCTTGCCGACCGCATGAAAATCATTGCCCCACAGCGACATTACCGGACACGCGATTTTCACGTCAGCGTCGGCAAGATCCTGCGCCACATCTTCTGCGTTTGCGCGATAGTCAGCCATCGCGCCTCGCACGGCTCCGGGCGCCTGATACGCCCGAACATAGGTGTCAAACGCCTCGCCGCTGATGGTTGACGGATCGTAGGTCCAGTCCGAGAAAAAGTGGCGCAGCCAGATATTTTCTCGACCCGCAATCAGCGCTTCCGGGAGATCGGGCACGAGATGGAACAGGAAGAACCAGTATGCGCGGGCGATGGACGCATTCAAATCACGCGCCACAATGCGCGTTGGCACGTTATCCATCACCACCAGACGATCCACCAGCTCAGGGTAATCTTTTGCGAACCGCGTCGCGACGCGCGCGCCGCGATCGTGCCCCACCAGCACCACCTTCTGTAAATCCAGCGCACGCATCAGCTCCCGGATGTCCCGCGCCATGTTCCGTTTATCATAGCCAGAAGCCGGTTTATCCGTTTCGCCATATCCTCGTAAATCCGGCGCGATTACGCGGTAGTGCCGGGACAATACCGGTATCTGGAAGCGCCAGGCATAGTTTGTTTCAGGAAAACCGTGCAGGAGAATAACCGGCGCGCCTTCCCCCTCTTCAACCACAAACTGGCGGATGCCGTTTACCGTTACGGTGTAACTTTTCATGGTCGTAACCTCACTTTATTTCAGCAGAGGCACGTTGGCCGCACGTTGATAAGGACCGTAATTTACAGGGTTCCAGCTATATCCCTGCTGCCAGGCGGTGATATGCCCAATACCGGGGAAAGGCAGATGCGCTGCAGCCATCCACTCACCGTCTTTCGCCAGCGCGTTAAACTCCTGCGCCCGGGACGAGATGGCTTTTTTCGAATCGACATCAAAGCGAATAGATACTTCAGGATGCGGGAACTGAACGGCAGGCGCATGGATCAGATCCCCAATGAAGTTAATAGCCGTTCCCTGGGACGCAAAGCGATAAACGGTACTGCCAGGCGTATGACCAACGGCATAGGCCGTCTGGACTTCCGGGATAGGCGAAGCTGGCGGAACGAAGGTTTTAAGGTGTCCCGACGCTTTATACTCAGATAACGCTTTTCGGGCGATAGCGAAATACTCCCTCGCATTAGCCGGCGCGCTCGCTTCTTTTGCCGGATCGAGCCAGTAGTCGGCCTCCCCCTGCGATACGTAGACGGTCGCATTGGGGAACAACGCTTTACCGTCCGCGTCGCTCAGGCCACAAACATGATCAAGATGAAGATGCGTCAGGAAAATGGTATCAACCTGCTCAGGACGATAGCCTGATGCTTTCATATTGTTGACCAGCTGGCCGGCCGTTTGCGGCACGCAGTGTCCCGCTCCGCTGTCAATCATGACCAGATGTTTCCCGGTATTAACCAGGAAAGCGTTAAACGCGGTCGGCATGCGTTCGGCATCAATTTTATTCTGATCCAGCAGCTTACGAACCTTGTCGCCTGAAAGCCCGTGTAGTAATGACGGCGAAAGGTCATTATAGCCGTCGAACAGCGCCGTGACCTCGTATTCCCCTACCGCCAGACGATAATAGCCGGGGACCTGCTGTTTCACCTGCGCAGGTGCGTCAGCCCAGGCGGCACTTACCAGGAACAGGCTGCTGAATGCCAGAACCGTTTTCAACTTTTTCATCTTCACTCCAGATTCATGTTTTCAGGATGTGAAGAGACTATGGCAGCACAACGATAAATACTGTAGATATGTACTTTGATAAGGCAGCGTAACGAAAAACGATATAATGAAGCTTGAAGACGTTGAAGTGTTTGTCGAAGCCATTAAGGCAGGTAGCCTGGCGGGCGCCGCGCGTCGGCTCTCAATGAGCGCCATGGCGGCGTCACGGTCTCTTAATAATCTTGAGGCTGAGCTGGGTGTCAGGCTGGTGCATCGCACCACGCGCTCCCTCTCACCCACGAGCGATGGGGAGGTTTTTTTGCCTCATGCACAGGCGTTGCTGGAAGATAAAAATAACGCGCTTGCCGATCTGTTTCCCGATGGTACGCACCTGTCCGGACGCCTTCGCATTACCGCCTCAGCGGCGTTTGGACGCAAGATCGTCGCGCCAATGCTGCCGCTGTTTATGCAGCAACATCCGGCCCTGCAGGTTGACCTGCTGGCAACCGATGATCAGATTGATATTGTCGGGAAAGGCATAGACGTGGCGTTACGCATTGCCCCGCTGCGCGATAACCGGTTGGTTGCACACCGCATCTGTGATAATCCCCGCGAGCTTTGCGCCAGCGCGGAGTATCTGGCTGCGTACGGTTCACCGAAATTACTTAACGATCTGGCTGGACATAGCTGCCTGACCACCTCAGATACGACACACTGGTCATTTGAAAAGGGTGAACAGCGTTACAAGCAAAAGGTGTCAGGCCGATTCTCGGCTAACTCGATTGAGGCAATTTTCGAGGCTTGCCAGGGGGGACTCGGCATCGCAAATTTATCTCGCTGGTACGTAGAGCCTGCAATTACAGAGGGTAAACTCGTGCGGATCGTCCTTGAAGATGCTCAGCCGGAATCGCTGGCCATTTGGGCTGTTTACCCGACTTCTCGCCTGATCCCGGCAAAAGTGCGAAAATTTATAGAGGCACTGGAGACACAGCTGACGCTCAGCCCGCTTACGCGGCAGAGCTGATTTACTTCACCGTCACCAGCCGCGCCGCCACAATCTGGTGCCCGGCCTGGACATCCGTATTGTCGATGCGCTGCATGATCCTGTCCGCCAGGGTATAGCCCATCTCCCGCGCTGGGGTCGTGGCCCAGACGATCGGCAGATCGTCCAGCGCGTTCTCACCAACATCGGCGAACGCCCCTAACGCCACCTGATGGCCGAAGAAGGTTTCAACGCCCCCTTCACCGCTCTGACGCCCGGCGCGGATCAGGCCAAACCACGCCCCCATGGCAATCACATCGTTGTAGCAAATTACGGCGCTGATCGTCGGGCTGCTTCGCAGCAGTGCCCCAATCGCTTCCGCCGCTTTCTTCTGGCTGGATTCGCACTCCACGACCCATTCACTGTGGAACGGCAGGCCGTATTTAATCAGCGTCGCGCAGTAGCCGCCGACCCGTTCGGCGCGCGTCAGGGACGAGCTTTTGCCGCCCAGCCAGGCAATGCGCTGATGGCCGCGACGAATAAGATGCTCGGTCAGCATTTGCGCAGCCTGCATGTTATCCGGGCGCAGCGTATCGGCTTCATCAAGGTAGCTGGCGCGTGAAGCAAACACCAGCGGCACGCCTTTTTCAGCGGCACGCTCGCACAGCTCGCTGCCCACGCCCGACGCCCCGGCGACGATCACCCCGTCCACTCCCTGATTCAGCAGCATATCGAGCCGGGAGAGAAGCTGCCCGGCCTCGCGCCCGCCGTGCAGCAGAAAGACCATCCGCCCCTGCGCTTCAAGGGCCTCGGTTAAGCCGGCGGTCAGCTCCGCATAGAACGGTGACGTCAGGTCACGGACAATCAGGCCAATCACCCCGCTTTGCCCGCCGCGCAGCGCCGACGCCTGGCGGTTTCGCACAAAGCCCAACTGCTCAACCGCCTCGTTCACCCGCTGACCGGTCGCGGGAGAGATGCGCCCTTTTCCGCTCAGTACCAGAGAAACGGTGCTGACGGAAACCCCCGCCGCCAGCGCGACATCGTTGATGGTGACTTTTTTCGCTACAGCCATGTGTCGGCGTGACTCCCTGAAATGAGATCGGTAAAACGTTTTATCAATACGTTATCTTTATACTACCAGTCAAAGCCTGAGAATGTGATTCAGCGCGCACTAAACTTTGATAAAACGTTTTATCTTCTCGCAGCATTGAAGCAGATAAACTGATTTTAACAATAAAGGAGTCGTTTTATGACGGCGAAAGCGGCACAAAAAATATCGCTGTGGGAGTTTTTCCAGCAACTGGGTAAAACCTTTATGCTCCCCGTGGCACTCCTCTCATTCTGCGGGATCATGCTCGGGATCGGCAGTTCGCTAAGCAGTAAAGACGTCATCACGCTGATCCCGTTCCTCGGTACCCCTGTGCTGCAGGCGATCTTTATCTGGATGAGTAAGGTCGGCTCCTTCGCGTTTAGCTTCCTGCCCGTGATGTTCTGCATCGCCATCCCGCTGGGCCTGGCCCGCGAGAACAAAGGCGTCGCGGCGTTTGCCGGGTTTGTGGGTTACGCCGTGATGAACCTGGCGGTTAACTTCTGGCTGACCGCGAAAGGCATTCTGCCGACCACCGACGCTGCCGTGCTGAAGGCTAACAACATCCAGAGCGTGATTGGTATCCAGTCTATTGATACCGGGATCCTCGGGGCGGTGATCGCGGGGGTCATTATCTGGATGCTGCACGAGCGCTTCCACAATATCCGCCTGCCGGATGCCCTGGCCTTCTTCGGCGGTACCCGCTTCGTGCCGATTGTCACTCTGGTGGTCATGGGTCTGTTCGGCCTGATCATTCCGCTGATCTGGCCGGTCTTTGCGATGGGCATCAACGGCATTGGCCGCATCATCAACGGCGCGGGCGATTTTGGTCCGATGATCTTTGGCACCGGCGAACGTCTGCTGCTGCCGTTTGGCCTGCAGCATATCCTGGTGGCCCTGATTCGCTTCACCGAAGCGGGCGGCACCATGGAAGTGTGCGGTCACGACGTGAGCGGTGCGCTGACCATCTTCCAGGCGCAGCTGAGCTGCCCGACCACCCACGGCTTCTCCGAAAGCGCCACCCGCTTCCTGTCTCAGGGCAAAATGCCGGCCTTCCTCGGCGGCCTGCCGGGTGCCGCGCTGGCGATGTACCACTGTGCGCGCCCGGAAAACCGTCATAAAATTAAAGGGCTGCTGATTTCCGGCGTGATTGCCTGCGTCGTCGGCGGCACCACCGAGCCTATCGAATTCCTGTTCCTGTTTGTTGCGCCGGTGCTGTATCTCATTCACGCGCTGCTGACCGGTCTGGGCTTCACCGTGATGGCGGTGCTGGGCGTCACCATCGGCAACACCGACGGTAACGTGATTGACTTCGTGGTGTTCGGGATCCTGCACGGTCTGTCCACCAAGTGGTATCTGGTGCCGGTCGTGGCGGCTATCTGGTTCGCGGTGTACTACGGTATCTTCCGCTTCGCCATCACCCGCTTTAACCTGAAAACGCCGGGCCGCGATACTGATACGGCCACCAGCGTTGAGCAGGCGGTTACCGGTACCGTGGGCAAATCCGGGTATAACACCCCAGCCATTCTGGCGGCGCTGGGCGGTGCGGATAACATCACCTCACTGGACAACTGCATTACCCGCCTGCGCCTGTCGGTGGCGGATATGGCAAAAGTGGATACCAACGCCCTGAAGGCCAACCGGGCCATCGGCGTGGTACAGTTAAACCAGCACAATTTGCAGGTAGTTATCGGCCCGCAGGTTCAGTCAGTGAAGGATGAGCTGGCCACCCTGATGCGAACAGTAGAAGCCTGATGCCTCAACCCCCTCTCATGAGGGGGTTTTACTTTAAGGATTTACGTCATGTTTGATTTTTCTACCGTCGTGGATCGACACGGCACCTGGTGTACGCAGTGGGACTACGTCGCCGACCGCTTTGGCGCGGCGGATTTGCTGCCCTTCACCATCTCAGATATGGATTTCGCCACCGCCCCCTGCATAACCGACGCGCTGCATCAGCGCATTAACCACGGCGTGCTGGGCTACAGCCGCTGGAAGAACGACGAGTTTCTCGCTGCCGTCGCGCACTGGTTCCGGCAGCGCTTCAACAGCCCGATTGATACGGAAACCGTCGTTTATGGACCTTCCGTCATCTACATGGTGTCAGAGCTGATTCGCCTCTGGTCAAAGCCCGGTGACGGCGTGGTGGTTCACACCCCGGCGTACGATGCGTTTTTTAAGACCATTGAGGGCAATTCGCGCCTTGTGGTGCCCGTTGAGATGGAGAAACAGGCGGCAGGCTGGCAGGGCAATATGGCGGCGCTTGAAGCGGCGCTGGCGAAATCGGAAAACAAAATTTTGCTACTGTGCAGCCCGCAAAACCCAACCGGAAAAGTATGGACGCGTGAAGAATTGACCCATATGGCGGAGCTTTGCGCACGCTATGACGTGGCGGTTATCAGCGATGAAATTCATATGGACATGGTGTGGGGCGCGCATCGCCACACCCCGTGGAACGCGGTGGCGCGCGGCAAATGGGCGCTTCTCACCTCCGGCTCGAAAAGCTTTAATATTCCGGCGCTGACGGGGGCATACGGCCTGATTGGCGATGAAGAGAGCCGCGACGGCTATCTCAGCGCGCTAAAAGGCCGGGATGGACTCTCTTCTCCTTCCGTACTGGCGCTGACGGCCCATATTGCCGCCTACCAGCAGGGAGAGCCGTGGCTGGATGCCTTACGGCGTTATCTGGAGGAGAATCTGCTGTACGTCGCGCAGGAAGTAAACAGTGCTTTTCCGAAACTGAACTGGCAGCCGCCGGAAGCAACCTATCTGGCCTGGATCGACCTGCGCCCGCTGAACATTGACGACAGAGCGCTGCAAAAAGTACTGATCGAGCAGCAAAAAGTCGCCATCATGCCGGGATACACGTACGGAAACGAAGGTAACGGCTTCGTGCGGCTGAACGCCGGCTGTCCGCGCAGCAAGCTGGAACAAGGGGTTCAGCGCCTCATCGCCGGGATCAACACGCTGCTGTAATTTGTTTGCGCAACGGAATTTTCCCTTGCGCAAATAGCTTTTTACCCCGTTTTGTTTTTATAATATGGCGCACTTTAACCAGAAAAGAGTGCGACCATGATTGATACACGCCTGCCTTTAACTGATATTCATCGTCACCTTGACGGTAACATTCGTGCCCAAACCATCCTCGATCTTGGCCGCCAGTTCAATTTAACGCTTCCTGCGCAGACGCTTGAGTCGCTGATCCCTCACGTACAGGTGACCTCCAATGAACCGGATCTGGTCAGCTTCCTGAGCAAGCTCGACTGGGGCGTGAAGATGCTGGCCTCGCTGGATGCCTGTCGCCGCGTGGCGTTTGAGAACATTGAAGATGCGGCACGTAACGGCCTGCATTACGTCGAGCTGCGCTTCTCGCCGGGCTACATGGCGATGACCCACAGCCTGCCCGTTGCAGGCGTGGTGGAAGCCGTCATTGAAGGCGTCCGCGAAGGGTGTAAAACCTTCGACGTTCAGGCCCGTCTTATCGGTATTATGAGCCGTACGTTCGGTGAAGCCGCCTGCCTGCAGGAGCTGGAAGCGCTGCTGGCCCATCGCGATGACATCACCGCCGTCGACCTCGCCGGTGACGAGCTGGGCTTCCCCGGCAGCCTGTTCCTCTCCCACTTCAACCGCGCGCGCGATGCCGGCTGGCACATTACCGTGCATGCGGGGGAAGCAGCGGGCCCGGAAAGCATCTGGCAGGCCATCCGCGAGCTGGGCGCCGAGCGTATCGGCCACGGCGTGAAGGCGGTAGAAGATCGCGCCCTGATGGATTTCCTGGCGGAGCAGCGTATCGGGATTGAGTCATGCCTGACGTCCAACATTCAGACCAGCACCGTGGCAACGCTGGCGCAGCATCCGCTGAAAACGTTCCTTGAGCACGGCGTGCTGGCCTCGCTAAACACGGACGATCCGGCGGTCCAGGGCGTGGATATCATCCACGAGTACAACATTGCGGCACCGCAGGCAGGTCTGAGCCGCGAGCAGATCCGTCAGGCGCAGGTTAATGGACTGGAAATAGCCTTCCTGACGCCTGCAGAGAAGCAGGCGCTGCGAGATAAAGTGGCGCGCGGTTAACGCGCTGCCGGGTAGCGCTGGCGCTTACCCGACTTACAAAAATTATGCCAGACAAAGCGTTGCGCGATGTTTGGCAGATTCAATCCCCAGCTCTATCAGTTCCATAATCTGAATCGCCTGGCTGGCCGGAACCGGGTTTTCCCCCGTTCCGTTCAGCGCATCGCGGATGGCTGCATAATAAGCCGGATAGTTACCCGGTATCGTCAGTAGCGTTACTTCGACCCGTTCCTCACCTTCTGCCCGCGTCACGACGCCGTCGTGCATATCATAGCCCCAGTCTTCCTGCGGCAGACGTTCACCGTTTTTAAGCCGGTCTTCCTGCGGATCGAGGCCGAACTTCACGTAGCTCCCGCGCGTGCCGTGAATGATATAGCGGGCAGATTCCGCAGCCGCGACCATCGTGCCGTGCAGCACAACCCGGCGCTGCGGGTAACTGAGCACCGCGTGGAAGTAATCGGTTGTCTGTGCCCCGGGCCTGAGCTGGGCCAGATCGACCGTCATGCTCACCGGCAGACCAAACAGATTAACGGCCTGGTCCAGCAGATGCGGGGCTAAATCGTACCAGATGCCGCTGCCCGGACCGGCCTGCTCGCGCCAGCGGTTTCTTACCTGCGGGCGAAAGCGGTCAAAGTGCGATTCAAAAAAAACGATCTCCCCTAACGTACCCTCACCGAGAAGCGTTTTTACCGTCAGAAAATCGCTGTCCCAGCGGCGGTTATGGAAAACGGACAGCACCCTTCCCAGGCTTTTTGCCAGCGCCTCCAGCTCACGCGCCTGTGACAACGTCACGGTGAAAGGTTTATCAACAATGACGTGCTTTCCCGCTTCCAGCGCAGCTTTCGCCAGCGGGAAGTGCGTGTCGTTAGGCGTGGGGATAACAATTAAATCGATATTCGGATCGTTGAAGAGATGTTTTGGCTCAGAGACAACCGGCACAGCGGGCCAGTCAGCGTGGACTTTAGCAGCGTCGCTGCTGGATACCGCAGCCAGCGCCATCCCCGGCGTCCCGGCTATCAGAGGCGCATGAAACGTTTTGCTCGCGTAACCGTAGCCTATAAGCCCGACGCGGATGTTATCACTCATCGTGTTGTCCTCTTTTTGCGTTTCTTATTTCATACTGGCCTGTCTGGCATTGCCCTCATTAATAATGAGCCATGGCGCTTAAAATAGCAGGCTGTAGCGGTTATTTTTGTTACATAGTATTAACCTTCTGATTTTGTTTAAGGGAATCGTTCCCAAAGCGCTTGCCGTCAGAGAAACAGCGCTGTAACATTTGCGCCCTGTATTTATGGATAAATTACAACAGCAAATCATGACATCAATTATTAATCGAATCATTGAATTAGCGGGATGGATTGTTCTTGGGGTTTCGGTCATTTTGCTCGGCGTAGCCAGCCATATTGATAACTACCAGCCGCCGGAGCCTGCTGCCGTCACCCATCCTAAGTAACCGGTTGCTGCGATAAAGAGTGACATAATATGTCAGTTTCATATTGCCAGCCCTGGTGAACGCGGTTAACCTTCTCTTCCAGGCATCGCCTTCGATGCCTGAATTTCAGCAAAGAAAACTCCTAATTTCGTCGCGTTACCTGAGTGGGCTGTTTACGTCTTTATTAATCCGTTTATTATTCGACCGAATTACCTTAACTGGTATTACTCACTTTTATATGGAAACTTATTAATATGACAGTTCAGGACTATTTATTAAAATTTCGCAAGATCAATTCGCTTGAGAGCCTGGAAAAACTGTTTGACCATCTGAACTACACCCTGTCGGATAATCAGGACATTATCAATATGTATCGCGCCGCTGACCACCGCCGTGCGGAGCTGGTCTCCGGCGGACGCTTGTTCAACGTCGGCGAGGTGCCGAAGTCCGTATGGCGCTACGTTTTATAAGAAAGTAGCCATCCGCGCGAAATGTTATATACTCTCCGCCCTGCAAACTGGCTGTACAACATTTCGCGCAGATAATGGGAGAGTTCATGACCGCAACGCCTGGAGAACGCATCGGAGGCTGGTTAATCGCCCCACTGGCATGGCTGCTGGTTGCCTTATTAAGCGCATCGCTTGCGCTGCTGCTTTATACCACCGCATTGATTACCCCTCACGCCATCCAGACCCTGATGTCGCAAAGCGTGCTGAATATAGCAATGTGGTTTGTGTCGTTCGTTTTCGCGATTGGGATGTGGTACTACACCCTGTGGCTGACCATCGCCTTCTTTAAGCGCCGCAAGAGCGTGCCTAAGCACTATATTATCTGGCTGCTCATTTCGGTTCTGCTGGCGGTTAAAGCGTTTGCTTTCTCGCCCGTGTCTGACGCGCTTGCTGTCCGCCAGCTGCTTTTCCCGTTACTGGCTGCGGCGCTGCTGGTGCCCTATTTCAAGCGTTCAACGCGTGTGAAAAACACCTTCGTGAACCCGTAATAACCTTACAGATAACCTGTTGTCGCCTGACCCGGTTTGTCCGATAATAGGCGGCTTTTTTATTTCAGGCTAAATAATGACCGATTACTTACTGCTCTTTGTCGGCACCGTGCTGGTTAACAACTTCGTTCTGGTGAAGTTCCTTGGCCTGTGCCCGTTTATGGGCGTGTCCAAAAAGCTGGAAACGGCGATGGGCATGGGGCTGGCGACGACCTTTGTCATGACGATGGCGTCTATCTGCGCGTGGTTGATTGACACCTGGATCCTCATCCCGCTGGGGTTAATCTATCTCCGTACGCTGGCGTTTATTCTGGTTATTGCGGTTGTGGTGCAATTTACTGAAATGGTGGTGCGTAAAACCAGCCCGGCGCTCTATCGCCTGCTGGGTATCTTCCTGCCGCTGATCACCACCAACTGCGCGGTACTCGGCGTGGCGCTGCTGAACATCAACCTTGGGCATAACTTTATGCAGTCGGCGCTGTACGGTTTTTCCGCCGCCGTCGGTTTCTCCTTTGTTATGGTTCTGTTCGCGTCGATTCGCGAACGTCTGGCGGCAGCGGATATCCCTGCGCCATTTCGCGGAAATGCCATTGCGCTGGTCACCGCGGGTTTAATGTCTCTGGCCTTTATGGGCTTTAGTGGTCTGGTGAAGTTGTAATGAGTGCTATCTGGATTGCCATCGCCTCTATCAGCGTCCTGGGGTTGGTGTTTGGCCTTATCCTGGGCTACGCCTCCCGCCGTTTCGCGGTAGAGGACGATCCTGTTGTTGAAAAAATTGATGAGCTTTTGCCGCAAAGTCAGTGCGGGCAGTGCGGCTACCCGGGCTGCCGCCCTTACGCTGAAGCGGTAGGGATTCAGGGTGAAAAAATTAACCGTTGTGCGCCCGGTGGCGAAGCGGTAATGCTGAAAATTGCCGCCCTGCTTAACGTAGATCCGCAGCCCGTAGATGGCGATGCGGAGGTGCAGGAGCCGGTTCGCGCCCTCGCCGTGATCGACGAAGCAAACTGCATCGGCTGCACCAAATGTATTCAGGCCTGTCCGGTTGACGCCATTGTCGGCGCGACCCGCGCCATGCACACCGTTGTGGCGGATCTGTGCACCGGCTGTAACCTCTGCGTGGCCCCCTGCCCGACGCAATGTATTGAGCTGCGCCCGGTTGAAACGACTACCGAAAGCTGGAAGTGGGATCTTCAAACCATTCCGGTTCGCAATATTCCTGTGGAACAACATGCTTAAGTTATTTTCTGCTTTCAGAAAAGAGAAGATTTGGGACTTTGACGGCGGGATCCATCCGCCGGAGATGAAAACCCAGTCCAACGGCACGCCGCTGCGTCAAATTCCGCTGGCGACCCGTTTCGTCATGCCGCTCAAGCAGCATATTGGCGCTGAGGGCGAGCTGTGCGTGAAAGAAGGCGATACGGTCCTTCGCGGTCAGCCGTTGACCTTTGGCCGTGGACGTATGCTGCCGATTCACGCCCCAACATCCGGTAAAGTGGTGGCGATTGCCCCTCATACGGTGGCGCATCCGTCCGCGCTGTCGGAACTGAGCGTGATTATTGAAGCCGACGGCGAAGATCGCTGGATTGACCGTGACGGCTGGAGCGACTACCGCAGCCAGAGTCGCGAAGCGCTTATCGAGCGTATTCATCAGTACGGCGTCGCGGGCCTCGGCGGCGCGGGCTTCCCGACCGGCGTCAAGCTGCGCGGCGGCGGCGATAACATTCAGACATTGATTATCAATGCCGCCGAGTGCGAGCCGTATATCACCGCTGACGATCGTCTGATGCAGGATTGCGCCGCCCAGGTGGTGGAAGGCATCCGCATCCTCGCGCACATCTTACAGCCGCGAGAAGTGTTGATTGGTATTGAAGACAATAAACCGCAGGCTATCTCAATGCTGCGCGCCGTGCTGGCCGGTAGCCATGATATCGCCCTGCGCGTCATTCCGACCAAGTACCCTTCTGGCGGCGCAAAACAGCTGACGCAAATCCTCACCGGAAAGCAGGTGCCGCATGGCGGACGCTCGTCGGATATCGGCGTACTGATGCAAAACGTCGGAACCGCTTACGCCGTGAAGCGCGCGGTGATTGACGGCGAGCCGTTGACCGAACGCGTGGTGACGCTGACCGGAGAGTCGGTCTCTCGTCCAGGCAACGTCTGGGCACGTCTTGGTACGCCGGTGCGCCACCTGCTGGAACAGGCTGAATTTTGCCCGGCCAGCGACCAGATGGTGATCATGGGCGGCCCGCTGATGGGCTTTACCCTGCCGTGGCTCGATGTCCCGGTAGTGAAAATCACCAACTGTCTGCTTGCCCCTTCCCCGACTGAGATGGGCGAGGAGCAGGAAGAGAAAGGCTGCATCCGCTGCAGCGCCTGTGCCGATGCCTGCCCGGCGGATCTGCTCCCGCAGCAGCTGTACTGGTACAGCAAAGGCCAGCTGCACGATAAAGCCAAAGCCCATAACCTGGCCGACTGCATCGAATGCGGCGCCTGCGCCTGGGTCTGTCCAAGCAACATTCCGCTGGTGCAGTACTTCCGCCAGGAGAAGGCCGAGATTTATGCCATCTCCATGGAAGAAAAACGCGCCGCGGAAGCCAGGGCTCGCTTCGAAGCGCGCCAGGCGCGTCTCGAACGTGAGAAGATGGCTCGTCAGGAGCGACATAAGCAGGCCGCCGTTCAGCCTGCCGAAAAAGATCAGGATGCGATTAACGCCGCCCTGGCGCGCGTTCGCGAGAAAAAAGCCAATGCCGCCCAGACGCTGGTGATCCAGGCCGGTGAAAAACCGGATAACAGCGAAGCGATTGCCGCCCGCGAAGCACGTAAGGCTGCGGCCCGCGCCCGCCAGGCGGAAAAAGCGCAAACGGCACAGCCGGAAGCTGAAGTCGATCCACGCAAAGCTGCCGTTGAAGCGGCCATTGCCCGCGCCAAAGCCCGCAAGGCCGGGGAGCAGCAGGTAGTGGTTGAACAGGAAGCGGTCGATCCGCGTAAAGCCGCCGTTGAAGCCGCAATTGCCCGCGCCAAAGCGCGCAAAGCGGCGCAGCAGGCGCCTGCCGCAGAACCCGAAGCACCGGTCGACCCGCGTAAAGCCGCCGTTGAAGCCGCGATTGCTCGCGCCAAAGCGCGTAAAGCGGCACAGCAGGAAGAGCAGCCGCAGGCCGCAAACGACGACCCGCGCAAGGCCGCGATCGCGCGCGTTCAGGCGAAGAAAGCCGCACAGCAAGCCGTAAACGAGGATTAAATGGTTTTCAGAATCGCAAGCTCCCCATACACCCACAACCAGCGTCAGACCTCGCGCATCATGATGCTGGTCTGCCTGGCCGCGCTGCCGGGCATTGCCGTTCAGTGCTGGTTTTTCGGCTGGGGAACCCTGTTCCAGATAGCCCTGGGCTGTTCCAGCGCTATAGCAGCAGAGGCTCTCGTGCTGAAGCTGCGCAAGATGGCCGTTTCACGCATCCTGGCCGACAACTCCGCGCTGCTGACTGGCCTGCTGCTGGCCATCAGTATTCCGCCGTTTGCCCCGTGGTGGATGGTGGTACTTGGTACCGTGTTTGCCGTAATTATTGCTAAACAGCTGTATGGCGGGCTGGGCCATAACCCGTTTAATCCGGCGATGATTGGCTACGTGGTGCTGCTGATCTCTTTCCCGGTGCAGATGACCAGCTGGCTTCCTCCGCACGAGATTGCGGCCACGGTTCCGGGCTTTATGGATGCCCTGCACGTGATCTTTACCGGCCATACGGCGCTGGGGGCTGATATGAACGCGCTGCGTATGGGCGTGGACGGCATCAGCCAGGCGACGCCTCTCGATACCTTCAAAACGTCCCTGCATGCCGGGCACAGCGTTGAGCAGACCATGAAATCCGCGATCTACAGCGGCATGCTGGCGGGCGCGGGCTGGCAGTGGGTCAACCTGTCGTATCTGCTGGGCGGCCTGTTCCTGCTGCAGCAGAAAGCCATTCGCTGGCATATTCCGGTCAGTTTCCTCGTGACGCTGGCGGTCTGCGCCACGCTGGGCTGGCTCTTCTCTCCTGAATCACTGGCCAGCCCGCAGATGCATTTGCTCTCCGGTGCGACCATGCTGGGTGCCTTCTTTATCCTGACGGATCCGGTTACGGCATCAACGACTAACCGCGGCCGTCTGATCTTCGGCGCGCTGGCCGGGCTGCTGGTGTGGCTTATTCGCAGCTTTGGCGGATACCCGGACGGCGTGGCGTTTGCCGTGCTGCTTGCCAACATTACCGTTCCGCTCATCGACTATTACACGCGCCCCCGCGTGTACGGCCATCGCTAAGGGTTTCGCCATGCTAAAAACGATGCAAAAACACGGCGTCACGCTGGCAGTCTTCGCCGCGGTCCTGACCGGGCTGACGGCACTGGTCAATGCGCTGACCAAAACGACCATTGAAGAACAGGCGCTGAAGCAGCAAAAGGCGCTGTTCGATCAGGTGATCCCGTCCGATTTCTACGATAATGACCTGCAAAAAAGCTGCTTTGTGGTAGACGCGACGCAGCTTGGAAAAGGCACGCACCGTGTCTTTATCGCCCGCAAAGGAGATAAACCCGTAGGCGCAGTGATGGAAGCGACGGCGCCCGATGGCTATTCTGGCGCCATTCAACTGCTTGTCGGCAGCGATTTCACCGGAACCATACTGGGCACCCGCGTGACGGAACACCATGAAACGCCGGGCTTGGGCGATAAAATTGAAACCCGGCTGAGCGACTGGATTTTGCACTTTGCCGGTAAAGTAATCCATGGCGAAGGTGACACCGCGTTTGCGGTGAAGAAAGACGGCGGTGAGTTTGACCAGTTCACCGGCGCAACCATCACGCCGCGCGCCGTGGTGAACGCCGTAAAACGAGCCGGGCTATATGCTGAAACGCTGCCCGCGCAAATCAACAATCTTCCGGCCTGTGGGGAGTCATCATGAGCCAGGTTAAAGAGGTTATTGTCCAGGGGCTGTGGAAGAACAACTCCGCGCTGGTACAGCTACTGGGACTCTGTCCGCTGCTGGCGGTGACATCTACCGCTACCAACGCGCTCGGGCTGGGCCTGGCGACCACGCTGGTGTTGACCCTGACCAACTTCTCTATTTCTGTTTTGCGCCGCTGGACGCCGTCGGAGATCCGTATTCCGATTTACGTGATGATCATTGCGTCGGTGGTGAGCGTCGTGCAGATGCTTATCAACGCTTACGCGTTTGGCCTGTACCAGTCGCTCGGGATTTTTATTCCGCTTATCGTGACCAACTGCATCGTCGTTGGCCGCGCTGAGGCTTTCGCGGTAAAAAACAACCCGGCCATTTCCGCTCTGGATGGGTTTTCCATCGGCATGGGCGCGACTGCCGCCATGTTCGTCCTCGGGTCCATGCGTGAAATTCTCGGCAACGGGACGCTCTTCGACGGTGCCGATGCCCTGCTGGGCGGCTGGGCCAAGGTGCTGCGCATAGAAGTGTTCCACACCGACACGCCATTCCTGCTGGCGATGCTGCCGCCTGGCGCGTTCATTGGCCTTGGCATGATGCTGGCGGTAAAATACCTGATTGATGAAAAACGTAAGCGCCGCGCGGCAGAGCGCAGCGTTCTGGAAGGGACACCCGAGAAGGCTTCATGAATAAAGAAAAGCGCATTGCGATCCTGACTCGTCTGCGGGACGAGAACCCGCACCCGACGACGGAGCTGAATTTTACCTCCCCGTTTGAGCTGCTGATCGCGGTGCTGCTCTCTGCGCAGGCGACCGATGTGAGCGTCAACAAAGCCACTGCCCTGCTCTATCCGGTCGCCAATACGCCAAAAGCGATGCTGGAGCTGGGCGTGGAGGGCGTTAAGTCTTATATCAAAACCATCGGCCTGTTTAACAGCAAGGCGGAGAACGTCATTAAGACATGTCGGATCCTGCTGGAACAGCACGGAGGCGAGGTGCCGGAAGACCGCGCGGCTTTGGAGGCCTTACCGGGGGTGGGACGTAAAACCGCGAACGTTGTACTCAATACCGCGTTTGGCTGGCCGACGATAGCCGTTGATACCCATATATTCCGCGTCTCAAACCGGACCAACTTCGCCCCAGGGAAAAATGTCGAGCAGGTAGAAGAGAAGCTGTTAAAAGTGGTCCCTGCCGAATTCAAGGTTGACTGCCATCACTGGCTGATTTTGCACGGTCGTTATACCTGCATAGCCCGAAAGCCGCGCTGCGGCTCCTGTATTATTGAAGATCTCTGCGAATATAAAGAAAAAGTGTATCCCTGACTTTTATCCGCAATCTCAATCCCACACCAGGAGAGGGCCTTCCAGAAACCCTTCTCCTGACCATAAATCATCCGCCTTCTTTATCCTCCAGCCTGTCACTTCTTCCGCGCTATAACGCTCAAACAGGTTAATAGTTTTTTCATAGCCAAAAATTTCTATACATTTGTGATCGCGATCACTCTGATAACGTCATGTTGATTTTTTGTAGTCAAAGTCATCGCAAACCCTTTGCCGGGCAAGATATAACTGTGCTTACCCGGAAGATAAGACCAGCTATTTTTCAGAATATGGGCTATATCACTGCAACAGACGGCAAATAGCAGAACATATCGCCAAAAGCCCATCACACAGGGTGTATAGCAGTCGAAAAAACTACCTTTAGTTATCGTATAAAATTTAACGCTGAATAACATTTACAGAAACCGACGATTATACCGCTCCAGATATATGTAACAGAGTATTACAAACGTATTGCCAGACGGGTCAGGATAGTGAACATTACCCGCCGTTTCTCCTCCCAATATAACTATAAGGCGGATGGGCTACGGCCATCACGCTATGAACACCCCCGTTAATATGGGATGTAAAAAAAGAGGTATATGTGTCGACTGCAAACAATAAACCAACAGATGAAAGCGTGAGTCTGAACGCTTTTAAACAACCGAAAGCGTTTTATCTCATCTTCTCTATCGAGTTATGGGAGCGTTTTGGTTACTACGGCCTGCAAGGGATCATGGCGGTTTACCTGGTTAAACAGCTGGGTATGTCCGAAGCCGATTCCATCACGCTGTTCTCCTCCTTCAGTGCCCTCGTCTACGGTCTGGTTGCCATTGGCGGCTGGCTGGGTGATAAAGTTCTTGGTACTAAGCGCGTCATTATGCTGGGCGCTATTGTTCTGGCTATTGGCTATGGTCTGGTTGCATGGTCTGGACATGATGCGGCTGTGGTCTATATGGGCATGGCAACCATCGCCGTGGGTAACGGTCTGTTCAAAGCGAACCCGTCTTCCCTGCTCTCAACCTGCTACAGCAAAGATGACCCACGTCTGGACGGTGCATTTACCATGTACTACATGTCCATCAACATTGGTTCCTTCTTCTCCATGCTGGCAACCCCATGGCTGGCCGCGAAATTTGGCTGGAGCGTGGCGTTTGCGCTGAGCTTCGTGGGTATGCTGATCACTGTGGTGAACTTCCTGTTCTGCCGCAGCTGGGTAAAAGACTACGGTTCAAAACCTGACTTCGAGCCAGTACACATGGGTAAACTGCTGGCGACTATCGTGGGCGTTGTCGTCCTGGCGGCGATCGCCACCTGGCTGCTGCACAACCAGGGTATCGCTCGTGCCGTTCTGGGCGTGGTTGCGCTGGGTATCGTGGTCATCTTCGCGAAAGAAGCGTTCGCTATGCAGGGTGCTGCGCGCCGTAAGATGATTGTGGCGTTCATTCTGATGCTGGAAGCGATTATCTTCTTCGTGCTGTACAGCCAGATGCCAACCTCTCTGAACTTCTTCGCGATTCGTAACGTTGAGCACTCTATCCTGGGCATCGCGTTCGAGCCGGAGCAGTATCAGGCGCTGAACCCGTTCTGGATCATGATTGGTAGCCCGATTCTGGCCGCTATCTATAACAAGATGGGCGACCGCCTGCCGATGCCGCACAAGTTCGCCATCGGAATGGTGCTGTGCTCCGGTGCGTTCCTGGTGCTGCCGCTGGGTACCAGGTTTGCGACTGACGCAGGTATCGTGTCCGTGAACTGGCTGATCCTGAGCTACGCGCTGCAGTCTATTGGCGAACTGATGATCTCCGGTCTGGGTCTGGCGATGGTTGCACAGCTGGTGCCACAGCGTCTGATGGGCTTCATTATGGGTAGCTGGTTCCTGACCACTGCCGGTGCGGCAATCATCGCCGGTAAGATCGCGAACCTGATGGCGGTGCCGGAAAACGTGACCGATCCACTGGTCTCCCTGAACGTCTACGGTACCGTGTTCATGCAGATTGGTATTGCTACGGCGGTTATCGCGGCGCTGATGCTGCTGACCGCGCCGAAACTGAATCGAATGACTCAGGACGACGACAAGACGGCTGAAACGACCAAAACCGCTACCGCGTAATATCTGAGAGAAACGACTGAACAGAAGCCGCTAAGAGATTAGCGGCTTTTTTTTTGTCCCTTCGCGCACTAACATAGCTGAAACCTCAGCAAAAAGGAGTTACCGATGAAACTGTTCTACAAACCGGGCGCGTGCTCTCTTGCTTCCCATATCACCCTGCGCGAGAGCGGCAAAGATTTCACGCTGGATGGCGTTGATCTGATGAAAAAGCGCCTGGAAAACGGGGATGACTTTTTTGCGATTAACCCAAAAGGGCAGGTTCCGGCCCTGCTGCTGGATGACGGTACTCTGCTGACCGAAGGCGTGGCGATTATGCAATTCCTGGCGGACAACGTACCGGATCGCCAGCTCCTTGCCCCTACCGGCAGCGTCGCACGTTATAAGACGCTGGAGTGGTTAAACTATATCGCCACCGAGCTGCACAAAGGCTTTACCCCCCTGTTCCGCCCGGATACCCCGGAAGAGTACAAGCCAACCGTGCGAGCTCTGCTGGAGAAAAAGCTGCAGTTTGTGAATGAAGCGCTGAAAGACGATCAGTGGATTTGTGGTTCACGTTTCACCATTGCCGACGCGTACCTGTTTACCGTCCTGCGCTGGGCGCGTGCGGTTAAGCTGAACCTGGAGGGGTTGGACCACATCGCATCGTATATGGCGCGCGTGGCGGAGCGTCCAGCGGTGGCTGCGGCGCTAAAAGCGGAAGGTCTTAACTAATATCGCCCGGCGGCGCTACGCTTGCACGGGCCTACGGATTAAGTAGGCCAGGTAAGCGCAGCGCCACCCGGCATCGTTTAAAGCTGCGTTGCGCTGAAATAATGCTCCGGCTTAGCGATTCGATCCTGTGCCGCGACCACCTGCAGTTCATATTCCTGCATATCTTTCGTCGCAATCATAATTTCATACACCGCTGCCGTAACGTGCTCCAGCGCGTCTCTCACCGTTGCGCCCTGCAACAGTTTCACCAGCAGCAGCCCGCTGGTCACATCACCCACACCCACCGGCTGACGCGAGCCGAAATCCACCAGCGGGCGGCTGATATGCCATGCGTCATCTTTCGTCACCAGCAGCATCTCAAAACGCTCCTGGGTCAGTCCTGCGCGGGCGAGATGTTTTACCAGCACAATTTCAGGCCCCTGGGCTATCAGCTCGCGAGACGCGCGTACCGCCTCTTCTACGCTATTAACCGAATGCTCGCAGAGGATCTCCAGCTCAATCAGGTTGGGCGCAATGATATCGCTGGCGGGCAACGCATGACGAACGTGAAACTCCGCTACGCCAGGCGCCACGATGCAGCCTTTCTCCGGGTGTCCCATGACGGGATCGCAGAAGTATTTTGCCGCCGGGTTTGCCGCTTTAACCTGACGCACGATACCGAGGATATGTTCCCCCTGTTCCGCTGAGCCGAGGTAGCCGCTCAGCACGGCGTCACAGCGTTTGAGCTGGTCGATATCGGCAATACCCTGCACAACCTCGGTGAGGTGTGAAGGCGGCATCACGCAGCCGGTCCATTTGCCGTATTGCGTATGGTTAGAGAACTGCACGGTATTAAGGGGCCAGACGTTGGCTCCGAGGCGGCGCATCGGGAACTCCGCTGCGCTATTGCCAGCATGTCCAAATACAACGTGGGACTGAATGGCGAGGATGTTCTTCATCTTTTACTTACCAAACCCGAAAAAAACAAAAAGGGCGTGGTTTCCCACGCCCCTGAAGACTTTTAATTATTTCCAGCAGACCAGACAGTAGTTTTTCTTACCGCGGCGCAGCAGCGTGTAGCGGCCATACAGACGATCGCCGTCAACGAAGGTGTATTCCGGGTCAGCCTGCTTTTCACCGTTGATGGTGATAGCGTTGGACGCGATGGTTTTACGCGCCTGACCGCGGGAAGGCTGGAGCTCAGAGTCCACCAGCGCCTGCATCAGGTCAGCCCCTTTTTCCATTTCGACCATCGGCACACCGTCCTGCGCCAACTGCTCGAAGTCCGCTTCGCTCAGATCGCTCAGGGTACCGTTGAACAGGCTTGCAGTAATGCGTTTTGCCGCGGCCAGACCTTCTTCACCGTGAACCAGTTTGGTCACTTCATCCGCCAGCACGTACTGGGCACGCGGTGCTTTACCGCTGTTCTTATCTTCCTCTTCCAGCGCGTTGATCTCTGCAATGTCCATGAAGGTGAAGAACTTCAGGAAGCGGTAAACATCGGCGTCCGCCGTGTTGATCCAGAACTGGTAGAATTTGTACGGACTGGTTTTCTTCGGATCCAGCCACACCGCGCCGCCTTCGGTTTTACCGAATTTGGTGCCGTCCGCTTTGGTAATCAATGGAACGGTCAGGCCAAACACCTGGTTCTGATGCAGACGACGGGTCAGGTCGATACCGGAGGTGATGTTCCCCCACTGGTCAGAACCGCCGATCTGCAGAGAAACGCCGTGCAGCTTGTTCAGGCAGGCAAAGTCATAGCCCTGCAGCAGGTTGTAGGAGAACTCGGTAAAGGAGATACCCTGATCGTCACGGTTCAGACGCTGCTTCACGGCTTCTTTGTTAATCATCTGGTTAACAGAGAAGTGCTTGCCGATGTCTCGCAGGAAGGTCAGCACGTTCATGCTGCCAAACCAGTCGTAGTTGTTGGCGGCAATGGCAGAGTTATCACCACAGTTGAAGTCGAGGAATGGTGCAACCTGCTTGCGGATCTTATCCACCCACTCCTGCACGGTATCTTCGGTGTTCAGCTTACGCTCCGCGGCTTTAAAGCTTGGGTCACCAATCAGACCGGTCGCGCCGCCCACCAGGGCAACAGGCTTATGGCCCGCCATCTGGAAGCGTTTCAGGCATAACAATGGAACAAGATGCCCCAAATGCAAGCTGTCAGCGGTGGGATCGAAGCCGCAATAGAGCGCGATCGGGCCTTGCGCCAGTCGCTCTGCTAACGCTTCCTCGTCCGTCACCTGGGCCACGAGGCCCCGCTCTTGCAATTGTTTAATCAAGTTACTGCTTGCCATCAAATTCTCCATGTATAAACGACTGCACCTTTGCCGGTACACGACTTTTCGCCTGATGCGAAAGGACAATAGAATAAAGCGCAAGCGCGGTGTGCGCTAGCGCTTAAATCAACAAATTTCGGGGATTACGGTGCCAGTCTGTCGATTTTCCAGCCGCCATTCTCGCGCTGGTATAAAAAGCGGTCGTGCAGGCGATGCTCACCGCCCTGCCAGAACTCCATCTGCTCAATCGGAATGCGGAAGCCGCCCCAGAAGCTTGGCAGGGGAATTTCCCCCTGCTGGAACTTCTGTTTCAGCTCCAGGAACTTACTTTCCAGCACGCCGCGGGCAGAGATCCGGCTGGACTGTTTTGACACCCAGGCGCCAATCTGGCTGTCGCGCGGACGGCTGTGGAAATACTTCACCACCTCCAGCGTCGAAAGACGTTCCGCCTTGCCGGTGACCATCACCTGACGTTCCAGCATGTGCCAGGGGAACAGCAGGCTGATGCGGGGATTATTTTCCAGATGGTGCGCCTTGCGGCTGCCCAGGTTGGTATAGAACACCAGCCCTTTCTCGTCGTAATGCTTGAGCAAGACGATGCGCTGATACGGTTGACCGTTTTCATCTACCGTCGCGACGACCATGGCCGTTGGGTCAGCCAGCTTCGCATCGCAGGCCTGTTTCAGCCAGCGTTCAAAGAGCACGAGGGGTTCAGCGGGAAGATCCTGGCGGCGCAGGCCGCCTTTGGTGTATTCACGGCGCAGATGCGCAATTTGCTGCAGTTCATCGTTATCTGACATGGCGTTAGCTGATCTTGAGATTGGGTGGCGCTATTGTGCGCCGCCCCTGTAAAAATCTCAACGCTTCGGATTTTCAAGCTGGCAGTTGTTCAGCACAATGCGGTCGCGTTTGTAAACCGTAGCGCTGTCGCCTTTTGACCAAAACACATAGATACCGTCAGAATAACGTGCCCCGGAGGCCGAGATCCCCTGTTTAAGGGTCAGCAGCTTATTGTCGTAAACGAAGCTGGCTTCCTGACGTGGGTTATTCAACTTCACGGTCAGCGGTTTTTCATCGCAGCGATACTCCAGCGTATCGGTCTGCATGCGCTCAAGGAACTGGTTATAGACGCTGCACCCTGACAGCAATAAAGGCGCGACAATAAGAAGAACTTTTTTCATGGCGTATTCCGAAGACTTTCCTGGTCCTGGAGGGCATGACCGCCCTCCTGTTTTACTCCATTCTAACGACCAGACGACGCGCTGAATTTCAGTTAACTCTGATTATGACGCGGATTTGCCGGGAAAATCGCCCCGAGGACGCTGGCCTCGCGTGCGCCGGTTACCGACGGCAAATTGCCCGGTAGCCCGGCGATGGTGCGCCAGGCAAGCCAGGCGAAAGCCAGCGCTTCCATATCATCACCGCTGATGCCAGCCTCGTCCGTCGTCGTCACTTCTGTACCCGGCAGCAGCCCGGCAAGGCGCGCCATCACCAACGGGTTTCGGCTTCCGCCGCCGCACACCAGCAGGCGTTCGCAGCCGCCGCTGAGCAGCACTTGCTCAGAGATAGACACGGCCGTTAATTCGGCAAGCGTCGCCTGAATATCCTGCGGGGCCAGTGCCGGGAACAGCGCCAGCTGGCGCTCAAGCCAGCCAAAGTTGAAGTATTCACGCCCAGTGCTTTTCGGCGCCGGCAAGGCAAAATATGGGTCGCTGAGCATAGACTGCAGCAGCGGGAGGATCACTTTACCCTCGCTCGCCCACTCGGCGTTTTTATCATACGGTTGACCGCACTGCCGCCAGATCCAGGCATCCATTAGCATATTCCCGGGGCCGGTATCGTAGCCGCGAACGGGCTGCCCCGGAATAAGCATCGAGAGGTTAGCAATCCCGCCAATGTTGAGCACCATGCGACGCTCTGAAGGATGCGCCAACAGCGCCTGATGGAAAGCAGGCACCAGCGGTGCGCCCTGCCCGCCAAGGGCAATATCGCGACGACGGAAATCCCCGACGACCGTCACGCCCGTCTTTGCCACTATCTGGTTATTATCGCCGATTTGCAACGTATGCGGCGCCTCGCCAACCGGCTCATGCCAGACGGTTTGTCCATGGCACCCGATGGCGACCACATCCTGAGGTCGAAGATGTTCTTTTTGCATTAACGCCTGCACCGCATCCGCAAACAGCGCCCCCAGGCGAACATCAAGTTGACCAAGCTGGGAGAGAGTCAGCTGCTGCCCCTGACAGATACTCAGAATATCCTCTTTCAGCGAAATGGGGATTGGCCAGGTCAGGCTCGCCTGCTGTGCTACCATATGTTCGTCAATGGCGGCCAGAACGACATCTACCCCATCCAGACTGGTGCCTGACATCACACCAATGTAGCGACCCGATTTCATGCGCTTTCCTTACGTTGCGTGGGCTAAGGATATTCACTCAACCATAAACGACGCTGCTTTGCCATCCGACGATAATATTTTTTAACAATGTCATGCCGGTAACGCGAGCGGATCCTGTTTATGTCTCGTTAAGTCAAATTCAAGTACAATTTTCTTATTGTTAGTGCAAAGATATGAACTATGGCCCTTTATGCCATATAATTTAGCCATAACGGATGCCTCCAAATGGGCGTTTTTGGTGAACAGGAGATTCAAATGATTGTACGTGTACTGGGCGTTTCGCTGATTGGTTTAACCCTGGCTGGCTGTGTGAACGACAGCTCACTGTCTGGCGACGTTTACAGCGCTTCTGAAGCTAAACAGGTTCAGAGCGTGACTTACGGTACCGTTGTTAACGCCCGTCCTGTACAAATTCAGGGTGGTGATGAAAACAACGTCATGGGCGCAATCGGTGGTGCTGTTCTGGGTGGTTTCCTGGGTAACACCGTTGGCGGTGGCACAGGCCGCTCTCTGGCAACCGCAGCGGGCGCCGTTGCCGGTGGCGTGGCAGGCCAGGGCGTCCAGGGTGCGATGAACAAAACGCAGGGCGTAGAGCTGGAAATTCGTAAAGACGACGGCAGCACCATTATGGTTGTTCAGAAACAGGGCAATACCCGCTTCTCAGCAGGTCAGCGCGTTGTGCTGGCAAGCAACGGAAGCCAGGTTACCGTGTCCCCACGTTAATTAAAAATGGATGTGGCCGTCGGGCCACATCCATTTACAATATATATCACTTGAACGAATATATTTACAAAATTCATTCACCCCGCCAATAATTAACCTCACCGTATATTGTTTCTGCGCAAAGTATTTATTGCATTAATTGATTAGACTCTTCGCAATTACCTCTTCATAAATTATTTCTCATTTTGTAAAAATTTATATGCTTGCGAATAGTCTTTGTCTAAAAGGTCGTTATATCTCGTTCTGTTTCGGGTGCCTTGTCGTTATCGGAATACTACAAGCTCTCTTTTCAAAACTGGTTGAATGGGTACCATCCTTCTCGCCTCTTGTGTTCCCTACGCTCACCATTTTTTTACTCGTGTTTCACCTGTTTATTGCCTGTTTTATGGCTATGAAATACTGGTGCGATAAGAGGCGGCTCTATCTGATTGCGATCGCCTTTGCCTTTGCCGGTTCGGCACTGCTGATGGTCGGAACGCTGTCCAGCTTTCCAGCGTGGCTTGACCTCTATCAGTTTAACGTCGTTAACTACAACGATGCGATGATCTACTATATGTTCCGCCATCTCTTAATGGCTGTGCTGATGATCGCTTCGGCATTACTCTATCCCACACGGAATCAGTCCCTTTCCCGTGCGGCCCATATCACCATCGTCAGCGGTATATTTCTGTTTACCGTCTGTGGCGTACTGTTAGCCTGGCTATATTCCAGCCATTCTGCGTTTTTATCCATCGACCTGGTTGATAATGAAACGCGGCAGTTTATGGTTCTGTGGAGCCATTGCATCAATATTTCATTAATTGTTCTCTGGGTTGTAACATTAGCAAGCCTGATGTTTATTACGCGGGTGCGTAATCTGTTCTGGGTGGGCGGTAATTTTCTGTGCGTGTGCTATATCGTTACGCTCGTAATGCTGTTAGTGGGCGGACATGCTGAAGATATATCGTGGTATCGCGCCCGGCTATTTGAAACCGTCGCTACGCTGATGATTATTTTTGTTCTGCTTTACGACGTTTTCATGCTGTACCGTGATTCCCATTTAAAATATCAGCAGTCGTATCAGAATTCGATTCGCGATCCGCTCACGCGCCTTTATAACCGCAGCTATTTTTATGAATCGTTAAACCAGGCGCTGGAAATCGCGAAATCCAGCCGGCCCGTTTCGGTTATCGTCAGCGATCTCGATCGCTTCAAGCGCATCAATGATAACTATGGTCACCTTCAGGGAGACAAAGTCCTGCAGTTTGTCGCCAATCTGCTGATGGATTCCGTGCGCCCGCAGGACATCGCGGCGCGAATCGGTGGCGAAGAATTTGTCCTGATGCTGGCAAACACCTCCTCTGAGGCAGCGTGTCAGGTGGCGGAACGTATACGGTTAAAGCTAAGCAGCTTTGATAAAGCCAGCAGCGGGGGGCAGTTACCGGAGCCGATTACCATCAGCATGGGGGTATTCACGGCAACCTCATCATTGATAACCGCTGAAACGTGCGTGGAAAGTGCCGACAAGGCGATGTATGAAGCGAAAGAGACCGGCCGTAATCGGGTGGTCGTCTTTACGTAATAAAAAGGCCTTGCTGCTGCAAGGCCTGGTGTTTGTCAGTCGCGAGACTGCAGCTCATGGATGTTTTGCTCAAGGCGTGCAATCAGGCTGATGAGCATTTCCAGCTCCGCCGGTGAAACCCCTGAAAGGATTTCACCGCGCGTTTTGGTAATTACGGCTTCCATTTCAGTGATGATAGGAGCCGCTTTCTCGGTCAGCTTAATCCGCTTGGCGCGACGATCGCTGGCGCAGGTTTGTCGGGAGATCAGTCCCTTCTCTTCCAGCTGGTCAAGCGTGCGCACCAGCGACGGTTGCTCAATGCCTATCGCTTTAGCCAGTTGAATTTGCGACTGGTCGGGCGGCAGCTGATGAATGTTGTGCAACGTGACCCAATGCGTCTGTGTCAGTTCCAGAGGTTTCAGGCGATGGTCAATCAGAGCACGCCAGACGCGTACCAACCTTGCCAGATCAGAACCTAATGGCGATTCCAATTTCATCTCCTTATAATTAGCTTGCTAAGTTATTATACTGATTTTAGAATAGTGTGCAGCATTTGTATTGGCAAAACAAATGCAATACTGCATTCATCTAACTCAAAAGTATGACTTACACTGAATCGTGATGCTTCTTCATACTCAGACAAGCCAACGCGGCATTCTGTTCACTGCAAAGGATCTCTGCTCGTGACCTTTTTTCATCGCTCAGAGGGTTTACCCCTCCAGGACCTGATCTTCGGTGCGTCAGTCTACTTTCCCCCTCTGTTTAAAGCCGTGCTGGTGGGCTTTATTCTTTGGCTCATCGCGCATCGCCTGCTTCGCGACTGGATGTACTCCGGCGAAATCTGGCATCCCATGCTGATGGATCTCTCCCTGTTTGCCCTCTCCGTGTGCCTGGGCCTTGCTGTTCTGATCGTGTGGTGAATATGCCTCTGAAAACGCTGAAGTACTTTTCCACCCTGTTTGTCCTGGTCCTCGCCCTGGTCGCTGGCTGGTGGTTGTGGAATTTCTATATGCAGTCCCCCTGGACCCGCGACGGTAAAATTCGCGCTGAGCAGGTCAGCATCACCCCGCAGGTGTCAGGAAGCATTACGTCGCTGCTGATTAAGGATAACCAGTACGTTAAAAAGGGAGAGGTGTTATTCCGCATCGACGACACCCCGTACCATATTGCGATTTTGAACGCCCAGGCACAGCTGGCGAAAGCCCAGTCCGATCTGGCAAAGGCCAACAACGAGGCCAACCGCCGCCGTCATCTGTCGAAAAACTACATCTCTGCGGAAGATTTGGATACCGCCAACATCAACGTTAAGGCGATGCAGGCGAGCGTTAACGCGGCAGAGGCGACGCTGAAGCAAGCGCAGTGGGAACTGACTCAAACCGTGATTACCGCCCCCGTCGACGGATGGGTGACCAACCTCTCCGCCCGCGTGGGGAATTATGCCACCACCGGCCAGCCGATTTTTGCCCTCGTCGACAGCCACTCCTTCTACGTAGTGGGCTATTTCGAAGAGACCAAGCTTCGGCACATCCGTGAAGGCGCACCCGCCGCCATAACGCTTTACAGCGGCTCGCAGAAGTTACGGGGTCACGTATCCAGCATTGGCCGCGCCATTTACGATCAAAGCGTTGAAACCGATTCCGGGCTGGTGCCGGACATCAAACCGAATGTACCGTGGGTGCGCCTGGCTCAACGCGTGCCTGTGCGCGTGGAGTTTGACCATTTACCCGAGGACATCACGCTGGTATCCGGCACCACCTGCACTGTCTCCATCGGAACCCGTTAATGAAGCTGCAGGCGCTCTCCTGGCAAAACACGCCGTGGATGAAAGCGACGCGTCCCCAGTGGCGCTACGCGCTGCGTAACGGCATAGCCATGTGCCTGGCGCTGACCGTCGCCTATTACCTGAACCTGGACGAACCCTACTGGGCGATGACCTCCGCGGCGGTGGTGAGTTTCCCGACCGTTGGCGGAGTGATCAGCAAAAGCCTTGGCCGTATCGCAGGCAGCCTGCTGGGTGCCACCGCAGCGTTAATTATCGCGGGCCACACGCTGAACGATCCGTGGCTGTTCCTGCTGAGCATGGCGGCATGGCTGGGATGCTGTACATGGGCCTGCGCCCATTTCACCAATAATGTCGCCTACGCTTTTCAGCTGGCGGGCTATACGGCCGCCATTATCGCCTTCCCGGTCGTCAACGTGCTCGACACTACCGAGCTGTGGGATATCGCTCAGGCGCGCGTCTGCGAAGTGATTGTCGGGATCCTCTGCGGCGGATTTATGATGATGGTCCTGCCCAGCACCTCCGACGGGACCGCGCTTATCACAGCGCTGAAAACCATGCATACCCGGCTGCTGGAACACGCGAGCCTGCTGTGGCAACCGGATACCAGCGATGACATCCGCCTCGCGCATGAAAAGGTTATCGGGCAGATCCTGACCATGAATCTGTTGCGGATTCAGGCTTTCTGGAGCCATTACCGTTTTCGCCGTCAGAACACCCTGCTTAACTATTTGCTGCACCAGCAGCTGCGCATGACCAGCGCCATCTCCAGCCTGCGCCGGATGCTGCTCAACTGGCCAACGCCGCCGGAAAACACGCGCGCCGTGATCGAAACGCTACTCGCGGCGCTTGCCCGCCCGGATGCAGATATCTACACCGTTGCGAAGATCATTGCCCCGCTCGCTCCGGTGGATGAATATGATTACCGCCATCGCGCCTTCTGGCAGCGTCTGAATTATTTTTGCCGTCTATACCTGCGCAGCAGCCGCTGGATTAAGGCGGTAGAGAATGCCACCCCGGTCACGGAGTTCACCGTTCCCGGCAGCCCGGCTCTCGCGCGGCACACCGATTATCTGGAAGCGCTGTGGAGCGGTTTTCGCACCTTCTGTGCGCTGATGCTGGTGGGGGCATGGAGCATCACCACGCAGTGGGAGTCCGGTTCGGCGGCCCTGACGCTGGCCGCCATCAGCTGCGTGCTATACTCCGTCGCGGCCTCGCCGTTTAACTCCCTTACGCTGCTGCTGCGAACGCTGGTGTTGCTGTCACTGTTCAGTTTTGTGGTGAAGTTTGGCCTGATGGTACAGATAAGCGATCTCTGGCAGTTTCTGCTGTTCCTGTTTCCGCTGTTAACCACCATGCAGCTACTTAAGCTGCAAATGCCGAAACTGGCGGGCCTCTGGGGACAGCTGATTGTCTTTATGGGCTCGTTTATCTCCGTAACGAATCCGCCGGTTTACGATTACGCCGACTTTCTCAATGACAACCTGGCGAAGATCCTGGGCGTGGGGCTGGCGTGGCTGGCCTTCGCGGTGTTGCGTCCCGGCTCTGACGCGCGCAAAAGCCGCAGGCATATTCGGGAGTTGCGCAGAGGGTTTGTAGACCAGCTCAGCCGCAAACCGCATCTGCGTGAAAGCGAGTATGAATCGCTGGTGTATCACCACGTCAGCCAGTTAAATAACAGCCAGGACGCGCTTTCCCGCCGCTGGCTGCTGCGCTGGGGCGTGGTGCTGTTGAACTGTTCACATGTAGTCTGGCAGCTTCGCGCGTGGGAAACGCGTTCCGATCCGCTGTCGCAGGTGCGTGACGTTTGCATTTCCCTGCTGCGCGATGTCATGAGCGAGCGCGGGGTTCAGCAGCGTCCGCTGGAGGCCACGCTTGCTGAACTGCAGCGCATCTGCGATACCCTTGCACGGCATCACCTGCCCGCAGCCCGCGATTTGGCCTCGATTATCTGGCGCCTGCACTGCTCGCTGTCGCAGCTCGAGCAGGCGCCACCGCCGGGCACGATTGGAGATCAGATTACGCCGCAGGCATAGCGTGCCCCACCGCCGCCAAGCGGTTTAGGCTGATCGGACATGTTATCCCCGCCCACATGGATCATCAGCGCTTTGCCTTTGACCTCATCCAGCTTTTTAAGCCGCGGGGCCACGACCGGATCCGTGGCTTTACCGTCATTGTTTACCACCAGCACCGGCAAGTCGCCCAGGTGCCCCATTCCGTCAGGCCCTTCATGTTTACCTGAGTTCTGCGGGTCGAGGTGGCCCCCTGCTGCTTCCGCCGCCGACGGTTTACCCTCTTTCATGGCTGGCTGACAGCTCCCTTTGGCATGAACGTGAAAGCCGTGTTCGCCCGGCGGGAGTGCTTTAAGATCGGGTGCGAATTCCAGCCCTTTATCGGTCTCAGTGATTTTCACCGTCCCGATTGACTGACCCACCCCCTGTGAGGTGACGAGATTCATTTCTACTTCGTCGCTGGCTGCCTGCGCCCCTGCGCAAACAACCAGCGCGACCATTGCCAGAGCAAAACGCTTCATAATGACCTCCGCGGGTTATTTTTTGCCCCTTAAGTGTATACCAGGGGCACAGATTTCACCGGAAAGTCACCATCTGGCGGTTTATGGCACGTCGTAACCCAGCGCGGCCTTGCGGATGCGGAACCACTGCTGGCGGGTCATTTGCAGCTCTTCGGCGGCCAGAGCGGAACGGACGCGTTCAATTTTTCCGGAGCCAATAATCGGCAGCGGTTTTGACGGGAGACGCAGGATCCAGGCATAAACCACCTGTTCGATACTCTCCGCGTTCAGCTCGCGGGCGATGGTTTCCAGCTCATTGCGCAGCGGCTGGAACGCCTCGTCATTAAACAGGCGTCCACCGCCCAGGCAGGACCAGGCCATCGGGCGAATGCGCAGCTGCTGCAGCTGATCGAGCGTACCGTCCAGCAGCAGCGGCTGGTGTACCGGGGAGATTTCAACCTGGTTAGTGGCCAGGGTAAACGGCAGACGAGACTGAAGCAGCGCAAACTGGGCCGGGGTAAAGTTGGAGACGCCGAAGTGTCGCACTTTCCCGCTCTGATGCAGGCTCAGGAAGGCTTCCGCCACCTCATCGGCATCCATCAACGGGTCAGGACGGTGAATCAGCAGCAGGTCGATACGATCGGTTGCCAGATTGACCAGAGACTGCTCGGCGCTCTTGATGATATGGGCGCTGTCGGTGATGTAGTGACCGAGGGCATGTTCAGGTTTTGCCGTGGTGGCAATCCCACATTTTGTGACGATCTCCATGCGATCGCGCAGCGCCGGAACCAGCTTGAGCGCCTCGCCAAAGGCGGCCTCGCACTGATAGCCTCCGTAAATATCCGCATGATCGACCGTGGTGATGCCTAAATCGAGGTGCTCTTCAATAAAGCTTGCCAGCTGGAGGGGGGACATATTCCAGTCCATCAGGCGCCAGTAGCCCATCACAAAACGGGAGAATTCTGGCCCCTGGGGGGCAAGGGTAATTCGCTGAACCATAACATTTTCCTCAAGGACGTGATGTCATGAGTATACGCAATTACCGCATTAAAACAGTGAAGGTTGCTGGGGTTCTTCGGCCTCGCTGGCTTTGTTTGCGCGGATTTTGCGCAGAAGTCGCTGCCGGCAGAGGCGGAGCACCTCCTGCTTTTGCGTGTCGCTGAAGTTTTGCCAGTTAAAACGCTCGTCACGGGTACGCATGCACCCGCGGCAATAACCGCGCTCATCTACCTGACAAATCCCCCGGCACGGGCTCTGGATGGGGAAAAACTCCAGTTGCTCTGCCACACTCACCTCCGGTTAACCACTCTCACCTACAGTGAAGACGCTAACAGCGCCGCGTGCAAGGGCTTTACCACAGTTTTATGGCATTAAGGTTTCACTAATCTTCACTCTCTATACTCGCCACATCAATACAATGACAGGTTTTGCGATCGATGTGGTTAAGTAAAAAGTTACAGTGTAACGACATTAAATTCACTCTGGGCTGTGCACTCTTCTTTACGCTGCTAAACGGGCTGTTTATTCAGCGCAGCTGGGCCATTATTGCCCCTGCTCATCTACACGACATTCTCTTTGCCGCGTCCGTACCGGTGGTGCTGTTTTGTGGCTGGGTAATTGTTTTTAGCCTGCTCAATATTCCGTATATCCGCAAGCCGCTGCTGATCGTCTTAACCGTCGGGTGCGCTGCGGCAACTTATTTTATGTTTACCTACGGCGCGGTCATCGATCAAAACATGATTGTGAACGTGTTCGAAACTAACTCCCAGGAAGCCACCGCCCTGGTGACCCCACAGATGATTCTGTGGATTGTCATAGCCGGTCTTGTTCCATCCCTGGTGCTGGCGCTGACCCGTATTCGTACCGGAAAATGGTGGTACGCCCTGCTGACGCGCGTTGCTGCGATGCTCGGTGCCCTGCTGGTGATTATTCTTATCGCCGCCGTGTTTTATAAAGATTACGCATCGCTGTTCCGCAATAATAAAAGCATCGTCAAAATGGTCACCCCGGCGAACTACGTCAGCGCCGTGGTGAAATACAGCAAAATGCGCTGGTTTGCCGGCGATCAAACGCTGGTACGGATTGGCGAAGATGCGCACAAAGGCGCGCTGATTTCGGGTCAGCACAAGAAAACCGTTCTGGTGCTGGTCATCGGCGAAGCGTCGCGCGCGGCGAACTACTCCCTGAATGGCTACGGCCGTGAAACCAACCCCGAACTGAAAAAGCAGGATGTGATCAACTTCCCCCAGGCTTCGTCGTGCGGCACTGAAACCGCCGTATCCGTTCCCTGCATGTTCTCCGGTATGACGCGCAGCAAATACGATGCCGACCTGGCGCACCATCAGGAAGGGCTGCTCGACGTGCTCAAGCATGCGGGTTTCAACCTCCTGTGGCGCGACAACGACGGTGGCTGTAAAGGCGCGTGCGATCGTATTCCCCATACCGACATGACGCAGTGGAAGCTGGATCAGTTCTGCAAAGACCAATCCTGTATAGATGACGTGAACTTCTACCGCCTGGACAACGTGCTGGACGGTCTGAAGCAGGACACGGTGCTGGTTATCCATCTGATGGGTAGCCACGGCCCGGCGTACTATCGCCGTTACCCGGATAATTTCCGTAAATTCACCCCCACCTGCGATACCAATGAGATTCAGGATTGCGATCATCAGGCGCTGATGAACACCTATGACAATACCATTCTGTATACCGACAGCATGGTCAGCAAAACCATTGACGCACTGAAAGCCCGTCAGGCGAACATGAACACCGCGCTGATTTACCTCTCGGATCACGGGGAATCGCTCGGTGAGAGCGGTATTTATCTGCACGGCACGCCGTACATGCTGGCGCCGGAGCAGCAGACGCACATTCCGTTTATGTTCTGGCTGTCCCCGGACTATGCGAAAAACTTTGGCATCAACGAGCAGTGTTTACGCGACCACGCAGCAAAAAATGCGGTTTCGCAGGACAATTTATTCTCGACGGTGCTGGGCATGATGGACGTTAAATCAAGCGTTTATCAGCAACAGCTGGACATTCTGAACGCGTGTCGCCAGTAACAGAGCTTGCATTAGACCGAACGGTCTATTAGAGTGAATCCATGAGCAGAAATACTGAACACGATACCCGAGAACATCTCCTGGCGACCGGCGAGCGGCTGTGCATGCACCGCGGCTTTACCGGTATGGGGCTGAGTGAGCTATTAAAAACCGCTGAGGTACCGAAAGGGTCGTTCTATCACTACTTCCGGTCCAAAGAGGCCTTTGGCGTGGCGATGCTGGAGCGGCACTATGCTGCCTACCACCAGCGCCTCGCGACCCACTTCGCCACGGGGAAAGGTAACTATCGGGATCGTGTTCTGAACTACTATCAGGAAACGCTGAACCAGTTCTGTCAGCAGGGCATTATCAGCGGATGCCTGACGGTTAAACTCTCTGCCGAAGTGTGCGATCTCTCAGAAGATATGCGCACGGCAATGGATAAAGGCGCCAGCGGCGTTATCGCCCTTCTGGCACAGGCGCTGGCGAAGGGGCGCGAAGAAAATACGCTCGCCTTCCCCGGCGATCCCTTAACGCAGGCTCAGGTGCTCTACTCTCTCTGGTTAGGGGCCAACCTGCAGGCTAAAATTTCTCGCAGTGCCGTGCCGCTCGAAAGCGCGCTGGCGCATGTGAAAAGTACGATTACTGCGCCTGGCGCTTAGCAGGCGTTTTTATTTCCATTATTACTAGTCGACTGGTCTACTCAGGAGTCTTTATGTCAGCTGAAAAATTATTTACCCCTTTAAAAGTGGGTGCCGTCACCGCGCCAAACCGCGTGTTTATGGCTCCGCTTACCCGTCTGCGCAGCATTGAGCCGGGTGACATCCCAACCCCACTGATGGGTGAATACTATCGTCAGCGCGCCAGCTCTGGCCTGATTATCACTGAAGCCACGCAGATTTCTGCTCAGGCCAAGGGATATGCGGGTGCACCGGGGCTGCACAGCCCGGAGCAGATCGCCGCATGGCAGAAAATCACCGCGGGTGTTCACGCTGAAGAGGGTCGCATTGCGGTCCAGCTGTGGCATACCGGTCGTATCTCCCACAGCAGCATTCAGCCTGGCGGTCAGGCACCGGTTTCAGCCTCTGCCCTGAATGCGAATACCCGTACCTCGCTGCGCGATGAAAACGGCAACGCGATCCGCGTCGATACCTCTACGCCACGCGCGCTTGAGCTGGACGAGATCCCGGGTATCGTGAACGATTTCCGCCAGGCCGTAGCCAACGCCCGTGAAGCCGGTTTTGACCTGGTTGAGCTGCACTCCGCGCACGGTTACCTGCTGCACCAGTTCCTGTCACCGTCGTCTAACCATCGCACCGACCAGTACGGCGGCAGTGTCGAAAACCGCGCTCGCCTGGTGCTGGAAGTGGTTGACGCCGTCTGCCAGGAGTGGAGCCCGGAACGTATCGGGATCCGCGTCTCCCCAATCGGTTCTTTCCAGAACGTCGACAACGGTCCGAACGAAGAAGCCGATGCCCTGTACCTGATCGAAGAACTGGCTAAACGTGGCATCGCTTATCTGCACATGTCCGAGCCGGACTGGGCTGGCGGCAAGCCTTACACGGAAGCCTTCCGTCAGAAAGTGCGCGAGCGCTTCCACGGGGTGATCATCGGTGCGGGTGCTTATACCCCAGAGAAAGCCGAAGACCTGATTAATAAAGGGCTGATCGACGCCGTGGCATTTGGCCGCGACTATATTGCCAACCCGGATCTGGTAGCCCGTCTGCAGCAGAAAGCGGCCCTGAACCCGCAGCGTCCTGAGAGCTTCTACGGCGGCGGCGCAGAAGGCTACACCGACTATCCTTCTCTGTAATCTCGCCATTGTTCATTGATAGCGGCGACACTTCGCCGCTATACTAAAACATCGTTTCTGTTCAAAAAAATAGTCTATTCCATTGGTTAATGAGGAAATTATGCGCCTACTTCACACCATGCTGCGCGTTGGCGACCTGCAACGTTCGATCGATTTCTACACTAACGTCCTGGGCATGAAGCTGCTGCGCACCAGCGAAAACCAGGAATACAAATACTCGCTGGCGTTCGTGGGTTACGGCCCGGAAACGGATGAAGCTGTCATTGAGCTGACCTACAACTGGGGCGTGGACAGCTATGAGCTGGGTACCGCCTATGGCCATATCGCGCTGGAAGTGGACAACGCGGCCGAAGCGTGCGAACGCATTCGCAAAAATGGCGGTAACGTCACGCGCGAAGCGGGCCCGGTAAAAGGTGGCACCACCGTGATTGCGTTTGTCGAAGATCCGGACGGTTACAAGATCGAGCTGATTGAAGCCAAAGACGCGGGCCGCGGTCTGGGCAACTGATCCCTCAGGGCGCAACATGCGCCCGTAGTTTTACTGCATCCCCCCGCAAAATTTGCCATAATGCGCTCTGCTTTTTCCCTGGTAAGAGACCCTGATGTCCGATAACGCTCAATTTAGCGGTCTGTGCGACCGTTTTCGTGGTTTTTATCCCGTTGTCATTGATGTAGAAACAGCCGGATTTAACGCTAAAACCGATGCGCTGCTTGAAATTGCCGCCATCACGCTGAAGATGGATGAACAGGGCTGGCTTACACCGGACACCACGCTGCATTTCCACGTTGAACCTTTCGAAGGGGCAAACTTACAGCCGGAGGCGCTGGCGTTTAACGGTATCGATCCGCATAACCCGCTGCGCGGTGCAGTCAGCGAATATGATGCGCTGCACGCCATTTTTAAAATGGTGCGTAAAGGCATGAAAGAGAGCAACTGCAGCCGCGCCATCATGGTGGCCCATAACGCCACCTTCGATCACAGCTTTACCATGGCTGCAGCCGAGCGCGCGTCGCTCAAGCGCAACCCTTTCCACCCGTTCGTGACCTTCGACACCGCCGCGCTGAGCGGCCTGGCGCTGGGACAAACTGTGTTATCAAAGGCCTGCATTACGGCGGGTATACCGTTTGACGGCACCCAGGCACACTCCGCCTTATACGACACGGAGCGCACCGCAGAGCTGTTCTGTGAGATCGTCAACCGCTGGAAGCGTCTGGGCGGTTGGCCGCTGCCGATGGGCGACAGTGAAGAATAAAAAAAAGCGACCTTATCAGGTCGCTTTTTTATTAACGCAGAAAATTACTCAGTGTCTGGCTCTTCGGTTTTGTACTTCGCCGCCGTCTCTTTGATCAGCTGCTGCAGTTCGCCGCGCTGGTACATCTCAATCAGGATATCGCAGCCGCCAACCAGTTCGCCGTCAACCCACAGCTGCGGGAAAGTCGGCCAGTTAGCGTATTTTGGCAGCTCTGCGCGGATGTCCGGGTTCTGCAGGATATCAACGTAAGCAAAACGCTCACCACAGGCTGACAGCGCCTGAACCGCTTGCGCGGAAAAGCCGCAGCTTGGCAGCTTCGGAGAACCTTTCATATACAGCAGAATCGGGTTTTCAGCGATCTGGCGCTGGATTTTTTCAATAGTGGTGCTCATGTCTTGCTTCCTTTAACTTCTGTTACGGCAATAGTCTGACATTGTAGCGGGTCAGGCTGGCATCGGAAAATAACATTTTCGTCACGTTTATATATTTTACCGCGACTCTACAAAAGTTGCATTGCAAATGGTGTTTACCCCTGCGACCGTCAGGGTTTTGCTTAGGGAGTGAACAATTGTGCGGCAGAACGATGATTTTTTTTGCACTTGCTAACGAAACAGGTTTTTAGATTGAAAAATGCTATTAACTTCTCGGGTTTTTATGGATTAGAATCGACGGGCTTTGTAAATCACACGCGGGTATTATTGATGACCTGCATATATCAGGGGACTGCCCAGTGGCGCGGATAACTAAAATCTCGATCACGCTCTGTGCTTTACTGTTTACTTCACTCACTTTCACGCCAGCGGCAAACGCCTCTCAGCAGGCGCGGCAATCTGCTGTACAAAAAAGCCATCTGGTAAAAGCCACAGAACGTAAGAAAAAAACCACCACGAAGAACGTCAAGAAAAAAACCACCGCTCAGACTAAACAGACCGCTTCCAGCAAGACGAAAACAAAATCTTCCCGCACTACCCGCACCGCCAAAAATAAAGCTTCGCTGACCGCCGCTAACCTCGTTACAGAAAAATGCATTACCCGTAAAGGGCATAAAGCAAAATGCACGAAGGTGACGAAACTGGCGGATGTGCATAAAGTGCGTGTGCAAAAAGCGCAAAAAACCGCGATGAATAAGCTGATGGGACAGATTGGCAAACCTTATCGCTGGGGCGGCAGCTCGCCGCGCACCGGTTTCGACTGCAGCGGCCTCGTCTATTACGCCTATAAAGATCTGGTTAAATTCCGCATTCCGCGTACCGCCAACGAGATGTATCACCTGCGCGATGCGTCACCAGTTAACCGCGGGGAGCTGGAAAACGGCGATTTGGTCTTCTTCCGTACCCAGGGTCGCGGCACGGCTGACCACGTCGGCGTCTACGTCGGCAACGGGAAATTCATCCAGTCACCGCGCAGCGGCCAGGATATTCAGATCACCTCGCTCAGTGAAGACTACTGGATGCGCCACTACGTCGGCGCGCGTCGCGTGATGACGCCAAAAACCATTCGCTAATCCCTGCCCTGCCACATCCGTGGCAGGGTAAGTTCCTCTTTTGCATACCCTTTCAATTTGCTATCCTTTCCCTGTTGTCTGTGTGGTTATTGGCAACGCAAAATACAATAAGGAGAGAAGCAATGTCGTTCGAATTACCTGCACTACCGTATGCAAAAGACGCCCTGGCACCGCACATTTCAGCGGAAACCCTGGAATATCATTACGGCAAACATCACCAGACGTACGTCACCAACCTGAACAACCTGATCAAGGGCACCGATTTCGAAGGCAAAACGCTGGAAGAGATCGTTCGCAGCTCAGAGGGTGGCGTTTTTAACAACGCGGCTCAGGTGTGGAACCACACCTTCTACTGGCACTGCCTGGCACCCAATGCCGGTGGCGAACCTGCCGGTGAGCTGGCGGCCGCGATTAACGCCGCTTTTGGCAGCTTCGCCGAGTTTAAGACGAAGTTTACCGATGCAGCCATCAAGAACTTCGGTTCTGGCTGGACGTGGCTGGTAAAAGAGGCGGATGGCAAACTGGCTATCGTGTCCACGTCTAACGCGGGCACTCCGCTGACCACCAGCGCTACGCCGCTGATGACCGTGGACGTGTGGGAACACGCTTACTACATTGATTACCGCAACGCGCGCCCGAACTACCTGGAACACTTCTGGGCGCTGGTTAACTGGGAATTTGTCGCGAAGAATTTCGCCGCGTAAAAGACACGCAGAAGGGTTCGCCCTTCTGCGTTTTTGCTTATTCCGCCGTGCAAACGGCTTCAGGCTGTTTACGGCCGGACATCATTACCAACAGCAGGCCGAGCGCGGCAATAATGGCCCCCATCACCGGCACAAAACTGTACCCCAGACCACCTGAAATCACGGCGCCTCCGGCGGCTGCGCCCAGCGCATTGCCGAGATTGAACGCCCCGATATTCACGGAAGACGAGAGGCCCGGCGCCTCATGGGCAACACGCATCACGCGCATCTGCAGCGGCGGCACCACGGCAAAGGTTGCGGCCCCCCAGACGACCATCGCAATCGCCGCTCCGAACTCATTACGCGCCAGCCACGGGATAGCAACCATAATGACAATCAGCAGGGTTAAGAAGCCTTTCAGCGTCCCGCTCACGGAACGGTCAGCAAATTTCCCGCCGAGATAGTTGCCGATCGAGAAGCCGACGCCAATCAGCACCAGCATCGCGGTAACGAAAAGAGGCGTTGCGTGGGTGATATCGTGCAGCACCGGTGAAATATAGGTGTAGAGGGTAAACATCGCCCCTGCCCCCAGCACCGTGGTGAGCAGCGCGGAGAGCACCTGCGGGCGCATCAGCACCGCCAGCTCTTTACGCACTTCCGGACGTTCTCCTGCGCTGCCTTTCGGCAGAGAGAAGAACAACGCCACCATTGCGACCACGCCCAGCCCGGCCGTCGCCAGGAAGGACATACGCCAGCCGATCGCTTCCCCCAGCCAGGTTGCCGCCGGCACCCCGCCAATGTTGGCAATCGTCAGCCCCATAAACATGGTCGCTACAGCGCTTGCCTGCTTGTGTTTTGGCACTACGCTTGCGGCCACGACCGAGCCCAGCCCAAAGAACGCGCCGTGGTTCAGGCTGGTCAGAATGCGCGACAGCATCAGGGTGGTGTAGTCCGGCGAAATGGCCGAAAGCACGTTGCCCAAAGTGAAAATCGCCATCAGGAAAATCAGCGCATTGCGGCGCGCCCGGTGAGAAAGCAGAAGCGTCATCAGCGGCGCCCCCACCATCACGCCGATGGCGTAAGCGCTGATTAACATGCCTGCCGCAGGGATCGAGACGTCTACGCCCCGGGCAATAACAGGCAGTAACCCCATCGGGGAGAATTCAGTGGTGCCAATCCCAAAAGCGCCAATCGCCAGGGCCAGCAGGGGAAAATTGATTTTCATGCGTCAACTCCGGATGCCGTGTCATGTGGTGACACAGAACAAAGAAGCGGAAAGCATGACATCAATCACAAAAAATGAGAAGTTAACAAAATGGCAAAAGATTTTTGCCAGAGAAGTAACAATCGCGGCGATGGGGAGGGAGAAGGCTCTCCCTCCGCGTAAATCAGTGCAGCGCAGCCGTCAGACCGGCCGCGACAATCAGAGCCAGCACAACAACGGTGGTGAACAGCGAAAACTTCAGATCGGAACTCATCAATTTTTCTCCTTTTAACCCCCCCACGAAAAGTGAGCTTGCTCATTTTTGCACAGATTCCGTCAAAAATCTTCCTGGATTTATACTGATAACCACTTTACCTCTTCCCCTTTTCATCAAGATAGGCCAAAATTCCACGCTAAATTTATTAGCGTACCGGCCATTGACCCCCTCCTGACGTCCCGTGTCGTTTTCCTGGCGTGCCGCAATCCAAAATTGCGTGATAAGGGTGAGAGAAGGCAAACGTTTACCTTCAAGTTTTTCAGGAGCTTAGGATATGGTCTGGAGTGACATTTAATGGCAACAATTAAAGACGTAGCAAAACGCGCAAACGTTTCCACTACAACCGTATCACATGTAATTAACAAAACCCGCTTCGTGGCGGAAGAGACGCGCAACGCGGTCTGGGCAGCGATCAAAGAGCTGCACTATTCGCCAAGCGCGGTTGCGCGCAGCCTCAAGGTCAATCACACCAAGTCCATTGGATTACTGGCGACCAGCAGTGAAGCGGCCTATTTTGCCGAGATCATTGAAGCGGTGGAGAAAAACTGCTTCCAGAAAGGCTATACCCTGATTCTCGGCAACGCATGGAACAGCATTGAAAAACAGCGCGCCTACCTGTCGATGATGGCGCAAAAGCGCGTGGATGGCCTGCTGGTAATGTGTTCCGAGTACCCGGAATCCGTGCTGTCGATGCTGGAAGAGTATCGCCATATTCCGATGGTGGTGATGGACTGGGGCGAAGCGCGCGCGGATTTCACCGATTCGGTTATCGATAACGCCTTTGAGGGCGGCTATATGGCCGGCCGTTATCTGATTGAGCGCGGCCATCGCGAGATTGGCGTGATCCCGGGTCCGCTGGAGCGCAACACCGGCGCGGGCCGTCTGGCCGGCTTTATGAAAGCGATGGAAGAAGCGCTGATTACCGTGCCGGAAAACTGGATCGTGCAGGGCGACTTTGAGCCGGAATCAGGCTACCGCGCGATGCAGCAGATCGTCTCCCAGCCGCACCGCCCGACCGCCGTCTTCTGCGGGGGTGACATCATGGCGATGGGCGCCCTCTGTGCGGCTGATGAGCTGGGTCTGCGCGTCCCGCAGGACATCTCCGTGATCGGGTATGACAACGTGCGCAACGCGCGCTTCTTCACGCCAGCGTTGACCACCATTCACCAGCCGAAAGATTCGCTGGGTGAAACCGCCTTCAATATGCTGCTGGACAGGATCGTCAACAAACGTGAAGAGTCGCAGTCCATTGAAGTTCACCCTCGCCTTATTGAACGCCGTTCCGTTGCGGATGGCCCGTTCCGCGACTACCGTCGTTAATCTCATTGCGGAGCCAGTCAGGCTGGCTCCCTCAGCCACTCCCGGTTAAGCGTTTCGCTGTCCCCCAGATAATCCAGAAGCCAGGCCATCGCCGGCGAAACATCATTTTGTTGCCAGGTGAGGCAGCAGGCCGCATCCGGGAACGGATTCTCCAGGGCCAGCTCAACCCACTCACCGGTGTCGATTCGCGGTCGCGCAAAATGAACGGGTACCATCGCGACGCAGAGCCCGGCGCTGAGGCACGTCGCCGACGATTCCCAGTCAGGGGCCACCACCCGCCGCTGGTTGTCCAAAAGCCAGGTGATACGCTTGGGCAGCGAGCGGGAGGTATCCTCCAGCACCAGCGACGGCCAGCCGCGCAGCGTATCATCGCTCAGCGGCCCTTCCATCTTCGCCAGCGGATGATCGCTTGCCACCACGCATTTCCAGCTCAGCATACCCATATCGCGAAAGGCGTAACGCCCCCCGACCGGTATCGCCTGCGTGGCCCCAATGGCCATCTCTGCCCTGCCGTCCGCCAGCGCATCCCAGACGCCGTTGAACACCTCCTGCGAAACCCACAGTTCGACGTCAGAAAAATGACGGTAGAAATCGACAATCATCTGCCGGGTGCGCTCGGGCTTAACGATGTTATCCACCGCAATGGAAAGGTGTCCCCGCCAGCCGTTTGCGATCTGCTGGCACTGCTCGCGGGTGATCTGCATTTTTTTGATAACAGAACGCCCTTCCTTCAAAAACCACGCCCCTGCAGGCGTTAATTCCACATCACGATGCCGCCGTTCAAACAGCGGTACCGCCAGCCAATCCTCAAGCTGACGTACGGTATAGCTGATAGCCGAAGGGACGCGGTGTAGCTCCTGCGCCGCCCCGCTAAAGCTGCCGTTACGCGCGACAGCATCGACCACTTCAAGAGAATAATCTGACCACATTTTCTGCCTGCAAAAAATTTGAATGCACCCGCCAAATATTAGCGTTTCACAAGCGGCTTTGCACTCCCTACACTCAGCGCCAACGTATACCTGCCTCCTCAGGAGAATAAAACAGTGCAACCCAGGAAAGGTTTTTTAGTCTGGCTCGGCGGCTTAAGCGTGCTGGGCTTTTTGGCCACCGATATGTACCTGCCGGCTTTCGCCGCCATGCAGGAAGATTTGCAAACCCCTGCTGCCGCCATCAGCGCCAGCCTGAGCCTGTTCCTTGCCGGTTTTGCCTTCGCGCAGCTGCTCTGGGGACCGCTTTCGGATCGCTTTGGCCGTAAACCGGTACTGCTGCTGGGTCTGGCCATTTTTGCCGTGGGCTGTCTGGGGATGCTATGGGTGCGCGATGCCACCTGGCTGCTGGCACTGCGGTTTGTTCAGGCGGTCGGCGTCTGTGCCGCTGCCGTGACCTGGCAGGCGCTTGTCACCGACTACTACCCGGCAAACCGCACCAACCGTATTTTCGCCACCATTATGCCGCTGGTAGGGCTTTCACCTGCCCTTGCTCCGCTGCTGGGTAGTTGGATCCTCGCGCACTTTGACTGGCAGGCCATCTTTGCCACGCTGTTTGCCATCACGCTGGTGCTGATGCTGCCGGCATTCGCCCTCAAGCCCGCGCATAAAAAAGAGGTGCACGCAGACGCGAAGCCGATCACCTTCACTTCCTTGCTCAGCACCAAAGCGTATCGCGGCAACGTTCTGATCTATGCCGCCTGCTCGGCAAGCTTCTTCGCGTGGCTCACCGGTTCGCCGTTCATTCTGCATGATATGGGCTACAGCCCGGCAGCCATCGGCCTGAGCTATGTTCCACAGACTATCGCGTTCCTGGTGGGCGGGTATGGCTGCCGCGCGGCGCTGCAAAAGTGGGAAGGTCAGCAGATGCTGCCATGGCTGCTGGTGCTGTATGCGCTGAGCGTCATCGGGACCTGGGCCGTTGGCTTTATTCCGGGTGCCGGTCTGGCCGAAATTTTGATTCCATTCTGCGTGATGGCCGTCGCGAACGGGGCGATCTACCCTATTGTTGTGGCGCAGGCGCTGCGTCCGTTCCCGCAGGCGACAGGCCGCGCGGCCGCGCTGCAGAACACCCTGCAGCTGGGGCTGTGCTTCCTGGCAAGTCTGGTAGTCTCAGCGCTGATTGCCACGCCGCTGCTGACGACAACCAGCGTAATGCTGGCTACCGTTGCGCTGGCCGTCATAGGCTATCGCATGCAGGCTGCCGCGCAGGATGAGAGTACGCAGGTTGAAACCTCGAACGCCTGATCGCACCAGGAACTATGTTAATTTTCAGTGATTAGGTTGCTAAGAATTTTCTATTGAATCACCAAATTTTGAGGCCTATACTAAATTTGGTTCGATTAAATACGATAAATATTAAGTGTTAACGGGAGCCGGAGTGCTCCCGTTTTACCATGGAAGGCATTTCGGCAAGGGTTATCTCCCTTCCTCTGTTCTACGTCGGATACTAGCCTCGCGGTATTTACCGTGAGATTTCTCACAAACCAAAAAAAGCGTCTACGCTGTTTTAAGGTTCTGATCACAGTAGGGTGATGGAGAAGCTATGAGTTCATCGTGTATAGAAGAAGTCAGCGTTCCGGACGATAACTGGTCCCGGATCGTCAGTGAACTGTTAGGTCGGGCAGGCATCACTATCAATGGATCATCGCCATCCGATCCTCAGGTTAAACATCCCGATTTTTATAAACGCGTGTTGCGGGAGGGATCGTTAGGTCTGGGAGAAAGCTATATGGACGGCTGGTGGGAGTGCGAACGGCTGGATACCTTTTTCGCCAGCGTGCTGCGTGCCGGCCTTGAAAAACAGCTCCCTCGCAATCTGAAAGACACCCTGCGTGTCGCCTCTGCCCGCCTGTTTAATCTGCAAAGTAAAAAACGTGCGTGGATCGTCGGCAAAGAGCATTACGATCTCGGCAACGATCTGTTCAGCCGCATGCTGGACCCCTTCATGCAATACTCCTGCGCCTACTGGAAAGAGGCGTCGACGCTTGAAGAGGCTCAACAGGCCAAACTGCGCCTGATTAGCGAGAAATTGCAGCTACAGCCCGGCATGCGCGTGCTGGATATCGGCTGCGGCTGGGGCGGGCTGGCGTATTTTATGGCGAAGCACTACGGCGTCAGCGTGGTCGGCGTGACGATCTCAGCGGAACAGCAAAAAATGGCGCGAGAGCGCTGTCAGGATCTTGATGTGGATATCCGGCTGCAGGACTACCGTGACCTGAATGAGCAGTTTGACCGGATCGTTTCCGTCGGCATGTTCGAGCACGTGGGGCCAAAAAACTACGACACCTACTTTGAGGTGGTGGACCGTAATCTGAAACCGGACGGCATCTTCCTGCTGCATACCATCGGCTCGAAGCGGACCGACAATAACGTCGACCCGTGGATCAACAAATACATCTTTCCGAATGGCTGTTTACCGTCCGTTCGTCAGATTGCCAACGCCAGCGAATCCCATTTCGTGATGGAAGACTGGCATAACTTCGGCGCGGATTACGACACCACGTTAATGGCCTGGCATGCGCGTTTTCAGGAAGCCTGGCCTGAAATTGCGGACAACTATTCTGAACGATTCAAGCGGATGTTTAGCTATTATCTGAATGCCTGCGCGGGGGCGTTTCGCGCGCGCGATATTCAGCTCTGGCAGGTTGTTTTCAGCCGAGGGATTGAACACGGCTTGCGGGTCGCACGCTAGAAAAATACCCCCGGCTTGCCGGGGGTATTTTTTATTCTTCTTCTGCGGTCTTTATTATTGCGGCTTCTTTGGCGGCCAGCACGCGCTCAACGGTATCGACAACCGCCTGGGTTTGCGGATCGATTTCGATATTCACGCGATGCCCCAGTTTTTTCGAACCCAGCGTGGTACGCTGCAGCGTTTCAGGAATTAAATGCACGCAAAAACGGGTTGGCGTCACTTCTCCCACCGTCAGACTAATCCCATCAATGCCAATAAACCCTTTATAGAGGATGTATTTCATTAATGAAGGATCCTGCATTTTAAACCAGATTTGTCGGTTATTTTCCGAGGTCACGATTTTCGCCACTTCGGCGGTGGTCATGATATGCCCGGACATCAGGTGGCCGCCAATCTCATCGCTGAACTTCGCCGCCCGCTCAACGTTGACGGTGTCCCCCACCACCAGCTCGCCCAGGTTGGTAATACGCAGCGTCTCTTTCATTAAATCAAAGCTAATCTGGTTGCCATTAATTTCGGTGACGGTCAGGCAGCAGCCGTTATGGGCAACCGAGGCGCCGGTTTCGATGCCATCAAGCATATATTCCGGCAGCTCTACAACATGCGTACGAAAATTAGGTTTTTCATCAATGGACACCACTTTGGCGGTGCCCTGCACAATACCAGTAAACATGCTTACAACTCCTGTTTTTTCCGGACGGTGGTAACACCGTTTAATCCCACCACAATAACAGTTGGAAAAACAGGTTGCCAGCGGAGCGCATTTTCTGGCGATTTTTTCACTAGATAAATAGCTAAAGCCCGCTACAATAGCTGGCACCCCCCTGCATTTTCTTCTTGCTGCCAGTTACGGCGGCTTTTTTGTCTCTCATATAACTACAAAATAAAGGTGTTCACGTGCAGAAGTACATGAATGAAGCGCGCCAGTTATTGGCACTGGCTATACCAGTGATCGTCGCGCAAGTGGCCCAGACCGCAATGGGATTTGTGGATACGGTAATGGCGGGCGGCTACAGCGCCACCGATATGGCGGCCGTTGCCATCGGCACGTCAATCTGGCTTCCGGCCATCCTGTTCGGCCACGGTCTGCTGCTCGCGCTCACGCCGGTTATCGCTCAGCTCAATGGCTCGGGTCGTCGCGAGCGTATTGCCCATCAGGTCCGCCAGGGTTTCTGGCTGGCAGGGTTTGTCTCCGTGCTGATTATGGTCGTGCTCTGGAACGCGGGCCATATCATTCGTGCCATGCACAATATTGACCCGGCGCTGGCAGACAAAGCCGTGGGCTATCTGCGCGCCCTGCTCTGGGGAGCGCCTGGTTACCTCTTTTTCCAGGTAGCACGTAACCAGTGTGAAGGGCTGGCGAAAACCAAACCCGGCATGGTGATGGGCTTTATCGGCCTGCTGGTGAATATTCCGGTGAACTATGTCTTTATTTACGGTCATTTCGGCATGCCAGAGCTGGGCGGCGTCGGCTGCGGCGTGGCGACGGCGGCCGTTTACTGGGTAATGTTCTTCAGTATGATCGCCTATGTGAAACGCGCCCGTTCAATGCGCGATATTCGCAACGCAAAGAGCTTCAGCACGCCGGACTGGAGCATCATGACGCGTCTGGTACAGCTAGGCTTGCCGATTGCGCTGGCCCTGTTCTTTGAGGTGACGCTCTTTGCCGTGGTCGCCCTGCTGGTCTCCCCGCTGGGGATTGTTAACGTGGCCGGGCACCAGATTGCCCTCAACTTCAGCTCTCTGATGTTCGTCCTGCCGATGTCGCTGGCGGCGGCGGTGACGATTCGCGTTGGCTTCCGCCTGGGTCAGGGCTCGACGCTAGATGCGCAAACGGCCGCGCGCACCGGGCTGGGCGTCGGTGTCTGTATGGCCATCTGTACGGCGCTGTTCACGGTGGCGCTGCGTGAGCAGATCGCCCTGCTTTACAATGACAACCCGGACGTGGTGACGCTGGCCTCACACCTGATGCTGCTGGCTGCGGTGTATCAGATTTCTGACTCCATCCAGGTGATTGGCAGCGGCGTATTGCGCGGATATAAAGACACGCGTTCGATCTTCTTTATTACCTTTATCGCCTACTGGGTGCTGGGTCTGCCGGCTGGCTACGTGTTGGCGCTGACCGATCTGGTCGTTGATCGCATGGGGCCAGCCGGATTCTGGATGGGCTTTATCATCGGACTCACATCGGCGGCGATCATGATGATGCTGCGCATGCGCTTCCTGCAGCGCCAGCCGTCAACGGTGATTTTGCAGCGCGCCGCACGTTAACTACGCAGTAGCCGCCGTCTGGCGGCTACTTTCTCTTCACTTTGCGCGGTAATGAAGCAATCGCGTGAAATCAGAGAGAAAAATGCGTTTTCCCTCTTGCCTCCTTGGTGCTGTGCCGCTAATATTCGTCCCCGTTGTCACCGACAACACGTTGCGTTCATAGCTCAGTTGGTTAGAGCACCACCTTGACATGGTGGGGGTCGTTGGTTCGAGTCCAATTGAACGCACCATTCTGCGTCCGTAGCTCAGTTGGTTAGAGCACCACCTTGACATGGTGGGGGTCGGTGGTTCGAGTCCACTCGGACGCACCATTTCAGTCCTGAAATGGTGCAAATCCTCTCTTGTTACCCTGAATTTTCTTAATCCCTTATTTCCATCATTATTCTCCTGCTACGCTTTTCTTATGGAAAAAATACAGGAAGCGCGTCAATGAAGAATATCGCGATTATCGGCTCCGGCCCCACAGGGATTTACACCTTTTATCATTTGCTGAATAACAGCACCCCGCTCTCCGTGTCAGTCTTTGAACAGGCCGATGAAGCCGGCGTGGGCATGCCCTATAATGACGACGATAATTCCCGGCTGATGCTGGCGAACATTGCGAGCATTGAAATTCCCCCCATTTTTATGACCTACCTCGACTGGCTCAAGGAACAGAGCGACACCCATCTGGCGCGCTTTAAGGTTGATAAAGCCAGCCTGCATGATCGGCAGTTCCTGCCCAGACTCCTGTTGGGAGAGTATTTTCGCGACAGCTTTCGTTCAATTGTAAAAGAGGCTCAAAAGCTGGGGTTCCAGGTTACAGTCCATGAATCCGCGAAGGTAACGGACATCATCCCCTCGACATCCGGCGTAACGCTTTCAGTCAATGACGACACCTTGCCCGATCAATTCGACCTGGCGGTTATCGCCACCGGCCATGTCTGGCCAGAAGAGGATGAAGCCACGCGCACGTTCTTCCCAAGCCCGTGGTCCGGTTTGATGGACGCCAGCATTCCCCCTTGCCGCGTGGGCATTATGGGAACCTCGTTGAGCGGTCTGGACGCGGCTATGGCGGTGGTGATGCAGCACGGTGAGTTTCGTGATGGTGAATTCATCCTCGACAAAGGCAGCGAGGGGTTAAACATTACGCTAATGTCCCGAACGGGCATTCTGCCGGAAGCCGATTTTTACTGCCCTATCCCTTATGAACCGCTGTCGGTATTGACCGAATTCGTGGTTGAAAGCGAGATAGCCAAAGGATCGGATGGCCTGCTTGACCGCATCTTTGCTCTGATGGTGAAAGAGCTTGAACTCGCCGACCCGGCGTGGTGCGAGAAAATTTCTCTGCGTAACCAGGATGCCGATAGCCTTCGTGAGGCGTGGTTTGAGGATCGTAAACGGCACGGGCCCTTCACCTGGGCGGAAGAGAACCTCAGCGAGGTTGAGCGGAACAAACGTGAACGCCGTACCGTGGCCTGGCGCTACACCGTACTTCGGCTGCATGAGGTCGTTCAGGAGATCGTTCCGCATCTCAGCGAGCAGGACAGAAAACGCTTTAAGCAGGGCCTGGCGCGTGTGTTTATCGACAACTATGCCGCCATCCCGCCGCAGTCTATTCGCAAGCTTCTCGCGCTTCGCGAGGCAGGCATCATTAGCGTGACAGCGCTCGGCGATGATTACACGCTTGATGCCGGCAGCGATCGGACAGTCATCACCACACAAGAGACCGTTTATCGTTTCGACGTTTTTATTGACGCTCGCGGGCAAAAGCCGCTCAAAACGAAAGATCTGCCCTTCCCGACGATACGCAAACGACTGGAAGCAACGGGGGAAGAAATACCCGATATCGGCGAGGATTACACGCTACAAGCGCCTGAATCGGTTCGCGGGCGCATCGCTTTCGGCGCGATACCCTGGCTGATGCACGATCGTCCCTTCGTTCAGGGGCTGGCGGAGTGCGCGGAGATTGCAGAAGCGATGGCGAAGCCGGCTGAAAAACCTGCCTCAGGGGTACGGCGTCGATTACCGTACGTGGAGAACTGACAGGGCTTCCATGCCCTGCAAAGCAAGATGACTCGAAGAACACGTCCGGGTTTTCAGACAGCGAGACGAAGGTTCTCGTTGCTTTATCCAGCACACAAATTTTGCCGAGTTCACTGCCGTCTCCCCAGACGTATTCTTTGTGTTCCGGAATTCGCTAACATATCGATAAACCTACCGGTAATGAAAATCCCCCTGTCCTACTCCGCCGGGCATGTGGAAAGAGAAATTTGTCATGCTATTAAAAAGCCGCAATATTACTATTGCGGCTTTTTTCAGATATTATGGATCCTTTATTTTGTTGACTGAAGCATTCCTTCCGATACTGTCAGGCTGTTTAGAACATTGAAGATTTTGGCATCCTTTGTATTTCCGTCAGCTGTAGCGATAAAGAATTTGTCGCCCACCTTAGGAAGCGTAGAGGCTGTCTCACCCAAAACATAACCTGCGTAGTCCATGTTGGATGTGCCCCATCCAGAACACTTATTCGTGCTGCCTCCTTTAAATTTCCCCTGGAACCAGGAACCGCAGAAAGTCGTGCTCACTTTTCCAGTTGCATCCTGGGAATCTATGTAGAGGTTGAAATATTGATACGAGGCATAATACTGGGTGGGGATACCAACAGAATATTTAAACTGCGAGCCTACCCTTTCTGTTTTTGCCCAGTCGATGTTTGCAGACGTTGCAGTCGCAAAGTCCTCAACAGTAAATTGATAGGTTAAAACAACATTGTTACTTTCATCCATCACTTTAAGGAGATGTCCTTCACGGAGATCTTTGCCCTTAAAGCTGATTTTTGTATAGCCATTCCCAAGATCGGTCTGAACAATTGGAGTTTGGTCAACGCCTGCCCCGTAGCTTCCGCCTGAGTAGGGCTGACCATCATGGAAATCGTCTCGCTGCAACACAACGTTATATTTTTTCCCCTGCACACTGGCAGTATTTTGAGACCATTCAAGTGAAGGAGCATAACTTTCCTTATTCACTGCGACGTCTTTGATCTCCGTATCAACGGGTACCGTATCGTTATGCGTAAACGGTGCAAACACCTCGCTGAAAGCATACTGCGGTGCCTGTGATTCTGTCAGACCACTGTGTTCCGGAGAGACCTGCCCCGGTACACCCGGCTGATCGCGCATCATCGACCACATACCGATCATACCCATATCGCGATCCTGAGCATCGTCCTCCACCAACTTCGCATCGGAGATATAGAACACTTCACCCTGAACGTCGTTATAGCCGTTCATTGGCGTGACGCCCATCATCGCGTTAATTTCTTTGTCTGATTTATCTGTGAAGATCTGCTTCAACTGACTGAAGAGGTTTTCAATGGCTGACGTTGCGCATGCGCCATGGATATTTTGCCCTTCCGTTCCGTCGGACTGGCAGATACTACTGCCATAATCCATCGCCATCACGTTCACCCCTGCCAGGTTTACCCCCTTTGCTTTTGCATCGTTCAGCACATACAGACCGTCTGACGTCAGCCCCGTAGGCAGGACAGGCAGAGTGTACCAGATACCTACACTGCGGCCTTCGGACTTCCACTGATCCTGCACCGCTTTAACAGCTTCGTTGCGACGATTGATGGAGTCATGATCGGCAACCCACGTCCCTTCAATATCGAAATCCAGAACGTTCAGGTTCAGATTTTCAACAATGTCATAATAATGCTGTTGTAGGTCGGATACATTTTTGCAAGAGGCCGCCAAAGGTGAGTTGTTGGCGCCACCGATCGATACCATTACATCGCCGCCCGCCTCACGCAGTGCCTTGATTTTGCTGTACTGGGCATAATCGTTAATATTATACGCAGTGCCCCAGGTTGGCAGACAGGTGTCAGCATCTTTACTCACCACAAATGCCATGGTGAAGTGAGTGACATTCTCTTGTTTCGCCAGAGTTGCCAGATCCGGGATGCTGTTCAGCGTAAAATCGACGTATGGTGCATAAACATGGGCTGGCCACGGCGCTGAAGGTGTACCCACCATCGCTTTGGTTCCAGACCAGTCGATATACACTTTCCATGGGTTTGTATCAGAAGGACTTACTTTCTGAACTTTCGCCTGGGAAACGTAATTCTCCCCGTTATAGCGAATTAACGTACCACTCGCGTAAAGTGTGCTGTCACTAAACACAGGTGCATTATTTAACTGATCCTCGGTATACACAACAACTGCACCCAACGGTTTCCATGGGCGTCCGTTGGTGCCTGTCGGGTTCTGGTTGGCAGGTAGAGAAGGATCCTCTCCGACTGTATAGAACAGAGCTTCATATTCCTGACCGTCTTTCTGAACCTTATCCCCTTTATTGTAAGTGGTAGTTGAAATCCACTGCGGGACCTCCGAATAAAGAGCCCAGGGGTTACCTTCACCTGGAGCAAAACCATACGGGCTTTGAGCTGTGGAGGTTTTCCAGGTTGTACCGTTATAAGTGACGACATCATCGGCATTATAACTGTTAGCGCTGTTGTAGTCCGGGTAGGTCACATCGCCGCCGCTGGTCTCACAAGTCGTAGGATTACCGTACTGGCTCATTTCTGCACTTGTCGCAACACGTTCATACTTCCAGGGATTGCTGTCAGACTCGGTCCCCGGGCAGTCGGTTTTAGCGACCCACCATGCATTGGTGTAAACGTTGCTGTCATAAATGACTTCATAGGGCCCCGAACCTTCCTGCCCGTTCCATGCTTCAAGCGCAAATACCGGCACGGCAGAACATAATAATCCAACAGCAAGCATCGCTTTACTCATTGCACTGAGTTTCATTTATTTTTTCCTTGTGGCAAAAAATTAAGCTAATAGAAGAATGATTAGCAACACAACTCTATAAGCATCTCACGCAATGAGGAATATAAAAGCACAGCAGGCAATAAAACCAAGAATTCGGCCTGCAAGACAGACCAGATATTAATAGATATCAGTTATATCTGCCTCAGACAAATATGCACACTCAATATAAAAACCCGCAACCCAATAAACAATAAAACACCTTACCACCTGACACTGCTATTATTTAGGCGAGTTATATTTAAGGGCCATTAATTTACCCTGATTAATGTTTCGTAAAACATCTCAATTTTTTATTTTAACACAGGCAATGTGCGGACGATGATTTCACAACACTGTACATTCCCGTTTCACGGTTTTTTAATCCGTGCGGATAAATGCCGCGCAAAACAAACGTTCTGCCTTTTAACGACGCGATGTAAATAGCTGGATGTTACGGATGAAGGCAGCGGAAAAACCCGCTTCTGGTTTACGGCGGAGAATACTTTATGTTGAAAACTGACAGGGCTTCCATGCCCTGCAAAGCGAGATTACTCGAAGAACACGTCCGGGTTCTCAGACAGTGAAACGAAGGTTTTCGTCGCTTTATCCAGCGCGCGGATATCGCCGCTTTCAATGTCATACACCCAGCCGTGCAGGCGAAGCGAGTTATTACGCAGGCCCACCGCGACGGACGGGTGGGTTTTGATGTTGCTGAGCTGCGCAAACACGTTCTCCTGCACCATCGCATTCACTTTATCGATCGGCTTATCCCAGCTTTTTTTCTCAACCACGGCTTTTGCCGCGTCGGAATAGCGCAACCAGTGCGATACAGCAGGCATTGGCTCCAGGTTCGCGTTATCGGCAATCGCCTTCATCGCTCCGCAGTTGGAGTGGCCGCAGATCACGATGTCGGTCACGCCCAGCGCCACTACCGCATACTCGATGGTTGCAGAGACGCCGCCTGGCTCCGGCCCGAACGGAGGGACAATGTTGCCAGCATTACGAATGACAAAGAGCTGTCCCGGCTCTTGCTGGGTGACCAGTTCAGGAACCAGACGGCTGTCGGAGCAGGAGATAAACAGCGCTTTGGGATTCTGGCTGGACGCTAAACTGCGAAAGAGCTCTTTACGTTGCGGGAAAATCTCTTTTTGAAAGCTGAGAAAACCTTCAATGATATGTTGCATAGCAATTTCTCTTTTATCTGTTTTCGTTTAGGTATGATCGCGATCACACTCGTAAAGTTTACCCACCGTACTTTACCTGAGACAAGCAATATATTTCTGGCCCGACCGCTGCACGATGTCGTCGGCACCGGCCTGGATGTTCTGCCCTTCGAACGCGCCGTAAAGACGAGCGAACGGTTTTCCTGCCAGGCGCCGGATAACGTCCTCAACCGTACGGGCAGGCAGCGGAAGCATATTCGGGTAGCTCCACATAAACGACACGGCATCTTTCCCCGGGGTAACCTGCAAAATATCCCCTGCCAGCAAAACGCCCTCGCCTTCCTGCCAGTGCAGCACCGCCCCGCCCGCAAAATGCCCGCCGAGGCGCAGCAGCGTGACCGAGGGCATAATCTCCAGCGCGTCGCCATCCCAGAAATGAATCGCCGGGCTGTCGCGCATCACCCACTCCTTATCGCTGGCGTGGAGATAGACCGGCGCATCGAAAGCCGCGGCCCACGCCTGCATCGTGGTGTAATAGTGCGGGTGCGAAATCGCAATGGCGTGAAGGCCACCGAGCGCGGTGATGAGCGTTTGGGTTGCGGGATCGAGGTTGGCGATGCAGTCCCACAGAATATTGCCGTGGGGGGTGCGCAGAAGCAGCGCTCGCTGGTTAATAGCAAAGGACGGTACCGTTTTGATACTGAACAGCGCGGGCTCCAGCTGCTGCCACTTGTTCGCGTGTGTGGCCGTCACCGTCGCGTAATCAATCCACGCCTGACCGCTGGCCGGGACATACTGGCGTTCATCCTCGCAAATCGGACATCTCTCCGGCTTTCCATCATAGGAAGTACCGCAGGTTCTACAGAGTGTAATCATGAGCGCTCCTCGGTGATAAAGCACTGAGTATGGCAGGGATTATCCTTATGTGCTGCGAGGTACATTGCCGGCGTTTTTTACCCTATACTGTGCCAGTATCAAAACCCGAACAGAGCAGGTGCAACATGGAAATTGATCTCGATAACTTAGTTTTTAACGGACTGGATGAAGCGGAAGAGCGTAACGCGGAACGTCTGGACGACGCGGATAAAAAAGCGCAGGCGGTTGTTGCTGACGACGACTGCGGTGATGCTTGCAAGATTTGATAAGAAAAGCACCGGAAAACCGGTGCTTTTTTTACTACTTTTTCAACCCGTCAATGGCCGCCTGAGCGCAGGCTTCATCAAGATGACCGCCCGGCGCACCGCCGATGCCGATAGCCCCGATCACCTCATCGCCCTCTTTCACCGGCAGCCCGCCGGCCAGCAGCAGGAAGCCTGGAATATCACGCATATTCTGTGCGCCCGCATTGCTCTGCGCCGCTTCCATTACTTTGCCTGAAGCATTCTTTGCGCTAAGCGCCGTAAACGCTTTCATTTCGCTGGCTTTTACCGTGTGAGGACCGGCGTTATCCATACGCTGCACCGCTTTTACCACGCCCGCACGGTCAACCACCGTGACCGCAACCTGGTAATTTTTCGCTGCGCACGCCTGAATGGCGGATGTTGCCAGCGCGTTAGCCTGGGTCAGAGAGAGATTTTTTTGGGTCAACGTCTCGGCCTGCGCGGCCAGACTTACGCTACCCGCGACCAGTGCCGCAACCATCATGACTTTTTTCATCGCACTTCCTCGCGTGTTGTTAGACATCCCGGAGGTTACTTAACGGCGCGATGAAACGTAATTCGGTTGATTACGCACTCCACCTGGTAGTTATACGGATTGCAATTTGTCGTACGCCCGGCTCGCCTGCACCAGGCTAGTAACGCCGAGCTTGGCAAACGCCGCTGCGCGGTGCGCTTCCACGGTCCTCGGGGAAAGATTCAGACGTGCAGCCACCTCTTTATTACTGCACCCTTCCATCAGTACAGTCAGCACCTCGTGCTCCCGCGCGGTTAGCTGTTCAAAGCGTGCTTTGATCTGCGAAAGATCCTGCCAGGCGGCAGATCGTCGCTGGCTCTCCTCAAAGGCCAGCCCAACCGTTTCGATGAGTTTATCGGCGTCTAACGGTTTGGTGAAAAACTCAAACACGCCGTTGCGAAACGCGCGACGGCAGGCGTCAATCGTTCCGTGCCCGGTCATGATAATGACCGGCAGCAGCGGCCACGGCCATTCGCCCTCCTCCAGCCACGTCAGCCCGCCTTTGCCCGGCATGCGCATATCCAGAAGCAGACAGCCGACGAGCGTCGATTCATCGCGCTGCGCCTTAGTAAAGGCCTCGACGCTCTCAAAGGCCTTAACCTGCCAGCCCATCCCTGACAGTAAAAACGCCAGGGAATCTCTGATGGACTCGTCGTCATCAATGAGCCAGACCACCTTATCCATGCTTTATCTCCTTTCCTGCTGCCAGCTGCAAGCGGATCTGCGCCCCACCCTGCGGGGCATTGCCCAGGGCTATCGAGCCGTTCATGCGCGTTATCAGCGTCTCCGTTAAGGTCATCCCCAGCCCAATTCCGCCGGGACGTCCGCTAAAGAATGGCATAAATGCGTTCTGCAGGGCATCAGGGCTAAACCCGGGCCCGCCGTCGGTCAGAGTCACCAGAATGCCCTTCTCATTTTTCTGACTGTCGATTCGCACCCAGCCGTGCGTGCTCTCCTGCTGCGCCTGAATCGCATTGCTGAGCAGATTGTGCAGGATCTGTTCCAGCCAGAGTCGGTCCGCCATCACGATCGTGGCATCCGCAGCAAACGCATGAATGACCACGACACGCCGGGATTTACGCTCGTGCTCCAGTAAATTCTCCACCTGCTGCCAGCACTGCACCAGATCGGTTTCGCGCAGGGTCACCTTCTCCTGTACCACATGCTCGCGAAACCGCGTCAGCAAAGCGCTGATACGCTGCGTTTGCAGCAGCGCGGCCGCGAGCGCCTGCGAGACGGCCTGCGGATTATCCTGCTGCTGTCGCTGCGCCCCCTGGATCCAGGTTTGCACGGCGGTAAGCGGCTGATTGATTTCATGGACGATGCCCGCAGTGATCTCCCCCAGCGTGTTAAGCCTGGCATGCTGATAATAAAGTGCACGCTGCTCGGCCTGCTGGCGCTGTTTGCGCTGCCAGAGCACGGTTCCCGCGCCTGCAATCACCATTCCCCACGTCAGAAAGAGCAGCGGATACGCCAGCCAGGAGACCCTGAACCAGTCCGGATCTGCCGTGGCAGTGAGAATAAAGGGTTGTGTATGCTGCGGGAAGGCGCGCTGCCAGTGCCAGAACGCGCCTGTAGACCCCGGTTGATCGTCATTCGAGAGGTTCAGATGCAGTTCTGCAAAGCGATGGCCCGGCGCAAGCAGCGCGGTTAAGTCGATCAGGACGCGGATCTGCCGCCACGGGTTGTATAGCCAGTACTGAACCCCGCGAAAAGGCTCCACGCGCGCGGCGTCCAGCGCACGACCGGTGGTTTTTTCCAGGGCCTTAATGTGGGGGAATTTTTTGCGCAACGCGGCGTGGTCTTCATCGCCATTCAGAAGCGGAAGCACCGACTCGTTTTGCGTCAGCACGGCGCCGATCGCCGAATACAGCGCCGTAAACTCGCGATCGCGCTCCCAGAACTGGCGGCGGATCTGTTCCGCATACAGCAGCACGCCGCTTATCAGGCAGACCAGCACCCATACCGCGATGCTGCGCTTTATCATTTTTTTTATGCTCATAGCGTTAACTGGCACCGTCATTCAGGCTATCGACATTACCAGTTAACGTTGATGAGAACAAAAAAACGCGGCGCGATCAGATCTCCGGCGTTTTGCTAAAGCCGGTCAGCATGAGGATCAGGCTTTGTGGGGATGCTGCCGTCTCAAACTGGTAGTGATTGCCCTGACGATCGCCGCCGATGTACCACGAAATCTCGGTTTTCCCTTCTGCCAGCGCCTTGCGCACCGCTTTATCCACGTCCACCATCCGGTATTCGCGGGAGTGGTTAAGGTAAAGCACCGCATCCGAACGGTAGTTACAGGCTGGCCGCGACTGCCAGCTCACGCTGGCCGGATCCCAGTCGTTGCTTGCCGGATAGAAGAAGATTTGATCCGCGCCGTTGGTTTCCACTTTCCCGCCATAAATCCGCACGCGGTATTTAAACTGCGCAGGATCCTGTCCGGCAGGCAGCGGCGGAATATGGAACTTCACCAGCGACAGCGTTTCGCTGTTTCTCGTGCGTCCGCCGTTCTGCCAGTTATCCTGCACCAGCAGGGCCTGGGGATCGGGCTGGGAAAGCGTTGGCTCCAGGCTGCTGAGCCAGACGTTGGCTTTCGCTTTTGAATAACCATACGGAACGGTAGTGCCACAATCCAGCCCGCGATTCATGCACAGGTCGGTCATAAAGCGCGCGGCGTCTTCCGTCCAGCCGTTCATAAAGTCAGCATGCGCCGTATACAGGCTTCCCCATCGCTCTTCACGCTCGTCGCCGTGCATGATGGGGTCGAGGGAAAGCTGCGCTTTGCTGGTATCGAGCGAGCTAATTGTCGGGAGCACGTACGCAATGTTCATGTTCACGGTGGGAATTTTCACCGGGAAATCGGACGGGCACTGCCCTTTGGTGTCGTAGGTCGCGTTGACCAGACCGTGGGCGGGCTTCAGGTTTACCCCGTCCCAACAGTTCGGAAACTGAATGCCGATATTAAACTGCACGGCATCATTCGCCTTGCGTAAGCCGCAGACATCACCCGTTTTGGTGGTGTAGCCATTGCCGTTAGCGCACAGGAAGGTGATATGTGGATTCGGCGCGGTGCCGTGATGATCGCCCGCCAGCAGCGACAGCCCCGCCGGGAATGGGTGCAGCGGCCAGGCGTCCACGTTCGATGCCTGATAATAGGTTTTTTGATAGGCAGGTTTAACCACCGTTCCGTCAGGCAATCTCAGAGAGGGTGCCCAGTAGGCCGAGCTGTCTGCTTTGTTATCGCAGGTGGTCTTTTCATCTTTACGCAGCGATTCACGGCTGGAGAAGGCATCCGTTTGCACGTTGCCAAAAAAATCGTGCAGCATAGCCTCGTTGGGCATGCCGTACATCATAATGGCATCGTCGCCGAGCGTGTGGGAGTAACCGCAGACGACATGCGCCTGTGGCGCAGCGTGTGCCGCCTGCATGGCAATCAGTAGTGCGGTGGCAGAAAGTGCCGGGGTTAATACTGTCCGTTTCATTATCATCTCCTTCTGAGAAAGGAGATATTGGTAACAAAACGACTATGTTTTACCGAGGATTTGCCCGCGTATTTTTCCGTTCATCCCTGCTTTACATGCATCACGCACAGCTCATTCCAGTACATTTCGCGCGTGCGGCGCAGTTCAGCGTGACGTTTTATCATGGAACCACTCCGGGTCGATGTTGGCAACGTCCACGCCATACAGGCTGGCAACAGGCAGTATCGACTCAAGAACACGCTGCGCGCTGTTCTCCGCATTCGCGGGTCGGGTCGCAAAAAACCGCCGTAACGTGCTGATCCATTTTTTCATCGTCTTTACTCCTCTTGCTTCACCTGATCTAAGTTAAACACTCAAATTTGGCGCGGGGGAAATACCAATATCGACTGTTCATGTGCAGTATCTGCAAATAGCCTTCCCTTTTATTTACCTGTTCATAACACCCTGTTCACTAATGCTTTTTTTCTCATAGCAAAGAACGATTTCTTATTTGGCGATAGCTTTCGCTTATGGGAGCGTAGCGGGGTAAAACAAAAACAACAGGATGGCGAATGACTATGGCAGCAAACATGAAAGGGTTTACCAAACGGACACTGGTTCTGGGATTACTGGCAGCCGGGAGCCTGCTTTCAGCACAGGCACAGGCCGATCGGCTGGCGGATATTAAGGCCGCAGGGGTGGTGAAAGTGGCCACGTTTGACGCCAACCCGCCGTTTGGCTCTATTGATGTCAAAACGCACGAGATCGTGGGTTATGACGTGGACTTCGCTAAAGCGCTGGCAAAATCGCTCGGCGTGAAGCTTGAACTGGTTGCCACCAATCCGGCGAACCGAATCCCACTGCTTCAGTCCGGTAAAGCGGATCTGATTGTGGCGGATATCACCATCACCCCGGAACGCGCGCAGGTGATTGATTTCTCCACCCCCTATTTCGTGACCGGACAACAGTTCCTGGTTCCCGCCAAATCATCCGATAAGCTGGATGAATACAGCCGGGCCCGCATTGGTGCGGTGAAAGGGACAACGGGTGAACAGGCGCTGCACCAGCGTTTCCCGCAGTCTCGCGTGCTTTCTTATGATGATATTCCTCTGGCGCTGACGGCGCTGCGCAACGGCAACGTGCAGGCCATCACCCAGGACAGCACTATTCTTGCAGGCCTGCTGGCACAGGCCCCGGATAAAGCGAACTTTAAAATCCTCCCCGATCTGCTCAGCAAGGAAGAGATTGGCGTTGGGGTGAAAAAGGGCGAAGCTGAGTTGCTGAAGGCCGTCAACGACGAGCTGGTTAATCTTGAGAAGAACGGTCAGGCGGCAAAAATCTACGATGTCTGGTTTGGCCCAAACACGCCCGCTCCACAGCCTCGCGCCTTTAAAATAGAAGCTCAGTAATATGCTCTCAGGTTTATTTTCACACTCCGCGGCCGGCGCCGCGGATTTTTCACATCTGGAACACGCCAGCGTCGAGTTTCGTGACGTCGTTAAACGTTATGGCGACCACGAGGTATTAAAAGGCATTAACCTCAGCATCTCTCCGGGTGAAGTGGTGGCAATCCTCGGTCCATCCGGTTCAGGGAAATCGACGTTGATCCGTCTTATCAACCAGCTTGAAACCCTCAGTGACGGTGACATTCTGATTGATAACAAACCCACCGCCCGACTTGCCGCAGCGGCCCTGCGCCAGTTACGCAGCCGCGTCGGTTTTGTTTTCCAGCAGTTCAATCTTTACGCCCACCTCACCGCCAGCCAGAACATTACCCTGGCACTGGAGCACGTGCACGGCTGGAAGCCGCAGCCTGCCCAGGCGCGCGCCCTGGCACTGCTGGAAAAAGTCGGCATGCTTGAAAAAGCCCACCACTTTCCCGCGCAGCTCTCCGGCGGCCAGCAGCAGCGCGTGGCGATTGCTCGCGCGCTGGCCTCGTCGCCGCAAATCATTTTGTTCGATGAGCCCACCTCCGCGCTGGATCCGGAGATGATTGGCGAAGTGCTGTACGTGATGAAGGCCCTTGCCCACAGCGGGATCACCATGATTGTGGTGACGCACGAGATGCAGTTTGCCCGGGAGATTGCTGACCGGATCGTCTTTATCGACGGCGGGCAAATTCTGGAAACCGCTCCGCCGGCACAGTTTTTCAGCCAGCCGTCACATCCGCGCGCGCGGCGGTTCCTGCAAAAAGTGCTCGACCCACTTCACCAGGAGCCGCTGTAATGCACGCGTTCGACTGGCAGGGCGTGCTGACCGGGCAGCCCCTGCAGTGGATTTTATCCGGTTTTCTCACCACGCTGTGGGTCACGCTTGCGGGAGTGGCGCTTGCCACCCTGCTAGCGCTGTTGTTTCTGCTTCTTCGCCTCTCCGCAGGACGGTTTGGTCATGCCGTCGTCAGCGGCTGGGTCTCGCTGTTTCGCAACACGCCGCTGCTGGTGCAGCTCCTGTTCTGGTACTTCGCCGCCTGGAACGGCCTGCCGCTCGGGCTTAGGGACGTCGTGAATGCCGATCACGCCTGGTCGATTCTGCCCGGTGGCGTCTGGTGGTTCACCCCTGAATTTTTATGTTCTGCCTGGGGGCTGGGCGTGTTCACCTCAGCATTTTTAATTGAGGAGATTGAGTCCGGGCTGCGTTCCATCCCCGGCGGACAGCGGGAAGCGGCGCTGGCGCAGGGGTTTTCTGCCTGGCGGTTATTTCGCTACATTCTGCTGCCGCAAGGACTGGCGAACGCCTGGCAGCCTGTCGTTGGTCAGTATCTCAACCTGATGAAGCTCTCCTCCCTCGCCAGCGGAATTGGCTTTGCCGAACTCACCTGTCAGGTCCGGCAGATCGAAAGCTACAACGCGCACGCGCTGGAGGCCTTTACCGTGGGAACCGCACTGTATCTGCTTACCGGCGTTGTGATGGGTACGCTACTGACGCGACTCGGCCCCCGCGCAGGGAGGGCTCAGCATGATTGCCGGATTTAACGTGATTGCTGATAACCTGGATTATCTGCTGTGGGGACGTGCCGCTGCGGGTGAGCCCGGAGGCGTGTTGCTCTCGCTGCTGATGGCCGCGGGTGCCGCCATACTTGCTTTGCCCGGCGGTATTGCGCTGGCGTGCGCCGCGTGGCGCTATCCCGGACCTGGGCGTAAGGCGCTGTTTTTATGGGCAGAGTTGATACGCGGTATTCCGCTCATCTTTGTGATTTTCTGGATGTGGTATCTGCTGCCGCTGATGACCGGCGGCGATCTGCCGGGGGCGCTTACCGTCACGCTGGCGCTGGCCTGGTTCACGGCGGCATCGGTCATGCATTCGGTTCTCGCCGGGCTAAACGCGTTGCCCGCCGGGCAATATGAAGCGGCACTGACCCAGGGGTTCAGCACGCGGCAAACCCTGTGGCGCGTGCTGCTCCCGCAGGTGATGCGCAATATTCTGCCGTCTCTGGTGGGGATATTTATCAGCCTGCTGAAGGATACGTCGCTGGCGTTTATCGTGAACGTCCCGGAACTGACGACTGTAGCGGGCCAGGTCAACAACCGGGTGCAAATCTACCCGGCGGCCATTTTTATCTTTACGGGCGTCGTCTACTACCTGCTCTGCTGCTCGCTCGAGCAGCTTGCGAAACGCTGGCGCCTTACCCGGCCAGCGCTTTAACCACCGTTTCCATCGCTTCGGTTGTCAATTCACTGCGTTTAACGCGCTGGTTCGCCAGCGCGGTTCGCAGGACTCCGGCAATGACAATATGCTTTGGCTCCTGCCCTAAATCACGCATCTCAAGCACCACCTTCCCGACCACCCGGCACATCTCCTGGTACAGCGCTTCATCTTTGGTCACGTTACCCATCGTCATCACTCCATTGCCTGTTAAACGTTGAGCTTAAATGATTCTCCTGCCGGATACAAAAAAGAAGCCCGGCGAGAAACTCGCCGGGCTTCATCTTGAAAATCAGATAATTAGTTGTTTACGGGAATGACCGCGCCTTTGTATTTAGTGCGGATCCAGTCCTGAATCTCTTTGGAGTGCAGCACGTTCACCAGCGCGACAATGTCTTTCTTCTTCTCGTCGCCGCGATGCACGGTAATGATGTTGGCGTACGGGTTGTTTTCACCGCTCTCGACCGCAATCGGGTCATGAACCGGGTCCAGACCGGCGTCAATCGCGTAGTTGGCGTTAATCACCACCGCGTCGCCTTCGTCGTTGTTATACATCTGCGGCAGCAGAGACGCTTCCACGTTCGGCGTGAACTTCAGCTTTTTCGGGTTCTCGACGATATCGCTGATGCGCGCGGTCACTTTATCGATGCCCGGCTTCAGCTTGATCACGCCCTCTTTTTCGAAGATAGAGAGAATACGGCCTTCTTCGGAAACCGCATCACGCATGATGATCTTGCCGCCTTCCGGCAGGTCCTTCAGCGATTTGTATTTTTTGGAGTAGATGCCGATGGGCTCAATGTGGATCGCGCCCGCACTGACAAAGTCATAGTCTTTATCGCCCGCGTGATCTTTCAGCACGCTGTTCAGGTAAGGAATATGCTGGAAATAGTTGGCGTCAATGTCATGTCCCGCCAGCGCGGTGTTGGGCAGAATGTAGTCCTGGAACGGTTTGATCTCCAGGTCGATACCCTGCTTCGCCAGAATTGGCTTGGCCTGCTCCAGAATTTCGGCGTGCGGCGTGTTGGACGCGCCCACGGTCAGGGTGTCGGCCCAGGAGGCGAAGCTCAGGGCGCTCAGGGTTGCGGCGGCAATCAGCGTCAGTGTCTTTTTCATGATGTGGTTCCTGTGTGTTGTTGTTACCCTAAATAGTTCGAGTCACAGGAAGGCGGCAAGTGAGCGAATCCCCAGGAGCTTACATACAGTAAGTGACTGGGGTGAACGAATGCAGCCAACGCGCCTGAGGCTCGAAATATGACGGGTATTAGCGTTTATCTAACAGTGATGTAATGACATCGCCGCAGAACTGGATAATGAAAACGATGATTAAAATGGTCACCGTTGCCACCAGCGTGACGTCACCATGGTTGCGCTGGAATCCTTCCAGATAAGCCAGATTTCCCAAACCGCCGGCGCCAATCACCCCCGCCATCGCGCTGTAGCTCACCAGCGCAATCAGCGTCACCGTAATACCTGAAACCAGTGCAGGTGATGATTCCGGCAGTAAAACCCGAAACACTAACGTGCTCAGTCGTGCGCCCATCGAGCGCGTTGCTTCTATAACGCCTTTATCCACTTCACGCAGGGCGATCTCCACCAGGCGTGCGTAGAACGGTGCGGCGCCCACAATCAGCGCTGGCAGCGCCGCGTTGGCGCCAAGAATGGTGCCGACGATAGTCTTGGTGAAAGGGATCAGCAGGACAATCAAAATGATGAACGGAATAGAGCGGAACACGTTCACCACAATCGAAATCACGCTGTAAACCGTGCGGTTGTGGAACAGCCCGCCGCGCGCGGTTAAAAACAGCGCCAGGCCCAGCACGATGCCCAGCACAAAAGTCGCTACGCCGGAAAGCGCGGTCATGTAAAGCGTCTCCAGCGTTGCCGCCCAGAGTTGATCCCACTTGAGATGCGGAAAGAGATTCTCAGCCATGTTTAATCACCTCGCCTTCAATATCGCTGTGCTGCAGGTCGGCGAGGATATTGTTCAGTTGTTCGTCGGATGCCACCACGTGCACCCAGAGCTGGCCAAACACGCCGTGGGCGGTTTGGGTCATTTTCCCGTGCAGGATGTTAAACGGCAGGCCGTAGCGCAGGGTTAGTTCACCCACGATCGGCTTATGGGTGCTGTGCCCGGTAAAGGTCAGCCTGATGACCGTGCCTTCCAGATCGTTTGCCAGTTCGGTATTGAAGGTTTCTTCCTCAGCGTACTGGCTCACCTGGCGGACAAACTGCTGCGTAATCGGCTGCTGCGGATGGGTAAAGACGCTCAGCACGTCGCCCTCCTCCACGACTTTACCGTTCTCCATCACCGCCACGCGGTCGCAGATTTTGCGCACCACGTGCATCTCGTGCGTGATCAACACGATGGTGAGTTTGAAGCGACGGTTAATGTCCAGCAGCAGATCGAGGATCTGATCGGTGGTCTGCGGGTCGAGCGCGGACGTGGCTTCATCGCAGAGCAGCACATCAGGGTTGTTAGCCAAAGCACGCGCAATACCCACGCGCTGCTTTTGCCCGCCGCTCAGCTGCGACGGATACGCATGCTCACGCCCCTTCAGGCCAACCAGATCCACCAACTCGGCCACGCGCGCCTTAATCCGGGCTTTTGGCACACCGGCGATTTGCATCGAGAAAGCGATGTTCTCGCTCACCGTGCGCGACCACAGCAGGTTGAAGTGCTGGAACACCATGCTGATTTTCAGACGCGCCTGACGCAGCGCTTCACCTTTTGCCGCAGAGATATCCTGCCCGTTAATTGTGACGCTTCCGGCGCTGGGTTTTTCCAGACCGTTCAGCAGACGAATCAGCGTGCTTTTCCCGGCGCCGCTGTAGCCGATAATGCCGTAAATCTGTCCCTGCTCTATCGTCAAATTGACGTTATCAACGGCAGTCAGCGCGACCTTTCCGTTGTCGAAAACCTTCGAAATATTCCTGAGTACGATCATTCTTATTCGTTATCCGATCCGCCCTTGGCGGTTTAGCAGTATGGATGTCCAAAAGATAGTAAACAGGCGTTATCAGCTTTTAAATGAACAAAAAAGCATGTGTTATAACCTGAGGTAATAAACAGCGGATTTAGAGGGTCGAAAGCATTTAGACCAATTTCAGCAATGATTATCTGCCAGACGCATATCCGCTGGCTGACTGGCTAAAAAAACGGTCATTTTCGCAGCATTTTATGCGGATATAGCCATCCTCACTTCCAGACAACTTTACGTCTTGCTGTCCTGCCATCCAAAAACGGCATTTATATTCCATACCGTTCTAAACGGCAGTGAATGGTTCTTTATTGCGAAAATTTCACCGCCCTATCATCCCGTCATGACATCCAGAAAGGAAAACATCATGACGATTTATCACTCGGTCACTGAACTGATTGGTCGTACCCCGCTTATCCAATTGCATAAGCTTGATACCGGTCCCTGCTCGCTGTACCTGAAGCTGGAAAACCAGAATCCGGGCGGCTCTATCAAGGATCGCGTTGCGCTGTCGATGATTAACGAAGCGGAGCGCACCGGTCAGCTGCAGCCGGGCGGCACGATTATTGAGGCAACGGCGGGGAATACCGGTCTGGGCCTGGCGCTGATCGCCGCCCAGAAAGGCTACTCGCTGATCCTGGTGGTGCCGGACAAAATGAGCCGCGAGAAGATTTTCCACCTGCGCGCGCTGGGTGCCCAGGTGGTGCTGACCCGATCCGACGTCAACAAGGGCCACCCCGCCTATTACCAGGATTACGCCCGGCGTCTGGCTAACGAGCTGCCCGGCGCGTTTTACATCGACCAGTTCAATAACGAAGCCAACCCGCTTGCGCACCGCACCACCACGGCACCGGAGCTGTTTGAGCAGCTTGACGGCAGGATCGACGCCATCGTGGTCGGCGTCGGCTCAGGCGGGACGCTCGGCGGCCTGCAGGCGTGGTTTGCCGAGCACTCTCCACACACGGAGTTTGTCCTGGCAGACCCCGCCGGGTCGGTTCTCGCCGACCAGGTGGAAACCGGACGCTACCACGACGCGGGCTCCTGGCTGGTTGAGGGCATTGGCGAGGACTTTATTCCTCCGCTGGCTCACATCGAAGGGGTGAATCGCGCCTGGCGCATCACCGACCGCGAAGCCTTCACCACCGCGCGCGATCTGCTGAAAACGGAAGGCATTCTGGCGGGCTCCTCCAGCGGCACGCTGCTTGCGGCCGCGCTGAAATACTGCCAGGCACAAAACGCGCCGAAACGCGTGGTGACCTTCGCCTGTGACAGCGGCAATAAGTATCTCTCGAAGATGTTCAACGACGAGTGGATGCGTCAGCAGGGGCTTTTCACGCGCCCTCAGGCGGGCGATCTCTCCGATTACATCGCCCTGCGACACGATGAAGGCGCCACCGTCACCGCCGCTCCGGACGACACGCTTTCCACCGTACTGGCACGCATGCGCCTGTATGACATCTCCCAGCTGCCGGTCCTTGAGGACGGCAAGGTGGTGGGCATTATCGACGAGTGGGATCTGCTGCGGCATATCGGTGGCGATGGAGACCGCTTCGCGCTTCCGGTGACGGCAGCCATGACGCGTCAGGTGGAGTTTCTTGATAAACACGCCCCGGAAAGCGCCCTGCACGCCATCTTCGACCGCGGCCTGGTGGCCGTGATTAATGACAACGACCGTTTTCTCGGTCTGATTACGCGCAGCGACGTTCTGACCGCCTGGCGCAACCGTCTTCAGCAATAAAGGAATAGATGATGAAAAACCTGGCAACTCTGAGCGTCCACAGCGGCGCGTTCAACGACCAGCACGGCGCCGTCATGCCGCCGATTTACGCCACCTCGACGTTTGCGCAACCGTCACCCGGCGAGCATACCGGCTATGAGTATTCTCGCAGCGGCAACCCTACCCGCCACGCGCTGGAAACCGCTATCGCTGAACTGGAAGGCGGCACGCGCGGTTACGCCTTTGCTTCCGGTCTCGCCGCCATCTCCACGGTGCTCGAACTGCTGGACAAAGACAGCCATATCGTCGCCATTGACGACGTTTACGGCGGGACGTACCGCCTGATTGAAAACGTGCGCAAGCGCAGCACCGGCCTGCAGGTCAGCTGGGTTAAGCCTGACGATTTAGCGGGGCTTGAGGTCGCCATTCGCCCGGATACGCGCATGGTGTGGGTGGAAACGCCGACCAACCCGCTGCTGAAGCTGGCGGATCTGGCGGCCATTGCCGCTATCGCGCGGCGCCATAACGTCATCAGCGTGGCGGATAACACCTTCGCGTCGCCGGCGATCCACCGCCCTCTGGCGTCGGGTTTCGATATCGTGGTGCACTCCGCCACCAAGTACCTTAACGGCCATTCGGACGTGGTGGCCGGGCTGGCGGTGGTGGGTGATAACCCGGCGCTGGCGGACCGGCTTGGCTACCTGCAAAATGCGGTCGGTGGCGTCCTGGATCCCTTTAGCAGCTTCCTGACCCTGCGCGGAATTCGCACGCTTGCGCTGAGGGTAGAAAAGCACAGCAGCAACGCGCTGGCGATTGCGCAATGGCTGGCGCAGCATCCTCTGGTTGAAAAGGTGTTCTATCCCGGGCTGGAATCGCATCCACAATATCAGCTTGCGCGCACGCAGATGGCCCTGCCAGGCGGGATGATTTCCGTCGTGGTAAAAGGCGATGCGCAACGCGCCACAGAGGTGATTCGCAACCTGAAGTTGTTCACCCTCGCGGAAAGCCTGGGCGGCGTAGAGAGCCTGGTGAGCCAGCCCTACAGCATGACGCACGCCTCGATTCCGCTGGAACAACGCCTGGCAAACGGCATTGTGCCGCAGCTGATTCGACTGTCGGTGGGCATTGAAGATCCGAAAGACCTGATTGCCGACCTCAGTCAGGCGCTGCAAAAATAAGCAAAATGCGGCAGGTCAAACGCCTGCCGCCAAAAGTTGTCATCATGGCTTAACGCCTTGATAACAATATTATGTGAAACGGCATTGATTAATTCTGAAACGCCGTATCCATTTTCCTTTTATCTTAAAATCAGCGTATAATGCGCGCCAAATCCCTGGTGAATGGTTTCAGCGCTTGGAATACAAAAAACAACGTACAACTTCTCCTCTCCTTCGTTGGGCTGACACTCAGGCACACTTTCTTCTGCACGCTCATTTGATGTCTCCTATCCTTAGTGCGTGTCATATACTCTTTTGCAACACAGGTTTGACTCCGCGGCGGTGCGCCCCCGGAGCGAGATTTCCATATCCTTCCCAACTTAAAGACTAAGACTGTCATGAAAAAGACGAAAATTGTTTGTACTATCGGCCCGAAAACCGAATCCGAAGAGATGCTGAGCAAAATGCTGGACGCCGGCATGAACGTGATGCGTCTGAACTTCTCCCACGGTGACTATGCTGAGCACGGTCAGCGTATCCAGAACTTGCGCAACGTGATGAGCAAGACTGGCAAAAAAGCCGCTATTCTGCTGGATACTAAAGGTCCGGAAATCCGTACCATCAAACTGGAAGGCGGTAACGACGTTTCTCTGAAAGCGGGCCAGACCTTCACCTTCACTACCGATAAGTCCGTTGTCGGTAACAGCGAAATCGTTGCGGTAACCTATGAAGGCTTCACCAGCGATCTCTCCGTGGGTAACACCGTGCTGGTCGACGATGGTCTGATCGGTATGGAAGTGACCGCTATCGAAGGCAACAAGGTTATCTGTAAAGTGCTGAACAACGGCGACCTGGGCGAAAACAAAGGCGTTAACCTGCCGGGCGTTTCCATCGCACTGCCGGCACTGGCTGAGAAAGACAAACAGGACCTGATCTTCGGCTGCGAACAAGGCGTTGACTTCGTTGCGGCGTCCTTCATCCGTAAGCGTTCCGACGTGGTTGAAATTCGTGAGCACCTGAAAGCGCACGGCGGCGAGAAGATCCAGATCATCTCCAAGATCGAAAACCAGGAAGGCCTGAACAACTTCGACGAAATCCTTGAAGCATCTGACGGCATCATGGTTGCACGTGGCGACCTGGGCGTTGAAATCCCGGTTGAAGAAGTGATCTTCGCGCAGAAGATGATGATCGAGAAGTGTGTTCGCGCGCGTAAAGTGGTTATCACCGCAACGCAGATGCTGGACTCCATGATCAAAAACCCACGCCCTACCCGCGCTGAAGCAGGTGACGTGGCGAACGCCATCCTCGACGGTACCGATGCAGTGATGCTGTCCGGTGAATCCGCGAAAGGGAAATATCCTCTGGAAGCTGTCGGCATCATGGCAACCATCTGCGAACGTACTGACCGCGTGATGACAAGCCGTCTGGACTTCAACAACGACAGCCGCAAGCTGCGCATCACCGAAGCAGTATGCCGCGGTGCAGTAGAAACCGCTGAGAAACTGGAAGCACCACTGATTGTGGTAGCGACCCAGGGCGGTAAATCTGCGCGCGCAGTACGTAAATACTTCCCGGATGCCACCATCCTGGCCCTGACCACCAACGAAACCACCGCACGTCAGCTGGTGCTGAGCAAAGGCGTGGTTGCGCACCTGGTCAAAGAGATCGCCTCTACTGACGATTTCTACATTCAGGGTAAAGCACTGGCTCTGGAAAGCGGTCTGGCGCAGAAAGGCGACGTTGTTGTGATGGTTTCTGGTGCGCTGGTACCAAGCGGAACGACCAATACGGCCTCCGTTCACGTGCTGTAATAATTCAGGAACGAATTAGTTTTGATAAAAAGCGCCCAATGGGCGCTTTTTTTATTACCGTCATTAGCCAAATTCATTCAAAAAGCAAATCGGGTTTTTCTATTTAATTGCGAATTATCTAAGATGAATCCGATGAAAAATGCCTTTTTTTACATAGCTTTTTACTCAAAAAGGGCTGATTCGATGCTTCTTTGAGCGAACGATCAAAAATAGGCGTATTCCCATCAAAAAAATATTCTCAACCCAAAAAAGTTTGTGTAATACTTGTAACGCTACATGGAGATTAACTCAATCTAGAGGGTATTAATAATGAATCGTACTAAACTGGTACTGGGCGCGGTAATCCTGGGTTCTACTCTGCTGGCTGGTTGCTCCAGCAACGCTAAAATCGATCAGCTGTCTTCTGACGTTCAGACTCTGAACGCTAAAGTTGACCAGCTGAGCAACGACGTGAACGCAATGCGTTCCGACGTTCAGGCTGCTAAAGACGACGCAGCTCGCGCTAACCAGCGTCTGGACAACCAGGCTACTAAATACCGTAAGTAATAGTACCTGTTAATAAAATGGCGCACATTGTGCGCCATTTTTTTTGCCTGCGTCAAACGACTACTGCGTTACCTTCTCCCCTTCCTCTTCAGCTACCGCAGCCGACACCCGACTGTTCTGTACCGACAGCACGCTATTGCTGGCCGACGGGCCGCTACCCGCGGATACGACAACCGGGATCCCCGCGCGGCGTGCCAGCGCTTTATCAATAAGCGCTTTGTCGCTTCCGGCTTGAGACACAAAGGTCGCAAACTCTGCGGAGTGGTTAATGGGCGAAATCTGCGGGTTCTCGCCCTCCACCTGCGCCAGCGGACGGTGAACCTCAATATAACGCTTCCCGTCCGGCTCAACCGAGAACTTCACCGGCTCATTGATAATTTGTACCCGCGTGCCAACCCGTACCTGTTCGAACAGGGCTTTAATATCCGGGGCGTTCATACGCATGCAGCCGGAACTGACGCGCAGGCCTACGCTGTCCGGCGCGCTGGTGCCGTGAATAAGATATTCCCCATTACCAATACCCAAACGCAGCGCGTAGCGCCCCAGCGGGTTATTTGGCCCGGCCGGGACGACCGGAGGCAATTTAATACCCTGTGCCAGCGAACGGGCTCTGATGCCCGCCGTTGGCGTCCAGGTTGGATTAGGGATTTTTTGACTTACGCGGGTGGTGCTCACCGGCGTTTCCAGCCCCAGCTGTCCGATGCCGAGCGGGTAGACCTGGACAATATTTTCTCCCGGCGGGAAGTAGTAGAGCCGGAGCTCAGCGAGATTCACCACAATGCCCTCGCGCGGGGTATCCGGCAGCAGCATCTGCGACGGAATCGTGATAACGGTACCCGGTGCCGGGTTTACCGGCGCAATGGTATTGTTCGTTTCAAGGATCACCTGCGCCGCCGTATTAAACCGACGGGCGATGGTTTGAAGCTTATTATCCCCTTCCTGTATCGTGTAGGTTTGATTTTGCCCAATCAGGCGACTGCCTGCGGGCGGCAACGGATAGTCCATCGCGCGGGCCGAATTAAACGTACCGAGCGAACTGACGAGTAATAGAGTTATTAGAGACGCGCGCTTCATGCTGAGATTCCTTATTCACTGGCAGGACGCCAGAAAGCTGAAAAACCAGCGAGGTGGGAACCACCTCGCGAAACAGAATGAATGCTGTTCTGTAAGTCTAGCTAAGGATTGCAGCTTTGGCGCGAATGGCGCGAATCATCGCTTCCAGCCCCTGGGAGCGGGACGGGGTGAGGTGTTGGGTCAGGGCCATTTTTTCAAACCACGGGCGGACATCGAACGCGACGATATCCTGCGCCGACATCCGGTGGTAAAGAATAAAGACCACCGCAATCAGCCCTTTTACAATGGCCGCATCGCTGTCGCCGTGCAGTGCGATAGTGCCGTCGTCAGACTGCTCCATCACAATCCACACCTGGCTCTGGCAGCCCTGAATAATGTTTTCCGGGTTATGCGCCTCTTCGCCGAGCGGCGGCAGACGCTGCCCCAGCTCGATGATATAAAGGTACTTCTCTTCCCAGTTTGCGCAGCGCCCAAAGTTGCGCAGCAATTTATCTCTGTCCGGCAGTTCCGCCATCTTTTGCCTCTTCGTTAGCCCAGCAGCTGGTGAATGCGCTTAAGCCCCGCCACCAGCCTGTCGACCTCTTCCATTGTGTTATACATCACCAGCGACGCGCGGCACATTGCCGGTACCTGGTAAAAGGCCATCAGCGGCATGGCGCAGTGGTGCCCGGTACGGACGGCCACGCCGTAGTTATCAAGGAAGCTGCCCACGTCATAGGCGTGGTGTTTCCCAAGGTTAAACGCAATCACGCCCTGGCGGTCGGCCGGGCCATACAGGGTAAGATCCGGCACGCTGGCAAGCTCCTGCAGCGCGTAGTGCATCAGCAGCTGTTCGTACTCCTGGATGGCGTCCAGGCCGATTGCGGAAACGTAAGACACCGCCGCCCCCAGGCCGATAATCCCGCCGGTGTTGGGGGTACCCGCCTCAAAACGCCACGGCGCACGGGCATAGGTTGTCCCTTCCGAAAGGCTTACGGTGGCAATCATCGATCCGCCGCCTTCCCACGGCGGCATCGCCTGCAGAATGTCCTCTTTCACATACAGCACGCCGATGCCGGTTGGACCATAGAGCTTATGCCCGGAGAATACGTAGAAATCGCAGTCCAGCGCCTGCACATCCACCGCGTGGTGCATTACCGCCTGCGCGCCGTCAATCAACACCTTCGCACCGGCCTGATGGGCTTTTGCGATAATCTCTGCCACCGGGTTTTCGGTGCCCAGCACGTTAGAGACCTGTGTGACCGCCACCAGCCGCGTTTTATCGTCCAGCAAGGCGTCAAGCTGCTCAAGCTGCAGCGTGCCGTCCTCATTCAGCGGAATGACCCGCAGCTGTGCGCCGACACGCTCGCAGAGCATCTGCCACGGCACAATATTGGCGTGGTGCTCCATCTGGGTGATGACGATGTTATCCCCCGCGTGGACCTGCGCGTTGCCCCAGCTGTTGGCGACAAGGTTGATCCCTTCAGTGGTTCCGCGCACGAAGACCAGCTCTTCAGGCGAACGTGCATTGAGGAAAGCGGCCACCTGCGTGCGCACGTTCTCCATGCGCTGGGTCGCTTCGGCGCTCAGGGTATGGATACCCCGGTGCACCGCAGCATAACCATGGCGGTAGAACTCGGCTTCCGCATCCACCACCTGATTCGGTTTCTGCGCGCTGGCCGCGCTGTCGAGATAGGCCAGCGGCAGGCCGTTCACTTCACGGGTCAGAACCGGGAAGTCAGCCCGCACTTTCTCTACAGGAAAACTCATGCTTCGCCTCCGGGCAGACGCTGACCAATGCGGGCCAGCACCTGCTGCTTCAATACGCCATCGTGTAGCGCTTCCGTAAGCTCCGCCGCAAAGGCGTAGATAATCATTTTCTGCGCCGCCTGCCGGTCGATGCCGCGGGAACGCAGGTAAAACATCTGTTCGTCGTCAATCCGCCCGACCGTCGCGCCGTGACTGCATTTCACGTCATCGGCGTAGATCTCCAGCTGCGGTTTGGTGTCCACCTCCGCCAGGCGCCCCAACAGCAGATTGTTGTTGGTCATCTGCCCGTCGGTTTTGATGGCGTGCTGGGCCACGTTAATCAGACCGTTAAACACCGCCCGCCCTTTATCGCTGACGATGGTTTTATGCAGCTGGCGGCTGTTGCAGTAGCCCTTGTTGTGCTCAAGCCAGGTGCGCGTGTCGCACACTTCTGATTTGACCGGCATCGCCAGGCTGTTGATGCGCAGCGTGGTGTTTTCACCGTTAAGCTGCGTGCTGGTGTTGTGGCGCAGCACCGCGCCGCCGAGCAGAAAGCTGTGGCTGTACGCCGCGGCATCCTGACCCAGCGCTATATCGTTATGGGCAAAATGGTGGCTCTGCGGATTCTCAAACGCCAGCTTAATGTGGTGAAGCTGCGCATTTGCGGCGACGTTCATCGTCAGCCGCGACCCGGTAAAGTGGCGGGTCTCGTTGAGGCTGACGTAATGTTCGATTACCGTGGCCTCCGCTCCCTCCGCCAGATCAAGGTGATGGCGATAGTGCGCGGTGTTGATCTCATCGCCCTCCACGCCCTGCGTGATGTGCATCAGAAGCAGCGGTTTGGCCGGGCGCTGGTTACGCTTAACCTGAATATGCGTCACGCTGCGGGCCAGGCTCTCGGTCAGGTGGAGAAACACTTCCGGCTGAACCGGGGCGCTCAGGCTCTGGCGGTCGTCGCTAATCACGATATCGAACCCGCTCCCCTGAACGTCGTCACTCAGTTCAGGGCGCCAGACGCCGTCGACAAAGACCAGACGCACCGCATCCACCGTCAGCGCCAGGGCGTCACGCCGGGCCGGGTCGATCTCCGCCGGGCGCGTCACAAACTCGCCGTTCAGCAGGCCGTCGAGCGGGGTGTATTTCCAGTTCTCATGCTTGCGCGTCGGCAGGCCGAGACGCAGCATCTGCTGGAGATGCTGCTGCGCCTGCTCGGAGCGCGTATTACCCTGCGCCTCAAACAGCCTGTGCCACTGCTGGAGTGCATTACTGCTGTTCGGTAAGCCAGCCATAACCCTGCTCCTCCAGTTGTTTAACCAGCGTAAAATCACCGGATTTCACAATGCGTCCCTGGTAAAGCACGTGCACGTAGTCCGGCTTGATATAGTCCAGAATGCGCTGGTAGTGGGTGACGATTATGAACGAACGCTTGCCGTCGCGCAGGGCGTTCACCCCGTCGGCGACAATCTTCAGGGCGTCGATATCCAGACCGGAGTCGGTCTCATCCAGAATGCACAGCTCGGGCTCCAGCACCGCCATCTGCAGGATGTCGTTACGCTTTTTCTCGCCGCCGGAAAAGCCAACGTTGACCGAGCGGGTCAGCAGGTCTTCCGGCATTTTCAGCAGCTTGATCTTCTCTTCCATCAGATCCTGGAAGTCGAAGCGATCCAGTGCCTCCTGGCCGCGATACTTGCGCACCGCATTCAGCGCCGTCTGGAGGAAAAACTGGTTGCTGACGCCCGGAATTTCCACCGGGTACTGGAAGGCCATAAAGATGCCCTCACCCGCGCGGTCTTCCGGTGACATCTCCAGCAGATCTTTGCCGTTAAATTCGACCGAACCGCCAGTCACTTCGTAATCTTCGCGTCCCGCCAGCGTTGCAGAAAGCGTACTTTTCCCGGAGCCGTTCGGCCCCATAATGGCGTGAACTTCACCCGGCTTGACGTCAAAATTGAGACCGCGCAGGATGTCTTTCTCTTCCACGCTAACCTGTAAATCTTTAATGCTTAACATGTGCTTTCCTTAACCGACGCTGTGTTCAAGACTAATGGCGAGGAGTTTTTGTGCTTCAACGGCAAATTCCAGCGGCAGTTCAGAGAACACGTCCTTACAGAAGCCGTTCACAATCATCGAAATGGCATCTTCTTCACTGATCCCACGCTGCAGACAGTAGAAGAGCTGATCTTCCCCAATGCGCGACGTGGTCGCCTCGTGCTCCAGCTGGGCCGTGTTGTTACGGCACTCCACGTACGGGAAGGTATGCGCCCCGCAGTCTGCGCCAATCAGCATTGAGTCACACTGGGTGAAGTTACGCGCGTTGGTGGCCGTCGGCATGATTTTCACCAGCCCGCGATAGCTGTTCTGGGAATGCCCGGCAGAGATCCCTTTCGAAATGATGGTAGATTTCGTGTTTTTACCGATGTGGATCATCTTGGTGCCGGTATCGGCCTGCTGATGCCCGCTGGTGAGCGCCACCGAGTAAAACTCACCGATGGAGTTATCCCCACGCAGGATGCAGCTCGGGTACTTCCAGGTAATAGCAGAGCCGGTTTCCGACTGCGTCCAGGACATTTTGCTGTTTTCACCTTCGCACAGCGCGCGCTTGGTGACGAAGTTCAGGATACCGCCGGTGTTGCCGTCGCCGGGGAACCAGTTCTGCACCGTGGAGTATTTCACCTCCGCGTCTTTATGAATGATGACCTCGACCACCGCAGCGTGCAGCTGATAGCTGTCGCGCACCGGTGCAGAACACCCTTCGATATAGCTGACGTAGCTGCCTTCGTCCGCAACCAGAATGGTGCGTTCGAACTGGCCGGTTTTTTCGGCGTTAATGCGGAAATAGGTGGAGAGCTCCATCGGACAGCGCACGCCTTTCGGCACGTAGATAAAGGTGCCGTCAGAGGCTACCGCGGCATTTAGCGCGGCGAAGAAGTTATCGTTACTCGGTACCACGGTGCCGATGTACTTCTTCACCAGCTCGGGATGGTCATGAATCGCTTCGCCAAAGGAGCAGAAAATAATCCCCTGCTCGGCCAGCTTTTCGCGATAGGTGGTCGCCACCGAGACGGAGTCGAAAATGGCGTCCACCGCCACCTCTTTGCCCTCGCGAACCGGGACGCCAAGCTGATTAAAGGCCTCTTCCACCTCTTTACTCAGGAAGCTGTTCTCGGCACCGGTCTGCTGTACCGCGCCGGGCTGCGAAGCGCAGGTATCGTCACAGCTGCCGCAGGAGGGCGCGGAGTAGTAGCTGTAATCCTGATAGTTCAGTTTGTCGTAATGGGCTTTCAGCCAGTGCGGCTCTTCCATCTCCAGCCAGGCGCGGAAAGCGCTCAGGCGAAATTCGAGCATCCACTCGGGCTCGTTACGTTTGGCCGAGATGGCGCGCACGACATCTTCATTAATCCCTTTCGCCAGCTCGTCGGTCTGCAGCTGCGTGAAAAAACCCTCTTTATAGTTGAGGTGTCCGCCGCTCCAGGTGTTTACATCACTCGTTGCTTCAGTATTACGAGACATAGTACCGCCTATACCCCAAAGCTTTCGCCGCAGCCGCATTCGTTCTGGGCTTTCGGGTTATGAAATTTGAATAACTGGTTTAAACCTTCCCGTACGTAGTCCACCTCTGTACCGTCGATAAACGGCATAGCCTGTAGCGCGACGTACAGCTTTGCGCCATCGGTTTCAAACACCAGGTCATCTTTTTCCGGTGCGGTGACGGTATCCAGCACGTAGCCAAAGCCCGCGCAACCGGTCTGCTTAACGCCTAAGCGTACGCCGAGGATCTCAGGCTTTTTCGCCACCAGCTCGTGGATATGCGCTGCCGCCGCAGGCGTGAGCGTTAAACCACGCCAGGCAAAATCGGCAGGATTGAAGGTTTCTGAATGCAGTTCCATAGGTCCACCTCATCTGATTAGCCATCAGGGCATAACACCATGTTAGTGATAACGATTATCACTTCAACCCTCTGTCAGCAGGGGCATTCGGCTAAACCGCCCTTTTTGTCTACTTTTATTAAGCATAGACCCTGTCAGGAGATGCGGGCGGGATGGATTTAATTGTTCAATACTTTGAAAATTAATGGATTATTGAACGGAGGAAACAGCGACGAAAGGAAAAGTAAAATATGCATCGGAAATGCCTATTTTTGAGATAGCTTTTGTTCAGGAAGGGACCAAAACAAAAAAAGGCCCTCAAGGCCTCTGATTATGAGTGATGAAATGAAACGGTAAAACCCTGTTCACGCCAGTGATCGAGCTGTTCCTGCTGACGCGGTGTTGGCGCTTTTCCCGTCCAGACGAAGATTTTTTGCCCCGGGAAGAGCTCAGGACGCGGGGAATCAATCGGCTCGGCCAGAACATCAATGTGCCAGCCCTTGTGCGATAAGCGCGCGGCTTCCAGCCACAGGTGGGTCCGGTCATCGCATTCCCAGCCGATAAGCAACGCATCGTTACCCGCTTTCTTGCGCGACTCCGCCAGGCTTGCAATCGCGAATTCAATCAGAACACCGTCAAGCATGCTCGCCATGTGGCGTACGGTATTTTGATCCTGATTCATTCGCTGGCGGACGGGGGAAATGATGTTATCGATCAGCGCATCCATCGCGTGGTCGCGGCGAAATTCGCCGATTTTGGCACGCAGCTTTGCCGGGCTGGCGTAGCGCAGAACGGTCATCATCTCTTCCTGGAACGAGGCCCAGTTACCCTGGGTCAGAACTTCTTTGTTTTCCAGCAGGGCTTTGACTTTTCCGACCGAAACGCCGCTTTTCATCAGGCGCTTGATCTCTTCGATACGCAGGATATCTTCATCGTCGAACTGACGATGACCCCCTTCGCTGCGCTGCGGCTTCAACAATCCATAACGGCGCTGCCAGGCACGCAGCGTAACGGGGTTGATACCGCATCGTTCGGCTACTTCGCCGATACTGTAATAGGCCATTAACTCCCTCACGCTCAGAACTTCCATACCTAACTGCACCAACCTTATCAGATTGTACAAACCATTTGTATAACTAAGACCGTATTTTGCCCAGGTGAATGGGACATTCCACCACCCATCTGTTAATACATTGTTGTACAAAATTTGCCATTCGTACAGCCAGACCGACTCAATTGCGCCCGGCTTTATCAAAAGTCGAATTTTTTCTCTGGCCATGAAATGGCCGGAATACCGCCGTGCCGGGGGCTGGCGAAAAGATGTCCCTGGAACTGGGAAATCCCCGCAGACTCCAGCCACATCCACTCTTCCGCCTTCTCCACGCCGACCGCGCAGAACTGAATTTCCAGCGAAGAACAGCATTTGATAATCGCCTGAATAATAGCCTGACGCGGACCACTTTTGTGCACGTTCGCTACCAGATCGCGATTAATCTTAATTCTGTCCGGCTGGAACTGGGCCAGCAACTGTAGCCCGGCAAAACCGGCACCAAAGTGATCGATCGTTACGCTGATCCCCGCACTTTTTAACTGCCTGACCGAGTCTGTGAACTCATCGAAACGGGAAATGGCTTCGCTCTCGGTGAACTCGACCATAATTTGCTCGGGCACAAAACCATTTGCTTCGATGGCGGTAAGCAGAAAGTCCACGGCGTTGGGGAGATTGACCAGCGTCATAGGCAGCAGGTTAAGAGACAACGTCTGGTCCTGTAACCCCAGCGCGCTGGCCATTGAGAGCGCCACCTGCTTGCTTTGCAAATCAGAGGCATACACGTCCTCGCGCGAGCGGTTGGCGAAGTAGACCCCCGGCGAGTCGCCGGACGGGGTGCGGAGAAGAGCCTCCCAGGAGACGACCCGCTGCATAAACGGATCGACTATCGGTTGAAAGGCAAAGCTACAATCCGCCCCTTTCGCGACCACCTCAGGTTGTGCAGATAAGTGCGTGTCTTCAGGAACAAAATCCCATGAATCTGCAGGAGGCAGTTCAAAATAGTTCGCTTTTTCTGTGGCCTCAACAAAGGTCCGAAAAAACTGCAGCGGGCGGTCATTATACGTCAGCTGGTAGCGCGTCGTGCCTCTGTTGAGCACCTGCTGCAGCACCTCATCCCTGTCGAACTGGCGTAAATCAAAAAGCTCCATGCCCACCTTGCCAAAACGCCGGACAGGCCCGTGATCCCGCATCAGCTCTACCACGTTATGGTGGCGGGTGTCGTTGCAGATCTGCTCATAAATAGCAGAAACATGATCCGCTGGCCCCTCAAGCAACTGGAAAAAATGTGTGCCGTTAAACAGCAAGATCCCCGTGACATTGGATTGCCGGTTTTTACTATTTGCAGCAGCGACCATTGTTTCCAGCGCTTTCACTGGAACGTCTTCGCAGATATGACTGCGGTAAATGATGGTTGTAAGCATGCTATTCCTGGGGGTTAGGGTTTTGGCCACAATTAAGGTGGGTAAGGATCATTTATAGCACATTAATTGGCTGACAAATAATTTACATCTCAACCATTTACGACTTTTAATGAGACCTTTTTCCGTGCTGTACAACTTAACTGCAACGCACAGCTTTGTACAATATATCCTGTGATTTCACCGATGCGCCACATCATCTTAACCACATGAATAAAAAGCACTTTATAAAATATATCATACTAAATTTAAAAAATTGTACATTTTTAATGTACAGATTTATAAATTGTGTATACCTTAAATGTAACGTTACTGATTACAAAATTTTACAGGAGCGAAACATGCAGCAGAAAGGTCACGTCGCAGATTCCGCAGCAGCAATCGCACAGTACTTCGAAAAAGCCTCTCTTCCTACCCAGCAAGAAACGCTCGGTCAGGTGGTTGTTGAGATCCTTAGCGACGGGCGGAACCTCAATCGTAAATCGCTCTGTACCAAACTATTAAGCCGCCTCGAAAAAGCCGATGGCCCGGAAGAGGAGCAGCATTACCACATGCTGCTTGGTCTTCTCTTCGAACGATAATGTTATGAAAAGCAGTGACGCAGACACGCTGACTGACCAGCTGATTGGACAAGCCGTTCTTTCACTTTTGAAGGAGCACGGTCCCGTTACAACGGAAGCGCTGGTTCTGCGTCTGCGGGATATGAAAGCACATGAAAAGGATCCCCGGCGGCGGGAGACACTTGCGAGGGTGATTGCCGATATCGGATCAAAAAGCCTCGGATTAAAACGTCGCAGAGCCGCACAAGGACGAATGAACAGAGAGGGACCTCTCAGTTATCAAAGAGACAATGTAGTGCCGTTATTTGGAAAGGGAAAACCGTCCGATCCCAAAAAAATACATTGACTGCAATTTAACAGCTACGGTGAGAACAAATGAGACAAAATATTCAGCTGCAACCCGAATACCATTCTGCTTTTTTAGAAAGCGCGCTGTCGGAGTATTTCCGTCATGCAGGCGATCGTTTTGCTGAAGAGTCTGCTGTTTTTTCTACTGCAGTACGCTGTGTTCTGGCTTCTGAAGGACATCTGTCCAATAAAGCCATCATTCTCTGGCTCATTCAGACGCTGGAAGCGACCAACGACGTTGTTCAGGCGGATGTTATTCGTAAGACGCTTGAAATCGTGGTGGGCTACACCATGGATGACGTTTAAGCACCCTGCCATTCCGCAATCGTGTCATCGTCAAAACTGACGAACGTTCTGACGATGACACGCTTTCTCTTCATAATCCCCTGTTAAATAAGCGCTATAAAGATGGCATGGTTTCTGCTTACTCCCTTTTACGGGACTGGGCTTACCAGTCATTTTGCTTCATTTCTTAACAGGTCTGTTATTGATGAAAAAAATCGCCAGCGTCTGCCCTTACTGTGGTGCAGGCTGCAAATTAAACCTTGTCGTTGAGAATAACCGTATCATCCGTGCCGAAGCGGCAGAAGGGGTGACAAACCAGGGCACTTTATGCCTGAAAGGATTTTACGGCTGGGACTTCCTCAACGATACCCGCCTCCTCACCCCACGCCTGACCCAGCCAATGATCCGCTACCGTAAAGGCGAAGCATTCACTCCCGTGACCTGGGAGGAGGCTATCCGATACACCGCCCAGAAGCTCAGCAGCATTAAAGCGCAACACGGGCCGCGGTCAATCATGACTACCGGTTCATCACGCGGAACCGGCAATGAAACCAACTACGTCATGCAAAAATTTGCCCGTGCGGTGCTGCACACCAACAACGTCGACTGCTGCGCGCGCGTCTGTCACGGTCCTTCCGTGGCAGGGTTACAGGAGACCCTCGGCAACGGTGCGATGAGTAATTCCATCAACGATATTGAGCACTCTAAATGTCTGCTGGTATTCGGCTATAACTGCGCAGACTCTCACCCTATCGTCGCCCGCCGCGTGCTTAAAGCCCGTGAAAACGGCGCGAAAATCATCGTCTGCGATCCGCGCCGCATCGAAACGGCGCGCATTGCCGATCAGCACCTGCAGCTGAAAAACGGCAGCAACATGGCGCTGGTGAACGCCTTTGGCTATGTGCTGCTGGAAGAGGAGCTGTACGACAAAAACTATGTCGCGCGGTTTACGGAAGGGCTTGAGGCCTATCGTCAAACGGTGAAAGACTATGCGCCGGAGAAGGTCGAGCATCTTACCGGCATTCCCGCCCGAGACGTACGTCAGGCAATGCGCACCTTCGCGGCGGCCCCTTCCGCCACCGTAATGTGGGGAATGGGCGTGACCCAGTTTGGTCAGGCCGTCGATGTCGTCAAAGGGCTTTCCAGCCTTGCACTGCTGACCGGCAACCTGGGCCGCCCCGCCGTCGGCGTCGGCCCCGTACGCGGACAAAACAATGTTCAGGGTGCCTGTGATATGGGCGTTCTGCCGAATATGTTCCCCGGCTATCAGGATGTGACCGATCCGGCGGTCAGGCAGAAGTTCGCTGATGCCTGGGGGATTGACGTCAATAAAATGGACGATCGGGTCGGGACGCGTATTACCGAGGTGCCTCATCTGGCGCTGGAAGGCAAGGTCAAGGCCTACTACATCATGGGGGAAGATCCGCTTCAGACGGAAGCCGATCTCGGTCTCGTCCGCAGCGGTTTTGACGCCCTCGATTTTGTGGTGGTTCAGGACATCTTTATGACCAAAACGGCGGAAGTGGCGGACGTTCTGCTCCCTGCCACCTCCTGGGGCGAACACGGCGGCGTCTTTACCTGCGCCGACCGGGGTTTCCAGCGTTTTGGCAAAGCCATTGAGGCCAGCGGCAACGTGAAGCGCGACTGGGAGATCATCAGCCTGCTCGCCACCGAGATGGGCTACCCGATGCATTATGACTCCAACCAGCAGATCTGGGACGAGATGCGCGAGCTGTGCCCTCTCTTCTATGGCGTGACGTATGAAAAAATGGGCGAGATGGGGCACGTGCAGTGGCCGTGCCCGACGCTCGATCATCCGGGAACGCCGTACCTGTACAAAAACAATCAGTTCGACACGCCAACAGGCAAGGGTCAACTGTTTGCCGCGCCGTGGCGCGCGCCGGCAGAGACGCCCGATGATGATTATCCGCTGGTACTCTGCACGGTGCGCGAGGTAGGCCACTACTCCTGCCGCTCGATGACCGGGAACTGCGCCGCGCTGCAGAGCCTGGCCGATGAGCCGGGTCGGGTGCAAATGAACCCAGCCGATGCGGACAAACTGGGCATTACCGACGGACAGCTGGTCTGGGTACGTTCACGTCGCGGCAAGGTGATTACCCGCGCCAGCATCAGCGAGCGTATCAACGCCGGGGCGGTCTATATGACCTATCAGTGGTGGATTGGCGCCTGCAACGAGCTAACCCAGGATAACCTCGATCCCATCTCCAAAACCCCGGAAACGAAGTACTGCGCGGTGCAACTGGAGGCGATTGAGGACCAGCGCTGGGCGGAGGATTTTGCGGCGTCGTCTTACCAGACGATGAAAACGCGGTTGATTAACGCAGTGAATGTCTGATGCATCTGCCGGGTGGCATCAGCACCACACCACCCGGCAACTACACCACGCGTTAGCTTTGCAGCTGATTATCAATTAGATAGTCACGCAACCGGTTCGGACAGGTATTCTTCTCTACCATCCGGTGGATCAAGGCCATGAGTTCAAAATCACTACGCAGGTCGAATTTCTGCATCAGCAGATATTTATGGGTAAAAATGGTTTTATCACTGGTGTTAAGCTTATCCGCAATCTGCCCTACCGATAATCCTCTGTAAAAATGCATCATAACGCGAATTTGCTGCAGCGATAATATTTTGTGCTGGCATTCATCGCAGCTTTTATTTTTCCAGCGAAAGCTGGGTAATTGGGTGCGATACCATGCGATAAAAAGCGTCTCGGTCATTCTGTCAAGCGAGGTGCGCCGAGAGAGAAATATCATATCCTGATAACAGGACGGACATGCCGAGAAACGGTGCTCATCCTCGACCAGACCAACCACAATTCCTTTTTTGCGCGCCAGTAATTCAGGATAGCAGGTCAGGGTTTCCCCCTGACATAACGCGAGAAAAATAATATCGGCGGCACTAACATGTTCATGAGAAAGTTCAACGTCAAAATGGAGCGAATGCCTGAAATTATGGGTGAAGAAATCCACAAGAAAACGCTGCAATCCGTCTCTAAAAAATAAATCAGTCTCTTTAATGAGAATATTCAGCATAGCAGTTACCGCCAGCAGTCAATCATCACCATTATCTCCACGTAGCGATCAGTTGTACTGCATCGTCATGACAACAACGGCGCTGATGTTCCCCGGCGTCGCCCCGCCGGTAAAGGATGTCACCGCGGCCTGCATGGCCATCGTTGCGGTTCTGTCTGCTGCGATCGTCTGCGTAATGCTTGTCCCCGTCCCCTTTAACGCACCGGTTGCCGCCTCACTCATTGCTATCGCGACATTAGTGGCAGAACCGCTGTTCATGTAGTAATCCGCCCCCGCGACGGGATCGGGGTTACCGGTAAATGAGACCGTTACGCTGCTAGTGCCAGTCGGACACTGGGTAAACATCAGGTTAAACCGCACAGGATCGGAAGATGACCCCAGCGTAGACATGTTTGATGCCTGAATATTGCCGAGGTTAATATCCATATTGTCATTCCCTCCGTTAAATATGCAGGGCGAGGCAATAATATTTCCGGTAACGCTGACGTTAACAGTGTCCCCTGCAAAGGTATTGCAGCTTATTAACGTGGCAGCAAGCGCTGCCGAGTGCAAAATATTCATCGCGTTATCCATTATTGATACGTTAAGTCAAGGGTGGCTGATGCGTTGGCCTTGCCTATTGAAACACTCGCCTGAGTCTGATAATAACGTGCGGTTATCGGGAACGTTTCCTGGCCACCCGCGGATTGTTTCAAAACAATTCGGTTATTTAACGCTAAAGGCGCCCCATTATATAGCAATTGCACGCCGACCCCCTTCGCCACGTCCGCGTTCCCTTGCCCAGTCAAGGCTAATACGCTGTCAGTGCTGACGTCCGGGTTTTGCATCCCCTGCAGCATGACGTTAATATTCGCATCTGCATCGCAATCAAGGCCCAGATTCTGTGTGCTTTGAGCACCAGAAGGAATGGTGCCGACAGTATTGCCAAAAGCCGATGCCGATATATCACCGATAGGAAAAGTTAAATTAGGCGTTGTTATTGCGCATGCTAACTGCGTCACTTTATTGCCAATATAGTTAACCGTTAACGACTGAATGTTATCGTCACCATGAGCCGTTGCCAGTAATCCAGAGCCGATCACGCCTGAAGTAATATCCCCTGTCTTTATTAAAGTAACCTCCAGAGGATAAACAACGATTTTTGTCGGTACCGAATATGAATACTGTCTGACTTTGGAAAAGAACCAGTCTGTAGTAACAAATTGCAAACTAAGACCCACGCCTGGGACATTTGTATTATAATAATTAGTTATTGACGAAGGTGTACTGAACATACTCATTTCATAAGTAATCGTCCCCGGACCTATACAAAGATCCATATCACCACTGCCATTGGTAATGAAGCTGCTGATTACTGTGCCAACGGGAGCATCACGCTGAACCGTCACGGCGGGCTGCTGTATGTTAAAGGGTGGTACTGGATTAAATCCACTGCTCCCATCAACCTTACAGTCTGCTTCAACACGCAGAGAGCATAACCATAACAGTGCCAGAAAAATGAATTGCCCATACGGCCGATATTTTTTTACTGAATACATAATTAATCCTCAACGACAATCATAAACAACGACAGGAATATTATTTGACTTATCTTTTTCATTAATCGCATAGTTAACCTGACATTGTTCTGAATTATCACTACCCCATTTAACCAATAACGTTCCGTCTGGACTTAACCCAGTCAAATAAACCTGGCCTTTATCCCCAACAATAAAACTGTTGCCGTTCTGCCCTTTGACAGTGGCGGTAGCGCCAAACGGTACCGGCTGTCCATTACGGTATTTAAGCGTCATCAACACCCGCATCCCTACATTTGCCACATAATCCGCCCTGACCACCGCACCGCGGGTCGGTATCACGGTCTTGTTGGTCAGTTCCAGCTCCACGTCATCCGGTAGCGTATCGGTCATCAGCGCCACGTCGTTCTTGCGATACGGCGTCAGGTTGCTCACTGCGGTGTAGCCACGCCAGTCGGTTTTTGCGCCGCTCTGATTCTGGATGCTCACCCCTTTCGCGCCGGGTGCTTTTATCAGCACATTGGTTTCACCCAGTGGCTGCGAGAAGGTCACCCCGTCGGCGTGGGCAAGGATCCCCCCCTGCAATCCATAGTTCAGACGATCGCTGCCCTTGTCGTAACCGTACCCCGCATAGACTTCACCATACGTGCCTTTAAAATCAGCGCTGGCATTGCCGGTATATCCCACGGAATCCGTTCCGTAACCTTGCTGTACGTTCCAGCTGAGCGCGTTGTTTTCCAGCGCGGTGCCGTTAAGGCCGACGCTGTGCGTCGTGCCGTTGTTCTTGCTGGCGTTCATGCTGTAATTAGCCCAGGTACGCGGCAAGAAAGCCTCTAACGGCACGCTGACGTTCAGTGCAATCTGCTGATCCTTACCGTTGCGGGATGAACCACTGTTGCCGTCAGTACTGCCGTTTTCACTGTAGGTATAGGTGATCCCATAGCTCACGCTTTTCCAGGCGTTGTTGTACCCGGCGCTGTAAGACGCTGTGGTCCTGCCTGAATTCCAGTAATCTTCACGAACGGCGCTGAGCATGAGCGATCCCAGGTTCTGACCGATGTTCTGGCTCATCGTCAGCTCGGCCCGGTTACGACGGCGGTTCTGCAGCGCGCTGCTGTCGCCATAGGAATCCAGCACCTCCTGCATTCCGTAGTAGCCGCTGGTTGAATAGCGGTAGCCGGCAATGGCGAAGTTGGTTCCCGTCTCAACAAAGTTCTTGCTGTAGCGAATGCGCCAGGACTGACCGCTACTTCCCGGCAGATTTTGTGGGGTTGACCACGCCTGAGTAACATCCGTCGAGAAGGCGCCAAAGTCGCCCATGTTTTTACCGAACCCTGCTGCCAGAGACTGATACTTGCTCGATTCCTGGAAACCGCCGTAGAGCGTCAGGCCATGCGACAGGCCGTAGATCCCGGTCAACTGTGCGAACGGGGTTTTATCAACTTCGCTGCTATAGGATCGGTACTGGCCTGCGGTTACCGCATACTTAAAACGCCCTTCACGCTGTAACACCGGCAGTGAAGCAAAGGCCACGGTGAAGTGCTGCTCGCTGCCGTCGCTCTCTTTCACGGTAACGTCGAGGTCACCCGCGCCGCCAGTGGGGTATATATCCGTAATTTCAAACGCCCCCGGCGCCACATCGCTCTGAGCAATCTGGTAGCCATTTTGACGAATGATGACCTGTGCATTGGTGCGGGCAATACCGCGCACCACCGGAGCATAGCCTTTCAACGAGTCCGGCATCATGTCATCGTCAGAGGCCAGCTGCGCCCCCCGGAATGGAATACTGTCAAATACGTCAGCCGGAGAGGCGCTGTCGCCGGTAGTGAGCTGAGCCTTCAGCGGAACGATCGCCCGCTGCACGTAGGTGTAGACCGTGTCCCATTTGTCTTTACCGCTGCCGTCGCGGCTCCAGGTGGAATAGTTGCGGATCCGCCATGGACCGACGTTAATGCCCGGACGCAGGTTGGCGTACTGGCTGTTCGTGTTACTGCTGTTGCCGTCACGTCCCCAGCTGTTTGAGCCGCTCAGACTGTAGTTAAGCAGCGCGGCGGTGATCCCCTCGTCCCACATTTCTGGCGGCACATATCCGCGAGCCTGCGGTGACAGCGCCGCCTGTGGAATCGTAATCTCAAGGTGCTGGGCACTGAAAATAAACGCGGTTGACGCCTGCGGGATCGCCGAGAGCTTCGCACATTCGCCGCCTGAATTCAGGTCAGGGAATAGCTCGGTTTTTACCCCCCAGCTTTTCAGCTGCGCCACGCTCAGGCAGGGCTGCAAGGACGTCTCGCCTTCCGCGTTTTTTACCGCGTCAAATCTGATGTCGCGCGTGTCAACAACCTGCCCGCCGATGAGCACATCAACGCGATAGGTGCCGGGCAGTTGCGAACCGGATTCAAACGCCGAAAGATCGGCGCCTTTCATGCCAGGGTTGTCCAGTTCAATCAGCTCAGGGTTAAAATACTCACCTGCATAAGCGGTCTCGGTAACCGAACCGAGTACGACAGCGATTAACAGTGCCGGATTAAATAAAACCGCCTGCTTATTATGGCTAATCACGACGTTACTCCATACCGAGAATAAAGAGGGCCTCTGGCACAATACGAATTACAGGGTGGCGTTATGCACATTTCCGGTACCACCGTAATCATTAATTAACCTGAACGTTACCGAACCGCCGGTAATACCTTTCGGCAAATCAAACCGTGCGCTAGCCCCGGGAAGTACATAAGTTACGTCCTCGAGCTTTTTACCATTCACGCGGATTTCATTGAAATTCATTACCACGTTAGTTGGGTTAGTGACCTGAATCTGATTCCCGCTACGCTGCCAGGTTAATTTATCTGCCAGCTCTTCAGGAATGACCCCTTTCAGGGCCGCTGGACGATAGATTAATTTAATGCGGGTTTTTACCGCAATTTGCAGCGTATTGTCTTTTCGCGATGCCGCAGGAATAGACTTAATATTTAGCCAGTAGAGCGACTCTTTATCCTGGGCAACCGAACCTGCTAATACAATACGTTCCACGTTCTGCTGGCCTTTATCCAGGCGGTAGAGTGGTGGCGTGATAATAAAAGGTGTTTTCTCAGCACTTCCGTTTTGCGACTCTACCCACGACTGAATTAAATACGGTGCCGTGTCGGGGTTCGTGACGCTAATAGAAGACTCTTTTTTATTGCCATCATAAATAACGCGCGTCCCGCCAATGACCACACCCGCAGTGGCTTGAGAAATACCGGCTGAAAGAAACACGCAGGCAAGTAAAGTTTTACTCAGAAAATACATTTTATACCTCAATAACAAAGGGGCCAACAGACGGCCCCCCAATGGTTTCCGTCAAGAATAATCAGTTATAGACAACGGAGAAATTAGCCACGGAATTTGCAGGACCGGCGGTTACCGTTGCTTCAGTGGAAATATACTGCGCGTAAAAATTCAGCGTATTATCCGTTGTACTACTGAGCACATAGGAATAATTATTGCTGCTGTGTAACGGCAGATCGGCCTTATCCGCTGACATCAGGTTAATTGCCACCCCTGTTGCCGCCCCTGCCACCGACGAATCAATTGCCAGCAGGTTGGCATTGGTTGGATCCGGCGTGCCGTCGAAACGGACTTTTGCGCTGGTAACCGTAACCGGACAGTTTTTCAGTACAATATCAAATCGTGTTGCAGCCGTTCTGGAACCCGTAACCGGGAATTCCGTTTTATTATAATCGCCCAGCACCACCACCTGGTTCTGCGAAGCCACATCTACATCGCAGGCAGAATCAAGAATATTACCGTTAAAATTAACGGTACCTGCCGCTGCGAATGCATTTGTCATGGTCAGTACAGAACTGGCTGCAAACATTGCCATCATTAATTGCTTTTTCATAATGCTCTACCCTGTATCACTTTATTTATTACTGAGATTCATGCAGTAGAAAGCCGATAAAAACCCTGAAGGTTTTTATTCTCCAATAAACGGCTTAAGTATTTTCTTACTGCCTGGTTAAAATTTATATAATTCTTTTCACCAGGACAACGGTTATATGGTCTAGCTGTAGACTCAGATTTAACAAAAAAGAAACATTCATTTTTGACAATTCTTATCACGTATTGCTTCAGGTCTATTAATAGACTTAAATAAATTCTCTCTAGCATTCAAACAGTTAGATAGAAAAAGCTCCCCGGTCTACTTTTAGACCTCTGCAGAATGTTCCCTGACTTATTAATTTTTAAGATAATTCTCTTCGCAGATCAAAAAATGATCACACAAGCAGTCGATGTGAGGTATCTTATGAATACACGTTTAACCACCCCGCTGAATAATCAGCCGTCATCCGCTCTGGATTTAAAACCGTTATTCCATATAGACACGCTGATTAACCATGTGGTCCCGGCAGCGAAGAGAATGATCATCGCCCGGGGTGAAACGGTTCATTATTATAAAGATGATGTTCGGCAGTGCTTTTTGCTTATCCAGGGCAGCGTGGCGCTTCATCGCCGCGGTGACGGTATTGTATTAAACTCTGAATCAGCGCCTTTTATTCTGGGCGTGAGCAGTCAATTCTCCTCTGAGCATCTTTACGTCAGGGCGCTGGAAACCGCGGAAATCGCCCGCGTGCCCCTGGAAAGCTTTAACCAGATTGTGTCGCAGCATGATTTATGGGAGCACTTTTCAAAGCTGCTTATTTATACCGCCTCGCGGGTATACGAACATTGCGCGCAAATATCGCAAATGTCTGCCTACGATATCATCCGGTTCCAGCTTGTTGAGCTGATGCAGGAGCCGGACGCCATACGGCACAATACGACGGCGGCAGCCTACATCAAAAGCCGGACGTATCTTTCACGTAGCGGAATTATGCGTATTCTGTCGGAACTGCGGACCGGCAAGTACATCACCATGGAGCGCGGTGTGCTGCGTGAAATTCACCATCTGCCACGCAAATATTGATTGCCACCGTGCCTGTATCAGCGAGAGACGCTATAATTAGCCAGGTTATTCTTAAGGTTACCGGCTACCATGTCCCTTCCAGAAACGTCTCACCGCGGCTCACCTTACGCACAAGAGCTTATTTCACACTTACTGCCTGATTGCACAACGCGACGCACCGCTCGCGGCGAGCGGCTTGACCTCCAGATCAACGGTCAGGGAATGTGCTATTTAATTCTTGAGGGAACGGTCGCTATCTACAGAAGAAGCGATGACATGATGCTGTCTACGGCCCGCAGCCCCGCCGTGTTCGGCCTCGCTAACCTCACCGATATCTATTTTAATGATTATATCAAGACGGTTAGCCCGTGCCTGATTGGCACGCTCACCACCGCGCGGGTGAATGAGATTATTAAAGATAAGGCGCTGTGGGGACTACTCTCGAAGCAACTCATGTTTGTGTATAGCCGTCTTTATAACAATGTAATGCCGCAGGGCGCCCCGACGGCGTATGAGATGATTCGCCAGCAGCTGATAAAGCTGATGGAGGAAGATGAGAGCTATCGCAGCAGCGTGACGGCGGAAAGGTATATCCGGGAGAAAACCCAGCTCTCCCGCAGCGGCGTAATGCGTATTCTGGCGGATTTAAAAACCGGCGGATTTATCGAAATCGAAGAAGGCCGACTCATCAGGATCAACAAGCTTCCTGCCCGATACTGAATTCCGGGCACAAAAAAGGCCGCATTCGCGGCCTTTTCAACAACACTCGCTCAATGGACGTGAACGCCCAACCGCCAGGCAAAGTAGATCTCTTCTTTCAGCTCATTCGAAGAGAGCGCCAGCAAATCCGTGAACTCCAGCTCAAGCTGTTTCAGCTTTTTCAGGTACTGCGCCGGAGACAGGTTGCTCTTATCGCGACGTAAATATTCAATTGCCAGCTGTGTTGGGGTTATTTCAGTATCCATGATGTCCTCGCTTATGTACAAATCCTGACCAGTATATCACAACATCCTGGCTAGTTTTTGACCAAAGCCAATTCATCTGAAAACTTTACACGACCGCCGTCGTCAGCCGCGACGAGCAGCACAGGCGATCCTGCTCATCGAGAATATCAATCTGCCACACCTGGTGGCGGCTACCGGCGTGCAGCGCGCGGCAAATACCGCGCACGCGTCCGCTACGCACCGAGCGAATATGGTTGGCATTCACCTCAAGCCCGACCACCTTCTGCTCGCCTTCGGTGCAGAGATACCCCGCGACAGAGCCCAGGGTTTCCGCCAGCACGACGGAGGCCCCGCCGTGCAACAGACCAAACGGCTGGTGGGTGCGGCTATCGACAGGCATCGTCGCCTCCAGATCGTCTTCCCCGATGCGGGTGAACTGGATATCCAGCAGCCCCACCATATTCCCCTCGCCCATGGCGTTCAGCGCCTGCAGCGTCACGGCACGTTTCCAGATCATCCAATTATCTCCAGTAAAGCCTGCAATGGGTGGCGTACGCCGTTACCTTCTACCCGCTTGACCTGGCTGCGGCAGGAGTAGCCCGTCGCCAGACAGCGGTTGCGCGGTAAACGCTGCATCGCCTGATGCCAGGACAACTCATAGATGCCGAGCGAGTTGGCGTGATTTTTCGCTTCGTGGCCGTAGGTGCCGGCCATCCCGCAGCAGCCCACGCTGACGCTCTCCAGCTTCGCGCCGAAACGCGCAAAAATAGCGGCCCACTGCGCCGGGGCCCCCGGCAGCGCCGTCACTTCGGTACAGTGGCCGAACAGATACCACGGTTCACCGCCAGCCTCCTGAACGGTCTTCTCTTCCAGGGCCGACGGCAGCCACTCGTGCACCAGCATCACGTGGAAATCGCCCCGCTTCTCACCCAGCGTCTGTTTGTATTCATCGCGATAGCAAAGCACCAGCGCCGGATCGACGCCGACCATCGGTATTCCGAGTTGCGCCACGCGATTCAGGAAGTCAGACGTTTTCTGCGCTGTCTTCGCAAATCGGTTCAGGAAACCCTTGATGTGCTGCGCCTTGCCGTTAGGCGAGAACGGCAGCACCACCGGCTGGTAACCCACTTTCTCCGCCAGACGGACGAAATCGGCCACGACCTGGGCGTCGTAGTAACTGGTAAACGGATCCTGGACCACCAGCACCACGTTCGCTTTTTGCTCAGGGGTAAGCGCTTCGAGCTGCTCCAGGGTCATGTTTGCCGAGCGATGGCCGACGAGCTGGCGCTGCAGAGACGGCACCGACAGCGGCGGCAGATCGACCATGCCGATGTGTTTTTCGGAAAGCTTGCGCACCAGCGGCTGGTTGATAAAGAAGTTGAAGGTCTTCGGCGCGCGCGCCATCAGCGGCGCATAGCTTTCCACCGTCGCCACCAGATGGTCGCGCACCGGGCGCAGGTAGCGGGTGTGGTAAAGCTGCAGGAAGCGCGAGCGGAATTCCGGCACGTCGATTTTAATCGGGCACTGGGTAGAGCAGGCTTTACAGGCCAGGCAGCCGGACATCGCCTCTTTCACCTCATGGGAGAAATCATATTCGCCCTTGTTGGCATGCCAGCTGTTGCGGGTGCGCTCAATCAGCGAGCGCAGGCTGGCCCGTTTTTCCGGCAGCTCCTGCTCCAGCTTCAGGGGATCGACGCCGCGATCCGCAAGCAGACGCAGCCACTCGCGTACCAGCGTCGCCCGCCCTTTCGGCGAGTGAATACGGTTGCTGGTGATTTTCATTGACGGGCACATCGGGCTTTTCGCGTCGAAGTTAAAGCACAGGCCGTTGCCGTTACACTCCATCGCGCCGCGCCAGGACGAGCGCACCGCAATCGGAATCTGTCTGTCGTAGGTGCCGCGCTTGACGGCATCCACCTGGAGCATTGGCGCGTCCACGCCTTCTGGCGGGCAGATTTTCCCCGGGTTAAGGCGGTTATCCGGGTCAAATGCCGCTTTCACCTTACGCAGTTCCGCGTAGAGCTGCTCCCCGAAGAAGGCCGGGCTGTATTCCGCGCGGAACCCTTTCCCGTGCTCTCCCCACAGCAGACCGCCGTATTTAGCGGTCAAGGTCACTACGTCGTCGGAGATCTGCTTCATCAGGATCTCCTGCTGCGGGTCGCACATGTCCAGCGCCGGACGCACGTGCAGCACCCCGGCATCCACGTGGCCGAACATGCCGTAGCTCAGGCCGTGGCTGTCCAGCAGGGCGCGAAACTCAACGATATAATCCGCCAGATGTTCAGGCGGCACGCAGGTATCTTCGGCAAAAGGAATGGGCTTCGCCGCCCCTTTCGCATTGCCGAGCAGGCCCACGGCTTTTTTACGCATGGCGTAAATACGTTCGATACCGGCCAGATCGTTACAGAGCTGCCAGCCGATCACACCGCCTTCTTCCTGCGCAATCAGCTCATCCAGACGCTGGCAGAGCGTGGTGACCTGGCGTTCAATCAGCTCCGCATCATCGCCGGCAAATTCCACAATATTGAGACCGAGCATCTCTTTATCCGGCACGTCGGTAATGAGGTCACTAACGGAGTGCCAGACGATATCTTCCCGGGCCAGATTGAGCACCTTCGAGTCGACGGTTTCCACCGACAGCGCCTGCGCTTTCACCATAAACGGCGCATTGCGCAGCGCGGAGTCGAAGGAGTCATATTTGACGTTCACCAGACGACGCACCTTCGGCAGGCGGGTGATATCCAGCCGCGCCTCGGTAATAAACGCCAGCGTCCCTTCGGAGCCGGTCAGCACGCGGGTTAAATCAAACTGCGTCAGGTCGTCATTAAACACGTGGCGCAGGTCGTAGCCCGTTAAAAAGCGGTTCAGTTTGGGGAATTTGTCGAGAATAAGCTGGCGGTTGTCGCGGCAGCGTTCCAGCACGGTACGGTAGATGCGTCCGCTGGCGGTATTATCTTTGCCCAGCGTTTCCGCCAGTTCAACCGGCATCGGCTGGGTATCAAGGATGTCGCCGCCCAGCAGCACCGCACGCACGCCCAGCACGTGGTCGGAGGTTTTACCGTAGACCAGCGAGCCCTGGCCGGAAGCATCAGTATTGATCATTCCACCAATGGTCGCGCGGTTGCTGGTGGAGAGCTCAGGGGCAAAAAAGTAGCCGTAAGGCTTGAGATACTGATTAAGCTGATCTTTGATGACGCCCGCTTCGACCCGCACCCATCCCTCTTCAGGGTTGATCTCAATGATGCGGTTCATATAGCGCGACATATCAATAATGATGCCCTGGTTCAGCGCCTGACCATTGGTCCCGGTGCCACCGCCGCGCGGCGTGAAGACCAGAGAGGCAAAGCGCTCCTGCGTTGCCAGCCGGGCGATAAGCGCCACGTCGGCCGTAGATCGAGGGAAAACGACGGCATCGGGAAGAAGCTGGTAGATACTGTTATCGGTTGCCATCGTCAGCCTGTCGGCATAGTTCGTGGCGGTATCACCTGTAAAACCCTGTTGCTCCAGTGCCTGCAAAAAATTAAGCACCAGCTGAACGACGCCAGGTGCCTGAGAAATCTGTGGGATCATTACTGTCGACCCTAATTAGAGTTGTGGGAATCGTTTGCGTGTATCTTAAAAGTTTTATCACATTTTTTTCTTATAATCTCTGCTGAATTACAGGCAGAATTCGCCTGTCAAAAATCGCTGATATCACTAATGATTAGAGAGATGCGGTTTACGTTCCCGCCAGCCCGGCTGGCGTTCATTTAAGGAAATGTTTCGTTTATGGTCAATCTTCGTCAGCCCAGGGATGTTGCGCAAATTCTGCTGTCGGTGCTGTTCTTAGCCCTCATGATTATTGCGTGTCTGTGGATTGTTCAACCCTTTATTCTCGGCTTTGCGTGGGCCGCGACCGTTGTCGTCGCAACCTGGCCTCTTTTATTACGCCTGCAGAAGCTGCTGTTTGGCCGCCGCGGCTTAGCCGTGCTGGTCATGACGCTGCTGCTGTTCCTGCTGTTTATTATTCCGATTGCCCTGCTGGTTAACAGCCTTGTCGACTCCAGCGGCCCGGTGATCCGCGCCGTGACCAGCGGCGACCTGACGCTGCCGGATCTTGCCTGGCTGAACAGCATTCCGGTCGTGGGCGCTAAACTCTACAGCGGCTGGCATAGCCTGCTGGAGATGGGCGGCAGCGCGCTGATGGCGAAAGTGCGTCCGTATATTGGCACCACCACCACCTGGTTTGTCGGTCAGGCCGCGCATATCGGCCGCTTTATGATGCACTGTACCCTGATGCTGGTCTTCAGCGCCCTGCTTTACTGGCGCGGTGAGCAGGTGGCTTTAGGCGTTCGTCACTTTGCCACCCGCCTGGCGGGAAAACGGGGCGATGCCGCGGTACTGCTGGCCGCGCAGGCCGTGCGCGCGGTCGCCCTGGGCGTCGTGGTGACGGCGCTGGTTCAGGCGGTGCTGGGCGGTATCGGCCTGGCGATTTCCGGCGTACCGTACGCCACCGTCTTTACCGTGGTCATGTTGATGACCTGCCTTGCGCAACTGGGGCCGCTGCTGGTGCTGGTTCCGAGTATTATCTGGCTGTACTGGACGGGTGATACCACGTGGGGAACGGTTCTGCTGGTCTGGAGCTGCGTGGTCGGCACCATGGATAACGTGATTCGCCCCATCCTCATCCGCATGGGCGCAGACCTGCCGCTGATCCTGATCCTCTCCGGCGTTATCGGCGGGTTGATTGCCTTCGGGATGATCGGTCTGTTCATTGGCCCGGTGCTGCTCGCCGTCACCTGGCGTCTGTTCTCCGCCTGGGTTCATGAAGTGCCGCCGCCGGGAACCGACCCGGACGTGATTCTGAGCGAGCTGGAAGAGCTGGAAGAGAAGAACACGCAGTAAGCCTTTTGGCCGGGTGGCGCTAACGCGCACCCGGTCTACATTACCCTCATCAACACTTAAGCATTACTAAACTATTTATTCGTCACTCACTGGTCAGACCCGCTATTTCAACAGTAAGTCCGCTATTATCCTCAAGAAATCTTTACGTCTCTTTAACTATTGAGACGAATCTGATCGACGCTAAATAACACAATGCCTACTATTAGCTCACGGTTATAAATCAACACCTTGGTTTATAAGCATGGAAATCCCCTGAGTGAAACAACGAATTGCTGTGTGTAGTCTTTGCCCATCTCCCACGATGGGCTTTTTTTTATCCTGACTACGCGCGCTTCACGTCACAGCGACTGAGCATTCGCCATTCAGCAGGCAGAACCCGCGTCTCTCCGGTTACGTTGACCGTCACGACCTCGCGGATATCCGCCGACGATGCGCCAATCTGCAGTTCAAACTCGCCAGGCTCAACAATGCGTTTCCCGTCACGACGGGTGAAGTTGAACATCTCAACCGGCAGCGTGAAGGTGAGCGTGGCGGTTTCGCCCGGCGAGAGCGTGACGCGCTGGAAGGCCTTCAGCTCCTGAAGCGGGCGCACCTGGGTAGCGACCCTGTCCCGCACGTAGACCTGCACGACTTCACTCCCGCTGAGCTCGCCGGTATTGGTGATATCCACACTCAGCGTCACCTCACCGTCGACCGGCACGCGGCTTTCAGCGACGCGGGCAGCGCCCCAGCTAAACTGCGTCCAGCCAAGGCCAAAACCAAACGGATAACGCGCACCGAAATGGAACGCAAACGGCGTGCCGCCGCTTTTCAGCTTGTGGTTGTAGTAGTACGGCATCGCCCCGGCGCTTTTCGGCACGCTGACAACCAGCCGCCCCTGCGGCTCCGCGCGACCGGTCAGCACATCGGCAATCGCCCAGCCCCCTTCCTGCCCCGGCGCCCAGGCCATCATCAGCGCGGCAACCTTGTCCTCCAGCCCCTGAAGGTTGTACGGGCGCCCGCCGGTCATCACGACAATCACCGGTTTGCCGGTGGCGACCAGGGCGTCCAGCAGCTGTTGCTGCACGCCGGGCAGATTCAGAGAATCGGTATCAGATCCTTCCCCGACCGTGCCACTCTGGAACAGTCCGGCGAGATCGCCCACGCAGGCCACCACCACGTCACTCTCCTGCGCGGCGTTGACCGCCTCGGGGATAAGTGCCGTGCGTTGCGACACGGGAGACTGCTGCATCGGCTTGCCGCCGCTGTCGCCGGGGAAGACCGGCGCGCCCGCCATCCGTTTTTCGATAATGTGGCACCCTTTTGCATAGCGCACGTTCGATGCCCCCAGGTACTGCTCCAGCGCCGCGCGCGGGGTCGTCACCTGCGAGGTCTCCTCAACCATATCGCTGATGATCAAATGCACCGGGAAGCTGTAGCCGCTGAGTAACGCCAGCGGATCGTCTGCCGTCGGCCCCACCACCGCCACGCGGGGCTTACCGTTCAGCGGCAGAATGCCGTCGTTTTCCAGAAGCGTGATCGATTTGGTCGCTACCTCCCGCGCGACCTCTCGGGTCATCTCATTTTGCAGATCGATACCGTTTTCATCGGCATACGGGTTCTCAAACAGGCCGAGGCGGAATTTTTCGGTCAGCGTACGCGCCACGATCTCATCCACCTTCGTCATGGAAATCAATCCACGCTCAACGGCATCTGCCAGATGGCTCGCGCAGTCGTCTTTCGGCAGCTCAACGTCCAGCCCGGCGTTAAAGGCCAGCGCGGCGGACTCCGCTGCGTCGTGGGAAATCCCGTGATGCTGGTGCAGCAGGCTGACGCCGCCGTAGTCCGCGACAATAATGCCGTCGAAGCCCCACTGTTCACGCAGGACGGTGGTCAGCAGGAAGCTGTCGCTGTGCCCCGGCTGGTTATCGATATCGTGGTAGGCGGGCATGACCGAACCGGCGTTTGCCAGCTTAACCGCCATTTCAAACGGCAGCAGGAAGGTGTCGTTCAGCTCGCTGAAGCCGATATGAACCGGGGCGTGGTTACGCGCCCCTTCGCTGAACGAGTGGCCCACGTAATGCTTGAGCGTCGCCAGCAGATCGCGCTTATCGCCCTGTAAGCCTTTCACGTAGGCGGTGGCCATCACCCCCACCAGCCAGGGATCTTCCCCGAAGGTCTCTTCGGTTCGCCCCCAGCGCACGTCGCGGGAAACGTCCAGCACCGGGGCCAGCCCCTGCTGGCAGCCGACGGAACGCGCCTCTTTACCAATCTGCTCTGCCGCGCGCTGCACCAGTTCAGGGTCCCAGGTAGAACCGTAGTTCAGCGACGACGGGAACAGCGTGGCGTCTTTGCACAGCAGCCCCACCAGGCACTCTTCATGGAACAATGCCGGAATGCCAAGACGCGTCTCCTCCATCATCATGCGCTGCAGGCGGTTAGCGGCGCGCACGCCGGTTTTCGCATCAACGATGTGGGTGCCCAGCGGGCGCGTAATTTGCCCGACGCCCAGCTTCAGCCGTTCGCTGAGTGCAGCCTGCTGGCTCACGCCGGCGAACTCATCGCTGAGGTCGCTGCGCTCGCGGTGGTTACCGTTTTCATCGAGGATCAGCCAGTACGCATGCATCTGGGCGAACTTCTCTTCCGGGGTCATACGCGCCAGTAAATCGGCGACGCGCTCGTGTACGGGACGTCCCGCGTCCTTATAGATAGCAGTCATATTTTACTCCTGTAGTGCGGAAGGGGTTGCCGGGCTGAGCTGCCCCGCGTCGGGTCTTACCTCACGCTTGCTCGCCAGTTCCCGGGCGATGGAATCCACCAGCCGGCTGTTGAGCTTGTAGATGGAAAGCAGCGCCACCATGCAAAGGAACAGCGCGCACGGAATAAGGGTGAACAGCGCGTTGATGGTGGAGAGCACGTGCGGCGCCTGGGCTGCCTGGCCCGGGGCGTAATCCACCATGCCGAGCACCCAGCCGACCACCGCCCCGCCCAGCGCCAGCCCAAACTTGATGGCAAACAGCGCGGTGGAGAAGACCAGCCCGTCCAGACGGCGGCCGCTGCGGTGCTCTTCGTAGTCGACCACATCTGAGAACATGGTCCACTGCAGCGGCGTGGTGAGGTTTTGTACAAAGCTAAAGACAATGTTGAGGCCAAAAATCAGCCACACCTGAGAAGGCGGCAGGAAGAAAATCAGCGCGCCGAAGATGACGAAGGAAATAATCGTCCACTGATAGGCGCGGACGCGGTCAAATTTCCCCAGCAGCCGTTCAGATAATAATGCGCCGCTTAAGGAGGCCACCATGCCGGAAACAATAAAGGCAAAAACCAGCTCCGGGCGCAACAGCACATAGTTGACGTAATACATGGTGGCAGAGCCGCGCGTCACCACCGCCGTTAACAGCAAAATATTAAACAGGAAGACAATACGCCACTGGCTGTTCCCGGCCAGCAGTTTTAAATCGGTTAGCATGGAGCCGGAGGTATCATTGCGTGGGGAATAACGCTCGCGGGTCATCAGGAAACAGCAGAAAAAAAGCACAATCCCCAGCAGCCCCATCAGGCTCATGGCGTAGAAATAGCCTTTCTGCACGTTGCCCTGTCCTAACAATGAGACCAGCGGCAAGGCGATAACCGTTACGATCAGCCCGCCGATAAACGACAAGCCAAAACGCCAGGACTGCAGGGAGTGGCGCTCGCGCGGATCCAGCGTCAGCGCCCCCGGCATGGCGCAGTAAGGCACGTTAATGGCGGAGTAAATCAGGCTTAAAATTGCGTAGGTCGCGCAGGCATAAACAATTTTTGCCGTCGGCCCGACGTCCGGTACGTAGAAGGTGATAAGGCAGCTTACGCCAAAGGGAATAGCAAACCACAGCAACCAGGGACGGAAACGGCCGTGACGCGTCTGCGTGCGGTCAACCAGCGCGCCAATGCACGGGTCGACAAACGCATCGACCACGCGCACCACTAAAAACATGGTGCCCATAATGGCAGCGGGTAAACCGAAAACGTCGGTATAGAAATAAGCAAGAAATAACGTGGCCGTTTGCCAGACCAGCGCGCTGGCCATATCGCCTAAGCCATAACCTATTTTATCTTTGGTACGCAATACAGAGGAAAGTGTCATTGTTATTTGCCTTTTTATCAGGTTAAAACGTATTTCAACCAGTTGCGCATCTTCCGAAGGGAAATGCGCAGTAAGGCTCAAGTATTAGCAACGCTTTGCGCACTAACAATTGTCTTAATTAACAGACAAATTATGATATTTGGTTTTTTAGTTTATTTGTGATGGGGAGCAAATTAGCGGTGAAATAAAAAAGGCGAGGAATAATATCCTCGCCTTTTTCCGATAGTGATGTCGTTACTTGTTCAGTTCTGCCAGGCTCAGCCAGGTTTGCACCACGGTGTCCGGGTTCAGGGACAGGCTATCGATCCCCTCCTCCATCAGCCAGGCGGCAAAGTCTTCATGGTCGGATGGACCCTGACCACAAATGCCGACGTATTTACCCTGCTTCTTCGCCGCACGGATGGACATGGAAAGCAGCGCTTTCACCGCCTCGTTGCGTTCGTCGAACAGTTCGGAAACCACGCCGGAGTCGCGGTCCAGACCCAGCGTCAGCTGCGTCATGTCGTTCGAGCCGATAGAGAAGCCGTCGAAGTGCTCCAGGAACTGCTCGGCCAGCAGGGCGTTGGACGGGATCTCGCACATCATGATGATCTTCAGCCCGTTTTCGCCGCGCTTCAGCCCCTGACGCGCCAGCTCGTCCACCACCGCTTTCGCCTGATCCACGGTACGCACGAACGGGATCATGATTTCGACGTTGGTCAGCCCCATGTCGTTGCGCACGCGTTTCACCGCCTCACACTCCAGCGCGAAGCAGTCACGGAAGCTGTCGGACACATAGCGTCCGGCGCCGCGGAAGCCCAGCATCGGGTTCTCTTCTTCCGGCTCGTAGCGCTCGCCGCCCACCAGGTTGGCGTATTCGTTTGACTTGAAGTCAGACAGACGCACAATAACGCGTTTCGGGTAGAACGCTGCGCCCAGCGTGGCGATCCCTTCGGTCAGACGGCCGACGTAGAACTCTTTCGGCGAGTCGTAGCCTTTCATCATCTCGCGGATTTCGTTCTGCAGCTTCGGATCCTGATCGTCAAACTCCAGCAGCGCGCGCGGGTGAACGCCGATCATACGGTTGATGATGAACTCCAGACGCGCCAGGCCAACGCCTTCGTTCGGCAGGCAGGCGAAGTCAAACGCACGGTCCGGGTTGCCGACATTCATCATGATCTTCAGCGGCAGGTCCGGCATGGTATCCACGCTGGAGCTCTTCACGCTGAAGTCGAGAATATCGGCATACACGTAGCCGGTATCGCCTTCGGCACAGGAGACGGTCACGTTCTGCCCGTCCTTCATGCGCTCGGTGGCATCACCGCAGCCGACAACCGCAGGAATACCCAGCTCGCGGGCAATGATCGCCGCGTGACAGGTACGACCGCCGCGGTTGGTGACGATGGCCGCGGCTTTCTTCATGATCGGTTCCCAGTCCGGGTCGGTCATATCGGTCACCAGCACGTCGCCTGGCTCAATGCGGTTCATCTCGCTGATATCGTGGATCACTTTGACCGGACCGGCACCGATGCGGTGACCGATGGCACGGCCTTCCGCCACGATTTTACCCTGCGCGTGCAGCGTATAACGCTCCATCACCTGGCCGCGTGAGCGGACGGTTTCCGGGCGCGCCTGCACGATGAAGAGCTTGCCGGTGTTCCCGTCTTTCGCCCATTCGATGTCCATCGGACGGCCGTAGTGTTTTTCTATCTGCACCGCCTGCTTCGCCAGTTCCTGCACTTCGGCGTCGGTCAGGGAGAAGCGGTCGCGCTGCTCCTGCGGTACATCTTCAATTTTAACCTGCTTGCCATGCTCCTGGGTCGGGGCATAGATCATGCGGATTTTTTTCGAGCCCATGGTACGACGCACCACCGCCGGACGGCCAGCGGCCAGCGTAGGCTTGTGGACGTAGAACTCGTCAGGGTTAACCGCGCCCTGCACCACCATCTCGCCCAGGCCCCACGCGGAGGTGATAAACACCACCTGGTCGAAGCCGGATTCAGTATCAATGGAGAACATCACGCCGGAGGAGCCAACGTCGGAGCGCACCATGCGCTGCACGCCCGCGGAGAGCGCCACGCCGCGATGGTCGTAGCCCTGGTGCACGCGATAGGAGATGGCGCGGTCGTTGAACAGGGAGGCAAACACATGCTTCACTGCCACCAGCACGGCATCGTAGCCCTGAACGTTCAGGAAAGTTTCCTGCTGTCCGGCAAACGAGGCGTCCGGCATGTCTTCTGCGGTCGCGGAAGAACGCACGGCAAAGGAAGCCTGCGCATCGTCAGCGGAGAGCTGGTTGTAGGCGTCGTGGATGGCTTTTTCCAGTTCCGGCTGGAAAGGTGTGTCGATGATCCACTGGCGGATCTGCGCCCCGGCTTTTGCAAGCTCGGTGACGTCATCAATATCCGTTTTATCCAGCAGGTCGTAAATGCGCTGGTTTACACCGCTCTGGTCTAAAAACAGGTTAAACGCGTCGGCGGTCGTGGCAAACCCGTTTGGTACGGAGACACCCATACCGGACAGATTTGTAATCATTTCACCCAGGGAGGCATTTTTGCCCCCAACTCTGTCTACATCATTCATGCCGAGTTGGTTATACCAAAGCACCAGCGGTGACGAGCCATTGTTGGACATCGAAACAATCCTTTTGTGATATTTGATCGGAGTAAGTAACACCTGACTACGTATTTATACTGGCATAATTATTTGCGCTAAAAAAACGGTGAATCGTGTAAGCAATTTAAATTTTCAACTTTTCGGATAGTTTCCCACCAGCCAATAACCCGATGATTCCTCTATATTCAGCCAGAAACCCCAAAAATAAAGTCGCTATTTGAAAAATGAAATCCGCTTTTCAGGAAAATCAAAAACAGTGTTTCATTTATAATTAGGATAAGTTCTTTGCTGTGTAATTACCTTTTTTAATTTATGCTTTCAGACAATTACGTATGATATTCAGGGTGGGTAAAATGGATAATGCTGTCGATCGTCACGTTTTTTATATTTCTGATGGTACGGCGATCACCGCCGAGGTGCTGGGCCACGCGGTGATGTCGCAATTCCCCGTTTCGATCAACAGCATCACGCTGCCTTTTGTGGAAAATGAGAGCCGCGCCAAAGCGGTGAAGGATCAGATCGATGCCATCTACCAGCAGACCGGCGTGCGCCCGCTGGTGTTCTACTCCATCGTGATTCCCGAAATTCGCCACATCATTCTGCAAAGTGAGGGCTTCTGCCAGGATATCGTGCAGGCGCTGGTGGCTCCGCTCCAGAGCGAACTGAAGCTTGACCCGACGCCTATCGCGCACCGCACCCACGGGCTGAACCCCGGCAACCTGACCAAATACGATGCGCGTATCGCCGCCATCGACTACACCCTGGCGCACGACGACGGGATTTCGCTGCGCAATCTCGACCAGGCCCAGGTGATTTTGCTCGGGGTGTCGCGCTGCGGCAAAACGCCAACCAGCCTCTATCTGGCGATGCAGTTCGGCATCCGCGCCGCAAACTACCCGTTTATCGCTGATGACATGGATAACCTGGTGCTGCCCGCTGCTCTTAAGCCGCTGCAGCACAAGCTGTTCGGCCTGACGATTAACCCGGAACGCCTGGCGGCGATCCGCGAAGAGCGCCGCGAGAATAGCCGCTACGCCTCGATGCGCCAGTGCCGCATGGAGGTTTCCGAAGTAGAGGCGCTGTACCGCAAAAACCAGATCCCGTGGCTGAACAGCACCAACTATTCGGTTGAAGAGATCGCCACCAAAATTCTCGACATCATGGGACTTAACCGCCGAATGTACTAACAAGCTAGTACATTAGCTCGGATTCATGTATCATCCATTTCAACAGCGGGGCGGTGTCGCCCCGAACTTGAAATCAGCAGGGATTGGTTTAATGTGATGCCCATCACTTCCCGGTAGTCTGCCGATGAAGCAAAAATTTTCTGAGACAAGTCATGAATAAAACCGATGAACTCCGCACGGCGCGCATAGACAGCCTGGTCACCCCGGCTGAACTGGCCGAGCGGCACCCCGTTTCCGCCGCGGTCGCGGAACATGTGACGGCCTCCCGCCGCCGCATTGAAAAAATCCTCAATGGTGAAGACAGGCGTCTTCTGGTGGTGATTGGCCCCTGCTCCATCCACGATCTGGATGCGGCAATGGACTACGCAAAACGCCTTCAGGGGCTGCGGGATAAATACCAGCATCGCCTTGAGATTGTGATGCGCACCTACTTTGAAAAACCGCGTACCGTGGTGGGCTGGAAAGGGCTGATTTCGGACCCTGACCTTAACGGCAGCTATCGCGTGAACCACGGCATCGAACTGGCGCGCAAGCTGCTGTTGCAGGTCAACGAGCTGGGCGTGCCGACGGCCACCGAATTTCTCGATATGGTGACCGGGCAGTTTATCGCCGATCTGATCAGCTGGGGCGCGATTGGCGCGCGGACCACCGAAAGCCAGATCCACCGCGAGATGGCCTCTGCCCTCTCCTGTCCGGTCGGCTTTAAAAACGGGACCGACGGCAACACCCGTATCGCGGTAGATGCGATCCGCGCCTCGCGTGCCAGCCACATGTTCCTGTCGCCGGACAAAAGCGGTCATATGACCATCTACCAGACCAGCGGTAACCCGTACGGGCATATCATTATGCGCGGCGGGAAGAAACCCAATTACCATGCAGAAGATATTGCGGCGGCCTGTGAAACGCTGGCCGAGTTCGACCTGCCGGAACACCTGGTGGTGGATTTCAGCCACGGCAACTGCCAGAAGCAGCATCGCCGCCAGCTGGACGTCTGCGATGAGATCTGTCAGCAGATCCGCAGCGGCTCGACCGCCGTTGCCGGGATTATGGCCGAAAGCTTCATCAAGGAAGGCACGCAGAAAATCATTGCCGGCCAGCAGATGGTGTACGGCCAGTCGATCACCGATCCGTGCCTGAGCTGGGAAGACAGCGAGCTGCTGCTGGAGAAGCTGGCAGCTGCGGTTGATTCTCGCTTCTGATGTTATTGTCGGGTGGCGCCCTTCTCCCTCTCCCTTAGGGAGAGGGTTGGGGTGAGGGAATCAGGCCGCACCTCGCCCCCTGAATTTGATCCCGTCACACAATTTTCACAAAAACGCTTGCCGTGAATTTGCAGTTTATTGATAATGATTATCATTGTTACATTGATTGTTATTTATAAACATGATGTCACCTACGGATAACAGCGCGACAACGCCAGCAAAAACACACACAGCACCGTCCCCTGCCCCTGGCGATCGTCGCATCGACAGCAAAACTCTGCTGGGTGATGAGGGCCGGGTGATTATCGAGCATGACGGCCAGCACTACCTGCTGCGCCAGACGAATGCCGGAAAATTGATCCTCACAAAATAAACTAAAACCTTCGCCAGCCACCCAGGTCATCCCCAGGCAGCCAGCGCTTTCGATACTTTATGGAGAGTTGCTATGCCACACCTGCACACCGCACGTTTACGCCCGTCCCTTCTGGCGCTGGCGATTGTCAGCACCCTGCCGGGCGTCGCGTTTGCTGCCGCAGATGAAATAACCGTCACCGCCACAGGCAACGCCCGTAGCGCCTTCGAAGCCCCGATGATGGTGAGCGTGATTGACGCCACCGCCCCGGAAAAACAGACCGCCAGCTCTGCCGCCGATCTGCTGCGCAACGTCCCCGGCCTGACGCTTGACGGCACCGGCCGCACCAACGGTCAGGACGTTAACCTGCGCGGCTACGACCGTCGCGGCGTGTTGGTACTGGTTGACGGCGTGCGCCAGGGAACCGATACCGGCCACCTGAACAGCACCTTCCTCGATCCCGCGCTCATCAAACGTATCGAGGTGGTGCGCGGCCCGTCGGCCCTGCTCTACGGCAGCGGCGCGCTGGGCGGCGTGATTTCCTATGACACCGTCGACGCCAAAGACCTGCTGGAGCCGGGTAAAAACAGCGGTTATCGCGTGTTTGGTACCGGTGCAACGGGTGACCACAGCCTCGGCCTGGGGGCCAGCGCCTATGGCCGCACCGATACCCTGGACGGCCTGGTGTCGTGGTCCAGCCGCGACCGCGGCGATATCCGCCAGAGCGACGGTGCAACGGCGCCGAACGACGAATCCATTAATAACATGCTGGCGAAAGGCAGCTGGAAAATCGACCCGGCTCAGACGTTGAGTGGCGCCCTGCGCTACTACAACAACGCCGCACAGGAGCCGAAAAACCCGCAAACATCAGATGCCAACAGCAGCAACCCGATGACCGACCGCTCCACCATCCAGCGAGATGCGCAGGTTGGCTACCGCATTGCGCCGGAAGGGTACGACTGGCTGAACGCCGATGCGAAGGTTTACTGGTCTGAAGCGCGCATTAACGCCCAGAACATCGACAGCACCGGCGAGTTCCGCAAGCAGACCACCAAAGGCGGCAAGGTGGAAAACCGTACCCGCCTGTTCAGCGACTCCTTTGCGTCTCACCTTCTGACCTACGGCGGAGAATACTATCGTCAGGAGCAGCGTCCGGGCGGTGCCACGACCGGCTTCCCGGAGGCGAAAATCGACTTTAGCTCCGGCTGGCTGCAGGATGAGATCACCCTGCGCGATCTGCCCGTTACCCTTCTGGGCGGCACGCGCTATGACAACTATCGCGGCAGCAGCGATGGCTACGATGACGTCAATGCCGATAAGTGGTCTTCCCGGGCAGGGTTAACCGTCAGCCCCACCGACTGGCTGATGCTGTTCGGCTCTTACGCGCAGGCCTTCCGCGCGCCGACCATGGGTGAAATGTATAACGACGCTAAACACTTCTCCATCGGCCGGTTCTACACCAACTACTGGGTACCTAACCCGAACCTGCGCCCGGAAACCAACGAAACGCAGGAGTTTGGTTTTGGCCTGCGCTTTGACGATCTGATGCTCGCCAACGATGCGCTGGAGTTCAAGGCCAGCTATTTCGATACCAAAGCGAAAGACTACATCTCCACCACCGTCAACTTCGCCGCGGCGACCACCATGTCGTACAACGTTCCTGACGCCAAAATCTGGGGCTGGGACGTAATGGCAAAATATTCGGCCGATCTGTTTAACCTTGACGTGGCCTATAACCGCACGCGCGGGAAAGATACCAATACCGGGGAGTACATCTCCAGCATCAACCCGGACACCGTCACCAGCAAGCTGGACGTTCCGGTGGCGCAAAGCGGGTTCTCCGTCGGCTGGATCGGCACTTTTGCCGATCGCTCAACTCACGTCAGCAGTAGCTACAGCAAGCAGCCGGGCTATGCGGTCAACGATTTTTACGTCAGCTATAAGGGCCAGGAGCAGCTCAAGGGCGTCACCACCACGCTGGTGCTGGGCAACGCCTTTGACAAAGCGTACTGGTCACCTCAGGGCATTCCGCAGGACGGGCGTAACGGCAAGATTTTCGTAAGCTATCAGTGGTAATTCCCTTCGGGGCCACTCTTCAGAAGGATAAGACAATGAATCACTACACACGCTGGCTTGAGCTAAAAGAAGAACATCCGGGTAAGTACGCGCGAGACATCGCAGGGTTAATGAACATCAGCGAGGCGGAGCTGACCTTCGCGCGCGTGGGCCATGACGCCTGGCGACTGCACGGTGACATCCGCGATATCCTGGGCGCGCTGGAAGCAGTGGGTGAAACCAAATGCATCTGCCGCAACGAGTATGCCGTGCACGAGCAGGTTGGCAGCTTCACCAACCAGCACCTGAAGGGCCACGCCGGGCTGGTGCTGAACCCGCGCGCGCTGGATCTTCGCCTGTTCCTCAACCAATGGGCGAGCGCGTTTCACCTCAGCGAAGCCACCCCACGCGGCGAGCGGCAGAGCATTCAGTTCTTCGATCGCCAGGGCGATGCGGTGCTCAAGGTCTATACCACGGACAACACCGACCTCGCCGCCTGGGGCGATGTGCTGACCCGCTTTATCTTTGCCGATAATCCGCCGCTTGAGCTGGGCGCTGCGGATGCCCCGGCTCACGCCGAAAACGCGGATGCCGCTCTCGTGGATAAGGAGTGGCGCGCCATGACTGACGTGCATCAGTTCTTCAGCCTGCTCAAACGCCACAATCTCAGCCGTCAGCAGGCGTTTCGCCTGGTGGGCGACGACCTTGCCTGTAAGGTGGAGAACAGTGCGCTGGCACGGCTGCTGGAAACGGCACGTCAGGACGGCAACGAAATCATGGTATTCGTCGGTAACCGCGGCTGCGTGCAGATCTTCACCGGTGCAGTACAGAAAGTCGTGCCGATGAAAGGCTGGCTGAACATCTTTAATCCCGCCTTTACGCTGCATCTGCTGGAAGAAACCATCGCGGAGAGCTGGGTGACGCGCAAGCCAACCGCAGACGGCCACGTCACCAGCCTGGAGCTGTTTGCCGCCGACGGCACGCAAATCGCGCAGCTTTATGGCCAGCGTACCGAAGGCGAGCCGGAGCAGAGCCAGTGGCGCAGCCAGATTGACGCCCTTACGCCAAAAGGGCTGGCCGCATGAAAACGTGGTTAGCCCTGCTGTGCGCCCTGCCTCTGGTAGCGTTTGCCGCCGCGCAGGAGAAAATTGTCGCCCTTGGCGGCGACGTGACGGAGATTGTCTATGCGCTTGGCGCGCAGTCTTCTCTGGTCGCACGCGACAGCACCAGCCAGTGGCCGCAGGCGGCAAACGATCTGCCTGACGTGGGATATTTACGTCAGCTCAACGCCGAAGGCATTTTGTCCATGCGCCCCACGCTGGTGCTGGCCAGCGACCAGGCGCAGCCGTCTCTTGCGCTGAAGCAGGTCGAACACAGTCACGTCAGGGTGGTTACCGTTCCTGGCCGCAACGACCTGAGCGTCATTGACGAAAAGGTTCGCGTTATTGCCGACGCCACGCACCGTGAAGCCGAGGGGGAAGCCCTGCGCAACACGCTGCGCCAGGCGCTGGCGGCGCTGCCCGCAGCGCCCCTTAACAAGCGGGTGCTGTTTATCCTCAACCACGGGGGAATGACCGCGATGGCCGCCGGGCAGCAGACCGGCGCAGACGCCGCCATCCGGGCCGCCGGGTTGCAGAACGCGATGCAGGGATTCACCCGCTATCAGCCGCTGTCGCAGGAAGGAGTCATTGCCAGCCGGCCCGACCTGGTGGTGATTTCGCAGGACGGCGTGAACGCGCTGGGCGGCGAGGAAAACCTGTGGAAGCTGCCCGGCCTGGCGCAAACCCCGGCGGGACGGAACAGGCAGATGCTGGCGATTGATGATATGGCCCTGCTGGGCTTCAGCGTGCGAACGCCGGATGCCATCCAGAAGCTGCGCACCAAAGCGGAGCAACTGCCCTGATGTCCCGGCGGATCGCATTGTCGTTGTGGATGCTGGCCGCGATCCTGAGCATCATGACGCTCGCGGCGACGGGGTTTGGGGCATTGCACCTGCCAGTCAGCCTGCTGTGGAGCGGCAGCGATGAGGCCATGCGTCAGATCTGGCTTACCATTCGCCTGCCCCGCGTGCTGCTGGCGCTGGTGATTGGCGGTACGCTGGCGCTGGCCGGCTGTGTGATGCAGGGGCTGTTCCGCAACCCGCTGGCGGACCCGGGTTTGCTGGGGATCAGCAGCGGCGCGGCGCTGGCGGTGGCGCTGTGGGTGGTTATTCCCGCCGCTTTACCTGCCCTGCTGATGCTGTATGCCCCGATGCTTGCGGCGTTCCTCGGCGCGCTGGCCGCAACCGTCCTTATCTTCCTGCTCAGCCAGCAGCGTCACGGCTCCTTGTCCCGCCTGCTGCTGGTGGGGATCGCCATCAACGCCCTGTGCGGCGCGGCCGTCGGGGTACTCTCCTGGCTCAGCAACGATGCCCAGCTTCGCCAGCTTTCCCTCTGGGGAATGGGCAGCCTCGGGCAGGCGCAGTGGTCCACCCTGCTGGCGGTAACGTCGCTGATGGTGCCCGCGGTGCTGATTATCTGGCGGCTGGCCGGCCCGCTCAATTTGCTGCAGCTGGGCGATGAAGAGGCGCACTATCTCGGGGTGGATGTTGCTACTGTGCAGAGGATCCTGCTGCTGTGCAGCGCCCTGCTGGTTGCCGCGGCGGTGGCCGTCAGCGGCGTGATTGGCTTTATTGGCCTTGTGGTGCCGCACCTGATGCGCATGTGGCTGGGAGCCGACCACCGGGCCGTCGTTCCCGGCTCGGTGCTGGCCGGCGCGCTGCTGCTGCTGGTTGCCGACACGCTGGCGCGCACCCTGGTCTCCCCGGCGGAGATGCCCGTCGGGTTATTGACCAGCCTTCTCGGTGCGCCGTGGTTCCTGTGGCTTATCTTTCGTCGCGGAGGTACGCATGGCTGAACGCTATTGTGCGGAGAACATTTTCTTTCACGCCGGGCAGCGGACGCTGATCGACGATGTGTCGCTTACTCTCTCTCAGGGTGAGCTGGTCGCACTGATTGGCCCCAACGGTGCCGGGAAGTCGACATTATTGCGGCTGCTTACCGACTACCTCAAGCCCGCAAGCGGACGCTGCACTCTGGCCGGCACGCCGCTTGCGGACTGGCCGCCGGATACCCTCGCCCGCTACCGGGCGGTGATGCGCCAGAATACACAGCCTGGATTCGACTGGCCGGTAGAAGCGGTGGTCGGTATGGGCCGCGCGCCCTGGACTCGCGCCCCTGAAGCATCGGTGGTTGAGGAAGTGATGGCGATTACGGGCTGTTTACCGCTGGCGGGCAGACACTATTCGACGCTCTCCGGCGGCGAGCAGCAGCGGATCCAGCTCGCCCGCGCGCTGGCCCAGCTCTGGTGCGACGGGGCACCGCGCGGCTGGCTGTTTCTTGATGAACCCACCTCCGCGCTGGATCTCTACCACCAGCAGCATCTGCTGCGCCTGCTGAAATCCCTGACCCGTCGGGGTCACCTCCACGTCTGCGTGGTGCTGCACGATCTCAATCTGGCGGCGCTGTGGGCAGATCGCATTCTGCTGATGCACAACGGCAGGCTGGTCTCCCGCGGCGCGCCGGAGGACGTGCTGCAGGCCGGGACGCTGGCGCGCTGGTACGGCGCGCAGGTGTGCGTTGGCAGCCACCCGGATCACCCCGTACCGCAGGTATTTCTCGCCCCCTGAGCGGGCTGGTAAAAATCCTTCAGCGTTTCCAGCAGGGCATGCGCCGCTTTAGAGAGCTGCGTGTGCCCTGGATGGATTGCTCCGATGCACTTTTCAATAGGCGGGCTATCCAGCGGGATACAGACCGCGCCCAGTGCCATCATCTGCGCCTCGCAGAGCGCCGGTACGGCGCTGCCGCCCAGTCCGCTGGCGACCATGCGCCCTACTGTCACCAACTGATGACTCTCCAGCGCCACGTCCAGCTTTCTGCCGCTTCGCGCCAGCTCCTCCTCCATCATCAGACGTACCGCCGAAGGGCGCTGCAGGGTAATGAAATCCAGCGTCAGCAGCTCTTCCCATGCCAGCCGCTTTTTGCCCGCCAGCGAGGAATCTTTCGGCACAATGGCAACAAACCTGTCGAGCCCCAGCGGCGTAAACAGCAGGTTGTGCGTGGGGGCCGGTTCGAAGGCGATCCCCATCTCAACCCGCCCTTCACGCACCATCTCAATCACCTGCTCGTTGATGACGTCATGCACGGTGACGTTGATCCCGGCGTGGCGATCGCGAAACGCTTTCAGCACCTCGGGCAGGACATTCGCGGCAAACGACGGCATGGCGGCGACCGAGATTTTACCGCGCTGCAGGGTAAAGCACTGGTGCATCGCCTCTTCGACGTTATCCCAGTCGGCAAGCAGCTGGCGCGCCATCGGCAAAAACGTCTCTCCCTCCTGCGTCAGCGCGACCTTGCGCGTGCTCCGCTGCAGCAGCGGGCCACCGAGCGCGTCTTCCAGACTTTTAATCGTCAGGCTCAGTGCCGGCTGGGAGAGATTTAAGCGTTCGCTGGCGTGCGCGAAATTGAGAGTGTGAGCTACCGCTAAAAACGCGCGTAACTGTTTGACACTCATTCTCATTTTTCTTCCTGTTAACTAATTGAAAAGAATTAGTTAACAGTAAATTGATAAGAAAACCAAATGAGTGGGTCACAAATTCAAAATTAACAAATGAGTCGCCGCCCCTAATGATACCGGCACGGTTAACGGGAGGGATGACTATGGCAGGATTGGATAAGCGCGTCGGCAGCTATGCGCAGGCGCTGGATGGGCTGACGGACGGAATGACCTTGCTGGCAGGCGGCTTCGGTCTGTGCGGCATTCCGGAGAACCTTATTGCAGAGGTCAGACGCCGTCAGGTGAAAGATCTGACCGTGGTGTCAAACAACTGCGGCGTGGACGGTTTCGGTCTCGGGATACTGCTCGAAACGCGGCAGGTGCGCAAAGTGGTGGCCTCTTACGTCGGCGAAAACGCGCTGTTCGAGCGGCAGGTGCTGAGCGGCGAGCTGGAGATTGAACTCACGCCGCAGGGCACGCTGGCGGAAAAGGTGCGCGCGGGCGGCGCGGGCATTCCGGCATTTTACACGGCCACCGGCTACGGCACGCCCGTGGCTGTCGGTAAAGACGTGCGCCAGTTTGCGGGGAAGCACTACATCCTTGAAGAGGCTATTACCGGTGATTTCGCGCTCATTAAGGGCTGGAAAGCGGACTGGTACGGCAACGTTATCTATCGGCATACCGCGCAAAACTTCAATCCGCTGATGGCAACGGCAGGCCGGATCACGGTGGTGGAGGTGGAAGAGATTGTTCCGCCGGGTGAGCTGCCCCCCTCGGCCATTCACACCCCGGGAATTTACGTCGACAGGCTGATTGTCGGCCAGTTTGAAAAACGCATTGAACAGCGCACGCTGCGCGCGGAAGGAGTGTGACGATGCTAACCCGTGAACAGATGGCCATGCGCGTCGCCCGCGAGCTGCGCGACGGTTACTACGTCAACCTGGGGATCGGCATCCCTACCCTGGTGGCGAACTACATTCCGGACGGGATGGATGTGATGCTCCAGTCGGAAAACGGGCTGCTGGGGATGGGCGCGTTTCCTGATGAGCAGAGCCTTGACGCCGACATGATCAACGCCGGTAAACAGACCGTGACCGCGCGGACCGGCGCGGCCATTTTCGACTCGGCCCAGTCGTTTGCCATGATCCGCGGCGGCCATGTCGACCTGACCGTGCTGGGCGCGTTTGAAGTGGACGTGGAGGGCAACATCGCCTCGTGGATGATCCCCGGAAAGATGGTTAAGGGCATGGGCGGCGCGATGGATCTTGTCGCCGGGGCACAGAACATCATCGTGGTGATGACCCACGCCTCAAAAAGCGGTGAGTCAAAGCTGCTGCCGCGCTGCACGCTGCCGCTCACGGGCGCGGGCTGCATCCGTCGGGTCCTGACCGATCTCGCGCTGCTGGAAATCGAGGACGGCGCGTTCATTCTGCGGGAATACGCCCCGGGCATCAGTATTGACGAGATCGTGCGTAAAACGGCAGGGAAAATCATTGTGGCGGATGACGTGCGCGAGATGCGCTTCAACTGAGGGGTCAGCATGAAAAAGGTCATGATTGTCGGGGCAACGCGAACCCCCATAGGCAGTTTTCGCGGATCGCTCTCGTCCCTTTCTGCGGTTGAGCTTGGGGCCGTCACGGTACGGCACCTGCTTGAGAACAGCGGTCTCAGCACAGAGCACATAGACGAACTGATTTTCGGACAGGTGCTGACGGCCGGATGCGGGCAAAACCCCGCCCGCCAGACGGCCATCAGCGCCGGATTGCCTGTCAGCACGCCGGCGACCACCGTCAACCTGGTGTGCGGCGCGGGCTTAAAAGCGGTGCAGCTCGCCGCCCAGGCGATCCGCTGCGGCGACGCGGAGGTGGCTATCGCCGGCGGTCAGGAGAGCATGAGCAACGCGCCGTATCTGCTGGACGGCGCACGTGCCGGGCTGCGTTTCGGGCATGCGGGCCTTAAGGACAGCATGATTACCGACGGCCTGTGGGACGCCTTCAACGATTACCACATGGGGCTCACCGCTGAAAACGTCGCCCGTGAGTATGACATTTCCCGCAAGGACCAGGACGCCTTCGCCGCCCGGTCGCAGCAAAAAGCGGCCTCCGCCATCGAAGCGGGTCGCTTTGACGACGAGATAGCGCCGGTGACGGTGAAACAGGGTAAAAAACCGCCGCTTATCGTCAGCCGTGACGAACAGCCCCGGCCATGCACCACCGCTGAGAAGCTGGCCCAGCTGCGCCCCGCATTTTTACACGAGGAAGGCACCGTCACAGCGGGGAATGCCTCCACGCTCAACGACGGTGCTGCCGCGGTGCTGCTGATGAGCGAGGAAAAGGCGCGGGAGAGCGGATTGCCTGTTTTTGGCCGCATCGTAAGTTACGCCGTGACGGGCGTTGATCCGTCGGTAATGGGTATCGGCCCGGTCAGCGCCTGCCGGACGGCACTGGCGCGGGCGGGCTGGACGCTCGACGAGGTGGACCTCATTGAAGCTAACGAAGCCTTTGCCGCCCAGGCGCTGGCGGTGGGCCAGCAGCTTGGCTGGGATGAACGCAGGGTGAACGTTAACGGCGGCGCTATCGCCCTGGGTCATCCGATTGGCGCCTCCGGCTGCCGCATCCTCGTGACCCTGCTGTACGAAATGCAGCGCCGTGACGTTAAAAAAGGGCTCGTCACCCTGTGCGTAGGCGGCGGGCAAGGCATTGCTCTCACCGTCGAGCGTTAAGCCTCTCGTTGGTACCCGAATAATAATTAAAGTGAGGAGTCGTAATGAGTGTGTTAATAGCCCTGGCGGCGCTGGCGCTGCTGATGCTGGCGGCCTATCGCGGATATAGCGTTATTTTGTTTGCGCCGATCGCGGCGCTCGGCGCCGTGCTGCTGACCGATCCGGGTGCCGTCGGCCCGACGTTTACCGGCCTGTTTATGGAAAAGATGGTGGGCTTCGTCAAGCTCTACTTCCCGGTATTCCTGCTGGGTGCGGTGTTTGGCAAGCTGATTGAGCTTTCCGGTTTTTCACGCTCCATCGTCGCCGCCGCGATCCAGATCCTCGGGCGTCGACACGCCATCCCGGTGATTGTCCTGGTGTGTGCGCTATTAACCTACGGCGGCGTTTCACTGTTCGTGGTGGCGTTTGCGGTGTACCCGTTTGCCGCCGAGCTGTTTCGCCAGAGCGGCATCCCTAAGCGGCTGATCCCGGCCACCGTCGCGCTGGGGGCGTTCTCGTTTACCATGGACGCTCTGCCCGGCACGCCGCAGATCCAGAATATCATCCCCACCAGCTTCTTTGGTACGAACGCCTGGGCCGCGCCGTGGCTGGGGCTTATTGGCTCACTGTTTATTATCGTCTTTGGCCTGCTCTGGCTGGAGCGCCAGCGGCGTAAGGCGCTGAATAACAATGAAGGTTACGGCACGGATCTGAAAAATGAGCCCGAAACGCCGGATAACATTAACCTCCCGCATCCGCTGATTGCTATCTCCCCGCTGCTGCTGGTGGGCATACTGAACCTGCTGTTTACCCGCTGGATCCCCGGCTGGTACGGCACGACCCACGAGCTTACTCTGCCTGGTCTGGCGAAACCGATTGTCACCGAGGTGGGCAAGATCACCGCCATCTGGGCCGTGGAAGCGGCGCTGATCTCCGGTATCGTGCTGGTGCTGATTTTTAGCTTTCGCAATATCCGGGGGCGTCTGGCTGAAGGCAGCCGGACCGCGGTGAGCGGTGCCATTCTGGCGGCGATGAATACCGCCTCCGAATACGGTTTCGGCGCGGTTATCGCCGCCCTGCCCGGGTTCCTGGTGTTATCCAAAGCGCTGGCGGCCATTCCGAATCCGCTGTTGAATGAGGCCATCAGCGTGACCGTTCTCGCGGGGATCACCGGCTCGGCGTCCGGCGGAATGAGCATCGCCCTTGCGGCGATGGCCGATACCTTTGTTGCTGCCGCCCACGCAGCCAATATCCCGCTTGAGGTGCTGCACCGCGTGGCCTCGATGGCGAGCGGCGGGATGGATACGCTGCCCCATAACGGCGCGGTGATTACCCTGCTGGCTATCACCGGCCTGAGCCATCGCCAGGCCTACGGCGGCATTTTCGCAATCACCATCATTAAAAGTCTGGCAGTGCTTTTTGTCATTGCCGTGTTCTATCTGACCGGCATTGTGTAAGGAGAGAAAAATGAATCTGAACGGTAAAACCGCCCTGGTGACCGGCTCGACCAGCGGCATTGGACTTGGGATCGCCCGCGTACTGGCGAAGGCGGGCGCGCAGCTGATCCTCAACGGTTTTGGCGACAGCGCATCGGCACGGGAAGAAATTGCGCAACTGGGTAAAAAGCCTGGCTATCACGATGCGGACCTGCGTGACGCGCTGCAGATTGAGGCCATGATGCGCTACACCGAATCGCAGTTTGGCGGCGTGGACATTCTTGTGAACAACGCCGGGATCCAGCACGTGGCCCCGGTCGACGCCTTTCCGGTGGAGAAGTGGAACGACATTATCGCCATAAACCTCTCCGCAGTGTTTCACACCAGCCGGCTGGCGCTGCCGGCCATGCGCGAGAAAAACTGGGGGCGCATTATCAATATTGCCTCCGTTCACGGGCTGGTCGCGTCGAAAGAGAAATCGGCCTACGTTGCGGCCAAGCATGGCGTAGTGGGCTTTACCAAATCGCTGGCGCTGGAAACCGCCCGCACGGGTATTACCGCCAATACCATCTGCCCCGGCTGGGTACTGACGCCGCTGGTACAACAGCAAATTGATAAGCGCATCGCGGATGGCGTGCCGCCGGAGCAGGCTCGCGAACAGCTCCTTGCAGAGAAACAGCCTTCAGGGGAGTTTGTTACCCCGGAGCAGTTGGGTGAACTGGCGCTGTTTTTGTGCAGCGAGGGCGCCGTGAACGTTCGCGGCGCCGCGTGGAATATGGATGGCGGCTGGGTTGCTCAGTGATGAACAGGCCGGGTAAGGCGACCCCGCCGCCCGGCCAAAATCCTTAACTTGAGCAGCTGACTTCCAGCCGCTTGCCCCAGTCGGGCGGGCGGCTGACGTAATCATCATCCCGGTCGGCAAACGGCGTGCGCAACGCCAGATGCAGACGGTGTAGCTCGTCATACTCGCCCTGCTCTGCCTGCTCAATCGCCCGCTGCGCCAGCCAGTTGCGCAACACCATTGCCGGATTCGCTGCGTTCATCTGTACCTGACGTGTAACATCGTCTACCTGCTCCTGCTGCAGCCGCGTGCGGTACTGTGTAAACCAGTCGTCAAACGCCTGCCGGTCAATAAACTCGTCGCGCAGCGGCGAGGCGGCGCTGTGCTGCTCCGTCTGGCCCAGCATGCGGAAGGTGCGGGTGTAATCGCTCCCTTCACGCGCCATCAGGGCAAACAGTCCGTTAAGGATGTCGTTATCACCCTTCTCCTGGGTCATCAGCCCCAGCTTGTTACGCATCAGCGTGCCGTATTCCCGCAGCAAAAGGTCCTGATAGCTGTCGAGCGCATCGTTCAGGGCATCGACGTCGATAAACGGCGATAATGTTTGTGCAAGCCGCTGGAGGTTCCACAGCCCAACCGCGGGCTGATTGTCAAAGCTGTAACGCCCCTGATAGTCGGAATGGTTGCAGATATACCCCGGCTGATAATCATCCAGGAAACCAAACGGACCGTAATCAAAGGTCAGGCCAAGAATCGACATATTGTCCGTGTTCATGACCCCGTGAGCAAAGCCTACCGTTTGCCAGCGCGCAATCATCGTGGCGGTACGGGCAACCACGTCCCGGAACCAGAGAACGTATTTATCCGCCTCATCCTGCAGATGCGCCCAGTGGTGGCGAATGGCGAAGTCCGCGAGCTGGCGAACCTTGTCCGGCTCGCGGCGATAGTAAAAGTGCTCAAAATGACCAAAGCGCAGATGGCTTTGCGCAATGCGCATCAGCATCGCCCCCTTTTCCACCGTTTCGCGCGTCACCGGCGTGTCGCTGGTGACGATCGACAGCGCGCGGGTAGTGGGAATACCCAGCGCATGCATCGCTTCGGATGCCAGGCTTTCGCGTATTGTAGACCGCAATACCGCCCGCCCGTCGCCCATCCGTGAATATGGGGTAAGACCTGCGCCTTTGAGATGCCAGTCAACCGTCTCTCCGTTGGGAAGGCGTTGTTCGCCGAGCAGGATCCCCCTGCCGTCGCCCAGCTGCCCCGCCCAGACACCAAACTGGTGTCCGCTATAGACCTGAGCCAGAGGCTGCATACCGGGGAGAAGCGTATCTCCTCCCCAGACGCCAGCGCTGTCTGAACGCTGAAACATATCAGGCGGAATGGCCAGCTCATCGGCCAGCCGATCGTTATGCCAGATAAGACGTGAATTATGTAACGGTGTTGGTTTGAGTGCGGTGTAAAAGCCAGGCAACTCGTCATGCCAGTGAGCGGTAAAAGACAGGGTCATAAGTCCTCCTGCTTTTAGTGTAGAGGGTTTACCCGGACTTAAACACGGGCGAAAGGCAGGGTTATCGCTGCTGAACGAGCGTTGTGACGTGCTCCGGCGAGACGGCTGGCCAGAGCGCGCCCTGCATGGCACCAAAATTAAAGGACAGGACGCGCTGCAGCAGAGCGTGGTCGTCAATGCCGGAGACGATCACCGACTGGCAGTGCGGCGTTATTTGCCAGAGGATCGCGCGCATAAAAGGCTCGAAAGAAAGCTCCGAAGCACGCTGCTGGATGAATCCTTTATCAAGAATAACCCGTTTAAATAATCCATCATAGACGGCCTTGAGCGATGCAGCACCGGCACCAAAGTTTGCCAGGACCAGCGGAAAATGGATCGCCATTCTTGCCAGTTGCAGATCGTCCTTTCCGTTATTTAAACCTGGATAGTTCTCATTAACAGTAAACTCAAGAAACGGATAACGCTCAAGAATTGAAACAGCATTCCCATTACTTAATAAAAACTCAACAATTGCTGGTGTAATATTGATCCATGCAATTAACTGATGCTGAATAAAAAACAGTTTACAGGTATCAAGCAATTGCAGTTTTTCGTTAAACAGCGCTAACTCTTCTGCCGCTGAAAGCCGGGGGATAACGAGCTCGGTAGGGATCCTCACATCGGTGCCGACGCCAGTAAAGTTAACCAGCATTTCTAAACCTTTTAGCTCGCCTGCACTATTACGGGCAGGCAGAAGCATCAGTTCAGACTGGTAAGCATTATCTAGCGTAATAATCATTGCACTCGCCCCGCATTAAAGATGAGAGAGGACATCCTGGAGCAATTGCTGACACAATTCCACTGTCTTGATTTTAATAAGTTTAATTTCATTAGTTCCGTATTAATTTTCAGATTTATCCCTGAATCTAAAATAATCTTATCCTGGTTACAGAGTAATAGCCAGTTTTAGATAAAACAGACACATAAGGATGTTGCTAATTTAGGTAAATTTAACTTTAATCAGCTTATTTGAGAAAAAACGGCATGGTTTAATAGTTACCATGCCGACATAAAAAACGTGTCCGGGCAGACTAAATACGTCGCGCCTGCCAGAAATTTTTACGCCAGTACACGTTATCGAGAGAAGAGCGCATCACGCCGCGGCTGGTAGAGGCATGAATAAACTGGTTGTCTGTATCATATATGCCAACATGCAAACCGCTTTCTCCCGAGCCGGTTTTGAAAAAGACCAGGTCCCCGGGAAGGAGATCGTCTTTATCAATTTCTGTTCCTATTTCTGCCTGTTTGCGCGTGTCTCGCGGAAGCTGTAGATCAAACTTGTCACGAAACGTCATCAGGACAAAGCCTGAGCAGTCCACCCCGCCGCGGCTCATGCCGCCGTAGCGATAAGGCGTACCGCGCCAGTTGCTCAGCTGATCGTTAAGGCTGGCAATGACGGTGATAGAATCTGATAGCCGCGGGTTAGGCGGCGGTGCACGATGGCTGCTACATCCCGCAAGAAAGAGTGCCGCCACGAGGAGAAACCAGAATCGCATTTTCAGACGAATCCTCTGCTTTTATTGTTCTTTCGGTAATTTAGCGTGCAATTGTGTTCACAGGCAAGAAACGGTTACTCCTGCCCGGTAGAAATCAGCATCTTATGTCCCTCTATATCCAGCCTGCGGAACGACATGCTGTAGGCGCGGGCGAGATTTGGCGGCGTAAGGACCCGATCCCGCGTGCCGCTGGCAATCATTCTGCCGCGCGACAGGAGCCATACCCGATGGGCGTGACGCAGCGTATGGTTAAGATCGTGGCTGCTCATCACTACGGCGATACCTTTCCTGCTCAGAGTGCTTAACAGGCTATCCAGCGCCGCCTGCTGGGCAACATCCAGACTGCTCATCGGTTCATCCAGCAGCAGCAGCCTCCCGTGAGGATTGCCCGCGGGATGGATCTGCAGAATGACCGCCGCCAGACGCACCCGCTGCCATTCACCACCGGAAAGCTGGCTGGCATGCCGGGACAGTTTATCTTCCAGCCCTAACGCCGCAGCCACTTCCTCCAGCAGTGCCGTATGCTGTTTGTCGTGCAGATGCAGCATCAGATAATGCCAGACCGGCATCGCAAAAGGCGGTACCTGCTGCTGCACCAGGTAGCTGCGCCGGTGGGCCAGCGAGGCGGGTGACCAGTCGGCCAGGGCATGTTCCAGCAGCGTAATCTGCCCAGGGCCGGTGGTCAGCCCCGCCATCCGCGCCAGCAGCGTACTTTTACCCGCGCCGTTTGGCCCGACGAGATGCAGGATTTCGCCCGAATCGATGCCGCAGGTTATCGGCTCCAGACGCCCCTTCTCGGCGACGTCCGTGAGCTGCATCAGGAGTGGCATTATTTCGCCAGCGCCAGCTTGATAGATTCCATGACGATCGGATCCTCAGGCGTCATATCCGGCGAAAAACGCTGAACGACCTGGCCATCACGACTAACCAGGAATTTTTCGAAGTTCCACAGAATGTCGTCCGGATAGAGCGGCGCACGGCCTTTGCTGGCCATACGCTCGTAAAAACCGCTTTCTTCCGGCGCAACGGCCTTCGGCGCGGCAGCAATCAGCTTCGCATACAGCGGATGGCGGTTTTCACCGTTGACGTCAATTTTGCTGAACATCGGGAACGTCACGCCATAGGTAGTGCTGCAGAAGGTTTTGATCTCTTCTTCGCTGCCCGGCTCCTGGCCCAGGAACTGGTTGCACGGGAAGCCCAGCACGGTAAAACCGTCTTTCTCCCAGGCCTTCTGAATATTCTCCAGCTGCTCGTACTGCGGCGTCAGGCCGCATTTCGATGCCACGTTGACGATGAGCAACACCTTGCCTTTGTAGCCTTCCAGCGTGGTGTTATCCCCATCAATGGTGGTCACTTCGGTATTCAGGATATCTGACTGCATAGCATTCCCTCAGGTTGTCTTACGGGTAGTTTTTAACGTCCGGCTTTTAATAGTAGCCAGATAAAGACTGGCGCGCCCAGCGTAGCGGTCACCACGCCAATCGGCAGCTCTGCGGCCGTCAGGGCAAGCCGGGCGATGATATCGGCCACCAGCAGCGTGGCGGCCCCGGCAACCGCCGAGGCCGGAAGCAAGGTTCGATGATCCGTGAAACCGCACAGACGCAGCATGTGCGGAATGACCAGCCCGATAAAGCCAATCGCCCCCGCCAGGGCCACGCTCACGCCCACCAGCCAGCCAATGGCAATGACCAGTACGTTACGCCAGAAACCAATCGGAATGCCGAGCTGGCGAGCAGAGATTTCCCCCAGCGCGAGCCGGTTCAACGGCTGGGCCTGCAGAGCAGCCCACGCGATGACAGGCACCAGCAGCGCCATTAGCCAGCCCTGCTGCCAGTCAACGCCGCCAAAGCCGCCCATCATCCAGTACATCAGCTGACGCAGGTCAAAGGACGTCGAGAAGTAGACAGCCCAGGTCATCAGCGCGCTACAGATGATCCCCAGCGCGACGCCGGCAAGCAGCAGCCGGCTGGTCGACAGGTGCCGTCTGGCGAAGCGAAGAAGAATAACGGTGATCAGCAGTGCGCCGAGAATGGCGCTCAGGCTAATACTCCAGCCGGACAGCTCTCCCCCGCCCAGCATTACCGCCGCAATCAGCCCGACGCCTGCACCATTCGACACGCCGAGCAGGCCGGGCTCCGCCAGCGGGTTTTCGAACAGCGCCTGCATTATGGTGCCAGACAGCGCCAGCGCGGCGCCGACCAGGATCACCGCGACGGTGCGCGGCAGACGAATCTGCCAGACGAAGAGCTGCCCGTCAGGCCCCATCCAGCTTTCAGGCCCGATCCAGCTGTCGCCTGCGCAGAGGCTGATAGCCGCGGCGAGAATAAGCAGCAGCACCAGCAGAAGCAGGCGACGCCGATCGGAACGGTGCTGACGATGAGCATAATCAAGCATGTGTACGGTTTGTTAGCGAGTGATGTAATTGATTTTACGGCGGCTTTGCCGAAGAGCGCAAAGAAAAAAGGCCGCGTGGGCGGCCTTTTTGGTTAGTTCATATTACTCTGCTTTAGGCGTTGCGTTTTCGACGCGGCTCTTTAACTTCTGGCCGGGTCTGAAGGTCACCACGCGGCGGGCTGTAATGGGAATATCTTCCCCCGTCTTCGGGTTACGGCCCGGACGTTGGTTTTTGTCTCGCAAATCAAAATTGCCAAAACCGGAGAGTTTTACCTGCTCACCATTTTCCAGAGCACGACGGATCTCTTCGAAAAACAGCTCTACCAGCTCTTTGGCATCCCGTTTGCTAAGCCCAAGCTTATCAAACAGATATTCTGACATTTCAGCTTTTGTAAGCGCCATAGGTTCAATCCCTCAATGATGCCTGGAATCGCTCTTTTAATGCCTCTACACATTTGGCGACGGTAGCGGCAATCTCCTCTTCTTCGAGTGTACGGCTGGTATCCTGAAGGATAAGGCTAATAGCGAGGCTCTTGAAACCTTCTGCTACGCCCTTGCCGCGGTACACGTCAAATAAGTTTACGCCAACTACCTGATTTACGCCAACTTTCTTACATTCGGCCAAAATATCTGCTGCGGGCACGTTTTCAGCGACCACAACCGCGATATCACGGCGGTTCGCCGGGAAGCGAGAGACGTCCTGCGCCTGAGGAATAACGCGGTCTGCAACCGGGTTCCACTCCAGCTCGAACACGATGGTACGGCCGTTCAGGTCCAGCTTACGCTCCAGCTCAGGATGAACAACCCCAATGAAACCAACGCGTTTGCCGTCTAAATAAATCGCAGCGCTCTGGCCCGGATGGAGCGCAGGAATCGCTTCCACACGGAATTCAATTTCAGATAATTTACCGGTCAGATCCAGAATCGCTTCCAGATCACCCTTCATATCGTAGAAATCAACCGTGCCTTTTGCCAGGTCCCAGTGCTCTTCGTAGCGGTTACCGCTGATGGCACCAGCCAGCATGAGATCCTGACGGATGCCTAAATTTGCCTGATTATCCGGCACAAAGCGTAAACCGCTTTCGAAAATGCGCACGCGGTTCTGCTGGCGGTTCTGGTTGTAAACGATAGTCCCCAGCAGGCCCGTCCACAGGGACAGACGCATCGCGGACATTTCGCTGGAGATTGGGCTTGGCAGGATCAGCGCTTCCTGACCTGGGTGGATCAGCTGCTGCAGCTTAGGATCAACGAAGCTGTAGGTGATCACTTCCTGGTAGCCTTTGTCATTCAGCATGGTTTTCACACGCTTCAGGGACAGGTCAGCTTCACGGTGGGTACCCATTACCAGACCCGCCTGGACAGGCTCGTCAGGGATGTTGTTGTAGCCGTATACGCGGGCCACTTCTTCCACCAGATCTTCTTCAATTTCCATGTCGAAACGCCATGATGGCGCAACGGCTTTCCACTCGTCCTGGCCTTCGGTTACTTCACAGCCCAGACGCTTCAGGATGTCGGTCACCTGCGCATCGGCAACGTGATGGCCAATCAGGCGATCCAGCTTGCTGCGGCGCAGGGTGATGGTCGCACGCTTAGGCAGTGTCGCTTCGTTGGTGACGTCAATAACCGGCCCCGCTTCACCGCCGCAGATGTCGATCAGCAGGCGGGTCGCACGTTCCATCGCTTTGTACTGCAGCGCCGGGTCAACGCCGCGCTCGTAGCGGTGAGAGGCATCGGTGTGCAGGCCGTGACGGCGTGCGCGACCGGTGATGGAGAGCGGACTGAAGAACGCGCATTCCAGCAGGACATTTTGCGTCTCATCGTTCACGCCAGAATGCTCGCCCCCGAAGATACCGCCCATTGCCAGCGCTTTGCTGTGGTCAGCAATCACCAGGGTGTCGGCATTCAGTTTGGCTTCAGTGCCGTCCAGCAGTACCAGGGTTTCGCCCTCTTTCGCCATGCGCACAACGATGCCGCCTTCAATGCGATCTTTATCGAACGCGTGCATCGGCTGGCCCAGCTCCAGCAGAACGTAGTTAGTGACGTCAACCACGGCGTCGATTGAACGGATACCGCAGCGGCGCAGCTTCTCTTTCATCCACAGCGGGGTTGGCGCTTTAACGTTGATGCCTTTCACCACGCGGCCGAGGTAGCGCGGGCATGCGTCAGCAGCGTCAACCTGAATCGGCAGCACGTCACTGATGGTCGCTTCAAACGGCGCAATGTCCGGCGCGTTGAGTTCGGTCTGGTTCAGTACGGCCACGTCGCGCGCCACGCCGATAATGCCTAAGCAGTCGGCACGGTTTGGCGTGACGCTGATTTCGATAGTGTTGTCATCAAGCTTCAGGTATTCGCGGATATCGGTGCCAACTGGTGCATCCAGCGGCAGCTCAATGATGCCGTTGTGATCGTCGGAAATACCCAGCTCGGAGAAAGAGCACAGCATGCCTTCAGACGGCTCGCCGCGCAGCTTGGCGGCTTTGATTTTGAAATCACCCGGCAGCACGGCACCGACGGTCGCCACGGCCACCTTCAGGCCCTGACGGCAGTTTGGCGCACCGCAGACGATATCCAGCAGACGGTCACCGCCCACGTTCACTTTTGTCACGCGCAGTTTGTCAGCGTTAGGGTGCTGGCCGCACTCTACCACTTCGCCGACGACCACACCGTTGAAGGCACCGGAAACCGGCTCAACGCCGTCAACTTCCAGGCCCGCCATGGTGATCTGGTTGGAAAGCGCTTCGCTGTCCAGCGTGGTGTTCACCCACTCGCGTAACCACAGTTCACTGAATTTCATTGTTCTGTCCTGCCCTTATTTAAACTGTTTGAGGAAACGCAGATCGTTTTCGAAGAATGCACGTAGGTCGGTGACGCCGTAGCGCAGCATGGTCAGACGCTCCATGCCCATACCGAACGCAAAGCCGGAGTAAACTTCCGGATCGATACCCACGTTGCGCAGCACGTTTGGATGCACCATGCCGCAACCCAGCACTTCCAGCCATTTGCCGTTTTTGCCCATCACGTCAACTTCCGCAGACGGCTCAGTGAACGGGAAGTAGGAAGGACGGAAACGAACCTGCAGATCTTCCTCAAAGAAGTTGTTCAGGAAATCGTGCAGCGTGCCCTTCAGGTTGGTGAAGCTGATATTTTTATCAACAATCAGGCCTTCCATCTGGTGGAACATTGGGGTGTGGGTCTGATCGTAGTCGTTACGATAGACGCGACCCGGCGCGATGATGCGGATTGGCGGTTCCTGCTCCTTCATGGTACGGATCTGAACGCCTGAGGTCTGCGTACGCAGCAGACGCGTAGCATCAAACCAGAAAGTGTCGTGGTCAGCGCGTGCCGGATGATGGCCTGGAATGTTCAGGGCGTCGAAGTTGTGGTAATCATCTTCGATTTCCGGGCCAGTCGCCACGGTAAAGCCGAGCTCACCGAAGAAACTTTCAATGCGATCGATGGTGCGGGTGACCGGGTGCAGACCGCCGTTTTCGATACGACGGCCCGGCAGAGAAACGTCAATGGTTTCTGCCGCCAGACGCGCGTTCAGCACCGCGCTTTCCAGCTCGGCCTTGCGTGCGTTCAGCGCCTGCTGGACCTGCTCTTTGGCTTCGTTAATCACCGCACCCGCTGCAGGGCGTTCTTCAGGCGGCAGTTCACGCAGGGTTGTCATTTGAAGGGTCAGGTGCCCTTTCTTCCCAAGATATTCGACGCGGACATTGTCTAACGCGGCAACATCTGAGGCCTGATTAATGGCGGCTGTTGCACTGGCAACCAGCTCTGCGAGATGTGACATGATTTTCCTCATTATGTCGGTGCAGACACCGATTTGGTGGAGTTATTCTCTCAAATTCAGGCACAAAAAAAGCCTCCATCGGGAGGCTTATCTGGCGCTGTTTTTCGTTTCATCTTTCACGCGCTAGCCTCCTGAGATCAGGTGCTAAAGTAAAAGAAGAAGCGGAAAATAGCAGCATTCATGCTTGCGTTACCTTGTGTGGTAAAACCGTAAAGACCTTATTGAAAAGCCTGGACGGATAAATGTCAATCTTCTGATGGTGTTAAATGAAAAGAGGGAGCAAAGCCCCCTCTCTCAACTGGCTTATGCCAGTGCTGCTTTCGCTTTTTCGACCAGAGCGGTGAACGCTACTTTGTCGAATACTGCGATGTCAGCCAGGATCTTACGGTCGATTTCAACAGAGGCTTTTTTCAGGCCGTTGATGAATTTGCTGTAAGAAATACCGTTCTGACGTGCTGCTGCGTTGATACGCGCAATCCACAGTTGACGGAACTGACGCTTACGCTGACGACGGTCACGGTAAGCGTACTGACCTGCTTTGATAACAGCCTGGAAGGCAACGCGGTATACGCGTGAACGCGCACCGTAGTAGCCTTTAGCTTGTTTCAAAATTTTCTTGTGACGTGCACGTGCAATTACACCACGTTTTACGCGAGCCATATGTGCTCTCCTGTATCTATATTCTTAGTAAAAAATTAAACGTTAACGGCTTATGCGTACGGCAGGCACGCGATAACCAGACCCAGATCGCCTTTAGAAACAAGGCCTTTTGGACGCAGGTGACGTTTACGCTTAGTAGATTTTTTGGTCAGAATATGACGCAGGTTTGCGTGCTTACGCTTAAATCCACCACCACCGGTTTTTTTGAAGCGCTTAGCAGCACCGCGTACGGTCTTAATTTTTGGCATCTTAATAACTTCCACTTCGCATTGTTAAATAAACGAAACATAGGCGAACAAAACCTATGAAACCCGAAGGCTCCACAGATTTTGCTGCTTGAAGGCCTTACTGTTTCTTCTTAGGAGCGAGCACCATGATCATCTGGCGGCCTTCGATCTTCGTAGGGAAGGATTCGACTACTGCCAGTTCACTCAGATCGTCACGGACGCGGTTAAGCACTTCCATACCAATCTGTTGGTGGGCCATCTCACGACCGCGGAAACGCAGCGTGATCTTGGCCTTATCGCCATCTTCCAGAAAGCGAATCAGGCTGCGGAGTTTTACCTGATAATCGCCATCGTCGGTACCAGGACGGAATTTGATTTCCTTAACCTGGATAACTTTTTGCTTCTTCTTCTGTTCCTTAGAAGACTTACTCTTTTCATAAAGGAACTTGCCGTAGTCCATGATACGACAAACTGGCGGTTCGGCGTTAGGGCTGATTTCAACTAAATCTACTCCAGCTTCTTCAGCCTTTTCGATCGCTTCTCTCAGACTCACAATCCCCAGCTGCTCGCCTTCCAGACCTGTTAAGCGAACTTCCTGGGCGCGAATCTCGCCATTGATACGATTCGGACGTGCCGTTTGAACTCGTTTTCCGCCTTTAATACCTTATTCCTCCAGTTGTTGAAGACTGCGGCTGCGAATCTCTTGTTGCAGCTTCTCAATCACTTCACTTACGTCCAGGCTGCCCAGGTCTTTACCACGGCGGGTGCGAACGGCAACTTTGCCTGCTTCCACCTCTTTATCACCACAGACCAACATATACGGGACACGACGTAAAGTGTGCTCGCGGATTTTAAAGCCAATCTTCTCATTTCTCAAGTCTGCTTTTACGCGAATGCCCGCATTTTGTAGTTTCTGCGTCAATTCTTTAACGTAATCTGCCTGAGAATCGGTAATGTTCATCACCACGACCTGCACTGGCGCAAGCCAGGTTGGGAAGAAGCCCGCGAACTCTTCGGTCAGGATGCCAATGAAGCGCTCCAGAGAACCGAGAATGGCACGGTGAATCATGACCGGCACCTGACGCTCGTTGTCTTCGCCAACATAAGAGGCGCTTAAACGCTGCGGCAGGGAGAAGTCCAGCTGTACCGTTCCGCACTGCCATGCGCGATCGAGGCAGTCATACAGGGTAAATTCAATTTTCGGACCGTAGAACGCGCCCTCGCCCAGCTGGTATTCAAACGGAATACCGTTCTCTTCCAGCGCTACGGCGAGATCCGCTTCTGCGCGATCCCAGGTCTCATCGCTACCGATACGTTTTTCCGGACGCGTTGAGAGTTTGACCACGATCTTCTCGAAGCCAAAGGTGCTGTACATATCGTAGACCATACGAATACAGGCGTTAACTTCATCACGGACCTGATCTTCAGTACAGAAGATATGCGCATCATCCTGAGTAAAGCCACGAACGCGCATCAGACCGTGCAGCGCGCCTGATGGCTCGTTACGGTGGCAGCTACCGAACTCCGCCATACGCAGCGGCAGGTCGCGGTAGGATTTCAGGCCCTGGTTGAAGATCTGTACGTGGCCCGGGCAGTTCATTGGCTTGATGCAGTATTCACGGTTCTCAGACGAGGTGGTGAACATCGCATCTTTGTAGTTGTCCCAGTGGCCGGTTTTTTCCCACAGCACACGGTCCATCATGAACGGGCCTTTCACTTCCTGATACTGGTACTCTTTCAGCTTGGAGCGTACAAACGTTTCCAGTTCACGGAAGATAGTCCAGCCATCGTTATGCCAGAACACCATGCCCGGCGCTTCTTCCTGCATATGGTACAGGTCGAGCTGCTTACCGATTTTACGGTGGTCACGCTTCGCGGCCTCTTCCAGGCGCTGCAGATACGCGTTCAGGGCTTTCTTATCAGCCCACGCGGTACCATAGATACGCTGCAACATCTTGTTGTTGCTGTCGCCACGCCAGTAGGCGCCGGCGATCTTCATCAGCTTGAAATGATGACAGAAGCGCATGTTCGGCACGTGCGGTCCACGGCACATGTCGACGTATTCTTCGTGATGGTACAAGCCAGGCTTGTCATCATGAGCGATGTTTTCATCGAGAATAGAGACTTTGTAGCTCTCGCCACGCTTGACGAAGGTTTCACGCGCTTCGTGCCAGCTGACTTTCTTCTTGATGACGTCATAGTTGGTTTCGGCGAGCTCGTGCATACGTTTTTCGAGCGCGTCGATATCTTCCTGGGTCAGGGTGTGGTCAAGATCAACGTCATAGTAGAAACCGTTGTCGATAACCGGACCGATCGCCATTTTGGTGTTTGGCCACAGCTGCTTGATAGCATGACCCAACAGGTGCGCGCAGGAGTGACGAATGATTTCAAGACCTTCTTCGTCTTTCGCGGTGATGATTGCAAGCGTCGCATCGTTTTCAATCAGATCGGACGCATCAACCAGCTCACCGTTCACACGGCCGGCGATGGTCGCTTTCGCGAGGCCAGGACCGATGTCCAGGGCAACATCCATAGGGCTAACAGCGTGGTCGAAATGGCGTTGGCTGCCATCAGGAAGAGTAATTACAGGCATTTTATATCCTTATTTGCAGTGATGCCCCACACATAAGAGCATATACAAAGAAAATAATCGTGATTTGACAATAGATTACGACACCATCTGACCAACAATCGTCAAATTGGTTCGTCATCATGCACCTGCCGAATTCAGATTAATGCGGATTTACGGCAAGCGACGTAATGTTAACACTATCAGCAAGGAGATTGCACCCTCTGCAGCCAGATTGATGGGCTGGCATTTCGCGCTAATTTGCAGGCTGCATCTCTCCGGTGCTCGCATTTCAGACATGCTGGGCTACTCTTGAACATGCCTTTAAATCAACAGGTGCATACCATGAATGTATCCAGTAGAACGGTTGTGATTTTGAACGTCCTTTCCGCAACAGGTTTATTGTTGATCCTCGCCGAACGATTCCACTGGTTCTGAGCCGAACCCTCGTTGGCATAACCCGATCGCTCCCGGGAAGGCGCATCTTTTAGCCCCGTTTGATAGACTATGCGTATCAACGAACAAGGATTAGGTTATGCCAACAAAACGATTTGCCGTAAAACACTGGAAAATGGTGCTGGTGCTGGTTGCCATCTGCGGCGCAATGCTGTTATTTCGGTGGGCGGCAATGATTTGGGGCTAAATACAACTTTAGCTGTCCAAATAAAATAAATGCCGTTGCGCGTGAAGAGAATTTATTGGCGCGGGTTAACCATAATAATGAAAACGGGCCGACACCATCATCGGCCCGCTATGATTACATTTTATAGCCCAGAGAAATCGTGGTTCTGCGATCGGTATGATCCGGTGCCGTTTCTGGCGGCGAAGAGTTCCAGGTCACGTTGTAGGCCAATTTCAAACCAAAGTGTTCATTGATAGCCACGTTCAAAGCACTTTCGGAGTTCAGCGTCGTATCCTCGGCACCAAACACAGAAACACCCTGCGTAAATTTGGTGTTGTCGGTCATCTGCCAGGCATACGTGCCAGAAGCATAACCCAGCGGCTGGGTTTCATTTTCGCCATTGGTGTACTCGTCATAGCGGACACCAGGACCGAATTCGAAACGGAGGCTGTGTACCGGTCCATTCAGGAACTGACGACCATAACCGGCGGTGAATACATCGCGCTGGCGATAGCCGTTGAAGCGGTCGGTTAACCAACTAGCCTGACCAAAGATGTAGTCATAGTCGGTCATGTTGTAACGGCTACGTCCACCTACCGCGTATTTCTCGGATGAGCGTTCATCGTTAGCGGACGTGTTGCTGGCATTTCCCCACAGCGACCATGCAGTGGTATTGCCGTACCAGGTCAGGGTGCTGTCCGCCGTCAGAGAAGAGCTTTTCGTATTACCCGATTGCGCGAGATACCCGGCGTTAAGGTTACCTTCAAACGGTTTTTTGGCAGTGGAGGGATCGTCCATGACAGTAAAAACGGTGTCATCGGCGGCTGCATTCAGTGATGCAAAAACGCCACCCGCCAGCATCAGTGCTGCGGGTACTGTCTTCAAAAGCTTCATTTTATTTAAGGAGTCCGTACAACAAAAAAAGAGACCACCACGGTCTCGGAAACTTTCTTGAGGATCAATGACAAGGCGTCCAGAGAAAGGTAACAAATTATAAAAAGGCGCAAATAACATAGCAATATTTTCTTATTTCATTTTTTGAATAAGAACGATCTCAAAACGCGTTTTATTTTATATATCACTCATCGCATTTATGTCAGCATTCATTTTTAAAATCATACTGTTATTTACATTGCCTTCCTGTCGATCGGTGCCAGGCTTAAAAGAACCCATGCTAAAAGGAGGTTATGATGGCTTCAATTTATACGCTGACGCTCTCCCCTTCCCTCGACTCCGCGACCATAACGCCGCAAATTTACCCGGAAGGTAAACTACGCTGTAGCGCACCCGTATTTGAGCCGGGCGGCGGCGGGATTAACGTGGCACGCGCAATTACTCACCTCGGCGGTAAAGCAACGGCCATATTCCCGGCCGGTGGCGCCACGGGGGAGCATCTTGTTACCTTGCTGGCCGATGAACAGGTTGCCGTGGATACCGTCGACGCCAAAGACTGGACCCGGCAGAACCTGCATGTCCACGTTGAGTCCAGCGGTGAACAGTATCGCTTCGTTATGCCGGGCGCCAGGCTGAGCGATGATGAGTTTCGTCAACTGGAAGAGAAGGTGTTGACTATTGAAAGCGGCTCGCTGCTGGTCATCAGCGGTAGCCTGCCGCCGGGCGTCAGAACAGAAAAGCTGACAGCGCTGGTTGAGGCCGTACTTCAGCGCGGCATCCGCTGCATTGTCGACAGCTCAGGCGAAGCCCTGCAGGCAGCATTGGAACCCGGACAGCTTGAGCTCGTTAAGCCTAACCAGAAAGAGCTCAGTGCGCTTGTTAATCGCGAACTTAGCCAGCCGGATGACGTGCGTACTGCCGCAGAAGAGCTGGTTCGCAGCGGCAAAGCGCACCGCGTTGTCGTCTCTCTCGGTCCTCAGGGTGCGCTGGCCGTCGACAAGACGGGATTTGTGCAGGTTGTGCCGCCCCCAATGAAGAGCCAGAGCACCGTCGGCGCAGGTGACAGTATGGTGGGCGCGATGGCGCTGAAGCTGGCACAGGGCGCGTCACTTCTGGAGATGACCCGTTATGGCGTCGCAGCGGGGAGTGCCGCCACCATCAATCAGGGAACGCGCCTGTGTTCGCTTGCCGATACGCAGAAAATCGTCGATTACCTGTCACGAAGCTGACCGCTATTCCCCTTCCTGACGGAGGGGGATACACGTCGAAGTCGCCAAATATGGCGTATCGACTATGCTAAAAAAACTTTCAGGATAACAACGAGGTGAATTATGAGCAGTGGTGATATCACTCGCTACGTCGTGACCATCAGCCTTCATGAAGCATCGCTGACCGAGCTTAATGAGCTCAACAACGCCTTTACACGGGCGAACTTCCTGCTCACGCTGACGGATGACGAAGGTCATATTCATGATTTAGGCACCCTGGCGTTTGGCCTGATCGCTGCCCTGAGTGAAGAAGAGGTGCATGCGCTGGCCGCAAGTCTGGTGGAAAGTGTGACCGACAAGCCTGCCGACATTACCGTGGAAACGTGGGAGCGCTGGCAGAAAAAAGAACAATAAGTGCCCTGCATGAAATTAAACCGCTCAGGTGTGCGTTAGTTCGTATTTTTTTACCGCAATTATGCGCTAACTTTATGATCTGGCAGACAACATGGGAGAGTCAACATGTGGCAGGCTATCAGTCATCTTTTACATGAGCAATTGGGTGAAGGTGAAATTGAACTGCGTAACGAGCTGCCGGGCGGTGAAATTCACGCCGCGTGGCATTTACGCTACGCAGGACGCGATCTGTTCGTTAAATGCGACGAGCGAGAGCTGCTCCCGATCTTTACCGCTGAAGCCGATCAGCTTGAACTGTTGTCCCGCAGTAAAACGGTGACGGTACCTGAGGTACTGGCCGTGGGTAGCGACCGGGACTACAGCTTTCTGGTGATGGACTATCTCCCTGCCCGTCCGTTGGATGCCCATAATGCCTTTATTCTCGGGCAACAGTTAGCGCGTCTGCACCAGTGGAGCGACCAGCCCCAGTTTGGCCTCGACTTTGACAACGACCTTTCCACCACGCCGCAGCCCAATGCCTGGCAGCGCCGCTGGGCAACATTCTTTGCCGAGCAGCGCATCGGATGGCAGCTTGAGCTGGCCGCTGAGAAAGGGCTGGAATTTGGCAACATTGATGCCATCGTCGAGCATGTGCAACAGCGCCTGGCCTCCCACCAGCCTCAGGCTTCTCTGCTGCACGGCGATCTATGGTCCGATAACTGCGCGCTGGGCCCCAACGGCCCGTATATCTTTGACCCGGCCTGCTACTGGGGCGACAGAGAGTGCGATCTGGCCATGTTGCCCCTGCATCCCGAACAGCCGCCGCAAATATACGATGGCTATCAGTCTGTCTCCCCCCTGCCGCCGGACTTCCTTGAGCGCCAGCCCGTGTACCAGCTCTATACGCTGATGAACCGAGCCATTCTTTTTGGCGGGCAACATCTGGTCAACGCCCAGCGTGCGCTTGAACGCGTGCTTGCGGTATAAAGACAAAACGGGTGGCCTTGCCGCCACCCTTATCTGTTATAGAAAACCGAGCAGTGAGAAGAAGAAGTATCCCGCCACGATGATAATAACCGGTAGGATATAGAGCGGGAAAATTTGCAGGAAAATGGTGTGACGAGGCACCACAATGCGGGATTCAATCTGCTCCCGGCTCATTCCTTCAGGGCCTTTCGCCTTCTCGAGGATAAGCTGATCTTCCACCCCTTCGCGTAAAAAACGGGTCTGGCGGCTCATTCGTGCACCTGATGCCTGTAGCGCCATCGCAATAAAAATCAGCGCATAGATAATCCAGAAACCAATATTCAGCTGCTGGTGAAAGTCCGGCGTTGGCGAGTTGAACCAGAAGACGTTCAGGAACGGGGTGTTAAACCGCACCATCTCAATCATGACATGTGCAAAATCAAGCATTACCGCATTAATGCCCGGCTGTTTTTCGCTGTGATCGTACATAAACTTCAGCACGGAGATCAGCGTAGAAATGACGGCGGGAATAAAAATCACCCAGCCTGCAATACGTTTTAAGACAGCAATGCGTCCAGCTTGTTGATACGTCATCAGTTCCTCTTCATAAAGACGCGTTATGTGTGCCTAAGTCTACCTGCTGGACATCAATTTCGCCCGCTCTTTGAAAGCAATATGCTAAATTGCAGACTGTGCTTAGCACTTATCGTCTGTCGAACACCCTGGATAAGGAGACGTTGTGATGTCGACACCGCGCCAGATACTTGCCGCTATTTTTGACATGGATGGATTACTGATTGATTCCGAGCCGTTGTGGGATCGCGCCGAGCTGGACGTGATGGCCAGCCTGGGCGTTGATATCAGCCGCCGTAATGAACTTCCCGACACGCTGGGCCTGCGTATTGATATGGTCGTTGACCTCTGGTACGCCCAACAGCCGTGGGTTGGGCCCGATCGCGACGAAGTCACCGCACGCATTATCAGCCGCGCCATCGCGCTGGTGGAGGAGACCAAGCCGCTCTTGCCCGGCGTACGTGACGCTGTCGCGCTGTGCAAGTCTCAGGGGCTGAAGGTTGGCCTGGCTTCTGCTTCACCGCTGCATATGCTGGAAAAAGTGCTGATCATGTTTGAGCTGCGAGACAGTTTTGACGCCCTGGCGTCTGCGGAAAAATTGCCCTACAGCAAGCCGCATCCGCAGGTCTATATGGACTGCGCCGCGAAGCTGGGTCTTGATCCGCTTACCTGCGTCGCGCTGGAAGATTCCGTTAACGGCATGGTGGCCTCCAAAGCCGCGCGTATGCGCTCCATTGTGGTTCCTGCTGAAGAAAACCGCCACGATCCCCGCTTTGCTCTTGCCGACGTAAAACTCAATTCGCTGGCTGAACTGACGGTGCAACACCTGCGCGGCGAGTAACGCCCCCCTTCAGGCAGCATCATGCTGCCTGAAAAACAAAACACTGTTTCATTTTATTTGCTTTTCTCATTCCTGCCTCCTATCTTTAACGTCAGAACGACGATAACCAGCTTCTGAGGCGCGTATGATACTGGACACCTTTACTCTTTCAGGCAAAGTGGCCCTCATCACCGGGTGCGATACCGGGCTGGGACAAGGCATGGCCATTGCGCTGGCGCAGGCAGGCTGCGATATCGTTGGGGTAAATCGCAAAGATCCAGAGAAAACGGCCAGCTCCGTCACCGCCCTGGGAAGACGTTTTTTGGCTATTCGGGCCGATCTGAGCCAGCAGGAAAGCCTTCAGCACGTCGTGGATACCGCCGTGGCGGAGATGGGGCGGGTCGATATTCTGGTGAACAATGCCGGGACGATTCGCCGGGAGGACGCTCTGGCGTTCAGTGAAAAGGACTGGGATGACGTGATGAATCTGAATCTCAAATCGCTCTTTTTCCTCTCGCAGGCGGTCGCTAAACAGTTTATCGCCCAGGGCCAGGGCGGCAAAATTATCAATATCGCCTCTATGCTCTCGTTCCAGGGCGGCATTCGCGTACCGTCGTATACCGCCTCGAAAAGCGGCGTACTGGGGATAACGCGCCTGCTGGCGAATGAGTGGGCGGTACATGGCATCAACGTGAATGCCATCGCGCCGGGCTACATGGCGACGAACAACACGCAGCAGCTGCGCGAGGACGAACAACGCAATGCCGAGATCCTTGCGCGCATTCCGGCGGGTCGCTGGGGAACACCGGACGACCTTCAGGGACCGGTCGTCTTTTTAGCCTCTTCCGCCTCGGATTACGTAAATGGCCACACCTTAGCCGTCGACGGCGGCTGGCTGGCGCGCTGACGCGCGTTTTGTGACAAACAGTTACACCGTCACCTCTTTCGCCCACTGTATAAAAACCCTATACTGTATAAATTGACAGTTTCGTGGGTTTTATCATGACGGCGGAAGGCCACCTGCTTTTTTCAATTGCGTGCGCAGTATTTGCCAAAAACGCAGAGCTCACTCCCGTGCTTGCACAGGGAGACTGGTGGCATATTGTCCCTTCCGCCGTATTAACCTGCCTGCTGCCCGATATTGACCACCCGAAATCCTTCCTCGGGCAGCGGCTGAAGTGGGTGTCTAAGCCCATCGCCCGCGCCTTCGGCCACCGCGGGTTTACCCACAGTCTGCTGGCCGTGTTTGGCCTGCTAACGCTTTTCTATTTAAAAGTCCCAGAAAGCTGGATAGTGCCGGGCGATGCCATCCAGGGGATGGTGCTGGGTTATTTAAGCCATATCCTCGCCGATATGCTGACGCCTGCAGGCGTGCCGCTGCTGTGGCCCTGCCGCTGGCGTTTTCGTTTTCCGATCCTTGCGCCGCAGAAAGGGAACCAGCTTGAACGCGTGCTGTGCATGGCGCTGTTCGCGTACGCCGTCTGGATGCCGCAAACCTTGCCCGAAAACAGTGCAGTGCGCTGGTCTTCCCAGATGATCAATTCGCTGCAATTTCAGTTCAATCGTTTTATTCATCATCAGATTGAACAGTAAACCAACAAAATCATTCCATTTGTCATAAACCATTCCATTTGGATATAAGCGCCACATCACACTTCTGCTAACCTTCCGCCAACAGGATCGGGAAAAACCGATCCCACATAATAAATCAGGAGAACGGGGATGAATTTTCCACTCATCGCGAACATAGTCGTGTTCGTCGTATTACTATTGCTTCTCGCGCAGGCGCGCCACAAACAGTGGAGCCTGGCGAAAAAAGTGCTGGTGGGCCTGGTCATGGGTGTGGCGTTTGGTCTGGCCTTACACGCCGTCTACGGCTCCGATAGCCCGGTACTGAAAGAGTCCATCCAGTGGTTCAACATTGTCGGTAACGGCTACGTCCAGCTGCTGCAGATGATCGTTATGCCGCTGGTGTTCGCCTCTATTCTGAGCGCCGTTGCCCGCCTGCACAACGCGACCCAGCTGGGTAAAATCAGCTTTCTGACGATTGGTACGCTGCTCTTTACCACGTTGATTGCCGCGCTGGTGGGGGTGCTGGTTACCAACCTGTTTGGCCTGACCGCCGAAGGTCTGGTTCAGGGTACCGCTGAAACGGCGCGTCTGACCGCCATTCAAACTAACTACGTGGGTAAAGTGGCTGACCTGACGGTTCCGCAGATGGTGCTCTCCTTCATTCCGAAGAACCCGTTTGCTGACCTGACCGGTGCAAGCCCAACCTCTATTATCAGCGTGGTGATCTTCGCGGCTTTCCTGGGTGTGGCGGCGCTTAAGCTGCTGAAAGACGATGCGCCGAAAGGCGAACGCGTGCTGACCGCTATTGATACCCTGCAAAGCTGGGTGATGAAGCTGGTCCGTCTGGTCATGCAGCTGACGCCATACGGCGTTCTGGCGCTGATGACCAAAGTGGTAGCCGGCTCTAACCTGCAGGACATCATTAAGCTGGGCAGCTTCGTTGTCGCCTCTTATCTGGGTCTGGGCATTATGTTCGTGGTGCACGGTATCCTGCTCGGCGTAAACGGCGTCAGCCCGCTGAAATACTTCCGCAAAGTCTGGCCGGTACTGACCTTCGCCTTCACCAGCCGTTCCAGCGCCGCGTCTATTCCGTTGAACGTTGAAGCGCAGACCCGTCGTCTGGGCGTGCCGGAATCCATCGCCAGCTTCTCTGCCTCCTTTGGTGCCACAATTGGTCAAAACGGCTGTGCGGGGCTCTACCCGGCGATGCTGGCAGTGATGGTTGCCCCGACCGTGGGTATCAACCCGCTTGATCCGGTCTGGATCGCCACGCTGGTCGGGATTGTTACCATCAGCTCCGCAGGCGTTGCAGGTGTTGGTGGTGGCGCAACCTTCGCCGCGCTGATTGTGCTGCCCGCGCTGGGCCTGCCCGTGACGCTGGTCGCCCTGCTGATCTCCGTTGAACCGCTGATCGACATGGGCCGTACCGCGCTGAATGTGAGCGGTTCCATGACTGCCGGTACGCTGACCAGCCAGTGGCTGAAGCAGACCGACAAAGCCATTCTGGAAAGTGAAGACGACGCCGAGCTGGCGCACCGTTAATCACGGTAGAAATAAAAAAACCGCCTGATGGCGGTTTTTTTATGGCTGTTATTCTTCAACCTCTTCATCCTGGCGGATTTGCGTCGCCCATCGCTGGGCTGACTCCGGCACGGAAAACGCCGGCGACCGGCGGAAATGTTCACCCATCAGGACAAAAGCCACATATTTACCGCGAAGCAGCCAGACATCACGAAAACCATCCACTTTCAGGGCATGGTCAGGCGGCGCGGGCTCAACGCGGGGCACATAGCTAATAACCTGGCGGTTTTGTTGACGAAGAGGTTTCATAAGCGACGGATTCACTAAAGCAAATTCTTGGAGCAGGAAAATTCTATGATAGCCGATCCTGCTACCTTACGTCGCGCTCCGAGTGGGTGAGATGGCTCCTTTCGTTAATGGCGAGATGTGAAAACTCTTAGTTCGCGAGCCATTTCACGACATTGTTCTATCCTTAATAGGGTTTTTAGCAATGGATAAAGGAGAAGCGTGCAATGTCGAACAAAGATAAAACACATCAATCACCGATTCATGGCACTGAAGAATCTCAACCGGGTATGGACTCTCTCGCCCCTGCTGACGGCTCTCACCGCCCCTCGCCTGGCCCTTCAGCCCCTGGCGAACAGCCAACCGCGCCGGGAAGCATGAAATCGCCGGATACTGGAAACGAGAAGCTGAAATCGCTTGAGCCGCACCGCAAAGGCAGCGAAGGTTTTGCGCTCACCACCAATCAGGGCGTGCGGATTGCTGACGATCAAAACTCCCTTCGCGCAGGCGCGCGCGGGCCGACCCTGCTGGAAGATTTCATCCTGCGGGAAAAAATTACCCATTTTGACCACGAGCGCATTCCTGAACGCATCGTTCACGCGCGCGGCTCGGCTGCACACGGCTACTTCCAGCCCTATAAGAGCCTGAAAGCGATCACCAAAGCGGATTTCCTTTCCGACCCGGATAAAATCACCCCGGTATTTGTGCGTTTCTCCACCGTGCAGGGCGGCGCAGGTTCGGCAGACACGGTCCGTGATATCCGCGGCTTTGCCACTAAGTTTTATACCGAAGAGGGTATTTTCGATCTGGTGGGCAACAATACCCCGGTGTTTTTCATTCAGGATGCGCATAAATTTCCTGACTTTGTCCATGCGGTAAAACCGGAGCCCCACTGGGCCATACCCCAGGGCCAAAGCGCGCACGATACCTTCTGGGACTATGTCTCCCTGCAGCCTGAAACCTTACACAACGTGATGTGGGCGATGTCCGACCGGGGCATTCCGCGCAGCTATCGCACGATGGAAGGGTTCGGTATTCATACCTTCCGCATGATCAATGCGGAAGGAAAAGCTACGTTTGTGCGCTTCCACTGGAAGCCGGTAGCGGGCAAAGCCTCGCTGGTGTGGGATGAAGCGCAGAAGCTCACCGGGCGCGATCCGGACTTCCATCGTCGCGAGCTGTGGGAATCGATTGAAGCCGGCGACTTCCCGGAGTACGAACTGGGCCTGCAGCTTATACCGGAAGAGGACGAGTTTAAGTTCGATTTCGACCTGCTTGACCCGACCAAACTCATTCCTGAGGAGCTGGTGCCGGTACAGCTGGTGGGGAAAATGGTGCTCAACCGCAACCCGGATAATTTCTTTGCCGAAAACGAGCAGGCTGCGTTCCACCCGGGCCATATCGTACCGGGGCTGGATTTCACCAACGATCCGCTCTTACAGGGCCGTCTGTTCTCGTATACCGATACGCAGATTAGCCGTCTTGGCGGGCCGAACTTCCACGAGATCCCGATTAACCGCCCAACCTGCCCGTACCATAACTTCCAGCGCGACGGGATGCACCGTCAGGATATTGATACCAACCCGGCGAACTATGAGCCGAACTCCATCAACGATAACTGGCCGCGAGAAACCCCGCCGGGTCCGAAACGCGGCGGATTCGAATCTTATCAGGAACGTATCGACGGCAACAAAATTCGCGAGCGTAGCCCTTCGTTCGGCGAGTATTACGCCCACCCTCGCCTGTTCTGGAACAGCCAGACGCCGATTGAGCAACAGCACATCATTGGCGGCTTTAGCTTCGAACTGAGCAAAGTGGTGCGCACCTATATCCGCGAGCGGGTGGTCGATCAGCTGGCACATATTGATATTCAGCTTGCCCAGAGCGTGGCGGATAACCTGGGCATCACGCTAACGGACGAGCAGCGCAACCTTGCTCCGCCGAAAGAGGTTAACGGCGTGAAGAAAGATCCGTCGTTGAGCCTGTATGCGGTGCCTGGAGGCTCGATTAAAGGCCGCGTGGTCGCCATCCTGCTGAACGATAAAACCCGCGCCAGCGACGTGCTGGGGATCATGCAGGCGCTGAAAACCCAGGGCGTGCATGCGAAACTGCTTTATTCCCGCATGGGGGAAGTGACCGCCGATGACGGCTCCGTGCTGCCGGTGGCGGCGACCTTTGCCGGGGCACCATCGCTGACCGTCGATGCAGTGATTGTGCCGTGCGGGGATATTGACAGTCTGCTGAACAACGGTGACGCCGTGTATTATCTGCTGGAAGCCTATAAGCACCTGAAACCGATCGCGCTGTCCGGTTACGCGCGACAGTTTAAGGCGCAGCTGAAGGTTGCCGATCAAGGTGAGGATGGCATTGTCGAGGGCGATAACGTGGACGATGCCTTTATGACGAAGCTGTTTAACCTGCTCGCCGCGCACCGCGTCTGGTCGCGCAGCAGTAAGATTGACCAGATACCGGCGTAAAAACCATTCCCGGTTGTGCGGCCTGATGCCCTCACCCCGCCCCTCTCCCACGGGAGAGGGAGAAAACAATAAAAACGGTAACCCAGGTTACCGTTTTGCTTTTACCTCGCCGCCGGGCTTTATCTCACAGATCCCCAAACGTCCCCAGACGATACCCACGCTCGGCAATCGCATACTTCAGCGAGGCCGACGTTAACACGTCCAGCTCAGCGAGGCGCGGCCAGCAGTAGGCGCTTTTCCGCACTATGTTATCGACAAAAGCAGGATGCGCCATAACTTCCAGCGACCGTTCCCCCCTGGCGGCGGAATCTTCCAGCACCTTCAGGAACAGCGCTTCGTCGATCTCGTCGCCGTAAAAGGCGCTGCTGAACCCCTCAGTTGTTTTCACGGCACAGTCCGGCACGCCCTGCACCTCACGATCCACGCGCATCGCCACGCCTTTGCGTTGGGCAAACACCGCAACGATCGGGAAAATCGCCGGGATCATGTGCACATGATGGTGGCTGTCAATATGCGTCGGCGCCTTGCCAAACAGATCAACAAAGCGGTTGTACTGGCAGTCCAGCTCACGGGCAATCTCTTCGAGCGGCAGAGCGTCCTGCTCCGCCAGCTCCCAAATCCATTTGCCCAGCAGGCCGTCGCGCGTCAGGCCCGGCATTGGCGAAAGCGGCATCCCGAGCGTCAGCACAAAATGCATGCCGACGCCCAACTCCGGCACCTCGCGGCTCAGCTGCGCCGCGTGTTCAACCGCCTCACCATTCACCAGTGCCGTGGTAGAGGTTACAACCCCCCGACGACAGGCTTCAATAATGCCGTAGTTCTGACCTTTTGAGAGGCCAAAGTCATCAGCATTAACGATCAGCAGGTTTTCCATTGTGCGTCCTCTCAGTGGTGTTTGAACTTCAGCTTCTCGATCGTGGCGGCAAAGTTCGGCAACCATTTTTCATGCGCCAGGATCATCTCGCTGGCCAGCTGCTCCGCATCGCGGTCGGAATGCACCAGCGGGCTAAGGTTCAGTGCCAGAAGCACGTCATTGAGCTCGCCGCTCAGCGCCGCATTGCTTGCCGCCACTTCAAAGCCTTTGATGGTGTGGATCAGGCCCATGACCTTATCATCGAAGTGGGTGATGCGTGGATGCGGTTTAGCGCCATCGCGTCCCAGGATGCAGGTCATCTCAACCGCCCAGTCAGCCGGGATATTGTCGATATGGCCGTGATGCGGCACGTTGACATAGTGCTCCGCCTGCTTGTCGTTGTAGATGGCGTTGATCACTTCACACGCCGCATCAGAGTAATAGGCCCCGCCGCGCTGCTCCAGCGCTTTCGGTTTAACGTTCAGGTTCGGATCTTTATACAAATCGAACAGCTGCTTCTCAACTTTCTGAACGATCTGCGCGCGCGCGCCGCCCTTATAGTACTCGCCCATTTCGATGGCCAGCATCTCTTTCTGCTTGAAGTAGTAAAGCAGGTACGAGCACGGCAGCAGATTCAGCGAGCGGATAAGCCCTTCGCTGAACGGCAGGTCAAAGATGTTCTTCACGGAGGCCGCGGTCAGGCGACCGGAAGCCACGCCGTCGAGCAGCTCGGCAAAGCGCGATTTTCCGTTCACGATGACGTCCTTAATGAACACCAAGTGGTTCAGGCCGAACAGGTCGATAGAAAGATCGTCACTGTCGGTCAGCTCCAGCACGTCGCGGATAAACATCTTCATGCCGATCGGGATATTGCAGACACCGATAAAGCGTTTGAAACTGGTATGACGATAAACCGCCTCGGTCACCATTCCGGCCGGGTTAGTGAAGTTAATCACCCACGCGTTCGGGCAGACCTCTTGCACATCTTTTACGATGTCGAAAATCACCGGAATGGTACGCAGGCCTTTGAACAGGCCGCCCGCGCCGTTGGTCTCCTGCCCCAGATAGCCGTGGCTCAGCGGAATACGCTCGTCCAGCTCGCGCGCTTTCAGTTGGCCGACGCGCAGCTGGGTAGTGACGAAATCCGCATCCTTCAGCGCCAGGCGACGATCGACGGATTTATGCACGGTCATAGGCACGCCCGCTTTCTCAACCATGCGCTTGCACAGGTCGAAAATAATATCCAGCTTCTCCTGACCTTCCTCAACATCCACCAGCCATAATTCGCTGACCGGTAATTCGTGATAGCGTTTTAAAAAGCCTTCAAGTAATTCCGGGGTATAGCTGCTGCCGCCGCCAATGGTTACGACTTTTAATTTCTTTTGCATAATATCTCCCTTAGCGTATCAGGTTAATCGCCTGCAAGGTATAGCGTACTCTTCCCGCTATTTGGGCAAGCCATTAAAGCAATATTTGTGGCGGGTAACCCGCCGAAAGTTAATTAATTACCGTTAAATTCTTCCGGTAACTGTTCGGTGTGAATGACGTCAATTTCTTAAAAGTTTTAATAAACAGACTGGGACTGCTGTATCCTGACTCATACGCAATATCGGTGACAGAATAGTTGGTAATTTCCAGCTGTTTTTTGGCAAAGTTAATGCGGATTTCATTAATAATTTGCACCGGCGTTTTACGATAATAACGCTGCGTCGCGCGGGTCAGATATTCCTGGGATTTCCCCGAGAGGGATACCATATTTTCCAGCGCATTTTCGCTGAACTGGCCTTTATCGTGCATCAGTTCCACGGTGCTGCGCAGCCACTGTGGAACATCATCCGTCACCTGCTGCTCTTCACGGTGATGCCGCAACCGGTTCATCACGTAGAAGGTCACCGTTTCAATAAACTCATCAAATTCATTGTCGCGGAAGTTAAGCGAGGCGATGACCGTTTCAATCCAGGTCATGAACTCGTTTTTCACACGGTAGACCTGGGACGCCACAAAGCAGAACGGCACCAGCGGCAGATAGTGCTTCTCAAAGAAGCGTCTGCTGACGCCCACGTTCAGAATGCGGGTCGCGCCAAATTCGTAAAAGCTCTGGTGATAGGAACCCATCGGCAGGAAGACAAAATCCCCTCGCTCAAGCAGGACACGCTTACCGTTGATCTCCTGGTAGTAGCGGCCGGTCAGAACAATCGTGAACTCATAGTAGTCATGCTGGTGCAGACCGCTGGCGCTCTCCGTCTTGTTGTAGATAACCACGTGAAAATTTTTGCCATTAAACAGTTGCTGTTCAAATGCGGTTTTGATTTCCATCGTGCTGACCTCCTGCTGCTCAATCCGACTTAGTGCATTTTCTCGTGAAGCTCAATCAACTCCGCCACCAACTCGCGCGCCAGCATGGACGTCATCAGGTGATCCTGAGCGTGTACCAGCACCAGACTGACCTTCATCTTCCCTTCGCCCTGGTCGCTTTCAATCAGCTTTGTCTGCACCAGGTGCGCTTCGTTCAGCGCCGTGCGGGACTGCTCCATCATGGTTTTCGCGGCGGCGAAATCGCCCTGCTTGGCCTGCTTCAGTGCGGCATACGCCAGGCTGCGCGCCTGACCGGAGTTGATGATGAGGCCCATCACCACTTCTTCGAGATCGTTCTCTGCGGCTTCGTCTGCGACGATACTATCCAAATCTAACATGTTTAAGCTCCTTGTGGCTGGCGCGGGCTTCCCCGCGCCGGTCAATCTTAGAATTTCAGTGAGAGGGCAATTTCCTCTTCGCTCTCTTCTTCATCAATGATGGTGGCGGCTTTGTTCGCAATCGCCACGAATGGCATGTACAGCAGGGTGGCAATCCCGAGGTTGAATATCGCCAGCAGGAAGGCCGCGACGCTACCGTTGGTGTTAAAGAACGCGCCCAGACCTGCCGGCATGGTCCACGGTGCAATGTTGGTGATCGGTGGAATAATACCCATGTAATAGGCCGTCAGGGTGATCGCTGCCAGCAGCGGCTGCACCAGAATGAACGGGATAAACATTACCGGGTTCATGATGATTGGCAGACCGAACAGAATCGGCTCGTTAATCTGGAAGATGCCCGATGGCAGCGCCAGTTTCGCCACCTGACGATAATCAGCGCGACGAGAGACAATAAAGACCGCGATGATCAGACCCAGGGTCGCCCCGGTACCACCCAGGAAGATATAGGAGTCAAGCATCGGCTTCGCCCACACATGGAAGGTTTTACCTGCCGCCAGCGCCGCATCAACGGAGCCGTACTGCTGGTAAAGCGCAACGTTTTCCAGTGCCCATGGGGTCATAATTCCGCTGTCCAGCGCGGCCAGTGCCAGTGAACCATGCACGCCGAAGAACCACAGCAGAGAGGTGAAAATCACATACGCCCAACCGACCACGCCACCCATCGACGCCAGCGGCGTAGAGATAGAGTCCATGATGATCTGGTGGAAGTTCGTGCCCCAGTGAGAGAGCGCCCAGGCGATAATCCCCATGATGGAGAGAATAATGAAGCCTGGGATCAACGCGGAAAATGAACGAGAAACGGAGGCCGGTACGCTATCCGGCAGACGGATGACCCAGTTGCGACGGATAATAAAGGTGAACATTTCTGCCACCACCAGGCCGATAACAATACCGGAGATAATGTTGGCACCACCCAGCCAGTTCGCGCCGACGGCATACGCCTCCCCCACGCTGTATGGCGTGACGGTCATAAACGCGGCAACGGATAATAACCCGGCGGCCAGCGGATCCACTTTCCGCTCTTCAGCCAGCGCCATCCCGATAAAGAAAGGCGCCATCAGCGACATAATACCCAACGTACCGTTATAGACGTTGCCGCCGATGGCTTTAAAACCATTAAGGGTTTCAATAGTGGAAGCGTCTAACCGAATTCCTAATGAATAAAAGAAGGAACCTTCACCAAAGCTAAGAAAAACGTTGTTAATTAAAACGAACATGGCCCCGGCCAGCGTCAACGGCATTAATTTAATAAAACCGTTTTTGATGGCATTAACGTGAGGCTGCTTTCCTATTTTAACAGCAAAAGGAAGGAGTACCTTTTCAAGTGAAGCGATGACTTTACTCATAGGAAAATACCCTTAAATGCCGTAACGCATGTTACGGCGTAATTGTGTGTGAAATAACTCTTTGACGGGAAAAATAAAAATTAATTAGCAGCTTTTTTAATGGCTGCCACAGCAGCTTTTAGTACACCTAAACCATCAATCTTGCCGTACAGCCCCGAGTCGATCACCTCGACCGGTTTATTCGGTAACAGTCGTTGAATTTCGGGCAGCATGTAGGCAATTTGCGGCCCCAGTAAAACAACATCGGCTTTCTGGCCTTTTTCGCCCGCCAGCGTCTCTGGAAACGCTTCAATCACCACAGGGACTTCATACTTTTCAGCCTGCGCGCGCATCTTTGACACCAGAAGCGAGGTTGACATGCCGGCTGAGCAGAACAGGTAGATATGTTTCTTTTCCATCATAATTTCCCTCTTGTAGGACTACCTGCCGTCGCGCTATCACTCGACTCGCTGTCCCGGCAGACAGGTAGCTTGCATACTGTTGTTTATCGTTGGAGTGAGTATACGCAATGGTACAGACAGGGGATAATTCTGGATAGACTTAAATTGTCTCTCATTGACCTGGCTTGTTGACTCCCTTCACATTTCAGGCAAATAATTCGCGCAAAGAAATAAGATTTACGTATGCATAAAAAAACCGGCCCATGGGCCGGCTTATTAACATCGTCAGGCAAGCAGGGTTACTGCGCCTTAGGTGCCTGCGGATCGGTGTCGTATTCAGCACAGGTCTGATAGCCGGAGTTAATCACATGTCCGGTATCATCCAGCGCGACGAAGTAGGTCTCCGCCTTACCATCACGTTGACCCAGGATATAGGTCTGACACGTACCGCGCGCGTGAATCATGGTGACTTCAGAAGAAGGCTTGCCGGCGATTGCAGCCACCTGCGAACGGGTCATCCCTTTTTTAACGTCTTTAACCACGGGCTGGGTAAACTGATCCTTGGTGCGATCGTAAGCTGTACACCCTGCCAGCATCGTCAGTACCGCCGCTGCGCTAAGAATTCCTGCTACGTTCTTGTTCATATTCCGTCCTCTTGTTTATCAGCGTGTTATCTAAGCATGGAATAAAAAGTACTATTGTTCAACTTTGTGATTTATGCCAGACGAATTTCGGAAAATTCTAATAAAACAACGATAACCTGCTAAATCGCCGCAAATTAACGCACTCGAAACTGTGATCCTTGTCGTTTTCCGCCCAAAGGTTTAGTTTTAACAGTTAACACATTCTGTTTATGTTCTGCATATGGAGGGCATGATGGCTCTGCAACAAGAGATTATTCAGGCGCTGGGCGCAAAGCCTGCGATAGATGCACATGAAGAGATCCGCCGCAGCGTGGATTTTTTAAAGTCGTACTTAAAAAAGAACGCTTTCCTGAAATCCCTGGTGCTGGGCATCAGCGGCGGGCAGGACTCAACCCTGACCGGTAAACTCTGTCAAATGGCGATTTCAGAGCTTCGCGAAGAGACGGGCGATGACGCGCTGCAGTTTATCGCCGTGCGTTTGCCTTATGGCGTACAGGCGGACGAACAGGACTGCCAGGATGCCATCGCCTTCATCCAGCCTGACCGCGTGCTCACCGTCAATATTAAAGGCTCGGTGCTGGCAAGCGAGCAGGCGCTTCGCGAAGCGGGTATTGAGTTGAGCGATTTTGTGCGCGGCAACGAGAAAGCGCGCGAGCGCATGAAAGCGCAGTACAGCATCGCTGGGATGACCAAAGGCGTTGTGGTAGGCACCGACCATGCGGCAGAAGCGATCACCGGTTTCTTCACCAAATACGGCGATGGCGGCACCGACATAAACCCGATTTTCCGCCTCAACAAGCGACAGGGCAAGCAGCTGCTCGCCGCGCTGGGCTGCCCTGAGCACCTGTACAAGAAAGCGCCGACAGCGGATCTGGAAGACGATCGCCCTTCCCTGCCGGATGAAGCCGCCCTTGGCGTCACCTATGACAACATTGATGACTATCTGGAAGGCAAAACGCTGGATGAAGGTACCGCGAAAATTATCGAAGGCTGGTATCTGAAAACCGAGCACAAGCGCCACACGCCAATTACGGTGTTTGACGACTTCTGGAAAAAATAAAGCAAAGCGGTAACCAGGTTACCGCTTTTAATGTTTGCGCCCTCTCCCGTGGGAGAGGGTTGGGGTGAGGGCATCAGGCCGCACGTCCTGGCCGGGTAAGGCGTAGCCGCCACCCGGCTCTTTTTTAACCACAGCACACCTGCTACACTGTATACCTGAACAGTATATGGAGCAGTATGTGAGCAGGCGTCAATCCGCCCCGCGTCTTGAGTTTGAAGCGGCGGCTATCTATGAATATCCCGAACATCTCCGCCCCTGGCTTGAGGCGTTGCCCAAACAGCCGGGCGTGTACATCTTTCACGGTGAAAGCGAGACCCTGCCGCTCTACATCGGCAAAAGCGTTAACATTCGCAGCCGGGTATTATCCCACCTGCGTACCCCGGACGAGGCCGCCATGCTGCGCCAGTCGCGACGCATTACCTGGTTCCAGACGGCGGGAGAAATGGGCGCGCTGTTGCTGGAAGCCCGGCTGATAAAGGAGCAGCAGCCGCTCTTTAATAAGCGCCTGCGACGCAACCGCCAGCTCTGCTCCCTGCAGATCGCCGACGGCAAGCCGCAGGTGGTGTACGCCCGCGAAGTCGATTTTTCACATGCCCCTAATCTCTTTGGATTATTCGCAAACAAGCGTGCGGCCCTGCAGTCTCTCCAGGCGCTCGCCGACGAGCTGCAGCTTTGCTACAGCCTTTTAGGGTTAGAGGGCACCACGCGGGGCCGCGCCTGTTTTCGCTCCGCGCTGAAGCGCTGCGCAGGTGCCTGTTGCGGGAAAGAGAGCCTTGAGGCGCATCACGCCCGCCTACTCGCGGGCCTGGCGGGGATCAGCGTCAACTGCTGGCCGTGGGACGGCGCCGTTGCGCTAAAAGAGGTGGGTGAAACCATGACGCAGTATCACATCGTCAATAACTGGCTCTGGCTGGGGGCTGTCGATGATTTAAGCGACGCGGCAACCCTGTTGCGCACCCCCGCCGGATTCGACCACGACGGCTACAAAATCCTCTGCAAGCCCGTCTTAGCGGGCAAGTTCGAGGTCATCGCGCTCAGTGACCCGGCAGCCAGTTAATTTCACTGAACAGCAGGGTACCCTGTGACTCCAGCAGACGCAGAGTATGGGTCCCCTCCTGCCAGCTGGCGCCCTGATCGGCCGTCAGCAATTTATCACCCAGCTGCCATGCCCCGCTTAATACAAACACCACGCCTCCGCGCGAGCCAAAGGTGGTAAAGGTACGATCGGCAACCCGTACCTTCGCCTGACAGCAGTGGCGCCGGGTCATGATGTTGAAGTCCATCGCCATCCTGCCATCGGAAAGCAGCGCCTTCACCGGCAAATCGCCGGCAAAACTGTAAGGCTGATGCTGTTTAAGGGTATGGCAGAACGCCTGACCGGCATCCAGCGTCACCTCCCCGCCTTCCAGCAGCGTAATTACCCGGTCGACACCGGGAAACGAGGAGAATTCGCCGTTGCTGGCGATGGTCGCGATACTGGCACGCCAGAAAAAATCGCGCGTCGCGGGAGGAATACAGCAAATTTCTCGCGTTTCGCCGGCACCATTGCGCCAGAGGCTGACCGGCATCTTACGAATATCAAAGAACTCCATCACCACTCCTGAATGGCACAACCCGTGCCAGGGCAAGGATATCGCTATCCTTGCAGTCTTGTTTGTTATCGTTAGAGATTCACAGACACAGTATCGGCAGCAGAGCGGGCAGGCCTTAGAGGAGCGTTAGTAAAAAAAGCTAACGCCATGACTCTACAAACATTCTCTGAAGCGACTACAGGAGAATACCGCGCTGGCGGCGGCAGACAAGAGGGCAGAATAGAAAAACCGCCGGTCCTGTCCACAGCGATTGCGCTTTTGTGGACAGGATCCCGGCGGTCTTAAGAGAGTGAACCGATTATTCGGTTGGTGCTGGCATTTTACCTTCCATCGCCGGACGTTCTGTCAGACGCTTCTCAAAATTGGCATTAAACTGTTTTTTCTGTTCCGGGGTCAGAATGTTGTAGATCTTGTTCTGGGTTTCCATGTGAGCCAGCATGCGGGCTTTATGCTGCTCGGCCATTTTGTCGATCTGCGCTTCAGCTTTCGCCTTATCGAAGCTGTCGCTGGCAATGATGTCATGCATTGCGCGGCGCTCTGCCAGCGGAGGACGCTTCATCTGGTCGCGCTGGCTTTTCATGATGTCTCGGATCTGCTGCTTCTGCGCGTCCGTCAGGTTCAGATCTTTAAACATCATCATTTCATGGTGCATACCCGGCTTGCCTTGATGATGCATCATCATTTTGCCCTCAGCCGGCGCGGTAGCGGTGGTTGCGGTATCTGCGGCGAACGCCATGCTGGTAGCGCCCAGAGCCAGGGTAGAAGCAACAAACAGTGCAGTAAACTTACGCATAATTTATTTCCTTTCTTTCAGTTATTCTTCGGCGCTATGCCGTGTTGACGAGATTAACTTTACGGGGTTTATCGTCAATTAGTCAGAGCAACGGTAAAACAATGAAAGTGTAAAAAACAATTTTTCGCCAAATGTGGAGGAAATAAGGATAAAGCGTGGAGAGTTGCAACAAAAAATATTCAACGCGATGATTTTAAAGATATTTAGCAGAAGTATAACGGAGTGAAGGTGAATAATAAAGCAATTCGCCAGGAATATTCCGTAAAACAAGTCAGAGCGCTTTAATCGCTAAGAAAACATTTTTACTTCCCCTCCCGGATGACGAGAGGGGAAAGGTCAGGAGAGTTTTTCCAGCATCAGACCGGCTCGCAGGCCAAACGCCACTGTGGGGTTAGGGAACAGCACATATTCGGTTGTTTTCTGCACCTCATAACGATCTTCGCCATCTTCCGCAAGCAGCGCCCCTTTGCGAAACGGCGTGAAGTTCAGGGTATGCGCGGCCATATGAAGCTGGAAAGCATTGCTACGGCGGGTGATCTGCTGTACGACCCGGTACCGCTCAACGGGCTGATGCGCGTGCTCGGGAGCTGTCCCACCGAGCAGCGCCCGAAGCGCGAGACGCGTTGGCGCAAAGCGCGTAAGATCGTTCTGTCCGAACGGTAGTGCTTTTCCCAGCTCCAGCGTACAGGACAGCGCACCGAAGTTTTCACAGGTAAAGTGCGTAAACGTTCCTCCCGGCGACTGATGGAACACCAGCGCCTCCAGCCCGGCATCCCCGAGCCAGCTCAAAAAGCCCTCATCCCACGGCTGATTGCGCTGCGGCAGAACGCCGAAGCGCACATGGTAAGAGGCGCGGATCGCCGTATGCAGATCGAGATGCCAGCGCGCTGGCCCCGCCGCGGCAAAAAACGTCGTCACGACGTTCTCCAGCCACTGAGCGCGCGCTGTTTCGTCGCTCTGCGGGAACTGCGACCAGCGACCGCCAAACATGCGGTTAATATCACTCACCAGGTACCGTTTGTTTTGCGCCAGCGCAGGCGGGTTGCCAAGCACCACCAGCACGCGGCACGCAAGGGTGATTTCTCCGCGATAAAGCGCGCGCAGCAGCCCATCGACAATCTCAACGGGTGCGGTTTCATTCCCGTGAATCCCAGTGGAAAGCAACAGCGAGAGATCGCTTTTTGCGCTCGGCGTCAGCTCAAGCACCCCGCGCCCCTGCCACCGCCAGCGGAAGGAGGGGCCTTCCCCCTCGCTCTGTTCCGGCGTTTCATCCGCCAGGGTCAGCGCCAGTAAATTTTCCATACCCACTCCTCTAGCGCTGGAACGGATAAACCGATCCCAGCTGCAGGATTGTCGATAACGCGTCCAGCGCCTCGCGCCCTTCGCGCAGCAGCTGCGGGTCGACTAGATCGGCCTGCGTTAACCGGTCGCGATAGTAGCGATCTACCCAGTCGTTCAGGGTGTTGAACAGCGCCTCATTCATCATCACAGCCGGGTTAACGGCCTGCATTTCATTCGACGTTAACACGACCCGCAGGCGCAGACAGGCGGGACCACCGCCGTTGGCCATGCTTTCGCGCAGGTCAAAGACGCGAAGCTCGTCAATCGGGTTATCGGCCTTCACCAGTTCAGTGAGATAGCGCCACACGCCCTGATGATCCCGGGACTCCTGCGGCAGCACCAGCATCATGCTACCGTCATCGCGGCTCAGCAGTTGGCTGTTGAACAGATAGGTTTCGACCGCGTCCTGCACGCTGACCGCCTGCGTTGGCACCTGAATCGGCATAAAGCCGGGCACGCGTTCGCGCAGCGTGGCAAGCAGCTTCTCCTGATGGGCAAAGGCCTGCTCATGGCAGAACAGCACCTGGCGGTTGGACACAGCAATCACGTCGTTATGAAACACCCCCTGATCGATCACCTGCGGGTTCTGCTGGGCAAAAATAACCTGTGAGGGATTGACCTGGTTCAGGCGGGCCACCGCCTGGCTGGCCGCCAGCGTCTGACGCGCTGGATAACGGACCGGGGCGGAATGCCCGCCCTCCTCGCGCCCGTAAATAAACAGCTGCACGGCGGGATCGCCGTAATCGCCCCCCAGACGGTTATGGTTGGCCGCACCTTCGTCGCCAAACATCGCCACCTGCGGCAGGGCCTGATGGACCTCAAAATGGGCGTCATGCTTGAAAATGGCGCGCAGCACGCGCTCGGTGGTGTCCGCTTCGGTGGCGCGGTGGAATTTGTTGTTCAGGTTCGCCACCGTCAGGTGGACTTTGCCATCCAGCGTATCGGCTGACGGGGCGACGGTCGCCGCGTTGGCCACCCACATTGAGGAGGCGGAGCTCGCGGCAGAGAGCAGGTGCGGCGTCTGCGTGCCCGCTTTTTCGACCACCTGCTCATCGCTGCCGGTGAAACCGAGCTGGCGCAGCACGGCCACGTTCGGGCGTTCCTGCGGCGGGATCACCGCCTGCGGGAAACCGGCATCCGCCAGCGCCTTCATTTTTAGCAGCCCCTGCTTCGCCGCTAGTTTCGGGTTGGAGACCTGAAAGCGGTGCTTCGTCGAGGCTTCGTTACCAAAAGAGAGACCGGCATAGTGGTGCGTAAGCCCCACCAGCCCGTCAAAGTTAACTTCACGCGCTTTCATGTCGAGCCCCTTCGCTAAAGTCCAGCCCCGGGTTGAGCGTCTCCGGCAGCGTCAGCGCCGGGGTTTCCAGGCTCGCCATCGGCCACGCACAGTAATCGGCGGCATACCACGCGCTGGCGCGATGGTTACCGGATGCCCCTACGCCGCCGAACGGCGCGGTGCTCGCCGCCCCGGTCAGCGGTTTATTCCAGTTCACGATCCCGGCGCGCGCTTCCAGCAGCAGGCGATCAAACTTCTCGCGATGCGGTGAAATCAGCCCGCTCGACAGGCCGTAGCGGGTGTTATTGGCCATCGCAATGGCCGCGTCAAAATCGTCGTAACGCCAGACGCACAGCAGCGGGCCAAACACCTCTTCATCCGGCACGTTGCTCGCGCCACTCATCTCAACGATGCCCGGCGTCAGCAGCGAGGTACCCGGCTGAACCTGCTTCGGCTCCAGCAGGCTTTTCGCGCCGCGCGCGACGTGGTCCTGCCAGGCCTTCAGCACGTTCAGCGCGGCCTGTTCGGAAATCAGCCCGCCGATAAACGGTTGCGGGTCGGCATCCCACGCGGCAGGCACCAGACGCGCGCTCACCTCTACCAGACGTTTCAGGAAGGCATCCCCCTGCGCGCCGCGCTTGACCAGCAGGCGGCGAGCGCAGGTACAGCGCTGTCCGGCGGTAATAAAGGCGGACTGGATCGTCAGGTGCACCGCGGCGTCGATATCGTCAGGGTCTTCCACAATCAGCGGGTTGTTGCCCCCCATCTCCAGCGCCAGGATTTTTTCCGGCTGGCCCGCCAGCTGGCGGTGCAGCTGATAACCCGTTCCGGCGCTGCCGGTAAACAGCAGGCCGTCAATATCGCTCAGCGCACTGAGCGCCTGGCCGGTTTCCCGTCCGCCCTGCACGAGGTTCAGTACGCCCGGCGGCAGGCCAGCCTGTTCCCATAGCTTCACCACTGCCTCGCCGGTTAACGGCGTGAGCTCGCTCGGTTTGAAGATAACGGTATTGCCCGCCAGCAGCGCGGGCACAATGTGGCCATTCGGCAGATGCCCCGGGAAGTTATACGGGCCAAACACCGCCAGCACGCCGTGCGGACGGTGGCGCAGCGTGGCCGCGCCGTCCGGCATCTCGGTATGCTGTTCGCCGGTGCGGGTGTGGTACGCCTTGACCGAAATGGCGATCTTATTAATCATCGCCGTCACTTCGGTTGCCGCTTCCCAGCGCGGTTTACTGGTTTCAGACGCGATGATGCGCGTCAGTTCGGCTTTGTTCGCCTCCAGCAGACCGGCAAACTTTTCAACAATCCCCTGGCGCTCGGTGAAAGGCTGTTTTGCCCACGCGGGAAATGCGCGGCGCGCGGCACGGCAGGCCTGCTCGACCTGCGCGGCGCTGGCGTCATTCCCCCTCCAGAGAACTTCTTTTCCAACCGGATTGGTCTTTGTGCGCTGTTCGCCTTCGCCCGTGACCCAGTCACCGTTAATCCATAATGTCATGCTGTTTTCTCCTCAGGGCAGAGACGCACCAGGCGAACCGTATCGCCGGCGTTACATTTCAGGGCATCCAGCTCAGCCGCCGTCAGCACCAGACGTTCACATTTCGGGTTGGCCCGCACCAGCATGGCACGGAAGTTGGCGTAATTTTCGTTCGCCACCAGGCAAGCCGGCCAGTCACCCGGCGCAGGCTGGCCTTCGGATACCTCAACCAGGCGGCTTTTGCGGATCGCGCGCACGCGGTCAATATCACACTCAAGCGTCGGTCCGCCGTCAAAGATGTCGACGTAGTTACGGTAGCGGAAGCCCTCTTTCTCCAGCACCGCACGGGCAGGCGCGGTTTGCGGATGCACTTCACCGATCACCGCCTGCGCTTCCGGCGTTAAGAAATGGGTATAGATAGGATGTTTAGGCATCAGCTCGGCAATAAAGGCTTTCTGGCCCGTGCCGCAGAGATAGTCCGCCCGGCTGAACTCCATCGAGAAGAAGCGCTCGCCCAGGCTTTCCCAGAAGGGAGAGTAGCCTTTGTCGTCGATCACGCCGCGCATCTCTGCCACCACTTTTTCATTAAAGCGATCGCGGAAGGCGGCCATAAACATAAAGCGAGATTTGGAGAGCAGATAGCCGTTGCCCTCTTTGCGCCACGCCGGGTCGAGGAACAGCGTGCAGAGCTCGCTGGCGCCCGTGTGGTCATTACAGAGAAACAGCGTGGGCAGCGCGTTATAGACGTTCAGCTCTTTCGAGGCATGAACCATGGTGCCGACGCGGTAGTTGTACCACGGGTCGTTAAGCCCGACGGCCACTTCGATGGCGCAAATCCCGGCCACGCTCCCCGTGTCGGTGTCTTCCAGCACGAACACGTAACCCTGTTCGCTTTTTGGCAACGTCCCCTGCCAGGTTTGCAGGGCGCGCTCAATGCGCGCCGACAGCGTTTTTTCATCGGCAGGAAGCGAGGTCAGCCCGCCTCCCGTCTTACCGGCAAGCTGCATGAGCCCGGCGATATCGTCGCGCTCAACGGGACGGATGACCATCATGATGACACCCCGGATTTCACCTTTTCACACGCCAGCGCAAAACGGTCCAGACCGGTTTGCACCTCTTCCTCGCTGACGATCAGCGCAGGCGCAAAACGCACCACGTTGGCACCGGCAATCAGCACCATCACGCCCACTTTTGCCGCTTCCTGTGAAATAAGTTTAGCTTTTCCGGCAAACTCAGCGGTGAGCTCGCAGCCGATTAACAGCCCCAGACCGCGAATTTCTTTAAACAGGCCAAGCTTGCCGTTGATGGCGTTCAGGCGCTCAACGAACCACTCGTGACGCTGTTTAACGCCCTTCAGCACCTCAGGTGTGTTAATGATGTCAAGAACCTGTCCGGCGACGGCGGTCGCCAGCGGGTTGCCGCCGTAGGTCGTGCCGTGCGTGCCCACGGTCATCACGCTGGCGAATTTATCGGTAGTCAGCGTCGCGCCAATCGGGAAGCCGCCGCCCAGCGCTTTGGCGGTAGAGAGCACGTCCGGCGTCACGCCGTAGTGCATATAGGCATACAGCTCGCCGGTGCGGCCCACGCCGGTCTGCACTTCGTCGAAGATCAGGACCGCGTTGTGACGGTCGCACAGCTCGCGCAGCCCCTGAAGGAATGCCTTTTGCGCCGGAAGCACGCCGCCCTCGCCCTGCATCGGCTCGACGATCACCGCGCAGGTGGTGTCGTTAATCAGCTCGCTGGCGGACTGCAGGTCGTTATAGATGCCGTGGCGAATATCCGGCGGCAGCGGGGCAAAATCCTGTGAATAAGAAGGCTGGCCGCCCGCGCTCACGGTAAAGAGCGTGCGTCCATGGAAGGCATTTTTAAACGCCACAATCCCACTTTTGTGCGTACCAAACTTATCGTGGGCATATTTGCGCGCCAGCTTCAGCGCCGCTTCATTGGCTTCCGCCCCGGAGTTACAGAAAAAGACTTTTTCGGCAAATGTCGCGTCAATCAGCTTTTTCGCCAGGCGCAGTGCGGGTTCGTTGGTAAAGCCATTGCCGGTATGCCAGAACTTCGCCGCCTGGTCATTCAGCGCCTGACGCAGTGCAGGGTGCGCATGACCCAGCGCATTGACCGCAATCCCACCTGCAAAGTCGATATACTCTTTACCCTGCTGATCCCACAGGCGTGAGCCTTCCCCGCGAACCGGAATAAAAGCCGCCGGAGCGTAAACCGGCATCATCCATTCATCGAAATTTTCACGCGTAATTAACAGAGACATAGCGACCTCATCCGGTAAATAAAAAGTTATTTGAATGTTAAATAATTGAGTGTTTGCACTGTGAATGTAGATTGCAGCCTTCGTGCCAGCCAGCGATAAAATTGCATAAACGGGTTGAGGTAACAGAATATCAACAAGTTACAACATGGAGTTATTCACTGTTAGTGCATAAAAAGTGAATATTTTTACGACAAGCGGCGCTTTGCCGCATGAAAATCAGAAAGAGTATGCAGAGGCCAAATATAATTCTGGAATTGTGATCGCTCGCGAAATTTATCGGCCATTTACGCCCTCTTTCGGGGCGAAGCGCGTCAGAATGGTGCAAATATTGCACCACCGGCATGATCTGTCGCAGTTATTGGTCGAACCCGGTAACAGTTGACGCAAATTCTGCTACCATCCATGCACTATTCACCTTGCACTGGCAGCGACTATGAAATTTGTCTCTTTTAATATCAACGGCCTGCGCGCCCGTCCCCATCAGCTTGAAGCCATTGTTGAGCAACATCAGCCAGATGTGATCGGCCTGCAGGAGACCAAGGTTCACGACGACATGTTCCCCCTCGAAGAGGTGGCGAAACTTGGCTATAACGTCTTTTACCACGGTCAGAAAGGTCACTATGGCGTCGCGCTGCTCACCAAAGATACGCCGGTTTCCGTGCGCCGCGGCTTCCCCGGCGACGGTGAAGAAGCGCAGCGCCGCATCATCATGGCGGAAGTGCCTTCCGCGCTCGGGAACATCACGGTCATTAACGGCTATTTCCCGCAGGGCGAGAGCCGCGATCATGAGACAAAATTCCCGGCCAAAGCGAAGTTTTATCAGGATCTGCAGAATTACCTGACGACCGAACTGAAAAAAGAGAATCCGGTGCTGATCATGGGCGACATGAACATCAGCCCGACGGATCTCGATATCGGCATCGGCGAAGAGAACCGCAAGCGCTGGCTGCGCACCGGCAAATGTTCTTTCCTGCCGGAAGAGCGTGAGTGGATGGAGCGCCTGCTGGGCTGGGGCCTGGTGGATACCTTCCGCAGTGCCAACCCGGAAACGCAGGATCGCTTCTCGTGGTTTGACTACCGCTCAAAGGGCTTTGACGACAACCGCGGCCTGCGTATCGATCTGCTGCTGGCCAGCACGCCGCTGGCAGAGCGCTGCATCGAAACCGGAATCGACTACGACATCCGCAGCATGGAAAAACCGTCGGACCACGCGCCGGTATGGGCTAAATTCAAGCTGTAATCGCGCGTGAACATGCGAAAAACACTTTTCCTGTGCGCCCTTCTGGGCGCATTTCTTATGACATTTGTCTTTCTGCCGCCTGACACGCTCTCTCTGGCAGGAATTAAAACGCATCAGCAGACGTTACTCTCCCATGTCGACCGCGCGCCGCTGCGTAGCGCGCTGATCTTCTTTGCGCTTTATGTTGCGGTTTCCGCCCTGTCGATACCCGGCGCGGCAGTTCTGACCCTGCTGGGCGGGGCGTTATTCACGCTGTGGGAAGGCACCGTGCTGGTTTCGTTTGCCTCCACGCTCGGGGCCACGCTGGCGATGCTCGCCAGCCGTTACCTGCTGCGCGACTGGGTGCAACGGCAGTTTGCCCGTCAGATGACAACGGTGAATGCCGGCATGGCGCGCGACGGCACGGGGTATCTTTTTGCCCTGCGCCTGATGCCGCTGTTCCCGTTTTTTCTGGTGAATTTGCTCATGGGGCTGACACGCATCACGGTGCGGCGCTACTGGTGGGTCAGCCAGGTCGCCATGCTGCCCGCGACGGTTGTCTTTCTGAACGCCGGGCGGGAGCTGGGAAAAGTGGCATCGCTTCGCGATATTTTGTCGCCGGGCATGGTATTCGCCTTTACACTACTGGGGTTATTACCGCTGGCCACGCGCCGGCTCTTATCCCGCTATCTCCCTTCTGCTAAAAAGTGAGGCATTATGCGCCGTGTGCGTTTTTGCACGTTTCTGACCGGTCTGCTGTTGGCAGCCCCCCTCTATGCCGCCGAAGGCTGGCAAACTGTTCAACAGCAGGCCAAAGGCCAGACCGTCTGGTTTAACGCCTGGGGCGGCGATCCGGCGGTCAACCGCTACCTTGAGTGGGTTAGCGGTGAGATGCAAACGCACTATGCCATTACGCTAAAAATCGTCCCGCTGGCGGATGCCGCCGATGCGGTCAAACGTATCCAGACCGAAGCCACTGCAGGGCGAAAGACCAACGGCTCGGTCGACCTGCTGTGGGTCAACGGCGAAAACTTCCGCACCCTGAAAGAGGCTAACCTGCTGCAAACCGGGTGGGCGCAGAGGTTGCCTAACTGGCGCTATGTCGATACCCGCAAACCCGTCACGGAAGATTTTGCCATTCCCACAGACGGCGCGGAGTCGCCGTGGGGTGGCGCGCAGCTGACCTTTATCGCCCGCCGGGTCAGCATGCCGACGCCGCCAGAAGATCCTCAGGCGCTGCTGGCGTACGCGCAGCAGCACCCGGGCAAAGTCAGCTATCCTCGCCCGCCCGATTTTACCGGCACGGCCTTTCTGGAGCAGCTGCTGCTGACGCTTGCGGCGCATCCCGAGGCGTTACAAAAAGCGCCTGACGCTACGTTTGCTCAGGTTACGGCGCCGCTCTGGGCCTACCTCGATAAGCTGCACCCACTGCTGTGGCGTGAAGGAAAAGATTTCCCTCCCTCTCCCGCCCGGATGGATGCCCTGCTTGCCAGCGGCAGTCTGAATCTGTCGCTGACCTTTAACCCGGCGCACGCGCAGCAAAAAGTGGCGAGCGGCGAGCTGCCTGCCGACAGCTACAGCTTTGGTTTTCACGACGGGATGCTCGGCAACTTGCATTTTGTGGCTGTTCCGGCCAATGCCAGCGCGAGTGCGGGGGCGAAAGTGGTCGCCAATTTCCTGCTGTCGCCGCAGGCGCAGATCCGCAAGGCCGACCCGGCAGTCTGGGGAGATCCGAGCGTGCTGGATGCGAAAACGCTGCCCGAAGGTGAAGCGAAACAGCTGATGGTCCATACGCCTCAGGGATTGCCGAAGATGCTCGCGGAGCCGCAGTCCGCCTGGGTGAACGCGCTGGAGCAGGAATGGCTGCGTCGTTACGGCACCCGTTAAGCTGGCTTGTCTGGCTGGCGATGGCGGTGATTTATCTGCCGATCCTGCCCGCTGGCGCCATGCTGTTCGCACCGGCCTTTTCCGTAACGAACTGGCAGCGGCTGCTGAACGATCCGCAGCTGCCGCAGGCAGCCGTAGCCACGCTGGTCTCAACGCTTATCGCCACGCTGGGGGCCTTGTTTATCGCCCTTTCTCTCGTGACCCTTTTCTGGCCCGGCAACCGCTGGCGGCGCCTCAGCACGCGCCTGCCGTGGCTGCTGGCGATCCCCCACGTAGCCTTCGCCACCAGCGCGCTACTGCTGTTTGCCGAGGGCGGTCTGTTGTATCAGGTTTGTACCGTCTGTTCGCCGCCGTTTGACCGCTACGGCGCCGGGCTGGGCCTGACGCTCGCGGTCAAAGAGAGCGCGTTTGTGCTGTGGGCGATTTACGCCGTGCTGCCGGAAAAAGGGCTCGCGCAGCAGAAGATCGTCCTGCAGACCTTCGGCTACGGGCGTTTTCAGACGCTCAGTTGGCTGATCCTTCCGGCGATCGCGCCCGTTCTCGGGGCGGTGATGCTGGCGGTGCTGGCGTGGTCGCTGTCGGTCGTGGACGTGGCGATCGTTCTCGGGCCCGGCAACCCGCCCACGCTGGCCGTGCTGGCCTGGCAGTGGCTGAGCCAGGGCGACGCGCAGCAGCAGGCAAAAGGGACGCTGCTGTGCCTGCTGCTCCTTTGCCTGCTGGCCGCGCTTGCCGCGCTGGGGTACGGCCTGTGGAAGGCCTGGCGTCGCGCGATTCCGGACCAGACAGGTACGCGCCGCAGGTCGCATATCGTGCTTCCTGAACGCGCATTCAGCGGGTTTCTGCCCGCCTGCGGCATCCTGTGCGCCGCCGTGCTGTTGATGCTGGCGCAACGGGACGACGTGGGTCCCGTGGGCATCAGCCTTTCCTTCGGTCTGCTTTCGAGCCTTATCGCCCTTATCGTCATTTTTCTCTGGCTGGAATGGGGGCCGCAGCGAGGCGCGGCGTGGGTGTGGTTACCGCTCGCCCTTCCGGCCCTGCCGCTCGTCACCGGGCAATACGCGGTTGCTTTGCATCTGGGGCTCGATGGACGCTTTGCCGCCGTCCTCTGGGGCCATCTGCTGTGGGTGCTACCGTGGATGCTGCTGGTGCTGCAACCGGCCTGGCGGCAGATCGATCCCCGGCTTATCCTTACCGCCAGAACGCTCGGCTGGCGGCGGGAAAAAATATTCTTACTGCTGAAATGCCCCATGCTGGTGCGCCCTGCGCTGCTGGCCTTTGCCACCGGCTTTTCCGTCAGCATGGCGCAATATATGCCGACGCTCTGGCTGGGCGCGGGGCGTTTCGCCACGCTGACCACTGAGACCGTCGCGCTCAGCAGCGGGGGCAGCATCCCGGTTCTCGCGAACCGTGCCCTGGGATTATTGCTCGTCACGGGCGTCGTATTCGGCCTTGCCGCGCTGTTATCCCGGCTCGCGGGCCGCTACCGTCAAGGATTACGTTAATGCTGAAGGTAAGCAATCTCACCATCGAACCGCTTTTCCGCGGGGTCAATTTTTGCGTACCCCGCGGGGAGATTGTCACCCTGATGGGGCCGTCCGGCAGCGGCAAATCGACCCTTTTTGCCTGGATGGCCGGCGCGCTGTCAGACGAGTTTCAGGCGCGGGGCGAAATGTGGCTCGACGAACGCCGCTGCGACGGTTTGCCCGTCGAATCCCGCGGTCTGGGCATTCTTTTTCAGGACGCGCTGCTGTTTGACCCGTTCAGCGTCGGGCAGAATTTGATGCTGGCGCTGCCCGAGCGGATCGTCGGACGCGCGCGTCGGGAAGCGGTCGAGCAGGCGCTGGCTTCCGCCGGGCTGAGCGGTCATTACGCCAGCGATCCGGCCACGCTTTCCGGCGGCGAGCGTGCCCGGATTAGCCTGCTGCGCGCCCTGCTCGCAGAGCCGCAGGCGCTGCTGCTGGACGAACCGTTCAGCCGCCTTGATAAAGCGTTACGCACGACGTTCCGGGCATGGGTGTTTGACACCGTCCGCGCGCGCAATATTCCGGTGGTGCTGGTCACCCATGACGAGGACGATATTCCGCCCGGCGGCGAGGTGATGGAGATTTCTCGCTGGCAATAATGTGCTAACGCAATGTTTTCCGTTTCGGGAGAGACGACAATGCCCCCCTCTTTTACTGACGTCAGGTTATTCGATGAAACGTGTTTCTCAACTGACCGCGCTGGCCCTGATCTGCGGCCTCGCCTCTTTTTCCTCTCTGGCAGCTGATATGGCCAATACGATGACGCTGTCTCAGCTTCAGGCACAGCACGGCGCGGCAATCGACACCCGCCCCAGCGCCTTCTATAACGGCTGGCCGCAGACCCTCAGCGGCCCATCCGGGCATGAACCCGCAGCGCTCAACCTGGCTGCCGCCTGGCTTGACGCAATGAGCGACGAGCAGATTGCGCTTTGGGCCAGGCAGCATCAGCTGACGCCGGGGACGGCCATCGCGCTATACGGCGACAGTGGCGCCAGCCTGGCGGTGAAAGCCCGCCTGGAGAAAGTCGGATACCGCCACGTTTCGCTTCTCAGCGATGCCCTGCAGGTGCCCGACCGCCTTCAGCGTCTGGCGCACTTTGAACAGCTCGTCTACCCGCAGTGGATCCACCAGCTCCAGCAGGGTAAACCGGTGACCGCCGCGCCGGCGGGCGAATGGAAAGTAATTGAAGCTGCCTGGGGCGCGCCGAAGTTTTACCTGCTGAACCACATTCCCGGCGCGGGCTACATCGACACTAACGAGGTGGAAAGCGAGCCGCTGTGGAACAAAGTCTCCGACGACAGGCTGAAAGCGATGCTGGCAAAGCACGGGATCCGTCACGATACCACCGTCATTCTGTATGGCCGTGACGTTTACGCCGCCGCGCGCGTGGCACAGATTATGCTGTACGCGGGCGTGAAGGATGTGCGCATTCTCGATGGCGGCTGGAAGGCGTGGTCAGATGCCGGTCTGCCAGTTGAGCGCGGCATGCCCGCTAAAGTAGCTCCGGCCGCTGATTTTGGCGCGCCGATCCCCGGCCAGCCGCAGCTGATGGTGGATATGGAACAGGCGCGCGGCATGCTGCACCGCCAGGATGCCTCCCTGGTCAGCATTCGTTCGTGGCCGGAGTTTATCGGCGAAACCAGCGGCTACAGCTACATCAAGCCAAAAGGTGAAATTGCCGGCGCCCGCTGGGGCCATGCGGGCAGCGATGCCACCCATATGGAAGACTTCCATAACCCGGATGGCACCATGCGCAGCGCGGACGATATCGCCGCCCAGTGGAAAAGCTGGAACATCCTGCCGGAACAGCAGGTCGCGTTTTACTGCGGCACCGGCTGGCGAGCGTCAGAAACCTTTATGTACGCCCGGGCGATGGGCTGGAAGCACGTCTCCGTCTATGACGGCGGCTGGTATGAATGGAGCAGCCACCCGCAGAACCCGGTCACTACCGGCGAGCGCGGGCCGGAAAGCACTCTCTAAGGGGCGAGTGACTTCAGCGTCACGTAGCCGCTCCAGATGCGCGTTGTGGTGGTCAGCCAGCACAGCGCGCCGAATATCCACGCGAACAGCGTAAAGTGGGCCGGAAACAGGCAGCACAGCACGAACAGCGCGATGGTTTCCGTCCCTTCCGTTAATCCGCCGATATAGTAAAACGACTTGTGCGCATAGCCGGGGTTGTCGATGTTATGCTTCGCGGCCAGCGCGGCAAAGGCCAGAAAACTGCTGCCGGTACCGATAAACGCAAACAGCAGCCAGGCGGCGGCCAGCGTATTCTCTGCGGGTGCAGCCAGCGCAAAGCCAAACGGCACCAGCGCGTAGAACAGAAAATCGAGGGCGATATCCAGAAACCCTCCCGCATCCGTCAGCCCTCTCCGACGCGCCAGCGCGCCGTCCAGACCATCCAGCAGGCGGTTCAGAACGATGGCAACCAGCGCCGCCAGATACCAGCCGAGGGCCAGAAACGGCAGCGCCAGCAGGCCGATGGCAAACCCGGCAAGCGTTAGCCCGTCGGGCGTAATGCCCGGCTTATCCAGCATGGAAACCAGACGGTTCAGAGCGGGCTTTACCCGCGGGTGCAGGTGACGGTCAAGCATCTGGCTTCCCTTTAAACGTGGCGCACAGCCCCTGAGCCGGAATATCCAGCGCGGCATTAAACCGGGCCGAGAGATTCTGAAAAGCAATGAGTGCCGTCATTTCAGTGATGGCATCATCCGTAAAGTGGCGTTTCATCGCCGTTTTGACGGCCTCATCCACCCGGGGTGGCGTGGCGGTCACCGCCTCCGCATAGGCCAGTGCCGCGCGCTCCTGTTCACTGAACAAGTCAGAATCAGTCCAGCCGCTCACGGCCTGGACTTTATCCAGCGCGCCGCAGCGCTCGGCCAGGCGCAGGCTGTTGGCATCAATGCAGAACGCACAGTGGCACAGCTGCGATACGCGCGTCATGAGCAGCGAGCGCAGCACTGGCGTCAGGCGCGCTTTTCTGCGCTCCAGAAAGGCCACGAACAAGGCGACCAGCCAGAACAGACGCGGCATGCGTCCCCACCAGCGCGTGGGGTTCAGCACGGCGCCGAAGTGTTTTCGCTGCGCGGCGGCAATGGGTTTTACGCTCGCCGGAAGGGTTGGGATGGGCTCTACCCAGGTGGACGTCTCTTTCACCTGATTCTCCTGATGGCTGGACTCTTTGAAAGGGCACGATAATATGGCGTTTTTCGCTATCAAGTATTGACGACCATGCTAAAAACAGTCGATGTCGTTGCGGCCATCATCGAAAAAGACGACAAAATTTTACTGGCGCAGCGCCCTGCTCACGCCGACCAGCCGGGTATGTGGGAGTTCGCTGGCGGCAAAGTGGAGGCCGGAGAAACCCATCCCGAGGCGCTTATCCGCGAGCTGCGTGAAGAGCTGGGTATTGAGGCACAGCCTGAGCAGTACGTGGCAAGCCATCAGCGCGAGGTATCACAGCGGTTAATTAACCTGCATGCCTGGCACGTGCCCACCTTCAGCGGAGAGTTAACGGCGCACTACCACAGCGCGCTGGTGTGGTGTACGCCGGAAGAGGCGCTTTGCTACAACCTGGCCCCTGCGGATATCCCGCTGCTGGAGGCGTTTATTCTTTTACGCGCCGCCAGACCAGCGGATTCGTGCTGATGGTACGTTCATCGCGCTGGCACTGGAGCAGCACACCATCGGCCTTCACGACGGCCCCTTCAGAATAGTTTTGATCCTGGTAGATGCAGCACTGGTTACACGGCTGCGCGCGCTGGCCGCTGGAGCTAAACACCTCCGGCGGCACATTCACTTCTACATCCGGGCGAATGCGGTCAGCCTGCGCGCCTGCGGTCAACATCAATGATAACGCGGCCATCACGTAACGGTTCATAGACTTCTCTTCCTGTTGTCTCCTGTTAATGACTATAACGGTAAATCGGGCAGAATCTTTAATTTCGCGCATCATCGCTTTTTGTTATGACGCGGCCCGGGTCATTAATTTCCCTTTCGGCATACATTTCCGCTTGCTTCACAAAGCGGTACGGGTGGTATAGTCAAAAAAACAACACAAATCGCATAAGCAACAGACATAAATTACTATAAGAGGTTCTTATATCTATGGATCAGACACGCTCTCTGGAAAGTTTCCTTGCCCATGTTCAGCAGCGCGACCCGCACCAAAGCGAGTTTGCTCAGGCCGTTCGTGAAGTAATGACCACCCTCTGGCCGTTCCTTGAAGAAAACCCGCGCTATCGTCAACTGTCGCTGCTGGAACGTCTGGTTGAGCCAGAACGCGTGATCCAGTTCCGCGTGACCTGGGTGGATGACCGCAACCAGGTGCAGGTCAACCGCGCCTGGCGCGTGCAGTTTAACTCCGCCATCGGTCCGTTTAAGGGCGGCATGCGCTTCCACCCTTCCGTGAACCTGTCGATTCTGAAATTCCTCGGCTTTGAGCAGACGTTTAAAAATGCGCTCACCACCCTGCCAATGGGCGGCGGTAAAGGCGGGAGTGATTTCGATCCCAAAGGCAAAAGCGAGGGCGAAGTGATGCGTTTCTGTCAGGCGCTGATGACCGAGCTCTACCGCCACCTCGGCCCGGACACCGACGTACCGGCGGGGGATATCGGCGTGGGGGCCCGCGAAGTGGGCTTTATGGCCGGGATGATGAAAAAACTCTCCAATAACAGCGCCTGCGTCTTTACCGGCAAAGGGCTTTCGTTTGGCGGCAGTCTGATCCGCCCGGAGGCGACCGGCTACGGCCTGGTTTACTTCACCGAGGCAATGCTCAAGCGTCACGGCTTAGGTTTTGAAGGGATGCGCGTGGCGGTTTCCGGCTCCGGTAACGTGGCGCAGTACGCTATCGAAAAAGCGATGCAGTTTGGCGCCCGCGTGGTGACGGCCTCCGACTCTAAGGGCACGGTAGTGGATGAAGCGGGCTTTACGGCTGAGAAGCTGGCGCGCCTGTGCGAAATCAAAGCCAGCCGCGATGGCAGACTTGCCGATTATGCCGCAGAGTTTGGCCTGACGTATCTGGAAGGTAAACAGCCGTGGGGCGTGCCGGTGGATATCGCCCTGCCGTGCGCCACGCAAAACGAGCTGGACGCGGACGCCGCGCGCACGCTGATTACCAACGGCGTGAAGGCGGTAGCCGAAGGGGCGAATATGCCGACCACTATCGAGGCGACGGATCTGTTCCTGGAAGCGGGCGTGCTGTTTGCGCCGGGCAAGGCCGCTAACGCGGGCGGCGTGGCAACGTCCGGTCTGGAGATGGCGCAAAACGCCGCGCGTCTCGGCTGGAAGGCGGAGAAAGTGGATGCCCGTCTGCACCACATCATGCTGGATATTCACCACGCCTGCGTGGAGTACGGCGGTGAAGCGTCACAGACCAACTACGTGCGCGGCGCGAATATTGCCGGGTTCGTGAAGGTAGCGGATGCGATGATTGGGCAGGGTGTGATTTAAGGTTTATATCGTACGGCCGGGTGCCCTCACCCCGGCCCTCTCCCACAGGGAGAGGGAGAAAACCGGGCGTATCAGGCCGCGCTCTTTTTCTTTTTAAACGGTTTCTTCGCGCCGCTACCGGGTGCAACCATCCCTCTGAACGTTTTCACCGGCGTGCTACGCGCCTGATCGATCAGCTGGTAAAGCGTCCCGACCAGCGGCTGCATAAAGTCCTGGTAACGACACTGCTTCTCGCTGATCTGCGTCAGCACCGATTCCCAGTGTGCGGTCATGTCCGGCCGGGCGGCCAGCTCCGGCAGAGAGTGAATTAGCGCCCGGCCCGGTTCCGTTGAGTGGATGTAGCGTCCCTTTTTCTCGAGAAAACCGCGCTTAAAGAGCAGTTCGATGATCCCCGCGCGGGTCGCTTCCGTACCCAGACCGTCGGTGGCGCGCAGGATCTTCTTCAGATCTTTATCCTGCACAAAGCGGGCGATCCCGGTCATGGCGGAAAGTAGCGTCGCATCGGTGAAGTGGCGCGGCGGCTGAGTCTGTCGTTCAACCACTTCGCCTTTTTCACACAGCAGTTCGTCATCTTTCGCCACCACCGGCAGCGGCGTGCCGTCGTTCTCCTCGTCGCGCTCTTTGTTGCCGAGCAGCGTGCGCCAGCCTGCTTCCGCAAGGAAACGCGCCTTGGCGATAAACTTGCCTTTGGCAATCTCAAGCTCAATCACGCATTTACGGAATACCGCGTCCGGGCAGAACTGCATCAGGTACTGACGGGCGATCAGGTTATACACCTTCGCTTCGTTATCGGTCAGGTTGACGCTGCTGGCACGCGCCGTCGGGATAATCGCGTGGTGGGCATCCACCTTTTTGTCATCCCAGCAGCGGTTATGGGTATCCGGGTTAACGACGGGCTGCGGGAGCAGATCCGGCGCGTGGACGCCGATGGCGTTCATCACCGAGTGGCGTCCGGCAAAGTGCTCTTCCGGCAGATAGCGGCTGTCCGAACGCGGATAGGTGATCAGCTTGTGGGTTTCGTAAAGCTTCTGACAGATGTCCAGCACGTTCTGTGCGCTGAGACCAAAGCGCTTCGCGGCCTCAATCTGCAGAGCAGAAAGGGAGAACGGCAGCGGCGCGGGTTCTGATTCCCGTTTATCGTTATAGCTGGTGACGATAGCGGGCTGACCGGTAATACGGTTGACCACGTGCTCCGCCAGCGGACGATGCAGCAGCCGCCCCTCTTCGTCCTGATACGACTCGCAGGCATCGCTCGGCTGCCAGACGGCGGTAAAGCGTTCGTCTTTTGGCGTGACGATGTGGGCTTTCACTTCAAAGAAATCTTTGGCGACGAAGTTCTCAATCTCTTCATCGCGACGCACCACCAGCCCCAGCACCGGCGTCTGCACACGGCCCACGGAAAGCACGCCCTGATAGCCCGCGTTGCGCCCGAGGATAGTGTAGGCGCGGGTCATGTTGATCCCGTAAAGCCAGTCGGCGCGTGCACGCGCCAGCGCGGAAACGCACAGCGGGATAAATTCGCTGTTGGCGCGCAGACGCGAAATGGCACGCTCAACCGCTTGCGGATTGAGGTCGTTGATCAGGCAGCGCTGCACCTGCTGGCGCTTTTCCGGCGCCAGCTCAAGATAGTCCAGCACTTCGTCCACCAGCAGCTGCCCCTCTCTGTCCGGGTCACCCGCGTGGACCACTTCCGTCGCCTCGTGCAGAAAACGTTTAATAACGTTGAGCTGTTTGGTAACGGACGGGCGAGGCTGAAGGCGCCACTTTTCCGGCACAATCGGCAGATCGTTGAGGTTCCAGCGGGCGTAGCGGCTGTCGTAGACGTCCGGTTGCGCCTGCTCAAGCAGGTGGCCGATACACCAGGTGACCACCTGCCCGTTACCGCATTCGATAAAGCCGTCGCCTTTGCGATGCGGCTTAGGCAGCACGTCGGCGATGGCTCGGGCCAGGCTCGGCTTTTCGGCGATAAACAACCGCATCGAATTAACGGATCTCAATCATCGGTCGGCCACCGCGCGCGGTCACCAGCTCGCCGATCGCCGTCAGGGTGATGCCAAACTCGGCCGCGGTTGCCTGAACCTCGGCTTCGGATTCCGGCGTGACCGCCAGCAGCAGGCCGCCGGAGGTTTGCGGATCGCACAGCAGGTTGCGCCACTCCTCTGGCATTTCACCCATCAGGTGACCGTAGCTGGCGAAATTGCGCTGGGTACCGCCCGGGACCGCGCCCTGGGCAATGTACTCTTCCACGCCCGGCAGCTTCGGTACGTCCTGATACCAGACCTGCGCCTGCACGCCTGCGCCCTGACAGACCTCAGAGAGGTGCCCCAGCAGGCCAAAACCGGTGACGTCGGTCATCGCCTTCACGCCGTCGATATTGGCGAACGCCGCACCGGCGAGGTTCATCTGGCACATCACTTCCGTTGCCAGGCCTTTGTGCTCTGGTTTCAGCAGGGATTTTTTCTCGGCGGTGGTAAGCACGCCAATGCCCAGCGGCTTGGTGAGGAAGAGCCTGCAGCCTGCCTGGGCGGTACTGTTGCGCTTCACGCGCTCGGTCGGCACCACGCCCGTTACGGCCAGGCCGAAGATCGGCTCCGGCGCATCAATCGAGTGGCCGCCGGCCAGGGCAATTCCCGCCTGCTGGCAGGCGAAACGCCCACCATCAATCACCTCGCGGGCGATTTCTGGTGGAATGGTGTTGATCGGCCAGCCCAGAATGGCGATCGCCATGATCGGCTTACCGCCCATAGCGAAGATATCGCTGATGGCGTTGGTGGCCGCGATGCGCCCAAAGTCGAACGGGTTGTCGACAATCGGCATAAAGAAGTCAGTGGTGCTGATAATGCTGGTGCCGTTACCTAAGTCATAAACCGCCGCATCGTCACGCGTTTCATTGCCGACAAGCAGGTTCGGGTCGACAAACTTCGCCTGTTCGCTGTGCAGAATGGTCTCCAGCACTTTCGGGGAAATTTTACAACCGCAACCGGCTCCGTGGCTGTACTGCGTTAAACGAATGGTTTGCTCGCTCATGGACGTCTCCTGTCATCTCAATCGCGCTATGGTAGCGCTCATTCCATAAAGAGGTAAGTATGACTGTCTGAATTCTGCGGCAGATGCTCAGAATCCAGACAGTTTAGCGCGCGTTATCAGAAACGGCTGACGAAAGGCGTGGTGTCCGGCACGCTAATGGTGCTGGAGGCTTTAAGCTGTGGGGTACCGAGATAGAGGAAGCCGACAATTTTGTCGTGCTCACCGCAGGAGAATCCTGCCCGCACGGCAGCGCTCTCGGTCAGCGGACCGGTGCGCCAGATACCGTTAAACCCCTGTGCAACGGCGGCCATTTGCATCGCCATCACCGCACAGCCGGCAGACATTTCCTGCTCCCAGACCGGCACCTTATGGTCAGCCTGGCATTTGGCCACGACGGTAACGATCATCGGGGCGCGGAACGGCGCGTTGCGGGCTTTATCAATCCCCTTCTCATCCTGCCCAGCGGCAATCGCCCCCTGCTCCAGCAGCTGACTGAAACGTTCGCGGCCTTCACCCTCAATCACAAAGAAGTGCCATGGCTGCAGCGTGCCGTGATCCGGGGCACGCATGCCGGCACGCAGAATGTTTTCCAGCTGCTCGCCCACAGGGGCAGGTTCGGCCAGACGTGACGCGCTACGACGGTTAACAAGCAGTTCGAGTGCATCCATTGGTTAACTCCTTTCTTGAAATTTACTCACAAAATTAACACGACGGCAGATTTTGTTACAGCCTGGCAGGCGATTCCTGCTGACAAGTGGCGGTTGGGTCATTACGATAACCCAACATTACCGTCCAGTGGCGACGGAAACAGTCATTTTCTGGTTAGGGAGAATACATGCGAACCCTTTGGCGAATCTTTGCCGGTTTCTTTAAATGGACGTGGCGACTGCTCAACTTCGTCCGCAACCTGGTGATGAATATCTTCTTCATCCTGCTGGTTCTGGTTTGCGCGGGCATCTGGATGCATATCAGCAACGCGAATCAGGCTCAGCATTCGACTCGCGGGGCCCTGTTACTCGATATCACCGGCGTGATCGTTGATAAACCGTCCACCAGCAACCGTCTGGGGGTTATCAGCCGACAGCTGTTTGGCGCGACGTCAGACCGCCTGCAGGAGAACTCCCTGTTCGATATCGTCGATACCATCCGACAGGCCAAAGACGACCGTAACATCACCGGGATCGTGCTGGATCTGAAAGATTTTGCCGGCGGCGACCAGCCTTCCATGCAGTACATCGGGAAAGCGCTGCGCGAATTCCGCGACAGCGGCAAGCCGGTGATTGCCGTGGGCGACAGCTACAGCCAGGGGCAATATTATCTGGCGAGCTTCGCCAATAAGATCTGGCTTTCTCCGCAGGGGACGGTCGATCTGCACGGCTTTGCCACCAACGGCCTGTACTACAAATCGCTGCTCGACAAGCTGAAGGTCACCACCCACGTCTTCCGCGTCGGCACCTATAAATCTGCCGTGGAGCCGTTTATCCGCGACGATATGTCTCCTGCCGCCCGTGAAGCGGACAGCCGCTGGATTGGCGAGCTGTGGCAGAACTATCTCGGCACCGTTGCCGCTAACCGTCAAATTACCGCTGAGCAGGTGTTCCCTGGCGCTCGTGGCGTGCTGGACGGGCTGCGTAAGGTCGACGGCGATACTGCGAAATACGCGCTCGACAATAAGCTGGTTGACGCGCTGGGCACCAGTGCGGATATCGAAAAGGCCCTGACCAAACAGTTTGGCTGGAGCAAAGAGGACAAAAACTACAGCGCCATCAGCATGTATGACTATGCTGCGAAAAAACCGGACGATAGCGGTGACAGCGTAGCCGTGGTCTTTGCTAACGGCGCCATCATGGACGGTCAGGAAACGCCGGGCAACGTCGGCGGTGACACCACCGCGTCGCAAATCCGCGACGCACGTCTTGATCCGAAAGTGAAAGCAATTGTTCTGCGCGTCAACAGCCCTGGCGGCAGCGTCAGCGCCTCCGAGGTGATCCGCGCTGAACTGGCCGCGGCGCGTGCCGCCGGCAAGCCTGTCGTCGTATCCATGGGTGGTATGGCCGCGTCTGGCGGATACTGGATCTCCACGCCTGCCAACTACATTGTGGCGAACCCAAGCACGCTGACCGGCTCGATCGGCATCTTCGGGGTGATTAACACCGTGGAAAACAGTCTGGATTATCTGGGCGTGCATACCGATGGCGTTTCCACGTCGCCGCTGGCGGATGTGTCGATGACCAAGTCCCTGCCGCCGGAAGTGTCAGAGATGATGCAACTGAGCATTGAGAACGGCTATAAGCGCTTTATCACGCTGGTTGCCGACTCGCGTAAGAAGACGCCTGAGCAGATCGACCAGATTGCTCAGGGCCACGTCTGGACCGGGCAGGATGCGAAGAGTAACGGTCTGGTCGACAGCCTGGGCGACTTCGACGACGCGGTGAAGAAAGCCGCCGAACTGGCGAAGCTCAAGCAGTGGCATATTGAGTATTACCAGGACGAGCCGTCGTTCTTCGATATGGTGATGGACAGCATGTCCGTTTCCGTTCGCGCCATGCTGCCGGAGGCGCTGCAGGCGTACCTGCCTGCCCCGGTGGCCACGGCTGCGAAAGCAATGAAGGCGGAAAGCGATAAGCTCGCGGCCTTTAACGATCCACAAAGTCGTTACGCGTTTTGCCTGACCTGCGCGAACGTCCGTTAAAAACCGTCCCCTCTTCCCGTGAAGAGGGGATTTTTTCTTTTGAAGAACAAGAACTCACTACCATGCAGAAGAAATCGATTTATGTCGCCTACACTGGCGGTACCATCGGGATGCAGCGCTCTGAAAACGGCTATATTCCGGTCTCCGGCCACCTGCAGCGTCAGCTTGCGCTGATGCCTGAATTCCACCGTCCGGAAATGCCTGACTTTACCATCCACGAATACGAGCCGCTGATGGACTCCTCCGACATGACGCCGGAAGACTGGCAGCACATTGCGGATGACATTAAAGCCCATTACGACCAGTACGACGGCTTCGTGATCCTGCACGGCACCGACACCATGGCGTTCACCGCTTCGGCGCTCTCCTTTATGCTGGAGAACCTGAGCAAGCCGGTGATCGTCACCGGGTCGCAAATTCCGCTGGCCGAGCTGCGCTCTGACGGGCAGATCAACCTGCTGAACTCCCTGTACGTGGCGGCCAATTACCCGATCAACGAAGTGTCGCTGTTCTTCAACAACCGTCTGTATCGCGGCAACCGCACCACCAAAGCCCATGCCGACGGTTTTGACGCCTTCGCCTCCCCTAACCTGCAGCCGCTGCTGGAAGCCGGGATTCATATCCGTCGTCTGGGAACGCCTCCGGCACCGAACACCGCTGGCGAGCTGATCGTGCATCCGATTACCCCGCAGCCGATTGGCGTGGTCACCATCTATCCGGGGATCTCCGCAGACGTGGTGCGCAACTTCCTGCGCCAGCCGGTGAAAGCGCTGATCCTGCGCTCCTATGGCGTGGGCAATGCTCCGCAGAACGGCGAGTTCCTGAAAGAGCTTCAGGAAGCCAGCGAGCGCGGAATTGTGGTCGTGAACCTGACCCAGTGCATGTCCGGCAAAGTGAATATGGGGGGCTATGCCACCGGCAACGCGCTGGCGCACGCGGGGGTGATCAGCGGCTTCGATATGACCGTTGAGGCGACGCTGACTAAACTTCACTATTTACTGAGTCAGGATCTGGACATTCAGTCCATTCGCCGCGCCATGATGCAAAACCTGCGCGGCGAACTGACCCCGGACGAATAAGGAGGTCTCATGAAGCAACGCGCCCTGCTACTGGTCGATTTGCAAAATGATTTCTGCGCGGGCGGTGCGCTTGCCGTCGCCGAAGGTGACAGCACCGTTGACGTGGCCAACGCGCTGATTGACTGGTGCAAAGCACGCAGTGAAGCGGTTGTCGCCAGCCAGGACTGGCACCCGTCGAATCACGGCAGCTTTGCCAGCCAGCACAACGTCGAGCCGTTCACCCAGGGTGAACTCGACGGGCTGGCGCAAACTTTCTGGCCGGATCACTGCGTACAGCAGACGGAAGGCGCGGAGCTGCATCCGCTCCTGAATCAGAAAGCCATCGACGCGGTGTTCCATAAAGGCGAAAACGCGGCTATCGACAGCTATAGCGCGTTTTTCGATAACGGGCATCGTCAGAAGACGGCGCTGGACGCGTGGTTACGTCACCATGAAATCACGGAGCTGATCGTACTGGGTCTGGCGACGGATTACTGCGTGAAGTTTACCGTGCTGGACGCGCTCCAGTTAGGCTATACCGTCAGCGTCATCACCGATGGCTGTCGTGGGGTGAACATTCACCCACAGGACAGCGCTCAGGCGTTTATGGATATGGCCGCTGAAGGTGCTACGCTGTATACGCTGGCAGACTGGCTGGAAACGCAGGCGTAGTCTTTTAAGCCGGGTAAGGCGCAGCCGCCACCCGGCATTTCTTCCCCAATCCCCATAAAGTGAACTCCCTCGCATCACAAGCGAAACGGCAATGCTATTCTCATCAGGCTGTTTTTTCGCCACGCCTTTTCTGTGGCGTGGTTATTTTTATTAAGTCAAAGAGGAACTTGTATGAAACGTTTGCCCCTGCTGGCAGCATTACCCTTGCTTTGCGCGTCACTTGCTTCCGCCGCGCCGCTGATGTCCGTCGGCTACTTTAACGGGGGTGGCGATGTCACCGCCGGACCGGGTGGCGATATTAATAAGCTGGACGTTCGCCAGATCACCCATCTGAACTACTCGTTTGGACTTGTTTATAACGACGAGAAAGACGAGACCAACGCCGCGCTGAAAGATCCGACGAAACTGCATCAAATCTGGCTGTCGCCAAAAGTGGCGTCCGATCTGGCCCTCATACCGGCCCTGCGTAAACAAAACCCGAACCTGAAAGTCCTGCTCTCTGTTGGCGGCTGGGGCGCGCGTGGTTTCTCTGGCGCAGCGGCAACCAAAGAGAGTCGCGCGGTGTTTATCCGCTCTGCGCAGGAAATTGTCGACAAATACGGCCTGGATGGGATCGATCTCGACTGGGAGTATCCGGTTAACGGCGCGTGGGGGCTGGTTGCAAGCCAGCCAGCCGATCGGGATAACTTCACCGCCTTGTTGAAAGAGATGCGCGCGGCGTTTGGGCAGAAAAAGCTGGTGACCATTGCGGTGGGCGCGAATGCGGAAAGTCCGAAAAGCTGGGTAGATGTCAAAGCCATCGCGCCCCTGCTCGACTATATCAACCTGATGACCTACGACATGGCGTACGGTACCCAGTATTTCAACGCGAACCTGTATGACTCCAGCGCCTGGCCAACGGTGGCTGCCGCCGATAAATACAGCGTCGATTTTGTGGTGAGCAACTATCTGGCCGCCGGACTTAAGCCGAAGCAGATGAACCTCGGGATCGGTTTTTACGGTCGCGTACCGAAACGTGCGGTTGAACCGGGCATTGACTGGAGCAAGCCGGACGCGCAAAAAAATCCGGTCACCCAGCCCTACTTCGGGCCGCAGGAGATCGGCCTGTTTAAATCGCTCGGCTATGACCTGACCAAAGATACCTACGTGAAGTACAACGATATCGTGAAGAAGCTGCTGAACGATCCGCAGAAGCGTTTTACCGAGCACTGGGACGACCAGGCGAAGGTGCCGTGGCTCTCGGTAAAGGGTTCTGATGGCAACGCGCTGTTTGCGATTTCGTATGAGAACCCGCGTTCCGTCGCGATCAAGGCAGACTACATCAAAGAGAAAGGCCTCGCCGGGGCGATGTTCTGGGAGTACGGGGCTGATGATAACAATCAGTTAGCGAAACAGCTGGCGGAATCACTCGGAATTAAGCACTAAGGTGTATGTGCCGGGTGGCGCTAGCGCTTACCCGGCACACACGGAGAGCGTTATTTGAAAGTCGCAATCGGCTTCGGCGTGATGCCAAAATCTTCCTTAAGCTCGCGCTTGCTCTTCATCACCATCTGACCGTTGGTATCGATAGTCATGTGCTGTGCATCGGTGTTGTTGCGCGCCTGCCACAGCATCACCAACTGCAAACTGTTCTCTTTTTGCTCAGGCATCAGGGCCACACCGTCGGGCCATTTACCCAGCTCAACGGCGGTCACCAGACGCTGATAAACTTCCGGGGTCATCCCGTTAATCATGTCCTCAATATTCACGATCTCTCCCTTTCAAAGGAATAATTTGCTGAATCGTTTTTTCAACCCTTAATCTGGTCGCCGTTTTCATCGTCGCTGAAGCTCAGAGAAGCTGAGTTTACGCAGAAACGCTCGCCCGTTGGCTGAGGGCCATCCGGGAAAACATGCCCCAGGTGCGCGTCGCAGTTACCGCAGCGAATTTCCGTGCGCACCATACCGTGCGACGAGTCGGTCAGATAGCGGATTGCCTCATCGCTCACCGGCTCGTAAAAGCTCGGCCAGCCGCAGCCAGAGTCGTATTTCGTTTGTGAATTAAACAGCGGGGCATCGCAGACCAGACAGTGGTAAACGCCGTCTCGCTTGTTATGCAGTAAACGCCCGGTAAATGGCGGCTCCGTTCCGTGATTCTGCGTCACGTAAAACTGCATTTCTGTGAGGTTTTTTTTCAAATCGTCAGGGTTACGTTGGTTCGACATATGCTTACATCTCGCTGTAGAAACAGACATCTTTTAACCCCGATTCTAACAAAACATTAACACCCTTGCGTGCACTTTTGTTCTAAACTTATGTGTCGCGAAAAGGCGGTCAGGCAATTGTGATCATGTTCACATTTTTATCCTGCGAGGACTTTAAAATTCCGGGCGCAGCCCCCATGTGGTTGCAAGCTCAAAGGGAAAGTGAGGCGAGTCAGTCGCACAAACGTTAGTCACAGGATTGATTTGTCGCAATGATTGACACGATTCCGCTTGACGCTGCGTAAGGTTTTTGTAATTTTACAGGCAACCTTTTATTCACTAACAAATAGCTGGTGGAATATATGACTATCAAAGTAGGTATCAACGGTTTTGGCCGTATCGGCCGTATTGTTTTCCGTGCTGCTCAGAAACGTTCTGACATCGAAATCGTTGGTATCAACGATCTCCTGGACGCTGAATACATGGCGTACATGCTGAAGTACGACTCAACTCACGGTCGTTTCGACGGCACCGTTGAAGTGAAAGACGGCCACCTGGTTGTTAACGGTAAAACCATCCGCGTTACTGCTGAGAAAGACCCAGCTAACCTGAAATGGAACGAAATCGGTGTTGACGTTGTTGCTGAAGCAACCGGTATCTTCCTGACCGACGAAACTGCACGTAAACACATCACTGCGGGTGCGAAGAAAGTTGTTCTGACCGGTCCTTCCAAAGACAACACCCCAATGTTCGTTCGTGGTGCAAACTTCGAAACTTACGCTGGCCAGGACATCGTTTCTAACGCATCCTGCACCACCAACTGCCTGGCACCGCTGGCTAAAGTCATCAACGACAACTTCGGCATCATCGAAGGTCTGATGACTACCGTTCACGCTACCACCGCTACTCAGAAAACCGTTGATGGCCCGTCTCACAAAGACTGGCGCGGCGGCCGTGGCGCGGCTCAGAACATCATCCCATCCTCTACCGGTGCTGCTAAAGCTGTAGGTAAAGTACTGCCAGAACTGAATGGCAAACTGACTGGTATGGCGTTCCGCGTTCCAACTCCTAACGTATCCGTTGTTGACCTGACTGTCCGTCTGGAAAAAGCTGCTTCTTATGAAGAAATTAAGAAAGCAATCAAAGCTGCTTCCGAAGGCGCAATGAAAGGCGTTCTGGGTTACACCGAAGACGACGTTGTATCTACCGATTTCAACGGCGAAGTGTGCACTTCCGTGTTCGATGCTAAAGCAGGTATCGCACTGAACGACAACTTCGTGAAACTGGTTTCCTGGTACGACAACGAAACTGGCTACTCTAACAAAGTACTGGACCTGATCGCTCACATCTCCAAATAAGTTGAGATGAGTGCTTGATCCAAAAAGGCGACTTCGGTCGCCTTTTTTATTGTTTTTTAGACAGAGGATTGCTTAATGATTAATAAAATTTTTGCACTTCCGGTAGTCGAACAACTTACCCCTGTGCTCTCCCGCCGTCAGATTGACGGTGCCGACGTTATCGTCGTTGACCATCCCCGCGTTAAAGCGTCCGTGGCGCTGAACGGCGCTCACCTGCTCTCCTGGAAACCGGAAGGCGAAGCCGAAGGTTTGTGGCTGAGCGATGCGACCTCCTTCAAAAAAGGGGCGGCTATTCGCGGTGGCGTACCGATCTGCTGGCCGTGGTTTGGCCCGTCTGCACAGCCGGGTTTGCCTTCTCACGGTTTTGCCCGCAACCAGCAGTGGACGCTGAAAGCGCATAACGAAGACGATAACGGCGCCGTGCTGACCTTTGAGCTGCAGGCAAATGACGAGACCCGCGCCCTGTGGCCGCACGAGTTCACCCTGTATGCCCGCTTCAAGCTGGGTAAAACCTGCGAAATTGAGCTGGAAGCCCACGGCGAGTTCGACACCACCTCGGCCCTGCATACCTACTTCAACGTGGGTGATATCAGCGCAGTGAAGGTGAGCGGCCTTGGCGATACCTTTATCGATAAAGTGGATAACGCCAAAGAAAGCAAACTGAGCGACGGCATTCAGGCGTTCCCTGACCGTACCGACCGCGTCTATCTGCATCCGGAAGCATGCAGCGTGATCCACGACGGTGCCCTGAACCGCAGCATTGAGGTGGTCCATCACCATCACAGCAATGTGGTGGGCTGGAACCCGGGTCCTGCTCTGTCTGTAAGCATGGCCGACGTGCCTGACGACGGTTATAAAACGTTCGTCTGCGTGGAAACGGCCTGCGTGACCACCCCGCAGAAAGCGAGTGAAGAAAAGCCGTCTCGTTTAGGACAGACGATTAAGATTGTTAAGCATTAAGACAGTCCCCCCTAAACCTAGCCCTCTCCATATTACTAGGCCGGGGACATAATGAACGCTTTTTAACATCTTTTACTATTGGTGATCGGCTGTTTCTCCAAGTCGATCATCCCCACTTTCGTGCTGTACCGCCACATTTCATAACAGCCAACATTCTGCATCTCCTTCAGCCCGACCCGTTTTCCCCCGTACATATTTCCTGCCTTCGGGCTGAGTGCTTTCATCCTCAGCTTACCGCTGATATCGACTTTCCTAACCATCCTCCCTTCATCGTATTCAGATGGAGCTGTAGTGCCATTATATTGCCGGATAGAAGGTGATACACCGCAAGGATGCTGCCATTTTCAGCGCCTCGCGCGGGCGCACAATGTTGTAGACCGTCCGTCAGCGGTCGAAGGCGCGGCGCAGTTTACCACCCTCCACAAACCACTAGCCTGCAGCAAGGCTGCGGTGAAAACGCTCCAGTTTGTCCTGCGTCTACGGATGATAAGGCCGGGAGTGGCCCCACGGACAACGTGGAGCATCAGCCAAAGCTCCAGTGCTGCTCTGGTAACGGTGGTGCCTCCCCTGCATCGTTGTCCATCGTCATCCGGTCCGGCTAGGCCGTAGCATTCAAACACGCTGACCTACGGCACGGCCCCACGGGGTTCATCGTTACAGTGCCTCGGGCACAGGGAAAAACGGGAGTTGTCATCCAGCAGGGTAAGCGAATAGCAGCGGCCAACAATGGTCCTTAAAATACATCTGCCAGAAACGCTTTGGCGCATCGTGTTCGTAGCAGCCCGTACCGGGAATGCCAGGCGAAACGTCCGGCAGCAAGCCATCATATTATGGGCGGTACTAAAAGCCTGAAGGGTCTTTTTGAGCCCATGACGGAAACCACTTCTAGCCGCTGGCAGGTGAAATACCGTAGTGACGGCAGAGGGAACGGATGTTCGTCCCATCCTGCGAGGCGAACAAAACAAACTCGGTACGTAATGACATGGTATCTCTCGCATCCCAGGGCATAAGTGACTCCATAAACGGGTTCTTATGTCTCAGTTGTAAGTGTCTACCATGTCCCCGAACAAGTGTTCACTATGTCCCCGGACCGTACACCCTATTGGCGAGATGGGATAATCTGTGCTTACTTAAACAACACCAAACTGAATTTTCTCTGCAGGAGGCGGGAACGTAGTATCTAATTGGCCTAACTTGCCACAAGCAAGCGTGATTTTTAACGCTGCCACATAAGCTTCAACATGTTCACTGAATGCCGCTTAGGAATCGCTCAATGCCCTAATGGTTAATCACCCACGCCAGTAGGATTTGCGGGGCAGTTGCATAAGGGATCAAAATTCTTCGCTTAGGTAAACCAGGCCTAAGATGAGTTTGCCAATATCGAAGGAATCACCGCCTAGGATATCTTTAAAGCTCACCGGTTCCTGCAGGGCTGGCAGAAATCATCTCAATCAATGGCGCAGTAATGGGTAATCTGAGACAACCCATTAAGATAGCAAAAAGACGAAGTGATCCCGTGACAATGTAAATTAATTACTGAAATGAACAAAGGACAGAAAATCTCATCGCATTTTTATCTTAATTTTGATTTGTAAATTCCGATAATTACCACTAATTAAGATGAAATTTGTATATGATTCTTTTAAAATAAATTCCATAGTTAGCAACAAAGTCCAGAATGGTTAACCTTTAAGTTTTAAGGTTAATGTTCTCAATGCTGCTACCGAGCCATAATTCTTAAAACTTACAGGAAAAATTAATGCTTCCTACTCTGTATTCTTCTTAATCAAAATATGATTTTTTGTTTTTAGCGTTTCATTCGTTCACATACTTAGCCCGTTGACTTAGTCGTAACAAAATGTTAATTTACCGATACAAGCCAGACGAGCGTCACTTTGGTCTGAATCATCTTAATTTGTCCCCCCATGCAAATAACTCGCAGGGGGAAGCTAGAAATCTCTCATCTATTTTTATTTATTTTATCAAGAATGATCTTCCCAGTTCTTGTTTGCATAAATAAGTCAGCAATTACGCTTTCTAGGTCCTCTTTATTTTTGCAATAAAATTTTCCTGCACTGCTAGCGATGGAACAAGGATATCCATTTTCATGCTGAGTCCACTTTGCGATCTCCACACCGTTCCTACCATCACCATCAAAAACCGCTAATCCTTGATAGGTTTTCAAGCCGGCATGAAGATGGCGAAGTGGATTATCATCCTTTTCATAAAAGGAAGACACGCCTAACTTTACTTTACCCTTAGTTAAGTGCATAAGTTCCATTGACATTTTCTTAATTACAGAGTTAATTTCTTCAATATTATTGGATGCTTTTTTTGCTGAATTTAATCCAGTCAAAAATGCTTTTTCGAAGTCAACCATATCAGATTCTCTCTATGACAGAAATTATTGGCAAGTGATCAAACTTAGATGTAGAGGAATATATATATTCAATAAAGTTTTTATTACTAAATACTTCTGTTTTAGACTCATTAAGATACCAACCTTCCCCTCTAACGAAATCTGATGAAAAAATTATCTGATCGAAAGTTTTCCATTGATTTGCTTGATCCCCTTTATAAAAATAAGTGCCACAACCTTCACTTTCAAAATTATTCTCTGGATGTAACCTACTATGGACCATATGACGCCAGAATGGGTTATAAAGTAAATCGGGTTCTTTTTTAACCAACGATATATCCCGAGAAGCGAATAAAGCTTGCGTAAGACTCTTGTTAAATGGCTCTTCATTGAAATCGCCTAATATTATCACATGTTTGATTTCTCTCGTATCACGACAATCAACTACTGCATCTCTTAGTAGAGAGCCAAGCAAAATCTTACTTGGTGAGTCTTCATAATCATAAAGTCGACTTGACCAATGAACTAAATATAGCGTTAGTGGTTCGTTTGTGTCAGTTATGACAAAATTAACTTCTTGACCAGCATGTATATTTTTCTTTATTTGTTTTTTACTGATGATGTCTGAGCTTAAAAAAGTCAATACATCAGCACGATATATAATGCACAAATCAAATTTTTTTCGACCATTTTTAACATTACCATTATATATTGCGTACCCAGAAGAAACTAAATTCAAGTTATCACTGATAAAGTCAATATCTTTAGTTGTAACTTCGCATAAGCAAAGTACATCAATATCTTTGAAAATTAGCAAATGAACTAATGTAGCCAAAACGAATGCTTTATGTTCGTCATTTGCAGTGTTTTCTTTTGAATGTGGTGAAAGACTTGTATTCCACCAAGCAAATGATATTTTTTTATTATTTTTATCTTCTTGCATATTCATAAACACCAAGCCATTTTCTAACATCATAAGTAGTCGACAATCTAAAAGTCAAATATAATGGCTAAAGGCAATGTAGTTGGCGACCGAATGATTCATCAGTCCTAGGTGAAGTCACCTAGCTAGCACAAGCAGACAGAAGGGTATCACCAGCATATGTTGTTTCTGGCACTAGGTTAGAAGACCCTACTCAAAACCGCACCATGCATGATGGTACAGCATCTCCTTGGTCGCAAAGGCAAAACCGTTCTCTTCGCGCCACGACTCCTGCACGTCGTCGTAGTTAATATTCGACATACCCCAGCTACAAATTTTGCCTGCTATTAAATATTGTTCATCATCTCAAGGGTTTCCTTGAGGGCAAAATCCCTCCAAAGCAAATCTAGGTGAATATTTTAGGCTCATATCGCCCTCCTATTTTGCCGCACCACATTAAAGCAAACGGGGCGCAAGCGCCCCGTTTTGATGCAAAGATTGCACTAAAATAATGCACAATCAGAACTTGTAGGTCACACCCACAGAGAAGATGCCAGCCCAGGACTTATCGACCATCGGGCTATCCTTCACTTCATCGCTCAGACGCTCGTAACGACCGGTGCCGTAGACGTTCCAGTCGCCAAGGAAGTTATAGCTCGCGGTCAGCTCCAGGTATGGATCCCAGCCGTCATCAGCGCTGTAGCTTTTCAGCCCACTGCGGCGGGACTCGTTTTTAGAGACGCCATAGTAGTAGTCGTTGTAGTTTTCACTGTTGTACTGCACCCCGATACCCGGCGTCAGGGTGAGCCCACCGTTGGTATAGCGGTACAGCCAGGCCAGATCCCAGATAAAGCCGTTGCTGTTATCCAGCGTATCACCCGCCAGGGCCGTACGCAGGAAGCCATACTGTGTGTTATGCACGTACGAAAGCCCGGCCATCATAGAGCTTTTGCGCTTGTCGAGCTGGCGAAGCGCATGGCTGTCGCTGTCTCCCGGCTTGAAGTGCGTTGGATCGTAGTAGGCCATGATAGATAGCTTATCGGCCGTATCGTTCCAGAGATAGTAGCCGCCGCCGAGACCACGGAACCAGAAATTATCGCCTTCATAGGTGATAACGGGAACAGGATAAACATCGCGGTCATACTGTTTGTATGGGCTGTTAATGACGCCAACGCCCGCGCCCACCGTCCACTGACTTTCCGCCTGAGCGGTGCTAACTGCGGTAGCGGCAAGGATGCCCAATGCCAGAAGTTTGAGTTTGGTCACAATCCATTCTTTCCTGTAGTCAAATAATCAGCGGGTGAAGTGTAACCGCCATTCCCGTACATCCCAAAATTTTTTGCCTGCTAATCAGTCTGATTAACCCATTATTTTTAACTTTTCAGATGACAGCCCGCTTTCATTTATATGACCGCTGAATGAAAAACGTCCTTAAGCCTTATAACTCAGGTGGAAATTTTTGGATGAGTTATTGATATGTCATTGAAATTAGTTTTTCTCAGCATGCAAGTTTGGCAAATGCCATCTACGCTTAAATTTAAGAAGAGTTTTCCTGAACACCTGCGGTTCTTAGCGTCTGACCTGGCACACAGGTTGCTGCTCTGGCAGTGGGGTGCGAGAGATTCTCTTCCGGGAGCCTCCACTACTCATACGAACGGCTCTTATCCTGTGCTAAAAAACGAAAGGACGGCATGCCATGAATATATTCGATCACTATCGCCAGCGCTATGAAGCTGCCAAGGACGAAGAGTTCACACTGCAGGAGTTTCTTACCATTTGTCGGCAAGATCGCAGTGCCTATGCCAATGCGGCAGAACGGCTATTGATGGCTATCGGTGAGCCAAACATGGTTGATACTGCCCTGGAGCCACGGCTTTCCCGTCTGTTTTCGAATCGGGTGGTCGCCCGATATCCCGCGTTCGAAGAGTTCTATGGTATGGAAGATGCCATTGAACAGATTGTCTCCTATCTGAAGCATGCCGCCCAGGGTCTGGAAGAGAAGAAACAGATCCTCTATTTACTCGGCCCCGTCGGCGGCGGTAAATCCTCGCTGGCTGAACGCCTGAAGTCGCTGATGCAGCGCGTACCGATTTATGTGCTGAGCGCCAACGGCGAACGCAGCCCGGTTAACGACCATCCGCTGTGCCTGTTTAATCCGCAGGAAGATGCGCAAATTCTGGATAAAGAGTTTGGCATCCCGCGCCGCTACCTCGGTACCATCATGTCGCCGTGGGCGGCAAAACGCCTCCACGAGTTTGGCGGCGATATCACTAAGTTCCGAGTGGTGAAAGTATGGCCATCCATACTGGAGCAGATCGCTATCGCCAAAACGGAACCGGGTGATGAGAACAACCAGGATATCTCGGCGCTGGTGGGCAAAGTCGATATCCGTAAGCTGGAAAACTACGCACAAAACGACCCGGATGCCTATGGCTATTCCGGTGCGCTGTGCCGCGCCAACCAAGGGATTATGGAATTCGTTGAGATGTTCAAAGCACCGATTAAAGTGCTGCATCCTCTGCTGACAGCGACCCAGGAAGGGAACTACAACGGGACGGAAGGTATTTCCGCCCTGCCGTTTAACGGCATCATTCTCGCCCACTCTAACGAATCAGAATGGGTGACCTTCCGTAATAATAAAAACAATGAGGCCTTCCTTGACCGCGTTTACATCGTCAAGGTGCCTTATTGCCTGCGGATCTCCGAAGAGATCAAAATTTACGAGAAACTGCTTAACCATAGCGAGCTGGTACACGCGCCATGCGCCCCGGGTACGCTGGAAACGCTCTCGCGCTTCTCCATCCTGTCGCGCCTGAAAGAGCCGGAAAACTCCAGCATCTATTCGAAAATGCGCGTCTATGATGGTGAAAGTCTGAAAGATACCGATCCGAAAGCGAAGTCCTATCAGGAATACCGTGACTACGCCGGGGTCGATGAGGGGATGAACGGTCTGTCCACGCGTTTCGCGTTTAAGATCCTCTCCCGCGTCTTTAACTTCGATCATGCGGAAGTGGCGGCCAACCCGGTTCACCTGTTCTACGTGCTGGAGCAGCAAATTGAGCGCGAGCAATTCCCGCAGGAGCAGGCTGAACGCTACCTTGAGTTCCTGAAAGGCTACCTGATTCCGAAATACGCTGAGTTCATCGGCAAAGAGATCCAGACGGCCTATCTGGAATCCTACTCAGAATACGGGCAGAACATTTTCGACCGCTATGTCACCTACGCTGACTTCTGGATTCAGGATCAGGAGTACCGCGACCCGGATACCGGCCAGCTGTTTGACCGTGAATCCCTGAACGCGGAGCTGGAAAAAATTGAGAAGCCTGCCGGGATCAGCAACCCGAAAGACTTCCGTAATGAGATTGTGAACTTCGTCCTGCGCGCCAGAGCGCATAACAATGGTCGCAATCCGAACTGGACCAGCTACGAGAAGCTGCGCACGGTCATTGAGAAGAAAATGTTCTCCAATACCGAAGAGCTGCTGCCGGTGATCTCGTTTAACACCAAAACCTCAACCGACGAGCAGAAGAAACACGACGATTTTGTCGACCGTATGATGGAAAAAGGCTACACCCGCAAGCAGGTTCGCCTGCTCTGCGAATGGTATCTACGCGTGCGTAAATCGTCTTAAAACAAGTGCCCGGTAGCGCCTGCGCCTGCCGGGCCAACAAAAACGCAAGTTGGCAAATGCAGTACGGGGGGTATATGACCTGGTTTATTGACCGGCGTCTTAACGGCAAAAACAAGAGCACGGTGAACCGCCAGCGCTTCTTGCGCCGTTATAAAGCGCAAATTAAACAGTCGATCTCCGAGGCCATCAACAAACGCTCGGTGACCGACGTCGACAGCGGCGAGTCTGTCTCCATCCCTACCGATGACATCAGCGAACCGATGTTTCATCAGGGGCGCGGGGGCCTGCGCCATCGCGTACACCCAGGTAATGACCACTTTGTTCAGAACGACAGAATTGAGCGCCCTCAGGGCGGCGGTGGTGGTTCAGGAAGCGGTCAGGGACAGGCCAGCCAGGACGGTGAAGGTCAGGATGAGTTCGTTTTCCAGATTTCGAAAGATGAATATCTCGACCTGCTGTTCGAGGACCTTGCGCTGCCGAACCTGAAAAAAAATCAGCATCGTCAGCTTAATGAGTACAAAACCCATCGCGCGGGCTATACCGCCAACGGCGTGCCCGCCAATATCAGCGTTGTTCGTTCGTTGCAGAATTCGCTGGCGCGACGCACCGCCATGACGGCAGGCAAACGTCGTGAGCTGCGCGAGCTGGAAAGCAGCCTGAAGGTCGTGGAAAACACGGAGCCAGCGCAACTGCTGGAAGAGGAGCGCCTGCGTAAAGAGATTGCCGAGTTAAGAGCAAAGATCGACCGCGTGCCGTTTATCGACACTTTCGACCTGCGCTATAAGAACTACGAAAAACGCCCTGAACCCTCCAGCCAGGCGGTCATGTTCTGTCTGATGGACGTCTCCGGCTCAATGGACCAGGCCACCAAGGATATGGCGAAACGTTTTTATATTTTGCTCTACCTGTTCCTGAGCAGAACCTATAAGAACGTGGAAGTGGTTTATATCCGCCATCACACCCAGGCTAAAGAGGTGGATGAACATGAGTTCTTCTACTCTCAGGAGACCGGGGGGACCATCGTATCAAGCGCGTTGAAACTGATGGACGAAGTGGTGAAAGAGCGTTATGACCCGGCGCAGTGGAACATTTATGCCGCGCAGGCGTCGGATGGCGACAACTGGGCCGACGACTCACCGCTGTGTCACGAGATCCTGGCGAAGAAAATTCTGCCGGTGGTGCGTTACTACAGCTATATCGAAATCACCCGTCGCGCTCACCAGACCCTGTGGCGGGAGTATGAACATCTACAGTCCATGTTCGATAACTTTGCAATGCAGCATATCCGCGATCAGGATGATATTTATCCGGTATTCAGAGAGCTCTTCCACAAGCAATCTGCGACCAGCAACGTATAACCCCACAGCCAGCGAATCCGCTGGCTGTTTTCTTTCGACCCCGTTCATCCCGTGCTAATGTAGCAAGCTGCATACTGGATTATCACCGGGAAAATTGTGATGACTGACGACGCTATTGGGGCAGGAACCCACCAGAAGCTGATTACCTTACTCACCGAGCAGGGCGCGCGTTTTCGCGTCATGGAGCATGAGGCGGTCGGGAAATGTGAAGCGGTGAGTGAAATTCGCGGGACCGATCTGCGCCAGGGTGCAAAAGCCCTGGTCTGCAAAGTGAAGGGCAACGGCGTTAAAAAACACGTACTGGCGATTCTGGCCGCAGACCTGCAGGCCGATCTGAGCCAGCTTGCCAGCCATTTTGGCGGGCTTAAGGCTTCCCTCGCCAGCCCGGCCGAGGTTGATACCCTTACCGCCTGCGTTTTCGGCGCTATCCCGCCCTTTAGCTTCCATCCTGATTTAGCGCTGGTTGCAGACCCGCTGCTGTTTGAGCGTTTCGACGAAATCGCCTTTAACGCCGGCTTACTGGAGAAATCCGTGATTATGGATACCCAGGATTACCTGCGCATTGCCCGTCCTGAGCTTGTTAACTTCCATAAAGCGTCGTCGTGACGGCGCTGTCAGCCTTTTCGTTCCAGAAACAGGACGGAGGCGACGAGAATCGCGGCAATAGCGAAAAACGATGAGGAGATGATCAGCGCTTCAACAAACATGTGATCGTTCATGATGGCGGCCCCGTTGCGATACCTGCCTTCGTTTTAATCCGCGTAAATGACAAGGTTATGACAGCAAGAGAATCTTTTTAAAACTGTCTTCCGCCGCTTTTCCGCGTACAGTAAGCAGGGTAACTATTCTGGCAAGGACTTCCCATGTTTGACCCTACTCTGCTCATTCTTCTGGCTCTCGCCGCGCTCGGGTTTATCAGCCATAACACCACAGTCGCCATCTCGATTCTGGTGCTGATTATTGTGCGCGTGACCCCGTTAAACACATTTTTCCCGTGGATAGAAAAACAAGGCCTCACCATCGGGATCATCATTTTAACCATCGGGGTGATGGCGCCCATTGCCAGCGGAACGCTTCCCGCCTCGACGCTACTGCACTCGTTTGTGAACTGGAAATCGCTGGTGGCGATCGCGGTAGGCATTTTTGTCTCGTGGCTGGGCGGGCGCGGCGTTACGCTGATGAGCAGCCAGCCTTCACTGGTTGCCGGCCTGCTGGTGGGTACCGTGTTGGGCGTGGCGCTCTTTCGCGGCGTGCCGGTGGGCCCGCTGATTGCGGCAGGGCTGGTTTCCCTGTTTATCGGGAAGTCATAGTCAGGCTGGCCATATAACGTGCCGGCGTCTGGCCCAGCCCCTTCCTGAACATGGTGATAAACGCGGTGGTAGAGTCGTAGCCCAGCGACTGTGCCGCCTGCTGAACCGATTTCCCGCTTATCAGATGCTGTAACGCCAAAATCAGCTGCAGCTGGTGACGCCAGCGTCGAAAGCTTAAGCCGGTCTCTTTCACCACCAGCCGCGCCAGATTACGTTCGCTCATCGCAAAGTGGCTCGCCCACTGTGCCAGCGTCTGCCAGGTGGCGGGCTCTTCCGCCATCTTCTCGCTCATCAGCCGGATTTTAGGATGGGGTGAGACGGGCAGCTGCAGATGCTCCTGCCGCTGGAGCGGCAGCTCGTCAAAAAGGACGTCCACCAGACGCGATGTGGCCGCAAGCTGAAGCTGTTCACGTGATTTCTCAGCCAACGATAAAATCAGCTCCCGCACGAGGGGGGAAATTTTCAGAGTGCAGCAGCGGTCGGGCAGGCTGGCGGCACCTGGCTCAATGAACAAAAAGCAGAGCTGCGCCCCCGGCGTGGCCCTGTTGCTGTGCGGCATTTGGCCAGGGATCCAGACGGCATACTGAGGCGGTACCATCAGCATGGCTTTTTCCACTTCGCAGGTAATCGCGCCGCCGAGGGCCAGAATCAGCTGCCCCTTACGGTGTTGATGCCGGGGAATATATTGTTCCTCCGCCACCACGCGGATGCGAAACGCGACGGCCGCATCGTGCTGGCTATCAGGATCGTAGCCGTCCAGTCCCAGACCAATCATCAGTTTGTCCGATATGAGCGATAAACTGTCATTTTAGCCTGATTTCAACCGCTGAAAAAATCGGTATTGTGTGCGCTCGCTTGAACGTATGAGAACACAATGACTACTGCTCTTCGCACCTCAGGAAAACACGGCGCGCTGTTAATCGCAGGCATCCTGATGATTGCCACCACGCTTCGCGTCACCTTTACCGGAGCAGCCCCGCTGCTCGATACTATTCGCCTCGATTATGGCTTAAGCACGGCGCAAACCGGTCTGCTGACCACCCTGCCCCTGCTGGCTTTCGCCCTTGTCTCGCCGCTCGCGGCAGGCGTTGCCCGGCGTATCGGCATGGAGCGCAGCCTGTTTGTCGCCTTGCTGCTGATTTGCGCCGGAATTGCGGTTCGCTCCCTGCCTTCCGCCACCCTGCTTTTCGTCGGAACGGCGGTAATTGGCTGCGGGATCGCGCTCGGGAATGTGCTGCTGCCCGGCTTAATCAAACGTGATTTCCCGGGCCAGGTTGCCCGACTCACGGGCGCCTATTCCCTGACAATGGGCGTCTCGGCGGCGTTTGGCTCAGCGATGATTGTTCCCCTGGCGCAGGGTAGCGCGGGCTGGCATGGCGCGCTGCTGATGCTGATGGCGTTTCCGCTGGTCGCGCTGCTGCTCTGGCTGCCCCAGTGGCGTCAGAAACACGTTGCGACGGTAACAGGCGCCGGCGCGCTGCATAATCGCGCCATCTGGCGCTCGGCCCTCGCCTGGCAGGTGACGCTCTTTCTGGGGATTAACTCGCTGATTTACTACGTCATCATCGGCTGGCTGCCGGCGATATTGCTCAGCCAAGGCTACAGCGAAGCGCAGGCCGGCTCGGTGCACGGGCTGTTGCAGCTGGCCACGGCCGTGCCTGGGCTTGCCGTGCCGCTGATCCTCCACCGTCTGAAAGATCAGCGAACCATTGCAGGCGCAGTGGCGCTGCTGTGCGCGGTAAGCGCGGCGGGGCTATGGTTTATGCCTGACATGGCGGTGATGTGGACGCTGGTGTTCGGCTTTGGTACCGGGGCAACGATGATCCTCGGCCTGACGTTTATCGGGCTGCGCGCCAGCTCCGCGCACCAGGCCGCGGCGCTGTCAGGTATGGCGCAGTCGATTGGCTATCTGCTCGCCGCCTGCGGTCCGCCGCTGATGGGTAAAATTCACGATTCGGCTGGAGACTGGCGCATCCCGCTTCTCGCCTGCGCGCTGGCCGCTGTCGTCATGGCCATTTGCGGCGTACTTGCCGGGCGCGACCGCGAAATCACGCCTCGTTAAACACGGTGGCAGACCATAAGGTCTGCCTTTTTTATCCGCGCGCCGCGCGCAGCATTGCCTGCACCAGCACCACCGGACGCCCTTCCAGCGCAGCACGCTCGTGCTGGAATAAGGTGATCACAAAGAACGGATGGGTCACCAGCTCCGCAGCGCGGATTTCCCCCTGCTCGTCCCAGCCCGTCACGCGCATATCACCGCTCTCCAGTTCCTGCGCAAACGCCGCCGACACGCCATAGTTACAGTGATAACCCTCAACGATTTCCGGCTTTCCGTAGGCCTTCGCGATCAGCGTATTATTACGCAGCTCAATGGCATCGGTTTTTTCCACCAGCGAGCAGGTCAGCGGCGCAATCACCATCGTGCCTTCGGTATCCGTCTCAGCATGTGCCGCGTCGCTCCAGCCCAGCACGTTACGGGCATACTCAATCAACGCATGCTGGAATCCACCGCAGGTGCCCAGGAACGGAATGCTGTTTTCACGCGCGTAGCGTGCGGCAATAAAGGCCGCCTCGGTGTTTTTATAGGGGCTTGCGGGAACCAGCCAGATGGCATCGTAGCCCACCAGATCCTCAGAACTGGTTAATTCCGTGGTGGCTAGCCAGTCGTAATCGGCGGTGAGGTCAAGGACCGCGGCGGCGTCGTCAATGGCCAGTGGGATCGCCTTGTGTGCAATAACATCAGGATTGTAATCGCCAACCAGCGCAATGCGCAGCGTCGTTTTAACCGGGAGGTGTTCCATGAAAGGTTCCTTATGCCAGAGTATTATCAGATAACATAAGGAACCTCAGACTACCGATCTTCTGCAATTATCACAATACCTTAAATTGGGAGGGTGGAATCATGATCCAATGCAAACGCGTCTATGAGCAGGCAAGCCCGGACGATGGCTATCGGGTTCTGGTGGACAGGCTCTGGCCCCGCGGGGTGAAAAAAACGGACCTCGCGTATGACGAATGGTGTAAAACGCTCACGCCGTCCAGTGCGTTACGCAAGGACTTTCATAGTGAAGCGATTGATTTCGCGGCCTTCACTCAAGCCTACAAGGAAGAGCTGGCGCAGCATAAGGACGAAGGAGAGCGTCTGGCGGCGCTGGCGAACAAGCAGACCGTAACCCTGCTCTACGGCGCGAAGGACACGAAGCAGAATCACGCTCTGGTTTTAGCCGACTGGCTGCGCCATCTGTGATCAGCCGACCGCCAGCGCATCCTGGATTTGTGGAGCTTCGTCCGGGGTGAGCGGCATCAGGTGTTCGGCACGAACAAACGCAAAGCCGTGCTGATTGTCAAAGGCGTAAACATCACCCGTCACCAGCCAGAGCGCGCGGTCCGCGCTTGCGGGCAACTGCGTCATCACGCCGTTGACCGGGTTAACGAAACGCAGGCCTGGCTGGCAAAGACCAAATAGCTCAACAGATTTACCAATATTGCGACGTCCAGACGCCGTACGGGCACCGATGATCATCGCCATGCTGCCCGGTTTAAGCTGAAACATACTTCTCTCGCGGTAACGGTAGCCAGGTACTGGCTAAGATTAATCCTAAAGAGAAGTGTATCGCAGGCGGTATCCGTCTGTCACCTGGCGGGTTGCGGATGATCGCGACGATAGAGCGTCCATTCGTCGATCGCTTCACCGCCAGGCAGCCTGCACTCGGTGCGGACACCCTGCGGGCTTTGAATCGGGACCTGTTCCCCACCCTTTTCAAGGCAGTAAACGGAAGCCGGGTTCGCCATGCCTACGGCGTGCGGCGGTTTCGGGGCGTCGGGTGGGGTTGTTTTTGCGGTGCAGGCAACCAGGGGAAGCGCCAGCGCCAGAAGCAGAAATCTCATCTCATTGATCCTTTTAGCATCATCGTTAGCTAAGGGTAACGGCTTGTCGCCGTATTCTCCATGATTTCTCCATTCTAACTGCACTTTTCAGCGCTATAGTCCGGCATGTTCTCACTATGACCAGAGAACATCATTCCGTAATCAAGATGTCTTTGCCCCGTTCACAACAACGGGGCTTTTTTCCCCGCCTAATCCCCCTTCTTGCAGCCTGTATTAAATTTTCTGCATTCATGTTTAACTATGCCGGAAGCCTACGAATTCAGCATAGCATGCAGATGCAGACGTCTTCTGCTGGGAGTCTTTCTACGTCATGTCGGATATTATCCTTGCCCGTGTTTCAGAAACCCTCGCCACTGAACAATCCCTTGAAGGTCTCGTTCGTCAGCTGCTGGAGATGCTGGAGATCGTGACGGATATGGAGTCGACTTACCTCACTAAGATCGATATCGAAGCCCGACTGCAGCATATCCTGTATGCCCGCAACAGCAAGCAGATGACAATCCCTGAGGGGCTGAGCGTCCCGTGGGATGAAACTCTGTGTAAGCGTGCGCTGGACAGTGATACCGTATTCAGCAACGACGTTCCCGAACGCTGGCCAGAGTGCGAAGCGGCGAAAGCGCTCGGCATTACGACCTACATGAGTATTCCTGTCCATCTTGCGGATGGTTCACTCTACGGAACGCTCTGCGCCACCAGCACGGCCAGAAAGCCGCTTAGCGAGCGCGGTGAACAGGTTCTGAAGTTATTCGCCGGGCTGATTGCCCAGTCCATCCAGAAAGAGTCTCTGGTGACCCAGCTTCGTGAAGCCAATGCGGCCCTTATTGCACACTCCTACACAGATGCCCTTACAGGGTTACCCAACCGTCGCGCCATTTTTGAGGATCTCACCACCCTGTTTTCACTGGCGCGACATCTGAAACGTAACGCCATCATTGCCTTTATCGATCTGGATGATTTCAAGCTGATTAACGATCGCTACGGGCATGAAGCAGGCGACCAGTTCCTGATTGAAGTGGGCAAGCGTTTGACCGCAGAAAAACAGCAGGACGATATCATCGGTCGGCTGGGCGGCGATGAGTTTCTGGTGGCCTCCCTGAGCAATGCCGGGAATGAGGAGCAAATTAACCTTCTCAGAACGCGTCTCAGCGCCCGCATTGCGGGGGAATACTGGCTGGGTACCATCAGCATCATTTATCCGGGCGCCAGCCTCGGCGTTATCGAAGTGGATCCCGGGGTAACCGATCCGGACAGTGCGTTACGTGCCGCAGATATCGCGATGTATCAGGATAAGAAAGGAAAAAGCAAAACAGGCTTTCTCGTTATGGATTAACCCCGTACACTCTACGGCGTTACAGAAACCGAAACAGGTGATGATATGAGAATAGGGATCCTCTTCCCGGTCGTTATTTTTATAACGGCGGTAGTCTTTCTGGCGTGGTTTTTTGTCGGTGGTTACGCAGCTCCGGGGGCATAAATGAGAAAAACCACCCTCATTATGTTGCTCGTTGCCGTCGTGGCGTTTGCCGGCACACAGTTTGGCTGGTGGTAAACCCGCTACGTAAAAAGGCCGCCATCTGGCAGCCTTTTTAACGCTTCAGTATTAGCTTTTGATCTTTCTGTAGATAAACAGCACAACCAGCGCGCCGATCACCGCGACCGCGAAACTGCCGAAGTTAAAGCCATCGACTTTACCAAAACCGAACAGCGTACTGATCCAACCGCCGACTACCGCGCCGACAATACCCAGTATTATGGTGACGATAAACCCACCGCCATCTTTGCCCGGCATGATCCACTTCGCCAGAATACCCGCAATAAGCCCAAAGATAATCCAGGATAAAATTCCCATAACTTTCCTCTCTGTATGGTTTTTGTCATTAAATCAACGACACAAAAAGGATAGCACAGGATCTGAGAAAGGAAATTTGTGATAAGCCTCACAGAGAGCATGTGAACATTTCTTCATCAATATGCCCTTCCACAAGAAATGTGGGGTTGCATCTTTTGTTGAGAAAGATTATCTTTCTCAACACTGAATAGTTGAGAAAAACACTCAGGTATTCAGTACGACATTGCTCACATTGCTTCCAGTATTTCTTGCCCACTCATGAGTGGGCTTTTTTTTGATCATGCCCCAACAAAAGCGTGCCGGTTGCGTCCCCCGCGTTTTGCCTGATAGAGCGCCTGGTCGGCAGCATTAATAATATTCTGCTGGCTATCCGCGATGTTGACAGCACGCGCACTGGAGATCCCTACGCTTACCGTGACCCGCCCGAAGGGGCTAAACGCGTGTTCAATTTGCTGAGAGAAAACATTGCGAATAATCGTCTGCGCAAGGCGGAGCGCCTCTTGGATATCCGTTTCAGGCAAAATCAATGCAAACTCCTCCCCGCCATAACGCGCCACAATCTGGTTGTCCCGGGTGAGACTTTCCCTGAGGCAGTTTCCCAGCAACGCCAGGCATCTGTCTCCTTCCGGATGGCCGTAGTTATCGTTGTACTTTTTGAAGTAGTCCACATCCACAAGGAGAAGCGAAACCGGCGCGTCCTTTACCGCACACGCCGCAATTTCCGAGAGGATTTTTTCATCAAAGATGCGCCTGTTATAAAGCCCTGTCAGCGCATCCTCCGAGGCAATAATTTTTAGCGCTTTGTTATCCCGTGTTTTTCTGGATAAATCGGAATAGAGGAAACAGGACGCCACGATGAGTGTCGCGGTAAAGACCAAAATAAGTGCGGCAAGCTGAATCGCCTGCTTGCGCCACGGTGAAAGGGCTTCATCGATGCTTACCGCTACTGTCGTAACCAGTCCGTAGCGTCTGTTTTTCTCATAGGCATAAATACGTTCGATTTTATCAAACCGGGAGACAGAGCTGGCTATACCTGTATTTTGTACCTTGAGGTATTTTCTGAAGAGAGGTGAATCAGAAAAAATCGTACCGATATAGTTATTTTTAAAAGGATAACGAATCAGTAAAACGCCTGCTTGTGTCGTTAAACCGATAACACCCGCGTGACCAATATTTATCTGTCCATAAAGGGCCAGAAAATTTTCGATACCCAGTGTCACCACCACAACACCGTTAAACGCACCGGTGTGGGTTTCAAGTCGTCGGCTAAGGGTAATAACCCATTTACCATTGGTTCTGCTTATCACCGGCTCACCAATATAAATCTGCTGACTTTTATTTTCCTTGTGGTAGACAAAAAATGCCCTGTCCGCGCCTTTACGGGGACCCGCAAAATTTTTGTGCAACGCGGTGAAGATATCCCCATGCGCATCATAGACAACTACATTATTAATCTGAGTAAGAAGATTATCCTGATTGCTTATCATTCGCTGAATATTGATCGCCTGTTGAGGGGTCATGCCATAAATTTCAATTGTGTCGGAAACGGTGGTAATCAACATTTCACTTTGGCGGATGATCCCTTCAGTGTAGACGTTCAGGGTATGGCTCAAATTGGCAACGCTGGTATTGATCTGCTGGATTGACTGCTGTCGGGACGTGGCAATCTGGACGGCAAGCGACAATGAAACGATCAGTGAGACAATGATGACGGTAATGGTTGTTGTGTAAAAAGTATTTTTCACATGCACGAGCTTTTCCACCTTATCACGCCAGTCATCCCTGGCTGACAACTGTTGTCACTGTAACAAAGCTCTGGTTAAGAGGAAAATGAATTGCACTTAGGCAGGCGTTCATTTCTCTGGAGTAGCCCGGCTGCCGTTATTATCACGCTTGTAGCTTGCCCTGCCTGTGTTAAGATTTGAGAAATCAGGGAGCAGACAGGGTATCCGGAAAATGAAAAAGATCATTGCCGTTGCTATCGTTTCAGCGTTTCTGGTCTTCCTGTCTCTTTATGCGGTCAACGCGGTTATCGTGGGTCAGCAGAAAAGCAAGCAGCTTGAAATTTCCCGTACCCTTTTACACTATTCGGAAAGTTTGACCCAGAGCGTGGCACAGACACTTAAAAGCCTGAGCGCTCAGGGATGTGACAAAAGCAGTCTCGATCGCTACCGGCAGATAAAGCTTGAAAGCCGCTATCTTGCAGACATCGGTTATATAGAACAGGGGAAAATAATCTGTACCGCTTTTTGGGGAAAACTCGCTAATCCTGTCCCGCTTCCTGCAGAACTGCATAAAACGCCCAGAGGATTCCTCCTCGCGCAATTTTCCAGAAAAGATTTTTTTACCGGCAATGCGGCCATCTATAATAATCTTATTATCTTCACCTCCCGCAACGCTTACGATAAATTCATCCCGGTCACCGCAAACTACTCTCTCAGCACAACCACAAAAGACTTCGGCAGAATATTTTTTTCGGCGACCCCGGAGTTAAAACAGCAGAGCGGACTGCATTCCTCTTTGTTTACCCTTACACTCACCCAGTGCAGCGCATCCTGGGATTTGTGCGTCATTGTGAAGCACCACAATGCGGGACTGGCCTCCCTGTCGCCCGTCGTGTTTACCGTGCTCGCAGTCATTTTATGTTTTATCTGGGTGGCGATAACGCTATTTTTCTTTCGACTCAATGAAGATCGATTCTCACTGGAGCGGACGCTGGTTAAAGCCGTTTTTACCAACACTATCGGCGTGCACTACCAGCCTATTGTCAGGATTCAGGATAAAAAAATAGTGGGTGTGGAAGTTTTGTCCCGATGGCGTGATGTAAAATACGGTGACGTCTCACCGGAACTGTTTATTCCACTAATCAAAAAAATAGGCCTGTATAAAAAATACTACATTAATATTCTCGAAAAATCCCTTGCGGATATCGCACCGCTTGTTATTAAACATCGACTGGTGGTTTCGCTCAATGTAGGAAGAACGGAAATAGAAGATGGACAATTTATCAGCATCTTACGCCGTCTGTGTTTAGCTAATAACATTCCCCTGTCTCTGGTTAAAATCGAGCTTTCTGAAAAAGCCGTTTCCACGGAGACTATTCTGGAGGATTTTTGTAAGGAGTTAAAATCGCTTGGCGTGAAGATATCCATTGATGACTTCGGGGTGCAAAACTCAAACCTGGCCCGACTCTCTCTTCTGGAATATGATGAGATCAAAATCGACAAGTCGCTGGTCGACGGCATCAGCGAGCATTATAAGCAGAATATTTTTGTTATCTTTTGTGACGCCCTCGCAAAACTGAATAAAACGCTTGTTTTCGAAGGCGTTGAGAGCGAAATACAGTATCGCTTTATTGCAGAAAGATATCCCGAGGCTTTCGTTCAGGGATGGTATTTCTCAAAATCGGTCACCCGGAGTGAGCTTGCGAAGCAGCTCACTGGCGTCGCTCGTTAGGTTATTCATTTCCCCACTGATTGAGGAAATTCGCAATATCATCAATACGTTCGGCATGAACTCCAGCTTCACGCGCCATCTCTTGCTGGGCTTCCTCATCAATCTCCTCATTATTCGACAAACGCGTGAGAAGCAGCTGGAAATAATGCGCCATCGGGTCCTGCTCCGATTCACTCACAGGCTTTGTCGCTTCCGTCGCGTATTCTTCGACGATGTCATAATACTTCAGTGGGATTTCGTTATTCATAACAGTGTTAACCTCTCAGGGTGAAGCCACAAGTATATCCGACGACGGACGGTTGACCAACGCGTTGCGTCAGAGAAGCAGCGCAAGCAGGGCCGCGAGAGCAGGTAATGCCTGAACGTACAGTATCTTCCGGCTGGCCGTCGCTGCGCCAAAGAGACCGGCAATCAGCACGCAGGCCAGGAAGAAGATGGCCACATGGACGCCTTTTTCGCCAAGCCAGAGGCTCCAGACCAGGCCCGCCGCCAGAAAACCATTATAGAGCCCCTGATTCGCGGCCAGCACGCGGGTTTCCCGCGCAAAGTCGGGACGCAAATTAAAGGCCTTGTGCCCTGTTCTGGTGTTCCACAGGAACATTTCCAGCACGAGAATGTAGACATGGATGAATGCAACGACAGCAATAAGAACAGTAGCGAGCATCGTGTTATTTCCTGCAGGCAGAGGCAAAAAAAACGGGAACCCTCAGGCCCCCGCTCTTATTTAACCCAGAATCTGGATTACATGTTCGCGATGATCGCGTCGCCGAACTCTGAGCATTTCAGCAGCTTAGCGCCTTCCATCAGACGTTCGAAATCGTAAGTTACGGTTTTCGCGTTAATCGCGCCTTCCATACCTTTAACGATCAGGTCTGCGGCTTCGAACCATTCCATATGACGCAGCATCATCTCTGCGGACAGGATGATAGAGCCTGGGTTCACTTTGTCCTGCCCGGCATATTTAGGCGCAGTACCGTGGGTCGCTTCGAACAGGGCGCACTCGTCACCGATGTTCGCACCAGGGGCGATACCGATACCGCCAACCTGCGCTGCCAGGGCGTCAGAAATGTAGTCACCGTTCAGGTTCATACAGGCAATGACGTCGTATTCTGCAGGACGCAGCAGGATCTGCTGCAGGAACGCATCGGCGATCACATCTTTAATGATGATCTCTTTGCCGGTGTTCGGGTTCTTAATCTTCTGCCACGGGCCGCCGTCGATCAACTCACCGCCGAACTCTTCGGTCGCCAGCTGGTAGCCCCAGTCTTTGAACGCGCCTTCGGTGAACTTCATGATGTTGCCCTTGTGAACCAGGGTCACAGAGTCACGGTCGTTGGTGATCGCATATTCGATGGCCGCACGCACCAGACGTTTGGTCCCTTCTTCGGAGCACGGCTTGATGCCGATACCGCAATGCTCAGGGAAGCGAATTTTCTTCACGCCCATCTCTTCGCGCAGGAATTTAATCACTTTTTCTGCGTCAGCAGAGTCCGCTTTCCATTCGATACCCGCGTAGATGTCTTCTGAGTTTTCGCGGAAGATAACCATGTCGGTCAGTTCAGGGTGCTTAACCGGGCTTGGGGTGCCCTGATAGTAACGAACCGGACGCAGACACACGTACAGGTCAAGCTCCTGACGCAGTGCCACGTTCAGGGAACGGATGCCGCCACCAACTGGGGTAGTCAGTGGGCCTTTAATAGCAACGCGGTATTCGCGGATCAGGTCCAGCGTTTCCGCTGGCAGCCAGACGTCCTGGCCATAAACTTGAGTCGATTTCTCACCGGTGTAAATTTCCATCCAGGAAATTTTACGCTCGCCTTTGTAGGCTTTCTCAACAGCGGCATCAACCACTTTCAGCATTGCCGGGGTAACGTCTACACCGATACCGTCACCTTCGATGAACGGGATAATCGGATTGTGAGGAACGTTAATCTTGCCGTTTTGCAGGGTGATCTTTTTACCTTCCGCCGGAACAACTACTTTGCTTTCCATTAACCTCTCCTTCGAGCGCTTCTGGTTGTTACTGATCTTATGTTAATAAATTGTAATGAGCCCTTCGATAGTACCTGATTGTCCTGCGCCATGAAAGGTCTTCGTTATTAGGCTATAATGCGGCAATTGATAACGCCTGAAAATACCATGAAGAAAACTTCTTTTACAAAACACCGGGTTGAGCGATTCAGCTCGCGACAAGCCACCAGACGACCCCAGCAAACCCAGCCGAAGCGGGTGATTTTGTTCAATAAACCCTACGATGTTTTGCCGCAGTTCACCGATGAGGCCGGGCGCAGCACGCTGAAGGATTACATCCCCGTTCAGGGTGTTTACGCCGCCGGGCGTCTGGACCGGGACAGCGAAGGACTTTTGGTCTTAACCAATGACGGCGCTCTGCAGGCGAAGCTCACGCAGCCGGGTAAACGCACCGGAAAAATTTACTTCGTGCAGGTCGAGGGCGAGCCGGACGAAGAGACGCTGGCAAAATTACGCAGCGGCGTGACGCTGAACGACGGCCCCACCCTGCCCGCCGGTATTGAACGCGTGAATGAGCCGGAGTGGCTGTGGCCGCGTAACCCACCCATTCGCGAGCGCAAATCCATCCCGACAAGCTGGCTCAAAATCACCCTGTATGAAGGCCGCAACCGTCAGGTGAGGCGCATGACCGCACACGTCGGCTTCCCTACCCTGCGTCTGATTCGCTATGCCATGGGCAGCTATACGCTGGATACGCTGGCAAACGGCGAATGGCGCGACGTTGCCCCTTAAGGAGAAACGATGTTTAAACCTCATGTTACGGTCGCCTGCGTGGTGCATGCGCAGGGAAAATTCCTCGTTGTGGAAGAGAGCATCAACGGCAAGGCGCTGTGGAATCAGCCTGCCGGGCATCTTGAAGCCAATGAAACGTTGCTGCAGGCCGCGAAGCGCGAGCTCTGGGAAGAGACGGGCATTCACGCTGAACCGCAGCACTTCATCCGCATGCACCAGTGGATTGCTCCCGACAGCACCCCATTCCTGCGCTTTTTATTTGCCGTTGAGCTTAGCGAAACGTGCGCCACTGAACCGCACGATGACGATATCGATCGCTGCCTGTGGGTCACCGCCGAGGAGATCCTGAACGCGCCAAACCTGCGCTCACCGCTGGTTGCGGAAAGCATCCGCTGCTGGCAGTCAGATGCGCGCTTGCCGCTGGGTGTCATCGGAGAATTTAACTGGCCGTTTACAGAGGGTGTCAACGGTGGGGGGGCGTGATAGAATACGCCGCCTTGAAGTTCAATGTCGTGAGTATTCCATGTCAGATAACAGCCAGAAAAAAGTGATCGTCGGCATGTCCGGCGGTGTCGATTCCTCCGTTTCCGCCTACCTGTTACAGCAACAGGGCTATAAGGTGGAGGGCCTGTTCATGAAGAACTGGGAGGAAGACGATGGCGAGGAATACTGCACTGCCGCTGCGGATCTCGCCGATGCGCAGGCCGTATGCGATAAGCTCGGCATTGAACTGCACACCGTTAACTTTGCCGCAGAATACTGGGATAACGTCTTTGAACTGTTCCTTGAAGAGTACAAAGCGGGCCGTACGCCGAACCCGGATATTCTGTGCAACAAAGAGATCAAATTTAAAGCCTTCCTGGAATTCGCCGCGGAAGATCTGGGCGCTGACTACATTGCGACCGGTCACTACGTGCGTCGTGCAGACGTGAATGGCAAAAGCCAGCTGCTGCGCGGCCTGGACGGCAATAAAGATCAGAGCTACTTCCTTTATACGCTGAGCCACGAACAGATTGCGCAAAGCCTGTTCCCGGTTGGCGAACTGGAAAAACCGGAAGTGCGTAAAATCGCTGAAGAGCTGGACCTGATCACCGCGAAGAAAAAAGACTCTACCGGTATCTGCTTTATCGGCGAGCGAAAGTTCCGTGATTTCCTTGGCCGCTACCTCCCTGCGCAGCCGGGTAAAATTGTCACCGTTGATGGCGACGAGATTGGTCAGCATCAGGGGCTGATGTACCACACCTTAGGCCAGCGTAAAGGCCTGGGTATTGGCGGGACCAAAGAAGGCAGCGAAGATCCGTGGTACGTGGTCGACAAAGACGTCGAAAATAATATTCTGGTTGTCGCCCAGGGCCATGACCATCCACGTCTGATGTCCGTTGGCCTTATCGCGCAGCAGCTGCACTGGGTCGATCGCGAGCCGCTGAAAGGCACGCTGCGCTGCACGGTGAAAACGCGCTACCGTCAGACCGATATTCCTTGCACCATTACCGCGCTAGATGACGACCGCATTGACGTGCGTTTCGACGAGCCGGTCGCCGCCGTTACTCCAGGTCAGTCCGCTGTCTTCTACAGCGGTGAGATCTGCCTGGGCGGCGGGATCATTGAACAGCGCCTGCCGCTGCCCGCTGTTTAACCGATTGCACACATAAAGGAGACCGTGTGGCGAAGAATTACTATGACATCACCCTGGCGCTGGCGGGAATTTGCCAGTCAGCTCGTCTGGTGCAACAGCTGGCGCATCAGGGTCACTGCGACGCTGACGCCCTGCACGTTTCGCTCAACAGCGTTATCGACCTCAACCCCGGTTCAACCCTGGGTGTGTTCGGCGGCAGTGAAACCAATCTTCGTCTCGGTCTTGAAACCCTGCTTGGCGTACTTAACGCCAGCAGCCGTCAGGGGTTAAACGCGGAGCTGACCCGCTACACCTTAAGCCTGATGGTGCTGGAGCGTAAGCTGAGCGCCGCGAAAGGCGCGCTTAATACCCTGGGCGATCGCATCGCCGGGTTACAGCGTCAGCTCGACCATTTCGACCTGCAGTCCGAAACGCTGCTGAGCGCCATGGCGGGCATTTACGTTGATGTCATCAGCCCGCTGGGCCCGCGTATTCAGGTCACCGGATCCCCTGCCGTGCTGCAAAGCCCGCAGGTACAGGCAAAAGTGCGCGCGTCCCTGCTGGCAGGGATCCGCGCTGCCGTGCTGTGGCACCAAGTTGGCGGTGGCCGCCTGCAGTTAATGTTTTCTCGTAATCGCCTGAACACTCAGGCAAAACAAATTCTTGCTCATTGTTAACCTCCCGGAGTTGCGAATTATGGAATTATCCTCACTGACCGCCGTATCCCCTGTCGATGGACGCTACGGCGATAAAGTCAGCGCGCTGCGCGGGATCTTCAGCGAATATGGTTTGCTGAAGTTCCGTGTTCAGGTTGAAGTACGCTGGCTGCAGAAGCTGGCCGCCCAGGCAGCAATCAAGGAAGTTCCTGCTTTTGATGAAAAGGCAAACGATTACCTTGATAAAATCGTTGCTGAATTTAGCGAAGAAGACGCCGCGCGCATTAAGACCATTGAACGCACCACCAACCACGACGTGAAAGCGGTTGAGTACTTTCTGAAAGAGAAAGTGGAAAGCGTCCCTGCCCTGCACGCGGTATCCGAATTCATTCACTTCGCCTGTACTTCCGAAGATATCAACAACCTGTCTCACGCGCTGATGCTCTCCACCGCGCGTAAAGAGGTTGTGCTGCCTTACTGGCGTAAAATCATCGACGCGGTTAAAGCACTCTCCGTGGAATACCGCGATATTCCACTGCTTTCCCGTACCCACGGCCAGCCGGCCACCCCATCCACCATGGGTAAAGAGATGGCGAACGTGGCGTACCGCATGGAGCGCCAGTATCGTCAGCTGGAAAAGGTTGAAATTCTGGGCAAAATCAACGGCGCGGTCGGTAACTATAACGCCCACATCGCCGCTTACCCGGAAGTGGACTGGCATCAGTTCAGCGAAGAGTTCGTGACCTCGCTGGGCATTCAGTGGAACCCGTACACCACCCAGATTGAGCCGCACGACTACATCGCCGAGCTGTTTGACTGCATCGCGCGCTTCAACACCATCCTGATCGACTTCGATCGTGACGTTTGGGGCTACATCGCGCTGAACCACTTCAAGCAGAAAACCATCGCCGGTGAAATCGGCTCCTCCACCATGCCGCACAAAGTGAACCCCATCGACTTCGAAAACTCTGAAGGCAACCTGGGCCTGGCGAATGCCGTGCTGCAGCATATGGCGAGCAAACTGCCGGTTTCCCGCTGGCAGCGCGACCTGACCGACTCCACCGTACTGCGTAACCTGGGCGTGGGCATCGGCTACGCGCTGATCGCGTATCAGTCCACCCTGAAAGGCGTGAGCAAACTGGAAGTGAACCGCGATCGTCTGCTGGACGAACTGGATCACAACTGGGAAGTGCTGGCAGAGCCGATTCAGACAGTGATGCGCCGTTACGGTATCGAAAAGCCGTACGAGAAGCTGAAAGAGCTGACCCGCGGTAAACGCGTTGACGCCGAAGGCATGAAGCAGTTTATCGACGGTCTGGCACTGCCGGAAGAAGAGAAAACCCGCCTGAAAGCCATGACCCCGGCGAATTACATTGGCCGCGCCATCACCATGGTTGACGAGCTGAAATAACGTCCTTCCTCCCCTTTCCGCCCGGAAAGGGGGTTGCTTTTCCCCGGTTTACTGAATGTTTATCCCCACAGCAACATAATCAGCGTTAAACTATTCATACTATTTATTCCCGGAGAAAAGATGATGCGCGTACTGGTTGTTGAGGATAACGCATTGCTACGCCACCACCTGAAGGTTCAGCTTCAGGAGATGGGACATCAGGTGGACGATGCTGAAGATGCAAAAGAAGCCGATTATTATCTCAATGAACACCTGCCGGACATCGCCATTGTCGATTTAGGCCTGCCTGATGAAGACGGCCTGTCGTTAATTCGTCGCTGGCGCAGCCATGATGTTTCTCTGCCGGTTCTGGTTCTGACGGCACGCGAAGGCTGGCAGGACAAAGTTGAAGTGCTCAGCGCCGGTGCGGATGATTACGTCACCAAACCGTTCCATATTGAAGAAGTGGCGGCGCGCATGCAGGCGCTATTACGCCGCAACAGCGGGCTGGCTTCACAGGTTATCTCCATTCCGCCTTTCCAGGTGGATCTCTCCCGGCGCGAGCTCTCGATTAACGATGAAGCGATCAAGCTGACCGCATTCGAATACACCATTATGGAAACGCTGATCCGTAACAGCGGCAAGGTAGTGAGCAAAGACTCCTTAATGCTCCAGCTCTACCCTGACGCTGAGCTGCGCGAGAGTCACACCATCGACGTGCTGATGGGGCGTTTGCGTAAGAAAATTCAGGCGCAGTATCCGCAGGATGTGATTACCACCGTCCGCGGTCAGGGCTACCTGTTTGAATTACGCTAAATGAGACGGATTTTGCGCCATATTCTGCCCCTCTCGCTGCGGGTTCGCTTTTTACTGGCTACGGCCGCGGTGGTGTTGGTGCTGTCGCTCTCCTACGGTATGGTCGCCCTCGTAGGGTACAGCGTCAGCTTCGATAAAACGACCTTTCGTCTGTTACGCGGCGAAAGCAATCTGTTTTATACCCTGGCGAAATGGGAAGACAACCACATCACTGTTGAAATGCCGGAAAATCTGAATCAGCAGAGCCCAACCCTGGCAATGATTTATAACGAAAAGGGAAAGTTGCTTTGGGCGCAGCGCGATATTCCGTGGCTGGTGAATAGCATTCGTCCTGAATGGCTCAAAACCAACGGATTTCATGAGATTGAAGCCGATCTCAACACCACCAGCACCCTGATCCGCGAAGATCGCTCAATGCAGCAAAAGCTCAATGAAATCCGCGCTGATGATGCCGAGACGGAGATGACGCACTCGGTGGCGATCAATATCTACCCGGCGACCATGAACATGCCGCAGTTGACCATTGTGGTGATTGACACCATTCCGGTTGAGCTAAAACGTTCCTATAAGGTCTGGGGCTGGTTCGTTTATGTTCTCGCCGCAAACCTGCTGCTGGTGATCCCGCTGCTTTGGGTGGCGGCGTGGTGGAGCTTGCGCCCTATTGAGTCCCTGGCGCGAGAGGTGCGCGAGCTTGAGGAACATCATCGTGAAAAGCTCAACCCGGAAACCACCCGTGAGCTGACCAGCCTGGTGCGTAACCTCAATCGCCTGCTGAAAAGCGAGCGTGAACGCTATGATAAGTACCGTACGACCCTGACCGACCTCACGCACAGCCTGAAAACACCGCTGGCCGTGATGCAAAGCACCCTGCGTTCAATGCGCAGCTCAAAGTTGAGCGTCGACGATGCCGAGCCGGTGATGCTGGAACAGATCAGCCGAATCTCGCAGCAAATTGGCTATTATCTGCACCGCGCCAGCATGCGTTCCGGCAGCGCGCTCCTGAGCCGCGAGCTGCACCCGGTAGCCCCGCTGCTGGATAATCTCACGTCCGCGCTCAACAAGGTGTATCAGCGTAAAGGGGTGAATATCAGCCTCGATATTTCGCCTGAGATTAGCTTTGTCGGCGAAAAAAATGACTTTATGGAAGTGATGGGCAACCTGTTGGATAACGCCTGCAAGTACTGCCTGGAGTTTGTGGAAGTGTCGGCGCGCCAGACGGATAACGAATTACATATTATCGTCGAGGATGATGGCCCGGGGATCCCGCGCAATAAACGTGATGTGGTGTTCGATCGCGGTCAGCGAGCGGATACGCTGCGTCCCGGTCAGGGGGTGGGATTAGCCGTGGCCCGCGAGATTGTCGACCAGTACGATGGCAAAATCGAAACCAGCGAAAGCTTGCTGGGTGGGGCCAGAATGGAAGTGATTTTTGGTCGACAGCAGCCCACTTCGGACGATAGTTAACCCGTTATGTGAAAAATGCGAGGATCTCGCAGCCGGGGGCCTGAGCTTCCGTTATAATCCGAGTCAGTAAGAGCCTGCGGAATAAAAAAATATGGATTATCACTTAACACTTAACTGGCCCGAGTTTATCGAACGTTACTGGCAAAAGCGCCCGGTGGTTCTGAAACGCGGGTTCAGCAACTTTGTCGACCCTATCTCGCCTGACGAGCTGGCCGGTCTGGCCATGGAAAACGAAGTCGACAGCCGCCTGGTCAGCCACCAGGACGGGAAATGGCAGGTCAGCCACGGTCCTTTCGAAAGCTACGATCACCTCGGCGAAAGCAACTGGTCGCTGCTGGTACAGGCGGTCAACCACTGGCACGAGCCAACTGCCGCGCTAATGCGCCCGTTCCGCGCCCTGCCCGACTGGCGAATGGACGATCTGATGATCTCCTTCTCTGTACCGGGCGGCGGCGTGGGTCCGCATCTGGACCAGTACGACGTGTTTATCATTCAGGGTACGGGCCGCCGCCGCTGGCGCGTGGGCGAAAAAGTGCCAATGAAACAGCACTGCCCGCACCCGGATCTGCTTCAGGTGGATCCGTTCGAAGGAATTATCGACGAAGAGCTGGAGCCGGGCGATATCCTCTACATTCCGCCGGGATTCCCTCATGAAGGTTACTCCCTGGAGAACTCGCTGAACTACTCCGTTGGATTCCGCGCGCCGAGCGGCCGCGAGATGATCAGCGGCTTTGCCGACTATGTTCTGCAGCGCGAGCTGGGCAGCTATCGCTACAGCGATCCGGATGTACCTGCGCGAGAGCATCCGGCAGATATCGTGCCAGAAGAGCTGGATAAACTGCGCGGCATGATGCTGGATCTGATCAACGAGCCGGAACACTTTAAACAATGGTTTGGCGAGTTTATCAGCCAGTCCCGCCACGAGCTGGACGTTGCGCCACCGGAGCCGCCGTATCAGGCGGACGAGATTTACGATGCGCTCCAGCAAGGCGACAAGCTGGTACGTCTGGGCGGATTGCGCGTGCTGCGTATTGGTGAAGAGGTGTTCGTCAACGGCGAGAAGCTGGACTCTCCGCACCGACCGGCGCTGGAAGCCATTGCCAGCCATCTGGTGTTGACTGCCGACACCTTTGGCGATGCGCTGGAAGACCCGTCCTTCCTCGCGATGCTGGCCGCGCTGGTCAACAGCGGATACTGGTTCTTTGAGGACTGAGTTATGATATGTGCCGGGTGGCGGCTACGCCACCCGGCTTTTTCTTAACGCTTCGCGGTCAACTCCGCTATCCGCACTATCACCTTCACTGCTTTTTCCATCCCTTCCAGCGTCACAAACTCATGCTTGCCGTGGTAGTTATAGCCACCGGTAAACAAGTTCGGGCACGGCAGTCCCATAAACGACAGCTGAGAACCGTCGGTGCCGCCGCGAATCGGCTTCAGCTGCGGTTCAATATCACAGTCGCGCATCGCCTGCTGGGCGATATCAAGAATGTGCGGATGGGCCATCACCTTCTCGCGCATATTGTAATAGCTATCTTCGATAATGAGCTCAATATAGCAATCAGGGTGTAATCCTTTACCAACCTTCTTAGCGATCTCCATCATCTTGCGCTTGCGGGCCTCAAAGGCTTTGCGGTCGAAATCGCGGATGATGTAGTGCATCTGCGCGCTGTCCACGGTGCCTTTGATGCTGGTGAGGTGATAAAAGCCCTCGTAACCTTCGGTCTGTTCAGGGCTCTCTTCCGCCGGGACTTCCGCATGAATACGCGACGCCAGCGACAAGGCGTTCACCATGACGCCTTTCGCCGAACCGGGGTGAACGTTGTTACCGACAATTTTGATCGTGACGGACGCGGCATTGAAGTTTTCATACTCCAGTTCACCGACGCCGCCGCCGTCAACGGTATAGGCCCACTGCGCGTTAAAGGCTTCCACGTCGAAGTGCTTCGCGCCTTTGCCGACCTCTTCGTCCGGCGTAAAGGCCACGCGGATATCTCCGTGCGGGATATTTTTCTCTTTCAGCACCGCCAGCGCGGTCATGATCTCCGCGATGCCCGCCTTGTCATCCGCCCCCAGCAGCGTTTTACCGTCGGTGGTGATCAGCGTCTGGCCGAGCAACTGGTGCAGCACCGGGAACATCACCGGAGACAGCACTTCGTCGCCAATACCCAGCGCAATATCGCCGCCGCGGTAGTTTTCCACGATCTGCGGGTTAACATGCTTACCGCTAAAATCCGGAGAGGTGTCGACATGGGAGATAAAGCCAATCGCCGGAATATCACCCGGCACATTCGCCGGCAGCGTTCCCATCACAGTGCCTTTTTCGCTTAACGTGACGTTGACCAGCCCCATGGCGTCAAGCTGCTCTTTAAGCAGGTTTAACAACTTCCACTGGCCTTCGGTGCTTGGCACCTGGCGGACACCCGGCTTAGATTGGGTATCCAGCGAAACATACTGTAAAAAACGCTCAAGTAATTTATCCATGCAGTCACCCTCACTTTTTGTGACAACATTATCAGTAAGCATCAAAACGCAAATATTGCGTCAGGTCACTTTTATCCCGCAAACGAGAACTTTTTACGTTTATATCTTTATGCGTTAATAAATGTAGCTTATGAATCAGTGACAAGGATTGGCGATTACGGGGGATTGCCGTAGAATGTCCGCCCTCATTACGAGTCACCAAGGTGGTTACACACAAACCCCGCTTCAGTCTGCTGCCTGAGGCGTCTATATGGGACAGCGCAAAAATTGAATACACAATCCCGTTCTCGTTCACCGCTGGTGCAACTGGAACGAATTCGTAAAAGCTTTGATGGCAAAGACGTCATTTCCGACCTCAACCTGACCATCAATGATGGTGAGTTTCTTACGCTGCTTGGCCCTTCCGGCTGCGGCAAAACCACCGTACTGCGCCTTATCGCCGGGCTGGAAAGCGTTGATAATGGCCGCATCCATCTTGAGAACCAGGACATAACCCAGGTTCCTGCCGAAGATCGCCACGTCAATACCGTCTTTCAGAGCTATGCCCTGTTCCCGCACATGACCGTGTTTGAGAACGTGGCGTTTGGCCTGCGGATGCAAAAGACCCCGGCTAATGAGATTGAACCGCGCGTCACCGACGCCCTGCGCATGGTACAGCTGGAAGCGTTTGCCCAGCGTAAGCCCCACCAGCTCTCCGGCGGTCAGCAGCAGCGCGTGGCGATTGCCCGCGCCGTGGTCAATAAACCGCGCCTGCTTCTGCTGGATGAATCCCTCTCCGCGCTGGACTACAAGCTGCGCAAGCAGATGCAGAACGAGCTGAAAGCGCTACAGCGCAAGCTTGGCATCACCTTTGTCTTCGTCACCCACGACCAGGAAGAGGCACTGACCATGTCAGACCGTATCGTGGTGATGCGCGACGGCAAGATTGAGCAGGACGGTACGCCGCGCGAAATCTACGAAGAGCCGAAAAACCTGTTTGTCGCCAGCTTCATTGGCGAAATCAATATCTTTAACGCCACGGTGATTGAGCGTCTGGACGACCAGCGCGTGCGCGCCAGCGTTGAAGGACGCGAGTGCAATATCACGGTGAATTTCCCCGTCGAAAAGGGGCAAAAGCTCAACGTTCTGCTGCGCCCGGAAGATCTGCGCGTAGATGAAATTCACGGCAATACCGAGGCCGAAGGGTTAATCGGCTATATCCGCGAGCGCAACTACAAAGGGATGACGCTGGAATCTGTCGTCGAGCTGGAGAACGGCAAAATGGTAATGGTCAGCGAATTCTTTAACGAGGACGATCCTGACTTCGACCACTCTCTCGACCAGAAAATGGTTATCAACTGGGTAGAAAGCTGGGAGGTTGTGCTGGCTGATGAAGAACACAAGTAAGTTCCAGAAGGTGGTGATTGCCACTATCGTCGGTTGGCTTGTGCTGTTTGTCTTTTTACCCAACCTGATGATCGTTGCCACCAGCTTCCTGACCCGGGACGATACAAACTTCGTTTCGCTGGTCTTTACGCTGGACAACTACGCGCGCCTGCTCGATCCGCTCTATTTCGACGTGCTGCTGCACTCGCTTAATATGGCGCTGATCGCCACCGTCGCCTGCCTGGTGCTGGGGTACCCTTTTGCATGGTTCCTGGCCGGGCTGCCACAAAAGGTGCGCCCGCTGCTGCTGTTTCTGCTGATTGTGCCGTTCTGGACTAACTCGCTGATTCGCATCTACGGGCTGAAAATCTTTCTCAGCACCAAAGGCTACCTCAATGAATTTCTGCTGTGGCTGGGGGTAATCGATACGCCGATACGCATCATGTTTACCCCGAGCGCGGTGATCGTTGGTCTGGTCTATATCCTGCTGCCGTTTATGGTGATGCCGCTCTACTCCAGCATCGAGAAGCTTGATAAACCACTGCTGGAGGCGGCAAAAGACCTGGGGGCTAACAAGCTTCAGACCTTCATCCGCATTATTATTCCGCTGACCATGCCCGGCATTATTGCCGGCTGTCTGCTGGTAATGCTTCCGGCGATGGGCCTGTTCTACGTGTCCGACCTGATGGGCGGAGCGAAAAACCTGCTGATCGGTAACGTGATTAAGAGTCAGTTCCTAAACATCCGCGACTGGCCGTTCGGTTCCGCGACAAGCATTACGCTGACGGTAGTGATGGGGCTGATGCTGCTGGTCTACTGGCGCGCGTCGCGCCTGCTGAATAAAAGGGTGGAACTCGAATGATCGGTCGACTGCTTCGCGGCGGTTTTATGACCGCCATCTACGCCTATCTTTATATCCCGATTATCATTTTAATCGTGAACTCTTTTAACAGCTCGCGGTTCGGGATTAACTGGCAGGGATTTACCACCAGCTGGTACAGCCTGCTGATGAACAACGACAGCCTGCTGCAGGCAGCCCAGCACTCGCTGACGATGGCGATCGTCTCCGCCACCTTCGCCACGCTGATTGGCTCCCTCACCGCCGTGGCGCTGTACCGCTATCGCTTTCGCGGCAAGCCGTTCGTCAGCGGCATGCTGTTTGTGGTGATGATGTCGCCGGACATCGTGATGGCGATTTCGCTACTGGTGCTGTTTATGCTGCTGGGCGTACAGCTTGGCTTCTGGTCGCTGCTGTTTTCCCATATCACCTTCTGCCTGCCGTTTGTGGTGGTGACCGTTTTCGCGCGCCTGAAAGGGTTCGACGTGCGCATGCTGGAGGCGGCGAAGGATCTGGGTGCCAGCGAAATGACCATCCTGCGCAAAATCATCCTGCCGCTGGCGATGCCCGCCGTGGCGGCCGGATGGCTGCTCAGCTTTACGCTGTCGATGGATGACGTGGTGGTCTCCTCCTTCGTGACCGGGCCGAGCTACGAAATTCTGCCGTTGAAGATCTATTCGATGGTCAAAGTCGGCGTGTCGCCAGAGGTGAACGCGCTGGCGACCATTCTGCTGGTGTTTTCGCTGGTTCTGGTGATCGCCAGCCAGGTTATTGCTCGTGATAAAACAAAATCTCAGGGGACAATGAAATGAAAAAAATGCTCGCCGCTGCGGCGCTGGTGCTTGGCATGGGTGCCGCGCACGCTGATGACAGCAAAACGCTCTACTTCTACAACTGGACCGAGTATGTGCCGCCGGGCCTGCTGGAGCAGTTCACCAAAGAGACTGGCATTAAGGTTATCTACTCGACCTACGAGTCGAATGAAACCATGTACGCCAAGCTGAAAACCTATAAAGACGGTGCATACGATCTGGTCGTTCCCTCCACTTACTTTGTCGACAAAATGCGCAAAGAGGGAATGATCCAGAAGATCGATAAAACGAAGCTAACCCATTTTTCAAACCTCGATCCGGAGATGCTCAACAAGCCGTTCGACCCGAATAATGACTACTCCATTCCGTACATCTGGGGGGCAACGGCGATTGGCGTTAACAGCGAGGCCATCGATCCGAAAACGGTCACCGGCTGGGCCGATCTGTGGAAACCGGAATACAAAGGCAGCCTGCTGTTAACCGACGATGCGCGTGAAGTGTTCCAGATCGCGCTGCGTAAACTCGGCTTTTCCGGTAATACCACCGATCCGAAAGAGATCGATGCGGCTTACAACGAGCTGAAAAAGCTGATGCCTAACGTGGCGGCATTCAACTCTGATAACCCGGCAAACCCGTATATGGAAGGCGAAGTGAACCTGGGAATGGTATGGAACGGCTCTGCGTATGTTGCCCGCCAGGCCGGTACGCCGCTGGAGGTGGTCTGGCCGAAGGAAGGCGGCATCTTCTGGATGGATAGCCTTGCGATCCCGGCCAACGCGAAAAACGTGGACGGCGCGCTGAAGCTGATCAACTTCCTGCTGCGCCCGGACGTGGCGAAACAGGTTGCCGAGACGATTGGCTACCCGACGCCAAACCTTGCCGCCCGCAAGCTGCTGAAGCCTGACGTGGCTAACGATAAGTCACTCTACCCGGATGCCGAAACCATCAGCAAAGGCGAATGGCAGAATGACGTTGGCGACGCGAGCCGCCTTTACGAAGAGTATTATCAGAAGTTAAAAGCAGGTCGTTAATGCAATACATAACGGGCGACACAGCGTCGCCCGTTACTCTTACAGCCCCTTCAGAAGCTTATCCACAAAGGCCGGCACGACTTCACTCGCCAGGCCGTATTGCTTCTCTTCAAACTCGCTGCCCACCTGGCTTGGCTCCAGATTGAGCTCGACCGTATGCGCCCCGTGCAGTCGCGCTTCGTGAACAAACCCCGCCGCCGGGTATACGTGACCTGATGTACCAATAGCAATAAACACGTCCGCCATCGCCAGCGCGCTGTAGATCTCATCCATCCCCAGCGGCATTTCGCCAAACCAGACCACGTGCGGACGCAGGCGCGACGGGAACTGGCAGCAGTGGCATTTGTCTTCCGGCAGCACGTCCTCTTTCCAGTCCAGCACCTGACCGCTCCAGGCGCAGCGAACCTTGAGCAGCTCACCGTGCATGTGGATGATGTTCTTGTTGCCGGCCCGCTCGTGCAGGTTATCGATATTCTGCGTCACCAGCAGAAAACGATCCCCCAGCGCCTCTTCCAGCTTCGCCAGCGCCAGATGCGCCGCATTCGGCGCAATCTCAGGCTGCTGAAGCTGCCGGCGGCGAGCGTTGTAAAACGCCTGCACGAGATCCGGATCGCGGGCAAAGCCTTCCGGCGTCGCCACGTCCTCGACACGGTGCTCTTCCCACAGCCCGTCCGCTGCACGGAAGGTCTGAATTCCTGACTCGGCGGAGATCCCCGCGCCGGTCAGCACCACCACTCTGGGTTTATCCATCGCTTCTGGCATTATTCTGTCTCTGAAAAAGATCCGCTGGCGCAAGCGCTCTCGTAAGCGGCGTTTGTTTTTGCGAAAACGGCTGAGTCGACCCTGGCGACGCGACAGCATAAAGACCTCGTAAACTAATCGGTGAGATGAAGGAATGCGGCTCCGCGCATGCCTCCTGCGTCCCCGTGGCGCGCACGTTCAATACGCGGCACGCGGGCGACCGGCAATAAATGTCGGGGCAGACGCCCGGACAACCTTTCCGTAATCGCGGTAAAGTTTGATAGCCCTCCCCCGATCACCAGCAGATCCGGGTCGACGATGGTGAGAATATTTCCCAGACACACCGCCAGCAGATCCAGATAGCGCTCGACGTGTTCACGCGCCTGCGCATCCCCCTGCTCCCACAGGGTAATGATTTGAGGGGCCTCAAGTTTCTGATGATAGAAGTGTTCGTAAAGCCATGCAAACCCGCGGCCGGAGAGGTAGTTCTCAATACAGCCGTGCTGGCCGCAGCCGCAGCGGGTCAGCGGAAAATCGCGCCCCACCACCTCCAGCGCATCCACCGGCAGGCGGATATGACCAAATTCCCCGGTGATGTAGCTGCGCCCGGTAATCGGCTTACCGTTGATGACAATCCCCCCGCCGACGCCGGTACCGAGGATCAGCCCCATCACCAGCGGATATTGACGGAACTCATCGTCCCAGGCTTCAGAGAGGGCAAAGCAGTTGGCATCGTTGTCTAAACGCACGTCGCGTTCAAGGAGGGCTGAAAGATCGGCGCGCAGCGGTTTACCGCTGGCGGCAGGCACGTTGGCGGCATACAGCGTGCCGTCATCGGTTTCGGGCATCCCCGGGATCCCGATACCGACGCTACCTTTCACGCCAAAGCGTTCATCCGCCTGCGCAACCAGCGCGGCAATGGCGGTTAAAAATTCATCGTAGCTTTCGCGCGGGGTGGGAACGCGGGTTTCCCACTGCAGTTTGAGGTTTTTATCAAACACGCCGAGCGCAATCTTGGTGCCGCCAATATCAAATCCATAATACATAGTGCATTCCTCTTTCTGACATAGCGGCCTCAGGACCGCTACACCATGACGTAATTACTGGCCACTTAATACCCTCGCCGGATCGATTCGGCTTGCGCGACGCGCCGGATACCAGCTTGCCAGCAGACTCAGTAAAAGTGCTGTAAGCAGCACATAAAAAACGTCCAGCCAGTGCAGTTCAGACGGCAGGAAGTCAATAAAATAGATGTCACCGGACAGGAACTGGTGGCCGATAAGCTTTTCAATTCCGTTGATAATCGGCGTCAGCTGCAGGGAAACCACCACGCCAATCACCACGCCGCACAGGCTGCCGAACAGCCCCGCCAGCAAACCATACCAGACGAAGATGGCGCGAATAAGACCGTCTTTTGCCCCGAGGGTACGCAGCACGGCGATGTCGCCGCTCTTGTCCTTAACCGCCATCACCAGCGTCGAGACGATATTAAAGCACGCCACGCCAATCACCAGCACCATCGCCAGATACATAATCGCGCGGATCATCTGGATATCACGGTACATATACCCGTAAGTACCGATCCAGCTTTTGATATAGACATAGTTATTGGTGACGCTGCCGGCATCGCGCACCAGTTTGTTGGCGTTAAAGACGTCGTTCACCTTAATGGCAATGCCCGTCACGCTGTCGCCCATGTCGAGATACTGGCGCGCATCTTCCAGCGGCACCATCGCAAAGCTATGGTCAAGCTGGCCGCTCAGCTGGAGAATACCGGTGACGTGCAGGCGCACGCGCTTGGGCTGCTGCAGTTTGTGGTCAGCGCTGGCGTTGGGGATCATGATTGACACCCAGTCGCCCTGCTTCACCTTCAGGGCATCGGCAACGCCTTTGCCCATGATGATCTGCTGCTCGCCGGCCTTAAAGTTCGCCCACGCGCCGTTCTGCACATAGTTCGGCAGCGCGCTCAGTCGCGCTTCCTGGGCGGGGTTGACCCCTTTCACCTGGATGGCGCGCAGGTTTACCCCGCTCTCTACCAGCCCGGTAAAGTTAATGTAGGGCGCGGCCGCCGCAATGCCGGGCACTTTTTCCACTTTAGTCAGGGCGTCGCTCCAGTTGGCCCACGGCTGGTTAACCGGCTCGATTTCCCCGTGCGGCACCACCGCCAGAATGCGGTTATTCAGCTCCCGCTCAAAGCCGTTCATGGCGCTTAAGCCCACAATCAGCACCGCCACGCCCAGCGCAATACCGATGGTCGAGATCACGGAGATGAGCGACACCATGCCGCCGCGACGGCGGCCGCGGCTAAAGCGTAACCCGATGAGTAACGATAACGGTGACGCCATTACTCCGCCCCCATCAGGGTTAGTTCCGCGTTCAGATGACCGTCGCGCATCTCAAGCTGGCGCCCCATGCGTTTTGCCAGCTGCAGATCGTGGGTCACCACCAGAAACGCGGTCCCCTGCGAGGCGTTCAGCTCGCCGAGAAGCTGGAAAATACTGTCCGCATTGCGCGCGTCCAGGTTACCGGTCGGTTCATCCGCAAGTACCAGGCGCGGATTATTGACCAGCGCGCGGGCAATCGCCACGCGCTGGCGCTCGCCGCCGGAAAGCTCTGACGGACGATGGTTACCGCGATGCCCCAGCCCTACCGCTTTCAGCATGTCGCTGGCGCGGGCATTAATTTCTGCCGGTTTCTTTTTGCCAATCAGCAGCGGCATCGCCACGTTTTCCAGCGCCGTGAAATCCGGCAGCAGGTGGTGGAACTGGTAGATAAAGCCCAGCTCGCGGTTACGCAGCTCGGCCTTCGCTGCAGAGGACATTTTGCTCATCGGCTGGCCGGAGAAGATCACATCGCCGCTGGTTGGCGTATCGAGCCCGCCCAGCAGGTGCAGCAGCGTACTTTTGCCCGAGCCGGAGCTGCCGACAATCGCCATCATCTCGCCCTCGCCCACGCTAAAGCTCACATTGTGCAGCACGTCGGTCTGCACAGTGCCTTCCTGATAGCGTTTGGACAGGTTGTCGCATTGCAACAGGATCTTATTCATAACGTAAAGCCTCAGCGGGTTGGGTGGCGGCAGCGCGCCAGGAAGGATAAAGCGTAGAAAGCAGCGCAATGGCCATCGCGGCCAGCGCAATCCCGACCACCTGCAGCGGCTCGATAGCCACCGGCAGCGCCGCGCCGTCAAGCAGCGCGCCGATGATCGGCATTAAGTTATTAAGCTGGCTGGCAAGCAGTGCCCCCAGCACGGCGCCGAGCAGCGCGCCGATGATACCGGCACTGGCCCCCTGCACCATAAACACCGCCATGATCTGGCGCGGCGTGAGCCCCTGAGTTTGCAGAATGGCGACTTCGCCCTGCTTCTCCATCACCATCAGGCCCAGCGAGGTGATAATGTTAAATGCAGCCACGGCGACGATCAGGCTCAGCAGCAGCCCCATCATGTTTTTTTCCATTCGCACGGCCTGGAACAGTTCGCCTTTACGCTCGCGCCAGTCCTGCCATTTGGTGCCGTCCGGCAGTTTCTGCTGGCTGAGGGTATCGACCTTCAGCGGCTGATCGAGCCACAGGCGCCAGCCGGTGATGTTTCCCGCCGGGTAACGCATCAGACGTGACGCGTCCTGGATATTCACCAGCATCTGATAGCCGTCAACTTCGCTGTTGGCGGCAAAGGTGCCGACCACGTTAAACAGGCGCTGGCTTGGCAAACGTCCCATCGGCGTAAACTGGCTTGCGGACGGCACCATCACGCGCAGCTGGTCGCCACGGTTGACGCCAAGCTGTCCGGCAAGCTGCTCACCCAGAATCACGTTGTACTTTCCGGCTTCCAGATCGGTCTGCTTGACGTTAACCAGGAACGGCGTCAGCGGGTCTTTTTGCGCCGGGTCAATTCCCAGCATCACGCCGACCGCCACGCTGCGGGCACTTTGCAGCACCACGTCGCCCGTTGTGAGCGGCGCAACGCGCGTGACGCCCTGTAACTTCGCCGCGCTTTCCGGCAGCTGTTGCGGGTTCACCGAACCGTTGGTTGAGGAGAGAACGGCCTGCGGCATCAGCCCCAGGATGTTGTTTTGCAGCTCGCGCTCGAAGCCATTCATAACGGAAAGTACCGTCACCAGTGCCATCACGCCAAGCGTAATGCCAATAGTCGAAAGCCAGGAGACAAAGCGACCGAAGCGGTCCGCGGCGCGCCCACGCATGTAACGTAAGCCTATGAAGAGTGCGACAGGTTGATACATGAAGTCCGTCTGTTTGCTGATAGCAGACCCACGAGTATATAAGCGAATCCGTTAAGGGTAAATGACTGAAACCGTAAGCTTTGGTAATCATTTTTCCGAAAAATTCAGATAAATCAGAGCGCTATTGTCTGAATCGTCACCATACAGCCTCCACCTTTTCCGAAAAACCACCTGATACAGACTGTTACCCGTTACATCCCGGCTTCGTTTAACAACAATTGCTCGTTCGTTTATGGCAATAAGGTAGTCGCGAACAATGAAGCAAAAAGCATTATGGATTAACCAGATAAAAGGGCTCTGTATCTGCCTGGTGGTTATCTATCATTCGGTCATCACCTTTTACCCGCATCTGAGCGGGCTGCAACACCCGCTCTCCGGTCTTCTCGCCAAATGCTGGGTCTATTTTAACCTCTATCTCGCCCCGTTCCGGATGCCGGTCTTCTTCTTTATCTCCGGCTATCTGATCCGTCGTTATATTGATGAGGTAGACTGGCGCACCAGCCTCGACAAGCGGATCTGGAGCATTGTCTGGGTTCTGGCGCTCTGGGGCGTCCTGCAATGGCAGGCGCTGACCCACCTGAATGCCTGGCTGGCGCCCGACCGCGAGCTTGCCACCTCGTCGAATGCGGCCTACGCCGACTCGTTCTCAGGCTTTGTGCTGGGGATGGTCACCGCCAGCACCAGCCTGTGGTATCTGTATGCTCTGGTGGTCTACTTCACGCTGTGTAAACTGCTGAGCCGCTGGAAGCTGCCGGTACTCGGACTGCTGGCGCTGGCGAGCATCGCGATCAACTTCCTGCCTCTGCCGTGGTGGGGAATGAACAGCGTGGTACGCAACATGATCTACTACAGCATGGGGGCGTGGTATGGCGCGGAGCTGATGACGTGGATGAAAAGCTTCAACCTGCGCCGCACCTGGCTGGCAACTGGCGCTTTCGCGGCCGTCTCCGTGGTGCTGTGGTTTGCAAACGTTCCTCTCCTGCTTTCCCTGCTGTCGATTGTGTTAATCATGAAGCTGTTCTATAGCTTCGAGCAGCGCTATGCCGTGCATCCTAACAACCTGCTGAACGTGATTGGCTCAAACACCATTGCGATCTATACCACCCACCGCATATTAATAGAGGCCTTCAGCCTGATCCTGATTGGCGAGATGAATGCCGCCCTGTGGCCGATCTGGGCAGAACTGTGCTTAATACTGGTCTACCCGTTTGCCAGCCTGCTTATCTGTACCCTTGCCGGGCTCGGGGTGCGTAAAATCTCCACCGCACTGTTCGGAGACCTTTTCTTCTCTCCTCCGTCTACGCGGAGCCTGTCACCTGCCACCCGTTAATGCCCCTCCGCCCCCGTTTTGGGGGCGTTTAGCCCTGCCGTGCGGTTACGATTTGCTTATGTAAAACGATCGAGGATAATAAAGACATTGCGTATCAGTGATATGCCCCAATACTGTTGGTATATCCATAAGAGACTCTGACATAGCCATGCCTGAACACTATCGTTATTCCTTGCCCGTCAAAGCGGGCGACCAGCGTCAGCTGGGTGAACTCACGGGCGCGGCGTGCGCCACGCTGGTGGCAGAAATCGCCGAGCGGCACCCTGGCCCGGTGGTACTGGTTGCCCCGGATATGCAAAACGCCCTGCGCCTGCACGACGAAATCCGCCAGTTCACCGATAGCCTGGTGTTCAGCCTCGCCGACTGGGAAACGCTGCCTTATGACAGCTTCTCTCCGCATCAGGAGATCATCTCCTCGCGCCTGTCGACCCTGTATCAACTCCCGACTATGCAGCGCGGCGTGCTGATTGTGCCGGTCAATACCCTGATGCAGCGCGTCTGCCCGCACAGCTATCTGCACGGTCACGCGCTTGTGATGAAAAAAGGCCAGCGCCTGTCTCGCGACACCCTGCGCGACCAGCTTGACGGTGCTGGCTATCGCCATGTCGATCAGGTCATGGAACACGGGGAATACGCGACCCGCGGCGCGTTGCTCGACCTTTACCCGATGGGCAGCGACCAGCCGTATCGTCTGGATTTCTTTGATGATGAAATCGACAGCCTGCGCGTGTTCGATGCCGACACCCAGCGCACGCTGGAGGAAGTGGAGTCTATCAATTTACTGCCCGCGCATGAGTTCCCGACGGACAAAACTGCCATCGAACTGTTCCGCAGCCAGTGGCGCGACAGGTTCGACGTGAAGCGTGATGCAGAACATATCTATCAGCAGGTCAGCAAAGGCACGCTCCCGGCCGGGATCGAATACTGGCAACCGCTGTTCTTCAACGAGCCGCTGCCTGCCCTGTTCAGCTATTTCCCGGCGAATACGCTGATTGTAAACACCGGCGATATCGACGCCAGTGCCAGCCGCTTTGAAAGCGAAACCCGCGCGCGCTTCGAAAACCGGGGCGTTGACCCGATGCGTCCGCTCCTGCCGCCGGAAGCGCTGTGGCTGCGCACCGACGAGCTTAACGCCGAGCTGAAGCGCTGGCCGCGCATGCAGCTCAAAACCGACTCGCTTGCCGATAAAGCCGCCAATACGAACCTCGCCTTCCGGACGTTGCCGGACCTGGCCGTTCAGGCGCAGCAGAAATCGCCGCTGGATAATCTGCGCAAGTTCCTGGAGTCCTTTACCGGCCCGGTCGTGTTTTCCGTTGAGAGTGAAGGCCGCCGCGAAGCGCTCGGTGAGCTGCTGGGACGCATCAAAGTTGCGCCGAAGCGCATTCTGCGGTTAAGCGAAGCGACCGGGAATGGTCGTTACCTGATGATTGGCGCCGCCGAGCACGGGTTCATTGACACGCTCAATAACCTGGCGCTGATTTGCGAAAGCGACCTGCTGGGCGAGCGCGTCGCGCGCCGTCGGCAGGACAGCCGTCGGACCATCAACCCGGACACCTTGATCCGTAACCTGGCCGAGCTGCATCCGGGCCAGCCGATTGTTCACCTGGAGCACGGCGTCGGACGATATCAGGGGATGACCACGCTGGAAGCGGGCGGTATCAAAGGTGAGTACCTGATGCTGACCTACGCCAACGACGCCAAACTCTATGTGCCTGTTTCGTCCCTGCACCTTATCAGCCGCTACGCGGGCGGTGCGGAGGAGAACGCGCCGCTGCACAAGCTGGGCGGAGATGCCTGGGCGCGTGCGCGCCAGAAGGCAGCGGAAAAAGTGCGCGACGTAGCGGCCGAGCTGCTGGATATCTACGCCCAGCGCGCGGCCAAAGAGGGCTTCGCCTTTAAGCACAACAAAGAACAGTACCAGCTGTTCTGCGACAGCTTCCCGTTTGAAACTACGCCGGATCAGGCCCAGGCCATTAATGCCGTGCTGAGCGACATGTGCCAGCCGCTGGCAATGGACCGCTTAGTCTGCGGCGACGTCGGCTTCGGAAAAACCGAAGTGGCGATGCGCGCCGCCTTCCTTGCGGTGGAAAACAACAAGCAGGTGGCGGTGCTGGTGCCGACCACCCTGCTCGCCCAGCAGCACTTCGACAACTTCCGGGACCGTTTCGCCAACTGGCCGGTACGTATAGAAATGCTGTCGCGTTTTCGCAGCACAAAAGAGCAAACGCAGATCCTGGAGCAGGCAAGCGAAGGCAAAATCGACATTCTGATCGGCACCCACAAGCTGCTGCAAAGCGACGTGAAGTGGAAAGATCTGGGGCTGCTGATCGTTGACGAAGAGCACCGCTTCGGGGTGCGTCATAAAGAGCGCATCAAAGCGATGCGCGCGGACGTCGACATCCTGACCCTGACCGCAACGCCGATCCCGCGCACGCTGAACATGGCGATGAGCGGCATGCGCGATCTGTCGATTATCGCCACGCCGCCGGCGCGCCGTCTGGCGGTAAAAACCTTTGTCCGCGAGTATGACAATCTGGTGGTGCGTGAGGCGATCCTGCGTGAGGTGCTGCGCGGCGGCCAGGTGTATTACCTGTATAACGACGTCGAAAATATCCAGAAAGCCGCCGACAGGCTGGCTGAACTGGTACCGGAGGCACGCGTTGCCATCGGGCACGGGCAGATGCGCGAACGCGAGCTAGAACGGGTGATGAACGACTTCCACCACCAGCGCTTTAACGTGCTGGTGTGTACCACCATCATTGAGACCGGGATCGACATTCCGACCGCGAACACGATTATTATCGAACGCGCGGATCACTTTGGTCTGGCCCAGCTTCACCAGCTGCGCGGCCGCGTCGGGCGTTCGCACCATCAGGCCTACGCGTGGCTGCTAACGCCGCATCCGAAAGCGATGACCACCGACGCGCAAAAGCGCCTGGAAGCCATCGCCTCGCTGGAAGATCTCGGCGCAGGCTTCGCGCTGGCCACGCACGATCTTGAGATCCGCGGTGCCGGCGAACTGCTGGGTGAAGATCAGAGCGGCTCCATGGAGACCATCGGCTTCTCGCTCTATATGGAGCTGCTGGAAAACGCGGTCGATGCCCTGAAGGCCGGACGTGAACCGTCTCTGGAAGATTTGACCAGCCAGCAGACCGAGGTTGAACTCCGCATGCCTTCCCTGCTGCCGGACGATTTCATTCCGGATGTGAATACCCGTCTGTCGTTCTACAAGCGTATCGCCAGTGCGAAAAATGAGAACGAGCTGGAAGAGATTAAGGTGGAGCTGATTGACCGCTTCGGCCTGCTGCCAGATGCGGCGAGAAACCTGCTGGATATCGCGCGTCTGCGCCAGCAGGCGCAGAAGCTGGGCATTCGCAAACTTGAAGGCAACGAAAAAGGCGGCGTAATTGAATTTGCCGAGAAGAATCACGTCAACCCGATGTGGCTGATCGGTCTGCTGCAAAAACAGCCGCAGCATTTCCGTCTGGATGGTCCAACCCGTCTGAAATTTACCCAGGAGCTGACGGAGCGCAAAACCCGCATGGACTGGGTGCGTAACTTTATGCGTCAGCTGGAAGAGAACGCCGTCGCATAACTCGCCCTTCCCCCCTTCAGTGCAGTGCTGCCGGGGGGACAATTTACAAATTCTTTGCACTTCATCCGATCTTCCCGACACACCCATTCGCCATAATTATCTTTAACGTCTTATAAAACAATAACCTTATCATTTATATGGACTATGGTGATGATGACCTCTTCGCGTTTTACCCGCTGGATAACCCTTTTTGCGCTGGCGGCCACCGTCGCGGTTGCGCTTCCTGCGCGCGCAAACACCTGGCCCCTTCCCCCGCCCGGCAGCAAGGTGGTGGGCGAGAACCGCTTTCATGTGGTAGAAAACAATGGCGGTTCACTGGAAGCAATAGCCAAAAAATATAACGTCGGTTTTCTGGCCCTGCTGCAGGCGAACCCCGGCGTCGACCCGTACGTCCCGCGCGCGGGCAGCGTGCTGACCATCCCGTTACAGACTATCCTGCCGGATGCCCCGCGCGAGGGGATCGTGATCAACCTGGCGGAGCTGCGTCTGTACTATTACCCGCCGGGTAAAAATGAGGTTACCGTCTACCCTATCGGTATTGGTCAGTTGGGCGGCGATACGCTGACACCGACGATGGTCACGACCGTCTCGGATAAACGCGCCAACCCAACCTGGACGCCGACGGCCAACATTCGCGCCCGTTATAAGGCCCAGGGCATCGATCTTCCTGCCGTGGTGCCGGCAGGCCCGGATAACCCGATGGGTCACCACGCGATCCGCCTTGCCGCGTACGGCGGCGTTTACCTGCTGCACGGGACGAACGCGGATTTTGGCATCGGCATGCGCGTCAGCTCCGGCTGTATTCGTCTGCGCGATAACGATATCAAAACGCTTTTTAACGTCGTTACGCCGGGAACGAAGGTGAATATTATCAATACGCCGATTAAGGTCTCTGAAGAGCCAGGCGGCGTGCGGCTGGTTGAGATTCACCAGCCGCTGTCAAAAAATATCGGCGACGATCCGCAGACGTTACCCATTAACCTGAATGCCGCGATGGTGAGCTTCAAAACGAATGCGAATACCGATAGCCTGGTGATGGAGCGCGCGATGGAGGCACGGTCAGGCATGCCGACCGATGTCACCCGGCATCACGATGTCGTCCCGCAGCCGATGTAAATCAGAAATAAAAAACGCCCTGCTGAGCAGGGCGTTTTTTATTGCAGTGGCATAAATGAGGGTTTATGCCCGGCTTATTTGTAGATTACAGCGGTGCCGTGCAGGGTGTTAGGACCGGTCACAGAAGTGATGCGGTAAGATTTTGCACCCATTGCTTCCGCTTTTTGCGCCAGCTGATCTTCCAGTGAGCCCAGGTTAGTCCCGGCAGACGCAGAGATCGTCCCGACTTTATGCTGATCGGCTGGAGTGGATTGTACCTGTACAGCAGCAAAGCTTGCGAAAGAGAGTGAACTCAGGACAGCAGCAGCGATGAGGGTTTTTACGTTTTTCATAATGTTTACCTTTGGCAGATGAATTTGGAGGTCGTTATCTATTTAGTTAACGATCGATAGGTAAATCATAATTGTGATCCAGCTCACGCGTCAACATATTTTTATAACAAGCATTAATTAAATTTTAAAGTCGTTATTTTTCATACATATATGATTAATTTATTTTTAAGCATTCTGCACTGGTAGTGGGTAGCGTTTATTTTTATAATGGTCATTCAACAAACCAACAGAGGACCAACGGCAAATGACAACCGACGTCACGAGTTGTGCGAAGAAAAGCCGTGGCCGACCAAAAGTGTTTGACAGGGATGCAGCGCTTGATAAGGCCATGACTCTCTTCTGGCAACATGGGTATGAAGCGACCTCGCTTTCCGATCTGGTAGAAGCCACCGGAGCCAAAGCGCCGACGCTTTATGCTGAATTTACCAATAAAGAGGGGCTGTTCAGGGCGGTGCTGGACAGGTACATTTCGCGCTTTGCGGCGAAACACGAAGCGCAGCTATTTTGTGAAGAGAAAAGCGTTGAACAGGCGCTACGGGATTACTTTACCGCCGTTGCCACCTGTTTCACCAGTAAAGAGACGCCCGCGGGCTGCTTTATGATTAACACCTCTGCCACCCTGGCGGCGGCGTCGAAAGAGATCGCCAATACGGTGAAATCGCGTCATGCAATGCAGGAAGAGACGCTCAGCGCATTTCTGGCTCAGCGCCAGCAGCGCGGTGAAATCCCTGCGCAATGCAATCCTCAGCTGTTGGCGCAATACCTGAGCTGTATTTTGCAGGGGATGTCGATCAGCGCCCGTGAAGGGGCGACGCTGGAAAAACTGCAGAATATTAGCGACACCACGCTGCGGCTGTGGCCTGAGCTACTGAAAATCTGAAAAAAAAGCTCCTCAGCCTGAGCGCATGAGGAGCTAAATTCAGAGAACATCTTTTTTACGCTTTGTTGTTCAGTACCAGCTGACCATTTCCATCCAGTGGAATTTGGGTACCCGGGTCTTTATCCATGCGGATTTTGCCCTGCTGATCGCCAATTTTATACGTCACGTCATAACCCAGCATTTTCTCCGACTTGTCATAGACGGTTTTGCAGCGCTGCTGAGTCGTAGTGTAGGTATCATTATCCTGCATCGCGCCCTGCACCTGGTTACCGGCATAGCCGCCACCCAGCGCGCCGACCACGGTCGCCACATCTTTGCCCCGGCCGCCGCCGAACTGGTGACCAATCACCCCACCCGCTACCGCGCCGAGAACAGAACCGGCAATACGGTTTTCATCCTGTACCGGACGACGATGGGTTACGGAGACATTACGACACTCCTGACGAGGGGTTTTTACGGTTTCTTTAATAGGCGTTGCGGAAACCACCTGCGCATACTGCGGGCCGCGATCTAAAACGTTGAGACTGGCAACAGCTGCCACACCTAACGCAGCTGCGACACCAATCCCTATACCCGCCAACATTGATTTATTCACGGGACTTCCTCCTTTGTTGCTATTGGTAACAATTCTGCAATGGAGGCGCGGCTTCGCCAATAAGACAAAGGCTCAAAAAGGGGACATCGGGGAGAGATATATCGTGTTTAGGAGAACTCTTAAGTCCCTAATCCACGACGAGCAGCATGATATGCTAAAAACTCCCCCCGGAGGGCCCGGAGGGAGTGAAAGATTAGTGCAGCTTCAGACGCGGACGAATGACGCGGTTGATTCTGCCCACCAGCATCATCAGGCCCGTTTTAAAGTAGCCGTGCAGCGCGATCTGGTGCATACGGTACAGGGAGATATACACGAAGCGTGCAATGCGCCCTTCCACCATCATCGAGCCACGCATCAGGTTACCCATCAGGCTACCGACGGTAGAGAAGTTTGACAGCGATACCAGGGAACCGTGGTCTTTATAGATATACGCCTTCATTGGCTTACCTTTGTACTGCGCCAGAATATTGTGCAGCACCAGGCTTGCCATCTGGTGAGCGGCCTGAGCACGCGGCGGCACGAAGCCCCCTTCAGGACGCGCGCAGGAGGCACAGTCACCAATAGCAAAAATATCAGGGTCACGCGTGGTTTGCAGCGTTGGCTCCGTAACCAGCTGGTTAATGCGGTTCGTCTCCAGACCGCCGATCTCTTTCATAAAGTCAGGCGCTTTGATACCTGCCGCCCAGACCATCAGATCCGCTTTGATGTACTCGCCGTCTTTGGTGTGCAGGCCGCCTTCGTCGGCGCTGGTTACCATGGTCTGTGTCAGCACCCGCACGCCCAGTTTCGTCAGTTCATTGTGCGCCGCGCCGGAAATGCGCGGAGGCAGCGCAGGCAGAATACGCTCACCCGCTTCAACCAGCGTGACGTTCAGCGCTTCGTTAGTTAACCCTTTGTAACCGTAGCTGTGCAGCTGTTTCACCGCATTGTGCAGCTCCGCGGACAGCTCAACGCCCGTCGCGCCGCCGCCGACAATGGCAATGTTAACCTTGCCATTCGCACCCAGATTGCTGGTGTACTTCAGGAACAGGTTCAGCATTTCCTGATGGAAACGACGCGCCTGGTGCGGGTTATCGAGGAAGATACAGTGCTCTTTAACGCCCGGCGTGTTGAAGTCGTTGGAGGTACTGCCGAGCGCCATCACCAGCGTGTCATACGGCAGTTTACGCTCGGGGACCAGCAGCTCGCCTTTATCATCACGCAGCTCTGCCAGGGTGATGGTTTTGCTCTCACGGTTGATGTCCACCACCGAGCCCAACTGGAACTGGAAATGATGGTTGCGCGCGTGCGCCAGATAGCTCAGCGCGTCCACGCCCTCATCCAGAGAACCGGTCGCCACTTCATGCAGCAGCGGCTTCCACAGGTGGCTGTGGTTACGATCCACCAGCGTAATTTTGGCTTTTTTACCGCGCCCCAGCTTCTTGCCCAACTGTGTGGCCAGCTCCAGCCCGCCAGCACCACCGCCTACAATCACTATCTTTTTCAATGGCGTAGTCAACGTGACCCCCTCAAATTATTAACCAATTGTTAATTAAAAGTTATGAAAATAACCCTTAATTAACAACAGGTTACAGCACTGAAACCATTCAGGTGCATTGAGAATAACACGTCAGGCGCATTGGTCATACCAAAATTGATATGCATCAAGTTTTGATGGCTTAAAAGTAGACAATTCTGGACAAAAAGAAACCCGGTGCGCGTTCGCGACCGGGTTTCTGAAGTGGCAGGCTGTGGTTTAGCCCAGTGTTTTAAAGGCTTTGATGCGCTGGAGGTGCGGGGAGATGTTTTTGAACTTGTGGGTCTGCTCTTCGTCCCAGACTATCTCATAGTAATGATGCAGGAGTTCTGCAGCCCGGTGGCTGTTGAGCGCCTCATCATTACGCGACAGGATCACCAGGCAGCGGTCACGGTTCTTCTCTCGAAAATTGCTGACGCACTTGGTCGCAATATCGACATACTCTTCCGGGCGGTCGATCTTGCCTTCCATGTTCTCGTTCGGGAAAAGGTTGGGATTGAAGACCACCTGGCGGATGTCGCACAGGAAGCCAATCCGCTCCGCCCAGTAGCCACCCAGCCCCACGCCGCAAATCAACGGGCGGTCGTCAACGTTAAGCTGCAGCATTTTGTCCACCTCTTTGAGCAGATGCTGCATATCATGCTTTGGATGGCGCGTGCTGTAGCTGATCAACCGTACATCAGGATCGATAAACTGCAGCTGCAGCACTTTCTCATGATTACCAGGACTGTTTGAGTCAAAACCGTGTAAATAGATGATCATTGTCTTCTCACCACGCTACGCCTTCCGGGAGGGTTTACAGGCTGGCTTTATGTGCCTGCCAGCGCTCGTTCAGGTCTTCAAGCCGGGCGTTGACCGTCTTCCAGCGCGCCGAATCCATCAGCTCCTGACGGCTAAATGAACCTTTATGATACAATTGTGTAACACGCTCGGCATTGATCGGCGACAGGTTATCCAGCACGCTAACGGCACCTTTACGATTATTGCAGACCAGGATCATATCGCAACCTGCATCCAGCGACGCCTGACCGCGTTCAGCGTAGCTGCCCATGATCGCCGCCCCTTCCATCGAGAGATCGTCAGAGAAGATCACGCCGTTGAAGCCCAGCTCCTGACGCAGAACGGTCTTCAGCCAGTGCGGAGAGCCGCTGGCAGGACGTGGGTCAACGTCGCTGTAAATCACATGCGCAGGCATGATGGCGTCCAGCTTGTTATCGGTGATAAGCGAGCGGAACACCGACATATCTTTCGCGCGAATTTCCGCTTCCGGGCGCGGATCGCGCGGGGTCTCTTTATGCGAGTCCGCCGTTACCGCCCCGTGGCCCGGGAAGTGTTTCCCGGTAGTTTTCATCCCGGCATCGTGCATGCCGTCGATAAACCGGGTCGCCATGGCCAGCGCAATACGCGGATCTTCATGGTAGGAGCGCTCGCCAATCGCGGCGCTGATATGTCCCACGTCCAGCACCGGTGCAAAGCTGATGTCGATATCCATGGAAATCATTTCACTGGCCATCAGCCAGCCGGCTTCCTGAGCCAGATTTGCCCCCTCTTCCGTGCCGAGCAGCGCGGCAAAAGACTGGGCTGCAGGCAGGCGGGTAAAACCGTCGCGAAAACGCTGCACGCGGCCGCCTTCCTGATCGACGGCCACAACCAGATGATTGCGCGACGCGGCGCGGATCTGGCGCACCAGTTCACGCAGCTGCGCCGGATCGTGATAGTTGCGGGTAAACAGGATCAGGCCACCCACCAGCGGATGCGCCAGAATTTCACGCTCCTCCGCATCCAGCTCAAACCCTTCAACATCCAACATGACTGGACCCACACTCACCTCTCTTATCCTTTCGTTTGTAACCGGCGCCAGGCATCGTCTGCCAGCGCAATAAATTGTTTATCTTCAGACTGCTGTAAACGCATCTCAAACCAGCCCGCCATCAGCATGATGACCCATGGCCGCCAGCGTCTTACCTGGCGCGCCAGCGCATCGGCGTCAAAGTGCGCCACTCTGGCATACTCTGTGATGAGTTTCTGCCGCGCGGCTTCACTTTCCGTCCAGACCGCGGCCAGCTCCAGCGCCACATCGCCGTCTCCGGCATATTCCCAGTCGATAAGCCTGGCTCCCTGTGGCGTATGCACGATGTTCCCGGCATGCACATCCATATGCAACGGGGAGAGCCGAATCGGTTGCGGCTCGCCCGTTTTACGCAGCCGTTTGAGATGCGCAAGCCACACTGGGTTACGTCTTGCTGGAGAGGCTTGCTGCCAGTAGTTTTCCAGCAGCGGAAGTAAGGTGATTCGCCATCCCAGACGCTGTTGCTGGTGCAGATGATACAGCATCGCCGCAAGCGCCTGCGTGTCCGGCAGCGCGCTTTTTACCTCCCCCTCCAGGTAGTCGACGGCCATCCAGCCCTGCCTGAAAAAACGGGGTTCCGGCACGAGATCCGACGGAAGACGCCTGAGGGCGCGAAACTGACGGCGAAAATGGAAAGCGGGCGCGAAAGGATCGTGATTCTGCCGCAAGACCAGGCGGTGCTCGCCCTGCGCTATAATGCAACTCGCGCCGCCAAGCCCGGAGTGGGCCTGCGGCGCGATAAGGCGGTACTGCGGAAAAAAGCGCGTCAGAATGTCTTCACGCGTGCTGTCATTGTTGCGTAACCGCACCTTTACCTGACCAGATAATTTCGCCTGTCTGAACCAGCATCAGCTGCATTTGCAGGGCTGGGGTATTCACGTTGCCGGTCGCGTTAGAGTACAGCACATACTGTGCGCCAACGTTGCGGGCAATGCCAATCGCCTTGCTGCGGGTGCCGAGACTATCCTGCGGCGACAGCCCCAGCTGCTGTTTGGCTACCGCGAGCTGCTGAGCAGAGACCAGCGTAAACTTACCGTTGTTTGCCAGAGCGTTGCGCAGCGTTTCTGTCGCTTCGCCCGCGTTCAGCGAACCGTTGGTACGGTTGTTCACGCTATCGACCAGCAGCACGCTGCCTGCCGTCACGCCCTGAGCCTGCAGCATTTTGCCGACCATCGGCTGCATCGCACCGTTCCAGTCATAGTGGCGCACGCGCGGCGCAGGCTGTGACGTCTGGTCCGGATGTTCAATCGGGCCAGGCTGGGACGGAATCGACGGTACCGACGGCACGGTTGGCTGCGGCTGCGTTGGCGTCGTCGGCTGTTCAGTACCCGGTTTAGCCTCTTCCACGGGCGCAGGCTGTTCAGTACGGGTCACACACCCTGTAAGGAACAGAGCGAAAGCTGTCACGAGCGCATAACGGCTCAAATTTTTAATCAAGGTTCACCCCTTAGAGATAAAGATAAAGTCTCACCTTATGCGCACCCAGATAGCTGGCGCTGTCATAGAGCGTTACCGACGACCTTGCCGGAAGGGTGACGCTGCGCGGCGCCTCCAGCGGATGCATCTCAAGACCTCTTACGTCATACCAGAAAAAACGGTAGTGGACCGTTACAGGTTCATTTCTTTCGTTAAAGAGCGCAGAGGAAGCAGAAGACTTAATTTCACTGATCGTTAACGCAGGCTGTTGCGCCGTAACGCCCGCGGCCAGCACGGAGGATTCCATCACCAGCGTCTGTTCATCGCTCACGGGGATCGCCGGACGCGTGCTGCATCCTACAATCATCATCGTCATTACCAGCGCTGCAATACGCCCTTTAAACATGTTACAGACCTTTGTGAGCCAGCATCGGTCCCAGCGGACGTCCACCCAGCAGATGCATGTGAATATGATAAACTTCCTGGCCGCCGTGACGATTACAGTTCATGATCAGTCGATAGCCGTCTTCCGCTATGCCTTCCTGCTCGGCAATTTTCGCAGCCACCGTCAGCATACGACCTAATGCCACTTCATGCTCGGTTTTTACGTCGTTTACGGTCGGAATCAGAATATTGGGAATGATAAGGATGTGAGTCGGTGCCTGAGGGGAAATGTCCCGGAAAGCCGTTACCAGTTCATCCTGATAGACGATATCCGACGGGATTTCGCGGCGAATAATTTTACTGAAAATCGTTTCTTCGGCCATGACCTTTTCCTTTTTTGTTAAATCTGGCGTGGTGCGTCCGCTGTTAACACACTCTATGAATGAGTGCGCGACACAATTCATGAGTATGAGCGAGTTTCTCCTGTCCTTTCAACCTCCTCCCCCGAATTCTTTGTTGAATATTCATCAGCTGACTGAAGAGTGACCGCTCGCGCGTCTAAACGAGCTGAAACATTATTTCAGTTCCGCTCGACACATCTGTTTACAGCATTAATAGCAATGCGTATATTTCGCATTTGCATTTTCATGCGCATTTTTAACATAGAAAACGACGTCAGACCGTGTCTTCGGGACTGACGCAGCTAACCTTCACCGTTCATTAAGGGTTTGATAATGTCTTTCAATCATCACACCAGGGATGGGCAACGTCAGCCTGTCGCAACGCCTTCGTTGCTGGCAGCCTGTATTGCCATGGCATTGATGCCAGCCGTGAGTTTTGCCGCCGCCACAGGCGAAGATACCGTTGTGGTTGATGGCGGTTTCGATAGCGTCCCGGATGCCTCCAGCGGGCAGGATCGGGATTACAGCGTAAAGACCACTACCACGGGGACCAAACTGCTCCTCGTGCCCCGCGATATTCCGCAGTCCGTTAGCGTCATTAGCCAACAGCGCATGGCGGATCAGAACCTGCAGTCTATCGGCCAGGTGTTAAACAACACGACTGGCGTAACGGCGCAGGTCCAGGACAGCGACCGTACCGTATTTTATTCACGCGGATTTTTCGTCAGCAACTACGCCTTTGACGACCTGCCAACCTCCATCAGCGAAGTGTGGAACTTCGGCGACACCGCCGCCGATACCGCGATTTACGACCGTATCGAAGTGGTCCGCGGCGCAACCGGGCTGATGTCCGGTACCGGTAATCCGGCGGCGTACGTCAATATGGTGCGTAAACATGCAGACAGCAATGAATTCAAAGGCAATGTCTCCGTCAGCTACGGCAGCTGGGACAAACAGCGCTACGTGCTGGATCTGCAGGCACCGCTGGTAGAGTCCGGGAAGGTGCGGGGACGCCTGATTACGGGCTATCAGGACAACGACAGCTTCGTGGACAACTATCACTACCGGAAGAAGTTCCTTTACGGCGTGATGGATGCTGACGTCACCGACAGCACGACCCTCTCAGTGGGGTATGAGTATCAGGAAAGCCACACCGCCGATCCGACCTGGGGCGGGCTGCCGACCTGGTACAGCGACGGCAGTAAAACCGATTACAGCCGTAGCCAGACCGTCGCGCCTGACTGGGCCTACTCGGACAAGGACAGCACCCGCATCTTCGCTAACCTGACGCAGCGTTTCGATAACGGCTGGGAAGCGCACGTCAACGGCATGCACGCGGAGACCAACTTCGACAGCAAGCTGATGTATATGTCCGGCTATCCCGATAAACAGACCGGTGCGGGCATGGTGGGCTACGGCGGCTGGAACAAAGGTGAACGCAAACAGGATGCGGTTGATGCCTTCCTGCGCGGCGGCTTCGATCTTTTCGGCCGTCAGCACGAGATGATGTTTGGCGGCAGCTTCAGCCGACAGCGCAACCATTATGACAACAGAATGCCGGATGCGCTGTACGGCATGGTTGACGTGGGGAATTTCAAAAACTGGAACGGGAATATCGCCGATCCGCAGTGGACGCCGTGGAAGCTCTACAGCCAGGACGACATCCGCCAGTCATCGGCCTATACTTCCGCCCGCTTCTCGCTGGCCGACCCGCTGCACCTGATCCTCGGGGCGCGCTACACCAACTACAACATTCGCTATAACCCGGCGGGCTCTCCTGACACCCGTCTTGAAAGCACCAAAGATGACGTAACGCCTTACGCGGGCCTGGTCTACGATATCAACGAAGACTGGTCGACCTACGTCAGCTATACCTCCATCTTCCAGCCACAGGACAAGCGTGACGCCAGCGGACGCTATCTCGACCCAACGACGGGCAAAAGCTATGAAGCCGGCGTAAAAGCGGATTGGTTCAATACCCGCCTCACCACCTCGCTGGCGATTTTCCGCATTGAACAGGATAACGTGGCGAGCAACACCTATACCTACATGCCGAGCGGTGAGTCAATTTATGAATCGCTGGACGGCGTGGTCAGCAAAGGGATTGAGTTCGAGCTAAACGGCGCCCTGACCGATAACTGGCAGCTGACGTTCGGCGCAACCCGCTACATTGCGGAAGATAAGAACGGCAACGCTGTCAGTTCCGATCAGCCGCGCACGACAATGAAGCTGTTTACCCGTTATCAACTGCCAATGCTGCCAGCGCTGACAGTAGGCGGTGGCGTAAACTGGCAGAACAAAGTGTGGAAAGATGTGGACGGTGGCCCGGCGGGACAATCCCGCGCAGAGCAAGGCAGCTACGGGCTGGTTAACCTGTTCAGCCGTTATCAGGTGACCAAAGATTTTGCTGTTCAGGCGAACGTTAACAACTTGTTCGACAAAGAGTATTACGACTATGTCGGCTCTTACGTGGTTTATGGCGCGCCGCTGAACGTCTCGTTGAGCGCGAGCTACGACTTCTGAGCGTTAAGCCGCCACCTGGCACAACAAACTACAGCAATAAAAAAGGCAGCCATTCGGCTGCCTTAGTCTCCCCAGGTCACAGCTTAGCTGTTGCGGATGTACTCATCCATTTCGGTTTTCAGGTTATCGGATTTAGTACCGAAGATTGCCTGAACGCCCGAACCTGCAACAACCACGCCTGCTGCGCCCAGTTTTTTCAGACCCGGCTGGTCTACTTTCGCAACGTCAGCAACGCTCACACGCAGACGAGTGATGCACGCGTCCAGGTTAGTGATGTTCTCTTTACCGCCGAACGCGGCAACCAGTGCCGGAGCCATTTCGCTTGTCGCGCCTGCTTTGCTGTCTTCAGTTGCATCTTCACGACCCGGAGTTTTCAGGTCCAGTGCTTTGATCAGCACGCGGAAGATGGTGTAGTAAACAACGGCATAGCACGCACCCACGATTGGGAACAGCCACAGCTTGCTGCTGTTACCGGACAGAACGATGAAGTCGATCAGGCCGTGAGAGAAGGACGTACCGTCACGCATACCCAGCAGGATACAGATTGGGAACGCCAGGCCAGCCAGTACAGCGTGGATGATGTACAGGATCGGCGCAACGAACATGAAGGAGAACTCGATCGGCTCGGTGATACCGGTCAGGAACGAGGTCAGCGCTGCGGAGATCATGATACCGCCCACTTTTGCACGGTTTTCTGGCTTAGCAGAGTGCCAGATAGCAATCGCAGCAGCCGGCAGGCCGTACATTTTGAACAGGAAGCCACCAGACAGTTTGCCTGCAGTTGGGTCACCCGCCATGTAACGTGGGATATCGCCGTGGAACACCTGACCCGCTGCGTTGGTGAATTCACCAATCTGCATCTGGAATGGAACGTTCCAGATGTGGTGCAGACCGAATGGCACCAGGCAACGCTCAATGAAGCCGTAGATACCGAACGCGACAACCGGGTTCTGGTAAGCAGCCCACTGAGAGAAGGTCTGGATAGCGGAACCGATTGGTGGCCAGATGAAGGACAGGATCACGCCAGTGAAAATCGCTGCCAGACCAGAGATGATCGGAACAAAACGCTTGCCCGCGAAGAAGCCCAGATACTCAGGCAGCTTGATGCGATAGAAGCGGTTGAACATATACGCTGCAATCGCACCGGAGATGATACCGCCCAGAACACCAGTATCTGCCAGGTGTTTCGCGGCAATCTCTTCTGCCGGTAAATGCAGAACCAGTGGCGCAACCACGGCCATGGTTTTCACCATAATACCGTAAGCAACCACTGCAGCCAGCGCAGAAACGCCGTCGTTATTGGTGAAGCCCAGCGCAACACCGATAGCGAAGATCAGAGGCATATTAGCAAAGACGGAACCGCCTGCTTCAGCCATCACATGGGAAACTACGGCTGGCAGCCAGCTGAAGTTAGCAGAACCGACACCCAGCAGGATACCTGCGATAGGCAGTACGGATACTGGCAGCATCAGCGATTTACCGACCTTTTGCAGGTTAGCAAATGCATTCTTAAACATAATTGAGAGTGCTCCTGAGTATTTGTGCTTTTTTTACGCTTTCACGCATTGGCCCGGGGGGAGTACCGTGCCGTGGACAGGACATCTAAGCGCCCTTTATTTATTACACAGAGTAAAATAATTCCCTCTGAGTTTGTTTGACGGCTATCACGTTTCAGCTTAAGGCGGTCGAAAAACTTTCAGTAATTTACAAAAAGCATGTCTGGATGTTTCTAAGAAGACCGTTACCGCCCCAAATGAGGCGGTGAACTTTACTCGTTTTATTTATTAATTACGAGCCTAAAAAAAACAGGCTTATCAGACGGATTGCAGGCGGGCGGGGTCAATATGGAACAGCGCAGAGAAGTTTTGCGTCGTGACGCGGGCCAGTTCTTCAATACTGACGCCTTTAAGCACGGCCATGTACTCCGCTACGTCTCGCGTCATGGCCGGCTGGTTCTCTTTACCGCGATGCGGTACCGGCGCCAGATACGGAGAGTCTGTTTCCACCAGAATGCGATCGAGCGGAACATAACGCGCAGCATCACGGAGTTGCTCAGCGTTACGGAACGTCACGATCCCGGAAAACGAAATATAAAACCCCAAATCAAGCAGTTTACCCGCCGTTTCTCTGTCTTCTGTGAAACAGTGTAGTACGCCACCGCAATCCGTCACGTTTTCTTCCCGGAGGATCGCCAGCGTATCGGCGCGCGCGTCGCGGGTATGCACGATGACGGGCTTGTTCAGTTCGCGGCCAATGCGGATATGGTTGCGGAAGGACGCCTGCTGACGCGGTTTCGTTTCCGGCGTGTAAAAATAATCCAGCCCGGTTTCCCCCATCGCCACGACGCCCTCTTCTGCTGCCAGTCGGCGCAGATCTTCTACGTCATACTCTTCATCCTGGTTCAGCGGATGAACGCCGCAGGAGAACACCACGTTATCGCGAACGCCCACCAGCTCACGCATTGAGCGATACCCCGGCAGCGTCGTCGCCACCGCAAGACAAAATTTCACATCGCGGGCAGCGGCTTTCGCCAGCACGTCATCCACGTCGTTGTGCAGGGATTGATAATCCAGGCCATCAAGATGGCAGTGTGAGTCGACTAAAAACATAATGTCTCTCTCAGAGATGGGAAACAGGCGGCGTAACGCCTGGTTGCAGGTAATGTTCAATACGCAATAGCTGGTCTGTCAGCAAAAGCTCGCGATTAAGACCCGTCACGGTTAAAAGCTGTTCGCGGCTCTCGCAAACATCATGAAGGATAGCGTGCAGAGACGCGCCTGTAAGGCGGCTGGCCAGCATGTTCACCAGAGGCCACGCGTCCGGGTTAGTCAGAAGCGTTGCCCCTTGCTGGATTTTTAGCGCATCCAGAAGCAGGGAGGCCAGCCAGTGCAGACGCTCAACGGCCCGATCGCTATTCAGTGCAGGCAGTAAACCCAGCCAGTCCTGGGTGTTAAGTGAAGCCTCAAGGGCCCGGCAGAGCGCTTCTCGCTGCGACCAGACGTCAGGCTGCAGTAACGCCAGCGCCGCCGCGGGTGCGCCGCTGCTGAGTCGCAGCGCAGACAGCGCGCTCTCCTGTGACGTCGTCACCTCTCGTTCCAGCCAGCTCAGCGCCCAGGATTCCTGGGGTACCGTCAGGTGATGAAGGCGGCAACGGCTGCGCAGCGTAGCCAGCAATCGTCCCGGATCCCGGCATGAGAGGAAGAACCACGTTTTTTCCGGCGGCTCTTCCAGGGTTTTAAGCAGAGCGTTCGCCGCCGCCTCGGTGAGCAGCGCAGCGTCGTTGAGCCAGACAACCTTCGCCCCGCCCAGTCGCGCATGTTCATACAGTTTCTCGCTGACTTCACGCACGGCATCAATACCGAGCGCGCTTTTGCCCTTCTCAGGCTCAAGCGTATAGTAGTCAGGATGCGTGCCCGCCTGCATCAGCTGGCAGCCGCGGCATTTACCGCAGCTTTTGTGCCCTTCCGGCTGCTGGCACATCAGGAAGCGGGTGATGGCGTAGATCAATGCATCATCCCCCACTCCCGGCAACGCCTGAATCAGTAGCGCATGATGCCCCCGCCCGGCCTGATAGCTGCCGATGAGCTGTTCAAAGTGCGGGCGCAACCATGGATACCATTTCATGCCTGCTGCTCCTGTAGCCACTGCGTAACGGTCTGCCGGATATCTCGCGTCACGTTTTCCAGAGATTGCGTTGCATCAATGGTACGAATTGCGCTGTCCTGTGCGGCCAGTTCAAGATAACGTGCGCGCGTGCGGTTAAAGAAGTCGAAAGACTCCTGTTCAATGCGATCCAGTTCGCCGCGCGCGCGGGCGCGTTTGAGGCCCACTTCCGGGGTCACATCCAGATAGAGCGTCAGGTCCGGGCGAAAATCCCCCAGTACGGCATCACGCAGGGTTGCCAGCATCGTCTGGTCAATACCGCGCCCACCGCCCTGATAGGCCTGAGTCGACAGATCGTGACGGTCGCCAATCACCCACTTGCCTTCGGCCAGAGCAGGTTTAATAACGGTCTCAACCAGCTGGACGCGGGCCGCGTAAAACATCAGCACTTCGGCTTTGTCAGTGATAACTTCGTCGCCAACGGATTTAATGTCCAGCACCAGGCTACGCAGTTTCTCCGCCAGCTGAGTACCGCCCGGCTCGCGGGTGAAAACCATGTCGGAAATGCCGAGCGATTTCAGCGTATCGACCACCACGTTGCGGGCTGTGGTTTTACCCGCCCCTTCGAGTCCCTCAATGACAATGTATTTACTGCGCATTTTTTTCCTTAAGTGCCTTCAGATAGTCCTGAACAGAGCGATTATGGCTGGCAAGGTTGGTGTTAAAGGTGTGCCCCCCTTTTCCATCAGCCACAAAATAGAGGTACGGAGTTTTGGCCGGGTGCGCGGCGGCTTTGAGCGAAGCCTCGCTCGGCGTGGCTATCGGGCCCGGCGGTAAACCGTTAATCACGTAGGTATTATACGCCGTTGGCGTTTCCAGATCTTTTCTGGAGATCTTGCCGGCGTAGCTCTCGCCCATGCCGTAGATGACGGTCGGGTCGGTTTGCAGACGCATGCCGATGCGCAGACGGTTGATGAATACCGAAGCGACACGATCGCGCTCAGCAGCAACGGCCGTCTCTTTCTCGATGATCGAGGCCATTGTCACAAACTGGTTTTGATCTTGATAAGGCAGCCCGTCCATGCGCCCTTCCCAGGCGGAATCAACCGCCGCAACCATCTTTTTGTGTGCCCGTTTAAGAATCGCCACATCGGTCGTGCCTGCCGTATACATCCAGGTGTCAGGCCAGAACCAGCCTTCTACCCACTCAGGATGTTCAAATTTCAGCACCTCGGCGACCGTCTCGTAACGGTCATCTTTGAGCGTATGCTTGATGTAAGGCGCATCACGTAATTGTTTAAGGTAATCGCTCAGGCGCATCCCTTCGACAAAACGCAGCGGGAACTGTGCCTCTTTACCACTTTCCAGCAGCTGTAGCATCTCTCTGACGGTCATGCCAGGCGTAAAGCGATAGGTGCCAGCCTTGAAGTGAGACAGTTCAGGCTCAATACGCAATAACCACTGGAACACGCGTGGACGGTTGATAATTTTATCCCCGTAAAGCTGCTCGCCCAGCGCCATCCGCCCGGTACCTGCTTTCAGGGTAAAAATCGTTTCGTCTTTAATCAGGATTTTACTGTCCGCCAGCTGGCGAACCTTCCATACTCCCGCTCCGCCGGCGATACCCAGCGCAACGATCAGGAGAAGGACAAAGCGCAACATTTTCTTCATGACTATCTGATTTGCTCACATATCGGGGCTAAAAACGTAAACAGCTCGCGCGAAGACCAGCGTTGTTGCCCATATGCCCGGACGGGTATAACAGGCATCAACGCATTGCAGATAACGACCTCATCGGCGGTCAGCAGCACCTCTTCCTTTGCGTGTACTTCGACACCGTAAAAGCCCGCACGTGCCAGCTGTTGCAAACAAAACTGGCGCATGATGCCGTTAACCCCAGCCTGTTCCAGCGAAGGCGTGAATACGTCGCGGCCCTTCCGCCAGAATAAATTAGCCGCACAGCATTCCGTAATGAACCCTTCGCTGTCAAGAACTAGCGCCTCATCGGCGTCCGTCTGTTCAAGATGAGTACGAATAAGTACCTGTTCAAGGCGATTAAGATGTTTTATTCCGGCGAGCATCGGGTTTCGCCCCAGGCGTACCGGGCTCAGCGTCAGCGTCACCCCCTCCTCACGCCAGCGCGCATAGTGAGCGGGATAAGCTGAAACAGAAAGAATACGCGTGGGATGCTGACAGGCGGACCCGCTGTACCCTCGCCCGCCACTGCCGCGGCTGATGATAACTTTTAAGACGCCGCTTGTTTTGCCTGACGCCAGCCGACGCATCTCGCGTTCGAGAATGTCCCACTGGATGAAGGGAATCAGCAATTTCTCGCAGGCTTTTTGTAAACGACGAATGTGGGCGTCAGACAGACATACCTCACCGTCAAGAATACGCGCAGTGGTGAAACAGCCATCGCCAAACTGAATTGCCCTGTCGCTTGCCGGCAGCGTTTCTTGCTCAAGGCCATTAATTAAAAACATGGTGGCTCCTTATGCGTGGAGGCTCAGTCTGGCAGTATGTTATAAGCCGGACAAGGGGATTTTCCCTAATAAAAAAGGCCCGGCAAGCGGACCTTTTTTTATAGCTTTCGGGCAGTCAGGCTCAGACCTTTTTGAAGATCAGAGAACCATTCGTGCCGCCAAAGCCGAAGGAGTTACACAGGGTATACTCCATACCGCTAACCTGGCGCGCTTCGTGCGGAACGAAGTCCAGATCGCAACCTTCATCCGGGTTATCCAGGTTGATGGTTGGCGGAACAGCCTGATCGCGCAGCGCAAGGATAGAGTAAATAGACTCTACTGCACCCGCCGCACCCAACAGGTGACCGGTCATGGATTTCGTGGAGCTGACCATTACGCGGCTGGCAGCCTCGCCGAAGATAGACTTAACCGCCTGAGCTTCTGCTTTGTCGCCTGCCGGCGTAGAAGTGCCGTGCGCGTTAACGTAGCCAATCTGCGCCGGGGTAATACCCGCATCACGGATCGCGTTTTCCATCGCCAGCGCAGCACCCGCGCCGTTCTCCGGAGGAGAGGTCATGTGGTAAGCATCGCTGCTCATACCGAAGCCAACGACTTCAGCATAAATTTTTGCGCCACGTTTCTTCGCATGTTCGTACTCTTCGAGCACGAGCATACCTGCGCCGTCACCCAGCACGAAACCATCGCGGTCTTTATCCCACGGACGGCTCGCCGCCTGAGGGTTATCGTTACGGGTAGAGAGCGCACGCGCCGCGCCGAAACCACCGACACCCAATGGGGTACTGGCTTTTTCAGCACCGCCCGCAACCATAGCATCTGCATCGCCGTACGCAATAATACGCGCGGCCTGGCCGATGTTATGCACGCCAGACGTACACGCGGTAGCGATAGAAATGCTTGGCCCACGCAGGCCGAACATAATGGTCAGGTGACCTGCCACCATGTTAACAATCGTGGACGGAACGAAGAACGGGCTGATCTTACGCGGTCCGCCATTCATCAGTGATGTATGGTTTTCCTCAATCAGGCCAAGACCGCCAATCCCGGAGCCGATAGCAGCGCCGATACGGGTTGCGTTCTCTTCCGTAATCTCAAGGCCAGAATCCTGCATGGCCTGAACGCCAGCGACAATTCCATATTGAATGAAGGCATCCATCTTGCGCTGTTCTTTGCGCGAGATGATCTCTTCACAGTTAAAATCCTTTACTAAGCCAGCAAATTTCGTTGCATAGGCGCTAGTATCGAAATGGTCGATTAGGCTGATGCCGCTCTGACCGGCAAGGAGAGCTTTCCAGGTGGACTCTACGGTATTGCCGACAGGAGACAACATGCCAAGTCCGGTCACAACTACACGACGCTTAGACACGTTTGTCCTCCAGGGAGGGATAAAAAAAGAGATTCGTGGGACTAAAAAAGATAAAACTCAGGCGGTCGAATGACCGCCTGGAGATGTTCACTTACGCCTGGTGGCCGTTGATGTAATCAATGGCAGCCTGAACGGTGGTGATTTTCTCAGCTTCTTCGTCCGGAATCTCAGTATCAAACTCTTCTTCCAGAGCCATTACCAGCTCAACGGTGTCAAGAGAATCTGCGCCCAGGTCTTCAACGAAGGAAGCGGAGTTCACAACTTCTTCCTGCTTAACGCCCAGCTGTTCGCCGATAATTTTCTTAACGCGTTCTTCGATAGTGCTCATACTCTTAAATTTCCTATCAAAACTCGCTTTCGCGATGGTTTTCGTAGTGTATAAAATGTTGAAAAATTTGCAACTAAATCCCGGCAGGTCTTACCACGATTTTACGTTATTTTGAGGCCATTTGCCCTAATAACGCAAATATTTTCGATCGTGATTAAACCATGTACATCCCGCCGTTGACGTGGAGGGTCTCACCAGTGATGTAACCCGCTTCGTCAGAGGCTAAAAATGCAACCGCACTGGCGATTTCTTTAGGGTCGCCAAGACGACCCGCCGGAACTGCCGCCAGCGTACCCGCACGCTGATCATCAGTCAGCGCACGCGTCATGTCCGTTTCAATAAAGCCCGGAGCAACAACGTTTACAGTAATACCGCGGGACGCGACTTCACGCGCCAGCGACTTACTGAAACCAATCAGACCCGCTTTCGCCGCAGCGTAGTTAGCCTGACCAGCATTTCCCATGGTACCAACCACAGAACCAACAGTGATAATACGACCATGACGCTTTTTCATCATAGCGCGCATTACCGCTTTTGACAGACGGAATACAGATGACAGGTTGGTTTCGATAATATCGTTCCACTCATCATCTTTCATTCGCATCAGAAGGTTGTCGCGTGTGATCCCGGCATTATTGACCAGAATATCCACTTCGCCAAACTCTGCGCGAATATTTTCCAGAACAGATTCGATAGATGCAGGTTCGGTCACATTCAGTACCAGACCTTTACCGTTCGCACCCAGATACTCGCTGATGGCCTGAGCGCCCTTCTCGCTGGTTGCTGTACCAATCACCTTAGCGCCGCGCGCAACCAGTGTTTCAGCAATTGCGCGCCCGATACCGCGGCTTGCGCCAGTCACCAGGGCGATTTTTCCTTCAAAACTCATGGTATTCCTCTTTTATTGCGAGAGTGCCGCTGACATCGCTTCCGGCTCGTTAATCGCCGAGGCAGTCAGGGTGTCAACAATACGTTTTGTCAGACCGGTGAGGACTTTACCAGGGCCGACTTCATACAGGTGCTCAACGCCCTGAGAGGCCATAAACTCAACGGTTTTGGTCCACTGTACAGGGCTGTAGAGCTGGCGAACCAGTGCGTCACGGATAGCCTCCGGCGCGGTTTCGCATTTCACATCGACGTTGTTCACAACGGAAATCGTCGGTGCGTTAAAGGTAATTTTTTCCAGCTCAGCCGCCAGTTTCTCAGCGGCGGGCTTCATCAGCGCACAGTGAGACGGTACGCTGACCGGCAGAGGCAGCGCGCGTTTCGCGCCAGCGGCTTTACAGGCAGCGCCGGCACGTTCAACCGCTTCTTTATGACCAGCGATAACGACCTGGCCCGGCGAGTTGAAGTTAACCGGAGAAACCACCTGACCTTCAGCGGATTCTTCACACGCTTTTGCAATCGCGGCATCATCCAGACCAATAATGGCAGACATGCCGCCGGTACCCTCTGGCACCGCTTCCTGCATGAACTTACCACGCAGTTCTACCAGGCGCACCGCGTCAGCAAACGCGATCACACCGGCGCACACCAGCGCAGAGTATTCACCCAGGCTGTGACCCGCAAGCAGCGCTGGCGCTTTACCACTCTGCTGCTGCCATACTCGCCACAGCGCAACGGACGCGGTCAGCAGCGCTGGCTGAGTCTGCCAGGTTTTGTTCAGCTCTTCGGCCGGCCCCTGTTGGGTCAGTGCCCACAGATCATAACCCAGCGCATCAGAAGCTTCACGAAAAGTCTCTTCAATGACCGGGTAGTTTGCTGCCATTTCAGACAACATCCCAACGGTTTGAGAACCCTGGCCCGGGAACACAAAAGCAAATTGCGTCATTTTTTATTCCTTATCCTAGAAACGAACCAGCGCGGAACCCCAGGTGAACCCGCCACCGAAGGCTTCAAGCAAGACCAGCTGGCCCCGTTTGATTCGTCCGTCGCGTACCGCTTCATCAAATGCGCACGGTACCGACGCCGCAGAGGTGTTGCCGTGACGATCCAGCGTCACCACAACGTTATCCATCGACATGCCCAGCTTTTTGGCGGTCGCACTGATGATACGCAGGTTCGCCTGATGCGGTACCAGCCAGTCAAGCGCGGAACGCTCAAGGTTATTCGCTTCCAGCGTTTCATCAACGATGTGTGCAAGCTCTGTCACCGCAACCTTGAACACCTCGTTCCCTGCCATGGTCAGGTAAATCGAGTTGTCCGGATTAACGCGATCGGCGTTAGGCAGGGTCAGCAGTTCGCCATAGCTGCCATCGGCATGCAGATGCGTTGAGATGATACCCGGCTCTTCGGACTGCCCCAGCAGCACCGCACCGGCACCATCACCGAAAATAATGATCGTTCCACGATCGGTTGGATCGCAGGTGCGCGCCAGCACGTCAGCACCGATTACCAACGCATATTTAACGGCACCGGATTTCACGTACTGATCGGCAACGCTCAGGGCATAGGTGAAGCCAGCGCACGCGGCAGCGACGTCAAATGCCGGACAGCCTTTAATGCCGAGCATGTTTTGCACCTGACACGCCGCGCTTGGGAAAGCATGCGTGGCAGACGTCGTGGCAACCACGATCAAGCCAATCTCTTCTTTATCGATACCCGCCATTTCGATAGCGCGCTGTGCGGCTTCGTAACCCATAGTGGATACGGTTTCGTCTGGCGCGGCGATACGACGTTCGCGGATACCTGTGCGCGTGACAATCCACTCGTCAGACGTATCTACCATTTTTTCCAGATCGGCGTTGGTACGCACTTGTTTTGGCAGGTAGCTGCCGGTACCTAAAATCTTCGTATACATGTACGCTCAGTCACTTTTAGCTAATACAGATTCCAGGCGAGCGGCAATCCGCTGAGGGACTTGTCGCTGCACCGCCTGCACTGCCTGTTCAATGGCGACAGAAAATGCTCGCTGATTGGCGGCGCCATGACTCTTAATCACGATGCCGCGCAATCCTAACAGACAGGCGCCATTATACTGGTCGGGGTTGAGGTGACTGAATCGCCGCGTCAGGCTCTTTTGTAACCAACGCTTCAATAAAATCAACCACCAGGCGCTTTTTTTGCCTTCTCCCTGAGATTTCAGCAGAGAAAGGAACATGCGCACGACCCCTTCCATGGTCTTCAACGTTACGTTTCCGGTGAAGCCATCGCACACCAGAACATCCGTTTTTCCCGTCAGCAACTCATTGGCTTCGAGATATCCAATATAGTTGATGGAGGGAACCTGTTTGAGCATTTCAGCAGCTTCGCGAATGCTGTCCAGGCCTTTGGTCTCTTCTTCACCAATATTCAATAACGCAACGCGGGGATTGCTAATCCCGACCACGTCTTCTGCCAGCACCGACCCCATCACGGCGAACTGAGCCAGCATGGTACTATCACAATCCACGTTAGCGCCCAAATCGAGCACCACCGTCTTTCCCTTCTGCTGATGCGGTAACACCGTCACCAGCGCCGGTCGCTCAATGCCCTCAATCGGCTTGAGCAGTAATTTCGACAGCCCCATCAGCGCGCCGGTATTGCCGGCACTGACGCAAGCCTGCGCTCGCCCTTCTTTTACCAGTTCCAGCGCGGTGCGCATAGAACTGCCGCGGCTATTACGAATCGCCTGCGAGGGCCGGGCATCACTGGCAATAACTGACTGCGCAGGAATAATCTGCAGACGCGAACGTTGTTCAAAGTCAGCTTTTGCAAGTAATGGCGTGATTGTGTCGGGATTGCCGACTAAAAGAAGTGTGAGTTGCGAATTAGAATTCAGTGCCTGCAATGCTGCAGGCACTGTCACGGAAGGGCCGAAATCTCCCCCCATGACATCTAACGCCAGGGTTAGACGTGTCAAGGTATCGTCGCAGCCTGGTTCGGTAACTTCCCCGTTTGCACGGGGAAATCCTCACTAAGCCTAATCACGCTGACGCGTGATTACTTAGTGATAACCTTGCGGCCGCGGTAGAAACCGTCAGCGGTGATGTGGTGACGCAGGTGTTTCTCACCAGAAGTCTTGTCTACAGACAGGCTGGTAACTGCGGTCAGCGCGTCATGGGAACGACGCATGCCACGTTTGGAACGGGTTGGTTTATTCTGTTGTACGGCCATGGACCTTACTCCTCAATTACTTACGCTTTAAGCTGGCTAATACGGCAAATGGGTTTGGTTTTTGCGCTTCATCAGGCAGTTCCCCAAAGACCATGTCCGCCTCGGACACTTCACAGTGTTCAGAATCATGCACCGGAACTACTGGCAAGGAGAGGATGATTTCATCTTCAACCAGAGCCAGAAGATCGATTTCACCGAATTCGTTAACCTCAATCGGCTCGTACGCTTCCGGGAGTGCTTCAGCCTGTTCGTCAGAACGAACCGGACTGAAACAATACGTTGTGTGAACATGCTGTACAAACGGTTTCCCGCAACGCTGACACTCGAGCGTTACCGTTACCTTCGCATCACCGGTTAAAACGGCCAGACGCTGGTTGTCGATAGCGAACGACATGGAGCATTCTACATCACTGTCCACACTGACTACAGATTCGGCAATACGCTCGGCCTGATCGGAAGTATAGATACCTTCGTAATCGAGGCGTTTTTGAGCCGTACGAACCGGATCAAGAGTCAGGGGTAATTTTACCTTTTGCATAGGGCGCGCATATTAACTTTGTAACGTCATAGAGTCAAAGAAAAAGGCAACCAGAGCTGCCTTTTGCCAATTATTCGCACACATTGCGGCCTGTAGTTTAAAATGGCTGGCATCGATACGCTATATCTGGTGATAAAAATATGCCAAATCTCGTACTTGCTTCCACGTCCCCCTACCGTCGAATGCTGCTGGAAAAGCTCGGGATCCCGTTTGAATGCGCCGCGCCGGACGTTGATGAGACGCCGCAGCCGGGCGAGTCGCCGCGTCATCTGGTGACGCGTCTTGCGAAGGAGAAAGCACAATCGCTGGCCGCACGTTATCCTGCACATCTGATTATAGGCTCCGATCAGGTTTGCGTGCTGGATGGCGAAATCACCGGCAAGCCCCATACGGAAGAGAACGCCTGCCAGCAGCTTCTGCGTGCGCGAGGCAGTATCGTGACCTTTTATACGGGCCTGGCGCTTTATAACTCCGCCTCCGGCCATCTGCAAACCGAATGCGAGCCGTTCGACGTGCACTTCCGCCATTTAAGCGAGCAGGAGATTACGGATTACGTGCGCCGGGAACGTCCACTGAACTGTGCGGGAAGCTTTAAAAGTGAAGGACTGGGGATTGCGCTGTTCGACAAACTGGACGGTCGGGATCCGAACACACTGGTGGGATTGCCGCTGATTGCCTTGTGCCAGATGTTAAGGCGTGAAGAGTGTAATCCGCTGACAATATGACTGGGACGCTGCGGCCTGATGCCCTCACCCCGGCCCTCTCCCACAGGGAGAGGGAGGAAGGCATAATCAGCCGCGCAGAACCTTCAGGCAGCGTTTCAACTGCTCATCCAGCGGCGCTTCAATACGGATAATTTCACCGGTATTAGGATGGGTAAACTTTAGCGCGGCCGCATGCAGGAACAGACGCGACAGCCCCGTGCCCGCCAGCTGTTTATCAAATTCGCGGTCGCCGTAGCGGTCATCAAACGCAATCGGATGGCCCGCAAACTGCGTATGGACGCGAATCTGGTGAGTACGTCCCGTCACCGGACTGCAGCGCACCAGCGTGGCAAACTCATAGCGCTCTTCAACCTTAAAGCGCGTCTCAGACGGTTTCCCTTCCTGGCTCACGCGGACAATGCGCTCGCCGCTTTGCAGAATGTTCTTCAGCAGCGGCGCCTGCACCACCTTCACGTGGGACTGCCACTGACCGCGCACCAGCGCCAGATAATCTTTCTGCATTCCCTTCTCGCGCAGCTGCTCGTGCAGGGAACGCAGCGCAGAACGCTTTTTCGCTACCAGCAGCACGCCTGAGGTATCACGGTCCAGACGGTGAACCAGTTCGAGGAAACGGGCTTCCGGACGCAGCGCACGTAACCCTTCAATCACGCCGAAGCTCAGTCCGCTACCACCGTGGACGGCGGTACCCGATGGCTTATTGAGCACCAGAATATGATCGTCCTCATAAAGGATAACATCGCTCAGGGCCGCGACTTTTTGCAGCTTCGGAGAAACCACCTCTTCTTCGCGTTCTGCCACGCGCACCGGTGGAATACGCACCTCATCGCCCGCTTCGAGCTTATACTCAGGCTTCACGCGTTTTTTGTTCACCCGCACCTCGCCCTTACGCAGGATGCGGTAAATCATACTCTTTGGCACGCCCTTCAGTTGGGTGCGCAAGAAGTTATCGATACGTTGCCCCGCGTAGTCATCCGCGATAGCAACCATTTTTACGGCTGGAGTCTCTGTTTTCATGGTTGGCGATTCTAAATATCGTCAGCCATTAGCGCCACTCATTTTTCTATGCTTATATTTACTTTTATCCGGCCTGCGCCCTGTTTCACGCAATCGATTTGGTGGTTATTAAACCAATCACCACCTTGAGGTGAAGAAACTGTGAGTAACCGGGTGATAATTGGTAAAAGTCATCTTGCTATAACCTGGCGAGCAGTGGAATAATGAGGCTGTTTTCCGCGTTAAATCCGGGTTTTGTAAGGATGTCGACGGAATGACCAATTTTGTCTGACCGATCATCAACGCAGCAATGGCGTAAGACGTATTGATCTTTCAGGCAGTTAGCGGGCTGCGGGTTGCAGTACTTCCCGGTATAAGGATTGTTCTCTGGAGAGTTCTACCCAGGCAATTCCCCTGATAATTGCGCTGTGTTTCCGTATGAAACACAGGCAACCGACACTCTGCGCCTCTTAAGCGAGCGACAACCGTGAGGTTGGCGACGTGAACAGACACGAGGCCATCGGTTCATACCCCGGAAAGCGTCACCTTGCCCGCAGCTTTGTCGTCAATGTAAGAATAACGAGTAAGTTACGATGAAAAGAATGTTAATCAACGCAACTCAGCAAGAAGAGTTGCGTGTCGCCCTTGTGGATGGGCAGCGCCTGTACGATCTGGATATCGAAAGTCCTGGACACGAACAGAAAAAAGCGAACATTTACAAAGGTAAAATCACCCGCATTGAACCAAGCCTTGAAGCTGCATTTGTCGATTACGGTGCTGAGCGTCATGGTTTCCTCCCTCTGAAAGAAATCGCTCGCGAATATTTCCCTGCAAACTACAACGCCCATGGCCGCCCAAACATCAAAGATGTTCTGCGTGAAGGTCAGGAAGTTATCGTACAGATTGATAAAGAAGAGCGTGGCAACAAAGGTGCCGCACTGACCACCTTTATCAGCCTGGCGGGGAGCTATCTGGTGCTGATGCCAAACAACCCGCGTGCGGGTGGCATCTCTCGCCGTATCGAAGGTGATGACCGTACCGAGCTGAAAGAAGCCCTGGCAAGTCTCGAACTGCCGGACGGCATGGGACTTATCGTACGCACCGCAGGCGTCGGCAAATCAGCCGAAGCGCTGCAGTGGGACCTGAGCTTCCGTCTGAAGCACTGGGAAGCGATCCAGAAAGCCGCTGAAAGCCGCCCTGCTCCGTTCCTGATTCACCAGGAAAGCAACGTTATCGTGCGTGCCTTCCGTGACTACCTGCGTCAGGACATCGGTGAGATTCTGATCGATAACCCGAAAGTGCTTGAGCTGGCTCGCCAGCACATCGCCGCGCTGGGTCGTCCGGATTTCACCAGCAAAATTAAACTGTACACCGGTGAAATCCCGCTGTTCAGCCACTATCAGATCGAATCCCAGATCGAGTCCGCCTTCCAGCGTGAAGTGCGCCTGCCGTCCGGCGGTTCTATCGTCATCGATACCACGGAAGCGCTGACCGCTATCGACATCAACTCCGCGCGTGCAACCCGCGGCGGCGACATCGAAGAGACGGCCTTCAACACCAACCTTGAAGCCGCTGATGAAATCGCCCGCCAGCTTCGCCTGCGCGACCTGGGCGGTCTGATTGTTATCGACTTCATCGACATGACCCCTGTTCGTCACCAGCGTGCGGTTGAAAACCGCCTGCGTGAAGCGGTGCGTCAGGATCGCGCGCGTATCCAGATTAGCCATATCTCGCGCTTTGGCCTGCTGGAGATGTCCCGCCAGCGTCTGAGCCCGTCGCTGGGTGAGTCCAGCCATCACGTCTGCCCGCGCTGTTCCGGCACCGGTACCGTGCGTGACAACGAATCGCTGTCTCTCTCTATCCTGCGTCTGATTGAAGAAGAAGCGCTGAAAGAGAATACCAAAGAGGTTCACGCCATTGTGCCTGTGCCAATCGCCTCCTACCTGCTGAACGAAAAACGTGCAGCGGTCAGTGCGATTGAAGCGCGTCAGGGCGGCGTTCGCTGCATCATCGTGCCGAACGATCAGATGGAAACCCCGCACTATCACGTGCTGCGTGTCCGTAAAGGCGAAGAGACCAGCACCCTCAGCTACCTGCTGCCGAAGCTGCATGAAGAAGAGATGGCGCTGCCTTCCGATGAAGAACCCGCAGAGCGCAAACTGCCAGAGCAGCCAGCGTTAGCGACCTTCATCATGCCTGAAGCACCACCGGAAGCAGCCCTGGAAAAACCGGCGGCCAAGCCTGCAGCGCAGAAACCAGAAGCCGCGGCCGCGAAGGCCCAGCCGGCGCAACCGGGTCTGCTGAGCCGCTTCTTCGGCGCGCTGAAGAAGATGTTTGCGGGTGAAGACGTTCAGCCAGAGCAGCCGAAGGAAGAACCAAAAGCAGCCAAACCTGAGCGTCAGCAGGACCGTCGCAAGCGTCAGAACAACCGCCGCGATCGTAACGACCGCAGCGACCGTAACGAGCGTCGCGACAGCCGTTCAGACAACAACGAAGGCCGTGAGCCGCGCGAAGACAACCGTCGCAACCGTCGCGAGAAACAGCAGCAGAATGTTGAAGATCGTGAAATTCGCCAGCAGGCGGGCGATGAGTCCGAGAAGAGCAAACAGCGCGACGAGCAGCAGCCACGCCGCGAACGCAACCGTCGTCGTAACGACGAGAAGCGTCAGGCGCAGCAGGAAGTTAAAAACCTGAACCGCGAAGAGCCTGCTGAGCAGCAGGACGGCGAGCAGGAAGAACGTACTCAGGTTATGCCACGTCGTAAGCAGCGCCAGCTGGCGCAGAAAGTGCGCATCGGTGCGGCTCCGGTAGAAGAAACTGCAGTTGTGGCGGCTGAAGCGGCAGAAACCGCAACAGGTACTCAGGTTGCAAAAGTTGACCTGCCAGCCGTCGTGGACAATAACGTTGAGCAGGATGAAAACGGTGAAAACCGTGACAACGCAGGTATGCCGCGTCGCTCACGCCGTTCTCCACGTCATCTGCGCGTCAGCGGCCAGCGTCGTCGTCGTTACCGTGACGAGCGTTACCCGACTCAGTCTCCAATGCCGTTGACCGTGGCGTGCGCGTCGCCAGAAATGGCATCCGGCAAAGTCTGGATCCGTTACCCGGTCGCCCGCCTTGAGCAGGCTGTTGAAGAACAGGCTGTTACCGAAGAGGTGATTGCCCCTGTAGCAGCGGTTGAAGACGCGGTGACCGAAGCAGCAACCGTGGTTGAACCTCAGGTTGTTGAAGCGGCAGAACCACACGCAGTGGACGTCGAAACCACCCACCCTGAAGTGATTGCCGCGCCGGTTGATGCCGCACCGCAGATTATCGCTGAAGAGGATGTCGTGGTGGCTGAGGAAGTCGCTGAAGAGGCTGAACCTGTAGCCGCGGTAGAAGAAGCCGCTGAAACCCTCGTCGAAACCACCACTGAAGAAGTCGTTCAGGACGTTGAGATTCAGGTTGAGCCGGTTGTCGAAGAAGTGAAAGCGCCTGAAGTGAAGCCTGAGCCGGTTAAGGTTGTTGCCGCGCCTGCGCCAGCTCACGTTGCGACAGCGCCAATGACGCGTGCTCCGGCACCAGAGTATGTGCCTGAAGCCCCGCGTCACAGCGACTGGGTTCGCCCGGCGTTCAGCTTCGACGGTAAAGGCGCTGCAGGCGGCCACAGTGCAACGCATCAGGCGACTGCACCGGCGACGCGTCCGCAGTCTGTCGAATAACGACACAGAAAGTAAAAAGCCGACCTTCGGGTCGGCTTTTTTATGCCTGCTGCACGGGCTTTCTCATCCCGGTGACCTCCGGCATGATCTGCCGCATCAGCTCCAGAAATCGCCGCAAGCGCGCCGGATAATAGCGGGACCAGGGATAAACCAGATGCACCGGTAACGCCGCCGGCTGCCACTCTGGCAGTAAATGCACCAGCCGCCCTTCCCGAATATCGTCCTGAACCGTCCAGCTGGATACGACCGCCACGCCAAGCCCGGTGAGTGCCGTATTGCGTGCGACATACAGGCTGTCGGTACTGAGGCGTGGGGTAATATTCACTCGCGCGGTAGCGGATGAAGCCTCGTGAAAGAGCTCCACATGGCGCTGGTAGAAAGAGCTGATAGCAATCCACGGCAGCTGCTGCAGATCCTCCGGCGTATTAACCGTCGGAAAACGGTCCAGCAGTGCCGGAGAAGCTACCACCGAACGCGGCACTTCGGCCAGCAGCACGGAAACGGTCGCCGGATCGACTTCCATTCCCACCCGAATAGCACAGTCAAGGTTGTCGCCCAGGAAATCAGCCGACCGATCGTTGAGCATCCACTCAATCGAAAGTTGCGGGTAACGCTGCAAAAACTCGGTTAGCGGTTTCAGGAGCTGATCCTGACCAAACGCGTGCGGTGCCCGCACCCGCAGCACGCCTACAGGTTCATCTTCCGTCTGTCCCACCTCATCTTCCAGCGCCAGCCAGCTGTCAATCACCCGACGGGCGTGCTGATAGCAGCGCTCGCCGTCATCCGTGAGCCGCGTCGTGTGGGTCGTTCGCAACATCAGGCGCACGCCCAGCATTGTCTCAAGCGACTGCAGCCGCCTGCTCACCGTTGCCTGGGTTGTGTCCAACTGCCGTGCCGCCGCAGAGAGTGACCCAGCCTCCACAATGCGGACAAACGTCCGCATTAGCTCCACCCTGTCTATACGCTCAGTTCTTTTCATCTTGTTCGCATTTATACGCTCAACGTATAAGCGTTTTACCACCGCACCCGCTACCGTCGCAAGGCGTACTGATAAAAAATAGCCTCACACGATGAATGAGGAACGTCTTATGAACACAACAACTGCCGCCCATGCCGTAAGCCGCTGGGTCATCTTAATGCTGGCGCTCGGCGCAGGCTTCAGCGTGGCTTCCATCTATTATGCCCAGCCGCTGCTGCCCCTGATGGGCGCTGACCTTCACCTGAGTATCGAAGGAATGGGCCTGGTCCCGACGCTCACCCAGGCGGGATACGCCTTAGGGATCCTGTTCCTGCTGCCGCTCGGCGATCGCCACGACCGCAGAACGTTAATCCTGATAAAGAGTGCGGCGCTGGCGTTGTTTCTCCTGGGCTGTAGCCTGACCGGACAGATCCACTCCCTGCTGCTGGCAAGTCTGCTCATCGGCATGGCCGCCACCATGGCGCAGGATATTGTCCCGGCAGCGGCGATTCTTGCGCCGGAAGGTAAACAGGGAAAAACCGTCGGTACGGTGATGACCGGTCTGCTGCTGGGCATTTTGCTCTCCAGAACCGTCAGCGGCGTGGTGGGCGAAGCGTTTGGCTGGCGCGTGATGTACCAGCTGGCTGCGGCAAGTATTGCGTTTATCGGGGTGGTGATGTGGGCCGTGCTCCCTCGTTTCGCTATTCACTCCACGCTGAGCTATCCCGCACTGATGCGCTCGATGGAACATCTGTGGCGTCGTTATCCCGCTCTGCGCCGTGCGGCGCTGGCCCAGGGTTTTCTGTCGATTGCCTTTAGCGCCTTCTGGTCAACGCTTGCGGTCATGCTGCTGGAACGCTATCACCTCGGCAGTGCCGTCGCCGGTGGTTTTGGTATTGCAGGTGCTGCCGGTGCATTAGCCGCACCGCTGGCAGGCGGCCTGGCGGATAAACTGGGTGCCGGGAAAGTGACGCAGCTTGGCGCAATCCTTGTGACCGTCTCGTTTGCCCTGATGTTCCTGATGCCTGCTGTGGGGGTTCACGGACAGCTGATTCTGATTGCCGTCTCTGCCATCGGGTTCGATCTGGGCCTGCAGTCCAGCCTGGTCGCGCACCAGAACCTGGTCTACAGCCTTGAGCCGCAGGCTCGTGGCCGCCTGAACGCCCTGCTCTTTACCGTGATCTTTATCGGCATGGCGTTGGGTTCCGCGTTAGGCAGCAATATTTACACGCTGGCTGGCTGGACGGGTGTGGTCGCGCTGGCAACGGTCTGCGGCATCATTGCGCTGGCAATCCGCCTGATTGAAAGCGCGCGCGTCGCCTCAGCACCAGCAGAAATGGCATAAAAAAAATGCCCAATCCAGACGGATTGGGCAGTAAAACATGCCCAGTTTCAAGACATGTTCCAAGAGGTCAAGATGTTATTTGTTCAGCTGGAACAGAGACATGCCCTGCATATCGCTAAACGCTTTATAAGAGGCCTGCAGGGCCGCCTGCTGCATGGTGTAAGAGGAAATCGCTTCGTTCCAGTCCACGTCCACCAGGTCACTCATCTGCTTAGTCTGGCCCAGCGCGCGGTCGTCACCCAGGGTATCGAGTTTTTCCAGTTCGTTCATCTTGGTGCCGACATCCGCAACGACCGTCAGGACGTTGTTCTGCGCGTTTTTAATACCGATCTGTGCGTTGGAAATTGTCTGGCTTTGTGCGGCAGCCGCGGCCGGATCGTTTTCAATCGGCGTCTTCAGCGAAGCAATGGCGGAATCAAGGATTTTAAACATGTTTGTTTCGCCATAGCCTCCGCCCGGCAGCTCTTGCGCATTGCTGGTAATGCTTTCGAAAATCTGCTGGCCGGTATGGCTGATTGCCATATTTCGCGCCGTATCAACCTGCTGGGTGATCGCCTCAGTGCCGCCATTGTAGGTGCCGGTTGCGGCATCAAACGGTGCGCTCTCGGTTTTGTAACCCGCAAAGATAAAGCGACCATTGCCATCCGTCGTGTTAGCCAGGTTCATGAGCTGGTCGCGGATCCCCTGGATATCGGTCGCCAGAGAGAGACGGTCGTCATCGCTTAAGGTGCCGTTTGACGCGTAGACCAGCTTCTCACGCACGCTTGATAACGCAGTGTTCACCTGGGTCAGCACGTTGTCTTCCAGCGACACTTTTTGCGTGGCAAAGGTGCGCGCTAACGCGAACTGGCTGTTTTGTGACTGAGATTGCGACAGAACAATAGACTGCGAAGCCGCGATAGGATCGTCCGACGGACGATTAACGCGTTTGCCGGTGGACATCTGCTCACCGTAGCTCAGCCATCTGCTCTGGGAATCGGTGATCCCGCGCATGTTCTGTTCGTACATCATCTGGGTGCTAATACGCATTTTTCACCTCAACCTTAACGAATGTTGATAATTGCATCGAAGAGCGTACTGGCAGTCTGAAGCACCTGCGCGTTGGCGAGGTAATACTGCTGATAACGCTGCAGGTTGCCATACTCTTCGTCAAGGTTTACCCCAGAGATGGTCTGCTGCTGCTTGATTAACTGCGTTTCCACGTTGGCTTTCGTCTGGCTGCTTACCTTCAGTGAAGCGGTGGTGCTACCCACGGTGCTGACCAGCGAGGCATAGGCATCGTTGAAGGTTTTGTTTCCGCCAACCACTTTGCTGTTTTGCAGATCGAGCATTTTCTGCCCGTTGCGGTTGTCGCTCTCACCGCCGTTCTGCACCGCGGCCATGGCCAGTTTGGACTCGTCGCTGATGGACAGTTCCATGTTCATGATGACGTCGGACACAGGCTTCACGGTAAAGCTGTCTTTAGCGTTTGCCGAACCGCTGACGTTCACGTTGAGACCATCAAACGACAGATTCCCGCTGGCATCCGGGCTCATTGTAAAACTGGTCTTGTCCGAGGTACGGGTAATGGTCCAGTCGGTGCCGTTAAACTGCAGCTTATAGTCCGTTGCCTGAACTTTGGTGCTGTCCGCAACGGTGGCATTGACGACCGCCGAGCCGCTATTTTTGCTGTTAGAAAGCACAGCCGGAGAACCAAAGCCGAACAGCTTGCCGCCCGCATCGCCGTTGGCATCAAAGCCGGCCTCATGCTGTTTGTTCATCGCGTCAGCAAATGCCAGCGCCATCTGGTTCAGAGTGTTACGGGCCTTATCCAGATCTTCAGCGCGGAACGTCAGCAAGCCGCCTAACGAGCCGGTGGTAACCATCTTTTCCGGGATCTCGACATTGCCCGCAACCTCATCGACGTAGGCGATAGTGGTACGGGAAGGATCGGCGCTGGACTTCACGGCCGCCAGCTGGTTAGCTTTGCTGCCCTGCACCAGGCTGTAGCCGTTGCCGAAAGAGATGTTAAACGTGCCGCTATCCTGAACAGAGACTTCCACGCCCACGATTTTGTTCAGCTCATTGACAAGCTGATCGCGCTGGTCGAGCAGATCGTTAGGCGATGCGCCCGCGCCGACGCCTGTGAGGCGGGAAATCTGATCGTTCAGATTGGCAATCTGTTTGGCGTAGTTGTTGATCTGCGAAACGCTGGTCGCAATTGCGGTATTGACTTGCATATCCTGATCGCGGAGATACTGATCGTTAGTTTTGAACTGATTGACCAGGCCGCCCGCTTTTCCCAGCACCGTCTGACGCGCAGCCGGGTCTTCCGCGTTGCTCACCAGCGTTTGCAGGCTCTTAAAGAAATCCTGCAGGGTGGTGGAAAGCGAGTTGGTAGTATCGGAGAGCACATCGTCAATTTTTGACATCTGCTGATAGCGTGTGGTCAGGCCGCTGCTCTGCGTCTGCGCGGCGCGTAGCTGGTTGGTGATAAAAGCGTCATATTCACGCTGGACACCGGAGACATACACCCCGTTACCCACCCAGCCACCGCCGGTCAGCGTGCTGTTAGATGCACCCAGCACCGTCGTCTGGCGGGTGTAACCTGCCACGTTGTAGCTTGAAATATTATTACTGACGGTATTGAGTGCCGACTGCGCGGCACTGAGGCCACTCATGGCGCTGTTAATCAAACTGGACATGGGGGTTCCTTTTATACGTTCAGACACGAGTCCTGATGAAGGTTATCGGCAACCTCCACCGGGACTTGAGAACTTTCAGAACAGATTTTCAATATCTGCGCTATAGGCTTTGCTGACCTTCTCGCCCATGGATTTCAGCTGCTGGATCATGCTGGTAAGCTTGCGCGCGTAGTTCGGGTCGGTCGCGTAGCCCGCGTTTTGCAGGGCCTGAGCGCCCTGCTCCGCCGTCGCCGCCTGCGTAACGGCGGTGTAACGCGGATTTCGACTCAGCAGCCCGACATAATCGGACAGTGCTTCCAGATAAGAGCTGTAAACGCGGAATTTCGCTTTCACCTTCACCGCCGCACCGTTCTCGTATTCGGTGGTGGTGATCTCCGTGGTCGGCCCTTTCCAGCTGGAGGTGGCCTTCACGCCGAAGATGTTAAAGCTCGGGTCGCCGTTTTCCTTGCGGATCTGGCGCTGGCCCCAGCCCGACTCCAGCGCGGCCTGGGCGAGAATAAGATGGTGAGGCACGCCGCTCTGTTCACTGGCCAGTCGCGCAGGCAGAGATAGCTGCGCCAGGAAGTCTTTGCTGTCACCGGAGAGCGCCTCGTCGCCGCTGCCCGTTGCCTTCGGTATCGCTTTACGCACCATCTGCGTCAGCGCCTGGTTCTGATAACTGGTCACCGTTTCCAGATCGAACTTCATCGGCACCTGCTGCGGCTGCTCTTCTGGCTGAACACCCTGTGCGGCGGCGGTCTGTTTGACAATCATGTCAGCCAGACCGAGGCCTTTACCGGCGGTCATCTGCTGCGCAATCTGCTGGTCATACATGCTGGTGTAAAGACGCGTTGAATCGCTGCTGAACATCCCGTCTTTCGGCAGGGTTTCGCGCATGCTTTTCAGCATCATCTGGACAAACATCCCCTCTACCTGGCGGGCGACCGGACGGATATTCGCCGCCGGGTCTTTACCTGCTTTGGTTTTCAGTTCGTTGAGCGACTGGGCGTCCCAGGCGGCACTGGTCAACAGTTTGCTATCGGTCAGCATCAGATGATTTCCAGTTTGGCGCGCAGGCAGCCCGCGCTTTGCATGGATTGCAGAATGGACATCAGATCCATCGGCGTCGCGCCCAGCGCGTTCAGGGCACGCACCACGCTGTTCAGGTTGGCGCTGGAGCGCACGCTCTGCAGAGAGCCGCCGCTCTGGCGTAAATCAATCTGCGTTTGTGGCGTCACCACCGTCTGGCCGCCACCAAATGGTGTATCCGGCTGGCTGACGTTGGCAGAACGGTTAACCGTCACCGACAGGTTACCCTGCGCCACGGCGCAGCTATCCAGCGACACTTCCCGGTTCATCACCACGGACCCCGTACGGGAGTTGATGATCACTTTGGCATCCTGCACCGGCACGTTCACTTCCAGATTCTGGATATCCGCCAGCATGCGCACCTGGTTGCTGCTGCCGGTAGAGGTGCGTATCTGCACGGTACGCGCATCCAGCGCCGTGGCATTGCCATAGCTGCGGTTGATGGTATCGGCAATCTGCTGCGCCATCGTGAAGTCTTCATTATTCAGCTGCAGGTTGATGGTGTTGCCTGCGCCAAACTGGGTCGGCAGCTCACGCTCGATGATCGCGCCGTTGGTAATACGTCCGCCGTTCAACTGGTTCACCTGCACGCTGCTTCCGCCTGCCGATGCACCCGCACCGCCAACCAGAATGTTACCCTGCGCCAGAGCATAGACCTGGCTGTCGACGCCTTTCAGCGGGGTCATCAGCAGCGTACCGCCGCGCAGGCTTTTGGCATTACCCATTGAGGAGACCACCACGTCAATGGTCTGCCCCTGGCGCGCAAACGCCGGGTAAGAGGCAGTGACCATTACCGCGGCCACGTTTTTCAGCTGCATGTTGGTTCCTGCCGGCACGGTAATGCCGAGCTGGGAAAGCATGTTGTTCAAGCTTTGGGTGGTAAACGGCGTCTGGGTCGTCTGGTCACCGGTACCGTCCAGCCCCACCACCAGGCCATAGCCAATCAGCGAGTTCTGGCGGACGCCCTGAACGCTGGTGAGATCGCGGATGCGGTCAGCCTGGGCAAACGTTGCTACAAGAACCAGCGCCACGGCGAAGATCGATTTAAACATGGGTCACCTCGCTTACATCGGCGATAAATTAAGGAAGAAGCGCTGCAGCCAACCCATATTCTGCGCTTCATTAATGTAGCCGTTACCGACGTACTCAATGCGCGCATCCGCCACCTGGGTGGACGGAACGGTGTTGGTGCCGCTGATGGTGCGTGGATTCACCACGCCCGAGAAGCGAATGAATTCAGTGCCCTGGTTAATGGCGATCTGTTTTTCACCCACGACGTGTAAATTGCCGTTAACCAGCACCTGGTCAACCGTAACCGTCAGCGTACCGCTGAAGGTATTGCTGGCGTTTGCGCCACCTTTACCGTTAAAGGTGTTGCCGCCGGAAGCCTCAACATCCGCACGGGCATTGCCGAACAGGCCCTGCAGATAGCGTGGAACGGTGTCGAAGCCAAAATTGGTTTTGCCATCGCGGCTGGCGTTCGCCGACGAGCTCTTGCTCGCGCTGACGTTTTCCTGCAGCACAATGGTCAATGTATCGCCAACATTGCGCGGGCGGCGATCTTCAAACAGCGGCTGATAGCCGTAGTTAATCGGCTGCGCGGTCTGGAAAATGGAGCCGTTTACCACTGGCGCAGGGCCAGGAACGGGTTGGGCAGTCGTCGCACCCTGGACCAATGGTTTAGACGGGATCAAAGCGCACCCGCTGAGAGTGACAGCCAGAACAGTCAGTATCGGATAACGAAACGCCGCGTTTTTTTGCATTGCCTTCATCTTCGAAAACAGGGAGCCGGTGCGGGGTTTACCGCACCGGGCTACGCCTTAGAGTTGCGTCAGTTTCTGCAGCATCTGATCGGTCGTCGAGACTGCTTTACTGTTAATTTCATACGCGCGCTGGACCTGGATCATATTTACCAGCTCTTCCGCCACGTTCACGTTGGAGGTTTCTACATACCCCTGATACAGCAGACCGGCACCGTTCAGGCCCGGCGTACTTTCATTTGGCGTACCGGAGGATTGCGTTTCGGTGTAGAGGTTCTCACCAATGCTTTCCAGGCCGGTATCGTTCATGAAGGTGGTCAGGTTGAGCTGTCCGACCTGGACCGGCGCGGCCTGCCCCTGCTGGGTCACGCTCACGATGCCGTCACGGCCGATGGTAATGCTCAGGGCGTTCGCCGGAATGGTGATCGCAGGTTGAACCTGGAAACCGCCCGCCGTCACCAGCTGACCGTTCTGATCGACCTGGAAGGAACCGTCACGGGTATAGGCAGAGGTTCCGTCAGGCAGTTGCACCTGGAAGAACCCCTGGCCTTTGATTGCCACGTCTTTGCTGTTGTTGGTCTGAGACAGGTTGCCCTGGCTGTGCAGACGCTCGGTCGCCACCGGGCGAACGCCGGTACCGATCTGCAGACCTGACGGCAGCGTCGTCTGTTCAGAAGACTGCGCGCCCGGCTGGCGGATGGTTTGATAAAGCAAATCTTCGAAAACGGCGCGCTGACGCTTGAAACCATTGGTGCTGACGTTTGCCAGGTTGTTGGCAATCACATCCATGTTGGTTTGCTGCGCGTCCAGGCCAGTTTTCGCGATCCATAAGGAGCTGATCATAAAGAGTCCTGTTAACTCATAGACAGAAGTTGGTTAGCCTTGCCCGCGTTTTCATCCACGCTGCTGATAATTTTCATCTGCATTTCAAAACGACGGGCGCTGGCGATCATGTCGGTCATCGCTTCGACCGGCTTGACGTTGCTGCCTTCCAGAACGCCGGACATCACGCGGATGCTCGGATCGGCCTGTAACGTGGCGCCACGAGTAGCCTGGGCCGCCTGGGTCAGACGGAACATGCCGTCGTCGCCGCGCTGCACCTCTTTGCCTTCCGCTTTGACCAGCTTCAGACGACCAACAGGGGCAACGGTATTGGCCGGGTCGCCCGGGTTCAGCGCCGAGATGGTGCCGTCCGCGGCGATGGTCAGCTCAGAGCCTTCCGGCACGGTCAGCGGGCCCGCTTCACCCATCACCGGATGCCCCTGAATCGTCAGCTGGCCGGTCGCGCTGACCTGGATATTCCCGTTACGGGTATAGCCTTCACCGCCGTCCGCCGTTTGCACCGCCAGCCAGCCGTCCTGCTGCAGGGCAACGTCCAGCGGGCGCGAGGTGTAATCCATCTGCCCTGGCGTCATGTCTGCGCCCGGGGTCGATGCCGCCACCAGCGTACGGGTCGGCAGGGAGAGCCCTTCCACCGGCACCGCGCGCAGCGCATTCAGCTGCGCGCGAAAGCCCGGCGTCGAGGCGTTTGCCAGGTTGCTGGCGGTAACAGCCTGCTGGCTGAGCGTCTGACTTGCCGCGCCCATCGCGGTATATATTGCGTGATCCATTGCGCTTTCCTGTTAGCCGCTTAACGCAGGTTAACCAGCGTGTTGAGAATCTGATCCTGGGTCTTGATGGTCTGCGCGTTCGACTGATAGTTACGCTGCGCGACGATCATGTTCACCAGTTCTTTACTCAGGTCCACGTTAGAGGCTTCCAGCGCGCCGTTGGTCAGCGTGCCGAAGTTACCGGTTCCCGCCGTACCCAGCAGCGCCACGCCGGAGGACTGGGTAGCCGACCAGACGTTATCGCCTTCAGATTTCAGGCCTTCGTTGTTGGCAAAGTTCGCCAGCACGATCTGCCCCAGCACCTGAGTCTGCTCGTTGGAGTAGTTCCCGACGACGGTGCCGTCATCGTTGATCTGATAGCTCACCAGGTCGCCCGGCTTGAAGCCGTTCTGGTTGGTCGCCACGATATTGTTCGCACCGGTGTTCTGCTGCATGGAGTTTGCAAAACTCATGGCGAAGGTCGCCGGGTCCGCACCTGGGATAGTCGCGGTAGTGATGTTGATGTTTCCACCACCAATCAACGTACCGTTATTATCGAAGGTCAACGTCGTGGCCACTGCCGCCGTGCTGCCTGCTACGCTGCCGTCCTGGGCGTACACTTTCCAGGAGTTAGCCGGGGTCGCATCTTTGACGTAAAACAGGTTCATGTTGTGCGCATTACCCTGGCTATCAAAGACAGTTACCGTACCTTTTTTGTTGTAGGTATCCGGGTTAGCCGGATCGAAGGCGGCGGTCGGTGCGGCATCGGTGGAGTTGAGGTTAATCTGCTGGGAAGCCGTGGTGGTGGATTTCGCGGCCATCAGCGTGGTCGGGATATTAATCGCCTGTGGATTCGCACCGGTCTGAACCGTTGAAGGCGTTCCGGCAACCGGATAACCCGTTAATTGCATCCCCTGCATGTTCACCAGGTTACGGTTTTCGTCCAGCTTGAACTGGCCGTTACGGCTGTAGAACACCGAGCCGTTTGCATCGACCATACGGAAGAAACCGTTCTGGCTGATGGCAACGTCCAGGCCACGACCGGTGTTGGTGGTGGTACCGTCGGTAAAGTCCTGAGTGATGCCCGCAACTTTTACGCCAAGACCCACTTTGGAACCGGCAAACATGTCTGCAAAGGAAGCAGAACCGGATTTAAAACCATAGGTCGCGGAGTTGGCGATGTTGTTGCCAATGACGTCCAGGTTGGTGGCCGCAGCATTCAGGCCGCTGACCGCTTGAGAAAAGGCCATGACTTACTCCTGATAAGTGTTAAGGCTTAGATAATCTGCCGAACTTCGTCGAGTGTGGTGGTACCGGAGGTACCCAAATCCAGTTTGTTGCCGTCGCCCCCTTTAATCACGCCCTGAACCAGCGCGAACTGCAGCGGCTGCGCCACCAGCTGGGTTGTCCCGTTACTGGCGCTAATCGCGACTTTGTAGGAGCCATTTGGTGCTTTCGTGCCGTCGGTCAGACTGCCGTCCCAGGTAAAGGTGTGAACGCCCGCCTTCAGCTCGCCAATATCGATGGTGCGAACCACGGCGCCGGTTGAGTCGGTGATCGTCGCGGTCACTTTGTCAGCCGCCTGCTGCAATTCCACGCCGAACGGCGTAGTGGTGGTGGTCGATGTACCCTCGGTGGTGCTGGTACCCGCAAGAATAGTGGTACCCGGGATCATCACGCCGTGACCGATCAGGCTTGCAGCCTGCAGGGACTGGGCGCTGTTAATCTGACCGGAGACGGAACCCAGGGTGGTGTTCAGTTTCTCAATGCCGCTCACGGTGCTGATCTGCGCAAGCTGCGTGGTCAGTTCGTTGTTCTGCATTGGGTTAGTCGGATCCTGGTTCTTAAGCTGCGCTACCAGCAGCGTCAGGAAGCTGCTCTGCAAATCGGAGGCATTGCTTCCCGTCAGGGAGCTGGAGCTTGTCGAACTTTTGGTGTTGTTAACACCCGTGTTCGTAGGATCATTCACATTTACGGCGATGGACATGCATGTCTCCTTTACTGGCCGAGAGTCAGTGTTTTGAGCATCATGCTCTTCACGGTATTAAGCACTTCGACGTTCGCCTGGTAGCTACGGGACGCCGACATGGAGTTCACCATCTCGCCCACCACGTCCACGTTAGGCATCTTCACGTATCCGTTAGCGTCCGCAAGCGGGTTACCGGGCTCGTACACCAGCTTGTCCGGCGCCTGGCTCTCTACCACGTCAGACACCTTCACGCCGCCCGTTGCCGCACCTGGCGCAGCGTCGACCTGAAACACAACCTGTTTAGCACGATAAGGCTGACCGTCAGGTCCGGTCACGCTGTCGGCGTTCGCCAGGTTACTGGCTGCCACGTTCAGCCGTTTTGACTGAGCGGTTAACGCCGAGCCGGCGATATCAAAAATATTCAGCAAGGCCATTTATCAGTTGCCCCCCTGCAGGACGTTCATCATGCCTTTGATTTGTCCGCCGAGTACGGTCAGGCCCGTCTGGTATTTCAGGCTGTTATCGGCAAACTGCGTACGCTCCCGGTCCATATCCACGGTGTTACCGTCGAGTGAAGGCTGGTCGGGGATGCGATAAAGTAAATCGGTCGCTGGCGCGGTCATCGCCTGAGCAGGAATATGGCGAGAGGATGTCATGGCGAGTGCAACACCTGTTCCTTCGGCACGTCCACGCTCCATCACCTTTTTGAGTTCACTGGAAAAATCAATATCGCGCGCCTGATACCCGGGCGTATCGGCGTTAGCAATGTTGGCGGCTAAAATCTCCTGCCGCTGGGCGCGTAAATTGAGCGCTTCCTGCTGAAAACGTAACGCGGCGTCGAGTTTATCGAGCATGTCTCCTCCGCTGATGGCAAAATTTCAGTTCACAGCTTAAATCTCACCCGGTCTCCCCTATCGACGGAATAAGCGCAAAATGCGTCGCTATTTATTCCGTTGATGCAAAACCACTGCAGGTAGAATTCACCCAACTCTGGAAACGGTGGAACTTGCGATGCAAACGTTAAAACGTGGCCTGATGGCAACCGTCTTGCTGTTTAGCCCTCTGGTGCAGGCCGGGGATTTACAGAATGCGCTGACGAATTTTTTTGCCCAGAAGCTGGCGGGCTTTAGCGACGAAGTTAACGTGACCATCCGTACGCCGCCGAATCTGTATCCGACCTGCGAGCAACCGTCATTCAGCGTGACGGGGACCACGAAGCTGTGGGGCAATGTGAACGTGCTGGCACGCTGCGCCAACGAAAAACGCTATTTACAGGTTGCAGTTCAGGCGACGGGCAATTATGTTGTCGCCGCCGTACCCATTGCGCGTGGCAGCACGCTCCAGGCAAACAGCGTGACGCTGAAGCGCGGGCGTCTGGACCAGCTTCCGCCACGGACAATGCTGGAAATGAACCAGGCACAGGACGCCGTCAGCCTGCGCGACGTGGCCCCGGGCCAGCCGATTCAGCTCTCCATGCTTCGCCAGGCGTGGCGTGTTAAAGCAGGACAGCAGGTGATGGTGGTCGCCAACGGAGATGGCTTTAGCATCAACAGTGAAGGGAAAGCGTTAAACAATGCTGCGGTGGCGCAAAACGCCCGTGTCAGAATGTCCTCGGGCCAGGTGGTTAGCGGAACCGTCGATTCTGATGGGAATATTCTGATTAACCTATAATCTTTTTAAAGATTCCGCGGCGCGTGCCGATAAATATTCAACTAATGATGATGTCAGGCGCAAACGCCGCGAACCCTCGATGAGGACAACACTATGAGCATTGATCGTACATCAGCCCTGAAGCCGGTAAGCGCTGTACAGCCTCGCGAAACGAACGACGCTACCCCTCAGAAAACGCGTCTGGAAAAACCGTCAACGTCTAACAGCACCAGCGTGACCCTGAGCGATGCCCAGGCAAAACTGATGCAGCCAGGCAGCAACGATATCAATATGGAACGTGTTGAAGCGCTGAAAACGGCTATTCGCAACGGTGAGCTGAAAATGGACACCAGCAAAATCGCTGACGCCCTGATTCAGGAAGCACAGAGTTTCTTACAGAGTAACTAACCGTATGAGTCGACTGTCAGAAATACTGGATCAAATGACGGTTGTCCTGAACGACCTGAAAACGGTAATGGACGCTGAACAGCAGCATCTCTCTTCCGGCCACATCAACGGCAGCGCGCTGCAGCGTATTACTGAAGATAAGAGTTCGCTGCTGGCGACGCTGGATTATCTGGAGCAGCAGCGCCGCGCCGAGCAGGATCCGAAGCGCAGCGCCAATGACGATATTGTTGAGCGCTGGCAGACCATTACCGAAAAAACCCAGCATCTGCGCGATCTCAACCAGCATAACGGCTGGCTGCTTGAAGGGCAGATTGAGCGCAATCAGCAGGCGCTTGAGGTGCTGAAGCCGCATAAAGAAACCGGACTGTACGGCGCGGATGGTCAGACGGCGACTGCGCGTATTGCGGGTGTAAAAAAGATTTCGATTTGACGCATCAGCGACAAATCATGCAGTGGGGAGCACCCTGAGGTGAACTCCCCTTTTGGCGTTTATGCCGTACGGCGGGTAAACTCTTTCACTTTGAAGCCCAGCACGGCGAGCGTGGCGAAATACGCTACCACCCCGACGCCCACCACGGCCATCAGCCGCATCAGACGATAGGGCATCGTGCCCAGGGACCACTCCGGCATGACGTACATCATCCCGATGAGTGCCGCAGACATCACCAGCACCGCCACAACCAAACGCACGAGGAAACTTGCCCAGCCCGGCTGCGGCGTAAAGATATCCTGCTTGCGCAGCTGCCAGTAAAGCAGCCCGGCATTCAGGCAGGCCGCCAGACCAATAGACAGCGACAGTCCGGCATGCTTCAGCGGGCCGATAAATGCCAGGTTCATCAGCTGGGTCATAATCAGCGTCACGATGGCAATTTTCACCGGCGTTTTAATGTCCTGACGCGAATAGAACCCCGGGGCCAGCACTTTGACGACAATCAGCCCCATCAATCCCACCGAGTAGGCTATCAGCGCGCGCTGGGTCATCGCGGCGTCAAACGCGGTGAATTTCCCGTACTGGAACAGCGACACCGTCAGCGGCTTGGCGAGGATCCCCAGCGCCACCGCGCTGGGAAGGGCCAGCAGGAAGCAGAGACGCAGGCCCCAGTCCATCAGGCGGCAGTACTCATCATGGTTGCCGCTGGCAAAGCTTTTCGACAGCGACGGCAGCAGGATGGTCCCCAGCGCCACGCCCAGCACGCCGGACGGGAACTCCATCAGACGGTCAGCGTAGTACATCCACGAAACGGAACCGGACACCAGGAAAGAGGCAAAGATGGTGTTGATGATAAGCGAGATCTGGCTGACGGAGACGCCAAGAATGGCGGGCCCCATCTGCTTAATCACGCGCATCGCCCCGGCATCTTTAAGATTGATGCGCGGCAGCACCAGCATGCCGATTTTCTTCAGATGCGGCAGCTGATACGCCAGCTGCAGCACACCCCCCACGGTGACCGCCCAGGCCAGCGCCAGCACCGGCGGGTTGAAGTGCGGCGCAGCGAACAGCGCAAAACCGATCATGCTGACGTTGAGAAACGTCGGCGCAAACGCCGGAACGGAGAAGCGGTTCCAGGTGTTCAGGATCGCCCCCACCAGCGAGGCCAGCGAGATCAGCAGAATATACGGGAAGGTAATGCGCAGCAGCTGCGAGGTCAGGGCAAATTTATCTGCCGTGTCGGCAAAACCAGGTGCGGTCACCATAATCACCCAGGGCGCGGCCAGCATACCGACGACGGTCACCACGGCCAGCGCCAGGGTCAGCAACCCGGAGACATAAGAGACAAATACGCGCGTCGCATCTTCACCCTGCTTGCTTTTATATTCCGCCAGAATGGGAACGAACGCCTGGGAGAACGCCCCTTCAGCAAAAATGCGACGCAGCAGGTTAGGCAGCTTGAACGCAACGAAAAAGGCGTCCGTTGCCATCCCTGCACCAAAGACCCTTGCCACAATGGCATCGCGCGCAAAACCGAGTACGCGAGAGAACATGGTCATCGAGCTGACGGCCGCCAGCGATTTTAATAAGTTCATTAACGTGAATTTCCAGAACCATACGGATTTCCAGGACGGGTAAGCGTAAGCGCCACCCGGCAAAGCCAACAGGCGGCGCTTAGTCTAACCGGATTTCAACGAATTACTATCCGCAGATGTTACAGCGAGTTATTCGCTCATGGCATCGCGCCAGAGTCTTTCCACAATGCGCTGCGCCAGAATGGCCTGCTCGCCGGACGTTTCAGGAACCGTCTGATTTTGCACGCAGGTGATAAAGTGGCGGGCACATCCCGCGAAACCGCGCTGCTCGAGGGTGCTTTGCCAGCCTGGCGCCGGGAGCGTCACCACGCCGCTGCCCTTCTCTTCCCGCCACTCCCGCATGTCGGTAACGTCGTACAGCGCGCCGTCTGTCACCGCCTGAACGGATTCCCGCTGGCTGCCTGCGCGGCGGTGCATGCTGGTGGTGACCTGAAGATGCTCAACGGCAAAATGGTGTTCCGCATACACCATCTGCCCCTGTTCGTTAGTGACCAGAGTGCCGCTTTTCAGCAGCGCTTCGCCGTTGGTCAGCCACAGCGCGGTATCCACCACGTGGAGGTAGTCATCAAGAAGGGTAAAGCGCAGATCGTTCGGACCCACGCTGTCGGTACGGTGCTTATCCATCCGCAGCGAGGCGAGCGTGCCCGACTGCGCCTTCAGCTGCTGATAAAGCGGCGCGAAGCGGCGGTTGAAACCGACCATCAGCGTCAGGTTTTTACGTGCCGCCAGCTCAATCAGCCGCTCCGCGTCCTGAACGTTTTCCGCCAGCGGTTTATCCACGCAGACGTGAACACCCGCATTGAGCAGCTCACTCACCACCTGATAGTGGGTTGCCGTTGAGGTATGCACGAATACCGCATCGCACTCGCGGGCCAGATCCTGCAGGGAGGCGGCATACGGGATGCGCCAGGTTTCGCAGATACGCTCTGCCTTCTCGCGCGTGGGTGACCAGGCCCCTTGCAGGGTCCAGTCTGTCGCCGCACCTAAAACAGGCAGCCAGGCTTTTTGCGCAATACCGCCCAGCCCCACCACGCCAATACGTAATTTTTTCACCGTCAGTCTCCCAGATGTGCGAGCAACGCGTCCAGCCGCTGCTTCAGCCCGGCTACCTCTTCTTCCAGCGCCTCTACGCGTGCTGAAAGGTCGTCGCTGATTGCGGGGCCGGATTCCGTCGCCACGCTTGCGGCGTCAACGTCACCGCTGAAAAGGTGCATATAGCGGCTTTCACGTTTGCCCGGCTCGCGCGCCATACGCACCACAAAGGGGCCATCCTCACGCGCGGCCAGCCCTTCCAGCGTCTGCTCGACCTCCTGCATGTCGCTGAACTCATGCATGCGGGAAGCGCGCGTTCGCAGTTCCCCCGGCGTCTGCGCCCCGCGCAGCAGCAGCGTGGTGATAATCGCCACTTCCGCACTGCTCAGCTTCAGGTCGCCAAATTCAGAGTTACAGAAGCGCTGCTCGTATTTGGTCACGCGGTTGCCAAAGCCGCTGACGGTGCGCAAATAGTGGCGCTTTACCAGCGCGTCCAGCACGTCCTGAACGTCATGCTCGCTGAGGTTCATCACCGGCTCGCGGTTGGTCTTCTGGTTGCAGGCCATGGTCACGGCGTTAACTGAGAGCGGATACTGCTCCGGCGTGGTGACCTGTTTTTCGAGTAAGCACCCAATCACGCGCGCTTCCGTACCGTTTAGCTGATACTTCATCTTTTCTCCTTAACGACCTGCGGTCCAGTCTCGGGTGGTTAACGCCGTCAGAACGTGGTCGCGCCACTCTCCGTCTATCAGCAGATAATCTTTGGCATAACCCTCTTTCTCGAACCCTAAACGCGCCAGCAAATTGCCGCTGCGCTGATTATGCGGCATGTAGTTCGCCATAATGCGATGGATATGCTGCGTGCGCTGCATATAGCGAATGGCCACCGTTAACGCCTCGTACATCATCCCCTGCCCCTGCCATTTCTGGCCGATAGAGTAGCCAAGGTAGCAAGCGTGGAACGAACCCCGCACCACGTTTGAAAAATTGGCAATTCCGATAATCTCTTTCTCTTCCGGATCGAGCAGCGCGAAATAAAACGCGCTGCCCTGCTTATGAAATTCAGCGATCATGCTGAGGCGCGCCTGCCAGCCGGAGGGGTAACAATGGCTCTCATCCCGAACGGGTTCCCAGGGTTTTAAAAACTGGCGATTCTCGGCGTAATAATCCGCCAGACGCCAGGCATCACGCTCATGCACAAGACGAACGACCAGCCTGTCCGTTGTCAGACGCACTTTTGGCACATTACTGCGATAGCCAAACATCAATACCACTCCTTCCCGTCGCTTCAGCTTACCCATTAGCTTTACTATACCTGCGCCTGTGCCGTCTGTGAAAACAGTGACATACCATTTTGACCTCTTTTCACATTTTTCGATGAGAACTCTCTATCAAAGCACCGTTTTGATAAAAAAATATTGTCGCGCGCAGGGGTGGGAAAAAGCGCGGCGACACCGCAGAATGTTAGCGTGCTCACCTTCTTATTTTCCCTGGAGGGAAAATGTCCCGCGTATCACAGGCCAGGAGCCTGGGTAAATATTTCCTGCTCGTCGATAACATGCTGGTCGTGCTCGGCTTTTTTGTCGTGTTCCCCCTCATCTCGATCCGCTTTGTCGATCAAATGGGCTGGGCGGCGTTGATGGTCGGCATTGCGCTGGGGCTACGCCAGTTTGTCCAGCAGGGTCTTGGCGTCTTTGGCGGCGCGATCGCTGACCGCTTTGGCGCTAAACCGATGATCGTTACCGGTATGCTGCTCCGCGCGGCAGGCTTTGCCACGATGGCGGTTGCCCACGAGCCCTGGCTGCTGTGGTTCTCCTGCTTCCTCTCCGGTATCGGGGGCACCCTGTTTGACCCGCCGCGTACCGCGCTGGTGGTAAAGCTTATTCGTCCGCAGCACCGCGGCCGCTTCTTCTCCATTCTGATGATGCAGGACAGCGCCGGGGCGGTTGTTGGCGCCCTGCTGGGCAGCTGGCTGCTGCAGTACGATTTCCGTCTGGTCTGCGCGGCCGGGGCGGTGCTGTTTATTCTGTGCGCACTGTTTAACGGTCTCTATCTCCCGGCCTGGAAGCTGTCTACGGTAAAAGCGCCGGTACGCGAGGGGCTCGGAAGGGTGCTTCGCGACAGGCGTTTTGTCACCTACGTGTTGACCCTGACCGGCTATTACATGCTGGCCGTACAGGTGATGCTGATGCTGCCAATCATGGTGAACGATATTGCGGGCACGCCTGCCGCCGTGAAATGGATGTACGCCATCGAAGCCTGCCTGTCGCTGACGCTGCTTTACCCCATCGCCCGCTGGAGTGAACGGCGTTTTCGCCTGGAGCATCGCCTGATGGCCGGTCTGTTTCTGATGACGCTGAGCATGATGCCTATCGGTCTGGTAAACACGCTCCAGCAGCTTTTCATGCTGATATGCACCTTCTACATCGGCTCCATCATCGCCGAGCCCGCCCGGGAAACGCTGAGCGCCTCGCTTGCGGATGCGCGTGCGCGCGGCAGCTATATGGGCTTCAGCCGCCTGGGACTGGCCTTTGGCGGTGCGCTGGGTTACGCCGGCGGCGGCTGGCTGTTCGATGCCGGCAAAGCGCTGAACCAGCCGGAGCTCCCCTGGATGATGCTCGGCGTGGTGGGCGTCATGACGCTTCTCGCCCTGTGGTGGCAGTTCAGCCAGAAGCGCAGCGCGAGCGGCATGCTCGAACCCGGCGCGTAGCCCTTCCCTCCGGCGGGAGAATGCTCCCGCCACACTTCTCAGTATTTTCTGCTGGTTTCTGCCATTTCACACTGACATACTGACGAAACAGGACAGTAGCGCCGATTTTTCGTTGAGGAACACTATGAAGAAAATTGTCATTGCCGCCGCACTTATCGTCAGCGGTCTGCTGGTGGGCTGTAACCAGCTTACGCAATATACCGTCAGTGAGCAGGAAATTAATCAGGCGCTGGAAAAACATAACAATTTCTCTAAAGACATTGGCGTGCCGGGGCTGGCCGATGCCCACATCGTTCTCACCAATCTCACCAGCCAGATTGGTCGTGAAGAGCCGAATAAAGTCACGCTGGCAGGCGATGCCGCGCTTGATATGACGTCTCTATTTGGCAATCAGAAAGCCAACATCAAGCTCAAGCTGAAGGCGCTCCCCGTTTTCAATAAAGAGAAAGGGGCGATTTTCCTGCAGGAGATGGAAGTGGTCGATGCGCAGGTTTCGCCGGACAAGATGGCACCGGTTCTGCAAACCCTGATGCCCTATCTGAACCAGTCGCTGCGTAACTACTTTAATCAGCAGCCTGCGTACGTCTTAAGCGAAGACAAAAGCAAGGGTGAAGCCCTCGCGAAGAAATACGCAAAAGGGATAGAGGTGAAGCCGGGAGAGATCATCATTCCTTTCACCGATTAACCTGAAGGGCGCTGCGGCGCCCTTTTTTTTACGGAAAAGTGTGCAAACGAAAACGTTTCCGCATATGATTTGTGTCCGGCAAAAACAGCCATCCTTATGACTGATTCCTGACAAGCCGGAGCTTCCATGACTGCACAACCCCAGGTTCTTAAAATCCGCCGCCCTGACGACTGGCATATCCATCTGCGTGATGGCGATATGCTGAAAACCGTCGTGCCCTATACCAGTGAAATTTATGGCCGCGCGATTGTCATGCCAAACCTGGTTCCGCCAGTCACCACCGTCGATGCCGCGATAGCCTACCGCCAGCGCATCCTGGATGCCGTTCCGGCAGGACATGATTTCACCCCGTTGATGACCTGCTACCTGACCGATTCGCTGGACCCGAACGAGGTGGAACGCGGATTTAACGAAGGCGTATTTACGGCGGCGAAACTCTACCCGGCGAACGCCACCACCAACTCCAGCCACGGCGTCACCAGCATTGATGCCATCATGCCGGTTCTGGAGCGTATGCAGAAGCTGGGCATGCCGCTGCTGGTACACGGCGAAGTAACGCATGCGGAGATTGACATCTTTGACCGTGAAGCCCGTTTCATCGAGACCGTGATGGAGCCTCTGCGCCAGCGTCTGCCGGCGCTTAAGGTCGTCTTTGAGCATATCACCACCAAAGACGCGGCAGAGTATGTTCGCGACGGCAACGAGCTGATCGCCGCGACCATCACCCCACAGCATCTGATGTTTAACCGTAACCATATGCTGGTGGGCGGGGTGCGCCCTCACCTGTACTGCCTGCCGATCCTCAAGCGCAACGTTCACCAGCAGGCGCTGCGCGAGCTGGTCGCCAGCGGATTCACGCGTGCGTTCCTTGGCACAGACTCCGCGCCTCACGCCCGCCATCGCAAAGAGGCAAGCTGCGGCTGCGCGGGCTGTTTCAACGCTCCAACGGCTCTTGCCAGCTACGCAACCGTATTTGAAGAGATGAACGCGCTGGAGCATTTCGAAGCGTTCTGCTCCCTCAACGGCCCGCGCTTCTACGGCCTGCCGGTCAATGAGACCTTCATTGAGCTGGAGCGCAAAGCGAGCCAGGTTGAGGAGTCCATTGCGCTGACGGATGACGCACTGATCCCCTTCCTGGCAGGTGAAACCGTAAACTGGACGGTAAAACGCTAAAAAATCAACGCCCCTTGTTGTCAAACCGATAATATGCCTGTATAAATAAACAGTATATTACACAGGGGGCATTTATGCGTATTGAAGTCACCATAGCCAAAACTACCGTTCTGCCTGCCGGCGCGCTTGATGCACTGGCAGGCGAATTATCCCGTCGTATTAACAACACTTTTCCCGATAACGCGGGCGCCGTAACGGTTCGTTACGCCGCAGCGAACAACCTCTCCGTCATGGGTGCCGCAAAAGAAGATAAAGATCGCATAAGCGAAATCCTGCAGGAAACGTGGGAAAGCGCAGACGACTGGTTCATTACCGATTAACACTGCTCCCTCATTGTGTTTTTTTGCCGGGTCGCCCCGGCTTTTTTTTGCCTGTCATTCCTGACGTTCAAATTAATTCAGCATCTTCTTAGAAAATCGTGAACGATATGGTGTTTTATTGTTCGAACAATCCTAAAAAGCAGAAAAATGTGTTGCTACCTGTTTATTTTTCCCGTTGGAACCCTTATTACTTGGTATACTGAAGAAGCTTTCAGAAAAACATGCATTGAACCTCAGAGCCGTTGTCTTCTAACACGCATTTAGGGGGTTATAATGGAAAAGAATAACGAAGTCATCCAGACCCATCCGCTTGTAGGCTGGGATATCAGTACCGTAGATAGCTACGATGCGCTGATGCTGCGTTTGCACTACCAGACCCCAAATCAACTCAACCGTGACGAAGCGGAAGTTGGACAGACGCTGTGGCTAACAACAGACGTCGCCCGTCAGTTTATTTCTATTTTAGAGGCAGGCATTGCAAAAATAGAATCTGGCGACTATCAGGAAAATGAGTATAAACGGCACTAACCGTATGCCCACTTTTCACTCAACAGGCACCCTCGCGGTGCCTTATTTATTTCCCGCTTGTTTGCGCCCGCGTTGTTAATTACTCTGCTAACAAACCGTAAGTTTACGAGATGCATATGAGATACGACTTAATCATTATTGGTAGCGGCTCCGTTGGATCGGCCGCCGGTTATTACGCAACGCAGGCAGGGCTAAACGTCCTGATGATTGACGCCCACCTGCCGCCGCACAGCGAAGGCAGCCATCATGGCGACACACGCCTCATTCGCCACGCCTATGGCGAGGGCGAGCGCTACGTTCCGCTGGTGCTTCGCGCCCAGACGCTGTGGGACGAGCTGGCAAAACAGACCGAAGAGCGTGTTTTCGAGCGGACGGGGGTCATCAACCTTGGTCCGGCTCGTTCGGAATTTCTCGCCAATGTCGAACGCAGCGCGAAGGCGTTTAATCTTGACGTTGAGAAGCTGGATGCGTCGGCTATCACAGCACGCTGGCCAGAAATTACCGTCCCGGAGGATTATATCGGCCTCTTTGAAGCCAACTCCGGCGTGCTGCACTGTGAAACGGCGATCAAAACCTGGATCGATCTTGCCGCCAAAGCGGGCTGCGCGCAGCTGTTCAACTGCCCCGTTGAGGCCATCACGCATGATGCAAACGGCGTTACGGTGAAAACCGTAGACGGAGAGTATTCGGCTTCCCGCCTGCTTATCAGCGCAGGAACCTGGGTTACCCGCCTGCTCCCGGACCTGCCGATCCAGCCGGTGCGCAAGGTCTTCTCCTGGTTCCAGTCGGACGGGCGTTACAGCGCGCAAAATAAATTCCCGGCGTTTACCGGCGAGTTACCCAACGGCGACCAGTTCTACGGTTTCCCTTCCGAGAAGGACGCCCTCAAGATTGGTAAACACAACGGCGGGCAGGTCATCTCCTCACCGGAGGAGCGCAAACCCTTTGGCGCCAGCCCGCAGGACGGCTCAGAAGCCTTCTCGTTCCTGCGCAATATTCTCCCGGGCGTCGGTGGACTGCTTTATGGCGCGGCCTGCACCTACGACAACACCCCGGATGAAGACTTTATCATTGATACGCTGCCGGGCCATGACAACACCCTGCTGATTACCGGGCTGAGCGGCCATGGCTTTAAGTTCGCTTCGGTGTTGGGTGAAATCGCCGCGCAGTTTGCCCAGGGTATCACGCCGCAGTTTGATCTGACGCCGTTCTCACTCTCGCGTTTTAACGAATAATCGGCCACGGGCTCCGGCGGTACCGGGGCCCGTTTTTTTCATACTTAACTGTGGGGCGTTATGCGCAGGATCGTGGGTTTTCTCGTCAATAACATTCGCGAGCACTTTATGCTCTATATCTTATTGTGGGCGCTGCTCGCTATCGTCGATGTTATTTACATTGTGTTTTATTGAAAGCGATAACTGACATTAGCTGACGTTACTTTATGTTTATTTAAGCTTTTTTCTTCAGCTAAATACGTCTTGCACGAAGCCACTGAATTAAATTTGCGGTTCCTTTTCAAAATCGCTGAAATAAATAAAATAAAAATCAATAGTCAATTATTTTAGTTGCAATATCGCGCCTTCCCGTTCATTTTTATCTTTCGGTTAATTTGAAAATGGACATTCTGATGCAATTGCGTAACTCCTCCCGGCGCTACGGAATAATATCCATAAGCTTGCACTGGATATTTGCCATTGCCGTCTATGGTATGTTCGGACTTGGACTCTGGATGGTCACGCTCAGCTATTACGATGGCTGGTATCATCAGGCACCCGAGCTGCATAAAAGCATTGGCGTCCTCCTGATGCTGGGGCTGGTATTTCGCGTAATCTGGCGACATGTTTCTCCACCACCCGCGCCACTAAAGACATACAGTAAAATAACCCGCGTTAGCGCTGTCGCCGCGCATATTGCGCTGTATGCACTGCTCTTCGCCATTCTGATCAGCGGCTATCTCATTTCAACGGCAGACGGTAAGCCGATTAGCGTTTTTGGCCTGTTCGAGGTTCCGGCAACGCTCAGCGATGCCGGGGCTCAGGCCGACACGGCGGGCGTCGTTCACCTCTGGCTTGCCTGGAGCGTGGTGATCCTGTCCGTACTGCACGGGCTCGCAGCCCTTAAACACCATTTTATTGATAAAGACGATACGCTTAAGCGCATGCTTGGCCGCTCGTCAGTTGACTCTGGAGCATAAAATGAAAAAACACCTGCTGGGTATCGCCCTGGGTTCTCTGTTATTCACCGCCGGTTCTGCCGTGGCGGCTGACTATAAAATTGATAAAGAGGGCCAGCACGCTTTCGTCAATTTCCGCATTCAGCATCTGGGATACAGCTGGCTTTACGGTACCTTTAAAGATTTCGACGGCACATTCACTTTTGACGAGAAAAACCCTGCGGCAGATAAAGTCAATGTGACCATTAATACGAACAGCGTCGACACAAACCATGCTGAGCGCGATAAACACCTGCGCAGCGCAGAGTTCCTGAACGTCACAAAATTCCCGCAGGCCACCTTCACCTCAACGGAAGTGAAGAAAGAGGGTGATAAGTTGGCTATTACCGGTAATCTGACGCTGAATGGCGTAACCAAACCCGTCACTCTGGACGCAAAATTGATCGGTCAGGGTGACGATCCGTGGGGCGGTAAACGCGCAGGTTTTGAAGCGGCGGGTAAAATTCACCTGAAAGATTTTAATATCACAACGGATTTAGGCCCGGCGTCTCAGGACGTTGAGCTGGTTATTTCCGTTGAAGGTGTGCAGCAGAAGTCGTAATAGATTCGCCCGGCAGGCTCTCGCCGTGCCGGGCGTTATTATTATTCCGGGTCAGGAATGCCCAGTTTAGTATTCAGACGGCCGCGTGATTTATTAAAAATCTTATTGCCGTTTTCACGTCCTGCGCGACGACGACGCTGCTCTTCTTCCGGCAGGATACTCTCCTCGCTGCACAGCTCGCTACAGCAGCCGTTAAACTTCTCGGCACAGGCCGGACACTGGATAAACAGCAGGTGGCAACCGTCGTTTTTGCAGTTGGTGTGGGTATCGCACGGCGCGCCGCACTGGTGGCACTGGGCAATCACATCTTCTGAAATACGCTCGCCCATGCGCTCGTCAAAGACGAAGTTTTTACCGATAAAGCGTACCGGTAAGCCCTGCTCGCGGGCGCGGCGGGCGTACTCGATAATACCGCCTTCAATGTGCCAGACCTTGTTGAACCCATTGTGCTTCATCCACGCGCTGGCCTTCTCGCAGCGGATACCGCCGGTGCAGTACATAACGATTTTTTTATCCTTATGCTCCTGCATCATCTCCACCGCTTTCGGCAGCTGCTCGCGGAAGGTATCGGCCGGAATTTCCATCGCGTTTTCAAAATGCCCCACTTCGTACTCATAGTGGTTACGCATATCAATAAACACCGCATCCGGATCGTCCAGCATCGCATTCACTTCCGCGGCCTTCAGATATTCACCGACATCCGCAGGATTAAACTCAGGATCGTCGATACCGTCCGCCACGATGCGTTCACGCACCTTCATGCGCAGCACCCAGAACGATTTCCCGTCGTCATCCAGGGCAATGTTCAGGCGCAGGCCGTCGAGGGCCGGATCGAAGCTGTAAAGTACGTCGCGGAATGCGTTCACCTTGCTTTCCGGTACGCTAATCTGTGCGTTAATGCCTTCGCGGGCAAGATAGACGCGCCCGAAGACGTTCAGCGCCGTGAAGGCCTGATAAAGCGCATCGCGGGTCGCCTGCGGATCGTCGATCGTGAAATATTTGTAGAAAGAGATGGTTGTGCGCGGTTCGGTTTCAGCCAACATACGCGCCTTTAACATCTCATTCGAAACGCGGTTGTGTAACACTGGCATGGTGTACAAGTCCTGCAATCGTCAGAGAGAATGAAAAATCGGTCGGCATCATATAGCAAACAAAACCAATTTACATCCACACAATTTACGCTACATTTCACACACCCTGATGAATCAGGCTTAACAATTGCCGTCGTCGCGCAGGTTTCGGCGGCAGATATTTTGGCTACGTCTCAAAAAATGCGACAATAGCGAAACAGGACGTTTGAACACAGGAAAGACATGACCCAGTTACCAAAATTTACCGTCGCCCTTTTGCACCCCCGCTATTGGATGACCTGGCTTGGCATTGGCTTTTTATGGCTACTGGTACAGCTTCCCTACCCTGTTATCTTCCGGTTAGGTAAATCATTAGGCCGACTCGCGCAAATCTTTATGAAACGCCGCGCCCGCATCGCGTATCGTAACCTTGAGCTGTGCTTTCCGCAGATGAGCGAGGCAGAACGTCATGATATGGTCTCGAAGAATTTCGAATCCGTCGGAATGGGGCTCATGGAAACCGGCATGGCGTGGTTCTGGCCGGACAAACGTATGGCGCGCTGGAGCAAGGTGACCGGAACCGGCATGGAGCCGGTGCATACTCTTCAGGCCAATCAGACCGGCGTGCTGCTGATCGGCGTCCATTTCCTGACGCTGGAAATCGGGGCGCGCATGTTCGGCATGCAGGCGCCCGGCATCGGGGTTTATCGTCCTAACGATAACCCGGTTATCGATCTCATTCAGACCAACGGCCGCATGCGCTCCAATAAAAGCATGATCGACCGTAAGGATCTGAAGGGCATGATCCGCGCGCTAAAGTCCGGTGAAGTAGTCTGGTATGCTCCCGATCACGACTATGGCCCACAGGCCAGCGTCTTTGTTCCCTTCTTCGCCGTCGACGAGGCCGCCACCACGACCGGCACCTGGATGCTGGCGCGGATGTCCAAAGCCGCCATTGTTCCCTTTGTTCCCCGCCGTATGCCGGATGGCTCAGGCTACGAGCTGATGATGCTTGAGCCGGAACTCGCGCCGCCGCTGGAAGATGCGGAAACCACCGCGCGCTGGATGAACGGCGTTGTGGAGAAGTGCATTATGCTAGCGCCAGAGCAATACATGTGGCTGCATCGCCGCTTTAAAACGCGGCCAGAAGGCACGCCGTCCCGCTATTAATCTCTCATGCGGCCTTCAGGGCCGCATGCTGTTTTAGCTTTAAAAGCTCCCCCTCATTGCGGCAATCATAACCCAGGCGCATAATTAGCAGGCTTATTACTTCATGCTTCAGGTGCTCTGCACCTCACTATGCGGATTGTTATGTCACCCTCAGATGCCCCCATAAACTGGAAGCGTAACCTCACGGTCGCGTGGCTTGGCTGTTTTCTTACCGGCGCGGCGTTTAGCCTGGTCATGCCATTCCTGCCGCTCTACGTCGAGCAGCTGGGCGTGACGGGCCACAGCGCACTCAACATGTGGTCTGGCCTGGTATTCAGCATCACGTTTCTCTTTTCCGCTATTGCCTCGCCCTTCTGGGGCGGCCTTGCTGACCGTAAGGGACGTAAAATCATGCTGCTGCGTTCGGCACTGGGGATGGCCATTATAATGGCGCTGATGGGCGTGGCGCAGAACGTCTGGCAGTTTCTGATATTGCGCGCATTGCTGGGCTTATTGGGCGGATTTATTCCCAACGCGAACGCCCTGATCGCCACGCAAATGCCTCGCCATAAGAGCGGCTGGGCGCTTGGAACGCTCTCAACCGGTGGCGTGAGCGGTGCCCTGCTGGGGCCGCTGGCGGGGGGGTTACTGGCGGATAACTACGGCCTGCGCCCGGTTTTTTTCATCACCGCGAGCGTTTTGTTTCTGTGCTTTATTGTCACCCTGCTCTGCATTCGTGAAAAATTTACGCCCGTCGCCAAAAAAGAGATGCTTCACGCCAGAGACGTACTGACCTCGCTTAAAAATCCCAGGCTGGTGCTGAGCCTGTTCGTAACGACAATGATCATTCAGGTAGCAACCGGATCGATTGCCCCTATTCTGACGCTGTACGTTCGCGACCTGGCGGGTAATGTTAGCAATATTGCCTTTATCAGCGGGCTAATTGCCTCCGTGCCCGGCGTGGCGGCGCTGCTTAGTGCGCCGCGGCTGGGGAAGCTCGGGGACCGCGTGGGTCCTGAGAAGATCCTGATTTGTGCGCTGGTTATCTCCGTCCTGCTGCTCATCCCCATGTCGATGGTGCACTCTCCGTGGCAGCTGGGCGTGCTTCGCTTTTTGCTGGGCGCCGCCGACGGGGCGTTGCTGCCCGCCGTACAGACCCTGCTGGTCTACAACTCCACGAACCAGATTGCCGGGCGAATCTTTAGCTATAACCAGTCATTTCGCGATATCGGTAACGTCACCGGGCCGCTTCTCGGCGCGGGTATTTCCGCCAGCTTCGGTTTTCGCGCCGTCTTTATCGTGACGGCTGGCGTGGTGCTGTTCAACGCGATTTATTCGTGGTTCAGTTTATCCCGCGCGTTACGGCCGGTGACGGAATAAGACGAACGCCTGACGGCTTATTTTCGCATTCATACTTGCAGAATCTGATATTCAGCTATTCTTTCCCTGAAACCTTCTGGAAAACAGGGAGACACCAATGACCATGTACGCCACGCTGGAAGAAGCTATTGATGCCGCTCGTGAAGAGTTCCTTGCCGATAATCCCGGTGTTGAGGAAGAAGATGCTGACGTGCAACAACTTAATATCCAAAAATACGTTCTGCAGGATGGGGATATTATGTGGCAGGCCGAATTCTTTGCCGATGAAGGCGAAGAAGGGGAATGTTTGCCGGTCCTGAGCGGTGCAGGTGCGCAGGCCGTCTTTGATGGCGACTATGATGAAATCGAGTTACGCCAGGAATGGCTGGAGGAGAATACGCTGCACGAGTGGGATGAAGGCGAATTTCAGCTCGAGCCACCTTTGGATACGGAAGAAGGTCAAACCGCAGCCGATGAGTGGGACGAGCGTTAATTTACGCTACTCGTACGGGCCGTGGCTGGCATCAATCGGCAGCAACAGCGTGTCGAAAATCAGCGAAAACGGCAGATCGAGCACCGTCAGATAGCGCCATGCGGAATCGCGTACATCCCATTTCACGCCCGGATAGTACTGGTTGCCATGGCCCTGCCCTGGAATGGTGCGGCTGATGATGCTGCCGCAGCCGCTTAGCAGGCATGTCATCATAACGACGATGATTATTTTCATCAGTAACCTCTAAAAAAATACCGGCCTCGCAGCCGGTATTTTATCTGGAGGGTGGCGCTATGCTTACCCACCCTGCTTAACCACTTACTTAGCCTTCAGCGCCAGTGGGTTCAGCTTCAGCTCTTTGTAGTAGTTCACCCACGAAGAATACTTCTCCGGAGCGGACCATACGCGATAGTGAAGCCTTGCCATCGTGACCGGATCGCTCAGCAGCACCAGACGACGGTCGCGATTGAGTTTTTCCGGGGTCTCGTTAAGCGCCTGCTCAACGTGACGATCGCGGGCAATCTCCAGCACCTGGCTTGCGCGGTGGCGCGCAGTGGCCATCGCCGTCGCCAGGGCGTTGAATGACGGGTTAAACACAGCGTGCATAAAGCCATCATCCAGCGTGCGGCTGCGGTTCTGCTCCAGGTAGGTATCGGTATCCACCAGCACCTGCGGCGGGGAATACTCTTCCGGGATCAGGAACAGTTTCCAGCGCTTGGTACGCAGCCCCACCGTTGACCGGCTGGAGATCACAGACACAAACGGCGACAGGATCAGCGAGAAGACAATCGGTGCCAGCCAGAACAGGAAGCGCAGATCCAGCCAGGCCATTCCGGCCGCCCACACCAGCCCCAGCAGCAGCTGAGAACCGTGGCGCATAAAGGCTTCACTCCATGGCGTGGAGTCGTCATCACGCTGCGGTGAGTTCCAGACCACTTCCCAGCCCAGGAACGCACTGACCACAAACACGGTGTGGAACAGCATACGCACCGGCGCCAGCAGCACGGAGAACAGCACTTCCAGCAGCAGAGAAAGGGTCACGCGGAAGAAACCGCCGTACTCTTTCGAGCCTTTGCACCAGATCAGGATGATACTGAGCAGTTTAGGCAGGAACAGCAGCACCATGGTGGAAGCAAACAGCGCAATCGCCAGCTCAGGACGCCACTGCGGCCACACCGGGAACAGCTGGCGCGGTTGCAGGAAGTATTGCGGCTCCGTCAGGGCATGGACGACCTGCAGCGCAGTGGAGAGCGCGAGGAACATAAACCACAGCGGTGCGGAGAGATAAGACATCACGCCCGTCAGGAACACCGCACGGTGAACCGGGTGCATCCCTTTAACGAGGAACAGGCGGAAGTTCATCAGGTTACCGTGACACCAGCGGCGGTCTCGCTTGAGCTCGTCCAGCAGGTTCGGCGGCAGCTCTTCGTACGATCCCGGCAGGTCGTAGGCAATCCAGACGCCCCAGCCAGCACGACGCATCAGCGCCGCTTCCACGAAGTCATGCGACAGAATCGAACCGGCAAACGAACCCTCGCCCGGCAGCGGCGCCAGCGCACAGTGCTCAATGAACGGCTTCACGCGGATAATAGCGTTGTGGCCCCAGTAGTGCGATTCACCCAGCTGCCAGAAGTGCAGACCGGCGGTAAACAGCGGCCCGTAAACACGGGTGGCGAACTGCTGGCAGCGCGCGTACAGGGTGTCCATACCGGACGCTTTTGGCGAAGACTGAATGATGCCCGCGTTCGGGTTGGCTTCCATCAGGCGCACCAGACCGCTCAGGCAGTCACCGCTCATGACGGAGTCAGCATCCAGCACAACCATGTAGCTATACTGGTTACCCCAGCGACGGCAGAAGTCATCGATGTTGCCGCTTTTACGCTTCACGCGACGGCGGCGGCGGCGATAGAAGATCTGCCCTTCGCCCTGCACTTCCGCAATCAGCTCCATCCAGGCTTTTTGCTCTGCCACGCAGATATCCGGGTTGTAGCTGTCGCTCAGGATGTAAACGTCGAAATGCTCCGCGTTACCGGTCGCCTTTACGGACTCCCAGGTCGCACGCAGGCCCGCAAATACGCGGTCAACGTCTTCGTTACAGATAGGCATAATCAGCGCGGTACGGTGCTCAGGATTGAGGGGTTCATCCCCGACCGTTGACGCCGAAATGCTGTATTTGTCCCGTCCCATCAGCAGCTGCAGGAAGCCCATCAGCGCGGTCCAGAAACCGGCCGATACCCAGCAGAAGAGAACCGCGAACAGCAGGAGAATGCCGCTTTGCAGAATGTACGGCAGCAGCTGCATGAAGGAGACCCAGAGATCCTGGCCCATCATGTCAGTCGGGTTGATAAACGCCCAGCCCTGGTAAGGCAGAATGGTTTTCATGTACCAGGTCGCGACAACCGTCTGCGCCAGCGTCAGAAGCAGCAGGATATAACGGCGGATTGTGCCCACGGTACGCCATTTCTGTTCAGAGGCCTGCTCTTCTTTCGTCAGGCGCGACAGATAGCGCGGCGTGACGTCACGCCCGCGCAGGCGATCCCAGAAGCGGCCAACCGGGTTGGTGCGCCATGGATCGGGGAACATTGAGGAACGCGTCGCCTTCGGCATGGCCTGAAGCTGATCGCGTCCTTCGTCGTCTTTAATCAACTGCCCTTCTGCCAGCGAGTCCGGCCAGGCCTGCTCCAGACGCGCCTTGACTGACCCCAGCGGCGTATCATCATCACGGGAAAACTGACGATGTTCGCCATCCAGCGCGGTATGAACCGCGCGGATGTCGCTCTTAGGCAGCGCCGCTTTTTCGATATCCGTCAGCGGCATGGCATCAATATATTCAGATGTATTATTCATTGGCAGGTAGCTGGTAGCTCCAGGTTTCACTCAGCGGCTGATCTTCACTGACCAGCGCAGCACGCATTTCAGTGGTCTGTTTCGGATCTTTCACTTTCACGCGCAGGGTCAGACGCCAGCCTTTGGTTACCGGGTTGTAACGCACGGTGTTCTCTACGATTTCACCGTTGTCACCGATGCTGGCCTGGGCCGACACCGCAGTATCCGGAGCCAGTTTCTTCATATCCTGGCCGGTGAAGTCCACGACAAACGCCACCGTACCGTCAGGCTGACGGATAAGGTTAGACTGCTTCACGTCACCCGTAGAGCGGCGAGTCTGCGTCACATACGCGTTATCCGGCGCATGCAGCTTATCTTCGTCGCGGCTGAAGGTAATGGTGTACTTGAAGTTCATCTCTTTACCGGCTTCCGGCAGTTGATCCGGCGTCCAGTATGCAACGATGTTGTCGTTGGTTTCGTCGTTGGTTGGAATTTCAACCAGCTCTACCTTGCCTTTACCCCAGTCGCCTTTCGGCGTAACCCAGGCGCTTGGACGCAGGTCATAGCGGTCGTCAAGATCTTCAAAGTGAGAGAACTGACGGCCACGTTGCAGCAGGCCAAAGCCCTGCGGGTTTTCCATCGCAAAGCTGCTGACCGCCAGATGTTTCGGGTTATTCAGCGGACGCCAGATCCACTCACCGTTGCCGGCATGAATAGACAGACCGTTGGAGTCATGCAGTTCCGGGCGGAAGTTGGTGGCTGGTGACGGCTGGTTCGGCCCAAACAGGAACATACTGGTCAGCGGTGCAACGCCCAGTTTGCCCACTTTGTCACGCAGGTAAACCTTAGACTGCACGTCAACGACCGTGTCACGACCCGGCATAATCACAAAGCGATAGGCACCGGTTGCACGCGGAGAGTCGAGCAGCGCATAAATAGTCAGACGTTTGTCCGTTGGTTTTGGACGTTCAATCCAGAACTCGCGAAAACGCGGGAACTCTTCACCTGATGGCAGCGCGGTATCAATAGCCAGACCGCGCGCAGAAAGCCCGTACACCTGACCCGCGCCAATCACGCGGAAGTAGCTGGCGCCAAGCATGCTGACGATTTCGTCGTTTTTATCTTTGCTGTTGATCGGGTAAAGGACTTTGAAGCCTGCGAAGCCCAGGTCTTTCACCGTATCTTTGTCGTGTTGCACATTGCCAAAATTGAAGTAATCCGGGCTGTACTTGATCTTGCGTACCGCGGTTGCCGTCACTTCATTGATGGCAACAGGCGTGTCGAAGTACATACCCTGATGATAAAATTCAAGCTTGAACGGGGTTTTAATGTTATTCCAGTACGCTTTATCGTGGTTGAACTGGATCTGCTGATAGTCCGCATACTTCATGTCGCGGAAAACGGAGGGCAAGTTACTTTTCGGCGCTTCGTAGCTCTTGCCTGCCATCGATTTTGCCTGTTTTGCGACATCGTCGATGTTAAAGGCCAGTGCCGATGAGGTATACAGTGATAACACCACTGCAGCACCCAACCAACGCATTTTCATCATCTGTGGTTTATGTTTCATAATAAGTAAGCACTTCCCCCTTTGTGTGCTTATATCGATCCGATCCATTTTAATGGAAACTCAGGCAATCCGACAACATAATCACTGCTTTGTTCAGCTGCTGGCTCATGGATTAAGCAAATGAAAGAACCCGCTATTCACTTTGCGTGCTTATCCTGGAGACAGTGTGTCGGTCTTGGTGTAGGGTTGGCTTCGAATGTAACCATGATGAGTCTTAGGGATAAGGCGAAAAGTCTGAGAATGCACAACGTTATATGAGCACAACACCGATACAACGGGAATATTTCCTCGACTCGATCCGGGCATGGCTGATGCTATTGGGGATCCCCTTTCATATTTCACTGATTTACTCCAGCCACACGTGGCATGTTAATAGCCAGATGCCCTCCTGGTGGCTGACGCTGTTTAATGACTTTATTCACGCTTTCCGCATGCAGGTGTTTTTTGTCATATCCGGCTATTTTTCGTACATGCTTTTTTTACGCTACCCGCTTAAGCGCTGGTGGAAAGTGCGCGTGGAGCGCGTCGGTATTCCCATGTTAACCGCCATCCCGCTGCTAACGCTGCCGCAGTTCATTATGCTGCAGTACGTTAAAGGCAAGGCGGAAAACTGGCCGAATCTCTCGCTGTACGAAAAGTACAACACACTGGTCTGGGAACTGGTGTCTCACCTCTGGTTCCTGCTGGTTCTGGTGGTGCTGACCACGGTCAGTCTGGTGATTTTCAGCCGCCTGCGCCGCCATCTCAGCACGACGGCCGACTCTTTCTTCACCAACATCACGCTGGGCAGACTGTCGGTGCTCTTCTTACTGCTGGGGATCGCTTATGCCGCGGTGAGACGCACGCTGTTTATCGTCTATCCACCGATACTGAGCGACGGCCTGTTCAATTTTGTGGTGATGCAGTCGCTGTTCTACATTCCGTTCTTTTTAATCGGCGCGCTGGCCTTTATTCATCCGAAGCTTAAAGCGCTGTTTACTACCCCGTCACCGTGGTGCGCGGTAGGTGCGGCCATCGCCTTCGTGGCCTATCTGCTGAACCAGCGATACGGGAGCGGCGATGCCTGGATGTATGAAACGGAAAGCGTGATCACTATGCTGTTGGGCCTGTGGATGGTGAATGTGGTGTTCGCCCTCGGCCACCGTTTGCTGAACTTCAAGTCCAGCCGCGTGACCTACTTCGTCAACGCTTCACTGTTTATCTATCTGGTGCATCATCCTCTGACGCTGTTCTTCGGGGCATACATCACGCCGCATATCGCATCCAACACGCTGGGCTTCTTTACCGGGCTGGTGTTTGTGGTGGGGATTGCCGTCGTACTCTATGAGATCCATCTGCGGATCCCTCTCCTGCGCTTCCTGTTTTCAGGAAAACCACAGCCGAAAGCCGCCTGAGCAGCGCGGCGCACGGAGTGCGCCGCCCTTGCTTCAGCTTTCCAGCTCTTGCCTGCGCTGAGTCAAAAGACGCTGATACAGATGCGTGGTGTCTTCATCGAAGCAGACAAAAATCACCTTCTCTGGCAGCGGCTTGAGTGAAAGATAACGGTAGACGGTATCTACGGCGATGGCCGCCGCAGCCGCCTTTGGATAACCATACACGCCGGTGCTGATGGCCGGAAACGCCATCGTTTTGAAGCCGTTGTCGGCGGCAAGCCGTAGACAGTTCCGGTATGCCTCTTCCAGAAGACTCGCTTCATTCCGATCGCCGCCATGCCACACGGGCCCGACAGCATGAATCACCGCGTTGGCGGGAAGGTTGCCCGCAAGCGTAATCACCGCATGTCCCGGAGGGCATTCACCCTGTTGCTGACGCACGATTTTACAGGCTTCCAGTAACTGCGGTCCGGCAGCCCGATGAATAGCGCCGTCTACTCCTCCTCCCCCCATCAGGGAAGGATTGGCCGCATTGACGATGACGTCGACATGGACGGTCGTAATATCGCCATGAATAACTTCAATTTGCGGTTTCATAAAGCCCCTCTGCTGCCCGCCTTTTTTATAAGTGTATCGCAGAGGGGTTATTGAGAAAACGACAGGCCTAAAACCGCGCCCACCAGCGGGCGCGCACGGGTACTAACGGTACTGGACCTGAACAACCGCGAGCGTTTTTTCAGGATTCAGGTACGTCATATTCACTGTCGCCAGGCTGGAAGCCGTCGACTTGCCGTTCAGCGCATCGTCATAGCTGATCGTACGCGTTTGCATACGGTTTTTTTCCGGGCATGACAGCGCAAGCTGCCGCTGTTGCGGTGTGACTTCACAAGGGTCAGCAACGATTGCACCGCGAAAGTGAATAACACCACCTTCTGCAATAGTGGCTGAATAAGCTGGAGCGATAAAAGCAGAAACGAGCAGGCCCAGACCTGAAATAAGATGAGCAAAATAGTGGGTCACGATATGTACTCCTCAATGAAAATCGTCCATGAGGGGCAAACGCGCTTCATTATGCAAACGAAGGCTGACGTTACGGAACCAAACAACGCAGTTCCTGATAACAGCTTAGTTCAACGGCAAATATTCGCAATACATTGATTTCATGAATATTTACAGCGTACCCCCGGCTGGCGACCACTGCTGTGATAAATGAAGCGTTTTTCCATCCGTGACGGTGACTACGATTTTTACCGTGTCTCCCGCAGAAATAGTTAAACTCAACCGCGTTAAATCAATCGCCTGATTAGCGGGGATAAAAAGGGTATTTTGCTGCCGTGAAGCACTTTGCCCACTCTGCCCTTCTTTCAGTGAGAGGATATGAACCTGACAATCACACGGTTCCGACAAAATGACCTGCGGAATAATGGTTGTCATATTTCCCTGCTGTGACGTTTTAAAAGCGATCTGCCCGGAAAGCGCGGCAAGGAGAATGAAGGTATTCATGAGGAACTCCCGAAAAAAAACAGGGCATCAGCCCTGTTTTTTTGTAGTCCAGATTTCAGTATCAGTACTGATGCGCTGTCGCGTGGTTACCAAAGCCAATCTGGGTCACGTTGACAGTGGAGTTAGACGCCGTCTGGTCTACGAGCGCACCGTTAAGGCCGCCGTACTGGCTAACATTCATAACGGATTTTTTGCTGTTCCACTGATCGAGTGTCGCACTGTTGCCGAAACCGTTCTGGGTCAGGTTGATTTTACTGTCGTCAGAACCCTGACCGACATCAGCCCCGTTACCACCACCGGTCTGGCTAATATTCAGAACGGAATTTCTGGCATCCGTCTGCAGGGCCAGCGCTGAGTTACCGCCACCGTTCTGGTAAATATTCAGAGTTGAATTTGGACCACTGTATCCGCCCTGACCATGACCGTGTCCATGACCCCATCCGCCCTGATTAATCATACCAGCCATAGCACTACCAGAAACTACGATTGCTGCAAGTGCTGCCACTTTGATAAATTTCATGGTAAACCCCCATCGGATTGATTAACGTCGTCGCGAAATAACTAGCGCTGAATAACGCGAATTGCCATCTGCGACTGTTTCTGCACTACAACTGCGGTTTTCTGCGTACCGTACTGCGTAATATTTGCTCTATTACCCGACCCTTTCTGGATAATTTTCGCACTATTACCATATCCATCCTGCGTAATGCCTGCATCGTTCCCGTTACCGCTCTGATCGATCCAGGCAATATTATAAGTCCCTGATTGATCAACTCTCGCTCTGTTGCCTGCCCCATCCTGGGAAATGACGGACAAGAGTTTCGATCCTTCCTGGCGAAGCTGAGCGTCATTAAACACGCCCTGTTGACCAATAATGGCTGCCTGATTTAATGATGAATGACTTAATTCATTAACCGCAAAATTATATTCAGCGTTTGCCAAATCTGAATTCGATGCGGTTACAAATCCAGGCGCACCCAGTAATGTAAACATCAAAAATAACGCTGTGTTTTTCATGTTGTCACCCTGGACCCGGCTACCTGAAAACACCTTGATCGTATTTCGTATTAAACGACTCGTTTTTTTGTTAACGCGTCGTTACGGTGAAGAGTATGTCCGCTGAAACATTTTAAATATCTCACCCGCGCGGCTTATTTTTATTTTTCAGCTCACCACAAAGTTGTAATTTGCACCATAAAAGGCATTACTCAGGCCGGTTTTATTTTTTATGAAATATTTATGCGTGGCATGCTGTACAACGGCGAGAAAGCCGCCCATGTCCCTTCCCGCGTTGTTTAAGCGTAACGCCAGGATGACATTTTCTTTAGTGCGTGACACAAGGCGAGTTTTCTTAAGCCAGAAAAACCAGAACGGTATGACTTAGAAAGTATCAGTTACTCATACCTTGACGCATACCAAATAAAATAATAAATACTTTTAAATATCAATTGATTGATAATATTTGTATGATTTTTAAAATCTATGCACAACTATTTACATGTACAACTTTCATATCAAATAACAACATTAAAAATCTGCAATTTACACAAATTAATATTGATTTTTACATCTTGTTACATGATTAACACTTGCTTTAAAACTCGTAAAAGCTAGATTGAAATTAGATGTACGAAATTGGTTTTATATTTACCTCCCTGTGGAGGTTATGTTCTGTTTCTACACACAGCAGTGCAACATCTGTCAGTACTTCTGGTGCCCTCTTGTTTACAGAGAGGGCGGCTGTCAGGTGCCAAAAATAAGTGGGGTTTCATCATGTATAATGAAGTCCATAGTTTACATGGTCATACATTACTGTTGATCACAAAACCTTCTCTGCAAGCGACAGCTTTATTACAACATTTAAAGCAATCTTTATCACTGAACGGGAAATTGCATAATATTCAACGTTCTTTTGATGATATTGCGCCTGGCAGCATCATTCTGTTTGATATGATGGAAGCCGATAAAAAGCTTATCCATTACTGGCAAGATAACTTAAGCAGGAAAAACAATAATATCCGCGTGTTATTATTGAATACCCCTGATGAATATCCTTTCAGAGATATTGAAAACTGGCCGCATATCAATGGCGTGTTCTACGTCACTGAAGAAGAGGTTCGGGTGGTTGATGGTCTGCAAGGCATATTGCGCGGCGAATGCTATTTCTCGCAAAAGCTGGCCAGCTACCTCATCACGCACTCCGGAAATTACCGCTATAACAGTTCGGAATCAGCGCTGCTCACCCACCGTGAGAAAGAGATCCTGAACAAATTACGCATTGGTGCTTCAAATATTGAAATCGCCCGTTCGTTATTTATCAGCGAAAATACGGTGAAGACGCACCTTTATAATCTTTTCAAGAAGATAGCTGTTAAAAACCGAACTCAGGCTGTTTCATGGGCAAACGATAACCTCAGGCGTTAATGACATGAAGCGCACATTGAGTTGGATCGCCGCAGCGAGTCTCCTGCTCGCTGCTGGGAACCTGCAGGCCGTTGAGGTCGAAGTTCCCGGATTGTTAACTGACCACACGGTCTCATCGATCGGGCACAGCTTTTACCGGGCCTTCAGCGATAAATGGGACAGTCCCTACACGGGTAATTTAACAATCAACGAGCGGCCCAGTGCACGTTGGGGAAGCTGGATAACCATAACGGCCAATCAGGACGTTATTTATCAAACGTTTTTATTCCCCTCGAAAACAGACTTCGATAAAAACGTAGCCTTAGCACTGGCTCAAACTGAAGACGCTATTAATCGCCTGCAAATAGATAAAGCCCTATTAAGCACCAGCGATTTAGCAAAAGATGAGTTCTAGCGAACCGATATGCGGAGGCTGTCATGCGTATTGCATATGCAGTTGTTTCGATCATGCTTATTGCTCCCCTGAGCTGGGCCGGAAATATGACCTTCCAGTTCCGTAACCCTAACTTTGGCGGCAACCCCAACAACGGTGCCTTTCTGCTGAATCAAGCCCAGGCACAAAACTCCTATAAAGATCCGAGCTATCAGGATTTTACCGTTGATACCCCTTCCGCACTGGATAACTTCACCCAGGCTATCCAGTCGCAGATTTTAGGGGGATTGCTGACCAACATTAATACCGGCAAACCCGGCCGAATGATGACCAACGACTTTATTGTCGACATCGCCAACAGGGACGGACAGCTCCAGTTGAATGTGACCGATCGTAAAACCGGAAAAACCTCCACCATAGAGGTTTCCGGCCTGCAAAATAATTCAACTGACTTTTAAACAATAGCTAAATAAGGACAACGATCATGCAGCGCTTCCTGATATTTGTTGCAGTGTGCTTATTGAGCGGTTGTTTAACTGCTCCACCTAAAGAAGCTGCAAAACCAACATTAATGCCCCGGGCCCAGAGTTATCGTGATTTAACCCATTTGCCTTCACCTACGGGCAAGATATTTGTCTCGGTATACAACATTCAGGATGAAACCGGGCAATTTAAGCCTTACCCGGCAAGTAACTTCTCCACCGCGGTGCCGCAAAGCGCCACCGCCATGCTGGTGACCGCACTGAAGGATTCGCACTGGTTTATACCGCTGGAACGCCAGGGGCTTCAGAACCTGTTAAATGAACGCAAAATCATTCGCGCCGCGCAGGAGAATGGCACCGTCGCGGACAATAACCGGATGCCTCTGCAGTCTCTGGCCGCCGCAAACGTGATGATTGAGGGTTCGATTATCGGTTACGAGAGTAACGTAAAATCGGGCGGCGTTGGGGCGCGCTACTTCGGTATCGGCGCGGATACCCAGTACCAGCTCGACCAAATTGCGGTTAACCTGCGCGTCGTTAACGTCAGTACCGGTGAAGTGCTCTCCTCGGTCAACACCAGCAAAACGATACTGTCTTATGAAGTTCAGGCTGGGGTATTCCGCTTCATCGACTACCAGCGTCTGCTGGAGGGTGAAATTGGCTACACCTCTAACGAACCGGTCATGATGTGTCTGATGTCAGCCATTGAAACCGGCGTGATCTTCTTAATTAACGATGGTATCGATCGCGGGCTGTGGGATCTGCAAAACAAAGCGGACGTGCAGAACCCGATCCTGGTGAAATACCGTGATATGTCGGTGCCTCCGGAATCCTGACAGGCAGCGCATAAAAAAGGCGAGATGATTATCTCGCCTTTTTTTATTCACTCACCGCGGTGATGTTTTGCGTTTTTTCCCGTCGCGCCGCCAGCCAAAGACCGCAGTTCTTCATGGCGTAGCCAAACAGCAGTCCCAGCGCCAGGGAAGGAACCACCAGCTTCCAGTCCCCCTGCCCGGCGAAGGTCGCGCAGGCCCCCATAAAGGTGCCCGGCACGAACGACAGCAGCAGATGCTTCGCCTGGATGCACATCAGGAAGGCGACAACCCCCGTCATGACGTACCCCAGCATCTCCAGATGCGGCGCCAGCGCGCTGCCCTTCATGATGACCAGCGCCCAGATCACGCCGCTCATCAGCGTGCAGCCCGAGATAAAGAGCCCTTTCAGCCCGCCCTGAGGACAGGCGAAATAGGCCGTGCAGCCCAGGAAGCCGGCCCAGCTTAATAAACCGAGAGACACCGCTACCCATCCCCAAACACCGGAGAGAATGCCTGTCGTGATCGCAATACAAAGTAATATGTTCATGGCGCGCATCTTAGCAGATGCGCGCCATAGAAATGAGATCGAAAGCACAGTACATGCATGTGGAAATGTATCGTTGCAGAATTTTTGTGATGAAAATCACTCTTCAGCTTCTTCTTCCAGCTCGTCCCACATTGCTGCGATGGCGTCACGCGTCAGCGGGGCCAGCGTTCTCCAGAACGGAGAGGTGGCGTGGGCTTCCACTTTACCCAGAAAGGTTCCGACCCACGGCAGCAGATACGTCTCGAAGAGGATCCCGATGGCTTCATTTTCATCGTCGCCTGCATTATCTTCGATCCAGGAGGCTGCCAGCAGCAGCGTACCGATATGATCGGCTGGCGTATCGCTCAGCGGCATCCCGCGTTCGGAGAGAAATGCCCGCACTTCCGCTTCGGTCGCCCCTTCCTGCCAGGCAGAACGATACGGCGACACGCGGCACTCTTCGCCTACGAACAGCGCGTTGTAGTCCGTTGAGATCTGCTGCATATCACAGCTTTTCTGCAGGCGTTCCAGTAACTCATCCTGTTCCAGCGGCCAGTTCTGCGCCAGCTTACCTTCGCGAATCAGCGTAAACAGCGGAACCAGCAGCGGATCCTGCGGCTGGCGATAATAGAGGGAGCCCAGCACGCGGCAAAGGATGGAGAATTCATTCATTATTTTATTCCGTTATTCAATTAAAGATCGGCAAATTCATCAATCGGCGCCATGCCGCGCGACTCAAGGAAATCGAGCATACGACGCGGCGTGACGTTCAGGATACGTTCTTCCGGGAAATCCACATCCTGCAATATTTTCAGGCACTCGCTGAAATCCCCCAGTGTGAAGGCCGTGTGCGAATCAGAGCCCAGCGCCACCATGCCACCCGCATCACGCACGGCGGCAGCCACTTCTCGACAGTTGGCTTCACTGCCCTTACGCGAGTGCACGAACGAGGAGTTATTAATCTCCAGCGCCACGCGGTGTTTCGCCGCGGCCTGCGCCACGGCCTGAATATCAATCGGGTACTTCGGGTTGCCCGGGTGGCTAATGATATGCACATTGCCGCTGGCAATGGTGGCAATCATCGCCGCGGTATTGGTCTCTTTATCCTGCGGCGGGAAAACCGGCTCATGGAAACCGGCGAGGATCAGATCTAAGGAGGTCAGCATCGGGCCGGTGCAGTCAATTTCACCGTCGGTGTTTTTGATGTTCGCCTCAATGCCGCGCAGTATCCCGATGCCGTCCACCAGACGCGGCCAGATACGCATATTCACAAAATGCCAGTAGTGCGGCGCATCCGCCATATCCGGGCCGTGATCGGTTATCGCAAAAAGCTTGATGCCTTTAAGCTTCGCCTGAGCGATATAATCATGGAGGTTGCTATACGCGTGGGTACTGGCGACGGTGTGCATATGCAGGTCAACGGGATACATCTTTCTCTCCTCTGCGTTTTTTCCAAAGGATAGCAGTTATCAGCGGCGAATATTAGCAAAAACCCGGCGAACGCCGGGTTTCTCTCAGTAGCCGCGCTGTCTGTCGACCTGCCCGGTAACCGGGTTACCCTTCTCTATTTCACCGATCGTGTGCGAGATATAGGCCACCGCCTCGGCCGGTCGCGTGACGGCGGCCACGTGCGGCGTCATGGCCACGCGCGGATGTCGCCACAGCGGGCTTTCCTCCGGCAGCGGTTCACGGCTGTAAACATCCAGCATGGCGCCTTTAAGCTTCCCGCTGTCCAGTGCCCTCAGCAGATCCGGCTCGACCAGATGAACCCCGCGCGCCAGGTTCATCAGGTAGCTCTGATCGACCAGCTGATTGAGCAAGGCTTCATTGATGATCCCTACCGTTTCCGCCGTATTGGGAAGCAGGTTGATCAGCACGCGCGTGCCGCTCAGGAAGGCCGGAAGCTCATCCGTTCCGGCAAAACTCTCAACGCCCGGATAATCCTTACGGCTACGGCTCCAGCAGCGCAGCGGGAAGCCCCACGGGGCAAGCGCTTCAGCCACTTTTGAGCCGAGCACACCCGCGCCGAGGATGCCGATTGTAAAATCTTCATGTCGATAATCCGGCAGCGGCTCCCAGTGGGCCTGCTGTTTAAAGGCTTGATAATCGTCGAAGCGGCGGAACCAGTGCAGCACCTGGCTCACGGCATATTCCTGCATTTGCTGCCCCATTCCGGTATCTTCCAGACGGAACAGAGGGATCTCTTCCGGCAGCATTTCAGGGTGTGCCTTTAGTTTGCTCAGAATGGAATCCACGCCGGCCCCGAGTGCAAACACGGCTTTCAGCTTACGGCCCTGAAGCATTTCCACCGGAGGATGCCAGACCAGCGCGTAGTCGGCATGTTCGTTATCGCCCCGCTTCCATTCACGAACGCGAGCGCCCGGCAGCGCCGCAGAAAGCGCTTCAATCCAGTAAGCCGTATCAAAAGTGGGGTGATAGAAGAGTATATCCATAGTCATTCCTGCCTTTTATTGCGCTGATTTAGTTTGCTTTTTAACTGGACGGTCAGCATAGCAAATTTATTGCGCGACTGTGTTGTTGATAAAAAAGACGCTTTCAGCACATTTAAGAATCATGTTGCCTGAAGTTTGTCTAAACGCGCTAAATTACTGAAAAAGTGAGTTGACGGCAGTTCGGCTTTTCCTTACATTAGCGCCCGTCCCGACAACAACGGGATGACAATATGGTGAGGTGTCCGAGTGGCTGAAGGAGCACGCCTGGAAAGTGTGTATACGGCAACGTATCGGGGGTTCGAATCCCCCCCTCACCGCCATATTTGAGATGAGAGCTCGTACGAAAGTACGGGCTTTTTTCTTTTATATTCTCCATAAGGGGGGGATGAGAAACCCCGACCGGGGTTCGACAACTGGCGCAGCCAGTTGGACAGACTGAGAGCGTAGCGAACAGGCTGCCCGCAGGGCGAGCGAAGCGAGTCAATCCCCCCCTCACCGCCATATTTGAGATGAGAGCTCGTACGAAAGTACGGGCTTTTTTCTTTTATATTCTCCATAAGGGGGGGATGAGAAACCCCGACCGGGGTTCGACAACTGGCGCAGCCAGTTGGACAGACTGAGAGCGTAGCGAACAGGCTGCCCGCAGGGCGAGCGAAGCGAGTCAATCCCCCCCTCACCGCCATATTTGAGATGAGAGCTCGTACGAAAGTACGGGCTTTTTTCTTTTATATTCTCCATAAGGGGGGGATGAGAATCCCCGACCGGGGTTCGACAACTGGCGCAGCCAGTTGGACAGACTGAGAGCGTAGCGAACAGGCTGCCCGAAGGGCGAGCGAAGCGAGTCAATCCCCCCCGGTGCTATAAGCAGCTCGTTGCGGCCTGAGCCCCTCACCCTAACCCTCTCCCCAAAGGGGCGAGGGAATTGTTTACTGCTCGCATTAGTTTCTGGGGATTCCTCAGCCCGCAAGGCAAGGGGATTGTTACTCCTCCACCATCCGGGCATATTCTTCGGTAAGAAAATCCACCAGCGTTCTGACCGACGGCAGTAAACCACGCCGGGAAGGATAAACCGCGTGAATCACTTCCCGTCTGGGTTCCCATGCGTCCAGCACCCGCACCAGTTCCCCTGATGCCAGCTGATCCTTGACCATCAAAATCGGCAGCTGCACGACCCCTACCCCCGCCATTGCCGCTTCACGCAGCGCCAGCATGTCGGTGGTAATCAAGCGCGGCGTAAAGTGAATCTCCGCTTTTGCCCCGTCCGGCCCGCCCAGTTCCCATTTATGCAGCTGCTTTCCCGCCCCCATGCTCAAGCCCGGCCATTCGCTCAGCTCAGAGGGCACGGCAGGGTTGCCCATCTGCTCAATCAGCGCAGGGCTCGCCACCAGGCAGTGCCCCCTGTCTGCCAGCACTCTTAACACCAGATCGCTGTCGTCAAAGGGACGTGGACGAACGCGGATCGCCACGTCAATGCCCTCGCCCACCAGATCGACCCGCCGGTTGGTGGCCTCAAGCTGAAGATTGATCCCCGGATAGCGCGCCATAAACCGCGCCAGCATCGGCCCCACGTGAACGTGCAGCAAGGTTACCGGGCAGGTGATCCTGACCACACCGCGCGGCTCGGCCTGTAAAGCCGCCACCGCCTCTTGCGCAGCTTCGGCCTCCACCATCATCGCTTTACAGTGCTGATAGAAGGTCTGCCCGACTTCGGTCACCGTAAACTGCCGCGTAGTGCGCTGGATCAACCGCACGCCAAGGCGCTCTTCCAGCTGAGCAATCCGGCGGCTCAGTTTCGACTTGGGCTGATCGAGCGCCCGACCCGCCGCCGCAAACCCACCATGGTCCACCACCTTCACAAACCACGCGAAATCATTGAGATCCTGCATACGCCCTCATCGTTCCATTTTCAGAACAGTGAATGTCAATTTCACTATCTACCGGGATATTAACCCTGAATATAAGCTAATTACATCAACAGAACATCAGGAGCTCATCATGAAAAACGTAACAGGCGTTTATACCGCACCTCGTCCGCACTGGGTCGGTGACGGTTTCCCGGTTCGTTCAATGTTTTCTTACCAGACGCACGGCGAGCCGCTGAGCCCGTTCCTGCTGTTGGACTACGCCGGACCGTACACCTTCCCGGCGGACGGCGCGAAACGCGGCGTGGGCGAGCATCCTCATCGCGGCTTTGAAACGGTCACTATCGTCTACTCCGGGGAAGTGGAGCACCGCGACTCAACCGGCAGAGGTGGCGTTATTGGCCCGGGCGACGTGCAGTGGATGACGGCAGGCGCAGGCATCCTGCACGAGGAGTTCCACTCCAGCGCCTTCGCGCTGAAAGGTGGCGAGCTGAAAATGATGCAGCTGTGGGTCAACCTGCCGGCGAAAGACAAATTGGCGGCACCGGGCTACCAGAGCATCACCAAAAGCGATATCCCGGTTGTGACGCTACCGGATAACAGCGGCACCCTGCGGGTGATTGCCGGTCGCTACGACGAGGTTACCGGCCCTGCGCACACTTTCTCACCGCTGAACGTCTGGGACATCGCGCTGAACCAGGGAAGCCATCTGACGCTCAATCAGCCCGAAGGCTGGAGCACCGCGCTGGTCGTGCTTGAAGGCAACATAACGGTGAACGGTACAACGCAGGCAGGTGAAGCCCAGCTGGTCGTATTGAGTCAGGAAGGCAACAAGCTGCACCTGGAGGCGAACAGCGATGCCAAAGTGCTGCTGATGGCCGGCGAGCCGCTGAATGAACCCATCGTGGGCTATGGCCCATTTGTGATGAACAGTAAAACCGAGATCGCGGAAGCCATTCGTGATTTCAATTCCGGCCGCTTCGGCCAGATCTGAACGTAATAAAGGAGCGCAATATGTCTACCCCTGCAAACTTCAACGGTGCACGTCCGGTCATTGACGTAAATGATGCCGTCATGCTGCTTATCGACCACCAGAGCGGGCTGTTCCAGACCGTCGGCGACATGCCCATGCCGGAGCTGCGCGCCCGTGCGGCGGCGCTGGCAAAAATTGCCACGCTGGCGAAGATCCCGGTGATCACCACGGCCTCCGTTCCACAGGGACCGAACGGCCCGCTTATCCCGGAGATCCACGCCAACGCGCCTCATGCCCAGTATGTGGCACGCAAAGGTGAGATCAACGCCTGGGATAATCCGGAGTTCGTGGCGGCGGTAAAAGCCACCGGTCGCAAGACGTTAATTATTGCCGGCACGATCACCAGCGTCTGCATGGCCTTCCCGTCCATCAGCGCGGTGGCGGATGGCTATAAAGTATTTGCGGTGATTGATGCTTCCGGCACCTACAGCAAAATGGCGCAGGAGATCACCCTGGCACGTGTGGTCCAGGCAGGCGTTGTGCCGATGGATACCGCCGCGGTGGCCTCTGAGATCCAGCGTACCTGGAACCGTGAGGACGCGGCTGAATGGGCTGAGGTGTATACCCACATCTTCCCGGCTTACCAGCTGTTGATCGAAAGCTACGGCAAAGCACAGGAAGTGGTTAAAAACAGCGAAGTGCTCGATTCACAGCGTTAATCCCCTGCTCCACGGCGTAAAAACCGTGGAGCTGATTAATGCTTAACCGAACAGGCACTAAAGCTGAAAATCTGCTTGACCGTGTTAGCGCAACTCCCTATAGTAGCGCCCCGTTGCCCCCCAAGCGGTCAGGCAACAAAACAATATGGTGAGGTGTCCGAGTGGCTGAAGGAGCACGCCTGGAAAGTGTGTATACGGCAACGTATCGGGGGTTCGAATCCCCCCCTCACCGCCATATTTGAGATGAGAGCTCGTACGAAAGTACGGGCTTTTTTCTTTTATATTCTCCGTAAGGGGGGGATGAGAAACCCCGACCGGGGTTCGACAACTGGCGCAGCCAGTTGGACAGATGACGAGCCTGCGAGGAATCTGCCCGAAGGGCGAGCGAAGCGAGTCAATCCCCCCCTCACCGCCATCTTTAAGATAAGAGCTCGTACGAAAGTACGGGCTTTTTTCTTTTATATTCTCCGTAAGGGGGGGATGAGAACCCCCGACCGGGGGTCGACAACTGGCGGCAGCCAGTTGGACAGACTGAGAGCGAAGCGAACAGGCTGCCCGAAGGGCGAGCGAAGCGAGTCAATCCCCCCCTCACCGCCATCTTTAAGATAAGAGCTCGTACGAAAGTACGGGCTTTTTTCTTTTATATTCTCCGTAAGGGGGGGATGAGAACCCCCGACC